>Ga0308163_10000004_pt1 | contig 1047142 bp, 981 predicted proteins | sample PhyTR1_FD_201037 | JGI IMG/M metagenome (GOLD analysis project Ga0308163, IMG submission 201037) | Phyllosphere microbial communities from UC Gill Tract Community Farm, Albany, California, United States - DLSLT.R1 | ecosystem: Host-associated > Plants > Phyllosphere > Unclassified | place...
GCTTCAGAACCACCGTAGATGATGGCCGGGAAACGGTTTGCTGTACGCAGGCGGCGGCTCGCACCCTTACCCTGCTCTTTACGTTCTACTGCATTGATAGTGAGCATTAATATATCTCTTTATTTAAATCCTGCTACAGGCGACCCAGTAACAGGCAGGTTATTCAATACCGCTGATGCACATGCAAAAGCGGGCGGCAGTATAGCCGTTATGCCGGGTGGTAGCAAACGATATACCCGCTCGCCGGGTTCAGCATCCGGTCAGCCCTCGCTGGCATCACCTGTTAACGCAGCTCATTGGCGCGGCGATAGCGGCCCTGATAATCGAACATTTTCTCGCGGATCTGCCAGAACTGGCCTTTGGCCCGTGCGACGACAAAATCGGGATGACGTAGCAGCGGCTGGAGTGCCAGGACGTCAGCGGCGGTCTGCCAGCCCAGCGGCACGCCGGGGGCGCGCTGATGGGGACGCATAAAGAGCTGTTCAAACGCCTTACGCTGGGCCGGCGTCTGCAGACGAAAGCGTTCGCTGACGCTGGTGCCTTCCTCATCAAAATAGGTCGCCTTCAGCCATTCCCCTTTGGCGTCATGGCCCTGTTCCAGCGTCATGCCACCACAGCGAAGCACCAGTGCGTCTTTCAGTTTCAGCGCCGCTTTCAGCATATCGTCCGGATCGACCAGAATTTTGTCGCACTGGTGACAACGTCGGGCGGCAATATCATTCTCTGCGCCGCAGTCGGGACAACTTTTAAACCGGAAGCGGAAATCACACTGTTCGCGCTCACCTTCGTCATCTTCCAGTACGCCCTGACAGCGCCGGCCAAAATGCTCGATCACCATGCCATCTTCGGTCGCCTTGCCCCAGAAGGTGTTGGCGAAACCGCAGGCGGGACAGAAAACCTGAACCGGCTGATTGTCGCTGGCCCCTTTGGGGGCGCCAACTTCGGGCGTAAAGAGATCGTGCGGATTACCCGCGTAATCGAGGATCAGGCAGTCGGTTTTACCCGGTGAGAGCCGCAGGCCGCGTCCGACGATCTGCTGATAGAGGCTGACCGACTCGGTCGGCCGCAGGATTGCAATCAGGTCAACGTGCGGCGCATCAAACCCGGTGGTCAGCACCGCCACATTCACCAGGAATTTCAGCTGCTGCGCCTTAAACGCCAGAATCAGGGCATCGCGCTCTCTGGCTGGCGTTTCGGCCGAGACCAGCGCGCTGTTTTCTGGCAGCAGCCGCAGGATTTCGCGTGCATGCTCCACCGTTGAGGCGAAAATCATCACGCCCAGCCGATCTTCAGCGAACTCCACGATCTGGCGGATGATATGGGGCGTCACGCGCTGCTGCTGCTTCAGTTCACGGTTCAGATCGGCTTCGCTGAACAGGCCGTTGGACTGCGCCGTGAGACGGCTGAAGTCATACTGCACCACCGGCATATCCAGTCGTTCCGGCGGCACCAGAAACTGATGCTTGATCATGTAGCGCAGGGGCAGTTCATAGATACAGTCGCGAAACAGCGATTTTTCATCGCCACGCACCATGCCGTGATAATGGAACTGATAAATCCAGCCTTTACCCAGACGGAACGGCGTAGCGGTCAGTCCCAGTAAACGCAACTGAGGATTGTGCTGACGCAGATGATTAAAGATCTGCTGATACTGACTCTCTTTATCATCGCCAATGCGGTGACACTCATCGACAATCACCAGCGAGAAGGCGCTGTCGAACTGGTCGAGGTTACGCGCCACTGACTGCACGCTGCCAAACACCACTTTGCGCTGACTCTCTTTGCGCTGAAGTCCGGCAGCAAAGATATCCGCCTCCAGCCCGTAGGCCTGATATTTACTGTGGTTCTGCGCCACCAGCTCTTTGACGTGCGCCAGCACCAGCACCCGGCCACGGGCCAGCCGGGCCAGCTCGGCAATCACCAGACTCTTGCCGGCACCGGTTGGCAGCACAATGACGGCAGGTTCCTGATGGCGACGGAAATGCGCCACGGTGGCATTCACCGCATCCTGTTGATAGGGGCGTAAGGTAAAAGACATGTTGCTCACTTTTGTCTAACTGGCGGCAATTATGCCATGAAAGTGCGGTAAACGCGCTGTCAGGCTGGCGCGGATCACGTTATACTTCCCGCACATTTTCAACGGTTAACCAGGCCGTTTCAGATTCCCTCCGCAGTAACAGGCAAAACGAATTCATGCGACTCGACAAATTCATCTCTCAGCAACTGGAAATCAGCCGCGCCATCGCTCATCGCGAGATCCGTGGCCAGCGTGTCACCGTTAACGGGGAAGTTGTCCGCGATACCGCGTTCAAACTGCTGCCCGACCACGAAGTCGTCTATGACGGCAACGTACTGCAGATGCAGACCGGTCCTCGCTACTTTATGCTGAACAAACCGCAGGGTTACGTCTGCTCAACCGACGATCCCGATCATCCCACCATCATCTATTTCATCGAAGAGCCGATGTCATTCAAACTGCATGCGGCAGGGCGTCTGGATATCGACACCACCGGACTGGTGCTGCTGACAGATGATGGCCAGTGGTCACACCGCATTACCTCGCCACGTCATCACTGCGAGAAAACCTATCGTGTCACCCTGGAATCGCCGATCAGTGACGATACGGCCGCGCAGTTTACAGCGGGCGTGCAGCTGCACAATGAGAAGAGCCTGACGAAACCGGCACAGCTGGAGGTGATTACCCCCACAGATGTGCGGCTGACACTGAGCGAAGGTCGTTACCACCAGGTGAAACGGATGTTTGCAGCCGTCGGCAATCGGGTCATTGAGCTGCATCGTGAACGCATCGGTGACATCGTGCTGGACGAGGATCTGGAACCGGGCGAATACCGTGCGCTGACAGAAGACGAGATCGCCAGTATTGGTCTGCCGAAAGAGCTGCAGACAAAATAACCGGGCGGGCCAGGCGGCCCGACCCAGACTCATTTGTGCAGGAGAAGGTGTGCGTAAGGAAAAGAACTCGCCAACAGGACTGGTCGTCATCCTCGGTCTGTTAGCCATGCTGATGCCGTTGTCGATTGACATGTATCTGCCTGCCATGCCGCAGATTGCGCGTGAGTTCGGGGTGTCAGCCGGTAGCGTGCAGATGTCGCTTAACCTCTACATCCTTGGCTTCGCGATTGGCCAGCTTATCTATGGTCCGCTGGCAGACAGCTATGGGCGTAAGCCGGTAATTGCACTCGGCACGCTGATCTTTGCCTGCGCCGCTGCGGCCTGTGCACTGTCACAGACCATCGATCAGCTGATTCTGATGCGCTTCCTGCACGGACTTTCTGCCGCCGCAGCCAGTGTGGTGATCAACGCGCTGATGCGTGACAGTTACTCGAAAGAGGACTTCTCGCGCATGATGTCCTTTGTGATGCTGATTACCACCATCGCGCCGCTGCTGGCGCCGATCATCGGTGGCTGGCTGCTGGTGCTCTGGAGCTGGCACGCAATTTTCTGGGCGCTCGCGGGTGCGGCATTAGTGACCACTGTGCTGGTAACCACACAAATCCGCGAAACCCTGAAGCCGGAGCAGCGACAGCGTTTTCATCTGCGCACCACGCTCGGCAACTTCGTGACGCTGTTTCGCCACAAACGGGCGTTCAGTTACATGCTGTCGAGCGGCTTCTCCTTTGCCGGGCTCTTTACTTTTCTCAATGCCGGCCCCTTTGTTTACATTGAGCTGAATCACGTCTCACCGCAAAACTTTGGCTACTACTTTGGTCTCAACGTGGTGTTTCTGTTTGTCCTGACGCTGATTAACAGCCGTGCCGTGCGCCGCTTTGGCCCGGTGGCGATGTTCCGGCTGGGGCTGCTGATACAGTTCTGCATGGGCATCTGGTTGCTGGTTGTCAGCGCCTTCAGCCTCGGCTTTTTGCCGCTGGTGATGGGAATCGCGATGTTTATCGGCTGCGTGTCGATGGTCTCATCGAATGCGATGGCGGTGATCCTGGATGAGTTTCCGCATATGGCCGGAACGGCATCCTCTCTGGCGGGCACGCTGCGTTTTGGCGTGGGTGCTTTTGTCGGTGCACTGCTGTCGCTGGTGAGTTTCAACAGCGCCTGGCCGATGGTCGGCACAATTGCCCTGTGCGCGACAATTTCTCTGCTGCTCTTCTTCTACGCTTCACGTCCCCGCACTGCGACCCGTTAACCGGGCGCAGTGGTTTCTTCCCCGATTGCCCGCAGTGATGCATATCCCGACGGTTTTGTTTCTTTATTGTGAAAATTTTTAGTTAAAAAAGTAATCACAATGCGTCTAAAATGATTGTTAACGGTGAGTGAACGCGGTACATATAGGCTGAAGTGCGATGTAAGTCGCAAAAATGCGCTTCTGCAATCCGCACGGATGGGCCTCCCTGTCCGGACTCTGCGGTGAATGACCCGCTGGCTGCGGGCAGGTCGGTGTTGCGACATAAACTCATCCGGGGAAAGTAAACTATGCTGCAACTTTCAATTGTGCATCGTCTGCCACAGCATTTTCGCTGGGCCAGCGATCACCACAGCGCCATTGATTCCGATGATGCAACGCTGGATGAGCAGGATTTCGTGGCGCTGCGATTGATCAGCCATGACGGCATTCCGGCGTGGGAGATTCTGCAGCAGTTAAAAGAGGTTCTGGCGGATATTCAGGTTGATTGCAAAGTTGCTGAGTGCGAAGGGCAGCCCTGCCTGTTCATTCAGCGTCGTGACGAAAGTGCCACTAACTGCTGTTTGAAAAATCAGGGCGTGGCGATAGCAGAAACCTTTATTGGAGGTTAAGCTGCGCCGACTGCAGTAGCTCGCGGGTATAATCTGCCACGGGTGAAGCAAACAGCCTTTCACACTCGCCCTGTTCCACGACCTCTCCCTGGCACAGCACGATAAGCTGGTGGCACAGCGCGCGAACCACATCCAGGTCGTGACTGATAAACAGATAACTGAGCTGCCGCTGCTGCTGCAAACGGCGTAACAGCGTCAGAATTTGCTTTTGCACCGTGCGATCCAGCGATGAAGTCGGTTCATCCAGCACCAGCAACTCCGGCTCCAGAATCAATGCCCGCGCAATAGCAATACGCTGTCGCTGACCGCCAGAAAATTCGGCCGGATAACGATGGCGACTTTCCGCTTCAAGCCCCACTTCCTCCATGACGGCGATAACCCGCTGCGTCTGCTGCACACTGTCGAGTTCAGGCTGATATACCGCCAGACCCTCAGCAATAATCTGCTGCACCGTCATGCGCGGATTGAGTGAGGAGTTAGGGTCCTGAAACACCACCTGAATACGCTGACGCAGCGGCAACAGTTGCTGACGCGACAGTTGATGCAGCGGCTGACCGTCAAACCAGATCTCGCCGCGTGAGGCAATCAGCCGCAGCAGTGCCAGCCCGGTGGTGCTTTTACCCGAGCCGGACTCACCCACCAGGCCCAGACTTTCGCCACGCCGCAGGCTAAAACTCAATCCGGAAAGCACCCGCTTTTCACTGTTCTGGCGACGGAACAGCCCGCGCCGCTGTGTAAAGCTCACCTGAAGCTGCTCGACACGAAGAAGAATGGGCGACGCTGCGGGCAGCGGAACGGCTTTTCCCTCCGGTTCCGCAGCCAGCAACTGCTGGCTGTAAGGATGCTGCGGCTGGTTCATCAGGGTCTGGCAGCGATTCTGCTCCACGATGTGACCGTTGCGCATCACGCTGACATTATCTGCCAGCTGACGCACAATATTCAGGTTATGCGTGATGAACAGCATGCCCATGTTCAGCTCACGTTGCAGTTCGCGCAGCAGCGTCAGGATCTGGGCCTGAACCGTCACATCCAGTGCCGTGGTCGGCTCATCGGCAATCAGCAGCTGCGGCTCGGTCAGCAGCGCCATGGCAATCATCACCCGCTGGCGTTCACCGCCGGAAAGCTGGTGGGGAAAATCATTGAGCCGGGTGGCGGGCTGCCGGATACCGACCCGATCGAGCACGCTGAGAATCTCACCGCGTGCGGCCGGACGACGCATCCCGCGATGCAGTGACAGCACTTCATACAGCTGCTTCTCCACGGTGTGCAACGGATTCAGTGACACCATGGGCTCCTGAAAAATCATCGCGATCTGGTTGCCGCGAATACCCCGCAGACGCTGCTCGCGGGCGCGCAGCAGATCTTCACCGTTAAACAGAATCTCGCCGCTGGGATAAATCACTGAAGCCTCATGCAGCAGTCGCATTACCGACAGCGCGGTGACGCTCTTGCCGGAACCAGACTCACCCACCAGCGCCAGCGTTTCACCTGCGTCAATGCGCAGCGACACGTCATTCACGACCTGTCGAAGCTGCTTGCCCTGACGAAAGGCGACTGAGAGATGATTGATAGCAAGCAATGGCGTCGTCATTCAGGCTCCTTTGCCCGGATCAAAGGCGTCGCGCACCGCTTCGCCGATAAAAATCAGCAGCGAAAGCAGGATCGCCAGCGTGAAAAAGCCTGCCAGACCCAACCAGGGAGCCTGCAGGTTGTTTTTGCCCTGCAGCAGTAACTCGCCCAGCGAGGGCGAACCCAGCGGCAGGCCGAAGCCCAGAAAGTCGAGTGAGGTCAGCGTGGTAATCGATCCGCACAAAATAAACGGCAGAAAGGTCAGTGTGGCTACCATCGCGTTAGGCAGCATATGGCGCAACATAATCCGGCCATCGCTGACGCCCAGCGCCTGCGCGGCACGAATGTAATCAAAATTTCGGGTACGGAGAAACTCTGCCCTGACAACACTTACCAGACTCATCCAGCCAAACGCCACGGTGACCAGCAACAGCCACCAGAAGCCAGGCTGAATCACGCTGGAGAGAAGAATCAGCAGAAACAGCGCGGGCATGCCAGACCAGACTTCAATCATCCGCTGCCCAATCAGGTCAATTCTGCCGCCGAAATAGCCCTGCACCGCGCCGACCACAATCCCGATGACGCTGGAGAGAAGCGTCAGCAGCAGACCGAACAGCAGAGAGATACGTGTGCCATAGAGCAGCCGAGCCAGTACGTCGCCGCCGTTGGCGTCCGTGCCGAGCCAGTTCTGCGCAGAAGGCGGAGAAGGGAAGGGCACCTGAGTAGCAAAATTAATGGTTCCGTCGCTGAAACGAATCGGTGCCCACAGCGCCCAGCCATTCTGCCTGATGCGCTGCCGCAGCCAGGGATCCTGATAATCCGCCGCTGTCGCCAGTACACCGCCATAGTCGGTTTCGCTGTAGTCAAACAGCAGCGGCACCGTCCAGCGCTGCTGGTAATGCACCAGCAACGGCTTGTCATTCGCGATCAGTTCAGCACCCAGCGACAGCAGAAAAATGATCAGAAAGATCCAGAGCGACCAGTAGCCGCGTCGGTTGTGACGAAAGCGCTGCCAGCGCTGCTGATTCAGCGGTGAGAGCGTCATGAGCGGCTCCCGAAGTCGATGCGGGGATCGACCAGCGTATAAGTCAGATCGCTGAGGATATTCATCAGCAGACCGATCAGCGTGAAAATATAGAGCGTGCCAAACATCACCGGGTAGTCGCGTTGCAATGTCGCGTCATAGCCGAGCAGCCCAAGCCCGTTGAGCGAGAACATCACTTCGATGAGTACCGAACTGGTAAAGAACATGCTGATAAACGTGGCCGGGAAGCTGGCGATCACCAGCAGCATCGCATTGCGAAACACATGATGATAGAGAATGCGTCGCTCTGGCACCCCTTTGGCGCGCGCGGTCACCACATAGAGTTTGCGGATCTCGTCCAGAAAGGCGTTTTTGGTCAGCATGGTCAGCGTGGCGAAGCCGCCGATCACTGTCGCCAGCACCGGCAGAGCGATATGCCAGAAGTAGTCCAGCACTTTGCCATACCAGGGCAGTGTATCGTGCTGCGCAGAGGTGAGCCCACGCAGCGGAAACCAGTCGAGATAGCTGCCACCGGCAAACAGCACAATCAGCATGATGCCGAACAGAAAGGCCGGAATGGAGTAGCCGATGATAATAAAGGCGCTGCTCCAGACATCAAAGGCGCTGCCATTGCGCACCGCTTTGCGGATCCCCAGTGGAATCGACACCAGATAAATAATCAGGGTGCTCCAGAGTCCCAGGCTGATCGAGACTGGCAGGCTCTCTTTGATCAGCCCGATCACCGAGGCGCTGCGAAACAGGCTGTCGCCAAAATCCAGACGCAGGTAATTCCACAGCATCTCGCCGTAGCGCTGCCAGAGAGGTTTATCGAAGCCGTAACGCTTTTTAATCTCAGCAATCACTTCAGGATCCAGCCCGCGTGCGCCACGATACTGATTATCGCCAGGATTAATGTGACTGAAGCTGGCGCGTGAACTGGCGCTCTCCGCCCCGCTGCCGGGCAGGCCGGTTGTCTGACCAAACTCAATATTTGCCAGCGCCTGATCGACCGGGCCGCCGGGCGCGATTTGCACGATAAAAAAATTAAGCGTGATGATCGCCCACAAGGTCGGGATAATCAGCAGCAGTCTGCGCAGAAAGTAAGCGGCCAACGGTGATCTCCTTAGCGTTTACTGGCCGGCAGGCGTCCGGCTTTGTTTGTGTCGTACCACCAGTTTTCCAGCCCTGTACTGTAGGCGGGCTTGCGTGCAGGGTGAGAAAACTTATCCCAGTATGCCAGCCGCTGTTCAGCGTTGTACCACATTGGGATCATATAGGCATTCCACAGCAGCACCCGATCCAGCGCCTGTGCCAGAGGGCGAAGTTCAGCAGGATCGTCCTGATGCGCCACAATCTGTTTCACAAAGTGATCCACTATCGGATCTTTAACCCGCGCACTGTTCCACGACGAGTTGATGTAGTCGGAGTGCCAGAGGATCTGCAGGCTGGACGTCGGGATGGGCATCGCTGAATAGGCGGTGGCAATCATATCGTAGTCACCTTCCCGTTTGCGCCGCAGATACAGCGAGCTGTCGATCTGCCGCAGATTCAGCGTAATGCCAAGCCGCGAAAGATTGTGCTGCAGCGGGAGTGCCCAGTCGATGTCAGAACCGCTGCGTAACAGCAACTCTGCGGTGAACGGCTGACCGGTTTTATCATTGACCAGGCGGCGATTTTTAATCTGCCAGCCCGCCTGTTTTAACAGGTCAAATGCGGTTAACAGACTGGCGCGGTCATAGCCGCTGCCATCCGTTTTGTGTGGCTGATAGGGCTGGCTGAACAGCTCTGGCGGCAGTTGTGCGCGCCAGGGTTCAAGCAGCGCCCGTTGCTGTGCATCCGGCACACCACTGGCAGCATACTCCGTGTTCTGGAAATAGCTGCTGGCGCGATGCCAGGCTCCGTAGTAAAGCGCTTTGTTCATCCACTCGAAATCGAACATCAGTGAGAAAGCCTGACGCACGCGTCGATCCTGAAACAGCGGTTTTTCATTGTTAAATGCCAGCCAGCGGGTATCAATAGCAGCGTCATTGGGCGTGGTCTCTTTGACGATGCTGCCATCGTCGAAATGGCGGCCGCGATACTGGGTGGCCCATTTCTTCGCCGAAGTCTCTTCACGCCAGTCGAAAGCGCCAGCCTTAAAGGCCTCAAACGCCACATTGTCATCCAGATAGTAGTCATAGCGCATGCGATCAAAATTAAAACGTCCGCGGTTTACCGGCAGATCGGCGGCCCAGTAATCTTTTACCCGACTGAACTCAATAAACTGGCCCAGCTTCCAGCGGGTAATGCGATAGGGTCCGCTCGACAACGGCGGTGCGCTTAACGGCTCGTTAAAATTTTTATCGTGCCAGAACGACTCGGCGATCACCGGCAGCGTCAGTAATCCAAGCAGCAGATCTTTATCCGGCTTCTGTGCTTCTATACGCACTGTGAGGTCGTTCAGCGCTTTTACGCTAACGCCACGGTAGGCGACGCGGAACTGGGGCACGCCCTCAGTCATGAATTTTTCAAAGGTGAACGCCACGTCGCGGGCGGTGATCGGTGTGCCATCCTGGAAGCGGGCGTGGGGATTCATCTGGATCTCGATCCACGAAAAATCGCTGGCATAGCGCGCCGACTCGGCAATCAGCGGATAATAGCTGCCGGGTTCATCGTCTGAACTGGTGTAAAGCCCGTCATAAAGCGTGCCGGTGTTAATGCCTGGATTGCCGCGTGAGGCATAGCGATTGAAGTTGTCATAGGTACCGATCACCGCCAGGGTGATGCTGCCTCCTTTGGGCGCGCTGGGGTTGGCATAGTCGTAATGGCTGAAACCGGGCGGATATTTTGCTTCACCAGCCTGGGTGAATGCATAGCTTTGCTGGACAGAGGCAGCCAGCAGCGGGGCGCTGAGCAGGCCACACAGCAGTATGAGTCCAAAGCGAAACAGCATGATTCCTCCAGTCAGATGTCCGGGGCGTTTCAGGCCAGGTCATGTCAGGCCTTATGACGACGGAAATAGTCTATCAGCGTTTCTGGCCGTAACGGACGGCTAAAGATATAACCCTGCAAATGCGTTACACCACGATTAATTAACCAGGTGGCCTGCTCACCGGTCTCAACGCCTTCGGCCACACTCTTTAAGTTGAGTTTCTTCGCCAGTTGCAACACGGAATCCAGAACCGGTGAGGTCAGGGTGTCTGTACCGATGCTCTGAACAAAACCGCGATCGATTTTGAGGTAATCAAAGTCATAACGTTCCAGATAGATTAACGCGCTATGCCCGGTACCAAAATCATCAATAGCAATATGAATCTGCTGCTGATGCAGCCAGTCAAACAGTTCTCCGACGTTTTCATCCCGCACCATGGCTCGCTCAGTAATCTCAAACACATAGTTAAAGTGTCCCGCAGGCATGGTATCAAGCCAGTGCAGCACATCCTGACGGAAACCACTGTCAGCCAGATGCAGGGGCGAAATGTTGAGACTCAGGCTGGCATGACGGGGAATGGTATGACACAGCAGATGTGCATCACGGGAAACCAGCTGAAACAGATGCCGCGTCAGCGGAATAATCAGATTCTGTGATTCTGCAAAATGAATAAAGACATCGGGCGGAACCGGGCCTTTCGTCGGGTGAGTCCAGCGTAATAATGCTTCCATACCATAAGGCTGGCCATCATGAGACGTCACCAGCGGCTGATACTCAACGTGAAACTCGCCGCGTTTCATGGCCCGAATCAGCTCTCTGCCGGGACGCTGATACACCGACAACAGTAGCCACCATCCCCCTGCAAACAGCAGCGACAGCAACAGGCCACTTAGCAGGATAGTTTGATAGTCGCTGACTGCCAGAGTGGAGCCGTACACGACAAACTGGAGCGGATATCCTGTCAGCGCCTGCTGGTGCAGGGGCGTCGGCAGGTTTTTATTCTCAATGAGGCCGGGCTGCCAGCTGGTTAAGGCGCTGCGCTGTGCCACGAGTGCCATGCCGGTGATTTCCGGTCGCCGGGACGCCAGCAGCTGATAAGGCGCGAGAGTGATATTGAGCGTCGCGAAAACGCCTGACTGCAGGCTGCCTGGATTTTTGATCCACAAGGCCAGCACCGGTTTATTCGGCTGCAACGGCGTGCCTGGCATCAGTTGCAGGTCGGTATCGCGAGAAATGTCACTGTGCGGCGCAATCACATTAAGTGGCAGACTAAAACTGCCGGTCGCTGACGAGCAAAAGGCTGTACCGTTATCAACCAGCAGAATGGCGCGAAGGTTTCCGGCAAAGGCGGCGCGTGAGGTCAGTTCACGATCTATGTTATGGCAGGCAGTGTGGGTAAACGGAAGCAGGGGAGTGAGAGTGCTGTTAATCAACGTGGAGAGCGTTTGCTGCAATGCCGTGCGACTGTTCTCCAGCAGTTGCTGATGCTGCCGTTCGCGCTTCTGCCAGGTCTGGTGAAAAGAGAGTACGGCGAACAAAAGAAAGAATAAGCCGCCAGCCATCGCGCTACTGCATGCGATACGGCGAGGAGTAGTGTCACGGCGCCGTAGTGCCCCCGACAATGGCATGAGGTGCTCCTGATAAATTATTATTATGTTATTGCGCACGACTGCTTCGGTTTAAGCGACCGAGAATATAACGAGAGAGTCTGAAATGTCTCGTTATTTATCTGAAATACAATGCTTTTATCTGATAAAAATCTGCCTGCCATCTTCAGGCACGAAAAAAAACGCTGCACAGGCAGCGTTTCTTATTCTCTGGCGAGAGAAAATCGAAGGTGATAATCAGGTCGGGTTACGACTTAATACACGACGCCCTTCACGGTAACGCTTTTTCCAGTAGTCATCATTGAGACTGGAGATCATCACGCCACTGCTGGTAGATGCATGAACAAAGTTATCGTTACCCAGGTAAATGCCCACGTGGCGGCCCGTTGAACCGGCACGGAACATCACCAGATCGCCAGGGCGTAATTTACTGCGGGTGATCTCTTTGCCTGTGTCTTGTTGCTCAGAGGTAGAACGAGGTAATTCTAAGCCAAACTGATCGCGGAAGGTGCGTTGTACAAAGGCGGAACAATCGATCCCGCGTTTGGTATCGCCACCGAGGCGATAGCGCACACCTTTCCAGACGGCGTATTGTTCCATGATGCGCGACTTAACGTCGACATTACGCACCATTTCTTCAAACTCATCCTGAGACGCCTGAAGTAAAAAACCATTGTGGTTGTTAACTTCATGATTCTCGTTATTCGCGTTTTGACTGCTATGGGTACTGCTACAAGCTGAGAGGAGTGTGGCTAGCGCCAATGCGGGCACGATCCGCATTATATATCTCAGTATTGGTTGAGACTTGACCATTATTCGGGTTTTCCTTCGATTTCCTTACGACAAAATTGTCGCCAGCCAGATGACAAAACAGGGAGATTAATAAGCGAAACAGGCTAAGACAAATCCTTAATTACTAAAATGTGTTAATGGACACACTTTAACGGTAAAAAATCTGAATTTTCTGCCGCTGTAGTCTCACTGCGACTGAGGTTAACTGATTACAGACGCCGTGGCGAGTGCTTTTAATCAATTTCATATAGGTTTTTTTGATGAGAATCAAACCGTAACACACTGACTATTTTAGAGACAATTGTGGGGAAATAATGGTGAGAACAGGGGATGAAAGGGAGGTCAATTCGGGGCATAGCCTGCTGTTTCAGTGTTTTCTTAATTGACAGCCTGGTGTGAAGACCCGTTAACGCGTAAGCCGGGTCATAACCTTTTCTTTTCGTGAATTTAATTAGCAGCCTAATAGTGAGGAGCTGTTTTTTATAAGCGCGGGCGGTTATGAACCTAGCGGGTAAACCGACCGCGCTTAACATTTACGTCACGGGCTTATATTTACCCGGTAATTTGCGATAAAACCAGTTAACCAATACGTCACTCGCTGGTGTTAATAGCCACCAGCTCAGTCCGACTAAAACGACCGACAGTGAACCGACGGCAATATCGGTAAACCAGTGCGCGCCCGCCATGACGCGCGGCAGTGAAAATATCACCACAATAGCGGCGGCAACGATAAAACGGCTGAAACCAAAATAACGCCAGATAAAGCAGGCGAAGATGATCAGCATCATACCGTGGTCCCCAGGGAAACTGTCTTTTGAGGCATCTTTAGCGGGAATACCGGTTAATTCACTGACGCGATAAACGTGATCAAAGAATCGCGTCGGACTCGAGTGTTTCACGGGCAATAAATGGCCCAGCTGATTAAGCACCACGGCGGTTAACAACATGGTGATACCAATGGCCAGCATCCGACGCCTGGCCTCTGGCGTTTCCTGCCGCCAGATCGACAGATAAAGCAGACCCATCGCCAGCAGGGATACCGCATCAAAACCACGAAAATTGGTGATAGCGACGATCAGCGCGAAGAGCGGATGAGTGCCCATCTGATTATTGAAGCCAAAGAAAACAGATTTATCGATGCCAAACCAGAAACCGTGTTCAGGCGGCAAATACCAGGAAAGAAACAGCACTATGCCCAGTGCATTGAGCAGCAGGATAGTAATAAGGCGGGTTACGCGCATAATTAAAACTCATTAAAAAAATAACCGCCGACAATACCTGTCTTAGCGTAAACGGCACTTCAACAATGCCGATTGTAGCTGATTCCAGTCGACCTGCTGAGAATGGATGATCTCAATACGGCTATCGGGCGGCAGTGAGGTGAATGTCTCACTTTGCAACTCTTTTGCCTGGCAGTTAATACGCATTGTGCCTTCTGGCGTGCGCATTACCCCTTTAATGCGATCGACCGCTGCCAGCCGGACCCACTCCAGCAGCGCATCGCGGCTAAACAGCGTGTCAGCATCAAACAGCCAGCCGCAGGCGCTATAGCCCTGGCCGTGGTTCAGCGCCCGACGCCATCGCGCCTCGCCATCCAGTCGTAATGCCGCCAGACCGCTGGTCGGGGGCGACGAATGATGATGATGCGGCGCAGGGAGGTCGCGCGGCAGATAAGGGGCATCAAGCAGGGAAAGGGGGATTTGACCGAATTCGGTCTGTATCAGAGGACGAGCAGGCTGCATCTGCTGCTGCCAGTCAGCCAGGCGCTGACGGTCCTCTTCGCTCCAGCAGTCGCGCTTATTAGCAATAATAATGTCGGCGGCAGCGAGTTGATCGCGAAAGTTTTCATTGGCAACAATACGCGGCTCAGCCAGTTGACGAGCATCCAGCAGCGTCAGAGTGGCGTTCAGTTGCAGCCACGCCTGATACACCGGCGCACTTAACATCTGCAACACCTGACGCGGATGGCCCAGACCCGTTGGCTCAATCAGCAGTCGGTCGGGCTTGCTCTTCAGCAGCATATTCAGCCCAACCTGCATCGGCAGACCGTTAACGCAGCACAGGCAGCCGCCGGGAATCTCCTTCAGCGTGGCACCGCGATCGGCCAGCAGGGCACCGTCGATCCCAATCTCGCCAAATTCATTGACCAGCACCGCCCACTTTTCTCCTGCGGGCCGCGCTGCCAGCAGATGGCAGAGCAGCGTGGTTTTGCCGCTGCCCAAAAAACCGGTAATCAGATTAACGCGTGTCATGGGACGCCTCCGCCAGAAAATAACGCAATAGTGTAATACTATAACACTATCGCGATCAGCAGCAGGCTGGCGGTTAGTCAGCGCGGCCCATGTAACGGCGTTCAGCGATATGGATGCGGATGCGGTCACCGTTGCTCAAATATTCCGGAACCTGAATAGATAGGCCTGTGCTCATTCCGGCTGGTTTGGTTCGGGCGCTGGCGGAAGCTCCTTTAATGCCTGGTGAAGTATCCACGATCTCCATATCCACAGTTTGTGGCAGTTCCAGCGCCAGTACCTGACCTTCCATCGTCAGCACGTGAATGCCAGGGATGCCGCCTTCAGGGATAAACAGCAGCTCTTCTTCGATCTGCTCCTGCTTAAAGGAGTAAGGGGTGTAATCCTCGTCATCCATGAAAATATATTCGTCACCATCTATATAAGAGAAGGTGACGCTGCGACGGCTGAGCGAAATCGCATCAATAATCTCGTCGCCTTTGAACCGCTCTTCAACTTTTAAACCGGTGCGGACATCGGTAAAGCGCATTTTATACAGGGTGGCAGCACCGCGTGCGCTGGGGCTCTGCACATCAATGTCTTTAACCAGCAGCAGTTTACCGTTGTGCGTGACGGCCATCCCTTTTTTGATTTCATTGGCTTTTGGCATTGCTGTTCTCGCTATCTTGAGAGTGAAGTGCGCGCAACGTTACGCGTGCCGGTGAAAACTGGCAATATGGTGGAGGCGAAATTTTGTGTCAGGCCGCGGCTTTCATGGCAATTTCTGCCCCGGACTGCTATTGTCGCCGCGACTTTCTCTGCCGGAGCACAGCATGCAATGCCGTAGCCAGTGCGGTGCCTGTTGTACAGCGCCCTCGATCTCTTCACCCATTCCTGGCATGCCTGACGGCAAGCCCGCGAACACGCCCTGCGTTCAGCTCGATGACTTACTGCGCTGCAAACTGTTTGGTTCGCCATTGCGTCCTGCCGTCTGCGCAGGCCTGCAGCCTGCATACAGCATGTGTGGCAACTCACGCCAGGAGGCGATGACATACTTACTTCAGCTCGAAGCCGATACTGCCCCCTGAAGCGCTGACGCTGCTGACATTTTCGGTCCACAGATCTCTGCATTACAGCAACCGCGTCAGCCTGTTCACTTTTTATTCCCCATAATCCCCCTGAAATGTGCGTAACGTCAAAAATCTGTTACGCCGTTTGCGCATTCTCTTGCCTCCGGAAAATTGCTGTACCACAATCCCTGAAACGTTTCAGCGGTGACTACGCCACCTGTTTTCAACAGCATGGCGTAAAAAAATCCCCACTGGCTGAAACGATTCAATCTCAGCAAGCGAGGAGAATTATGTTCCAGCTCGAATTGCAGGCCATCCATACCGGAGCCAGCGCCCAGAATAAAGAAGAGGCCATTCGTCAGGTTGCTGCCGCGTTAACCGCTGCGGGTAATGTGACGGAAGGCTACGTCAATGGCATGCTGGCCCGCGAACAGCAAACCTCAACGTTCCTCGGCAACGGCATCGCAATTCCCCATGGCACCACCGATACCCGCGACATGGTCCTGAAAACCGGTGTTCAGGTGTTTCAGTTCCCGCAGGGCATTGCCTGGGGTGACGATCAGACTGCTTATGTCGCCATCGGGATTGCCGCTAAGTCGGATGAGCATCTGGCGCTACTGCGTCAGCTGACCCATGTTCTGAGCGATGACACCATTGCTGAACAGCTCAAAACCGCCTCTGCTGAAGATCTTCGTGCGTTGCTGATGGGCGAAAAACAGGCCGCCGAGTTCAGCTTCGACACCTCATTAATTACGCTCAACGTCGCTGCCAGCGATCTGATGACTCTGCAGGCAATGAATGCTGGCCGGCTGCAGTCCGCGGGTGTGGTGGATGCGAGCTACGTCGCAGACGTGGTCTCGACGGCTCCGCTGAATCTGGGTCAGGGCATCTGGCTCAGCGACAGCAGCCTCGGCAACCTGCGCAGCGGTGTTGCCATCAGCCGCGCTGAACATGCATTCGACCATCAGGGCGAATCCGCGGCGATGTTAATCAGCGTTTCAGCGACCGATGAACGTCCACTGGAAGTGCTGGGTTACCTCAGCGCATTACTGCAGCAGAACAAAGCAGATCGCCTGCTTAAAGCGGATGCAGCAGGCGTTTACGCACTGCTGACCAGCGAAGTTGATGAGCAGGCTGAGGTGCTGACCGCAGAATTCACTATTCGCAACGAGCATGGTCTCCATGCCCGTCCAGGCACCGCGCTGGTTAGCGTAATCAAGCAGTTCAACTGCGACATCACTGTGACCAATCTCGACGGCAGCGGTAAACCTGCTAACGGCCGTAGCCTGATGAAAGTGGTTGCGCTGGGCGTGAAGAAAGGCCATCGCCTGCGCTTCACCGCCAGCGGTGACGATGCACAGCAGGCGCTGACCGCCATTGAAGAGGCGATCAACAGCGGTCTGGGCGAGGGGGCAGCATGAGCAGACGCGTCGCCACCATCACGCTGAATCCGGCGTATGACCTGGTGGGATATACCCCTGAAATTGAACGCGGCGAAGTCAACCTGGTGAAAACCACCGGGCTGCACGCGGCGGGCAAGGGCATCAACGTTGCTAAAGTCCTGAAAGACCTGGGTATCGATGTCACCGTGGGTGGATTTCTGGGTAAAGAGAATCAGGACGGCTTCCAGCAGCTGTTCAGCGAGCTGGGCATTGCCAACCGTTTCCAGGTGGTGCCGGGCCGTACCCGTATTAACGTTAAACTCACTGAACAGACCGGCGACGTTACCGATCTCAACTTCTCCGGTTTCCAGGTCACGGGTCAGGACTGGGATCGTTTTACGGCTGATTCTCTGACCTGGCTGGGCCAGTTCGACATGGTCTGCGTCAGCGGCAGCCTGCCAGAAGGCGTTGATCACGATGCCTTTACCCGCTGGATGACCGAACTGCGTACTCACTGCCCCTGCATCATTTTTGACAGCAGCCGCGAGGCGCTGGTTGCAGGACTGAAAGCCGCACCATGGCTGGTGAAACCTAACCGCCGTGAGCTGGAGATCTGGGCCGGTCGCAAACTGCCTGGTCTGCAGGATGTGATTGGCGCTGCGCACGAACTGCGCGAGCAGGGCATCGCCCATGTGGTGATTTCATTGGGCGCGGAAGGCGCACTGTGGGTCAACGCGTCAGGCGAATGGATTGCTAAACCGCCGGTGTGTGAAGTCGTCAGCACCGTGGGTGCCGGTGATTCGATGGTGGGCGGCCTGATTTATGGCCTGCTGATGCGTGAATCCAGCGAACACACGCTGCGTCTTGCGACTGCCGTGGCGGCGATGGCCGTCAGCCAGAGCAACGTTGGCGTTTCCGATCGTACGCAGTTGGCCGCAATGATGGCGCGTGTCGACTTACAACCCGTTAACTGACAGCAGGAGAGCGATAATGAAAACGCTGCTGATTAAAGACCCTACACTGGGACTGGCTTCCGCATATATGGCGCAACAACGTCTGGCTGCCGCCGCAGCTGCTGCGGGCCTGACCCTGACTGAGAACCCTGCCGACGCTGAACTGGCGATTGTGCTGGGTAAAAACGTGCCGGATGATGCGGCGCTGAACGGCAAAGCGGTCTGGCTGGGTGATATCCAGCTGGCGGTCCGCGAGCCGGAAACCTTCCTTAACCGCGCCAAAGCTGAAGCTAAAACCTGGCAGGCTCCTGCGGCTGTGGCAACACCTGCAGGTGCATCAGTTGCAGCACCGGCTCAGGCTGGCGCGCAGAAACGCGTTGTGGCCGTTACCGCCTGTCCGACCGGCGTGGCACACACCTTTATGGCTGCCGAAGCTATTCAGGCTGAAGCGACCCGTCGCGGCTGGTGGGTGAAAGTTGAAACTCGCGGTTCAGTGGGTGCGGGTAACGCCATCACCCCGGAAGAAGTTGCTGCCGCCGATCTGGTGATCGTCGCAGCTGATATCGAAGTGGATCTGGCGAAATTTGCCGGGAAGCCGATGTACCGCACCTCAACCGGTCTGGCGCTGAAGAAAACCGCGCAGGAACTGGATAAAGCGGTTGCAGAAGCGAAGCCATATAAAGAGGTGGCTGGCGGACAGAGCAATAGCAGTGAAGAAGAGAAAAAAGGCGGGGCAGGGGCTTATCGTCACCTGCTGACCGGTGTTTCTTACATGCTGCCGATGGTGGTCGCGGGTGGTCTGAGCATCGCCCTGTCGTTTGCTTTTGGTATCACAGCGTTTAAAGAACAGGGCACTCTGGCCGCTGCGCTGATGCAAATCGGTGGGGGCAGCGCTTTTGCTCTGATGGTACCAGTGCTGGCGGGCTTTATCGCCTTCTCCATCGCTGACCGTCCGGGTCTGACGCCAGGTCTGATTGGCGGTATGATCGCCACCAGCATCAATGCAGGCTTCTTAGGCGGTATTATCGCGGGCTTTATTGCCGGTTATGCAGCGAAGCTGATCAGCGGCAAAGTCAAACTGCCGCAGAGTATGGAAGCGCTGAAACCGATATTGATTATCCCGCTGTTCGCGAGTCTGATCACCGGCCTGCTGATGATCTACGTGGTGGGCAAACCGGTTGCGGGCATCATGAGTGGCCTGACACACTGGCTGGCTAACATGGGCACGGCGAATGCGGTCCTGCTGGGCGCAATCCTGGGCGGCATGATGTGTACCGATATGGGCGGTCCGGTGAACAAAGTGGCTTACGCATTTGGCGTCGGCTTACTGAGTTCGCAGACGTATGCACCGATGGCCGCCATCATGGCAGCCGGTATGGTGCCACCTCTGGCGATGGGTCTGGCTACGCTGGTTGCCCGTCGTAAATTCAACAAAGGTCAGCAGGAAGGTGGTAAAGCGGCACTGGTTCTGGGTCTCTGCTTTATCTCTGAAGGTGCGATTCCATTCGCAGCCCGTGACCCGATGCGTGTTCTGCCTTGCTGTATCGTGGGCGGCGCAATCACCGGCGCGATCTCCATGGCGATTGGCGCGAAACTGATGGCACCGCACGGTGGACTGTTTGTACTGCTGATCCCTGGCGCCATTACCCCGGTTGTCGGTTATCTGATGTCGATTGTCATCGGTACTGCGGTTGCGGGTCTGGGCTATGCGATACTGAAACGTCCGGAAGAGCAGCTGGCGAAAGCCTGATGTGCAGAAATGCATAATCTGCTGAAGTGATAATAACAGGGAGCCGATGGCTCCCTGTTTGCTTTTACGTCTTTCCGATCTGACCTTGTTCCCTGTGCAGGCTCAGTCTTACAGCAACCAGGCCTGACTTTGTCAAAAATCTCGGAGCCAGCTGGCTCCCTTTTTCTATCCCTGCTGTTCGGCTTTCAGCCAGGCAATCTCATCTTTCCAGATGTCGGGATTAATAGTCTCAAGAATTAACGGAATACCATCAAACCGCGGATCTTTCATCAGCCAGCTAAACGCCGTTTTGCCGATATTCCCTTCACCCAGGCTGTGATGGCGGTCAACGCGACTGTCGAAGGCGCTTTTGGCATCGTTAAGGTGCATACCGCGCAGATAATCAAAGCCGACAATGCGCTCAAACTCAGCAAAGGTTGCCTCGCAGTCCGCTTCGGTACGCAGGTCATACCCGCCAGCAAACGCATGACAGGTATCAATGCAGACGCCGACGCGCGACTTATCTTCGACATGTTCAATAATGGTGGCGAGGTGCTCGAAGCGGAATCCGAGGTTACTGCCCTGACCGGCGGTATTCTCAATGACGGCGGTCACATTCTGGCTCTGGTCGAGGGCGATGTTGATCGACTCCGCAATCCGCTTCAGGCAGGCCTCTTCTTCAATCTGATGCAGATGGCTGCCGGGATGGAAGTTCAGCAGCGTCAGGCCGAGCTGGTCACAACGTTTTAATTCATCAATAAAGGCCGCGCGGGATTTCTCCAGCGCCTCTTCAACCGGATGACCGAGGTTAATCAGAAAACTGTCGTGCGGCAGAATTTGCTGCGGACTGAATTTGTACGTCTCGCAGGCGGCGCGAAAAGCATCAATCACCTCAGTGGAGAGCGGGGCGGCCTTCCACTGACGCTGATTTTTAGTAAAGAGGGCAAAGGCGGTGGCTTCTATTTCATGGGCGCGAATCACTGCCTGATCCACACCACCTGCCGCACTCACGTGTGCGCCGATATATTTCATGCCTTTCTCCTGGGGCTATGCACGGATGAAACGGCATGATACCCGATGCTGTTAGCCCATGAAATGTTGCACCAGCAGATTGATGGTGCCGCCACCCGCGATTAACCAGCCAAATACCAGTGCGCCCAGCAGCAGCGGTTTAACGCCCGCCTCACGTAATGCGCTAAAACGGGTGGTTAATCCCAGAGCCGCCATCGCCATCGCCAGCAGCAGACCCGCCAGCTCGTTCAGCGTGGCCACTACCGTGGCAGGCAGCAGCTGCAGCGAGTTAAACAGCGCGACTGCGATAAACAGCAGGGCGAACCAGGGAAACGTCACCGGCTGACGCGCGTTGCGCGCTTTGCGTTTGCCGCGTAGCACTGCACTCAGGCAGAGCAGGAACGGGGCCAGCATCATCACCCGCAGCATTTTGGCAATCACCGCGCTGTTCTCGGCATCGGGACTGATGCTGTGTCCGGCAGCCACGACCTGTGCCACTTCATGGATGGTCGAACCGGTAAATACCCCAAACTGCGATGCACTCAGGCCTGGAAAAAGATGGTGCGCCAGCGGCCACAGCATTGGATAGATAAAGATTGCCAGCGTGCCGAACAGCACCACGGTTGCAATAGCCACCGCCACTTTCGAGGAGGCGGCTTTTACCACTGGCTCGGTCGCCAGTACGGCCGCTGCCCCACAGATGCTGCTGCCCGCGCCAATCAGCCAGACGGTATCGCGATCCAGTTTCAGCAGCCGGATGCCCAGCAGGCAGGTAATAAAGAAGGTGCTGCTCAGCGTCAGCGCATCAATCAGGATGCCGCTAAAACCAACGTCGGCAATCTGTTGTAAGGTGATGCGAAATCCAAACAGGATGATCCCCAGCCGCAGCAGCTTCTGCTTAGCCAGTATCACGCCGCTGTCGCAGCGCGACGCCAGAGGCGTATAGACGCTATTGCCGACCAGGATGCCCAGCATGATTGCCAGGGTCAGTGAACCCAGCCCCGCTGCTGCCACCACCGGTTGCTGTGCGAGCCAGCTGGCAGCCGCGGCAATCGCGGCAGTCAGCAGCAGACCGGGGAACCAGAGCGTAACAGGATGATGGGGTTTAGCGATGCTCAGTTCGGTCATGGTGGTCACTCCTCATGGTTGAGTCATGATCATGACGGCGACTGGCTTAAAAGTGAAATTGATAATATATTTATAATTGACCAGAATAAACGATAAGGCCGCAATCATGATAGTTTCGCGTCTGCGCCGCTGGGCGACGCTGATCAAAAGAGATGCCCGGGTGCTGTGGTTTGCCTTTCGCGATCCGCGCACGCCCTGGTGGAACAAAGTGGCGATGCTGGGGCTGGTCGCGTATGGCGTCAGCCCGATCGATCTCATCCCGGATGTGATCCCGTTTGTTGGTCTGCTGGATGACGCGGTGATTATCCCGACGGGCGTCATGGTGCTGATGCGGTTGCTGCCGAAAGACGTGCGTATCAGCAGCATCGCGAAAGCGCAGTCTCAGCGTGCGCGCGGTAAAAAAATGGCAGGCTGGCTGGGCATCGCCGGGCTGCTCTGGCTGGCATTAATGATTTATCTTGTCAGGCATTCATTGAGTTAAGAGGCAACAATGCACATTACGCTGCGGCAAATCGAAGTGTTCACCGAAGTGCTCAAAAGCGGTTCAACGACGCAGGCTTCGCAGTTGCTGGCGCTGTCGCAGTCCGCAGTCAGCGCGGCGCTGGCCGATCTGGAGAGTCAACTTGGGGTGCAGCTGTTTGATCGGGTCGGCAAACGGCTGGTGCTAAATGAGCACGGGCGGCTGCTCTATCCGCGTGCGGTAGGACTGCTGGAGCAGGCAGGTGAAATTGAGCAATTGTTCAAAGAGGATAACGGCGCAATTCGCATCTTCGCCAGCAGCACCATCGGTAACTATCTGCTGCCGGGCATGATGGCCGCTTATCGCCGTGATTTTCCGGGGTTGCCGCTGGAGCTGAGCGTCGGAAACAGTCAGGATGTGATTCAGGCGGTTTCCGATTTTCGCGTAGACGTCGGGTTGATTGAAGGGCCGTGTCACATGACCGAGCTGGTCAGTGAACCCTGGCTGGAAGATGAACTGGTGGTGTTTGCCGCACCTGACGCCGCGATTCTGCAACAGCCGGTGACGCTGAAAACGCTGGCCGAAGCGCCCTGGATCCTGCGCGAGCGCGGCTCGGGCACCCGTGAAATCGTCGACTATCTGCTGTTGTCACACCTGCCAAGTTTTCAGCTGGGCATGGAGCTGGGCAACTCCGAAGCGATCAAGCATGCAGTGCGGCATGGCATGGGGATCAGCTGTCTTTCACGCCGGGTGATTGCCGATCTGCTGGAGGCGGGCACGCTGACAGAACTGACGATTCCGTTGCCGCGTCTGACCCGAACGCTCTACCGCATTCATCACCGGCAGAAGCATATTTCAAAAGCTCTGACGCGCTTTTTGTCCTATTGCCGTGAGTGACCGCTAATAATTCGGGCGCGATCATGAACATAACTTATAACAGCATGGCATCAGCTATACAGAGGCGGTCTGGCTGCTACAATCGCGCCTCATTTTTACCCAGCGTAGCGTTAACACATGCATAATGACCCAAATACAACACAACAACCTGCATTACGACGTGCGTTAAAAGCCCGTCATCTGACGATGATCGCCATCGGCGGCTCAATCGGTACTGGCCTGTTTGTCGCCTCTGGCGCAACCATCGCACAGGCTGGCCCCGGTGGAGCACTTCTCTCCTATATGCTCATCGGCCTGATGGTCTACTTCCTGATGACCAGTCTCGGTGAGCTGGCCGCCTTTATGCCCGTATCGGGTTCTTTCGCCACCTACGGCGCGAAATATGTTGAAGAGGGCTTTGGCTTCGCCCTCGGCTGGAACTACTGGTACAACTGGGCGGTGACCATCGCGGTTGACCTGGTGGCGTCCCAGCTGGTGATGACCTACTGGTTCCCTGACACGCCAGGCTGGATCTGGAGCGCGCTGTTCCTGGGTCTGATATTCCTGCTTAACTACATCTCGGTGAAAGGCTTTGGCGAGGCGGAATACTGGTTCTCGCTGATTAAAGTGGCCACCGTGATTATCTTTATCATTGTTGGCGTGCTGATGATTACCGGCATTATGCGCGGTGCGGAGCATGCGGGCTGGCATAACTGGCAGGTTGGCGATGCGCCGTTTGCGGGTGGCTTTGCGGCAATGATTGGCGTGGCGATGATTGTGGGATTCTCCTTCCAGGGCACCGAGCTGATCGGTATCGCGGCGGGCGAATCTGAAGATCCGGCGAAAAATATCCCGCGCGCGGTGCGGCAGATTTTCTGGCGTATCCTGCTGTTCTATGTGTTCGCCATCCTGATTATCAGTCTGATCCTGCCGTACACCGATCCGCAGTTGCTGCATAACGACATTGACGATATCAGCGTCAGCCCGTTCACCCTGGTGTTCCAGAACGCCGGTCTGCTCTCTGCGGCAGCGGTGATGAATGCGGTGATCCTGACGGCGGTGCTGTCAGCCGGTAACTCCGGTATGTACGCCTCAACGCGTATGCTTTACAACCTGGCGAGTGAAGGCAAAGCGCCGCGCATTTTCGCGAAACTCTCTAAAGGCGGCGTTCCGCGCAATGCCTTATGGGCGACGACCGTCGTGGCCGGGCTGTGCTTCCTGACCTCTAAGTTTGGCAATCAGGAAGTCTATCTGTGGCTGCTAAATACCTCAGGCATGACCGGTTTTATCGCCTGGCTGGGTATTGCCATCAGTCACTATCGCTTCCGCCGCGGCTATGTTGCCCAGGGTCATGATCTTAACGATCTGCCTTACCGTTCCGGCTTCTTCCCGCTGGGGCCGATCTTCGCCTTTGTGCTTTGCCTGATCATTACGCTGGGTCAGAACTATCAGGCATTCCTTAACGACAGCATTGACTGGTACAGCGTAGCGGCCACCTACATTGGCCTTCCGCTGTTCCTGATTATCTGGTTCGGCTACAGGCTGACGCGCGGCAGCCGTTTCGTGAAGTACAGCGAGATGGAGTTCCCGGTTCATAAAGATTAGAACTGTGCGCTGGCGCTGTTAAGTCAGGTACCTGACACAGCGCCTTGAGGCAGCTCCCGGCCTTAAAGCGATAGGCGCATACGTCTTTGCGAAAGACGTATGCGCCCTGAGCATCTTCCCCATCTTTAACGTCAAGGCGCTATATCTGCCATTATCGTTCCCCTAACAACACCATTTTTTACTGCTTTTTCTCGCCTCGCTTATGCGAACGAATTGATAATTATTATCACCTGCACTATTGTGACTGCGTTTTCTGACGTGATAGCCACACAGGGTTCAAAAATGACTACCGAAACTTCGCTGCTGGCGGGGGAAGAGACGCTTCACCACACCATGCAAAACTATCATCAGGTGCTGCGCCGCCGCCTGATCTGGATTGGCGTATTACTGGTGGCGATTGTTGCCTCGTTAATCCTCGACTTTACGCTCGGTCCGGCCGGGCTCTCACTGGACACGCTGTGGAATACGCTGCTCAGCCCCGACAGTGTCGATGCCGGTACCCGTGTTATCGTCTGGGATATTCGTCTGCCTTATGCACTGATGGCGCTGGTGGTCGGGCTGTCGCTGGGCCTGGCCGGCGCAGAAATGCAGACTATCCTGAATAACCCGCTGGCCAGCCCGTTTACGCTCGGTGTCTCATCGGCGGCGGCATTTGGTGCCGCGCTGGCGATCATTCTCGGCGTCGGTATTCCTGGCATTCCTGATCAGTGGTTAATCTCAGCCAACGCCTTTGTCTTTGCACTGTTTGCCGCGCTGATGCTGGATGCCGTGACCCGCTGGACGCAGGTCTCCTCTGCGGGCGTCGTTTTGTTCGGTATCGCACTGGTCTTTACCTTTAACGCACTGGTCTCGATGATGCAGTTCATTGCCAGCGAAGATACGCTGCAGGGTCTGGTGTTCTGGACCATGGGCAGCCTGGCGCGCGCCTCATGGGAGAAGCTGGGCGTGCTGACCGTGGCGCTGGCCATCCTGGTGCCGTTCTCAATGATGAGCAGCTGGAAGCTGACGGCGCTGCGTCTGGGTGAAGATCGCGCCGTGAGCTTTGGTATCGACGTGCGCCGGCTGCGCCTGACCACCTTGCTGCGCATCAGTATCCTTTCGGCGCTGGCGGTGGCGTTTGTGGGCCCCATCGGCTTCATCGGCCTGGTCGCACCCCACATTGCCCGCATGATGTTTGGTGAAGATCACCGTTTCTATCTGCCTGCCAGTGCGCTGGTTGGCGCGCTGGTGCTCTCCCTGGCGTCAGTCGCGTCGAAAAACCTGCTGCCGGGTGTCATTATTCCCGTGGGTATTGTGACGTCACTGATTGGTGTGCCGTTCTTCCTGAGTATTATTCTGCGTCATCGGGGGACGGTATAATGGAAACGGGTCTGACATTACGCGGCTTCAGTGCCGGTTATCCCAAACATAAAGTGATTGAAAACCTCAACGTGGCTCCGTTGCCACGCGGTGAGATTACCGTTCTGCTGGGACCGAATGGTTGCGGTAAATCGACGCTGTTGCGTGCACTGGCTGGTCTGAATAAAGGTCAGGGCGAGATGTGGCTTAACGGTGAAGATCTCATGACTCAGCCGTTTGCCCGCCGTGCGAAAAACGTAGTCTATCTGCCACAGTCGCTGCCTGCGGGCGTGCATCTGCATGTGCTGGAATCGATTATCGTGGCACAGCGTGCCTCCGGTGGCCTGCACAGTGCCAGCAGTGAAGCGGAAATCATGCATCTGCTGGAACAACTGGGCATTGCCCATCTGGCGATGCGCTACCTTGATCAGCTTTCGGGCGGACAGAAGCAGCTGGTCGGGCTGGCGCAATCTTTAATCCGTCGCCCTAAACTGCTGCTGCTGGATGAACCGCTGAGCGCGCTGGATCTCAATTACCAGTTCCACGTCATGGACCTGGTGCGCCGCGAAACGGCCCAGCGCAACATCGTGACGGTGGTGGTGGTGCATGACATCAACATCGCGCTGCGTCATGCGCAACATGCCCTGATGCTTAAGCAGGGCGCGCTGGTCGCAGAAGGGCAGCCGGATAAAGTGATTACGCCGGCTACGCTGGCAAAAGTGTATGGCGTCAACGGGCGTATCGAACACTGCTCACGCGGCATTCCGCAGGTGATGATCGATGGGCTGACCGGTCCGGCCTTAGTCTGAGCGTCAGGTTAAGGTTGCGGCGGCTGAAGTATCCGCCTCTTTCGGAAAGGAGAGTGCAGGGCTGGCAGGGCGCTGACGTTGCAACCATGTTCCCGCCTCTACAGCATGCAAAAAAAGAGGGCCGCAATAGCGGCCCTGATTATTTACGCCAGCAGATGCTGGGCATGGAAGCGAAGATGATCTTCCACAAAACTGGCAATAAAGAAGTAGCTATGGTCATAACCCGGCTGAATACGCAGCGTCAGCGGGAAACCCACCTCGCGGGCGATCTCCTCTAACCGCTCTGGTTGCAGCTGATCGGCCAGGAACTGATCGCTGTCACCCTGATCGATCAGCATTGGCAACCGATGGGAGACTTCCGCCATCAGCTGGCAGCTGTCATATTCCCGCCACGCCGCACGATCGTCGCCCAGATAGGCCTGAAACGCTTTCTGGCCCCAAGGCACCTGCATTGGATTCACAATCGGTGCAAAGGCTGAAGCCGAGGCAAAGCGGTTACCCAGACGCAGCGCCAGCATCAGCGCGCCGTGTCCGCCCATAGAATGACCCATGATTGACTGGCGTTCACTGACCTTGAAGTTATCCGCAATCAGGGCAGGTAACTCGCTGCTCAGATAGTCGAACATGCGGAAATGACTCGCCCAGGGTTGCTGGGTGGCATTGAGATAAAATCCCGCACCCTGACCCAGATCGTATCCCTCATCGTTCGCCACGCCGTCACCGCGCGGGCTGGTGTCCGGCATAATCAGCACCAGACCCAGTTCCGCCGCAACGCGCTGCGCGCCCGCTTTGGTGGTGAAATTCTCGTCGTTACAGGTCAGGCCGGCTAAAAACCAGACCACCGGCGGCGGTGCATCACCGTGCGGGGTGGGCAGATAGATGCTAAAGGTCATCGGGCAGTTCAGCACGGCTGACTGATGACGCCAGCGCTGCTGCCAGCCGCCAAAAATACGGTGTTCTTCCAGTAGCTCCAGAGTGGATGCCATAACGCCTCCTGATTACTTGTTAAAGTGCACGACCGAGCGAATCGATTTTCCTTCGTGCATCAAATCAAAGGCGTCGTTGATCTCTTCCAGCGGCATGGTGTGAGTGATGAAGTCGTTAAGGGCAAATTTACCGTCGAGGTAATCCTGCACAATGCCTGGCAGCTGTGAACGGCCTTTTACGCCACCAAACGCGGAACCGCGCCAGACGCGACCAGTAACCAGCTGGAACGGACGGGTAGAGATCTCTTCACCGGCACCGGCAACACCGATAATCACAGACTCGCCCCAGCCTTTGTGGCAGCACTCCAGTGCGGAACGCATTACGTTGACGTTACCGATACACTCAAACGAGAAGTCCACGCCGCCGTCGGTCAGCTCGACAATCACATCCTGAATCGGTTTGTCGTAATCTTTCGGGTTAATCAGATCGGTGGCACCCAGTTTACGTGCCAGATCGAATTTGCTGGTGTTGAGGTCGATGGCAATGATACGGCCTGCTTTCGCCATTTTCGCGCCAATCACCGCAGAAAGACCGATGCCGCCGAGACCGAAGATCGCCACGGTGTCGCCTTCTTTCACTTTGGCGGTGTTCATTACCGCGCCCATGCCGGTCGTGACGCCACAGCCCAGCAGACAAACCTCTTCCAGCGGTGCTTCTTTACTGATTTTTGCCAGTGAGATCTCCGGGATGACGGTGTATTCAGAGAAGGTCGAGGTGCCCATGTAATGGAAAATCGGTTTGCCATCTTTGAAGAAGCGGGTGGTGCCGTCCGGCATCAGGCCCTTACCCTGGGTGGCGCGAATCGCCTGGCAGAGGTTAGTTTTGCCCGACAGACAGTACTTACATTTGCCGCACTCCGGGGTGTAAAGCGGGATGACATGGTCTCCCACTTCCACGCTGGTTACTCCTTCGCCCACCGCTTCCACGATGCCGCCGCCTTCATGGCCAAGGATCGCCGGGAAAACACCTTCCGGGTCAGTGCCGGAGAGCGTGTAGGCGTCGGTATGACAGACACCGGTCGCGACAATACGCACCAGCACTTCACCTTTTTGCGGTGGCATTAAATCCACTTCTTCGATTTTCAGTGGTTCGCCAGCAGCCCAGGCAACCGCGGCACGGGTTTTGATCATGTTCATGCAATCCCTCTTCCAGTCAGATTGTGACGCGTAATAGCGCCTTTTTTCGTGAGTTAAACATAGCGTGGAACGCTTATTCCGTCGCCTGCAATGGGTGGATCAGCTCATCGTTGAGCGGACGATCGTCAAACTGTTCAATAATCAGGTATTTCAGCGCTTCGACATTCGGGGTAAAGGCGTCACGCCGCCACATCAGCCAGGTGGCGGTGTCGCGATAAGCTGCGGGCAGGGTATGCGCCTGCACCCGCGACCGATCCGCCATCTGCTTCAGCACCGAAGCCGGAATCATCGCGACCCCTGCACCGCCCGCTACGCAGGCCAGCATGGCGTGATAGGACTGAATCTCCATCACACTGTTGGGTGCGGTCTGGCTGTCGCGATACCAGCTCTCCAGCTTCACCCGGTAAGAGCAGCTGTTGCGGAACGCAAACAGAGTATCGTCCTGCACGTCGCGCGCCGTGGTGATTGGCCCATGATCCAGCCCGGTGATCAGCACCATCTCCTCGCGAAAAGCGATGCAGCCATTCAGGTCATCATGAGAAACCGGGCCATCCACCAGCGCAGCGGCCAGGGTGCCTTCACGGACCCGATCAATAATTTCGCCTGAGGTGCCGGTAATCAGCGACAGCGCCACTTTAGGAAAGCGCTGATGATAGGCGGCGAGCAGGCCAGGCAGACGGGTCGCTGCGGTGCTCTCCATGGAGCCCAGTGCAAAGTTTCCCGCCGGTTCGCCGGTTCGGGTCATGCTCATCGCTTCTTCACTTAACGCCAGAATGCGTTGCGCATAATTCAGGAAATTATGGCCCATCGGCGACAGGCGAATGCGCTGCTTCTCACGAATAAAGAGATCAACACCTAATTCCTCTTCCAGCTGACGCAGCCGCGTGGTGAGATTAGAGGGGACGCGATGCAGATGTTCTGCTGCGCGCGCCAGTGAACCCGTTTCGGCGACGGAACAGAACATACGCAGCTGAACTAAATCCATATCTTCTCTTCCTGTAAGCAAGTTGGTTAATATTATTCACTTTCCGTGAGTTTAGTCATCCTGCATGCTATTAGCAAGTCAGAAGAGATCTCAGGGCAGAACAACAGGAGTTCAGCAATGGCGTTACGCGTCGCGCTCAGTGCATTTTTAACTTTATTTGTGGCGATGGGCATAGGGCGATTTGCCTTTACGCCGCAGGTGCCACTGATGATTCAGGCTCACCAGCTGACGCTTACCAGTGCCAGCCTGGTCGCAGCCCTCAACTATTTAGGCTACCTGTGTGGCTCCTTTGATGCGATGCGGGCGCATCAAAGGGTCGAACTGCGGCTGCAGGCGGGTGTATGGGGAGCGGTAATCCTGACGCTGCTCTCGGCACTGGCAACCGGCCCGTGGCTGCATGGCGCTATTCGTTTTCTGATTGGCTGGGCCAGCGGCTGGGCGATGGTGCTGGTGGCGGCCTGGAGCAACGAACAGCTGCATCGGCATGGGCGGGCAGGGTTGTCGGCGGCGGTGTTCGCCGGGCCGGGTTGCGGCATTTTTGTCAGTGGTTTACTGGGGGTAGCGCTGCACACATTCCAGGTCTCCGCCGGTCTTGCCTGGGCTGCTTACGGGGCGCTGGCGCTGCTGCTGATTGCGTTAATCACCCGTAATTTACCGCGTCGCGGCGAACTGCATCGTCCGGATCAGGCACCCGAGCCGCTGGTGCTGAACCGCAATCTTAAACGGCTGGTGCTGAGTTACAGTCTGGCAGGGTTTGGCTACATCCTGCCCGCGACTTTTCTGTCGCAGATGGCCGCCACACGTTTTCCTGACGGCATCTTCGCGCAGTTTGTCTGGCCGATATTTGGCGGGGCGGCAATGATCGGCATCCTGCTGGGTATTCTGACGCGGCGCTGGGGGCACAGCCATGTCCGCCTGGCGCTGGTGCTCTGGGCACAGGCGCTGGGTGTGTTTGCTGCGGCGCTGCTGCCCGGCTTTAGTGGCCTGCTGGCCGGTGCGTTGCTGGTCGGAGGCGGCTTCCTGAGTGTGGTGCAGTTGTCTATGCTCTGCGCCCGCGAACTGGCGCCCAACCATCTGCGATTCATGGCTGGCCTGCTGACGACCGGCTATGCGATTGGACAACTTGTCGGCCCGCTGCTCTCTTTTCTCTCAACGGCCTTGTTACATCGGCTTGAGCCTGCGCTCTGGGTGGCAGGGGTGAGTCTGGTCTGGGCAGGCCTGCTGGTCTGGCGAAGAATTGAGTGAAAAGCTTTCATCACCAATCTGATTGATTGCTGGATTCCCCGCAAAGAAAGTTTCACAATACGCGCCTGATTACAGGGCCCGCAGGCAAAGGCTTGCGGGCGCAACACCAGCCGGAGAAGAGTAGATGAGCACCTTAAGTCAGGAAGCTGCCCTGGTTCACGAAGCGCTGCTGGCGCGTGGACTGGAAACGCCGTTACGTGCACCGACGCGCGACATTGATGACGAAACGCGTAAGAGCCTGATTGCCGGGCACATGACCGAGATTATGCAGCTGCTGAATCTGGATCTTGAAGATGACAGCCTGATGGAAACGCCACATCGCATCGCCAAAATGTATGTGGATGAAATCTTTTCCGGCCTCGACTACGCAAACTTCCCGAAAATCACCGTCATTGAGAACAAAATGAAGGTCGATGAGATGGTGACCGTGCGTGATATCACCCTGACCAGCACCTGTGAACACCACTTTGTGATCATCGATGGCAAGGCTACCGTCGCCTATATTCCCAAAGAAAAGGTGATTGGCCTGTCGAAAATTAACCGCATCGTGCAGTTCTTTGCTCAGCGTCCGCAGGTGCAGGAGCGGCTGACGCAGCAGGTTCTGGTTGCATTGCAGACGCTGTTGGGCACTAACAATGTGGCTGTTTCTATTGATGCGGTGCACTACTGTGTCAAAGCGCGTGGCGTAAAAGATGCCACCAGCGCCACTACCACGACGTCGCTGGGTGGCCTGTTCAAGTCAAGTCAGAACACCCGTCAGGAATTTTTGCGCGCGGTGCGCCATAGTTGAGTTTATGGCGGGCGCATAACGTTGCCCGCCTCAATGTGCAGGTGCCGCATGCAACGCTATCACGCGCTGGATTTCATTCGTGGATGTGCCATTCTCGGCATTCTGCTGCTCAATATTGTCGGCTTCGGTCTGCCTTCAGCCGCCTACCTTAATCCAGCCTGGCAGGGTAGCGTCACGCTTTCCGATGCCTGGACATGGGCACTCTCTGACGTTTTTGCTCAGCTCAAATTCCTCACGCTGTTTGCGCTGCTGTTTGGCGCGGGTCTGCAAATGCAGCTGCCGCGCGGCAGTCGCTGGCTCACAGCCCGGCTTTCCCTTCTGGTCCTGATCGGTTTTGTACACGGGGTTTTTCTCTGGGAAGGTGACATCCTGCTGGACTACGGCATTATCGGGCTGGTGGTGTGGCGGGTGCTGCGTGATGTTCCCTCCACCCGCAGCCTGATGAATACCGGCATTCTGCTCTACCTGGTCGGCTGCGGGGTGCTGCTGGTGTTTGGGTCGATCTCCTCTCCTGAGCCGACTAATTCCTGGCTGCCGGGTGCAGCAGAACTGCAATATGAACAGTTCTGGAAACTTGCTGGCGGCTGGGACGCGATACAGAACCGGCTGGACCATCTTTCGTCAGGGCTGATGGCGCTTGCAGCGCAGTATGGCTGGCAGCTGGCAGGTCTGATGATGATCGGTGGCGCACTGCTGCGCAGCGGCTGGCTGATTGGCGAATTCCCTGCACGGCATTATCGTCAGGCGGCGGCGCTGCTGTTAATCATTGGGTTCTCCATTGCGGTGGCCGGTGTGGCAGCGCAATGGCTGTTACATTGGGAGTTTCGCTGGACCGCATTTTACCTGCAAGCGCCGCGCGACCTTGCCAGCCCGCTAATTAGTCTGGGCTACACCGCACTCTGCCTGGCTTACTGGCCGCAGATCGCGCGCTGGCGCATCAGCTATGCCATCCAGTGCGTGGGCCGGATGGCGCTGACCAACTACCTGCTTCAGACCGTGATCTGCACTACATTGTTCTATCGCTTTGGCTTCTATATGCACTTCACCCGGCTGGAGCTGGTGCTGATGGTGCCTGCGGTGTGGCTCATCAATATTCTGTTTTCTCTCATCTGGTTACATTTCTTCGCACAGGGTCCGCTGGAATGGCTGTGGCGGCGGTTTACGCTGCTCTCAGCCGGTAAATCACGCATCACTGACAACGCAGGATAATGACCGCCATCACAAAGGTTGCAGAATTGTATGTAACCGTTTTCATTGATGTGACGCAATTCACGCTGCTCGCCTCCCGCCCCTGACAAAATAGCGCCGGTGTTCAACCCGGCGTGATGCCTAATTTTCCTTTCTGGAACTGCTGCATGATAACTATTCGTGATGTTGCCCGTCAGGCTGGCGTGTCAGTGGCGACCGTGTCGCGCGTCCTTAATCAGAGCAACGCCGTGACCTCAGATACCCGTGACACCGTGTTACAGGCGGTTGAAGCGCTGGGCTATCGCCCTAACGCCAACGCCCAGGCGCTGGCGACGCAGGTCAGCGACACGATTGGGGTGGTGGTGATGGATGTCTCCGATCCCTTCTTCGGGGCGCTGGTTAAAGCAGTCGATACCGTAGCGCAGCGCGTGCACAAACATGTGTTAATCAGCAACTCCTGGCATCAGGAAGAGAAAGAGCGTCATGCCATTGAAGTGCTGATCCGTCAGCGCTGCAGCGCGCTGGTGGTGCATGCAAAAACACTGCCGGATGCGGAACTGGCGGACTTTATGCAGCACGTACCCGGCATGGTAGTCATTAACCGTATCGTTCCCGGTTTTGAACACCGCAGCGTCAGTCTGGATAACGTCACTGGCGCATTGATGGCTTCAAGAACCCTGTTACAACAGGGACATAGCCGCATCGGCTATCTCTGCTCCAGTCATCCGATCGAAGATGTGGCCCAGCGTCGTGAAGGATGGATGCAGGCAATGGCAGAGCAGGGCATTCGGCCCCAGGAGAGCTGGATAGCCAGTGCAGAGCCCGACATGCAGGGCGGTGAAGCAGCGATGGTGGAGTTGCTGGGGCGCAATCTCAACCTTACGGCGGTGTTTGCCTATAACGACGGCATGGCTGCTGGCGCGCTCACTGCGTTGAAAGACAACGGCATTCAGGTTCCACAGCATTTTTCTGTCATTGGCTTCGATGATATTCCCATTTCCCGTTACACCGACCCACAGTTAACGACTGTTCGCTATCCCATTGTATCTATGGCGAAAATCGCCACAGAACTGGCATTGCAGGGCGCAGCAGGCCTGCTTGATGACACCGCAACACATATCTTTATGCCGACGCTGGTGCGGCGTCATTCGGTGGCGCAGCGGCAAAATGTGGAGTCCGTCACTAATTCAGGCGATTCAGGCATGTAACCGTTTTCAATCTGTGATTACATTCACAGTTAATTAACATTGCTCTCACTATGATGGCAGCGTCTTACCGGACTGAAACATTATGTAACGCCAGTGTAACGGCATCAGTTGTGGTCTCAGTAGCCGGTTATAGGGTTCACCCCCTCTTCATGGAAGCATTCAGGCACAAGGATGTCAGGTTTTAGACGGTATTCAACGGCTCACCATCCCCATTACGTTAGCCGACGTGCCGATCTGTTTTACCGATTGCTCTCCCGCATGTTGCGCGGTAGCGCTAAAAAGACCCTGCATAATAAAACCGGAGATACCATGAATAAGAAGGTTTTCACGCTTACAGCACTGGTTGCCAGCATGATGTTTGGTGCAACCGCTCACGCAGCTGACACCCGTATCGGCGTGACCATTTACAAATACGATGACAACTTCATGTCAATGGTGCGTAAAGACATCGAGAAAGAAGCGAAAGCGATCGGTGGCGTACAGTTGCTGATGAATGACTCACAGAACGACCAGTCCAAACAGAACGATCAGGTTGACGTGCTGATGGCAAAAGGCGTGAAAGCGCTGGCGATTAACCTGGTTGACCCGGCTGCCGCTGCGGTGATCGTAGACAAAGCGCGTGCTAACGATGTGCCGGTTGTCTTCTTCAACAAAGAACCGAACGCCAAAGTGCTGGCGGGTTATGACAAAGCCTACTACGTCGGTACCGACTCTAAAGAGTCCGGCATCATTCAGGGTCAGCTGATCGAGAAACACTGGAAAGCGACACCAGCCTGGGATTTGAACAAAGATGGCACCATTCAGTTCGTGCTGCTGAAAGGCGAGCCGGGTCATCCTGATGCAGAAGCCCGTACCAAATATGTGATCGACACCCTGAACAAAGATGGTCTGAAAACCCAGCAGTTAGCAATGGATACGGCCATGTGGGATACCGCTCAGGCTAAAGATAAGATGGATGCATGGTTGTCAGGCCCGAACGCCAAAAAAATCGAAGTGGTGATTGCCAACAACGATGCGATGGCAATGGGTGCGGTTGAAGCGCTGAAAGCGCACAACATGACGTCAATCCCTGTGTTCGGCGTCGATGCCCTGCCAGAAGCGCTGGCGCTGGTTAAATCCGGTGCGCTGGCCGGTACCGTGCTGAACGATGCGGAAAACCAGGCGAAAGCGACGCTGGATATTGCCAATAACCTGGCGAACGGCAAAGCGGCAACTGACGGCACTAACTTCAAGATGGTTGATAAGATCGTCCGCGTTCCTTACGTGCCGGTTGATAAAGAAAATCTGTCTCAGTTCGTGAAATAAGATCGATTACGGGCGCGACCGCGGTCGCGCCTTTTTTATGTCACCACCGTTTTTTAGCCAGGTAAAATATGGCCAGTGATAACACGACCGCGCAGCGAGAATATTTGCTGGAAATGACGAATGTTTCAAAATCATTTCCCGGCGTTAAAGCGTTAGATAATGTTAATTTGAAAGTGCGGCCTCACTCTGTTCATGCATTAATGGGCGAGAACGGTGCCGGGAAATCCACATTATTAAAATGCCTGTTTGGTATCTATAAAAAAGATACCGGCAGTATCCTGTTTCAGGGTAACGAGATCGATTATAAAAGCTCCAAAGAGGCGCTGGAAAATGGCGTGTCGATGGTGCATCAGGAATTAAACCTGGTACTGCAACGTACCGTGATGGACAACATGTGGCTTGGGCGCTATCCGCGCAAAGGCTTTTTTGTCGATCAGGATAAAATGTATCAGGATACAAAAGCGATTTTTGACGAGCTGGATATCGATATCGATCCGCGCGACAAAGTTGCCAATCTTTCTGTATCTCAGATGCAGATGATTGAAATTGCCAAAGCGTTCTCTTACGACGCGAAAATTGTGATTATGGATGAACCGACTTCCTCGCTGACTGAGAAAGAGGTTAATCACCTGTTCACGATTATTCGCAAACTGAAAGATCGCGGCTGCGGCATTGTTTATATTTCGCACAAGATGGAAGAGATTTTCCAGCTGTGCGATGAGATCACCATTCTGCGTGATGGTCAGTGGATTACCTCTCAGCCGCTGGAAGGGCTGGATATGGATAAGATCATCGCTATGATGGTCGGCCGTTCACTGAACCAGCGTTTCCCTGACCGTACCAACGTGCCAGGCGAGACCATTCTTGAGGTGCGCAATCTGACGTCGCTGCGTCAGCCATCGATTCGTGACATCTCATTTGATCTGCGTAAAGGGGAGATACTCGGCATTGCCGGGCTGGTTGGCGCCAAACGTACCGATATCGTCGAAACGCTGTTTGGCATTCGCGAAAAATCGGGTGGCACCATTAAACTGCATGGTAAACCGATTAATAATCACAGTGCCAACGAAGCCATTAACCACGGTTTCGCGCTGGTGACGGAAGAGCGTCGCTCAACCGGTATTTATGCTTATCTGGATATTGGTTTTAACTCGCTTATTTCCAATATTAAAAAATATAAAAACAGTATGGGGCTGCTGGATAATAAACGCATGAAGAGTGATACCCAGTGGGTGATCGATTCTATGCGCGTTAAGACACCAGGCCATCATACTCAAATTGGTTCGCTTTCGGGCGGTAACCAGCAAAAAGTGATTATTGGCCGCTGGTTATTGACCCAGCCTGAAATCCTGATGCTTGATGAACCAACTCGCGGTATTGATGTTGGTGCAAAATTCGAAATTTACCAGTTGATTGCTGAGCTGGCGAAGAAAGAAAAGGGCATCATTATTATCTCTTCTGAAATGCCGGAGCTGTTAGGCATTACCGATCGTATTCTGGTAATGAGTAATGGACTGGTAGCAGGCATAGTTGATACCAAAACGACCACGCAGAACGAAATATTGCGTTTAGCGTCATTACACCTTTAATGAAGCAAGGGCTGTTAACATGAAAGCGACCACAAAAAAGAATGCGCTAACCTGGTTAAAAGAGGGCGGCATTTACGTCGTTCTGCTGGTATTGCTGGCTATTATTATCTTCCAGGATCCATCGTTCTTAAGTTTAATGAACCTGAGTAATATTCTGACCCAATCTTCAGTGCGCATTATTATTGCACTGGGTGTGGCGGGTCTGATTGTGACCCAGGGTACTGACCTGTCAGCCGGACGTCAGGTTGGTCTGGCTGCGGTTGTCGCCGCGACGTTGCTGCAGGCGATGGATAACGCGAACAAAGTCTTCCCGACGCTGGATACCGTGCCGATTCCACTGGTTATTCTGACCGTGTGCATCATCGGCGGTGTGATTGGTCTGGTCAACGGTGTGATTATTGCTTACCTGAAGGTAACGCCATTTATCACCACGCTGGGCACCATGATTATCGTTTACGGTATCAACTCACTCTATTATGACTTTGTTGGCGCATCACCGATTGCCGGTTTTGACGCAGGCTTCTCGAAATTCACCCAGGGCTTCTTGCGCTTTGGTGATTTCAAACTGTCGTTCATCACGTTCTACGCTGTGATTGCCATTATTTTCGTCTGGGTGCTGTGGAACAAAACCCGCTTCGGCAAAAACATTTTTGCTATCGGCGGTAACCCGGAAGCGGCGAAAGTGTCAGGCGTGAACGTCCCGATGAACCTGATCATGATCTATGCCCTGTCAGGTGTATTCTACGCCTTCGGCGGGATGCTGGAAGCGGGTCGTATCGGTTCTGCCACCAACAACCTCGGCTTTATGTATGAGCTGGATGCGATTGCGGCCTGTGTGGTCGGCGGCGTCTCCTTCGCCGGTGGTGTGGGTAGCGTAGCGGGCGTCGTGACCGGTGTACTGATCTTCACCGTTATCAACTACGGTCTGACCTATATCGGCGTCAACCCTTACTGGCAGTACATCATTAAAGGCGGCATCATTATCTTCGCCGTTGCGCTGGATTCACTGAAATACTCTCGTAAGAAGTAAGTCTGATTCAACGCTAAGAAAGCGACCTTCGGGTCGCTTTTTTTATGGGCAGATGTTGTGAGGAATTGCTATGAGATCGAGTCAGCGAAGGGAACAGGGTCAGATCGGAAAGACGCAAAACCTGTCATCCATGACACGCTCGGCTCGTGTTATTCCTCTGCAGAACGCTTTTTATGAGGGAGAGTGTTGGAGGCATTGCTGTGAGATCGAGTCAGCGAAGGGAACAGGGTCAGATCGGAAAGTCGCAAAGGCCGTCATCCATGACACGCTCGGCCCGCGCCATTCATGGCGCGGGACGCTTTCCTCTTCTGACCCTGTTCCCTGCGCGTTGAGCTTAGTCGTTGCTGTCAGAATTCCCTGAACCTTGTACCTTGCTGCCAGACCGCAGCAAACTGCTAACAATGCGATTTCAGCAAAGCTAAAAGAAGCCGCTGAGCGCCAGCTATTTCCGCAGTTTTTGTTCCAGCTCCAGCAACTGCTCCGGCGTCACCGCAGGGTAACTCTGCGCATCTTCAGGGACATCGCGTACGGCGGGAATAGGTACCAGCGGACCTAAGAAGCGAGGTTCACGCTTGAGCAGAAAGAGGTCCGCCAGCGCGCCCAGTCGGGCACCGACTTCACGGAAGCGCACGCTGAGCATGTTTTTCGGTGAGGGCACCGCATAGCACTGCGCCTGAATACCCAGCTGTAAGGCGATAAACAGCGCACGCTCACAGTGAAAACGCTGCGTGATAATAATGAAATCGTTGGTATCAAACACTTTACGTGTGCGAACGATGGAGTCCAGCGTACGGAACCCGGCATAATCGAGCACGATATCAGCCGGATCGACACCAGCTTTGATGAGGTCGCGTCGCATGGTCATCGGCTCATTATAACTTTGCAGCGCGTTATCACCACTCAGCAGCAGGTAATTGACCTTGCCGCTGTTGTAGGCGTTCAGCGCGCCCTGAATGCGATAGAGGTAATACTGATTGATGACGCCGGTACGATAATATTTAGCCGTACCCAGCACCACGCCAACCTGACGATGGGGTAAAGAGGCGACATTTTCGTAGATAAAAGGCGCAGTTTTCCAGCTGATCCAACGATCAAGGCAGAGCGCCGTTGCCATCATCAGTAAGATGATGAAAAGCAGACCAATGGAAACGCGTTTCAGCATGCGCCTGGAGACTCGATGTCAGAATGTTGAGATGGGACAAGGCTACTTGAGCTGTCGCAGTGAAGCAAGTTACTGCCGGCTGGCTGTGCTATTTTTGAACACTGCCGGATCGCCTGCGATCCGGCAGTCTGAAGGTTAAATCGAGGTACGACGATAATGACGATACTGCGGCAGCCAGAAGTTGTTGGCGATAGCCTGTGACAACACATCCTCTGAGGTCACTACGGCGACACCCGCCAGCTGAGCCGCTTTACCCACTTCCATCGCAATGATTTTCGACACACCCTGAATATCTTTAATCTCAGGCAGCACCGGGCCTTCGCCTTCATTCACCAGCGGTGAACAGTCGGCGAGCGCACGGCTGGCGGTCATCAGCATGGTATCGGTAACGCGGCTGGCGCCTGACGCAATCACACCCAGCCCAATACCGGGGAAGATATAGGAGTTGTTGCACTGCGCAATCGGATAGGTTTTACCATTCCAGCTCACCGGTGAGAACGGGCTGCCCGTGGCGACCAGCGCGGCACCGTCAGTCCAGGCAATGATATCCGCAGGTGTGGCTTCCACGCGTGATGTCGGGTTCGACAACGGCATCACGATAGGGCGCTTACAGTGCTTGTGCATCTCGCGAATGATCTCTTCGGTGAACAGACCCGGCTGGCCGGAGACACCAATCAGAATATCGGGTTTCGCATTGCGTACGACATCCAGCAGCGAAATGGAATCATTGGTGATATCCCAGGTCTGCAGGTTTTCGCTTTTCTGCACCAGCTTGCTCTGGAAGTCGAGCAGGTTGGGGAGCTTATCAGTCAACAGACCAAAGCGATCCACCATCATTACCCGGCCACGCGCTTCATCATCACTCAGACCTTCTGATTTCATCTGCGCAATGATCTGTTCAGCGATTCCGCAACCCGCAGAACCGGCACCCAGGAACACCACTTTCTGCTCGCACAGGCGGCTACCGGCTGCGCGGCTGGCCGCAATCAGCGTGCCAACGGTCACGGCGGCGGTGCCCTGAATATCGTCGTTAAAGCAGCAGACTTCATCGCGATAGCGGTTCAGCAGTGGCATGGCATTCTTCTGGGCGAAATCTTCAAACTGCAACAGCACTTTCGGCCAGCGGCGCTTAACGGCCTGAATAAACTCATTCACGAACGTATCATACTCTTCGCCAGTGATACGCGGATGACGCCAGCCCATGTAGAGCGGATCGTTCAGCAACTGCTGATTGTTGGTGCCGACATCCAGCACAACCGGCAGCGTGTACGCCGGGCTGATGCCGCCACAGGCGGTATAGAGCGAAAGCTTACCAATCGGGATACCCATGCCACCGATGCCCTGATCGCCGAGGCCCAGAATACGTTCGCCATCAGTCACCACAATCACCTTCACATTCTGCTTGGTGGCGTTTTGCAGCATATCTTCGATGCGATCGCGGTTTGGGTAGGAGATGAACACGCCACGCGCACGGCGGTAGATTTCAGAGAAGTGTTCACACGCTGCGCCAACGGTCGGGGTGTAGATAATCGGCATCATCTCTTCGAGATGGTTATCCAGCAGGCGGTAAAACAGCGTTTCGTTGGTGTCCTGGATGTTGCGCAGGTAGACATGCTTATCGTTATTGTTTTTGAAGTCCTGGAACTGACGCCAGGCACGCTGCGCCTGCTCTTCAATCGATTCTACGGCTTCTGGCAGCAGACCATTGAGGTTGAATTCGTTACGTTCTTCGATACTGAAGGCGCTGCCTTTGTTTAACAGGGGAAATTCCAGCAAAATCGGGCCAGCATAAGGGATATACAGCGGGCGTTTACTTTCGTAGTCGAGTTCCATGCAGTGATGCTCCGGTTGCAGTGTTGTCTGGCGTCACGCCGGAAAGGTAGCGCCAGTTTTCTTACCCGTTATAGCTCAGACTGCAGGCCCGGCAGCGGCAGGGTAACCGCTCCAGAAAGATTCACGACCGCGGTGCCATCCTGCAACCTGAATTATTCAGAGTAATTTGTGATCACGTGAATTCTGGCGCCAGATCCTATGAAATTTCCCGCAGAAGTACAGCGTTTGTTCATAAAAGCTCACAAAACTGTGGCCTCTCTGACAGCGGGTTATGCTTTGTACAGCGTCACCTGCAGCAGCTCACCGCAACCAAATGTCTCAAGTGTTGCCTGTGTGGCGGCGAACTGGCTTAACGTGGCATTTTCTACTTCAGCTAAAACCGCTTTTTTTATCTGATGAACATCGCCGCCCTGCATGTTCAGCAAGACCAGCGCCGCCTGAAGTGGCGGGAAGCTTGGGTTGAACGCGGCATTTTCCGCATAGCGACCCGCGACAATCGCGCCATCCTGGGTCAGCAGGGCAACACCAGCGTGTGACTGACTGTAAGGCGCATGGCTGGCATTGGCGGCGGCCACGGCGGCCTGTACCAGTTCATCGCCCACGGCCACGTAACCATGATCAACCTCGTCCATCAGGAAGGTTGTGATGTCGAGATCGCGTGGGCCAAAGGCATCGGGCAGATAGTCGGCCAGGGTGCTGATCGCGCGCTTTGGCAGGCTGATACGAATGCTGGTGCCGCTGTTCAGCTCGTTCATAAACTGACGGCAGTGCCCGCACGGCGTGTAGTTAACGGTTATCGTCTCAAGCTGGCGCTCGCCACGCAGCCACGCATGGGTAATGGCGCTCTGCTCGGCGTGAACCGTCTGCTGCATCGCCGTGCCGACAAATTCCATGTTGGCCCCGAAGTACCAGTTGCCGCTGACGCCACGGGCAATCGCCCCGACGTTAAAATGCGACACGGTAGCCACGGCGCAGGACGCCGCCAGAGGCAGCAGCGCCAGCGCCAGTGCATCGGCATCCATCTGGGTCTGTTGTTGCAGCGAGGCGACCTGGTCGGCGCTGAGCACGGCGTTGAAGTCAGCCTCGTTCAGCAGGGGAGCCAGTGCAGTTTGCAGCGTTGACGGCAATGCCTCAAAAGCGGAGAGGAAACGGGATTGCATGTGAGCCTCATTAAATTCAGCAGGGCGATGTGCCAGTCACCGGTTTATATGTGATCCACATCGCTCTGACAATGTAACCTGTGTTGCATGTTTCAACTTTGCGAGATCTATCGCAAAGTTTCAGCCAAACCAGTGCAGCAGGAGCGGAAAAATAAAGGGCGCCAGCAGTGAGGTGATGATGCCGCAGATCACCAGCGCCAGTGAACTGAAGGCGCCCTCCTGATAGTCGAGCTCGGCCGCGCGTGCTGTGCCCAGGGCATGTGACGCATTGCCAATTGCCAGTCCGCGCGCGGCTTTAGACTTCACGCCCAGCAGATTCAGTACCGTGTGCCCGAACACCGCACCCAGCACCCCGGCAATAAGTACACAAATAGCGCTGATAGCGGGGATACCATGCAGCGAGCCGGAGACAGCCATCGCGATGGGTGTGGTCACGGATTTGGGCATGATCGTGGCGGCAATTTCGGGCGTGGCACCCATCCACAGAGCAATAGCAGTACCTGAACTCATGGCGGTCACACTGCCAATAAAGCAGACGCCGATAATGGACTTCCAGCGGGCACGAATCTGGTGCATCTGCTCATACAGCGGCAATGCCAGCGCAACCACGGCCGGTTGCAACAGCTGATTGAGAATCTCACTGCCTGCGAAATAGCGCGAGTAGGGCAGCTGTAACAGCAGCAGTATCGGGATAATGATCGCCATCGCCACCAGCAGCGGATTGAGCAGCGAAATCTTCAGTTTTATCGCCAGCTTGCGTGCCAGAAAAAAGGCAGCCAGCGTCAATGGCAGCGACCACCATATCTCACTCATCAGCAGACTCCCCGGCCGGACGGCGGCTGTGAAGCTTGTGGGCACTTACGCCAACAATGGAGAGGACCAGCAGGGTGCTGACGACGCAGGAGACAACGATAGGGCCGAACTGCGCGGTAAGAATATCGGTGTAGCTCATTACCCCGACGCTAATCGGCACAAACAGCAGCGCCATATAGCGAATCAGCAGATGGCATCCCGGCTTCACCCAGCTCACTGGCAGAATCTGTGACGCAAGCAGGGCAAACAGAATTAACATCCCCAGAATGCTGCCGGGCATTTTGATAGGCAGCAGCGAGGCGATACCGATACCGGCGTATAAGCAGAGATAAATGATGATAAAAGCGCGAAGATAACGTCCGCAGACAGACAGCACGGTGAGCATGGCAGGCTCCTGTTTTCACTGAGCTTCATCATACGCATTAACCGCTTAGCGTGCTAGCGATCACACTTATGGGTACAGGGCAGTGCCGGGTGAAGCGTGCCGGGAAAGAAAAGGAGAGGTTGGGTAGTCGTGGGAACAGAGAAGAGAAAACCCTTCGCGCCAGAGCTAAGGCACGAAGGGTTTCAGAACGGCAGTGTGCTTTGCAGCTTAAACCGCAGAGGGCAGACCTTTACTTAACCGGCATGCCCGGTACAGCACCGCTATCAACGGACAACACGAACAGATCTTTCCCGCCCGGACCCGCTGACAGCACCATACCTTCGGAGATGCCGAAGCGCATTTTACGCGGCGCCAGGTTGGCCACGATGATGGTCATTTTACCGACCAGCACAGAGGGATCAGGATAAGCGGCGCGGATGCCCGAGAAAATCTGACGCTTTTCACCGCCCAGGTCGAGTTGCAGACGCAGCAGCTTGTCTGAACCTTCAACCCGTTCCGCCTGCTCGATTAGCGCAACGCGCATATCCACTTTGGCGAAATCGTCGATGGTGATGGTGTCACCAATCGGCGCATCTGCCAGCGGACCGGTTGCGGCTGGTGCACTTGCTGCGGCAGCATCCTCTTTTGAGGCGTCAATCAGTCCCTCAACCTTCGCCATTTCAATGCGGCTGTAGAGTGCTTTGAATGGCGCAACCTGATGATCCAGCAGCGGCTGCGCAATGGCATCCCAGCTCAATTCACAGTTCAGGAAGCCCTCTGCACGGGCGCTCAGTGACGGCAGCACCGGCTTCAGCCAGGTCATAAGAATGCGGAACAGGTTAATGCCCATTGAGCAGATGGCCTGCAGATCGGCATCACGGCCTTCCTGCTTCGCGACCACCCACGGAGCCTGCTCATCGACATAACGGTTCGCCAGGTCGGCCAGCGCCATAATTTCACGGATAGCACGGCTGTATTCGCGCGCAGCCCAGGCATCACCAATCTTCTCTGACGCATCAACGAAGGTCTGATAGAGCGCCGGATCGGCCAGTTCTGCCGCCAGTTTGCCGTCAAAGCGTTTGGTAATGAAGCCTGCGTTACGTGACGCCAGGTTAACCACTTTGTTGACGATGTCGGCATTTACGCGCTGGACGAAATCTTCCAGATTCAGGTCGATGTCGTCGATACGTGAAGAGAGTTTCGCCGCGTAGTAGTAACGCAGGCTGTCGGCATCCAGATGTTGCAGCCAGGTGCTGGCTTTGATAAAGGTGCCGCGCGACTTCGACATCTTGGCACCGTTAACGGTGACATAGCCGTGTACAAACAGATTGTTCGGCTTGCGGAAGTTGCTGCCTTCCAGCATCGCTGGCCAGAACAGGCTATGGAAATAGACGATATCTTTACCGATGAAATGATACAGCTCGGTGGTGGAGTCTTTACGCCAGAATTCGTCGAAGTCGATGTCGCCGCGCTTGTCGCACAGGTTCTTGAACGAGCCCATGTAGCCGATAGGCGCATCCAGCCAGACGTAGAAGTATTTGCCTGGCGCATCCGGAATTTCAAAGCCGAAGTAAGGCGCATCGCGTGAGATATCCCACTGCTGCAGGCCTGACTCAAACCACTCCTGCATTTTGTTCGCCACCTGATCCTGCAGCGCACCGGAGCGGGTCCACGCCTGCAGCATGGCGCTGAAGGACGGCAGATCAAAGAAGAAGTGCTCAGAGTCGCGCAGAACTGGCGTCGCACCAGAAACCACAGACTTCGGATCGATCAGCTCGGTCGGGCTGTAGGTCGCGCTGCAGACTTCACAGTTGTCGCCGTATTGATCAGGTGACTTACATTTCGGGCAGGTGCCTTTCACAAAACGGTCCGGCAGGAACATCCCTTTTTCCGGATCGTAAAGCTGGGAAATGGTGCGGTTTTTAATAAAACCGTTCTCTTTCAGGCGGCCGTAAATCAGCGCAGACAGCTCGCGGTTTTCATCGCCGTGAGTGGAGTGATAATTGTCATAGCTGACGTTGAAACCGGCAAAGTCGGCTTCATGCTCGCTTTTCATTTCTGCAATCATCTGCTCCGGCGCAATGCCCAGCTGCTGAGCTTTCAGCATGATAGGCGTGCCGTGCGCATCATCGGCGCAAATGAAATAAACCTGATTGCCACGCATTCGTTGGTAACGCACCCAAATATCTGCCTGGATATGCTCGAGCATGTGGCCGAGATGGATTGATCCGTTCGCGTAAGGCAGTGCGCACGTTACCAGAATTTTTTTAGCGACTTGAGTCATAGTTTGCGTAGCTTTCTGTTGATTGAAAAAACGGGCTTAGATGGTAACTGATGGCTTCTCCTGCGTAAACATAAGGGATTCACCCCGCCAGTCGCCGCAGATCCACGAGCATCTGATATCATTGACAATACATCGCTGAAACACAGCGTAAGCACAGCAGAAATAAGGAGCAGGGGATGACAGTACAATCCCGGGAACCGCATACGCCAGAGGGCCTGCGCGCCATCGTAGCGGGCGTATTGAGAAGCTTTGAGCATCCGACCCTTAAACAGAATCTCACCTCGCTGAAAGCGCTGCACCACGTGGCGCAGCTGGATGGAACGCTGCATGTTGAACTGCTGATGCCGTTTGCGTGGGCCAGCGGGTTCGATGCCCTGAAAGAGCAGGTCAGCGCCGACCTGCTGCGTCAGACCGGCGCACGCGCCATCGACTGGCGGCTCAGCCACGATATCGCCACCCTGAAGCGGGTGAAAAACCAGCCGGGCGTTAACGGGGTTAAAAACATTATTGCGGTCAGCTCCGGCAAAGGCGGCGTGGGTAAATCCAGCACCGCCGTAAATATGGCACTGGCGCTGGCAGCTGAGGGCGCGCGCGTCGGCATTCTTGACGCGGATATCTACGGCCCGTCTGTGCCGAACATGCTTGGGACTCAGGACCAGCGGCCAACCTCGCCGGATGGGACCCATATGGCGCCGATCATGGCACATGGGCTGGCCACCAACTCCATTGGTTATCTGGTCACGGATGACAATGCGATGGTGTGGCGCGGACCCATGGCCAGTAAAGCGCTTATGCAGTTGCTGAATGAGACTCTGTGGCCTGAGCTGGATTATCTGGTGCTGGATATGCCGCCCGGCACGGGCGACATTCAGCTGACGCTGGCGCAGAACGTGCCGGTAACCGGTGCGCTGGTGGTCACGACGCCGCAGGATATCGCCCTGATTGATGCCCGCAAAGGACTGGTCATGTTTGAAAAGGTCAATGTGCCGGTGCTGGGCGTGGTAGAGAATATGAGCCTGCATGTCTGCAGCCAGTGTGGCTTCCACGAGCCGATTTTCGGCACCGGCGGCGCGCAGAAACTGGTGGAAGATTACCAGACGCAACTGCTGGCCCAGTTGCCACTGCACATTGATCTGCGCGAGGATCTTGATGAAGGTGAACCGACAGTGATTCGCCGGCCCGATAGCGAGTTTACCACGCTGTATCGCCAGTTGGCCGGACGCGTCGCGGCCCAGCTTTACTGGCAGGGCGAGGTCATCCCTGGCGATATCGCCTTCCGCGCGCTTTAAGCCCGGCCCGACCCGCTGGCGTATTGTGAGGCCAGCGGGTAGTGCATCAGCACATAACCGCCGTGCTCGCCTTCGCCCTGTGAAATCATCTTCCAGCCATGCTTCAGATAAAATGCCTGCGCCGCTTTGTTCTTCTGCAGGCACTTAAGCGCGCCGGTTGAGGTAAAACGCGCCTCTACCGCCTCCAGCAACGCGCTGCCCACGCCGCGCCCCTGCCAGTCTGGATCGACATAGAGACTGTGCAGGAAGTTGTCGTTCTCCAGCAGACCTGCAAAGCCGACCCGATGGCCATCAGCCTCCGCAACCAGGACGGTCTCCCCCAGAATAACGCCATCAAAATCTTCCAGTTGCCACTCGCTGCCCTCCAGCCAGCGCCAGTTATGTCGTCGCGCTGCCAGAAACAGCGTACGCAGGAAAGGACGGTCGGCTTCAGTAAACGGACGAATCTCCACGGGTCAGCTCCTTATCATCTGGTCTTACAAAACTAGCAGTGATTAGCGGAGACGTGCCTAAAAGATCGCGTAAAAGATAAAGCGGGTTAAATGTCACGTAAATCGCTGTACACTGCCTGCCGGGCCAGAGAGCATCAGGCTCTCAGCGTTTGATAGCTTTCGTTTATCAGATTGATAACGTCCGCATATTAGATGTTGGCCCGAAAATTATGTAACCTGCATCACATATTTTAACGGAGGCCACCAGATGTCTATTATCAATACCAAAATTAAGCCGTTCAAAAACGCAGCATTCAAAAACGGCGAATTCATCGACGTAACCGAGAAAGACGTTGAAGGTAAATGGAGTGTGTTCTTCTTCTATCCAGCTGACTTCACCTTCGTCTGCCCGACCGAACTGGGCGACGTAGCTGACCATTACGAAGAGTTCCAGAAACTGGGCGTAGACATCTACTCCGTTTCTACCGACACCCACTTTACCCACAAAGCCTGGCACGGTTCTTCAGACACCATCGCGAAGATCAAATACACAATGATCGGTGACCCGACTGGCGCGCTGACCCGTAACTTCGAAATCATGCGTGAAGACGAAGGTCTGGCTGACCGTGGTACGTTCATCGTTGACCCGCAAGGCGTAATCCAGGCAATCGAAATCACCGCTGAAGGCATTGGCCGTGACGCCTCTGACCTGCTGCGTAAAGTGAAAGCGGCTCAGTACGTGGCTTCTCACCCAGGTGAAGTGTGCCCGGCTAAATGGAAAGAAGGTGATGCAACACTGGCTCCGTCTCTGGACCTGGTTGGCAAAATCTAATCCCGCTTTGCTCTTTCGATCATTCTCCAATCGGGTGCTGCGGCACCCGATTTTTTGACCAGGATATCACTATGCTCGACACAAATTTGAAAACCCAGCTCAAGGCCTACCTTGAGAAATTAACCAGACCTGTTGAGTTGATTGCCACCCTGGATGAGGGTGCAAAATCAACCGAGATCCGTGAACTGTTGGTTGATATCGCCGGCTTGTCTGACAAAGTCAGCTTCCGCGAAGAGAACGATCGTCAGGTGCGTAAGCCCTCATTTCTGATCACCAACCCAGGTTCGAACAGCGGCCCGCGTTTTGCCGGTTCACCTCTGGGTCACGAATTTACCTCACTGGTGCTGGCACTGTTACAGACCGGTGGGCATCCGTCTAAAGAAGCACAGAGCCTGCTGGACCAGATCGCCGCGCTGGACAGTGACTTCCATTTCGAAACCTATTATTCACTCTCATGCCATAACTGCCCGGACGTCGTCCAGGCGCTGAACCTGATGGCGGTGATTAACCCACGCATCAGCCATACCGCTATCGACGGTGGCCTGTTCCAGAACGAGATTCAGGAACGCAACGTGATGGGCGTGCCAGCGGTTTACCTGAATGGTAAGGAGTTTGGTCAGGGCCGCATGAGCCTGGCGGAAATCGTCAGCAAAGTAGATACCAACGCGGATAAACGTGCAGCGGAAGAGCTGAACAAGCGTGACGCCTATGAAGTCCTGATTATCGGCAGTGGCCCGGCGGGTGCAGCGGCAGCCATCTACTCAGCGCGTAAGGGTATCCGTACTGGCCTGATGGGCGAACGTTTTGGCGGCCAGGTACTGGATACGGTGGATATCGAAAACTACATCTCCGTACCGAAAACCGAAGGCGCGAAACTGGCAGGTTCACTGCGCGCACACGTTGATGATTACAATGTGGATGTCATTGAAAGCCAGAGCGCCATTAAATTGATCCCGGCGGCGAAAGAGGGCGGACTGCATGCCATCGAAACCGCCTCCGGCGCAGTATTGAAGTCACGCAGTATCATTCTGGCGACCGGCGCACGCTGGCGCAACATGGGTGTGCCGGGTGAAGAAGAGTATCGCACCAAAGGCGTCACCTACTGCCCACACTGCGATGGCCCGCTGTTTAAAGGCAAGCGTACGGCAGTGATCGGCGGCGGTAACTCCGGCGTTGAAGCAGCCATTGACCTGGCGGGTATCGTTGAACATGTTACGCTGCTGGAGTTTGCCGGTGAGATGCGTGCCGACCAGGTATTGCAGGATAAGCTGCGTAGCCTGAAGAACGTTGATGTCATCCTGAACGCGCAGACCACCGAAGTGAAAGGCGACGGCACTAAAGTGACCGGCCTGCACTATCTTGACCGTACGACGCAGACCACCCATGAGCTGCCGCTCTCTGGTATCTTCGTTCAGATCGGTCTGCTGCCAAATACCCCGTGGCTGGAAGGCGCGGTTGAGCGCAATAAAATGGGTGAGATCATCATTGATGGTAAATGCGAAACCAGCCTGAAAGGCGTGTTCGCGGCGGGCGACTGCACCACCGTGCCGTACAAGCAGATTATTATTGCCAGCGGCGAAGGCGCAAAAGCTTCACTGAGCGCTTTTGACTATCTGATTCGCACTAAATCAGCTTAATAACGTTTAGCCAGACAGACAATAGCCCTTCAGCATTCGTGCTGAGGGGCTTTTTTTAGTCTGTTAATAGCCCGCCAGCGTCATCAGCATCATCCATATCGGCGTCGTTACCGCGGCAAACACCGTAGAAAAGAGCATGCTGGCCGCCGCCGGGCCGGTAATGACATTAAACTTCTGCGACATCAGATAAACGTTTACTCCCACCGCCATTGATCCCAGCAGGACTACCACTTTACTCTCCAGCGGCGGCAGACCGGTCAGCCACGCGATAGCCCATACCGTCATCGGTTGCAGCACCAGCTTCAGCAGGCAAATGGTGTAGCTCTCTTTTAAGCCGTCCCGCACCCGATAGTGCGCCAGGCTCATGCCCAGCGTGACCAGCGACAGCGGCGCGGCCAGCGAGGCCAGCATCTTTAATGGTTCAGCGGCCAGCAGTGGCAACGGGCGTTGCAGAAAACTCCAGGCTGTGCCGCTGAGAATGCCAATGATGAGCGGATTCTTCAGCACACCGATCAATGTGCGCCAAAGGCCATTCAGCGAGAAGCTGCCCTGTTTCGCCCACTCGACTGAGACGGTCAGTAAAGTCCACAGGATCAGGCTGTTAAACACCAATACCAGTGCCACCGGTGGCAGCGCTTCTGGCCCGAGTAACACGGTGGCCACCGGGATCCCCAGCATCACGTTATTAGAGAAGATACCGCCCAGGGCAAAGACTGAAGCCGCCACGCCATCCAGATCGAACAGCCTTGTTGCCAGCAGTCGCCCCACGATAAACACCAGCAGGCAACTGCCGAAGAAGGCCAGTAACAGGCGCGCATCCACCGGCGGGCTTTGTGAGAAGGTACTCATTACCCGAAACAGCATGCAGGGCAGTGCAACGTTAAACACAAAGCGGTTCATCCCTTCGCTGATGCTGGCAGGCCATTTTCCGAGGCGTGTCAGGCAGTATCCCAGTAAGATCAGGATAAATAGCGGGGCAGAAAGATAAATTTGATGGCTTAAGCTTTCAAACAGCAGTGGCATAGAGGGCGTCTGATCAGGCGATGATTAGTTACCAGACTAACAAATTGCTAACTAACTGTTAACTGGAACGGTGTCTGAACCCTCCGCCGTGAGGGCGACTAATCTAACCAGCGACGCGCCTGTTCATCGGTGATATCACGATAATAGACGCGATGGATTATTTCGTTACAGCCTGAGCAGCGTGCGGAAATATAGGTTGAAAAATAATATCTGCCACTGGGTGCGACGGCACCCTGACGTTCAATAATAATATCCTGCCATCGATGACGGTGTGGAATAAGCGCTAAAAATCGCATCATACATCCTGCATAGTATGAAGTTCCGCTTCAGGAGGTAACTAACCTCATGAAATAAAATATTTTTTACGATGATGCTGCAAGCAGGTTAATTATTATTATGCAGTCAGAGACACTGCAGGAAATATTTCCTGTCAGGGGGATAAATAAAGCTAACTATAAAGAGGTGTTTCGTTAACCCGCAGCATTAAGCCTTTTTTTGTGACCTCAGGCGTTGATCGGGATCATATGAATTGTTTCAGCACGGATTATTTCCCCGACAGGTGTCGCTTGCTTTCACCGTATAGCTCTCCTATGCTGCAAGCCGTAACACGACTCGGGGTGCCGCTTTCCACACGGAAAGGGCTGAGAAAAACCCGCTGACCTGAACTGGATAATGCCAGCGTAGGGAAGTCTGATGCCTGACCGCATTCGCCTTCTTGTTCGCCGGTTGGGAGCTACGATGACACATCAATCTCAACACCTTTCTGCCGCGCACTTCGCGCCCATCCTGCACACTTTCCGCCGTCAGTCACCGCTGGTGCACTGCATGACCAATGACGTGGTTCAGAACTTCACCGCCAATGTACTGCTGGCACTTAATGCCTCACCGGCGATGGTGATCGATCCGGAAGAAGCCGCAGAGTTCAGTGAATTGGCCGATGCGCTGCTGATTAATGTGGGCACGTTAACCCGCGAACGGCAGCAGGCGATGCAGGCTGCCATCACTGCCGCTAATCTGGCGGGCACACCCTGGACACTCGATCCGGTTGCGGTCGGCGCGCTGACGCTGCGCAGTGACTTCTGTCAGCAGTTATTGAGTCAGCAACCGGCGGTGATCCGCGGCAATGCATCAGAGATTCTGGCGCTGGCACAGCAGGCCAGTGGCGGGCGGGGCGTTGATACACTGCATCAGGCGGATGCGGCAATTGATGCAGCACAGCAACTCGCTGAGACCTGGAAAACGCTGGTGATCGTCACCGGTGAAGTGGACTACGCCACGGATGGTCAGCGGATCCTCGCCATAAGCGGTGGCAGCCCGTTAATGACACGGGTGGTGGGCACCGGCTGTGCACTCTCCGCCGTGGTAGCGGGCTTCAGCAGTCTGCCTGGTGATCGTCTAATGAATGTCGCGGCCGCCTGTCAGTTCATGGCCCTGGCGGGGGAAAAGGCAGCGGCGCAGGCTGCCGGGCCGGGCAGTTTTGCCACCGCGTTTATTGATGCCCTCTGGACGCTGGAGGTCGGCAATGAAGCGCATTAATGCCCTGACGATTGCCGGTACCGATCCCAGCGGCGGGGCAGGCATTCAGGCCGATCTGAAAACTTTCTCGGCTCTGGGCGCCTATGGCACCAGCGTCATAACCGCGCTGGTGGCACAAAACACGCAAGGCGTGCAGTCTGTTTACCGGATTGCACCTGACTTTGTTGCCGCCCAGCTCGATTCGGTGCTGAGTGATGTGCGCATCGACAGCGCAAAAATTGGCATGCTGTCAGAAACGGCTATCGTAGAGCAGGTTGCTGCCCGGCTGAGAAAGGCTGATATCCCGTTTGTGGTACTGGATACCGTGATGGTCGCAAAAAGTGGCGATGCGCTGCTCTCGCCAGACGCCGTGGCCAGCGTACGTGAGCTGTTATTGCCGCAGGTCTCGTTGATCACACCGAATCTGCCGGAAGCGGCGGCGTTGCTCAACTGTGCTGTCGCCAGCGATGAGGCGGAGATGCGCGAGCAGGGACGGGCATTGCTGGCGCTGGGCTGTCAGGCTGTGCTGATGAAAGGCGGACATCTTACGGCGGCAGAGAGCCCGGACTGGCTGATCACGCATTCCACTGAGCAGCGATTCAGCACGTCTCGCGTCAACACCCGTCACACCCATGGCACCGGCTGCACGCTGTCGGCCGCCTTAGCCGCGTTGCGTCCGCGTCATGCTGACTGGGCAGAGACGATTGGGGAAGCCAAAAACTGGTTACAACAGGCGTTGTTAATGGCAGATACGCTGGAGGTCGGGAAGGGCATCGGGCCGGTTCACCATTTTCATCAATGGTGGTGACGGCGAAGACCCGCACCGGCCTGACATTCAGGCGGTGCGGGTGATGAGCGATTAGGGTGCTTCAAACCAGGCGCTGTTACGCTCGGCAATGGGGGTGATTGAGAAGATCATCTCCTGCAGGTGGCGACGCATCGCCGCTTCGGCGGCATTGTCGTCATGGCCCTTGAGCGCGGCAAAAATCTCTTCATGCTGCTCAATCAGCTTTTCTGGCGGCGAGACTTCACTCAGCGTCAGAAAGCGCACGCGGTCCATTGCCGCTTTGATGTTCTCCACCGTCTCCCAGGCCAGCTTGCAGTCGATACTTTCAGCGATCAGGCGATGAAACTCATCGTCCAGCGTAAGAAAAGCCTGGCTGTCATGGCGCTCAGCAGCCATGCGCTGCAGCTGCAGGTTATGTTCCAGCGCCATCAGCGACGAATCGTCTATCTCCAGCGCCGCACGACGAACCACCGACACTTCCACCGCTTCACGGATAAAGCGGCCATCCGCTACCCGCTTAGCGGAGATTTTGCGCACAAAGGTGCCGCGCTGCGGCAATACCTGTACCAGTCCGGCTTCAGCCAGCTTGATGAACGCTTCGCGCACCGGCTGGCGTGAGACGTTGAAGCGCGCGGACACTTCCTTTTCAGAAAGCAGCGAGCCTGGCTGAATTGCGCAGGTGACAATATCTTTGCGCAGATACCGGTAAATCTGCTGATTTACCGGTTCGCTGGTCGTAATGGTATAGGCGATCGACATGCAGCAATATCCATATTACGGCTGGCAAAAGCCAGCGCGATGGGAAAGTGCCAGTCTAATCAGCGCGCTGCGTCTGCGCCAGCCCTTTTAGCTGCGGTTGAGAGACTGATGCACCGTCGTGCGCGCGCCCTGAGCGGTCAGTTTGTTATACCAGGCGGTCAGTCGGCCGACCACATCGGCATTCTGCGCCAGATCGTCGCCAAACACTTCGCGCATGGAGAGTAACGCCCGAACACGCGCTTCACCCTCTTCGCTGCTGGCGACGCATTCTGCCAGTTGCGCTTTCATCGGATCACGAATCTCAATCGGCTGACCCTTCTCATCAATGCCGCCGACATAGCGCATCCAGCCCGCCACGCCCAGCAGCAGCAGGTCGCAGTCGCTGCCGCGCTGCAGGTGCCAGCGCAGGCTAACAAGCATACGTTGTGGCAGCTTCTGGGTGCCGTCAGTGGCAATCTGTCCGGTGCGATGTTTAATCGCACGGTTTTCATAACGGGCAATCAGCGAATCGGCGTATGCATTGAGATCCACGCCCTGAGTGCGCAGCGTCGGGGCTTGCTCATCCACCATCAGTGAACGGGCGGCGGCGCGGAAATGAGGATCGGCCATGCAGTCGCTGATGTACTCATAACCGGCCAGGAAGCCAAGATAGGCCAGGAAAGAGTGGCTGCCATTCAACATCCGCAGTTTCATCTCTTCATAGGGCAGGACATCGCTGACCAGCTCTGCGCCTGCTTTTTCCCACGCCGGACGACCATTAACGAAGTTATCTTCGATCACCCACTGGAAGAAGGGTTCCGCTTCAACCGCAACGGGATCGCTGCAACCCAGGCGCGCGTTCAGCGCGGCAAATGCCGCATCGGTCATGGCCGGAACGATGCGATCCACCATGGTGGAGGGGAAGGTGATGTGCTGCTGAATGTAGTCTGCCAGCGCCGGATCCTGATACTGTGCCAGCTGCACAATCACATTACGGATGACGTGACCATTTTCCGGCATGTTGTCGCAGGACATGACGCTGAACGCAGGCAGATCCTGCTTCCGCCGGCGGCGAATCGCGGCCAGAATCAGACCCGGCAGCGAGCGAGGCGAGTCTGGATTCTGCAGATCGTGCACGATGTCAGGATGATCGGGGTTTAAATTTCCACTGGCGGGCTGATGGCAATAGCCTTTCTCGGTGACGGTCATAGAGACAATGGCCACCTCTGGCTGACTCATTGCGTTGATCACCGCCTCAATCCCATCACTTTTGCCGTGCAGCGCCTGAGTAATCACGCCAATGACCCGGGTTTGCAGTGAGTCATCGGCCATCTCTGTCAGGGTATAGAGCAGATTTTGCTCACGCAGAGCCTGAATCAGATTGCCGCTGTTGAGGTTAACTTCGCAGTAGCCCCAGTCACTGCCCTGTTCAGCCAGCTTATCGCTGCAGAGTGCCTGATGCGCGCGGTGAAACGCACCAAAACCAATATGTACCATGCGAGTCTTTAAATTGCTGCGGTCGTAAGTGGGGCGCTGGACCTCAGCGGGCAGGCGATCAATCTGTAACATACTCCGTCCTTATGGCAAACGGGGCGCATGGCGCCCCGAAATCATCGTTCTGTTAGCGGAACAACACTCAGACCGAAACCGGTTTATCCTGGGATTTCGGACTGCGAATCACGAACAGCACCAGGAAAGCCCCCAGCGCGGCGACACAACCCGCCAGTACAAAGGCGCTATCGAATTTACCGGTGTGCTGGACAATAAAGCCGGTGACGATCGGCCCGATGATGCCGGAGAGGCTACCCACCAGATGGATAAAGCCGCTGATGCTGCCGATACGACTCTTGTGTACCACATCCTGAATAATCGCCCAGTAGATCGCGCCGGTGATATAGAGAAAGAAAATCGACACCGACATCATCATAACGGCGGGAACCACTTCTTTTATCGTACCCGCCAGTGCCACACAAATTGCGGCTGCCAGCAGTGAGACAACCAGCACAATTTTACGGGACAACAACAGTTTGCCGGTGATATTGAAGATTTTATCGGAGATCCAGCCACCCAGCGCCAGACCAACGAATCCGACTATCCACGGGATCATGGTGGTGATGCTCATGGATTTGATATCCAGGCCGTGCGCCTGCACCAGATAGGCCGGGAACCAGCTCAGGAAGAAGAACAGGATGTAGTTGTAGCAGAAGAAGGCAAACGCCGTGACCAGGATAATCGGCTGGCGCAGGTAGTAGCCAAACGGATGCGGCGTTTCAGCCAGGTCAACCTCATCATTCGGATTGGTGGCTTTCAGGCGATCAATCAGCAGACGCTCTTTTTCGGTGACAATTTTGCTTTTTGCCGGGTTATCAGCGGCAAAGAAGAGCCAGAACGCCATCCAGACCAGACCGATACAGCAGACGATCACAAACGCCGGACGCCAGCCATAGGCCAGAGCAAGATAGCCAATGATCGGGCCGGCGACGGCGCCACCCAAAGGTGAGCCGGCACTCAGTAAGCCCATCGCTGTTGCGGCCTGTTTTTTCGGGAACCAGCCGTTAATGGCTTTGTTGGCTGAGGAGCAGATTGGGCCTTCCGCCATGCCGAATAGCACACGCAGAATCAGCAGCGACCAGAAGCCGGTCGCCAGTGCGGTCATGCCGCAGAAAATGGACCAGGCACCCACCGCCACGGCCAGCACGATTTTCGGGCCAAAGCGGTCAGTGGCGAGGCCGCCGACAAAGTTAAACAGGGCATAGCCGAAAAAGAAGCTGCCGAATATCATGCCGAACTGCTCAGCATTGATCGCCAGATCTTTCTCCACCAGCGGCACCGTCAGTGACAGGGCAACACGATCGAGGTAGTTGATCATGTAAACCAGGAAGAGCAGCAAAACGAGGGTCCAGCGCAGATTCTTGAACATACAAACTCCGTGATCTGTTTTCTTTTTTAATCAGGCCGGCGGGTACGCACCGGCGAAGGAGACCTGGTGTTCAGCGGGAGTTAACCCATTTGCAGGATCACTTTGCAGCAGGTGCGCGGATCTTTTTCGAACAGGCTCATCGCGCGTTCAATCTCCTGCAGCGGGAAGTAGTGCGTCACGAGTTTCTCTGGCTGGATCAAGCCTTTTTCCATCCACGCGATCACCTGTGGAAAGCGGTTGCTGTTGAGACGCGAGGTAAACAGCGACAGCTCTTTGCTGGTCAGGCTCTGCTGAGTAATGCTGCACGGTTCGCCGGAGAAGCCCAGCAGACCGATACGCGCGGCCGGTGAGGCGAGCGCGGCGGCTTCTGCCAGAATAGCGGGATGGCAGGCGGCGTCGATAATCAGCGTGGGCTGGACGCCCTCAAGCTGTGCTGCCAGTGGGATTTCGCTGTTATCGAACAGCTGATCGGCACCACTCTCTTCAGCCAGCGCCAGGCGTTCCGGCAGACGATCCACCACCATCACTTTTTTCACTTTATAGACGTTTTTCAGTACCTGAATCGCGGTAAGCCCCATTGGTCCGGCGCCATAAATCAGGGCGACATCGTCTGGCTGCGGCTTAAGAAACGCCGTGATGTTGGCTGCGATGGTAAAGGGCTCAACCAGGCTGGCAAGCTTGTCGGGGATGGCGTCCGGCAACTCCCAGGCATTTTTTGCCGGGGCCAGCGCATAGTCGCTGAAGCCGCCGTCGCGATGCACGCCAATCACCTGCAGTGTGGTACAGACATTGGGGCGGCCTACCGAGCAGGGATAGCAGCTGCCGCAGCTCACCACCGGATCGACCGCCACGCGCTGACCCAGTCGGGCCGCATCGACTCCCGTACCTACCGCATCGATCACACCAAAAAATTCGTGACCAATAACCCGAGGATATTTCGCGAACGGGTTATGGCCGTGCCAGATATGCACATCCGAACCGCAGATACTGGCATAGGCCACTTTGACCCGGACTTCACCTGCCGCCGGTTGTGGCAGTGGACGTTCAGCTATCACCAGTTCGCCTGGCTGTTCAATAACAACACTTTTCATGAGCTTCTCCTTACCAGTTCCACAGGGTGCCATCTTCAAGACGGGCGACCGGCAGATAGGCAGGTTCATAGGGATATTTCGCAGCCAGTTTCTCGTTGAACTCTATGCCAAGGCCCGGTTTGTCGCCGGGATGCATATAGCCCTGATCAAAGGTCCAGTTTGCGTCAAATAGCTCCATCATCTGTTCAGAGAAGCCCATGTACTCCTGCACGCCGAAGTTCGGCACCCAGAGGTCAAAGTGCAGTGCCGCCGCCATGCAAATCGGGGAGAGATCTGAAGGACCGTGGGAGCCGGTGCGCACCTGATAGAGCGAGGCAAAATCAGCGATACGTCGCATACCGGTAATGCCGCCCGCATGTGTGATGGTGGTGCGGATGTAGTCGATCAACTGCTCTTCAATCAGCTGCTTACAATCCCAGATGCTGTTAAACACTTCGCCCACCGCAATCGGCGTGACGGTGTGCTGGCGGATCAGACGGAAACACGCCTGATTCTCAGCAGGCGTCGGATCTTCCATCCAGAACAGGCGATAATCTTCCACACTTTTACCAAAACGCGCGGCTTCAATCGGTGTCAGGCGATGGTGCATGTCATGCAGCAGATGCTCATCGAAACCAAATTTGTCGCGGATAGCCGCAAAGAGTTTCGGCGTGAAATCGAGGTATTTCTCGGTTGACCAGAACTGCTCTTCCGGCCAGTGACCTTTGGTTGCCGGCTCGTAAGCCAGGCCTTTGCCTTTCGCCATCCCATAGGTGGTTTTCATGCCCGGCACGCCGCACTGGGCGCGAATCGCTTTGAAGCCCAGCTCTTTGTGTTTCGCGTAGTCATCCATCACTTCATCAATGGAATGGCCGGTGGTGTGGCAATAGACCATAACGCCAGTGCGTGAGGCACCACCCAGCAACTGGTAAAGCGGCATATTGGCGGCTTTACCTTTGATATCCCACAGTGCCATATCGACCGCAGAGATAGCGGACATGGTCACCGGACCGCGACGCCAGTAAGCGCCTTTGTAGAAATATTGCCAGATATCTTCGATCTGATGGGCATCGCGGCCAATCAGCTGCGGACAGATGTGATCTTTCAGGTAGGAGGCGACCGGTAATTCACGGCCATTCAGCGTGGCGTCGCCAATGCCGGTCAGCCCCTGATCGGTGGTGATTTTTAGGGTGACAAAGTTTCTGCCTGCGCAGGTTACAAATACTTCCGCCTTAACAATTTTCATCCTGGTGCCTTTCAGTCAGCGTTCAATGATGAAAAAGTACGCACTTTAATACTACCATACAAGTTGGTCTGGCAGAGTTGTGAACCCAGTCACAGAGTGTTTCAGGGGTAGCCAGGCGCGGCATAAAGGGGAATGAAAGAGGCGCTTTTTACAAACAGAGATTCAGACCGGCATTAAAAGGGGGCTTTCGCCCCCTTACTCAGCCTCAGGAAAGGAGTTCACACTGTGGTGGCAGGCGACAGCTTAATGCGCCTGCCATCACCTCAATCACGAATTCCCGTCCTGAAAGCGGCTCGCCATCAAGGTTAAAGGTCATTTCATGCGGAGAACGGATGGTCAGTGACTCCAGCTGTGCGGTGACGATGCCCGGATTGTCATCGTCGCCCGTCAGTGAGTGCAACAGGGTCGGCAGCAGCTCCTGTGCGGTGACAATGCTGACGTCCAGCCGGCCATCGTTAATCAGGGCCGAAGGGCAGAGTCGCTGACCACCGCCCGCCTGACGTCCATTACCAATACCAATGACCAGCGCATCACCCTGCCAGTTGAAATCGGGACCGCTGATCTCGCAGGTATCAGGTTTCAGCGTATCCATGCGCATCAGGCCGTGAATAAAATAGGAAACACCGCCCAGTGCCGACTTTAGCTTTTCCGGGGTTTCCGTGGTGATGCGGGTGCCAAATCCACCCGTCGCCATGTTAATGAAGTAGTGATCCTGGTTCACTCTGGCCAGGTCGATGGTGCTGGCTTTGCCCTGGATCGCCAAGCGTAATGCCGGTTCCATCTCTTCCGGGATGCCCACGCTGGTGGCAAAATCATTGGCCGTTCCCAGCGGCAGGATGCCCAGCACCGGGCGATGATCGGCATTCGATGCCGCCAGCGCCGTCGCGATTTCGTTGATGGTGCCATCGCCACCACCTGCTACCACCGTCTCCGCCTGCAGCGCAATCGCCTCTTTGACGTACCTGTCGCCATCACCTTTTTCAAAAGTGACACGCACCGCAATATCGAAGCCTTCTTCACGAAGGGCAGTAATGGCTTCGCGCAGATCATCATTGCCCGCGCCTTTCCCATTCAGAATGAGTAGCGTTAGCGGTTTATTATCCATTTTGCGTTCCTTGAAGATCTACAGAGTAAGAAGGGGAATTTATAACATAGCTGCCAGCAGTAAATAATTGGCGAAAGAGAGAAAAAAGAAAACCCGCACGGGGGAGCCGGGCGGGTAAATGAGGTGGTTCCAGGTAAATCTGCCGTTTGTTGTTACTCATTAGCAGCAGGCAGGACTATAAAGCAGCGCTGAACAGGGGTCTGTGATCCTGTTCTGATTTCCTCAAAATGTTTCCGTTGGTAAACGATTATGTGGATCCCGGGTATCTTCACCATGATCGAAGTTGCGCAGCAGCAGTGCAAAACGCAGATCGACTTCCTGCGGCACCTGCAACCAGACACGATGGCCATCACCCGGCGCAACCTCTGTGGGTTCGCCGCGCGCGTTCTGCAGCGCATCAAGCTGGCAATTCAGGTTTCCTTCGGGCGTCATGATCTCCACGCTGTCGTGCAGCATAAACTTGTTCTTCACCGCCACTTCAGCCCACTCACCCCGACGCTCGCCGGTAAATTCGCCGACGAATTGCTGGCGATCGGACACGGAAAAACCCTGCTGATAATTCTGATAACTGTCATGCGTGTGGCGGCGCAGGAAGCCTTCGGTATAGCCGCGATGGGCCAGACCTTCCAGCGTTAACAGCAGTGACGGATCAAACGGCTTCCCGGCAGCGGCATCATCAATCGCCCGGCGATACACCTGGGCGGTGCGGGCGCAGTAGTAATAGGACTTGGTACGCCCCTCGATTTTCAGCGAATGAACGCCCATCTCGCTGAGCCGTTCAACATGCGCGACCGCGCGCAGATCCCGCGAGTTCATGATATAGGTGCCATGCTCATCTTCGAACGCGCTCATCACGTCGCCAGGTTTCATCTTCTCTTCCAGCAGAAACACCTTGTCGGTAGGCTGACCGATGCCCAGCACAGGCGTGACATCCTGCACTGCGACAGGCGTGTGAATACCGACGATATTCCCCACCTCATCCTGCTGGCCTTCCTGCACTTTATATTCCCAGCGGCAGGCATTGGTGCAGGTGCCCTGATTCGGGTCGCGCTTGTTCATATAGCCTGACAGCAGGCAGCGACCGGAATAGGCCATACAGAGCGCGCCATGAACGAAGACTTCCAGCTCCATCTCCGGCACCTGCTGGCGGATCTCGCCAATCTCCTCCAGCGATAACTCGCGTGACAGGATTACCCGGCTCAGCCCCATCTGCTGCCAGAATTTTACCGTGGCCCAGTTGACCGCATTGGCCTGCACCGACAGGTGAATCGGCATCGTCGGAAAAGCCTCGCGCACCAGCATGATAAGACCGGGATCGGACATGATCAGCGCGTCAGGCTGCATCTCCACCACCGGCGCCAGGTCGCGAATAAAGGTTTTTAGCTTGGCGTTATGCGGCGCAATGTTCACCACCACATAGAATTTTTTTCCCAGCGCGTGCGCTTCATTGATGCCCAGCGCAAGATTTTCGTGGGTAAATTCATTATTGCGCACCCGCAGGCTATAGCGCGGCTGGCCGGCATAGACGGCATCGGCCCCATAAGCAAAGGCGTAACGCATGTTTTTTAGCGTGCCAGCAGGGGAAAGCAGTTCGGGTTTCATGATCTTCTCACTGATGTCAGGTCAGTATGTCGCTTCAGGCGACAGGTGCAGGACCATTAAGCCCTGCAAAGGGTGCGGAATTGTAGGCAGTGAGAAAAGGGAAGTAAATTGATCGGGATCAAACTAGATCAAATGACAGGCATCGGCTTCCCAGCGATAGCCCATCCCGTAAACAGCGCGGATAAAAGGTTGCTCACTGTCGAGGTTCTCCAGCTTCCGCCGCAGATTCTTGATATGGCTGTCGATGGTGCGATCCGTGACCACGCGGTAGTCATCATAAAGATGGTTGAGCAGCTGTTCACGTGAAAAGACCTTGCCCGGTTCCAGCGACAACGTTTTCAGCAGGCGGAATTCCGCCGGAGTTAGATCCAGTGGCTTTTCGCGCCAGCTGGCGAAGAAGCGGCTTTCGTCGACCCGCAGCAACGAGGCGCTTTGCGGCTCTTCCGCTGAACGCCTGACCCGGCGCAGAATCGTTTTGACCCGTGCGACCACTTCACGCGGACTGAAGGGTTTGCAGATGTAGTCATCCGCGCCCAGCTCTAATCCCAGCAGCCGATCGATCTCCTCGGTACGCGCGGTGACCATAATAATCGGCAGCTCGGAATGACGACGGATTTCACGGCAAAGCGTTAAGCCATCGGTGCCGGGCAGCATTAAATCCAGCAGCATCAGGTCGGGTGGCGTCTGACGCACATACTCCAGCACCGCGTTGCCGTCGGCGATGTGATGGGTACGGTAGTTTGAGGCGTGCAGATAATCGATCATCAGCTGCGCCAGTTTCGGCTCATCTTCGACCACCAGAATCAGCGGGTCGTGGTTTTCCTGGCTCATAAGCGTTTACACAAGGGGAACATAGCGCAAGTGTAGCGCGATTTTCAGTCCACCTAAATCAGAGTGCGACGCATGAATATCGCCACCATGTGCATCAGCGATATTTTTACAGATGGCCAGTCCCAGACCCGAGCCGCCGCTGGCGCGGTTGCGCGAGCCTTCGGTGCGGAAGAAACGCTCAAAAATCTGCACCTGATGTTCTTTATCCACGCCAGGTGCGCTGTCATCAAAATCGATGCACCAGTGGGGCGCTTCATACTTCAGTGTCACTTCAACGCGGCCACCGCTGTCGGTGTAGCGCAGGCTGTTCTCAAGAAGGTTGGTGAATAACTGCATCAGCCGGTCGGGATCGCCAAAGAACGGGGCGTTTTCGGGCAGATTCAGTTTCAGCGTCAGGCCGTGTGCGCGATAGCGTTCGGCAAAGCTGCCCGCCGTCACCTCCAGCAACTGAACCAGATCGGTGGCCTGTTTGCGGTAGGCAAGGGCACCCTCATCCGACAGCGACAGCTGGTGCAGATCGTCCACCAGCTTGGTCAGCACCACCACCTCGCTCTGCAGCGAGGCGATCGCTTCCGGCGTCAGTTTGCGCACCCCATCCTGCATCGCTTCCAGTTCACCGCGCAGGATCGCCAGCGGCGTGCGCAGCTCATGGGAGATGTCGGCCATAAAAGCGCGCCGCATGCTCTCGTTTTTCTCCAGCGAGCTGGCAAGCAGGTTAAAGTCACCGGCCAGCTGGCCCAGCTCATCCCGGCTGCTGACCTCCACGCGGGTAGCAAAATTACCGGCCGCCAGATGATGGGTGCCGTCGACCAGTCGCTTGACCGGCGCCAGCAGACCGCGCGCCATCAGCCACGTCGCCAGTGCCGCCAGCAGCGTTGAAAGCCCCACGATAATCCAGCTGGTGCGCCGCTGCTGTTGATCAAAGTTAATATCGGTGCTGCGCGTCAGCCGCTCCGGCGGCGAGCCGATCACCCAGCCGACCACTTTATTGTTGCTGGTGGTGATGTTGCGTCGTGTGCCTTCGGGTGGCACCGGCGATTTTGGTCCGGCCAGCACTTTATACTGCTGGTCAAGAATCCAGAACTGGGTCCGCCAGCCGTGCGGCGGTAGCTGGCTGTTGCTGTCGGGATTCTGCTCCAGCGAGCGCAGCATGGTAAAGACCAGCCGATCGTTATGGCGCAAGAAATCCCAGTTGCCGTGCTGCTCATACTGATCGGCGAGGGCATCGCTGAGCAGGTTTAACCGCTGCTCGTTGCCGCGTTTAATGTAGTCGACAAAGCCGTGCTCGAAACTCATCCGAACGCCCCAGTGCATGGTGATCAGGACCAGCATGCAGGTAGCGAAAATCGCCATAAACAGTTTGGCACCGATGCCCAGTCGCAGGTTAACTCTCATTTTTCTCTCCGGCGTCGCAAATCAACGTTGGCATTCGTCTGTGGCGGAACGCGCCAGAACACCAGCGCGGGCAGAAGAATAATCAGCGACATGCAAAGGTAGGTATAAATAAACATTGAGTGATTCGCGGTGCTGTTCGCCATGTTTTCATGAGCAAATGCGCCCAGCAACAGCCCGGCGACGGTGACGCCAACACTCATCGACAGCTGCATAATCATCGACAACAGGCTGTTGCCGCTGGATGCCAGCTCATCAGGCAGCTCCTTCAGCGTCAGGGTATTCATTGAAGAGAAGCGAATGGCATTGACCATGCCCTGCAGAAACAGCACCAGCGGCAGTAGCCAGACCCAACCCATGAGCGCCACCAGGGGGAACAGCAGGACCACCAGCGCCAGCGCCACCGTCGACATCACCAGCACGTTGCGGTAGCCGTAAAGATTGACGATGCGCACCACTAAGCGCTTCATCCCCATATTCCCCAGCACCATTGAAATCATCATCAGACCGGCGTGAAACGGGCTGTAGCCCATGCCAATCTGCAGAAAAATAGGGGTCATAAAGGGCAGCATGCCGCTGCCGATGCGGCCGGTAAAACTGCCCAGCAGACCAATGGCATAAACGCGGTTATCAAACAGTTTCAGGCTGAACAGCGCATTATCATTGCCGCGTGCATGTATCAGGTAGAAGAGCAGAGAGAACAGGCCAACGAGAATCATGGCACCCAGTAACAGCGGTGAGCCACCACTGCTGCGCTGGCCATCCAGCGCCAGTGTCAGGGTTGCCATGCCAGCGGCCAGCAGGATAAACCCGGCGAAATCAAAGCGCCGCGTCTGCATGCTGTAGTTGGGCATCAGCATCAGAGTGGCGATAGCGCCGGCGATGCCGACCGGAATATTGATGAGAAAGATCCAGTGCCAGCTGGCGTACTCTACTAACACACCGCCCAGTGCCGGACCCAGCAGCGGGCCAATCTGGCCGGGCAGGGTGACAAAGGTCATGGCGGACATATATTGCTCACGCGGCACGATTTTCATCACCGTCAGGCGACCCACGGGGACCATCATGGCGCCGCCAATCCCCTGAACCACGCGCGACAGCACCAGCTGATCCAGCGTGCCGGACATGGCGCACAGCAGCGAGCCGATACTGAACAGCAGAATCGCGCAGAAGAAAACGTTGCGCACGCCAAAACGATCCGCCAGCCAGCCACTGACCGGCAGCATTACCGCCACTGTCAGCACGTAATAGACGATCACCGAGTGCATGTGCAGCGGACTGACTCCCAGATCGTGCGCCATCGATGGGATCGCGGTATTGACGATGGTGGTATCCAGCGTCTGCATAAAGAAGCCGATGGCAACGATCCACAGTTGCCAGCGGACGTTAGTGCTTTGCGTAGTCATCGATCCCCCCGATAAAAGCATCACGCGCCGTGCCTGCCGACACACTCATTACGGCTATTGCGCGGCGGCGGTCAGCGGACGCTTTTTGCGCCGCAATTTATCCATCATCAGATAGACCACCGGCGTGGTGTAGAGTGTCAGCAGCTGGCTCATCACCAGCCCGCCTGCAATGGTAATTCCCAGCGGTTGACGTAGTTCGGCACCGTCGCCGCTGCTCAGCACCAGTGGCAGCGCGCCAAACAATGCCGCCAGCGTGGTCATCATAATTGGCCGGAAGCGCAGCAGGCATGCCTGGAAAATCGCCTCTCGCGCACTCAGCTGGCCGTTACGCTCGGCCTCCAGCGCAAAATCGACCATCATGATGGCGTTCTTTTTCACGATGCCAATCAGCAGCAGAATACCGATCAGCGCAATCAGGCTAAAGGGCGTATCGAACAGTTCCAGCGCCAGCAACGCCCCGACACCCGCCGAGGGCAAGGTAGAGAGAATCGTCAGCGGATGCACATAGCTTTCGTAGAGGATGCCCAGCACGATATAGACCGCCGCAATGGCTGCCAGCATCAGCCAGAGCTGGCTGCTTTGCGACTGCTGAAACACCTGCGCCGTACCGGCAAAACTGCCGCGCACGCTGGAGGGCACACCAATCGCGGTCATGGTCCGTTCAATTGCTTCCGATGCCTGTGACAGCGACACACCCTCTGGCAGGTTAAAAGAGATCGTCGAGGCGGCTGACAGCCCTTCATGGTTCACCGACAGCGGCGCATTCGCCGGCTGCCAGTGGGCGAACCACGACAGCGGGATGGCTTTACCGTCGCTATTTATCACAAACATCTGTGAAAGGGCGCTGATATCCTGGGTGTAGCGCGGATCGACCTCCATCACCACTTTGTACTGATTAAGCGGCTGATAGATAGTGGAAATCTGACGCTGACCAAAAGCGTTATTCAGCAGGGCATTGGCCTGAGAGACATCAATGCCAAGCCGGGCCATGCTTTCACGATCGTAGGTCAGCGCCATTTCGCTGCCTTTATCCTGCTGATCGGAGTTCACGTCCGCCAGCTGCGGCAGCGCGGAGAACGCCTCGCGGATTTTCGGCTCCCACGTCCGCAGTGCGCCGAGATCGTCCGACAGCAATGAATATTGATAAGCAGCATTCGATTCCCGCCCCCCTGCGCGCAGATCCTGCACCGCATTCAGATAGAGATTGGCCCCCGGCTCTTTCGCCAGCTTAGTGCGCAGCCGGGCGATTATTTCAAGGGCACTCTCTTTACGCTCCGACAGTGGCTTCAGCGAGATAAACATCGAGCCGCTGTTGGTCCGCATCCCACCGGTAAAGCCCACCACGCTGTCCACCGCCGGATCGGCCCCGACAATCTCCATAAAATCCTGCAGCTTGCTGCGCATCGCCTGAAAGGAAATGCTCTGGTCGGCAGAGATAAAGCCGGAGAGTCGCCCGGTATCCTGTTCCGGCATAAAGGTTTTCGGGATATGAACGAATAGCCAGCCTGTCAGGGCGATGGTGGCGAAAAACAGCAGCAGCACCCAGCGTGCATGGTTCAGCACCACGTTAAGCGACCGACCGTAGCCTTGCTGAATCGCCATCAGTAGCCGGCCCACCCCGCGCTGACGTGGCTGGCTGCGCGGCGCGTGCGGCTTCAGCAGATAAGCGCACATCACCGGCGTCAGCGTGACCGAGATAAACAGCGAGATAAGAATCGACACCGACAACGTAATGGAAAACTCAGAGAAGAAGCGGCCAATCAGCCCGCCAATCATCAGGAGCGGCAGGAACACCGCAATCAGCGACAGGCTCATCGACAGCACGGTAAAGCCGACTTCCCGCACCCCTTTTAGCGCGGCAGCCAGCGGCTTCATGCCGGCTTCCACGTGACGGGCAATGTTCTCCAGCACCACAATCGCATCGTCCACCACAAAACCGGTAGCAATGGTCAGCGCCATCAGTGACAGATTATTCAGGCTGAAGCCGCACAGGTACATCGCGGCAAACGTGCCGATTAGCGAAACCGGCACGGCAACGGCCGGGATCAGCGTGGCGCGGCCCGAGCGCAGGAAAACAAACACCACCAGAATCACCAGCGCCACGGCGATAATCAGCGACTGCTCCACTTCATGCAGCGAGGCGCGAATAGTGGGCGAGCGATCCTGAGCAATCTCAAGATCGATGGCAGCAGGGATCACTTCATGCAGCAGCGGCATTTCAGCGCGAATCCGATCGACCGTATCAATGACGTTCGCTTCAGGCGTTTTGCGGATCAGCAGCAGAACCGCAGGTTTACCCCGTGACATTCCGGCGTTGCGCACGTCCTGAACCGAATCCTCTACCGTCGCCACATCCGACAGCCTGACCGCCGCGCCGTTGTTGTAATGCACCACCAGCGGCTGATACTCCCGGGCAGTCTGCAGCGCGTCATTGGTTCGCAGTTGCCAGCGCTGCTGACCGTCATCCAGTGCGCCCTGCGGTCGTCGCTGATTGGCATTGGAGATAGCGGTGCGCACCGCATCCAGCGATACGCCCTGGTTAAACAGTGCCTGGGGATTCAGCGCCACGCGCACCGCAGGCAGCGAACTGCCGCCCACGGTGACATCGCCCACGCCTTCAATCTGTGACAGCTTCTGCGCCAGCTGGGTAGAGGCGTAGTCATAAAGCTGACCCGGATTGTAGGTATCTGAGGTCAGCGTCATGATCATGATCGGCGCATCAGAAGGGTTAACTTTCCGGTAGGTTGGACGCGACGGCATGCCGGTGGGCAGCAGGCTTTGCGCGGCGTTAATGGCGGCCTGCACGTCGCGCGCCGCGCCGTTAATGTCGCGATCAAAATCAAACACCAGAATGATGCGGGTGCTACCCAGCGAACTGGTGGAGGTCATTTCACTGACCCCCGCGATGCGTCCCAGCGAGCGTTCCAGCGGTGTCGCCACCGACGATGCCATGATTTCCGGTGAGGCGCCCGGCAGCGAGGCCGAGATGACGATGACCGGAAAATCGACCTGCGGCAGCGGTGCCACCGGTAGCAGACGGAAGCCCAGCATCCCGGCCAGGGCGATGGCCAGTGTCAGCAGGGTCGTGGCGACGGGCCGATGGATGAAGAGGGCAAAAAACTTCACTCTGCGGCCTCCGTACGGCCAAAGCGTCGGCGGGTAGCATGCGCCAGGCGGTCAAACAGCAGATAGATCACCGGTGTGGTGAACAGCGTCAGTACCTGACTCAGAATCAGGCCACCGACCATGGCGATTCCCAGCGGATGACGCAATTCGGCACCGACGCCGGTGCTGAGCATCAGCGGCAGCGCACCGAGAAGGGCTGCCAGTGTGGTCATCAGAATCGGACGGAAGCGCAACAGACAGGCCTGATAGATGGCATCTACCGGCTTCATGCCCTGTTCACGTTCGGCTGCCAGCGCAAAGTCGATCATCATGATGGCGTTCTTTTTCACGATGCCGATCAACAGGATGATGCCGATAATTGCCACGATATCCAGCTCATTGCCGCTGAGCATCAGCGCCAGCAGCGCGCCGACACCGGCAGTGGGCAGTGTTGAGAGAATCGTAATCGGGTGAATAAAGCTTTCATAGAGCACGCCCAGCACGATGTACATCGCCACGATGGCTGCCACAATCAGCCAGACGGTGCTGCTGAGCGCCGCCTCAAACGCCAGCGTACTGCCCAGGAACTGGGTCATCAGCTCCGCGGGCATGCCCAGCTGCGCTTCCGCCTGCGACACCGCCTTCACCGCATCTTCCAGCGAATAGCCATCAGCCACGTTGAAGGAGAAGGTCGCCGACGGGAACTGGTCCAGATGGTTAATGCTGAGCGGCGTGTGACGCTGTTCAATACGGGCGATGGCGCTCAGCGGAACGCTGCCGCCATCACTGCTGTTAAGGCGAATTGCCTCCAGGCTCTCCAGCCCCGGTGTGGCGTTATTATCCTGCTCCAGCACCACACGATACTGATTTGCCTGGGTATAGATGGTGGAGATGAGTCGCTGCCCAAACGCGTTGTACAGCGCGTTATCGACATCGGCCATGCTGATACCGAGGCGGCTGGCGCTGTCGCGGTCAACGTTGACATAAGCTTCCAGCCCCTGATCCTGCCAGTCACTGCTGACGTCACGCAGCTGTGGCAGGGTACTGAGCCGGGTCAGCAGGGCCGGCACCCAGGTGCTGAGCGACGACAGGGAGCCGGACTGCAGCGTGAACTGGTACGGCGTGCGGCTCGCCTGGGTATCGATGGTGAGATCCTGCACCGCCTGCAGCCAGAGCTGCACGCCCGGCAGCTGACTGACCTGTTGTTGCAGGCGTTGCTGAATAGCCGGAATGCGGTCGTCGCGTTGATCCAGAGGTTTAAGGTTAATCTGCAGTCGCGCGCTGTTCAGTGAGGCATTGGTGCCATCGACGCCGACGAACGAGGTCATGCTCTCAACCGCCGGATCTTTCATGATGATGGAGGCAACGTCGCGGGTGCGCTCTGCCATGCTGGCGTAGGAGACCGACTGCGGTGCCTGCAGCGTACCCTGAATAATGCTGTTGTCCTGCTGCGGGAAAAAGCCTTTCGGGATCACCATCCACAGCAGCAGCGTCAGCACAAGGGTGCCAAGCGCGACCGACAATGTCAGCCAGGGGTGATTCAGCACCCGTTTCAGGCCACGGCCATAGGCGGCCACGATACGATCAAACATCGCCTCGCTGGCCCGTGAAAAGCGGTTCTGTTTACGCAGCGACTCTGCGCTCAGCATCCGGGCGCACATCATCGGCGTCAGGGTGAGTGACACTACTGCGGAAATCAGAATCGCTACGGCCAGTGTTACGGCAAATTCGCGGAACAGACGGCCAATTACGTCGCCCATAAACAGCAGTGGAATCAGTACCGCAATCAGCGAGAAGGTCAGGGAGATAATGGTAAAGCCGATCTCACCGGCACCTTTCAGCGCGGCGGTAAGCGGCTTTTCCCCTTTTTCGATATAGCGCGAGATGTTCTCAATCACCACAATGGCATCATCGACCACAAAACCCGTGGCAATGGTCAGCGCCATCAGCGTCAGGTTATTAATGGAAAAACCGAGGAAGTACATCGCCGCAAAGGTGCCGATCAGCGACAGCGGCACCGCCACCGCCGGAATCAGCGTGGCGGGCACGTTACGCAGGAACAGATAGATAATCATCACCACCAGCGCCATCGCCAGTATCAGCTCAAACTGCGTGTCGTTTACCGACGCGCGAATATTGGTGGTGCGGTCGGTGAGCAGTTTCACCTCTACCGATTTGGGCAGCGTTTCGGTCAGGGCGGGCAACATGGCACGGATATTATCTGCAGTGGCGATAATATTAGCGCCAGGCTGACGCTGGACATTAAGCACAATCGCCGCATCGCGATTGGCCCAGGCGCCAAGCCAGCTGTTTTCTGCTCCCTGTTCAATGGTCGCCACGTCACCAAGACGCACCGGCGCGCCATTTTTGTAGCTGATAATCAGCTGGCGATAATCTTCCGCGGATTTCATCTGGTCATTGGCTGACAGGGTAATAGAACGCGTCGGACCATCCAGGCTGCCTTTGGCGGAGTTAACGTTGGCATTGCTGATGGCGGTTCGCACCGTTTCACTGGTCAGACCCAGCGCCGCCAGCGCCTGCGCATTCATTTTTACCCGCACTGCCGGGCGCTGACCGCCTGACAGTGTGACCAGGCCGACACCGCTGACCTGCGAAATTTTCTGCGCGACCCGCGTTTCCACCATGTCCTGCACCTGCGTCAGCGGCATGCTGCGCGTCGTGACGGCCAGCGTCATGATGGGCGGATCGGCAGGGTTTACTTTGCTGTAGACCGGTGGATTGGGCAGGTCGTTGGGCAACAGATTAGTGGCGGAGTTAATGGCCGCCTGCACCTCCTGCTCGGCCACATCCAGCGGCAGCGTCAGCTGAAACTGCAGTGTTACCACCGAGGCACCGCCGGAGCTTTGCGATGCCATCTGTTTCAGCCCCGACATCTGACCAAACTGACGCTCTAGTGGGGCGGTAATGGAGGAGGTGACCACATTCGGGCTGGCACCAGGATAAAGCGTAACCACCTGGATGGTCGGATAATCGACTTCCGGCAGTGCCGAGACCGGCAGGAACCGGTAGCCCAGCACTCCGGCCAGCAAAATCGCAATCATCAACAGCGTGGTGGCGACCGGACGCAGAATAAACTGGCGTGACGGCCCGCCACTGTGATCGGGAGGCATGACCTGCATTACTCACGCTCTCCTTTTGACGGCAGGGCGGCGCGGGTGGCGCGCGGTGCGTTGCTCTGCGGCGCGACCACCTCGACTTTCGCGCCTTCGGTCAGACGATCCAGACCATCGGTCACGACCCGTTCACCGGCTTCCAGACCGGCGCTGACCACCACTTTCTGGCTATCCTGCAGGCCGGCAATCACGCTTTTCTTGCTCACCTTGTTGTCACTGTTGACCACCCAGACAAAGTGGCCTTCGTTGCCCATCTGTAATGCGGCAGGCGGAATCACAACGGCATTCTGCAAGGTGTTGACCTTGAGCCGAACATTGACGAACTGATTAGGGAAGAGGGCGTCGTCCTGATTATCAAACCGCGCTTTGATTTTTATGGTGCCGGTCGTCACATCAATCTGGTTATCAAGGCTCAGCAGTTTGCCGCTGGCGATTAAATTCTCATTACTGCGATCCCAGGCCTCCACCAGCAGCGGCTGGCCGCTTTTCTGTGCCTTGAGAATGGAACTGATGCTGTTCTCCGCCAGGGTAAAGACCACATCAATCGGGTGCGTCTGGGTGATCACGACGATACCGGTGGTGTCGCCACTGGTGACGTAGTTGCCGACATCCACCTGTTTCAGGCCGACACGGCCGGCAATCGGTGCAGTGATTTTGCTGTAGGTCAGATTGAGCTGCGCACTGGCGACGCCACCCTCATCCGCTTTCAGGGTGCCCAGCGTTTCATTCACCAGTGAGCGCTGGGTATCCAGCTCCTGCTGCGATACCAGCGACGTTTTTGCCAGCTTCTCGAAGCGCGCCAGGTCGCGACGGGCATTGGCCAGCGTCGCCTGATCTTTCGCCAGCTGGCCCTGAGCCTGGGTTAACGCCACCTGGTAAGGACGTGGGTCGACTTCTGCCAGCAGATCGCCCGCGTTGACCTGCTGGCCTTCGGTAAAGTGGATCGCCAGCAGATCGCCATTGACCCGGCTGCGCACCGTGGCCGTGTTAGCCGCCGTGACGGTACCCAATCCGCTAAGGTATTGCGGCACGCTCTGGCTGGTAGCCGTCGCTGCCTGAACAGGGGCGAGTGGCCGACGAGCGCCGTCACCGCTGCCCTTGCCACCTCGAGGCCCGGGCGAGTCCGTCTGGCTGTTGCTCTGTGGCTGGGAAGTGCGCTGCCAGGCATAGTAGCCGCCAGCGGCCACAGCAATCAGGGCCAGTGCGATCAGTGTTTTCTTCATAACAGGGTGTCGGGTGCTCATGATTGTTGATGCTCTCCAGCAGTGACGTAGTCCCAGGCGCAGGCATCAAATGGGTAGCCTGCAAACGACAGAGTGTAGTCGCCTCTGACAGGCAAAATTTGAAGGAAATAAGGATATCTGTCAGGGCCGGGTAATTATGCCTGTTATTACATTAATCGCAGCACAATCGTCATAAAGGCGTGAAAACACTTTGCTATGCTGAGAAACAGGCAGTTTGTCAGGCAAATTAAGGAGCAGATAATGAGTCAGAATCAAACCCGGCAGTTGGGTGACAGTGGGATTACGGTGCCGTTACTGACGTTTGGCGGCAATGTGTTTGGCTGGACGGTGGATCAACCCACCTCGTTTTCTCTGCTGGATGGGCTGGTTGAACGAGGGCTGTGGTTCATCGATACCGCCGATGTCTACTCCCGCTGGGCGCCAGGCAATAAAGGCGGTGAATCCGAAACCATTATTGGAGAGTGGCTGAAAAAAAGCGGAAAACGTGACCAGATCGTGCTGGCAACCAAAGTTGGCATGGAAATGTCGCCTGAGAAGACCGGGCTGAAGCCGCAATATATCCGTCAGGCAGTCGAAGATTCACTTCGCCGCTTACAGACTGACTATATCGATCTCTATCAGGCACACCGCGACGATCAGGATACGCCGCTGACGGAAACGCTGAGCACCTTTGACAGCCTGATCCGTGAAGGTCAAGTGCGCGCCATTGGTGCCTCCAATTACAGCGCAGCGCGTCTGCAGGAGGCGTTGAAGGTGAGTGAATCGCAAGGGCTGGCGCGTTATGAAACGCTGCAACCGCAATATAACCTGTTTGACCGCCAGCCTTATGAGTCGGAACTGGAGCCCGTTGTCATGGCGCAGGGTTTAGGCGTGATCAACTACTACTCGCTTGCCAGCGGTTTTCTCAGTGGCAAATATCGTGATGCAGCAGATGCCGGTAAAAGCGCACGCGGGCAGGGCGTGGTGGAGAAATACCTTAACCCGCGCGGTCTGCGGATCCTGGATGCGCTGGATGCCATCAGTGAAGCCCATCAGGCGACGCCAGCTCAGGTGGCACTGGCATGGCTGATTGCCCGTCCTGGCATCACCGCCCCGATTGTCAGTGCGACGTCGATTAAACAACTCGACGATCTGGCTGGTGCGATGCAACTGACGCTGACCCCCGCGCAGATCGCGCAACTGAACCAGGCGAGCCGTTAACTTCAGGGGCGCCAGCGCCCCTTTTTACGGTATGGCTGTGCAGGAAGTAAGCCCGCCCAAAGAATAATCAATCAGAGATCCCGATCACACTTGCATTAATAAACGGATGTTACGGGAAATTATGCGCACGTATTTATAAAAAACAGCGTTTACCCAGCACTATCCTCTGCGCGTCACTTCCCGTAACTCACATAAGAATAAACAAGATGAAAAACAGAAAAGCACCCACCTTTTCCGCTGCCAGTATGGCAACGGGCACCCTGATCCTGGCCATTTTTTCTTCACAAGCCATGGCTGCTGACGCGCTGAGTCCGGACTCCGAATGGATGTTTGGTGACTGGGGCGGCTACCGAACGCAATTGCAGGATGACGGCATCAAGTTTGACGTCAACTACACCATGGAGAGCGCCGCAAATTTAGGGGGTGGCGCAAATACCAACACCACCATGCGCTACAGCGACCAGTGGACGTTCGGTACCAATTTCGACCTGCAAAAGCTGCTGGACTGGCAGGATGCCGAATTTCAGATGACCGTGACGAATCGTAACGGACAGAATGTTTCTGAGCAGGTCGCGGATCAACGCACCGGGATGCTCTCCTCCGTGCAGGAGGTGTATGGTCGCGGCCAGACCTGGCGTCTGACACAGTTCTGGTTACGCAAAGGATTGTTTAACGATGTGGTCGATCTGAAAGCCGGACGCGTGACGGTGGGTGAAGACTTCGATAATTTCGATGGCAACCTGTTCCAGAACCTGGCACTGGGCAGCGGACAGGCAGGTAACTGGCGCGGCGACCGCTGGTTCAACTGGCCGGTATCGCAGTGGGGCGGTCGGATTAAGTTCAATATCACCCCGGAGGTCTTCTTCCAGGTTGGTTTCTACAATCAGAACCGAGCTAACTATGATCGTGGAGATGGCTTCCGTCTGGATACCAGCAATTCCGAGGGCAATCTGGTGCCGGTGGAACTGGGCTGGAAACCGACGTTCGGGCCGGAGAAATTACCGGGTAACTACCGCATCGGTTATTACTATTCGTCGGTGGATGGCGATGTTTATGGCAGCTGGCGCAATGGCGGCTATCAGGATCAGGCGCATGCCTATGGCGGCTATCTGCTGTTACAGCAACAGCTGACCGCGCAGGATGGCGATGTGAATCGTGGTCTGGGCGTGCGGGTTCAGGCGGTGATGAACGATCACAAGACCTCGAAGACGGATAACTACCAGTCTATCGCGTTTACCTGGACAGGACCGTTTGATGCCCGTCCTCAGGATGAGATCGGCGTGGGCGCGTCGCGTATTCATGTGAACAGCGACTACACCCGCGCTCTGCGTCAGCAGAATCAGGCGAATGGCGAGAGCCGCTTTGACAGCCCGACCTATCTGCCGCTTCAGGAAGGTTCAGAGTACAACTATGAGGTTTATTACAACGCCAAAGTGACGAACTGGATGTCACTGCGACCAAACCTGCAGTATGTGGTGGCGCCAGGCGCGGTAAGCGAAGTGAAAGATGCGTTTATCGGCGGTATCAGCGCCAATATTGCCTTCTGATTTACAGCCCAAAAGGGCTCAGATGTATCAGGCAGACTGCTCCCAAACGTAAAGCGGTGGGAGCGTGCTCATCGTTGTCTGCAAACAAAAACGATAAGCAGTTGCCGTTTGAGATTGATGACGAAGTTTGGCTCGGTTAGCTGTGAGATCGAGCCAGTGCAGTAAACACGGTCAGATCGGAAAGTCGCTTACACCAATCCCTGGCACGCTCGGCCCCCGCCGTCCATGGCGCGGGACGCTTTCCTCCTCTGACCGTGTTCCCTGCTTGTTGAGTTATTCCGTCGCTGCCAGTTGCACCCTGATTTGAATTTGTCAGCAGTCTGAAAGGGCACTTAAAGGTGCCATTTTTTTACATAGCAGGGCTGCCAAAGATCAACGGAACATCACTTCTGCCCAGCGGGCCAGCCCTGCGGTGACGGAGGCGAAATCATCGCCGCCCGCAATCGGCGTATCCGGCAGCGTCTGCTGCAGTGCCGCGCGCAGTAACGGTGAACGCGCACTGCCGCCGGTCAGGTAGATGACATCCGGTTTAATCTGGCTGGTGGCTAAGGCCAGCTGCACCTGCTCCAGAATTTTCTCCAGCGGCTGACTGATGGCGTCCTGCAGCTGCTCCACACCAATTTCTGTCTCTAATGCCGCGGCAATAAAGTCGAGCGAGGCGGTATGTGCCGGATTAGCTGACAGCGCAATCTTGCTCTCTTCCGCCGCACGCACCAGGCGATAACTGAGTTTTTGCTGCCAGACTTTCAGCAGTCGAGCCACCACATCACCCTGTTCAGCATCCCGCACTAAATCCCGCAGCCACTTTCCGCAGGCCGGGCTGTAGAAGTCGCTCTGTGCCGGCACATCATTTATCGCGATGGCGTTCCACCACGGCAGGGCTGGCAAGGCGGTGCCTTTCTGGGTATTACCACCCAGGCCAAGTAGCGGCATCAGGGTCTTAAACGTCAGCATGATATCCAGGTCGTTACCGCCAACGCGGCAACCGCTATGGCCCAACAGGCTTTCGCGGCGGTCGGCCTTATCACGCCACTTTGGCCCCATCAGCAACATCGAGCAGTCGGTGGTTCCGCCGCCGATATCCACAACCAGCACGGTTGTTTCCTGTTTGAGTGTGGCTTCGAAATCGAGTCCGGCTGCCACCGGTTCAAACTGAAACTCCACGTCGCGGAAACCGGCACGGTGTGCTGCGCGAAGCAGAATGCCTTCAGCCTGCTGGTTAGACTCTTCACTGCCCAATCCCTGGAAGTTGACCGGACGCCCGATCACAGCCTGATCGATAGCGTGATCAAGCTGGCTTTCGCCCTTTTGGCGGATGTGCAGCATCATGGCGCAGACCAGATCTTCAAACAGAGCAATCTGCTGCGGCTTCAGGCCAGTGGCACCGAGAAAGGATTTGGGGGATTTAACGAACCAGACATCTTCGGGATCGACCATATAGTGCTGCAGCGCGGTAAGGCCAAACTGCACACTGTTGGGCTGAACCTCAATATCTTCTTCGCGGTTATAACGCAGGGCGCGCTGCAACAACGCGGTGGTTTCGCTATCAGGTGTTGCCACCTGATGATGGCGATAGAGCCATTCGCTGATCGACTCGCGGGTAGGCGCACAGATCATCGACGGCAGCAGGCGCTGATCATTTTCCAGCGTTAACAGACGTGGCGTGCCATTTTCGCTGACTGCAATTGAGCAGTTAGCCGTACCGTAATCGAATCCTATGAACATTTTCGCCCCCATGCCGGAAAAAAGGGGGCGACTTTAGCGCAGCTTCATCAGGGTAGCAAGCAGGTCGCGCTGGAATTAACGGATAGCGAAGATTCGATCTTCGGCCAGTGCGCGTAATGACTGCCGCTCGGCCACGGCACTGCCCCAGACGCCATCCACATCAAGGGTAGCCAGCGTGCTGAGCACAGCAGGGACCGAAACCGGACCGGCCAGCACCGCGATGTTACGCTGCGTTGCCTGGCCCTGAATAATGGTCAGCAGCATCTCATCCATCAGATTATTGTGAACGTTAGCAACCAGTTCAGGTGCCAGTACCAGGTAATCGACCACCTCGTTACTCAGCAGAGTAAACGCGTCCAGATTTCGGCCAAAATGTTGCAATACGATACGGCAGCCACACTGCCGCAGTTGCAGCAGTGCGGAATAGAGCTGATCGCCTTTGCTCAACACGCTGGCCGCAGGGAAAGCGAAACCACAGTGGCTTTCAGAGAGACCGGCCGCGACAAAGCGCTGACAGAGTTGCTCCACAAAGGCGGCATCACTGAGTATCCCGGCATCAAGCGGCAAAATCACCGGAATGCCTTTCTGATTGAGCTTTTCCACGTCGTGGCGGAAAAAAACCGCAAGAATATTGTTATCGAGACGACGTCGCAGCGTCTCATCGTGCAGGTTATTGCGCAGCAACGTCTCATCCAGCAGTAATCCATCTGCGGTTAACAGCTGTACATCAAGCAGCCAGATAAAGGCGGCCTGCGGGGTTTTAGGTGGCGCAACAGACCAGGCGGGCAGTTCAATCTGCAGCGCATCAATCATCGCGGCATCCATTCCCTGATGGTTACCCGGCAGCGGTAAGCTATGCTGCTCATAAATCATCAGTCGTCCACGCCCACTGCGTTTGGCGTTGTAACAGGCGATATCCGCCTGAGAAAGGACGTCGCTGCTCTGACAGTTTTCTGCTGAAATTTGTGTCACTCCCGCACTGGCGCCCACATGATAGAGGCGACCCAGCCACTGGAAGCGGTAATCGTTGACTGCAGCGACGATGCGCTGCACCACGTCATGTGCCTGACCCACATCGCAATCAGGCATCAGAAGCGCAAACTCATCGCCGCCCAGTCGGGCCAGGAAGTCGCTGCTGCGCAGATGGTGCTGCATCAGATCGGAGAGCTCGCGCAGCAATGCATCGCCTGCAGCATGCCCTGCGGTGTCATTGACCGCTTTAAACTTATCCAGGTCGATAAACACCAGCACATGCTGATGCTGATGTTCAGCGGCATCAAACAGCAGACGTTTAAGCTGAAGCTCAAAGCTGGCGCGGTTAGGCAGGCGGGTCAGGGTGTCGTGGAGGGCGCTGTAACTCAGGCGCTTCATCAGTTTACGTGATTCACTCACATCCTGAATAACCATGACGGCACCCTGTTCCACGCCCGCTTCTGAACGCAGTGGCGTGATGCTGTAATGAATATCGATGTGGCCGCCATCCGGGGTGTGGAGCACCAGATCTTCAGCCAGACTGGGGGTGATTTTTTCCGGTGGCAACTGGCACAACAGCAGATTCTCCACTTTCGGGCCGTTACGTCCCTGAGTTATGTGCAGCAGCTCACTGAGCGGCTGCCCGGCAGCCTGCTCCTGTGACAAGCCACTCATCTTCTCCGCCACCGGATTCATAAAGGCGACACGCATCTCTTTGTCCGTGCTGATAACCGCTTCACCGATTGAGTCCAGGGTTATCGCCATGCGCTCTTTCTCCTGAAACAGCGCTTCGTTCAGATTACGAAGCGGGGTGATGTCCTGGCAGATCCCCAGCATGCGCTCAATGCGGCCCTCTTTACTCAGTAAACGGTTTGCCTGGGTGCGCACCCAGCGCTGGCCCTCGGCATTAACCACGCGATACTCCATGTGAAAAGCACTGCGCAGCTCAATCGCCTGTTGCACCGTCAGCGCAGCATACTCCCGATCTGCGGTATGCAGCAGATGGATCCAGAGGTCATAGCTGGGCGACTCATGAGAGGCGAGACCAAACAGGGCATACATGCGCTTGTCCCATAACATTTCACCGGTCAGCAGGTTCCACTCCCACACGCCAATGCCACCGGCTTCGTTGGCCAGCGTGATGCGCTCCATCAGCCGGCGATTCACCTGCTCACTCTGCTTCAGCTCAGAGATATCAATAATTTGCGCGATAAAATAGAGCGGTTCCTGGCTGCCATCGCGCACCAGCGATACCGTGAGGCGTGCCCAGACAATCTCACCATCTTTACGAAAATAGCGCTTCTCAAACGTGTACGTATCAATCTCACCTTCCAGCAATCGGCTGGCATGTTGCAGATCAAGGCTCAGATCATCGGGATGCGTAATTTGCTGGAATGTCAGGCGTTTGAGCTCTTCGGCCGGATAGCCAAGGATATCGCACAGCGAGCGGTTAACCTGCAGCCATTTACCCTGAGGCGCCACCAGCGCCATACCGATTGCAGAGTATTCCATGGCGTGACGGAAGCGGGTTTCGCTGTCGGTGATGTGGAGTTTTTCACGCCGGAACGCATCCATCACCAGCGACATAATGTGGCTGGGGATCAACACCAGAAGGAAAGGTAACCAGCTGGAGACCGGGCCCAGCGCGCTGTTGTTGTTTACTACGCTGACCGCATCCAAAGCCAGCAGCATCGAGATAAAACTGGCGTTGATGAAGAACAGCACAAACGCCTGCAGCTTGGGCAGGCGCACCGCGCACCAGAACAGGATTACGACAATAAAGGTAAAGGGCCAGGGCAGAAAACGCAGCGACAGATAACTGGCACCCAGGGTCAGGAGCAGCGTCATCAACGTTTCTGGCAACTGCCTGCCCAGCTCGCTGAACTGGGCCCGTCGCAGCGGCCAGGGCAGCAGCAGCAGCATCGGGCCTAACACCAGCATGCCGATGATTTCTGAGATCACCCATGTATAGAAGAAGGGAAACGAAGCATGGCCGCTGACCTGCAGCGTCCATAGCGCCAGCAGTCCGCCCAGAACCGGTGTCACGATACCCACCGATAACACCATCCGGGCCCAGTCATGCAGAGAGTTCAGTGGCGCGCGCCGATCCAGCAGCGCGCGCAGCAGCATGCCACCGACACCGGCCTGAATAAGGTTTAACAGGGCGAATTTAATGTTTGAAAAGGCGGGCCCGATGATGATGGCGTTGGCCGCGGCGGTGCCCAGCACACAGGCAGTCAGCAGCAGGGGTAGCTGTCGTGACGGACAGCGGAAAACCACCACAGTCATTAATGTCGTCGGGAACCAGAGCGGGGAGATTTTCCCGCTGACCACGATCAGTTCAAGACAGAACAGTGTCAGGACAAACACTATACAGCCAAGGAACAGCGCCGAAAGCCAGCAGTTTGGCGTGCTCTTTTGCGGGGACAGGATCTCTATCGTCATGCGGACTTCCGTCAGGGTGCAACGCTCCGCTACGGCGAATCAGGCACCAGTCATTCTCTGACTGCATGCTAGCACATTCGGCAAAGAAAAAAGGGGTGAAATCAATATTGCCCGTTATTCGGTGAATTGACGGGCACAGAGAAATTGATGATCAGCGTATTGATTACTGGCGGAAAAGATCGGCGCGGGTATAGGGCTTCTCCAGCCCCGCGAGGCTGGCTGAGAAGCGTTCCAGAAACTGTTGCGTCGTGGCGACACGGCCATGACCCATTAATAGAAACGGCACTAACAGTGCAGCACCGATCTGTGGCCAGCTAAAGCCTTTGAGCGCGGTGCGGCGCTGAGAGATCAGAAACGCGGTACTCAACGTGAAGCCCAGCAGCAAACCGGTGGCAACCTCACTTTTCGAGTGAGCGTGGATGATCAGACGCGAGAACCCAACCATCAGAGGAATCAGGTAACCCACGCCAATCGCGGCAATGCGCCATTTTGCTGACCAGCGTCCGGAAATCAGCCACAGCATCACTGGCCACAGGGTAGCGGACATCGCGCTGTGACCGCTGAAGCCGGTAAAATTAAAGCGGGCACTGCCGATGCCAAACCCGAGAAACAGAATCTTTGAGATGCTGACTGTCAGGCCAGCCAGGCCAAAGGCCACAATCCAGTAAAAGACCGTAAGGCGGTTATCACTTTTCCACGGCAAAATCAGCGCAATAATCACCGCTGTCGGAATCAACAGCATGCTGTCGCCAAAATAGGTCAAAGTCTTCCAGTGCATACCACTCCTGATGCATCATTTGGTCGTCATGTTAACGACACGCGTTCAGACAACAGCGTGCCGCACAGGCCATTTTTTTATAATATGGTGTGCTGCTAGTTTATCGGTGAAATGAGTGGCGTCCAAAGGAGAAAGTCTGAAAAGACGCCGGTGCCATTTTTCTGGCATCAAAAGGCCGAAATCCCTATACTTAGCGCGAACACACCCTCTCCATTTCGGCCCGTCCGCTGCCCGCGTAATGTGTGACCAGTGGCAGGCTCCAGTTATCAGGTCTTAAAAAAGTATGACTGACAAGTCTCATCAGTGCGTGATTGTAGGCATTGCCGGCGCTTCCGCATCCGGTAAAAGTTTAATTGCCAGCACGCTCTATCGTGAAATCCGTGATCAGGTAGGTGACGAGCATATCGGGGTTATCCCGGAAGATGCTTATTACAAAGATCAAAGTCACCTCACCATGGAAGAGAGGGTTAAAACCAATTATGACCATCCGAGTGCGATGGATCATGATTTGCTGTTGCAGCATCTGCAGGCGGTAAAAGCCGGGCAGGACATTGAGCTGCCGGTCTACAGCTACGTTGAGCACACCCGCACTCAGCAAACGCAGCACCTGAAAGCGAAAAAGGTCATTATTCTTGAAGGCATTCTGCTGTTAACCGATGCCCGTCTGCGCCAGGAACTTAACTTTTCTATCTTCGTCGACACGCCGCTTGATATCTGTCTGATGCGCCGTATGAAACGTGACGTCAATGAGCGCGGCCGCTCAATGGATTCGGTAATGAGTCAGTATCAGAAGACCGTGCGTCCGATGTTTCTGCAGTTTATCGAGCCATCAAAACAGTACGCCGATATCATTGTGCCGCGCGGCGGAAAAAACCGTATCGCCATTGATATCCTGAAGGCGAAAATTAACCAGTTTTTTGAATAACCCACGTCCATCCGGACGGGGTGCAGACCGGTGGCAGGCACGCTGTCACCGGTTCGCTACACTTATGCCATGGAGTTACCGCAATGAGATTATGCGATCGCGATATTGAAGCCTGGCTGGACAATGGCAAACTGGCCATTGAGCCACGCCCGCCTGTCGAGCGCATTAATGGGGCAACCGTCGATGTGCGCCTGGGGAATCAGTTCCGCACCTTCAGCGGCCATACCGCGGCCTTTATCGATCTGAGTGGCCCGAAACAGGAAGTAAGCGCGGCACTGGATCGGGTCATGAGCGATGAGATCGTGTTGCCTGATGGTGAAGCCTTTTTCCTCCATCCGGGTGAGCTGGCGCTGGCGGTAACGCTGGAGTCCGTGACGCTGCCTGACGACCTGGTCGGCTGGCTGGATGGCCGTTCATCGCTGGCGCGCCTCGGGCTGATGGTGCATGTGACAGCGCACCGCATTGATCCAGGCTGGCAGGGTCGTATCGTGCTGGAATTCTACAATTCAGGTAAACTGCCGCTGGCTCTGCGTCCGGGTATGTTAATCGGCGCGCTGAGTTTTGAACCGCTTTCAGGCCCGGCTGCGCGTCCTTATAACCGACGTGAAGATGCTAAATATCGGGGTCAGCAGGGCGCTGATGCCAGCCGTATCGATAAAGACTGATCTGAGGATGTAATGAAAAGAGTGATAACCACGCTGGCCATCCTGTTAGTGGTGGTCGTAACGGGATTGAGCGCGCTGGTGCTGCTGGTCAATCCCAACGACTTCCGTACCTATATGGTGCAACAGGTTGAACAACGCAGTGGTTATCGCCTTGAGGTCAGTAACGATTTGCGCTGGCACGTCTGGCCTCAGCTCAGCATCCTGGCTGGGCGGATGAGCCTCACCGCGCCGGGGGCGACTCAGCCGCTGGTCTCAGCGGAGAACATGCGTCTCGATGTTGATCTCTGGCCTCTTTTATCCCATCAGCTCAGCGTCAGTCAGGTGTTGCTGAAAAATGCGATAGTGCGGGTAACGCCCGACAGTAGCGCGCAGCCTGCCAGAAATGCCCCTCAGGGTCCCCGTGATGCGGAGCCTGCCTCGCCATCCACCGGCTGGTCATTTGATATCGCTAAACTGCGGGTAGCCGACAGTCTGCTGATCTGGCAACAGCCAGGCGGCGACGAATATAATTTCCGCGACCTCAACATTACGATGGATCAGGACGCGAACAAGCTGGCGACACTGTCTCTGAGCACGACGCTGATGCGCAACCAGCGCAACGCCGCGCTGAATCTCAAAGGCCAGCTGGATGCTGCGCAATATCCGCACCGTCTTACCGGCCAGCTGCAGCAGCTCGATTACACCTTATCGGGCGCCGACATTCCGTCTCAGGGGATTAAAGGGTCGTTAAGCCTGCAAGGCGAATGGAATGGTGACCGGCAGCAGTTCTCCTTTAGTGGTCTGCAGCTCACCGCAAATGACAGTACCCTGACCGGGCAGGGCAGTGGTCATGTGGTGCCGCCACAGCAGCTGGCGCTGGATCTGAAAGCCAGCAACCTGAATCTCGATAATTTACTCACCAGTGCGCCCGTTTCTGAAGCGCCTGGCGCGCAGCACGCCACCGTGGCCCGTTCGCCGGTGATTGCTGCGCCGCGTGAACGCACCAATGCGGACTCTCCTCTCAACGACATGGATCTGGCGCTAAAACTTCAGGCGAATAATGCGGTATGGCGCGGCCTCTCGCTGACTGATTTTACGTTAAATGCCCGCAATCAGCAGGGACTCATGACGCTGAACACCCTCAGCGGCAAGCTGGGTAATGGCAGCTTCTCGATTCCCGGCAGCATCGACATTCGTCATCCAGAGACACGGGTCAGCCTGAAACCGCAACTCCGGTTTATTCAAATCCAGCCGTTGCTGAAAGCGTTTGCACTACCGGAAAGTCTGCAGGGCAACCTGAGTCTTGACGGGGAGCTGTCCGGCGATACGCTGACAGTCGAGGCGGCAAAGCGCAGCTGGCAGGGCAGGGCGACGATCAGTGCCAGCAACCTGAAGCTGGCACAGCTTAATCTCCAGCAAATGGTGCAGCGTGCTGTGGCTCGGGTCAGCGATAAGGTCAGCAGCCAGGATGCCGTAGAAGAGGGTATTGAGTCGATCAGCGGGCAGGTGGCGCTGAATAAAGGTGTACTCAGCTTCAGTGATCTCAATGGTAACGGTCAGAATCTGGGATTACAGGGCGCGGGCAAAGTCGACATGGTGCAGCAACAGCTGGATGTGACGCTGGGACTGAAAATCAGCGGCTGGCGTGGCGATGATGCGCTGGTGAAGGCACTTTCCAGTCAGCCTATCCCACTGCGTATGTATGGCGGCTGGAACAGCCTGCAATATTCCCTGCCAGTGGATGACGTTCTTCGTAACCGTCTGCAGAGTGAGGCCAGGTCACGTCTGAATCAGTGGATTGATCGCCAGAAAGAGGGCGAGAACAAAGAGAATCTGAAGAAAATCATGCGCCCCTAGCGGGCGCATCCCCTGCGCCCCTGGCAGTGGCTATACCTCGTAATCTGCGTCAGGCTGCCGCAGAATTTCTACCTTCTGAATCCGATGATTTTCAACCTGCAGCGTTCGCAGCAGATAGTCACCCAGTTGCAACACTTCGCCTTCCTGAGGAATGTGTTGCAGCTTATCCATCAGTAATCCAGCCAACGTATGGTAGTCACGCTGTTCATCCAGCGGCAATTTCACATAGAGCGCCAGATCGTCCAGTGGCATATGGCCGTTGGCAATCCAGTGACCTTCACCCTGAATCTGTATATCGTAACGGGCGTCAATTTCACCTGCCTCATTCGGCAGATTGCCGGCGATGGTCTCCATCACATCGCTCAGCGTCACCACGCCTTCCATTGAACCGAACTCATCCACCACAAAGGCAAAATGTGTATGAGCCTGACGAAACTGTTCCAGCGCCTGCAGCAGGGTCAGTCGCTCAGGAAATACCAGCGGTTGTCGGATAAGGGCGCGTAAATCGAGTGAATTGTTGTGCAGCGACTGGTGCAGCAGATCGATAACATGCACCACACCCAGTGGTTCACTGGAGTGTTCGGTTATCAGAATGCGCGTGTGCTGATTGCGGTCAAGGCGCGACATGATCTCAGCCGGATCATCACTGAGATCAATATGGTCGACGTCGTGACGCGAGGTCATGATGCTGTTAACGTGACGCTGACCCATGCCCAGCACGCGGGCAATCATTGCGCGTTCCTGGCGGTTAAAGAGCATACTCTCATCGCTGTCAGCAATCAGTGATGAGGTTTTGGCATCCAGCTCCGCCGGTTCTGCTGCCCCGCGCAGCAGCCTTAATACCGCTTCAGCCGTGCGCTGGCGCAGTGGGCGACCAGCCGACAGCACGCGGCGGCGATTAAAGTGTGCCAGCTGGTTAAGCGCTTCGATGACAACTGAGAAGCCGATGGCCGCGTAGAGATACCCTTTAGGAATGACAAAGCCAAAGCCTTCCGCCACCAGGCTGAAACCGATCATCAGCAAAAAGCTTAAGCAGAGGATGACAATTGTCGGATGGTTGTTCACAAAGCGGGTTAACGGCTTGCTGGCGAGCAGCATCAGCAAAATGGCAATGGTGACAGCAACCATCATGACGGGCAGATCATTCACCATGCCCACGGCGGTAATGACCGCATCCAGTGAGAATATGGCATCCAGCACCACGATTTGCGCCACCACCGGCCAGAATTTAGCGCCGCCTTTTTGTTGACCGGACGCCTCATCGTGTCCTTCCAGACGCGCATTCAACTCTGTAGTGGCTTTAAATAGCAGGAAAATGCCGCCTGACAGCAGCAACAGATCGCGCGCACTAAAGGGGTGTCCGCCCAGCGTGATCCAGGGTTCTTTCAGGGTAACCAGCCAGGAAAGCGATGCCAGTAACAATAATCGGCATAATAACGCCAGCAGCAGTCCTATCACGCGTGCGCGGTCGCGAAGCGGTCCAGGCAGCTTCTCAACCAGGATGGCAATAAAGATAAGATTGTCGATGCCTAAAACCAGTTCCAGAACGATTAGCGTTACTAATCCCGCCCATAGCGAGGGATCTGCAATTACCTCCAGCATGTCATGTTCACCTGAATATTTTAAATTGAGTTTTCTCTGATGATAGTGGAGTGCAAAGCCACGTACAAATGGCAGGGCAGGGGAGCGATGACCCAATCAAGGCGATATATCGTGCAAAATATGAACATATGAGTGTGACGTTTTGATTAAATTCACAGAATGCAGCAGAGAGTATTCTGACTCCTTTTTAACCCTGGATGAGATATTCACCTGTCGGGCTTATGCGATTTATCTCATCACGAGTATGGCATTAATCCTAATTTTGAAGAAAGCATTGCACTGCCTGTCAGGCCTCAATACTAATCGCTGGTAGTCTTTTTCCTAAAATAGTCCAGGGATAGCGGGACCTGCTTGTAAACAAGCCAGTAATAACTAGTATAGCAACAAGTTTGCAAACTCTGCCCCAGAGTCGTAATTCGCGAGCCTATTCGACATTAATCGCAATGTGACGAATGAGTCATTCGCCGGTGAACGTCTGCACGATGCAATGCGGTAACGTTACTGCATTACGGGGATCAATATGAATGACGACAGCGATATTGGCAGCGACAGCCAAGGGCGGTAGCGTGCCCGAATCGTGTTTTTGTTGATAAAGTGAGCAGCGCTGGCGGTGGTTAAGTCAGAGTAATCTGTTGGTATTCATCACAATATTACTGGTTTATGGTTAAGATCATTGGCGTAAACGCCGCAGGAGCTCCCCTTAGAAACGGCTCAGTCTGGAGAGGTTTCGTCGCTTAATGATTTAACAGGCGATAGCCGTTGCGGGTTTAAGGAAATAAAATAAAGAGTTAAATATGCGCGATACAGAATTTACGTTTAAAAGTCTTATTACCAAATTAATGCTGGCATGTTCAGACTTAATTTGTTTCAACGCAGCATTATTTGTGGCGATGATGCTAATTAATCTTCACTCAGGTTCGCCGCTGGCAGATATTTCTGAAAAAGAAATGAATTTAAAAATTGCCACACACATTTGTCTGTCGGTAATTTGTATTGGCTGGTTCTGGGTAAGGCTTCGGCACTATACCTACCGGAAACCTTTCTGGTTCGAATTAAAAGAAGTTTTTCGTACCATTCTTATATTTTCTGTCATCGATCTGTCGATCACCGCACTGTCGCAGTGGCAGATGTCGCGTTTCGTCTGGTTACTGACCTGGGTTCTGGCGCTGATTTTAATTCCAACCTGTCGTGCGCTCTCAAAACGTCTGCTGAATAAAAAAGGCTTGTGGAAGAAACAAACCATTATTATCGGCAGCAGCAAAAATGCGCACGAAGCCTGGCAGGCACTGCAAAGCGAAGAGGTCATGGGTTTTGACGTTATCGCTTTCTACGACGTTGATGGAACCTGTCCGCAGGAGATCATGAATGGCGTGCCAGTGCTGCGTGATGAGCAGGAGCTCTGGAGCCTGACTAACAGCGAAACCCAGTTTATCGTGGCAGTCGAGTATGAGCAGAGTCAGTATCGTGATATCTGGCTAAAATCGCTGGCGATGCATAACTGCCGTTCAGTTTCAGTGATTCCGACCCTGCGTGGTGTTCCGCTTTACGGTACAGACATGGCTTATATCTTTAGCCATGAGGTGATGATTCTGCGTGTTCAGAATAACCTGGCTAAACGCACCTCGCGTTTCCTGAAGCGGGCATTCGATATCGTGGGTGCACTCTCAATTATCCTGATGCTGATGCCAGCGCTGCTGGTGCTGGGCTTCCTGGTGGGCCGTGATGGTGGACCGCCGATTTATGGTCACGAACGTGTGGGAATGAATGGCCGTAAATTCAAATGCCTGAAATTCCGTTCAATGGTCATCAATTCCAAAGAAGTGCTGGAAGAGGTATTACGCACCGATCCGATTGCGCGTGCGGAATGGGATAAAGATTTCAAACTCAAAAATGATCCACGTATTACTAAAGTGGGCCACTTCATCCGTAAAACAAGCCTCGATGAGCTGCCTCAGCTCTGGAACGTGGTGCGCGGTGATATGAGTCTGGTTGGACCTCGTCCGGTCATTGAAGATGAACTCTGTCGTTATGCTGGTGATGTTGATTATTACCTGATGGCTAAGCCGGGCATGACGGGATTGTGGCAGGTCAGCGGTCGTAATGACGTTGACTATGAAACCCGCGTCTATTTCGATTCGTGGTACGTAAAAAACTGGTCACTGTGGAATGACATTGCCATTCTGTTCAAAACAGTGGGTGTGGTGTTAAAACGCGACGGTGCCTATTAACCGTGAGTCGAAATGAGCGTGCTAACGCGCGCTCAGAGGTGTTGTGCCGTTGTCAGGCGTGTCGTTAATAGCGGCCATCACCAGGGATATCGCAGTGCATCCATAGTCCGCTATGATGCAAGGCGTTTCAGGTACACCCTGGTTGATGGCCACTACTTATAACAAGTGGAGCAAGGATAATGAACGACAGGTTCAGTGCTTAAGGCTTTAGTCAGCCAGGATTTACTTTTTGTTGGACGCTTACACAGCGGCGGTTTCGCCTCTATCAATAAATAACTGATAGCGAAGATCTAAATGATTACAATCAAAATGAAATTGATACCCTTGCTGGTATCCGCCACATTCCTTGTCGGGTGTACAATCGAACCCGGTTCTCGTCTTACTACATCAGGAAAAGATGTTATCGAGCAGCAGGATAGCAACTTTGACATCGATAAATACGTCAACGTCTTTCCGTTAACGCCTTCACTGGTTGAAAAGATGCGTCCTAAGCCTCTGGTGGCTCAGACGAACCCGGCACTGCAGAACGAAATTCAGAACTATGAATACCGTATCGGCGTGGGCGATGTCCTGACCGTGACAGTCTGGGATCACCCGGAACTGACCACGCCAGCGGGTCAATACCGTAGCGCTAGCGACACCGGTAACTGGGTGCATTCTGACGGCACCATCTTCTATCCTTACATTGGTCGCGTCCGTGTCGCGGGCCGTACCGTCGGCGAAGTGCGTGACGAAGTTTCGCGTCGTCTGGCTCAGTATATTGAAAGTCCACAGGTTGATGTCAGCATCGCCTCGTTCAAATCGCAGAAAACCTATGTTACGGGTTCTGTGACCACCTCAGGTCAGCAGGCGATCACCAACGTACCGTTGACGGTTCTGGATGCGATCAACGCCGCTGGCGGCCTGGCACCTGATGCTGACTGGCGTAACGTCGTGCTGACGCACAACGGTCGTGAGCAGCGCGTCTCTCTGCAGGCACTGATGCAGAATGGCGACCTGAGCCAGAACCACCTCCTCTATCCAGGCGATATTCTCTACGTTCCGCGTAACGATGATCTGAAAATCTTCGTGATGGGTGAAGTGAAGCAGCAAACCACGCTGAAAATGGACCGTAGCGGCATGACGCTGGCGGAAGCGCTGGGCAATGCGGCGGGGATGGATCAAACCACCTCTGACGCTACTGGTGTCTTCGTTATCCGTCCACTGCACGGCACCGATCGCAGCAAGATTGCCAACATCTATCAGTTGAACACCAAAGATGCAGCATCCATGGTGATGGGAACCGATTTCCAGCTCCAGCCTTATGACATCGTCTATGTCACCTCTACACCGCTGACGCGCTGGAACCGTGTGATTTCGCAACTGATACCAACCATTGCTGGTATCAACGATGCGACTCAGGCCGCACAGCGTATCCGCAACTGGTCGAACTAAGGTCTGACCATGATTACGTCCGTGTTAGTCGTTTGCATTGGCAACATCTGCCGCTCTCCTACCGGAGAGCGCCTGTTTAAACGTGCATTGCCCGATTTGGATGTTCGCTCTGCTGGCCTGGGAGCGCTGGTAGGCCATGCGGCCGACAGAATGGCATCCGAGGTCGCGGCAGCGCAGGGCCTGTCGCTGGAAGGACATCAGGCACAGCAACTGACGGCCGAAATGTGCCGCCAGGCTGATCTGATTCTGGTCATGGAAAAGCGACATATTGAACAGGTCAATCGCATCGACCCGGCTGCACGTGGCAAAACCATGTTGCTTGGGCACTGGCTCAATCAGAAAGAAATTGCGGATCCGTACAGAAAAAGCCGTGAGGCCTTTGAAGAGATTTACGGGTTACTGGAAAACGCTACCCAGAAATGGGTCAACGTATTAAGCCGATAGTTGGGATTATCCATGAATATAAAAAATAAGGTCAGAACTGCGCCGGGAGAGGATTCGAATGGATGGGATCTGGCGCATCTTGTGGGACAGCTAATTGATCATCGCTGGATCATTGTTGCCGTTACCGCATTTTTCATGCTGGCGGGAACACTCTACACACTGTTTGCAACACCGATTTACAGCGCAGATGCGTTAGTTCAGGTTGAGCAGAAGAATGCCAGTACCGTCCTGAACGAAATTGACAGCATTCTGCCACAAACGCCAGCCTCCGATACGGAGATCGAGATTCTGGAATCCCGTATGGTCATCGGCAAAACCGTTGACGATCTGGGTCTGGATACTGTGGTTGAGCAGAACTACTTCCCGGTTATCGGCAAGGGCCTGTCGCGCCTGATGGGCAACAAACCTGCTGATATCGCGATTTCGCGTCTGGAAATCCCACGCACTGTCGAAAAACGTAATGTCGAGCTGGAAGTTACCGGTCCGGATAGCTACACCGTCTCTAAAGATGGCGATGAGTTGTTTAAAGGTAAAGTCGGCCAGCTGGAGTCGCACGGCGACATCAGCATGCTGGTGAGCGAGATTCATGCCGATGAAGGCACCAGCTTCACCGTGACTAAGCTGAATGACCTGCAGGCGATCCGTTCCGTACTGGCTAACCTGACCGTTGCAGACAAAGGTAAAGATACCGGCGTACTGGGTCTGGAGTATCTGGGTGAAGATCCCGAGCAGATCAGCAAAGTCCTGAACCAGATTGTGAACAACTATCTGTTACAGAACGTTGAGCGCAAGTCAGAGCAGGCAGAGAAAAGCCTGGATTTCTTACGCACTCAGTTGCCTGCCGTTCGCGCCAAGCTGGATGAAGCAGAAAACAAACTGAATACGTTCCGTCGTCAGAACGAATCGGTTGACCTGTCACTGGAAGCGAAATCCGCCCTGGACTCTTCTGTCAGCGTGCAGAGCCAGTTGAACGAACTGACCTTCCGTGAAGCTGAAGTGTCTCAGCTGTTTACCAAAGATCACCCAACGTATCGCGCGCTGCTTGAAAAACGCAAAACGCTTGAAGGTGAACAGGCTCAGCTGAACAAGAAAATTTCTGGCATGCCACAGACTCAGCAGGAAATCCTGCGTCTGACCCGTGACGTTCAGTCAGGTCAGGAGATCTACATGCAGTTGCTGAACCGTCAGCAGGAGCTGAGCATCAGCAAAGCCAGCACCGTGGGTGATGTCCGCATCATCGACAATGCGCAGACGGCTAATTCACCGGTTGCACCGAAGAAGCTGCTGATTATCGCTGCAAGCCTGATTCTGGGCCTGTTCGTGTCAGTGGGTCTGGTTCTGCTGAAAGCTCTGCTGCATCACGGTATCGAGAACCCGGAACAGCTGGAAGAGCTGGGCATGAATGTCTACGCCAGCGTTCCACTCTCTGAGTGGCAGCGTAAGAAAGATACCGAAGCGCTGGCGCGTCGTGGCAGCAAGGTGAAAACCGACCCGCACGAAACACTGCTGGCGCTGGGTAATCCGACTGACCTCTCTATCGAAGCGATTCGTAGCCTGCGCACCAGCCTGCACTTCGCCATGATGGAAGCGAAAAACAACATCCTGATGATCACCGGCGCCAGCCCGGGTATTGGTAAAACCTTTATCTGTGCCAACCTGGCGACACTGGTCGCGAAAGCGGGTCAGCGTGTTCTGTTTATCGATGGCGACATGCGTCGTGGTTACACCCACGAGCTGCTGGGCGCTGATAACAAATCAGGCCTGTCAAACGTGCTCTCCGGTAAAACGGAATTCAGCCCGGCGCTGATTCAGCAGGGCGTCTACGGTTTCGACTTCCTGCCACGTGGTCAGGTTCCACCGAACCCGTCTGAGCTGCTGATGCATCGTCGTATGGGTGAGCTGCTGGATTGGGCGAGCAAGAACTACGACCTGGTGTTAATCGATACGCCGCCAATCCTGGCCGTCACCGATGCGTCAATTATCGGTAAAATGGCCGGTACTTCACTGATGGTGGCGCGTTTCGAAGCCAATACCACCAAAGAAGTGGACGTCAGCTTCAAACGCTTTGCCCAGAACGGTATTGAGATTAAAGGTGTGATCCTCAATGCCGTGGTGCGTAAAGCCGCCAATGCTTACGGACATGGCTATGACTACTACGCCTATGACTACAGCAAGCCCAGCAAAAGCTGATCATTGAGTAATAACCAGGGGGCGGTCTGACCGCCCCTTTTTATCGTCCTTTTGAATGACGACACGCATCAATTTACACAGGTTATTCTGTCCAAACCCACAAAAGCGATACCTCTATAAATCGCATGGCGAGCGTCAATCAACAGAATTCATCACCAGCATGGCATTGCCTGCACGCAATGTGTGACCGTACTGTCAGGTTTACTGAAAAGCCCGTCGGGAAGGCGAAGCGTGATTATTGCTGGCATGAGAACTTGTGGAATTAAGGAATCACACCATGGCTCCATATTGGTATGTATCAGGATTTTTACTGCTGATTTCGCTGTTTGAATTAGCCCTGAAAAAAGACGAACGCACAAATCATATTCTGACCTGGCTGCTCTGTTTTGCTGCCATTCTATTGATTGTTTTTGGGGGAATACGCGGCCTTGGCACCGGCATGGATGACTTCCAGTACCGGAGCTTCTTTGAAGACTTTGTTCGACGTATAGAGATTAACGGCTTCTTTAAAACCATTGCTTTTTTCCGTTACGAACCGCTGATTTTTGCCACGGCCTGGATCACCAGTCTGTTTTCGCATAATGCCAGCATCTTTCTGTTTGTTTTCTGCGCCCTTGCCGTATCCATCAATGCTTACTTTTTCAGAAAGATGTCACCGTATCCGGTGCTGGCGCTGGTGCTCTATTCAGCGCACATTTTTATTAACAAAGATATAAACCAGATTCGCTTTGGCCTGAGTTCTGCGCTGTTCCTTGGTGTCCTGTGGTCAATCTATCTCAAGCGTTACTGGTGGGCTTTTGCCTTCTTTATTCTGTCGTTTACAAGCCATAACACTGCCGTAATGGTGGTAACACTTGTGCCGTTCCTGTTTATTCGCGACTGGCGCTGGTGGCCTGTGGTCATTATCGTTGCCAGTCTGCCGCTGTCCGTAGTGGGCGGATCCAGCTTTGTTGCCCTGATTGCGGGTCATCTTGGATCGCTGGGGGAAAGGGCATCGGGCTATAACAATGACCCGTCCTACGCAATGGGTGGCAGCATCCTGGCCGTATCGAACCTGAAAAACATCATGCTGGTGTTTGTCTTCTTCTATTTCATGCTTACTGACCAGTTGAAGCGCGAAAATTATGCTCAGTATCGCCTTAACTATCTGCTGATCATGAGTTTCGCTATTGGCGGTGCTGTCAGGATCTTCCTGTACAACTTCCCTTCAGGTTCGCGCCTGTCCAACTATTTGCAACAGGTCGAGCCGATCATCCTGACCTCACTGATTTATCAGGCCAGGCGATCGTGGAAGCCAGCGCTGTACGCGATGCTGGTGTTCTTCCTGCTCTATTACCTCTACTACAACACCATTTCAACCAAGCAGGCCGTTACTGGCTATGAAGTGGCGCGGGAGTTTTGGCTGGTCCACTGATTGACCCGACGGGCGCCCCTTCGTGATAAGTGTCACGCGGGGGCGCTCGCGTGTGAGAATTCAGATTTTTAATCGACCGTTGTCGACTGAACTGTTTATTTTTTTGAACTTTTTAATGAGGTGCTGGCAATGAAGGACATTCGTTTCTCCATCGTAATTCCGGCTTATAACGCGTCAGAATCGATTGTCACGACGCTGGATTGCGTTAAAGCACAAACGTATCGTAATTTCGAAGTCATCATCGTGGATGATAAGTCTGCAGATGCCGCCGCGCTGGCGGAGGTCGTTCGCAGCGAACGCTATCAGGATCTCGACATCAATCTGGTGCTTTCTGAGGTCAAACTCAACGGGGCCGGTGCACGTAACAAAGGCATTGAGCTGGCGACCGGTGATTATGTCAGTTTTCTTGACGCCGATGATGAGTGGGCGGCGGACAAACTGCAGCAGGTAACTGAAAAAATTGCTCAACTGGACGCACAGGGCAAAAAGAATGTCGTTATTTTCAGCCAGGTAAATATCTATCAGGACGGCACATTCCTGAAAGTGATGCCAATGCAGCCACCAGGCAAAAATGAAACCGTCGCTGAGTATCTGTTCGGCTGTTATGGCTTTATCCAGACCAGCACGATTGTGCTGAAACGGGAAGATGCGGCGAAAATTCAGTTCGATACCCGCTACATCCGTCATCAGGATTATGATTTCTGCATTCGTGCCGACCGCATGGGCTATGAATTTGTGATGATCGCCGCACCGCTGGCGAACTACCACCTGGTCACAAAATTTGGCTCAAAACATAAAGGCGAATCGGTGAACTACTCGATGTTCTGGCTTGATAGCATGAAGCCGCATCTTACCCCGCGTGATATCCACACCTACAAAGCTTTTAAGCTGCCGCTGCGCTACAAAATGGACGGTAAGTCGCTGATGGCGAGCCTGAGCTTTGCTCGTTACTTCTTCCTCACCAATAAAGACAACCGTGCTTATTTTATGAACCGGGTTAAAGACAAGGTCAAAGCACGTTTTGGCGGTGAGAAAGCGATCTCCTGACGCGCACTGCGCCTCGCTCTGCTCCTGATACCAGGAGCACCTCTCTTTTCGTTTACATTCAGGGTTGAAGATGAATACTTCTGTTGGAACCGTTGGCATTGTTATGCCTATGTACAATGCCCGTCAGACCGTGTTACGCGCTGTGCAATCGGTTATCAATCAGCACTATACCGACTGGCACCTCTATCTGGTCAACGATAAATCCACTGATGACTCGCTGGCATTTGTGCGGGAGCATTGTCAGGATCCGCGCATTACCATTCTGGATAACGCGGTCAACATGGGCGCAGCAGAGACCCGCAACGTCGGACTGCGCGCGGCCACTGAAGAGATTATTGCCTTTCTTGACAGCGATGATGAGTGGCATGCGGATAAGCTGACCCAGCAGGTAGCTGCTATCGCCGCCGGTGATGATTTTGTGATTACCGAATATCACTATAAAACCCGCAAGGCTGAGCACGACATTACCTACGGAAAGCCTTACCTGCAGCAGGACAACTTTGTGAAAAAGCAGTATCGCGTCTGCTTCTCCTCTGTCTGTTTCCGTCGTCCGCCACAGGGACTTTTCTTCCAGCGCAAAGGTCATGAAGATTTCCTGTTTTTGTATGAATTATTCACCCGCTATAAGCAGGCACGGGTAATTCAGACGATTCTTGTCAACTATTACGAATTAGGCGATTCCCTTTCTCGCAATAAGAACAAAGCAGCCCAGTGGCACCTTGAATTATTAAGAATTATCTATAAAAACAATCCGTTAAAAATCTATTACTATTACGCCTGGTATATGGTGAATGGTGTGCTGTTTACCCTTAAGCATCGTTGAGCCTGTCGGCAGGATTGTCTTTATTATTTGAGGTGGATAGCGTTTCATGAAAAAAATTGTCCTGGTGATCAAAGATGCTTATTCGTATGCGGGCACCGAGAACATCTGTAACTTCATGTCAGAGTGTCTTGGCGAAACACATGACGTCACCATCTACTCGCTTGAAGGCAGTGGTAAGACTTTTTATCCGTTTGAACATGTCAGACAGATTGTCAGCTTCGAAGGGCAGAGCAACCCCATTAAAAGCGCGGTAGCCCGGATCCACGAAGAGGGTTTCGATACCGTCTTCCTGATCAGCATGGGGCGTCTGAGCGTCATGTTTGCCTTCTGGAATCTGCTGGCAATGAAGAAGAAACGGGGCAAAGCCTACGCCTGCGAGCACATTGCCATTAACTCCTTCAGCAAGCCGATCAAGTTCCTCAAGTTTCTGCTGCTGCGCTACTACGACCGCGTGATTGTTCTGACCGACAAAGATCATCAGGTGTTCAGCCGCTGGCACATTCCCAGCAAGCAAATTCCTAACCCCGTCGTCTACAAAGGTTTTCAGCGTCAGACTCGTCATCGTCAGGCGCTGGCGGTGGGCCGTCTGGATAACCAGAAAGGGTTTGATCTGATGCTGGATATCTGGCGCGACTTCGCACGCAGCCATCCGGACTGGACGCTGGTGATTGCCGGTGATGGTGAACTGCGTCAGCAGCTGCACGATCAGGCCGCCGTACTGGGCATTACTGACAGCGTGAAGTTTGTCGGTAAGGTCAGCAATATCAATGACTACTACCGTGACAGCGATATGGCGCTGATGACCTCGCGTTATGAAGGATTGCCACTGGTGCTGCTGGAAGCAAAATCCTGGTCACTGCCCGTTGTAGCGTATGACTGTCCGACCGGACCGCAGGAGATCATCAATCACGGTGAAGACGGTTTCCTGGTTCCGATGAATGATAAAGCCACGTTTCTGGCACGAATGGAGCAGCTCGCTACCGATGACGCCCTGTTCTATGCCATGAGCGAAAAAACCAAACAAACCGCGCTGAAATTCGACGGTAACCAGATTAAGCAAAGCTGGCTGTCATTGGTTTAACCGGAGCTGGAAACGCTCACTTGCGACGTGCCTCAGGGACACCGCCATGGCCAATGGCCTTATTGACTACGGGAATTGATGCATGAAAAGAAGAGAAGTTTTACAGACCGCCGCCTCCGCTCTGGTGGGGGCTCTCTCCGTGAGCACCTTTTCCAGCTACGCTGCAAAAAGTAACGGTATTGCCCTGAAGCCGGTTGATGCCACTAATATCCCGAAAGGCGACGTGCCGATCCTGACGCCAGAAAATGTCTACGCGATGCCACCGCAATTCTGGCAGAGCTTTGAAGGAAAACTCTGGATCGGTAAAGCGGGTGCGGATGCCAGTAAGCCTGGCAACCAGATTCCGGTCTTCCTGCGTGACGCCAGCGGTAAGGTGTCTGAGATTGCGCAGCCCATCGCGCTGAATAAAGGCAATTTTACCCAGTTTATTCAGGACAATGCCGCATTGATTGCCGATCCTTCGCATTCGATGACGGTGGAAGACAGCAACGGTCAGACGCTGTTCAACATTGCGGATGTCAGTCGTCCGGGCGCTGCAGATTTCAGTCAGCGCCTGGCGCAGCCAGCGGGTTATCAGCTGATTGGTGAGATTGCGTCTGTGGCGGAGTTACGTAAAACCCGTCCACTGTTTGAAGGGGCCAAGGTTAAGCTGAAAAGCTGGCATGAAGGACGGGAAGTTGGCGGCGGCGAGTTTGTCGGGAGCTTCCAGCCTGCCCAGAATGATGGCGGTGTGAATTTTGCCGGTGAGGGGTTCTCCTGGCGTCGTGTGGTAGACGATTTTAACCGCCTGACGCTGTTTGATTTCGGTGCGATTGCCGATGGCAAAACCGATACGGCACCCGCCATTATGGCGATGTTCCAGTGGTCGCAGCAGGCTAACCAGCAGATCTGCGTCCAGTTCCCGGCCGGTACCTTTATGGTCTCAGCCTGTAACCTTGGCGATAAGTATCTCAACTTCTTCCGCATGTCCGGTGCGATGGTGAACTTCGGCTATTTTCCAGCGACCACAATTGTCTCGGATGGTAAGACAGCGTTCGTCTTTGAGATGAACGCCCGTCGCGTTGAACTTTCCAACCTGATTTTTAATGGCAACAGCGATAAGAGTGCAAATCAGCAGGGCTTTTTCCATAACAACTGTCCTGGCGGACAATATTTCCGGGGTGCCTGCCTGCGCTTTAACGCCGTTGGCGGCACGGCCATCAGCCTGCAGGATACCCTCGATTGTAAAATTGACCAGTGGTACGCCTCTCGTTGCAGCGGCGACGTGATTAAATCGGGCTGGTCAGGGCAGAAGCAGGGCAAATGGGACCACAGCACCGCAATTGAGCTGTCAAACTTCAATGCGCAGCACTGTCGTGGCGGTAAAGTCCTTAACCTGCCGCGCTGCGGTCAGTCAATTATCCATAACGGCTGGATTGAGCACTGCGATAACCCAGGCGATCTCTCCAACGGCCAGTGGATCGTTGATGCGCTGAGCATTGAGGATTGTAAGAATCCGCTTATCGCCCATAACACTCGCCTGAATATGCGTCAGACCAGTCTCCAGTCGGGCAGCTGGATTGATAACTCCATGCAGGGCGATCGTCTGCTTAGCATCTGGGAGATGGGGTCGACCCGCGTTGAGTCCTATGGCGTCGCACTGGATGGCAGCCTAAAGTACAACTACATCACCTCGCGCTGGCGCTTAGAGAACAACACGAATCAGGAAACCTGGTTTGATCTCGGTAGCCTCTACTCACCGACGGTGGGGGATTCATGGGAGATCGAGATTTTCGGTCAGTCGCAATTCAGTAACGGCAGTGGTGATAAGCCGCTGATGAACCTGATCGGCGACAAGACCACCGGCGGCCGCGCGGTAATCCACGTGCAGCGTAAGAAAGACCGCTCGGAAGCGAGCTGGTCAGCCGAAGGCAGCTGCCCGATTGTGGATGTGCGCTATGTGGCTGAGCATGATACCGATGTGCATCTCTACGTCAAACTGGCGGGCTGGACGCCGTCGGCTGCCGTGCTGGTGAAAACCACCGGTAAAGATCGCTTTGTGACCGGGCGCTGTGCGCGGGTCAATGCGGTAATGGAGAAGGGCAATCCACCGTCAGGTGACGCGACGAAACGCGCGCCACAGCGCTTCAGCCTGCACAACGGCAAAGCGGGTATCGGTGCCAACGAGCAGGGCGATCTGTTAATGGCTTCCCGTCCGATCTCAGCCGATCAGGTTGATACCAGTAAGCCAGAAGGGTTTGTTTCCGTGGTAATCAACGGGAAACAGGTTGCACTGCCTTACTTCGCGATTAAGTCGTAACAGCGTCTATAACGGCCGCCAGAATGGAGGCGGCCGGTTTCAACAGGAGCACTACCTTTGGGTGCGTTATCCCGTAAAGCATTACTTTTAATCAGAGTTCATTTTGCCCATTGCGGATCTGGGCGGCTTTCAGAATTAAAAAAAATTCATTCGGAGTTTTTATGAAAATTTTATTGGTGGGTAACCACACGTGTGGGAACCGCGGGGATGGCGCGATTCTTCGTGGACTGATTGATTCAATGCGGTCTGCACGGAGTGATTTAGAGATTGACGTTATAAGCCGTTATCCAACCAGCTCCGGTTATCTGCTCCAGCAGGATATACAGCAGGATGCGCTGTATCTGCACAACAGCAAGTCTGGTAAAGGTCTGGTCGGTTCGTTTAAACGTAAAGTCGCGAACCGCCTGATGCCCGATATCATGATGGCGCATCTGGGCAAGGGCGGTATCTTTAAGTCCTTCTCAGTACCACCGCACCTGAAAGCGTTTACGGAAAGTCTGGAAAAATATGATGCGATTATTCAGGTGGGCGGATCGTTCTTCGTTGACCTCTATGGCGTAACCCAGTTCGACCATGCGCTCTGTGCACTGATGGCCAAAAAGCCGATCTACCTGATTGGTCACTCGGTGGGGCCTTTCCAGAACCCGCGCGTTAATGCGCTGGCGAATTTTGTCTTTGATCGGGTCGACAGCCTGGTGCTGCGCGAATCGGTCAGCCTTGATCTGATGAAGCGCGATGGTGTGACCAGCTCTAAAGTGGCGTCTGGTGTGGATACCGCTTTCCTGGTACGTGCGCGTGAAGTCGAAAACCCAAGCCATAACCTGCTCTACTGGCAGGGCATTATCGATGGTCGTAAAACCATCGCGATCACCGTGCGTGAACTGGCGCCGTTTGATAAACGTCTGGGTGTCACACAGAAAGAGTATGAAGCAGCATTTGGCCGGGTCATCAACGCCATGATTGCGGAAGGCTATCAGGTTGTGGCGTTCTCAACCTGTACCGGCATCGACAGCTATGCCAAAGATGATCGCATGGTCGCACTGACACTGCGTGACCACGTGACGCAGCCTGAACATTACCATGTCATCATGGATGAGTTTAATGACCTGGAGCTGGGCATCCTGCTGAGTCATTGTCATCTGACCATTGGTACCCGCCTGCACTCGGCGATTATCTCCATGAACTTTGGCACCCCGGCTGTGGCAATCAACTACGAGCACAAGTCGATGGGTGTGATGAACCAGCTTGGTCTGCCGCAGATGGCAACCGACGTAAAAAGCCTGATGGATGGCTCGCTGATCGATAAGGTAAAAACGGTCCTTGCCGATTACGACAACATCAAGCTGAAGGTCAACACGGCCGTTGCGAATGAAAGGGAAATTGGCAACCGGATCACTGAAGAGATTCTCAAAGTATTAGGGTAATGTGATGAAACTGACTTTTTTCACCATGCGTTTCCCGGTTGCCTCTGAGACATTCGTACTAAATCAGGTAACCCATTTTATTGATGCCGGTTACGAGGTGGAGATCATTTCAGTCTTTCCCGGCGATTTAGTGAACCGGCATGCCGCGTTTGATGAGTATGGTCTGGCGGCGAAGACGCACTATCTGCTGCCGGAAGAGAAAATCTCAATTGTCGATAAGCTGAACCAGCGTATCAAACTGGTGCTGCCAAAAGTGACCAAACCGTCGCTGCTGCGTTCGCTGAATGTGCGCCGTTATGGCGCGCAGTCCAGCAAACTGCTGCTGCCGTCGATTGTGGCGAATGCAAAGCAGACCTTCACTGCAGATGTGTTCCTGGTGCATTTCGGCTATGCCGGTGCGCTAGCGAACAAGCTGCGTGAACTGGGCGTGCTCAAGGGTAAACAGGCGACCGTGTTTCATGGCGCCGATATTTCCCGTCGTCACATTCTGGAAGAGCACAAACTCGATTACGTCAATCTGTTCCGCCAGAGTGAGCTGATGCTGCCTATCAGCCATCTGTGGGAAAACAAGCTGATCGAGATGGGCTGTCCGCCGGAAAAAATTCACGTGACGCGTATGGGCATTGAACCGGAGAAATTTAACTTCCAGCCGCGGCAGGCGTTCCAGACGCCGCTGCGTATCGTTTCGGTGGCGCGTCTGACCGAGAAGAAAGGGCTGGATGTGGCGGTCAAAGCCAGCGCCATCCTGAAGCAGCGTGGCGGTCAGTTTCAGTACACCATCATCGGCAATGGCGATCAGGATGAGATGATGCGTGATTTCATCGCCCGCGAGGGGATGGAAGATTGCGTCAGCATGCCGGGCTTCAAACCGCAGGAGGAGATTCGTCGTGCGCTGAGCGAAGCCGATATCTTCCTGCTGCCGTCTAAAACCGCCGCAGATGGTGACATGGAAGGTATTCCGGTTGCACTGATGGAGGCGATGGCGGTGGGCCTGCCGGTGGTCTCAACCTTCCACAGTGGTATTCCGGAACTGATTGAGAACAACGTGTCTGGCTGGCTGGTGGAAGAGGATGATCCTGAGGCGCTGGCGGAAACGCTGCTGAAGCTCTCTCAGGGCGAAGTGGATGTGGCGCCAGTCGTCGCAGCTGCACGTCACAAAGTTGAGACTGAATTTAATCAGCATATCGCCTATGGCGAACTGGCACAGATTCTGGAGCGACTGGTGTGAGTGGATTTAAGTCACAGGCGATTTGGCTGTTCGGCAGCACCTGCTTTTCCGCAGTGTTGCAGGTTGCACAGCTGAGCTTTCTCGCCCGCAAACTGGAAACCCACGAGCTGGGCCTGTTAGCCATCATCAACGCCATCCTGGCGGTGGCGGGTGTGCTGCAGGATATGGGGATGAGCAGTTATCTGGTGCATCGCCAGAATATTACTCGTCGTGAGCAGAGCACTATCTACTGGGTGAACGTCTCACTCAGCTTGTGCACCGGTCTGATCATGTTACTGATCGCCTTCCCGGTTTCCTGGTTCTATCATCTGCCAGAGCTGACCGGGCTGATCATGCTGACCAGCCTGAACTTCCTGGTGCTGGGGCATCTGTCCCAATATCAGGCGCACTACATCAAAACCAAGCGGATGGTCTCGCTGGCGAAGATTGAGATGGGCACCAAGCTGTTTGCCTTCCTCTGTGTCGTGGCGATGCTGGAGTTCACCTCGCTCACGGTGGCAGCCGCGATTCTGGGTCTGTTTATCAACGCCTTTACCCGCATCCTTTGCATGATTGCGCTGGGCGAAAAGTCATGGCGTCCGACGTGGGAGTTCGACAAAGCGACCTTTATCGGCGCCATTCGCTACGGCAGCTATCAGCTCGGCTCGCAGACTATTAATCAGCTGCGTACCCAGGCGGATGCGCTGGTGGTGGGTAAAGTGATGGGTGCCGAGATGCTGGGTGTCTACTCGCTGGCGAAAGAGCTGGTACTGCAACCGCTGAAGCTGGTCACGCCGGTGATCAACCGTCTGGCACTGCCACGTTTTGCTGAAAAGCAGCACGATGCCGAGCAGCTGAAAAAGCTGTTCCTGAAGGGCACGCTGGGGATCATGTTGTTCAGCAGCGCGATGTACCTGGTGATTGGTATCTTCTCGCCGGTCATCGTCCGTGTACTTTATGGTGCGTCGCATGAGCAGGTTTATCATCTGATCCCGCTAATGCTGCTGTTTGGCATGCTGCGACCGATGGGCGGCCTGACCGGGGCGATTTCACAGGCCAACGGGCGGACCAACGTAGAGTTTTACTGGAACATCGTGGCGAGTATTGTGGTGCTGGCCGTACTGGCGACCACCTTTATCTGGCCTAACGTGCTCTACGTGGCGCTGACGCTCTCTATCTCGCAGATCCTGATCTCTGCACTGGCGCATCCGTTCTTTATCAAGCCGGTGATTGGCATTCGGTTTATTCCTTATGCCCGTCAGTGGGTGGCGGTGTCGGTGGTATTTGTCGGTGTGATGTTGCTGGTAAATCACTTTAATCTGTTTGTGATGCCAGAGTGGTTTGAAGGCTGGCTCTGATTACTGCACAGATATATCAACGGGCGACCTTATGGTCGCCCGTTTTCATTTATGGCTGGTCTCAGGCATCCAACGGATAGTGCTGCAGATCACAGTCGTCATATTCGATTACTGATTGTCTTTATTCAGTTTATGCCGTATCTGGCAATGGGCAAAATGCCGAATTTCCAAGATATGACAGAGAGTTACTGTCCGCTTTTCAGATAAAGATTATACTTGGACTTCCGGCCGATCCTGCATAATCGACCCACATCTTCATTTTATTAAACGGAATAAATATGACCAAGCTTAAAGCAGTAATCCCCGTTGCGGGCCTCGGTATGCATATGCTCCCTGCGACTAAAGCCATTCCGAAAGAGATGCTGCCTGTCGTCGACAAACCGATGATCCAGTACATCATTGACGAGTGTGTTGCCGCGGGTATTAAAGAGATTGTGCTGGTCACGCATGCATCTAAAAATGCAGTAGAAAACCACTTCGACACCACTTACGAGCTGGAAGCACTGCTCGAAGCACGCGTTAAGCGTCAGCTACTGAGCGAAGTGCAGTCTATCTGCCCGCCAGGCGTAACGATCATGAACGTGCGTCAGGCACAGCCACTGGGCCTGGGTCACTCCATTCTCTGTGCCCGTCCAATGATCGGTGATAACCCGTTCGTGGTGGTGCTGCCAGACGTCCTGCTGGATGATTCTACCGCGGACCACATGCGTTATAACCTGGCTGCAATGGTTGCCCGTTTCGAAGAGACCGGCCACAGCCAGGTTCTGGCACAGCATATGCCAGCGTCCGATCTGACTGAGTACTCAGTGATCACCACTGCAGAGCCGATTGAACACCCAGGTGACATCAGCACCATCACCGATTTCGTTGAGAAGCCAGAAGATACTGCAGGACTGAGCTCTGACCTGGCAGCGGTAGGTCGCTATGTTCTTTCTGCTGATATCTGGGCGGAACTGGAGCGCACTGAGCCAGGCGCATGGGGTCGTATTCAGCTGACCGATGCGATTGCCAGCCTGAGCAAAAACAAAACCGTTGATGTTTCGCTGCTGACCGGTCACAGTTTCGACTGCGGTCGTAAACTTGGATACATGCAGGCGTTTGTCTCTTACGGACTGCGCAGTAACACGCAGGGTCGTGAGTTCCGCGAAGCTATCCAGACCATCCTCGCAAAACAAAAGTAATAAATTCGCCGCGTTCTGCGCGGCAGATTGAAAGGAGCTCACATGGCAATTTTAGTAACGGGCGGAGCAGGGTATATCGGCTCCCATACCGTACTGGCGCTGTTGCAGCGCGGTGATGATGTTGTGGTTCTGGATAACCTCTGCAATGCCTCTCGCGAAGCGATTAATCGCGTTGAGAAACTGGCGGGTAAAAAAGCGACCTTCGTTGAAGGCGATATCCGTGACCGTGCCTGCCTGCGTGATTTATTCGCGTCAAATAGCATTTCAGCCGTCATCCACTTCGCAGCCCTGAAAGCAGTGGGTGAATCAACCCGCATGCCGCTGGAGTATTACGAGAATAACGTTGCGGGCACCGTGGTACTGCTGGAAGAGATGCGTAATGCCGGCGTCTGGAACTTCATCTTCAGCTCATCAGCGACCGTTTACGGCGCAGATGCACCGGTTCCATACGTTGAGACCACCCCGATTGGCGGTACCACCAGTCCTTACGGCACCTCTAAACTGATGACCGAGTTCGTGATGCGCGACTTCGCTAAAGCAGAGCCGAAGTTCAAGGCCATTGCCCTGCGTTACTTCAACCCGGTTGGCGCGCATGAGTCTGGCGAAATTGGTGAAGACCCGACGGGTATCCCGAACAACCTGCTGCCATACATTGCGCAGGTTGCGATTGGGCGTCTGGAGAAGCTGGGCGTGTTTGGCGGTGATTACGATACGCCAGACGGAACCTGCCTGCGTGACTATATCCACGTGGTAGACCTGGCGGAAGGGCACCTGAAAGCACTGGACCACCTGAACAAAGTGGAAGGCTACACAGCCTTTAACCTGGGTGGTGGCAAAGGCTTCTCCGTACTTGAGATGATCAAGGCTTTTGAGAAGGCGTCTGGTAAAGCGATTCCCTTTGAGATCAAGCCACGCCGTGACGGCGACCTGCCGGCGTTTTGGGCCGATGCGTCACTGGCAAACAGTGAGCTCGACTGGCGCGTGACACGCGGCATTGATGAGATGATGCGCGATACGTGGAACTGGCAGAGTAAGAACCCGGATGGGTTTAAGTAGCTGAAAAAATCTGCAAACACCCGGCTTCGGCCGGGTTTTTTTTTGTCTGCGTTAAGAGGAATTGTATATTCCTGCTCTTCATTCTCTCTTCAGAGCCCCATTCTGACTGTTTAATCACTTAATACAGAATTATCCTGGTCTGGCTACAGTAACGATTGAACACAATAGCAGTAGCGACTTATCACAATAACAGGTAATCCGACTCTGTGAAGAGGCGCAAAGCGTAGAACCTCACAGGCTACTATGCTGTTTTATCTGAAGTTGAATTGACTAACGCAGTATGCGATGAATGTTTAGTCGTTCTTAAGTTTTGTCGGTGGCAATGAAAGATTAGGCATATTATTTTTGCCGCACAAAATGTACTATTTGCAGTTATCCCGGAACCCGTATGCGATTGAATAAAATGTAATCAGCGCATCGACAAGCTAACCTGTGAGGGGAGGATTCCCGTCACACAGCGCATTGGTTGCTGCAAGCCAGGGGCGGTAGCGTGGCTGTTTATTCTTAATGGATAAAAATTGACCCGCTTATATGCATAGCATGTTTAAATTTGTTAGAGGATGTGGAATGTTGCTTCCAGTAATTATGGCCGGAGGAACCGGCAGCCGCTTATGGCCCCTGTCCCGCGAACTTTACCCCAAACAGTTTATCTGTCTGCATGGTGAGCACTCTATGCTGCAGGAGACGGTTAATCGGTTGACTGGCGTTGAAGCACGCGCACCGATGGTAATCTGCAACGAGGAGCATCGTTTCCTGGTTGCAGAACAGTTGCGACAAATTAATAAGCTATCTCATAACATCATTCTTGAACCGGTAGGCCGTAACACCGCACCAGCGATTGCTCTGGCTGCGCTCAACGCGGTAGAGCAGGGTGATGATCCGGTTCTGCTGGTGCTGGCCGCCGATCACGTAATTGAAGATCGCGCTGCATTTCATCAGGCTATCAAAGTCGCAACCGCCTATGCCAAACAGGGCAAGCTGGTGACTTTTGGCATCGTGCCAACGGGTCCGGAAACCGGCTATGGCTACATTCAGCGCGGCGAAACGCTGCCTGGCGCAGAGAATGGTCCTTATCAGGTTCAGCGCTTTGTCGAAAAACCCAATCAGAGCACTGCTGAGCAGTATCTGGAATCCGGTGAGTACTACTGGAATAGCGGCATGTTCATGTTCCGGGCTAAACGCTATCTTCAGGAACTTGAGAAATTCCGTCCGGATATTCTGGAAGCATGTCGCCGCGCAATGGCTAACGTCAAGGAAGGCAATGACTTCATCAGTATCGATAAAGATGATTTTATCGCCTGTCCTGATGAGTCAGTAGACTACGCAGTCATGGAACAGACCGATGCTGCGGTTGTTGTACCGCTGGCGGCTGGCTGGAGTGATGTGGGCTCCTGGTCTGCACTGTGGGAAGTGAATGATAAAGATGCTCACGGCAACTCGCTGAAGGGCGATACCTTCCTGCACAACACCAAAAACTGCTATATCAATAGTGAAGATCAACTGGTTGCTGCTATTGGTGTGGAAAATCTGGTGATTGTGAACACCAAGGATGCAGTGCTGGTCGCGCGTAAAGATCAGGTTCAGGATGTTAAACGTGTGGTCGAGTTCCTGAAAAGCGAATGTCGTAGTGAATATCGCCGCCATCGTGAAACCTACTGGCCGTGGGGTCGTTGTGATCTGGTCGTTAACACCGGTCGTTTCAACGTTAACCGCATTACCGTGAAGCCTGGCGAAGCCTTCGAGTTACAGATGCACTATCACCGCACTGAACACTGGGTGATCCTCTCAGGCACAGCGAAAGTCACTATTCAGGATAAAACCCTGTTACTGACAGAAAACCAGTCAACTTTTATTCCGATCGGTCACCCGCATACGTTGGAAAATCCAGGCAAGATTCCACTGGAACTGCTGGAGATTCAGTCCGGCTCTTACCTTGGTGACGACGACCTCATTTTGATTAAACAACAGTTTGCAAGTAAGTAAGGACTGACAAGATCATGGCAGCACTGACCTGTTTTAAAGCTTATGATATCCGCGGTGAGTTAGGCACTGAACTGAATGAAGACATTGCCTACCGTATTGGCCGTGCCTATGGCGAATTTATCCGCCCGAAAACGATCGCAGTGGGCGGTGATGTACGACTGACCAGCGAGTCGTTAAAGCTGGCACTGGCCAATGGATTGCGGGATGCAGGCACCGATGTGCTCGACATTGGTATGAGTGGAACAGAAGAGATCTACTTCGCTACCTTTCATTTAGGCATTGATGGCGGCATTGAAGTCACTGCCAGCCATAACCCGATGAACTACAACGGCATGAAACTGGTGCGGGAAGGTGCTCGCCCGGTCAGCGGCGACACCGGTCTGCGTGACGTACAGCGACTGGCTGAAGCGAATGACTTTGCCCCTGTAGAAGAGGGCAAACGTGGCAGTTACAAACAGATTTCTGTGCTGGATGCCTACGTTGATCATCTGATGGGCTATATCGATCTGAATAATTTCACTAAGCCGATGAAGCTGGTGATCAACTCAGGTAACGGTGCTGCGGGTCATATTATTGATGAGATTGAAAAACGCTTTAAGCAGGCCAATGCGCCAGTGTCGTTTATTAAAGTGCATCATGAAGCTGACGGCAACTTCCCGAATGGCATTCCGAACCCGCTGTTGCCAGAGTGTCGTAAAGACACCTCTGATGCGGTGCGTGCGAATCATGCGGATATGGGTATCGCGTTCGACGGTGATTTTGACCGCTGTTTTCTGTTCGATGAGAATGCTGAATTCATTGAAGGCTATTACATTGTTGGTTTGTTAGCTGAAGCGTTCCTGAAAAAAGAAGCGGGTGCGAAAATCATTCACGATCCGCGCCTGACCTGGAACACTATTGATGTGGTAACCAAAGCGGGTGGTATCCCGGTAATGTCCAAGACTGGTCATGCCTTCATTAAAGAGCGCATGCGTGAAGAAGACGCGGTTTACGGTGGAGAGATGAGTGCGCACCACTACTTCCGTGACTTTGCTTACTGCGACAGCGGTATGATTCCATGGCTGTTGGTGGCTGAACTGCTGGCAGTGAAAGGGGAAACACTTTCCGGGCTGGTTTCGGAAAGAATGAAAGCGTTTCCTTGCAGTGGTGAGATTAATTTTAAAGTTTCTGATTCGAAAGCGGTTATTACTGCGCTTCACGATAAGTATGCATCAGCTTCAGTGGCTCAGGACAATACAGATGGAGTGAGCCTGGATTGTCAGAGCTGGAGATTCAACGTCAGAACCTCGAATACTGAACCTTTGTTGCGACTTAACGTCGAAACTAAAGGTGATACCGGTGCTCTTAGCAAATTACTGGAAGAAATTGATTCGCTTATTAAAGCGACATCTGTTTAGTTTAACGCTTAGATTTTAATTTTAATTTACTTAATCATGGGTTTAAGAATGACCAATAAAATTGCAGTAATTACTGGAATCACCGGGCAGGATGGCGCTTATCTAGCTGAGTTGCTTCTTAACAAAGGTTACACCGTTTACGGGACTTATCGTCGTACCAGTTCGGTTAACTTCTGGCGTATCGAGGAGCTTGGCATTCAGTCTAATCCGGCTTTGCATCTGGTCGAGTATGATCTGACTGACCTTTCATCAAGCATTCGTTTACTTCAGGAAAGCAAAGCGACCGAAGTCTACAACCTTGCGGCTCAGAGCTTTGTAGGTGTGTCTTTTGACCAGCCGCTGACCACCGCTGAAATTACAGGTATTGGTCCGGTAAACCTGTTAGAAGCTATCCGTATCGTTAACCCTAAAATTCGTTTCTATCAGGCGTCTACTTCAGAGATGTTTGGTAAAGTGCAGGCTATTCCGCAGAAAGAAGATACCCCTTTCTATCCGCGTAGCCCGTATGGCGTTGCAAAGTTGTATGCCCACTGGATGACCATTAACTACCGTGAAAGCTATAACATCTTCGCTTCAAGTGGCATTCTGTTTAACCACGAATCACCACTCCGTGGACAGGAGTTTGTGACTCGTAAGATCACCGATTCAGTAGCAAAAATTAAGCTCGGTAAGCTGGATGTGCTTGAGTTAGGTAACATGGACGCCAAACGTGACTGGGGCTTTGCTAAGGAATATGTTGAAGGGATGTGGCGTATGCTGCAGGCTGATGAGCCAGATACATTTGTCCTGGCAACCAACCGCACTGAAACAGTCCGTGACTTCGTTTCTATGGCGTTCAAAGCGGCTGGCGTTGAGTTACGCTTTGAAGGCAAAGATGATCAGGAAGTGGCAATTGATGTAGCTACTAATAAAGTGGTAGTCAAGGTCAATCCTAAGTTCTACCGTCCTGCAGAAGTTGAACTGCTGATTGGTAATCCACAGCGTGCGAAAGACATTCTGGGCTGGGAGCCAAAAACTACGCTCGAAGAATTGTGTGCAATGATGGTAGAAGAAGATCTGCGTCGTAATAAACAAGGATTCTCCTTCTGATATGGCTAATGGCAAAAAAGCACTGATCACTGGGATCAAGGGCTTTACCGGCCAGTATATGGCAGCGGAATTATCCGCTGCCGGATATGAAGTTTATGGTTTCGGTTCAACTCCCGCCCAGAATTCCTCACGCTATTTTCAGGTTGATCTTACTAATGCAGCACAGGTAAAAATTGCTGTAGCAAGTATTCAGCCTGACGTCGTTGTTCATCTTGCAGCCATCGCTTTTGTTGGGCATGCAGACCTAAACGCGTTTTATAATGTGAATCTTTGCGGTACGCGTAACCTGTTACAGGCGCTTTGCGAAACCGCAAAAATGCCAGATGCAGTTTTAATCGCCAGCAGTGCTAATGTTTATGGTAATAACACACCGGGTAAATTAGCAGAGTCGGTTTCAGCGAGACCTGCTAATGACTATGCCGTAAGCAAGTTAGCGATGGAGTACATGACCAGTCTATTTTATGAAAAATTGCCGGTTATTATTACCCGACCATTTAATTATACCGGTGTTGGTCAGGCAGCAAATTTCCTGATTCCGAAAATCGTTAAACATTTTCGTGAGAGAAAGGATGTCATTGAATTGGGTAACATAGATGTATGGCGTGATTTTTCCGACGTGCGTGACGTCGTTAAAAGCTATTCTGCGTTACTTCATTCCCGCTCATTCGGCCAGATTGTGAATGTCGCTTCAGGTAAAATGCACTCATTGAGGGAAGTTGTTGATCTCTGTCAGTCCCTGACAGGCCATGAAATTTCGATTAAAATTAATCCTGATTTTGTGCGTCCTAATGAAATTAAAGAACTTTGTGGCGATATCACTTTACTCAGTAGCTTAGTCGGTGAGATGTCGTCTAAAATTCCTCTTAGAGATACCCTGAAATGGATGCTGGAAGCAAAGCAATAAACGTCGTTTACTCTACGGACTGCATTAAATATCCTTTAACCGGTATTGGCCGTTATGCGTTTGAGCTTGCTAAACAGCTTCAGGAAAGAGAAAACGTCGCGCTGACATTTCTTCATGGCACTAAGACTCGCGACTCACTGGCAGTCGCAAGCGAGTCTGCTCAATCGGTTCAATCTCTTAAGCGTAAGTTACAAAGAAGCAAAACCGTAAGTGAAATATATCGCCTGACTTTTCCGGTAATGAAAACGATGGCGCTAAGGGGTTTTAAGAATCATATATTTCATAGTCCTAACTACTATCTGCCTCCTCGTGTGAAACACTGTGTTGCCACCTTTCATGACCTGTCGGTATTTCATTGGCCGCAGTTTCATCCGGCTGGCCGCGTTCACCTGATGCAAAAAGAGTTAAGGAATACTGTTTCGCGTGCATCGATGTTGATCACAGACTCTTATTACACCAAGAATGAGTTGGTTGATTTCTTTGGTATTGAAGACAATAAAATTACCGTAGCGCCTCTGGCCTGCAATGAACATTTTCATCCCCGGGATGAAGCAGAAACAGAACATGTACTTGAAAAATATAATCTCAAGTGGCGACGTTTCTTTCTGTATACTGGCACGATTGAACCAAGAAAGAATATACTGACACTGCTTCAGGCGTATGATCGTCTGCCCGCTCAGCAAAAATCTGCCTTCCCGTTAGTCATTAGTGGTTATAAGGGGTGGGAAAATGAGCAACTTTTTAAACTCTTTGACAAGGGCGAGAGAGAAGGGTGGCTAAAATATTTAGGTTTTGTGCCCGGTAAAGATCTGCCGTTTTTATTCAGTGCTGCAACGAGCTTTGTTTTCCCATCAATCTATGAAGGTTTCGGTTTACCGGTTCTTGAATCGATGGCATCAGGAACCCCCGTAATCTGCTCAAATGCAACATCACTTCCGGAAGTGGCTGGAGGTGCAGCATTAATGCATGAACCTCAGGACGTTCATGCTTTGACAAATTACATCCAGATGATGATTGAAAACGCTGATGAAAAACGCCGTATGATTGTTACGGGATTAGCGCGCGCCCGCGAATTTTCATGGTCACAGTGTGCTGATAAAACCATTGAAGCTTATGAGCAGGTCGCGAAAAATATATGATTAAAGTTCTGCACTGTTACAAAACCTATTACCCTGATACTTTTGGCGGCATCGAACAGGTCATTTATCAGCTATCAGAAGGTGGTTTTAAATCAGGCATTGATTCTATTGTTTTTACTCATAGTCCCCAATTCGAAAACAAGAAAAACAGCCTGGATAATCACCAGGTGCATCGGGTCAAAACGCAGTGTGAATTTGCCTCGACACCGTTTTCTTATTCAGCAATAAAAGAGTTCAGGGAACTGGCACAGGATGCAGATATCATCCATTATCACTTCCCATATCCTTTTATGGACTTTATGCATTTTGCCGCAGGCATAAAAAAGCCATCCGTAGTGAGTTATCATTCTGATATTGTTAAGCAGAAGGTGCTATTAAAGCTCTATACGCCATTAATGAATCGCTTTCTTTCAAGTGTCGATCGCATTGTTGCCGCGTCGCCAAATTATGTTGAAAGCAGCCCGGTACTGCAGCAGTTTAAAGACAAAGTTGAAGTTATTCCTTACGGTCTTGATAAACAGTTTTATCAAAATAACGATCCTCCCGTTCTGCAAAAATGGCAGACAAGATTTCCGGATGGCTTCTTCCTGTTTATTGGGACGTTTCGTTATTACAAGGGCCTGCATATTCTAATTGAGGCGGCAAAAAATAGCTGTTACCCAATCGTCGTGGTGGGGGCGGGTCCTATTGAGGCTGAATTGAAAGCGCAGGCGCAGCAGTTAGGAGTGAACAATATCCATTTCCTGGGTGCGCTGGAAGACAGTGAAAAGTCTGCGTTACTGCAGCTGTGTACCTGTCTGGTTTTCCCGTCTCATTTACGCTCCGAAGCTTTCGGCATCTCCTTGCTGGAAGGTGCCCTCTATTCAAAACCGCTGATTTCCAGTGAGATTGGAACCGGAACGACCTTCATCAATATTGATCGCGTCACTGGCTTAGTCGTCCCACCATCTGATCCTGCCGCATTAAGAAAGGCGATGGATGAGATATGGAATAACCCTGAACTGGCAATGGCCTATGGTGCAGCTGCACTGGCGCGCTTTGAATCGCTTTTCACGGCAGATAAAATGATTCAAAGCTATACAAAACTATATAAATCCTTGTTAAGTGTGTGAATTTTTTTCAGATAATTTCATCCGCGCAACCGCACCATTCATTACCTTTAATCCGCTATCCTGAGTTAACATACTGATCACTTACAAAGTGGTGTTACGGGTAACACCATGCGAGACCACAGACAGGAGTATGTAATGTCCAAGCAACAGATCGGCGTTGTAGGTATGGCAGTGATGGGCCGCAACCTGGCTCTTAACATTGAGAGCCGCGGTTACACTGTTTCTATCTTCAACCGTTCACGCGAAAAGACTGATGAAGTCATCGCTGAGAACCAGGGCAAGAAGCTTGCTCCTTTTTACACCGTTGAAGAGTTTGTCGAATCGCTGGAAAAACCTCGTCGTATCCTGCTGATGGTTCAGGCAGGCGAAGCGACTGATAAGACTATCGCTTCACTGACTCCACACCTGGATAAAGGTGACATCCTGATCGATGGCGGTAACACTTTCTATAAAGACACCATCCGTCGTAACAAAGAGCTTTCTGATCAGGGCTTCAACTTCATCGGTACCGGCGTTTCCGGCGGTGAAGAGGGCGCACTGAAAGGCCCATCCATCATGCCTGGCGGCCAGAAAGAAGCGTACGAGCTGGTTGCACCGATTCTGGATAAGATTGCGGCACGTGCGGAAGATGGCGAAGCCTGTGTGGCTTACATCGGTCCGGATGGCGCGGGTCACTATGTGAAGATGGTTCACAACGGCATCGAGTACGGCGACATGCAGCTGATCGCAGAAGCTTATGCTCTGCTGAAAGGCGCTCTGGGCCTGAACAACGAAGAGCTGGCTGAAACCTTTACCGAGTGGAACAACGGCGAGCTGAGCAGCTACCTGATCGACATCACCAAAGATATCTTCACCAAGAAAGACGAAGAAGGTAAATACCTGGTTGATGTGATTCTGGATGAAGCAGCAAACAAAGGTACCGGTAAATGGACCAGCCAGAGCTCACTGGATCTTGGCGAGCCTCTGTCACTGATCACCGAGTCTGTTTTTGCCCGTTACCTCTCGTCACTGAAAACGCAGCGCGTTGCGGCCTCTAAAGTACTGAGCGGTCCACAGGCTAAAGCTTTCACCGGCGACAAAGCAGAGTTCATCGAGAAAGTTCGTCGTGCATTGTACCTGGGTAAAATTGTCTCTTATGCGCAGGGCTTCTCACAGCTGCGTGCTGCGTCAGAAGAGAACAACTGGGACCTGCACTACGGTGAAATCGCTAAGATCTTCCGCGCGGGTTGCATCATCCGTGCTCAGTTCCTGCAGAAAATCACTGATGCTTATGAAGCAGATGCAGGCATCGCTAACCTGTTGCTGGCGCCATACTTCAAAGATATCGCGGATCAGTATCAGCAGGCGCTGCGTGATGTGGTTTCTTACGCGATTCAGAACGGCATCCCGACGCCAACCTTCTCTGCGGCGATTGCTTACTACGACAGCTACCGTTCAGAAGTGCTGCCTGCCAACCTGATTCAGGCGCAGCGTGACTACTTTGGTGCGCATACCTATAAGCGCATTGACAAAGATGGTGTGTTCCACACCGAGTGGTTAGATTAAAAATTAGAAGTTAGAGGCTTCTTAAGAAGCCTCTTTAAATTACGATTGAAGTTTATCTTTATGGTTTTTTTTTAAGTATATCCCTTATTATAATTAATGAAATTGGAAATTATGTTTTGAATCGGAAGTCGGAATGTGAATTTTCAGCGTGAATTAGTTTACTTAATAATCTTTAAAAGATGATATAAAAATTTTATTGTACAAAGTTAAAGAGCGACGTTAATTTTATTCATTGAGAATTATATGATTTTATTCAATGCCAGAATTAATATCATAGTTTATTTTTGCATTTAAATGAAATATTAATGTGTTAGTTAATGCTTAGTTAAGGCAGGTTTTTTTGTTGCATCACTCTATCTTAATTATAGTTATTCATTGTGAGGCGTTATTTGATTAGATGCAAGTTTTTCAAAAAAACTTAATTCACAGGGAAGTTATTAATTTAATTTTTAATGAAGGTGTAACAGTGAACTTTATAAAGCTAATTTGGGAGTATCGCGGTTTTATCATTGGAAATGTTAAAAGAGAGTTCCAGTCTAAATATCGCAATTCATTGCTGGGTGTTACTTGGAGCGTTTTAAACCCGCTATCAATGATAATAGTTTATACGGTAATTTTCTCTCAGGTTATGCGAGCAAAACTACCTGGGGTTGATTCGCAGTACGCATACAGTATATATATATGTTCCGGTATCCTTACATGGGGTCTGTATGCTGATATCATATTGCGTTCACAAAACATGTTTCTTGATAACGCAAATCTTATAAAAAAAATCAATTTCCCCAAAATTTGTTTGCCTGTAACTGTAATCGGTGGAGCCTTAGTTAACTTTTCAATTATTTTTTCAATTTTTACCTTATTTTTGATTGTAAGCGATGATTTTCCAGGTTTGGCTTATTTTTCACTAATCCCAGTCATTATGATTATGATGGTCATGGCAATAGGCTTAGGAATTATTGTTGGTGTAATGAATGTTTTTTTCAGAGATGTTGGGCAGTTTTTTGGAATTGTCCTTCAGTTTTGGTTCTGGTTAACGCCTATTATATATCCTTCCTCAATTCTTCCGGAAAGTTTACGACCAATGATAAGTTATAATCCGATGGCGAGTATAGTGGATGCCTGTCAAAAGATTCTTGTAAATGGAATTTACCCCGATTGGATTGCATTGTTATATCCGGCATGTCTTGGTCTTATTTTATGTGTAATCGGTCTGAGTTTATTCAGAAAACACATTGGCGAAATGGTGGATGAATTATAATGGGAAGTATAATTGTTAAGAGTTTAAAAAAAGAATATAAAAGCTATACGAGTAAATGGGGTAGGTTAAGAGATTGGTGGGGAATAAGTAAAGATAAAAACTATAAAGTTAAATCTATTTTACAGGACATAAATTTTACTATTGAAGCGGGTGAGTCAGTTGGAATTATTGGCGTAAATGGGGCTGGTAAGAGTACATTACTAAAATTAATTACAGGTACTACCCAGCCGACGAGTGGTGACATAAAAGTAAATGGCCGAGTTGCCGCGCTGTTGGAACTCGGTATAGGTTTCCACCCTGATTTTACTGGCAGGCAAAATGTTTATATGGCTGGTCAGTTATTAGGCTATTCTTCCACAGAGATAGATAGCCTACTTCCAGGTATTGAAGCGTTCGCAGAAATTGGCGAGTACATTGAACAGCCATTGAGAATGTACTCCTCTGGCATGCAAGCTCGTCTGGCATTTGCAGTGGCAACAGCAACGAAACCAGACATCTTAATTGTTGACGAAGCTCTGTCAGTTGGTGATGTATATTTTCAGGCGAAATGTTATTCGCGAATTGCTGAATATAAAAAGCAAGGTATGACTTTGCTATTAGTTTCACATGCAGTGATGGATATATCCAAACAATGTGATAGAGCCATATTTCTGAAGTCTGGTCGCATATATTCTGATGGTCCGTCAAGAGAAGTCGTAAATATGTATATGGACGATCTTTTCGGTAAAAAGAAAACTCAAAACAAAAAAGAAAAAAAAGTACAGCAACTTAACCTTACTGCTGAAAATCTTTATCATACACGACCAGGTTACCTGAAAGAGGAACATCGCTGGGGACAGGGTGGTGCAAAGATTATAGATTTCCTGACAGTCTCTGATGGTATTGAATATCCGACTGTTATTAATACAAATGATAAAATTGATGTCTATTTCAAAATTTTATTTGAAAAAGATTTTGAACATGTGACACCAGGCATCTTAATAAAGAGTCTTGAAGGTGTATTTATTTATGGTAGTAACTCTTATCTTTCAACAAAAGGAAAAGTGTTACCCAGTGCTCATACTGGTCAGGTAGTGGTATACAAATTTAGTTTTAATCTCTCTTTAAATGAAGGAAACTATCTTTTATCACTAGGTCTATCCTCCGGTGACCCTACGCAAACAACCGATCCTATTGATAGACGATATGATTCAATACTACTAAAAGTCTCTAACCAATCCCATATGTGGGGACTGGTAGATATGCAGGCAGAATTTATGCAGGTTGAGGAGTTTTACGGATGATTAATCAAGAGCAGTCAATTTCAACTCTGGTTGAAAAGTTACCAGAAGTTTACCAACCTATTTTTAAGCATCCAGAATTTACAGCCCAGGCATCACGAAGCTGCCTTGATAGATTAGAAAAAATTTCATCCGTTTATCAATATATTTCTAAAGAAAAAGGGCGCCCGTTAAAGGTTCTGGACCTGGGGTGCGCGCAGGGTTTTTTCAGTTTAAATCTTGCTGAACAAGGTGCGATTGTTACTGCAATTGATTACAGTCAACCTAATATTGATGTTTGTAATAAACTTGCGTCCGAAAACAATAATCTCAAAGTAGAATTCTTCCTTGGTAGTATTGAAGATGTAATTAACGAACGAATAATGGAAGGTGAGTACGATCTTGTTCTTGGCCTCAGTGTTTTCCATCATTTAGTGTATGAACACGGCGCTGATTTCGTTTTCGAACTATTTCAACAGCTATCATTAAAAGTGGAAACGGGCATTTTTGAATTTGCTCTTAATACAGAACCATTATATTGGGCTGATTCACAACCAAAAGATCCTCGGAAATTAATTGAGTACTACTCTTTTAGTCACTACCTTTCAATGTATGGGACGCATCTTTCATCAATTGAGCGACCTTTATTTTTTGCAAGTAATAAATATTGGCACATTGAAGAGATGTATGGTGTTATTGAAACATACATGCAACGTTCACATCAGTTAGATAATTTTTATCATGGAAATAACAGGCGTTATTTCTTCTCAGAAAACAAAACTATAAAAATATTTCTTGATAATGAATCTGGTACCAACCATAAAGAGATTCTGAACGAATCACTTTTTCTGCAAAAAGAAGTTGAGGGTTTTAGAAAAGCCGAGTTAATTTCATATGGCAATTTTGAGCATGAATCATGGATGGTAAGAACTACAATTCCTGGTAAACTTTTATTGGATGCAATCATCAACAATGACAGTTATGATGATGAGAAAATAATTTCTGGCTTACTTGAACAAGTTAGCATTCTTGAAAAGAATGGTTTATATCATAATGATCTCAGGCCTTGGAACATTCTCATAGGGGATGATGGGTTGGTTTATATTATAGATTATGGATCTATAAGTTCCCAGGTACTTGATGGTGATGATTTGTATGGGCAGTTACTTTCCTTTCTCGTATTGATTAAGGAAATAGCACAGCATCGCATCAGAGAACAAGGTAGCCAAAGACCACCATTTATCTCTCCTTACGACTTCCCTGAAAAATATCAAAAGTGCTTGTCACAAGTATGGGCAATGCCTAGTCAGAAATGGAGTTTCCAGAGTGTTGAAGAAGCGTTTATAAATCCTTCTGATATGCAAATTGAGATACCTGTATCGGCTATGCTCGAAAGTCATCTCTCAACAACTGTAAACTTCTTAAGCTGGCAATTGTCCCAATTACAAAACGATTTTTCTAAGAAATTTGTTGAGTTGAATTTTAAGATTGAGAAAAATAATCAATTACTAATTGAAAAGTTTAGCGGTATTTCAGATCTTGAATCAGAAAGAATGGAAAAATCCTATCAAGAACATTTTATCAAAGTTAAAGAAAAAGTAGAAAATCTTTCTTCTAAAATTCATGACCTAAACGAAGAAAATAAAACGCACTTTTCTACTATGAAAAATGTCATCACAGAAGATGACGGGCAAAATTCAGTGGTCCAAAATCCAAACTCTCAATCATTCGATCGTGAAAAGGAAATATTAAATAATGAAATTAATGAGTTGCGGCATGTGGCTTTACATTTGCGCAAGGAGCTTGACGCCGTCTATGATTGCAATTCCTGGAAAATAACATATCCATTCAGAATTATGTCTAAATCGGCAAGATTACTATTCAAACCCCATGCGTTAGCTTCCAGAATCAAAGCAGTTCTTAAAAAAAAAAGTAGTAAGTTAGTTCCTGCAGCAAAGAGATTTGTAGAAAATCGCCCGCTTTTAAAGCAGCGGGCGATGCGGTTTCTTAACAGACATCCGGGGTTAAAATATAAGCTTAAAAAACGTGTCAACATCGTCAATATCAATAAGGATTCAGTCTCTATCTTCAATAAAGTAAATGAGCCTGAAATTCACATCGAGCATATGGAACTCAATCAAACATACTCGGTAAAAAAGTCTGGTGTGAATGAGAAACAAAAATCAGTGCTTGAGTCATGGCTCAATTAATGGATGGTTGTATAAATAATGAAGAAAATACTTGCTCTTAATTTTTTTCCCGCGTTTGTTCCTGTATCAAATGGTGGAGAATCAAAACTTTATAACTTTTATAAAGCTTTAAGCAAATATCATCATGTCACTTTACTAACGTCTACACATCCTGATGTTAGTGAAGAGATTGTTTATCACACAGCTACTTTTATCGAGCGTCGTGTTCCCAAAGACCACTATTTCATGAATTGCTGGTCAGAATTGTCAGAATATTTAACTGAAGGTCATGGCGATCTGTCCGCACCAACGATTGCAGCAAGTGCTAATTATCCAACATTAATGCATGCCGCTTATCTTCAGGAATATGAATCTGCGGACATAATTGTCCATGATTTCCCATTTACAGTGGATTATGATATTTTTATTGGTTCTGATAATAAACCAAGAATATATAATTCACATAACTGCGAAACAATACTTTATAGCACACTACATGCATCAGAAAAATCTAAGCCTATCGTTGACATAGTCGCCAGGGCTGAAAGAAAACTGTTGGAACATGCAGATCTTATTTTATATTGTGGGAGCGGCGACTTTGACTCCTTCAAAAAGTTAGCACCACATAAAGAATCTGCAATGTTCTATTCTCCAAACGGAATGATTGAGCAGGCTAAAGTTGTTTCTTCACGCGCTTCGAAGCATAAATATTCTGCCGTGTTTATAGGGAGTGCTCATTTACCAAATGTTTCAGCTGCACTATATGTTGCAGAAAAGATTGCACCTGAATGCCCGGAAATTACTTTTGATATTATAGGCGGCTGCCTGCCAGAAGGTAAATATGCAAGTAATGTAATACGTCATGGTCGAGTCACCGATGCTGAAAAAGTAATGATATTTGAAAATGCAAGCATCGCATTAAACCCAATGTTGTCTGGTAGCGGATCCAACATTAAGGCTCTTGACTATTTTTCATATGGCTTGCCTATTTTGTCCACACCATTTGGTATGAGAGGTTTTAATTTAGAGTCGGGTAAGCATTACATCGAATGTGAGTTAGAGGGTTTTCCTGAGGTACTAAATAAATACCTGTCAAAAGAATTCTACAATAATACCATGGATATTGGTGTGGAAGGTAAATTATTTGCCTCAGCTCATTATACATGGGAAGCGATAATAAAGAAATTATTGCCGAAAATAGATACTTTAACTATAAAAAAACCTAATTTCGCTTTAGTTCTTAATGATTATAATTCTTTTTCAGGTGTGGGAGGTGGGGCAACTCGTACAAGAGGTTTATATGAGGCAGTAAACGAAATTTCAGATGTGGTTTTTTTATGTTTTTCTGATGATGGAAAAATTCACTCTGATTTTTATAATAAAAATACGCATGTTATTAGTTTGCCTAAATCTACGGAACACGTGCAAGAAGTTAATGATATAAATTCTCAGTTTCATATATCTTGTGATGATATAGTTGCAAGTAATCATTGCGTTAATAATAACCTTTTATTGTCCGTCTATAATATAATCAAAAAAACGGCAAGGTTTATTATTGTTGAGCATCCATATATGACGCCGCTCCCAATTAAGTTTCATGATCGGTTCATTTATTCATCACAAAATGATGAAACAAAATTAAAATCTGACTTACATAAATGGCATCCTCAAAAAAATTACTTGATAAACATGGTTACTGCTGTTGAGAAAAGTGCTGTTGAAAAAGCCGCATTAACTATTGCTGTATCCGAAGATGATGCATATAGCCTGCTTGTTGGAAAGCGCTCTGCCGGTCCTGTGATTGTGGTCCGCAATGGGTCTCAATCGCCTGTAGAAATCAGTGATGTTGTCACTAGCAAAATCACGTCTAAGTTGCATTCAAAATCAGCTGTTTTTCTGGGCTCGGCGCATATGCCAAATGTGGATGCAGTCAATTATTTATTGCAGCATATCGTTCCACAATGTCCTGATGTCCAGTTTAATATTGTAGGTTCAGTTTGTGATTCAATCACTGTAAAACCAGCAAAAAATGTTGTGCTCTGGGGGATGGTTGACGAAGAAACAAAATGTGCAATTCTTAAAAATTCCCTTTTTGCAATAAACCCGGTTGTTTCTGGTAGCGGCTCAAACATAAAGCTAGCAGATTTTTTTGCTAACGGATTATTCGTTGTTAGTACTGTTTTTGGCCTCCGTGGTTATCCGGAAAACATTAATAGGCATATTGCACTGGCGGAACCTGAAGATTTCGCAGAAGTAATTAACAATTTATCTATCTCTGATTCTTGTTTTTCTGAAGAGATGCGTCAAGAGAGAAGAGAAATTTTCATTTCTGAACTCTCAATGGTGGGAATTGCCAGGAAATTTGTATCTGCTTTACAAAACATTGAAAGACCAAAGCATAAAGTTCTCTTCGTTACATATCGTTACACTCATCCTGAGTTAGGCGGAGCTGAATCAAATCTAAAACGTTTTCTGAAAGCATTAGGTGATACTAATGAATTCGAAATCGATGTTGTTACAACAGAAGTTAGCAAAATTAATAATCATGCACGATTTACGGAACGATACGAGTTTGACCATAGCCTTGGCGCGCCTATAGAGATGAATAATCTCCGGTTTGCCAGGTTTCCGTTAGATAGTTGTTTTGATGAACAGCAGCACAATTCCTTAAAAAGGGCATGGAGTGTGCAACCCGCTTTTGAAAAATCGATGTTCAAAAATTCTAATGTTACTTTAAGTGATGGGCTGGCTTGGGGATGGTCCGATCCTGAAGGCATTGCTAATGACGTTTATCGCTGGGGCTATTCATCCTGCTCAATTTATGTTTCACATGAAGGTGAAGTCTCACTTAAAGGTTATGTTCCTGATAAAGTAATGTTAACGCTGCAATCAGAATCAGGGGCTGTTTATTCGCATAATGAGGTTGAAGGGGGTTTCTCTATCAATGTTACCGTTCAAACAGGTATCGTCGAAATATACACCTCTTCTGCCTTTAATAATGGCAACGATCCAAGACCTTTGGGCTTTATTTTACAGAATTTGAATATTAATGGCCAAGTGATTGATATCAATCAAATTGCACTTGCTGATAAAAATCACATTCCAGCGAATGAGGTATTTGACACTTTATCCCAAGCGGCTGAAGAAACTCGATTTCCGTTGAATATTAATTTGACAGAGCTCAGAGGTCCTCATTCACATACAATGGAAGGTTTTATATCCTCCAATATCGCTAATTACGACCTCGTCATAACACATAACATCGTTTTCAAACCTGCAGTGTTTGCATTAGAACAGGCTAAAGAGAATAACGTTCCTTCACTTCTTATTCCCCATGCCCATTTAGATGATGATTATTATCATTTTCCGGATTTGCTCAATGCGGCCCGAAGTGCAACCGAGGTGTTAGCTGTCCCTAAGGCTGCTAGTGATTTTTATGCTGCTAAAGGATGTTGCTCATCGTATCTGCCAGGCGGAGCTGATACGTATGAAAAATTCACTGCAGATGACTTGTATGCCTTCCGCAAAATTTATCAAAATGAGGGGCGCTATCTCCTGATTCTTGGACGTAAATCTGGTGCTAAAGGTTATCGTTCTGTAATTGAAGCAACAGATAAACTGAATCAGGAAGGTATATCGATTAATATAGTAATGATAGGTCCGGATGATGATGGCATGGCGATTAATTCACCACATGTCACTTATCTGGGACGCCAGCCTCGTGAAGTAGTCAGGGGCGCACTCATGGGCTGCCTTGCATTGGTCAATATGAGTTCCAGTGAAAGTTTCGGTATAGTTTTACTTGAAGCCTGGCTAGCTAATAAACCTGTTGTCGCTAACAAGTCGTGTGTTGCTTTTCATGATATGGCAGTCGACGATCATAATTCCCTGTTGGTCACACCAGATGGTCTGAAAGATGCTTTAAAACTCATCGCTAACGATGTAACTTTATGTCAAAGGTTAGCTGATAACGGTTATATGACAGCACAAAATTTCAGCTGGGAAGTTGTTGAAAACAAATTTGTTGATATTTGTAGGGAAAAAGTCAGGTCTTAAATAATGTATAAGAGCCTGGTGGTGGAAGACAGGTGTGCGCTTTATCTGATTGTGATCTTCTGCACAGGCTCTTCATTTTCTTTAAAAGCCAACCTGATTTTGGGTGATTATTACTCGTCTTTTCTTAATCTTTAATGGAAAATGAACTCGTTATTTTTGCTATAGGTCATGGTATGACCTTAAAGGTAAGTTTATTTTGTTTTCATATTTGAGCTTTTACTTCGCCAATTAATCACTAAAATGGGCTTCCCTCGGGAAGCCCTTTTTTTTACCCTACCAGCAAATCCCCGCTCCGAATCTCCTTCTCACCCGCCAGCCGCACCACCAGCATGCCTGCCGTCGCAAACCTCACCCAGTGCCTTGCATAAAGGATACCGCCATGCTCTGCCACCAGTGGCGTGATATGGTCAGTAATCGGATCGACAATCTCAGCGACCACTTCTCCTGGCCGAATCTGTGCGCCAAGCGGTTTACGATGCAGAATCAGACCTGACACCGGCGAATGAATATATTCGCAACCTGCTAACGGCGTAGGGGGATTTTTCAGGGCAGGGGAGGCTGCCGCCGATCCTTCGCTGTGACGTTCTTTAATCACGCCCGTCTCTCCTGGCGCTTCAGCAACGTCAGGCACGTTTAAACCAATCGGACCGTCATTGATTGCCACGATATCGTCACCGCCCGCGCTTGCCGGAACCAGTTCATCGCCACCGATTACAGGAGCAGCCACTTCCACGGAAATTGATGGCTCGCTGTAGCCGATATAACCACTTTCCTGCAGTGCCGAAATAATCGCATCTGCATCTTTCTCCGCCTGTTCAGGCGACACATCACGCACGCCACGCAACTCCAGCGTCACCGGCAGCAATCCACGTGGCATGGGGTAATCTTTGCCAAAGCGTTCTGCCAGCGTCAGCCAGGGTTCGCAGCAGGCTTCATCAAACGGTTCACCGCCAGAGATCTGCGCCAGTAGCTGCACTTCACTGCCTAACCATCGCGCCAGCGGCTCAATGTCCGGCCAGGCATGCGGCGTGGTGTAGAGATGCGGCACGGCTTCCCAGTCACAGTGCAGGTCAATCATTAGATCCGCCTGGCTGGCCATTCGCATCAGCGTATAACGCTGCGCATCCAGCTCCGTTTTTGGCACGGTATCGCGATAGTGACGATCGATCGCGTCGCGAATCAGGCTTCGGTTCTGCGATTCACTCTGCGTCAGACTATCCGCCAGCCCGGCCGCCAGCGTGGTACCCAGTGACGGGAAACGGCGATTAAAGTCCTGACCAGAGAGCGTATGGAAACGACCCAGATGGGTGCCGTGCCAGTGCTGTCCCAGCGCCAGGGGATTAGCAACCGGCACCAGGGTAAACGCGGCTTTGAGCTGTCCGGCGGACTCCAGCGACTGCAGTCTTTGTTTCAGAAACCATGCCACCGCCATACCGGGCAGTTCATCGCCATGCAGCGCAGCCTGGATATAGACCTGACGCTCGTGGTCCGGAGCAAAATGAAAACTGATGATTTCACGCTGGGTGCCTAAAGAGGCGCTTAACAGTGGATGATGTTGTTGATGCATACCGTGTTAATGTCCTTTAATCGGCAAAGGACGACAGCGCGCCGTCCTGAAAAAGTTAAAGTATAGTGCCGGATCGCGGTGAGGACGAAAAAGGGCGACCGCGAGGTTACTGCTGGATAGAGATATCCGTAGCGAAATAGCGTTTCTGAATCTGGTCAAACGTGCCGTTCTTTTTGATTTCGGTAAAGGCATTATCCAGCGCCGTTTTCAGCTCAGTATCGCCTTTGCGCAGGCCAATTGCCGTGCCGGGGCCGATAATCGGATCCTGAATAATCGGGCCAGCCAGTTCAAAGTCTTTACCCTGCGGATGCTTCAGGAAGCCAATGGCCGCTTGTGCCGCATCAGTGAATACCGCATCCAGCCGGCCTGAAACCAGATCGCTTTCAACCTGGGCCTGATCGCCATAAGGCACTACGGTCACACCATGCGGCTGCCATTTCGCCAGCGCATAGCGCTCCTGTACCGTTCCCTGTTCCACGCCGACTGTTTTCCCTTTCAGGGATTCAACCGTTGGCAATATGCCAGAACCCTTACGGGCGATTAGCTGGGTGTGGGTGTCATAGAGCGGCATGGTGAAATCGATCTGTTTAAGGCGCTCTTCGGTAATGCCCATGTCAGAGAGAATGGCATCGAATTTACGCGCTTTCAGCGCCGGGATCATGCCGTCAAACTGGCTTTCAACCCAGACGCATTTCGCCTGCATCTGGGTACAGAGCGCATTGCCCAGATCAATATCAAAGCCGACCAGCTTGCCCTGTGGTGTTTTCGATTCAAACGGTGGATAGGTCGGGTCGACCGCGAAACGCACCTGTTCGATTTTCGCCTGCGCGCCAAACGCACAACCAGCCATAACCGCCACTGCCAGCGTCTGACGCAGGCGTTGAGTGAAAATGTTCATGATTTTGCTCTTATTCTGTCGTGATGAATGTTTATGCAGAGTATCGCCGGGCTGCCGGGATGGCAATTACTGCGTTATCTTCACCACGTCAGCCGCGCACAGCGACCGGTAATCTTCGGTGTTCAGGATCACTGAGCGCTCCAGCAGACCGGCGTTAAACGCGATCTCCGGATAACGATCAAACAGCGTGGGGTCAACGACCAGTCTGAGGTCAGGATGAAAGCTGAACGGCGGGATAGCCCCGAATACACAACCGGTCAGCAGTTCGGTCTCTGTCGGGCTGGCGAGTGAGGCGCGCCGTCCACCGACCGCCGCTGCGACTTTACTCAGGTCGGCCTGCTGATCAGCCGGTAACACCGCCAGCACGTGCTGTTTCACGCCATTGCCTTTCACATGACAGACCAGCGCTTTCGCGCCCTGGCCGATTTCGGTGCCGCGTATCGCCGCAACGGCTTCACATTTGCCTGTTGCTTCATGTTCCATCAGACGATAGCGAGCCTGATGCTGGTCGAGCAGGGCGATTAATTTTTCATGGGTCGTCACGGCTCTCTCCCCGAGGTTTGAGTCGCCATTATTGTGCGGGATGGGGGTGAGGATTGAGAAGGATTCTGCTCAGAATCCCCATAAAAGCAAAATTCTGAGCAGCATATTGCACAATTATTTATGGCGGGCGCGCAGGTTGTTGATCACGGCGCTGAAGTCCAGATCCTGATCCTGTAACAACACCATCAGGTGATAGACCAGGTCAGACGCTTCATTGGTCAGCTCATCCCGATCGTTGACGGTCGCCGCCAGCGCGGTCTCAACCCCTTCTTCGCCGACTTTCTGCGCAATGCGCTTGGTGCCGCTGGCGTAAAGCCGGGCAGTGTAGGAGCTTTCAGGATCGGCCGTTTTGCGTGACGCCAGCAGTTCTTCCAGCTGATAGAGGAAAGTCCACTCAGGCACAGCCGGCGAGAAGCAGCTGGTGGTGCCCAGATGGCAGGTCGGGCCAATCGGGTTCGCCAGCACCAGCAGCGTGTCGTTGTCGCAGTCAGGTGTAATGCTTACGACCTGCAGAAAATGGCCGGAGGTTTCGCCTTTGGTCCACAACCGGTTTTTGGTGCGGGAGAAAAAGGTGACATTGCCTTCTGCCAGCGTTTTTTCCAGCGCCTCTGGGTTCATATAGCCGTGCATCAGCACTTCGCCTGAGACGTTATGCTGAACGATGACCGGCATCATGCCCTGTGTTTTGTCCCAGTCGAGCTGGGACAGTTGTTGTTCGGTTAGCACGCGCGAATCTCCACTCCGTTGTCGATCAGGAAGCTTTTCAGCTCACCAATATTAATAATCTGCTTATGGAATACCGAGGCCGCTAAAGCACCATCCACATTCGCCTCAGTAAACGCGTCGAGGAAGTGCTGCATCGTGCCTGCACCGCCAGAGGCAATCAGGGGCACGTTGCAGACTTCACGCATTTTCTTCAGCTGCACAAGGTCATAGCCGTTACGCACGCCATCCTGATTCATCATATTCAGCACGATTTCGCCTGCACCCAGTTTCTGGACTTCCTGCACCCACTCCAGCGTTTCCCACTGTGTCACGCGGGTACGCGCTTCGTCACCGGTGTACTGATTCACCTGATACTTACCGCTGGCTTCATCAAACCAGGTATCAATGCCGACCACAATACACTGAACACCGAAACGGTCAGCGAGGCGGGTGATCAGCGAAGGATCGGCCAGCGCTGGTGAGTTAATCGAAATCTTATCCGCACCAAACTCCAGAATGCGCGCCGCGTCTTCCGGGGTTTTAATCCCGCCTGCTACGCAGAACGGAATATCAATCACCTCAGCCACGCGCGACACCCAGCTTTTGTCGACGACGCGGCCATCAGATGAGGCGGTGATGTCATAGAACACCAGTTCATCGGCACCTTCAGCGGCGTAGCGCTGCGCCAGCGGCACGATGTCGCCGATGATCTCGTGATTGCGAAACTGTACGCCTTTGACCACCTGGCCGTCACGTACGTCCAGGCAGGGAATTATCCGTTTTGCCAGCATGCAATCGCCTCCGAAACAGTGAATTTATCTTCCAGCAGCGCACGTCCGACAATTACGCCCTGAACACCGCTACCGCGCAGGGCGGCGATATCATTGAGGTCGCCAATGCCACCCGAAGACTGGAAAGCAATCGTCGGGAAGCGCGCCGTGACTTCCTGATAGAGCGAAACATTGGAGCCGCTGAGGGTGCCGTCGCGCGAAATGTCGGTGCACAGCACGTGCTTCAGACCCACCTGCTGAAAATCGCTAATGACCTCCTCCAGCGTCACGCCCGCCGCTTCCTGCCAGCCACTGATTGCGACTTCTTTGCGGTTACTGGCATCAATGCGCACGTCTAACGCGAGCACAATCGCCTCTGCGCCAAACTCCGCAAACCAGCGCTTTACCTCTTCAGGCTGTTTCACCGCGGTGGAACCGACCACCACACGACTGGCTCCGGCTTCCAGCAGCGCGTGAACATCGTCCCGGCTGCGAATGCCGCCACCGACCTGCACCGTGACATCAACGCCGTTAAGCAGAGTTTTCAGCAGCGCAATCTGGCGTTTCGCCGGATCTTTCGCGCCGGTTAAGTCCACCAGATGCAGTACGGTCGAGCCCTGGCTTACGTAATCCTGCAGACGGGGCAGCGGATCGCTGCCGTAATCGCGCTGCTGACCATAATCGCCCTGATGCAGACGAACCACTTTGCCGTCAATTAAATCTAACGCGGGGATAATCATTACATCTCCAGGAAGTTTTTCAGCAGCTGCGCGCCCGCTTTGCCCGAGCGTTCCGGATGGAACTGGACGCCGAAGAAGTTATCTTTCTGCACCGCGGCAGTGAAGGCTTCACCGTAGTGACACTGGGCGATGGTGCTGGCGTTAACGGGCATGGCGTAGCTGTGGACGAAGTAGAAGTAGCATCCTTCGTCGATGCCACGGAACAGATGATTGCCCGCCTGCGCGGTAATCTGGTTCCAGCCCATGTGCGGTAATGGCAGGCCATGAGTGTCCATCAAAGACACTGGCTCATCAATAATACCCAGGGTAAGCACGCCGCCATTTTCATCGCTGCCGCGTCCCAGCAGCTGCATACCCAGACAGATCCCCAGCACCGGCTGGGTACAGGCTTTCACCAGATCGATCAGGTCACGCTCCTGCAGCTGGTTCATTGCTGCCTGTGCGGTGCCGACGCCGGGCAGAAAGAGTTTGTCGGCGCGCAGCACCACATCGGGATCGCGGCTCACGTCCGGGGTGTAACCCAGACGTTCAATCGCCCACTTTACCGATGAGAGGTTGGCGCAACCGGTATCCATGATCACCACGTTCATCACAGCACTCCCTTCGAGCTTGGCAGCGTATTGCCCTCAACGCGGATCGCCTGGCGCAACGTACGACCAAAGGCTTTAAACAGGCTCTCGACCCGGTGATGGTCGTTCTTGCCTTTGGTTTTCAGATGCAGCGTGCTCATCATGGCGTAGGAGAGCGAGCTGAAGAAATGCTCGACCATCTCGGTGCTGAGATCGCCCACGCGTTGATAGTTGAACTCTGCTTTGAACTCGATGTGCGGTCGGCCGGAGATATCCAGCGCACAGCGCGCCAGACATTCATCCATCGGCAGCACAAAGCCAAACCGGCCAATGCCGCGTTTATCTCCCAGCGCTTTCAGCAGCGCTTCGCCGAGTGCCAGACCGGTATCTTCCACCGTGTGGTGATCGTCAATGTAGAGATCGCCTTTTACTTCGATGTGCATGCGGAACCCGCCGTGCACCGCAATCTGGTCCAGCATATGGTCGAAGAAACCCACGCCGGTATTGATTTTGCTGCCGCCTTCGCGGTCCAGCCACAGTTCAACCCGCACCTGCGTCTCTTTGGTGTTGCGCTGCACCAGCGCATGGCGATCTCGCTGCGTCAGACGCTGCTGGATGGTCTGCCAGTTCTCGCCGTCAGCGCCGTAGCGGATAGGCTGAATACCCATGTTCTCTGCCAGCTGAACGTCGGTCAGGCGATCGCCAATCACGTAACTGTTGGCGGTATCCAGCGCGCCCTCTGTCAGCCAGGCTTCCACCATTTTAGTTTTGGGCTTGCGGCAGTCGCAGTGGTCGTCCGGCATGTGCGGACAGATCAGTACATCGTCAAACGCAATGCCCTGCGACGTCAGAACCTGCATCATCAGATTGTGCGGACCGTCGAAATCGGCCTGCGGAAAACGGGCGGTGCCAAGACCATCCTGGTTGGTGATCATCACCAGGCGATAACCGGCGGCCTGCAGCGCCAGCAGCGCCGGGATAACGTCTGGCTCAAACGCCAGCTTATCCAGTCGGTCCACCTGATAATCTTCAGGCGGCTCAGAGATTAATGTACCGTCGCGGTCAATAAAAAGGGTCTTCTGGCTCATGCTTGCTCCACAGAAAAGGCTTGCAGCGCGGCGATCACTCGTGCGCACTCTTCACGCGTGCCGATGGAGATGCGCAGACATCCCGACAGGCCCGGATTTTTGTTCTGATCACGCAGGATAATGCCCTGATCCCATAAGGTTTTGAAGACTTTTGGTGAATCGGTAAAGCGCGCCAGAACATAGTTAGTTTCGCTGGGGAAAACCTGCTCAACGCTGGCCAACTGAGGCAGTTCGGCCAGAAGCCAGCTGCGGTTTGCATTCAGCTCCGCAACATGTTCACGCATCAGCGCAATACCCTGTTCACTCAATGCCTGACCGGCCACATCGGCCACCGGGGTCGCCAGCGGGTAGGGCGCAATCACTTTCATCAGCAGGTCGATAACGGGCTTATTGGCCAGCGCAAAGCCGCAACGCAGGCCCGCCAGCGCAAAGGCTTTCGAGAGGGTACGCAGGACCACCAGGTGCGGATAATCCTTCAGCCAGCCAGTCAGCGTCGCCTGAGGACAAAATTCAATATAGGCTTCATCGGCCACCACCAGCGCTTTACCGGCAGTCATCGTCAGCAATTGACGGATATCCTCCTGATTAATCAGGTTGCCGGTCGGGTTGTTCGGGCTGCAAAGATAAACGACTTTCACGCCGTCCAGCTGTTCCGCGATAGCAGGCAGATTCAGCTGCCAGTCGCTGAGCGCCGGCGCGGTACGGTATTCAATGCCGATGGTTTCGGCGCTGACGCTGTACATGCCATAAGTCGGTGGACAGAACAGAATCGCATCCTGCCCCGGCTCACAAAAAGCGCGCATGATCAGTTCAATCGCTTCATCCGCCCCACGGCTCACCAGCACCTGCTCCGGCGTTAAACCTGCGTAGGCCGCATAGCGCTCAATCACGATTTTCGGCTGACACTCCGGATAGCGGTTCAGTGTCTGCTGTGACAGTTCAAACGGCACCGGCAACGGAAACTCGTTGGCGTTAAGCCAGACATCGCCATTGCCACCCAGACGACGCGCCGACATATAAGGCGTGAGAGCGCGTACATTGGCGCGCGCCAGCTGCTCAATATCCTGACTCATGCTTGCTCCTTTAGTGCGGCAACGCGCAGGGTGACGGCATTTTTGTGGGCATCCAGCTGCTCGGCGGCGGCCAGGGTTTCAATGGTCGCGGCCAGATTCAGGAAGCCCTGTGGCGTCAGCTCCTGCACCGTCATGCGTTTCTGAAAATCAGCCAGACCCAGGCTGGAACAGGTCGAAGTATAACCGTAGGTCGGTAACACGTGATTGGTGCCTGAGGCGTAATCGCCTGCGGACTCCGGTGACCAGTCGCCTAAAAATACCGAACCGGCGCTGGTGATGGACTCCACCAGATCGCGTGGCTGGCGGGTCTGCAGAATCAGGTGCTCCGGGCCGTAAAGATTGGAAATCTCAACGCATTGCTCAAGGTCGCGCGCCACGATCAGGCGGCTGCTTTCCAGCGCCTGACGCGCCGTGGCCGCACGCGGCAACTGCGCCAGCTGCTGCTCAACGGCGACCGCGACCGCTTCGGCCAGCTTAAGTGACGGCGTCAGCAGAATCACCTGCGAGTCAGGACCATGTTCGGCCTGTGAGAGCAGATCAGACGCAACAAACGCGGGGGTGGCACCTTCATCAGCAATCACCAGCACTTCTGAAGGCCCGGCTGGCATATCAATCGCGGCGCCATCAAGACGCTGACTCACCTGACGTTTTGCTTCTGTGACCCAGGCATTGCCCGGACCAAAAATCTTGTCGACGCGCGGCACGGTTTCCGTACCGAAGGCCAGCGCGGCGATAGCCTGCGCGCCACCCACCTGGAACACCTCTTCTACGCCACACAACTGCGCGGCATAAAGAATCTCATCGGCAATCGGCGGCGGCGAACAGAGCACTACGCGGCCACAACCAGCGATACGGGCAGGTGTCGCCAGCATCAGCACGGTAGAGAAGAGCGGGGCGGAACCACCAGGAATATAGAGTCCGACCGATTTCACCGGGCGAGTGATCTGCTGGCAGCGCACGCCAGGCTGTGTTTCAACATCCACCGGCGGCAGAATCTGCGCGTTGTGGAAGGTTTCGATATTCCCCACCGCGACGGCCATCGCCTGCTTCAGTTCGTCACTTAAACGGGCGCTGGCTTCTGCTATCTGCTGCGGCGTCACGCGCAGGTTTTCCACCTGCGCTTTGTCGAAGCGGGCACTGAACTCGCGCAGAGCGTCATCGCCGTTCAGCTTTACCTGTTCCAGCACGTTGCGCACCGTCAGCGTGACGTTTTCAGAGGCGGCGATAGCGGGACGTAACAGCAGCGCCTGCTGCTGTTCGGGGGTGCACTGCTGCCACTCAATCGGGGTAGAAAAGGCCATGGCTTACTCCATCATCTTCTCAATAGGCAGCACCAGAATGGAACTGGCACCCAGTGCTTTCAGTTTTTCCATCGTTTCCCAGAACAGGGTTTCGCTGCTGACCATGTGCATCGCTACGCGGCTGACATCACCTGCCAGTGGCAGAACGGTCGGGCGCTCTGCGCCAGGCAGCAGGCTAATGACTTCTTCCAGACGCTCACTCGGCGCGTGCAGCATGATGTACTTCGATTCACGCGCTTTAATCACGCCCTGAATACGGGTCATCATTTTGTCGATCAACTCCTGCTTGGCGGCAGGCATCTCGCCGTCACGCTGAATTAATACGGCTTTGGAACGATAGATGACTTCAACTTCGCGCAGGCCGTTGGCTTCCAGGGTTGCACCGGTGGAGACCAGATCGCAGATGGCATCCGCCAGACCCGCACGGGTCGCCACTTCCACGGAACCGTTCAGTAGACAGGTTTTGAAGCTGACGCCTTTTTTGTCGAGGTATTGTTTGAGCAGGTGAGGATAAGAGGTGGCGATACGGGACTTATCAAGGCATTCCGGACCGGTGTACTCGGCGTCAGTCGCCATCGCCAGTGACAGGCGGCAGCCGCCGAAATCCAGGCGGCGCAGCGTGAAATAGCGCGGATCTTCACCCTGAGCACGACGTGAGAGCAGTTCTTCTTCCAGGACGTTCTCACCGATGATGCCTAAATCGACCACGCCATCCATCACCAGGCCAGGGATATCGTCATCGCGCACACGCAGGATGTCGATTGGCATGTTCTCCGCAAACGCAATCAGGCGCTGTTGCTGAAGGTTGATTTTAACGCCGCAGCGCGCCAGCAGTTCGCGTGAATCATCACTTAAACGGCCAGATTTCTGCATAGCTATGCGTAAACGGGTGTTATCTAACATGGTTCCTGTCCTCTTAATTCGGTCCTGAATGTGTGGTTACGTCAGCCCATAAAAAAACCCCCGGAAGACGATCTTCCGGGGGTTCTCTTGCGTTCACACCACTGGAAGATCTTGAAAGTCTTCCAGCACCAATCGCCTGAAAGACTAGTCAGGATGATGGTGATGATGATGGTTGAACTGAACGCGTGTCATAATAATCTCGTCGATGAATGAGTATTCATTTGTGGGGTTTAACCTAACGAAGATGGCTGCGCTTGGCAACACTTTTTTAAACAGGTGATTCGGAAAGCACTGAAACAGGTTGTTCTGGTTTGCAATCCGGGGGCAAACTACGGTGAAGTCGGGGTTGATGTTTCACGTCAGGAGTCAAAATGAAGAAGGTCGCGATTGTGGGACTGGGCTGGTTGGGCATGCCGCTGGCCACGGCGTTAACCGCGCGAGGCTGGCAGGTTACCGGCAGCAAAACCACGCCAGACGGTGTTGAAGCCGCACGTCGCTGCGGGATTGAGGCGTTCCAGCTGGAACTGACGCCGGAACTGCTCTGTGATGCCGCCGATATTGAGCCGCTGTTCAACGTTGATGCAGTGATCGTTACGCTGCCCGCCAGCCGCACCGCAGAAGGTGGCGAGGCCTATCTGCAGGCGGTGCAGAATGTGGTCGATACCGCGCTGGTCTACAAAGTGCCGCGCATCATCTTTACCAGCTCAACGTCAGTTTATGGCGGCAGTTCAGGTGTTAAGCGGGAAAACAGTCCGCTGGCTGCAGAAACGGTAGCCGGAAAGACGCTGGTGAAACTGGAAAGCTGGCTGCACGATCTGCCTGGGACCAGCGTGGATATTCTGCGCCTTTCCGGTCTGGTCGGGCCAAAACGCCATCCAGGTCGCTTCCTGGCGGGTAAGCAGGATGTGGCGAATGGTTCGCAGGGCGTGAATCTGGTGCATCTGGATGATGTGGTCGAGGCGATTACGCTGCTGCTGCAGTCACCGAAAGGGGGCCGGGTGTATAACCTTAGTGCGCCGAAACACCCGACGCGTGACACCTTCTATCCTGCGGTTACGCGTCAGCTGGGTCTGCAGCCGCCGCAGTTCGCGCCAGAAGCCGTCAAAGACAGTGGCAAGCTGATTGATGGTTCGCGCATCTGTAGCGAACTCGGTTTTGAGTACCGCTATGACGATCCTGTGAAGATGCCACTGGAGTGATACGTTGATGACAATATTGTGGGGGCAGGATGCCCCCGCTGAATGGCATGAGTGCCCGTGCTATATAGTTACAACATACTTAAGGGGTTCAAGAACAGGGCAGATTGTGCTTGCAGGCAGGCCGGTAATAAGCAGGCCAGACAGCAAAGTCTGGCCCTTAACCTCATACCCCAAGCCGATCCCTCAGCGCGTACCACACTGCGCCCATCGCCGTCAGCGGCACTTTAAACCGCCGTCCGCCGGGAAAGGGCAGGTGAGGCAGGCGGGCAAAAGCATCGAACCGTTCGGCGTCGCCGCGTAACACTTCGCTGATTAGCTTGCCGGAGAGATGCGTGCTGGTCACACCATGGCCGCTGTCGCCCTGCATGAAATAGACATTGTTCTCCAGCCGGCCAAACTGCGGCATGCGCGACAGCGTCAGCAGGAAATTGCCGCTCCAGCTGAAGTCCAGCTTCACATTCTGCAACTGCGGGAACGTGCGTGCCAGTTTGGGTCGTATTAACGCTTCGATATCCGCCGGTTCACGTGCGCCATAAACCACACCGCCGCCATAAAGCAGCCGGTTATCTGCGGTCAGTCGGAAGTAATCCAGCAGGTAGTTACAATCTTCCACACAGTAGTTGTTCGGCATCAGCGATAACGCCTGGTCGGGTGTCAGCGGCTCGGTCGCGACAATCTGCGATCCACACGGCATGCTTTTCCTGCTCAGGCGCGGCTCCAGTTGCGGTGACAGATAGGCGTTACCGGCGAAGATCACAAACGTTGCGCTCACCTCGCCCTGAGCCGTTTTCACCCGATTAGGTGTGCCATAAACCACATTGGTTGCCGCAGACTGTTCATAGATGCGACCGCCATGTCGCCGGATGGCTTCTGCTTCACCCAGTGCCAGGTTCAGCGGATGCAGATGACCGCCACGCCGATCCAGCAGTCCACCGACGTAGCGTTCGGTGGCGACTTCGCGGCGAATGGCGCGTTCGTCCAGCAGCTCCAGATCGTAATTGCCATACTGCTGCCATAACGCTTTCTGTTTCTGCAGATGCGCCATCTGGCGCGTATTCAGGGCCGCAAAGATGCCGCCAGGACGGTAGTCACACTCTATTGCATACCGCTTAATGCGGTCGCGGATAATCTCAGCGCCTTCAAACATCATGCCGCCCAGCATGCGGGCGCTCTCTTTGCCGTAGCGCTGTTCAATCACATCCACGTCGCGGCTGTAGGAGTTCACCACCTGACCGCCGTTACGGCCGCTGGCACCAAAGCCGACGCGGGCTGCTTCCAGCACAACCACGTCGTAACCCACCTCGGTCAGATGCAGTGCCGCCGAAAGACCGGTGAAACCACCGCCAATAATGCAGACGTCACACTGAATACTCTCCTGCAGCGTCGGCCAGGGCGCATGCGTATTGGCGGTCGCAGCGTAATAACTCTCCACATAATTCATAACAACCTCCGGAATGCGCCTAGAAATTTGCTGGTGTGTGGGCACTGACAATGCGGCACGGGAAGTCTGCACTGTTGGTAAAGCTGTGCGGTAAGCCGGTATCAATCACGTAGCTCTCTCCGGCGGAGAGATGAAACGCTTGTCCGTTAATCACCAGCGTAATTTCGCCTTCCAGCAGCGTACCGGTTTCCTCGCCCGGATGACGCAGTTTCTCGCCGGTACTGGCGCCGGGTTGATACGTTTCCAGCAGCATGCCCAGCGAGCGCTGCGCACCACCGTTGTCGATGAGCTTCAGCGAAACACCCTGGCTGCCAATCTCCACCAGGTCGCCGGGACGGACAATCACTTTGGGTTCTGCGTCCGGTTTGGGTTCCGAAAAGAATTCTGACAGCGATAGCCCATAAACCTTCAGCAGCTTCTGCAGCGTGCTGACTGCCGGGCTGACTTTATCCTGCTCAATGGTACTGATGGCGCTGTGAGTCAGCCCGGCCTGTTCGGCAACCCGGCGTTGCGACAGCCCCAGCGTCTGGCGAATCTGCGCCAGCCGTCGTCCTGGTGCCAGCGTGGCATCACTCATCTGCTTTTCCCCTGTGATAGCGAATGGCGGCCTGAATAAAGCCGCTGAACAGCGCCTGTGATCCCGCCGTGCTTTCTGGCTGCCACTCGGGATGCCACTGTACCGCCAGGGCGAAGGGATGATGACGCAGACTGACGGCCTCAATCAGGCCATCCGGCGCGCGCGCTTCAACGCGCAGTTGCGGGCCCGGTTCACGTACGCCCTGATGATGCAGTGAATTGACCCTCAGTGGGCTATCACTGTCGAGTAATGTTGCCAGCACGCCATCCGGTTCGATAGTGACCTGATGCGCCGGTGCATACTGTTGATCCAGTGGCAGCGTCTCATCTTCATGATGACGCTGAAACGGCGGCTGCCCGCTCACTTCTCTCCACAGCGCGCCGCCATTCGCCACCACCAGCTCCTGCATGCCACGGCAGATGCCGAATATCGGCATTTTATGGCTGGTGGCCCAGGTGATCAGCTGAAAGGCAAGATGGTCCCTACCCGGATCGGCATGGGGCTCTTCGCCCGCCTCGCCATAATGCCAGGGTTCGATATTACTTGGGCTGCCGGTTAGCAGCAGGCCATCCAGAACAGCCATAGCGTTTTCTAATAGATGAGGGGCATTCATCAGACTGTGGGGAAGTGCCAGCGGCACACCGCCCGCAAGAACAATCGCGTCGATATATTTGTTGTGAACCGTCTGGGTCAGATGGCCGCCCAAATCTTTCTGACACATCACTACGCCAATCAACGGCTTGTCAAAAATAATGCCCATCTCCCGTCCTCGCATCGCTGTTCGAAATATCTACCGAAAAGGCACGTCTGGTGACTAAGTGTGCAATATTTTTTCAATCTAACAACCTGCTGTTTGTTCTTCAAACAGAATTGTTACATTTGCACACTTTTTATGTTGGCGCTATGTTAGTGGTGTGGCTGTTATTTTGAGCATTACGCAAACCTAATAGGGGCGGGTGAGATCATGACTAACCTGGTAGAAGTGGAAGACTTCATGCTTCACAGTGAAGAGAAACGAACCAGCGCGTTCCAGCTTGAGGTGAAAACCTGGCTGGAGCGCCATCCTGAAACGCAGTATGTCGACATCCTGTTAAATGATCTAAATGGTGTGTTCCGCGGCAAGCGCATTCCGGTCTCTGCGCTGTCTAAACTGGAAAAAGGGTGTTATTTCCCCGCCTCGGTGTTTGCCATGGATATCCTCGGCAACACGGTGGAAGAAGCGGGACTCGGCCAGTCACTGGGCGAACCTGATAACCTCTGTCTGCCCGTCACCGGTACGTTAGTTCCCTCCGCGTCTGACCCTCAACACATTGCGCAGCTGTTGTTAACCATGTGCAACCAAGATGGCACTCCCTTTGACGTTGAACCCCGAAATGTCCTTAACCGGCTGTGGCAACAGCTGCGTAACCGAGGGCTGTTTCCGGTGGTAGCGGTAGAGCTGGAGTTCTATCTGGTGGACAAAAAACGTGATGCAGAAGGCTTTATCCAGCCGCCGTGTTCGCCTGGTAGTGATGAACGCAATATGCAGAGCCAGGTCTACTCGGTAGATAACCTCGATCACTTCGCCGATGTGCTGCGCGACATTGACGATCTGGCGCGTCAGCAGGGTATACCGGCCGACGGCGCACTGGCGGAGGCCTCGCCCGGACAGTTTGAAATTAACCTTCACCACACGCGCGACGTGCTGCGCGCCTGCGACCATGCGGTGCAGCTCAAGCGTCTGATTCGTCAGGTGGCGGAAAATCACGGTATGACCGCAACATTTATGGCCAAGCCGTATGAGGAATATGCGGGCAGCGGCATGCATGTGCATATCAGCATGCTGGATGCGGCCGATCACAACGCCTTCGCCTGCGATGACGGTAGTGATTCGCCACTGATGAAACGCGCGCTGGCCGGGATGATCGATCTGATGCCCGCGTCAATGGCGCTGCTGGCACCTAACGTGAATGCCTATCGCCGCTTTGTTCCGGATGCCTATGTGCCGTTACAGGCCTCATGGGGCCATAACAACCGGACGGTTGCGCTGCGCGTTCCCTGTGGCGATATTGATAACCATCGTATCGAGTATCGCGTGGCCGGTGCCGATGCTAACCCTTATCTGGTGGTGTCGGCTATCCTGGCCGGGATGCTCCATGGACTCGATACTCAGTTGCCGTTGCCGCATCCGGTCACTGGCAACGGTCATCATGCCGAGGGGCTGGCACTGCCGATTCGTCAGAGCGATGCACTGTATGAATTTGACAACAGTTATCCGTTGCAGAAGTTACTGGGCGAACGTTTTGCCAGTGTCTGGCACAGCTGCAAAAATTATGAACTGATGCAGTTTGAACGGCTGATTACCTCTACGGAAATTGACTGGATGCTGAAAAACGCCTGAAACGCCGGTTTACCAGCAATTCCGTGCGTTATTTTTGCATATGATGCCCCGATGGCTTGTATTTCTGCCACGGGTTGGGGCAGAATACGCGGCCTGCAAAATCAGATGATAACCGACGCTTCACGCGCCGGTTATTTTTTTTTGCATCAGGTTTTAATAGAGCGTTTTTGCTGACTTAACCGAGGCCGGGCACGCACCCGGATAGATAAACACTGAAAACACGCGTAAGCGTGAGATTGAGGATTACAAAGATGGGGATGTTTTACACTCTGCCAGCTAACGCTGGTACGCGTTTTCGTGATGACTACGGCGCCGCGTCAACCGCTAACCTTTCTCCCTGTCGCTTAATGCGCAGTTGCCCTGTGACCCAGCCCAGCCAGGTTGTTGCACATGGGGGACTGAAGCATGTCGCTTAATACCTCCGCCGCACCGCAGCGTGCGCAACTCAAAAAAACACTCACGTTACTTCCGGTCGTCATGATGGGCTTAGCCTACATGCAGCCTATGACCCTGTTCGATACCTTTGGCATCGTTTCCGGGCTGACCGACGGTCACGTCGCCACCGCTTATGCTTTCGCGCTGGTTGCGATTCTGTTTACTGCTGTGAGTTACGGTAAGCTGGTACGCCGCTTCCCCTCTGCGGGCTCCGCTTATACCTACGCTCAGAAGGCAATCAGTCCGCATGTCGGCTTTATGGTCGGCTGGTCATCTCTGCTGGACTACCTGTTCATGCCGATGATCAACATCCTGCTGGCTAAAAACTATTTCGAATCGCTGGTGCCGGGCATTCCGTCGTGGATTTTTGTTGTGCTGCTGGTTGGGTTTATGACGCTCTCTAACCTCAAGGGCATCAAAACTGTTGCGAACTTCAACAGCGTGATTGTGGTGCTGCAGGTGGTTGTCATGGTCGGGATCACTGCGATGGTGATCTACGGTGTGGCCAGCGGCGTCGGTTCCGGTACGCTGGTAAGCAGCCGTCCGTTCTGGTCTGAGAATGCCCATGTGGTGCCGATGATTACCGGTGCGACCATACTCTGCTTCTCGTTCCTCGGCTTTGATGGCATCAGTTCGCTGTCGGAAGAGACCAAAGATGCAGAACGCACGATTCCTCGCGCTATTTTCCTGACTGCGCTGATTGGTGGTGTGATCTTTATCGCTGCGTCTTACTTCCTGCAGCTTTACTTCCCGGACATCACCCGCTTCCAGCACCCGGACTCCTCACAGCCTGAAATCATGCTGTTTGTCGCCGGTAAAGCGTTGCAGGTTGGCATCCTGATCTTCTCGGTGGTCACGGTGCTGGCATCCGGTATGGCAGCGCACGCTGGCGTATCGCGTCTGATGTATGTAATGGGCCGTGATGGCGTGTTCCCGGAGCGTTTCTTCGGTTACATCCATCCAAAATGGCGTACCCCGTCGCTCAACGTGCTGCTGGTCGGTGCGATTGCGCTGATGGCGATTAACTTTGATCTGGTTACGGCTACCGCGCTGATTAACTTTGGTGCGCTGGTGGCGTTTACCTTCGTTAACCTGTCGGTGATCGCGCAGTTCTGGGTCCGTGAGAAGCGTAACCGCACGCTGAAAGATCACGTTCAGTATCTGCTGCTGCCGCTGCTGGGTGCACTGACGGTGGGTGCGCTGTGGGTAAACCTGGAAGAGAGTTCTATGGAGCTGGGCCTGATCTGGGCCGCCATCGGGATTATCTACCTGGCCTTTGTGACCCGCAGCTTCCGTAATCCGGTGCCGCAGTTCAGCGAAGAAGTTTAATCGCGCTAACGTTGCCGCCTTTCCTGTCTTGCGGGAAGGCGGCAACAGTTTAACTGGCCAGCACCAGCTCCCAGTTACCCGTACTTAACAACTCCCGCCCTGCATCACTCAGTTTTTTATCGGTTATAACCACATCAAACCTCTCCAGCGGTAACGCCAGAAACGTCGCAATTCTGTTGTACTTCGAACTGTCACTCAGCAGCACCCGCTTACTGCTCACCTCACTCACCGCCTGTTTCACCATCACTTTATCTTCATCCGGCGTAAACAAGCCGCGCGGCCCCCAGCAGGAGGCGGAAATAAAGGCAATATCGATAGCCAGATGACGCAGGCTTCGTGCCGCCGACTCGCCGATACAGGAGCGGTTCTCCCGGCATACGGTGCCGCCAGTATGAATAACCCGGCACTGACTCGCTTCCATCAGCAGATTCGCCACCATAAAATCATTGGTCACCACCAGCACATCATCCCGATCCACCAGCTCTCGTGCCAGCGCTAATGTCGTGGTGCCGGCATCCAGATAGATGCAGCTGTTACGCGGAATGTGCCGGGCTGCGGTGCGGCCGATAGCGCACTTTTCATCGTTGTAGAGGGCGCTTTTCGTCAGATGTGAGGGTTCAGCCGCCAGCCGATCGGCAGAGCGCACGCCGCCGGAAACGGACAGCACCGCACCTTGTTCCTCCAGTTTCTGCACATCACGACGTATGGTCATGTGTGACACACCCAGCCGCTCAGTAAGTTCTGCAATACTGACCACGCCACGATCGGCGACCAGCGCCAGAATCTGTTGATGACGTTCAACCGGAATCATATCTGCTCCCTGATAATTATCATTTTTTCACACTATAAAGTATCTGCCGCTTATCCAGAACAAAAAATAACAGCATGCACCCCATGATAGCGTGCTTTAACGCCGTTTAAGGGCCTGATTGCGGATAAGTATGCCATGTTAAAAATTGTTCCTGTTCACAGGTATGATGTTTTTTTGTGAAGGATGACACATTTTTACCGGGAGTAAGCTGGCAGGATTAACAGTAACAAACAAATAATCACTTAATTTAACAGTGGAGGCGTAACGTGCCAGCTGAAAATATCTGTGTTATCGGGTTAGGTTCTATGGGCATGGGTGCCGCGAAATCCTGTCTGCGTGCCGGTTTAAACACCTGGGGTGTCGATTTAAACCCCGCTGCGCTGGAGAGTTTACGTCAGGCCGGCGCACGTGATGCGCAGCCATCCGCCTCTGCCTTTGCAGACCAACTTGATGCCGTATTGCTGCTGGTGGTCAACGCGCAGCAGGTAAACGCCATTCTGTTCGGTGAAGCGGGCCTGGCTGCAAAACTGCGTCCCGGCACCGCAGTCATGGTTTCATCCACGCTCTCCGCGCACGATGCGCAGCAGATTGAACAGCGGCTGGCCGAACACCAGTTGCTGATGCTGGATGCCCCGGTTTCCGGCGGTGCCGCCAAAGCGGCCAGCGGTGAAATGACCGTAATGGCCTCAGGCAGCGACGCAGCCTTTGCGTACCTGCAGCCGGTGCTGGATGCGGTCGCGGCCAAAGTGTACCGCGTGGGCAGTGAAATCGGCCTTGGGTCTACCGTCAAAATTATCCATCAGCTGCTGGCGGGTGTTCATATCGCAGTGGGTGCAGAAGCGATGGCGCTGGCGGCGCGGGCCGGTATCCCGCTGGACACCATGTATGAAGTCGTCACCAATGCGGCGGGCAATTCGTGGATGTTCGGGGACCGTATGAAGCATGTAGTAGACGGGGATTACAGCCCGAAATCAGCCGTCGATATCTTTGTGAAAGATCTTAACCTGGTCGCCGATACTGCCAAATCGCTGCACTTCCCGCTGCCGCTGGCCTCAACCGCCCTCAACATGTTCACCGAAGCCAGCAACGCGGGATATGGCCGCGAAGATGACAGCGCGGTAATTAAAATCTTCAGCGGCATCACGCTGCCACAGGCCGGGGAGAAAAACTGATGCGTCTTGGGGTCATAGCGGACGATTTCACCGGTGCAACGGACATCGCCAGTTTTCTGGTGCAGAACGGCCTGAGCACTATTCAGTTCAACGGCATTCCCGCCAGCGAAGAAATCACCGGGGCGCAGGCGATAGTGGTCAGCCTGAAAAGCCGCTCTTGTCCGGCAGAGCAGGCGGTGGCCCAGTCGCTGGCGGCGCTGGCCTGGCTGCAGCAACAGGGCTGCGAGCGCTTCTACTTCAAATATTGCTCTACTTTCGACAGCACAGCGCAGGGCAATATCGGTCCGGTGACCGATGCGCTGCTGAACGCACTGGGTGAAACGCAGACGGTCATCTGTCCGGCGCTGCCTGTCAATGGCCGTACCGTCTATCAGGGCTATCTGTTTGTCGGTGATCAGCTGCTGTCAGATTCCGGGATGCGTCATCATCCGGTCACACCGATGCACGACAGCAACCTGCTGCGTCTGATGACATCGCAGGCGTCGGGAAAAGCCGGGCTGATCGCAGCGGCGCAGGTCGGGCAGGGCGCAGAGTCAGTGCGTCAGGCGCTGGGCCAGCTGGCGGCACAGGGGATCAACTACGTCGTGACCGATGCTCTGCATCAGGATCATCTGGTGACGCTGGGCGCAGCACTAAGCGATATGCGGCTGGTCACCGGCGGTTCGGGGCTGGCTATCGGTCTGGCACGGCAGTGGGCGACGGCTGAGACCGACGCTGAGGCGGAGCAGGCAGGACGTCCGCAGGGCGATCGCGCCGTGGTGCTTTCCGGCTCCTGCTCGCAGATGACCAACCGGCAGGTTGCCGCGTATCGCCAGCTGGCACCGGCCTGCGAAGTTGAGATTGAACACTGCCTGGAAGATGCCGAAGGGTATGCCCGACAGCTGTGCGACTGGGTAGAAGCACATCGCCATCAGGCGCTGGCACCGCTGCTGTTTGCCACTGCGGACGCGCAACAGTTGCAGGTCATTCAGCAGCGCTATGGTGCGCAGCGCAGCAGCGCAGCAGTGAAGCCGTTGAGCAGCTGTTCGCCGCCGTCACCCGTGAGCTGAAGCAGCGCGGCTGGCAGCGCTTTATCGTAGCGGGCGGTGAAACCTCCGGTGTGGTTGCGCAGAGCCTGGGCGTAACGGCCTTTCACATCGGCCCGACCATTTCACCTGGCGTACCCTGGGTTCGCGATATCCATCAGCCGCTCTCACTGGCCCTGAAATCAGGCAATTTTGGCGATGAAGACTTTTTCCGCCGCGCGCAAACGGAGTTTACTTATGTCTGAATCTTTCTCTTTCGCGGAGCAGCAGGCGCGTGACGAGATGGTGCGTCTTGGCGCGTCGTTCTTTCAGCGTGGCTATGCCACCGGCTCCGCAGGTAACCTCTCTATGTTGCTGGCCGATGGCAATCTGCTGGCGACACCCACCGGTTCCTGCCTCGGGGAATTACAGGGCGATCGGCTGTCAAAAGTCACGCCTGAGGGGGAATGGCTCTCCGGTGATAAACCCTCCAAGGAAATCGCGTTTCATCGCGCGCTCTACCTGAATAATCCCGACTGCAGGGCAGTGGTGCATCTGCATAGCCACTACCTCACAGCGCTGTCGTGTTTACAGGATCTGGATACGAACAACTGCATTCGCCCGTTTACGCCTTATGTCGTGATGCGCGTAGGTGATGTGCCGGTCGTGCCTTACTACAAGCCGGGCGATGAACGACTGGCCGAGGATCTGGCAACGCTGGCACCGCGCTACCGTGCCTTTCTGCTGGCGAATCACGGTCCGGTGGTGGTAGGTAAATCATTACAGGAAGCGGCAGATAACACCGAAGAGCTGGAAGAGACTGCCCGGCTGATCTTTACCCTGGGCGACCGCCCGATTCGTTATCTCAATGATGCCGAAGTGGCGGAATTAAGGAGCCGATAATGCCGAAGTTTGCTGCTAACCTCTCGACGCAGTTTACAGAATACCCCTTTGCTGAACGCTTTGCGGCAGCAGCTGAAGCCGGTTTTACTGCGGTGGAATTTCTGTTTCCTTATGACTATCCCGCCACGCAGATAAAACAGTGGCTTGATGATAATCATCTGGAGCTGGTGCTGTTCAATACAGCTCCCGGCAACATTGCGGCGGGTGAGTGGGGCGTCTCTGCCATTCCCGGACGGGAAGCGGAAGCTAAGGCGGATATCGATCGCGCCCTGAGTTATGCGATTGCGCTGAACTGCCCGCAGGTTCATATCATGGCCGCGACGGTGCCGCCTGGTGCCGACCGCCAGCGCTACGTCGAGACCTTTATCAGTAACATGCGTTATGCGGCTGAGTGCTTTGCGCCGCACGGCATCACCCTGCTGATAGAAGCACTCAACCCGACAACCAAACCCAACTATCTCTACGCCAGCCAGTATCAGACGCTGGAGATGGCTGAACAGATCGACCGGCCGAATGTGTTTACTCAGCTCGACCTGTTCCATGCGCAGCGCGTTGACGGCAACCTCAGCCATCTGATTCGCCACTATGCCGGACGCTATCGTCACGTACAGATTGCGTCGGCACCGGATCGCCATGAGCCGGATGAGGGTGAAATTAATTATCCGTACCTCTTCGCGCTGCTGGATGAGGTTGGCTATGCCGGCTGGATCGGCTGCGAGTACATCCCGCGCGGAAAAACGACCGAGGGGCTTGGCTGGTTTAAAACCTGGAAGATAAGAACCTGATTTAACGTGCTTTAAAACCGGTGTTTCGGCACCGGTAGGGAGAGGCTTGCCTTTTTTCTGGCCCTGCACCTGCTATTTCTGTACGCCGATAACCCAAAAAATATAACAATTTCTGAGGTTTACTATGTCCACCGCACTGCTGTTAGCCATAGCGACCGCCAGCATCGTGATCCTGCTGCTGCTGGTCATCAAAGCCAAAGTTCATCCGTTTGTCGCCCTGTTAATTGTCAGTCTGCTGGTGGCTATCGCGACCGGCATTCCGGCTGAAAAAATCATGGAGACGATTATCACCGGGATGGGTGGACTGCTCGGTCATATCACCATCATTATCGTTTTGGGTGCCATGCTTGGGGCGATTATTGAAGCCTCGGGCGGTGCTGAATCGCTGGCGCAACGCTTCAGTAAAACGCTGGGGCTAAAGCGAACCGTCGCGGCCCTGACCATGGCGGCCTTTATCCTGGGCATTCCGGTGTTTTTCGAAGTGGGCTTTATTATCGTCATCCCGCTGATTTATGGCTTCACTAAGGTGGCACGCGTCTCACCTTTGAAATTTGGTCTGCCGATGGCGGGTGTGATGCTGACAGTGCACGTGGCGCTGCCGACCCATCCGGGAGCAGCCGCTGCGGCGGGCATCCTGCACACCGATATGGGTTGGCTGATGATGCTGGGTATTGCGATTTCAGTGCCGGTCGGCATCATCGGCTACTACGTGGCGAAGGTCATGAACCGTCGCCATTACCATCTGTCGGTGGAGGTGCTGGAACAGTTGCAGATGGCAAAGCCGGAGGGACAGGAAAAGAAAAATGAGCCAGCTCCACCCGGCGCGCTGACCATCAGCGGTCTGATTGTGGTTCCGATTGTGTTAATTGTGCTGGGAACGCTGTCCCACACACTCCTGACAGAAGGGAGCCTGCTGCGAAATGTGATGACCGTGATTGGCACGCCGCCGATTGCCCTGCTGATTGCTTTAGGTCTGGCGGCGTGGCTGCTGGGCGTGCGACGGGGCTGGAGCAAAGACAAGCTGGAAGATCTGACCGGTCGGGCCATTCCCACCTCAGCCAGCGTGATTCTGGTGGCCGGTGCGGGTGGGGCATTCGGTAAAGTGCTGGTGGAGTCGGGCGTGGGTAAAGCGCTTGCGGTCACGCTTGAAACGCTGCATCTGCCGCTGGTACCGGCTGCGTTTATCCTGTCGCTGGCACTGCGTGCATCACAGGGTTCAGCGACAGTTGCCATCCTGACCACCAGTGGTTTGCTGACGCAGGCGGTAACTGGCGTGACGGATATGCAGCGGGTATTGGTCACCCTCGCAGCCTGTTTTGGCGGCCTGGGACTGTCGCATGTCAACGATGCGGGATTCTGGGTGGTGACACGTTATCTTGGATTATCCGTCGCCGATGGTTTACGCACCTGGACCGTGCTGACGACAATAATGGGATTAAGCGGTTTTGCACTGACCTGGCTGGCGTGGACCGTACTCTGATTCAGCAATATCAGACACTCAGACCCGGCAGGTGATGCCGGGTCTGAGTGTCTCAGTACGTCAGGAAACCAGCTCCTGCGCATAGAGATAGAGCGCTTTCAGCTGCCCAACCTTTTCTGCATCCGCTTCATGCAGATTGGCCAGTCCCTCCAGCTCCTGCATAAACGCCGACACGCGCTCAGCATTCAGCACTTCACGGCGATGCTGCAACCAGCGTTGCTGCTCGGCATCATCCAGCGTGCCGGGGAAGTTACGCGCCCGGTAGCGGAACAGCAGTTTTGCCACCCGTGCACTTTCAAAGCTCAGGTCGAGCGCGGGCAGATTCGCGGGCGCGGTCTGACGAATGATATTCATCCCGGCGCGGTCGGCATCACTGAAGAAGCCATCATAAAGTTGCGTGTCTACATCGTCTGACGGCGTAAACGGCTCCGCTTCCGCAAACAGCGTGACCAGCTTTTCCCGCACGTCGGGCTGCTGACGCAGCAGTGCCAGATTCGCCAGACAGTGCTGACGGTCAATGCCCAGACGGGCCGCATCTTCCGGACGCAGCGTACTGGCAGGGGCCAGCACCGGACATTTGTTAATATGCACCAGTTTTACCGGCACCGGCGGCAGATCGCCAAGGTCGTTTTTCGGCGTAAAAAGACGCTCACGAAGCGTGTCAACATCCAGCTGCAACAGTGGCGACATGTCACCCGCCAGATCCACCACGATCAGCGCATTGCGGTTATCGGGATGCCAGGCCAGCGGCACGATCCAGCTGGTGTTACCGCGCGCGGCGCCAAACATGCCGGAGACATGGACCAGCGGCTTCATCTGCGGGATGTCGATCAGGTTCATCAGCTTGTTTTTGTTTCGATGAGTAAACAAAAACTCAAACAGTTTTGGCTGCTTCTCTTTTACCAGCTTCGCCATCGCCAGCGTGGCGTACACATCAGACATCGCATCATGGGCATTTTCATGGGCTACGCCATTGGCTTTGGTCAGATGCTCCAGCCGGAAGCTGGGGAAGCCTTCTTCATTCTCCGGCCAGATGATCCCGTCAGGGCGCAATGCGTAACAGGCACGCATCACGTCCAGGAGGTCCCAGCGTGAGTTGCCATTTTGCCAGGCCCAGCCATAAGGGTCGTAAAAGTTGCGATAGAAGATATTGCGTGTCACTTCATCATCGAAACGCACGTTGTTGTAGCCCACCACACAGGTTTGTTCGGTAGTGAACAGCGTATGAATGCGTTCGGCAAACTCTGCTTCGATCACGCCGCGACTCATCGCAATCTGTGGGGTAATGCCGGTAATCATCACGGCTTCGGGCTGTGGCAGGTAGTCATCAGGCGGACGGCAGTAGAACACGTCGGGCTCACCAACCGGATTAAACTCGCTGTCGGTGCGCAGGCCGGCAAACTGGGCGGGCCGGTCGCGAGAGGGGCTGGTGCCAAAGGTTTCATAATCGTGGAAGAGGAAAGTAGGCTGTACGCGGTCGTTATTCAAATTTCATATCCGTTCATTGCGTTCACTGACTTTATAAACAGAAAGCGAGAAAACGGCTCTCTGTTCGCTCTGAATTTGTCTGCGCACAGCAGGCTGAATGATGTTCGTTGTGTCTGATGTGCGCTGATTGTGGTCCAGCCGTGTCGTGCCATTATAGTGGCCCAATACAGCAGCTGACGTTTTACCTGTATGGTAAACCATAATCCGGCACGCCAGAAGTTAAGGGTTTAACCCGCTACATTGCTTTTTAGCTGCACCGCAGCAAGAACCGCAGCGTCAGACGAATAAGACCCTGTTGGTGTCGTTTGTCACGCTCCCAGACCGGACGCTGTTTCGCCTGTTCTTACTGCGTCATGCCCGGCGCTCGCGGTGCAGGTCGCCCTATGAAATCTGCTCTTTACCTGTGGGATGACGCGGATCACTGGCGGTAATCCGACACCTGGCAGGTCAAACCCCGTCATCAGTTCATACTTTTTTTCAATTTATTCAAACCTTCACAACGCTTTTAACGTAAAACGTGCGGCTGTTTCCGTTTCGTTTTAGAAATTTTCTCTCCCGTGTAATTAAGGATGAAGTGTTGAAAAGGCGTCTGCTGTTCACCGTTACCGCTACTCTATTTTGGGCCTCGCTTTCACAGGCTGATGCGATCCCCTTTCCTGTGACGCCTCCGGCAATTGATGCCGCTTCCTGGGTGCTGATGGATGCCACCACCGGGCAGGTCCTGACGGCGGGTAATCCCGATGAACGCCGCAATCCCGCCAGCCTGACCAAGCTGATGACCGGTTACGTGGTGGATCGCGCCATCGACCAGAAAAAAATCAGCCGCGACGATATGGTCACGGTGGGTAAAGATGCCTGGGGAGCGGGTAATCCGGTGTTTAAAGGCTCATCGCTGATGTTCCTGAAGCCAGGCGATAAACTGAGCGTCCGGGACTTAAGCCGTGGCGTCATCATCGATTCCGGTAACGACGCCTGCGTTGCGCTGGCGGATTACGTGGCGGGCAGCGAAGCAAACTTTGTCGGCATGATGAACCACTATGTCGAAAAACTGGGTCTGCAGAATACCCATTTTGAAACAGTGCATGGACTGGATGCACCCGGTCAGTTCTCCAGTGCGCTTGATATGGCAAAACTGTCACGCGCTATTATTGATGGTGAGCCGGACTTTTATGCCATGTACAGTGAGAAAACCCTGACCTGGAACGGCATTACTCAGAACAACCGTAACGGCCTGCTGTGGGACAATAATCTTCACGTTGATGGACTGAAAACCGGTCACACTGAGACGGCAGGCTTTAACATTATTGCCTCGAATGTGGTGGGCAAGCATCGCCTCATCGCCGTTGTGATGGGGGGTAAAAGTTCAAAAGGCCGTGAAGAGCAGGCGCGTAAATTGCTGGTCTGGGGCCAGAACACCTTTGATACTGTTCAGCTGTTCCACGCCGGTAAGAAGATTGGCACTGAAAATGTCTGGTACGGTAATCCTCATCAGGTCGATGTCGGAACCGCAGATGATGTGTATCTGTCGCTGCCGCGCAGTGAAGTGCAGAACGTGAAGGCGAAGTACGTCATTAATCGCAAAGATCTGGAAGCCCCGCTGAAAGCCAATGAAGTGGTGGGTGAAATTCAGGTGATCGATAAAGATCAGCAGATTGCTCACTATCCGCTGGTGGCGCTCAGTGGGGTTGAACCGGCCGGTGTCATTACCCGCGTGACGGATTATCTGAAGCAGAAGTTCTGATTAGCCGATTGTCAGCACTAAAACGGGTAGCCTGCGGGCTGCCCGTTTTCACATTGATGCCCTGTGACTGTGTGTCGATAAAAGTTACAGAGCCGTAGCCAGTTGTTTTTAACTTCCGGGCAGGTATGTGAGACGGATGTTGATAATTGTAAGCGAACGTCAAAACTGTTTGAAATATCCCGCCTGCGCTAAGCCTGAGCCGCGTTCAGGGTTAAGATAGCCACATTATGTTCCCGCAACCGGAAAGCCACCTTGCGTCCTGATAAGCCCATATCAAAACTGGAGTTCTGGTTTTATCGCCATTACCGCTCCGTTCACGGCGTGCGCATTGCCATCGCCTTTTTGCTCTGCTTCATCTTTGTCCGGGCAACCGGGATACCTGAAGGCACCTGGCCGCTGATTACGCTGGTGGTGGTGATGGGACCGATCTCCACCTGGGGAAATGTCTTTCCGCGCGCGCTGCAGCGTATCAGCGGCACGGTGGCGGGCTCCATCTCCGGTCTGATTGCTCTGAAGCTGGAACTGATCTCGATGCCGGTGATGCTGGCCTGGTGCGGTGTCATCATGGTGATCAGCGGCTATCTGACGCTGGGCAAACATCCCTACATGGCGCTGTTGATCGGAATTACGCTGAGTGTGGTGGTGGGGGCGCCAACCGGCGATTTCACCATGGCATTGTGGCGGGGCGGTGATGTGATTCTGGGATCGCTGATGGCGCTGCTGTTTACCGCGATCTGGGCGCAGCGGGCCTACATCCACTGGCGTATTCAGCTCTCTGACGCGCTGGCGGAAATGGCGAAGATCTATCACGCCGGTTTTTCGCCCAACCTGGTTGAAAAGCCGCGTCTCAACAAGCCGCTGAGCAAATTGCTGAGCAGCGTCATTAAGATGCGAGCGCTGCTGGAGCCGTCGAGCAAAGAGACGCGCATCCCGAAGTCGGTGCTTGAAGCCATTCAGACCATTAACCGTAATATGGTTAACACCATTGAGATGCAGATTAATGCCTGGTGGGCATCGCGTGAAAGCCATCTGATTATGCTTAACGCACCCGCACTTCGCCGCACCCAGCAGATGACCGAGAACACGCTGCGGGCGCTGTCGGTGATGGCGATTGAGGGGGAAACGGAAGAGGTGATTGCCAACAGCCATGAGCTGACTGAAATCAGCGGCGAACTGCGACGGCTGATCGCCGACGCGGGCAGCGATGGTCTGGAAGAGACGCCCATCTACGGCTACGTCTGGCTGACGCTGGAACTGGCGAAACAGCTGGAGCGGATGACCGATCTGATGCGAATGGCGCTGCGCAAATAATCACCTCAGACAATGACTTAATGTGAAACCGGGTTTCTTTGCGCTAAGATAAGAGCCAGTCTGAATTTAGCTGTGAAAATTGCTTACCTGGCGGGCTAGCCGCTAAGCTGATCGTTTTGACTCTCTCCCTGCGTCAGCAGGCTCAAAGAAAGGTGCCATCATGGAAAATGCCAAGCAGTCATTTCAGGACGTACTGGAGTTCGTGCGTATGTTCCGCCGCAAAAACAAACTGCAGCGTGAAATCGTCGACAACGAGAAGAAAATTCGCGACAACCAGAAGCGCGTTCTGCTGCTCGACAACCTGAGCGAATATATCAAACCGGGCATGAGCGTTGAGGCTATTCAGGAAATCATCGCCAGCATGCGTGTGGATTATGAAGATCGCGTCGATGAGTACATCATCAAAAACGCCGACCTGTCGAAAGAGCGTCGCGAGCTGTCTAAAAAGATCAAAGCGATGGGCGTCGGCGAACACCCAAAAGCGTAAGGGCCTATAGCTGAGCGCTAATGCGACTGAGCTCCCATGCGAACCCGCTTCCACTCTGGTGGAGCGGGTTTTTTATTGCCCGCATAACCGCAGATTTATTTACCCGCCAGCCTTCGCGCAATCCCCTGTAGCTGCTGTGACAGCGCCACTAAATCGACCTGCTTATCTGCGGGCGGGGCGGTGGTCTCGCGGATCACCAGTGTAGTTTCCAGCGCGATGTGTGAAGCTTCTTCACCCTGAAGCCGCGCCAGCATCCGCTCGACGCTCTGTGCGCCAAGAAAGTGTAAATCCTGCCGCACCGTGGTCAGCGGCGGCTGATACCATGCGCTCTCGGCGGTATCATCATAACCAATCACTGATATCTCACCGGGAATCGCCACGCCATACTGATGCAGCGCCCGCATCGCACCCAGCGCCATCTGATCGTTTGCGACCAGCAGCGCCTGTGGCAGATCGTCGGGCAACTGCGCCAGCAGCGCCTGGTAGCCAGATTGCGCGCTCCAGTCGCCCCGCAGTGAACAGTGCGGCGTTAACTGATGATCGGCCAGCGCCTGACGCCATGCGTTTTCACGCTGACGGGCGGACACCGAGCGCAGCGGTCCGTTTAGCAGGCCAATCTGACGGTGACCCAGCGACACCAGATGTTCAACGGCAGCGCGCGCGCCAGACTCATTCGGGTACTGACACTGCGCCACCGCGGCCCTGGGTTCAACATCCAGAAAGATTACCGGTTTACTGCCACACAGCAACTGGATCTGCTGCGCCTCGTCCGCCTCCAGCGGCAGATTGATCAGCAGCCCATCGACCCGCTGTGCCAGCAGTTCATTCACGGTGGCGGCCGCATCGTTACCGCTGTCCATCGCGATCACCAGATGATATCCCGCCCTCGCAGCACGCTGCTGAATCGCCGAGGCGATCTGCGCCGGTGCCATCAGCGCCAGATCGCTGGTAGCCAGACCGAGCGTGCGCGTCGCTTTGCCCGCCAGCTGCTGCGCCACGCGATTAGGCACATAATTGAGCTGCTGCATTGCCGCCTCAACCCTTTGCCGCGTGCGGGCTGACACCTGTTCAGAACGATTTAAAACACGTGAAACGGTTTGATATGAGACGCCAGCCAGTTGAGCGACATCATCGAGGGTCACGGAGCGGGAAGTCATTGAACTCTCCAAAATATGAAGCGATGAGTGTAGCAAATTTTCCTGCTGCGCTGCTGCTGCTGACCACACTTTCACCGCCACACTGCCGGGGCCATTCCCGCACCCGGTCAGCGCAGTCGGCCCTGGTTAACGCTGTTGCAGATAGACCTGCAGATTCACATCCACTGCGTTCAACAGCGGCGTCGCGAGGCCATTTCGTTTCGCCCGCAGCAGCAGATCGCCTATCACCTGATCCGCTTCGATATCAGAGCCCTGGGTGAGATCGCGATACATAGAGGAGGTCATGGGCGTCGCCGGATTGTTCAGCAGCTCAAAAATGCGGGCGGTGACCGCCGGGCGCGGCTGATAGCCTTCGGCAGTGATGACGGACAGAATCTCAGTGAAAACCCCCTGTAACAGCGCTTCACCGCCGCGCGAGGTGAGAATTTGCTGAGTATTGCCGCGTGCCAGGCAGCAGACCGCGCCCAGCGTGCTCAGCAGCAGCCACTTTTCCCACAGTTCATCCATGATGTTGTCACTGAACAGGGTATCAACCCGACAGTCGCGCAGTGCGGCATCAACCCGCTGCAGCCGCGCGTCGTTGTTACCGTCCAGCGCACCGTATAAGAGCTGATGCAGCGGCGTCATCTGGATCACTTCACCCTGGTCACCCAGCGTGGCATTGATTTTACACAGGCCGCCAATCACCTTATCTTCGCCGAAACGCTGTTGTAGTGTTGCGATGTGCCGCATTCCGTTGAGAATCGGCATGATCAGGGTTGCCGGGCCGACCGCAGGCGCAATGTCATCCATGACCTGATCAAGGGCAAAGCTCTTCACCGTCACGATAATCAGGTCATAGTGGCTTTTCAGCGTGCTGGCCTGGATTAGCTGCGGCTGAAACTTTTCAGTGCCCTGCGGCGTCTGTAATACCAGACCGTGGGTCTGAAGCTGCTGATAACGCCGTTCACGTACCAGAAACGTGACATCCTGACCTGCCTGAATCAGTCGTGCGCCAAAATACCCACCGGTCGCCCCGGCACCTGCCATCAGAATACGCATCCCACTCTCCCTTTCTGAAAACCTCTACCTTAGAACGCCGCAGCCGGGCTTACCAGTCTTAGCAAGGTCAGAGCGCATTGAGGAGCATAAAATGCCAGGTCGGGAAAGCGTCGGCAGGGAGGCGGCAACGCAGAGTCTCCCTCTGTTCCGGTTAAACGATTAAGCCAGCATGGTGCGTTACAGCCGGGCGACGCCCAGCGCGGCGGCCTGCTGCTCCCATGCCAGCACGACCTGATAATTGTCCCGATGCACCGGGCTGAATCCGCCGATCAGATTATCGTCGCAGATGGCGCGAAACGCAGGGTCGCTCACCAGCTGAAGCAGTATTGTGCGTAACGTCTCCAGCCGGGTCGCTGACGTTGAGGCTGCCGTGATCAGCGGTAATCCGGGTGCGGCTGGTGACTCTCCGATGATATGCAGGCCGCGCAGTTCCTCAGGTGCATGGCGCGCCAGCAGCGCCCAGCTGACGCAGTCGATCGCCGCGATATCCGCCTGTGAATCACGCAGTGCCGCCAGCGACTGACGGTGTCCGCCGCTCAGCAACAGCTGCGAAAACGTCACGCCCTGAAGCGCTGCTAACCGCCGCAGTGCGTTATAGCCGGAGTGCGAGTCCAGGCTGTTTGCCACGGCCCGCTGACCGTTAAAATCGGCGAGCGTTGCCTCTTTATCCCGCGCCACCAGCCAGCTGCGATACGCGTAACCGTTGCAGCCCGGTGCCCGATAGTGAAATGCACCGACCAGTTGCACTGCAGGCAACTGACTGACTAGCGGATAGCCGCAGGTCTGGCTCAGCAGCAACCGATCATTCTGCCAGTGTGTCAGCAAATCCTCAGGCCAGACCGGTTGCGCGGCCATACCCTGCTGCGCCAGCAGGGTAACCATCGCCTGCATCAGCGCCTGTGTAGCAGGCGGATGAATCGCATACATCGGCAAAGCGAGCAGGGTATTCATGTGTGTTCTCCGCTGTGTTTTCCGGTGGCGCGTAATGCACTCAAGGGTAGTTCAGATTCAGCAGCAACCGGCGCCCCGGCAATCTATTGGGTGCGCCAGTGCCTGACAGCAGAAACCCGCAGAAACCCGCAGAAACCCGAAGAGTGAAAGCCAGGTTGGTCAAAAGTAACGTGGATACGCTGCAGGCTATGTCGAAAATCCTGAATATAGCGCTGAAAGATATTGACTATCAGTGGCGGCGCGGAGGGCGTAACCTTTCCCTATCGAATATCGCCTTATGCTCACAGGCGTTTAACGCCTGTCAGGAGAACTACAGATGAAAAATATTGGCTTCTTATCTTTTGGTCACTGGACGCCTTCGTCTCAGTCTGCCACCCGTACCGCGCAGGATGTCTTATTGCAGTCGATCGACCTGGCGGTCGCCGCCGAAGAACTGGGCGCAGATGGCGCTTACTTCCGCGTCCACCATTTTGCCCGCCAGCTGAGCTCGCCGTTTCCGCTGCTGGCTGCCGTGGCCGCGCGCACCAAAAAGATTGAGATTGGCACCGGCGTCATCGACATGCGCTATGAAAACCCACTCTACATGGTGGAAGACGCCAGTTCAGCAGACCTGATCTCCAATGGTCGTCTGCAACTGGGTCTGAGCCGCGGTTCACCGGAGCAGGTGATTGATGGCTGGCGCTACTTTGGCTTTGAACCCAAAGCGGGTGAAAGCGATGCGGATATGGGACGTCGTCACACCGAAGAGTTCCTGGAGGTGCTGCGCGGCGAAGGCTTTGCGAAGCCGAATCCGCAGCCGATGTTCCCGAATCCGCCTGGCCTGCTGCGCCCTGAGCCGCTTTCTGAAGGGCTGCGCGACCGCATCTGGTGGGGCTCCGGATCCAATGCCACCGCAGAGTGGGCAGCAAAAATGGGCATGAACCTGCAAAGCTCAACCCTGAAAGATGATGAAACGGGTGAGCCGTTCCACATTCAGCAGGCGAAACAGATTCGCGCCTATCGTGAGGCCTGGAAAGCAGCCGGGCATCAGCATGCGCCACGCGTCTCTGTCAGCCGCAGTATCTTTGCGCTGGTGAATGATATGGACCGCGCCTATTTTGGCCGCAGCGGTAACGACCAGGATTCGGTCGGTTTTCTGGATGAGAAAACCCGAGCCATCTTTGGCCGCAGCTACGCCGCAGAGCCTGAAGTGCTCATTAAGCAGCTGGCACAGGATGAAGCCATTGCCGAAGCGGATACGCTGCTGCTCACCGTGCCTAACCAGCTCGGTGTCGCCTATAACGCCCATGTTATTGAGGCGATCCTGAAGTATGTCGCCCCGGAACTCGGCTGGCGTTAAGTGACCCAGCGCCCTGGATAAGCAGGGCGCTATCTGGTTTACCTTGTCCGCAAATGATGCGCGTTCGTTGTAATGTCTCTGCAGTCTGTGCGTATCATCACCTTCTGATTCTTTAGCTTTTCCCCTCTGCGTTTATCGCTGGCAGGTTATTCCCGACCTGACAGGGTATTTCTCGCTCACTCACTCACTCTTAGTTAATACCTGCGATTTCTGGAGTGGTGACTTTTCCCTATTTTAGTCACGCCTGCGCCTGGAAGGGAGTTACATCCACTTAGTCAGCGTTTCAGCAAATCTTCTGCTTAAGCCGTTGCTGCTCGTTGCTCTTTAAAGATCGGCTCAACGGTTAATGCCTTTCCGTAACTAGTGACCATTGACAATATTGGTCACATGATAACAAAATGGCGGCACTCTCCTGCTTACTGTTGAAGGTCATCTATGCTCAGGTTCATTCCCGCCACCCTGGTTGTTTGTCTGCTGCCACTGGCGCTGGTGGGCTGCCGGGACAACGCGTCCAAAGCGGATCCGCGCACCCAGCCGCCGCTGGTCAGGGTCACGAAAGTTCTCAGCGCTGCTGATGACAGTCGCGCATTCAGCGGCATCGTGGTTGCCCGGGTTCAGAGCGACCTCGGCTTTCGGATATCGGGCAAAATCCTCGAAAGGCTGGTGGACAGCGGTCAGCGTGTGAAGCGTGGTCAGCCGCTGATGCGGCTTGATCCGGTCGATCTGCGACTGCAGGCCCAGGCCGCACAGCAGAGTGTTGCCGCTGCGCAGGCACGCGTCAGACAGACCCGTGCCGATGAAGCGCGTTACCACACACTGATGGCAACCGGCGCGGTTTCCGTGTCGGCCTATGACCAGATTCGGGCCGCTGCGGCTACCGCGCTGGCCGATCTGAAAGCCGCGCAGGCGCAGGCCAGCGTGGCGACTAATGCCAGCGGATATGCGCTGTTACTGGCGGATGACGACGGTGTGGTGATGGCAACACTGGCGGAGCCGGGCCAGGTAGTGAGCGCCGGTGAGGCGGTTGTCAGACTGGCCAGAGCCGGGCAGCGTGAGGCGAGCGTTCAGTTGCCGGAGACGCTTCGTCCCGCAGTGGGCAGCGAGGCGCAGGCAACGCTTTATGGTGCGGGCAGTGCGCCCGTGTCAGCCCGGCTTCGGCAACTGGCGGATGCAGCCGATCCGATGACGCGCACCTATGAGGCGAGATATGTGCTGGAGGGCGCACTGGCCAGCGCGCCACTGGGTGCTACCGTCACAATTTCGTTAACCAATAAACCCATGCAAACGCAGCTGAAGGTGCCGCTGGCTGCGATCTATGATGCCGGTAAAGGGCCAGGCGTCTGGGATATTACGGGTCTGCCTGCCACTGTTGCCTGGCGGCCGGTCACGGTGATCGCGATCAGTGACGAGGCGGCGACCGTGACGGGGCAGCTGAATGCAGGCGATCGGATCGTGGCTCTCGGGGCACATCTGTTGCAGCAGGGCGAGCGCGTGCGACCCGATGACGCTGCGGTTGCAGGGAGCCAGCCATGAGCCACGGACGCTTTAATCTGTCAGCACTGGCCGTGCGCGAACGCGCCATCACGCTGTTTCTGATCATCCTGATTACCGTGGCGGGCATCCTGTCCTTTTTCGAACTGGGACGGGCAGAAGATCCGCCGTTCACTGTTAAACAGATGACGATTATCTCCGCGTGGCCAGGTGCGACGGCGCAGGAGATGCAGGATCAGGTGGCCGAACCGCTGGAGAAGCGGCTGCAGGAGCTGCGGTGGTATGACCGCAGCGAAACCTATACGCGGCCTGGCCTGGCATTCACCATGCTCTCCCTGCAGGACAAAACGCCGCCCTCCCAGGTTCAGGAGGAGTTTTACCAGGCTCGTAAGAAGCTGGGCGATGAGAGCAGAAATCTGCCCGCCGGGGTCATCGGGCCGATGATCAACGACGAGTTCTCTGACGTGACCTTTGCGCTGCTGGCGCTGAAGGCAAAAGGGGAACCGCAGCGCCTGCTGGTGCGTGAGGCGGAATCACTGCGTCAGCAATTGCTGCATCTGCCGGGTGTGAAAAAGGTCAATATCATCGGCGAGCAGAGTGAGCGCATCTATGTTTCGTTTTCACACGATCGGCTGGCGACGCTCGGTATTACCCCACAGGAAATTTTTGCGGCACTGAACGACCAGAATGTCCTGACGCCTGCGGGCTCGATCGATACTCAGGGACCGCAGGTGTTTATCCGGCTGGAGGGCGCTTTTGATAAGCTGGAAAAAATTCGAGAGACACCGATTGTGGCGCAGGGGAGAAGCCTCAAGCTGGCAGACGTGGCTACCGTGACGCGGGGATATGAAGATCCCGCCACGTTTAAGGTTCGTCATCAGGGTGAACCCGCATTGCTGCTCGGTATTGTGATGCGTGATGGCTGGAACGGTCTGGCGTTGGGCAAGGCTCTGGCTGCTGAAACCGTCAGCATTAATCAGGCGATGCCGTTAGGGATGTCACTGACTCAGGTCACCGATCAGTCCGTGAATATCCGCTCAGCGGTCGATGAATTTATGATTAAGTTCGTCGTGGCATTACTGGTGGTGATGGTGGTCTGCTTCGTCAGCATGGGCTGGCGTGTCGGAGTAGTGGTGGCGGCGGCCGTTCCGCTCACCCTGGCGGTAGTATTTGTGGTGATGGAAGCCTCCGGCAAAAACTTTGACCGCATCACGCTGGGATCGTTGATTCTGGCGCTGGGCCTGCTGGTGGATGATGCCATTATTGCCATTGAGATGATGGTCGTGAAGATGGAGGAGGGCTACGACCGCATCAAGGCGTCTGCGTATGCCTGGAGTCATACGGCGGCACCGATGCTGGCCGGAACCCTGGTCACCGCCGTGGGCTTTATGCCCAATGGTTTTGCGCAGTCCACGGCGGGTGAATACACCAGCAATATGTTCTGGATAGTGGGCATCGCCCTGATCGCCTCCTGGATTGTGGCCGTGGTATTTACGCCTTACCTTGGGGTAAAGCTGCTGCCTGACATCAAAACGGTGGAAGGCGGTCACGCAGCCATCTACAACACCCGCAACTACAATCGCTTTCGCCAGCTACTGACCGGCGTGATTGCGCGTAAAGGCTGGGTAGCAGGCGTGGTCATTGCGCTATTTATTATCGCAGTGCTCGGGATGACGCTGGTGAAAAAACAGTTTTTCCCGACCTCAGATCGGCCTGAAGTGCTGGTTGAAGTTCAGCTTCCCTACGGCAGCGCCATTGAACAGACAGCGGCTGCGGCTGAAAAGATTGAGACCTGGCTTAAACAGCAGCGTGAGGCAAAAATCGTCACCACCTACATTGGTCAGGGACCGCCGCGTTTTTACCTGGCGATGGCGCCCGAACTGCCCGATCCCGCCTTTGCCAAGCTGGTCATACTGACCGACAGTCAGGATGCACGCGAGGCGTTAAAAGCGCAGCTTCGCACCGCTATCGCCCGTGGCCTGGTGCCTGAAGCGCAGGTTCGCGTGACGCAACTGGTATTTGGCCCTTATTCACCTTATCCGGTGGCGTGGCGCGTGATGGGGCCGGACCCGGTACGCCTGCATGTTATCGCTAATCAGGTGGAAGCCGTACTGCGTGCCAGCCCGATGATGAGGACGGTGAACACCGACTGGGGCGCACCCGTGCCGACACTGCATTTCTCGCTGGATCAAAACCGACTGCAGGCCGTTGGGCTGACCTCCAGTGAAGTCGCCCGGCAGTTGCAATTTCTGTTGACGGGCGTGCCGGTCACCACCGTGCGGGAAGATATCCGCGCGGTCCAGGTCGTGGGCCGTGCCGCCGGAGATATCCGGCTCGATCCGGCTAAGATTGCTGACTTCACGCTGGCAGGTGCGGCGGGGCAACGTATCCCACTGTCGCAGATTGGTGAGGTGCAGGTGAAAATGGAAGATCCCCTGCTGAGGCGGCGCGACCGTACACCGACCATTACTGTTCGCGGAGATATTGCTGACTCCCTGCAGCCGCCGGATGTCTCCACGGCGCTGAACAAAGCGTTGCAACCGATCATCGCAACGCTGCCTGCGGGCTATCGCATTGAACTGGCCGGTGCAATAGAGGAGTCCGGTAAAGCGACACAGGCGATGGCGCCGCTGTTCCCAATCATGATTGCGATCACACTTTTAATCATCATTTTGCAGGTGCGTTCTCTGTCGGCGATGGTGATGGTATTTCTCACCGCACCTCTCGGGCTGATAGGTGTTGTGCCGACGCTGCTGCTGTTCGGTCAGCCGTTTGGTATCAATGCGCTGGTCGGGCTGATTGCCCTGTCGGGTATCCTGATGCGTAACACGCTGATCCTGATAGGGCAGATCCACCATAACGAACAGCAGGGGCTGGCACCTTTTGCTGCGGTGGTAGAAGCGACCGTACAGCGTGCGCGTCCTGTGTTACTGACGGCGATGGCGGCGGTGCTGGCGTTTATTCCACTCACCCACTCGGTGTTCTGGGGAACGCTGGCCTACACGCTGATTGGCGGCACGCTGGGCGGTACCCTAATCACGCTGGTTTTCCTGCCCGCGATGTATGCGATCTGGTTCCGTATTCGTCTGCCAGAGAGTAAAACGGCAGTTGTGAAACCGGCGCTGTCGGAATAGTCTCAGGGTGGCGGTTGCCGCTTCGCTGCTTTTTTTAAGCACAGCGGCGGCCGTCGGTTCATTGCCTTAAGCTTTTGAAAAAGGTGCATAAAAAGGTAAAAGCTATCAAACATATAGGATGAGACAGGTGTGCGATCCTGAAAATCCTCTATAGAGTAGCGATGAAAATACAAAAAAGAGGTGTGACCATGAGCAATTCCGTTGATGAAGATGCAAAAGATGCAAAGCCTATTGTCGAAGCCGATCGCGAAGCGCCTGAGGGCAAATGTCCTTTTCATGCGGGCAAACCACCTCAGTCAAATCAGGCGCCGGGTGGCGGAACAACTAACCGTGACTGGTGGCCGAATCAACTCCGGGTTGACCTGCTGAACCAGCACTCATCCCGTTCGAACCCGCTTGATGAATCCTTCGATTACCGTAAAGAATTTGCCAAATTAGATTACTCTGCACTGAAAGCTGACATCAAAGGGTTGCTCACCGAATCACAATCCTGGTGGCCCGCTGACTGGGGCAGCTATATCGGTCTGTTTATTCGCATGGCCTGGCACAGCGCCGGAACCTATCGCTCCGTGGACGGACGCGGTGGTTCGGGCCGTGGTCAGCAACGTTTCGCCCCGTTAAACTCCTGGCCTGATAACGTCAGCCTGGATAAAGCGCGCCGTTTACTGTGGCCAATCAAACAGAAATATGGTCAGAAAATCTCCTGGGCCGACCTCTATATTCTGGCGGGTAACGTTGCGCTGGAAAACTCCGGGTTCCGCACCTTTGGCTTTGGTGCCGGCCGTGACGATGTCTGGGAACCGGATATGGATGTGAACTGGGGCGAAGAAGCGGCCTGGCTGGAACACCGTCATCCGGAATCTCTGGCGCAGTCACCACTGGGCGCCACTGAAATGGGTCTGATCTACGTGAACCCGGAAGGTCCGGAACACAGCGGTGATCCTGCTTCTGCGGCCCCGGCTATTCGTGCCACCTTCGGCAACATGGGCATGAACGACGAAGAGATCGTCGCGCTGATTGCAGGTGGTCATACGCTGGGTAAAACCCACGGTGCCGCACCCGCCAGCCACGTCGGTGTCGATCCCGAAACCGCGCCCATTGAAGCGCAGGGCCTGGGCTGGGTTAACAGCCACGGCACGGGTGTCGGTGCAGATGCGATTACCTCTGGCCTGGAAGTCATCTGGTCTCAGACGCCTACCCAGTGGAGCAACTACTTCTTCGAGAACCTGTTCAAATATGAGTGGGTCCAGACGCGCAGTCCGGCGGGCGCTATTCAGTTTGAAGCGGCTGATGCACCGGAAATCATCCCGGATGCGTTTGATTCCACGAAGAAACACAAACCGACCATGCTGGTCACTGACCTGACGCTGCGCTTTGACCCGGAATTTGAAAAAATTTCGCGTCGATTCCACAACGATCCGCAGGCGTTCAACGAAGCCTTTGCCCGTGCCTGGTTTAAGCTGACGCACCGTGATATGGGGCCAAAAGCGCGTTACATCGGTCCGGAAGTGCCACAGGAAGATCTGATCTGGCAGGATCCGCTGCCTGCACCGGTTTATCATCCAACCGTGGCAGATATCGCCCAGCTGAAAGAGAAAATTGCAGCATCCGGCCTCAGCGTCAGCGAGCTGGTGTCAGTTGCGTGGGCCTCGGCATCCACCTTCCGTGGTGGCGACAAGCGTGGTGGTGCCAACGGTGCCCGACTGGCGCTGCTGCCGCAACGTGAATGGCAGGTCAATGCCATCGCGGCACGCGTGTTGCCGACGCTGGAAGCGATCCAGCGCGAAGCACACAAGGCTTCACTGGCGGATGTGATCGTGCTGGCGGGTGTTGTGGGCGTTGAGCAGGCGGCGAAAGCGGCTGGCGTCGCGATTGAGGTTCCGTTCACGCCGGGCCGCGTTGATGCGCGTCAGGATCAGACCGACATCGAGTCGTTCGATCTGCTGAAACCGCGTGCTGATGGTTTCCGTAACTACGGCACTGGCTTTGGTAAAACCACGACTGAAAGTCTGCTGATCGATAAAGCGCAAAAGCTGACGCTTACTGTGCCGGAGTTAACGGTGCTGGTGGGCGGGATGCGTGCACTGGGTGCTAACTTTGATGGCAGCCAGCACGGTATCTTCACGCACCATGTGGGATCGCTGAACACAGATTTCTTCGTCAATCTGCTGGATATGCGTACCGAATGGAAAGCGACTGATAGCAGCAACGAGCACTTTACCGGACGTGATCGTGTTAATGGGGAAACCCGTTTCACCGCCACCCGCGCCGACCTGGTATTCGGTTCTAACGCGGTGTTACGTGCCTCGGCGGAAGTCTATGCCAGCAGTGATGCCCGTGAAAAATTCGTCAAAGACTTTGTGGCCGCCTGGACCAAAGTGATGAATCTGGATCGGTTTGATATCTGATTGGTAGTAACACGATAAAACGCTGACAAGTGACTGCACCCCAAAAGTTGGTAATCCAACTGAGTAGGGTGCAGTTTTTTTTGCGCGCTATGCTTCTGATGGCAGGTCTGAGGCGATCCTTTTTACTCAGACCTGGTGTGGCAGATAATTACTCGTCCAGTTTCAGCGGCGGCAACTGCGCAAAAATGCTCAGCAGGCCTTCGCCCCAGCCTTTGCGGATCATGTCGAAATAGGGGTGCGTTTCGGTAATCCGGTGCTGCTGCGCGGCACTAAAGCTGTCTTTGGGGTAGGTCATCACATCCAGCGGCAGGCCCACAGAAAGATTACTGCGCAGTGTGGAGTCCATCGAAATCAGCGCACATTGCATCGCCTGATCCAGGGCGGTGTCGTAGTTCAGTACGCGATCGATAATCGGCTTACCATACTTACTCTCACCTACCTGGAAATAGGGCGTGTCGTGTGTGGCTTCGATGAAGTTTCCCTGCGGATAGATGTGGAACAGCCGCAGACCTTCCCCTTTAATCTGTCCACCGAGCAGCAGGTTGCAGCTGAAATCTGTATTACCACCCTGATTTGCGCCGCTGTCCCGGGCGATCACTTCACGCACCGTTTCACCCAGCAAACTGGCGGCATCGTAAAGGGACGTCACGTTCAGCAGGTTTTCCCGTTCATCGTCTGCGCAGCGACGATGCAGCAGACTGATAATGCTCTGTGTGGTCGCCAGATTTCCGGCACTCTGAATCACCAGCACGCGCTCATCGCTTTGATGAAAAACATGCAGTTTACGGAAGGTGGAAATATGGTCCACTCCGGCATTGGTGCGTGAATCTGAAACAAACACCAGGCCAGAGGACAAGCGCATGGCCACACAGTAAGTCATAAAATGGCTTCCTCAGGTATTCAGGATCATTGCGGAACGTCGAGCATGGCAACGGCGGCAACAGTGCGCATGTCTTCGCTTCCTCCACCTAACCGGATACCGCGGACCGGGCATGCATCAAGATAATCTATGCCGATAGCCAGTTTCAAATGCTGATTCGGTTGGCAGGTGTTATTGGTGACATCAAAGCTCTGCCACCGGTCATCCAGCCAGGCTTCCGCCCACGCATGCATGGCCACATGTGCGGAGTCTTCCGAGTATAGATAGCCGCTGACGTAACGCGCCGGGATACCCAGGCTGCGGCAGCAGGCCAGGAAAACATGCGTGTGGTCCTGACATACGCCGGTTTGTGCGGAAAAGGCCTGGGAAGCGCTGTCTTTTACCGTGGTGCTGCCGGGGTTATAGGGCATTTTCAGCAGCAGTTCGCCCATCAGATTGCACAGACTCTCATGCTGTGCCTGCGGCCGGTAGTAACGACTGGCGAAATCGCGGATCGCGCCATCGGCCAGCGTCAGCGGGCTGGTGCGCAGAAACACCAGTGGTGAGAGATGCCCGCAATTATCATCTTCCGTATTATCTTCGATCTCCACCACGCCGTTGGCGACAATGGTAATGGCCTGATGGGGCTGGTCGAGTGTCAGAACATGCAGGATATTGCCGTAAGCATCCAGCGTGCGGGTGGCATATTCCGGCAAGGTCAGATCCCACGACAATATCTTCTGATGACTGGAATCCTGCGGCGTAAGGCGAAGATATTGCGTGCTGTGTTTAACCTGTTGAGCATAGCTGTAATGCGTCTGATGCGTGACATTCAGTTTCATTATTGAGCCTCCAGATAGGTTTGATGAATGCACTCAGCGATGGCATTGGTCTGATCCAGAAACTGCATCAGCCAGGGACTGAGACCCATCTCAACAATTTCGTCCATTTCGGTGAAGCGCAGCTGAGCATAAAGGGTATGAACGCGACGACGGGGCTGATTACCCGCGCTGCCACCGATCTCATCCAGCTCCTGGGCCATAAGTTCGATGCAGGAAAGCAGAGAACGCGGTAGCTCGCGGCGCAGTATCAACAGCTCGGCAATACCTCTCTGGCTGATTTGTTGCTTATAAAGCGTATGGAACGCTTCGCGGGCGCTGACTGCACGCAATAGCGTGTCCATCCGGTAGTATTCACGCACCGGATCCTCATCGGCGTTCAACAGCTGATTTTTAGCATCCAGCAGGCGCGCGGTGCTGTCTGCGCGTTCCAGCAGGGTACCGAGGCGGATGAAGTTTTGTGCATCACTGCGCAGCAAGGTGCCAAACATCGCCCCACGGAACAGATGTGAACGCTCTTTGACCCAGTCAAAGAACGCATCTGCACCGGCAGAACCGACGCCCTGACGGCGGATCAGCTTCATCTCTATCCACGTAGCATTGATGCTTTCCCAGACTTCAGACGAAAGACTGCCGCGCACCGCATGCGCATTGTTCCAGGCCATTTGCAGACAACTGAAAATGCTGCTGTGGTTGAAACTGTCCAGCGCGAAGAAATTAAGCAGATTTCCCATCGACGCCTGCGGATAGTGCTCGTCGAACAGATCCCGCGTGCCGGTCATGGTCAGTGGGACCAGTAAATCATTGTTTTCATCGCGTGCGTGGACATCACGGATCGACATCATCGACAACTTATTGGTCACGTCCAGCAGGCGTGCAATTGTCTCGGCGCGTTCCAGATAACGTGCCATCCAGTACAGTTCGCTGGCTGTTCTGCTTAGCATGCGTCATCCTCCGTCGCATTTTCTTCCAGTACCCAGGTATCTTTGGTTCCGCCGCCCTGAGAGGAATTCACCACCAGTGAGCCTTCTTCCAGTGCTACGCGGGTTAATCCACCCGGTACCAGACGAATTTCGGCGCCGGTCAGCGCAAAGGGCCGCAGGTCGATGTGACGCGGTGCGAGCCCGTTATCGACAAAGGTCGGGCAGGTGGAAAGCGCCAGTGTTTCCTGCGCGATGTAATTTTCCGGTCGAGCGCGCAGCAATTCACGGAAACGTTCAATTTCCGCCTTGCTGGCCTTGGGGCCAATCAGCATGCCGTAACCGCCAGCACCATGAACCTCTTTCACCACCATTGTTTCCAGGTTTGCCAGTACGAAAGAGAGATCGCTCTCTTTGCGGCATTGCCACGTCGGCACGTTGTTGAGAATGGGATCTTCAGCAAGGTAGTAGCGGATCATCTCCGGGACGTACGGATAGATCGATTTATCATCTGCCACGCCGGTGCCTATCGCATTCGCCAGCACCACACCACCGGATCGGTAGACCGACAGCAGGCCGGGAACGCCGAGCATGGAATCGGCGCGAAACGCCAGCGGGTCGAGGAAGGCGTCGTCGATACGTCGATAGATCACATCAATCTTGCAGGGACCTGCGGTAGTGCGCATAAACACCGCGCCGTCTTTCACGAACAGATCGACACTTTCAACCAGTTCAACGCCCATTTGTTGAGCGAGGAAGCTGTGCTCGAAATAGGCGCTGTTAAAGCGGCCAGGTGTCAGTACCACAACGGTGGGATCGTTGACGGTCGTGCTTTCGCGCAGGGTTTGCAGTAAGTGAGAAGGGTAGCGGGAAACCGGCGCGATACGCTGCCCGGCAAACAGTTCGGGATATAACCGCATCATCATTTTGCGGTTTTCCAGCATGTAAGAGACACCAGAGGGCGTACGGAGGTTATCTTCCAGGACGTAATATTCGCCATCGCCTCCCCGCACCATGTCGGTTCCGGCAATGTGGGCGTAAGTATCACGGTGAAGGTCGATACCCTGCATGCACGGCTGATACTGCTCGTTGGCCAGCACCTGTTCAGCGGGCACAATCCCTGCCTTGAGGATCTTCTGGTCATGATAAATATCATGCAGAAACGCATTGAGTGCCTGAACCCGCTGACGAATCCCGCGATCAAGCATCTGCCATTCGCTGGCCGGAATAATACGTGGCACGCTGTCAAACGGGATCAGCCGTTCCGCGCCATCGTCTTCACCATAAACATTAAAGGTAATCCCCACCCGGTGAAACAACAGCGCAGCTTCCTCTTTTTTGCGCTGGACGGCCTGCTGATCGGCTTTCTGCAACCACTGCCAGTAGTCCTGATAATGGCTGCGGTGTTTACCTTCAGCCATCAACATTTCATCAAAAAAGGGTGAATCGGAAAGGTCAATCTTGATCATCATCACCTCACAAACAGGACAGGCTGCAATTGAATCGTTCAATAACACTGACGATCAGGCATAAAGTGTGCCAGGGTGCAAAATGGGCTGAAAATCAGGGAAAAAGGGGCGGTTCTGCCCTGTTCGGGTGCGGCTCGCTTTCAGGTTGTGTGAAAAGAGGGCAAAAACAAGGTGCTTACTTAAATATGGTCGCTGATGAGGCAATTGCCAGTAATGCCAGGAAACGACGCACTTACCGCAGAGTCCGCTTATCGGCTCCATGTGGATCAATTCAAGCTGCCTTAAGCAACATCTGCTTATGGAGCGCAGCAGAAAAACTCCAGGAATGAGAGATCTGTTGAGCGCGAGCAGCGGACAGTGAGTGAGACTGAAGCGGTAAGATAATTCAGACATTCAGGGCGATTCAGGCTGCAATTTATGTTTATATAAATTTTGAGAATCAGTAGCTAAGAATTTTTAAGAGGGGGAATGTGCGTATTCGACCATCATCACGGCTGATCATTCTTTCGCCTGAAAATCATGTCCTGCTCTTCAGGTTCTGTCATGAAGACGATGCTCTGAGGGGAAAAACATACTGGGCAACGCCGGGAGGAGGGCTTGAAAATAATGAATCTTTCGAGCAGGCCGCTCTACGCGAATTATTTGAAGAGACGGGTTTGACAGGAACATTAACTGGACCAGAAATAGCGTCCCGAACTTTCACAATGATGTTACCCAGTGGAGAGACAGTACTTGCTGATGAGCGGTTCTTTATGGTTAATGCAAATACCGTCGATCTCGATCGCTCAGGATGGAGTAGCAATGAAAAGGAAGTCATTCGCGATTATCATTGGTGGACAATAGAAGAGCTGATACACACCAATGAGACAATTTTTCCACGCGACTTAATCATTAACATACTTCAAAGCAAGCCGGACGGATCGTCGACGTTAACGGCGTCATGATATTCTGAACCTCTTCACTGACGCAAAACTGTCCACGGTTGTAACCCGTCTTTCTTCAATGTCATGACTTTGCTGCTATCAGCCCGTCACATAACAGCAACTGCCGCTCTCAAATATTTATTAGGGTGAAAATCCTTTCAGAGCCAGGGTTGCCTGAAGAGAAGGGTTATTCAGACTCAAACGCCAAAAAGCAAAAAGCCCGCTTAGTTTCCTAAGCAGGCTTTTCTAATTTGGCTCCTCTGACTGGACTCGAACCAGTGACATACGGATTAACAGTCCGCCGTTCTACCGACTGAACTACAGAGGAATCGTTTGAACGGGGCGCATAGTAACGGCCACGCCGGAGCATGTCAAAGCTCTTTTTAATAAATTCGCGCGACTGCTGAAATAGTCGCCACTATCGCGTGTTATGCCGTGACAGAACGCGCTGCATAGAGCATTCATGCGGAAAAAGAGGCACGGAAAACTGAGGTGTTTATGAGGTGTTCTGATGGTGCAAAGCGCTTGTCAGACTGCTGTGCGCATGATTTAAGCGGATAGTTTTTTACGGCCGTCACAAAGTCTCTATTCTCGCTTTGTCAGCAACAGAAACGAAACGTAGATTTCATTTCAATCCTGAACAGAATATACGGAGTTGACATGAACAAAGTCAGAATAGGCATGATCGGCAGCGGCTATATCGGGCGCTGCCACGCCATTGCCTACGCCCAGGCACCCACAGTCTTCGCGCTGAAAGGCGAAATCGTGCGGGAGATGCTGGCCGAAGTGAATCCTGAACTGGCGGCCCGACAGGCAGCAACCTTTGGTTTTGCGCGTTCAACCGGTGACTGGCGCGCGCTGGTCAGCGATCCGGCGATTGATGTGGTGGATATCTGCGCGCCTAACTTCCTGCACAAAGAGATGGCGCTGGAGGCGATTCGCCACGGCAAACATGTCTATTCAGAAAAGCCGCTGTCGCTGAGCGTGGCGGACGCGCAGGAGATGGTCGCGGCGGCTGAAGCCGCAGGGGTAAAAACGCTGGTCGGCTTCAACTATATGAAAAACCCCACCAGCCAGCTGGCAAAAGAGATCATTGCCAATGGCGAAATTGGTGATGTGGTGCATTTCTACGGCACCCACAACGAAGATTACCTCGCCAGACCGGAAACCCCGCTCGACTGGCACTGTCAGAAAGCGCTGGCCGGTCTGGGTGCGCTGGGCGATCTGGCGGCGCATATCGTCAATATGGCGCACTACCTGGTCGGTGACATTGCAGAGGTCAGCGGCGACATGATGACGGTAATTACCTCACGGCCCGACCCGAAAGCACCTGAACGGCAGTTACCGGTTGAAAACGAGGATCAGGCCAGCGCGCTGCTGCGCTTCTCGAATGGCGCACATGGCGTGATTGAAACCTCACGCATCGCCTGTGGCGCAAAAATGGGGCTGACGTACGTCGTCACCGGCACCAAAGGCACACTGCGGTATACCCAGGAGCGTATGGCGGAGCTTGAGCTTTATCTGCATGACGATCCCGCCGGGCGTCAGGGATTTAAAACCATCCTCACCGGGCCGGCACATCCAGACTACGCGAACTTCTGTGTTTCAGCCGGGCACGGCATCGGATTTAACGATCAAAAAACGGTGGAGATCCGCGATCTCATCAACGGTATCGCGGCGGGTGATCGCATGTGGCCAGATTTCGCAGAGGGATTACAGGTGCAGAAAGTCCTGGAAGCGATTGCGCACTCCGCAGAGCAGCGCCGCTGGATCGCGGTGTAATGCAGCGTCACAGGTGAGAGGAGATTGCCGCTGCGGTAATGAATGCCGTCGGGCAGGGCGGGAACCTGGGTTTCCCGCCCTGACGTAATCAGATCAAGCCGCTTTTTTCCCACCACAGCTTGTCCAGCGCATAGAACCGATCACGCTGGCTCTCCGGCTGATTGAGATCGCGTTTCCACGGCTTCGCCAGAATATAGTGCAGGTTCTTCACCTCATCATCCTGCCAGAGGCCACGGTGCTGGAAGGGCAGCGTTTTTAACGCATTGTAGATATAAGAGAGCGGTTTCCAGCGTTCCGCGAACACTTCATTCAGCAGATCCTGCTCGGAGAACGGATAAGCGCTGAGATCATCAATGGCGGCAATACGTTTTTCCAGTGCGTCGAACATTGCGTTGTCAGGCTTCAGCACCAGAAAACCGCCGTTGAGATAATAGTCGACGCTCTCCGGCGCCTGCTCACCGCGTGCCTGCCAGGTGTAATGACACTGCTCTGGCTGCCATTCTGGCGGATAAGAGGCAATCTGGTTGGGATTACAGCGGCAGGCGTGACAGGCAGCCAGCGGGTTTTCACCCAGATCCAGCGTAAACAGCTCATCCATGTTTTTAAGCACCAGCATATCCGCATCCAGGAACACCACGCGCTGATAATCAGTGAGCTGCCATGCGCGCAGCTTGGTCCAGACCTCACCGAACTGCGCCGAGGCGTAATGCTGGTCAAGATCGTCACGCGGATAGAGCGGATCGACCGGTTTAATCACACAGCCTTCATTTTGCAGAATCTGACAGTCAGCGTCTGAAATCGCCGATGTCGTCATCACCACCAGCGGCCACTGGCTCTGGCTCTCTTTCAGCGAACGGTGCAGCGCTTTCACGCCCACCAGATAATCGGGTTGTGTTAACAGCGTTACCCAGGCAAACATAGCTTTCCTCAATCAGTCAAAAAGTGGCGTGATGTAGTCGTTACCCAGTCGGCCCTGCGGGTCGAGCTGGCTGCGCAGGGCGCGGAAGGCGTCCCACTTCGGATAGATCTCACGCCAGTTGTAGCGTTCTTCGTCGTAATACTTGCCCCAGTGCGGGCGTCCACCCTCCTCGGCGAGCAATTTTTCCACTTCAGTCAGGAAGTGCAGCCCTTCCTGAGACAGCGAGCCATCATCGGCGTAATAGACGACAAAGCCGAAAAAGCAGGTGGGCTGGTCAGTTGCCGGGCTGAGCCAGGCTGACGATGCGCCGGTGCAGCGCAGGATAATCGGGTAGTGCATATGCGGACGGTTTTCGGCATACCACTGCTTGATCCGGCGAATAATGGCCGGCGTTTTTGCCAGCGGTACGCCGATTTCCACATTGATCTGGGGAACCGCAATGCCTCGGCAGAAGAGCTGGTAGATGTCACCGGTAACATCGGTGAAATCACGAAAACGGGTAACGGTGCGGAACTGTTTTCCCCCTTTGCCTTCAATCTGAGTATCGCGATGCATATGCGCCAGCGTCTGGTCGATAGTGTCGTTAAGACTCTCATCAACCTCACCCTCATGTTCCACCACCTGACGACCCTGTGCTTCATAGCGATCACGCTCTTCGGCACTCGCTTCATGGGCGTTCCAGACGTGCATCAGGTTGTCGTCAACAAACCACCACGCTTTGCTCAGCGGATAGTCGTTGTTCCAGCGCAACAGGTCCTCTTCAAGCGTATCGGCGGACACGGCATTCTTGTGGCAGGTGAAAATGCGAAACGGCTGCGTACGAAGTTTTACCGCAGTAACAATGCCCAGCGCCCCGAGAGAAACCTGCGCGGCCGGGAAGTCAGCTTCACCACGAACAAATTCGCGCACGCTGCCATCGGCCAGCACCATCCGGATTGCCAGCGCCTCATCGGCAATCGAACTCTGCTGCAAACCCTGGCCGTGCGTGCCGGTCGCCATCGCACCGGCCAGCGTCTGAATCGCTATCACACCTGGCGAAGATGCCAGCATGCGGTTCATTTCGGTCAGGCTGCGATAAACCTGCTCAAGCGGGGTCGCGCCACCAAAGGTCACGCTCTCTTCATCGCTGGCGAGCTGGCCACTCAGTGCGCTGAGATCAAGCAGCACATCATCATCAGCGACGTGCAGCATGCGGCCTGGCGACAGCTTGCTGCCAATCACCCGAATCTGACCGCGTGACTCCCGAAGAAGTGTCTGTAATTCCGCTTCACTGGCGGGACGCTGAACCTGCTGACGACGACCGATCTGCGCGTTCTGCGCCCAGTTCCACAGTGCATCATCATCGGGTTTAATATGGGTCTGACGAAGCGGATAGAGGCGTGCGTCTCTGGTCACAACAGTATTCCTTATTATTGCATTTAAAAGACAAGTATCACTAAGCGTAGACTATTGCCAAATGCAGTCAGGAATGCCGGTAATTATTTACGGATGTAACGTAACGTTGCGGTGACAGCCAGCTGACGATTGCGGCGAATACTCTCCGCTTCGCTATTATCAGGGCTAAACAGAGCGTTGAAAGTATAACGGTTCGAAACGTGGTGAACGCAGATGCTACTGATCAGGCGATGAACATCAATGGTCTGCACGCCGGATGTAAACACGCCCTGTTGCTGACCCCGTGCCAGGATATCATCCAGCAGATCCAGCGCACTGCGGTTCAGTACTTTTATCTGCGCCGACTGGGAAATATAGCGACCGCGCAGCAGGTTCTCACTGCACACCAGCCGGATAAAATCGGGATGCTCGACATGGTAATCAAAACTGGCTTCCACCAGCCGTGTCATAGCCAGCTCTGGCTCCATCGCCGCAAGGTTAAGGCCCGTTTCATGCTGACGTATCTGCTGATAAACCTGTTCCAGCACGTCGATATAAAGCTGTTCTTTACTGCCAAAGTGATAGACCACCATGCGTTTCGTGGTCTGCGCATGCTCAGCAATCTGCTCCAGCCGCGCACCCTGCATACCAAATTCTGCAAACGTCTTAAGTGCGCCGGCAATGATGCGTTTTTTCAGCCCTTCAGGGTCATTTTTACGTTTTGTTAGTTCTGACATGGTGCTCAATAAAGTGATTCTGACCGGGGAATGTTAGCACAGTGTTGAGTGGCTGCCTGCAACCGCAGGCGCAGCAGATGCGGCAACCTGGCACACGCCGGAAGATTGCAGGTATAATCCCGGATAGAATTTCACAGCTTCAGAGACGACTCAGAGACCACAATGACAAAACTCACCTTGCAAGAGCAGATGCTGAAAGCGGGATTGGTATCCAGCAAAAAAATGGACAAGGTTCAGCGCACAGCCAAAAAATCCCGGGTTCAGGCGCGCGAAGCCAGAGCCGCGGTGGAAGACAACAAAAAGGCGCAGCTTGAGCGGGATAAGCAGCTGAACGAACAGCAGAAGCTGGCTGTGCTGTCGAAAGAGTACAAAGCCCAGGTCAAGCAGTTGATTGAGATGAACAAAATTGATGTGGCAAAAGGCAACATCACCTTCAACTTTACCGACAATAACCTGATTAAAAAGATCATGGTGGATAAGCCTACGCAGACGCAGCTGATTAATGGTCGTCTCGCCATTGCCCGCCTGGCTGCCGACGCCAGTGGTGAGAGCCAGTACGCTATCATCCCGGCCAGCGTAGCGGATAAAATTGCGCAGCGTGATGCCAGCGCCATCGTGTTAAACAGCGCATTAAGCGAAGAAGCACAGGACGAAGATGATCCTTATGCTGATTTCAAAGTCCCTGACGATTTGATGTGGTAATTGTATTCTGACCCATTCAGAACGGGCTGGCGGCAGAGAGTTGCATTACCTCGCCGCTGACAGGATGAACAAACGTCAGCCCACTGGCGTGCAGCATCAGCCTTTCTGCCTGTTGGGCGCCCGGCATCAACAGCCCACCGTAAAGATCACAGCCCAGAATCGGGTGCCCCCGCTGCTGACAGTGAATACGAAGCTGGTGGGTGCGTCCGGTTTCGGGCGTCAGCTCAACCCGCGTGACCGGCAACGCGTCTCCCTCACTTCCCTGATAATAACCGCGTTCAGTGACCCGGTAGCGTGACCGCGCGGGTTTGCCCCTGATGGCGCATATCGTCATCCGGGGAAACAACGCCGGATCTTTCGCGATGGCAGCATCAATGACTCCCTCATCATCGGACAGATGGCCGCACAGCAGGGCCTGGTAGGTTTTGCTCACGCTACGCTGGCTGAACTGCTGGCAGAGGGCGGCGTTAATCGCCTTGTTTCGTGCAACAACCATCAGGCCGGATGTGCCGAAGTCGAGCCGATGCACCAGCGTGCAGCCAGGGAAAAGGCTGACCAGCCGGTGATGCACCGAATCAAGATTTTGAGGATTTTTACCTGACAGGCTCAGCAATCCGCCGGGTTTGTTGATCACCAGCAGATGTGCATCCTGAAAGAGAAATGTGATCTCATCAAAGCAGGGTGGGGCGATAAACGTATCGATAATGGCAGACATGGTGCAACCGGCAGACAAATGGCCGGAGATCATAACCTATTGCCCGGTCACTGACGACGACGGCAGACTTCACCGGGTCTTTATTCTCCCGTAATGGTTTCACCGCTTTGTGTGGCGAGCGACTGGCTGGCCTGATGCGTTCCGAACCCCGCCTGAGCAACAAATACTGAGCATACCGTCGCGGCTAACAACGTGAGAAGAACAGAAAGTTTCATGGCTGCATCCAGTGCTGATAAGGGCAGTCAGTCTGGCAGGAACGGTGACAGAGACAAACAGAACAATCCGGAAAAAAACTTTTAGTACATTTGAACAGCAACTTGCACGATTTTTAGTGATTTATTCGGGCAAGTCTCGCTTTAACGACTACAGTCTCTGGTGAGGTTGTCATCAATTCGTACCAAATGGAGGATTTTCTGTGTTAATTCAAAACGACGAGAAAGGCCACGTCATTATTGGCGAAGCGGCACTAAGCCTTGCCCTGGGTGAGAAAGAAATCAGTATCGCATCACTCTTTACTCAGCTGGGTTTGATGGCGAAATCTGAAAGCAACGCTGATCGACTGGAGAAAATCGACAAAGCCAGAAACTGGCTGAGTAGTTTTACTTCACCAGCGGTTGCCCAGCAGCAGGTGCCGTACCTGCGAACGCTTGCAGGCCTGAACGAAGAGCTGAACTAGCCCCGATAGAACTGACGCCAGTGGACGTAGTCCGGCTCCGGCCGGAAAACGACGAAGCGGACGACCTCAACGGTTGCGCGAGAGCGTATACCGGCCGGAGATAATGTCAGGGACGACACTTCTCCTGCCCTCAAAAACTGCACCTGTGATCGCGACATTATCCCTTTCTACTACAACCTCCCAGATCCCTTTCTGCCTGCAAACCGCCAGCCTGATACAAATCAGGCGAGAGACACATCGCACCCGCCGTCCAGCCAGATTGTATCGCTGCCATAATATTCAACACCTTCACGTCGTGCCTGCGGCGGCCGTTGCTGTAGGCTTTCTGTTTATCGACTGTCTTGTTGTCTGAAGATAATGACTATTTCAGCCAGCCTCGTTGTGACAAGGCTGGCTGAATTAACGTGCAGAACAGATTGACGCGTTGCTACGGGTTAAAAACTCTCCCAGCTGGCGTCTGCGGATGCCGCCACAGGCACAGCAGGTACTAAACGTGGCGTCAGAACCGGAGTCCGGGTTTGCACGGCAGAGAGACGGAACACAGCCACTGTTTTTTCCAGTTCATCTGCCTGCGACTCCAGAGAGCTGGCTGCAGCGGAAGACTCTTCAACCAGCGCGGCGTTCTGTTGCGTGGTGGTATCCATTTCGGCCATGGCCGTGGCAATCTGAGAAATGCCGCGGTTTTGCTCGTCAGATGCGGCAGCAATCTCACCCATAATGTCTTTAACCTGACTGACTGAGCGAACGATGTCATTCATCGTGGTGCCGGCGCGTTCAACAAACGCAGAGCCATCCTGCACCCGGTCAAGTGACTCGCGAATCAGCGTTTCAATCTCTTTAGCGGCCAGCGAGCTGCGCTGGGCCAGATTTCTCACTTCACCTGCAACCACCGCAAACCCGCGCCCCTGTTCACCGGCGCGTGCCGCTTCCACGGCAGCGTTGAGTGCCAGGATGTTAGTCTGGAAAGAGATGCTATTGATGACGTGAATGATTTCGCCAATTTTCCCTGAACTCTGGCTGATGCTGTCCATGGTGACGATAACATCACGAATAATCTCACCACCGCGTCCGGCATTCACCGACGCATCGGTCGCCAGCTGACTTGCATGGTGGGCGTTCTCCGCATTCTGTTTCACCGTCGAGGAGAGCTCTTCCATACTGGCAGCTGTCTGAACCACGGCGGCAGACTGCTGCTCAGTGCGCGATGACAGGTCGGTGTTGCCTGCGGCAATTTCTGCCGAAGCGCGCGCCACGCTGCTGACGCCATCGCGCACGTTGGTGATGATGTTCTGCAGACTAATGTTCATTGCATCTACCGCCTGCATCAACTGACCTAACTCATCGCCACGCGTGGTTTTCAGCGAGGTTGTTAAATCACCGCTGGCGATACGCTGCGCGGCATTCAGTGTCTCTTTCAGGGGCTGCGTAATGCTGCGGGTGATCCGCCAGGCAATCAGCAGGCTCAGAATGGCACAAATCAGCGCGGCAAACGCAATACGCCACTCCGCCTGTTTAATGAACTCTGCAGAAAGCTGAGACTGGAACGCAAAGGTGTCAGAGACTGCCGCATTGAGCCTTTCAGCAGCAGCAGTCAGGCTCGCAGATTCGCCTTTTTCTTTCTCTGAAGCATCGATATAGCGCGTTAAAGCCTGGCGCTGCTGCGCAAGCGTGTTAAGTAAGTTTCGCGTGCCATCACTGATGGTGGGCTGAGCAAAAATGTCCAGCTGCTCACTCAGCGTATTAATCGCAGTGTATTCTTCCAGGACCGCATCTCTGCTGGTCTCTGTGGGTTTATCCAGAAACGCTTTTTCAACATTGGCGGCATCAAACAGTGCGGCAGCCAGATGCATGACGGGAAGGGCCGCATCCGGTGACTGAGCCATATCGAGCGATTCAAACTGATGTGCAAAACCGATCAGGGCACCGGGTTTAATCGCATTGAGAGCGGCGGAGGTCGTTTCCGCGGATGCCACGAATTTCTCACGCTGGTTCTTATAGTCGTTGAGCAGCTGTCCCATCAGGGTGACTTTCTGCTGACCAATCTCATCCCATTTGAATCCATCCAGCCGTTTATAAAGCGCTTCTAGATCCTTCAGGGCCTGAACGTTCTGTGACGCAAATTTGGGATCTTTGGTGTACTGGTAGAGGGTACGGTTAAGACGTGCTTTGCCTAAGGTGTTAACCATTTCCACGGTAATTGAGCGCCGGGCAGAGTTGTCTTTGATACTGCGAAAACAGTCAAAAGCCATAAAGGTAATGGCAAGGGAGGCAGCGATAAGGACGATAAAGCCGGCACCCAGTTTTTTTCCGATTTTAATATCAGAGATACGTTGAGAAAGACCCATGAGGTTCACCTTTAATGAGGTTCAGAAGCAGAAGAAAAGAAAAAAAAGTTAAATAATGCCAAAGATGATCTTTATATCGTCAGGGTGAAAATAACCTTTAATTTTATTTATAATTGCATGAGGGGCTAATGAGTTGGCTTTTTATTGTTAATATTGAAATTATTTGCCTTCTAATAATTTCAGGCATGATTGCAAGCTTCTGATTAATAAAATAAAAATTTATAATTATATGGAGTTGAATTGTATTTATTTGATCCTGATCAAAATTATTTTATGAAAGTATGGATCAAAAGCGATAACGGTTTACAAAGGGAAAGTGCAGGATTTTGCTAATGTTTTGATTAAGCAGTCAGATATAAACAGCTTTATTCATGAGCAATGCTATTTACCACGCGCTCTATCCTATAAAGTAGAAATCCCACTCTCAATAGTGAGCACAACTGATGCCAGATTACTGTTTCTACACGCAGGAAAAACAGACCATTGCCCTGGCAAGGTCAGACATGAACCGCGCCAGCGAGTTGCTTGCTCAGGGGTTTATAAAAGAGGCTGAAGAAGTGCGTGCTCCTGATGAAAAGCAGGCCGCTGCGCGCTTTGCAGATATCAGAAAAGAGAATGCCATTGATCGGCATAACTTTCTGGCCGGCGCGGGAACAATGCCGTTGATTGGCGTGCTCACAGCGTTGGCTGCCTTTCTTTTCTGGCGTAAAAAATAATCCTGATTCTCCGCAGTTCTTCAAAAAACAGTCGGCCGACGCCCTGACGCTATCGGGCACAGCATTATCACAGGAAGCTGTGCCAGGCGTTAACCCGCCAGCGTCTCTTAATATGGTGGGGTTGTCTCGCTGGCGCAAAGAATGTACACCCACGTCCGGCAAGAATCTTTATTATCTGTCAGGCGATCATCTTCATCCTGAATGACTCCGAATTTACGCAGGTTCCCCTTTCCAAACCACTCTGCTAAACATTATTACAGATATTATTCATGCCTTCAGATTGATGTGACAGTGATTAGTTTGTTTAAAATTTAAATCACATTAAGGTTAGTCAGGTGTCACCGAAAAATTACGCTGATTTTTATCTCAGACCGTATTCAGTTATCGACTAATAAAATTAGTGATCTCACTAAAAATTCAGTATGGTCTGAACGTTATCCTACATTCCCCCTCCATTCTTTAGTTCCATCCCTAATCGGCTCAGGCATGCAGAAATAAAATTTTCAGTATTTTATACGTTAGTTATTCCATGGAATAAAAAGCGAATTGAAAATCCGACACCAATAGCGCTCAACTTCAGCGTAACGCTGAATAGGTTATTTCTCATTAGTGCCATCCTGTCAAAAAGTAACAGAGCTGCCCGGCAGAAAAACTGCCGGTAACTTTTATTTAAGGGTACACACAGGCAATCGCCGCCCCGCCTCTGTTTCTGTCACCTGAAGTGGGGAGGCTTATTATTATTTAATGATTAATAACAGAGGGTCTTTATCTAATACGAGGTTGTCGCGTTCCGCCCAGCCTCTGAGCTTGCCGGGGTTAAGTAATCCTTCAGGATCAAGACACTTCTTAACAGAAACGACGTCAGGTTTAATTTCTCCCTGTTTACCATCCTCAATATGATAAACATGTGGGTTATTTATTTTTACGTCATTGTCACGGAAGGTTGTCATTATTTCATTCAGTCTTTCTTCAGTTGAATAACGCACAAGTTGCAAACCGCTTGCGGTAATGTTGCCATCATTGTCACGCAGGAATTCAATATGCGAAATAACCTCATCACCGAACAACGCTGCCATATCGATAATCTGCTGACGATAACAGGTGTGATTAAACGCTGTCTGTAAATATGTCAGAGAGCTGTCAACTTTAAGTGCGTGCAGCGTGGTGTGGTTCCAGCAATACTCCATCAGCGACGCGTTAGCCTCACGCGCTTCGTCGGCCGGCTGGCGCAGGGCGCTCTGACCGCGGTATTTTTCCAGCAGATGCGCGCAAAATCCTTCGCTTTCCTGCGCGATCACACTGATTACCGCATGCTGGCTGGCCTGATAGCGTCCGTTCAGGTGACTGAAATAAGAGGGGATTGGCGCGGCGAACAGCGCGAGCTGGCGTTTTGCCAGCCCCGGCGAACGGGCAAAGGCATTGGCATAATCCAGCGCGTCGGTGAAATCATCAAACACGTCCAGCCTCTCAATCCACTGATGGACCGGTGCCAGTGCCAGCGCCACCTCAAGCACAATACCGTTGCTGCCATAGGCATGATGCAGCAGCAATGCCTGTGGCGCGGGCACCTGCAGAATGCGTGGTTCGGCTTCCATCGTCATGACTTTTACGCTGAGCACATTGCCGGGCGCGCCGAGTGGGCCGTAATTAATGGAGCCGATACCGCCAAATCCGCCGCCGTAAAGGCCGCCCAGACTGGCGAGCCGGTAGGTGGAAGGCATGCAGCGCAGTTCCCATCCTGTTGGCCGGGTCAGGGTTTCAATCTCCGCCAGCCGGATCCCAGCCTGCGCCCGTACCACGCCGTTGCCCAGTTCACATACCTGATTGAATCCGGTCATATCGACCAGAATGCCGCCCTCCAGTGGCACCAGCTGGCCGTAGTTGCCGGTCGCGCCGCCGCGCAGGATCAGCGGCAACTGATGCTGAACACAGGCTTTCACCAGTAATCTCAGCTCTTCTTCGCTGCGCGGCCTGACCACGGCATCGGCCTGTTTGTCTTCCAGTTGCCGCTTAAGCACCGGGCTGAACCAGTGAAAATCACGGGAAAGGCGTTTGACCTTCGGCGCCTGTAAAGTCCAGTCCAGATCAGGTAGCGCCTGCAGAATCAGGGCGAGCGCCTGTTGACGTTGTTCACTGTCCATAATCTTCCTGCCTAAAGATGAATGAGGTTAATGAGATTGCACGGCTTCGCTTTCATGCCAGGCACTCAGCACGCGTCGGGAAATCCAGGACATCGCGCCAAAGAGTGCAATGCCGGTGAGTGAAATAAGCAGCAGAGCGGCAAACATCAGCGGGATGTCCAACTGATAGCCAGCCTGCAATATCTGGTAGGCCAGGCCGGTATTATTGCCGCCGGTGCCGGCCACAAACTCAGCCACCACCGCACCAATCAGTGACAGACCGCTGGAAATGCGCAGTGCGCCGAAGAAATAGGGCAGAGCGGAGGGAATGCGCAGGCGAATGAGGATTTGCAGACGGCTGGCGTGATTCAGCTGAAAATAGCTCAGCAGCCCCGGCGATACGCTGCGAAGCCCCTGTGTGGTATTGGAAATAATCGGGAACACCGCCATCAGCGTTGAACACACCACCAGCGACAATGTGGTGTCTTTGACCCAGATGATGATCAACGGCGCGATGGCGACGATCGGCGTCACCTGCAGGAACACGATGTAGGGAAACAGCGCGGTTTCAATAAAGCGGTTCTGTACCAGTACGAACGCCACGACTGCACCGATGACAATCGACAGTAAGAATGAAATCAGGGTGATTTTCAGGGTGAACAGCAGCGACGTCATCAGCGAACCGCAATGTGTCCACAGGCTTTGCAGCATCACCACCGGTGACGGCACCAGAAACTGAGGGATGTTGAAATAGCTCACCCAGCCTTGCCATAGCAAAATGACCACCACGGCGACTACCGCCGGATAGAGCACTTTGCGAAACGTGGGGTTGTTGATCCACGGAGAAGCATTTTGCGTTTTCATACCGTTACTCCATACCCGATTGGCTGGCTTGCAGCAGGCTGTCCTGCAACTGCTTCGCATAGCGTGAAAATGCCGGACTGACGCGGAAATCTTCGCTGCGCGGAAAAGGTTCGTTGATGGCGATATCTTCCACCACGCGCCCCGGACGCGCGGCCATCATGATCACCCGCTGCGACAGGAACACCGCTTCGTGGATCGAGTGAGTGACGAACACGACCGTCAGTCCCTGTTCCCGCCACAGGCGCAGCAGGTCGCTGTCGAGTTTGTTGCGGGTGATTTCGTCGAGCGCGCCGAACGGTTCATCCATCAGCAGCAGCTTCGGGCGCGTGACCAGGCCGCGGGCAATGGACACGCGCATCTGCATGCCGCCTGACAGTTCGCGAGGCAGGACGTTGGCAAATTTGCCAAGCCCCACCAGTTCCAGCGCTTCACTGACGCGGGTATTGGCTTCAGCGCGGGGTACGCCTGCCAGATCCAGCGGCAAACGCACGTTGTTCTGCACATTACTCCACGGCATCAGCGTGGCTTCCTGAAACACGAAAGAGAGCGGAACCTGCGCTTTTTCACGACTTTCGCGGCGCCACAGCATCAGCTTGCCGTCGCTGGGTTCCACCAGACCGGCAACCATTTTTAACAGCGTACTTTTGCCGCAGCCCGACGGGCCGAGCAGCGTGACAAATTCACCCTGATTAATGGTCAGATTGACCGGCAGAAGCGCGCGGGTGCCGTTGCTGTAAATTTTCTCCGCCGACAACACCTCGATAGCCGGAACGGTTGGAGAAATAACTGAGCGGACATCGCTCATCACGGTGAGTTTCGGGGCTGAATTCATGGCATAACCTTCGCGTCTTTAATCATGTCGAGGGTATAGGTCTGCGCAAACGGCACTTTATCCGCGTCGATGAGTTTATTTTTGACCAGCATCTCCCAGGTCTTTTTCAGACGAGGTTCAGTGATGATGCCGATACCGCCGGTTTGCGCGTCGCCACCCGTCACCAGCGCATACTTCTTCATCTGCGCAATGCCAAAGGCAATCTGGTCGGCGCCCATTCGCGGGTTAGCCTGGGTAATGAGCGCGTTGCCCGCGGCGGGGTCCTGCAGATATTCTTTCCAGCCCTGCATGGAGGCTTTCACGAACGCCGCCACGGCTGCCGGGCGTTTTTTGACAGTGTCGGCCATGCAGATAATGGAGTTGCCGTAAGGCGGATATCCCCAGTCGCTAAGCATGTAGACATAGAACGGTTTGCCACCTTTCTCGATTGAGAACGGCTCGGAAGTCACATAACCCTGCTGTACCAGATTATTGTCCGCAAGAAACGGCTGCACGCTGAAGGTGTAGGGCCGGACTTTGGCGTTACCCAGCCCCAGTTCACTTTTCGCCCAGGGCCAGAATGAGGTATACGCCTCGGTCGCCAGCAAAAAGGTTTTGTCTTTCAGTTGCTCGCCGGCCCCGACTTTATCGTGGCTGATAAACACCGTCGGCGAATGCTGGAACACCGTCGCCACGGTCACCGCATGCACGCCAGCCTGCCAGGTTTCCAGCGCCTGGCCATTGTCGCCGAGCGTACAGTCCGCCTGACCGGCGGCCATCAGTTGCATCACGTTAACCTGCGGGCCGCCCATTTTAATGCTGACATCCAGACCGGCGGTTTTGTACAAACCCTTAGCCTGCGCCTCGTAAAATCCGCCATGCTCCGCCTGCGCGTACCAGTTGGTCAGGAACGTGAATTTCTCTTCCGCCATTGAACTGGCCGAAACGCCGCCCAGCAGCAGAGCCAGCAGGGTGTAAGTGGGTGAACGCCGTAGTTTCATCTTGAGAATTCCTTTATTCAGAGGCCAGAGAAGACGAAGGAGGAGTGAAGCGGGTTTGCACAAAGCCGTTCCAGTGGTGTTTACCCCAGGTGGGTTCGCTGCGGACTGTCCATTCCATCAGGTGGATCTCCGTGATCGCCTGCGCCCAGCTTGCCGCCAGCGAATCGAGGATCGCGTGCCCCTGTTCGGCGGTTGCGCCAATCGGATCGCCGATTACGCCGCTCGGACCAAAATCATAAGAAGCCCAGGCGGCGACAGGGCGGCCAGATGACAGCGTCGGACAGGGAAACGCCGGCGGATAATTGGCGACCGCGTGCTCCATGTGAACGCATTCCGGTGCCAGAGCCAGCATCACTGCCGTTTCGCTGTGACCGGCATGCATCGCCATTTTCTGCTCCTGCGCACTCAGGAACTGATTTTCCACGTTAGGCACGCGGAACACGTCGTGCGGGATCATGATCATGTCCCCGTGACGCAGGCGCATTTCCCGCGAGGCCATTTGCAGCACCTGCGGCTGTCCGCCGTGCCCATTGATCATCAGCAGTTTGCGGAACCCGGCGCGGTAGAGCGATTCGGCAATTTCCAGCACCGTCTGCAACAGCGTGTCGCCGGTCAGGGTCAGCGTGCCGGGGAAGTTCAGATGCTCGTCCGACTTGCCGTAAGTAATGGGCGGAATCGCGAAGGCCGGAATCTCTTCCGGAAGCCGCGCCAGTGCGTGACCTGCGACGCCGGAGGAAATCACGCTGTCCACCGAACACGGCAGATGCGGGCCATGCTGTTCGATGGCGCCGGTCGGTAAGACAATCACGGTGTTAGCCTTGTCGGGCAGAGCAGCGATAGCTGTCCAGCTCAGAAAAGGGAGAAAACGTTCTGCGGGAATATAGCCGTTAATCATGCTCTGCCTCGTGTTCGGACTTGTCAGGGTTAGCGGGACTGGGGTAACCAGGCGGTGGCTTCCACTTCAATCAGCACGTCGGCGCAGGGCAGCATTTCGCTGACCTGAACCACGGTAGAAACCGGCGGTTGACCGGGATAAAAAAGCTTTCTGACCCGGCTGTAATAGGGGAAATGATCAAGATTGCGAAAGTACTGCACCAGCTTGATCACATCACTCATCTGCCCGCCGGCGTCTTCAATGATGTGGCGGATACTTTCGAGCACATACCAGCTCTGGGCGAGGATCGGCCCCTGTTTGATATCAGTCGAGAATTCGCCGGTTTCACCCAACAGCAGGCGTGCTTCGGCGGGGATATCCTGAAAGCCGCGCACGATGGTCCCGCTCTGCGGATTAACCGGAATCACGCCCGAGAGAAAAACAAAATCGCCCGCGCGGCGCCACGCGGCATAGTTGGCGAGCGGTTTACCCGCACCCGCTTCAAGACTCATGGGATAACTCCGGATTCCAGGTACGTTGGTGGGCAAGCCTGCCATGGTGGAAAACCAGCCGGGCTGCGCTGTTTAAAGGCCAGGTCAGGCTGTCGCTGCCTGGAAAGAGAATCAGCGTGGCATCGCTGCCAGGTGCGAGTGGCAGGCCGGGCGGTGCATCACCGCTCAGCGCGGTGACATCGCAGATCAGTCGCGACTGCCAGTCAAAAACGTTATCCAGCTGCAGTGCGAACAGGGCACAGGCCAGCGTATCCAGCGGGTCGTAGCTGCCGGCCGGACAAAAAGCGTCCTGCACGTTATCGCAACCGAGCAGCACCGGAACGCCTGCCGCCTGCGCCTCTTTCAGCAGCGTTATGCCGCGCTGTCGTGGCGTGCGGCTGGTGACGGCATCCTGCAACAGCAGGTTGGTCATCGGCAGTGCAATCAGCGTGACGCGCTGCTCCGCCAGCAAACGCAGGACCTCCACTGCCTGATGTTCACTGCCGGAGGCCAGCGCGCAGCCGTGGCTGCAACAGATATGGCCGCTGAATCTATTTTCTGACAGGTAATGCGCCAGCCAGCTCAGGCCGTGTGCCACCGGCGAGAGCTCTTCATCGATATGCAAATCCAGATTCAGTTGCCAGCACGAGGCACTGCGCATCAGGTTGGTCATGGCGGCCGGATCCCAGTTGGATGAGTGGATAAATCCACCCAGCAGGCAGTGGTTCCCGCTTTGCGCCACCGCAGCGGCGATGCGGTCAGCGGCCTCGCTGTCGGCAAAAAGAGTCAGCGGGACCAGCGCCACCCGTTCCAGCATGACGCCGGGTTGTGTGATAGTGGCCAGTGCCGTCCAGGCCAGCGGCGGCGTGGCATCGAACCAGTCAATATGGGTGCGCAGGCGGGTTACGCCGTTGGCGGCGGCCCATGCCATTCCCTGTCGGGCACGCTGATGAAGATCTGCCGTGGTCCAGTGCCGGCGATCCTCATGCAGGGTTTCAATCGCGGCCAGCAGACCGGGTTTTAGGGGACGGCTGCGACCAATGGTGAAGGTTTTATCAAGATGCGCATGAGGTTCGAGCAGACCTGGCAGCGCCAGCATGCCCTGTGCGTCCCACAAATCATTCTGGTCGGGCTGAAAAGGCGTCATGGAAGTTATTTTGCCTGCCTCAACGCGCAGATCTGCCGTCACCGGTTCACCTGCCTCCTCAGGCCACCCGGCAGGAAGCAGCCAGGCGGGAAGGCGAACGTTGGCAATGCCGTTTAACGGTGAGGCAAAAGAAGGAAAGTTCATATTGAGGCTCCGCGTTGGCATTACAGGTCCAGGACCAGAACAGGACTCTTAGCGCGCGAACAGCACAGCGTAATCTGCGTGTTCTCCGCTTTCTCTTCTTCTGTCAGCACGCAGTCGCGGTGATCGGGAATACCGTCGATGACGTCCGTAATGCATGAGCCGCAAATACCCTGTTCGCACGACAGCATAATATCGACTCTGGCACTCAATAAGACTTCTGCAATGCTTTGGTCTGAACCAACTAAATAACGTTTTCCGCTGGATTTCAGCTCAATGTGAAATTCAGAGTTGGCGTTATTTTTGTTTATAGTGTTATTGCTGAATCGCTCAAAAGATAATTGATTCTTATGCCAGTGGTGCGTGTACATAATCTCTTCAAGGCGCTTAATAAACCCATCCGGGCCACAGGCCATCACCTGCGTATTGGCATCCGGCTGACACAGGCTCAGCGGCGTCGTGTGCCGCAGGGAATCGTTTGCGCTGCTGTCATGTAAAAAGAGATTTTTTGCCAGTGAAGGTGCTGTGAGACGCGGTAAATACGCCGCTTTATCCAGGCCCGAAATGTAGTAGTGCAGTTCAAATTCAATGCCTTGCCGAGAAATCTGTTCCGCCATCGCCAGCAGTGGCGTAATGCCAATTCCTCCGGCAAATAACAGATAGCGCCCGGCGGCTGGCAGAGGGAAATGGTTACGTGGCATCGAGATATTGAGTGTGTCGTTAGCTCTGAAATGATGATGAATAAAGTGCGACCCGCCGGTCGCGTTGTCTGCCAGTTTTACGCAGATTTCATAATATTCCCCGCTGTGATTTTCGTTGCAGAGAGAATACTGGCGCGGGCCAATTTCAGGAATGAAAAGGTCAATGTGCGCACCGGGTAACCAGGGCGGTAATAATCCACCGTCCTGCGCAATAAGTTGCAGTGAAATATTTCCTTTACCATTTTCGCCGATCGCCTTGATCGTGACAGGAATTAATCCGGCATCATTCATCGTCATTTACCGTATTCATTTTGATGAGTCATTCATAAACCAGGGTAACCTGTTCACCGCATAACCTGCTGCCATCCGGCCTGGAATAGCCCGCGGCGGGATGTAATGTCGATGAAACGATTGTTCCCATTGCAATGAAAGCTACGTTATTGTTGTAAAGCTGTTGCGTCCAGCGCTTTGATTCGCACATCCCGTTGCAAAAAAGAGAGCACTCAATCATGTTCGCATTCTCACGGTTTCTGCTGTACTTCACTGAGGTTGCCCGCCAGGGCTCGTTTCGTAAGGCGTCAGAAACCTTACATGTCGCCGCATCGTCGATTGACCGGCAGATCCTGCGGGTGGAAAAAGAACTGGCAATGCCGCTGTTTGAACGGCACCCGACCGGATTGCGGCTAACGGCAGCCGGCGAGCTGCTATTGCACGCCGCCAACAACTGGAAAAAGGATTTCACCCGCGTCTGCGAGCAACTCGATGACCTGCGCGGTCTGCGGCGCGGACACGTGCGAATTGCCACCATTGACGCCATCAACCGGCAGTTTTTCTCGGCGATGCTCAGGAAGGTGCATGCTGATTATCCGAATATCTCTTTCACGCTGACCACCATGAACAATGTGGACATTCAGCAGGCGCTGATATCTGGCGATGCTGACTTTGGTCTGATGCTTAATCCGCAAAGTTCACGAGAGTTGCAGGTACGCGCTTTTGCAGAAATCGAGCTGGGGATTGTGGTGCCGAAAGGGCACCCGCTCGGCGACAGAAGCCACGTGCGTTTTAGCCAGTGCATGGAATATCCGTTTATCCTGCCGGCTGCGCCGCTGATGCTGGCCGAACCCGTCCAGGCGCTGATGAATATCAACGGCGACATGATTAACGAAGTCGCGGTATCCAATAACATCCACATGATCCGCTCGCTGATTAAAGAGAAAATGGGCATCGGTATTCTCTGCTGGCTCGACATCATTGATGAGGTGGAAAGCGATGAACTGCAATTTATTCCGCTGACCGATCCGCAATTAAAAACGTTCACCCTTTCGTTGTGCGTCGCCCCGACAAGACAGCTTTCGCTGGCCGCCTCGATGATGCTCAAACAGCTGGAGATGTTGTTCAGCGAGATCCAGATGCCGCGAGGTGATCGGGATTGATTTGCACTGTTCTGGTGCTGGCTGCTTTGTAATGAATCAAAGGTTGCAGAGCCAGCGCCGATCAATCCCCTGTTAAAGCGCAGAGAAAGCGCATTCGTGGAGTTGGCACCTTTCTTGTATAACCCACAGTGAGTAGAAGCGGTCAGTGCGGGCAACTGCGCGGGACATTGCTCAGCAACCATTTCGCGGTTCATTTAGAGCCGGTCAGGGGAGCTGAGCCGCATTCGCTCAATGCCCCCTCCGGTGATGATTAGGAGAGGAGCAATGAAGTCAGTTTCCCGCATTCCCCTGTCTTGCTGCGTGCTGAGCGCGCTGATCCCTGCCGCATTTTCACTGTCGGCACACGCCGATGAGAAAATAGCGCTACTGACATCCTGGTACGCGCAGGCGGAGCAGGGCGGCTATTATCAGGCGCAGGCCACAGGCATTTACAAGCGTTACGGGCTGGATGTCAGCATTCAGTCTGGCGGCCCGCAGGTCAACGGCATGCAGTTGCTGCTGGCAAAGCGCGCGGACGTGATCATCGGTTATGATCTCCAGCTACTCGAATCCCTGCAGCGCGGTTTTCAGGCCAAAGCCATCGCCGCACCTTTCCAGTTTGATCCTCAGGGGCTGCTGACACATGCTTCAGTCACTTCCCTGGACGGTCTGAAAGACAAAACCATTTTAGTCTCCAGCTCCGGGCAATCGACCTGGTGGCCATGGCTGAAAGCACGCTATCAGCTTAGCGATTCAGAGGTTCGTCCTTACACCTTCAATATCCAGCCCTTTGTGGCTGACGAAAATGTCGCGCAGCAAGCCTATGTCAGTTCTGAAGTTTTTCAGGCACAAAAGGCGGGTGTGAAATCAAATTTCTTCCTCTTCTCGGAGCACGGCTATCCCCCTTACGGCGGCATTCTGATCACCCGTCCTGAACTGATCAGCAGCCGGAAAGAGGCGATGGCTAAGTTTGTAAAGGCGTCGATGGAAGGATGGATAAGCTATCTGCAAAATCCGGCGGCGGGCAACGCGCTGATCAAAAAGGATAATCCGAAGATGACGGACGACCTGCTGGCCTGGGGCGTTCAGCAAATCAAAGCGCACCATCTGATTGACGGCGGTGATGCGGCAACGAAGGGGTGGGGCACCATGACGGAGGCCCGCTGGCAGAAAACCCGTGATTTCATGGTGAACGCCAGACTGCTGAATGCGAATACCGACTGGAAGCAGGCGTATACCACTGAAATTGTCGACCAGATGCAGGTTAAGCCCTGAGGAGTGTTGCAATGTCATCTGACGTTTTACTGATTAAAAATGCGCACGCAATCCTCACCGGCTTGCCGGGAGAGGCAGCGCGTCACGCCGGGCCGGATATTCGCGTGCGTCATGGGGTGATCGAGGCGATAGGTTCCCTGACGGCAATGCCCGACGAGCAGCTGATCGACGCCCGCGATTGCGTGGTTTATCCCGCCTGGGTGAATACGCACCATCACCTGTTTCAGTCATTGTTAAAAGGGGAACCGCAGGGGCTGAACCAAAGCCTGACCGCATGGCTGAGTGCCACGCCTTATCGTTTTCGTGCCACCTTCGATGAATCCACCTTTCGTCTTGCGGTGCGTATCGGCCTGACTGAACTGCTGCGTTCCGGCTGCGCGACGGTGGCGGACCATAACTACCTTTACTGGCCAGATATGCCGTTCGATACCTCGGAAATCCTGTTCAGTGAAGGTGAGGCGCTGGGAATGCGCATTGTGCTATGTCGGGGTGGCGCAACGCAGGGGCGCGCGATCGAGAAAGATTTGCCGCAGGCGCTGCGCCCGGAAAACTTCGGGGATTACATGGCGGATATTGAACGGCTGGTGGGTCGTTATCACGATCCGAAACCAACGTCACTGCGCCGTGTGGTGATGGCACCTACAACCTTGCTGCATTCTGCACCCGGTGCGGAGTTGCGCGAAATGGCGAAACTGGCCCGCAGTCTGGGGATTCGGCTGCACAGCCACTTGTCGGAAACCGTGGATTATCTTGATGCGGCGCGTGCCAGATTCGACATGACGCCGGTGCAGTTTTGTGCGGAACACGACTGGCTGGGTGAGGACGTCTGGTTTGCGCACCTGGTAAAACTGCTGCCGCAGGAAATCACGATGCTGGGTCAGACCCGCACTGGCATTGCACACTGCCCGCAAAGCAACGGGCGTCTGGGCAGCGGCATCGCTGATTTGCTGGCGCTGGAACAGGCCGGTGTGCCTGTTTCATTAGGCGTAGACGGTGCGGCATCGAACGAAGCCGCCGATATGCAAAGTGAAGCGCATGCGGCCTGGCTTTTGCAGCGCGCCCGAAAAGGCATGCTGGCGACACCGCGTTATGACGGCGGCACGTTTGAAGGCGGCGGCGACGCAGCATCTGTTGAAGACGTGGTGCGGTGGGGCAGCGCAGGCGGGGCGCAGATCCTTGGCCTGCAACAAAGCGGCACCGTGCAGGTGGGCAGGCTGGCGGATATCGCCATTTATCGGCTGGATGACCCGCGCTACTTCGGCCTGCACGACATGGCCATTGGTCCGGTGGCCTGTGCCGGACGCGCTTCGCTTAAGGCACTGATGATAAATGGCCGGGTGATCGTCGAAAACGATGTCATCCCCGGACTCGATTTGGAGGCCATGCGCCATGAGGCAATGTCTGCCGTCCGTACTTTACAACAGCGCGCTGCGCGCTAACCCTATTGATTAAGAAGGATAAGAACAATGACGCAATCAAATCAAACAGCATATGCATTACAGGAACTGGAAAAAGAAGCAGGAATGGGCGCGATGGGTGAAGAAACTTTTGCCCGTGAAGTGCGTTGTATCGATTTATCAGATTTCGAAAACCGTAAAAGTGAGATCGCCGACGAACTCTGGAGCGCAGCCGTAGAAATTGGCTTCTTCCAGGTCAGCAATCACGGCATTGCACTCGGCGATATCCGTCAGCCGTTCAGCATGACAGAGGATTTCTTCTTACTGCCCGAAGAGATAAAAGCGCAATATCCGCTGGCGCGTAACGCAGGCTGGGAGAATAAATCTCAGGTGCGACCATCAACCCGAACGCCAGACCAGAAAGAGTCTTACCAGATCACCCGTCCGTTGATGGCACCGCTATGGCCGACTGAACAGGAACTGCCGGCTTTCAAAGAGACCATGCTGAATTTTGAATCGCAATGCTGGCAACTGGGCATGAAACTGCTTTCCTGTTTTGCCCTGAAACTGGGCTTTCCTGAGCACTTTTTCGAGCAGGCACATAATCCGGACCTGCAAACTTACCAGAGTACGCTGCGCATGCTGCACTACTATGCCACTGAGCAGTCAGAGCAGGGGATGTGGCGCGCGGGTGCGCATACAGATTTTGACTGTCTGACGCTGCTGTTCCAGCGTCCCGGTCAGGGCGGGTTGCAGGTATGTCCTGGCAAAGACCGCGAAAGTCAGCAGTGGACCAGCATCGAGCCGCGCGAAGAGGTGATCACCTGCAACATCGGCGACATGCTGATGCGCTGGAGCGACGATCAGCTGCCGTCAAATTTCCACCGTGTGAGAAGCCCACTGCCCGGCGAATACCAGGGTGCGCGCTACAGCCTGGCCTTTTTCTGTCAGGCTAATAAAGATGTGGAGATTCTGGGGCCGCAGGCGAAATATCCGGCCATCACCGCCGAAGATTATCTGCAACAGCGCATTCAGGCGAACTTTGCGAAAGGATAATTTGCCAGAAAGATAAAGAGAGCTGAAAAGCAAAAAGCCCGCTCAGGGAAAACTGAGCGGGCTTTTTTAATTCTGGCTTTTCTGGCTGAGATCGCCTTTGTCAGTAACTCGCTAATATAGCCTTCGCCTTCATGTACTTACGGGCATAAAAAATACAACCCTCGCATAGAAGGAATTTAATGCGATCTCATTATTTGATTTGAACATGATAACAACATTCTTTGTTGCGTAAATCTCTGTTACTGCTGAACAGGCAGAACAATGTAACCAGAAGGATTTGTGTCGATTACTGTTAATGAATGTTGAAATATGAAGCTATTCTCTGAACTGGCTTACCAAAGATCGAAAATTTGAAGCTGTAAGCATAGGCGGGATTCCCCGCCTATGCTTCTGATTCACGTCAATGCGACAGAGTCAGTCAAATCCCTGAACATTACAGGGTGTTCGCCTGATGTTTTTATTTCTGTCAGTCTCCATACGCGTAAGCGGTGGTCTGGACGGTATAGGTATCAGGTTTCACGTCCTGCGTCCCGTTTAATGTAACATTGTAAGTTGATACGCCGTTGGTGGCAGTGCTGTATAAAATGTAATCGGTGTTACATGTCAAATCTAACTCTGAGCAATGAGTAGAGCCAGCAGCGGCAGGATTATTAGAAGCCCTGAGTATTGTTACAAGAATGGCGTTATTGCTGTCGTTTTTGCCTTTAATACTTAATGAGGCCTGGGTTGTGCCGTTATCAGACCCTGTTAATGACCCGGGCATACCCAAAGCTATGTAATGACGAGAGGCGCCGCCTGTCGAAGTGATGGTACCCTTTGCCAGCACTTCTCCACTAAGATTAGTCCCGTCCGACAGACCCGACACCGGTGTCAAAACGTTAGAAACAGTGAGCGGAGTAGTAAAAGTAATGTCGGCCGACGTAGTACTGGCTTCGGACAGCGCTGCGATTGCTGCGTGGGATGAAATACCCGCGATGATTATCGCTGCTGCCGCTGAGGTTTTGATGTTTAAAAATTTCATATCTCTATCCTTTGTTGTGTTGAATTAACGACTGCAGTCGTCCCTAAAAGTCGTAGACAGTGCGTCTACCCGACCATCGAGGCATATGTGCCACCGATGGCTCCCCGTCACCAAAAATGTCAGTGACGGGGTATTCGTGAAATCTCTATATAGCGCCCGGCTGTTGCACGTTACTGAGTGACCACCTGACCAGCGATGTTTAAAGAGTAGGTATCCGCTTTCACCCTCTGGTCGCCATCCGCCAGAATGTCAAAAACCATTCTGTCTTCGCTGGTATGCACGGTTATCACCTGCATGTCCGCCATTTCCGTTACCACCTGTTGCTGTGGCACCAGACGCACCCGCAACTGATGCGCCGGATTCTGCTGGCCTGTCAGCACATAACGCCCTCCCTGCTGGCCGGATGCAGCCTGATCGCTCCGGAGCTGAAAACCCGTATGAATGTCGTAGCTGACCAGCGTGCCCCTGCCGAGCTTTGTGCCGTCTCTGACAGCACCCGCCTGCAGGCCATGGTTCATCTGCAACACCAGTTGCGGGCTACCCGTCGCGACAGCCGGAGCGCTGCTGGCCATGACTGTCAAAAGCGCTGCCGCTATCAGATACAATCTTTTTCTGTTCATCATTCCCCTTCTCCGGGTGATGTTTCTGTTCAGTTTTTTCGGGAGCCGGTAACTGCTTTCAGCGACAAACTGCCTCTGACAGATACAGCCCTGCTGGCCCTGGTTTTTCCGGCAGACGGTAATCAGCCCGGCACTGTTGCTTCTCTCCCCATCTCGCCATCAGGGCACCTTTTCCGTTCAGTCCGGACAGATACACCTGCCCGGCTTCACCGGTAATGCCACTGCCTGATGACGCCTGGTTTTCCGGGGTAACCAGTGCCCCAAAAGGAACCGGTTTACCGTCCGGACGTATCAGTGTCACCAGCGCCCGCCGGCCAATATGCGTGATAAAGGTGGCCGGGATAACCGCGCCCTGCGTCGGCACTACCGTCACGTCCGTCTGTTTTATTTCTGCATCAGCCGAAAGACGAGCAGGGTCCAGGCTGACAATATTCTTCCGGTAAGGCTGCAGGCCTGACTGTGTGGTGTAGCCACGAAAATCGGTTTTCACTCCCGGCCAGCCGCCAACAGCCACTCCGGAGGCACCCGGCGCTTCCACCAGTGCCACGGTATCGTTCAGCGTCTGCCCTGCGGTGACACTACTGCGGGTAATCACGATGCCGCCTGACGCATCCAGTCCTGTCTGCCGGTAAGACGGACTGTAGCCGTAACGGCCATTCAGCTGGCCGTAGCCCCCGCTCCAGCCAAGGTTCAGGTCGCTGTCGTTGCGGTCTCCGCTCACCGCCCCCGAACGTTGACGCTGGTTCACATTCCACTGCAACTGGCGGTCATACGCCTGACCACTGAGCCCCACCTGCTGTGTATTGCCGCCGGATGAAGGCGACGTCATCTGATAGGTCGCCCGGGTTGCCCCACCAGGCCAGCGGTCCAGTGGAATACTGACCATCATGTTAATCAGCCGGTTATCCTGCCATTTACTGCCGCTGTTCCGGTTACGGTTCTGCGTCGCATTCAGCGACAGGGAAACGCCGCGTATACTGACGCCATAGCCGGCACTGAACGACTCTGTACTCCCTTGCCCGTTGCCGTAACTGTTGCGAGAACCGCTCAGGCTGAGACTCCCCAATCCGCCCAATGACTGACTGAGCGTCAGGGTTGTCTCAGACCGGCGTTGTGCGTCACTGCCGGCTGGGTTTTCCTGCCGATAGCTGTCCATTACCTCAGACAGCGTGCTGAAACCGGATGCGTCATAGCGGGTATGGGACAGATCAAGCGAGGTATTGGTTACCTCAACGCGCTTGCTGTAGCGCAGCCGTCCGTATCCCCCCGTTTCACTTTCACGCTCTTTCTTCTGCCCACGGCCGTGGGTCCCATCCAGAGATACCGCGCCCCACGACCCGAGCAACATACCCAGCCCCGCAGTCGTCGCCTGATAGCGCTCCGCGCCCTGCAAACCGCCGTATAGGGTCAGGCTCCACGGCAGGCCATACATAACAGTGGCCTGTGCAACCAGAGGCGAATCAACCGTGTTATCTGATGCCCGATACTGCCCGGCCATCAGGTTGTACACGCTGTGGCCTTCCTGCAGCGCAATCGCCGGCGTCTGATAAGGGACGCTGAATTCCTGAGTAGTGCCGTCGGCTTCCCATACGGTAACCTGCAAATCCCCACCCGAGCCGCCAGCGGCAAAGTCACTCAGGGCAAACGGGCCGGGCGCTACCGTGGCGTTGTAAACCGTGTAGCCATTCTGCTTCACTTCTACCCTGGCCTGAGTGCGGGCAATACCGCGCACCACGGGTGAAAAAGTCCGCTGCGAAGAGGGCAGCATATTTTCATCCGAACCCAGCATCACGCCGCGAAAAGGTACGCTGTCAAAAATTTCCGACGGCGTGAAACGCTCTCCCAGCGTCAGCCTGCTTTGCATGTCATACAGGCCCCGATCAAGATAGGTATAAGGAGTCTGCCAGCGGCCGGTCTGTCCGCGGCTCTTCTGCCACGTCGTCGAATTACGTAATCGCCATGGTCCCCAGTTAGCGCCGGGCTCCAGCTGCAGGTACTGCGATTCATTGACATTTCTACTCCCGACCCGGGATTCCACATGGCTGGTACCGGTCCGGTAATTCATCAGGATCGCCGGAACTCCCTCATCCCACAGCTCTCGGGGAGAAATGCCCTTTACTTCAGGGCGCAATGCTATCTGCGGAACGCTCAGCACCAGCTGCTGTGCCCCGAAATTAAAATCAGCTCTGGCATGCGGAATAACGCGGATGTCAGCACAATCTTTGTTTGCGTCCAGGCCTTTGCCGGACAATGCCGGATAGTCTTCCGTCTTTATGCCGTAACGTAAAAGCTGCTTCCTGCTCAGGCAGGGCTGCAAAACAGGCATGCCCCGGGAATCTTCCTGCTGAACAAAAACCACTTCACGGGAATCCACCTGCTCACCATTGAGCAACACGTCAACCAGATAGGTTCCTGGAAGCTGCCCGCCCTGGTTAAATAGAGCGATATCCGCATCACTGACACCACCACCCAACTGTGAAGCATCAAATTCCCAGGTCCGGGCCATCACCGGCATTGAAAACAGCCCGGCAGATACCACGATGGCCACCACAGAAAACCGAAAATATTGCATTATCCAGGCGCCTTATTAGTGCAACGGTGACTGAAACGTGCGGCTCTCTCCACCTTCATCAGTGATAACCGTCCACTTCACCTGACCGGCAGCGCCTTTTGGCAGGATAAAGCTGCGGGAAGAGTGCGGAGCGACATATTCCCTATCCGGAATATTCATCTCCCCCACGCTGAGTGAGGACAAATTCATATAAAATGCGGAAGGGTTAGTTACCGTCAGCTTATCGCCCTGGCGTTGCCACTTAAGCGCGGATACGGCATCCATCATCGTTCCTCTCACGCCGGACGGGCGCACCAGCAGCTTAATACAGCTGTTTGCGCTGACTTCCAGGTTCAGCGTGACTGCTGTGGGCTTTAACGGTGTCCCTTTCGCATCCTGAGCCCAGACATCACTATCTTTAGGCGGAATACCGGTCACGCAAAGCCAGTGCAGCGTTTCACGGTCACCGGCCATTTGACCGCCGGTACGAATAATTCGCAGGCGGTTCTGCTGCTGTGCATCCAGACGGAAAACTGGCGGGGTGACAATAAAAGGCGCAGGTGTTTTTTTATCTTCCGCAAGCACCTTTCCCTGCACCAGTATGGGGTAAGCCTGCGCATTGGTGATGGATAAAGACGCTCCGCTGGAGTCCGGGTTATATATCACTCGTGAGGCACCCAGTTTGACCTCGAATACTTTGGTATTGGTGACCGTCTTCAGCTCCTGCGCAAAAGCCGGAGTAGCGCCATTACTGATTAATATCGCGGCGGCCAGTACAGCCCCGGCTGCCCTATAAGTTTTTTTATTACAAAGTAAATACATAACACATCCCTATCAGAGAATAATTATTCCTGACTAAACGTAATCGTAAAATACCCTTGTTAATTTTTAGGTAAACGTAAAATTAACAAAGAAATTCATTTTAAAAATACACGGCCAGATTTTTAAGAAGAGAAAAGCTTCAGATAAAAAGCGGCACAGGTAGTTAGCGAGCCCGATGAGCCACAGGTGGAAAGGGCAGTCGTGCAATAATGTTTAAATTTAAGTTTCATATTCAGTAATCCTCTGGTGTGTTTTCGGGTTATTTATAATGCCCATAAAGCATGTTGAAGAAATTACCAGGTCATTGCTTTTCACATTCATATAGATGGCGCGGATTCAGGTACATCTATAATCACCGAGCTGAAGCAGGATGCGTACCCACCTTAACCCCCACACTGGCCGGGGCTTGCCACCTCAGGATGGAAACAGTGTTATACAGGAAAACCAATAACGGAATGTAATTCGAATTTATCTGTATTTTTAGTTTAATGATCTATTTTTGTTATTTTTTTAGCTTAAACAGTCGCCGATTGTTGCAGGCTGCCCACTACCTGACATCCGGAGGAGAGTTTAAAAGAGCATCTCCTGCCGTGAATCTGGTTGAATCGTCGTAGTTCCCTTCTGACAGCGGAAGGTTCAGCTGTGCGAATATACTCATACTTTCGTTAGCAACGGCGTTCCGACATCAGGACAATGATTTCCCTGAAACAGAGTCAGTGGGTATCAACGCGTTCCCGTGCTTTTTATTCGCTTGGTTTAAAAATGCTACGTGCAAAAGGGGTTTAACTGTATTATGTTGTAAGATAAATCTGAGATTGAATTTATTTAATCGGGGGGATGTGAAGGTGTTGTATACCATTAATGGTTCAATAGTGTTTAATACGGATGACAGTACTCTCCGACATATACCGACGAAAGATACCGTTCAGATTAACCTGCCTTCGGCGCGATTACTGGCACTCATTCTTGATTCCAATGGCGATATTCTGACAAGAGAATATTTGATTGTTGAAGTCTGGGATAAACATAACCTCAGAGGGTCAAATGCAAATTTAACGCAATACCTGAGTATAATGAGACGTGCATTATCCGCATTTGGATGTGATGAAATTGTCATTACCATTCCTAAAATTGGTATTAAGTTAAATACTAATCATTCTGTCGTTAAATCCCCCTCCTTTGACGGAATAGAGTCATCGCCACCGGCTCATTTACCTAAGGCATTATTAAATAAACCTGGATCTTTTCTTTCATGGAAAGTCATTGTTCTTTGCCTGTATATCATTTCACCCGTTTTTATTGCAACTGCGGTGTTAGTCTTTAAAAACAATACGTCTTCATTGGATAATATCAACATTTATCTGAAATCAGATTTTCTTGCAGAGGGGTGCGAGGTGGTTTTTGTTAAGGATCTCAATGAAAATAAGATGAAAGAAGTAAAAAGTAAAATAACTGCTCTTTTAGCAGAAAATAATTTAGTCTGTGATAAAAATAAAAAAATCTATTTTGATAACTATACGTCTTTTTCGCCAAAAGATGATGGCCGAACATTAATTTCGTATTGCAAGCTTGGAAAAGAGAGGAATGTAACCAGTTGCAATAATTTCTTCCATATTAACGAGAATTAATATGATGTTTCCAAACGTGAGAGTTCTGATAGCTATTTCAACTGTCTGTACGGCAATTCTTCTGGGTTTTATATTTTTTGGGTCTGAAAATAATTTAATATTGCCACTGAGATGTTACTCTTTTACCCAATACGATCTGGGTGGTGAGGGACAGACGCTTAAATTTAATGTCGCCCAGGATCTCAGACTATACAAGGACGGAACCGGATATTTTTTACTGAATGGACGGGTGTTAATCAATAATGAGGAAAAAAATTTAGGAAGAACCCTCATACTGAATAGGGGGGAAGTAAGGGGCAGTAATACAGCGCATTACTCTATAAGCCGCATCATTATCTCTCCCACTGACAATACAGATAATCCAACCTTTGAGAAGCTGTTGGCTGAATTTACCGGCGACCCGGAAACCTTACAACTTGATGTGATTAATGTCGGACATCATACTTTTATGATGGGAAGCCCACTTTCGTTTGTCTTTACCTGCGTGGCTTTTTAACTGATTGCATGAAAGCTCGCAGAACCTTTGCACTAAAGAAAGAACCAGGCACTGGCGCCATTTTCTCTGGCAGGCAGCAAAGGAAAAGGATGGCGGAAAGGCACAGCACAAATGCTAAACCGCTTCCTGGCTAACATCAGTGGGGGTCGATAGACGCTCTATCTACAGGCTGCCTGAGTAGCAACCAAAGCACATCGTTATTTGATGGTTCACATCTGAACCTGTAAGTGATTCGCCGACCTGTAACATAAAAGCAAAAAGCCCGCTCAGGTTTCCCTGAGCGGGCTTTTCTAATTCTGGCTCCTCTGACTGGACTCGAACCAGTGACATACGGATTAACAGTCCGCCGTTCTACCGACTGAACTACAGAGGAATCGCTTGAACGGGGCGAATATTAGCGGCGTAGATCCTGCTTGTCAAAGCCCTGTTTACTGATTTGCGTTCAGATGCTCGTAAAAGCAGCGGATTGGCGGTTTTTAGTCACTTGTGATGGATTTTCAAACTGCCAACAGGATCTCACTTTGCTGGCATTTCTCAGTAGATGTTAGATGCATGTCAAATTTTTGTTATTTGCCGATGTTAAAACAAGCGTTTCAGTGCTTTTATGATAAAAATTTCAAAACGAGATCATATGGAACAAATGAACTGCTTATCATCACGGTCGTTATCATCGGTCAGAAGTGAAACGGCATTTTGAAACTAACTGTTTGCAGATCAAGTGATTGTGAAAAGGAGTGGTCGATCACAAAAATAGCCAGAACCTGAAGTCTTACCTCAAATTTTCCGAAACAGACGCCAGACAGGCTGGGTGAATGTAAAAGATATTTTTCATTCGTGGTCCGCAGCCACTGAGCAAGTTAACAAATAAGAAGGGTCCCTATGAACATTAAAAAAACGATTGTCGCCTCACTGTTAGCCTGCATGTTACCTGCCGCCGCTATGGCAAAAGATATTTCGGTTGGCGTCTCAATGGCGCTGTTTGATGACAACTTCCTCACCATTCTGCGTACCTCAATGCAGAAAGAGATGCAGAAAGATGGCGTCAAAGGGCAGGTTGAGGATGCAAAAGGCGACGTTTCACAGCAGCTGCAGCAGGTACAAAACTTTATCGGACAGGGTGTTGATGCGCTGATCGTCAACCCGGTCGATACCAATGCGGTGAAACCGATTATGGATCAGGCGAGCAAAGCGGGTATTCCGCTGATCTTCGTAAACCGTCGCCCTGGGGCTGAACTGACCGGAAAAATGGCTTATGTCGGATCCGACTCAGAACTGGCCGGACGCTTACAGATGGAAGCGCTGGCGAAGGCGATGAACGGCAAAGGCAACGTTGCCATCCTGATGGGTGACCTGGCAAACGAAGCGACCCGCGACCGTACTAAAGGCGTGGAAGAAGTCGCAGCTAAATTCCCTGGCATCAAAATCGTTCAGAAACAGACCGCCAAATTTACCCGTAACGATGCGGTGGATGTGGTCAGTAACTGGATGACTGCCGGTGATCAGATCAATGCCATCGCCTCGAACAACGATGAAATGGCGATTGGTGCGCTGCAGGCGCTGGGTAAAAACCCGGACAAAATCCTGATCGCGGGTGTCGATGGCACACCGGATGCGCTGCAGATGCTGAAGCAGGGCAAGATGGTCGCCACAGTATTCCAGGATGCGCAGGGCCAGGGTGAAGGTGCGGTGCAGACGGCAATCAAACTGGTGAAAGGTGAGAAAGTCCAGAAAATCATCAACATTCCTTACCAGCTGATTACCAAAGAAAACATGGAACAGTTTACCAACCGTAACCTGAAATAATCGTTCCCGACCCAGCTGTACGGAGGTGATGTATGAACGCGTTTGCGCTTGAAGCCGAAGGCATCAGCAAGTTCTTCCCCGGCGTTAAAGCCCTCGACAACGTCTCGTTGCGGGTGCGTCCGGGAACGGTACATGCCTTGATGGGCGAAAATGGCGCGGGCAAATCCACTTTAATGAAGTGCCTTATCGGGATGTACCGTCCCGATAAGGGCACCATCAAAATTAAAGGGGAGCCGGTGCAGTTTCAGGACACCATGGACGCGTTGCGTTCCGGCATTTCGATGATTCACCAGGAACTCAATCTGGTGCCCTACATGACCGTCGCTGAGAATATCTGGCTGGGTCGTGAGCCAATGAAGTTTGGTTTTGTTGATCACGCCCGGCTGAATCAGAAGACGCAGGAGCTGCTCAACCGGCTGAATATCCGCCTGAAAGCGGAGAGCATGGTGGGCGAGCTGAGCATTGCGTCACAGCAGATGGTCGAGATTGCCAAAGCGGTCTCCTGGGATTCAGATATCGTCATCATGGATGAGCCCACCTCCGCGCTCACCGAAACTGAAGTGGCGCACCTGTTTACCATCATTCGTGATCTGCGGGAGCAAGGCAAAGCAATCATCTACATCAGTCACAAGATGGATGAAATTTTTAACATCACTGATGAAGTCAGTATTTTCCGCGACGGCGCCTGGATTGCCAGTGATGAGACGGCGAAATATACCCGTCAGTCGCTGATTACGCAGATGGTGGGACGTGAACTGACCCAGCTGTTCCCGAAATTCAACAGCGCCATCGGAGAAGATGTCCTGACGGTTCGCAATCTCACCTGCAAAGATCGTTTTACTGATGTCAGTTTCAACGTCCGCAGGGGTGAAATTCTCGGCGTCGCCGGACTGGTGGGTGCCGGTCGCAGCGAAGTGATGGAGAGCCTGTTCGGCATGGAGAGCTTCGACAGCGGCGAGATCTTAATTGATGGCGTGCCGGTGACGATCGACTCACCTTCCACGGCGATTGAAAAGGGCATGGCGTTTCTGACCGAAGATCGCAAAAAGTCCGGGCTGTTTCTGGTGCTGTCGGTGATGGAGAACATGAGCATCGTGAACATGCCGGAGTACAGCGGTAAAAGCGGGTTTGTCAGCCATGTGAAGATGGCGCAGGACTGCATGGACCAGATCCGTCGCCTGAATATCAAAACACCGACCATGGATCAGATCATCAACAACCTCAGCGGCGGTAATCAGCAGAAAGTCCTGATTGCCCGCTGGCTGCTGGCGCAACCGAAGATTCTGATTCTGGACGAACCGACGCGCGGCATTGATGTCGGCGCTAAAGCGGAGATTTACCGCTTAATCAGTGAACTTGCCAACCGTGGCGTGGCTATCATCATGGTCTCCTCTGAACTGCCGGAAATCCTTGGCATGAGCGACCGGGTGATGGTGATGCACGGCGGGCGTATAACCGGCATCCTCGATAAAGAAGAAGCCGATCAGGAAACCATTCTGTCGTTGGCATCCGAGTGAGGCGCGAGACCACTATGAGCAATATGAAAGCTACTGCTACCCCGGCAGCCCCGCAGCAACCCTCTTTTTTCGCCAGCCTGCGTCATAAATTGCCGAAAGATACCGGCATTTTCGTGGTGATGGTGGGGATTGCGTTAATTTTTGAAATGTTTGGCTGGTACGTGCGTGACCAGTCTTTCCTGCTCAACACCAACCGTCTGATCCTGATTGTCCTGCAGGTGGCGATTATCGGGATTATCGCCGTTGGCGTGACCCAGGTCATCATTACCACCGGTATCGATCTCTCCTCCGGGTCGGTGATTGCCCTGGCGGCGGTGGTTGCCGCGAGCCTGGCGCAAACGTCTGACAGTCTGTCACCGATGTATCCCTCGCTGGTGAATATGCCTGCGGTGATCCCTATCGCGGCCGGTATTGGCGTCGGTTTACTGGCGGGCGTCGTCAACGGCGTACTGATTACCCGCACCGGGATTCCACCGTTCATTGCCACACTGGGCATGATGGTATCGGCACGCGGTCTGGCGCAGTATTACACCCAGGGTAACCCAATCAGCTTCCTGTCCGACGGTTTTACCTCAATCGGGCAGGGTGCAATGCCGGTGGTGATTTTCCTGGTGGTGGCGCTGCTGTTCCACATCGCCCTGAAACATACCCGCTACGGTAAATATGTTTACGCCATCGGCGGCAACATGACCTCGGCGAAAGTCTCCGGTATTAACGTTAATAAGTATCTGATCATCGTCTACACCATTGCTGGTGCACTCTCTGGCCTGGCGGGTGTGGTCCTGGCGGCGCGTGTCAGCAGCGGTCAGTCAAGCATGGGGATGTCATACGAGCTGGATGCGATTGCCGCAGCTGTGATCGGCGGCAGCAGCCTGATGGGCGGCGTGGGCCGTATCACCGGCACGTTAATCGGCGCGGTCATTCTCGGCCTGATTAAAAGTGGATTCACTTTCGTTGGTGTCGATGCCTACATTCAGGACATCATCAAAGGGATCATCATCGTGGCGGCGGTCTCAATCGATATGCACCGTAACCGCAAAAAACGTTAATCAGCAGGCGTTGCCCTCTTCTGCATGCGGGAGAGGGCACTGTTTACTTTCCTCCCTCCCTTCGTCAGCGATAAGAAATCCTGCTGATAGCGTTTACATTTTTATCCTGCGCTTTACCGCTACGCTTCAGGCCCTGCAAGCCTTCATCAGGTGCAATACGTTTCCACTGCACTAAAACTGTACAGTCTGTCATCACTTTTATGCACGTCTGACTCGCAGCGTCTGCACTGTCACAGTGCGCCCGGGATCCTTACTCACACTGATTACGCATTCCTGATCCTTATTAACCCTTAAGAGGTAATCAGAAACGCTTATTTTCCGGGCCGTTAGGAAAAATCTGGCTGGACACTGACTGCTGCTCTTTAAACCTGGCCTGCATCTTGCAAAATCTCAGTTATCAGGGCGATTGGATCAGACCCATTTCGCTATTCGGGGTGAGTGACGGAGGCAAGATGAATTTAAGACGACTAAAGTACTTTGTCAAAATCGTCGATATCGGCAGTCTGACGCAGGCAGCAGAAGTGCTGCACATCGCACAGCCTGCACTCAGTCAGCAGGTCGCGACACTGGAGAATGAACTGGATCAGCAATTACTGATTCGCACCAAGCGCGGCGTTACGCCAACGGAAGCCGGTAAGATTCTCTATGGCCATGCGCGTACTATTCTGCGCCAGTGCGAGCAGGCCCAGACCGCGGTCATCAACGCCGGTCAGGTGCTGAGCGGTCAGGTGTCGATTGGACTGGCACCCGGCACGGCGGCATCCTCGCTGACCATGCCGCTGCTGCAAACCGTACGCGATCAGTTTCCGGAAGTGCTGGTCTACCTGCATGAAAACAGTGGCAGCGTGCTGAACGAGAAGGTGATGAGCGGTCAGCTGGATATGGCGGTGCTGTACGATCGCGCACCCACTGCCGGAATTAACAGTATGCCGCTGATGAAAGAGGATCTCTTCCTGGTAGGCGCCACTGATTATCCCGGTGTCAGCGTCGATCTGGCCGATGTGGCACAGATGAGCCTGTTTTTACCACGCGACTACAGCGCCGTGCGCAAGCGGGTTGATGAGGCATTTTCACTGCGTCGCCTGAGCGCGCGCATCATCGGAGAGATCGAATCAATTTCTACTCTGACCGCAGCGATTTCCAGTGGGATGGGTGTGACGGTATTACCTGAATCCGCTGCCCGTGCGCTGGTGGGATCAACGGATGCCTGGATGTCGCGCATTAACAGTCCATCGTTGAGCCTGCCGCTGTCGCTGAACATTTCCGCCCGTTTGCCGCTGTCGCCTTCCGCACAGGCGGTGAAGAATATCCTGCTGTCGCTGCTGAACAAGCCGCTGACTGAGGAGCGGGAGTTGATGTTAGTGGGGTAGGGGCGCTTGCAGCGGGCGGGTTCTGAATCGTTCTCGCTTAGCAGCGGGCCAGGTATTGAGCTGATTACGCTTAGCAGCGGGGGCGGGTCTCGCTTTGCTGCACCTTCACACTGAGAAGATTACGTTGCGCGGTGCCTGCCCACTGAGCGGGTAACGCCCGCCAGGCGGTGGCGAATTTCAGGTCTCCCGTGCAGGCGGACGCATTAAGGGGCGAACGCCCGCCCCTTAACAATCCCGGCGTCCGGCAGCCTGCGCGCCCCGCTGTGCGGGGTGCCTTCGTCACGCCCTGCGGCTCGCGGACCGTCCGGACGCGCCATCCCTGGCGCGAGCCGTCCTTTCGCCGGCGTCCTGTCGGCTCCTCCTTGCCTGCGGTTGTTCCTCAGCGCTTCGGATGCCTCTGGTAAACCCCTGCCTTTAATATCCTGGTTTTTATCGGACATGGCGTTGTCTGGTGGTTTGAAAGCCAAAGCTAATTTTGAAAACTATCAGCGGCAATGCACCAGCATTAAAAAGAAGAGGCAACATTTGATAGGGTGAAGAGCCATTCTTCCTGCCAGGCAGAGAGCCGCAGATAATCCTTCAGACTTACAGCGATGACGTACCCGACACAAAAATAAGAGATATCAGCGAGGGTAGAAGGCCATTCTTCCTGCCAGGCGGAGAGCCGCAGATAATCCTTCAGACTTACAGCGATGACGTAACCAACACAAACAGAAGAGATAAAAGCGGGGAAGGGAGGCCGTCAGAACCGCTGAGCGGATGAGGGATTTCAGGACGAGCGGCAGGGATGCCGCGAAGAGGCGGGTTCGCGCCAGGGATGGCGCGTCCCGCCGGTCCGTAAGAAATCCGGAAGAAGCGAAGGGACCGCGAAGCGGCGGTGAAGCAGGCCGGAGCCCGGGGTCAAGGGGGCGCGGCGACTGGCGCCCCCTTGTTGGTCGCCTGCAGAGGCGTAACTGAAACTCCCCAACCCGCCAGGCTAACGAAACCTTCTCAGCGCCGGTTCGCGCAGCGAACACCCCCCAGCACCCAGGTGCACCCCAGCCCGTTCGCGCAGCGAACACCCCCCAGCACCCAGGTGCACCCCAGCCCGTTCGCGCAGCGAACACCCCCCAGCACCTGCGTGCACCTCAGCCCATTCGCGCAGCGAACACTCCCACCCTTTATTCCCTAAAGTCATAAAGCCAAATTTTTAAGTATTTCCAGTTATCAATAATTGTTCTTACCATCAACGAATCAGATTATGTAAAGGGAGGTAAATATCGTGAATTTCCAGCAGCTTAAAATCATCCGCGAGGCGGCCCGCTGTGAGTTTAATTTGACGGAAGTCGCTAATACGCTGTTTACCTCCCAGTCGGGTGTGAGCCGCCATATTCGCGATTTGGAAGACGAGCTGGGCGTGGAGATCTTTATCCGTCGCGGTAAGCGCCTGCTGGGCATGACCGAACCGGGCAAAGCACTGCTGACAATTGCCGAACGCATTCTGGATGAAGCAGGAAAGGTAAGAAGACTGGCTGATGTCTTTACCAATGAAACCAGCGGCATCCTGACTATCGCCACCACCCATACTCAGGCGCGCTACAGCCTGCCGAAAGTGATTAAAGCGTTCCGTCAGCTTTATCCCAACGTCCGTCTTGAGTTGAATCAGGGATCGCCACAGGAAATCGTCACCATGCTGCTGGCGGGTGAAGCAGATATCGGTATCGCCAGTGAAATGCTGGTGAATAACAGCAGTCTGGCGGCATTCCCCTGGTTCAGCTGGCATCACGCTTTGCTGGTGCCGAAAGGACATGAGCTGGTACAGAACCAGCCGGTCTCACTGAGTACGCTCAGCCGCTATCCTCTCATCACGTATCGACAGGGCATTACCGGACGTTCACGGGTTGACCGCGCTTTCCAGGCGGCGGGCCTGAAACCGGATATCGTGCTCAGCGCCCAGGACTCAGACGTAGTCAAAACCTACGTAAAACTCGGTCTGGGTGTCGGGATCCTGGCCGACCAGGCGTGTGAAACCGAAGAGAATGAAGAGCTGGAACGCCTGGATGCCACGCATCTGTTCGATGCCAGCACCGTATGGCTCGGCCTCAAACGCGGTCAGCTGCAGCGTAACTACGTCTGGCAGTTCCTGGAACTCTGCAACGCCAACCTGTCACTGGAAGAGATCAAACGTCAGGCGCTCTCCTACAGCAACGACGATGAACCGGTTATCGACTTCCAGATTTAAAGTGCGCGCATCCAGCCGGATGCGCGGCTGTTTATGCACGGCATAAAATTTCAAAACACCGCGAAAAACTATTTCACTCACCTTTCTCACCCCGCACAACAACATCCTGCGCTGACCCGGCACGATAAAGTGGAATTAACTGACCACGAGGGGATGTTATGTCGCGATTAAAACTTACCGATAGCGATCTGCTGCGCCAGCAGGCGCTTTTTGCCGGACGCTGGCAGGATGCGCATCAGGGCGCCACGCTGCCGGTTATCGATCCCGCTACGGGCGAAACGCTGGCCACCATTCCGGCGCTGGGCCGGGCGGAGACGGAGCAGGCGATAGCCTATGCAGAAACGGTGCGCATCAGCTGGGGCAAAACCACCAATGCCAGCCGTGCCGCGCTGCTGGAAAAATGGCATCAGCTGATTGTCGAACATGCTGATGACCTGGCGATCATCATGACCGCCGAGCAGGGCAAACCGCTGGCGGAAGCCCGGGGCGAGGTGCTCTACGGCGCCAGCTTTGTGAAATGGTTCGCAGAAGAGGCGCGTCGAATCTACGGCGACACCATTCCTGCACCCAGCGAGGACCGCCGCATCCTGGTGCTGAAACAGCCTGTCGGGGTGACTGCGGCTATAACGCCGTGGAACTTCCCGATTGCAATGATCACCCGCAAGGTTGCTCCGGCGTTAGCCGCCGGCTGCCCGATTATCGTTAAACCTTCGGAGCTGACACCGCTCTCGGCGCTGGCCCTGGCCGTGCTGGCAGAGCGCGCCGGATTCCCGTCGGGCGTGTTGCAGGTACTGACCGGGCTGCCCACGGAGATTGGTGCGGCGCTGACTGAAAGTCGCACGGTGCGCAAAATTTCGTTTACCGGCTCCACCCGAATCGGCCAGTTGCTGATGCAGCAGAGCGCCAACAGCATAAAGCGCCTGAGTCTGGAGCTGGGCGGCAACGCGCCGCTCATCGTGTTTGATGATGCAGATATTGAAATTGCGGTTGCCGGCGTCATGCTCAGTAAGTTCCGCAACGCCGGTCAGACCTGCGTTTGTGCTAACCGTATTCTGGTGCAGCGAAGTATCTATCCGCGCTTTACCGCACGACTGCTGGAGGCCGTTGCCACCCTGAAAGTGGGCGATGGCTTTGCGCCAGACAGCACCATAGGCCCGCTAATCAACAGCCGCGCTGTCGAGAAAGTGAACGGCCATATCGACGATGCGCTCAGTCACGGGGCAACGCTGCTGACCGGCGGCATCAGCCAGGGCAACGGCACGTTTGTGCAGCCCACGGTGCTCGGTGAGGTCACGTCCAGTATGCGTATCGCCCATGAAGAGACGTTCGGCCCGGTCGCGCCGTTGTTTATCTTTGATGATGAAGAGGAGGCGATTGCGATGGCGAATGACACGCCTTACGGCCTGGGCGCCTATTTCTTTACCGAGAATATCCGGCGAGCCTGGCGGGTGGCGGAAGCGCTGGAGTTTGGCATGGTCGGCTTTAATACCGGCGCTATTTCCCTGGAGGTCGCGCCATTTGGCGGCGTCAAACTCTCCGGTATAGGGCGTGAAGGGTCCCGCTACGGAATTGATGAATATCTGGAACAGAAAACATTTCACATTGGCAGTTTGTAATTAAATATTAAGAGAACGCCAGCCGGATCATCCGGCTGGCGTTTTTTTTTGCCTGATGCGCAACCTGAATTCTTCGGCGTCAAATAATAGTCTTTAAAAATTTAAAGAATTTATCCGGGATGTGAGGCACGTCGGTAAACGGTGAGTCAGGAATCGAAGAATGAGCGGCCTGGTCACAAATATCCGCTTTGGTGCAATTTCCGTGCAGGTTGCACCAGCAGGGCGCATAAATTTTGTGAAGTAAATCATCTGTTTAATTGTTCGGCAATTCCGCAAAAAATCCCCCGGCAATACGGCAGAAAATTTTTTTGCGCTGTTTTAAACGCATTTTTATTTTTTGCCCGGCTGGCATACTTTCTGCATTAGCTTATTAACGCCACAGAAATCGGCCAGTGAAAACGCTAATAAAACAGCAACTGATGGGTGTAACAAATAAGGATTTTTCCATGTTAAGTTTCGACCCTGAAAAAGTTTCTCTTCCGGCTGGCCATTATATTGGCGGCCAGCACTGCCAGAGCCAGGGCGCATCATTTGAGGTAAAACGTCCCTCGGATGGCAGGGTCTATGCCACGCTGCAGGACGCGACGCCGCAGGATGTTGATCGCGCTGTCACTGTTGCGCATCAGGCGCTGAAAACCAGCGGCTGGTCCGGCTGTCCGCCGCGCGAACGCGGTCGCGTGTTACGCCGCTGGGCCGATCTGATTGAGCAGGACACGCTGCTGGCTCAGCTGGAAGCACTGGGTTCGACCCGTCCAATCAGCGACGTTGTGCTGCATGAAATTCCGTTCACCGCCGAAGCGATTCGCTTCTATGCCGAATGCGCCGACAAATACAGCGGTGACCTCTTTCCAACCCGTGACAGCAGTCTCGGCATGCTGATTGCTGAACCTTATGGTGTCATCGCCGCGATTACCCCGTGGAATTTTCCGCTGTCGATGGCGTCGTGGAAATGCGGACCGGCGCTGGCGGCGGGTAACGCCGTGGTGCTCAAACCCTCTGAACTGACCCCGTTTTCAACCGTGCGTATGGCTGAACTGGCGATCCAGGCGGGCTTACCGGCGGGCGTGCTGAATATTGTTCAGGGCAGTGGCGCGGTGACCGGCAGCGCGCTGGTGACCCATCCGCTGGTGCGCAAAGTCTCCTTTACCGGCTCGACCGTGACCGGAAAACGCATCATGAGCGATGCCGCGCAGCACGGTATGAAACCCGTGACACTGGAGCTGGGCGGCAAGAGTCCGCAACTGGTATTCGATGACGCGGGTGACCTTGAGGTGCTGGCTCAGCGCATTCTGCGCGGCTTTACCGCCAACGGCGGGCAGGCTTGCGTGGCGGGCACCCGTCTTATCGTACAACGCAATATCGCCGATCCGCTGGTTGAGCGGCTGGCCCAGCTCTGCCGCGAACTTAAACCGGGCGTCACGTGGCAGGAAGAGAGCCGTTATGCGCCGCTGATCGACGAACGCCAGGGCAACAAAGTCTGCTCGGTCATTGAGGCAGCAAAAGCACAGGGCGCAGAAGTGCTGGTGGGCGGAGAGCGTTTTGCCGACACCGACAACGGCTGGTTCTGGCAGCCCACACTGCTGAGCCACGTGGCGCAGGATAACCCGGCGGTGCAGCAGGAGATTTTTGGTCCGGTGCTGACAGTACAGACGTTTGACGACGAAGAGCAGGGGCTGGCGATGGCCGCCCATGACACCTATGGCCTTTGTGCCGGCGTGCACACGCTGAGCCTGCCTCGTGCCATGCGGGCGATGCGTGCCATAGAGGCGGGCACCGTCTGGATTAACCGCTATGGACGCTCCGGCGACTTCATTATTCCAACCGGTGGCTTTCTGGGTTCTGGCATTGGTAAAGATTTAGGGCGTCAGGCGTTTCAGGCCTGCCAGCGCCAGAAAAGTGTACTCATCGATTTCTAAGCGCAACTGACAATGACGAGGGTGTTACATGGCACTGTTTAAACCGAAATTCATCACGTTTGACTGTTACGGCACACTGATTCGCTTCGATATGGCTGGCGCGGCGGAGCGTTGTTTCAGCGACCGCGTCGACCCGGATGCAATGCATGCCTTTACTACCGACTTTTCCAGCTACCGGCTGGATGAGGTGCTCGGCGCATGGAAACCCTATTACGACGTGGTCAGTAATGCGATTCAGCGCACCTGCAAAAAGTGGGGCGTGACGTGGAGCAAAGCCGACAGCGACTTTATTTACACTGACTGCGCCAGCTGGGGACCGCATCCTGATGTGCCCGCCGGGCTGGCAAAAGTGGCTAAGGAGTTTCCGCTGGTGCTGCTGACCAATTCGATGAAAGACCTGATCCCACACCATGAACCGCGTCTGGGTGCACCCATCTACCTGACCATCACGGCTGAAGAAGCGGGCGCATATAAACCCCAGATGAAAGGTTTCGAATACATGCTGGATAAGCTCGGCTGCGGCCCGGAGGAGATTCTCCATGTCTCCTCCAGCTTCCGCTATGACCTGATGACCGCCTACGATCTCGGCATCAAAAACAAGGTCTGGGTCAATCGCGGCCATGAACCGGCGAATCCGTACTACCAGTACACCGAAATCAAAGATATCGGCGGCCTGCCTGGCGTCGTCGGACTCTGAGGAACACCCCATGAAACTGGAATCGTTCTGGCAGGCCACCGCTCCCGCCTTTACCGGCGCCGCCCGCGAACCGCTGCCCGCACAGGCGGACGTGGTAGTGATTGGTGGCGGTTTCACCGGCGTCTCGGCGGCGCTTAACCTGGCGCGCCGCGGCATCAGTGTGGTGCTGCTGGAGAGTGGTGACGTGATGAGCCAGGCCTCGGCGCGCAACGGCGGCCACTGCAACACCGGTGTAGCGCAGAACTTCGCCTCGCTGGTGGCAAGTCAGGGTCTGGAACAGGCCAGCCGCTTCTATCGGGCGTTCGACGATGCGGTGAGCTATGTCCAGCAACTGATCCAGGATGAAGCCATCGACTGTGACTTCCGGTTGTGCGGCAAGCTTAAGCTCGCCAGCAAAGCGTCGCACGTGGCCGGACTGCGGGAGGCGTATGAACTGATGCGTCGCACCGTAGACCCGGAGATCGAACTGCTCGACAAAACGGCGGTGCGCGACGAGATCGCCAGCGACGATTTCCACGGCGGCCTGCTGCAGAAACGGGGCGGTCAAATGCACATGGGTAAGTTTGGCGTCGGGCTGGCTGAAGCCGCTGCACGAAGCGGAGCGAAGATTTTTCCGCATCACGCGGTAACGAAGTTAGAGCGACTCAAAGGCTATCAGCACCGGATACACACGGCGCAGGGCACCATTGTGGCGGATAAAGTCCTGATGGCGACCGGCTGCTCCAACGTCGGTCCTTTCCCCTGGTTTCAGCGCCGCATTGTGCCGGTCGGCAGCTTTATTGTGGTGACCGAAGCGCTGGACCCGGTGCTGCTGCGCCAGGTGCTGCCCAACAATCGGACTTACGTCACCTCGCTGAATATCGGCAACTACTTTCGCACGACTGCTGACAGCCGTCTGGTGTTTGGCGGCCGTGCCCGGTTTGCCGTCAGCAACCCGACATCCGATTCGCGCAGCGGCGAGATCCTGCGCCGCGCCATGACGCAGATGCTGCCGCAGTTAGGCCAGGCAGCGGTGGATTACTGCTGGGGCGGCATGGTTGACATGACCGCCGACCGTCTGCCGCACGCGGGCGAACAGGATGGCCTGTTCTATTCGCTGGGCTACAGCGGTCACGGCACGCAGATGTCGGTGTGGATGGGGCGGGTGATGGCCGATCTGCTGACCGAAAAGCGCACTGAAAATCCCTGGCAGCGCGACACATGGCCCGCGCTACCCGGTTATCACGGCAAGCCATGGTTTTTACCGCTCGCAGGACTCTATTACAAAGCAAAGGATCGCCTTTCATAACGTCCCGTCGGGTGCTGGCCGCCAGGTCACCAGCACCGCCAGAACATCATTCCCGGTTCGCCTGACTATTGAGGGTAGAGAGATGAGTAAATTTGATAATAACGATGCTGATGCGATAAATCCGGCACTGACGCGCATGATCACTGAAGGCTCACTGTCACGTCGCAGCCTGATGAAAATCCTCTCCGCGGGCGCGGCGATGAGCAGCGGCCTGATCGGTTTTTCAGGGAAAGCACTGGCGGATGACAAGCCGGTTAAAGGCGGAAAACTGCGGGCAGCGATGTCGAATGCGTCAGCCACCGACACGCTCGATCCTGCCAAAAGTAACAACAGTGCGGATTACACCCGTCAGTTTATGTTCTACAGCGGCCTGACCGAACTGGATAAAAACCTGATGGCGAAACCGGCGCTGGCCGAATCGATTGAATCCAGCGACGGCATCACCTGGCATATCAAACTGCGTAAAGGGGTGACCTTTCACGATGGCAAACCGCTGACCGCGAAAGATGTGATCTTCTCGCTCAGCCGCCACAAAGATCCTGCCATCGCCTCTATCGCTTTTAAGCTGGCCGATCAGTTTAAATCGTTCAGTGCGGTGAATGACAATGAGGTGCAGCTGGAGCTCAAAAGTGCCAACTTCGATGTCCCTTACATGCTGGCAACGCCACCGTTTTTAATTGTGAAGGATGGCACCACCGATTTCAGCAAAGGCATCGGCACTGGTCCCTTTGTCTGCAAAACGTTTATGCCGGGGACGCGCACCATCGGCACGAAAAATCCCAACTACTACAAGCCCGGACTGCCCCATCTGGATGAGGTGGAATTGATTGGTGTCACCGACGGTGCGGCACGCGTCAATGCCCTGATGTCGGGCGATCTGCAGATAGTGTCGACACTGACCGCCGCTGACTGCAAGCGCCTTAAAGGCAGCAATGAATTTGGTGTGCTGGAGAGTAAATCGGGCATGTATACCAACCTGATCATCCGCACCGATGTTAAGCCAGGTAACAACGAAGATTTCGTGCTGGCAATGAAATACCTGCAGCCGCGCGAAATGCTGGTGAAAACGGTACTGCAGGGATACGGCGACGTCAGTAATGACACCCCGGTTCCGCCGTGGCATCCGCTTTACAACGCCGACCTCAAGCCGCGCCCGCTCGACGTTGAAAAAGCGAAATTTCATATCAAAAAGGCAGGCATGACAGGCTCCACAGTAGAGATCATCACTACGCCGAATATCGAAGGCGCCAACGAAGGCGGACAGCTGATTCAGCAGATGGCGCGTGGGGCGGGTCTCAACGTGAAAGTACGCCGCGTGCCCTATGACGGTTACTGGTCTTCGCACTGGATGAAAGATCCGATCGGATATGGCTCGATAAACCCGCGTCCAACGCTCGATATGCTCTTTTCTCAGTTCTACCTCTCTACGGCCCCGAACAACGAATCGGGCTGGAAAAATCCCCAGTTTGATCAGCTGGTGGTCGCCGCACGCGGTGAGCGCGATCAGGCAAAACGCAAGCAGATGTATGGCGACATGCAGGCCCTGATCTATGACCACTGCGGCACGATTATCCCCACCTTTATCAGCTCCACCGATGGTTATAACAGGAAGGTTAAAGGGGTAGAGGCCTGGCCGTCGGGCATGATGATGGGTTATCGCTTCCATGAGTTTGCGTGGCTGTCAGCCTGATCCCCGCCTGGCCCAACAGGCTCTTTTAAGGAGTACGCCGATGAACCGATACATGATGTTCCTGATTGCCCGGCGGATTGGCGCCGGCATCCTGACTTTGCTTATCGTCTCGGCGGTGGTGTTTTTCATCACCAGCCTGCTGCCGGGTGACGCGGCACAGATGATCCTCGGCCAGAACGCCACGCCGGAAACGGTGGCGGCGTTACGGCAGCAGCTGGGTCTCGATCAGCCTTTGCTGATGCGCTATATCCACTGGCTGACCGGCATGGTGCAGGGCGATTTCGGCACCTCGTTTGCCAGCCATCTGCCGGTCTCGCAGCTGGTGGCGCAGCGTATCCCCGCCACCTTTGAACTGGCGGGTATCACCACGCTGATCTGCGTGCCGATGGCGCTGATCATCGGCATCATCGCGGCGATGAATCGCGGTTCCCGGCTCGATCGGGCACTGGTTATCGGCACGATGGCGACGGTTGCGGTACCGGAATTTCTGGTGGCCACCGTGGCGGTGCTGATTTTCGCCGTCAAACTGCACTGGGTGTCGGCGATGTCGTTCGGCAGTCCGGACAGCGACCTGCTGAGCTACCTCAAAGCATACGCGCTGCCGGTGCTGACACTCTGCTGCGTGCTGGTGGCGCAGATGGCACGCATGACGCGAGCCGCCATTATCAATCAGCTCGACAGCCCCTATCTGGAGATGGCGCTGCTGAAAGGGGTGTCGCCGCTCCGCGCCGTGCTGCGCCACGCGCTGCCCAATGCGGTCGGCCCTATCGCCAACGCGATTTCACTCAGTCTCTCCTATCTGTTTGGCGGAGTGATCATCATCGAAACCATCTTCAGCTATCCCGGTCTGGCCAGCCAGCTGGTGGATGCGGTCAGTAACCGCGACCTGCCGGTGGTGCAGCTCTGCGTGATGCTGTTCGCCGCCTGCTATCTGGTGCTGCTGCTGGCGGCCGACATTCTGACTATCGCCTTTAACCCGAAATGGAGAAGCGCATGAATACTCTCTTGTTGCCCTGGCGTTTCTTTCAGTCTCTTTCCTGGTCAGGTCGGCTGGGTCTGATGATGTCGCTGTTCTGGCTTCTGATGGCGGTATTCGGCACATCGCTGGCGCCACACAGCATTGATGACATCGGCGGCGGCCCGCTGATGGGTGGCCTGACGGCGGATAACCTGCTGGGCACCGACTATCTGGGACGCGACATGCTGAGCCGTATTCTCTACGGCGCGAAATTCTCTATCGGCCTGGCACTGAGTGCGGCGCTGCTGGCCAGTCTGATCGGCACGCTGCTGGCTCTGCTGGCCGCGGTCACGGGACGCTGGCTGGAGGAGTTACTGGGCCGTGTCAATGACGCGCTGCTGGTGCTGCCAGGCAAAGTGCTGTCGCTGATGATCGTCGCGGTATTTGGCTCCTCGCTGCCGATGCTGATCCTGACGGCGGTTTTCACCTACTGGCCGGGTGCATTTCGTATCGCTTTTGCCATGGCCAGCTCGCTGCGTAGCATGGATTACGTCCGGGCTTCACGGCTGCGGGGCGAAAGCCGCTGGTATATCGCCATTCACGACATCCTGCCTAACATGGTGCACCCGATGCTGACGGACTTTGGCCTGCGCTTTGTCTATATCGTCCTGCTGCTGAGCGGGCTGAGTTTCCTCGGTCTGGGCGTTCAGCCGCCGTATGCCGACTGGGGCACGCTGGTGCGTGAAAATATGCAGGGGCTATTTGACGGTTCGCCTGCCGTCCTGATGCCCGCGCTGGCGATTGCCAGCCTGACCATTGGCGCCAACCTGTTTATTGACAGCCTTCAGGCGATGCGTCCGATGACGCTGGCGAAGGAGGGAGCATGAACGTGACACCACATACCGCCATGCCAGTGATATCGGTGGATAAACTGCGCGTCACCGCGCAGACCGATCGCGGCGAAGAGATTGACCTGGTTTCCGACATTCATTTTACCGTGCAGAAGGGTGAGGTGCTGGCGCTGATAGGCGAATCCGGCTCAGGTAAAACCACCATCGCCATGGCGCTGATGGGCTATGCCCGCAGCGGTTGCCGCATTGCCGACGGTAACATTCACGTTGCTGGCACCGATGTTAACAGCCTGACGCCGGGCCAGTTACGCGCCTTTCGCGGCAACAAAGTCGCCTATATCGCCCAGAGCGCGGCGGCATCGTTTAATCCGGGCATGAAGATTCTCGACCAGGTCATTGAGCCCGTAGTTATTCACGGCACCCTGACGCGCAAAGCGGCGAAAGAGAAGGCCATAGGCCTGTTCCGCGAACTGGCGCTGCCCAATCCTGAGACGATAGGCGACCGTTTTCCGCACCAGGTATCGGGCGGACAGCTACAGCGTCTGATGACGGCGATGGCGCTGATTGGCGATCCGGATGTGGTGATCCTCGATGAACCGACCACCGCACTGGATGTGACCACCCAGGTGGAAGTGCTGAAAGCGTTTCGCCGCGTAGTGGTGCAGCGTGGCGTCACCGCGATTTACGTCAGTCACGATCTGGCCGTGGTGGCACAGATGGCTGACCGGATTCTGGTGCTGTTGCGCGGCAAAATGGCGGAGTATGGCAGCACGGCGCATCTGATTGGCGCGCCAAAGGCGGAGTACACCCGCTTACTGATGGACGCCGCGCGGCAGAAAGAGCGGCCCAGCAACTGGTGCCCGGCTGCTGCCGATATTCAGCCGCTGCTGGAGGTGCGCGACCTCAACGCAGGTTATGGCCCGCGCGGCAGCGACGGCCATTCGAAAGTGCGCATTCTGGAGGAGATCAACCTCAAACTGTGGAAAGGACAGGCGATTGGCATTATCGGTGAATCAGGCTCGGGCAAAACCACCCTGGCGCACGCCATTGCCGGACTTAATGCCCCCAGTCACGGCCACATCCTGTTTAACGGCCACTACATTGCGGGCGATATGCAAAAACGCCCTGACAACGAGCTGCGGCGCATTCAGTATGTGTTCCAGATGGCGGATACCGCATTGAATCCGGCCCACAGCGTCGAACGTATCCTGTCGCGACCGCTGACGCTGTTTCACGGCCTGAGTGGTTCGGCCCGCCAGCAGCGACTTTATCAGCTACTGGATCTGGTACAGCTGCCACGCAACGTGTTGTGGCGGCGTCCCTGGGCACTTTCTGGCGGGCAAAAGCAGCGCGTCAACCTTGCGCGTGCGCTGGCGGCTGAACCGGATTTGATCCTGTGTGATGAAGTGACCTCGGCGCTGGACACCGTGGTTGCCGCCGCCGTACTCGACTTAATCAGCGAGCTGCGCCGTGAGCTGGGGCTCTCGGTGATCTTTATCAGCCACGACATGCATGCCGTTCGCGCGGTGTGCGACGAAATTGTGGTAATGAAGAGCGGTCGCATCGTCACCCAGCTGGCGCGCAACGACTACGACAAGCCGACCAGTGAACTCTATTTCGAGCGGCTGAAGCGCGCGGTGCCGGAGCTGCGTCAGGGCTGGCTGGATGAGCATGAAGAGATTTTAAAAGCAGAGTGAGTTAGCGTGCTCTGATTTACCCGCCTGCAGAGCAGTGATGCATTGCGCAGGCGACGTACTTACGCACAGCGGCAATATTGCCCTGCGCCAGACCCGATACTGACAACAGAGGTTATTGTGTTATGCCTGCACCCATTCGTTATGTACAGGACAGTGCGAATTTCCCTGATTCCGCCGATGTGGTGGTGATTGGCGCCGGTATTGCCGGTGCCGCAGCCACCTGGGAGCTGGCAAAGCAGGGAGTGAAGGTTGTGCTGATTGAGAAAGGCCTGGTAGGGGCAGAGCAGTCGAGCCGCAACTGGGGCTGGTGTCGTCAGCAGAACCGCGATGAGCGCGAACTGCCGCTGATTATTTATGCGCTGCAACGCTGGGGTGAGCTAAATGATGAAACCGGCGAAGAGCTGGGGTTCCGCCGCAGCGGGCTGGTTTACGCCACGCAGGAAGAGTCGGACATTGCGGCCTGGGATAAGTGGATCCAGATGGCTAAAGGCTATGGCGTAAACAGTTCAATTCTCACGGCGGAGCAGGCCAAAGCAATGACGCCGGGCAGCACCACTCCGTGGCGGGGCGGTCTCTCAGCGCCGACCGACGGTCACGCCGAACCGCGCCTCGCTGCGCCTGGGCTGGTGGCGGGCGCGCTGAAAAAAGGCGCAATGCTGTTTCAGCAGTGTGCGGTGCGCGGGCTGGATATCGCTGGCGGCCGTGTCAGCGGCGTCTGGACCGAACGCGGTCTGATCAAAACCAGCCGGGTTATCTGTGCCGGCGGAGCGTGGACCTCGATGTTCTGCCGTCGTCATGGCATTGATCTGCCGCTGGGCAACGTTATTGGCACCGCTTTCCGTACTCAGCCTATCGAGCAGGCGATCGCCATGCCGCTCTACACGCCGGGCTTTGCCTGCCGGCCGCAGATGGATGGCAGTTACACCGTCTCCGTCTCGGGTCGCGGGCGTCTGGAGCCAGGCGCTCAGGGGCTGCGTTACGCTCGTCAGTTCTATCCCACATTTAAAAGTCGCCGCAAGAATCTCACCCTGAACCTTGGGCTGTCGCCGTTCTTCAACGGCCCGGAGGCGATGGGTGGCTGGGCATTTGACCGCGAGTCACCGTTTGAGCGCATGCGCATTCTCGATCCGGCCGCCGATGCAAAAATCGTGGAAGAGGGGCTGGCGGCGATGCGGCGTGAATACCCGGCGCTGGCGAACCTCCGGCTGGCGCAGTCGTGGGGCGGCATGATCGACAGTACCCCGGACGCAATTCCGGTGATCTCTACCGTGGCGAAACTGCCGGGGCTGGTGCTGTCTGCAGGGTACAGCGCCCACGGCTTCGGTATCGGACCGGGAGCCGGTCGACTGGCGGCGGATCTTGCCACCGAAGCCACCCCTATCGTTGATCCAACGCCGTACCGCTACAGCCGTCTGGTGGACGGCAGCGGACTTGAAACACCAGGCATGATGTAAGGAGAGTTTTAATGAGCCTGACAATACGCGCAATGACGCCAGACGATCTTGACCCGTGCTTCAGCATGACGCAGGCACTGAAATGGCCCCACCGACGCGAAGACTGGGCGCTGGCGCTGCAGCTGGGCGAGGGCACAGTGATTGAAGAGCAGGGCAGGCTGATCGGCAGTGCCGTGCTCTGGCGCTGGGGCGACAGTGCCGCCACGCTGGGTCTGGTGATTGTCGATAACCAGCAGCAGGGGCGTGGCCTCGGCAAACAGCTGATGCTGGCGCAACTGGAAAAAGTACCGGATTACAACGTGCGTCTGCACGCCACTGAAATGGGCAAAGGCTTGTATGAAAAGCTCGGGTTTGTCAGCTGTGGTGAGATTCGTCAGCACCAGACCCGTGAAGTCACCACGCTGCCAGACGTTGTGATCCCGGCGGGATGCCAGCTGCGCCCGGCGACACTGGCCGATCACAGCACGCTGGTGACGCTGGATCAGCAGGCACACGGTATGCATCGCCCGGCGCTTATTGCGCATTTACTGCGCGACTGTCAGACGGTGATTTTAGAGGACGCATCACAGCAGATTCAGGGCTTCGCCAGCCTGCGCCGCTTTGGGCACGGCTGGGCAATTGGCCCGGTAATCGCCGCTGACTTTGCGATCGCGCAGGCGCTGGTCGCCTCGCTGATGCAGTCGTTACAGGGTGAATTCCTGCGAATCGACACCGACGCCGCGCTGCCGATGGCTGCCTGGCTAACCTCTCTCGGTATTCCTCAGGTCGATGCGCCCACCACAATGGTGCGCGGCACGCCCTGGACACCGCAGGGTATGCAGGCGTTTGGATTGATGACGCAGGCGATGGCCTGATGCATATCGTCTATAAATCGGAGCCTGAACGTGGGCGGATCTGGCAGCGCTGGCTGGCAGAACATGCACCTGACATTCACCTGCATATCTGGCCAGAGACCGGTGATCCAGACCAGGTTGAGGCGCTGGTTGCCTGGCAGCCTCCGGCAGACATTCCGGCGCGGTTTCCACACCTGAAACTGCTCTTCTCGGTGGGTGCCGGCGCCGATCAGTTTGACTTCAGTGCGCTGCCGCCCGACCTGCCAGTAATCAGGATGATCGAACCGGGTCTGACGCAGGGCATGGTGGAATATGTCACCTTTGCGGTGCTCGGGCTGCATCGTGATATGCCGCGCTATTTTCATCAGCAGCGCCAGCAGCAGTGGCTGGCACACGCGGCATTACCCGCCTCGCAGCGGCGGGTCGGCGTGATGGGGCTGGGCGAACTGGGTCAGGCCGCGTTAGCGCAACTGGTGGCGCTGGGTTTTGACTGCGCAGGCTGGAGCCGCACACCACGCCACTTTCCTGGCGTACGCTGCTGGCACGGCGCTGATCAGCTCGCTGATTTCCTGGCGCACAGCGAGATTCTGATCTGCCTGCTGCCGCTGACTGACACGACGCGGGGTTTGCTGAACCACACCCTGTTTAATCAGTTACCCCAGGGCGCGGCGCTGGTGCAGGCCGGTCGCGGCCCGCAACTGAACCATGACGATCTGCTCGACGCGCTGGAGAGCGGTCAGCTCCTTGCTGCCGTGATTGATGTCACCGATCCGGAGCCGTTACCTCAGGGCCATCCGTTCTGGCACCATCCCGCCATCTGGCTCACCCCACACATCGCCAGCCAGACGCAGAATGAGAGCGCCATTGCGGCACTGCTGGAAAACCTGCGGCGCTACCAGCGTGGCGAACCGCTGCACGGTGAAATTGACCGTTCGCGAGGATATTAAGATGGAACATTTAGTGGCACTGCGCCGCGATCTGCATGCGCACCCGGAGCTGGGCTTTCAGGAGCAGCGCACCAGCGAGATGGTGGCGAATTTCCTGCAACAGCTGGGCATGGAGGTGCATCGCGGCATCGGTAAAACCGGCGTGGTCGGGATACTGAAAAAGGGCAGCAGTGACCGCATGATCGGCCTGCGCGCCGATATGGATGCGTTGCCGATGCAGGATCAGAGCGGCACAGACTGGCAAAGCCAGGCAGAGCAGGTGAGTCACGCCTGCGGCCATGACGGTCATACTGTGATGCTGCTGGGGGCCGCCGAAAAACTGGCGCGCGACGTCAGCTTTGACGGCAGCGTCTGCTTTATCTTTCAGCCTGCCGAAGAGGGGCAGGCGGGCGCAAAGGCGATGATCGAGGATGGCCTTTTCAGCCGCTTTCCCTGTGAGGCGGTCTACGCCATTCATAACTGGCCTGAACTGCCCCTCGGTCAGGTGCAGACCCGGCCCGGCGCCATCATGGCGGCAGCCGACCGCTTTGATATTCGGGTGCTGGGTGGCGGCGGTCACGCTGCGCAGCCTCATCTCACATGCGATACGCTTCTTGCGACCAGTGAGCTGGTGGTGCAGCTGAATACCCTGGTTTCACGCGCACTCGACCCATGCGAAACCGCGCTGCTCACCGTTACCCGAATGCAGGGTGGCTTTTCACACAACATGATCCCGGCAGAGGCGAACATCACCGGCACGGTGCGCACCTTCAGCCCGACTGCACAGGATACGATTGAAGCGCGTTTGCGCCAGATGGCGGCGCACATCACCGCCGCACACGGCCTGCAGGCAGAGGTCAGCTATCGGCGCTACTACCCGGCGACGATCAACAGCGCAACGGAAGCGCAGTTTTCCCTTGAGGCGCTAAAGCAGGCGGGCATCCCGGCTGACCTCGCACCACAGCCCGCGCTGACCTCAGAAGATTTTGCTTTTATGCTGCAGGCGCGCCCCGGTGCCTATCTGTGGCTGGGATCGGCACCCTGCAAGCCGCTGCACCATGCCGCTTACGACTTCAATGATGCGCTGATCCCCCATGGCATTAACGTTTTTGTCGCCCTGATTCGTCAGGCGCTGGCAGAGAAATTTCCCTGCTGAATGCAGCGGGATTTTGACAGGAAATGCCGCTGCCTGGGGAATTACGGCAGCGTAAGAAACCAGCAGGTTGCGATACTTGAGCCAACCGAACGTTACGTGGATGAGGGTTTAAAATGCAGAATGTCATGGCAGAGCAGCAAGCATATTCCGATAACAGCCTGTTACTGGATGCACGTGAGCAGAATGTGCCGCGCGGTGTAGTGACCGCCCATCCGCTGGTGATCGAACGCGCCAGAGGCAGTGAAGTATGGGATGTGGAGGGCAATCGCTATCTCGACTTTGTTGGCGGCATCGGCGTGCTGAACGTCGGCCACAATCACCCTGCGGTGGTCAATGCGGTCACCAGGCAGTTGGGTCTGGTTTCTCACGCCTGTTTTCAGGTGGTGGCCTATCCGGGCTACATTGAACTGGCACAGCGGCTGAACAAACTGGTCGGCGGCGATGAGGCATTCAAAAGCGTCTTCTTCACCAGCGGCGCCGAAGCCGTGGAAAATGCGGTGAAGATTGCCCGCTCGCACACCCAGCGGCCCGGCATCATTGCGTTTGATGGTGCGTTTCATGGGCGTACCCTGCTGGGCGTCACCCTGACCGGTATGTCCGCGCCTTACAAACAGAACTTTGGTCCGTTCCCTGGCGACATCTATCGTCTGCCATTCCCGAACCCGCTGCACGGTATCACCGAAGCGGACTGCCTGAAAGCGATGGATCAGCTCTTCGCTGTGCAGATCCTGCCTGAGCGTGTGGCCGCGATTATCATCGAGCCGGTACAGGGCGATGGCGGCTTCCTGCCAGCCGGACCGGCCTTTATGCAGGCGCTGCGTCGTATCACCAGCCAGCACGGCATTCTGCTGATTTGCGATGAAGTGCAATCCGGCTTTGGGCGTACCGGCACCATGTTTGCCTTCCAGCAGTTGGGGATCAAACCGGATTTAATTACCCTGGCGAAAAGCCTTGGCGGCGGTCTGCCGATTTCCGGTGTGGTTGGCCGTGCAGAGATCATGGATGCGCCAACGCCAGGCGGGTTAGGCGGCACCTACGGCGGCAACGCACTGGGCTGTGCGGCGGCGCTGGCGGTACTGGATCTGTTTGAACATGAGAACCTGTTACAGCGTTCCTGTCAGCTCGGCGAACAGCTCAACGCCCGTCTGCGACAACTGGCGGACAAATATGCCTGCATTGGTGATGTGCGCGGCGTGGGCTTTATGCAGGCGGTGGAAATTCTCGACTTCGAAACGGGGCGTCCCGATGCGGCGCTTACCCAGAAGATCCTCGACAGCGCCTGCCAGGAAGGATTGCTGCTGATCAAATGCGGCCTGCATCGCAACACCATCCGTTTCCTGGCGCCGCTGGTCACGACCGACTCACAACTGGAAGAGGCATTGCATATCTTTGATATTGCGCTGGCCCGCGCCACGGGCCGGTTGGGTTAAATCTGCATTCCTCATTGATTTTATTAGAATAATTTGAAAGCCTCCCGCTGGTATAACCACTGCGAAGCGCTGGCGCGTTTACGGTAAAGCGTGTTATATCTTCGGGAGGTTCTGAACATTTGATTAAGCGCCTGGCCCAACAGGCTCTGACAATGAGGGGGGTGCTATGAACGGCTTAATGAAACTTGACCGCATCGACATCAACATCCTGGTGCAACTCCAGAAAGATGGCCGTATCAGCAACGTTAACCTCGCCGACGCCGTCGGTCTCTCGCCCAGTCCCTGTCTGCAACGGGTCAAACGTCTGGAACAGGCTGGCTTTATCACCGGTTATGAAGCGCACATTAATCTCACCCGCATTACCGATTCGGTGACCGTCTTTACCGAAGTCACCCTGTCAGGCCATCGCCGCGAAGATTTTATGAAGTTCGAAAGTGCGATGCGCGACGTCGATGAGCTGATGGAGTGCCATCTGATCACCGGCGGCTATGACTATTTGCTGCGCTTTATTACCCGCAGCATTGAACATTATCAGGAAGTGATTGAGAAGATGCTGGATGCGCAGATCGGCATTGATAAGTACTTCAGCTATATCGTGATTAAATCCCCGATCATGAAAAGCAGCGTGCCGTTACGATCGCTCATCGGGAAGCACACTGTGGAGTTCGGCGTATAAATGTCTGCCCGGCGTTGCCTCTCTCCTGCGTCCACCGGAGAGAGGGCCGTCACACCCATCCCGCTTTTTGGCTGCCTGCCTGACCCGTTATCCCGTTACCTCTATACCGCTTTAATCTGCCCAATCTTCCCTCAGCATAAAATTTTTTTCCGTTACAAAATTCAGTGGCTGCACCCGGTTTCAGGGCGCGCTACAGCCTCAACCGTCGTGCGAACCCTTTTAAAATGATTTCAACCGATACAAGGAGTTGCCATGGACTCATTACAGATTGCTGATCAGCAGTGGCAGCGCGATATGTTCACCATTTCTACCGATCGCCAGCGGCTGGACCTTGCCTGGATCCATATTCAGCTGGCGGAGAAGTCCTACTGGGCCAAAGGTCAGCCGCAGGCCAAAACCACGCGGGCGATTGCCGGTTCGCTGCCGTTTGGTCTTTATCACCAGCAGACTCAGATAGGTTTTGCCCGACTGATCACTGACTACACCCGTTTTGGCTGGCTGTGCGACGTGATCATTGATGAAAACTGGCGCGGTCACGGGCTGGGCAGCTGGCTGGCGACCTGCGTCCGTGAACATCCGGAGCTGCAAACGGTACACCGCTGGATGCTTTCAACCCAGGATGCCCATCAGGTCTACCAGCGACTCGGCTGGCGTGTTGTGCAGCATCCCGAGACGCTGATGGAATTTCCGCTCTCATAACTCTGGAGTTAACCCGATATGCGATACCGCGTTGGCGTGGATATTGGTGGATCCTTTACTGATTTCGCCGTGCTGGACCAGCAAACGAACCAGATCCATACCCTCAAAGTCCTGTCACGCCCGGACAAACCTGGCAGCGAAATCGAGACCGGGCTGACGCAATTTCAGCAGCATCAGGGCATTGATCCCGCTGAGATTGGCTACTTTACCCACGGCACGACGGTAGGGATTAACGCGGTGATCCAGCGGCGCGGTGTGCGGCTGGCACTGTTTGCTACCGAGGGCTTCTGCGATGTTCTGGAGCTGGCGCGGCTGAAAATTCCGCATATCCATGATCTTTTCTCCCGGCGTGCCGCACCGCTGATTACCCGCGACCGGGTATTTGCCATCCGCGAACGCATTGACGCCCACGGCAATGTGCTGCACGCGCCTGATCGTCAGAGCGTGCTGGACGCCATTGAGCAGGCACGCGCCGCAGGTTGTCAGGGTATTGTCGTGTCGCTGCTGCACAGCTATCGCAACCGGCATAATGAAGCAGCAGTAAAAGCGATTATTGAGGAAGTCGCGCCTGAGCTGCTGACCTCCTGTTCCGCTGACATCTGGCCGATTATTCGTGAATATGAACGCACCATCACCGCCACCATTAATGCCTACGTGCAGCCGATGGTCATTCACTACCTGGAATCCTTTGAGCAGGCGCTGAAACGGCTTGGCGTAAAGCCGCCGCCGCGTATCACCAAATCCAACGGTGGGGTAATGGGCGTCGGGCAGGCGAAACGCGAATGCGTCCAGATGGTGCTCTCGGGCACCGCCTCCGGGGTGATCGGGGCCAGCTATCTGGCCAGCGCCTGCGGTTTTGACAAAATCCTCAGCCTGGATATTGGCGGCACCAGCGCCGACGTAGCGGTGATCATTGACGGCAAAGTGGCGCAGGGCAACGGCGAAATCATCGGCGACTTCCCGATCTTTATTCCTTCTGTCGCCGTCACCTCAGTGGGGCAAGGCGGCGGCTCGCTGGCGTGGATTGACGGGCAGGGCGTATTGCAGATGGGACCAGACAGTGCCGGATCGCTGCCGGGTCCGGTCTGCTTCCAGCGCGGCGGCACACAGCCGACGGCCACCGATGCCTTTGCCGCCTGCGGCATGATGGGCCACGGTGCGTTGGGTTATAACGCCGTGACGGTGGATGTTGCCGCCGCCCGGGCGGCCTGGCAGCCCCTGGCCGATGCCCTCACTATTTCGGTCGAGGAAACCGCGGAAACCGCTATTCAACTGGCGATCTCCAGCATGTACAGCGACACCAGTGGCCTGCTGTCCCGCTTTGGCCTCGACCCACGTGAATTCTGGTTCCTCGCCTTTGGCGGAGCGGGCCCGATGATGGGCTGTTTTCTTGCCCGCGAACTGAACATGAAAGGGGTGATTGTTCCGCCTACGCCAGGCGTGCTCTCCGCATTAGGCGGACTGGTAGCGGACATCCGCAACGATTTTATCCGCACACTCTACGGCGACCTGACGCCTGCGCTGGCTGACACATTAGCCAGTGAAGCCGAAGCCTTGCAGCAGCGCGCCTGCAACTGGCTGACGCAGGAGCACGGCAGCGACATGCCCTATAGCCTGCAGTTCAGCGCGGATATGCGCTATCACGGACAGTCGTTTGAAATCGACGTGCCGCTGGAGGCGAGCTGGCTGACGCAGGCAGATTTCACTGCGCTGCATGACGCCTTTGATCGCCAGCATCAGCAGCTGTTTGGTCACAGTGACCCGCAGGCACCGGTGCAGTTGATTAACCTGCGGCTGGTGATCGCCTCACCCACGCCAAAACCGGTGATTAACCGGCTCGCAACGGCGACAGAACCGGTGCCAGTGCTGAAACAGACCGATGCATGGATCGACGGCGCATGGCATCAGGTGGATGTGGTGCTGCGAACCGTATTGCTTGCCGGCCATCAGTTACGGGGTCCGGTCATCATTGCGCAGAACGATTGCACCACCTGCGTGCCGCCCGGTATGGGCGTGACGGTCGATTCCTTTGGTAACCTGCTGATCACGGCGAACGAGGCATAACATGGCGATTGATGGACGTAACTTACAAATCCTGGCGAACTACTGCGCCGCTGCTGCTGATGCGATGGCCTTTACCCTGATGCGTACCGCGCACTCCACCTTTGTTAAAGAGACGGAGGATTTCTCCTGCCAGATTGTCAGCCGCACCGGACTGGCGTTTGCCTCGCCGCGCAGTTTTGGCGCACCCTGGTACAGCGGCATCGACTATGCGCCAGTACTGGCACTGATTGACGATTACGCCGACGGCGATATCTGCATTACTAATGACGCCTACGCCGGCAATGTGGCGACGCACTCGCCCGATATCCACATCTGGAAGCCGGTGTTTTACAAGGGCGAAATTGTCTGCTTCGTGGTGGGGCACATTCATAACACCGACGTCGGCGGCGCGGTGCCCGCCTCACTGTCGCGCTCGCTGACCGATATCGTGCAGGAGGGGATCCGCATCCCGCCACTGAAAATCATGCGGCAGGGGCAGCTCAATGAAGAGGTCGCCAGCATCATGCGGCTCAACGTGCGGGTGCCGGACCAGAACTGGGGTGATTTCAAAGCACAGCTGGCTTCAGTTAACGTCGGTGAGCGTAAAATCCACGACATTATCGCCCGTTTTGGTATCGACGATTTTTTACAGGGCATAGAAGGGATTCTCGATTACGCCGAAGCACAGGCCCGCAGCATTATCAGCACCATTCCCGATGGGGAGTATTTTTATGCCGACTACGCCGATGAAGATGGCGAGGGCGGTTATCCCTGCCGTATCGCCATTACACTGCGGGTGCAGCGCGATCAGCTGGAGCTGGACTACACCGGCAGCGACCCGCAGCTGGCCTCGTCACTGAACATGCCGACCGGCGGCCGTGAACGGCATCCGCTGGCGCTGGTGGGCGTCACTTATGTGCTCTCCACACTGGATCGTTCGCTGCTGCTGAACGCGGGAACACTGCGACCGACCCGGGCGATCCTGCCGCCGGGTACGGTGATGAATTGTGAAGCACCGGCGGCGGTGGGGATGCGCTCGCTGACCTGTGCACTGTCGCAGATTGCGACAATCGGCGTCTTCTCGCTGGCGATGCCGGACCGTCTTCCCGCCAATTCACCGGGCGGTAATTCAATCATGAACATCCGCACGCAGACGCATAACCGCAGCGTGGTTGCTTCTCTGGGTCCAGTGGGTGGTGGCGCGGGCGGTACGCCGCGTCATGACGGGCCTGACGGCTCTGGCGGGCTGTCTGCCTTCCTGAAAAACACGCCCATTGAGATCAACGAAGCGGAAGTCCCGATCCGTTTTCATCGTTACGGGCTGGCTCAGGACAGCGCCGGCCCAGGTCGCTATCGCGGCGGCTTAGCGACCGAAATGGCATTTGAGATTTTCTCGCCCAACACCACGATTACCGCGCGCAACCGTAACCGGTCGGTGTTTGCCTCGGCGGGCTTGGTGGGCGGGCAGAACGGGGCGCTCTCTTACTTCTGCACCCGGCGCAATGGCGAGGTTATCAATCACGGCAACACAGACGTAATCCACTGCCAGCCGGGTGACGTGGTCGAAGTGCGGGGCCCTGGCGCGGGCGGTTATGGCCTGCCGTCACAGCGCGAGACTGAGGCGGTCATGCAGGATGTGCGCTGTGGTTATCTCAGCGTCGCAGCAGCCCGGGCGCAGTATGGCGTAGTGATCGTTGATGACGGTGTGGATGAGTCAGCCACAGCGCGCCTTCGCGCCGCGATGCCGCAACGCGCTGCGCAGCATTTTGAGCACGGCGAGGCACGGAATCGCTTTGAAACGCTCTGGACCCCTCAGCGTTACCAGTTGCTGACCGCTTTTCTGGCAGGCGCACCGGTCAGCTGGCGTCATTTCCTGAAAACCCAGGTATTCCGGGCGGTAGCGGAGATAGGCGAAACGGCGGATATGAATCAAATATTCAGTGATTTGCATCAGCGATACCCGGCCATGGCGAACAATTAACGGAGAGTGCGCATCGTCGACTACGCTTTAAGTCTGCATGGACTATGAAGGCAACGCGACGATGAGCATGAAAACCAGTGATTTTTTTGTCCAGCGCCTGAAAGAGTGGGGCGTCACACGCATCTACGGCTATCCAGGTGACGGGATTAACGGCGTGCTGGGAGCTATCCAGCGCGCTAACGCTAAAGGTGACGGCATCGAATTTATTCAGGTGCGGCACGAGGAGATGGCGGCCTTTATGGCGGCCGGGCACGCGAAGTTTACTGGGGAGCTGGGCGTCTGTCTCTCAACTGGCGGGCCGGGCGCAACCCATCTGCTGACCGGGCTTTATGACGCCAAAATGGACCATGCGCCGGTGCTGGCGATTGCCGGACAGGCAGAAGCGACTGCGCGTGGAGCCAGTTATCAGCAGGAGATGAACCTGGACCGCATCTTCTCGGACGTCGCTAACTTCGTTCAGGAAGCTTCGACCCCGACACAGGTGCGCCATCTGCTGGATCGTGGCGTGCGCATTGCCAAAGCGCAAAACGGCGTGGCGGTGATCATCATCCCTAAAGATATTCAGGATGAAGAGTGGCAGCCGCCGCAGCATCTGCATGGCTTCACCCATTCCGGCAGCGGCTATCAGCGTCCCAAAGTTATCCCCTACGAAGCGGACCTGCAACGCGCTGCCGACGTGCTTAACGCCGGTAAAAAAGTGGCGATTCTCATCGGTGCGGGCGCACGCAACGCCGCCGTTGAGGTGGTGCAGGTTGCCAATGTGCTGGGTGCCGGAGTAGCAAAAGCGCTGCTGGGCAAAGATGTGCTGCCGGACGACGCGCCGTTTGTTACCGGCTCGATTGGCCTGCTCGGCACGAAACCTTCATCCGATTTAATGCAAAACTGCGACACCCTGCTGATGATTGGCAGCGGCTTCCCGTGGACGGAATTTCTGCCGGAAGAGGGCAAGGCGCGTGCGGTGCAGATAGACATCGATCCCGCCATGCTGGGCCTGCGCTATCCCAGCGAAGTGAACCTGCATGGCGATGCGGCAGAAACGCTGCGCGCGCTGCTGCCGCTGCTGGAGCATAAAGCGGATCGCAGCTGGCAGGAGGATATTGCGGTTCAGGTACGTGACTGGTGGACGCTGATGGAAGAGCGTGCCATGGCACCGGCTAATCCGGTCAATCCGCAGCGGGTAGTGTGGGAGATGTCACCTCAGTTACCGGACAACGCCATTGTCACCTCGGATTCCGGCTCCTGCGCCAACTGGTTTGCCCGCGACTATCGGGTGAAGCAGGGACAGCGCGCGTCACTCTCCGGCGGTTTGGCCTGTATGGGCGCGGCGGTGCCTTACGCGATTGCCGCGAAATTTGCTCACCCGGAAAAACCGGTGGTGGCGCTGGTGGGAGACGGTGCGATGCAGATGAACAACATGGCCGAGCTGATCACTATTCAGAAATACTGGCAGCAGTGGGCCGATCCGCGCCTGATTGTCTGCGTGTTCAACAATCAGGATCTGAATCAGGTCACCTGGGAGCAGCGCGTGATGGAGGGTAACCCTCGCTTCGACGCGTCACAACAGCTGCCGGATGTGAAGTACGCTGAGTTTGCGCAGTCGCTGGGAATGGTCGGTATTTTTGTCGACAACCCTGACGATCTGGCAGGTGCCTGGCAGCGTGCGCTCAGCGCCGATCGCCCGGTATTACTGGAGGTGAAAACCGATCCGGAAGTCGCGCCATTACCGCCACACATCACCTTCAAGCAGGCGAAAGCCTTTATGGCGTCGATGGTGAAGGGCGATCGCGGCGCAGCGCAAATCATCAGCGACACCGCCAGTCAGCTGTTTCATAAAAAGCATTAAGGGCTAAGTGGGGCGGTCGCGTCTCACTAACCTTTATTCCCGGATGCCCTCGCGTCCGGGTCTTAAACCCCTTCATCATTCTCAACGGGAGTCTTGTTATGACTGCTCATTCCAGCCCTGTCTGGTTAATCTCGGGATGTTCGACCGGTTTTGGTCGTGAACTGGCGCAGCAGACGATTGCGCGTGGCTTTAAGGTGGTTGTGACGGCGCGTGATACCGCGTCCATTGCCGATCTGGTTGAGGGACACGACAACGCACTGGCGGTAGCGCTGGATGTGACGCAGCAGTTGAGTATTGACCAGGCCGTGAGTGCGGCCCTGGACACGTTCGGCACCATTGATGTGCTGGTAAACAACGCCGGTTACGGTTATCAGAGCTCAGTGGAAGAGGGTGTGGAAAGCGAAATCCGCGCGCAGTTTGATGCCAACGTCTTCGGTCTGTTTGCCCTGACCCGCGCCGTGCTGCCCGCAATGAGAAAGGCGCGTAGCGGCCACGTGATCAACATTACCTCAGTGGCAGGCTTAATCGGTTTTGCCAGCTCAGGCTACTACTCTGCCAGCAAACATGCGGTGGAAGGCTGGTCCGATTCGCTGGCGCTTGAAGCCGGTCCGCTGGGCATTCACGTGACCTGTGTTGAGCCAGGTCCGTTCCGCACCGACTGGGCCGGACGCTCACTGCATCAGACGCCGAGCACGCTGCCAGACTATGCGGAGACCGCCGCCGCGCGGATGAAAGCGACCTCCGAATACAGCGGCACTCAGAAGGGCGATCCGGCGCGGGCCGCCGCGGCGATGATTGCTATTACCGAGCATGAAAACCCGCCACGTCATCTGGTGATGGGTGCCTGGGGCCATGACGCCGTGACAGGTAAGCTCAAAGAGCGTCTGGCTGAGATAGACGCGTGGAAACAGACGTCGGTGGAGACGGATTTTCCGGAATAGAGGTGAATTGTGGGTGGCGGGAAGCCGCCTGCGGGTGAACCAGAAGCTATTAAAATACGAAAGGCCCGTTTATCGGGCCTTTGAGTGCTAATCGGGAATCTTTGCTTCCTGCATGTCGCGCGCATTCAGTTCTTTCAGCTTGCGGCGCAACAGGGCAGATGACGAACGTTTTCTCGCCTGAGCTAACTGAGCTTTAATGGCGGGCAGATCGGGCCGGGCCAGCCACTCTGCAATCAAAAGTGCCCTTAACTCTTTATATCGGGTTTCAACCGGAGCTAAAGGGGTTGTTTCATCGTGTGTATCATAAAACGACATAGCAAGCTCTCCCTGTAGTCACTACTTTATAAGCCTGGAAACAGTCCGGGATTAAAGGTTGCGGCGCTTTCTTCGGCAACCCTGTTCGGCGATTGTAGCGTAGTTCATTTTTTAACCCAAGCATGGCGTCGTAGATCTCTTCCAGAGGAGTCGGACGATTGCGTTCAACGATCTCGCCAGACGCAGGCTGGAAAACAAAACCGCCGATAGAGAAGCTTTCATGGTGTGCCATTAACGCAAGTACTACACTTTTTAAAACGACTGCACTACCTAATCCGGGAATGCTGATGTGGCGAAAATCGCTCATGCACTCCAGACCATCGCACACGTCAAAACAGACCTCAGCCAGCCCGTTAACAGGAAAGGAGATACCGGGTGGCATCCGATATCCGATGCGGGTAAAGGTCTGTTCATCTATCCGGTCGCCAACGATGACAGTGTAAGTTTCGCTGCCGCCAACAAAAACGTAGCTGTGATAAATCTGGCGGTCATAAATAAATCTTTTTCGTCTGATTTCGTAGTTTTCGAGATAAATATCTTCTTCAATACGCACTTCTCATCCCTGCCGTAACATATGAATCCCTGAAACTCGATTTTTCAGTTCCTGCTCAGCACCGTCAAACATCCATGGTAAAAGTGAGGTTATTCATTCCAGCATTTCAGCCGCTGTTGCGCATTAACAACACCGTTCTGTAAGCCAGCCCACAAACCATTCACCTGGCACGCACCCTTATTGCGCAGCCCTGCGCCATCACTGTGCTGAAAAAATAAACAGCGACCCGCTTCTGACACCATAAGAATTCGATCTTGTATCCCAGCCCGTATTCCACCTCGCATCCCTGACCCAGCCCCTTGAGTTCGCGGCTATCTGGCACGCTTCATGCACTAGCTCATGGGTACACTTTTGGCGAGGTAACCCATGTTTGACTCCTTTTTAGACGACGATGCCACCACGATGGCCGCTCTGATCCGCAACGGGGAAGTATCAGCCTGCGAACTGACCGCTGCGGCGCTGGCGAGGATGGAACAGCGTGAACCGACGGTGCAGGCCTTTTGCACCCCGACACCCGAGCTTGCGATGGCACAGGCTAAAGCCATAGATGACCGACGTGCGCGGGGAGAAACACTGGGCGCGCTGGCAGGCGTGCCGCTGGCGGTAAAAGATCTCATCTGCACCGCAAACGTCCGCACTACCTCCGGTTCAGCAGCATACAAAGAGTTCGTACCGGAAGATGACGACATCACGGTGGAACGGCTACTGGCCGCCGACGCCATTCTGCTGGGTAAAACCACCGCGCCGGAGTTCGGCTACAGCGGCGTCGGGCACAATCCGCTTTTTCCGTCGCCACGTAATCCCTGGAATCTGGCGATGACGCCGGGCGGTTCCAGCGCGGGTTCCGGGGCGGCGGTGGCGGCACGCCTTTGCCCGATTGCACTGGGCAGCGATGGCGGCGGGTCAGTGCGTATTCCGGCGGCGCACTGCGGCATTTTTGGCTTCAAGGCGTCGATGGGGCGGGTGCCGTTATGGCCCGGCTGTCGTGATGAACGCTATCCCGGCGTGTCGAGTTGGGAGTCGCTGGAGCATATCGGGCCGATGACGCGCAGCGTGCGCGATGCCGCCCTGATGATGTCACTGATGGCAGGACCGGATATGCGGGACCGCCACTCGATCCCCTGCAGCGACGTTGACTGGCTGGGTGCACCAGAACATCTGCCTGGCAAGTTGCGTATCGCATTCAGCGCAGATTTTGGCTATGTGGCCGTTGACCCGGAAGTCCGCGCTGTTGTCAGCGCGGCGGTAAGGCGATTTGCTGCTGAAATCGGTGCGGAACTGGAGCTGGCCGATCCTGGCTTCCCGGATCCGTCAGCCGCTTTTGGCGCACTGGTGGCGATGGAAAGTGATCTCACCGGCATGCGCCAGATGATGGCGGAGCAGGGCAGCACAATGTCACCGCATCTGGTCGCTATGTTACAGCGCGACTGGCGGGCAGAGAACTTTACCGATGCCATCGCCACCCGCAAAGCGGTCAGCAATAGCCTGTGGCGCTTTATGCAGCGCTTTGATCTGTTGATCACGCCGACGCTGGCCGTGCCGCCGTTTCCGCTGAGAATGCAGGGACCGGAGATCATTGATAGTCGCATGGTTCGCAACGATCACTGGCTCTCATTCTGCTTCCCGTTCAATTTCACCGGCCAGCCCGCCGCGTCAGTGCCTGCAGGTTTCACCGCCAGCGGCCTGCCGGTCGGTATGCAGATTGTTGGTCGTCATCTTGATGATGCTTTAGTGCTGGCTGCCAGTGCCGCTTTCGAGCGCATTCAGCCGTGGAATCACCTTCAACCCGGAATCGCCCAATGAAAACGTCTGACACACCTGCGCTGGAGCAGGAATTTGAACATGAGCCGGTGCCGCTGACGCATCGTCATTCAACCCGCTCTGTTTCAGCGGTCTGGTTTGGATTCCCGATGATCCTCACCAATGCGCTGTTTGGCGGCATCATTACCTGGCATCTGGGCTTCTGGCCCGCGCTGATCGCCATTCTGCTGGGCAACCTGGTGCTGTTCGCCTATGTCGGCGCGCTGAGCTGGTACGCCGGTAACAGCGGGATGAACTTTGCTTTACAGGCCAGACGCACCTTTGGCAGCAAAGGCTACATCCTGGTCTCGGGTTTTCTCTCGACGGTGGTGATCGGCTGGTATGCCTTCCAGACCGGCCTTACCGGCACGGTGATTAATCAGACCTTCGGCTGGAATGCGCTGGCGGTGACGGCCTTTGCCATGATCCTCTACACCGGCATCACGTTCCTGGGCGTGCGGGCGCTGTCCGTGCTGGGGATGATCGCCGCGCCGCTGTTTGTGGTGCTCGGGATGGTGGCACTGTGGCTGATCAGCAAACAGCACGACTTCTCCGTGGTGACGCAGTGGAAAGGCAGCGCCAGCGCCGCCGGCGCAATGAGCATGGGCACCGCCGTCACCATGGTGGTGGCCGGTTTTGCCGACTCCGGCACCATGACCGCTGACTTTACCCGCTGGTCGAAGAATGGACGCTCGGCGGTCATCGCTGCCTTCTCCGCTTTTCCGGTTGCGAACGTCATCTCGTATCTGTTCGGCGTGGTAATTGTAGCCGTGGGCGCGGCGGTGGATCCGCTGACCAATGGCGGTAACTTCCTGCCGATGCTGATGGGGCACAGTGCCATCCTGTCGGTGGTGGCCTGCCTGTTTGTCTTTATCAATCTGGGATCGGTCTGCACACACTGCCTCTACAACGGCGCAGTGGGTTTCAGTCATCTGTTCAGCAGCAAAATGCGCCTGTGGACGCTGATCCTCGGCGCCATTGGTGGCGCGCTGGCACTGGCGGGCGTCTGGTCTTACTTCCTGGAGTGGCTCAGCCTGCTCGGGATCGTGGTGCCACCATTTGGTGCTGTGATGATTGTGGATTTGATCTTTATGGCGCGCATCAGTGAGCAGCGTCCGGCTCAGCGATTCCGTGGTACAGCGTTTGCCGCCTGGGCAATAGGTAGCCTGTGTGCGGTGATCGCTCATGTGGCTTTCCCGCAGTTCGGTGAAGCAGTGATTGGTCTGGTGACCGCCGCCATCAGCTACAGCGTGATCAGCAAAATGCGCATGCCGCGCCCGGTAATGGAGAACAGCAATGCCCGATTACAGCGTTAATTCAACCCCTTACGCCTGGCCTTTTGACGGCAGTTTCACCCCGGCTGACACGGCGTTAATTGTGATTGATATGCAGACCGACTTCTGTGGCGTCGGCGGCTATGTCGATAGCATGGGCTATGACGTCAGCCTGACCCGCGCACCCATCGCCCCGTTGCAGCAGGTGCTGGCCGCGATGCGCGCCCGGCAGTTTCCGATTATTCATACCCGTGAAGGGCATCGGCCCGACCTCAGCGATTTGCCCGCCAATAAACGGTGGCGTTCGAGACGGATGAATGCCGGCATTGGCGATGTCGGACCGTGCGGCCGCATTCTGGTGCGCGGCGAGCCAGGCTGGGAGATTATTCCGGAGCTGGCCCCGTTGCCGGATGAGGTCGTGATTGATAAGCCAGGTAAGGGGTCATTTTACGCCACCGATCTGGAGCTGATACTGCGCAGTCGTGGCATACGTAATCTGATTCTCACCGGTATAACCACCGATGTCTGCGTTCATACCACGCTACGTGAAGCCAACGATCGCGGTTTCGAGTGTCTGGTGTTATCTGATTGCTGTGCCGCAACGGAGCGGCGTCATCATGAGGCGGCGCTGAGTATGATCCATATGCAGGGCGGCATCTTTGGCGCGGTTGCCACCTCTGCCGCACTGCTGGATAGCCTGGGCAGTTAGTCTTTCTGGCGGATAACCTGAGCGTACAAATTGCTCAGGCTATCCCGTCAGGCGATGATACCGACTGTCTGGCGCAGCTCTCTTCATCAGCGTCTCAGGTCGGGCACCGCCTGACTGAACAGATAGCCCTGGAGCTGATTACAGCCTGCATCCGCCAGTGCAGACATCTGCCCCTGTGTTTCCACGCCTTCTGCTGTGACCACCAGGCCCATGGGCTGACCCAGCTTCATCATCGATTCAATACTTGCTACTGAATTTTCCGCTACGCCGGGCGGGATAGTCCGACCGCTCGCTTGGGCCATTGAGGTAAATCTGCCGTATCATCGCGCATTTCCTGCCAACTTCGCTGCGATGGTTCATACTCATGGGCGCTAAATGTGTTACGAACGGATAGCCGTGCAGACAACGGTTACTGAGTTTGTCACTTCGCTGACAGCCTGAGGTTGCCAGCTGACTATAAGGGAAAATAATGCCATTGTTATTCGGTGAGTTATCTGGTTTCCCGTCATGGGTGCCTGTTGTATTACTCGTCTCGCTTTCGTTTATCGTGGGCTTCCTGGCCCGGCTTATCCTGCTGGCCTTTATCCGCTACTGGCAGAGTCGCGACAGAAAGCTGTTCAAATCCCTTGAGAAGCACCTTAGCGGGTCCATGTTCTTTTTCGTACCGCTATTAATGATCAATGTCGGGATTAACTACATTAACTTTCACCCTGAGTCGCTTGAGTTAATCACTAACATCATCAACGTCTTTATTATTATGTCATTCTGTTCGGTCCTGATACGGCTGACCAATGTGGCGCAGGATATGCTCTATATCCGCTATGACATTAATATTTCGAATAATCTTCGTGCACGAAAAATTCGTACGCAGATTATCTATGTCAAAAAAGTGGTTATTGTCATCCTGGTACTGTTCTGCATTTCACTGATACTGCTGAGCTTTCCTGGCGTCCGTAAATTCGGCACCACTATTCTGGCCGGTGCAGGTGTTGCCGGTATCATTATTGGTTTCGCCTTACAGAAGTCGCTGGTTAATCTGTTTGCCGGTATTCAGATCGCCTTTACCCAGCCTATCAAAATTGATGACGCGGTGGTGGTGGAAAAAGAGTGGGGCTGGATTGAGGAGATCAACCTGACCTATGTGGTGGTGCGCATCTGGGATTTGCGCCGTCTGGTGCTGCCAATTACTTACTTCACTGAGAATCCGTTTCAGAACTGGACGCGTAATAATGCCCAGATTTTAGGATCGGTATTTCTCTACGTGGATTACTCCATGCCGCTGGAGCCGCTGCGCAGGCAGTTTGAAAAAGTCCTGAGTGAAACCAAACTCTGGGATGGGGAAACGTCTGTACTTCAGGTGACGGATACCACCGAAAAAACCATGACCATCAGGATGCTGATGACTGCCCAGAACTCGCCAATCGCTTTTGATCTGCGCTGTTACGTCAGGGAAAAGATGATTGAGTTTATTCAGCAGAATTACCCGGAAAGCCTGCCACAGGTGAGGGCGTCACTGACGGATAGCGGGGGTGAAAAGTCAGCAAGGGAAATAGCTGAATAGCGGGTTTTGAGGTGCGGAACGGCGTTTACTGTTGCAAACAGGCGTCAACGCGTAAAGCCTTAAACAGGCCATACCGACAGGGGGGCTTGTCGGTGCCGCCCGATGCCAGCGTATCGACCACACTGGCGCCTGAGTCCGCAGAGGTGACAAAGAGCACGGCCACCATCGCCATGGCAATAAAGGAGAGCAGCGAGCTGAAGGGGAAGTGCTCAGGGAAGTTGAACAGTGCCAGCGTCTGATCGCTCACGATCGTCTGCGGCAGGTCAGTGGCACCCTGCTGCACAATCAGCCAGATTGCGCTGTTGCCGAAAAAAGTCATCCAGCGCAGCGTAGCGACCGTTGCCGTGGTGGTGGCCACCCAAAATCTGGCGTTTGGGTACTGGCCGGCGTGCTGATTGCGTCGCTGAACTTTGCCACCAAAGTGGCCTGCTTTATGGCGGTCTCCTCGGTGCTGAAGGGCGAGACACGCACCTATACCGTAACCGGGCAGGTCTTCTTTGCCTCGGCTGAACGGTTTATCCATCACTTCGACTTCCACGAGGCGCTGGATCGCGTGGTCATCGACGTGTCGCTCACCCATTTCTGGGACATCACGTCGGTCAGCGTGCTGGACCGCATCGTAATTAAGTTCCGCCGTCAAAGGTGCCGAAGTGGACGTCAGAGGCATGAACGGGGCGATCCGCACTCTCGTTGACCGCTTTGGTGTGCATGACAAACCCGAAGAAGTTGAAAAGCTGATGGGCAGCCGCTAGCCCTGATGCACGTGCTGGAAAAAAGATCCTCCCGCAGGTTCCGGACTGAATGTTAAAGCAGGCCTGTTAATGATTTTTCATTTGCATAATCGGCTGCTTACAAAATTAAGTAACGCGTTGACCTCGTATTCTTATTCTGGAAAACAAGAAGGCTGAAATGCCCTTTGTCCCTGTCCTTCCGGTAATACCTTTCCAGGTAAAAACACAAAGCTTAATAAAACCTTAAGATCTGACGGCTATTTCTCTCTATTTATTCATTTAACATGCTATTCCGTCTCATGCCTTTTAATTTGTATTACAAAATCAGAAGCCTGCGGAATAGTTTATCGCTTTTTTTTCACCAGAGCCTTTCAGGTTAGAGTCTGAATGATAACCCGGTAAATTATCAGGGTCTTAATTTACACGGCCAGATACGAATATTAAGAGAGGTGATCTGCATCAATAAATATCATTATTTAAAGGCGGGTGATGAAAGTGGCTCTAATAAATATCGTCGCTATGCCGATATGTAACGTAACCCTGAGGAAATGTCAGTCTCAGGTACTTTTCAACACCAGGATTATTAAAATGAATATTATAAAAAAAGTGTCAAAACTCAATATAGGCAGGAAACTTACTCTGGGTTTTTTGCTGGTTATACTGGCGTCACTGGCTATATCAGTCCTTGCTGCCCTCTGTTTTTTAAAAATCCAGGATAACTCGGAAAAGCGCGACGTCACGGTACAAATGGTTGATGCACTGGCGAAAGCGAGGCTGAACCGCACGCTATTTCAGTACACCCGCGACACTAAATTCATCGAACTCAACGGTGAGGCGATGAATCAGTTGTCTGCTTTGTACAAAAATCTTGAGAAATATTCCTGGTCAACAGGCGGTCGTGAAAAGCTTTCTGCGCTCAATACTGCTCTGGCTCAGTATCAGGAAAAGCGTCAGCACTTTCTCGCAAGCAACCACAGTGCAGCCCTTTCTCTGAATGATATTCAGGCTCTCGGACTGACGTCAGTGGCGGAAAAACTGGCTGCCCGACAGGCTTATGTCCCGGCAGACCTTACTGCACCCCTGCTGGCTCTCAGCCTCAAAACTGAACAGGCTGCATTTTATGTTCAGGCGTTCATGCATGGGCCAGATGCTTCCACACTGAATAAGTTTAACGAAATCAAAGATGGTTTTTCACCACTCGTCAGTCAGCTTAGTGGTCTCGCTGACACCTCACTCGGTGCGCTTCTGGCCGATGTGGCGCAAAAAACCACCTCAGGCACCACGCTGTTAAATAATTATCTCCAGTCAGTGCAGGTCGAAAAACGCGCCTCAGATGAAATGACCGCAGCTGCGGGAAAACTGAATCAGTCAATCACTGACCTCGCGTTCTTTCAGTCTGAACAGGCTCAGAAATACATGCATACCGCACTGTGGCAGATTGGTTTTGCCACCCTTGTCTGTATCACTCTCAGTCTCCTGATTGCCTGGAGAATGACCCGCAGCATCACCGTTCCGCTGAGAGAGACGCTTTCTTCGGCACAGCGTATCGCTGAAGGTGACCTGACCGCCGAAATAACCAGTTCCCGTACTGATGAGCTTGGCGAACTGATGACTGCCATGGGTGCCATGAACCAGAGCCTGCGTAACATCATCTCCCGGGTCCGGGATGGGGTGAATAACGTCGCCCGCGCCTCGTCTGAGATTGCAGCAGGAAATACCGACCTCTCATCGCGCACAGAACAGCAGTCGGCTGCCGTGGTTGAGACGGCTGCCAGCATGGAGGAATTAACCTCCACCGTTAAGTTGAATGCGGAGAACGCCCATCACGCCAGTCAGCTGGCCACGGATGCGTCGCATAATGCCAGCTGCGGCGGGGAAATCATCAGTGAGGTGATAACCACAATGGGCGGAATAAGTCAGAGCTCAGGCAAAATCGGCGAAATCATCACCGTTATTAACGGTATCGCTTTCCAGACGAATATTCTGGCGTTGAATGCGGCAGTAGAGGCCGCGCGCGCAGGTGAGCAGGGCCGGGGCTTTGCCGTTGTGGCAGGCGAAGTGCGCAATCTTGCACAGCGCAGTTCACTGGCCGCAAAAGAGATAGAAGTGCTGATTCGGGAATCACTGGACAGAGTGAGTAACGGTACTGAGCTGGTAAACCGCGCCGGCGTGACAATGGAGGGTATCGTCAGGTCCGTGACGCAGGTAAGGGACATCATGGGTGAAATTGCCGCTGCATCAGACGAACAGAATCGCGGCATTACCCAGATTGCACAGGCCATGACGGAAATGGATAGTACAACCCAGCAAAACGCTGCGCTGGTTGAGGAGTCTTCTGCTGCGGCCAGCAGTCTCGAAGAGCAGGCGCTTGAGCTTGAAAAAACCGTTTCCGTTTTCCGTGTGCCGTCTTCTGGGGCGTTTACACCTAGGGCGCAGACCACCAGGCGCAACGTACAACCCTCAGTATCCCTGATGGCGTCGAAAGCAAACTGGGAAACCTTCTGATCATCGTTGTCCTGCATTCTGAGGGGCCGCCCGACGTCGTTTCTGGCATCCGGTGGTCTCCTTTCGGGTTTATGTCATCGGAGGTGGTAAATGTGTGACGATAACGCCGTTAATGCACTGCATGTTCACATTGGTAAGGCGGTGGAGGCTCTTTTTTATGATGGCGAGCCAGTCACCCGTGCAAAAGTCATTGCCCAACTATGTCTGTTGTTAGATGAAGAACCTGACTGCATCCTGCAAAACGAAATAGCAGGCGCAGTCAGCCTGCTCACTTACCCGTTCGCCACAAAATGAGAGTGAACGGGTTGCTACAATCCCTGGCGACAGAATTTTGCGTGCGATGAGAGGTTGATCTGAAGAGGACGTGGTTAACCTCCGCACTGCATTAATGATCGGGCGCACCCGATTTACTGTAGCAACAAACATTCAGATTTATTCCTGTGATCCTCAATCTTCCTGGCAACGAGGCTCGTTCAGACGAGCATAGGGAAAGGGTACGGCTGACCCGGTGGCTGAACGCATTACCGGCTGTAAGCTGTATCAGTCCGGATAAGCAAGCCTGTGAAATCGCTGACAGATATCAGTAAGTATTTTGATGTATTCAGCGGGTCCGAGGCTGATGCGGCCCATTTTTCACAGTAATTTTATTAATTCAAACAGCCGCTTAAGGGACAGGTTATAACCTGCACGTGATTTTTAGCTTTTTTCCACTCTATGGTGTCCGGCAGTGATATGCCAGCGTTTCTCGCTTTTTCCTCTCATGGTGTCGCGTCATGTACGGGCGTCGCCGGTCGTGCCGCGTCGCCGGATTATCCGGAAAAGGTCAATTATCGTAATGAGTGCAAACTTCGATATCTCTCAAAAAACATAACAATAACTGCTTAGTTTCACCGTCTGACCATAAAGTGTGTTTTAGGATAGCCGATAAAAGAAAGGTATCTTGACATCTCCCTCGGGTAACCTCTCATGACAATTTTAAAGAAACTTACGCTGGTCTTTACCTTTACACTTCTGGCGCTGCTTTTTTTGGGCATTATCAGTATCCGCTCTCTGGGCGGCGCACAGGATCGGTTCGAGTATGTGGCGACCAACTCTCTGCCCAGCATTAACAAAATCAGTGAAATCTCTCAGCTTCGTGAAGAAGCAAGACGGCAGATACTGATGGGTCTTCTGGTTACCGATAAAGCGATATTTGAAAAGCATATGGTCACCGCAAAGGAATATCTGACCAAAACGCGCGAGGCAATGGATTATTATAAATCTCACCTGATTACAGACGATAACGACGGCCAGTTGATAAGCCAGACTATTCAGGATTTCGGCGTCTATCTCGAGAAAGTGAATAAGATGGTGGGCGTTTATCAGACCGGCGGCATTGATGCGGCCAGGGCTATGGTTTCCGATCAGGGAGAGACAGCGGCGGCATCGGTTGTGGTAAGCCAGAATCTGAAGGACATCCTGGCTTATAACTATCAGGTTGCCAACAAATTTGCAGCGGAAAATCATGCCGAGTATCTGCATACGTTATGGCTTCTGAGCAGCATTATTGCAGCTGCGGTGTTAATGACAGCCCTTTCTTCGTACTCTGTCCTGAGCTATATCAGAAAAGGCCTGCAGAATTTACAGAGCACCATGAAAACCATCGAGGAAACCCTGGACCTGACTCTTCGGGTAAATCTCAATAAAAAAGATGAACTGGGCGCAACGGCTGGCAGTTTTAATGCCCTTGTGACTAAGTTTCGGGAGGTTCTGTCAGGCGTCCGGGATGCCAGCAAAGAGGTGGATACGGCGTCAGAGGAAATCGCTCACAGCAATGATGATCTGTCATCACGCTCAGAGTCTCAGGCTTCTTCACTTGAGCAAACCGCAGCCAGTATGAACGAGCTGTCGGCCACCGTGAAACACAATATGGATAACGCGACAGAGGCGAATAACTTCATCGGTAAAGTGCAATCCATCGTCAACCATAGCAACCGTGAGCTGAATGATTTAACAAGTGCCATCAACGATATCTCTGTCTCTTCAAATAAGGTTTCAGAAATTATCTCCATTATTGATGGCATTGCGTTTCAGACCAACATTCTGGCGCTTAACGCTGCAGTGGAAGCCGCCCGTGCCGGGGAGCAGGGCAAGGGGTTTGCCGTGGTCGCCGGCGAGGTCCGCTCATTGTCACAGCGTTCTTCTGTAGCAGCCCAGGATATCCGGGGTCTGATTGAAGAAGCAATCCAGAATGTGGATAAAGGCGTGGTATACGCAGCGAATGTGACGTCGCGAATGAATGAAGCTCTGAGTGTTGTTGATGAAACGACGCAATTGATTAATCAGGTCAATACTTCCTCTAAAGAGCAGAGTTATGGGATCGACCAGGTGAACATTGCGGTCACGCAGATGGAAAGCAATCTGCAGCAGAATGCCGCAATGGTAGAGCAGATGTCTGCCGCTGCGGGCTCACTGAGTCAGCAGGCGGGCAGGCTGCTGACAGAGGTCAGCTCATTTAAGCTCTGAGCCAATCCGGCTTCAGCCAGCGTTTATTAACGCACAGGCTGAGAAGATAGCGTGGCTGGCCCTGTTTTACCGGTTTCAATCCCGTGTAGGGCAGGGTGCAGCCTGAGGGTCAAAAAAAATTTATTGCCGTCAAGGATGCGGGCTAAATGCGCTCAAAACGGAAGGCTCGCTTTGAGAATTTTATCGACGCACGCAGCAGGCGATAATTTTGCGGTATCCAGCTGCAGATGATCCCTTCTCCAGGGTTCATAATCACGATCCATGACGGCCTGCCATTCAGGCACTTTTAAGCCAGGAATTTCTGAGATTCTGTTCTCTACACGAGCCCGATGCTGTTCCGGATCCGAACAAAGGATTTCGATTTCCAGAAAGGGAACACCTGATGATAGTGCGATATCACGAAAACTATCTCGCACCAGATTAAGATCATTTACTGAGTCAGTGACAACAGGTAGTCCCAGTCTGAGATTCTCCCGCGCAAGCGCATAGAGGATGAAATAGCCTTCAGGGCCCATCTCTCTGAACGCTGCTGATTCATTACGCAGTACCTGTTCGATCGTATCGACGCGTAAATACACCGCTTTTAATTTTTCAGATAACATTTTAGCGACCGTGCTTTTTCCACAACCGGGAAGGCCACTGAATATGTACAGCATAACGACTCCTGTTTAAATCCGCGCTCCAGCGTTAAATGCTGACATGTTTGCAGAGCATGCTGCGCGCAATTATCCATACACATTACGAATGCGCATCACCCTTTGCCCGCAGCGAACGTGGGTAATTCTGCACAGCTATTTATCTGGCAAGGCTTCAACATTAGCAGAGCGGATTGCCGGGAGGTTTTGGGTAATCTTTTCCACAGGCCAGTCCCACAAGGCCAGCTTCTCGAGTATCGATATGGTCTCATCGTTAAAACGCTGCCTGATAACCCTGGCTGGATTACCCCCCATAATCGAATATGCCGGGACATCCGACGTGACGACAGAACGTGACGAAATGATCGCGCCGTTACCGATTTTAATGCCTGGCATAATCAGCGCCTGATAACCAATCCATACGTCATTGCCAATCACTGTATCGCCTTTATCAGGCAGGTCACTGGCGTGAGGCTGGCTTGCTTCCCATCCGTTTCCGAAGATGTAGAACGGATAAGTGGAGAACCCTGCCATGCTGTGGTTAGCCCCATTCATAATGAACTGAACGCCTTTCGCTATAGCGCAAAATTTTCCAATAATGAGTTTGTCGCCAATAAACGGGAAGTGATAAAGGACATTGCGCTCGAAGTTTTCTGCGCCTTCAGGGTCATCATAATACGTAAAATCACCGATAATGATGTTGGGGTTTTTCACCCTGTTTTTAATAAAACAAACCTGTGGGAAGCCTTCCATTGGATGGGGATTGGCCGGATCCGGTCCGTACATATTCTCTCCTTTACGTGCGGCTTTAGGTCGTTCCAGTGTACACCCTAATGCCCGTTGTCCTTTTCACAGACAGAATGTAATCATGATTAGGGATAGATTCTGACTGTGAAAAACTTCCGTTTCCTGATGTGCTGCTTATTAGAGCCTGAATAAATAATACGCAAAATTTTCATTCTCTGTTCATCCCTTTATTATCAATCATAGAGAATCAGAAACGATTTTATTAATGCCGTTTCGCCAATGTGAAGCGTCACACGACGCCGTTTTCATAACGGCTGGTTTCAGATTTACCACTCAAAAATAAAATTTTTGCATTTTTGTCAGTTTATGCAGGGGCAAAGAGTTCTGATTTTCAGAATATTATATTTCAATTAAATCAAAGAGTTATGCGTGTAAGAATCCTGGCTATATGGAAGGTTTGGTAGGAAAGCGAAACGCTGAGAAACATAACTTTACATTGGTTTTTTTATGTGACGCTCAGAAGGCCAGTAAAAGACGTTAATTTAATCAGATTGCTTAAAATTAACAGTGTAAATTTCGCTCGCCGGGCAAATTATCTATATCGCCATATACTGACAGCATATTCGTTGAACGAATATAACCGTCTTTTATTAACGCTAATTCATAGCGGCAGGGCTGGCACCATACCGGCGTTTTAGCACAGGAGAGAGTAAAATGGATCAAACCGCATTTATGATTGGGTTTTCGGTCATGGCCATTGCGTCACTGATTATTTACGTGACCGGTGATAAGAAATATCCCTTTGGTCACCATACACTCGTGCACGCGTCAGTGCCGTTTATTGCCGCCACAGCCTATCTGGCCATGGCGTTTGGGTTTGGCAATCTCACGCTGGACAGTGGCACGATAGTGTACCTGGCGCGTTACGCTGACTGGTCCATCACCACGCCTCTCTTACTGGCCGGGTTGGTCATGCTGGCTTTCCATGAACAGGGTAAACCAGGAGAAATGGGCGGCTTTCTGACTGCCATCATTGTGCTGGATGTGATGATGATTATCACCGGCCTGGTCTCTTCCCTGGCGGAAAATCCTGTCGCGAAATGGGTGTGGTATTCATGGTCGTGTGCGGCATTTCTGGGCGTTGTTTATCTGCTCTGGGGGCCACTGCGCGCACTGGCCGCGACGCGAGGCAACGCGCTGGCAGGTGCCTACAACAAGAATGTAGCCTTGCTGACCCTCGTGTGGTTTATCTATCCGATCGTTTTTCTGGTCGGTCCGGAAGGTCTCAGTGTCATCACTGATGCGACATCTGTTCAGGCATTCCTGATTCTGGATATTATCGCTAAAGTTTTCTACGCCTTCTACGCTGCGGCTAATATGAAAAAAGCGCTCTCTCATACTACGCCTGTTGGTGCTGTGAGGAGATGACAGCCCAGGTGCGGTTCGGCTGGGCAGGACTCTGGGGGGCAGCGCTCGCTGCCTCTTTCAGCCCCCCTGCGGGGCAAGTGCTGTTTGCGACCCTGGCCATTGGCGTTATCGGCATGGCACACGGTGCCAGCGATCTTGACGTCGTTAAACGCGAGCGTCAGTTCCCGTTTCTTGCCGCCTATGGACTGGTCATCTTGATCTGTCTGTTCTGGTGGCACGGTGCTCCGGCGCTGGCGTTGCCCGTTTTTCTTCTGGCATCTGCCCTGCATTTTGCGCTTGAAGACGCCCCTGATGGACGCAGCCCCGAACGTCTGGCGCGGGGGATAAGTATGATAGCGGCCCCAGCGACACTGCATCTGCAGGCATTTAGCGCAATTCTGCATGAGGCGGCACCAGGATTTTCAATGCCGGACGCTCTTGCTGTGGGCATTGCCATTACAGGGGGACTCTGTGCGTCAGGGCTTATTTTTGCGGGTTTCGTTCGTCAGGACAGGCGTCTTCTGACGGGTACACTGGCGTTGTTACTGCTTCCACCTTTCGTCGGTTTTTCAATGGGATTCTTAATTTTACATGCGCTGCCGCAAACCCGACAGCGGCGCGATCAGCTGAAGTGCACCAGCTATCTCCGCTACCTGCAAGCCACCTGGCCGGTACTGACGGCGGCTCTTCTGCTGGCTGCGGGAACCATTGTGGTGATGCATCCTGTGGACAACGCGGGAATTCAGCCATTGTTTGCTGTACTGGCCGCACTGGCAATCCCGCATATGCTCATTACGCCCTGGTTTGAATCACGGCATCCGGCGTGAAACCGTCCCGCTAATAGGGTAGACGCCCCTACATTCACCACTCCTTCACTCCCCCGTCACCGTTCTGTCATCTGATCCCTTCAGGCTAACACCATCCCGCAGCGTCTTATCACTGCGTTCCCACTCTGTAACCCGTGAGGATTTCATCGTGATGGAGTTATCCAGACATCCGACCACTGTCTATCAGGCTGTTGCCGCACAACTGGAGCAGGCGCTGAAAGAGCGCTACCGCTGCGGCGACTATCTTCCTTCCGAGCAGCAGCTGGCCGATCACTACGAGGTCAACCGCCACACGCTGCGCCGGGCTGTCGATGAGCTGGTGCACAAAGGGCTGCTGCAGCGCCGTCACGGTGTTGGCATCCTGGTATTGATGCGTCCTTATGACTATCCGCTGCATGCCCAGGCGCGCTTCAGTCAGAACCTGATGGAGCAGGGGAGTCACCCGACCAGCGAACGGCTGCTGGCGGTACTGCGTCCGGCCAGCAACGACGTCGCCAATGCGCTGGGCGTGAAAGAGGGCGACAACGTCATTCATCTGCGCACCCTGCGCCGCGCCAATGGCGTGCCGCTCTGCCTGATTAATCATTTCCTCGCCGACCTCAGCTGGTGGCCGCAGCTTCAGCAATTTAACAGCGGCTCGCTGCACGACTTCTTAGTGGAACACACCGGCAAACAGCTGGTGCGCACTCAGACGCGTATCAGCACCCGCCGGGCGCAGGCCAAAGAGTGCCGGCAGCTCGACATCGCCCTGCATGCGCCGCTGCTCTGCGTGCGGACGCTCAACAAAACCAGTGATGGCGCGGTGGCGGAATACTCCGTCAGCCTGACGCGCGGCGACATGATCGAACTGACTCTGGAGCACTAATGGAACAGCAAACAGATCGCCAGCGCTGGCTGTCGGTACTGGCGCACAGCAGCGCCGCCTTGCTTGAAGCGCACTGGCAGGCGCTTAGCCTCCAGCCCGAATTCACCCTGGTCCGTCCGGCAGAGATTGGGCTGACGCGACTCCAGGCGCGGATGGGCGCTACCGGCAAACGCTTTGTCATGGGCGATGCCACGGTGACACGTGCGGTGGTGCAACTGAGCGACGGTACCCTGGGTTACAGCTATCTGCTGGGGCGCGACAAAGCCCATGCCGAACGCTGCGCCCTGCTGGATGCGCTGTTGCAGCAGCCGGAAACCCGGCAGTTGCTGGAAGAGAAGATTATTACCCCGCTGGCGGCGTGGCGCGAGGAGCAGCGACAGCTGCGCGCCCGTGAAATCGCCAGCAGCAAAGTAGATTTCTTTACGCTGGTTCGCGGAGATAACTGATGACTTTACTGGCAAGTTTTAACCATCCGGTCGCGGATGCGCAGCGTGCGTTTCGCCGTATTTTGAAAGCGATGAGCGAGCCGGGCGTGATGGTCTCGCTGCCGCTGCAGCAGGGCTGGGGCGCACTGTCACCGGCGGCCACAGCATTGCTGCTGACGCTGGTCGATCAGGAAAGTCCGGTCTGGCTGGATGCGCAAATTGACAATGAACAGCTGCGTAACAATCTGCGCTTCCATACCGGTGCACCCATCACTACGCAGCAGGACGCACCGTTCGCCCTGAGCCATGCAACAGCACAGCCCGATCCGACGCAGTTCGCGGCGGGTGACAATATGTCGCCGGAGAAAAGCACCACGCTGATTATCGAAGTGCCGTCGCTGAATGGCGGATTAACGCTGCGCCTCTCCGGCCCTGGCCTGCGGGAAACCCGTGCTATTGCACCACAGCTGCCGGAAAGCGTGCTGGAATATCTGCGCACCCGTCCGCATCCGTTCCCGCAGGGCGTGGATCTGATCTTCACCTGTGGCGAAGCGATCATGGCCGTGCCGCGCACCACCGTTGTGGAGGTGTGCTGATGTATGTCGCGGTGAAAGGGGGCGAAAAAGCCATCTCTAATGCCCATCAGTTACAGGCCGATCTGCGACGGGGCGATCGGGCAGTAGCGGAACTCGGCTGCGATCAGGTGGCGCAGCAGCTGGGGCTGGCGGTGGATCGGGTAATGACCGAAGGCGGAATATACGATCCTGAACTGGCGGCGCTGGCGATTAAGCAGGCCAGTGGCGATCTGGTCGAGGCGATTTTTCTGCTGCGTGCCTATCGCACCACGCTGCCACGTCTGGCAGAGAGCACGCCGCTGGCGACCGGTTCGATGCGCATCGAACGCCGCATCTCGGCGGTCTATAAAGATCTGCCGGGCGGCCAGGTGCTGGGGCCAACCTATGACTACAGCCACCGTCTGCTCGACTTCACCCTGCTGGCAAACGGTGAAACGCCTGCCGCGCCGCGTGACGACCGTTCGGTGCCGGATCAGTGTCCGCACATGTTCAGCATGATGACTGAAGAAGGACTGGCCACCGCCGAGAGTGATGACGGCAGCGAGCCGGTTGATATCACCCGCGAGCCAATGCGCTTTCCTGCTTCGCGCGCTGCACGGCTGCAACAGCTGGTGCGCGGCGATGAAGGTTTTCTGCTGGCGCTGGGCTATTCGACCCAGCGCGGCTATGGCCGCACCCATCCCTTTGCCGGCGAGATCCGCACCGGCTATCTCAGCGTCAGCATCTGTCCCGAAGAGCTGGGCTTTGAGCTGGAGATTGGGGAAGTGTTGCTGACCGAATGTGAAATGGTCAACGGCGTTGCTCACCGTGACGATGCCGCACCGCAGTTTACCCGGGGCTACGGGCTGGTGTTTGGCCGTGCCGAACGCAAGGCGATGGCGATGGCGCTGGTGGATCGGGCGCTGCAAAGCCGCGAGCAGAATGAGCGCGTGACCAGCCCGGCGCAGGACGAAGAGTTTGTGCTGTCGCACGCCGACAACGTCGAAGCCGCGGGCTTTGTCTCGCATCTCAAGCTGCCGCACTACGTCGATTTCCAGGCTGAGCTGGAACTGCTGAAACAGCTGCAGCACGATTATCAGGAGCGCAACCATGGCTGAACTCACCGGCTATAACAATGGCTATCTCGATGAGCAGACCAAACGCACCATCCGTCGCGCCATCCTGAAAGCGGTGGCGATCCCCGGCTATCAGGTGCCGTTCGCCGGACGCGAGATGCCAATGCCTTACGGCTGGGGTACAGGCGGCATCCAGATTACCGCCAGCGTGATTGGCGATCAGGATGTGCTGAAGGTGATCGATCAGGGCGCTGATGACACCACCAATGCGGTGTCAATACGTCAGTTCTTTAAGCGGGTCAGCGGGGCCGCAACCACCGAACGCACCGCCGATGCCACCCTGATCCAGACCCGGCACCGCATCCCGGAAACGCCGCTGGAGGAAGACCAGATCCTGATATTCCAGGTGCCGATTCCTGAGCCGCTGCGTTTTATCGAACCGCGCGAAACCGAGACCCGCACCATGCATGCGCTGGAGGAGTACGGCATCATGCAGGTGAAGCTGTATGAAGATATCGCCCGCTACGGCCATATCGCCACGACCTACGCCTATCCGGTCCGGGTTAACGATCGCTACGTGATGGATCCGTCGCCCATTCCCAAATTCGACAACCCGAAGATGCACATGATGCCTGCGCTGCAGCTGTTTGGGGCCGGGCGTGAAAAGCGCATCTACGCCTTGCCGCCTTATACCCGCGTGGAGAGCCTGGACTTCGACGATCACCCCTTCACCGTTCAGCAGTGGGATGAACCCTGCGCGCTGTGCGGATCGCGCCACAGCTACCTCGATGAGGTGGTGATGGACGATCAGGGAACGCGGATGTTTGTCTGCTCCGACACCGACTTTTGCCATCAGCAGCAGGAACAGCAACATGCACAGTGAACAGCCGCTGCTTGCGGTGAACCAGCTCACCCATCTTTATGCGCCGGGCAAAGGGTTTGAGCAGGTCAGTTTTGATCTCTGGCCTGGCGAAGTACTGGGGATTGTCGGCGAGTCCGGCTCCGGTAAAACCACGCTGCTGCAGAGCCTGTCGGCCCGTCTGACGCCGCAGCAGGGCAGCATTCACTATCAGAACCGCGACCTCTATGAGATGAGTGAAAGCGACCGCCGTCGCCTGCTGCGCACCGAGTGGGGCGTGGTGCATCAGCATCCGATGGACGGGCTGCGTGCGCAGGTCAGCGCGGGCGGTAACATTGGCGAACGGCTGATGGCGACCGGCCAGCGGAACTATGGCGACATCCGCGCCGAGGCGAGCCGCTGGCTGCAGGCGGTGGAGATTGATGCCAGTCGCATCGACGATCTGCCGACCACTTTTTCCGGCGGGATGCAGCAGCGTCTGCAGATTGCCCGCAACCTGGTGACGCAGCCTCAGCTGATGTTTATGGATGAGCCGACCGGCGGGCTGGATGTCTCGGTGCAGGCGCGACTACTGGATCTGCTGCGCACCCTGGTGCGCGAGCTGAATCTGGCGGTGGTGATTGTCACCCACGATCTCGGGGTGGCGCGACTGCTGGCGCATCGCCTGCTGGTGATGAAACAGGGACGGGTGGTGGAGAGCGGTCTGACTGACCGTGTTCTGGACGATCCTCATCATCCTTACACTCAACTGCTGGTCTCTTCGGTGCTCAATTAAATGACAACGCTCACTCCGCGCCTGCGGGTAGAAAATCTGTGTAAAACCTTTGTGCTGCACAACCAGAACGGCGCGGCGCTGCCGGTGCTGCACAACGCCAGCCTGACGGTGGGCGAGGGCGAATGCGTGGTACTGCACGGTCATTCCGGCAGTGGCAAATCCACGCTGCTGCGCGCGCTTTACGGCAACTATCAGCCCGACAGCGGTCATATCCGGGTTGCACATCAGGGTGAATGGATCGACATGGCGCAGGCATCAGCGCGCCAGATTATCGCCCTGCGTCGCGACACGCTGGGCTGGGTCAGCCAGTTTCTGCGGGTGATCCCACGCGTGCCGACGCTGGAGATTGTGATGCAGCCGCTGCTGGAGCGCGGCGTTGATCGAGAATTCTGCGAAGCGCGGGCCGCCGAACTGCTCAGCCGGCTGAATGTGCCGCAGCGTCTCTGGTCGCTCGCCCCGTCTACCTTTTCTGGCGGTGAGCAGCAGCGCGTGAATATCGCACGCGGCTTTATCGCCGATTATCCGGTGCTGCTGCTGGATGAACCCACTGCCTCGCTCGACAACGTCAACAGTGAGGCGGTGGTGAGCTTAATTGAACAGGCGCGCGCACGTGGTGCCGCCATCGTCGGTATTTTTCACGATCGGGCGGTGCGCGAGCGGGTCGCCGACCGGCTGCACCTGATGCACCCGATCGACACAGGAGTGCAGGCATGATCATCAATAACGTCAGACTGGTGCTGGAAAACGAAGTGGTCAGCGGGTCACTGGAGTTCCGCGATGAGCGCATTAGCAGCTTCAGCGAAACCACCAGCCAGCAGCCCGGTGCGCTGGATGGTGAAGGTGCCTGGCTGCTGCCAGGTCTGGTGGAACTGCACACCGATAACCTCGACAAGTTTTTCACCCCGCGCCCGAAAGTGGACTGGCCCGCACACTCGGCGATGAGCAGCCACGATGCGCTGATGGTTTCCAGCGGTATTACCACGGTGCTGGACGCGATCGGCGTGGGCGATGTGCGCGACGGCGGGCACCGGCTGGATAACCTCAGCAAGATGATCGACGCCATCCGCGACAGCAACCGCAAGGGACTGAACCGGGCTGAGCATCTGCTGCATCTGCGCTGTGAACTGCCGCATCCTACCACTGCGCCGCTGTTTGAAGCGCTGATGGGCACGCCTGAGCTGGCGCTGGTATCGCTGATGGACCATTCGCCGGGCCAGCGTCAGTACGCGTCGCTGACCAAATATCGCGAATATTATCAGGGCAAATATCAGCTTAATGACGCCGAGATGGATCAGTTCGAGCATGACCAGCTCACCCTTGCGGCAGCGTGGTCACAGCCCAATCGTCAGGCGATTGCGGGACTGTGCCGGGAACATGGCATCGCCATTGCCAGCCATGATGACGCCACCGCCGCGCATGTGGAAGAGTCCCATGCGGCAGGCAGCCGCATTGCGGAGTTTCCGACCACGCTGGAAGCGGCACGTGCCTCACGCTATCGCAACATGCAGGTGCTGATGGGTGCGCCCAACATCGTGCGCGGCGGCTCGCACTCCGGCAACGTCGCCGCCTGGGAACTGGCGTCACACGGCCTGCTGAACATTCTGTCGTCCGATTACTACCCGGCCAGCCTGCTGGATGCCGCGTTCCGGCTGGCGGATGACGAGCGCAACAGCCTGGGCATGGCGCAGGCCATCGCGCTGGTGACCTGTAATCCGGCCCGCGCATTAGGATTGGAGGACCGCGGTGTCATCGCGGAAGGTTGCCGCGCCGACCTGGTGCTGGCGCACACTGCACACGGCTACCCGCACGTGCGGCACGTCTGGAGCAAAGGCCGGCAGGTGTACTGATGGCGCGGCTGATCTGGCTCACCGGTCCCTCCGGCTCCGGCAAGGATAGCCTGCTGGATGCGCTGCGGGAGGCACCGCCGCCAAAACTGTTGATCGCCCATCGCTACATCACCCGCGCCGCCGATGCGGGCGGTGAAAACCATGTGGCACTCACCGAGGCGGAGTTTGCCCGCCGCGCCGCGCTCGGTCTGTTTGCCGTGAGCTGGGAAGCGCACGGTTTCCGCTACGGCATTGGCTGTGAGACAGAACAGTGGCTGCTGCGTGGACAGAATGTGGTGGTGAACGGGTCGCGGCTGCATCTGGCTCAGGCGCAGGCCCGCTTTGGCTCACAGCTGCTGCCGGTCTGCCTGCAGGTGTCGCCCGCTGTGCTGGCGGCGCGGCTGCGTCAGCGTGGACGGGAAGATGAGGCGGAGATTGCCCGGCGGCTGGCGCGTGCCGCCCAGCCGCAGCCCGATGGCTGTCTGATACTCAGCAACGACGGCGCGCTGGCGGAAACCGTCTGCCAGCTTCGCCAGATACTGGAGGCGCATCAATGAGATCGACTTTTCCGGCACGGGCAGTAAGCGCCCGGCAGCGATATACGCGACCAGGAGCGCATCCATGAAACTCACTTTTCTTGGCACTGGCGGTGTGACTGCCGCGCCGCTGCCGGGCTGCGACTGTCACGCCTGTCAGCGGGCGCAGCGTAACAGCACTCATGCACGGGCGCCCTGCAGTGCGCTGATTGAGTCTGGCCACGAACGCATCCTGCTGGATGCCGGTCTGCCGCTGCTGGCATCACGCTTTCCGCCTGGCTCGCTGACCCGCATTCTGTTGACGCATTATCACATGGATCATGTTCAGGGCCTGTTTGCGCTGCGCTGGGGCGTGGGCGCGCCGATTCCGGTCTGGGGACCGCCCGATCCGCGTGGCTGTGACGATCTCTACAAACACCCTGGCCTGCTGGATTTCCGTCCCGCTTTAACCCCTTTTGTGGCGCATGCCTTTGGCGAGCTGCAGGTTACGCCGCTGCCGCTGCAGCATTCAAAGCTGACGCACGGTTATCTGTTTGACTGGCATGACACCCGGCTCGCCTGGCTGTGTGATACCTGCGGACTGCCGCCCGACACCGCCGACTTCCTGCGCGGCCAGCCGCTGGATCAACTGGTGATTGACTGCAACGATCCACCCCGTGCAGAGCCTCGAAATCACAATGATCTGACCCAGGCGCTGGCGATAGCAGAGAGGCTCAAGCCGCGTCAGACCTGGCTCACTCACCTCAGTCATGAGATGGATAACTGGTTAGCCGAAAACCCGTTGCCAGAAGGCGTGCTGCCAGCCCGCGACGGCCAGACTTTGCTGTGCGGCGCGCACTGGCCTGTCACGGTTTGATCATCTGGCTGTCATCTCGTGTTCATCGCGTCACGCCTTAATAACCGGCAGAACGCAATCAGCGATGACGGAGAACACCATGGCACAGGCACTTCTGAAAACGGTGGTCGACAACGATCTGCCACCGGCCAGCCTCAGCGGACAAAAAGTGTTGTCGGTGCAGAAACTGAGTAAAGCCTATGGCGACACGCAGGTGCTGGATCAGGTCAGTTTCGACCTGCACGCCGGTGAGCTGGTGGCGGTGATTGGCCGCTCTGGTGCGGGTAAATCGACACTGCTGCACATGCTCAACGGCACAATTAACGCGACGTCCGGTGCGATTATCAGTCTGCATCAGGGCGAAGCAGATCGTAACGTGGTCACGCTTAACAGCCGCCAGCTGCGCGAATGGCGCAGTCAGTGCGGCATGATCTTTCAGGATTTCTGTCTGGTGCCGCGCCTCGACGTGCTGACCAACGTGCTGCTGGGCCGCCTGAGCCAGACCAGCACGCTGAAATCCTTCTTCAAAATCTTTTCTGACCAGGACCGCGCGCACGCCATCGAACTGCTGCAGTGGATGAACATGCTGCCGCAGGCGCTGCAGCGGGCCGAAAATCTCTCAGGCGGACAGATGCAGCGCGTGGCGATCTGCCGCGCCCTGATGCAGAACCCCAAAATCCTGCTGGCTGATGAGCCGGTGGCCTCACTCGACCCTAAAAATACCAAACGCATTATGGATGTGCTGCGCCAGGTCAGCGAGCAGGGCATCAGCGTGATGGTCAACCTGCACTCGATTGAGCTGGTCAAAAGCTACTGCACCCGGGTTATTGGCATTCAGCGCGGTGTCGTGCTGTTTGATGGCCATCCTTCCCGACTCACCGACAGCCTGTTGCACCAGCTGTACGGCGATGAACTTAACCAAATCCATTAACGTCCACAGCAAGAGAATAATTCCGAATGAAACTGACTTCTTTAGCACTTCTGACCAGTGTCATGGCGTTTGGTGTCAGCGCAGCGGATGCGCCGAAACAGCTTAATCTGGGGATTATGGGCGGGCAGAACGCCACCCAGCAGATTGGCGATAATCAGTGTGTAAAAACCTTCTTGGATAAAGAGCTGGGTGTGGATACCCAGATGCGCAACGCCTCTGACTATTCCGGCGTGATTCAGGGCCTGCTGGGCGGCAAGATCGATATGGTGCTGAGCATGTCACCGGCTTCGTTTGCGTCGGTCTACATTCAGGACCCGAAAGCGGTGGATGTGGTGGGTATTGTCGTCGATGACAAAGATCAGTCACGTGGCTACCACTCTGTCGTCATCGTTAAAGCGGACAGCCCGTATAAAAAGCTGGAAGACCTGAAAGGCAAATCATTCGGTATGGCCGATCCCGATTCGACGTCCGGCTTCCTGATGCCAAACCAGGCGTTTAAGAAGATGTTCGGCGGCACGGTGGATGACAAATATAACAACTTCTTCTCCAGCGTCACTTTCTCTGGCGGTCATGAGCAGGACATCCTGGGCGTGCTGAATAACCAGTTTGATGGCGCAGTCACCTGGACGTCCCTGGTCGGTGACTACAACAGCGGTTACACCTCTGGCGCCTTTGGCCGATTGATCCGCATGGACCATCCGGACCTGATGAAGCAGATCCGCATCATCTGGCAGTCGCCGCTGATCCCTAACGGCCCGGTGCTGGTCAGCAACAAGCTGCCCGCTGACTTCAAAGCGAAAGTGGTGTCGGCGATTAAAAAACTGGATAAGGACGATCACGCCTGCTTCGTAAAAGCCGTGGGTGGTGAACAGCATATCGGTGAGGCGACGGTCGCTGACTATAAAAACATCATCGATATGAAACGTGACCTGATGAAAGGCAGCCGCGGCTAAGGCCGACGGTGCCCTGACTTTCCCCGTCGAGGCGGGGAGAGCGGGACGCGGCAACCCCGCCTGCGTCCCGCTGCTTTAGCGCCGGAGATCCTCCTTTGACCGAATTCGAACACTACTACCAACGCATCCGACGCCAGCAGAAACGTGACACGCTGCTCTGGTCACTGCTGCTGGTGGCACTCTATCTGGCGGCGGGCAGGGTGGCAGAATTTAATCTGCTCACCGTCTGGCAGTCGCTGCCGCACTTTTTTGACTATCTGCATGAAATCCTCCCGGTGCTGCATCTGCCGCTGCTGTTTGCCGATGGCAAAACCGAAGGTTCGCTGGCCTACTGGGGCTACCGTCTGCCGATTCAGCTGCCACTGATTTGGGAAACGCTGCAGCTGGCGCTGGCTTCGACGCTGGTCGCGGTGGCCGTGGCCGCGGTGCTGGCCTTTTTCGCCGCCGACAACACCCAGACGCCGGTCAGCGTGCGGATGACCATTCGTGCCTTTGTCGCCTTTCTGCGCACCATGCCGGAACTGGCGTGGGCGGTGATGTTTGTGATGGCCTTTGGCATCGGGGCGATCCCCGGCTTTCTGGCGCTGGCGCTGCACACCGTGGGCAGCCTGACCAAGCTGTTTTATGAGGCGATTGAGTCGGCATCCGACAAGCCGGTGCGCGGCCTGGCCGCCTGTGGCGCCAGCAAGCTGCAGCGGATGCGCTTCGCCTTCTGGCCCCAGGTGAAACCGGTCTTTCTCTCTTACAGCTTTATGCGACTGGAAATTAACTTCCGCTCTTCAACCATCCTCGGGCTGGTTGGCGCGGGCGGCATCGGCCAGGAGCTGATGACCAATATCAAACTGGACCGCTACGATCAGGTCAGTATCACGCTGCTGCTGATTCTGATTGTGGTATCGCTGCTGGATACGCTATCTGGCCAGCTTCGTCGCCGTGTGACAGGAGATCGGACATGATGAGCCACGTACCTGATGTCACGCTAATGAAGCAGCAGCATCGTGAACTCTTTGCCGCGCAGCCGCGCTATCTGCGCCGCATAGGACTGATGGCGCTGGTGGTGCTGCTCTACTATCTCTTTTTCTTTTCCGTATTTGGCCTGGAATGGTCGCGCCTGCTGATGGGCTGCCAGCAACTTGGACGCTATTTCCTGCGAATGTTTGTCTGGCATGACTTCATGAACTGGCCGTTTGGCTACTATTTTTCGCAGGTCGGGATCACTTTAGGCATTGTGTTCGCCGGGACGCTGACCGCCTCGCTGCTGGCGCTGCCGCTCTCGTTTCTGGCGGCACGCAACGTCATGCACGATGGCGCGGCAAAACCGCTGGCGTTTCTGATGCGCCGTGTGTTCGATGTGTTACGCGGCATCGACATGGCGATCTGGGGGCTGATATTCGTGCGTGCGGTCGGCATGGGGCCGCTGGCCGGGGTGCTGGCGATTATCCTGCAGGATGTCGGTCTGCTCGGCAAACTCTACGCCGAAGGGCACGAAGCGGTGGAGCGATCGCCAGGTCGCGGACTGAGTGCCGTGGGCGCCAACAGTCTGCAGAAACACCGCTTCGGCATCTTTACCCAGTCATTCCCGCAGTTTCTGGCGCTGAGCCTTTACCAGATTGAATCCAATACCCGCTCGGCAGCGGTGCTGGGCTTTGTCGGCGCGGGTGGTGTCGGTCTGGTCTACGCCGAGAACATGCGCCTGTGGAACTGGGATGTGGTGATGTTTCTGACGCTGATCCTGGTGGTGGTGGTGATGGTCATGGATGTGATCTCCAGCCGCCTGCGTAAGCGATACATCAGTGGGAAACCGGTGCCGTTGTGGCAGCCTGCTGCGCGCGGTTAAGCCGTTCGCTGCGCTGCCAGGCGCGCTGTAGCGCCTGCACCAGTTGTGCCTGCTGCCAGGGTTTCGCCAGCCGTTCACACAGCGGCAGCGTGACCGGCTGGTGGCGCAGATCCTGACCGCTGATAAGCAATGTCGCCAGCTGCGGCCAGTTCTGATGGGCCTGCCGGATCACCTCTGCGCCGTTAATCTCGCCGGGTAGCATCAGGTCGCTGATCAGCAGGTCGATATCCGGAGTCTGGCGCAACAGCGCCAGCGCCTCTTCACCGTCGCCGCACTCCAGCGTCAGATAACCCAGCTGATGCAGATGCTCGCACAGTGTCTGCCGCACCGCCGGTTCATCATCCAGCACCAGCACCAGCCGGTTACTGGCCGCTTCAACATCTGCTGCAAGGTCAGCCTCACCGGGCACAGGCGGTGGCGGGGCGATGACGGCGGCTTCCGCTGCGCGCGGCAACAAGAGACGCACCGTGGTGCCCTGGCCCGGCGCAGTTTCCAGTTCTATCTGTCCGCCTGACTGCCGCACAAAGCCGTAAACCATGGACAGTCCAAGCCCGCTGCCACTGCCGGTCGCTTTGGTGGTGAAGAAAGGCTCGAAAACCTGTTCGCGCACGTCGGCGGACATGCCGCAGCCGTGGTCGATCACCTCAATTGTGACGCGGTCACGTTTTTCTCCCCCCTCCAGTCGACGCTGATTCCAGATGCGCAGCCGGATTTCGCCGTTTTGCTGGTGCATGGCATCGCGCGCATTCACCACCAGATTCATCAGCGCATTTTCCAGCTGGCTGGCATCGATCCAGGCGGGCCAGCCGGGGCGCTGGGCATCAATAATCAGCTGCTGTCCCGGCAGCAGCGAGTGCTGAAGCAAGCCCTGCAGGTTATCCACCAGCGTCACCACCGACACTGCGCGCGGATAGAGCGCCTGTTTGCGCGAGAAGGCCAGCAGGCGCTGCGTCAGCTGGGCGGCGCGATCGGCCGCCTGCCGCGCCCGCTCAATGCGGGTGGCGAGGGGGCCGGGCATCAGCTGGCCTTCAGTCAGCGCCAGACTGCCGATAATCACCGCCAGCAGATTGTTAAAGTCGTGCGCCAGCCCGCCGGTCAGCTGACCGACCGCCTTCATCTTCTGGCTGTGCTGGAGCGCTTCTTCCAGGGTTTTACGTGAGGTGCGGTCCAGCACGGTATTGACCATGCCGCGCCGCGGAATCGGACTGAAACGCAGCTCCAGCGTACGGCCATCGGCCAGCCGGATCTCCTGCTGCTCACCGGGATCGTGCAGATCCACCGCCAGCGGGGCCAGCAGTTGCTGATAGTGGACGCCACGATGGACCTCACGCGGCGCAAGGCCGAGCAGTTCGGCATACTGCGCATTCCACACCACCAGCTGACCATTGTGATCAAACAGAGCAAAGCCGTCGCGCATCGCCAGGAAGGTGGACTCCAGCTGGTTACTCTTCTCTTTCAGCAGCCGTGAGGTGTGGGCCAGCGAGGCGGTATTTCGGGCAAAGACGTTAAAGGCCCGCGCCAGTTCACCCAGTTCGTCACGCCGTTGCAGCCCCGGCACGCTGACGTTCTGTTCGCCCTGCGCCAGACGCGTCATCGCGCCGGCAATCGCTGTCAGGCTCGATCCGAGATTGCGGTAGATGTAGATTCCGGCATAGCCGGTAATCGCCAGCGCCAGCAGCACAAACAGCGCGATAAAGCCGATGATCGAATCAAGTTCGTGGTGAGTGGCCTGGGTACGCGCCTCACTTTGCAGCGCAACCTGCTGCACTGACGCATTGATATCGTCATTCAGCATCGCCACCAGTGCTTTAATCCGGTAGGTGGCATAGGCGATCGCCAGGTCGCTCTGTTCCAGCGCCTCCGCCAGCGGCAGCAGGCGCTGCTGAGTGGCCAGCAGTCGCTGCACGTTCTCGCCCGTGACGCCCGTCAGCGGCACAGTGCGCCACTGATTCATCACCTGCTGAAGCTGTTCAATGACGGCAATGGGCGTGGGTGTGCGAATGGCGATGGTGATCAGCCGTTCGGTTTGCTCACGCAGTGCGGCATCCGGCAGTGTGAGCTGTTCCCGCTGCACCAGCTGGTTGATATGGCTGAGCAGAATCTGGGTCTGCCACAGATCACTCAGCATGTTGTTGCGCTGCAGATGCCGCTGATGGCCATTCAGCAGCAGGCTATTAATCGTCTGCTCCAGCATCAGGCTGCGGGCGCGGATCCGCGCGATGCGCTCCGGCTGACGGGCCGCCAGCGGTGCGCTGGCCAGCAGGCTCAGCGACTGCTGCAACGCCTGCTGATTCTGCTGCAGGCGCTGCGATTCGCTTTGATACTCCAGTGCCCCGACCACCTGCGACAGCCGCACGGCCGCCGTCGCCACATTGGCGGTATCGCGCGCCAGCGCCAGGCTGCCATTCATATCTGCCAGCGTCTGCGCCTGCGCCTGCTCCTGAATTGCCCCGGCATGACGAAAGCCGATGATCGCCACCACGCTTACCATCAGCGTGACTGACACCACCAGCAGATTGAACATCAACAGGCGTCCACGCGCCCCGGCCTGCCACGGATAACTGCGCTGCATCCCACGACCTCTTAATCACTGCAACGATGCGCCGAGTATAGGAGCGTGATGTCAGGCGTTTATGACAAATATGAACGGCCGCTGACATTTTCCGTTTATCTGGCGTTGTTTTACTGGCGGCTATCCACAGTCCGCAGGAGCGAGGCGATGACAGCCACACCAATACTGGAAATGCGGGGAATTACCCGACGCTTCGGCAATTTTTATGCCCTGAAGGGTGTCGATCTCACGGTCTGGCCCGGTGAGGTTCACGCACTGATGGGTGAGAACGGCGCGGGTAAAAGCACACTGATGAAGATTCTGGCCGGTGCCTATACCGCCAGCAGCGGGGAAATTTTAATTGAAGGTAAGCCCTGGGCACTGAAAGGGCCGAAAGAGGCGCTGGCTGCCGGGATTACCCTGATTTATCAGGAGATCAATCTGGCACCCAACCTGACGGTGGCAGAGAACATTTTTCTGGGTAGCGAAATTGCGCCTGGCGGGCTGGTGAAGCGGCGACAGATGGCTGAAGAGGCGCAGCGGGTCATTGATCGGCTCGGCGCACAGTTCAGCGCCTGGGATTTAGTCAGTCGTCTGAGCATCGCCGAGCAGCAGCAGGTGGAGATCGCCCGTGCGCTGCAGCGCAACAGCCGCATTCTGGTAATGGATGAGCCGACCGCCGCGCTCTCTAACCGCGAAACCGAACAGCTGTTTGCACTAATCAAACGGCTGCGCAGCGAAGGCATGGCGATTATCTACATCAGCCATCGCATGGCGGAAGTGTATGAGCTGTCTGATCGCGTCAGCGTGCTGCGTGATGGGCAATATGTGGGCAGCCTGACCCGTGACCAGCTTAACGCCAGTGAACTGGTGCGGATGATGGTCGGACGCCCGCTCAGCGACCTGTTTAACAAAGACCGTGCGATCCCTTTAGGCGACATCCGGCTGGCGGTGAATCACCTTACTGATGGCGGCAAAGTGCATCCCAGCAGTCTGGCAGTGCGGGCCGGAGAAATTGTCGGGCTGGCCGGGCTGGTAGGCGCCGGTCGCAGCGAACTGGCGCAGCTGATCTTCGGCGTACATAAGCCGAAAGAGGGCGAGATCTGGATCGACGGTGAGAAGGTCACCATTCATTCGCCGCGTGATGCGATTGCGCGCGGCATCGGCTTCCTCACCGAGAACCGCAAAGAGCAGGGACTGTTTCTGGAGATGGCCGCGCAGGAGAATATTGTGATGGCGACGCTGGAACGTGACGCCAGTTACGGGATGCTCAACCGACGCAAAGGGCAGACCATCGCCAATGAGGCGATCGCCTCACTCAATATTCGTGTTCCGCATGCTCAGGTCCGGGCGGGCGGTCTGTCCGGCGGGAACCAGCAAAAGCTGCTGATCTCGCGCTGGGTGGCGATTGGCCCGCGCATCCTGATTCTGGATGAGCCGACGCGCGGCGTCGATGTCGGCGCTAAAAGCGAGATCTACCGCATGATGCAGGAGATGGCGCGGCAGGGCGTGGCGATTTTAATGATCTCCAGCGAACTGCCGGAAGTGGTCGGGATGAGTGACCGCGTTTACGTGATGCACGAAGGCACCATCGTCGGTGAGCTGGAGGGCAGCCACATCAGTCAGGAAAATATTATGACGCTGGCAACCGGTGCGCACAGCGCGTCAACAGGCGAAATCTAAGGAGACCACCATGACACAACTGGCCCGCACCAAAGCGCCGACGCTGAAACGCGCCCTGATGGGCGATCTGCTGCAAACGGTGGGTATCCTGCCGATTCTGATCCTGATCGTGGCGGTATTTGGTTTCGTCACGCCAAACTTTTTTACTGAAGCCAACCTGCTCAACATTACCCGTCAGGCGTCGATCAACATTGTGCTGGCGGCGGGCATGACTTTCGTCATCCTCACCGGCGGTATCGATCTGTCGGTGGGGTCGATGCTGGGCACCACGGCGGTGGTGGCGCTGGTGGCGTCGCTGGACCCGATGCTCGCCTCCCTGACCATTCCGATGGCGCTGGGCGCGGGTCTGGTGATGGGGCTGTTCAACGGCATCCTGGTCGCCTGGGCCGGATTGCCCCCCTTTATTGTCACGCTGGGTACCTACACCGCATTGCGCGGAGCGGCGTATCTGCTGGCGAACGGCACCACGGTGATCAACTCCGATATTAACTTTGAATGGATTGGCAACGGCTATCTCGGGCCGGTGCCGTGGCTGATTGTGATTGCCTTTGCGGTGATTGCCATCTGCTGGTTCATCCTGCGTCGCACCACACTGGGCGTCCATATCTACGCCGTCGGTGGCAATATCCAGGCTGCACGCCTGACGGGCATCAAGGTTGGCGTCGTGCTGCTGTTTGTCTACGGCATGAGTGGCCTGCTGTCGGGGCTGGCCGGGCTGATGAGTGCCTCGCGGCTCTACAGCGCCAACGGCAACCTGGGCGTCGGTTATGAGCTGGATGCGATTGCCGCGGTGATTCTCGGCGGCACCAGCTTTGTCGGTGGTATCGGCACCATCACCGGCACACTGATTGGCGCACTGATTATCGCCACGCTGAATAACGGCATGACGCTGATGGGTGTCTCCTATTTCTGGCAGCTGGTGATCAAAGGCGCAGTGATCATCATCGCCGTTCTGATCGACAAATACCGTACCCGTCATCATGTGAGTTGAGGCTTAAAAGGGCGGATGCGTTATCTGGCCTCCGCCACCTAAAAAACGCCATTAAGTGGTTGGCACCTTGAAAACAGCAGGAGAAGGTCTATGCGTTTTAATCCGATTGTAACCGGGCTGCTGGCGGCAACGCTGTTCAGCACCGGCCTGGCTCAGGCAAAAGAACTCAAATCTATCGGCGTAACGGTCGGCGATCTGGCTAACCCCTTCTTCGTGCAGATCACTAAAGGCGCAGAGATGAAGGCGCGTCAGCTGGCGGGCGATAAAGTTAACGTCACGCTGGTCTCCAGCGGTTACGATCTTGGTCAGCAGGTCGGCCAGATTGATAACTTTATTGCAGCAAAAGTCGACATGATTATCCTCAACGCCGCCGACTCAAAAGGGATCGCCCCAGCCGTTAAACGGGCGCGTGACGCCGGTATCGTAGTGGTCGCGGTTGACGTGGCAGCCGATGGCGCGAATGCGACCATCACCTCCGATAACACCCAGGCAGGCGCAATGGCCTGTAAATATATCTCTGACCGTCTGAAGAACAAAGGCAATGTGGTGATCATCAACGGACCGCCTGTCTCTGCCGTGCAGAACCGTGTGGAAGGCTGCATGAACGAGCTGAAAACCCATCCGGACATCAAGCTGCTCTCCTCCAACCAGAACGCCAAAGGCAGTCGTGAAGGCGGACTGGAAGTGATGACCGGTCTGCTCTCGGCTAATCCAAAAATTGATGCGGTATTTGCCATCAATGATCCGACGGCTATCGGTGCGGATTTAGCGGCGAAACAGGCGCAGCGCAGCGAGTTCTTTATCGTGGGCGTCGATGGATCGCCGGACGGGGAAGAGGCATTGAAGCGTAAAAACTCACTGTTTGTCGCCACGCCAGCTCAGGACCCGCAGGTGATGGCTGCCAAAGCGGTTGAGATTGGCTATGACATTCTGCAGGGCAAACCGGCTCCGGATAAACCTGTGCTGATCCCGGTGAAGCTGATTGATCGTAATAATATCGGCAGCTATCAGGGCTGGACGGTGAAATAAGCGTTAGAGCGGCACCTTCGGGTGCCGCATTCAGGAGGCCAATATGCAACGTTCAGAGGTTAACGACTACCTGCAACATACCCGCGAATTTTTCCGGCAGCAGGATGTGCATCTTCCGTCCTGGGCCGATTACAGCATCCGTCAGTGGCGCGCGCAGGATCGTGAAGTGATACAGGAGATTCTGGCGCTGCGGCTGGGCTGGGATCTCACCAGTTTTGGTGCGGCTGATTTTTTTCAGACCGGATTGACGCTGTTTACTCTGCGTAATGGCTCCCCTGGCGGACAGCCCTGGCATAAACCCTACGCCGAAAAAATTATGCACGTACGTGAAGGGCAACTGACACCTATGCACTACCATCCGCGCAAGATGGAGGACATCATCAATCGCGGTGGTGGCAACCTGATTGTTGAACTGCATAACCGCGACGGAGACGGGCTGGCCGACTCGCCGGTGGTGGTGTCGCTGGATGGCATGCGACAGACCCATGGGGCCGGAACACAGCTGCGGCTTTCACCGGGTGAAAGTGTGACTTTGGAGGCGGGGATCTGGCACAGCTTCTGGGGCGAAAGCGGCTTTGGTGACGTGCTGGTGGGCGAAGTGTCGATGCCCAATGATGACGAGAACGACAATGTGTTTCTGACACCGCTGGCCCGTTTCAACCCGCTGGATGAGGATGAAGCGCCGCGCTGGCTGCTGTGTAATGACTATGCGCATGCCTTTCTCTGAGCCGCATTTATTGCGTTCATTCCCTGAATCTTTTCAATCAATCTCAGTGCAAAATCTCAGTGCAACATTGCCGGCCTCACGGCGTCAGGCCGCGCTGAGCGTGCGCTGTGTTCACCTCAATGATTTCGCGAGGTGTTCAGCGTTATTCAGCCTGAGTTTTCTGATACTGCGGGCGGGGGGCTCACCGAACAGGCGTGCATATTCACGGGTAAACTGCGTCAGACTTTCGTAGCCCACATCTGCCGCAACAGCGGCGACATTACCGGGGCGTAACATAAGCGTCTTGCGCGCCTCGTAAAGCCGGAGATGTTTTTGATACTGCAGCGGGGAAAGTCCGGTGCTGGCCCGGAAACCACGATGAAAGGCTGAGAGACTCATGCCCGCAATCGCCGCCATATCCTCAATACGAAGCGCGGCGGCATAGTGTGTACGCAACCAGACCAGCGCCTTTCTGATCTTCGCGAAATACCCGTTCACCTCTGCTGCCTGACGCAGTAAACCGCCCTGTGGGCTCAGCAACAGCCGATAAAGAATCTCGCGCTCTACTAACGGCGCCATCACCCTAATCTCGCCAGGCTTTGCTATCAGGCGCACCATCCGCAGCCAGGCATCCACCAGCGCCTCATCCACCCGATTGACTGACATGCCACTCTTTGTTTTGGGCGCATCGGTCATGGGCATCTGATGCAATAGTTCGCTGATAGCAGTGAAATCCAGTGTCAGGCGCACCGCCAGATAAGGTGAGATTTCACTGGCCTCTGTAATTTCGCCTGTGGCGGGCAGGTCGAACGACGCCGTGAACATCTCTCCGGCGGAATAGCGGAGAGAGCGTTCGCCCATCTGCAGCCTTTTTTCTCCCTGCAGTATCAGGCTGACGAAAGGCGAATAGATTTCCGGCGGCAGGGGCATCGGCTGACTGACGCGGTAAAAATCCACGCGCGGAATCGCCGTCGCCGTGAGTTCATCAGCCGTGCATGCCAGCATTTCATCTCTTATCGCATCAAGCCTGTTTATGGGACACCTCTCCGGCGGTTGCCGTGTGCAGAGTGAGAAAAGCAGTAACAGGCAAATTTTAGGCAGGATTACAGCCGCCGCACAATCGGCTGAGGATTATTCTCGCTCTCTGACCATTTTACTGGAGGGGATGACATGAGAATTGAGAACGCCGTGATTATGATTACCGGTGCATCGTCGGGCATCGGAGAAGCCACCGCGCGTGCGGCGCTGGAGGCGGGTGCGCAGGTTATTTTACTGGCACGACGCAAAGACCGCCTGGTTGCCCTCGTGGGAGAATCAGGCAAAGCACTGGCTGTGGCCTGCGATGTGACGCAGCCAGAGCAGATTGCAGATGCTGTCAGGCAGGGGATAGCACGCTTTGGCCGGATTGATGTGTTAATCAACAATGCCGGGCAGGGGTTGTTCGCGGCGGTTGAGGAGATTGCTGCAAGCGAGTTCAGAGCGCTGCTCGACCTGAATCTGATCGCGCCGCTGATGATGATGCAGGCGGTGATCCCGCAGATGCGGGCGCAGGGCGAGGGGTGCATTATCAACGTCAGTTCCGGTGCAACCCTGGCAACCTGGCCGGGATCGGCGGCCTATACCAGTTCCAAAGCGGGACTGAATATGCTCTCCGGCGTGGCACGGCTGGAACTGGCGGACGCCGGGATAACGGTATCTGCTGTTTATCCATTCATGACCGTCTCGGAATTTTACCAGTCGGTGAAATCGGGGCAGGACGTTGCGATTGCGCAGGCACAGCAGAGCGCCGCAATTGCGCATACGCCGCAGCGCGTGGCTGAAACGATTCTCACCGTCATTCAGAGCGGAGAGGCGCAGGTCGATCTGGTGCCGCGCGCCTATGGCGGAAGTTATGAGGGATGAGTACCGGCCAGCGGAACGCAGGCCGGGTAAAGTGATTCAGGCGATCTGGCTGGCGCGTAGCGCGGCTTCGGGTTTCATCACGTCAGCGGAAAAGACATAGCCCAGCCCGCGAATGGTGCGAATCAGGTCGGGCTGATGCGGGTTAGTTTCGATTTTGCGGCGCAGTCGCATGATCAGCACATCGATGGTACGGTCAAATACGTCCAGGCTTTCGCTGTGGGTCAGCTCCAGCAACTGATCACGGGTCAGTACTTTGCGGGCATGGCGCACCAGCGCGTGCAGCAGGCTGTATTCTCCCTGGGTCAGCGGCACCAGTTCATGCTGCGGATTAAACAGCTGGCAGCGGCCATCGTCCAGTTGCCAGCCGCCAAAACGCCAGCCCGCCTGTTCGGGGTGAGCCTGCGCAATGCGTCCGCTGCGACGCAGTGCTGCACGGGCGCGCGCCACTACCACGCGTGGATTAAAAGGTTTGGCAATATAGTCATCTGCGCCCATCTCCAGACCCACGACCATCTCCGCTTCCGAACCCATGCCCGTCAGCATAATCACCAGCACGTCCGGCCGCTGACGCTGGAGCTGCTGCAACACCAGCAATCCGTTGGTATCGGGCAACATCATATCCAGCATCACCAGCGAAATTTCCGGGTGTTCGCTGAGCATGGAGAGCGCCTCGCGTCCCTGATGACAGCTGTAGACAGTTAACAGATGTTCACTTAACGCATCCTGCAGGACGTCGCAGACAGCAGGATCATCATCCACCACCAAAATCGCTGGCTTCATGGCGCGGCCTCAATGTTACGAAGGAGTTAATTCTGGAGTCTACACAGGCCAGAAATGGTTGCTGAGGCAGCGTGCTGAAACGTGACCAGCTTCGCCTGTGAGAGTGCGGAAGCGTGCGCTGGCGCAGAGTTTTTCAGGGTGACGCATTTGCCGCAGGAAAACGATTGCGCGGAATCGGTGCATTGCACCATAATCGCGCCCTGTTTTGATTCGGAATCTTCTTAGGCGTGGCCGGCTCTGCCAGGTAATCGATTGCGTCGGCAGGTGGCATGGCAATTGCTTAGGCCAACAGGTTACACAGGGATTTCAGGCGGTTCTGGCAAGCAAGTATGCAGCGGCCAGGACAATGTCCCGGAAACAGAATAAATCAGCATGCAAACCCCTTTGGCAAGTGAGACTCCTGTCTCCTGTATCGAGAGATGATGATGTTAGAAAAACTATTCAAACTCAAAGCACATAACACGACGGTTCGTACCGAGATTATCGCCGGGATCACCACCTTCCTGGCGATGGCTTATATTCTGTTTGTGAACCCGAGCATTCTGGGCGCAACCGGCATGGACAAGGGCGCGGTATTTGTCGCGACCTGTCTGGCGGCGGCGATTGGTTGTGTGCTGATGGGGCTGATTGCCAACTATCCGATTGCGCTGGCGCCGGGTATGGGACTGAACGCTTTCTTCACCTATACCGTGGTGCTGCATATGGGCTACACGTGGCAGATTGCGCTGGGTGCGGTGTTTCTCTCAGCAGTGATTTTCTTTGCGATGTCACTGTTTAAGATTCGTGAGTGGATTATTGCCAGTATCCCGCTGCCGCTGCGTGCCGGGATTGGCGCTGGTATCGGGCTGTTTCTGGCAATTATTGCGCTGGAAGGGGCAGGCATCGTGGTTGATAACCCGGCGACGCTGGTGGGTATTGGCGATCTGACTAAACCCGGCCCGCTGCTGGCAATGCTGGGCTTTGTGGTGATCGTGGTGCTGGAAGCACGCCGCGTAACCGGTGCGGTGCTGATCGGCATTCTGCTGGTGACCTTTATCTCCATGGGCATTGGCCTGTCGCCGTTCGCGGGCGTTTTCTCAGCTCCGCCATCGATTGCACCGACCTTTTTGCAGCTTGATATTGCCGGGGCATTTAACGTTGGCCTGGTCAGCGTGATTTTTGCCTTCCTGTTTGTCGATGTGTTTGATAACACCGGCACACTGCTGGGCGTGACCAAACGTGCCGGTCTGGCTGATGAGCAGGGTAACGTGCCGAAGATGGGCCGTGCGCTGATTGCCGACAGTGCCGCTGCACTGTTTGGTTCGCTGCTCGGCACCTCGACCACCACCAGTTATGTGGAATCGGCGGCGGGTGTGAGTGCTGGAGGCCGTACCGGCCTGACGGCGATCGTAGTAGGTGTGCTGTTCCTGCTGGCGCTGTTCTTCTCGCCGCTGGCTTCCAGCGTGCCGGTCTATGCCACCGCACCTGCGCTGCTGTTTGTGGCTGTGCTGATGACATCCGGTCTGGCTGATATTGACTGGAAAGATATTACTACCGCTGCGCCAGTCACCGTGACTGCGTTGACCATGCCGCTGACTTATTCTATTGCTAACGGCATTGCGTTTGGTTTCATTACCTGGACGCTGGTGAAGTTGCTGAGCGGTCGTGTGAAAGAGATAAATGCGGCGCTGGTGATTCTGTCGATTCTGTTTGTGATTAAGCTGGGATGGCTGAGTGCTTAGCTGTTGCCTGGCGGCAGGGATGTTACGCCTTGCGGCGGGCTGGCGCTGAGCGGGTTACGCTGAGAAGGTTACGCCCGCCAGGCGGTGGGGAGTTTCAGGTTGCCCGTGCAGGCGGACGCGTCAAGGGGCGAACGCCCGCCCCTTAACAATCCCGGCGTCCGGCAGCCTGCGCGCCCCGCGTTGCGGGGTGCCTTCGTCACGCTCTGCGGCCTGCGGACCGTCCGGACGCGCCATCCCTGGCGCGTTCCGTCCTTTCGCCGACGTCCTGTCGGCTCATCCTTGCCTCCGGTTGTTCCTCAGCGCTTCGGATGCCTCGGGGAAACCCCAGCCGGTAGGTTTCCTGCCCGGTGGGGGAGTTCAGGCCGCTGAAAGCGGGGGAAGAGCTGCACTGGTTTCGCTTTGCAGCGGGTTGACACTGAGCGGGTCTCGCTTTGCGGCGTGTTCATATTGAGAAGATTACGTTGCGCGGTGCCTGCCCACTGAGCGGGTTACGCCCGCCAGGCGGTGGGGAGTTTCAGGTTGCCTGTGCAGGCGGACGCGTTAAGGGGCGTACGCCCGCCCCTTAACAATCCCGGCGTCCGGCAGCCTGCGCGCCCCGCCTTGCGGGGTGCCTTCGTCACGCCCTGCGGCCCGCGGACCGTCCGGACGCGCCTTCCCTGGCGCGTTCCGTCCTTTCGCCGACGTCCTGTCGGCTCATCCTTGCCTCCGGTTGTTCCTCAGCGCTTCGGATGCCTCAGGTAAACCCCCGCCTTTAATATCCTGGTTTTTATCGGACATAGCGTTGTCTGGTGGTTTGAAAGCCAAAGCTAATTTTGAAAACCATCAGCGGCAATGCACCAGCATTAAAAAGAAGAGGCAACATTTGATAGGGTGAAGAGCCATTCTTCCTGCCAGGCAGAGAGCCGCAGACAATCCTCCGGACTTACAGCGATGACGTAACCAACACAAACAGAAGAGATAAAAGCGGGGAAGGGAGGCCGTCAGAACCGCTGAGCGGATGAGGGATTTCAGGACGAGCGGCAGGGATGCCGCGAAGAGGCGGGTTCGCGCCAGGGATGGCGCGTCCCGCCGGTCCGTAAGAAATCCGGAAGAAGCGAAGGGACCGCGAAGCGGCGGTGAAGCAGGCCGGAGCCCGGGGTCAAGGGGGCGCGGCGACTGGCGCCCCCTTGTTGGTCGCCTGCAGAGGCGTAACTGAAACTGGCCAGCTCACCAGGCGAACGAAACCTTCTCATAGCCCGTTCGCGCAGCGAACACCCTGGCTTTAGCGTACGCAGCCCGCCAGGCGAACGAAACCTTCTCATAGCCCGTTCGCGCAGCGAACACCCTGGCTTTAGCGTACGCAGCCCGCCAGGCGAACGAAACCCTCTCATAGCCCGTTCGCGCAGCGAACTAACACCAGCCCCAGCTCCGCAGCCCGCCCGTTCGCGCAGCGAACACTCCCCCTCGCCAGCGGCGAAAAACTTACCTGAAAGGCGGCTCATTGAACGTCCGCAACTTACGCGAATGCAACTTATCACCCTCGGCGCGCAGCAACTCAACCGCATGAATGCCAATCTGCAGATGCTCCGAAATCGCCCCTTCGTAGAAGCGGTTCGCCTGACCAGGCAGCTTAATCTCGCCGTGCAGCGGCTTATCCGAAACGCACAGCAGCGTGCCATACGGCACACGGAAGCGATAACCCTGCGCGGCAATAGTGGCGCTCTCCATATCGACTGCGACGGCGCGGCTCAGGTTAAAGCGCAGAGCCGACGCGGAGTAACGTAACTCCCAGTTGCGATCGTCAGTGGTCACCACGGTGCCAGTACGCAGACGCTGCTTCACCTCTTCGCCAGGCATATTACTCACAGCTTTTGTGGCGTCGTAGAGCGCGCGCTGCACTTCGGCAATGCTAGGCACCGGGATGTCTGGCGGAAGCACGCTGTCGAGCACGTGATCGTCACGCAGATAGGCGTGGGCCAGCACGTAATCGCCAATTCGCTGGCTCTCACGCAGACCGCCACAGTGACCAATCATCAGCCAGGCGTGAGGGCGCATTACCGCGAGATGATCGCAGATGGTTTTAGCATTCGACGGGCCGACGCCGATATTGATCAACGTAATACCACGGCGATTCGGCGAAGTCAGATGCCAGGCTGGCATCTGGTGCTTCTTCCACGCCAGATCAGAAAGCATCGACTCACTGTCGGCGGTGTCCGAGGTCAGCACTACATCGCCGGCACAGGCCAGGCTGTCGTAAGGGGTATTGGGATCACGTACCTGCTCAATCGCCCAGCGCACAAACTCGTCAACATAACGGGTGTAGTTAGTGAACAGCACAAACGGCTGGAAGTGCTCCACGCTGGTGCCGGTGTAATGACGCAGGCGGGCCAGCGAGAAGTCGGTGCGCAGTGCGTCAAAATGCGACAGCGGGAATTTGGCGTCAGCGTGGAACAGACCGTCGGTGGTCTCATCGCCAATCTGTGACAGCTCGGTGGTCGGGAAGTGGCGTGCAATACCGGCACTCATGGTGCGATCCAGTGACAGATCGGAGCCGTCGATCACGTAAGGATAGGGGATCTCCTGGCTGGACGGCACCACGTCAATCTCCAGCTGATACTCCTTCTCCAGCATTGCCAGCTGTTCCGCAATATAGTGACGCAGCAACGCCGGACGGGTGACGGTGGTGCTGTAACTGCCGGTGTGGGTAAAACGTCCCCAGGCACGTGTGCGGTTCTGCTGCGGGCCTTCGCCGTGCCAGGTGATGCGCAGCTCGGGGTAGACAAACAGTCCCGCTGCCCGATCGGCCTCATCCGGCAGCGTGCCGTTTTCGGTGAAGACTTTAATCGCCGCACGCAGCGCATCAACGGCACTGTCGTAGAGGCGTTCAAGTTCATCCAGCGCCTGCTGGCTGGTCAGGTTTTTCCGTAGTGTCGGCATGGTTTCTCCTTCCATTTTTTTCCGCAATTTGCCCCAAGCTTAGCGGGTTTGCTGCAGAGATTGGTGAAGAATCTGTGATTGCTGATTTTTCGCGCTAACGAAGCGGGAAATCTGAGCAGTACGGTTTTAAGGATGAGTCAGTCGCACTGAGGTCCGTTAAGTAAATCTTTACTATCAGACAGGATGATTAGCCGTCATTAACTGCGTTACGGATGACGAATGCGCCGTAAAGCAGCCTTATGCAAGCCGGCGGTAATCTATCATAACGTCAGGTAAATAATCAGAATTGCTACAGCGGACAGGGCGGTGAGGCAGAATCTGCCGTAACGGGATTAAAAAGTTTGTAACCATGATTAATTTGCGCCGGAAAGACTTTGCATATTTCTCAGCCCCCTATCATCATTAGATCTCCTATCCAGTCACTTCTGATTTGGTAATCCTTTGCAAAATCCCGGCGTAGCAGTGATGCAGGCGATCAGGCGCACGGCGTGGTATCCAAAACGCCGCTCTTATCGCACGCTCTACTGGCGTGAAATATCGCCACTGGCAGTGCCTATCTTCTTCGAGAACGCCTGTGTGTTGTTGATGGGCGTTCTGAGCACCTTCCTGGTCAGCTGGCTGGGTAAAGAGGCGATGGCAGGCGTGGGCCTGGCTGACAGCTTCAACATGGTGATCATCTCATTCTTTGCCGCCATCGATCTCGGCACCACGGTGGTGGTGGCGTTCAGCCTGGCAAAACGCAACGGGAAGCGCGCCCGCGCCGCCACGCGACAGTCGCTGGCTATGATGACGATACTTGCCTTTGTGCTGGTGATCGCCATTGAGTTCTGGGGTCATTTGATTGTCGATGCGATCGCCGGTGCAGCCGATCCCAAAGTGAAAGAACTGGCGCTGAGCTATCTGCAGACGTCCGCCTGGAGCTATCCGGCTGCGGCCATCACACTGATCGGCAGCGGGGCGCTGCGCGGTGCAGGCAACACCAAAATTCCGATGCTGATTAACGGCGGCATGAACATCCTGAACATCATCATCAGTAGCGTGCTGATTTATGGCTGCTTCTCGTGGGACGGTTTAGGCTTTGTCGGGGCCGGACTCGGACTTACCATCACCCGCTATATCGGGGCGATCGCGGTGATTTACGTGCTGATGATCGGCTTTAACGCCTCGCTGAAAATCACGCTATCGAGCTATTTCCGGCGCTGGAACAGCAGCATCCTGATGGAAGTTTTAGGCATAGGTGTGCCTGCCAGTATCGAGTCTGTGTTGTTCAACGGCGGCAAACTCCTGACCCAGGTCTTTGTGGCAGGGATGGGCACCAGTGAAATTGCCGGTAACTTCATCGCGTTCTCTGTTGCATCCCTGATCAACCTGCCGGGCAATGCGCTGGGCTCTGCATCCACCATTATTACCGGCACACGATTAGGCCGGAATCAGGTGTTCCAGGCGGAACGCCAGGTGCGGCATGTTTTCTGGCTGGCGACGGCATGTCTGAGTGCGATAGCGCTGTTGACCGTACCGCTGGCCGGGTTACTGGCCCGCTTCTATACCAGCGATCCGGAGGTGATAAACGTAACGAAGCACCTGCTCTGGCTTAACGCGCTCTTTATGCCGCTATGGGCCGCGTCCTGGGTGCTGCCCGCCGGACTTAAGGGCGCGCGTGATGCGCGTTACACCATGTATGTCTCAATGTTCAGCATGTGGTGCGCCCGTGTGGTGGCCGGTTATCTGCTCGGCATTGTGCTTGGGATGGGCGTCACCGGTGTCTGGCTGGGGATGTTCCTCGACTGGACGGTGCGCGGCATCTTCTTCTGGTGGCGGCTCAATAGCGGTAAGTGGCTCGATCGCTACCGGAAGATGATCGCCAAAACCGGTTAGCGTTCTGCTTACGCCTTCCCTGATTCTGGGGGAGGCGTTAAATCTCATTCCCGCCCCAAAAAATAACATCTCCGTCACATCTCCAGACTTCTGGTCCTAAATTCAGACAGTTGCACAAAGCCAGCCTCATCAGACGGGGTTAGCGTAATGCCTGCTGCGCACTGACGCAGAGACTACTTATCAAGGTGACCCTATGATCCGTCTCAAAACGGCGCTGGCACTTCTGCCGCTGCTGTGTAGCTGCCCGCTGTGGGCGACAACCTTTGTCTATGTGTCGAATGCTGAATCCGGCACCGTTTCCCGCTATCAGCTCAGTGAGGCGAACGGCAGCCTGAAATGGTGGGGCGATACGCCGGCCGGAAAAAAAATCATGCCGCTGGCGGCCAGCCCGGATGGTAAACATCTCTATGGTGCGCTGCGCAGTCCGCCTTATTCGATCATCAGCTGGCGCGTTACCGGGCCGCAGGGTGATTTGCAGAAACTGGCGGTAACGCCGGTTGCAGCCAGCTTCCCGTGGATTACCACTGATAAGAGCGGACGCTATCTGCTGGCCGCCTCCTATGACAGCGATATCGTCACCAGCAACCGGATTGATGACAAAGGGATTGTGACCGCGCAGGTCACGGGCGAAGTGAAAACCGGGCCCCATGCCCATTCCGTAATTACCGACGTCACTAACCATTCACTCTACGTTGGCAATCTTGGCGCGGATCGGGTGCTGCAATATACCTTTGCCAGTGACGGGGCCATCACGCCACTGGGCACCGGTTTTGTTCAGGGCGAGAAAAACAGCGGCGCACGACATTCCGTGATTTCACCAGATAATCGTTTTCTCTACAACCTCGCGGAGATGAGCGGCACCATCACGCAATTCCGACGTGCAGCGGATGGCTCGCTGTCAGAGCTGAAACGCTGGCCAAATGCGGTGGCGAAGAAATATAACCTGCAGCATGGCGAGCAGCGCCCGGCGGGTTACAGCGATCCGACACCGCGCATCTGGGCGGCAGACATCAAAATTACGCCGGATGGGCAATTTATCTACGTGACCGAGCGCACCTCCAGCACCGTCAGCGGCTACCGGGTGGATAAACAATCCGGTGAGTTAACGCTAATCGGCAGCTGGCCGGTTGAAAAACAGCCGCGCAGTATAGCTATCGATGCAAAGGGCAAATGGCTGATCGTCAGCGGCGAGAAGAGTGCCGTGATTGGCAGTTACGCTATCGATCCTGCCAGCGGCGAACTGAAACGGGTCGCTGAAGCACCTGCTGGTAAAGGCGCGAACTGGGTGACGCTGATTACGCAGTAACAGACCTGTTTCTGGCGCTGACTAATCAGCCGGGCAGGCTGCTTATGCCATCTCCGGCATAAGCAGCGCAGAAATTTTTGCTTCAGATTGCGCGCACAAACAGGTTTACTCAGGTTATAAACCGATGCGGAGAACCTGAGATGAAACAGAAACTGATAGCCTGGTTTGAACAGCTGCTGAGTGGCCCCGGAGTGAGTCAGCATGGGCATGATATCAATGTCGAGCTGCTGCTGCCGCTGAGCCAGCTGTATGGGCTGGAATATTATCCGGCTGTGCATCGCTATCATGAAAAATAGTGGTTGTTGTGTTTTGTGTGTTTGAAGACCCGTAATCTGAGCGGGCTTTTTTACGCAAGGGGATTGAGAGGCTGAGTCCGTTGATGAGTAGAGGTTCAATTTGGCAAAAATGCACTCAGGCAAAACAATAATGACGTCTCCTGAACGTCTCTTACGCCACGAGTATCAATCTCAGATCTAAAAAGCCCGGCGTTTTTTCTTTGAGACAAGTTTGTGCCATAACGGCATCTACCGCTTATTGGCCAATAATGAAATGGAACAACCATTGCCAAAATGCATATCTGAAAAAGGGTGTGGGATGACGTGTTTTTAATTGAAAGGGGATAAATATGAAGGAAGGGATATCCAACGGGTATAAAGCAAAAAAGCAGATATCCGAAGATATCTGCTTTCTCTAATTCTGGCTCCTCTGACTGGACTCGAACCAGTGACATACGGATTAACAGTCCGCCGTTCTACCGACTGAACTACAGAGGAATCGTTTGAACGAGGCGAATATTAACGGCGTCGCTCTAAGGTGTCAACAGCAAAAAATACATTATCATTCAACTGGCTAGGTTTAACGCAAAGCGATCGGGATTTAAGCAGTTTGCGCCGTGTCAGTAGCGATCCGGGTCAGCGGATCCTGCTGATAAAACTGTCGCAGATGCTGATACATGGCGGGAAAGCGTTCTGCCAGCAGAACCGGGGCCGTAAAGAAATATTCTGAGAGCACAGCGAAGCACTCAGCCGGATCGCTGGCGGCATAAGGATCAATAGTGGCAGCCTGTTCGCCCACCAGCTCGACCTCACTCTCAATTTCTGCCATCGCGGCACGCAAATCCTTTTCCCACTGCGCCACGTCTCGCAGCGGTATCACCGGAACACCGCTGGTGTAACCACTGCCGCGCGCATCCAGCTTATGTGCCACCTCATGAATAACCAGATTAAAGCCGGAGAGGTCAAAGGAGTCCTGAATATCCAGCCAGTTGAGGACTACCGGTCCCTGTGTCCAGCTCTGTCCTGAGTGAACGGCAGGCGCACTGTGAACCAGCCCATGCTCATCCTGCCAGTGATCGTCGACCTCGAATGGCTCGGGATAGATCAGCACATCGTGAAAACCGTCCAGCCACTCCAGACCCAGCTTCAGGACAGGCAGAGAAAAGAGCAGGGCGATGCGCACGCTGCGCAGTTCATCAAGCTGTGCACCCTCGAGAGGCACCAGTTTTTTCTGCTGCAGAAAGCGCTTTGCCAGCTCAACCAACGCCTGTTGCTCGTCATTGCTGAGCAGGCTGAATACCGGCTGTGCCAGACCCTGCTGCCACGGTAATGTAGCCAGCATGTCGTCATGCGTTTTCCAGGGCCATTTAAACATCGCAACTCCCGCACAGAATCGGACTATTTCACTATCCTGACGCGGCAGATATAAAAATGCCAGCATCGAATGCTGGCACCAGTTGCTGGCTACAGGGCTGAAGGCTGTCTATTCAACCCGTTAGCGCGACCGTTGTCTGTGATTCAACCCGCAAAGCGCAGGGCTAAAGCATTAGTTGCGTTCGATGCGCTGAAATTCAATGACCCAGACCCAGGGATTCACTTCCCAGCTGGTCGCGCCGTACTGTTTTTCCCAGGCTTTGCGATACGCCTCTTTAGGCGATTCTGAGTTGGCGTTCATGGTGAAGAAGTTATTCAGGAAGTGCGAATCGGTCTGTACGCCCTCTGCCCGGATGTCATCTTCACTGATGTCCTGAATTTTCTCCGCGCGGACGCCGGTAATTTCGAGGTTGATACGGCTGGCCCAGCGAGGCATATGGATGGCGGTCTGCCAGCCAAACTCTTCGGCCTCTGGCGTACTCAGTGCATGCTGACCCAGCTCATTACTGTCGGCCCGATACTGGCAATATTCCGGCAGGCGAAACGGCGTCGGGTCACGTTCATATTCGGCCAGATCGCTCTCTGGCACCATTGGGCCACGCCAGGTTTCACGCACCCAGAGTATGTCACCCGGTTTGCCATAGGGGCATTGATAGCTGATGTCAGCCATCGACATCATTTTGTAGCCGTGCAGATGGTTAGCACTCACATCGAAGGCGTGCACGCCCTCGTGATGATCCTGTCCCGGACCGAAAGCCTGAGTTTTCATAATGCGCCGGGTTTGCGTTTGCTGGCCAACCAACAGGGCACGAACACGCTGTTCGGAAAAAAGAATCGGCCGTTCTTTCATTGATTACCTCTTTTTTATTAGTAGAACCCGGTTACTGCTGTAAACATCCATTCACGTCACATCTCAGAGTCATCATAAAAGCTTTAAATCATTTTGCTTAATAATTTGTCGCCTGACAGTCACTTTAAAGTTGTCACGTTGGGTATTAAAAAAACGCAAAATGCAAAAAGCGCACCAACGCTTTAGATATCATGGACGCAACACGACGATTAGCCCGGATACAGTACGTTATAACGATAAAAATAGGAACCTTTTCAGACTTTTTCGCCTGCTTTTGTGCACAGTTTTACAATTAAACACGTGACAAAAAAAAGTTAAACAGGGTCTGTATTATCGGTTAAACATCGACAAAACATTACAGCTGTTAAACTAATTTTCTTAGCAGCAATTCACTGAGGAAAGGCTGAAAACCGCCGAAATTGCGGTTATTGTGTAACAGAGATGCTATACAGATGATCCAGATCTCATTTTTCTGCCCGAAAAACTGGCAGCGCCGCTCTTTTCAACAGCACTGTAAAAAAAGTGTCATTAGCCAGTCGCTATGATGGCTTGCCGTTCGTGCACTGAACACGACAGAGAATCTGCTGTCGGTCACTACAGGGAGATAGACTATGTCACTCACACTCTGGCAATCTCGCTATGAAAGCTGGTTTCAGGCGAACTGGATCCACGACGACGGCGCGCACGATATTGCCCATTTACGGCGCGTCTGGATGAGCGCGCAGCGAATCATGACGGGTACACCCGCTGATCCATTGGTAGTGCTCACCGCCTGTTATTTTCACGATGTGGTTAATCTGCCAAAAAATCATCCGGAACGTCATCTCGCCTCAACCTATGCCGCCACGGAAACCCAGCGCATTCTGCAGCAGGACTTTCTCGATTTCCCTGCTGAGAAGATTGATGCGGTGATGCATGCCGTTAAAACTCACAGTTTCAGTGCTGGCATACCGCCTCAGACACTGGAAGCTAAAATCGTCCAGGATGCTGACCGGCTGGAGTCACTGGGCGCAATCGGACTGGCGCGCGTTTTTTACACGGCGGGTGCGCTGAATCGTCCGTTATTTGACAGTCAGGACCCGCTGGGCAGAGATCGTGAGCTGAATGATGTTAAGTGGACGCTGGACCATTTCCAGAAGAAGCTGTTGCGCCTGCCGGAAACCATGCACACCGAAACCGGCCGCATGTTAGCTGAGCATAACGCCGATTTCCTGGTGCGCTACATGGCGAAACTTTATGCCGAACTGCAGGGCAATCTGGTGGGGCTGGATGAGGGCGTACTGCGTGACTTCACCCCATTGAAAACTGAATATTAAATTTTTATGACAGTATATTAATCGAAACGGGCATCCGGTAGCGTGTAGCGATAACAAAAAGGAGCTGCCCGATGACCGAAACTGTTAATTTAACAATTAAAATTGATCCTGAGTTGAAAGAAACGATTAAACAGCTGGCGCTGGAAAACCAGATTTCAATGAGTCAGGAAATTGTGCAACGTTTGCAGGCCAGTCTGGAAACGCATCCCCATCCGGCGATTGATAATCAGGACATCACCGAAGAGGGGACTGAGGGATCAGGTGCCACTGACGTGAAATCCGATGGATTGAGCGCCAGCGAGTTGAAGCAGATTCGTCTGCTGCTCAAGAAACAGAGCAAGAAGAAGAAATAAAACAGAAACCCGTCGCAGGACGGGTTTTTTTATTTCAGAACCATTACGATTTCAGCTGACGTATATGTGGCAGCAGCAGCTGCGCGACTGCCGCAAACACCGGCACAACCACCGAGTTCCCAAACTGTTTATAAGCCTGCGTGTCCGAGACCGGAATGCGGAACGGCTCACGGCCAGGCACATCGAAGCCCATCAGACGGGCGCACTCGCGCGGGGAGAGACGACGGGGCCGTCGTGCCATATTGTCTGCATCCTGAAACGCTGCTTCGCCAACAGCGCTGTCCCAGCCGCGGTCAATCAGAATTTCTGAGCCATCTTTATAGTACCGCGCCGACAGCGTCCGCACGCAGCAATCAGGATTATGCGGATCGTTAAGACCAAAACCAAAGCCATTGCCTTTCGCTTTATGTTTTTTCGCATACTGGTAGAGGTAGCGCCATAACACCGGCGACAGAATATATTTGTCGTCTGGCGCGCGCTCCAGCAGGCTCTGCAGGCTGGGCACCTGCGCCGGATAGAAACGGCGAATGTCGCGTAGCGTAAAGTCCTGCTTCTTCAGGTCGCGGCGGATACCGACCAGCACAATGCGTTCGCGATGCTGTGGCAGAAAGTGACGCGCATCGATCACTTTGGCATCCGGGCTACCGGCTCCGGCATCGGCCACGTCATAGCCCAGCTCATCCAGCGTCTCCATGATAATGGCGAAGGTGCGGCCCTTATCGTGGCTCTTGAGATTTTTCACATTCTCCAGCACAAAGAAGGGCGGTTTCTTGGCGGCCAGAATACGGGCGACATCGAAAAACAGCGTGCCCTGCACCTGACACTCAAAACCGTGCGCGCGTCCCATCGCATTTTTCTTGCTGACGCCCGCCAGCGAAAAGGGCTGACAGGGAAAACCCGCCAGCAGTACCTGGTGATCAGGGATCGCCGCATCAATCGCGCGGTAAATCGCGTCGTCATCGGTCAGACCTTCCGGCTGGGTAACCTGACGGATATCGGTATTAAAGTGATGTTCCAGCGGATCGCTGTAGTGATTGGCTTTGTAAGTGCGAACCGCCTCTTTATTCCATTCACTGGTGAAGACGCACTTGCCGCCAATTGCCTCGAATCCTTTACGAATGCCGCCAATCCCGGCAAAAAGATCGATGAAACGAAACTCAGGATTATCATAATGGGCCGGTCGGGTCGGCAGCAGACTTTGCAGCAGCGACAGCTCCGCCTCGCACAACGGCGGCAAGGCGCTTTTACCCTGACGGATCCGGTTCAGCAGTGATGGCGTCCAGCAGGAAAACCCTGCCTGATGCAGGCGGGCCGTAAGATCACGAACTGAATAGATTGCCAGCACCTGCTGAACAAGCTCAGACGCGTCAGCAGATGAGGGTGCAGCAGAGAGTGGGGCAGCGAGAGCGGCGGAATGCATGCGTTTTTCCTTAACAGTAAGGCGCCTATGCTATCACTCCAGACGCTATGAGGAAATTGCCGGGATGTGCCCCGTGCCAGCGCCCCGGAAAGTTCTGTTTTTGCGGCATACTCTCCGAACTCATCCGGCGACAGCTTTCGCTTTTCGTGGCGCAGACTAAAGTTACAGAACCAGCAAAAAAGGAGAGGTTATGGCTGATGTTCACTCCAGCGAAACGCGCAGCAAAAATATGCGTGCTATTCGCGCTCAGGATACGGCCATTGAGCAACGTATTGCACTGTTGCTGAAAGACCGGGGATTCAGCTTTCGCGTGCAGGATAAAAACCTGCCGGGTCGGCCTGATTTCGTTCTGACAGAACAGCAGGCAATCATCTTCGTTCATGGCTGTTTCTGGCATCGCCATCACTGCTATCTGTTTAAGATGCCGGCGACGCGAACAGAGTTCTGGACCGGCAAAATCAACAGCAATGTTGAACGTGATCGGCGCTATGTGCGCCAGCTGCAGGAGGGCGGCTGGAAAGTACTGATCATCTGGGAGTGTGCGCTACGGGGCAAACTGCGCCTGACGGATCAGGATCTGCTGGAGCGGCTGGAGGAGTGGCTGATGGCGATGTCGGAGAGTGCCGAGGTCGACCATCAGGGTATTCATCATTACAACGCTGATTGCTAATCAGGAACATAATTGGTTAGATCTGCGCTTTCTCCGTGGCCAGGAGCCTAAATGAGCAGCATAAAACTGACGGTAAAACGCCTCTATCAGATTCGTGACGAGCGGATGGTTAACACCAAAGCGACTGCGCGGGTCTACTGCGGTGACAGGCTTATTGCCACGGAGGAGATTACCGGCATGACCGAAAGCCCGGTCAGCAAATATTTGCATGCTGAAGGCAAAGCAGGTGAGACGGTACGGGTGGAGTGGGATTGTGAGGGCATCGCAGAGATGACCGTTACGGAAATTGAGCGCTGCCCATGTTGTCAACATAACGAACCAGACTAAGGATAAGAATTTTGGCAGGCACCAGTTTACTGACTTTACTTGATGATATTGCAACACTTCTGGACGATATTTCCGTCATGGGGAAAGTGGCGGCAAAAAAAACCGCTGGCGTACTGGGCGACGATCTGTCGCTGAATGCACAGCAGGTCACCGGCGTAAAAGCCAATCGTGAGCTGCCTGTGGTCTGGGGCGTTGCCAAGGGCTCGTTCCTCAACAAACTGATCCTGGTGCCCATGGCGCTGGTCATCTCTGCGTTTGCGCCCTGGCTTATCACGCCGCTGCTGATGATTGGCGGGGCCTATCTCTGTTACGAAGGCGTTGAAAAGGTCATGCACACGCTACAACAGGATAAGCAGAGCAAATCACCGGAAGCGCGCAAGCAGCGACTTGACTCACTGGCTAAAGAGAATGCGGCAGAGTTCGAGAAGAAGAAGATCAAAGGGGCGGTGCGCACGGATTTCATTCTCTCTGCTGAAATTGTCGCGATTACCTTAGGGATTGTGTCGGACGCACCGCTGCTTAACCAGGTGATTATTCTGGCGGGCATCGCGATTCTGGTCACCATTGGCGTGTACGGCATCGTGGCCGCCATCGTGAAAATTGATGACCTTGGCTTCTGGCTGCGTGAAAAAACCTCGCGGCTTGCGCAGGGCATCGGCAGCGTGCTGCTGGCTGCAGCGCCCTGGTTGATGAAGATTCTTTCAGTGGTCGGCACCATCGCGATGTTCCTTGTGGGTGGTGGCATCGTGGTGCATGGCATTGCACCGCTGCATCACCTCATCGGGCAAGTCAGCAGCGGCTTTAACGGCTGGATCGCCATGCTCCTGAGTAATGGCGCAAACCTGGTGCTTGGTTTTATCATTGGGTCGATCGTGCTGTTAGTGGTTAACCTTATTGCCAGAGTGCGCGGAAAATCGGTATAAAGCGCACTGTGATTTACGGTCAGGAGAATGACGATGAACGACGACATGTTTGAATTTGATATCGACGCACAACTTGAGCAGGCTGAAGCGAAAGCGGAGAAAAAAGCCAGCGAAGTGCCGGATGATCTCGGCGACGAAGCCGATTGCGAAGGCTGTAAAATCTGACGTCAGCGTCAAGACTTCATCAAAGCGGATAAGTTTTTATCCGCTTTTTTTATTTTCCGCATATCCAGCTGATTAATTCCGAATTTGCCCTTTTTTTGCGTGCCTTAACAGGCAGGAACCTTCTTCGCCTGCTATAAAGAAAATAGTCACTCAGGTTAATAACACACAGGTAATCAAAGGAGCGCAATATGGTTTTCGCAATCAGTGAAGAAGTGCAGCACAAGGAACAGGGACAGACGATGGTGGTGACCGGCTTCGCGAGTGGCATGGTGGAATGCCGCTGGTACGACGGTTATGCTGTGCGCAGTGAAGCCTTTCGTAGTGATGAGCTGAGCGCCCTGAATCCTGAGCAACTGGCGAGCTAATAGCATACAGGCCTGTGGGTCCAGTGACCCGCCAGGCCCGCTTAAAGTTTATTGATGGCCCGGCACGTCCCTGTGCCGTCCTGTTTCAGACATTCCCGTCGTTATCCTCTTCAACGGCCTGATAGATACGCTGCAGCACGTCCGGAAAAGCAGACTGGACACGGCTCCAGCTCGGTATAAACGGCTTATCGTTAGGTCGCTCAATAAAAGCCTGGCCCGCTTCCAGAATGGACTGGGTAAACATCTCTACTGCTGCCTCTTCCACATGCTGATCAAACTTCAGCCCGTTCATCGCCGCTTCGTGGTTATAGGTCTCCATCATATCCAGCGCATTACGGTAATAGGTTGCCTTCAAAACACGAAACGAGTCGCTGGTCAACGGCACACCCATGGTGGCGAGCTTACGCAGCAGTGACTGGACGATATCGCTGCTCATACGCTTCAGGCCGCCGGTGCCATCATCTTCCGCCAGTGGCTGATGCTTGTGATCGTAATTATCGGCGATTTCCACCTGGCACGACTGACGGGTGGTGTAGTTGCGGTAAATCTCTGACAGCACACCAATCTCAAGCCCCCAGTCGCCGGGGATTTTAATGCCGTTCAGCACATGGGTTCGCATAGCGAACTCGCCGGAGAGCGGATAGCGGAAGCTCGACAGATAATCCAGATATTCGGAATGGCCATAGACTTTCTGCAGCGAGCGCAGCAGCGGCCCGACCAGAAGACGGCCTACGCGGCCATTAAGCTTGCCATCCGCAACCCGCGCATAGAACCCTTTACAGAATTCATACTGAAACGCCGGGTTTGCCAGCGGGTAAAGCAGACGGGCCAGCATGCCGCGCTCATAGGTGACAATATCGCAGTCATGCAATGCCACACAGCTGGTGCGGTCCGACGCCAGGGTATAACCGGTACAAAACCAGACATTGCGGCCTTTACCCGGATTGGTGGGTGACAGACCCTCTTTATCCAGTTCCGCATCGATCGCCTTGAGGCGTGGGCCATCGTTCCACAGAATGCGATGCCGTTGCGGCAGACGGGAGAAGAATTCGCGGGCAAACAGGAACTGGTCGCGGTCGGCACGGTCCAGACCAATCACGATTTCATCCAGATAAGGCACTTTAGCCAGTTCATCAACGATTTTTGTCAGCGCCGGGCCTTCAAGTTCAGAAAATAGCGATGGCAGGATCAGCCCCATTTTGCGTTTGCGGGCAAAGCGTACCATCTCTTTTTCCAGCGACTCCACACTGCGGTGGGTAAGGTTGTGGAAGTTAGTGATTACGCCATTCTGGTAAAAGTCACTCATCGCATCATCCTTTTAATGCCCGTGGGCAGCTTATTGAGATTGAGTCAGAAAATAGTCCAGCCCTTCACGCCAGCCTTCAGGGCCATGATGAGCCGTGTGATAAACCTGAGCAGGGTCGGTCCGGCTGAGTGTCACCGGCGTTTTACTGTAGCCTTTAATCACCACGGCATAATCAACCGCATCCAGCATCGGCGCATCATTAGGCCCGTCGCCCAGGCCGATTGTGGTGCGTGTCTCTCCGGGGAAGTGATCCAGCAGCCAGCGTAGCGCTTCGCCTTTGCCGCTCCCGGCGGGCAGGACATGCCAGAAACGTCCGCCCTGGGTCAGCGCCAGGCCTTGAGCGCGTAGTGCGTCATGAAAACGATCAAAGGCTTCGTCACTGTCGCGCCAGACAATGACTTCAGAAGCGTCGCGCTGACGGGACAGCGCTGATTCCGCTTCGCTTAATCCAGTCATTGAGGCAACTTCCGGATCAGAGAAGTCATGAAAACCGGTAAAGCGAAAATCTTTTTTTAAAGCAGCCAGGCGCAGACAGAGGTTGTCATAAGTCAGCGTGTTATCAGGCAGGCGAATCCGCTGTTGATCCTGTGTCTGTATCACTGCGCCATTCTCAGCAATAAACGGCGAACCGCTGATGCCGAGCCTTTTTTGCAGCGGAATAATTTCGGCCGCTGTTTTGCTGGAACAGATCACCAGCGGAACCGCATGGTGTTTCAGCGTGTTGAGCCACTCGGTGGCCGCATCCCAGCGATAGGTATGATGGTCCAGTAGTGAACCATCCAGATCGGTAATAACCATTAACGGCTGGTGGAGATCGGTCATTAACAGGCTCCTTTCATCACGTTCGCGGCTAAAGCGGCGATTTTTCAATATTATAGTTGAATATGGCTCACACTTTTTTTCCTGCGTCATTGGCCCGAAATCCAGGATAATTCTTAAAACCAGGTCGCAATAATCCGAGGGATGCATGAAGTGTGCGGGGCGCAATGACCAGCTGGCGCGGTGTTTCCGGTAACATTTTTCCATATCTGTCTGACATGTTGCAAAAATGTGCATATCTGATGCTTGTTTCAATCCAGGGATAGGGTAATCTGCAGAGGTGTTAAGAATTCCCTGGTGTAACGAATGAGTTTTTTACCCGGCCTTCCCGCCGGGTATTTTTTTGAAATCGATTTCAGCCATCAAATTCTCAGGCGCGATAATTCGAAATGTCGATCTCAAACGCCTCTGCCAGTTCGGTGTAGGAGTGAAAAACCCGGCCTTCAACTTCCAGCCGTGGCTGCTGGTCCTGATCCATATACTCCCGAATCTCTCCAGACGTTCTGGCCTGAATAGCCGTTAGTAAACCCTCGATATCAACCTGTAAATCTGACGGCTGACCCTCGCTGTGCTGCATTTCGTCTTTCATTTTCTGACTCCTGAGAGCAAACAGAATATTGAGTATAGAACCTGATGCAGAAAGGCGGGCGCGGGCAAATTTCAGGCAAAAAAAAGCCCGCGCTGCGCGGGCAAAATCCTTGTTACTTGCATGTTGGCTGCACCTATTGGGGTGGTGCAGTCAGGGAAGTGTATAGGCGAGGCGCGTAAGAAATCTTGCGGTAAAACGTTAAGATACTGCAAAACTTTATCCTTACTCAGATTTACCTGACTTTATGTCCTGACAGAGCATATTCAGCTATAGTTGATAATAAAGCTGATTTTTATCAATACCTAAAGGAATGGTCATGGACATTTTACGAATTATTATCGCGATATTGCTGCCACCACTGGGCGTGTTTATGCAGGTTGGTTTTGGCGGCGCATTCTGGCTGAACATCCTGCTGACGATCTGTGGTTATATCCCGGGCATCATTCACGCCGTCTGGGTTATTGCCCGCCGGTAACGCGCTGCATTGGCACGGTTCTTCGTTTAGACTGTATTCAGGATATTATCTGGAGAACCGAAATGAAGGTAAATGACCGCGTCAGCGTTAAAACCGATGGCGGCCCACGTCGCACAGGCAACATTCTGGCTATGGAGCCATTCAATGAAGGCACTATGTTTTTAGTGGCGCTGGAAGATTACCCATTGGGTATCTGGTTTTTTAATGAAACAAACCAGCCGGATGGCATTTTTGTAGAGCCTTGCCAGGATGCCTGAACCTGACGCGCAATAAAAAAGCCGCGTTCCGGTATACGGAAACGCGGCTTTTTGCTGTTGTTAATCCCCCGGCAGTCGTCGCCCGCCCGGGATGACTGGCGAAGAGTTTAGAAGGTTTCCCAGTTATCAGCACCGGTGGCGAGCGCAGGACGTGCTGCCAGTGCCGGTGTTTTGAGTGGTGCAGCGGCGCGTGGAGCCACACCTGCGGTAGCGGGGGAGTCGTGCAGGCGGAATGCGGCTACCGCCTGTGTTAATTTACCGGCCTGATCTTCAAGCGAGGCTGCTGCGGCTGAAGCTTCTTCCACCAGAGAGGCGTTCTGCTGGGTAACGTTATCCATCTCGGTAACCGCCTGGCTCACCTGCTGAATGCCACGGCTCTGTTCATCCGACGCTGCGGCAATCTCTGACATAATGTCGGTGACGCGACGGACTGCTTCTACAATTTCACCCATCGTGTTCCCGGCCGCGCCGACCTGATGCGAACCGTCATTGATCAGCGTAACCGACTCCGCTATTAAAGATTCTATCTCTTTAGCAGCCTGCGCACTGCGCTGGGCCAGATTTCGCACTTCGCTCGCTACCACCGCAAAACCACGTCCCTGTTCACCGGCCCGTGCCGCTTCAACCGCCGCGTTCAGCGCCAGAATATTGGTCTGGAACGCAATACTATTAATGACATTGGTGATCTCAGCGATTTTCTTCGAGCTGCCGGAAATATTGGTCATGGTTTTCACGACATTATTGACCAGATCGCCTCCGCTGCGCGCTTTGCCTGAGGCATCTGCGGCGAGCTGACTGGCGTGATGCGCATTCTCGGCGTTCTGTTTCACTGTGGCGGTAAGTTGTTCCATGCTGGCTGCGGTCTGCTCCAGTGCCGCTGCCTGCTGCTCGGTACGGGATGAGAGATCGGTGTTACCGGCTGATATTTCGCTGGAACCCTGATAAATGGCCACTGCGCCTTCACGCACCGTACCCACGGTGGTCACCAGCGACTGCTGCATCAGCTGCAGATTGTGGATCAGTGTACCAATCTCACTGCGACCAAAGGGCAGGGGGGCGGAGGTCAGATCGCCCTGCGCAATACGCTCGATACGCAGCACAGACTGACGCAGGGGGCTAATGACCACGCGGCGCAGGAACACAAAGGTCAGCAGCACCAGCACCAGTGCGGCACTGAACGCCACAGCCATTGAGATAAAGCCGATGCGCGATTGCTGATCCGCTTCAGCGGTAATGGCATTGGCGCGGTCAGTACGAATCTTGATCGCTTTGAGTAATACCGCGTTGTACTCGTCATCCAGCTTGCGGGTAACGTCCGTCTCCTGAGCGATAATGCCCTCAAAACTGCCCTGTTTACCGGAATCGATCATCGGTATCAGGCCTTTATTGATGTAATTGTTGAAGCGGGTCTGCAGTGTGGCGTCCAGTTCAACGTCTGCTGGCGTCTTCACTACACGCGCCATATAGACCGCGAACCCCTGCTTTGCCTGTTGAATACGTTTTTCAGCGGCGGCGATATTGGCACGAAAATCGTCCATTTCACCGATACGCGCGGCGGCACCCGCCTGAATAATGGTCAGTCGCGCAGTACGCAGGTGGTTTGAACTGTTAGAAAGGCCCATACGAACCTGAATTTCGTCCGTGGCATCATCAAGTGAGTGGTTGCTTAAAATCAGAAAGTAACTGGCGACACCAATGCAGAGTGCGAACAGCAGCAAAATGCCGCCGAAGATCAGGCTAAACAGCGGCACCAGGCGGAGATTCTGCCAGATGCCAGCGCTTTTCTGTCCATCATTATCTAATGCAGTGTTCATATCCTTGCTCTCTTGAGGCTGTTGTTATAAGGCATAACATCGGCAAAAGAGCGAAAAAGGTTAGCAGTAAGAATGAGACATGGATCGCAATTTAGTGCAAAAAAAAACCGGCCATACCGGCCGGTTCTTCAGGATTTACGATCAGCGAATATTAACGTAAATACCCGAGGTCACATTATCGGTCAAACGCACCACATGATAAATAACCTGCTTATTATGGGTTTTGATTTTGCGTTTAATATTACCTTTGTGTGACGATACCGTTTTGGCCTTAATTTGCATTTTATCTGAGATCTGAATGGTATCATGACCTGACATCCACATCTTCAGCATGTTTGACTCAGTCTGGCTCAACGTTAATGGATGAACATCCATGCCAGAAGAGATGCGTGCAGACTGGTTAAGCTTCTTCTGCAAATAGGTGCCGAGTAAGGAGTCCAGGGTCGATGTCTTCATCGATTTTGATGTAATAATCAGGTTCTTACGAACGTAGAGATATTCCTCAAAATGGATATTGCTAATCGCCATGAATATAAAGAACAGTGTGTCCGGATGCTGCGTAATAATACTGCGAATACGTTCACTGGAATCTGACTCATGAATGAAACAATCTTCATTAATAAAGACGACACCAGGATTTAATTGCTCACATTTCTGCTGTAGTTGCTCAATATCGGAGACAGAAGAGATATTTTTCTTCTTAACTCCTTTTAAAGACATATAGTCTGATAATCCCAGGCGTGTGTAGTTGCAGGAATCCATAATAATAGTTGGCATAATAGCGACCCTCACCAATTTGTTATCCGTTTAAATCAACGATGAATACGCGTTGCGGTACGAGAGAGATTTCTTAGATACTTTTTATTCTGCTCGTGCAGTTTGGCAACAGGCAACCGCCCGTAAAAGTCTTCATCCCTGACCCGTTCTGCAAAAATTTTGTGCCGCCATGACGTCACACACTCTCCGACCATGGCGGGGGAGTGCCAGTGAAGTGTCGGAAGCAGTAAAACGCATTTTTGAGAGCTGTATCACTATCCTAGAAAACAAAGCGTTTTCTGATAGGACAATTCTCAAAAACATTTGTTTTACGAAAGTGTGAAGTCTCAACGTGCGTTGACAATGCCGGAAAAACACTTTTTTAACAAGAAAAATCACTTAAAGAATTTTTTCTTGTAAATACAGTGATTTGCCGATTTAGCCTGCACATTCACAGTCTGACCGCTTCTGTGAACCACCCAACTAAAATACGCGAAGCCCGGTTTAATAAGAATTATTTTCAGACTCTGCGCACGTTTATCAGAATTTCCTTAGTTGCATTCTGGAAAACATGGTTCTGAAGATGCATGGATGGTTTTGTGATACTTAAGTGTCATTTTGCAAAGGTAGTTAGAAACTTAATGTTCAGGGACGGGATAGTTCTGTCAGGAACAGGGCGAGTAAATCAAAAATTTCACCGAATAAACGTTCACAGAACGGGGCTAGCAGGGGCATCAGCAAGCTGATGGTTAAAATTCCAACTGATAAGGTAATAGGGAAGCCAATTGCGAAGATTGATAACTGTGGTGAAACACGATTTAACAAACCCAGTACCAGATTTACCATGAGTAACAAAACGATTAAGGGCAGCGCTAACATCATGCCGTTAAGGAAAATTAATCCGCCTGACTTCACCAGCGCCATAAACGCGTTGGCATTTACCGGCTCACCGCCAATCGGCAGCGTATGAAAACTGTCCACCAGCAGCGAAATCAGCCACAGATGCCCGTTAAAGGTCAGGAACAGCAGCATCGCCAGCATGTCGAGAAAACGGGCCAGCACTGGCATGTTCAGGCGGCTGCCGGGATCGAAAAAGGTGGCGAACGAGATGCCCATCTGCAAACCAATCACTTCACCGGCAAGGCGCACAGCCGCAAACGCGAACTGCATGGTGAAGCCGAGGGCAATACCTATCAGCATCTGCTGAATCAGCAGCAGAAAGCCGGGAGGTGAAAACAGCGTCACATTAACAGCCGGTAACAGCGGCATGACCAGCCAGGTGATCATCACCGCCAGACCGATTTTGACACGCTTGCTGATAGATCGTTCATTGAGGATGGGAGCAGTGGCGAATAATGCCATGATGCGCACCAGAGGCCAGAAGAACTGGCTGACCCAATGAACCAGCTGGCTGCTATCGAGAGTAATCATCAGCCGATGATGTATGGCAGGTTAGTAAAGACGGTGCGGATATAATCCAGCAGCAGATTCAGCATCCACGGACCGGCAATGATACCGGTGGTGGCAACGGCCAGAATCTTAGGAATAAAGGATAAGGTCTGTTCGTTGACCTGGGTCGCCGCCTGGATCAGGCTGATCAGCAGGCCACTGACCAGGGCTGCCAGCAGCAGCGGGGCGGCCAGCATCAGGGCGACGCGCATCGCTTCCTGTCCCATTACCATTACTGATTCAGGTGTCATATGTTGCTCCGGTAAGAAAAGGGGGATCAGGAGTAGAAGCTTTGCGCCAGTGAACCGACCAGCAGTTGCCAGCCATCGACCAGAACAAACAGCATCAGTTTAAACGGCAGCGCGATAGACGCTGGCGGGACCATCATCATTCCCAGCGCCATCAGCACACTGGCAACCACAAGATCGATGATCAGGAACGGGATAAACACGGTAAAGCCAATCTGGAACGCCGTCTTCAACTCGCTGGTGACATAGGCGGGCAGTAGAATGCGCATCGGCACCGCTTCAGGGCCGGCAATTGGGGCGGTATTCGCCAGACGGGCAAACAGCGCTAAATCGGCTTCGCGGGTCTGACGCAGCATAAATTCGCGCAGTGGCTGGGCGCCTTTATCGATCGCCACATCCATGCTGATCTTGTCCTGACTGAATGGCAGATAAGCGTCCTGATAAATTTTGTCGAACGTCGGCGCCATAATAAAGAAGGTCAGAAACAGCGACAGTCCAAGCAGCACCTGGTTAGGCGGCGCCGAGGGCGTGCCAAGGGCGTTACGCAGTAAGCCAAACACGATGATGATGCGGGTGAAACTGGTCATCATCAGCAGCACGGCCGGAATAAAGGTCAGTGCAGTGATAAAAACCAGCGTCTGAACCGGCAGGGACCAGCTCTGACCGCCGTTCGGCAGTGAGTGGCTCACCAGGCCCGGCAGCTGGGCATGGGCAACCGGTGCCAGTAACAGCAGTGGCAGTAAAGGAAGCAGTCGACGCATCATTGTGGTTTTCCGGGACGTTTAACCAGGTTCTGTAACAGCTGACGAAAATCCTGTGGCGCACTGTTCACCGGCGTCACAGCGACCGGTTCACCCGGCGGCAGCGTGTGCAGATGGGTAACCTGCTGTGCGGTGACGCCCAGCACCAGACGGGCATCGGCGGTATCGATAATCACCACCCGCTCACGCTGGCCCACCGATACGCTGGCGGTGAGTTTAAGCTCCTGGCTGCTGACCTTTTTCGGCGCGAAGCCGACACGGCGTGCCAGCCAGGCGCAGGCCAGAATCAATAAGATAATTACGGCTAATACGCTGCTGACCTGAGCCAGCATAGAGCCGGTTGAGATCGCCTGAGCGTGCGGTGCAGCCGGTTGCAGCGTTTGATTCTGGCTATTCATAATGTGACTCTTAGCGACTCAGACGACGCATACGTTCAGATGGGGTAATGATGTCAGTGATGCGCACGCCATATTTGTCGTTCACCACGACAACTTCACCCTGAGCGATCAGGTAGCCGTTGATCAGAATATCAAGCGGTTCACCTGCCAGGCCATCCAGCGAGACCACCGAACCCTGCGTTAAACGCAGCAGCTCTTTAATGGTCATTTTGGTGCGACCCAGTTCCACGGTGAGTTTCACCGGGATATCCATAATCAGATCGATATCCTGCAGCGATCCAGCGACGTTGCCGCTGTCGAATGATTTGAAGACGTCGTCGGTCTGCGGCGCACTGCTGCTGCCGACCTGCTCATTCATCGCTTCAGCCCACAGATCGTCCGCAGAGATATCGTCAGACGGTTTATTACTGTCAGTCATGGGGCTGTTCCTCGTTCAGCGAATTCAAAATCGGGTTAATCAGGTGTTCGACACGGAGCGCGTACTGACCATTCATCGTGCCATATTGGCTGGTTAAGACCGGGACGCTATCGACATGGGCGATAATGCGTTCCGGCTTCTCAATCGGCAGCACGTCACCGGGTTTCAGCTGCAAAATCCGTGACAGACGCAGTGAGGTTTCGGCAAAGTGCGCAATCAATTCCAGCTCAGAGTGCTGCACCTGTTTGACCAGGTTGTCGCGCCAGTGGTTATCTTCCTGACGAGAGTTTTCGAGCGGTGGGTTCACCAGCAGCTCGCGCAGCGGTTCAATCATTGAAAACGGGATGCAGATATTAAACTCACCCACCAGGTTACCAATCTCCACCTGGAACGGCGTGTTAACCACGATATCGTTCGGTGAAGTGGTGATGTTGGTGAACTTTACCTGCATCTCTGAACGTACATACTCAACGTCCAGTGGATAAATGGCTTTCCATGCGTCGCTGTAACCATCCAGCGCCAGCTTCAGCATGCGGCGAATAACGCGCTGCTCGGTATGGGTAAACTCACGGCCTTCAACTTTCGTCGGAAAACGTCCGTCGCCACCAAACAGGTTGTCGACAGCGATAAACACCAGGCTTGGTGAGAACACCACCAGCGCTGTACCACGCAACGGTTTCAGGTGGATCAGGTTCAGGTTGGTTGGCACCGGCAGATTGCGGGCAAACTCATGATACGGCTGAATCTTGATCGCCCCGACGCTGATATCCGGGCTACGGCGCAGCAGGTTAAACAGCGCCATACGGAAACTACGGGCAAAACGCTCGTTAATAATCTCCAGCGCCTGCAAACGCTCGCGCACCACGCGGCGCTGGGTATTCGGATCGTAAGGACGAATATCGCCTTCCGGTCCGTTTTGTTTCTTTTCTTCTTCCGCGCTGCCACTGTCGCCGTTTAAAAGGGCGTCAATTTCAGCCTGGGAAAGAATGCTATCGCCCATTGATTCACCTCAAAATGAAGGCAGTAAACAGCACGTCGCTTACAGCCTGCGGAGGTTGACCTTTTACCAGCGGGGGTGTCAGCGCCTGTTTGATTTGTTCAACAAGCGCCTGCTTTCCTTGCTCTGTCGCCAGCGTCGCAGCGCTTTGACGCGAGAGCAGCAGCAGCAAACGGCTGCGCACCTCAGGCAGATAGTCATTCAACCGACGCCGGGTATCCTCATCGGCCAGACGCAGGGTAAAGCCTACGTAAAGCACGCGGTCGGGATCGTTGTCGGGATTGACCAGGTTAACCGTAAATGTATCAAGTGCAAAAAAGACCGGAGCGGGAGGCGGTTCAACTTTCGCCACCTCAGGCTTATCGCCCTCATGTTTATTCATCATTCGCCAGACTGCATACCCTGCCGCGCTGCAAGCGGCCAGCGTTACAATGAGCAACACTGGTATTAAGAGTTTACGTTTGCGGCCTTTTGCTTTCGCGTTATCAGACATGGTTGCAGTTACTTCCTGTGAATTATGGGCAAGCCTCTCGGCTCACGGGACAGATTATCCGCGTCTTAAGTCAAACCAATGGGTAGATAAGACGCGGGTTTTACGCTTACCTTCAGCGTTTGCCGCTGTCAGGCGAAAGTATCGACGGCGCTGTTGCCGCTAACACGAGCCTGAAGGGCGGCGGGAACGGCAATCGGCGTAATGTCGGTGTCACTGTCCTGGGTGAGGGAGAAGCGGCCGTGCTGTCCATCGCGGCGCGCCTCCTGTTGTTGCTGGAATTGCTGGCCCTGCGCGGAACTGTCACTGCTCACCTGACTCTCGCCCAGGTTAATACCGCTTTCTGCCAGCGCACTGCGCAACTGCGGTATTGCGGCTTCCAGTGCCGCTCTGACGTGGCTATGGCCGGAAACCAGATTAATTTGTGCCTGGTCGTTATCCAGTTTCAGGCTGATCTGGATAGCGCCAAGGTCTGCCGGATGTAAACGCAATTCCGCGTTCTGCTGGCCGTTACGCGTGAACATCACAATCTGCTGACTTAGCGCCTGTTGCCACTCGTCGCTGCCCAGCTGTGAGTTCAGCGTTGGCGTTGACGGGGTGCTGATGGTCGCGGAGGCGGTCACCGCGGCGGGCAGGCTGCTGGCGGTGGCAACGGGCATCGCGTTGATCGTGCTATCGCTGGTGCTGGCTTTGATCGCTTGATCATCCTGCTTAACCATATTGCTCAGTGCCTGCTGAAAACTGCTATCAAGCGTCAGGCCATTGCCTGTTGCACTCTGCGCGGCGGTGTTGCTCTGGCTGGCGGCAGTCGCGACGGCAGGTTTGCTTTGTGCGTCGCTTCTGACTTCAGCCTTCTCATCGTCATCTGTTTCGTGGCCCGGCTGTGCGCTGCTCAGCAGTTGCGTCAGCGACGTCTGACTTTTCCGGCCGGTGTCGGTCTGGGCAATCAGCTCGCCCGCCTCACTGCTGACCGGGGTCGAAGGCGTCGCTGTCGGTGTCACCGCACCGGGTAACATGGCGAACAACGCCTGCACATTTTGCATGTCAGTGGCGCTTAAGGGTGCCACGTCCGGCTTGTCTTTATCATCGGCTGATTTTGACCCAGCTTTAATATTTTCCGGTTTAAACAGGGCGGTCAGCGCAGCAGGATTATCCAGCGCCGCCATCAGTGCATTCAGGGGGGACTTCGGGCGGGCGTCATCAGTCTTTTCTGCTTTAGCGTCAGCGGATTGCGCCACTTTCCCATGCTGTTTCGCCAGGCCGAGCAGCTGGTTTCCCAGCGCAGTCAGAAAGTCCTTAGGCAGCGCGTCTTCACCCGCTGCAAGATCGGTTGAAACTGATGGTTCCGCGTCGGTTTTAACCGACGCTTTCGTGGCAATATGTGGCAGCGTAATCATTCGCCTCTCCTCGATGCGGCCCGTTGGGCAAATTCGTCCATCCGTTTCTGATCGAGACGGTTTTCCTGTCGTAATGCATTTTCTGCTGCACGCGTTATCAGCGTCTGATAAGCGTTCAGCCGCTGCTGTTTGTCGCGCCAGTTGATCAGCGCCTGTTCCAGCCGCTGATTCCAGTTATTGAGCTGGTTACGATGCTGCTCAATCGCTTTTTCCAGCGTCTGAATAAACTGGTGATAGTTGGTCCAGCGGGTGCTGGCGATACCGGATGACATATCGTCGTTGAGCTTGTTGCGATACTCATCCTGATAGTCGAGCAGCATCGTCAGCTGCTCGTTAGCGGCGTGCTGGCCGCGACGCATATCGCCTAAGTAGATGGCGGCACGTTCGAGATCCTGCTCCGCGAGGTCGCGCAGCGTATCGATGGCATTTGCAGTTTTCATTGCCGTTACCTCGTGTTAATTCGTGTGACTAGCCAAACAGCGCATGCAGATGCAGGCTGGCGTCGTCATAATCGCTGCGCTCAAAGATGCCCTGTTGCAGGAAAGCTTCCATCTGCGGATAGAGCGTGATCGCTTTATCCAGCATCGGATCGCTGCCGGCGGCATAGGCGCCGACGCTGACCAGATCGCGGTTTCGCTGGAAGCTGGAAAGCAACTGCTTAAACTGGCGCACCTGTGCATAGTGGTTCTCATCGATCAGATGCGTCATCGCACGGCTGATCGAGGCTTCAATATCGATGGCCGGATAGTGACCCGCTTCGCCCAGCCGGCGCGACAGCACGATGTGGCCGTCGAGAATGGCGCGCGCAGAGTCCGCAATCGGGTCCTGCTGATCGTCGCCTTCGGTCAGAACGGTATAAAAGGCAGTGATCGAGCCGCCGCCGTCGATGCCGTTACCGGCACGCTCAACCAGCGCAGGCAGTTTGGCGAATACGGAAGGCGGATAGCCTTTGGTTGCGGGCGGTTCACCGATTGCCAGGGCGATCTCACGCTGCGCCATGGCGTAGCGGGTCAGGGAATCCATAATCAGCAACACATGCTTGCCGCGGTCGCGAAAATCTTCCGCGATGCGGGTGGCGTAAGCGGCACCCTGCATACGCAGCAGCGGTGACACGTCGGCCGGCGCGGCAATAACCACTGAACGCGCACGGCCTTCAGCACCGAGAATGTTCTCGATAAAATCTTTTACTTCACGGCCACGTTCGCCAATCAGACCGACCACGATCACGTCGGCTTTGGTATAGCGCGCCATCATGCCGAGCAGGACGCTTTTACCCACGCCCGAACCGGCGAACAGGCCCATACGCTGTCCGCGACCGACCGTCAGCAGGGCGTTAATTGCCCGCACGCCGGTATCCAGCACGTCGGTAATCGGCGTACGCTGCAGCGGGTTAAACGGCGGGGTGTTCAGCGGTGCGCGATAGCCGGTATCCGGCGACGGCAGGCCATCCAGCGGTCGACCGCTGCCATCAAGTACGCGGCCCAGCAGTTCCGGGCCCAGCATCATCTGTTTGCCTGCCTGCGGGTTCTCACCGTTCTGACGCGCATAGACACGCGCACCCGGTAAAATGCCGTCCACTTCTTCCAGTGGCATCATCAGCAGTTTCTGCCCGTTGAATCCCACCACTTCGCTTTCGATTTCACTGATGGTTTTGCCATCGTTGCGTTCGATCACACAGGTCGCACCCAGTGGCAGCTGTAAGCCGGTCGCTTCGAGCACCAGGCCGGTGGCGCGGGTCAGGCGGCCATAACGGCGCACCGGCTGCACCTGGGCGATCCGTTTCTCAAAGGCGTCGAGCGAGCTAAGCCAGCGATTCAGACGGGTGGTCATTAAATTTCTCCAGGTGCAGCAAGACGGCAAAGTTCCTGCCAGCGCGTCGCGACGCTGGCATCCAGGTCGCCATCTTCTGCGCTGAGTTTGCAGCCGCCAGGATGCAGGGTGCTGTCAGCGATCAGACGCCAGCCATGCAGATCCAGCGTCGGACCCAGGGTCTGCTCAATACGTTGTAAATCATCCGGGTGAACACGCAGCTGCGGTTTGCCGCTGAACATTGGTTCCTGCTGCAGTAATCCCTGAATCTGGCGTAGCAGGGCGGTACCATCTACCGTTGTCGCCTGACCAATGACCGAGCGAGCCGCTTCCAGCGCCAGCTGCATCAGACGGGCAGCGATGACGCTGTCCAGGGATTCCAGCGTGTTCTGGAACTCCGTTACCAGTTGCTGCATCCGCGCCTGAAGTGGCGCCTGCTGCTGCTGGGCATCGGCCAGACCCTGCTGAAAACCGGCGTCATAGCCCGCTTTCTGTCCTTCGGTCACACCCTGCTGATAACCTTCGTTGTAACCCTGACTCTGTGCCTCTTTCCGCATCTGCTGCTGCAGACGTTCAAGCTGCTGTTGCTGCTCATCAACGCCATCGCCATCTTCAGCGTCGTAGATTTCTGGCTGCAGCTCCGGTTCAGGCTCATCAAAACGGCCTAAATCATTGGGCTGCCACAGCTGCCAGGGGCGGGCAGAAAATGCATCAGACATACGTTTCCTCGCCACCACCAATCACCATCTCGCCAGATTCGGCCAGGCGGCGAACCACCAGCAGGATTGCTTTCTGTTCGTTTTCCACTGCCGACATTCGAACCGGACCACGGTTGGCCAGATCGTCGCGCAGGATATCGGCCGCACGGGCTGACATGTTTTTGAGGAATTTCTCGCGCAGTGGCTGTTCGGCACCTTTCAGTGCAACCAGCAGCTGCTCGGACTCCACTTCCTGCAACAGACGCTGGATGCTGCGGTCGTCCACGGCCACCAGGTTTTCGAACAGGAACATCTCGTCGATAATTTTCTGTGCGAGTTCGCCATCGAAGTCGCGTACCGCTTCGATAACGGCCTCTTCCTGCTGCGTTTTCATCAGGTTGATGATCTCGGCTGCCGTTCTCACGCCGCCCATCTTCGCGCGCTTGAGGTTGGTGCCATCCAGCAGGCCGTTCAGTACTTCGGTCAGTTCGGCCAGCGCGGCTGGCTGCACACCACCGAATGTCGCGATACGCAGCATCACATCGTGACGCAGACGTTCGTCGAACAGCGCCACGATATCCGCAGCCTGGGCACGCTTGAGGTGCACCAGGATGGTCGCGATAATCTGTGGATGCTCGTCGCGAATAAGGTCGGCGGCGGCCTGCGGTTCCATAAAGTTGAGCGTTTCCATACCGCTGGTGGTTTCGCGCGTTTCGAGAATGTCCTCCAGCAGGCTGGAGGCACGCTCTTCGCCCAGTGCACGTGTCAGCACCGAACGCAGGTATTCGTTCGAGTTCAGGCTCAGCGCCGCGAACTGCTCAGCATCTGCTTCGAACTCACGCAGCACCTCTGTCAGCTGTTTGTGCGACACCTGACGCATATTGGCCATCGCACCACTAAGATGCTGCACCTCGCGCTGATTCAGGTGTTTGAAAACTTCCGCAGCACGCTCTTCACCAATGGTCATCATGAGGATGGCACTTTTTTCGGTTCCGGTCAGACTCATAGCTCTTTACTCATCCATTCGCGAATTACCAGCGCGACGACGCGCGGATCGTTTTCTGACATGTCGCGGATGCGTTGACTCATCACTTCTGCGCTCATGCGGTTGTTTGACTTACGTTCCTGATCCAGCTCATCTTTGCTGAGCTGCACATTAAAGGCTTCTTCCTGCGGCTGATCAGTAGCGGCGCGGGCGGCAACGGCTTCAGCAGCGGCTTTCTCTGCGGCCTGCTTGCGAACCAGATGCGGACGAACCATCTTGCGGTAGAGGACGAAGGCGACCAGAGCAACCAGCAGCCACTTACCGGCATCCATCAGCTGATCAAAGAAGGACTGCTGTTGCCAGAATGGCAAATCAGTGGTCACAGGTTCAGTGGTGTTAAACTGCGAGTTGACCACGTTAATGCTGTCGCCACGGCTCTGGGAGTAGCCCATCGCTTCGCGTGTCAGGTCTTCAATCTGCTTCAGTTGTTGTTCATTCAGCGCAACGGCTTTGCCTTTATCATCTGCACGGAAGTTCACCACCACCGCAACCGACAGGCGCTGTACGTCGCCGACGTTGACTTTGGTATGACGAATGGAGCGATCCAGCTCGTAGTTAACCGTGTCATCGCGACGTGAATTCGTCGGGCCTGAGCTGGCCGGTGCAGTGCTGGTGGTCTGGCTGGCGTTGTTCGCCGCGTTGTTCTGACCATTCGCGGCCTGACCATTGGCTGCGTTGTTAGGTGTAACCTGCGCGGTGTTGGCTGGCGCCGGCTGGTTAGAAAGTGCGCCCGGCACGCCGCCCGGATAAGGGCTGCCTGATTGATCGCTGGTGCTGGTCTGACGCGAACGAATCGCTGAGTTCGACGGATTAGCGTTAGGCTGATATTTCTCGTCAGTCTGCTCGGCGGTGTCGAAGTTAATCTGCGCGGTAACCTGCGCATGCACATTGCCCTGGCCAAGAATCGGATTCAGGATCGCTTCAATACGTTGCTGGTAACGCGCTTCAACTTCAGAGGAGTACTTCAGCTGCGCGTCATTCAGATCGCGACCGGCAGAATCAGAACGGGTCAGCAGGCGTCCGGTCTGATCGACCACCGTCACGTTGCCCGGCGGTAAACCGGCGACGCTGCTTGAGACCATGTGGGCAATGGCCTGAATCTGACCTTCATCCAGCGCACGGCCAGGTTGCAGCGTTAAGGTGACAGAGGCGGAGGGTGCTTTCTGCTCACGCACAAATAAGGTGGGTTTAGGCATTGCCAGATGAACGCGGGCACTTTTGACCGGGCCCAGCGATTCGATGGTGCGCGCCAGTTCGCCTTCCAGCGCGCGCTGGTAGTTAACCTGCTCGCTGAACTGGCTGATACCGAACTTCTCTTTATCCAGCAGCTCGAAGCCTACCGAGCCGCCTTTCGGCAGACCCTGCTGAGCCAGACGCAGACGCAGCTCATGCACATTAGCTTCAGGCACCATTAATGCGCCGCCGTTTTCGGCGAAGCGATAGGGAATGTTCATCTGCGTCAGCTGCGTGACGATGGCACCGCCATCCTCATCAGTGAGGTTATTATAAAGGACGCTATAAGATGGCTGTTTCGCCCAGAGCACCATCGCGATCACGATTGCTATGACAGCAGCCGCGGCGATGACTAAAGGAATACGCGGATTTGCGCGCAGGCGAGCTAACAGGTCACCGAAGCCTTTCTTTTCTTGTTCTGTTGTGGCGGCTGTACTCGCATTCATGACCGTTTCCTGCCTGACGTAATTGACCGGGTAAGTTGAGATGGCAAAACAGACTCCCTGACCTGCGTAGATAAAATTTCCACTTCAATGCCAGGCATTATTAGGTGATAAGCAAAATTCGATGGCTGGATAAGGTAGGGTTTTTGATGTTATTTAGCGGCTTTGTCTCATTGACAACGTGCTAACTTTTGCTCACATCAAAAATGTCACCCTCTTTAAAAGGTATCGTTCATGTCCATTCAGGCAATTGACGGCGTACTGCAGCAGCTACAGGCGACCTCACTGCAGGCCAGTAATCGCAGCAGTGAAGCACCCAATCAGATCGATTTCGGCGCGACCATGAAAGCGGCGCTGGATAAGATCAGCGAGACGCAGACTACCGCACGCACCCAGGCGCAGGATTTTGAAATGGGGAAACCCGGCATCGCATTGAATGATGTGATGGTCGATCTGCAGAAATCGTCAATCTCAATGCAGATGGGAATTCAGGTCAGGAACAAACTGGTGTCGGCGTACAGCGAAATTATGAATATGCAGGTTTAGGCGGGTAACTGCCTGAAGCTGTTGAGGTTTATCATACTGCCACTTTAGTGGAGCACGTATGTAGCACAAGATCGCTCATTTTCGTGTTGATGAGTGATAGCTGGTCGGTATTGTTCTTTGACATCCAGGCGCCATAAACCCGGTACACCATCTGCGCATCGGAATGACCCATTTGCGATGCAACGTAGTGCGGGTTTGCGCCTGCTGAAAGCGCCCAGCACGCAAACGTATGACGTGACTGATAGGCTTTCCGGTGCCGCAGGCCTGCACGCTTCAGTGCGCCGGTCCATGTCTGTCCCAGTGATTCTGTTGAGTAATATGCTCCCGACCTGCCGTTGAGTGCGTTCACGCTGGGATTGAACACAAATGTCTTCTGTTCCTCAATGCGCCCGCCATACTCCCTGGTATGAAAGTTGAATGAGGTCTGAGGATACATTCGGGTCAGCTCCCTTTAATCACGCAGAATATCAACGGCCGCATCTATCAGGCATATCACACGGTTGCCAGCTTCCGTCTTCGGTGGAGTGAATAAACCCTGCGGTGTCAGGTTACGGCTGACTGTCAGCTTTTTGGCTTCAAGATCAACATCCTCCCACGCCAGCGCGCATATCTCGCCATGGCGTAACCCCGTCAGGATGGCAAGTGACCACATATTTGCCGTCTGTCGTGTAGAGCATGCGGCGATGAGGGGAGGGTACTCCTCGCGCGTAATCGGATCCGGACGCTTATTCGACTTCTTCAGAGGCCTGATGCCGGTCATTGGGTTTGCCTCTATATAGCCGTTGCCATGAGCAAATGCGAAGATCGCCTTCAGGTCTGCCATGCTGGAGTTAACCGTGGCCGCCGTCCTGCCTTTCTTTTCTATATTCATCTTCCTGCCGGTAAAGTAACTGCCATTCAGAAGCTCAATACGGAGATTGAGGATATCTTTCTGCATGACTGACCGGATAACGCCGATCACTTCTGGCAGACCAATATCCTCAGCCCTGCAAAACTCCGCGCCAAGTGGGACACACTCCGTGCGCAGATGAGCCAGCCAGGGCGTAACCGGCAGTCAGTGCCTCAGCAACCCGCTCAGCACTGGAACAGCCGCGAAGCCTGGGAGAATGAATTCCTATGAGAAATCTCGTATCAGCAATTCAGAACCGTGATGCAGGCGCACTGGCTCGCATTGCAGGTGATGGGCCGCGCCCGGTTGAGCGTGGAGTGCATGAAGACGTTGAGCGCCTGGTAGACGCTCTGTTTTCGAACCTGAAGCAGGTATTCCCGGCTTCAGTCAGCACAGCGTGGCGTAACCCGAACGACGAAGCAGCAGCGAAGCGGCAGTGGATAGTTGCGTTTGCAGAGAACGGGATTCACAACAAGCAGCAGCTGTCCGCAGGAATGAAACTGGCCCGCGCCAGTGGTTCGCCGTTCCTGCCATCGCCCGGTCAGTTTATCGAGTGGTGCAAGCAGGGTGAACATCGCGCCGCTGGCCTGCCATCAGACGAAGAACTGTGCGATATGTTCCGCCTGTACTGCCGGGACCGTGGCATGTACGACAGCAGCGAAGAGTTTCCCTGGGAAAGCCCGGCCTGTTTCCACATGGTGACAGCGGTATATAACCAGATGCGATCCTTCAACCTGACGGATTCTGAATGCCGCAAACGCCTGGGCGATGAGCTGCGCAAGATGTCCCGCCGCATTGAAGCTGGCGAAATCATCCCGCCGCCGCGCAAACAGATTCCTCAACTTCACATTCCGACCGGTAACGAAAAGGCATTGGACCACCTCGCCGACATTCGCCGCCGCTTTGGCCTGAAAGTTGGCCGTCATGACTGAGGTGAACCGCATACGCTTTGAGCGACTGTATCGCAGCGTTCACGGTGATAAGCACAACCTGACCCGATCACATCTTGGCTATCAGGATGCTGTGGTAGACCGGGCGTTTTTCTTCTGGCTTGAGGGCAGGGAGAGCGCAGCATGACACAGGTAACTCAACTGGTACTCACTCAGCCGCTGATGCTTCAGGCGCGCAATCTGCAGCTGGCGATCATCAACCTGGCTAAGAAGCGCGACCTGAAGCCGCAGCAATTCCGGGCACACCTGAACGCTATCGACATGCTGGCACGTGAAGCACACGACCTGATTGTCGATGCTGAGTCCGAGCAGCAGTTGGATCATAAAATCGGACGCAGCATGAGTAATTATCAGGGAAGTGTAATATCCACTCATGCCTGCTCTATAATAATTCAACTTACAAAGAGCAGGGATCTTTTCAAACAATCTCCACAAGCAATTTCAATCTGAGGTTTTAGCAATCAATAACAGAAAGGATGATAGAGTGAAGTTATCTTTTATTAAATCTTGTTTTATCATATTAAAGATCTCTTCGCGTGAGTGGAATTTACAGTCCATGATCCCTTCATTTATTTGTAGGGATAGGTGGCTTATATCATCTATTTCACAAAGGATTGCTTGGATGTTATCTGAGATTAATCCTGAGTCGGTCAATAGCTGCCCAAGTAAATAACTGTTAGAAGATTCTAAATTCAGTTCCTCTTTTAGTTCTCTTTCGCCGCCAGTTAAATGGGTTTCACCAAACTCAAGAAATCCGCGGGGAAATTCATATAAAACCTCACCACTTCTAGAGTGTTGAATGATTGCATATTTATTTTTGAAGGAGGGGATTATTACAACACCACCATTTTTTTGATGCAGCTTAAGGTACTTCAGTTTATCAACTGAAACTGATAGCATATTGTTTTCGAAAATAACCTTATTCAAAATTGACAATCCAGGTTGGTTGGTTAGCAGAGCGGCGTATAATCTTGCGTGTATTATAGAGATAGTATAAGACATACGTACAATAGACCAATACCTTGACAGAAGCGGTCAAAAATTCATTGTTAACCTTAAGTAGTGAAAAAATCTCTTTGACAAGTATAGCAGTCGGGAATCCTGAGATTAAAATCATACAAAATATGACTCTATTTTCAATGCCTTTTAGCATCCCCTGAAAATCCATATTGCTATATTTTTGGTTCTGTTTCTCAAAGAAGTCTTTGATGCTTTGATTAACATCAGCAAAATCAAGCTTATCCCTTGCAAGTATTTTGTTAAGTGCTAGAGCTGAGTCGGTGTATTGCATTTGCCAAGAACGCAACCCAGAGAGGGTTCTTATTGTCATTCCTCCAATCATACATATGACTAAATTTAAAAATATTGCTGAATATTGGCTAGATATCATTTTGCTGAATGATGTATATGAACCTATGTAAAACGACAAGATAACAAGATAGAAAGCGATGGTTTGATCTCTTTTAGAAGACTGCTCTTTTATGTGTTCATTACATCTTTCATAAACTGACATCAGAAAATCTTTTGATACTGACATTGGAGCTCCTGAAATGTATTTTAAAATGATTTTTTATAATATTATTGGTTGTATAGCGCAACGCTTAAATGTTTTTCGTAACCTTAAGTTAGGCAGCTGCCGATCATACCAGTAATGCTATGGAGATACCAAAAGAGGGCATCAGACTTCATAAGTCAAACTTCAGAGCCATCGGGCAACAGGTTCAATCCCTACTCGAGTCCGGCGACTGTTACCGGTTAATCCTCAAGCCGTGGAAAGAAAAGCGAAGCCTCAATCAGAACTCCCTCTCCCATATGTGGTACGGCGAAATCAGCGAATACCTGATTAAGTCCGGGCGCACTGACGCCACGGCAGAATGGGTAAAGCGGAATCTCAAGAAAACCTATTTGGGCTGTGAGCAGGTCGAATACACCGACTTTGTTACAGGCCAGAAGGTCAGCACATGGGAACCCCGGCACACTTCCAGTCTTGACACAGGCGAGATGCATTTCTTCCTGAATCAGGTTGAGCGATGGTGCGCGCAGTTTGGCCTGGCGCTGACTATCCCCGCTGACTCCGAGTACCAGAAACTGAAGGACAAACAAGATGAGTAAATTAACCACTGCGATTCTGGACGTGCTTTCAGATGGCGAATGGCACACCTCAAAAGAAATAACTGACCGTGCCTGTGCAATGGCTTCAGCGAAGCGCAATAACGTTGCCGTCGCTCTGCACGAAATGACCGAAAGCAACAAGATTAAGCGTCAGCAGTTCGGCAGCACTGACCACGACTACCAGTACCGCATGGGAACGGTCAGCGTTGGATTTGGCAGGAGCTACAACATGGAGATGCTGGATAGCCTGCTTTCAACGGTGACGGAGCGGCCTGCATCGAGCTGGACCCAAACAGCCATGCGGTAAACATCGTCGCGCCGGGTGGACTGAACGTGACAACCCCTCTGGCTAAGTTCAGCCAGGCGGTAACGATAATGGGACTTCTGACGTGGATGGGTGGGATGGTGGGTAGCCTTGCGACGGGTACTGCTGCAAAAATCACCGGGGCCATAGAATTCATCGGCAGCCTGAAGTCCAACGGCAAAGACATCAGCGACCAGCATACGCATAACGGCGTGCAGTCTGGCTCTGGTAACTCTGGCAGGGTGAACTGATGCGATACAGACGCGAAGATGAAACCGGTGATTACACCTTCGGTAAAGGTGATGACACCTGGCTGATTAACTCACCTGAGTGCGTTGCTCAGGCGATAAAGACGCGGTTCCTCCTATGGTACGGTCAGTGGTTCCTCGACACGACAGAAGGCACACCATGGGTTCAGTCAGTGCTCGGAAAGCAGAAACCTGAAACCTATAACCTGGCTATTCGCAAACGGATACTAGAGACACCCGGTGTGAACTCTATTAAGTCATTCGATACCAACCTCAATACCTCCTCCCGGCGTGTGATTTTCACCGCAACCATCGACACTATCTACGGAATGACGACCGTCACAAGCGAGGCATAATGGCTCTCAATCTCGATACGCTGGGGCTCTCCGCTACGGTGACCGCCTCAGGGATAAGTGCGCCTGATTACCAGACAATCCTGAGCACTATCACTGAATACTTTCAACAGATTTACGGCACCGATGCTTACCTGGAACCAGACAGTAAGGACGGTCAGATGGTTGCACTAGTGGCGCTGGCTGTGCATGACGCCAACAACACGGCAATCCGTGTCTATAGCTCATTCTCACCATCTTCAGGCATGACTGACGCCCTGACGCGTAACGTCAAAATTAACGGCATCACTCGTAAGGCGGCGACCAACTCGACAGTAGACCTGACGCTTACTGGCACAGCGGGAGTGACGATCACAAATGGTTCGGTAAAAGACGCTAATGGTGTCACATGGAATCTGCCGGCCAGCGTTACGATCGGGGTGGGCGGGTCGGTAACAGTGACGGCTTCCTGCGCTAATCCAGGGGCAGTAGCGGCAGTCGCCGGAAGCGTGACGAAAATAAATACTCCTACGCGTGGATGGACGGCAGTGACAAACGCTAACGCTGCAACCATAGGTGCTGCAGCTGAAACGGATGCTCAGTTGCGGATTCGGCAGGCACAAAGTGTCGCCATTCCTGCACTCACACCTTTTGAAGCTGTGGATGGTGCGATTGCTAACGTTACAGGCGTAACCCGTCACAAACTATACGAAAATGACTCTGGTTCGGTGGACGGTAATGGTTTGCCAGCGCATTCAATTGCAGCCATTGTTGATGGTGGAGATGTAACGGCTATCGCTCAGGTTATTCGCGGCAAGAAAGGTCAGGGCGTCAGCACATACGGATCGACTACAGTCACTGTTCCAGACAAATACGAAAACCCACATGCCATAAGCTTTTCTCGCCCGGTGAATGTACCAATTTATGTTGCCATCACTTTGAAGGTCTTCAACGGCTATACCACGCAGATTGGTGAGCAGATTAAGCAGGCTATCGCGGACTACATCAACAACCTCACGATCGGCGATGATGTGCTTCTCAGTCGTCTGTATTCGCCAGCAAACCTCGGCGTAGTTAGTGGCGGCAACGCCAAATATTATGACATCAATGCCATGACCATAGGGCGCTCTACTGGAACGCTGGCGGCATCAAATATTGTTATCGCATTCAATGAGTCGGCTTCATGTAGTGCAGCCAACATCGTGATTACGGTGACGCCATGAGCAAATACACCGACAGGATAACTAATTACCACAGAGGTAAACCTCTATTCATCCAGCACATTGATCTTTCGACGCAGCCTCTTACTGATGCATCTCTGACCCTTGAAAGCCTACTCACAGCCTTTGATATTGACTCCGCAGTCGGTGTGCAGCTGGATGTGCTGGGGGAGTGGATCGGGCGAACCAGAATCGTCAGCCAGCCAATCAGTGGAGTTTATTTTTCCTTTGATACCGATGGGCTCGGATGGGATCAGGGCGTTTGGCAGGGTCCTTATGACCCTGACTCAGGGTTTACCAGCTTAAGCGACGATACATACCGAGTCGTTTTGAAAGCAAAAATAGCTATCAATAATTGGGATGGGCAGAACGATAGCCTTCCTCAAATTCTAGAAACTGCTCTTGAAGGGTCAGGCCTGAAAATGCAGATCGTCGATAACCAGAACATGACGATTTCGGTATGGGTTTTCCCTCAGACGGATATCTCACTGGTGTCACAAGAGCTTATTGCTGCAATTAAACAAGGATACCTGACGGTAAATGCTGCAGGCGTATGGGCTGGGGATATTCAGACACCTTCCATACTGACACCATCTGTCGGAACGAAATTCTTCGGATTCGACATGGATAATGACTTTATAGCCGGATTTGATGATGGCGCATGGGGAGTAAATCTTTAATGGCAACAAATAACTTCAAACCGTTTGCAACTGGAAGCAGCGCTAACGTCACTACTCAGTCAGATTATGAAGCCCTCGCTGCATTGCTGAGTGGTTTCCAGTCAGGCAAAGCCAGCTCAGCCCAGATAAATAAAGCTCTACGCCAGGGAACAGTGATGTCCGCCATGCTGGGCGCATTTTTAAATGACAGGGGGCTGGACGCCAAAGATGATGGAAACATCAACGCGCTGATGAACAACTTTAAATCGGCGCTGATAAGTCTTTCTGATACAAAATATCTGGCAACGGCAAACAGGCTAATTGAATTTCTTAATGCCGGAAGTCAGGCTCAAGCTGATGCGCGCTTCAATATTGGGTGTGGAAGCGCCGCAGCAAGAGCTGTTGGTACCGCATCAGGGAACATCCCTGACATGTCCAGCTTCGCAAGCCAGCAAACGTCCAGCGGTTACCAGCAGCTACCTGGCGGGTTCGTTTTACAATGGATCAACACAACCGCGCCTGACGGAGTTACGAGTGGTTCGGTAGCCTTACCGATCGCATTTAACAACCAAACGCTGGTTGCGTTTGTGTGCGACTCAATAACCACCGGATCACCAAGCAACGTCAACCTCGCATGGAGCATTAACGCCACTACAAAAAGCTCAATATCATGGGTTTCAACAGCTACTGGCGTAGGTGCATTTACAGTATTGGCAATAGGCAGGTAATTCATGACTAAATATTATTCGGCTTCGACAAACGGTTTTTATTTCGAAGAGATGAACGGAGATGCTATTCCGGAAGATTCAGTTGAAATTACCGATGAGCAATGGGGAGCGCTGCTTGATGGGCGATCCCAGGGTAAGCTAATTACGTCAGACAAAAAGGGTCGCCCAATTTTGCAGGACTACCCTGCGCCGACATCCAAACAACTGATTGAAATGGCTGAAGCAGAAAAACAAAACTTCTCGCCATCGCCACAGTGGCTATCAATCCTTTGCAGGATGCAGCGGACCTGGAGATTGCAACGGACGAAGAGACGGTAAGCCTTAAAGCATGGAAGACTTACCGCGTAATGGTCAATCGTGTTGACACATCAAAAGTACCCAATATTGACTGGCCTAAGACTCCTGATTAATCACCGACCTCCTGACTTTATCTCTGAGTTTTCTTACGTTGTCATCAACTAAGTAAACACATATTAGAGATATTGCGATCGATGCGACGTAGCCAATAACAAATATTTCCCATCCTCGGTTTTCGTTTTTGAACCCTACGATATACCAAGCAATATACCCGCCAAAATACTGACACAGGAAAACCGGGTATGAAAGGTCACCCATTAATCGGGCGATCTTACCCGGCTTTCCTTGCGGATTTAAATCGCATAATACAACCACTATAAGCATAGATGTTATGTTGTTGACATAATAGTAAAAAGGATGCCACGAACCATCCTGGTCGAAAGTGAAAAGGGCCCAGTTACCAAAGAAAACGAGTATGGATGCAGACAGAAAAATCCATTGATTGCGCTTAAGAGCGACCATAACATCGCTCATGCTCTTAACTCTCATGTAAATGAAGAATCCGAGTGAGCCCATACTGAAAGGCAGGATTGCTGACATAAATGGGAAATAAGCAAGCGCAGGCTCTCCGGTGCTACGATATACAAATATGTGATAAGCAATTGACGCCGCGATACTGAATAGAGTAAGCGCTATATTTCTTGCTATAAATAACCATAGCAGGAAGTAACATACCAACTCCACCGCAACAGACCAGCTAGAAGTTATTACTCTGAACCTATATCCATTCTCAAAAAACGGATATGCGTTAGTGAAAGCACCGAATGTATTGGGTACGGCATAGTCAGATAAAAAAGCCCAAGGGAATATCAGAGCATTGCCAAGCCAATCTAACGGAAGAAAGTTTCTCGACCAGGAAGGGTGAAAATTCTCTGTATTGGGCATCGCGTAAATTATAATCACCCCAACGACAATGAAAAAAAAGTACGTAGGGTACAACCTAAGAAACCTATTTACGGAGAAACCAATAATATTGAAATTGTATGTTTTGTTAAGTATCAATGTGATAAGGAATCCACTGATAACATAAAAGAAATTTACTGCAAATTGCCCAAGAAACGGCAACTTGCCGGACAAATGGAAAGCAACAACACAGCTCGCCAGCAAAAACCTGATAATCCCTAACATGGTGCTAAGGCTCCGTAAATAATTTGTAAGGCGACAACATAACATCTATGTCAACTGGCATCCATTTTGTCATGTCACATAAAAAAGCCCGGCGACCGGGCAATGACTCAGCCGCGCCAATCTCAGCAGGCTACGGGGTGGGTAGTTTGAGATTAGTCACTACGCGGCGTGCCCGCCCGATTAAAATCCCTTACCGCTCAACCCCTTTACACATCTGTTCGCCGCTTCGCCTTGATCAATCCTACCGATCGATATTACTGTTTATCCATACAGTATTTGTTAGAGGAGGATTTATGATGCCGAGAGAGAGCGACATTAAGGCGGCGTTTATGGCTGCCATGAGGCGAGAGCCTGGGATGGGCGTTATTGTCAGGACTCAGGAGTTTGTCCATCAGCTGGAGCTGGTTAACTGGCACTTAAGCCTGCGTGAAGCTAACCAGTGGATAAAGGCAAACACGGCGACGTTCTGCGACACATCGACGCAGTAGGGTGAGGCTAAGACCTACCGCCAGTTCAACCCGAACGGGGGAATCTGATATGGGCTTCCCATCACCGGCGTCGGACTACGTTGAAGGCCGTATCGACCTGAACAAACTTCTTATGCCTCATCCGACTCACATGCTGATGATCGAAACGCCGGTCGGCTTCGCGATTGTCGACAGAACAATGCAGCGAAGGACAGGCGACAAAGTAGCTTTTCAGCTCGGAGACTATTCGCAGTTGGGCAAATTGTTCAGCTCGGGGATTATCACTTCAGACGGCGAGACGATCGACGGAGAGGGGATGGAAGGGATTATCGTGCTGGGGAAGGTGACGGCAGAGATTGTATCAGTGCATGAGCCCAGCAGGCCGATAATTTAGCCGTAGCACACATGTAGCACAAAAAAATACCGCAAATCACCTCAAAACCACCAACATGGCAGTTTGTGACTTGCGGTATGTCTCTGCAAAACCACGCTTCAACCTATATCACCTTAAATGCCATTATATTCAAAGTGAAATCATGAATATGCAGGTTTAGTTATACTGACCTGCGCATTAAATCTTTCTGTTTGCCTTAAGATTAGCAGACTTGAATGTCAGCAATAATGTCAGTCCTTTTGCTAAGCCTATGACCCTGTACTGACGTCAATGCAGGCGTCATTGGCTATACTGTTCATTATTAGTCGTTACGCACCGGGCACCTCACTTTTCGGCGCTATCGACTCATCGCCCATCAGCAGGACGCCAGCACAGTGCTAAAAATAATTATCCTTATCGCATCGTTGATTAGCCTATCAGCTCCCGGCATTGCCGCCATGCAGTGCGGACCCTTTTACCTTAAGCAGGATAAGAGTGGCTGGTTCTCAGTAAATGGTGAACGGGCAAAAACCCAGAAAGTGACGTTTGCCAGAGAGAAGGGTGACTACAGCAACGCAACGGTGAAAATCCGGGTCAAAAATAGCAAAGCGACGGGAATGGTGGATATGGAGCAGACGAACCGCGATGGCAAAGGGTTGTTAAGGGCAGAAATCGTCCGCACCAGTCAGAGTCAGATCCGCATTCGGGGTGACTATGATTGCGAGCCAGCTAAGTAAGTTGAGTTATTACTGCAAATGCCCGTGATTATCGCAACCCTGAAGTGATGATATCCGGTGCTTATGGGTCATAGTTAAACGTCGCACTGGTTTGGTGATGACTTAACTTTGTCCTTTCAACCCAGGCTAGTGTTTCATTATCCTGCACCATGTTAAACCGCTTTTAACCAGTAAGCAGCGGATCATCCTGCTCCAGATTGAATCTCCGGTCTTGTGCCATTCCGGTAAGGCAAGACCGTCAAAATAAGCGGTTTTATATAAAGGCGCAGCCCAACCCGTTCACTATCCATGACCGCCAGCAGGGGCAGGCTCAGGGCAATAATGATCTTCTTCATCTGTTAAATCATAAGCATTATTTTGTCGACAAATAACATCGGGAACTCACTTGTCCCGCTGATTTTCAATCAAAAATTTGCGCTTAATATTGCTAGCGTCGCTGAGTAAATGTAACATCCGACGGATAAATAAAGCATCGAATATCTTTTAGCCGCAACAATTTTTTATTCCACTGTTACATTGTTAGCCAGATTACTATAAACACGGAAAGTTTAACGCAATTAAATACCGCATCTATCAGACGCATATACATCAGCCTTATAAAAAGGTATGCAAACGTTTGTTAAGTGCCATTAACACCATTGTCCTGATGAAAATTTTCTACTTAAGTGCCTCTGATGACTATGATTTATGACTGTTTTTTATACTACGATGAAGATGTTTTGCTTGAAATGCGTCTGAACACGCTTGAGCATGTTGTTGACCGGTTTGTCATTGTTGAATCGCTTTATACCTTTACGGGTAAACGCCGATGCAAGCTTAATTTTGACATTGAGAAATTCGACCGTTTTCGCGATAAAATTATTTATGTCGTCAACGATATTGCGCCAGTATTTTATCAGCACGCCTTTCAGTCGAATAGCTCTCTGGTTAAGGCGGGCGAGACCGATCCCTGGGAGAATGAATCCACTGCACGGAATCAGATTATGCAAGGTCTGGCTGGCGCGCAGGATGATGATATTATTATTGTGTCAGACGTCGATGAAATTCCCCGACCTGAAGCGATTAAAGCCTTTAGCCATCGTCACCTCTGTACAACATTGCACCAGCAATATTTCAATTTTAAATATAATGTACGTGTATTGAACAATGACGGTACACCGCGTTGTGCCACACTGGCAAAAATGGTGACGTTTAAAACATTACGAACCTTTTTCATGGGACAACCGGAATTACTGCGCAACGTTAAGCGCCGTGGAACACCCATACGCGACAGCTGGTGGCGCTGGAAATGGCTCGGCTGGCGAACGAAAGTCATTAAGGATGGAGGATGGCATTTTTCATGGGTGATGAGCGATGAACGCATAAGTGAAAAAATGGCGTCGATTTCACATACCGAACATAACTGTCCTGAATTCAATAACCCGGATCATATCCGGCGCTGCGTTGAGAACAACATTGATATCTGGAATCGCCCAAGAAGAATGGAAATATTGCCGATTACCGCTGAACATTTTCCTGAGTGGCTGGTTACACATCAGCATCAGCTGACTGATTTTATTAAATCCTGATGCTGACCAGCGCGCCCACCGGGCGCGCCTCTCGTCCTTCAGGTTGCTTTGTAGGGATCTTTTTTATCATCCTGACTGTCATCATTTTTCCGCGGCACTTCACCATGGTCTTTTGGTGCATCGGTGGCGGGATGATCATCTTCCTCATACGCATTACCGGCGTTAGGTGCTGCTTCGGGCAGGCCTTTGCTGACATCACCTTCTTTCTTACGTTCTTCATTCGTATTGTGCTTAAACATAATTCACTCCTGTTGTCCCAGTCGTTTAAGTCTAGACCAGCCCTGAGATCCCGCATTAGCATGGAATTAAAGGCAAAAAAAAGCCCGCCAGAAGCGGGCTAATCGGAGTTTCTCTCATACTGAACATGTTATCTTTTGATGTTTTGGTGTACAGCAGCTCAATGCTAACGGGAAATTCCTGATGCAGAAATGGACAAACTTGCCATATCGCTTGCGACAGGTCACATTCCAGGTCGATAAAAACATCGATAAATAAATTCGATTGAACTGATTAATGAAAAGCATATAGTGGCCTCCGTTACCAGGAGATAGAAAATATGTTACGAGACCATTTAAAGATTGAAGCAGAAGATCAGTTAATTGAACAACGCTCCCTAAGCCTGAGAAATCGTGGTCAGGAAGAGGTGACCGAGTGGATTATCGTTAATCGTCAGGGCGTTAAAAAAGGCGGTGTCACACTGTTCGATAAACTCAGTACCCGCCGCTCATGGCCAGTGAACTACCGCATTATGCAGACCGATCTGCAGGGCAATGTGGTCGTGGATCAACTCACCGACGCCCTGTAGTTACCAGACCCGGACGCTGTGCACTGTTGTACGATAAAAAATTAACCCGCATTGGCGGGTTTTTTTATGACTGCCGGTAGCGGCGCAGTTCCACCACCGTACCAATTAGCTTCAGGTTCTCCCGACTGGAATGCAATTCAGGAAAGTTGATGTTAATGGGGGCCAGCTCAAACTGCGTAACGCCACCTTCACTACTACGTTGCCGCCAGGTACGGATCAGAGCAATCTGCTGCTGTAATGCCAGCACGCTATCGCCAGGCTGGGGTGAAACTTGCGGATCGATGATCACCACATCATCCCGCACAATCGCGGGCATCATTGCCTGTTCTTCTACACGAAAGGCAAAGCTCTGTTGTGAAAGCGCCATATCGTTGTGCATCAGCAATTCGTGTCTGACTGAACTGTCATCCGTCAGCCATCGTGTCACATCACGCTGATTAAGCAGCGGAATCTGGTGAAGACCGCCATAAGCACTTTCGCTGAAAACAGGGCCATCCCCATCTATCAGAAAAGCCGGGGCACAACCCAGCGCTTCGGCGAGCCGTAGCAGATTCTCACCGCGCGGAAGCGTCTCCTCTTTTTCCCATTGCGAAATCGCTACATGGGACACTTTTACCTGTTGTGCCAATTGCTTCTGCGTTAATTGCAGTGATTTCCGTCGGAGGCGGATTCGGTCACCCAGCGTTTCGTTTTTCATAAGCTTGACATATTGGTTGAAAGTGATTTAAGTATACTTAAGCATGGTATTTAAGTAAACTTAAATTTCAAGCGGAGGACGTGGCTTTTCAGCACGCAATATGTTCCAGCGACCTAACCGGAAAAAGGGGTATGGCATGGAAAGTAGTCTGATTACCAGTATGGGAGCGTTAGTTCTGGGTGGAGGCGCAGCAGCACTGTTCTGGAAACCGTTATTGGCGGGTATCGCGTCAATCGTAACCAGTAACCGAGCGGGCGGCGAAATTATTACCAGCTACAAAGAGCAGGTGGTGTTGCTGAAAGAGAGCAACCTGCTGATACGGGAGGAAAACGATGAATTACGCGAACGGCACGACAGGAATTTGCGGCGAATCTCGACACTCGAAACCGATCTTCGGTTAATCAAGAATGCGGTAGGGATTTTGCTAGCAATGACCGAAACCGATCAAAACGACAAATTTCGTAATGAAGTTGATCGGCTTATCTCAACTCTGGAGGATCGCAGCAATGGCAATGATTGATAATACCAGGGCTCCAATATCATACAGGCGTAAAGTTATCCTCGGCTGCATTCTTCTCAGTTGTTCGATGATTTGCATCCTGATGACGATTATTTTTCTTTATGTCAGTAATACCGCAAACAAACGAGTCGAGGAGATTAGGGCGGATTACCGGGCAATAGCGGCACGACGTGATGAAAGGGTCGAGGTGCTGACGGATAAGGTCACAGCATTACAACATAAGCTTGATGTGATACCGGATCGTACCGCTGATAAAACACTGAGTAGAGTGAAAGAGGTCGTTTCTGAAGACAACCAGACGTCCGCAAAACCGGGCCAGACACCGTAACTTCCGATTATTCTTAGTGCGGCTTCGCTATTATCGACTAGTTTTAAATCTCCGGGCAACATTTTGTACCTGAATGCAGGCCCGATGATTGGCCGGTCGATGAACCGCTAAGCCTAACCACTTTGGATAACTGACCAGAAGGAAATTTAGCATGAGCGATTCAACAGAAACCAAGACCAAAACTGACTATCTGCGTGATGTGACGTCTCAGCTAAAAGAGATGCGCCACTATGCGCAGACCAACACCGAAACGCTGTCCAGCCATTGGTTAGCGTTTGACGCCGGTGAATACAAAGATAAGACGAACGCCGACCGAATCGATGCATTGCTGAATAAGCAGGGCAAGCTGTTGGAAGATTTGGATGCCGCCATTCAGGACATTGAGATTGAAATTAATCACAGCGAGCAGGAGAGCTAAGTCATCTCCCGCTAACTGATGCGGTGGCCGGTAAAGGATTAATCGGCCACCAGCCACATCTCCGCTTCGTCGAACATCTCTTCAACAATCCGCGCAACCGTCGCTTTATCGTTCTTACTCAAATCAGTATCAATCGCGTTACGTTCCATCGGCTTGACCTTAACTTCAATGTCAGGAAACACCCGATGCACCCGCTTTTCCAGCTCCTCACGAATCATCTCGCGGGCACCCGGTAAACCGGCAACGTTGCGCTTGTCATAAATCAACTCAACAAACATGATGGCAATCCATTCAGGGCAAAATCGCTGACATATAATACTGTAAATAAAAACAGTGGCAAGGCATGGCGCGTGATTTCGCGTAAATTTTTATGTCGTGTAAAACACGATCTTCAACTGGAAAAATGCGCACGCATCACGACATAATGACGGCTTACTTTTCAGGAGGTCCGCGATGCGACAACTGGTAATAGATATTCTGCTAAAACTGGCAAAGATGGATGTCGATGCAAAAGAGTTGACGGCGCAGCTTGAAGCGCAGTCCCTGCTGGTTGCAGCGCTGCTGGTGCAGGCGAAACAGGACAACTCGCTGACCATTTCAGAAACGGTGCAGGATGCCATCATTACCGCTTCGCAATCGTCGACCGGGTTTCTGCAGTCGGATGTTGATCTGCTGCTGACGCACATTAATCGTCTGCTGGCTGTGGCAAGTTATGTTGAAGTGAAGGGTAAAGCCACGGAAGAGAGAGAGTAGGGCAGGAAAAATTCGCCTCTGGAGATGGATATTCATCAACATCTTCAGAGGCAGTGCAGGCGCAGGCGTCGTTCAGGAACAGTGACGACCTGAATCCCGCAGAGAAGTGACTACTCTTTTTACCGGGTATACATTATTCCGCTACTTTATGCTGGCAGGCGTTGTGCTTTGCAGGCCTCTTCTCTGCAGCGCGTATTAAAGTTCGTTTTTAATGCAAAACTCTTCCCAGCTCATACCCAATGATTCAGCGTGAGATTTGAGATAAGTCTCGATCGCTTCAGCCGCCACCGCTTTATCTGGCTCAGCGAGCTGAATGGAGAAGATCATTCCATCCAGATTCTTCTGGCGCAAAAAGGCCGCATAGATACGTTCGGCATGCCATTCGCGCAATTGGCGCAATGACAGGTTGGCGGCGCGGGCATCGCTTTCAGTTAATTCGTCAAGTGCGGATTGAAAGTCTGGATGCGCGGTAAAAAACATCTCGCGTGCCTGGGCATAGTAAGCTTCTGGCGTTTTCATATTCATATTCCTGAAAGTCTATTGCAGCGCGTCAGTGTAGCGGGTTGTCTCCTGCTTGTCAGGCGTGGCAAAGATAAGAGATGAACCTGCTTCGCCAACAATTTTCCGGTTAAAATGCTTTATGCAGACCTCACTACGGGTTTCGTTCCGCCGCAATCATCGTCTGCGTGGCCTCTTAACATCCAGATATCTTGCGTAACGCGGTGGAAAAATTATAACGTAGCCGCCATTGACGTGATCTTAGGGATTAAACATGAAAAAGTGGATGCTGATTGCCGCGCTGGCATTGAGTGGTTGTGCGCAAATCAACGATTATGAAAATGCGGTGCAGACACCGGCACCTGCTGATCTGCAGGGGACCTGGCAAACCGTCGGCCCACAGAGCAGCCTGATCAGCGACAAAGCGATAGCCAGTCTGATCATTAATGCCGATGGCAGCACGCTGGATTGCCGTCAGTGGATGCGGGTGATCGCGAAGCCGGGAAAACTGACCCGATTAAATGGCGATTATGTGAATGTAACACGTAAAATGCGGGTGATGCCGCTGGTGGTCGATAATGGCGAGCTGAGCTACGACAGGATGACCCTGCGCAAAGTGGCGCGTCCGACAGTAGAGTGCCAGCAGGCACTGGAAGAAGTGGCAAAGCAGCCAAAAGCCGCCGTGATTCAGAACATCGAACCGCAACTGCTGCGCACGGCGATTACCGAGAATAACGCGAAGTCATAACAGTCGATCCATAGCAAAACCGCCCCAACAGGCAGAGTGCCGTTCACGCACTTGTCTGCCGGGGCGGTTTTCGTTTTTACTGCATCCCTTATTTTGCTGCTAACTTATTCTGCGATGACCCAGACGCTGACGCTGCCACCGTTACAGGCAAAGACTGCTGTGCCATGCTCGTCGGCGGTAATCGTCTCTTCACGGTTACCCAGATAATCCCGCCAGACCTTACCGGCAAAACCTTCACCCATCGGCACGCTTTTCTCACCTGCATCGCCATTTGACATGATCACCACACAGCCTGGCTGCGTTTCGGTGCCGCTGCGGCTGAATGCCACGCAGTTAGGATGATCAAAATAGTCGGTCTGTACGCCCCAGCCATATTGCTGGCGCGCCCGGATTAACCCTTCCAGTTCCGGGATCACCGGCATTTCAATTTTGTGTTTCTCGCCGTCGCCGCCTTCATCTTCATAGGTCGCCCCAAACAGATCGGGATAGAAAATGGTCGGTACGCCCTGTTCACGCAGCAGGATCAGTGCATAGGCCAGCGGTTTAAACCAGGCTTCAACCGGCGCTTCCAGCGACTGAAGCGGCTGGGTGTCGTGGTTAGCCACGATCGTTACGGCATGCCATGGATCAGCCACGACCAGCGAGTTGGCAAAAATCTGGCTCATATCGTAGGCGCTGCCCGCTGTTGAGGCCTGATGGAAGTTCATGTGCAGTGGCGCATCGAACAGCATGGTTTTGCCTTCCACCTGATGCACATACTCCTGCAGCTTCTCGGTTTCAAATGACCAGTATTCCGCGACGATAAACATCGGCTCTTCAGCGACTTCCTGAATATGCTCGATCCACTCTTTGTAGAACCAGGCCGGAATATGTTTGACCGCATCCAGACGAAAGCCGGTGCAGGGAACCTGTTCCATCACCCAGCGCGCCCAGTATTTCAGCTCTTCCCGGACCGCATTGTTACGGAAATCGATGTTGGCACCCATCAGATAGTCGAAGTTGCCCAGCTCGTTATCAACCTGATCGTTCCAGCCTTCGGCAGTGTAATCGTTAATGATTTTGAAAACGCCGTTTTCGTCCGGATTCTCAATGTGGTCTACGCCGCTAAAGCACTTGTGATCCCAGACAAACTTAGAATATTCCCCGGCACGGGCCGGAAAGGTGAATTTCGTCCAGGCTTCGCACTCGACAACCTCTTCGTAGATTTCATCACGGTTATCCGGGTTGACGCGGTTAACACTGATCGCCTCTTTCTCATCAGCACCCATTTTGTGGTTCAGCACCACATCCAGCAGTACCCCAACGTTGTGGCTGCGCAGGGCTTCTGCTGCCGCCAGTAATTGCGTTTTGTCGCCATATTTGGTGGCAACACCGCCTTTTTGATCAAATTCTCCCAGGTCGAACAAATCGTAACTGTCGTAACCGACTGAATAGCCCCCTGAACCCCCTTTGTAGCACGGTGGTAACCACACCATACTGATTCCAATTTCGCTGAGCCAGGCTGCACGATCGGCGACCTCAGGCCACAGTTTGCTGCCATCCGGGTAATACCAATGGAAAAACTGTAATAACGTTGGGTTTTGCATGTACCACACTCCAGGGGATGATGAGAATCAAGTATGGAGTAAGCGGCAGAAAAGAGACGCCGCGCAGAGAAATAAATCTGGCGGCGTAGCAGAGAAGGGGATCAGGAGAGCGTTTCGCGCGGCACCATGACTAAGCCGCCCTGACTACTGTAGGCAGACATGACCGATTTCTGACGTGTGTTCTGACCTACCAGCGAGGCCAGCTCATCCATCCGCGCCTGCAGCAGGCGTTTCACTTCATTTTCGTTATCCAGAATATGGCGCAGCACCGGGCGTAACTGCTCCTGCGTCTGCGATGAAGGTGAAGCAGCGTCTGTCGATTGGGCTAAGTTCTCCACCGCACTGACATACTCCATCTCCCTGCTGATCAATTCATCCCATTCGCCCTGTGCTGCATGACGCAGCATTCCGTGGCTGAGATCGAGTAACTGTTGGTAAACGGTAATCAGATGCGGTGCAGTTGTCATTAAACGGCGTCCTGAACAGGGTTAGGTTGAACCACTTCTTTCCAGGCATCCGCGATATTGCGCAGCAGTCCTTCGACCTCTTCGACCGCTGCAACATCATTATGCATGTTGGCATGCACCAGGCGACGGGTCATATAGTCGTAAAGATTCAACAGATTGTCTGCAAGTTCATCACCACGACTTTCAGCCAGGCTCTCTTTCAGGCCAGCTTCAATAATATTGATCGCTTTGGAGATGGAACTGCCTTTGCCAGCAATATTGCCATCCTGCATAAACAGACGTGCGCGTATTATCGCGCTCAGTGCGCCGTCGAACAGCATACCAACCAACTGCTGCTGGCTGGCGCTCATCACGGCGCTTTCGACGCCGATTTTTGCATAGGCTTTGGTGCCTGTAGCGGTGTACATGGTCACTCCTGTTATTTTTTAGACGAATCGGACGTGTCAAACTGCTGCGTCAGATACGTACTGGTCGAATTAAGTTTGCTGATGGCCAGATCCAGCTGGGTAAACTGCGTTTTATAACGGGCTATATCTGCATCAATACGATCGCTGGTGGTGTTATAAAGGGCCGTTAAGTTGTTCAGAGTCTTACTGACGCCATCGGTGGCGGACTGAACAATACCTTTTGACGACAACCAATTCGTGAGGTTGGTCCCAATTTTGGTGGTAATACCTGTGGTTTTACCGTCGCCCACGATCATCTCTTTCACGCCTGCAGCATCTTTATCCAGCGCAGCGCTAACCTTTGTGGCATCCAGTTTCAGTGAACCCGTCGACGGATCGGTGGTGATGCCAATCTGTCCCAGCGATTTATAGGCAGACGAGCTTTGTGCGTTGGTCAGCATGCTTTTCAGCTGGGTCTCAATCGTGCGCAGTGTACTGTCACCCAGCAGGGCGCCATTACTGGTGTCCTGGGAACCACTGTTCGTATCGACCTTGGTGTATTTAGTCAGAGTATTAAACTGGTCCAGCAGCGTGTTATAGGCATTAACCCAATTGGTGATGGCACTGGAAGCTTTTGAGGTATCTTTAGTGATCGTCAGCGTCTGATCGCCGACAGTTGTCGTGGCAAGATTTAAAGTAATCCCTTCCAGCGCATCGCTGATCTGGTTGCTGCTGTTTTCAATCGCCACGTTGTTGACTGTGAGCTGCGCATTCTGCGCTTTAACGCTTTCTGTCATCACGTTGCTGCTGGCGGTTGAATCAAAACCTACAATTCCCTGCAGCTTGCTATCGCCAGTGACGGTGATGTTTGCTACCGCATTGTTGCTGCCCGTTTTATTGGCACTCATGGAGAGGCGGAAGCTGCCATCCGACACCTTGATAATAGTGGCGGTGATACCAGCATTCGCGCCATTGATAGCGTCCCGCATTCCGGTCAGCGAGGTCTGATCGCTGGATAGCGTCACACTTTTGCTGGTGCCATCTTTTAAGGTAATCGCAATACTGCGGCTTGCTACCGAACTGTCACCCAGCGCGTCGCTGTTGCTACTCTGAACCCCTGACGTCAGGACCTGCGCCTGCGCCAGTTGGGTGACATTAATCGCATATTTACCGGCCACGGTGCTGCCAGACGTGGTGGCAGTAAACGCGGAGGAGCTGCTTGAGGCCGTGGTGGCGGTAAACAGGTCTGCACTGCTCAGGGCAGTGTTCGCGGTCTGAAACGTCGTCAATGAACTTTTCAGCGTGGAATAGGCACTGAGCTTTGCGGTGTAAGCCGACTGCTGGGTTGAAATAGGTGTCAGTGCAGATTTTTCAGCAGTTTGTAAGCTGTCAAGCATGGTAGCGAGTGGCAGGCCGGAGCCCACACCGAGATTACTGATACTGGCCATGTTACTTCCTTTATAAGGTCGACAGGGAAATTGAATACCTGGGTTATCGGCCTTGAATAAGGAAAGTTTAAAGTTATTTGCCTTAGTGTAATCCGATAAATAAGCACCATAGAGAAGGGTAATTCTGCGGCTAAAAAATTGATGAATTAAGTCTAAAGAAGTCGGGACGGGTGGCGATAACTTAAAACGTGACAGGCTGAAGCAGAAAAATTCGCCTGGTACTAAAAAAATTCTAAAGGTTGTTTAACGGCAGACGATAACAACTTTGACGGCGCTGAAGCCGGCGGGTTGAAGCCCACACCTAAACCGAAAGACTTGATTAACAGGAAAATTTATCATGGCCCAAGTCATTAATACCAACAGCCTCTCGCTGATCACTCAGAACAACATCAACAAAAACCAGTCTGCTCTCTCTTCTTCAATGGAGCGTCTGTCATCAGGTCTGCGTATTAACAGCGCGAAAGATGACGCTGCAGGCCAGGCTATCGCTAACCGTTTTCAGTCAAACATCAAAGGTCTGACTCAGGCTGCCCGTAACGCCAACGACGGTATCTCTGCTGCGCAGACCACTGAAGGCGCGCTGTCAGAAATCAACAACAACTTGCAGCGTGTTCGTGAGCTGACTGTACAGTCTCAGAACGGCACCAACAGCCAGTCTGACCAGGACTCCATCCAGGACGAAATCAAATCCCGTCTGGATGAGATTGACCGCGTATCAGGTCAGACCACCTTTAACGGCGTGAACGTGCTGGCTAAAGATGGCACCATGAAAATTCAGGTCGGTGCAAACGATGGCGAAACCATCTCTATCGACCTGAAGCAGATCGACAGCAAGACCCTGGGTCTGACTGGCTTTAACGTAAATGGTACTGGTTCAGTGGCTAACACTGCAGCCTCAAAAGCTGACTTGGATGCAGCTCAGCTTACCAGTGCTGGTGCAGCGACAACTGAGCCAAGCGGTGCAGTTAAATATACTGTAAGTGCCGGACTTAAAGCTTCAACTGCCAGTGAAGCATTTGCCAGCTTGGGTAATGGTGCGAAAGTTACTGCCGCATTTGCTAATGGACTTGGCGATGCAACTGCAGCTGCAGCAAACCATACCTACACATTGGACAAAACGTCAGGCAGTTATTCTTATAACGTTACAGCGGGCGACAATACCTCAGCAGCTCAACTGCAATCTTTCCTGACGCCTAAAGCAGGTGATACAGCTAACCTTAATGTTAAGATCGGCACTACTTCTGTTGATGTCGTCTTGTCCAGCGATGGCAAAATCGCTGCAAAAGATGGTTCAGCACTGTTTATTGATAGCACTGGTAACCTGACCCAAAACAACTCAGGCACTGTTACCGCCGCTACTCTTGATGGTTTAACCAAGAATAACGATGGTACTGCTGCTGTCGGCGTATCAATCACGACTGCTGATAATACTACAATTACGTTAGCAGGTAGTGCAGATACTGGTACTACAGCAGGCTCAATTGCTCTGCAGAATGTTAAAATCAGTGCAACAGCTCTGCAGTCATCTACTGCTGGTAAGGCTTTTACCATTGATGCTGATGGCAATGGCGCCGGTTCAGCTGGTGACATTCAGGTCGCTGCAAACGGTGGTATTAAAACTACTGCTGATGGTACGACTTTCTCAGCAGCCTTCACTGATGCTAAAGGGGCTCTCACTACCAGCAATGAACAAAACATCTTCCTGCAGACAGATGGTTCAGTAACAAATGGATCTGGTAAAGCTGTGTTTAAAGATGCATCTGGTAAATTTACCACTGATGCAGCAACTACTTCAGCTACCACTGCTGACCCACTGAAAGCCCTGGATGCCGCTATCAGCAGCATCGACAAGTTCCGTTCTTCACTGGGTGCGATTCAGAACCGTCTGAACTCAGCGGTAACTAACCTGAACAACACCACGACTAACCTGACTGCTGCACAGTCTCGTATTCAGGATGCTGACTACGCGACCGAAGTGTCAAACATGTCTAAAGCGCAGATCGTACAGCAGGCGGGTAACTCCGTGCTGGCGAAAGCGAACCAGGTTCCACAGCAGGTTCTGTCTCTGCTGCAGGGCTAATCGCTCTAAAGTCCGATATAAAACCCCGCTTCGGCGGGGTTTTTTTTGCCCCGAATTTATGCGCTGCGACCACATCATTTTGAATCTCATTTGGCAGTGTCATCGATTTAACAAAGTACTTTTTCAGATCAGGTCGGCTGAGCGCACTCAATAGATGATTTTTATTTATACAAGCAATGCCTAAATTGAGCATTACGCTTCCAACCCACTGCCCGGAAACGCTATGATTAGGCCTTTGAAATAAATTGTTACCTGAGTCAGGCTGCCCCCAAATGAAAGCTTTTATTATCAATCTCGATTCTTCAACCGAACGCCGTGCCACTATTGCTGCCCAGTGTCAAAATGCAGGCATCAGCTACGAATTTATTCAGGCTGTAAATGGCAAACAACTGAGCAATGAAGAGATAGCGCTACACACGCAACCCCTAAACTATGCGTTTAAAGCCGGTGAAATTGGTTGTGCATTAAGCCATATTAATATTTATAGAAAAATTGTAGATGAGAAAATCCCACAGGCGCTAATTCTGGAAGATGATGCCTTGTTAACTGAGCCATTGCCAATAGTGTTAGGCAGTCCGGCACTGCAGCTGAGTACGGTTAAACCCACTCTGGTGTTGTTATCAAGTGTTAATAAATATGTAGATAATCCAATCGCAACTGTGACTGAAAGTGCTCAACTTTATCCGGTTTACAGTGCCACGACCTCACATGCTTATGTCATTAATTTTGAAGCGGCAAAGCGGTTGCTTACTCTTCTTTATCCAGTCTGGATGGCAGCGGATAAATGGTGCGTGTTTGAGGAGTATGGGGCATTCCAGTTACTGGCTGTGCATCCCGCGCCAGTACTGTTGCACGAAGTAGCACAACAGACGACCATTCAGCAGATTGATGATGTTGAAAATCATAATCGGCTAAAACGTGAACTCTGGTCCAAAATTATGGCGAAACGTCCACTTCGTGCAAAGCTCCGTCAGCGTTACCGTCGCGCGGTGCGACCTCTGTTGCATGAAATTGTTGATGTTAAAGCCGCTGTTAAGCAGTCATAAAACTTGCGGAAAACTTTGCGCACGGTGGAACAACCAGAAAAAATGTCTCCATCAGTGCGCTGATAGCCCTGACATGACTGTCTTAAGAATCAGAATTTAAAAAATCGATGCTGAGCATATTCAAAGCCGACGCATCCTACTCATCCCGTTACAGTTCCCCCCACGCCTGCCGATAACTCTCTACAGAACAACATCAATTTTGATTTTCACTTTGTGGAGTGTCTATGCGCTTCAATTATGACCTGTTACCGGGCGAGCGGCTGACCTTCGACGAGATCGCCCGGCGTTATGCGTTGCAATACCCTGATGAGAAAGAGCTGACAGCCCGCGCGTTGCTCAGTCCCTCAACGGGCCTGCGTACGCTAAAAATTCGTGCGGTGTTTGCACAGGAGGAGAGTAACAGTCCGCTGGAGGACCTGCTGTTCATCTCCCATGACAACGAGCGCAAAAATTATCTGCGTCGTTTTGAGCACTACCTGAAGCAGAATCTCTCTTTCCTCTATTTCCGTCGCAGCGAGAACGAGAAGCGCGAAAACCTGTGGAAAGTGATGGGCAGCAGCCAGGTTTTCGCGATGATCGATCCGCAATCCGCTACGGCGCAGAACCTGATTAACAGTCGCGGCTACAAACTGGTGCTGATGCATCAGGATGATGATGACGCTTACTGGCAGCTCTTCAGTCCGCAGGCCGATCCCTGTTTTCCGCAGTCGCAGCGCATTCAGTTCATCGTGGTGCTGAGTACGCCGCAGCACAAAGTCCCTGCGGCGGTCATGCCGGGTACTGAAGTCGGACGTCGGGTTAAAGCGCGGGTGCTGCAGCGCGCCAGTCAGGCGGAATTCAGTGCCGGGGTAAAAGCCCGCTACGGCGCCTGTGTAATGACCGGAACCGAGCTGACCGAACGCCATAACTGGCCGTGGGTGGAAGCCTGCCATATCGACACACAGGAAGGCGATGACGGTATCCTTGCCGATAACAGCATCGATAATGGCCTCTTTTTACGCAGCGATTTACAGCGGTTATTTATTAACCGACTGATTAGTATAAATGGTGAGTCGGGAGAGATTCAGGTGCACCCTGGCGAGGAGGCGCGGCAGCATATCGCGCCCTGGTATCAGGAGCTGGATGGTCGCGTCTGCAGCCTGTGGGCCGCCGTACCACCCGCCACGCGGCAACGGCTTCGCGCCCGTCGTTAATTTTCCCTGATGAGTGCAGAAGGATCTGCACTCTGACGTTACAAAATGAAATAGCCTCGTTTTACCCCGCCTATTCAGTCAATCGAAAACGCTACAGAATTGCATAATCATGCCGATAACTTCATTAACGCAGGGTAGTCAACGTGAACGATTTCTATACCGCCGAAGGCGTGATGGACAAGCATTCGCTCTGGCAGCGCTACGTGCCGCTGGTGCGTCATGAAGCGTTGCGTCTGCAGGTTCGCCTGCCGGCAAGTGTTGAGCTTGACGACTTGCTGCAGGCAGGTGGGATAGGGCTGTTAAATGCCGTAGAGCGCTACGACGCGCTTCAGGGTACAGCCTTTACCACCTACGCCGTGCAGCGTATTCGTGGCGCAATGCTCGATGAGCTTCGCAGTCGGGACTGGGCACCACGCAGCGTGCGTCGTAACGCACGTGAGGTGGCTGGCGCAATGCACAGAGTTGAACAGTCGCTGGGACGTTCTGCTTCCGAGCAGGAAGTCGCGCAGCAGCTGAACGTTTCAATGGAGGAGTACCGGCAGATCCTGCTGGACACCAACAACAGTCAACTTTTCTCCTACGACGAGTATCGGGAAGAGCACGGCGACAGCGCGGAGCTGGTGACGGAAGGCCATGAAGAAGCCAATCCACTTCACCAGTTGCTTGAAGGGAGTCTGCGTGAGCGCGTCATTGAAGCGATCGAAGCGTTACCCGATCGTGAAAAGATGGTGCTGACACTGTACTACCAGGAAGAACTGAACCTGAAAGAGATTGGTGCGGTGCTTGATGTGGGTGAATCCCGTGTCAGCCAGCTGCACAGTCAGGCGATTAAACGCCTGCGGGCCCGACTTGCGGGAGCGCGCTAGCAGTATCAGTTCCTGGCGATTCAAAATTATAAGAAACCGGGGACTCAGTAATGGGAGCCAAGACCAAAGCCAGACCGTTAAGTCGTTATCTTAAAGACTATAAACACAGCCAGAGCAATTGTTCACACTGTGGCAAGGTATTAGATCGAATGGCGCTCGTTTTTCGTGGCCAGATCATCAATAAAGAGGCCATCGCTCGGATGGACCAGATGATTGATGAACAGCTGTGGCTGAAACTTCAGCCCGAGCTGACCGCGCTTTGTCGTTTTTGTAGTGATATTTTTTGCAATACCCATCCTAATTACTTCGACATTATGGCGTTTAAACAGTATCTGTTTGAACAGACAGAGATGAGCCCGAGCACGATTCGTGAGTATGTGGTGCGTCTCCGTCGACTGGATGAGATGCTGAAAGCCAAAAATTTCCCGGCCGAAAAGCTTAAAGGAAATAGCTGGCATCAGTGTCTGGAAAGCGATTTGCCCGATGCCGGTAATAACAATTACCGCATTGCGCTGCGCAAGTACGATCAGTTCTTAGGCTGGCAGCAGGCGTAAGCCTGATCTGCACCGATTGTTCCCCCGCGTGCCTGTGGCACAATCCTCTTTTCCCGCCAGTCGGGAAAAAGGGGCGGGGGAGCACGGCGCTTCTTCCTCCTGGTTTTTTCCCTGCACTTCCGTCACACCGCATCTGCTGACACCTGAATCAGGGTGATCCTTTTCGCATCTTCTGCAACACTGTAAGGATAATTCCCGTGCCCAAACGGAGGCCGCATTGTCTTTGCATTTGTTACACCAATTTCCTCGTCTTGAACTGCTGGGCGCACCGACGCCGTTAGAACATCTGCCACGGCTTTCTGATTATCTGGGGCGCGATATTTTCATCAAACGCGATGACTTCACGCCTGTCGCGATGGGTGGCAACAAGCTGCGCAAGCTGGAATTTCTGGCGGCCGATGCCCTGCGTGAAGGTGCCGATGTGTTACTGACTGCGGGCGCTATTCAGTCCAACCATGTGCGTCAGACGGCGGCAGTCGCTGCCCGGCTTGGCCTGAAGTGCGTAGCGCTGCTGGAAAACCCGATCGGTACACACGCTGAAAACTACCTGAGCAACGGCAACCGTCTGTTACTGGATCTGATGGATGCTGAAGTGATCATGGTGGATGCGCTGCACAATCCCACCGAACAGCTGGCTGAAGAGGCAACCCGGCTGGAAGCGCAGGGCTTTCGTCCTTACATCGTGCCGGTCGGCGGCTCAAATGCGCTGGGTGCACTAGGCTATGTGGAGTGTGCACAGGAGATCGCGCATCAGAGCGAAGGCGTGGTTGATTTCGCCGCCGTGATCGTTGCTTCCGGTAGTGCTGGCACCCATGCCGGACTGGCGGTAGGACTGGAGCATCTGCTGCCGGAAACCGAGCTGGTGGGCGTCACCGTTTCACGTCAGGTTGACGCGCAGCTGCCGCTGGTTGAGCGGCTGCGTCAGTCGCTGGCAGAGAAGCTGGAAGTACAGGTTAAGGCATCTATCACCCTGTGGGATGACTATTTTGCGCCACGCTACGGCGAGCCGAATGATGAAGGTATGGCGGCGGTAAAACTGCTGGCGCAGCTGGAAGGGATCCTGCTGGATCCGGTTTATACCGGCAAGGCGATGGCCGGACTGCTGGATGGCATCAGCCAGAATCGTTTCCGCCGTGAAGGTCCGTTGCTGTTTATTCATACGGGCGGGGCACCGGCGTTATTTGCTTATCATCCTTCAGTCTGAGACAAGCGAATAAAACAGTTTATACTCCGTGCGTTATCATTTTGAACAGGCAGCGATACGCGGTGCTGCCCTTATAAGAACACACACACAATACTGTCAATAATGGGGTGAATATGTCCTTTTCTCGTGCAGGTCGTCAGATGGTGATGGGCGTTATGGCTGTGGCGCTGATTGCAGGCGTCAACGTTAAAACCTTTGCAGCGGAAAACCTGCTGAACAAAATTAAAGAGCGCGGCACGCTGCTGGTGGGACTGGAAGGCACTTATCCGCCATTCAGCTTTCAGGATGAAAAGGGCAAGCTGACTGGCTTTGAAGTGGAATTCGCGGAACAGCTGGCGCAGCACATGGGCGTCAAAGCGAGCCTTAAACCCACCAAGTGGGATGGCATGCTGGCGTCACTCGACGCGAAGCGCATAGATGTGGTGATCAATCAGGTCACTATCTCTGATGAGCGCAAGAAGAAGTATGACTTCTCTACGCCATACACAGTCTCCGGTATTCAGGCACTGACCATGAAAGCCAACGCCAGCACCATCACCAAACCGGCTGATCTGGCCGGTAAGAAAGTGGGCGTAGGTCTGGGCACTAACTACGAGCAGTGGCTGCGCGAGAATGTGAAGGGCGTGGACATCCGTACCTATGATGATGACCCGACCAAATATCAGGATCTGCGTTCTGGCCGTCTGAATGCGATTCTGGTTGACCGTCTGGCCGCGCTGGATCTGGTGAAGAAAACCGGTGACACCATGGCCGTCGCGGGCGATGCGTTCTCCCGTCAGGAATCGGGCGTGGCGATGCGTAAAGGTAACGACGATCTGCTGAAAGCGGTCAACCAGGCTATTGCTGATATGCAGAAAGATGGCTCGCTGAGCAAGCTGTCTCAGAAATGGTTTGGCGCGGATGTGACGAAATAATGCAGGAAAGTCTTCAACTGGTGCTGGATTCAGCACCTTTTTTATTAAAGGGCGCGCTGTTTACGCTGCAGCTCAGCATCGGCGGGATGTTCTTTGGTCTGCTGCTGGGCTTTATTCTGGCGCTGATGCGTCTGTCACGCTTCTGGCCGGTTCGCTGGCTGGCGCGGATCTATGTCTCGATTTTCCGTGGCACGCCGTTAATCGCCCAGCTTTTTATGATCTATTACGGCCTGCCGCAGTTTGGCATTGAACTGGATCCGATCCCCTCTGCGATGATTGGTCTTTCCCTGAATACCGCCGCTTACGCCTCAGAGTCACTGCGCGGCGCGATTTCATCGATTGAACGCGGTCAGTGGGAAGCGGCGGCCAGTATCGGCATGACGCGCTGGCAAACGCTGCGCCGGGTCATTCTGCCGCAGGCAGCGCGCACCGCGTTGCCACCGCTGGGCAACAGCTTTATCAGTCTGGTGAAAGATACCTCGCTGGCAGCGACCATTCAGGTGCCGGAACTGTTCCGTCAGGCGCAGTTGATCACCTCACGCACACTGGAAGTCTTCACCATGTATCTGGCGGCCTCGCTAATCTACTGGGTGATGGCAACGGTGTTGTCTGCGTTGCAGAACCGGCTGGAACAGCATGTTAATCGTCAGGATTCGGAGTCGAAATGAGCGCCATTGAAGTCAGAAAGCTGGTGAAATCGTTTAACGGCCAGACGGTGCTCCACGACATCGACCTTGATGTTGCCGCTGGTGAAGTGGTGGCGATTATCGGTCCCAGCGGCTCAGGTAAAACCACGCTGCTGCGCAGTATTAATCTGCTGGAAGTGCCGGATAGCGGCACGATTCGTGTTGGGGAGATTACTGTGGATGCCGCGCTGGCGCAGAGCAAGCAGAAAGAGCAGGTGCGTCGTTTGCGTCAGCAGGTCGGCTTTGTCTTCCAGAATTTCAATCTGTTTCCGCACCGTTCGGTGATGGAGAACATTATTGAAGGGCCGGTCATCGTTAAAGGCGAGCCGAAAGCGGATGCAATAGCCCGTGCCCGCACTCTGCTGGAGAAGGTCGGGCTGAATGGTAAGGAGGAGAGCTATCCGCGCCGTCTGTCAGGAGGACAGCAGCAGCGCGTGGCAATTGCGCGTGCACTGGCGATGCGGCCGGAAGTCATTCTGTTCGACGAGCCGACCTCCGCGCTGGACCCGGAGCTGGTAGGCGAAGTGCTCAGCACCATTCGTGCCCTGGCCGAGGAGAAACGTACCATGGTTATCGTCACGCATGAGATGAGTTTTGCCCGCGACGTTGCGGACCGCGCCATTTTTATGGACCAGGGACGTATTGTCGAGCAGGGCGACGCGAAAGCGTTGTTCAGTAACCCTCAGCAGCCGCGAACCCGTCAGTTCCTCGATAAATTCCTTAATCAGTAATTCCACTGCCTTCTCCGGAAGGCAGTTTTATCCCTCCCGTACGCCTGTTTTAACGCAGCAATGGACTGCTTTTTCCTGAGTGTGCGGCGCAATATCATAACTATTTATTTAGCCGTTAAACCTTTTGGCACATCTGACAAATCTTTTCTTTTCATCGGATATTAAATGGCTTTTACTGATGCCACTTTCTCTTATTTGTATTTTAGCGATCATCAGGGAATATTATCGTTTTCTTTGAGTGAGGTGGCGGTAATAAGCGTATCGCTTCGCCAATTAATAAGTGTAAGGAAACGTTCAGTCAGGTAAATAACTGTAGCAGCAGGGCCACTCTGCGGCTTTTAAGAGTTTCGCTACATTCAACTTCAGCTCATTGGCGAATAATCGCTGGATAACCATAAAAGCAAAGCTGCTTTCCTCGCTTTTACATTCCAGCATTCTGACCTACACAGCAGGAGTTATTAATGAGCCAGACGAAGTCAGATCAGATATTATGGGTAGATACCCTTAAGGGCGCCTGCATATTGCTGGTGGTCCTGTACCACACGGTTTTACCCGGCTTTGAAGGAACCATGAAATATCTCACTGCCGGATGGATTCCTGCCGAAATATGGATACAGTTTAATACGGTATTGTCGCCGCTGCGTATGCCTGCCTTTTTCTTTGTTTCAGGATTGCTGGCGACGAATGGCATTATTAACCGGCCCTGGAAACAGGTGTTTACCAGTCGTATCACCAATCTCTTTTATCTCTATATTCTATGGGGCTTTATTCAGTGGTGGTCCATCATAGGCATCTCTACTGAAATTACCGGCCAGCGCATTTCCCAGAATCTCAATGCTGCCTATGCGGGTTCACTATTCGAGTTCCTGAAACTGACCTTTATGGCCATGAGTACATCATGGTATTTGTATGGGCTGGGGCTCTATTTCCTCTGTGCCAAAGTTTTTCGTCAATATAAGCTGGCCCTGGTATTGGTGGCGATCCTGCTGAATTATCTGGCGGTGGAAAAAGTGATTCCGTTCTGGGGTCCCCAGAGTCTGGCCCAATATTTCCTGTTCTTCCTGTTAGGTGCGTTCTGGAGTCAGACCATGCTGCGCCTGAGTGAGTGGCGGCGCGAGAATCTGATGCCCTGGGCGCTACTGGCAGCGGTCGCGGGGATTCATGTGATTTTCGGTCTGGATAAGAGTCTGTTCCTGTGCGTACTGGCTGTGTTGTTCAGTATTGCCGCGTGCCGCTGGCTGAATCAGCATTTCAGCATGCGCTATCTCAACTGGGTTGGCCGCAATACACTGCAGATTTACGTTATCCATCGTATCTTCATCGAGTTCTTTGGTATGTCTGCGATTCTGTTCGCGCAGCGTCATCATCTGTTTGAGCAGGCGTGGTTTTCGTTTCTCTGGGCTTGCTTCTATCCGGTGGCGATAGTCGGTCTGTGTTCGCTCTGCTCGGTGGCAATCTGGTCGCTGACCAACCGCGGCGTGGGGCAGTCGCTGTTTGTATTTCCGACACTGGTTAAGCGGGCGCATGGGAGGGGGTGAGGTTTGCGCCTTGCAGCGGGCTGCGCGGTAGCTTCCACCCGGAAGCGGGCAGGGTACGCTTTGCAGCGGGCTGACACTGAGCGGGTTACGCCCGCCAGGCGGTGGGGAGTTTCAGGTTGCCCGTGCAGGCGGACGCGTTAAGGGGCGAACGCCCGCCCCTTAACAATCCCGGCGTCCGGCAGCCTTCGCGCCCCGCGTTGCGGGGTGCCATCGTCACGCCCTTCGGCCTGCGGACCGTACGGACGCGCCATCCGTGGCGCGTTCCGTCCTTTCGCCGACGTCCTGTCGGCTCCTCCTTGCCTCCGGTTATTCCTCAGCGCTTCGGATGCCTCTGGTAAACCCCTGCCGGTGGGATTTTTGCCCGGTTCGGGGATTAAGGCCGCTGAAAGTGGGGGGGAAGGGGCTGGCTGGTTTCGCTTTGCAGCGGGCTGACACTGAGCGGGTTACGCCCGCCAGGCGGTGGGGAGTTTCAGGTTGCCCGTGCAGGCGGACGCGTTAAGGGGCGAACGCCCGCCCCTTAACAATCCCGGCGTCCGGCAGCCTTCGCGCCCCGCGTTGCGGGGTGCCTTCGTCACGCCCTTCGGCCTGCGGACCGTCCGGACGCGCCATCCCTGGTGCGTTCCGTCCTTTCGCCGACGTCCTGTCGGCTCATCCTTGCCTCCGGTTGTTCCTCAGCGCTTCGGATGCCTCTGGTAAACCCCTGCCGGTGGGATTTTTGCCCGGTTCGGGGATTAAGGCCGCTGAAAGTGGGGGGAAGGGGCTGGCTGGTTTCGCTTTGCAGCGGGCTGACACTGAGCGGGTTACGCCCGCCAGGCGGTGGGGTGTTTCAGTTTGTCCGTGCAGGCGGACGCGTTAAGGGGCGTACGCCCGCCCCTTAACAATCCCGGCGTCCGGCAGCCTGCGCGCCCCGCGTTGCGGGGTACCTTCGTCACGCCCTGCGGCCCGCGGACCGTCCGGACGCGCCCTCCCTGGCGCGTTCCGTCCTTTCGCCGACGTCCTGTCGGCTCATCCTTGCCTCCGGTTGCTCCTCAGCGCTTCGGATGCCTCAGGTAAACCCCCGCCTTTAATATCCTGGTTTTTATCGGACGTAGCGTTGTCTGGTAATTTGAAAGCCAAAGCTAATTTTGAAAGCTATCAGCGGCAATGCATCAACATTAAAAAGAAGAGCCAACAGAGGATGGTGTGAAAGGCCACTCTTCCTGCCCGCCAGAGAGCCGCAGATAACCCTCCGGACTTACAGGGACGACGTACCCAACACAAAAAGAAGAGATAAAAAGTAGATAGGGTGGAAGGCCATTCTTCCTGCCCGGCAGAGAGACACAGATAATCCTCCGGACTTACAGCGACGACGTACCCAACACAAAAAGAAGAGATAAAAGCGGGGAAGGGAGGCCGTCAGAGCCGCTGAGCGGATGAGGGATTTCAGGACGAGCGGCAGGGATGCCGCGAAGAGGCGGGTTCGCGCCAGGGATGGCGCGTCCCGCCGGTCCGTAAGAAATCCGGAAGAAGCGAAGGGACCGCGAAGCGGCGGTGAAGCAGGCCGGAGCCCGGGGTCAAGGGGGCGCGGCGACTGGCGCCCCCTTGTTGGTCGCCTGCAGAGGCGTAACTGAAACTGGCCAGCTCACCAGGCGAACGAAACCTTCTCATAGCTCGTTCGCGCAGCGAACCCCCCAGCACCTGTGTGCACCCAAGCCCCTTCGCGCAGCGAACCCCCCAGCACCTGTGTGCACCCAAGCCCCTTCGCGCAGCGAACCCCCCTTAAGCTTCAGCGCTACCCAATCGTCATCAGACTCGCATTACCGCCCGCCGCGGCAGTATTCACACTCAGCGAACGCTCAATTAACAGACGTTCCAGCAGCAGATTGGTCTCGCCGCGGGCAAAGCCCTGTACCGAGACAATCGCGCCGTCACGCGCCGCAATCTGTTCGCACAGGGTGCGCAGCTGATCGGCATCGCCGTGATAGATCACCGCATCAAACTCCGACGCTAATGGGTCACGCGCCAGCGTGATACGCGCTTTCACGGCGTCAGGCAGTGCCGCCCGCAGGGTGCGATGCAGCTCATCATCTGCCCACAGCGCTTTACTGCCCACGCTGGTGACCGCAGCCAGCTGGACTAACGCATCCTGCTCGTTGTCAGCCAGACAGATCACCTGGTCACGCGGCAACAGCGAGAAAGTGTTACGTTCGCCGGTCGGGCCAGGCAACAGGCGGACCACGCCCGCCTGGGCCAGCTCGCCATAGTGCTGGCAGAGTTTAGCCAGCTCAGGCTTATCTTTAGCCCAGTTGCTGAGTGCCTGATGCGGTGCCAGCAAAGAGTGACGGAGCGTGCTGTCCGCCGGGCGCTCGGCATCCTGACGATCAAAGGTCAGACGCAGTGCGCTATCCGGGCGATGGGCCAGCAAGCGATAAAGATAGAGTGGGCCACCCGCTTTCGGACCGGTTCCGGATAAGCCTTCACCGCCAAACGGCTGAACGCCGACCACGGCGCCGACCATGTTGCGGTTAACGTAAAGGTTCCCGACCCGGGCGTTCGCCGTCACCTGCGCGATGGTTTCGTCGATGCGCGTATGCACGCCCAGCGTCAGGCCATAGCCGGAGGCGTTGATCTGATTAACCAGCTGCGGCAGGTTGTTGCGGGTAAAGCGCACGACGTGCAGCACCGGCCCAAAAATCTCTTTATCCAGATCGCTAACCTGATTCAGCTCAATCAGCGTCGGTTTCACAAAGGTGCCGCTATTCCACTCTTTGCTGTCCTGCGGGTTATCCTGCACCGCCTGATACACCGTGAAGCCCTTGTTACGCATCGCCTGAATATGACGGTCGATATTGGCTTTGGCTTCGGCATCAATCACCGGACCGATATCGGTTGAGAAGCGTTCCGGGTTGCCCATGCGGCACTCCGCCATCGCGCCACGCAGCATCTTCAGCGTATGGTCGGCGACATCTTCCTGAATACAGAGCAGACGCAGGGCAGAGCAGCGCTGTCCGGCACTGTCGAAGGCCGAGGCGACGATATCGATCACCACCTGCTCAGTCAGCGCGGAAGAGTCGACGATCATCGCATTCATCCCGCCGGTTTCCGCAATGAGCGGCACCGGACGACCATGTTGATCAAGGCGACCGGCAAGATTGCGCTGCAGCAGGGTTGCCACGGCAGTCGAGCCGGTAAACATCACGCCGCGAATCCGATCGTCTCCGGTCAACTGTGCACCGACCGTTTCGCCCTGGCCTGGCAGCAGTTGCAGCACGCCTGGCGGCACACCCGCATCCAGCAGGATCTGAACTGCCTGCGCGGCAATCAGTGGGGTTTGCTCAGCCGGTTTTGCCAGCACGCTGTTGCCAGCTGCCAGTGCAGCTGCAATCTGACCCGTGAAAATCGCCAGCGGGAAGTTCCACGGACTGATACAGACCACCGGGCCAAGTGGACGATGCGTTTCGTTGTCGAAATCGTCCCGCACCATACCGGCGTAGTAATAGAGGAAATCAACGGCTTCACGGACTTCCGCGATAGCGTTGTTATAAGTCTTGCCCGCTTCACGCACCAGGATACCAATCAGCTGTTGCATCTGGCCTTCCATCTGCTGTGCAGCGCGTTCCAGAATCGCAGCACGCTCCTGCGGTGGCGTGGCAAACCAGATCGGTCCGCTGTTCACGGCGGCATCCAGTGCCACAGAGACCTCCTGCTCAGTAGCTTCGCGAACCTGACCAACACGGTCGCCCGGTGCGGCCGGGTTAAGGATATCGCGCAACTCGCCAGCACCCGCTTCACCCTCAATAATCGGCTCGGCCAGACAGGGCTGTGCGGCGCTGCTCAGCAGGGCGCTGGACAGTGAGGCAAGACGATGTTCGTTGGCCATATCCAGACCCGTAGAGTTAACGCGGTTATCGCCATACAGTTCGCGCGGCAGAGGGATCTTCGGATGTGGCAGGCCAATGGCGCCTTCGCTGGCACCCAGTTTCTCGACGGCAGTCACCGGATCGGCTACCAGCTCATCGATCGGCAGCGAAGTATCAGCAATACGGTTAACAAAGGAGGTGTTGGCCCCGTTTTCTAACAGGCGACGAACCAGATAGGCCAGCAGGGTTTCATGGGTGCCCACCGGCGCATAGATACGGCAGGGACGATTAAGCTTGCCGTCCGCCACTTTGCCGACCACCTGCTCATACAGTGGTTCGCCCATGCCGTGCAGGCACTGGAACTCATACTGGCCCGGATAGTAGTTATTGCCCGCCAGTTGATAAATTGCCGCCAGAGTGTGCGCGTTGTGCGTCGCGAACTGCGGATAGATCAGGCTTGGCACCGCCAGCAGTTTGCGGGCACAGGCCATGTAAGAGATATCGGTGTAAACCTTGCGGGTATAAACCGGGTAGCCCTCCAGGCCTTCCATCTGGGCGCGCTTGATTTCGCTGTCCCAGTACGCGCCTTTCACCAGACGGATCATCAGGCGACGGCGGCTGCGCTGTGCCAGATCAATCAGCTCATCAATGACAAACGGACAGCGTTTCATGTAGGCCTGAATCACAAACCCGATGCCGTTCCAGCCTTCCAGCTCTGGCTCGAAACAGAGTTTTTCCAGCATATCGAGTGACAGTTCCAGCCGATCGGCTTCTTCTGCGTCGATATTGATGCCGATGTCATAAGAGCGGGCCAGCAGCGTCAGTGATTTCAGAATAGGGTAGAGCTCTTCCATCACACGCTCATACTGCGCGCGGCTGTAGCGGGGATGCAATGCGGAGAGCTTGATGGAGATGCCGGGTCCTTCATAAATGCCACGTCCATTCGACGCTTTACCAATGGCATGGATCGCCTGCTGATAAGAGAGCAGATAGGCTTTGGCATCGCCTGCAGTAAGTGCCGCTTCGCCCAGCATATCGTAAGAGTAGCGGAAACCTTTCTCTTCCAGCTTGCGGGCGTTAGCCAGCGCTTCGGCAATGGTTTCACCGGTAACGAACTGCTCACCCATCAGACGCATCGCCATATCCACGCCTTTGCGGATCAGTGGCTCGCCACCCTTACCAATAATGCGGTTAAGCGAGCTGGAGAGGTTCGACTCATTGTGGGTCGAAACCAGGCGGCCGGTAAACAGCAGGCCCCAGGTCGCTGCATTGACAAACATTGAGGAGCTGCGTCCCAGATGTGACTGCCAGTTGCCATTGCTGATTTTGTCGCGAATCAGCGCATCGCGCGTGGGCTTGTCAGGAATACGCAGCAGCGCTTCAGCCAGGCACATCAGCGCTACGCCTTCATGTGAGGAGAGAGAGAACTCCTGCAGCAGACTTTGCACCATGCCAGCGCGTCCGGTTGCCCCTTTCTGGTGCCGCAGCTTGTCGGCGAGCTGATAAGCCAACTGATGGGTTTTCTCTGCCAGCGCTGCCGGCAAGCGGGCCTGCTCCAGCATCATGGGTACTGCATCAGTCTCCGGACGACGCCAGGCGGCGGTCACCGCTGAACGGGTCACTGACTGAGGTAAAATCTGCTCTGCGAAGTCAAGGAACGGCTGGTGCGACTCCTCTGGCTGGGTGTCATCGGACTCCGCGACCGCCAGGGCAGAAAGCGGGATCTCCGGCACGGCGTCGCCGCTTTCAAGCTGGCCCAGGTAGTTAAAGATCGCCTGTTTAATCAGCCAGTGTGGCGTGCGATCAATCCGCTGTGCAGCCAGTTTGATGCGCTCACGTGTTGCGTCATCCAGTTTTACACCCATGGTGGTTGTAGCCATGACTCCAGAGCTCCTTGTAGTGGTTCGGTACGGCGTTGGCTGCACTATCACTTAAGTTGCAACTTTGTGCAACCGTGTTAAATGTGAGCCAGTTAACACCCTTTAAATGAGGCCGATTGTTAAATTTCTCAAAGCGGCATGGATATTGCTGCAAGATCCTGGCCAGGTTGGCAACCCTGATAAAAAGCGGTTTTATGGCGGGTAATTCCGTGGTGCAACCGGATAACTGTGAGCGAGTGCAACCTATCAGCACGTTTTCACAAACGGTTAGTGAAATCACTGTAACGCCTGTGTTAAATCCATTGTGCGCGCCACGCCTTTCCGGCAGGATACCGCGCCGCTGGGAAATGACTGACGCCCTGACGAAAAAATCGGCCCGCTTTGCCCCGTTCCGGCTGGCGGGTAGCTGGCGATTTCTCTGGGATATCAAATAATAAGTGGAGAGACAGATGAGTGTAAGTACACCAATGCTGGTGACCTTTGTGATTTATATTCTTGGGATGGTGTTGATTGGTTTTATAGCCTGGCGCTCAACCAAAAACTTCGATGATTACATCCTCGGTGGCCGCAGCCTGGGTAGCGTGGTCACGGCACTCTCTGCCGGTGCCTCCGATATGAGCGGCTGGCTGCTGATGGGATTACCCGGTGCCATTTTCATCTCCGGTATCTCTGAAAGCTGGATTGCAATTGGCCTGACCATCGGTGCCTGGCTGAACTGGAAAATCGTGGCAGGTCGCCTGCGGGTCCAGACCGAGCATCATGACAACGCGCTGACGTTGCCGGACTTCTTCACCAGCCGCTTTGAAGACCACAGTAAAATCCTGCGTGTCATTTCTGCTCTTGTGATCCTGGTGTTCTTTACTATCTATTGCGCCTCGGGCGTGGTGGCCGGTGCGCGTCTGTTTGAAAGCACCTTTGGTATGGGCTACGAGACTGCCCTGTGGGCGGGTGCAGCAGCGACGATCCTCTATACGCTGGTGGGTGGGTTCCTGGCGGTAAGCTGGACCGATACCGTTCAGGCGAGCCTGATGATTTTTGCGCTCATCCTGACGCCGGTGTTTGTGATTATCGCGGTCGGCGGCTGGTCTGATTCCATGGCAGTGATTGAAGCGAAAAGCCTGGAAAACCTCGACATGCTCAAGGGGCTGAACTTCGTGGCGGTCATCTCGCTGCTTGGCTGGGGTCTGGGCTACTTCGGGCAGCCTCATATCCTGGCGCGTTTTATGGCGGCAGATTCTCATCGCTCAATCCGTACCGCACGTCGCATCGGTATGACGTGGATGGTGCTCTGTCTGGCGGGCGCTGTGGCGGTGGGCTTCTTTGGTATCGCCTACTTCCAGAACAACCCGACGCTGGCAACGGGCGTTAATGATAATGCTGAGCGCGTCTTTATTGAGCTGGCGCGTATTCTGTTCAACCCATGGATTGCGGGAATTCTGCTGTCAGCGATTCTGGCCGCCGTGATGTCAACGCTGAGCTGTCAGCTGCTGGTCTGCTCCAGTGCCCTGACTGAAGATCTCTACAAAGGTTTTCTGCGTAAAAATGCCAGCCAGAAAGAGCTGGTGTGGGTAGGGCGTCTGATGGTGCTGCTGGTGGCACTGATTGCCATTGCACTGGCGTCTAATCCGGAAAACCGCGTGCTGGGCCTGGTGAGCTACGCCTGGGCGGGCTTCGGTGCTGCGTTTGGTCCGGTCGTGCTGTTTGGCGTCTGCTGGAAGCGCATGAACCGCAACGGTGCGCTGGCGGGTATGATTATCGGTGCGCTGACCGTGCTGGTGTGGAAACAGTATGGCTGGCTGGGACTGTATGAAATCATCCCTGGCTTCATCTTTGCCAGCATTGCGATCGTGGTCTTCAGCCTGATGGGACGTGAACCTTCAGCAGAAGCGCAACAGCGCTTTGTCGCTGCAGAAGCAGAATTCCAGACCAAATAAGCGAAGCGTTAATCCTCAAGGCCCGTCCCGAAAGGGGCGGGCTTTTTTGTTACAAAGATAAATCACCTAAAGATGAAATTATCTCCGCCAGTAACTTGTTTTTTTCGCAGCGATAATGATAATCGGTATCGTTTAGACTTTACCTGATTTTACTCTTTATTGACGCTGCTTAACATTCAAGAGGTTGGCGATGTTTGTTCCTTTTCTCATCATGCTGCGTGAAGGGCTTGAAGCCGCGCTGATAGTCAGCCTGATAGCCAGCTATCTCAAACGCACCCAGCGCACCCAATGGTTCCCGGCGATGTGGGCGGGCGTGTTTATCGCCGCTGCACTCTGTCTGGGCCTGGGTCTGTTCATCAATGCCACCACCGGTGAATTCCCGCAAAAAGAGCAGGAGCTGTTTGAAGGTATTGTGGCGCTGATTGCGGTCGTCATCCTCACCTCAATGGTTTTCTGGATGCGCAAAGTGGCACGCAATATCCGGGTCGAGCTTGAGCAGGCGGTCGATCAGGCGCTGCACCGCTCCGGCCGTGGCGGTCTGGCGCTGGTGCTGATGGTATTTCTGGCCGTGGCACGTGAAGGGCTGGAGTCTGTCTTCTTCCTGCTGGCCGCCTTTACTCAGGATGTCGGTTATGCGCCGCCGATTGGCGCGGTGCTGGGGCTGGCAACGGCGGTGGTGCTGGGCATGCTGCTCTACTGGGGCGGTATCCGCCTGAATATGGCGCACTTTTTCCGCTGGACCAGCGTGTTCATTTTATTTGTTGCGGCGGGCCTGGCGGCGGGGGCAATTCGTGCGTTCCACGAAGCGGGCCTCTGGAATCGCTTTCAGGATGTGGCGTTCGACCTCAGTAGTACTTTATCGACCCATTCGCTGTTCGGCACCCTGCTGGAAGGGATTCTGGGATATCAGGAGGCCCCAAGCGTGAGTGAAGTGACCGTTTACTTCGTCTACCTGATCCCCGCGCTAATTTTGTTCTTTATGCCTGCGCGTCCTGCTGCGTCGGCCACGGTGTAATCAGACATTTAACAGGCGCGCCCGCCGCGCCGGCAACTTAACAGGGAATATCGAGATGACAATGCGTTTCCGCCGCAAGGCACTGCTGCTTCCTCTGCTGGCGATCTCCGCTTCGGCCGCGGCCGCGGTTCCTCAGGTTACCGTTAGCGTCAACGACAAGCAGTGTGAGCCGATGAGCTTAACGGTCAAGGCCGGCAAGACTCAGTTCCTGATCAAAAACAACAGCCAGAAAGCGCTGGAGTGGGAAATCCTCAAAGGCGTGCTGGTGGTTGAAGAGCGTGAGAACATCGCGCCAGGCTTCAGTCAGAAGCTGACCGCCAATCTGGAAGCAGGCGAATATGAGATGACCTGTGGTCTGCTGAGCAATCCTAAAGGCAAGCTGATTGTTGAGGCGGGCGAGGGCACGGCGAAAAGCACCACGTCCGCGCGTATGCAGTTAGAAGGCCCGATCACCGCCTATAAAGCGTATGTGACGGATCAGGTGAATCAGCTGGTCAGTAACACCCAGGCGTTTACTGACGCTGTTAAAGCGGGTGATGTGGAAAAAGCCAAAACGCTGTTTGCGCCGACCCGTCAGTATTATGAGCGCATTGAGCCGATTGCTGAGCTTTTCTCCGATCTCGACGGCAGCATTGATGCCCGTGAAGATGACTACGAGAAGAAGGCAGCCGATCCTAAGTTCACCGGTTTCCACCGTCTGGAAAAAGCCCTGTTTGCGGATAACAGCACCAAAGGCATGGCGGACTACGCGGATAAGCTGAATAAAGATGTGAAAGATTTGCAGGTGCGCATCAGCGAACTGGCCTTCCCGCCAGCTAAAGTGGTTGGCGGCGCGGCCGGTCTGATTGAAGAAGTGGCCTCCAGCAAAATCTCCGGTGAGGAAGATCGCTACAGTCGTACCGACCTGTGGGACTTCCAGGCCAACATTGATGGCGCGCAGAAAATTGTTGAGCTGCTACGCCCGATGGTGAGCAAAGCGAACCCGCAGTTGCAGGCTAAGGTTGACGCTAACTTCAAAAAAGTCGATGCAATCCTGAGCAAGTACCGCACCAAAACCGGTTTTGAATCCTATGAGAAACTGACCAGCGCCGACCGTAACGCGCTGAAAGGACCGATCACCGCGCTGGCGGAAGATCTTTCGTTACTTCGTGGCACTTTGGGTCTGGATTAATCATGAGTCGTAAGGAAGATGACGCGCAGCCTGCGCGTCGTCGTTTACTGAAAGGTTTGGGTCTGCTGGGCGGCGCGGCGGCGATCGGCGGCGGTTGTCCGTTCCACGCCGCTGCTGCGGACAGCTTTTCGCCGGGTACGGTAACGCCGCAGGCGCGACAGCAGAGGCAGCCGTTTTACGGTCCACATCAGGCGGGCATCACGACGCCCCAGCAGGCATCGATGATGCTGGTGGCATTTGATCTGCTCAGTAGTGATAAAGCGGAGCTGAAGCGTCTGTTCCAGCTACTGACCCAGCGTATCGCCTTTCTCACCACGGGAGGGCCGGCACCTGCGGTGACTAATCCGCAACTGCCGCCAATGGATTCCGGCATTCTTGGGGCGACTATCGCGCCTGATAATCTGACAATTACTGTGTCGGTCGGCCATTCGCTGTTTGATGAACGCTTCGGTTTAGCGCCTCACAAGCCGAAAAAATTGCAGCCGATGACGCGCTTCCCCAATGATTCGCTTGATGCCAGTCAGTGTCATGGCGATCTGCTGCTGCAGATTTGTGCTAACACGCAGGATACGGTGATTCATGCTCTGCGTGACATCATCAAGCATACGCCTGACCTGCTGGGTGTACGCTGGCGACGCGAAGGTTTTATCTCGGACCACGCGGCACGCAGTCAGGGGCAGGAGACGCCGATCAATCTGCTGGGTTTTAAAGATGGCACCGCCAACCCGGATACGCACAATCCTGCTCTTATGAACCAGTTGCTGTGGGTGACCGCCGATCAGGATGAGCCTGTCTGGGCGCGCAATGGCAGCTATCAGGCAGTACGACTTATTCGCTTTCACGTTGAAATGTGGGACCGCACCCCACTGGGTGAGCAGCAGACTATCTTTGGTCGCGAGAAGCTGAGCGGCGCGCCACTGGGCATGCAGCATGAACATGACGTGCCGGATTACGCGCGTGATCCGGATGGTGAGGTCATTGCACTGGATGCGCACATTCGTCTTGCGAACCCCCGCACACCTGAGACCGCCAGTAGCCTGATGCTGCGACGTGGCTACAGCTACTCTGCGGGTATCTCTGCATCCGGGCAGCTTGAGATGGGATTATTGTTCGTCTGCTACCAGCACGATCTGGAGCGTGGTTTTCTCACGGTGCAGCAGCGTCTCAACGGTGAAGCGCTGGAAGAATATATCCGTCCTTTTGGCGGTGGTTACTTTTTCGCTTTACCCGGAGTTGCCGACGCCAGCCATTATTTAGGACAGTCGCTACTGGAGACTTGATTAATTTTTGAACAACGCGGGCGGGCCTGTCTCATGCCGCCCGCGGTTTACCACTTTCAGGTATTATTGGCTAAGTTTTTACTGAGATTTACCGGGTGCCGGGTGTTTATAAAATATGGTAATTGACTGAAATGTAGAGATTTTACATTTTGCCTTAAAAGAAATACTTACCCGCGATTAGCAATTCCTTTGCCAGCAGGTAAAATTACTGTTGCAAAGGCCCAACAAAATGGTGCAATTTATTAAACAGGCGTAATCGTATGTGTTGATGTATCACACTGGAGTTCGCGAATGGGTCGAGTCTTTAATGGAAAGTCACTGTCACTAAATAAATTGCGCCTGACCGCGAGGGCAATTCTGCCTCGTTATTTCTCCCTTCCTTCAACCATTTCTTTTGTCTTATCGCATCCTGTTTTATCCGGTGTTCAGCCACGTCATTGTGTTGCTGCATACCCATTATCCTGTCCTGTCATGGCTCTAAAGGAAGCCAACTGAAACCTCTAAAGCGTTCACGTAATCGCAACGGGTCAACGACCTCGCGCGGGAAATGAAACCAACTGAAAGGTGCCACTATGGGAAGACAGAAAGCAGTGATCAAAGCGCGTCGTGAAGCAAGAAGAGTGCTTCGCAGTGACTCTCGAAGTCATCGTCAGCGCGAAGAAGAGTCGGTCACTTCGCTGGTGCATATGAGCGGACTGGATGCAATTGGCATGGCGCGTGATACGCGTGACCGGTTACCGATTGAGGCCCGTAATGAAGCTCAGGCGCACTATCTTAATGCCATAGGAACGAAACAGCTGATCTTCGCAACCGGTGAAGCCGGATGCGGTAAAACCTGGATCAGTGCTGCGAAAGCAGCTGAGGCCCTGATTAATAAGGATATCGACAGGATTATCGTTACGCGCCCGGTACTACAGGCTGATGAGGATCTGGGTTTCCTGCCCGGTGATATTTCTGAGAAATTCGCCCCTTATTTCCGCCCGGTTTATGACATTCTGGTTAAACGTCTTGGCGCATCATTTATGCAATATTGTCTGCGTCCGGAAATTGCCAAGGTAGAGATTGCGCCTTTCGCCTACATGCGAGGCCGCACCTTTGAAAATGCTGTGGTGATTCTGGATGAGGCGCAGAACGTGACCGCCGCGCAGATGAAAATGTTCCTGACCCGACTGGGCGAAAACGTCACAGTCATTGTTAACGGCGATATTACCCAGTGCGACTTGCCCGCTGGGGTGCCTTCCGGTCTCGCGGACGCGCTGGCGCGTTTTGAAGAGGACGAGATGGTTGGCATTGTGCGCTTTGGCAAAGAGGATTGTGTGCGTTCTGCGCTGTGTCAGCGCACCCTGCACGCGTATAGCTAGCGTTTGATTGAGTAGAAGTGTAGCGCCCAAACCCGGCTTCGGCCGGGTTTTCTTTTCAGGCAATCCCTCAACAGAATTCATTCTCATCTAATAAGTGATTTCACTCTCATTTTCCCATGAAACCGGTTGCATGAAATATCTCGCAGGATACCGTGAAACCGGTTGCATGGCAGGTTTCCAGATTGCCATGCAAATATTTTCACTTTTTCAGACGGTGTAGTCAGTGACAATGAAAGGGAAAAAATATGACAGGCATCAGGGATTACAATAAGTTAGCAAGCGATATTCTTCATGAAGTTGGTGGGCAAGAGAATATCCAAAGTTTTACCCGCTGCGCCACGCGTTTAAGGCTGGTGCTTGTTAAAACGCCCGCTGAGGCGAAGCGTAACGTGCAACGTCTGTCAGGTGTCATTGCCGTAGTTGAGAGTGGCGGGCAGTTTCAGGTTGTGATCGGTACCCATGTCGCCGATGTGTTTAATGCAATGTCCGGCCTGGTTAAAGAGACAGGAACACCGAAACAGCTGGGAAAAACACGCAAACTGGATGCGGTCATTGCCACGATGTCGGCGGTATTTGCGCCTATTGTTTATATTCTTGCAGCGGCAGGTATCCTTCAGGGACTGCTGATTGTTCTGGGTTTGATTAATGTTGATATTAAAACAACCGGTACATTTGCTGTACTCAACTTCATGTCCTGGACGCCGTTTGCTTTTTTGCCCGTATTTATCGCGATTACGGCCGCACGGCATTTTAAATGTAACCCGTTTATTGCTGTCCTGTGTTGTTGTGCGTTAATTAGTCCGGACTGGACTTCGCTGGCAGCGCGCATTGCCGGGGGAGAAAGCATCAATTTCCTTTTCTTCCCGCTTTCTGAAACAGTTTATACCTCTTCAGTTTTACCTCCCTTGTTTCTGGTTTGGGCACTCTCCTGGCTTGAACATCGTGTAGTCAGGTGGTTACCAGAGGTCATCAGTCCGCTTTTTACCCCATTAATCTGCTTTGTGGTGATTGTGCCGCTGACTCTGATCGTTATTGGTCCGATTACCACATGGGCGGCTTTGGCGGTAGCAAATGGCTATAACGCATTGTTCCATGCTGCGCCCATGCTGGCCGCCGCGGTAATTGGAGGCATCTGGCAGATAATCGTTATTTTTGGCGTTCATTGGGGTATTACGCCCGTCATTATGGCGAACTTCGATACGCAGGGTCATGACTCCTTCCAGGCTTATCAGACTATCGCGGTTATCGGTCAGATGGCGGCAGTGTTAGGTGTCTTTCTGAAAACCCGCAACGCGCAGTTAAAAGCAACTTCGCTCTCTGCCGGCGTCACCGCTATTTTTGGCATCACTGAGCCGGCGATTTATGGCGTGACATTGCGCTTTAAAAAACCCTTTATCTGTGGCTGTATTGGCGGGGCAATTGGTGCCGTTGTTGCCAGCCTGTTCGGTAGCCTTTACTACGCGTATGCTGCACTGCCGGGTCTGTTTACGCTGGTTAATGCCATCAGTCCTGATGCGCCGATGTCGTTTATTGGTGAGCTTGCAGGTGCGGGTACGACAATAGTGCTGACTATTTTGATGGTGCAGTTTGTAGGCTTCGACGATCCCATCGATGAAGAAGAGTCTGCGCCTCTGGCATCCACCCCGCAGGCAACATCCACAGCGGCGAGTGGTCAGGCGATTGATATTCTTAGCCCGTTAAAAGGAGAGGTCCTCGCGCTGGAAAGTGTTACTGATGAGGTCTTTGCCGGTAAGGTGATGGGTGACGGTATCGCCATTAAGCCGGCCGCGGGAAAAGTGGTGGCACCCTGTAATGCGAGGGTGGAATCCTTGATCGCTTCCCATCATGCCATCGGGTTATTGTGTGATAATGGCGCCGAATTGCTGATCCATGTTGGATTAAATACGGTCGAGTTGCAGGGGCAATATTTCCGACCGTTGGTAAAAGAGGGGGATGTGGTTAAAGCAGGTACGCCACTTCTTGAATTCGACAAAGACTGCATTGAACGTGAAGGCTATGACCTGACAACACCCGTCCTGGTGGTGAATAGCGAAGACTTTATTTTAACAGAATATCAGTCTCAGGGTCCCATCGGGCCAGGGATGCCGCTGATGTCTATGACACAAAGAGAGGGGGCTGGGCGCGCACAGGTTAAATGACCCAGGTTTTAGTCGATACGATTAATGTGTATCTCACTTTACAGCCTGGTTCAGCCTGGGTGGTTTAAGCCATCCAATGATTGAGGTTCCTTAATGGTCACAATACAGGACATCGCCAGGGTGGCTGGTGTATCAAAAGCCACCGTATCGCGTGCGTTAAGTGGCAAGGTTTTTGTGCGCGAAGAGGTGAAAGCCAGAATTATGCAGGCTGTAGCTGATACGGGTTATCGACCTAATCTGCTGGCACGAAACCTTTCTACTAATAAAACGCATTCGATTGGGCTGGTTATCACTAACGGATTGTACAACGGGCCGTTTTTTTCAAGCCTGGTTTATCAGGCGGCAACGCTCAGCGAGAAACAAAACCGTCAGCTGGTGCTCGCGGACGGTAAACACAGTGCTCAGGACGAGCGCAATGCGATTGACTTACTTATTGAGCTCCGTTGCGAAGCGATTATGCTTTACCCCAAGTATCTTTCAGTCAGTGAGCTGGATGATATTGTCGATAAAATTCAGACGCCGATAGTGGTCATTAATCGTGAACTCATCAGAAATCGACGCCACTGTGTGTTCACCGACCATCAGCGCAGTAGTGAAGAGATGATGGCGCATCTGTTGGCGCATGGGCATACCCGGATTGCGTTTATATCGGGATGCAATGATTCACCGACAGGTGAGCGTCGTTTACAGGGCTATCGTAATGCACTACTGAACGCGGGGATCGAGCCGGATCCGCAATTAGTGGTGCAGGGTAGCTGGAGCACGGAGAGTGGATACGACGCCGGACTCCAGCTATTAGCGCGCAATATTCCGTTCACCTGCGTGCTGGCGGCCAATGACGACATGGCCATTGGTGTGGCAAAAGCGTTTCAGGACGCGGGTAAAACTATACCTGGCGATATTTCACTTGCCGGGTTTGATGACTCAGTGATTGGAAAGTATTACACACCCTCTCTAACGACTGTTCGTGTGCCTATTGATGAAATGATACAGGATGCGATTAAGATTTTATTGCATCCCGATGAGAGCGTCCCGTCTTCTCATCAGGGAACGCTGGTAAGCCGGGATTCAGTGGCGCCGCAGGCTGTGGCGGTGTGATGCTGGTGGCAGGCGCCAGGACTTGTGTCTGCCATGCGTTAATTTAAGGCTGTGACTGTGCATTTAAAGGTGTGCGGCTCTCACAATAACCGTCATTCAGGCTCTTCTTCAGAATGTGGCGGTGAGAGGAGGATTGATTCGCTGCGCTCACCCTTCGGGCAGCGTCGCAGGCTCCGCTGTCCAGCGGGCATGGCCCGTTGTCGAACCCCGGCGGGGGTTCTCATACCCCTCTCTCAGTGCAATATGCAAAAAAAAGCCTGAACAAACGTTCAGGCTCTTCTTCAGAATGTGGCGGTGAGAGGGGGATTGATTCGCTGCGCTCACACTTCGGGCAGCGTCGCAGGCTCCGCTGTCCAGCGGGCATGGCCCGTTGTCGAACCCCGGCGGGGGTTCTCATACCCCTCTCTCAGTGCAATATGCAAAAAAAAAGCCTGAACAAACGTTCAGGCTCTTCTTCAGAATGTGGCGGTGAGAGGGGGATTCGAACCCCCGATACGTTGCCGTATACACACTTTCCAGGCGTGCTCCTTCAGCCACTCGGACACCTCACCACATTTACTTCGCCGACCGCGCTGGGTCAACGGGGCGGTACTATAGGGAGTCGGCTGAAAAGGGTCAAGCACTATTTTTCTCTTTTGATCTATTCGCTTAAGCTCTGAACGAATCGATTTACTGCGACATAAAACCGGGGATTTATGTCGCATATTTTGCTTCGTTAAAGGCTAAATCAGCTCTTCACCCGATTCGCGAAACTTTTGCGCAGTTTCTGCAGCTTCGGTGGGATTACCGCCATGCAGTAGCCGTTGCGCTGGCCCGCGCCTTCCCAGTAATCCTGATGATAGGCCTCGGCAGGGTACCACTCTTTCAGCGGCTCAATGGTGGTTACCACCGGCACATCATGGTCAGCCTGAGCACGGGCAATGGCGGCGCGCGCTTCTGCTTCCTGTTCTGCGTTGGCCGGGAAGATCGCCGAGCGATACTGGGTGCCGATATCATTGCCCTGACGGTTAAGCTGGGTCGGATCATGCGTCACAAAGCTGATATCCAGAAGATCGCCGTAGGTCACTTTCTCCGGGTCAAAGCCAATGCGGATGGCTTCTGCATGACCGGTTGCACCACTGCAGACCTGCTCATAAGTCGGATTAGGACGGGCACCACCGGTATAGCCACTTTCAACCGACTCTACGCCGATCACATCTTTAAACACCGCTTCGGTACACCAGAAACAGCCGCCGGCGATAACTGCATATTCGATAGCCATAATAATTTACTCCTGTCAGGTCGAAAGAAGTGAATGGGGGCGCGACAGACCGCTTTCAACTAGATCAGCATCTCCGGTTTAAAATCTCTGCTCCTGTCCACTATTTTCTCGCTCATCACGCTGAACCGGCCCTCGCCGGTATAGTGCAGAGTCGTGGGATATTCCGGCTGCTCAGCAACATGGGCTTTCACGATCTCAAAAATAAACAGGTTGTAGTTAGCGACCATCGAATCGTCATAGAGCTGACACTCAAAGCTGGCAAAGCATTCGGCAATCATCGGCGCGCCCACGACCTGAGCCGGTTCAGGCGTGAGGCCAAAAGCCTCGAACTTATCCAGCTGGTCTCCGTGGCTGTTGCCAATCCCTACAACTTCATCAATCAGTGAGGCCGAAGGGATATTCAGCACGCATTGACCGCTATTCCGAATCAGCTCATGGCTGTGATTCATGCCGACAATCACGCAGCCGACCAGGGAGGGCGAGAACTCCATCACCGTGTGCCAGCCAAGTGTCATGATGTCATGGTGATCTTTGTACTGTGAACTGAGCAGCAGCACCGGCCCGGGTTCAAGATATTTACGGGCTTTACTGACCGGGAAAGCATATTTGTGCATGCGTTGGCTCATGACATAACTCCTTTAGCGTAAGGGTGCCATTAAGTGTAGAGCACCCGGCGCATAGAGCAGGAGCCTCAATGGTCAGAAATGCGAGGTTGATAGCGGAGGGAAGAGCGGTGACATTTTACTGCAGTATCGCGACCTTAAGGTTTCCTTAATATGCAGTCGCGATACTGCCCGCTCTAAGTGAGGATAATATTATGAAAACTGTACCTGTCTCTCTTCCTGTTACTGCTTCACATCCGATGAGTGAATATGCTGCATTGCTGATTGCCGCAGCCACCGTTGTTCTTTTCCTGTCAGCCTGGTTTACTGCTTAAAATTTAACGACGGCCCGACACCCGCTTCGGTCGCGACGATTCCCCAGGAAAAACTGAAACCGGTGTAGCTGGACGATACGGCTGACAATGCTCAGCCCAAGTCCGATACCGCCGTAACGACTGTCCATGCGGATAAATGCCTTACTCAGCTCGCCACTTTTACTCTCATCGATACCGGGTCCCTCATCTTCCACCACCAACATCAGGTCGGGAGCAGAGAGCAGCTGCACACTGATCGTGCTGTTATCAGGGCTGTAGCGATGAGCATTCTCTACCAGATTACGCAACAACATCTTCAGCAGCGTGGCATCACCGCGCACAAACTGCTCCTGCGGCAAATCAAGCAACAGCGTCTGCTGATGCGCCTCCAGCATGATACTCAGCTCCGCCTCCATCGGCAGGATCACATCTTCGATCAGCCCGACGTTCTGATAGGTACCAGAGGTAAACGACTGCCCGGCACGCGCCAGATTCAGCAACTGCGACACGCTGTGTGTCATTTGATCCAGGCGCTGCACCAGCGGCTGAACTTTGACATCGCTATTACGCTCAATTAATTCCAGATGCAGACGTAATCCCGCCAGCGGCGTACGCAACTCATGCGCCACATCAGCAGTGAACAGCCGCTCGCGCTCGAGGCTGCTGTTCAGACGCGCGACCAGCTGATTGATCGCCTGGGTCACGGCATCGATCTCATGGACCTGACTGTAACAGGCGACAGGCTCGAGATTTTCTTCGCTGCGACTCTCCAGTTCACGCTGTAACTGATAAAGCGGCCGGGTAATCCATTTTACCGCCTGATAGCAAAGCAACAGCGTCAGAGTAATCATGACCAGACTAGGCACCGCCAGGCTGGCTACCGCTTCATGAATTTCACGTTTAACGTGACTGTCCATGTTACGTTTCTGCAACTGCGCTTCCACCAGAAACTGAATCTGCTCTTTACTCTCATGCCATAACCAGATCACGCTGATGATCTGAAAGACCAGCAGAATCAGGCCGATAGCCAGAATGAGGCGAAAGCGCATACTACGGTGATCGAAACCTCTTATCATGTTGCCTCACGAACGCCATCCTGCGTTACCAGCGCATAACCGAAGCCACGCACGGTGCGAATCGCGCTTTTACCAATTTTGTCACGCAGATTATGGATATGTACTTCCAGCGTATTAGTAGAAGGCTCGGTCTCCCAGTTGTAAATATCCTGGTAGAGAATTTCACGGTGCACCGGATTTCCAGCCTTGAGCATCAGCCGTGACAGAATCGCAAACTCTTTAGGTGTCAGATCCAGCAGCACGTCATTAAGCATAATCTGGCGATGGGTCATATCCAGTGCCAGCGCACCCACTCTGACATGACTGTCGCCCTGATTAACATGGCGGCGGATCAATGCGCGGATACGCGCCAGCAGCTCATCCAGCGAAAACGGTTTAATCAGATAGTCGTCAGCACCCGCGTCGAGTCCGGCAATCCGCTCGTTGATGGTGTCGCGCGCGGTCAGAATCAGCACGGGTGTCATCTTCTTCTGGCGACGCAGTCGTATCAGAAAATGCAGGCCATCTTCGTCCGGCAGGCCAAGGTCCAGCACCACCAGACTATAGAGGCCGCTGGCGAAGTGCGCTTCAGCGTCCCGCACGCGCGTCACGCCATCACAGACATAGCCTTCACCTTCCAGCGCCAGTATCAGACCCTGCAACAGCAGAGCATCATCTTCAACAATCAGTATCTTCATTAAGGTTGGCTCCGACACGACGTCAAAATATCATCCGCTGGCACATATTCGTGAGTCGCGGTGCCGGTTAATCCCAGCATGGTTGAAAACAGATTATCCTGTGAAAATTCGTCTGTCGCCGCCAGTTTATTCAGGCAACCGCGATTAACGGCATAGCGTTTCTGATAATCATCGGAAAGCCAGATCAGAAGCGGCACATGTTTCTGGGTGTCCGGTGCAATAGCATAGGGCAGGCCATGCAGGTAAGCCCCATTTTCACCCAGCGATTCGCCATGGTCTGACAGATAGACCAGGCTGGTGGTGAAGCGATCCTGATGCGCACGCAGTACATTAATGGCTTTATCGACAATATGATCCACATTGACCAGCGTATTGTCATAAGTATTGATCAGCTGTTGCTGCGAACAGTCCTGTATCTGATTGGTATCACAGGTCGGTTCAAACTGACGGAACTGCGGCGGATAGCGATGGCTGTAAGTCGGACCATGACTGCCAATGGTGTGCAGCACGATCACCGCATTGCCTTTTAACTGACTGATGTATTCATCCAGACCGTGGAACAGCACGTCGTCATAACACTCACCCTCAATGCACATGCCAGGCAGGTTCAGGCTGGTCATATCCTGATGTGGAACACGATCGCAGGCACCTTTACAGCCGCCATCGTTCTCATTCCACAACACGCTGATCCCGGCACGCTGAATGACATCGAGCAATCCTTCCTGGTGCGCGGCCAGCACATCATCATAATGTGCGCGCGGCATATTAGAGAACATGCAGGGCACGGAAACCGCCGTAGCGGTGCCGCACGAGGTGGTGTGCGGGAAATAGATCACATCATCTTTCGCCAGTAAGGGATTGGTCAGACGGCCATAACCGCCCAGCGAGAAGTTTTGCGCGCGTGAGGTTTCACCCAGCACCAGAATCGTCAGATTCGGCTTGCCGCTGCTGCGGCTGGGCTGCAGGTGGGCATCTTCACCGATACGAATCAGCGGCGCGTTCTGCAGCTGCTCGTGTTTATACCAGGAGAGCGTCGCCGCAATGCTGTTAGAAGGACTAAGCGCTTTAACCAGCTCGCGGTTGTTGCGAAATAGCGAGGCGTAATCTTTATAGAAGAGCAGGGCGACCAGCACGATCAGTGCGGCTGAGAGCAGCACGCTGAGCAGTCGCGCCAGCACGCCGCGCCACCGCTGCTTTTTGATTCGCGGCCAGAACACCAGCAACGCCATCAGCACCCCTGAGCTAAGCAGGGTCACGAGCAGCTTTGGCGTGATCAGCGCAAAAGATTCCGAAGCCGTGGTGTCCATCATGTTGGTGATCATCGAGCGATCGACCACGATGTTATAGGTCTGAATAAAATATTGTGCCGACGCGGAGAGCAGAATAAACAGCACGGCCAGCAGGCGATCCAGCCAGATAAACGAGGCCAGTGTAATCACGATATTAATGACGCTAAAGGCGACCAGCGGCATTGATAAAAACACCAGCGTGGTATGCAGGTCGTTCAGCGGCATTATCGTCAGCACCTGACGGTAATAGGCAATATTAAGGAAAATCGCGATGTAAACCGCAGCCAGAATCAACAACGTAAGGCGGCTGATTAGCGGCCTTTTAAGGGTTAACGCCATGTGAGCAGGAACCAAAGTAATAAAAGTGTCACGAGAATGCACTTTCAATATTAGGAATACCTTAAGAAACTTAAGGTTTGAATCTGGCTGGCTGGTGAGGCAGCGATACAACAACGGCCGCAGCGAACAGTGGATCGGCGAAGGCCCGTAAAGCTAAAAAAAACAGATGTGCAGTGCGCTGTTATGCTGTCTTAACCGCAGCGGCTGGCATGAAAACTGCATATTTCTGGCATAACCCCTGTTAATGACTACACTTAATGTGAAGATGTTCTCAGTTAGCCAGTATTGTCAGCAATGCGCTTGCAAGTTTGAGGAGTGTGACCTATTCAATCACCGCGTTTTATCCCTCAATCACCGTTTTATCAGAATTTCCCGCTTGCTGACCTGACTGCGTCAGGACATTCTTGTTTTAACTCAATGTTTTATTAAAATTCGATTTTCAGGAGAAGTAACGTGACTCAAGCGGCAGATACCCATGCCAGGTACCCGACATTAAGCAGCGGGCAATACGCCTTCTTTTTTGATGTCGACGGCACGCTGGCAGCGATACAGTCCCGTCCCGAAGCGGTATTTATTCCTGAGCAGGTCATTGCGCAACTGCAGCGACTGTCTGCACTCTCACAGGGTGCACTTGCGCTGGTTTCTGGCAGACCCATAGAACAACTTGATGCGCTGGCCGCGCCTCTGCACGGCCCGGCCGCGGGTGTGCATGGTGCTGAACGCCGTGATGCCGAGGGTAATCTGCATCGCATCAGCCTGCCCGCTGAGGTTGAGCAACCGCTCAGAACCGAACTGCAGGCGGCCATGGCCGCGTGGCCAGGCACTCAACTGGAGATCAAAGGCATGGCCTTTGCGCTTCATTATCGTCAGGCGATGCAGCATGAGCAGGATGTCATGCGACTGGCCGAACAGTCAGTAAAGCGTTTCCCGGGACTGGCGCTTCAGCCGGGAAAATGTGTGGTAGAAATCAAACCAGCAGGTATCGATAAAGGCGCCGCAATAGGCGACTTTATGCAGCAGTCCCCTTTTGCCGGACGTACGCCGGTCTTTATTGGCGACGATCTCACTGATGAGAAGGGCTTTCTGGCCGTCAACGAACGACAGGGCGTTTCTGTCAAAGTCGGCGAAGGGTTCAGCCAGGCCGATTATCGGCTAAGTGATGTCGATGCGGTTTACGGCTGGCTGGAAAAAACATTATTACTATTAGAGCAAGACAACGTCGGTAAGGAGTTTAGGTTATGAGTCGTTTAGTGGTTGTTTCTAACCGTGTCGCCATGCCAGATGGGTCTAAAACCAGTGCTGGCGGCCTGGCCGTAGGCATTCTCGATGCTCTGAAAAGCACCGGTGGAATGTGGTTTGGCTGGAACGGTGAAATCAGCGAGTTCACTGGCGAGGAGGTAGAGGACGTCAAGGTTCAGGAACATGAAGGTATCGAATATGCCTCGTTCCCGCTGAGCCAAAACGATTACGATCTCTATTATTGTCAGTTCTCCAATACAGTGATCTGGCCTGCCTTCCATTATCGCCTCGACCTGGTGCAGTTCCAGCGTGAAGCGTGGGAAGGGTATTGCGACGTCAATGATTCGGTGGCGCAGCGTTTAAAACCGCTGATCAAGCCTGATGATATTGTCTGGATCCACGATTATCACTTTTTACCGTTTGCCGCCGCACTGCGTCGCGCAGGCATCAATAACCGCATCGGTTTCTTCCTGCATATTCCGTTCCCGACGCCTGAAATCTTTAACGCGCTGCCACCACACAAAGAGCTGCTGGAAATGCTGTGTGAGTATGACCTGCTGGGCTTCCAGACCGAATCCGATCGGGTGGCATTCCTTGACAGCGTCAGCCAGCTCACGCAGTTACAGAATAAGGGCGACAAAAAGCATCGTGCCTTTGGCAACACCTTTATGACGGAGGTGTATCCGATCGGGATTGAGCCAGACAGCATTAAAGAGATGGCCGAAGGACCGCTGCCGCCGAAAATGGCTGCCATGAAGAAAGAGCTTGGCGATGCGCGCAACATCATTGCCTGCGAACGTCTCGACTATTCCAAAGGTCTTCCGGAGCGTTTCCTGGCTTATGAAGCGCTGCTGGAAAACTTCCCGGAGCATCGCGGCAAGATCCGCTATTCGCAGATCGCCCCAACTTCGCGTGGCGATGTGCAGGCGTACCAGGATATCCGTCATCAGCTGGAGACCGAAGCAGGGCGCATCAACGGTAAGTACGGAACGCTGGGCTGGACCCCGCTCTACTATCTTAACCAGCATTTCGACCGTCGCCTGCTGATGAAGATCTTCCGCCTCACCGATGTCGGTCTGGTGACGCCGCTGCGTGATGGGATGAACCTGGTGGCCAAAGAGTATGTTGCTGCGCAGGACCCGGACGATCCAGGCGTACTGGTGCTGTCGCGCTTTGCCGGGGCAGCAAATGAGCTGACCTCAGCGCTGATAGTCAATCCTTATGACCGTGATGAAGTGGCCGCCGCACTGGACAAGGCGATTACCATGCCGCGTACCGAAAGGATTTCACGCTACAACGACATGATGGCGGTATTGCGTAAGAATGATATTACCGCATGGCGTGAAAGCTTCCTGAAAGACCTGGAACGCATCGACCCACGTAGCGTTGACCACAACACGGCCAACAAGGTTGCAACCTTCCCAAAACTGGCTTGATCTGAGTCCAGGTTAAGATGATAAAAGCAGCGATACCCGAGTCAGGGTTTCGCTGCTTTTTTTTGGTACCGCTCACAGAAAAGCCGCCCCGCATCTGTTAAGGAACGAATGTGGTAAGCACGCGTGAGTGCGCAGAGTGGCGCGATTCCTGCAATCTCCGCGATCCCTGCAACACCCACCATGTCCCGAACCCCGTCAGCACGGCCCCTGCCGCTTTATTTACCTTCTTTACTCAAGTTTTCCGACAGGCTGCCGATAGTGTTAGTGCCAACCTATAACTCCTCGTTAATTCATTCGACATTCTTATGTAACCCCTTGTTACATCGGATATCTCAGCCCGGACACATCCCTGCAACTGTTAACACCCGTTGTCAGAAAATTCGCGTACTGCCGTATAAACCTTAACGGTTTCATTACTTACCTTCTGCGATACTCCCGTTAAGTAACTAATTTAACAGCAATTACGCGCACCGCCTGCCAGCACAATCTTCTGATAACGCGTGTTTGGCTGGTTCTAAATAGGGTGTTAAAACGATTAACACCCAATATTCATTCCGGACTGCTCAAAGCGTCGAATAGCGATGATTTTACCCCCTATTAAACCTTTCTCAGGACCAATTGGACTTAAAATTGCTCTTTTTTGAGCAAAAAATGACCGGTCGGTAAGAAATCGTAAAGGGTTGCTGAAGAAATTTGCCTTAAAAGTGTGATCTGCGTCACACTTTATCTAAAATTACGCGTCACTGTCGTTGTATGTCGAAATCAGACGATATAGATTTGCCTTGTTTTCGGATTAGTCCTAAAAAACGTAAGAAGATGTCACGGAAGATGTCCAGAACTCGAAAATAGAATGGCATGGATTTTCGACCTTCGGTGGGTCTGAAACCCACAAAAAACAGAAGGCGAAAACGGTGACATTAATTATATGTGAAGTTTTTTTTGCCATCTTTTGATTTAACAAACAGCAGCTCGAACCGCAGAGTTTTATCTGCGATACAGTTACGTCGCATCTCTCAGGATGGAAAAATAATGGGCACCTCTGAAGTACTGAAACATATTTACGATCTCAACTTGTCTTATTTACTGCTGGCACAGCGCTTAATTAACCAGGATAAAGCCTCAGCGATGTTTCGCCTCGGCATTGACGAGAAAATGGCGAACGCATTATCTGAATTAACATTGCCTGAAATGGTAAAAATGGCAGAAACCAATCAACTGGTTTGTCAGTTTCGTTTTACCGACAGCAGCAGCATTAGTCGGCTGACGCAGGAATCTCGCGTGGATGATTTACAGCAAATCCATACAGGAATTTTATTATCCAGCCGTTTACTGCGTAATGCGTCTAAAGATGATGCGCCTGCTAAAAAGAGAGCAATGTCATGAGTGAGAAAAGTATTGTTCAGGAAGCACGTGATATTCAGCTCGCAATGGAGTTGATCACACTGGGTGCACGCTTACAGATGTTAGAGAGTGAAACCCAGCTCAGTCGTGGTCGTCTGATCAAGCTCTATAAAGAATTACGTGGCAGTCCGCCACCGAAAGGCATGCTGCCGTTCTCCACGGACTGGTTTATGACGTGGGAGCAGAACATCCATGCTTCGATGTTCTGTAACGCCTGGAAGTTTTTACTGAAAACTGGCCTGTGCAGCGGCGTAGATGCCGTGATTAAAGCTTACCGCCTGTATCTTGAACAGTGTCCTCAATCGGACGAGGGCCCACTGTTGGCGCTGACTCGAGCCTGGACCCTGGTCCGATTTGTTGATAGCGGTATGCTGGAACTGGCGGATTGTAAGAGCTGCAGCGGCAGCTTTATTAACCATGCGCATCAGCCGGTTGGCAGCTTTACCTGCAGCCTGTGCCAGCCGCCATCACGTGCCGTAAAAAGACGTAAACTTTCTGCAGAACCTGCCGATATATTTCCACAACTGCTGGATGAACAGGTTAAACACGCCGTTTAAATTTGTTCGCATTGTGGAAGCCATCCAGCAGCGGTTAATACCGCTGCTTTTTTTTTGCTTGCGGTTCAGGAATAGCACCTGCAGCTCTCTGGCTTAACTTCCACCAACACGTTACGGACGTAAGGATTTTTTGTGCTGATAATTATAGGTTACCTGATTGTTTTAGGCTCCGTGTTGGGCGGATATGCGCTGGTAGGTGGCCATCTTGGCGCGCTTTATCAGCCTGCTGAATTATTAATGATCGGCGGTGCCGGTGCGGGTGCTTTTTTAGTCGGCAACAATGGCAAGTCGATTAAAAAAACGCTGAAAGCGCTGCCTAAATTATTTCGCGGCTCCAAATACAATAAAGCCGTTTACATGGATTTAATGGCGCTGCTTTATCGCCTGATGGCGAAGTCGCGCCAGCAGGGGATGCTGTCGCTGGAACGGGATATTGAAGATCCGAGCCAGAGTGAAATTTTTGCTAATTATCCCCGTATTCTTGCCGATAAACAGTTAGTCGATTTTATCACTGACTATTTACGTCTGATGGTGAGCGGCAACATGAACGCCTTTGAAATCGAAGCGTTGATGGATGAAGAGATAGAGACCTACGAACATGAGTGTGACGTACCAGCGCAAAGTATTGCTGCAGTCGGTGATGGTCTTCCTGCATTCGGTATCGTCGCAGCAGTAATGGGCGTGGTTCACGCACTGGCTTCTGCTGACCGTCCGGCCGCTGAGCTGGGTGCGCTGGTCGCGCATGCGATGGTGGGGACGTTCCTGGGCATTTTGCTGGCGTACGGGTTTGTCTCCCCGCTGTCGTCAGTATTGCGTCAGAAGTGTGCGGAAACCACCAAGATGATGCAGTGCATCAAGGTGACATTGCTGTCGAGCCTGAATGGTTACGCGCCGCAAATCGCGGTGGAGTTTGGTCGCAAGACGCTTTATTCCGCCGAGCGCCCATCGTTCAGCGAACTGGAAGAGCACGTGCGTAACGCCAAGAACCCGGCTAAACAGACGTCAGACGAGGCTTCATGAAACACGGCAATCGCCCAATTGTGCTGATCAAAAAGCGCAAACATAAAGGCCATGAAGGCAGCCACGGATCGTGGAAGATTGCCTACGCCGACTTTATGACGGCGATGATGGCCTTTTTTATGGTGATGTGGCTGCTCTCTATCGCCAACCCGCAGGAGCTGGTGCAGATTGCAGACTACTTTAAAACACCCCTTAAAGTTGCGATTACCGGTGGTCAACGCAGCAGCGACAGTACCAGTCCAATCCCTGGCGGTGGAGATGATCCGACCAAAAAGATTGGCGAGGTTAATAAAGTCGTCGATATGGATGCCCAGAAACGCAAGCTGGATGAGATTCGCCTTAACCGTTTGCGTGAAAAGCTCGACCAGTTGATCGAAGCGGATCCGCGCCTTAAAACGCTGCGCCCGCATCTGATCATCAACATGGTGGAAGAGGGGCTGCGTATTCAGATTATCGACAGTCAGAATCGCCCGATGTTTAAAACCGGTCGGGCCGAGGTGGAGCCTTATATGCGCGATATCCTGCGTGCAATAGCGCCCATCCTTAATGACATCCCGAACCGCATCAGCCTGGCCGGACATACCGACGATTTTCAGTATGCCAGCGGTGATAAAGGCTACAGCAACTGGGAACTGTCGGCTGACCGTGCGAACGCCTCACGCCGTGAACTGGTTATTGGCGGCCTGGACAGTGGCAAGATTTTACGGGTGTTAGGCATGGCCGACACCATGAGCCTGAAAAATCGTGGCGGGAATGATGCAGTAAACCGCCGCATTAGCCTGCTGGTGTTGAACCACGACACCGAAGCGGCAATTGAAAAAGAGAACGCAGAAAGTGATGCCGTCCAGATCAGCGATCCGGCGGCGATTGAACAGATTACCGCACCTGCAACACCAGGCAGCGCGGTGAATACAGCAGCCCCCTCACAGCCGAGGTGATTCCCGTGAGTATGGACATCAGCGATTTTTACCAGACGTTTTTTGATGAAGCCGATGAGCTATTAGCGGATATGGAACAACACCTGTTGGGTTTAGACCCGCAGGAGCCAGATTCGGAACAGCTTAACGCCATCTTCCGTGCCGCTCACTCCATTAAGGGTGGGGCCGGAACCTTTGGTTTTACGGTATTACAGGAAACGACTCATATCCTGGAAAACATTCTGGATGGTGCTCGTCGCGGCGAGATGCAGCTCAGCACCGACATCATCAACCTGTTTTTGGAAACCAAAGATATTATGCAGGAACAGCTCGATGCTTATAAAACCGCGCAGGAGCCTAACGCGGAGAGCTTCAAATATATCTGTGAAGCGCTGCGCCAGCTGGCGTTAGAGGCCAAAGGGCTGCCGGTTGAAGCACCGGCCAGTGTTGCCACTGCCAACGCAGAGCCCGCCAGCACCAGCGGCCTGCGTGTACAGCTGATCGATCTCAAAGAGAAAGAGGTCGATTTGATGCTGGAAGAGATGAGTAATCTGGGCACGCTGACCAATGTGCAGAAGGGCAGCAACATGCTGGACGTCTGCATTGATGGCGTCGGTAAAGATGACATCGTGGCGGTGCTCTGTTTCGTCATTGACGAAGCGCAAATTCGCTTCCCGGCAGCTGATGACGCTGTTGCTGAGCCGGTTGCCGTCGCCGCTCCCGCCGCACCTGTGGTGGAAGAGGTTCACACCGCGACCGTCACCGAACTGCCTGTGGCAGCGGCGAAGCGTGAAACTAAGCGCGCTGCAGCGCCGGCTAAATCAAGCGAATCCACCAGCATCCGCGTAGCCGTGGAGAAAGTCGATCAGCTGATCAACCTGGTGGGCGAACTGGTGATTACCCAGTCAATGCTCGCCCAGCGTTCCGGCGAACTCGATCCGGTGGCGCACGGCGACCTGCTGAACAGCATGGGTCAGCTGGAGCGTAACGCCCGCGATCTGCAGGAATCGGTGATGTCGATTCGTATGATGCCAATGGAATATGTCTTCAGCCGCTTCCCGCGTCTGGTGCGTGACCTGGCAAGCAAACTTGGCAAAGAGGTCGAACTGACATTGCTGGGCAGTTCAACCGAACTCGATAAGAGCCTGATTGAACGCATCATTGATCCATTAACACACCTGGTGCGTAACAGTCTTGACCACGGTATCGAAACGCCAGAGAAACGCCTTGTCGCCGGTAAAGTGGCAACCGGTAACCTGACGCTTTCAGCGGAACATCAGGGTGGCAACATCTGCATCGAAGTCTCTGATGATGGTGCCGGTCTGAACCGTGAACGTATTCTTGCAAAAGCACTGTCATCGGGCCTGCCAGTCCATGAGAACATGAGCGACGAAGAGGTCGGCATGTTGATTTTCGCACCAGGCTTCTCTACAGCGGAGCAGGTGACGGATGTTTCAGGACGCGGCGTCGGTATGGACGTGGTGAAACGAAATATTCAGGAGATGGGCGGTCACGTTGAAATCGCCTCGAAGCAGGGCAAAGGCACGACCATTCGTATTCTGCTGCCGCTGACGCTGGCCATCCTTGATGGCATGTCCGTGCGCGTCGCCAATGAAGTCTTTATTCTGCCGCTGAATGCGGTGATGGAGTCGCTGCAACCGCGTGCCGAAGATCTCAAACCGATGGCCGGTGGCGAGTGCGTACTGGAAGTCCGTGGTGAATATCTGCCACTGGTTGAGTTGTGGAACGTCTTTGATGTGCAGGATGCTAAAACCGAAGCCACTCAGGGCATCGTGGTGATCCTGCAAAGCGCGGGCAAACGCTATGCGCTGCTGGTCGATCAGCTGATTGGTCAACATCAGGTGGTGGTGAAGAACCTGGAAAGTAACTATCGCAAAGTGCCGGGCATCTCTGCTGCCACCATTCTTGGCGATGGTAGCGTAGCGCTGATTGTCGATGTTTCAGCACTGCAATCACTTAACCGTGAAAAACGTGTGGCTGGCGCTGCCGCCTGATTGATAACGAAAGGGTAAATAACATGAATGGAATGGCAACCGTGACAAAAATTGCTGGCGAAACTGTGGGTCAGGAGTTTCTGGTCTTCACGCTGGGCGACGAAGAATACGGCATCGATATCCTCAAAGTTCAGGAAATTCGCGGTTACGATCAGGTAACACGTATTGCGAATACCCCTGATTTTATCCGCGGAGTGACTAACCTGCGCGGTGTCATCGTGCCCATTATCGATCTGCGCGTGAAGTTTGCGCAGCCCGATGTTGAGTACAATGAAAACACTGTGGTTATCGTGCTGAATCTGGAAAATCGTGTGGTTGGTATTGTGGTTGACGGCGTTTCTGACGTGCTGTCGCTGACTCAGGATCAGATCCGACCTTCACCGGAGTTTGCGGTGACCATGTCGACCGAGTACATGACCGGTCTGGGTGCACTGGGCGATCGCATGCTGATTCTGGTCGACATCGAAAAGCTGCTGAGCAGCGACGAGATGGCGCTGGTTGATAATCTGCGTAGCGCGTAATCGGGTTATCACGGGCTGGTTAACACTGGCCCGTGATAGTTTCATCGCGAACAAGCCTTTTGAAATCATAGAATAAAGCGACTCCCCCTAATTTCCCGCTATCACCTGCCGATAATCCCTGCGTCACTTTTTAATTACCTCCTTTTTCAGGGTTACGCATGTTAACGAAAATCCGTGTTGTCACCAGTCTGTTGCTGGTATTACTGGTGTTTGGGCTGTTACAGGCCTTCTCCGGTTCCGTCTTTTACTCCGCATTAAGTCACGATAAGCAAAGTTTCGCTGTTTCTCAGCTGGCGATGCAAAATACGCAGGCGCTAAATGATGCCTATATGAGCCTTAACCAGAGCCGTGTATTACTGACACGCATTCAGCTCCGTCTCGCCACCAGTAAACTGGAAGGCAAAACAGCAGATGTTGCCACGCTGTTTACAGACAGTCAGCGCTTCCAGCAGGAGGCAGAGGGCTTCTATAAGACGTTCAAAGAAACGCCAGATACGCCAGGACAGGATCAGCAACTTAACGACCAGCTTGATCAGCGATACGGCGACTATGCGACCGCGCTTAACAGCCTGCAGAGCGCGCTGCAGGTCAATGATATGGTCGCGGCGGGCAAAGCCCCGGTTGCACCGAGCCAGAGTGCCTTTTTGACGTTGTACCGCGAGTGGCGGGCCGACCAGAGTCGGCTGACTACACTGGGCGTGGCAGAGAACAGCAGTGCTTATAGCCATATGATGTGGATCCTTGCCACCATTATGGCTGCCGTGGTGGCGGTGATCGTGTTGTGCTGGTTTGGCCTGCGCAAAATCGTGATGACGCCACTGAACAGCAGCATTCATCACATTCAGCATATCGCCCGGGGCGATTTAACCCAGCCGATCGTGGTGGAAGGGCGCAATGAAATGACCCAGCTCGCGGCCAGCCTGCATGATATGCAGCAGTCGCTGGTGCGCACCGTAACCAATGTACGTGAAGGATCGGATGCGATTTTCACCGGTGCCAGCGAGATCTCTGCCGGGAATAATGATCTCTCCGCCCGCACAGAACAGCAGGCGGCCTCCCTTGAGCAGACGGCAGCCAGCATGGAGCAGCTCACCGCCACGGTAAAACAGAATGCTGAAAACGCCCGCCAGGCGTCACAGCTGGCACTCAGCGCCTCCGAAACCGCAGAGAAAGGCGGAAACGTTGTGGCTGGCGTGGTGAAAACCATGAGCGAAATCGCCGGCAGCTCGAAGAAAATTGCCGATATCACCAGCGTGATTGACGGGATTGCGTTCCAGACCAATATTCTGGCGCTTAATGCGGCCGTTGAAGCGGCGCGTGCCGGAGAACAGGGTCGCGGTTTTGCTGTGGTGGCGGGTGAAGTGCGCAGTCTGGCGCAGCGCAGCGCCCAGGCGGCCAAAGAGATCAAAGGATTGATCGATGACTCCGTGAGCCGGGTCAACGTCGGTTCGCAGCTGGTTGGCACCGCGGGCGAAACCATGAGCGATATCGTCAGTGCCGTCACACGCGTCACCGACATCATGGGTGAAATTGCCTCGGCGTCGGACGAGCAGAGTCGCGGCATCGATCAGGTCGGTCAGGCGGTTACTGAGATGGATCGCGTGACCCAGCAGAACGCCTCGCTGGTGGAGGAATCCGCTGCGGCGGCAGCCTCGCTGGAAGACCAGGCCAGCCGGTTAAGCCAGGCCGTGTCTGTGTTCAACATTACACGCGGCACCGTGCAGCAGACACTGACAAAGCATCTGCCGATTGCCGCGCCAGCCACGGTTGCGCAGATCCCCCGCAAAGCCCTGACGGCCCCCGTCAGTGATACCCACTGGGAAACCTTCTGATGTCCCGTTGCGCATCCTGAGGGATGCGCAACACTCCCCGTTATTCTTCTGCTTAAAGCCAAACTCAGCAGCTCATGCTGATAAAAATAATTACAAAAGCCACTTCTCTCCTGAAAGCGCCAAAAAGCGTTAATTAATCCTGAAGGGTCGCCGATATAGCCGCTGCACCTTAATCAACCTGCAGGGGAACAAGATGTTAAAAAAAATAAAAGTGGTAACCAGTTTAATCGCAGTACTGGTTATCTTTGGCGCGCTCCAGTTAGTCTCTGGCAGCCTTTTTTGGTCAGCACTGAATAAAGACAAAGCTTCCTTCGCGCTGTCTCAGGTCTCTAATCGTAATGTTACTGAGATGACAGATGCTTATATTTCCTTAAACAACAGCCGTACCACGCTGAACCGCGGCATGCTTCGGTTACAGACCAGCATGGCTTCGCAGATGAACGGCGGTCAGCTTGATGAACTTATCACCAAAGCCAATAACCAGTTAGCAGAGGCCGATCGTCACTTCAAAATCTATTACCATCTGCCTACCACCGCTGGTCTTGACGAGACGCTGGGGGACAAGCTTGAAGCTGATTACGGCAATTATGAAAACGGCCTGAAAGCGATGGTAAAAAGTCTGCAGGCGCGTGACCTGGAAGGGATGTTCAAACAGAACATCGAACAGAAGCAGGTGGCGATGCAGGAGAGTTACAATAAATGGCGTGCGCTGCAGACTGCACTTTCTGACAAGGGCATGGAACAGAACCACAACGCGTACACCCAGATGATGTGGCTGCTGGCCACCATTGGCGTTGCGGTACTGGCGGTGATTATTACCTGCTGGTTTGGCCTGCGTCAGGTGCTGATTCAGCCCCTGCAACAGCTGCTGGCACAGATTCGCGCTATCGCGTCCGGTGATCTGACACAGACTATTGTGGTTGAGGGACGCAATGAGATGAGCCAGCTGGCCGCAGGCATCCATGAGATGCAACAGTCTCTGGTAATGACCGTGGGTAATGTCCGTGATGGCTCAGATGTCATCTTTACCGGTGCCAGCGAAATCGCCGCCGGTAACAACGACCTGTCGTCACGCACCGAAGAGCAGGCCGCCTCACTGGAACAGACTGCCGCCAGCATGGAGCAGTTGACCGCCACGGTGAAACAGAATGCGGACAACGCCCGTCAGGCGTCGCAACTGGCGCTGACCGCCTCCGAAACCGCACAGCAGGGCGGGAAAGTGGTTAATGGCGTGGTCACCACGATGAAAGAGATCGCGGACAGCTCGAAGAAAATTGCTGACATCATCAGTGTGATCGACGGTATCGCCTTCCAGACTAATATCCTGGCGCTGAATGCCGCCGTTGAAGCCGCGCGGGCTGGTGAGCAGGGGCGTGGTTTTGCAGTAGTGGCGGGTGAAGTGCGCAGCCTGGCACAGCGCAGCGCCCAGGCCGCCAAAGAGATCAAAGGCCTGATTGAAGACTCCGTCTCTCGCGTTAACGATGGGTCACTGCAGGTTGAAAGCGCCGGCAGTACCATGAATGAGATTGTGGGTGCCGTGACCCGCGTTACCGACATCATGGGCGAAATCGCCTCAGCGTCTGATGAACAGAGCCGCGGTATTGAACAGGTCGGCGTGGCCGTCACTGAAATGGATCGCGTGACGCAGCAGAATGCTTCTCTGGTGGAAGAGTCTGCCGCTGCCGCCGCCGCTCTGGAGCAGCAAGCCAGCGTTCTGACCCAGGCAGTCTCCGTATTCAAAATTTCCCGCGCCTGATTTTCTGCTTTTCACCATGGCAGCGGCTTTAAGCTGCTGCCATGCATAAAGTTCCCCCTGACTCCGCCGATAAATAAACACGAATCGCCAACCAATGAGGTGTGTATGTTTAGTCGTGTACGAGTCGTTTCCGGCCTGCTGTGTGTGCTGGCGCTGTTTGCGCTGCTGCAGCTTTTTTCCGGTGGAATGTTTTTCAAAACTGTCAGCTCAGATAAAGAGAATTTTGCTTATAACCAGCGTCTGAATACGTTGCAACAGGCGATGGGCACCTCATGGGTTTCGCTTGTTCAGGCGCGCAACACCCTTAACCGCGCCGGTATCCGTTTTTTGCAGGATGCACAGATGTCGGGGTCGGGAGCCAGCGTGAAAGAGCTGGTCGCCCTGGCGGGCGAGGAGCTGAAACAGGCCGAAGCCAGCTATCAGATTTTCAACGATAACCTGTCAGAAAAGGGCAAAACAGCTGAAAACGTCCTGACGTTACAGGCCAACTATAAGGCCTATCACGATGCCCTGGCAGAACTGATGGTCTTCTTCACGACCGGTAACTTCAAAGGTTTTGTCGATCAGCCTACGCAAAGTTTCCAGGACAAGTTCCAGAAAGATTATAGCGCCTGGCTTGAGCACAACAAAGAGCTTGCAGAGGAGGGTGTAAAAACAAACCAGCAGGCTTACAGCCGCTCTATCACCATTGTCATTGCCACGCTGGCTGTGACATTGCTGATGATTGTTCTGGTGTGGAACGTGATGCGTTCAGTGCTGATCCGTCCATTGCGTCAGAGCATTGAGCACATCCAGCACATTGCACGTGGTGATCTGACCCAGCCGGTTGAGATTAACGTACGAAATGAAATCGGCGAATTGCTGACTTCACTGCAGCACATGCAGCAGGAGCTGGTGCGTACCGTTCGCACTGTCCGTGATGGCTCCGACGCCATCTATACCGGCGCCAGCGAAATTTCCATCGGCAATAACGATCTCTCTTCGCGAACGGAACAGCAGGCCGCCTCGCTGGAGCAGACTGCAGCCAGCATGGAGCAGCTCACCGCAACCGTGAAACAGAATGCTGAAAACGCCCGTCAGGCGTCGAAGCTGGCGCTGACTGCCTCAGAAACCGCGCAGCAGGGCGGCAAAGTGGTGGATGGCGTGGTCACCACCATGAAAGAGATTGCGGGCAGCTCTAAGAAGATTGCCGATATCACCAGCGTGATTGATGGCATTGCTTTCCAGACCAACATCCTGGCGCTGAATGCCGCGGTTGAAGCCGCGCGTGCCGGAGAACAGGGTCGTGGTTTTGCGGTAGTGGCGGGTGAAGTCCGCAGCCTAGCACAGCGCAGCGCCCAGGCCGCCAAAGAGATTAAAGGGCTGATTGAAGATTCCGTTAGCCGCGTTAATACCGGCTCAGTGCTGGTAGAGAGTGCCGGTGACACCATGAGCAACATCGTCAGCGCGGTTACCCGCGTCACCGACATCATGGGTGAGATCGCCTCCGCGTCAGACGAGCAGAGCCGTGGCATTGACCAGGTGGGCCTTGCGGTGACCGAGATGGATCGCGTTACACAGCAGAACGCCTCACTGGTTGAAGAGTCAGCCGCCGCCGCTGCAGCGCTCGAAGATCAGGCAAGTCACTTAAAACAAGCGGTTTCAGTGTTCAATATTGGTAAAGAATTTGTCGCTCAGGCCGTTAACAAGACAACGGCGATGAAAACTCTCCAGTTAGATGCACCGTTAGCCGTTGGTCGTTCGTCTGCGTCACGCGGCGACGATAACTGGGAAACCTTTTAAACGCCCGTGGTCCGGTCGCTGTTATAGCGCCGGGCATCGCAGCAGACAGTTAATGTATAAAGTTCGGGCCAGGTGCAGAGATGAAAAAATCGACGATTTTAGATCAAAATGAGACGACAACGCTGCTGTCGCAAATGGTGCAGCGTTTGCCGCTCTCCGATACGCATTTTCGCCGTATCAGCCAGCTGATCTATCAGCGTGCCGGCATCGTATTGGCCGACCACAAGCGTGAGATGGTTTACAACCGTCTGGTTCGTCGTCTGCGTACGCTGAATATCGACGATTTTGGTCGCTACCTGGCGCTGCTGGAGTCCGATCCAAACAGTGCCGAGTGGCAGGCTTTTATCAATGCGCTGACGACCAACCTGACCGCGTTCTTCCGCGAAGCGCATCACTTCCCGATTCTGGCGGAGCATGCACGTAAGCGACAGGGCAACTTCAGCGTCTGGAGTACCGCAGCGTCAACGGGTGAAGAGCCTTATTCGATCGCCATGACGCTGGCGGAAACGCTGGGCACAGGACCTGGCAAGTTCCAGGTTCATGCCAGCGATATCGATACTCAGGTACTGGAAAAGGCGGTGGCAGGGGTTTACCGCCAGGAAGAGCTGCGCACGCTGTCACCGGCGCAAATGCAGCGTTTCTTCCTGCGCGGAACCGGTCCGCATGCCGGTATGGTGCGGGCGCGTCCCGAGCTGACCAATATGGTCACTTACGCGCAGCTAAACCTGCTGGCGAATGACTGGGCGCTGCCGGGTCAGTTCGACGCTATTTTCTGTCGCAATGTGATGATCTATTTCGATAAAGAGACGCAGGAGAAGATTCTGCGTCGGTTTGTCCCACTGCTAAAACCGGGCGGAATCCTTTTCGCCGGACACTCAGAAAACTTCAGTCAGATCAGTAAAGAGTTCTGGCTGCGTGGGCAAACCGTCTATGGACTGACGAAGGAAAGATGATGAGCAAAATCACCGTGATGTGCGTAGATGACTCTGCGCTGATGCGGCAGTTGATGACAGAAATCATCAACAGCCATCCGGATATGGAGATGGTCGCTACGGCGCCCGATCCGCTGGTCGCCCGCGATTTGATCAAGCAGTTCAATCCGCAGGTGCTGACACTGGATGTGGAAATGCCGCGCATGGATGGCCTCGATTTCCTGGAAAAACTGATGCGGTTACGGCCAATGCCGGTGGTGATGGTTTCATCGCTGACCGGAAAAGGCTCCGAAATTACGCTGAGAGCGCTGGAGCTGGGCGCGGTGGATTTCGTGACCAAGCCGCAGCTCGGCATCCGCGAAGGGATGCTGGCGTACAGCCAGATGATTGGCGACAAAATTCGTGCGGCTTCCCGTGCGCGCCTGCACAACCGCACAGCGATGCCGGTGCCGGCGACACTGAAAGCGGGTCCGCTGCTGAGTAGTGAGAAGCTGATTGCGATTGGCTCCTCAACCGGCGGAACTGAGGCGATTCGCCATGTGCTGCAGCCGTTACCGGCAACCAGCCCGGCACTGCTGATTACCCAGCATATGCCGCCAGGCTTTACCCGCTCCTTTGCCGAGCGTCTGAACAAGCTGTGTCAGATCACGGTAAAAGAAGCCGAAGATGGTGAACGTATTTTGCCAGGCCACGCCTATATCGCCCCAGGCGCAATGCACATGGAGCTGGGCCGAAGTGGTGCCAACTATGTGGTGAAACTGAATGAAGGGCCCCCGGTAAACCGGCACAAACCCTCTGTGGATGTGCTGTTCAAATCGGTGGCGATTAACGCCGGACGAAATGCGGTGGGGGTCATCCTCACCGGAATGGGCAACGATGGTGCGGCCGGGATGCTGGAAATGCACCGGGCAGGCGCCTGGACCATCGCCCAGAACGAAGCCAGCTGTGTGGTATTTGGCATGCCGCGTGAGGCTATTGCCACGGGCGGCGTGAGCGAAGTCGTAGATTTAAGCAACATCAGCCAGCACATGCTGGCGAAAATTAGCGCCGGACAGGCATTGCGTATTTAACAGGCCCGTCCCGCCGGGCGAGACAACTCAGGAGTAGATATGGCAGATAAAAACATGCGCTTTTTGGTAGTAGACGACTTCAATACGATGCGTCGTATTGTGCGTAACCTGCTGAAAGAGCTTGGCTTCAATAACGTAGAAGAAGCGGAAGATGGTGTGGATGCCCTCGGCAAACTGAAAGCGGGTGGTTTCGACTTCGTGATTTCCGACTGGAACATGCCAAACATGGATGGCCTGCAGCTGCTGCAGACCATTCGTGCTGACGCGGCAATGAGTTCGCTGCCGGTGTTGATGGTCACTGCGGAAGCCAAGAAAGAGAACATTATCGCCGCCGCCCAGGCGGGTGCCAGTGGATATGTAGTGAAACCTTTCACTGCGGCAACCCTGGAAGAAAAGCTGGGTAAAATTTTCGAAAAACTGGGCATGTAAGGGGATGTGATGAGCGACTTTCCGAAACCAACTGAGGATGCCGCGGCACACGACATCATTTCACGTATTGGCTCTCTGACGCGCATGCTGCGCGACAGTCTGCGCGAGCTGGGGCTGGATAAAGCCATTGCCGATGCGGCTGAAGCCATTCCTGATGCCCGCGATCGTCTGGATTATGTTGTGCAGATGACGGCGCAGGCCGCTGACCGTGCGTTGAACTGTGTTGAAGCAGCACAACCTCATCAGGATAAAATGGAAGCCGGGGCAACCCAGCTGAAAGGACGTTGGGATGAGTGGTTTGAGAACCCAATTGAACTGGGTGATGCGCGGGAGTTGGTGACGGATACGCGCGCATTCCTCACCGCCGTGCCAGAGCACACCGCCTTTACCAACAAGCAGTTGCTTGAAATCATGATGGCGCAGGATTTCCAGGACCTTACCGGTCAGGTGATCAAGCGTATGATGGATGTGATTCAGGAAATTGAGCGCCAGCTGTTAATGGTGCTGCTGGAAAACATGCCAGAAGTCAGTGCTGAAAAGCGTCAGGAAGGCACCAGCCTGCTGAACGGACCGCAGATTCACGCTGATGCACCAGGCGTGGTGGCGAACCAGGATCAGGTTGATGACCTGCTGGACAGCTTAGGGTTTTAAGCGTTGTTCGCCCGCGTGCGGGCGAAACAGCGGCATATTATAATAAACAGGGTCACCTTCCGGTGGCCCCGTTCTGCATTGTCAGATCCATCCCCGAAAGAACGCCTGTTTTTCCCATCTTATCTCCGCTTTGACTTAAGCCAGATTTGGCATCCTATGCTCAGAATTCCTGCCAACCGAGGTTTGTCGTGTCTGATAGCGACGAGGACAAAACAGAATCGCCCACGGCCCACCGACTTGAGAAAGCGCGTGAAGAGGGCCAGATTCCGCGTTCGCGCGAACTGACATCCGTACTGATGCTGCTGGCCGGCATCATGATCCTGTGGATGGGCGGCAACATGATGGCGCACCGGCTGGCGGCGATGGTCGCTACCGGGCTTCGTTTTGACCACGGCATGGTCAGAGATGACAAAATTATCGTCAGCCACATTGGCAGCCTGATCACGCAGGCACTGATGGCGCTGCTGCCGCTGATGGGCGGTCTGGTGCTGGTGGCGATTGCCGCCCCTATGCTGCTGGGCGGTATCGTTTTCAGCGGTAAATCGATCAAGTTTGATCCGAAAAAGATGAACCCGATTGCCGGCTTTAAGCGAATGTTCGCCGCTCAGGCCTGGACCGAACTGTTTAAAGGGATCCTCAAGACTATCCTGGTTGGCGCAGTGGGCTGGTGGTACATCTGGAGTCACTGGCCTGAGATGCTGCGGCTGATCAGCGAAGCACCGGTGACCGCGCTCATCCACGGCATGGAGATGATTGCGGTCTGCTGCTCGCTGGTGATGCTGGGGCTGATACCGATGGTGGGCTATGACGTTTTCTGGCAGCTCTACAGCCACTTTAAAAAGCTGAAGATGTCGATGCAGGAGATTCGCGACGAGCATAAGCAGCAGGAAGGCGACCCGCATGTTAAAGGACGCATCCGTCAGCAGATGCGCGCCGCTGCGCGACGCAGAATGATGGCAGATGTGCCAAAAGCCGATGTCATCGTTACCAACCCGACGCACTACTCCGTCGCCCTGCAGTACAACGAGAAAAAGATGAGTGCGCCAAAAGTTGTGGCGAAAGGGGCCGGCGAGATCGCCCTGAGAATTCGTGAACTGGCTGCTGAACACCGCATCCCGGTTCTGGAAGCACCGCCGCTGGCGCGTGCGTTATATCGTCATACCGAAATTGGTCAGCACATCCCTGGCGCGCTGTATGCTGCCGTGGCCGAGGTGCTGGCGTGGGTCTGGCAGTCGCGTCGCTGGAAGCGCGAAGGGGGCCTGATTCCAACCAAACCAAAAGACCTGCCGGTTCCGGCAGAGATGGACTTTGCAGGAGAGAGCAAAAACGATGGCTAATAACCTGGCCGTAAAGCTACGTCTACCGGGCTTTAAAGATATGCAGTGGCAGGTACTGGCCGGGCCGGTACTGATCCTGATGATCCTGTCGATGATGGTTCTGCCATTGCCGCCGTTTATCCTCGATCTGCTGTTCACCTTTAACATTGCGCTGTCGATCATGGTCCTGCTGGTGGCCATGTTCACCCAGCGGACCCTGGAATTTGCGGCGTTCCCGACCATTCTGCTCTTCTCAACATTGTTGCGTCTGGCGCTGAACGTTGCGTCAACCCGTATCATCCTGATGGAAGGGCACACTGGTGCCGCTGCGGCCGGACAGGTGGTTGAAGCGTTCGGTCACTTCCTGGTGGGCGGTAACTTCGCCATCGGTATCGTGGTGTTTATCATCCTCGTGATCATCAACTTTATGGTTATCACCAAGGGTGCCGGTCGTATCGCGGAAGTGGGTGCGCGCTTTGTGCTGGACGGCATGCCCGGTAAGCAGATGGCAATCGATGCCGACCTCAACGCCGGTCTGATCGGTGAAGATGATGCCAAACGCCGCCGTGCAGAAGTGACCCAGGAAGCCGACTTCTACGGTTCGATGGACGGTGCGAGTAAGTTCGTTCGTGGTGATGCCATCGCCGGTATCATGATCATGGTCATCAACGTCATCGGCGGCCTGCTTGTGGGCGTGGTGCAGCACGGTATGGATGCGGGGCATGCCGCAGAGACCTATACGCTGCTGACCATCGGTGATGGACTGGTCGCGCAGATCCCGGCGCTGGTTATCTCCACTGCTGCCGGTGTTATCGTGACGCGCGTTGCCACCGATCAGGATGTCGGCGAGCAGATGGTCACTCAGCTGTTCAAAGATCCCCGCGTACTGATGCTCAGCGCCGGGGTGATTGGCTTACTGGGTCTGGTGCCTGGCATGCCTAACTTCGTTTTCCTGCTGTTCACCGCCGCCTTACTGGGTCTGGCCTGGTGGTTGCGTGGTCGCGAAGCACAGCCGAAGAAGAAAGTGGACGTTGCAGGCAGCATCAGCAACAAACCAGCCGACACGCCAGCCGCCACCGAAGCGTCCTGGACCGATGTGCAGCTGGAAGATACCCTGGGCATGGAAGTGGGCTACCGCCTGATTCCGATGGTCGATCATCAGCAAAACGGTGAGCTGCTGGGACGTATCCGCAGTATTCGTAAGAAGGTTGCTCAGGATGTTGGTTTCCTGCCGCCGGTGGTGCATATCCGTGACAACATGGAGCTGCCGCCTGCGCGCTATCGCATCCTGATGAAAGGGGTAGAGATTGGTAGCGGTGATGCCTATCCTGGCCGCTGGATGGCGATTAACCCGGGCACGGCTGCCGGAAGTCTGCCTGGTGAAGCGACCGTCGATCCCGCCTTTGGTCTGGCAGCGGTCTGGATTGATAGCGCACTCAAAGAGCAGGCGCAGATTCAGGGCTTTACTGTCGTCGAGGCCAGTACCGTTGTGGCAACCCATCTCAACCATCTTATCGGCCAGTTCGCCAGCGAACTGTTTGGCCGTCAGGAAGCGCAGCAGCTGCTGGATCGCGTAACCCAGGAGATGCCGAAGCTGACTGAAGATCTGGTGCCAGGCGTGATTTCACTCACCACGCTGCACAAGGTGCTGCAGAACCTGCTGGTGGAGCGGGTGTCGATTCGCGATATGCGCACCATCATCGAAACGCTGGCGGAACACGCGCCAGTGCAGAGCGATCCCCAGGAGCTGACCAGCGTGGTCCGTGTGGCGCTGGGCCGTGCGATTACGCAACAGTGGTTTCCGGGTAATGACGAAGTGCAGGTTATCGGGCTGGATTCAACGCTGGAGCGTCTGCTGTTGCAGGCGTTGCAGGGTGGTGGCGGACTGGAGCCGGGTCTGGCCGATCGGCTGTTGAGTCAGGCACAGGCCGCATTGCAGCGCCAGGAGATGCTGGGGGCACCGCCGGTGCTGCTGGTCAATCATCCGCTGCGTGCACTGCTGGCGCGATTCCTGCGCCGCAATCTGCCACAGCTGGTGGTGCTCTCAAACCTGGAGCTGAGCGATAACCGTCAGATCCGTATGACTGCCACCATTGGAGGCAAATAATGCGCAGACTGATCATGGCATTGTTAATGATGCCACTGATGGCTCAGGCGGCTGGAGGGGCCTGGAGTGCCTCGGCTAACGGGCCGCTACTGGCGAACCGTGGCAGCTGGCAACGGGCGCAGCCGCTGACGCCACCCGCCGGCGTCGGTGGGGAAGTCAGCATCATTAACTGGCGTTATGAGCTGAGCAGGCCGGCGCCCTCTGGCCTGGAAGTGCGGCTGTGCGGTGAACAACGTTGCACTTCGCTTGAAGGTGCCAGCGGCACCACGCGCGGTCTGGCGCATCTGAATGCCGGTGAGACATTGCACATGGTGTTTGGTTTTGCGGGCAGCGGGGCGCTTCCACCCGGATTACGGGTGGTCAGCAGTGAAGTGATGGTCAATTACGAATAATGAATCAGCAACGTTGATGCCTGCGCGGGACACGCCGATGCACACCAGATATGTGCATCGGCTGTTGCGTCGTTTACAGAGCAACAATTAACGCACTGACTATCAATCGATACATCAGGCACCGACGCAAAGGTCAGAATTCAGGCATTAACGCCTTTCATTCCCTCTTCCGAGTAACGCCCGCCTTTAACTTCTATTTGCCGGTGAAGTGCATTCAGCAACAGGAGATCGTTCTCTTCCAGCTGAATATCCGCGGCCTGCGCGTTTTCATTAAGATAAGCGATCTGCCTGGTGCCCGGTATCGGCACAATTCTTTCATACTGGGCCAGGAGCCAGGCCAGCGCAATCTGCCCGGTGGTGGCGTGATATTTCTCCGCCAGCGGCGTAATCGCATTTACCAGCTGCAGGTTGTGATCGATATTCTCCTGCTGGAAACGCGCGTTATTTTTGCGGAAATCATCCCCGGCAAAATCACTGTTATGGCGGTATTTCCCGGTCAGAAAACCTCTGCCCAGCGGGGAATAGGGCACCAGACCGATACCGAGCTGTTTCACCGCTGGCAGGATGTCTTCTTCAATGTCACGCGTCCACAGAGAATATTCCGTCTGCAGCGCGGCCAGCGGATGGATGGCGTGCGCCCGATTCAGAGTGGCAGCCGACGCTTCACACAATCCAATCCGGGCAATTTTCCCCTCTTTTACCAGGCGGCTCAGACACTGCATGCTCTCCTCAATCGGTGTTGCCGGGCTGATACGATGCAGATAAAAGAGATCAATACGCTCGACGCCCAATCGTTTCAGGGAGGCATGGCAGCTGCGGGTAATGTAGTCCGGCTTATTGTTAATGGTACGGGCATAAGCCTCATCTACCGGACGCTCGATACCACATTTGGTGGCGACGGTGAACGTCAGGCGTTCAGCCTTGCTCATCCCGGCAAGAAACTCACCGATCAGCTGCTCATTGTGGCCACGTCCGTAAAGATCGGCGGTATCAATGAAGGTGATATCCAGGTCGCGCAGCTGGCTAAGCAGCTGGAGAGACTGGCGGTCGTCGGAGTGACCGTAAAATTCGCTCAGCCCCATTGCGCCATAGCCTATGGCGCTGACATCCAGACCCTGACTTAAGGTTCGCTTTTTCATTGTTTCTCCTCGTGAGTGAAAGGCGATTGTTTCACCGCGCGTGAAGGCAATGAATTGCTCTTTTCGTCATGCAAAAAAGGTATCAGGAAAGGTAAGACCGGGGACAACACAGGAGCGGGCGGAACCGCGCATCATCAGCCACAGGCAGCGCGACGTAAGAGGGCGGCGACTCAGTCCGATGAATGCGGGTGAGCGTCGTGATCAGCCGACTGTGAAAGCACGCTCAGCGCATTCAGCACTGCCGCATTTTTTTCATTGGCGCGAATGGCCGCATAAACATCAATCGTCAATTGCCGCGCCGCGCTTTCAGTCAGCGGGCGATAACAGAGTCCTGTCTGGTTAAAGGTACATTTTGACTGCGGCATCAGGGCGAATCCTTTGCCTCTGGCAATGTGCGACAGCATCAGCAGAGAATCATCCGGCTCTCTTATTCGTTTTAACGTGACGCTGAGCGTCGCAAAGTAGCGTTCGCATTTATCGTAAAACTGCGGATTGGCACTGCGCGCAAACCAGAACAGCGGCAGGTCAGCCAGCGCGTCCAGTGAGACCTTTTCTCCTGCCAGACTGGCAGGGTGCATTGACGGCATAGCGAGCAGCAGCGGTTCACGGTAAACCCAGGTGTACTGAACCAGGGTTTCCGCTTCCGAACCTTTTTCGCCAGTGAGAATTAAATCCAGGCTGTTTTTGGCCAGGCTTTGCAGCAGTTGAGCGGAGGTCAGGCTGGGCATCTCCATTTCATCGCTGGCATGGAAACTGGCGAGTTGCCGGTTAAGCGGTGCCATTAATTCAAAGTTGAGCGTGCGGGTCAGTCCGATACGTGGTCGCACAGCAGCAGGCTGCTTTAGGCTATTCAGCGCGGTAAGAATCGCTTCTGCTTTTGCAACCAGCGCACGGCCAGCATCGGTGAGCATCACCTCATGAGTCGTTCGGCTGAACAGCGGCTGACCGAGCAGATCTTCCAGGCTTTGAACCTGACGGGTGAGCGGCGGCTGCGTCATGCTGAGGCGTTCTGCGGCCCGGCGAAAATTAAGCTCGTGCGCAACAGCCAGAAAGCACTGCAATTGCTTTATGGTGGGAAGATGACTGCTGATAAGGTGCGCGGCGACAGACATAACACCATCCTGCTGCGGAAATTTGGGGGGCGTTCAGAGCGGATAACTGAGAACAGCAACGGAGAGGGAAATCCCTCTCCGTTTTACAGGTTACATGCGCTCGACGGTGTCGATACCCAGAGTATCCAGACCCTGCTTCAGCGTCTTCGCCGTCAGCGCGGCCAGCTGCAGACGGCTCAGGCGCGTTGCGTCTGATTCTGCGCTGAGAATCGGGCAGTGCTCGTAGAAGCCGGAGAACAGACCGGCCAGATCGTAGAGATAGGCACACATCACATGTGGCGTGCCGTCGCGAGCGACCTGAGTAATGACCTCTTCGAACTGTAGCAAACGCGTGGCCAGCTGTGCTTCGCGCTCTTCACTGATCACAATCTCTGCATCCAGCGAATCGGCATTAATGCCCGCTTTACGGAACACGGAAAGCACACGGGTATAGGCATACTGCATGTAAGGCGCGGTATTGCCTTCAAACGCCAGCATGTTATCCCAGTCGAAGATGTAGTCGGTGGTGCGGCTTTTTGACAGATCAGCATATTTGACAGCACTGATCCCCACCACTTCCGCCAGGGTTTTCACTTCCGCTTCGCTCATCTCCGGGTTCTTCTCACGCACCAGCGAGTAGGCACGCTGATAGGCTTCATCCAGCAGATCAGAGAGTTTAATAGTACCGCCGCTACGTGTTTTAAATGGTCGTCCATCTTTGCCCAGCATCATGCCGAATGCATGGTGCTCCAGCGGCACAGACTCCGGCACATAACCCGCTTTACGGACAATCGTCCATGCCTGCACCAGATGCTGATGCTGACGTGAATCGATGTAATAGAGTACGCGATTGGCTTTCAGCGTTTCATAACGATATTTCGCACAGGCGATGTCCGTGGTGGTGTAGAGGTAGCCACCATCCTTTTTCTGGATGATGACGCCCATCGGCTCACCCTCTTTGTTCTGGAATTCATCCAGGAACACCACGGTTGCGCCTTCGCTCTCGACCGCTAAGCCTTTCTGTTTCAGGTCGGAAACAATGCCGGGCAGCATGTCGTTATAAAGACTTTCACCCATGACATCGTTGCGCGTCAGCGTCACGTTCATGCGGTCGTAGATTTTCTGGTTCTGACTCATGGTGATGTCGACCAGCTTCTTCCACATCTGGCGGCAATATTCATCGCCACCCTGAAGTTTCACGACATAGCTGCGTGCACGCTCGGCAAACTCAGGATCTTCATCATAAGTGCGTTTTGCTTCACGGTAGAAGCCTTCGAGGTCGGCCAGCGCCATCTCTGCGTGATCTTCATTCTGCTGCTTTTCAAGGAACGCGATCAACATGCCGAACTGCGTACCCCAGTCGCCAACGTGGTTAGCGCGGATAACGTTATGGCCGAGAAACTCCAGCGTACGCACCGCCGCATCACCAATGATGGTGGAGCGGACGTGACCGACGTGCATCTCTTTTGCAACATTAGGGGCGGAATAGTCGACCACGATGGTCTGCGGCTCAGCCAGCTGCACGCCAAGACGCGGCAGGCTAAGTGCCTGACGGGCGTGTGTTGCCAGCCAGTTGTGGTCAAGGAAAATATTAATGAAACCCGGCCCGGCAATTTCAACCTTGCTGGCGATGCCGGTCAGGTCGAGGTGCTGAATCACCGCTTCCGCTAATTGTCGCGGTGCCTGTCCCAGCTTTTTCGCCACGGCCATAATGCCGTTGGCCTGATAGTCTCCAAACTGAACCCGTGCAGACTGACGAACCTGTGGTTCGCAATCGGCGGGTGCGCCGGCTAAAACCATTGCCTGACTGACTTTTGCGGAAAGAAGTGCCTGAATATTCACCGAGTTACCTTCATAAGCTGAACAACGCCCTGGACTGCTAAACCGGGCTGTCATCATCTTGCCTGAGCACATCGCGTTACGGCGGGGCAGAAACGGATGGGGCAGACAAAATGGAAAAAAATGAGGGGAAAAGTATACGTGAAATGTGGATGGGCGTCAGCAGTTGGATGAAGCGGGGAAACAGAGCTGAAGAAGATGTTTCCCGGAGGCGTTAACGACGTCGCAGATGACGACGTGGGTTCTTTACGCTTTTATCTTCAAGCACCTTCCAGTGGCGCGCAATTGCGAATCCCATCAGTGCGATCAGTACAGCGACAACGATGAGCATAGACATATAGCCATTCCTTTTGTTTGTGTTAGGTCAAATTTATAGGAAGGCAGAGAATGCTGCAATTGTTTATCAGTCAATTGAGACTTATCTTATTGTATTAAAGAAGTTGATTATAATCATATATTTAACTCACTTTCATCAAGGAACTTATGGCCCTAAACAGGAGATAAATCCGAAATGAAAGATGTTATTATGAGGTTTTGCGTTAAATTTCAGTCCAAATAAGATGAATCTTATCATTATGTGACGTCAGGCACGCGGCGCTCCATAAACCAGACTGTTTATAAATGCTAAACAAATTGAGAGGATTTACGGTGTCAGAGCGATCTTTTCCGGCAGAATTGGACGATTTAAAGACAGATTTAAGGCGTTTTGAAAAATCGTTGCAAAGTTTTGCGCAGCAACTTGGTTTGCGCCTTAACGATCTTGAAGTGGACCATATTTCGGTGCGTTGTCATCAGGACACGACGGCGATCCGCTGGCAGCAAGGCCTGCAGCAGATGGGTACGCAGTTTTCCGCGACGATGATTAACGGACGGCAGATTTGCCTGTTTAAACTACATGATCCACTGGTTGTGGCGGGCAGAGAGATCGATGTGGTTGAGCTGCCGTGGCCGGGTGAGAAGCGTTATCGCCATGAAGGCTGGGAGCACATTGAAGTGGTGTTACGTGGCGATCATCGAACGCTGGGCATGCGCGCGATGGCATTATTGTCTGATGAGGCACTGACGCAGCCCGGCATTTCCTTTAAAACCAGCTCACCGCAGGGCGAGAATGAGCGTCTGCCTAATCCGACCCTGGCGGTGACGGACGGGCAGACAACCATCAAGTTTCATCCGTGGCGACTGGAGGAAATTGTCGCCAGTGAGCAGCACTAAATGCGGGCAGCCACGGCGCGTTTCAGTCGGGCAACCGCCTCGTCCAGTAGCGCTCGGGTACAGCCGAAATTGAGCCGGACAAACTGGTCGTTGCCGAACTCACGTCCGGCGGTTAAGCCCAGTCCGTGCTTCTCAAAATAGAGGGCAGGACTGGCCACACCCAGCGCGCTGGCATCAATCCAGGCCAGGTAGGTTGCTTCCGGCGTGGCAACTGACAGACCCGGCATTTTATTGACCTGTGATACCAGCCAGTCCCGGTTACTGCGCAGGTAAGCATTCTGTGCCTTCAGCCAGGGCTCACCTTCGCGCCAGGCTGCTGCTGCTGCGGTGATGGCCAGAATATCTACATCCGGCACAATGCCGCGTCGCACCCGGTTAAAGCGCGCGCGCAGTTCAGCATTCGGTATGATGGCGATGGACGCACCCAGACCGGCGATATTGAAACTCTTGGAGGGCGACATCAGCGTGACACTTCGCTGGGCCGCATCCTCACTTAGCGAAGCAAACGGAATGTGCTGCACGCCCGGTTCCAGTAGCAAATCGCTGTGGATCTCGTCGGAACAGACAATCAGATTGTGTTTCCGGGCGAATTCCAGCTGCGCCTGCAGTTCGTCCTGGCGATAGACCGTGCCGCCCGGGTTCTGCGGGTTACACAGCATTAACAGCCGTTCTTTACCCCCAGTCTGTTCTTCGGCTGCATCCAGATCCAGCAGCCAGCGCCCCTGTTGCAACGTGACAGGCACATTGATCTGACCTCGCTCTGCCAGTTTTGCCGCCCCGCGAAACGGTGGGTAGATCGGCGTGGGAGAAATCGTCAGCTCGTCCGACGCAGTGAAGGCACGCACGGCGAGATTCAGTCCACTCACCACGCCGGGTAAAACCACAATCCATTCCGGATTGACGTGCCACTGATAGCGTGAGGCGAGCCACGCAACTGCGCTGTCGAGAAACGCTACCGGCGTATCGCCATAGCCGAAAATGCCATGCCCGGCGCGGGTTTTGATCGCATCGATGACGCAGTCAGGCGATCGGAAATCGGTATCTGCCACCCACAACGGCAGAATGTCCTGGTCCGCATATTTGTTCCATTTAAGGCTATCGCTGTGACGACGGTCTATCCGTTGGTCGAAATTGAATGCCATAGTTAACTTTCCCGGTAAACTCATATCAGCAGCCAGACTAACTGATGAATCTGCCTTGAACCAGAGTCATGTAAAGGAGAAGAGAATGACCACACTGGAAATTTGCTGCTATGGCGTGGATTGCGCCGTGACCGCACAACAGGCGGGCGCCGATCGGGTTGAACTTTGTGCCGCACCGCGTGAGGGTGGTCTGACCCCATCGGCAGGGATGCTGAATGCCGCCCGGCGCGAGGTTTCAATCCCGGTTCATCCTATTGTCCGGCCACGGGGTGGTGACTTTTGTTATACCGCGCGCGAGTTTGAAGCGATGAAATCGGATGTGGCGTTGATACGCGAACTGGGTTTTCCGGGGCTGGTCATTGGGATGCTTGATGAGGACGCGCATATCCATCATGGTCAGATGCGGCAGATTATGGCGCTGTGTGACGGCCTGTCAGTGACGTTCCATCGCGCCTTCGATCTGTGCCACAGCCCTAAGCGAGCGCTGGAAGAATTAACAGATTTGGGGGTGGCGCGCATTCTGACATCCGGTCAGCAACACAGTGCTGAAAACGGAATTGCACTCCTCAGGGAACTAAATGAGGCCAGCACCGGTCCTATTATTATGGCGGGTGCCGGGGTTCGTCTCAGCAACCTGCAAAAGTTTCTCGACATGGGGATTGATGAAGTTCACAGCTCGGCCAGTCGCCTGATGGTGTCGCCGATGCGCTACCGCAAAGCGGGGGTCTCCATGTGTTCTGAAGCCGAAAGCGATGAGTTCAGCCGCTACTGTGTAGACGGCGATGTCGTTGAGGCGATGAAAAGTGTGATGCAGATGAGCACCGTTCGGGTCGCCTGAATCACAACAGATTTTGCCGCGCAGCACGCCGATTATTGACGTGGTGTTTGCAAGTACCAAACCCCAGTATTCTTGCTGGGGTTCTTTTTGTCTGAAGCCCTCTCAAGTGCAGTGACCTTATTCCGGGGTTCTCTGGCATTGTCATGATGTGAGGGGGAGATGATATCTGACGTTTGTGCCTTTTCACCTCTCTCATCTTTTAAAGCACTGCAGGCCGGAATCGTCAAAGATTGGCGCTGTTTATCACCACAGCGTTTACACTGAAAGCAACGTCGCCTGGAAATTACCCTATGAAACGCAATCAGATTCTTGTTTTAAGCCTGATGCTGACTGCCTGGACTGAAAGCGCAGCGGCCAGCGCCTGCAGCCCGAATAATGCGGCCGTTGCAAACAGCAATAACCTTATTCTGCTGGGGGGAAACGCGAAAGGCGCTGTGAAGCAGGTGATTGCGGGCGAGTTTGGCAAAGATGTGAACTCGCAAAAGCGGGTGCTGGGGCAGTTTGACGCCTGCGGCGATCTGACCGTCGCCGACGTCAGCTACGATAAAAGCGAACGTAATGTGATTCTCAGCATGGAGCAACATATCGCCAGAGTGCAGGGCGGCTGGGTGGCGGAATACGCCTATCTGGTCAAAGTGCTGAAAGAAGGTAAGGAAGTCGTCGTGGATAATCGACAGGGAACGATTAACTGGCAGAAAGGCCGGCATGGCACGATTACCAGCGCCTCTGATAGATTTACCAGCATGGGGAAAAGCGGCTTTACCGACATCACCTATCGCTATGATACCCAGCTACGGCTGGAGAAGAGCGTGGCGCGCGGCAGCGATCCGCTGACCAACGGTGAATTTCACTATCACTGGAACCCAAAAGGTCTGGTCACGCGCACCACATCTGCAAGAGGCACCGACGAATACACCTATGATCCTCAATGGCGTGAAGTACGACTTAACGTCACCGAAACCACACCGCTCAGCACCATCCGGTCGGTTGATGAGTGCCAGTCATGGGATGAGGTCGGCAACTGTACACTCAGCTATCTGCATGAGACCGAGATCTTTACGCGTGGCACTATCGAGCGCCACCTCAGTTCGGCCTACAAATATGAGTACTGGAACCAGCCTGCGGCAGAAGAGTAACAGGCGATCGGGTGATCGCCCGCTCCTGACCTATTTTACTGTCTGACTAAAGGCATCCAGTGCCAGCAGAGCATTTGCGATATCTTCGGGTGACAGGTGTGGGTTGAGGTTTTTCAGCGTATCTCCCTCACTGTTTGCCAGCGCCCCCACTTTCACCAGATTCTCCCAGCTTTCATTTTCCAGATGCAGCTCCCGGAGTGTGGTTGGCATATTGATTGAGCGATAAAAGCGTATATAGCGCGCAATATCCTCATCCGTACGCTTCTCAAGCACCATCTGCGTCAGCGTGCCATAGGCAACTTTCTCGCCATGAGTCAGATGGTGGATATCGCCATCGATGGCGGTAAAACCATTATGAATCGCGTGAGCGGCTGCCAGACCACCGTTCTCAAACCCCAGTCCCGAGAGCAGCGTATTGGCCTCAACGACCGCTTCCACCGCTGGCGTTACCCGTTTTTCGGAAACGGCAACATAGGCGCTGTAACCCCATGTAAGAAGCGTTTCTTCACAGGCTCGGGCAATGGCCAGTCCGGCAAGTGTCGGATCACCGTTAACCATTGATTTCGCATGCGAACGTGCCACGGCCTGCGCTTCAACCCAGGTCGCCAGTCCATCTGCAATGCCTGATGCAAATAGCCGTGCTGGCGCACTGGCGCAGACTGCCGTGTCCACGAGCACCAAATCTGGATTTTTGCTGTAAAAGCGATAGCTCTCGAATACACCGCTGTCAGAATAGATGACCGACAGGGCGCTACAGGGCGCATCGGTGGACGCAATGGTTGGCACGATAGCCACCGGCAGTTTAAGTTCATCCGCCACCGCTTTAACCGTATCCAGCGTTTTGCCCCCGCCCAGGCCGACAATCACATTACAGCCCTGACTTTTTGCGAGCGCACTGAGTCGGGAAATCTCATTACTGGAGGCTTCGCCATTAAATTGCTGCCAGCTGAATGTCACGCCAGCGGAATGCAGGGCGTGTTGCGTCCGTTCGCCAATCAACGTCCAGACCGTGTTGTCAGCCACCAGAAAAGCCTGATCGCCCAGTTCAGTCAGATACGTTCCCAGCTCGTCCAGCACTCCTGCGCCCTGTACATATTTACGGGGTGAGGAAAAAATAAATTTACTCATAATCAAAACTCCCTGATATGAATGAATCAACCTGATCCAGTCTGGCACAATTCGGGAAGAGTGGCAGTTGATAAAGGATTGTGGTCACCGGAGCTGTTAAGCTGCGTGAACACTCATGGAGATAACGGAGAAATCATGATGAGCGCGATGCTCTTTTCATTTCTGCTTGCGATAACCATTCTGACGCTCACACCCGGATTTGACACCGCACTGGTGCTGCGAACCGCTATCGCGCAGGGCTGGCAGCGCGCCTGCGCCACCGCGCTCGGCGTGACGCTGGGCTGTCTGATCTGGGGAGTGGCGGTAGGCCTGGGGCTGGGTGCGCTATTGCTGGCGTCTGAAATTGCATACAATCTGCTGAAGTGGATGGGGGCGGCCTGGCTGCTCTGGCTCGGTATCAGGCTACTGCTTAAACCGCGTCAGCAACCGCTCATCGTGGACGAACAGCCTGCCAGGTCGCAGGGTTATCTGGCCTGCTTCAGTCGGGGGTTGATGGGGAATCTGCTGAATCCAAAAGTGGGCGTGTTTTACGTCACCTTTCTGCCACAGTTTATTCCGGCCGGGGCGTCAGTGGCGCTCTGGTGCACACTGATGGCGCTGGCACATATGCTGCTGGGGCTGATATGGAATGCCGTGTTAATCGGCGGCAGTCACTATTTTGCGGGTCATCTGCAAAAACCGCGGGTATTAAAGGTGATGGATCGCCTGACCGGCTGCGTGTTTATTGGATTTGCGGCGAAACTGGCGTTGTCTCGCCGCTGAGATTTAAGGTTTGGTGGCGACCAGCACGGCGCGCAGCGGAGCCGGATAGCCCTCAACCGTTTTGCTCGGATCATCGGGATCGAGGAATTCCGCCAGCGACTCGCTGGTCATCCAGTCTGTCCGACGTTGTTCTTCGGTGGTGGTCAGGGCGAAATCGACAATCCGTACATCGACAAAGCCGCTTTTCTCCAGCCAGCTTTTCAGCGCCTCGGCGGAGGGGATAAAGAAGACGTTGCGCATCTGCGCATAGCGCTCACCGGGCACCAGCACCTGATTCAGATCGCCCTCAATGACCAGCGTCTCCAGCACCAGTTCACCGCCGCTCACCAGCTGATTTTTCAGCTGTAACAGGTGATCCAGCGGGGAACGGCGATGGTAGAGCACACCCATCGAAAACACGGTATCAAACGCCTGTAACGCCGGTAACTGTTCAATACCCAGCGGCAGCATGTGCGCCCGGCGATCATCGTTCAGCAGCTTACGCACGGCTTCAAACTGCACCAGGAAGAGCTGCATCGGATCAATGCCGACCACCAGATGCGCACCCGCACCAATCATCCGCCACATGTGATAACCGCTGCCACAGCCAACATCCAGCACCGTCCGGCCCGCCAGCGAGGATATATGCGGCAGGACACGCTCCCATTTCCAGTCAGAACGCCACTCAGTGTTGATATGGGTGCCATAGAGGAAATAGGGCCCTTTGCGCCATGGCATCAGGTTACGCAGTAATTTCTCAATGCCCTGACGATGACGATCGCTGATGTCATCGCGGTCGGCGGTGACGCTATGCAGCAGGTCGAGCTTTTGCGGCTCCAGCAGCGGCAGATACTCCAGCGATTTGTACCAGTCACGGAAGTGGCCATGCAGGTTTTCACGCTGCCACTCGCTAATTTGCGCCGGTAAAACTTCCAGCCACTTCGCCAGTGGACCTACGGCAATTTGCTGATAAAAACGGCCAAAGTCGATCATTTCAACGCCACCAGAGATCCAAAATTAAAGCACTGGAACCAGAGTTCGGCGTGCGAGAAACCGGCCTGTTTCAGGCGGGCTTTATGGGCTTCGACGCTGTCAGTCAGCATCACATTTTCCAGCATGCTACGTTTCTGGCTGATTTCCAGTTCGCTGTAGCCGTTGGCGCGCTTGAAGTCATGGTGCATGTTGAACAACAGTTCACCGACTTCGGCATCTTCAAAACTGAATTTCTCCGACAGCACCAGCGCGCCACCGGGTTTAAGTCCCTGCCAGATTTTTTCCAGCAGAGCCAGACGTGCGGGTGGCTCCAGAAACTGCAGCGTAAAGTTAAGCACCACCAGCGAGGCGTTTTCTATGTCAATATCACGGATATCCGCTTCCAGCACCGTCACCGGCGTATCAGCGCGAAACGCATCCAGATGACGACGGCAACGCTCCACCATCGCCGGGGAGTTATCCACTGCGATGATCTGGCAACCCGGGACATGAATATTGCGGCGCACCGAGAGGGTGGCGGCGCCCAGCGAGCAGCCCAGGTCATAAACCGTGCTGTCGGGCGTAACAAAACGTTCTGCCAGCATGCCAATCATCGAAATGATGTTGGAGTAGCCCGGCACCGAGCGCTGAATCATGTCTGGAAAGACTTCAGCTACGCGCTCGTCAAAAGTCCAGTCGCCCAGTTTTGCAATGGGCGCTGAGAAGAGTTGATCGCGGTCAGACATATCGAAAATCCGAAGAGACGACGGAAAGGGCGCTATTCTCGCAGAAAGTGGGGCGGCCTGCACCCCTTAACCCAGGGCGACTTAATGGAGTGTCAGCACCAGTTCCCACGGCAGATAAATAAGATTAAAAATGACCATGCCGCACAGGGAAAACAGCGTCAGCAGCATGCCATATTTACGGCCAGCCATGGCGCTGCTGCGTAAACCCCAGGCATGGAGTAACCGGCTGATGAAAAAGAGCAGGCCAGTGAGATGCACCATCCAGATATCGGCGCCATTCATCTCCATCATCACCAGCAGCAACAGCGCCAGCGGGATAGTTTCGATGGCATTGCCGTGAATGCGAATCGCCATTTTCAGGTCGTGATAGCCGCCATCGCCATACGCCACGCGATAGAAACGGCGGTAACGCACCACGTCCATTGTAAATTTCATTACCAGCAATGCACCCAGTACGACGTATAACGCGCTAATCATTGTCACTCCGGTATCCATCCGTAAAGTAGCTATTCTATCCAGCGTACAGCACGCTGTCCTGTGCAGTGATCAAAACAGTGATGTCTGTTGCGGCCAGTCGGGTCCATTGCCAATAGCCGGATCGATCTGCTGCAGCTGCGGCCATAGCGCCTGCACCAGCGGAAACACCTGACCCATATCGGGCGTATGCAGAAACAACATGGCGTCGCCCTGTTGCTGCCATTGCGAGAGCTTGTCACGCCAGATCTGAAACAGCGGCACGGTCTCTTCCACACTGTCGCTGCCGATAAAACGGACCATTGGCTGCGAGCCGGTTCGTAAGGCATGAGGCGGCACTTTAGGCTTCTGAGCACGGGCCACCAGCGCTGCCGGGCTTTGCGAGGTGGAGGCGTGAACCGGGCGGCTGTCCAGCATGACGCGATTGATGCCGCGCTCAAGCAATCCGCGATTCAGCGCCCGCTCTGCGTCACCTTTGGCAAAGAAAGCGGGATGGCGGACTTCGACGCCGTAGTGAAAACGACGCGGCAAACTATCCAGAAAGCGCCACAGATCGGCGATCTGCGCCGGAGAGAAGCTGGCAGGCAGCTGCAGCCAGTACTGACCGATGCGATCGGCCAGCGGCTCCATCAGGCGCAGGAAATCGGTCAGCAGGTCGTCACTGTGCTGTAGCGCCGCCTGATGGCTGATGGTGTTGGGAAACTTAAAGCAGAAGCGAAACGCATCATGCGTCATATCGCGCCAGCGCATCACCGTTTCGGTATCAGGCAGCGCATAAAGCGTGGTGTTTCCCTCTACACAATGGAAGTATCGGGCATAGTCCGCCAGGCTCGTGATACCCCAGCGTTTCCAGTGTGAATGCCCCCACTGGGGCAGGCCAATACGAAGTGTCACGCGCGCTCCTGGCGATGGGTTAAGATGCCCCATTATCTTCTATGTTCGGTCAGGTGGGCAAATGCACACAGGAAATCGGTGCTTTGGCGTGGATCTGCTTATCCTGCCTGGCTTTTTCCATTATAATGACCGCCATTTTTGCGACAGCATCGCAACAGGTAACGCGGCCGGATGCTGTCAGCTGCAGCGGCGAAGTTAAAAGGATAGTGTTATGCGTACAGAATATTGCGGACAGCTCAATCTGTCTCATGTAGGTCAGCAAGTCACGCTTTGCGGCTGGGTAAATCGCCGTCGCGATCTGGGCAGTTTGATTTTTATCGACATGCGCGACCGTGAAGGCATCGTGCAGGTGTTTTTCGATCCCGATCGTCAGGACGCATTTAAGCTGGCTTCTGAACTGCGTAACGAATTCTGCATCCAGATCACCGGCACCGTGCGTGCGCGTGATGAGAAGAATAAAAACAGCGACATGGCGACCGGCGAAGTCGAAGTGTTTGCCCAGGCGCTGACCATCATCAACCGCTCTGAGCCACTGCCGCTGGACTCTAATCAGACCAACAGCGAAGAAGCTCGCCTGAAATACCGCTATCTGGATCTGCGTCGTCCTGAGATGGTGACGCGTCTGAAAACCCGCGCAAAAATCACCAGCTTTGTCCGCCGCTTTATGGATGACGAAGGGTTCCTGGATATCGAAACCCCGATGCTGACCAAAGCGACGCCAGAAGGCGCGCGTGACTATCTGGTGCCAAGCCGGGTTCATAAAGGCAAGTTCTACGCGCTGCCGCAGTCACCGCAGCTGTTCAAACAGCTGCTGATGATGTCAGGTTTTGACCGCTACTATCAGATCGTTAAATGCTTCCGCGATGAAGATTTACGTGCCGATCGTCAGCCCGAATTTACCCAGATCGACGTTGAAACCTCCTTTATGACCGCGCCGCAGGTGCGTGAAATTATGGAGCGTTTAATCCGCAATCTGTGGCAGGACGTGCAGGGCGTTGATCTCGGCGAGTTCCCGCAGATGACCTTTGCGGAAGCGATGCATCGTTACGGTTCTGATAAGCCGGATCTGCGTAACCCGATGGAGCTGGTGGACGTGGGTGACCTGCTGAAAAATGTGGAGTTCCAGGTCTTCTCTGGCCCGGCTAACGACGAAAAAGGCCGTGTTGCGGCACTGCGTGTGCCAACCGGTGCGCAGCTGAGCCGTAAGCAGATTGATGAATATGGCAAGTTCGTAGAAATTTACGGCGCGAAAGGCCTGGCGTGGATGAAAGTCAACGTCCGCGCGGACGGCCTGGAGGGCGTGCAGAGTCCGGTTGCCAAGTTCCTGAATGCAGAAATCGTTGAAGGCATTCTGAGCCGCACCGGCGCACAGGATGGCGACATCATCTTCTTTGGCGCCGATCGCGCCAAAGTGGTTGCGGATGCACTGGGTGCGCTGCGCCTGAAAGTGGGTCGCGAGCTGAACATCACCGATGAAAAAGCCTGGGCACCGCTGTGGGTGATCGACTTCCCGATGTTCGAAGAGGACGAGGAAGGCGGTCTGGCTGCGATGCACCACCCGTTCACTGCGCCGAAAGAGATGAGCGCAGAAGAGCTGGCTGCGGATCCAACCCGTGCCGTGGCGAATGCCTACGACATGGTGATCAACGGTTATGAAGTGGGCGGCGGTTCAGTGCGTATCCACAACGGCAAAATGCAGCAGACGGTGTTCAGCATTCTGGGTATTGAAGAGCACGAGCAGCGCGAGAAGTTTGGCTTCCTGCTGGATGCGCTTAAATTCGGTACACCACCGCATGCGGGCCTGGCGTTTGGTCTGGATCGCCTGACCATGCTGCTGACCGGCACCGACAACATTCGTGACGTTATTGCGTTCCCGAAAACCACGGCGGCAGCCTGCATGATGACCGAAGCGCCAAGCGAAGCGAACCCGGCTTCTCTGCTGGAACTGGGCATTCAGGTCATTAAAAAAGAAAAGCCTGAGATTAAATAATGGGCTATAAACACCCGGTTTCAGTGCTGGTGGTTATTTCGGCGCGCGATACTGGCCGGGTGTTGATGCTGCAGCGGCGTGACGATCCCTCATTCTGGCAGTCGGTTACCGGCAGCCTGGAAACGGGGGAGTCACCGCTGGCGACCGCGTGTCGTGAAGTGAATGAGGAGGTCGGCATTGACGTGCTGACTGAGCAGCTGGAGGTGGAGGATTGTCATCGTCAAATCGACTTTGAAATCTTTCCCCATTTCCGCCATCGCTATGCGCCTGATGTCACCCATAATCACGAGCACTGGTTTCGCCTGCAACTGCCGGAAGAGCGCGATGTGACGCTCACGGAGCATCTGGCGTTTCGCTGGCTGGCACCTGCTGACGCTGCAGCATTAACCCGATCATGGAGTAACCGCCAGGCAATTGAAGAATTTATCTGAATGCTCGCCATCGCCCGGTATTCCGGCGGCGGATAGATTAAATTTTATGAATCTGGTGAGTTTTAACAGGACTTCACCAATATATTGAACAGCCAGGCATCATCTACGCTGCGACGTTGTTTACCACCCGCGTGAAGTCATCAGCATACTGTTGTACGTGATGATCATGCGCGATGCTCGCCCAAAGCGGGTACACGGGTTTTTAAAAACGGTGTAAGCACCGACGGTAAACAGGCTCGCAGCCAGGATAGCCTGCACCCTGTAAAAGATCGGAGAAACGTTAAAATGGCAGGACACAGTAAGTGGGCAAACACCAAACACCGTAAGGCGGCGCAGGATGCTAAGCGCGGCAAAATCTTCACCAAAATCATTCGTGAACTGGTGACAGCGGCCAAGCTGGGCGGTGGTGATCCGGGCTCAAACCCGCGTCTGCGTGCCGCGATGGATAAAGCGCTGGCGAACAACATGACCCGCGACACCATGGATCGCGCTATCGCGCGCGGTGTGGGCGGCGATGACAACGCCAACATGGAAACCATCATTTATGAAGGTTATGGTCCAGGCGGTTCAGCCATCATGATTGAATGCCTCAGTGACAATCGTAACCGTACCGTGGGTGAAGTGCGTCACGCCTTTACCAAAACCGGTGGCAACCTGGGTACTGACGGATCCGTGGCTTACCTGTTCAACAAGAAAGGCGTGATCTCTTTTGCGCCAGGTCAGGATGAAGATGCGGTAATGGAAGCGGCCCTGGAAGCGGGCGGCGAAGACGTTGTCACCTATGACGACGGCGCGATTGATGTTTTCACCGCATGGGAAGAGATGGGCACGGTGCGTGATGCACTGGAAGCACTTGGTCTGAAAGCGGATACCGCAGAAGTGGCGATGATCCCGACGACCAAAGCCGAAATGGATGCGGAAACCGCACCAAAACTGCTGCGTCTGATCGACATGCTGGAAGATTGCGACGATGTGCAGGAGGTTTATCACAACGGTGAGATCTCCGACGAGGTGGCGGAAACGCTGTAATGGCGTCTGCCGCCCTGTTAACCGGAGAGGCGTAATGTCGATTATCCTGGGAATTGATCCCGGCTCACGCATCACCGGTTATGGTGTTATTCGTCAGACTGGCCGCCAGCTCACCTATCTGGGCAGCGGCTGTATCCGCACCAATACCACCGAGTTGCCCGCCCGTCTGAAGCTTATTTATGCGGGCGTCTGCGAAATCATCACGCAGTTTTCACCCGATTTCTTCGCCATTGAACAGGTGTTTATGGCGAAGAATGCCGACTCGGCGCTGAAGCTCGGCCAGGCGCGCGGTGCCGCCATTGTTGCCGCGGTTAACCACGATCTGCCGGTGTTTGAGTATGCCGCCCGTCAGGTGAAACAGACCGTGGTTGGCATCGGCAGCGCCGAGAAAAGTCAGGTGCAGCACATGGTGCGAACCCTGCTGAAGCTGCCCGCAAACCCGCAGGCGGATGCCGCCGATGCCCTGGCGATAGCCATCACTCATTGTCACGTGGCCCAAAACGCGGCGCGCATGAGTGACAGCAAGCTGGTGCTGACGCGCGGACGATTGCGCTCAGGTTAGCGCTTATCGCTCAGGTCTCACTCTCAGGCTGGATATTCATCCAGCCTTTTTTATGTTATAAAATCCGCCACATTCTTTAGTTAAGGAAGCATTCAGGTGATAGGTCGTTTACGGGGCAATATTCTGGAAAAGCAGCCGCCACTGGTGCTGCTTGAGGCACACGGCGTCGGCTATGAAATTTACATGCCCATGACCTGTTTTTATGAGTTGCCTGAACTTCAGCACGAAGCGGTGATTTTTACCCATTTTGTGGTGCGTGAAGATGCGCAGTTGCTGTTTGGTTTTAACAGCAAGCAGGAGCGCGCGCTGTTTCGCGAACTGATTAAAGTGAATGGCGTCGGGCCCAAGCTGGCGCTGGCGATCCTCTCCGGCATGTCGGCGCAGCAGTTTGTGACTGCCGTCGAGAAAGAAGAGATCGCATCACTCGTTAAACTGCCCGGTGTGGGCAAGAAGACGGCTGAGCGACTGGTGGTCGAGATGAAGGACCGCTTCAAAGGGATGCACGGCGACCTGTTTGGCGGCGATTCTGCGTTTACGCTCACCACGCCGAGCGCCGAGCCGGAAACCAATGATGCGGAATCCGAAGCGGTTGCAGCGCTGGTTTCACTGGGTTATAAACCGCAGGAAGCGAGCCGTATGATCAGTAAAGTCGGTCGACCGGATGCGGATTGCGAAACCCTGATCCGCGAAGCGCTACGCGCCGCCATTTGAGGTAAGTCATGATAGAAGCCGACCGCCTGATCTCCGCTGCCAGTATCAGCGAAGAAGAGGTTATTGACCGCGCGATTCGCCCGAAGATGCTGACCGAATATGTCGGTCAGCCGCAGGTGCGTGAGCAGATGGAAATATTCATCAAGGCAGCGCAACTGCGCGGCGATGCGCTCGATCATCTGTTGATCTTCGGTCCACCAGGGCTGGGTAAAACCACTCTGGCCAACATCGTGGCCAATGAGATGGGCGTCAATCTGCGCACCACATCCGGTCCGGTGCTGGAGAAGGCGGGCGATCTGGCGGCGATGCTGACCAACCTTGAGCCCCATGACGTCCTGTTTATCGATGAAATCCATCGCCTCTCACCAGTAGTGGAAGAGATACTCTACCCGGCGATGGAAGATTATCAGCTGGATATCATGATTGGTGAAGGCCCGGCTGCGCGTTCAATCAAACTCGATCTGCCGCCGTTTACGCTGATTGGTGCCACCACGCGTGCTGGCTCGCTGACCTCGCCGCTGCGCGACCGTTTTGGCATTGTGCAGCGTCTGGAGTTCTATCAGGTTAAAGATCTGCAGCATATCGTGTGTCGCAGTGCCGCCTGTCTGGGCCTGGCGCTGAGTGATGAAGGGGCATTAGAGATCGCCCGTCGCGCACGCGGCACACCGCGTATCGCCAACCGCCTGCTGCGTCGCGTTCGTGACTTCGCAGAAGTGCGGGCAAACGGTGATCTCAGCGGTGAAGTCTCCTGCAGCGCGCTGGATATGCTTAACGTTGACAGCGAAGGGTTCGATTATATGGACCGTAAACTGCTGCTGGCGATCATCGACAAATTTATGGGTGGGCCGGTGGGGCTGGACAACCTGGCTGCTGCCATTGGTGAAGAGCGGGAAACCATTGAAGATGTGATTGAACCCTTCCTGATTCAGCAGGGCTTCATTCAGCGCACACCACGTGGCCGGATGGCCACGCAGCATGCTTATCGTCACTTCGGTATGACGCGCGAAGAGTAACTACATGGCCGGTTTGCGTACCATGCTGAAGATAAACAGGATGGCAGCGCAGAGCACAACCGACGGCCCGGCAGGCGTGTCGTAGAACGCGGAGAAGGTCAGACCGCCGGTGACGGCAATCACACCGATGACCACCGCGACGCCCGCCATGCCTTCCGGTGAGCGCACGAAACGGCGTGCGGTCGCCGCCGGGATAATCAGCAGTGAGGTGATGATCAGCGCACCGACAAACTTCATCGCTACCCCAATTGTCAGCGCCGTGACCAGCATCAGAACCAACCGGGTACGCTGGATATTGACGCCATCGACCTGCGCCAGCTCCGGGCTGATGGTCATCGACAGCAACGACCGCCACTGCCACGCCATCACCAGCAGCACGATCACCACGCCGCCACCCATCATCCAGAGATCGTCGGGTGTGACCGCCAGCAGGTCGCCAAACAGATACGCCATCAGATCGACGCGCACGTTCTTCATCAGGCTGACCACCACCAGACCCAGCGACAGCGCACTGTGCGCCATAATGCCCAGCAGGGTATCAATAGCCAGATGCGGACGACGCTCCAGCCAGACCAGGCCTAGCGCCAGGCAGACAGTGACCAGAATCACCGCATAGTAAGGATTCACATTTAACAGCAGGCCAAATGCCACCCCGAGCAGAGAGGCGTGCGCCAGGGTATCGCCGAAATAGGACATCTTGCGCCAGACCACAAACGAACCCAGCGGACCGGCAGCCAGCGCTAACATCACACCGCCTATCCAGCCCGGTAATAGCAACTCAATCATGATGAACCCTGTCCTTTGCGTAAAACGATACGTCCCTGAAGGTCGTGACGGTGATTATGATGATGACGGTAAATCGCCAGCTCTTCTGCGCCACGCGGGCCAAACATCGCGATGAATTCCGGATGTTGCGAGACCGCTTCCGGGGTACCGGAACAGCAGATGTGGTGGTTAAGGCACAGCACTTCGTCAGTTTTTGCCATGACCAGATGCAGATCGTGGGAGACCATCATCACGGCGCAGTTCAGTTCCACGCGTAACTGATTAATAAGGTCATACAGCGCAACCTGACCGTTCACATCCACACCCTGCGTTGGCTCATCAAGCACCAGCAGCTGAGGCTGATTCAGCAGCGCGCGGGCCAGCAGCACACGCTGAGTTTCCCCACCCGACAGTTTTTGCAGCGGCGAATGAAGCAGGTGGCCCGCCTGCACCCGTTTCAGGGCCGGCAGAATCTCCGCGTTTTTACTGCCACGCGTCAGGCGCATAAAACGCTCTACTGTTACCGGCAGAGTAGGATCGATGTGCAGCTTCTGAGGGACATAACCAATACGCAGGCCGGGATCACGCTGAACGGAACCGGACGTCGGGGCAAGCAGGCCAAGCACCACACGCACCAGTGTTGATTTACCGGCACCGTTGGGACCCAGCAGAGTGAGGATGCGACCAGGCTGCAGGGTCAGGCTGACGCCAGACAGCACATTGCGCTGGTTAAACTTTATCGAAACGTTATCGAGTGTGACAAGTGGGGTCATAGTATTTACAGGTTGCACAGAATTTCGAATGTTATAATATCACATTCCACCTCATGGTCACGATGGAATGACGCAATATGTTACACAATAAAAAGGGCGCAATTTTCGCCTTAGGGGCTTTAACTGTTTCAGCTTTATTAACCCTTCCTGCCCAGGCAAATGTCGTGGCTTCACTCAAACCGGTAGGTTTTATCGCTGCGGCCATCGCCGATGGCGTCACGCCGGTAGAAGTGCTGCTGCCAGACGGGGCATCTGAACACGATTACTCCCTGCGACCTTCTGATGCAAAACGCTTAAAAAACGCGGACTTAGTTGTCTGGGTCGGGCCTGAAATGGAAGCCTTTATGGCGAAATCTGCAGCCGAACTTCCAGCCCAAAAAAACCTCGCCATGGTGAACATCGACGGGGTAAAACCGTTATTGATTAGCGGTGGTGAAGATGAAGAGGAACATGCAGCGGAAAAATCCGAAGATCAGGACGCAGATGCTCATCACCATCATCACGGCGAGTTTAATATGCACCTGTGGTTGTCGCCAGAGATTGCGCGCAAAACCGCGGTTGCAATCCATGGAAAATTATTGGAACTTATGCCGCAAGATAAAGCCAAACTTGACGCCAACCTCCAGCAGTTTGAGGTAGCTTTGGCGGACACGGACAAACGCGTTAGCGCACAACTTGCTCCGGTTAAAAATAAAGGATATTTCGTTTTTCACGACGCTTACACGTACTTTGAAAAGCACTACGGTCTTTCGCCCACCGGGCACTTTACCGTCAATCCTGAAATTCAACCGGGCGCTCAGCGTTTACACCAGATACGAACACAGTTGGTTGAGCAAAAGGCGGTCTGCGTCTTTGCTGAGCCACAATTCAGGCCAGCAGTCATCGATGCTGTCTCCCGTGGAACGCAGGTGCGTAAAGGCACACTCGATCCTCTGGGCACAGACATCAGCTTAGCCAAAGACAGCTATGTGAAATTCCTCTCACAACTGTCGAGCCAGTATGAAAGCTGCCTGAATGGAGCATGAGGAATAGGTAAAAGTGCAGCAGATAGCCCGCTCTGTCGCCCTCGCATTTAATAATTTGCCGCGCCCCCACCGCGTAATGCTGGGATCGTTAACTGTCGTCACTCTGGCCGTCGCTGTCTGGCGGCCTTACGTTTATCATCCCACGGATGATGTGACGCCCATCGTTAAAAACATTGAGCTGGATAAGAACACCCTCCGCACGCTGTTGCCGGAAGCCAGTGAGCCGATCGATCAAAGCACACCGGAACCGGACGAAGAGCTGCCAGCGGACGATGTGGACACCGACGCGCCGGAAATGGCTGGGGTTCACGACTACACCGTCTCATCCGGCGATACCCTGAGCAGCGCACTGAATCAGTATGGCATCGACATCAGCGACATTAACGCGCTGGTGGTAAGCGACCGGGATCTGCGTAATCTGCAGGTGGGTCAGCAACTGAGCTGGACGCTGGATGATGATGGCGGCCTGAAAACCCTGAGCTGGGAAATTTCCCGCCGCGAAACCCGCACCTATGAGCGCACCCCATCGGGTGGCTTTAAGATGGAAGCGGAGATGCAGAAGGGTGAATGGCGCAACAGCGTAATGCAGGGTGAAGTGCGCGGCAGTTTTGCCGCCAGCGCCATGCGGGCGGGATTGAGCAGTGCCGAAGCCAGCGCCGTCATTAAAGCGATGCAGTGGCAGATGGACTTCCGCAAACTGCGTGCGGGAGACCAGTTCAGCGTTCTGATGTCACGCGAAATGCTGGAGGGTAAGAGTGCACAGAGCCAGTTGCTGGGTGTGCGCCTGCGTAGCGGCGGGAAAGACTATTACGCCTTCCGCGCTGAAGATGGCAAGTTCTACGATCGCAACGGCTCCGGTCTGGCGCGCGGCTTTATGCGTTTCCCGACGGTTAAGCAGTATCGTGTCTCATCGAACTTTAATCCGCGTCGTCTTAATCCGGTGACCGGTCGCATTGCGCCGCATAAAGGCGTCGACTTTGCGCTGCCAATCGGTACGCCCGTGCTGGCAGTCGGGGATGGTGAGGTTGTCGTGGCGAAGAACGGCGGCGCTGCGGGTAACTATGTAGCTATCCGTCATGGCCGTCAGTATATGACCCGCTATATGCACATGAAGAAAGTGCTGGTGAAACCCGGTGAGAAAGTGAAGCGTGGCGACCGTATCGGGCTGTCAGGTAATACCGGACGCTCTACCGGCCCGCATCTGCATTTCGAAATCTGGATCAACAATCAGGCGGTTAACCCATTAACGGCGAAACTGCCGCGCATGGAAGGTCTGACTGGCAAAGATCGCAGTGATTATATGGCGCAGGTGAAAGCCTGGTTGCCTCAGCTGGGTCTGAAGTAAGCGAATTTCGTCAAATCGCACAAAAACCGACGGCATCTCCGTCGGTTTTTTGCTATCTGGCGCAGGATGATTGCAAATTTTCAGGTCGTCACTATCATAAGCCGGTCATTGCTTGAGGCGAGTGCATGGAAACCCGTAAAAAAAATAACACTGAATTTATTCCCGTTTTTGAACGTTCTTTTCTCAAACCTAAGTACTGGGGCAGCTGGCTGGCAATTGGTGCGCTGGCGGGTCTGGCTTATTTACCGCCGAAAGTGCGCGATCCGCTGCTGGGCCGTTTAGGCCGTTTTGCCGGTAAGCTGGCAAAGGGTGCACGTCGCCGTGCACTGATTAACCTCTATTATTGTCTGCCGGAACTGAGTGAAGCGCAGCGGGCAACGCTGGTCGATGAGATGTTTGCGACCGCACCGCAGGCAATGGCAATGATGACCGAGCTGGTGCTGCGCGATCCGGCGAGTATCCGTGAGCGTGTTGAGTGGCACGGCCGTGACATTATCGATCAGATGATGGCTGACCAGCAGAATGTGATTTTCCTGGTGCCACACGGCTGGGCGGTGGATATCCCCGCGATGTTGCTGGCGTCAGAAGGGCAGAAGATGGCGGCGATGTTCCATAATCAGAGCGACCCGCTGATGGATTATGCCTGGAATACGGCACGTCGCCGTTATGGAGGCCGGTTGCATGCCCGCAATGACGGGATTAAGCCGTTTATCAGTTCGATTCGGCAGGGGTACTGGGGCTACTATCTGCCCGATCAGGATCATGGCCCGGAGCACAGCGAGTTCGTCGATTTCTTTGCCACGTACAAAGCAACATTGCCTGCAGTCGGTCGACTGATGAAGGTGTGTCGTGCCCGCGTGGTGCCACTGTTCCCGGTTTATAACAGCGACACGCACAAGCTTGAGATTTATGTGCGTCCACCGATGGATGACCTGCTGGAAGCAGATGATCGTCAGCTGGCGCGCCGGATGAATGAAGAGGTGGAAGTGTTTGTCCGTCCGCATCCCGAGCAGTACACCTGGATCCTCAAGCTGCTGAAAACCCGCAAAGAGGGTGACATCGAACCTTATTCGCGCAAAGAGCTTTATCCGCGCAAATAGAAAAAGGCCGCTCTCGCGGCCTTTTTTGATCATGAAGTTTGCGCTACGGAGCATGCTTTGCACTAGGCCTATGCTCCATCGCTTTGGCCAGGGTCGCCGTCTGAGAAAAACGACAGCGCAGCTTGTTATAACGCCTCGAGCCGGCTGCGGCGTTTACGCTCACGCATAAACAGAATAACCAGCCCAAACCACAGCACGCCGCTGATAAAGTTAATCAGACAGAACCACAGCGTGCCGCCACTGAAATAGCCACTTTTCGCCAGTTCAATTCCCACCGCCAGCGTCAGAATACTGATCATACCCAGCATCGCGGCTACGCTACCTTTACCTTCATTACTGGCGTAAAGCGTCAGGCGATACAGCCCGGCATTTACCATTCCGGCACCAAAAGCGTAGAGACTCAGGCCGGCGGTAATCAGCAGATAACTATGACTGTTGAGCAGGCTTGCGGCCAGCGCAAGACTCAGGCCAATCAGAATGGGCCAGGCGGCGAACTTCACCGGCTGTTCAATCGGCACCCGTCCCGCCAGCTTACTCAGCGTCAGGTTACCGGCGATCATCGCCAGAAACACCGGCAGCTGCAGCAGGGCGTACTGCATGCGTGACAGACCTTCATCATGCATCAGGATCACCGGCGAAAGGGCAACCCAGGTGAGGATTGGAATAAACACCAGCCCGATCGCAAAAGAGCCAGACACCACCAGACGGTCTTTCATTAACCGGCCATAGTTGCGCGCCAGATTGGGCAGGGCGATAGAATGACTGCGGTCGCCTGCAGTTTCGGGCATCACACGCCACAGCACCACAAAAGCGACCAGGCTGCAGGCGGCAAACAGCCAGAACATGCTGCGCCAGCTGCCAACAGTGAGCCAGGCGGCACCAGCCAGTGGGCCTGCCAGCGGAGCCAGTAACGCTACGTTAGCCATCAGCGCCATCATCCGCACCGCCAGCGCCTCATCAAAGGCTTCCTGGATCGCGGCATAGCCAACTGCACCGATAAAGCAGAGGCTGATGCCCTGAATGAAGCGCAGGCTGACAAATTCCTCAATCGAGCTGACCCAGTGCGTCAGCATGCAGGCGACAGCAAAAAACAGGATGCCAGACAGCATCACCGGTCGCCGGCCAAACTTATCAGAGAGCGGACCCAGCAGCCATTGCAGCACTACACCACCAATCAGGTAGGCGGTTAGCGAAGTAGAGACCCACTCAGGGCCAACAGAGAACTCACTGGTGACGATCAGCATACCAGGCTGGATCATGTCGTGAGCAATATAGGTAGCAAACTCGAATAGCACTAACGCCAGAGGAAAAAGTAAAATTCGGCCGGTAAGCTGGCTGATAGGCTGGAAACGGGGCATCTTGCCTCCTTGTCAGAAAAGAAAACGCGACTGCCTGGCAGTCGCGTCATTGATTCTACACCGACAATGTCAACCCAGACTCAATTAATCCACGCGAAGCACACGGGTGGTGTTGGTGGTGCCGGTGGCGCCCATCACATCACCCTGCGTCACGATGACCAGATCGCCGGAGACCAGGAAGCCTTTATCACGCAGCAGGTTAACCGCGTCGTGTGCAGCAGCGACGCCGTCGTTGTTGCTGTCGAAGAACACCGGCGTGACACCGCGATAGAGTGCGGTAAGGTTCAGGGTGCGTTCATGGCGCGACATCGCAAAAATCGGCAGGCCTGAAGTGATACGCGAGGTCATCAGCGGCGTACGGCCAGACTCGGTCATGGTGATGATGGCGGTCACGCCCTGCAGATGGTTCGCAGCATACATAGAAGACATAGCGATCGCTTCTTCGACGTTGTCGAACTGCACATCCAGACGGTGTTTGGAGACGTTAACGCTTGGAATCTTCTCTGCACCCAGGCAGACCTTCGCCATCGCTGAAACGGTTTCAGCCGGATACTGACCTGCGGCGGTTTCCGCAGACAGCATCACGGCATCGGTACCATCCAGGACGGCGTTTGCCACGTCCATAACTTCTGCACGGGTCGGCATCGGGTTAGTGATCATCGACTCCATCATCTGGGTCGCGGTAATGATAGTGCGGTTAAGCTGGCGGGCACGGCGAATTAACGCTTTCTGAATGCCGACCAGTTCCGGATCGCCAATCTCAACGCCCAGGTCGCCACGCGCAACCATCACCACGTCAGAGGCCAGAATGATGTCATCCATCGCTTCCTGGCTGGCAACCGCTTCGGCACGTTCCACTTTAGCCACCAGTTTGGCGTCACAACCGGCTTCACGCGCCAGGCGACGTGCCAGGTTCATATCTTCACCACAGCGGGGGAAGGAGACAGCCAGGTAATCAACACGGATTTTAGCGGCGGTGATGATATCCGCTTTATCTTTTTCGGTCAGCGCTTCAGCCGACAGGCCGCCGCCCAGCTTGTTAATGCCTTTGTTGTTCGACAGTGGGCCACCGACAGTAACTTCGGTGAACACTTTCATCTCCTGAACTTCCAGCACTTTCAGCTGCACGCGACCATCATCCAGCAGCAGAATATCGCCTGGCACCACATCTGCAGGCAGGCCTTTGTAGTCGATTCCGACACGCTCTTTATCGCCTTCGCCTTTACCCAGATTGGCATCCAGCAGGAAACGGTCGCCGATATTCAGGAAAACTTTGCCTTCTTTGAAGGTTGAAACGCGAATTTTTGGGCCCTGAAGGTCACCGAGGATAGCCACATGGCGACCCAGTTTTGCCGCGATTTCGCGCACTTTATCAGCACGCAGCTGGTGGTCTTCTGGCGTGCCGTGAGAGAAGTTGAGTCGTACAACGTTCGCGCCGGCAGCGATGATTTTTTCCAGGTTATTATCACGATCGGTAGCCGGGCCGAGGGTTGTAACGATTTTGGTTCTTCTGAGACGTCTTGACATCGAGGACTCCGTAAACATTTAAGCGTGTCATGGACAGTGGACACAGCAAGGTTATCTATTCTATATGATCGATGGGTTGTGATACGACTCACATTGTAAATGTGATGTTAATTTTTTTGCTGATCATCCTTTTCCCGAAGGGTGTTCTTTTCGTAACGCGACGCTTTCAACGCCTCTTTCACGCGTTTCAGGTTTTCCCGGAAGGGCGCACCCCGTTCCAGAGTAAAACCAGTCGCCAGCACATCAATCACGGTCAACTGCGCCAGGCGCGACACCATCGGCAAATAGACATCAGTATCTTCCGGTACATCAAGCACTAAAGCTATCGCTGCTTCATGAGCAAGGGGTGAATCGGGAGAGGTGATGGCAATAACGGTGGAACCGTTTACACGGGCCAGGCGAGCCAGTTCTACCATATTTTTTGTGCGTCCAGTATGCGAAATAAGAACAAATACGTCACCGGCTCGACTATTTATGCAACTCATGCGCTGGATCACAATATCGTCCGACCAGATGACCGGCAGATTAAAACGCAGAAATTTGGTGAAAGCGTCATGCGCCACTACAGCGGACGCACCGAGCCCGAAAAAGGCGAGTTTATCGGCCTGCGCGAGCAGGGTTACCGCCTGTTGCAGATGCGCGCTGTTCAGCTGATCGCGCACCCGCTGCAGTCCTGCAAGCGCTGAGTCGAAGATTTTGTGGCTGTAGTTCTCTGCTGTGTCGTCGTCTTCAACGCCCCGGCTGACCCAGTTGCTGCCCTTCACCAGGCTCTGCGCCAAATGCAGTTTAAAGTCGGGAAAGCCCCGTGTACCCAGTCGGTGGCAAAAGCGGTTCACGGTGGGTTCACTGACGCCGGCAATGCCGGCGAGTGTTGCGATGCTGGAGTGCATCGCCGCCTGCGGTTCAGCCAGAATCTGCCGGGCGACTTTCATTTCCGCTTTGCTCAGCGCTGCATACTGCGCCTCAATTTTTTCCAGCATATTCATAAGCTGATGACCATAATCACTTTTATCATTTCAATTATCACTGTCGCAGGAGCCGATTAACAGAGACTATATCGCGCCAGCACCTGGCAAGCGCAACGGCTGACAAGTTGATTGCTCTTTTTTTTGGGATACTTTGACCGGTGCCAGATTTTCCTGACACCAACAGAAACAGAAAAAAACGGCAATCCGCACGTGTCATCACACGTGCTTAGCACATCCGGTACAGAGTTAATGCGGTTGACCCGGCGAGTCGGTTTACCTGGCGCAGGGAAAAAAGTACATTGTGCTGAAAGAAAATAATAACCTGGACCCGGTGGCAGAAGATGCATCACCACCGGATTATCCTGCAACGAGGAGAGGAAAATGGCGGTAACACAAATAGCCCAGGCATGCGATCTGGTGATTTTCGGTGCCAAAGGCGATCTTGCACGCCGTAAACTGTTGCCTTCACTGTACCAGTTAGAGAAAGCGGGTCAGATCCATGAAGAAACCCGCATTATTGGTGTCGGCCGTGCTGAGTGGGATAAAGCGGAATACACCAAAGTGGTACGTGAAGCGCTGGAAACCTTCATGAAGGAGAAGATTGACGAAGCGCTGTGGGATAAACTCAGCAACCGTCTCGACTTCTGCAACCTCGATGTTAATGACACCACGCACTTCCCGAAACTGGGCAAGATGCTGGATCAGAAAAACCGCACCACCATCAACTATTTTGCGATGCCACCCAGCACCTTTGGCGCGATCTGTCAGGGCCTGGGCACGGCGAAGCTGAATGCCAAACCGGCGCGCGTGGTAATGGAGAAGCCACTGGGCACCTCACTGGAAACCTCTCAGGAGATCAACGACAGCGTTGGCGAATACTTTGAAGAGAGCCAGGTGTTCCGTATTGACCACTATCTCGGCAAAGAGACCGTGCTTAACCTGCTGGCGTTGCGCTTTGCTAACTCCATCTTCGTGAACAACTGGGATAACCGCACCATCGACCATGTGCAGATCACCGTGGCCGAAGAAGTGGGCATTGAAGGCCGCTGGGGTTACTTCGATAAAGCGGGCCAGATGCGCGACATGATCCAGAACCATTTGTTGCAGATTCTGACCATGATTGCGATGTCGCCGCCGTCCGATCTCAGCGCCGACAGCATCCGTGACGAAAAAGTGAAAGTGCTGCGCTCGCTGCGCCGCATCGATCAGACCAACGTACGTGAGAAAACCGTGCGCGGTCAGTACACCGCTGGCTTTGTGCAGGGCAAAAAAGTGCCGGGCTACCTGGAAGAAGAGGGCGCCAATAAAACGAGCGCAACAGAGACGTTCGTGGCGATTCGTGTCGATATCGATAACTGGCGCTGGGCAGGCGTGCCGTTCTACCTGCGTACCGGTAAGCGCTTACCGACCAAGTGCTCTGAAGTTGTGGTTTACTTCAAAAACCCTGAGATGAACCTGTTTAAGGATTCCTACTCAGAACTGCCACAGAACAAGCTGACGATTCGTCTGCAGCCAGACGAAGGCGTGGATATTGAGATCCTGAATAAAGTGCCAGGCCTCGATCACAAGCACAAACTGCAGACCACCAAGCTCGATCTGAGTTACTCCGAGACATTTAACCAGTCGCACCTTGCTGATGCTTATGAGCGTCTTCTGCTGGAGAGCATGCGCGGTATCCAGGCGCTGTTTGTGCGCCGTGATGAAGTGGAAGCCGCATGGACCTATGTCGATTCTATTATCGAAGCATGGGCTGCGGATGGCGATTCCTCCAAACCTTATCAGGCGGGCACCTGGGGTCCGGTGGCTTCGGTCGCGATGATCACCCGCGATGGCCGGTCGTGGAACGAATTTGAATAACTAAAGTGATGATAAAGCCCGCAACGCGGGCTTTTTTTTCGCCGTTAAACCGGGCCAGAGCATGCAGATAAAATTGAACTGCTGTTTCAAAATGGTCGCAGGGTGATAGACGCTCAGGAAGCGAATCATGTATGGTAGTGACGCAATTTACAGGGCAGGAGCCGATGCTCCATGACCGGGTCATAATCCCGGTGTTATCAAGCAAGGGGAACTGATGAAAAACTGGAAAACGAGTGCTGAACAGATTCTGACCACCGGACCTGTGGTGCCGGTCATCGTGGTGAACAAACTCGAACACGCGGTGCCGATGGCGAAAGCACTGGTGGCGGGCGGTGTCAGAGTGCTGGAAGTGACGCTGCGCACACCGGTGGCGATGGATGCCTTACGGGCGATGATCAAAGAAGTGCCGGATGCGATCGTTGGTGCGGGAACCGTAATTAACCCGCAGCAGTTACAGGAAGTGACCGATGCCGGTGCGCAGTTTGTTATCAGCCCCGGCGTCACCGAATCGCTGTTGAAAGCGGCGGTTGACGGGCCGGTTCCGTTGATTCCGGGTATCAGCACCGTTTCTGAGTTAATGACGGGTATGGACTACGGTCTGCGCGAGTTTAAGTTCTTCCCGGCAGAAGCGAATGGTGGCGTTAAAGCGCTGCAGGCGATTGGCGGACCTTTCCCGCAGGTGCGTTTCTGTCCGACCGGCGGTATCTCTCCGGCCAACTATCGTGACTATCTGGCGCTGAAAAGCGTGCTCTGCATCGGGGGTTCATGGCTTGTGCCTAACGATGCGCTGGAAGCGGGCGACTGGGATCGCATTACCCGCCTGGCACGCGAAGCTGTGGAAGGCGCGAAGTAAGTAATGGCGGTGAGCATTTGCTCACCGCATAACGTCAACCCTGAACCGTGACCGCGGCTGCGCTGGCAACCGCACGCGCAATCGCCTGTTCGGTGCTATCACCGCTGGCGAGCGCCACACCAAGACGACGCTGACCGCTGATCTCCGGCTTGCCGAACAGTCGCAGTTGCAGCCCTGCCCCCAGTGCTGCTTCGACATTCACAAACTGTACGTTCTGGCTGGTCAGTTGCGGCAGGATAACGGCGGAAGCAGAGGGACCATACTGACGAATCCCGCCAACAGGCAGACCCAGAAACGCCCGCACGTGCAGCGCAAACTCAGACAGATCCTGCGAGATCAGCGTCACCATGCCGGTGTCGTGTGGGCGCGGTGATACTTCACTGAACACCACCTCATCTCCGCAGACAAACAGCTCAACGCCAAACAGACCATAGCCGCCAAGCGCCTTAACGACCTCTGCGGCAACATCCTGTGCCCGCTGCAGCGCCAGCTCACTCATCTGCTGCGGCTGCCATGATTCACGGTAATCGCCATCTTCCTGACGATGACCAATCGGTGCACAGAAGTGAATGCCATCGACGGCACTGATAGTGAGCAGGGTGATCTCAAAATCGAAGTTGACGACGCCTTCAACAATGACGCGACCGGCTCCGGCGCGACCGCCCTGTTGTGCGTAGTCCCAGGCTTTATCAAGCTGGCTGGCGTCGCGGATAAAGCTCTGGCCTTTACCCGATGAACTCATCACCGGCTTCACAATGCAGGGAAAGCCAATCTCTGCAGCGGCTTCGTCGAAGCGCGCCTTGCTGTCGGCAAAGCGATAACGGGAAGTTGGCAGTGACAACTCTTCAGCCGCCAGGCGACGAATGCCTTCGCGATTCATCGTGAGGCGTGCGGCACGGGCAGTCGGAACCACGCGCTGGCCTTGCTGCTCCAGTTCAACCAGGGTATCCGTGGCGATGGCTTCAATTTCCGGTACCACAAAATCCGGCTGCTCTTCCGCTATCAGCGCAGCCAGGGCTGCGCCATCCAGCATGTTAATCACATGGCTGCGATGGGCGACATGCATCGCCGGGGCATCGGCGTAACGATCAACCGCGATCACTTCCACCCCCAGACGCTGACACTCCAGCGCCACCTCTTTACCCAGTTCACCTGAACCCAATAGCATTACACGCGTCGCCGCCGGACGCAGCGCTGTTCCGAGAGTCGTCATACATTCACCTAAGCAGTCAAATTCGCGCGCAAGTATAAACGAAAACGTTTGCGTTCTCATCTTCCGTGCCGCCGGCATCGCTTTTTGCCGTACTTTTCCCGCTCTGACGTTTCCTGACATCCTTTTGGTCAGGATAACGGCTGACATCCTGAAAGGAGTGAACGATGAATAACTGGTTGCAACAGATTCAGTCGGTGCTGACAAAGAAGAACGGTGAGAGCAAACAGGGCGGTGGCTTAAGTGACATGCTGGCACCCGGCGCGCTGGGCGGTCTGGCTGCGATGCTGATCTCCAGTAAGTCGTCGCGCAAACTGCTGACCAAATATGGCGGCAAAGCCCTGATTGTGGGAGGGGGTGCGGCAGCAGGCGCGGTACTGTGGAACAAATACAAGCAGCGGGTTAGCGAAGCGCATCAGAATGAGCCTGACTTTGGTGTGGCACAGACGCCCGTGGACCTGCGCGCTGAGCGTCTGGTCACTGCGCTGGTGTTTGCTGCTAAAAGTGACGGGCATATCGACGATCAGGAGCGAGCCGCGATTGAGCAGAACATTCATCAATCCGGTTATGGTCAGGATGCAGAGCAACTGATTCAGAAAGCGATGAATCGCCCACTGGATCCGCAGTGGCTGTCGGCTGATGTGAAAAATGAAGAGGAGGCGCTGGAGCTTTATTTCCTGAGTTGTGCCGCTATCGACGTCGACCACTTTATGGAGCGCAGCTATCTCTCCGCCCTGGGCGACGCCCTGAAAATTCCTCAGGATGTTCGTGATGGCATTCAACAGGACCTCGAGGCCGAAAAAGCCCGTCTGCCTGCCAGTTAAACCTTCGATTCTCCGCCAGCGGGTCACTGAAGATGTTCCGCTGGCGGCAGCTTCTCACCCTATGTCTGGCTTCCCGCTGCTGAAGTGTTACGCTTACAGATCATTACGTTGATGGAGACGGATGGATGAAAGCACCCATCGCAAAAAAAATACCCCACGAGATGACGCTGCATGGCGAGACCCGCGTTGATAATTATTACTGGCTGCGCGACGACAAACGCGAAAACAGCGAGGTTCTTGATTACCTCCGAGCCGAAAATAATTACGGCAAAAAAATCATGTCGTCGCAGCAACCGCTGCAGGACCGGGTGTTAAAAGAGATTATCGATCGGCTGCCGCCGGAAGATCACTCCGTGCCTTATGTCAAAAACGGCTACCGCTATCAGAGTCGTTATCAGAGCGGTAACGAATACCCGGCCTACTACCGTCAGCCCGCAGCAAGCGATGAATCGGGCGAGTGGAGCCTGCTGCTGGATGCCAATCAGCGCGCCTCGCACAGCGATTTCTACACCATGGGCGCGCTGCATATCAGCCCGGATAACCGGGTCATGGCGCTGGCGGAAGATTTCCTGTCGCGGCGGCAATATGGCATCCGGTTCCGTAACCTGGAAAGTGGCAGCTGGTATCCCGAAGTACTGAGCAACGCCTCATCCAGCTTCGCCTGGGGCAATGACTCACGCACCCTTTACTATGTGCGCAAGCACCCGCAGACGCTGCTCTCTTATCAGGTCTGGCGACACGAACTCGGTTCGCCGCAGTCCGATGATAAGCTGGTCTATGAAGAACGCGATGACACCTATCATCTCAGCGTGCACAAGAGCACCTCCAAGCAGTTCATCATGATTGCGCTCTACAGCACTAACACCAGCGAAATCCAGTTAATCGATGCGAACTTCCCTGATGCGCAGCCGCATGTGTTTTTGCCCCGCCGTCGCGATCACGAATACAGCATCGATCATTACGATCATCAGTTTTTCATTCGATCAAACCGTGACGGGAAAAACTTCGGGCTCTACCGCAGTCGCTATCTGGATGAGTCACGCTGGGAAACGCTGATTCCTGCGCGGGAACAGGTGGTGATGGAAGATTTTCAGCTGTTCCGCGACTGGCTGGTAGTGGAAGAGCGTCAGCGCGGCTTAACCAGTCTGCGTCAGATCAACTGGGCCAGCGGCGAGACCAGCGGCATCGCCTTTGACGATCCGACCTATGTGACGTGGCTTGCTTATAATCCCACGCCCCGCACTAGCAAACTGCGTTATGGCTACTCGTCCATGACCACGCCGACCACGCTGTTTGAACTGGATATGGATACGGGTGAACGTCGCATTCTGAAACAGAGCGCGGTGAAAGGCTTTAACGCGGAAGATTACAAAAGCGAGCACCACTGGATCAAAGTCAGCGATGGCACCGAAGTGCCGGTCTCGCTGGTTTATCACCGCAAGCATTATCAGCCCGGTCAGAACCCGATGCTGGTCTATGGCTACGGCGCTTATGGCAGCAGCATGGATGCCGATTTCAGCGTCAGCCGTCTGAGCCTGCTGGATCGCGGCTTTGTCTATGCCCTGATTCAGGTACGCGGTGGCGGTGAGCTGGGACAGCAATGGTATGACGGTGGTCGTCTGCTGAACAAAATGAACAGCTTTACTGATTTTATTGAGGTGACGGATGCGCTGGTGGCACGCGGCATCGGCCACCCGGAGCGGCTTTATGCCATGGGCGGTAGCGCAGGCGGGCTGTTGATGGGCGGGGTGATTAACCTGGCACCAGAACGGTTCCACGGCGTGGTGGCTCAGGTGCCATTTGTGGATGTGGTTACCACGATGCTGGATGAATCGATCCCGCTGACTACCGGTGAGTATGACGAGTGGGGCAACCCCAATGATCCTGAATATTACCGTTATATCCGCCAGTACAGCCCCTATGACAATATCGAGGCGAAGGATTATCCCCATCTGCTGGTCACGACTGGCCTGCACGACTCACAGGTGCAGTACTGGGAACCGGCCAAGTGGGTGGCGAAGCTAAGGTCGATGAAAACCGACAATAATCTTCTGCTGCTCTGCACCGACATGGATGCCGGTCACGGCGGCAAGTCCGGACGCTACAAAGCCTACGAAGGGATCGCGATGGAGTACACTTTCCTGCTCGGACTGGCGCAGGGTACCTTGCCGCCAGCCCAGGATTACTGAGATTCAGAGAGGTATTTATTCAGCGCCTGCCGCAATGGCGGGCGCAAATCACTGACATTATTGAGTACCCACTTCAGGTAGCCAGGATCTTTTCTGGCAATTACGGCAATCGCCTGGCCGCGATATTTGCCGAATGGCAGAATGTCGTCGCGCTGGGCCGCCGGTTGCGAACGCACAATCATTTCGGAGGCACTCCAGCCGGAGGTCTCCATGATACGGATCAGCAGCGCCGCCGTGACATAGCAGTCATACAGTGCGCGGTGCGCATGAAGTTCAGCGGGTGGCGTGACATCCAGCTTCAGCGAATGACGTAACGCCTGGTTGCCATATTTAATGCCCGGCCAGAGCTGGCGCGCCAGCTGCATGGTGCAGATCCATTCGCCGTACATTTCAGGCAGCATCCGCCGATCAAAACTGGCGTTGTGCGCGACATAAAAAGCGCTGCCGTAATAGCGTGGAATCGCTTCTTCAATCGTGGGTTTACCGGCGACCATTGCTTCGGTGATGCGATGTACAGCCATCGCCTGACGGCTGATCGGGCGGTCCGGTAGGGTCAAATCGCTCATTGGATTCACAATTCTACCGTCGACCACATCCACGGACGCAACTTCAACTACGCCGCCCTGCAGGCCGCAGGTTTCGGTATCAATAACGCGGAACATCATTGCTTCATCTTCGGTTCATAAGGAAGGCGCGACAGGCTGAGTGATGCCTGACGGTATTGCATCAGACGCTGACGAAACCAGTCACGCAGCGCTTCAGGCTGCTCCTGCGCCACCATCTCGGCGACGACCGGCATGTTATAGCGCTCTTTAAACGCCACGCCTGCGGCCGCCAAATCGACATTTATCTTGTCTTTCTCTTCCTGGGACAGCAATGCAAGGTTACGGCTCATAATTATCTCCTGACGATAGCCGGCAAAAGTAATGTTTTCGTCGGTCTGAATCAAGGATAAAGGATCGCATCGCTGGCCTCGACAGTGTAAAACCAGCAGCGTATCCTTTTGCCACGTTTATCGCCCTGGCGGCGGTTAAAAGGATGATCTTATGCAGAAAAAAACTATTTCCCGCATGATTATAGCAGTGACGGCAGCGGGCATGATGGCCTTCAGCTCGCTGGCGGGGGCGCATGCACACCTCCAGTCTTCTCTCCCGGCGGCTAAAGCGCAGGTCACGACATCCCCCGATGCGCTGACGCTGAACTTCAGTGAAGATATTGAAGCGGCGTTCAGTGGCGTGACGCTGCTGGACAGTGCACAGAAGCCCGTCGAGACCGCCAAAGCCCGTGTTGAGTCTGACCAGAAAAAACGCCTGATTGTCGGCCTGCCGCAGCCGCTAAAAGCGGGTAATTATCAGGTCAACTGGCATGTGCTGTCGGTGGATGGCCATAAAACCGCTGGAAGCTATCGCTTTAGTGTGAACTAACCCGGTGACAACCCTCTGGATCCTGCTGCGCGCGCTGCATTTTACTGCCGTGATGTTGCTGACCGGCAGCGCCTGTTACAGTGCGCTGCTGGCGCCCAAACGCTATCGATCCCTGCTGGCGCTACGGTTGAACCCGCTGGTGAAGGGGAGTGCCTGGCTGGTGCTGCTCAGTGCGGTGGCGATGCTGGCCTGCCAGAATGTGTTAATGAGCGGCACCAGCACTAACCTGACCGACATTGATATCTGGCTGGCGGTGCTGAGCACGCACTTCGGTGCGGTGTGGCTATGGGAAATCATTTTCGGCGTGCTGGCCGTTGGCGCGCTATTAATGACCGGACGCCTGCGTCAGCAGGTGTTACTGCTGGCTGGCGTTATGCAACTGGCCTGCATGGCGATGATAGGCCATGCTGCGATGCGCGATAGCTGGCCCGGCGTTCTTCAGCAAATTAACCATGCACTGCATCTTATTGCGGCGACGTTCTGGGCAGGTGGATTACTGCCACTGTTGCTGTTGATGCGCGAGGCACGGCAGATTGATCGCCGCACCGATGCGATTCGCACTATGATGCGTTTCTCACGCTATGGTCATCTGGCGGTGGCGTTAACGCTGCTCAGCGGGGTGATAAACAGCGTAATGATCGCGGGCTGGCCGCTGATGTGGCACGATTCACGCTACGTTATATTGCTGCTGTGCAAAGTGCTGCTGGTTGCTCTGATGGTTCTGGTGGCGCTGATTAATCGATACTGGCTGGTGCCGCGATTCCGCCTGGCGGGCAGCGGGGCGCAGCAAAAATTTATTCGCATGACGCAGCTTGAACTACTGCTGGCATGCGGCGTGGTTGGGCTGGTCAGCGTATTTGCCACGCTGTCGCCAGCCTGAATGTAGTTTAAGAGAGAAAAGGGTAGTTATGTTGCTGAAGAAAGTGATTCCCGCAATCCTGTTGTTATCCGTATGCGGCCAGGCGCTGGCGGCGCAAATCATTACCGTCAGCCGCTTTGAGATCGGTAAAGATAAGTGGCCCTTTAATCGTGAAGAGGTGATGCTGACCTGCGAGAAAGATGGTGCGATGTTTGCCATCAATCCGAGTACGCTGATGACATACCCGCTGAACGACATCGCTGACACACTGTTTAAAAACAAGCAGGTGAAAGCCCAGCCGATCAGCGTGATTCAGGCCGAAGACAAAGCCCATCCGGGCCAGATGATGAGCCTGCAGCCGATTATCGAACGCACTCAGGCGCTGTGCGGAAAATAGGCCTTTCGGGTGCAGCCTCGCGCTGCGCCCACTCTCCGAAATTTTGCCGTTGCGATCACAATCTGATCCAGTTTATGGCCCTGATTCCCGCGTTTGCTGGCATTTCCACCGCGCTGTTCTAATCTTAAATGGCAAGGCGACACCGCCTTCATAAATGCCAACTTTTAGCGCACGGCTCCTTGAGAGCCATTTCCCTGGACCGAATATAGGAATCGTATTCGGTCTTTTTTTAGTGCTATGATTTATATGGTATTTTTGAATGTGGTTACGAAATTTCCCGAAAATATCCCGAAATCACCATATTCAACCTATACCATCACATATTCCTGACCGCGTGAATCGAGATACTTTTTAGTCATAGAAAGGTTTTTATGGCCGAGTAATCTTTGCGCAAAATCCTCTCCATTTTCCACTTCATACAGTCTGCTGGCAAGACTTCTGATTTCATGAAATGTGGGTGGGTTAGGGCCAAACCTAATCCCGCTCATTTCACGAGCCTCTGCAAAAGCACCTGTGAGCGCATCCGGTGAAACCGGCCCCGGTTTTCTGCCTCCGCGCCGGACTGCAGAATAAATCAGACCATCCGATGGGTTATCTTTCCGGCACTCCTCTACTATCAACTCCAGTGATATTCCCAGTTCTTTCAGCTCTAAATCCAGTGGTATCGCCAGCTTGTGGCCAGTCTTGCTTTGCGTAACAAACAACCGACCATCCCTGATAGCACTGAATTTCATGCGCGTTACATCCTCCCGTCGCTGTCCGGTGAGCAGGCCAATGTTCATCGCATTTTGCAGCCAACCGCCCATGCTTTCTGCGGCCTTGCGGATAGCCAGAAATTGCTCAAGTGATAAGCGCTCGCGCCTGACTTCAGGTGATGGGGTTCTTGTTGGCTCTACAGGATTCCTGTCGATAATGCCTTCAACAACAGCCTCGCGGAAAACATCCATCAGCAGTGATCGCAATGCAACCGCCATGCTGTGCTTTCCGCATTGGACATAAGATTCTAGGAACACTGCAATGTCACGCGTGCTGATCGCGGTAATTGGCAGGCGACCAAACTCAGCCTGAATGGTAAGAAGTTGATTGCTACGTATCTTCATGGTGCTCGGCTTCAGACTGCGTCGACCCAGAATGACGTCGTAGCGCTCCAGCCATTTACTTACCGTGAAATCAGGAACCTCTTTAAGCCGATCAAGAAGGGCAGACGGAAGGTAGTTTTGCTCAATGTAGCTGTTCGCTTCGATAGCCTGAGCAACCGCGTCCTTGCGGGGTATTTTACCCATTGAAATCTCCTGACCGGTCACAGGATTTCGCCAGGAGTATATCTGCTTCGTTTTACGAAAAGTCAGGTTCCTTGGCAGATTAGCGTCGTACCGCTTTGGCCTGTTCGACATGTTTCAGTTTCTCCATCAGCGATCCCTTTTTCGGTGGCGCTACGTATTCCGGCCTGCGTTTCATCATCTTCTTGCGCGGGTCAACGTATACCGAATCCGGTTCGAGTTTATATTCTTTTCCGTGAAGCTCCGGGCATGGGTAAATCCTGCCCTCCCTGACCCAGCGGCGCAGGGTGGATAAAGAGGGCGGCTGTGAATATGTTGCCGACGCCCACTCCTGAAGGTTCATTAGCTTAGCCATAATTTCTCCTGCACTTTTTAACAGTACTTGATCGCAAACTATCGCAAGTTTTCATGTGGAGCGGCCTCTACCCCTTATACGGCCAGTTCCAGACCAGCACGATGCAAATAAAAAAAGCGAGCCACAGAGTGAACTCGCCGGGGGAGATGTCGGGGATGGTGTTCATGTTTTGCTGCTCAGGATGTTAAATGCAGTTGCTGCCACTCGTGGAACTTGTCCATTACCAAGGGCTTTAAGTCTGTCCACCCCATAGGCCACATCATCAGCCACTCGACATAATCGGGGCAGGCGTTCAGGCCAGGCGTTTCCTCCCCGCCAGCCTCCAGGTGCTGCCAGGCTAGATAATCCTCGAGGTTGTGCCTGTGATCGCCAGTCCTCGCCCGACACCATGCTATTCCATGCCCGCCCATGCTGGCCCTTGGGGTAGGCAACAAGCCAGATTCTGTCGCGGTTATGGGACGCTCCGCACTCTGATGCTGAAATACAACACCATTCCGCATCGAGCCCCAGCGAGGCAATATCACCAAGGACCACGGCAAGTCCTCTTCCCACAAGCAGAGGTGAGTTTTCCAGCAGCACGTATTGAGGTCGAACCTCATCGACGATTCTTGCCATTTGCTTCCAAAGTCCCGATCGCTCTCCTGATATTCCTGCTCCGGAGCCTGCCGCTGAAATGTCCTGGCAGGGAAACCCGCCAGAAATGACATCAACAATTCCTCTCCATGGTTTTCCGTCAAAACTGCACACGTCAGACCAAATCGGGAAAGGTCGGAGAACTCCATCATTTTGTCGTTTCGCCAGAACTTGTGCGGCGTAAGCGTCACGCTCAACTGCACAAACTGTTCTCCATCCAAGGAGGTGCCCGCCGAGTATTCCTCCGCCAGCGCCTGCGAAAAGAGCCAGCTCATTCATTTATTCCTCTCACTGTCTTATCTCCTTATCCACCTGCCGCACGTAATAGCTCAGCCATAGCTTCGCTGGAAACGTATTTGGCGGCAGGGCGGTAATTGATTTGGCGTGTTTGTCTAGAATGGAGGTAGTGATGCGGTCGTGTTCTTTCTTGGGCCTGCCGTCAATGGCGCTGATGATTTCGCTCCTGCACTTACGCGCTACAGCCCTTAGCACGCTTTCGGCTACCGGCGTCACGCCACCCTGCGATGCTGCTTAGCGCGCTCAATGCGCTCATAATCGCTCCGGCAATCTTCATCGCAGAAGCACCCAGTGCTCACCGCCTCTTCGCAGTAATAGCAGGCACCGGTAAATGTCATTTCCGGGTGCCTGCGGTTAGCCAGAGCAATCTCAATCATCTGCTGCTCGCGTTCTGCAGCTTCATCTGCTGGGTCTGGAAAGTTCATGGTTACCTCCGAAATTTGGGCGTAAAAAAACCGCCTCGGTGGGCGGCCTGAAATTAACCTTACTTTATGACTGGGTCAGGAATATGTCTTGCATTTTCTACAGCTAAGAAATCTTGAGCATCTCGATATTGCTGCCTGAGTTGGTCATTTTTGAACGCCCCGGGTATGCTCATAAGTGCATCAAATTGAGCTATTTCGAATCTTATTCCGGGCTTTAGATTTCTGATAAATAATGCGGTTAAATTCCCTTTATCTTGCTTGGTCAAAGTTGACTCAATTACAGCAACGCGAGCGATTGTTAATGCAACGGCATTCTCAATCAAGGCTGCATAACTCCTTCTAACTAGAGCATCTTCCCCGACAGTTGAATTACATCGTTCTGATAAGCGAATAAGCTCATCTCTTAACTGAATCAATTCCGCCTGCCTAACAGACTCAAATATTGCCTGCTTAGACAGCAAGGTAGATTTCTTTGCTTGCCAAGTTGCATATGCAGCGAAAGCTGCTGAAGCTAATCCCCCTACGGCTGAGAACAAATTTATATAATCCTCATGGTGCCAGCTCAAACTTTGTCTTCCTTGAAATAAACTGGGTCAGTGCCGCGCGGAAACTGCAGCGCAACATTCCTGTAATGCTGCAATCTCTCTCTGAAATACTCCCTCATCGCTTCCGGCTGCTGCATCTCCACTTCATGCGGAATAACAGGCTGATTCATACGCTCCTTGTATGCGACTCCTGACGCGGCTAAATCCACGTTAATCCTGTCGCGCTCTTCTCTGCTGCGTGCTGCTAAGTTGTGTGACATGACTTACCTCTTTCCCCGGGAATTTTCATGTGAGCGCTCTACTGCCCAGATGATTTCACGAATGTCGGGCTTCAGCCTTGTTGCATCATCGGCGCTTTTAAAAGACATGGAGTAAGTTCGGGGCTCACCCTCAATGATGAAGATAAGCTCATTGTTACGCTGCTCAACTATTACTTTAGACATGGCGATGCCCTCCTGTGGGGAGTATACGCCTATTCTTGTGGGGTAGGTGATGGCGCTGCTGCGCGGAGTTGTGCGGCGTTTATGGCTTCTCGAACGACTGGCCTGTAATAGTGGTGGAAAGCCATGGTTAGACCCAGCTTCGTTGCTGCCTGATTCTTTTCGCTGAGCAGGCCTAAGCGCATGCAGATGGTTGTTGCTGTCCATCCTGAGTGATACCCGGCAGCGCGCTTCATCACTGTCTCTGCCAGAATGGTTCGGAAGTCATCACGCCCAAAATTAGTATTCTCAAACGCTTTTGCAATGACCTCATCGGTCAGATGTTTATCGCAGACGATAGCCATTACTCACCATCCTTACCGGCGCGGAGTTCGAAAGCCATGGTGTTAAGCATGTAAGCCATAGCGCCAGTACTGCCCACGGTATTTTTCAGATTCAGGCAATCGGCAGCCATCTCCACACCCTCAGCCCGCACAGAGTTGAGGTAGGCGTCGGTGGCTGGCATATTTCCGGTCGCGCTCATAGCCGCAAGGATTGCTTTCGCTCCCTCTATGCCCATTTCCTCAGCAATGACATCGGTGTTAGAGCCAACGACATCGCAGAAGGTTTGCACGGCTTTAGCGGCTAAACCATTCTCAGCCGCCAGCGCGTCACCCTGTGCTTGGAGTTCGGCGAACTTGCGTACCAGATAGGCAGGCAATTCCTCATTCACTCGCATATCACCCGGTAGGCATTTACCGGTCAGTAATCCGCGCATCTCATGTTCAGTGATATTCATTCTCTTACCCCTTATGCCGCTGTCAGGCTCAATGCCGCGGCGAAAATAGTTAGGTAGCAGACAACAAAAAACCGCCCGTAGGCGGTTTCAAAGTTTCAATCCGATTAATCGTCGTAACCGGCAACCTGACGCAGCGTCCGCTTAGGCGAATCGCCCGGACGGCGGGGGTCGTTATTTTGATTGCTGGTTCGGATGGATGCCACCACCCACAGAGTCATGCGTAGCGTTTCTGCTTTTTCAATCGAAAGAGGGCTAAGCTCACCATTGTCGATCATGTTGCTGATATCTTTCAGCATGTCCTCCGCGTAACTGAGGTAATCGTCTTCTTCGATGACTTTCTGATGGAAAACCTCACTCAGGTTCGAAAGATTTTCTTTCAGTGAGTCTACTTCGGAATTCAGGCGGGTATTTTCCTCATACAGCTCTTCATACGCTGCTTGGCCTTGTCCGGCCTGATCAGCCATATCCTTCAGCTGGTTTACGCTATCGATAGCCTGTTGTGCTAATTGAGTTGTGTCAGCCATAGTTGATTCCTTTTCGGTGAAATTACAAATTTGAATCCTACTGGTTTAAATCAATTTAAATCATTTATCTTCAGTAGGTTATGCTCTTGCCTTACATAGATACATTACACGTAAGCAAAGATAATTAAAAGCCAAATACTGTTTATATATACAGCAATTTTGTGTCATAAATTTGGCTTAGTACCACCGTTATCTTTGCTGCGCTCCTCCAGAAAACGTATCCGGCTGCGACTGGCTCGCTGGCGAACGGATTCGTATGAGCGGTTAAGTTGCCGAGCTATAAGTTTGGGTGGGATGGTTGCTGCGAGTTCCTTCAGAAGGCCTATCTCATCGGGTGACCAGCGGCGGCCGAGGGTTAATTGATTGCCGCGACGCCGGTATTCCTGAGTCTGCAACTTTACCTCCCGTGCGATCCGTTTGTAGATGAATGCTAATCCTGCACCACAGCACCAAAGCGGCCGCGCAGCTCTGTTTGATAGTCATTCCAGACAACATCAGGCTTCGTCATAACGATGCGTGGCAGCTGCGGATAGAAGGCTGCCTGTCGTGCGTATTCCTTGGTAGTACGCTCCCTGCGCCTTGCTTCCAGTGATTCCGTTGTGCGTGATTCAATCCGGCACCGCCCGCCATACTTCGCCTCAGCAATCCTCTGGGCGCTTTCCATAGCCAGCCGGTGCAATCGCTGTGATTGCGTTTCATCAGGGCGTGCAGAGTCCGCCGAGTCTTCGGTGAGGTTCATGGTCGGTGCCTTATTGATGGGTGTTAGAAGGGTGGGGCGTCGTCCCATTCCATAGGAGGTTCATTGTTGGCCGGTGGAGTAGATTGCCCAGACTGCTGCTGCGGTCGCTGCTGCTGATTTGGCTGAGGTCGGTTTCCCTGGCCACCTTCCTGTTTACCGCCGAGCATCTGCAGCGTTCCGCCAACGTTAACCAGGATTTCGGTGGTGTACTTTTCTGTTCCGTCCTGCGCCTGCCACTTACGGGTGCGCAACTGGCCTTCGATGTAAACCTGTGAGCCCTTACGCAAATATTCGCCAGCCACCTCTGCCAGCTTTCCAAAGATGACAACACGATGCCACTCGGTTATCTCCTTGTTCTCTCCAGTAGACTTGTCGCGCCACTGCTCTGACGTCGCTATGGTCAGGTTGGCTACCGCGCCGCCTGATGGCTGATAACGAACCTCCGGATCCTTCCCGAGGTTTCCGACCAGAATTACTTTATTGACTCCACGACTTGCCATTTATGCCGCCTTGCTAAGTTCAGCGCCGCGGGTTTTAAACACCTCGACGCACTTCTGTTGATGATCAGCTGCGCGTTATCTGCAAGACCTGTAATGGGAAGGGCATCGTGTCGTCGTCATGCCGGGACTGTAGCGGGCGCGGACGGGCGGTAGACCGTAAGCTGACTGAAGAGCAGGGCGTGCCTGTAATGGGCGACTGTAAGCGCTGCTGTGGGCGTGGTTATGAGCGCATCCCATCAACTGACGTTCATCGAACGGTTGAGGGGGTAACTGATGCCATATCACTCGACACTTGGAAGAAGTCGGTCAAACCGTTTTATGATGGGCTGATCGGCAAGGTTGAGATTGAGGAATCATGGGCCAATGCCGCGCTGAATAAGGTAACCGGATAGCGCAATCAGAAATAGCTCATTATTTTATCGTGAGCTATTTACTTTTCCCGAAGCTGGGGATATGATTCCTAACAGTTGAAGTTGCGCGCTGTTGTTTGACGCGCTAAATTAATCCAGTCAGTTCCATCGATTTGTGATAGTCAAAGCGCCCTGCGGTCTCACCAACTGCGAGGGCGTTTTTTGATCTAAATATCTTTGATGATGCTATAAATATTTCTGGCTTCTAAATACATCGTTTGCATTGCGCTAAAGGTTGATTCTGGTGATGTGTCAGTGTTTTCTCTTGCCGCATAAACAGCATCAAGATACTTTCCAATATCATTAAAATAAGCGACTGGGTCATTTGATTGTTTAGCCATAACGGCTAAAAGAAACGCGGACTTTTCGTTAGTAGGGCCCATCGCATTAATTACTAAATCTATACGTTTGTTGCGCATATCATCGTTGTATTTCTGCGGGTCTAGCATGCTACTCATGGCAGCCTCCATTTGGATTGATTGAGGATATAGTCAATATATTCCGTTTGATTTGATAATTATACTTTTCTAAGGCACTGCTTCGGCGGTGCCTTTTTTGTTTCAGCGCCCAATGGATTTTCTCACACTTCATCCTGTGTCTTTTACGCGGGCGCTCTTTTCTTCGATGGATATCCGCAAACGCGGGATTCTCATTGTGATCAACTAAGGCTGCGTCGGGCATTAGACGGCGGGAAGGCTCGGGAAGGTTTCTCAGGTGACAGTGGGAAGTTTAACCGGGCTTGTTCTGTTCACAATGTCATCAATTCCTAAACAGGATAAGTCCCCGTATCAGGGGGTAGGAATGCGTCGCATGCCATATAAATCAGATCCGGGCTTATTCGCCGCCATGATCGCCCTGGGGATGACAGTCCTCGGGTCGATAGCAGCATACGCCTACAAGGTATTAAGCGGGGACGCCTTCAGTTGGCGAACTCTGTGTCTTCAAATGATCGTCTCCGTGTTTGCCGGGTTCCTCATGATGCTGCTCGCCATCTACTGGCAGTGGCCGCAGGAAGTCACCGGCGCTATCTGTGGTATGGCTGGCTGGTCCGGCTCATCTCTGATTAAAACCCTTGAAAAGCGTTTCCTGCAGAAAGCTGCAGGAGATTCGGGAGTTGCTGAATGATGACCATAGACCAGTTTAAAAAGGCTGCATCTATTTCTGATGCGCTAGCCAACCGGTGGTATCCACACGTTCTGGCTGCAATGAAAGAGTTCGGCATTGATACTCCAAAACGCCAGGCTTACTTCATTGCGCAGATAGGTACGGAGTCTGGCGGGTTCACTGTAGTCAGAGAAAGCCTGAACTATTCAGTTGTCGGCCTGGCTATCTTCGGATCACGCCTCACCTCTGCGCAACGAGAGCAGCTAGGGCGCAAGCCCGGCGAGCCAGGATTATCGCCGGTGCGGCAGGCAGCCATTGCCAATATCGTTTACGGCGGGCGCTATGGTAACAACCTGAATGGAGATGGCTGGAAATATCGTGGGCGCGGACTGAAACAGGTTACGTTCCACGATAACTACGAAGCCTGCGGTAAAGCATTAAACCTGCCGCTACTGACTAATCCTGATTTACTGCTGGAAGACGTCAACGCCGCTCGCTCGGCGGGCTGGTTCTGGCAGGCCAACGACTGTAACCGCTTCGCCGATGCATCTGACGTGACTGGATTAACCCGCCGGATTAATGGCGGAACAAACGGCCTTGCAGATCGCATTGCGCGCACGCGGATTGCAGAGCAGGTGCTCCTATGACTGGTAAAGCGAGAATGGCGAGATATCGCCGGTTCATCCCCGTCATCTTCTCGGTAATCATCATCGGCTTCGTCGGAAAGCTTTGGTATGACAACGTCAACCTCACCGAGCGTAATAACCGCCTGCGTGAGCAGTTCATCCTGGCGAATGAGCGCAACATGAAGTTTGCAGAGGGCTTCGGACCGATTACGAATCGGCTTGACAGCCTGGCAACGACGCTCGACGAAGAAAGCCGCAGACGTTCGACCGCGGAAGCCCGCGCCAACTCATTGCAGAAAGAAAACGAGTTCCTGCGAAGCACGGGCAAGTGCTCTATCGCTATTGACCCGAGCGCAGTGCAGAAGGGTGCTAAAGACCCCAGCACTGTAATCATCCAGGCGGCGCCGGCAGGTGAGTGATGAAATGGTTAGCCGATTACTGGAAAGTGCTCGCAGCGGCGGCGCTGATTCTGTTTTGTGTCGCAATGGCAAAGCTTGCCGGTTATTACCATGACCAGTACGTCGCTGCCAGTAGCCTGGCTAACGCACGTCAGCAGACCATTGATGACATGCAGGTCCGTCAGCGTGATGTAGCCGCACTCGATGAGAAATACACAAAGGAGTTAGCCGATGCTAAAGCTGAAAATGATGCTTTGCAGCGCAAGCTTGATCGCGGTGGTAGGGTGCTCGTCGCAGGCAACTGTCAGAAGCAAGCCACCGGCACCGCCAGCGTGGACAATGGAGCCACCGTCGAACTCTCTGACATTGCTGGACGAAACGTTCTCGGTATCAGAGCCGGAATTAAAAGCGATCAAACAAAAATAGCGGCACTACAGCAGTACATCATTGAGCAGTGCCGCAAGTAAAAAGTGAGCTATTCACTCACATTGTTTAATCACCCAACTTTGCGATAAGGGTAGCCAGCTTTTTTGATATGCACATCAAAATACTGCCCTTTTGAAGGTGCGTTGATTAGTGCCGTGTGTACGGAGGCGGGAACTCTAGAATATTGATAGATACCGCCCCCATGGAAAGCAATCTCCAAGGTGGAAGTTGCAGAATCGTAACCTACAGACTGAAGGTTTGAAGATGAAACAGGCTGACGTATCAATTGTTAACTCTCCATTAGTTGGCAAAAGCGCCACTGAAATATTAAAGCATTTTAATGATTACAACTTTGTTGACGATCACGGTCACCGTTTAGAGTTTTGCAAGGATTTTATTGATCTTGTCGGTCTAGCAGCCTATCAGCCCAAAACTGATTGATCATCACAAGGCGCATTTGCGAGTGCGTCTGATGATGGGGTAACAATTAAATGGATATAATTTTTTTGTTTGATGCAGCACTGAAAAGCTTGCTTAAGATTTTTGCAGGCACATAAGGGTCACTGTAGATATCCAAGACATCACCGCTTTCGTCAAAGCTTATATTTCCATACGTATCCAAATAGCATTTTAAAACTGAAGTATCGGTTTCTTTGTTATGCACATAGAAATCTATCTCAGCTATTAAATTTTTTTCTCTGAATACAAGTCGCTGCCTACTGAGACAGCAAAACTTTAATGCGGAAAAGTTAATTGCAAAGTGGCTGTTTTCATCAAGCTCTGCTTGGCTACAGCGACTTAAGCCGCGGTCGGACTTCCAGTAGGTCAGCAAGAGTTCATGTATGTTTTTCGATGCATCATGGAGCTGGTCCGCTTCAGAATTTAGAGGCGTAGATAGGTCTGCAATAGTTTTTATGCTCATTTGATTATCCCAAAGGTTAGCTATGGCACTCACCGACAAACAAGAAATGTTCTGTCGCGAGTACCTCATCGATTTGAACGCCACGCAAGCGGCCATTCGGGCGGGGTACAGCGAAAAGACCGCGAACGAACAGGGCGCTCAAAACTTAGCAAAACTTAGTATTCAAAACCGTATTTCAGATCTCAAATTACAGCGCAATGAGCAAGTAAACATTGATGCTGCTTATGTACTGAAGCGCTTGGTTGAGATTGACCAAATGGATGTGCTCGACATTCTGCTGCCAAATGGTGAACTCAAGCCGATTAAAGACTGGCCAAAGACATGGCGCACAACCCTGTCCGGGATGGATATCACCGAGATGGCGGGCGATGACCCCGGCTTCCTGAAAAAGATCAAATGGCCCGACAAGGTCAAAAATCTCGAGCTACTTGGAAAACACATCAGCGTGCAGGCATTCAAGGAGCAGATTGACCAAAAGGTCACCGCAACGCACAACATCATGCCTGTGCCATCTTGCAACAGTGCCGAAGAGTGGGAGGCGGTCGCACAGAAACAGCAGAGCGAGGTATTAGGCAAATGAGCTACAACGTAGTTTGGAAGCCTTTACCCGGCTCGCAATCTCTGGCGCTGAGCTGCCCATGTGACGAAATCCTTTTCGAGGGTACTCGCGGCCCCGGTAAGACCGCAGCACAACTCGCCCGATTTCGTCGCCTGGTAGGATTGGGGTATGGCACGTTTTGGCGCGGCATCATCTTTGACACAGAATATAAAAACCTTGCTGACATCATTACGCAGTCAAAGCGTATGTATCGCCTGTTTGGCGATGGCGCGAGGTTCCTCAACTCAGCTTCAGAATTGCGATGGGTGTGGCCCACTGGTGAGGAGCTGCTTTTCCGCTTCGGCAAAGAGGCAGAAGACTACTGGGATTATCACGGCCAGGAATTCCCATTTATAGGTTTTAACGAACTGACAAAGCAGCCTAATGCTGACTTTTACGAATCCATGTTCTCTTGCCGCCGATCTTCATTCAGGCCGCAGGACTACCCGCGCGACGATGGCTCACTATTGCCGAATATCCCCCTTGAGACATTCAACACCACTAACCCATTTGGCATTGGCCATACTTGGGTGAAAAAGCGATTCATTGCCCCAGCTCCACGTGGAACCATTATCCGCGACAAACAGATGGTGCCAAACCCGCAGACTCAGCAGGAAGAAGAAATAACCCTTACACGCGTTGCGATACATGGCTCGTTCAAAGAGAACCCTTATCTCGACCCGGTGTACATCGCCACGCTGATGAGCATCAAAGACCCTAACAAGCGCAAAGCATGGGTTGAAGGTTCGTGGGATGTAACCAGTGGAGGTCGCTTCGACCACCTGTGGAACGAGTCACTTCACGTTATCAAGCCGTTCACTATTCCTGAGAGCTGGGCTGTCGATCGTTCCCACGACTGGGGCGAGTCGAAGCCATTCTCTAATCTGTGGTGGGCTCAAGCTGATGGGACTGAGGCGAAGCTTCCAGACGGGAGTAAGTTCTGCCCGCCTGCTGGCTCACTCATCCTTATCGGAGAATGGTATGGCTGCCCGCCTGATGAGCTAAATAAAGGCCTGAACATGTCATCGACCAACGTCGCCAAAGGGGTTGCATGGGCAGATAAGTGTCTCGCAGGTGAAGAGAGTGATGAGCCGGAAGAAACAAAGAATCAGGGGCAAATGCATATTATGCCAGGCATCTGCAAAGAGGTAATTCCGGGTCCGGCTGATAGTGCTATTTACAACACCGCTGACAACGAACTATCCATCGGACAGAAGATGGAGAAGCAGGGAGTTAAGTGGGTGGAGTCCAACAAAAAGCCCGGTTCTAGAATTAACGGCGCATCGATTTTTGCAGACATGCTTGAAGCAGTTATTGAAGGCAAAAAGACAGAGTCAGGAATGCCTGAGAAACCAGCACTATACGTTTTCGACTACTGCCGTGGATGGATAAGCCGCGTGCCTGTTCTTGTGCGTGACGACAAGAAGCCGGATGACGTAGATACCACTCAGGAAGACCACGACTGGGATGCCACCCGATATGGGAGTAAAAGTCCGCGGCATCCGGCAGGCCCAGCAGAATCTCAACGCGCTAATTGGTGACATTCAGGGCAGGAAGACTGTCAGGGCCATTCAGAGCGCATTAATCATCGGCTCATCACAGGCGGCGCTGTACACGCCTATCGACACATCTACTCTCATTAACAGCCAGTATCGAGAGCTCGAAATTAAAGGTAAGCGTCTAACCGGTCGGGTTGGCTATACAGCTAATTATGCGGTTTACGTCCACGACCCTAACATCCCGCAAAACTTCCGGCGCTCAACAGCTCAGAAAGAGTTCCTTACCAAGGGCTTCGAAGATTCGCGCGATGCAATCACTGCAGTAATCAAGAAGGAGATGGCGCTTTGAACCCTCCAATGCACACGCGAGTTCGCAATTACCTGGTGGATGCAGGGCTGACGGACGGGTTTAAAACTCAGCTGCTTGTATGGAATGACACTGGAACAGCATCGGATCAGTTCTTGGTGTTTCGGCCCAATGGCGGCAGTGCGGTACGTAACCAGCTAGGTGCTGAATATTATGTACTGGTGGATGTGATTGGGGCAAAAGGCGCCAACGGCGTGGTTGATGACGCAGTGCAGGCCATTATCGAATACGTTCAAAAAAACCCCATGTCTGACAGCTGCATCGGCTATCTGCAAAACCTTGGCGCCATCCCGGCGCCAGTTCTCACCGCCGAAGGCCGTCTGGTTTATCGGCTCCAGTTCGTCGCCACCCACGGCGATCAGTAAAACACCAAAGAGGAATTACCCATGGCAGATTGCCAGAACAGCAACGAACGTTTGTTCGGTGGTGCCGTTGTGCTTGAAGTTGCCGATGGCTGCAGCGATGTGCTGCCGCAGGAGTCGGAATGGAAAGCTCTGGCTGCCGGCACAAGCAAAGGGTGGGACTTCTCACCAAACACTGTCACGTCTGACGCAGATGATGGCGGCGGCTTTGTTGAGAGCATCATCACCAACTCTGATTTCACTATGAGCTTTGAAGGTGAGGTGCGCAAGAAAGGAAAGCTGGACCAGTACGGCGTGGGCCGTTTCATCAAGTATTTCGCCGCTGAACTGAAAGCACGGCGTCAGCCTGGTATCTGGGTGCGAATGGAATACGGTGAAGTGACATTCCAGGGTTACATGGTCATCACCGCGCTGAGCTCTGACGGTGGCACGAATGACATCGTGACCTTCACTACGGAGTTCAAAGTCGGTGACGCAACGACTATTCAGGTTGTCGATACAGATGAAACTGTCGCAGCTACAGGCGTCACCGTGACCCCGGCGACGGCAAGCCTAGCAGTTGGTGCTACACGTCAGCTTACCGGTACTGTACAGCCTACTGATGCAACTGACCGCACCGGCACATGGACGACTTCGGATGCGACGAAGGCAACGGTCAGCAGCACTGGTCTGGTCACAGCGGTGGCGGCTGGCTCGGCGACGATCACCTTCAAATCCAATGACGGTAATTTCACCGCGACTTCCGCTGTGACTGTCACTGCTTCGTAACCATTCCAAAGGGCTGGTTATCAGCCCTTGATAATGTTTATGGAGGCAATATGGTTCCCGCGAAAGAAATCGGTGAATGCGTTATGTCACTCAGCGATCGTGACTACTTCTTCAGGCCTTCATTCATCAACATGATGAAGATTGGTGATCCGGAAGAAGTCGTCCAGGCATTCCATTACCTGCACAACGATGAATTTTCGTCACTGATGCGCAAAGCGATTGATGCTTATGGCAGCGTACCAAAATGGCTTAGCCGGTATGTGGCATCACCTCAATTCAGTAAGCAAGCGGTATACGCAGCAATGAGCGTGCTGAATGCCTGCACAGATGAAGACGCGAGCCCGCTGATTGGCGAGTTGCGGGTTGGCAAGTCAGGTAAATGGTCTTTTGTTTATCGCAAAGGAGCCATGCCGGTAGGTGACATGATCCTTATCGCACAGGCTCTGATTCAGCACGGAATCATTGGCAAAGCTAAAGTGCGTAAGCTTCAGCGGCACGAAGGCGCGCAGGCATCATCTGAATTCAATGCGTTTGAATACATCAGCGCCGCCCGCACGCATTTGGATATGAGTCGCGATGAGGCTGAAAAACTGACGATGACCGAGTTCCAGATGCTGCTGGCTGCGAAGTTTCCGGATCAGAAAGGCTTCACCAAAGAAGAGTATGATGCGGTGGCTGATGACTACCTTGCTAGAAAGAAAAGGAAAATGGCAGCAACCAAGCAGAGCTAATTCAATATAATGCTATCGCTTTTGTGGCTGCTTTCTTACATTGCAATGTAAAGAATTAATGATAGGATGTTTCCGATTGCAATCAAGGGAAACATTAAATGAAAAAGGTTTTAGCATTGGCGCTCGGAGCGCTTTTACTTTCAGGATGCACTGTACGCGTGGCTGATATGACCGTCGCGAGCACTAAAAATTACAATCTTAATGCCGCCAAGTTTGAAAAAGGCGCTCGAGTTACTGGCGAGGACAAAGCGCCGATCGTAATTTTCCCGTTAGGTATTCCTAATGTTAAAACAGCGATGGACCACGCCATTGAGAAAGACAAGTGTGCGGTTGGCTTAAGTGATGTAGTTATTTATCAGTTAAACCATGCCTTCCTCTTCGGCACTTACGGTTTCCGCGTTGAGGGAACACAGATTATCGATAAATCACAGATTGGATGTGAAAATCACATCTGACATCAAGCCACCTTCGGGTGGCTTTTTCTTTGCGCCATCTTGCTACCACGACGTGCTAGGATTTAACACACTGACACTAATGGGGATAGGGATATGAAAAAACTAATTTTTAGCGCCATTGCTGCGGTTTTGCTATCTGGCTGCGTCTGCACCGGCACAAACTTTGATGAGTCGAACTTGGCAAACGTTCACAAAGGAGAAACCACTAAGCAGGAAGTGATCTCCTACTTTGGCAAACCATCTACCACAACTGTGGATTCAGATGGTAATGAATTGCTGATGTGGAATTACAGCATTGGTAGCGCTTTCGGCGCAGATGCAAAGGTGCTCACAGTCAAAACACATAACGGTACAGTCGAATCCTATTCGGTCAGCAAATCGAAAATTTAAATTCGGTATCGAACACATAACCTCGCTCAGGCGGGGTTTTTTTATGCCTGGAGATCATGATGGCTGGTGCTTATAACGCAGGCAGTATCGTCTACGAAATTGATATGGAGACGGCCAAACTCATTGCGGCGCGGAGAGAAGTCGATGCCGCGTTAAGTGGTATGAGTGGCAGCATGGGTCGACTCGAGGCCAGCGTTAGCAAAACAGAAAAGTCGATATCTTCCATGGAAGGCGCTGTTTCTAGCCTGACAGGAGTAGCTAAAGGCCTCTTTGCCGCGTTATCTGTTCACCAAGTCGCGGAATGGGGCAATGAGTGGGTAACGGTCAACAACAAGCTCGTAAACTCCGTACGCACCACCGAGCAACTTGCCGATGTCACTCAGCGCGTGTTCGACATAGCGCAAAGCACCCGTTCAGGACTTGAAGCGACCGCCACCCTCTACGGTCGCCTTGAGCGATCAACCCGCAGCGCCGGCACAAGCACTAAAGACCTGATCACTCTGACATCGACTATCAACAAAGGACTGGCTGTTTCAGGTGCAACAACTGAAGAAGCCAGCTCTACAATGACGCAGCTCTCTCAGGCGCTTGCGTCTGGCGTTCTGCGCGGCGAAGAATTTAACTCCATATCTGAGAACGGTAGCCGTCTGGCTGTCGCGTTGGCTGACTCACTCGGCGTGACCATTGGTCAGCTGCGCGCAATGGCTGCTGAAGGGAAGCTAACCACGGAAGTTGTAGTAAACGGCCTGCTGAAGCAGAGCGACGCAATCGCCAAAGAGTTTTCCAACACCGCGACCACAATGAGCCAGGCGTTTACGATCGCTACCAACAACATCACCAAGTTTGTTGGCGAAAGCTCAACCGTCTCGACCGGGATTAAGGCATTCAATTCGGGAATTATTTCCCTTTCTCAGAATCTCGACACCATCAGTGCCGTGCTCGTTACGCTGACTGCGGCGATGGGTAGCCGCTTTGCCGGTGCACTGGTTATGGCTACTGCAGCAAAGTTAAAAGACACAGCCGCGACTATCGCATCAGCGAAAGCATCAGAAGTTGCTGCGAAAGATGCTGAGCTAGAGGCGTCCGCTAAACTGCGCCTCGCTAACGTAGAGAAAGCAGCAACCATCCAGACGCTGCAGTTAGCAGAAGGACGCCTGGCGACGATGCGCAGCACGCAGGCCTCTGTTGCTGCTGAGGTGCAGTTAGCGGAGGCTGAATCGGCTTCAATCCGTACTACCATCGCTCAAATTGAGTCAGAAAAGGCACTCGAAGCACAGCGCTTGCGTGCACAAATTACGGATCAGGGGCGCGTTGCCACTGCTACACGCATGGCACAGTTACAACAGGCATCCGCTGCGTTGAATACTCGCTTAGCAGCAGCAGAAGCAGCCACAGCAGAAGCCAGAGCCGCCGCCATTGCCTCAGCAGAGGCATCAGTCAGTGCAGCCCGTATTGCTGCGGCTGATGCAACAGGCGTGGCCACTGCTGCCAATGGACGGTATATCGCATCTCAGGAAGCATCAGTGATTGCCACACGCGCTGCCTCAACGTCTCTTGGATTGCTGCGCGGAGCACTTGGTCTTGTCGGCGGCCCCGCTGGCGTGGCTATGCTGGCAGGTGCAGCAATCTTCTATTTCTGGCAGCAGTCCCAGCAGGCAAAGCATGAAGCAATCTCGTTTGCGGATGGAGTAGACCGTCTAACCGACTCGCTCAAAGCAATGAGTAATACCTCGCTGCGTGGCACGATCGCCGATGCAAATACTGCATTGCGAGGTCAGCAAGATGTGGTGTCAGACCTCAAAGATGAAATTGCAGAACTTACCAGAAAGAGAGATGAGGCGGAGGCATCTGGGAAAAAGTACGGCACAACGATAGAGCAAGGTAACGGCCTGTTATTGCGCGCCGCCCAACTTACCGATCAGATTAACCAGAAGCAACGCGATCTTGAAAACACTGAAAGCAAGTTAGCCAATACCACGAAACTTCGCGACGACGCGCAGGTTACGCTAAGCAATAACATGCTGACTGCAATGGGCATACACGACAAGTTAATTGAGCGTGGCACTACCCTCGAGAGAGTTCAGGGTGCAGTTGCAAAAGCGTTTGGCACAACAGCTGATCAGATCAACCGCGCCAATCAAGCAGGTCAGGCATACAACCCCAAATCAATGCAGGTTTCTCCAGCGACTCCAAAAGGGGACGAGGCGATTTTGGGGCTCGAGCAGCAAAACGAGTTGCTTAAAATTCAGGACGAACGCTTGCGAGCAGTCACTAAGGCTGGCATGGAGCAAGCCAAGGTAACCAGCAACCCTAATCAGATTGCAGCTGCTAAACGTCTTGCTGGGGAAAACTTCGATCTACAGCAGGCTGAAGATGCCAGAAAGAAAGCGGCATCAGATGCAGAGTCTCAGGCTAAACGGTCGGCATCATCGGCAGAGTCAGTAGCTGAAAAACTGGCGAAGCTGAAAGAACAGTCTGAGTTGGCAGGAGAATCGACCCGACAGTTAAGCCGAGACCAGGCGATACTGACAGCGCAGCAATCCCTTGGATCATCAGCTACCCCAGAGCAGGTCAATCTTGCTGGCGAGTATGCAGCAGCAAAATGGGATACTGGCAATGCAATTCGCGCCCAAGCTGCGGCAGAAAAGCTTCTGCCCGAAGCGCGGGAAAACGCTAGCTATAAGCAGGATTTAGAGGATCTGAAAACTGCTTTGTCTGCGAAGAAAATTACTCAGCAACAGGCCGATGCAACAGCCGAACAACTGGAAAAACAACATCAGATCAATATTGCCAAAACCCGCGCGCAACAGGCAGTTTCGCCTGCGCAGGAAGCCGTTGGCACTGTTGATCCTGTCCAACAACTTGCCAATCAAAATGCTCAAAAGCTCGCGCTCATCCAGCAGTTCGAGCAACAGAGATTGGTTACAGAGCAGCAGGGCTTGGCGTTGCGGAATGCCGCTAATACGGAGTATGAGCAGCAGCGAATTGCCGCGCAGTGGGAAATCTATCGCAGCCAGAGCCAGTCTAATGAGCTTTTGGCGACCGCTATAGACTCGCTTCAGGGCGGTGCGTCAAACGCCATCACAGGCCTGCTTAACGGTACGCAAAGCCTTGGAGAAGCATTTGCCAATATCGGTAGCACCATTCTGAACTCAGTGGTTAGTAGCTTGGTTCAGATGGGGCTGGAGTGGGTTAAATCGCAGATCATTGGTCAAACAGCTCAGCAGGCCGCAATACTTTCCAACCAGGCTACATCCGCTGCAGCTCTGGCATCATCAACCGCCATGGGAGCCGCCTCAGCCGCAACGCTGCTTGCAGCATATTCACCGGCTGCAATGGCTGCTTCTATTGCCACCTCTGGCGGCGCGGCAGCTGCTGGCCTGACTGGCTACACAACGGCAATGACCGCTGCGCAAACCATGTCTCTTGCAGGTATGCGCGAGCACGGCGGCCCCGTTAACGCCAACAGCATGTACCGTGTAGGTGAGGGCGGTAAGCCTGAAATCTTCAAAGCCAGCAATGGCAGCCAGTACATGATTCCCGGTGATAATGGCTCGGTAATCAGCAACCGGGATATTGACGGTGGGGGCAGTACCGGCGGTGGTTTGGTAATGAATTTCAATTTCGATATCCAGACTACAGGCGGCGTTGACGAAGCCACGCAGAAGCAAATGGCGCAGATGATGCAGACCGTTGCCATTCGCACTATCAAAGACCAGCAGCGCCCTTCAGGCTTACTCAGTAAAGGTAGATAACCCATGCCAGAAACTTTCACATGGAGCCCTCAAAAGGGCTTCACGGTTTCGCGTGCGCCTAACGCGTCCGTAGTAAAACTTGGTGACGGCTACGAGCAGCGTCAGACCAAGGGAATTAACCCACTCATGGACAGTTACTCGCTGACGTTTGTCGGGTATGACGATGTGAAGTGCTCCCGTCCGAATGTAGCGAAAGCCGCAGAAGCATTTCTGAAAGCGAGAATGGCTGTTGAGTCGTTCTACTGGACGCCATCCGACACGGGCGTTCAGCGGATGTTCGTATGCCGGTCATGGTCACTTAAGAAAACCGGTAATCAGCACGAGCTAACCGCCACGTTTGAGCAGGTGCCGCGATGAAAGACATACCAGCAGAACTAATCATCGAGAGTACTGACTCGGGCGTTGGCGCGATGCTTGACCTGTTAGAAGTTGACCTGCAGTCATTCGGCGGCGATGTGATCCGCTTCCATGCAGGCACAAACGGCTATTACGGCGACGTCATCTGGCAGGGCCGACAGTACTCAGCGTATCCTATCGCGGTTGAAGGGTTCGAAACCAAGTCCGAAGGCACCTACTCACGTCCGACGATGAAGGTAGCGAACATCTCCGGGCTTATCACCGGCATCAACCATGATTTCGATGATGCGCTTGGTGCGGTGGTGACGCGCCGTCAGGTGCTGGTAAAGCATCTGGATGCGGTCAACTTCCCGAACGGAAATGCAGATGCAGACCCGACTATGGAAGCTGTATCTCGTTACGTCATTGAGGAGATGGCAGAAGAGACATTCGAGACTGTCACCTATAACCTCGCAACGCCGGTCGACTGCGATAACGCCATCATACCGGCGCGAACCATTCTGGCGGACGTCTGCCAGTGGGTTTACCGAGGCGATGGCTGTGGCTATTCGGGCGGACCGGTTGCTGATGAGAAAGATAAGCCGACTTCTGACCTGTCAAAGGATAAGTGCTCAAAACACCTGACGGGTTGCCGCTTGAGATTTCCTAAACCTGAATCGCTGCCCTATGGCGGCTATCCCGGCTCTGCCAAGGTGTCCTGATGATTGAAGATGAATGCCTGGCATATGCAGCACTATCCAGCGATGAGGTATGTGGCCTGATTACTGATGGTCATCGGTTCATGGCCTGTGATAACCAGCACCCGGACCCGGGGCGAAACTTTCGCATAAGCGATACAGACTGGATGAGAGCAGAGGCGTCGGGAGAAATCACCGCCGTTTTTCATTCTCATCCCATAGGAAAACTGGTGCTGTCTGGTGCTGACCGTCAGGCGCAGATTGCTACCGGGTTGGAATGGTGGCTCGCCAGTGGCAACAGGCTTCGGAAGTTCAGGCCTGTACCGCATCTGCTAGGGCGCAGGTTCGAGCATGGTTCGATGGATTGTTACACACTTTTCCGGGATGCCTATCACCTGTGTGGTATCGACCTGCCTGAATTCGAACGCACTAACGGTTGGTGGGTGAGAGGGGAAAACCTCTACCTGAAGAATATGGCCGCCAATGGATTCTTCGAGGTTAATCCTGCCGACATCCTTCCTGGTGACGTGATTATTCGGCGCGCCTTCCCTGAGTCAGACCCTTGCCACGCAATGCTCTGGTTTGGAGATAATACCGTGCTTCATCACGAGCTGGCCGGTCGCCTGAGTCGCCGCGAACCCTACCGGCAAGCCTATGTAACTCTGACGCACTCTATATGGAGGCATGAACAATGCTCATCTTTAGATTTGCGGGGAATCTCCGACGACATTTCCGCCAAATCACTCTGAACGTCGATACACCCTCGCAAGGCCTGCGACTTCTGCTTGCTCAATGTCCCGAATTCAAGCGCGACTTTTATAAAACCCGGCTGCGGCTGCGCATCGATGGCGGTGACGTTTCAACTGATAACCTCGAATTCCACATGAACAGGCACCTTAAAGACGGCGCGACAGTCCTCTTCGTGCCGATTGTGGAGGGGTCAATCAGTGCCGTAGCGGCAGTGTGGATCATGGTTGCCGTTACGGTCGCATCGGTTGCTTACTCGCTTTATATGACCTCGCACATGAAGACGCAGAGTTCAGCAGACCAGGACACAAACTCCATTACCAACAACTCATTCACCAGCGCTGAGAACCGAATCGGGCAGGGCAGGCCAGTGCCATTGCTTTTAGGTGAGATGGTTGTTGGCTCGAACGTTATCAGTCTTGGCATCGATACATCGAACAATCAGGACTGGGATATTTCCATCAGTTAAGGTGAACGCATGAGCTCAGGCGGCGGTGGCGGAAGCACTCCCAAACTTATCGACGACAACCTCAAATCAAAGCAGTTTCTCAAAGCCCTCGATCTCATCTCAGAAGGTCCGATTTACGGTCCGGTAGACCAGAGTCACCTCTCATCATTCATGCTGAACAAAACGCCAGTCACTGATGCGGGTGGCAACGTTACGATCAACGGTGTCAGCGTGGCATGGCGTCCGGGCTCTGCAAATCAGTCACCGATCACCGGCTTTGATGCGATTGAAGCAACCACTGTCGTTAACACCGATGTCAAGCAGAGCACACCGCTGGTGCGCACAGTAACTGACAATGATGCGACACGCGTACGCATGAATATTGGGGTAACCGGGCTGGTCGAGCAGGACACAAAGGGCAACCAGCACGAAACATCGGTGACCATGGTCATCGAAACGCGAAACGGTTCCGCCGGCTCGTGGAGCATTCAGAAAACGGTGACTATCAGCGGAAAAATATCAGGCGAGTATCTTGAGGCGCATGTAATTGATGCTCCTGCCAGCAAACCGTTTGATATTCGCCTGCGCCGGGTTACAGCAGATAGCTCAAGCGACCTCCTGACCAACGGCACTATCTGGAACAGCTTTACTGAAATCACCGACGATAGCCTGTCGTACCCATATGCAGCCGTAGCAGGTGCAGTGATTGACCGCGACCAGTACACCGACACGCCTACCCGCACTTATCACCTGCGAGGGCTTATTGTCGATGTGCCTGACAACTATGACCCGATTGCCAGAACATACTCTGGTATCTGGCTTGGTGGATTCAAATCCGCGTGGACTAACAATCCCGCTTGGCTCTTTCGCGCTCTGGTTAAAAACACGCGTTATGGGCTGGCGAAGCGAGCCGGTTATATCGATGTAGACGATGGCAGCCTGTACGTTCTGTCGCAATTCTGCGATCAGCTTGTCGATGACGGCTATGGTGGAAAAGAGCCACGCTTCACGCTGAACGCTTATATCACTGAGCAATCCAGCGCCCGCGACATTCTCGACAAAATTGCAGGCATGTTTCGCGGCATTGCGCTGTGGGATGGCATGCGCTTCTCAATCATGCTGGACAACCCGCAGGACCCGGTGGCAGCTGTAACCAACGCCAGCATTGTGGACGGGCTGTTTACTTACAGCTCAATGAAACGGTCAGAGCGATTCAATGCTGTTGTGGTGTCGTGGACAGACCCAAACAACGGTTGGGAGCAGGTCAAAGAATACGTGTCTGATGACCAGATGATTGACCGGTACGGCTATAACGAGACCACGCTCGAAGCATTTGGATGCACTTCGCGCGGCCAGGCGTTTCGTGCCGGCAAATGGCTTCTTGAAACCGCGAAGAGGGAAACGAAGAAGGTCACCTTCAAGATGGCGCGAGATGCTATTGCCTTTATGCCGGGTGATGTCATTGAAGTCATGGATAACAACTATGCCGCAACCCGCCTTGGCGGTCGCATTATCTCTCACAGCGGCGCGGTGATAACTGTAGACGCAGATGTTTCATCTCTGGCAGGCGGCGGTGACACAATGTCGCTCATGAGTTCTGATGGCAAGTTTAAACGCTATCAGATCGCATCAGTTTCGGGTCGGGTCATCACGCTGAGAATTCCGCCTAACTGGGTTAAAGATGGAACAATATTTGTTATCTCTACCGGTGAGGTAGCCACGCGCCTGTTTCGGGTTATGGGCATTTCTGAAGACGAAAATAACTCCGTCTACAGCATCTCAGCAACGCTATTCGACCCGAACAAGCAGGCTATCGTGGATGATGGCGCTGTATTCGAAACGCCCAACGATACCCTAAATGGATATCGTGTACCGAACATCGAAAACCTGCGCATTATTAACGTCAACAGTGAGACCGTTCAGGTCACGGCAACGTGGCAGACGGCGACACTGACTAAGAAGATCGTGTTCGAACTCTACGTTTATAACGCAGACGGGAAGGTTGTTGCTCAGTACGAAACAGAACAGTTCCGTTATGACTTCTATGGTCTTGATGCCGGCATTTTTACGCTTGGCGTTCGCGGCCGCAATGAGAATGGCATGAAGGGTGCTGAAACTCAGGTTAGTTTGGTGATTGGAGCGCCATCTGCACCTTCATTTATTCAGTGGACTCCAGGCATATTCTCAGCCGACATCGTCCCAGTAATGAATGTCAGCGCGACAACCGACACGACATTTGAGTTCTGGTACACAGGGGAGGTTCCGGCCAGCTCAATCGGAGCCGTAGAGACAGAGGCGCAGTTCCTCGGCAGGGCGTCTCAGTGGACGCTGCATGGTCTTAAGGCGGACCATACCTATTACATGTACGTCAGGACTAAAAACGCATTTGGCGTTTCACCTTTTGTACAGGCTTCTGGTCAGGCATCCTCTGACATCCCCGGCATGATTGATTATATCGATAAAGCGATAAGAGAGTCGGAAGCATTCGACCGTCTTACATCCAATATCGATACAAACATCGAAGGGATACTGCAGAACGCCCTGAACCTTGATGCATCAGTCGATCACCAGTTCGAAGCTTATGGGCGCAACCGTGCTGACATCATTTCAGTTCGCCAGACTGTAGCCAATAATGACAGTGCCTATGCTCAGAAGTTTGAGCAGATTCAGGCTCAGTCAGACCAGAACACCGCGTCCGTGCAGCAGGTATCCAGCGCTTATTCAGACCTCAGCGGCAAGCTTTCTGCTCAATGGGGCGTGAAGGTGCAGTTAGACAGCAACGGCAATAAATACGTTGCTGGCATGCAGCTTGGCGTTGAAGGTAATGGCGGAACAACACAGTCCTTCGCCTTGTTCAGTGCTGATAACTTTGGCATCTACAACACCACCAATGGAACCTATCAGCTCGCATTTACGGCCGTTAACGGTCAGGTGTTCATGCGCGATGCCTTCATCAACTATGCCTCGATTACCCTGGCAAAAGTTGGCTCATGGTATTCATCAAATTACGCCGCAGGACAGACAGGGACAATTATGCGATCGGACGGCTCATTCGAACTTAACGGTCCTGTTTCTGGTCAGGGTCGATTTGTAATAGATAACAGAGGGGCCGCCTGGTATAACGCAAGCGGCCAGCTGGTTTGCTCCATGGGAGTTCAGCGGTAATGGCAGGATTTCAGGCTTTTATTAATGGCACCACTTATGATGCTGTAAACGCCATGTCATACAATTTTATTGCTGATGTGGCGTCAGTGTCAGGCTCTGGCAGCAAAAGTTACAACCTTCCGGGCTTTACAATAAGTGCAGCGATAATCGGCGGAAGGACTTCAGCAGGAACAAGCAATATAACCTACACAGTCTCCGTTTCCGGCCAGACTGTTTCTTGGTCAGGCGTAGATATTGTGTCTAAGTTAATTGTTACCGCTACCCCTACAACCACTTTAAGCTATGCAGGATTCGTATATAACGACTATTCAGTCAATCCACCGATATTCAAACTGGCACCTACATTCACACCCTTTAACCTCGTTCAGGTTATCGATCTTACACCTGCCTTTAGTCAGATAGTACAAACCAACGTTCCGGTAAGCATTCCCTTTATAGCCTTTCACAGGAGCCTAACGGCATCTGGTTTCAATCACGTTTGGTGGACAGAGATAAATCAGAACGGATACTGGGCTCTGCAATTCAGGCCAAACTTTGGTTATCAGATGACAGATACCAGAATCTATGTGTTTGCCAAAATGATGGTGAACATTCCTTCTGGTGGTTTCTTCATGTACGACAATGGGCAGATGGTGTGGCACAGCAACTGCCTGCCCTTGAAGATGCAGACTGGCTCCACGACAAATGCAGGCCAGCCAGTTGCATCCACGAGTGGCGTTTCTGTAGTGGTTAGCCAGCCGTATGATCCGGCGTTCCCCAATTCAGGCGTGACACTTTATAACTGCTACAGTGGTGGCGTGAACAGCTCCGGGAATTTTGAGGCAAGTGGTGCAGACCTTTTCTCATCGTCTAATTATCAGATACCGCAAGGGCGTCCGCCTGGGTACTCATGCGGACCTCCCGGATTCATTTTCTGCAATGTTTATGACTCTTACTACAGGCAGGCGCTAGGGGTTTAATCGATCACACGCTCCCGTGTCGGTAAACTGGGATTTGTCAGTCCATGTGTAAAAAGGCTTGCCCGCTAGATATTTTCCGTCTTCAATTTTAAACACTGCAATATCGTACTTTTGTTTATAAATAACAGCTTCGTTATAGCAAAGTGGCTGCGAGCTAGATACGCAAGCTGTAAGAGTCATTGCAACACAAGTGATAGTCATTATCTTTTTCATTTAAACATCCTTTCTGATTATGTGCTGATTTTAGATCACGCACAGTTTGTGTAATTAAGTGAATTAATAAGATGGTTGTCTTTATTTTGCTTAATTGAAAATAACTGGAAACCATTCCAAATAACCCGGCCGCTGTGCCGGGTTTTTTATTGCCCGGAGAAATCTATGCCAGCAGGCACTATTGCATTAACCAATAACTCGACGGCCCTAACTGGCTCGGGTACCAGCTTCATCCCAGAGCTTAAAGCGAACGATTTCATCGTCGCTGTTATCGGCGGCATTACTTATACGCTTGGTGTTCAGTCTGTTAACTCAGCTACGAGCGTGACGCTGACTACGGCATATAACGGTCCGTCGACATCAGGACTGGCATGGACAGCAGTCCCAAATGCGGCACTGGTTGGAATTACTGCGCAGGTAGCAGCTGACGTTGCGAAGGCAATTCGGGGACTCAATCTCGACAAAGCGAACTGGCAGCAGATTTATAGTTCGAGTGGAAACATCACAGTCACACTGCCTGATGGCAGCCAGTACACCGGCCCATCCTGGAATAGCATCACTTCGACGATGCTGACCAAAGCAGATAACCTGAATAGCGTTGCCGACAAGAAAGCAGCAAGAACTAACCTTGCAGCTACAACCGCCCGTACATTAACTGATGGCAGCGGGAATGACTGGTATGGAAACTTTTCATCAACGATTGATTTAGGAATGCGACTTCATGCGGACACACCTAACACTGTAAGTCCATGGGACGCTCCATCTCAGTACTCCCTTGTTAACTACTTTCCGTCACCTAACGCTAACACAGGAACCGCGCTGGCAAGTACGTGGGGATCATCAGGTGATTACTGGCTTAACTCCAGAAACTCTGCCTATCCTGGCTATCAGGGCTGGAAGGGATGGTCAAAACTCTGGCATTCGCGTAACACCACTGTGGATAGTAACGGCTTTATCAAGCGAGCCTCACCGATTGTTAAGCTGTTTTCTGATGGCACCTGTGAAGTGAATGACCAGGCCAGCGGAGTAACTTCTGAAAGAGTAAGTGAGGGTGTTTATCGTATTTCCGGCACTCAGGGGTTCAATTCAGACGCAGCATGGGGCGGGCCTGATGGGGGAATCGGACTTCCCAAAGATCGCAATGACCTGTCGTTGCTGTGGGTGGATTATGAGGTAGGTATGACCGGTGATCTGCTTATTAAAACCTTCCATCGCGAACACGCATCAGCGCCAGTCTTTGCACGGAACAAAATTGATGGTTATCAGGACGGCGCGCCGATTGATATCCCCGCAGGCCGCTGGATTGATTTGCGCGTTCAGGTCTACTCAAAAGAAGAATTGCCACCCGTTGTGCCTGATTCTGAGTCGGTAGAAAGCGATTCTCAGGAATCATAAAAAAGCCCGGCGACCGGGCAATAACTCAACCGCTCCTGTCTGAGCAGGTTGCGGGGTGTGTCATTTGAGATTAGTTACTTGCAGCCACCTCTGCACGATTAAAATTCCTTCCTGCTCAGGCGCTTTACAAATCTGTCAACTGGTCCGCCTTGATCAATGGTACCGATCAATATTACTGTTTATTCATACAGTATTTATCAGAGGAGGATTATGATGGCGAGAGAAGGTGACATTAAGGCGGCATTCATGGCTGCCATGAGGCGAGAGCCTGGACTGGGCGTCATCGTCAGGACTCAGGATTTTGTCCATCAGCTGGAGCTGGTTAACTGGCACTTCAGCTTGCGGGAAGCTAATCAGTGGATAAAGGCAAACACGGCGACGTTCCGCGATGCATCTACGCAGGAGGGTGAGGCTAAAACTTACCGTCAGTTCAACCCGAACGGGGGAATATGATATGGGCTTCCCATCACCGGCTTCGGACTATGTTGAAGGTCGCATCGACCTGAACAAGCTTCTTATGCCTCACCCGACCCATATGTTCATGATTGAGACGCCGGTCGGCTTCGCTATTGTCGACAAAACGGCGCAGGGCAGGACAGGCGACAAAGTAGCATTCCAGCTCGGAGACTATTCGCAGCTGGGAAGATTGTTCAAAACAGGAATTATCACCTCAGACGGCGAGACGATTGACGGCGAAGGCATGGAAGGGATTATCGTGCTGGGGAAGGTGACTGCCGAGATATTTTCAGTACATGAGCCTGCCAGGCCGATAATTTAGCGATACCGAAAATTTCCCGAACCGGAAACGAAATAACTCACAAGCGTTTGATCTTGAACGGGTGCATTAGTAAGTATTGCAACCATCAAAAGGGGTGCTTTTGTTATTCAACTTTTTGTTAAGTAACAGGAAAACCCCTATGTGTCGCAAACAGGAATCGTATTCGGTCTTTTTTTGGTTGGCACTTCGTATCAATGACTTAACGTGAAATCAATCAGTTAAGCCCGCTCCTGTTACTTCCTGTTCTACTCTGCTGGACTCTGTGCCGCCACTTTGTCGCTATTTTTCTTCGCCATCAACGCCAGTGGATTGAGTTTACTGAACCTGCCGTTTCTATCCTTTAGTAAATAACTACGCAGCCTGCTTATACCCTGTCGCAATAAGTACGCTTATGTTGCATTTTCAGCATCAATATCCTGAACGATTTAGAACATTTTACGATTGTGGTAGAAATTGTGCGCCTGGCATCGTTTATTCAGACGATGCGGACACCATAAAGATAATCAGACATTTGATGCATGCTGTTTTGAGGGAGTGCTCATGGTCTGACATCAGGGAAAGGGGCACACGCAGTTGCCGTCTGTTAACAGGATCATGGGCATCTATCAGAAAATGATTGTTTTATCTTCTTGTGGCACTATAAAACAGCCATTGTCATGAACGAGGGATTGAGAATGATTTCAGGAACAGCAGCAAAACAGGAATTCGGACGTTACTACACATTTGAGTCGAGACTGCCTCAGGGCGTTTTTTTGAGATTCGGCCCAGCCATTTGCCCCGAAATGCAAAGCCCGTAACAGATGAAGCCAGCGGAATGTGTATCGGTTACACGGTGGTACAGGCTCCGGGCTTATGGCAGATTTATGATGTGCAGGGACATTTTGTCAGGCTGGAAGAAGCGCCGCTTGAAACACCCCTGATTGATCCCACTGATATTGCCCTGTTTGGCTTGGGTATTTTTCGTATCCTTGGTACAGGGCGGGTGCTGTTTGAATCAGGGGCACGTGCCGCTGTTTATGCGAAGCTCAGTCACTCCACTATATCCTTTCTGCGCAGCAGACTTAAACTCGGGCTGCATGCACGTAACCTTAAAATGACCGAGACTGCTGCAAAACATATGTATGAACCGAGTCGCTATGTCCCTCTGCAAATTCAGGAAAGAGCGATTCGCTATGGCAGGCGGATGGCAGATCCCCGCAAAGATGAAGGTATGTTCAGATATGAGACCAGATTGTTTAAACTACGCTTTAATCAGCAAACAATGGAATATGAGTATAAAGAATACACACTTGAAGTCGTCGTGCGTGAGTCAGACTGGACGATAACGCATTTTAAATACATGGATTGACAGACTGGAAAACTTGTATGTTTGATTTGCGCAATGAAGATTTCACATTTGTAATTTCTCCCTTTGAAAGAATCTCAGACGATGAGGCCGACCCGGTTGATCATCTATGGGACTGGATCCAGTCCTGGATTGAGTTCTCTGTTAGCGGCCTTAAAATGCAGTTTCAAACTGAATTTACCATCGGCGAGCTAAAGATTTTAAAGGATGAGTTTTTCGCACATTACCAGGCACTTATCACGCAGCGTGAATTAAAACCTTTTAATTTTCGCAGCGAACGTGGCCAGCTCAATATGGTTATCAGAAAAGTTACGGGTAAAGAAGGTGTTATAGTGGAGTTTGATATCCGCCCTGAACCACACGCCGACAGCGTTCAGGTTAAAGGTGACTTCAGCCTTAATGAAAGCTATTTTCCTGACATTCTGAAGCGGCTTGATGAAATGATTCAATGGCAGAATTAAACATTTTGCCATTGAGAATTTTTAACTGAAAACTTCGGGCGTAAAATGAATTTTTTATTCAGGCTTATCTGGCCAGCTGATATCTGGCGCGGTCGTGATATCCGTCCGACTCAGCATAACGCGGTATCTTTTCCATGCAGCCAGTCGCGTTAGTTCCTCGTCAGTTGCAATGCTGATATCAACTGCATCCTGCAAAGGGGTTATAGTACGATTAGCTTCGTCCATTTCTGCCGACAAACGGCTGCTGGCCAGAAAGCCAGCATCTTTGGCATCCACAAATGGCGCTGTAAATACGCCGTCACTGTAGAGATAATTACAGCCGGGCTGTTCAGACAATGCGGTAATATCTACCCACTCCAGTGACGGATGATAGAGTTTCTCTGGCTTGACACTCATAGAGACAATTTCCGCAACTCGCTTATCTTCAATCCGGGCGTAGGTTTTCATCAGCTGAACTCCTCAATATAAATAATACCGTCAGATCCATAACTTCCGATAAAGGGATCGGTACGCGTTGTACCTCCGCCGCCTGCACCATAGGTATTTTTTTTGCCTGATGATGAGCTTTCCCCGCTACGGCTACCGCCGCCCCAGTAACTGACGCCGCCGTCACCAGAGCCGCCCCGGTAAGGGTTGCTTGAGGCCGTAATCAGTCCGGGCGCGTCGCTGCCATCACCCCCCTGTATATTTAACAATCCGCCTATGGCCGAGCCGCCAACGCCACCGGCATCACCGGAAGTCGTATTATAGCCATTGCCCGCTGTCAGCTGACCGTTAAAGGTACTGCTAGTCGCGCCGTCGGTTTCGTTACTGCCTCTACCGACTACGCCAGGATAATTTTTTGTCTCATCCACGTTCAGCCAAGCGATTACCGTTCCGCCTGCTCCCCCGCCCGCACCACGGGAAACATAACTCGATCCCCAGGCAAGATAACCATAACCCCGGCCACCACCTCCGGTCAGGATAATCTTGATTCGTTTCGTTCCCGGCGTGGGTTTGTAGTTAACTGCTCCGGGCGTGGTGAAAATCTGGTACCCGATAAAACGGCCGGAAAACTTATCGCTGATGCCAAGATTTTTCAGAACGTCAGGCAACAGCCCGGCATCGGCCATTTCCTTTAATGCGTTTTCAATTAACGGGTACTGACCATGCGGATTAGCGCTTTTGAGATGCTTTGCCATCATCTCGTCAGCGTAGGCTTTCACCTCGATCACAGCGTCATCAACATACTTACGCGTTGCCAGCACCACTGACGGATCAATTTTCAGCGTGACGGCGGTTGTGCTGTTCACGATTAAAATCATGCGCACGGTCTGCGTCCGGCCGCTTCCTTCGGCCAGCTGAGGCTTGTAAGTCTCCGGGCAGTTAGCAACGGCAATCAGCACGCCGTCAGCGTCATACAGGCCGATTTCACGGATCCAGAAACCGCCCTCGCTTTCCGGGATAATCTGCTCTGCGATAATCTGGCTGCTGTTTGCCGCGTCAACGGTCAGCGAATTAAGCTGCGCGCGTCGCTTCTCGCCAATGAGCTTTGTCTGTGCCGCATCAGGGGTCGGCAGTGTGCCGCCACCGTCGCCGACGCCCATCGAGGCGATGTTTACTTTCGTGCCGAGTGCGGCGGCGTTCGCCAGCTTAGCCGCGCCCTGATTGGTCAGCAGGGCAAAATATTTTGTCGTCATGCGCTCACTTCCGTCAGGTCAATAAGATGCACCGCCACGCCGGAATAACCCGGCCCGCCGACGCTGATAAGTTCAGGGGTATAGGGATAAACGGTCAGCTCGTCGCCGCTGTAGCTGGCAACGGCAACCGGCAGCGCGCCGTTCACGTCAAGATTGATAGACAGGCCGATAAGGTGACGGCTGCAGGGCTTCGCATCGGCTATCAGGCGCTCAAGCTCGTTATACATTTCCTCAGTAATGCCGGTATCGAGTACGCCCACATCCAGCCGGAACGTGCCAGGCGCTTCGCCGGTTTTCCACCACTCAATGATTCTGATGAGATAGCCCAGAGGCTCAACGACGCGGCGTATAGCGCCAATCGTTCCCTTGTGCCGATGCACGTACTGCGAGGCGGCAACCACGGCGCGCTTTGTTGATTCCGGCCAGGCTGAATCCCAGCGATCAACTGACCACGCCCACGCCAGATAGGGCAGAAGCTCAACCGGGCAGGCTTGCGGATTCCATAACTGGCGCAGCGGCACGCTCATCGTACCGGGGCTTGCAAGAGCCTCGGCGGCAGCAACCTCAAGCGCTGACGAGCCGGTCGGCAGCAGGCGATCACTCATCCGAGCCTCCCACGGTCAGCGCGTATCCTGTGCAGTAAGCGGCCTGGGTTTTGTCTAGCACCACGTCAGCGGAAGGCTTGATAAGGTTGACGCGCTGCACGCCCTCAACGTGCATGGCGGCATACAGCGCAGACAGGCGAATGTCACGGCCGAGACGCTTTTGTGCGCTGACAAAGGCGGCGAGTTTTGCCTCTGAAGCGGCACGGATTGGCTCCGCTTCCGGCCCCGGATAGAGGTAAAGCTCGGCCTCGATTTCGTAACTAACAATCTTCGCTGACTGCACGCTCACCCGGTCAGCAACCGGGCGCACGTCTTCGTCATTGAGCGCAGCGTTAACCACGGCCAGCAAATCATCACCGGCCACGCCGTTGCCCTCACGCGCGAGCACAGTCACGGTAACAACGGCGGGCGACGGGCTGATGGCTGATGCATCGGTAACGGGCGCTGGTTTGAGCCGCCGGTCAGCTTTAACGGCCTGGCGAAAAGCCTGCGTGCGGCCGTACATCACAGCTCGCCGATTTATGTAAAGCGCAACATTCTGGCATCAACATTCATCCCGCACCCAATGATGAGTCAGCAGGAGTTCAGCAAGTTTGCGCTGGATTATCTGGTCTTCGGTAACGCCTTTGCCGAGCTGCGTCGTAATGGCTTGGGTAAGCCGCTGCGCCTTGAAACCACCCCGGCCAAATTCACCCGCAGAGGCGTGAAGGATGGCGTTTACTGGTTTGTGAATGACTGGAAGGAGCCGCATGAATTTTCGGCCGGCAGCGTGTTTCATCTGCTGGAGCCGGATATCAATCAGGAGCTGTACGGCCTGCCGGAATACCTCAGCGCGCTTAACTCCGCCTGGCTGAATGAGGCGGCAACGCTGTTCCGCCGCAAGTATTATCAGAACGGCGCGCACGCCGGTTACATCCTGTATATGACCGACGCGGCGCAGAGCAGCAGCGACGTTGACCGGATGCGCCAGGCTATGCGCGACACGAAAGGGATCGGCAACTTCCGCAACCTGTTTATGTACGCGCCGAACGGTAAGCCGGACGGGATCAAGATTCTGCCGCTCAGCGAGGTAGCGACGAAGGACGATTTCTTTAACATCAAGAAGGCCAGCCGCGACGACCTGCTAAGCGCACACCGCGTGCCGCCGCAGATGATGGGGATTATCCCGGACAACTCCGGCGGATTCGGTGATGCGGTGAAAGCGGCATAGGTGTTTGTGCGTAACAAACTGACACCGCTGCAGGAACGTCTGAAGGAAATCAATAACTGGCTGGGCGAAGAGGTGATCGCCTTCCGCCCTTATTTGCTGGAAGCGGCAACAAACTGAAGATGTAACGCCTGCCTGTGCAGGCGTTAGTTATTTACCCAACCAGCGCCCGGCCTGTGCAGACTCAACCAACAAACGGAGAGTAAGCGGATCATGCGGTGCGGTGAAATCTTCCGGGAAATAGTCGTTAAAAGAGATGGTGCCGGGGTCAATGCCAAAACTGTCAGCATACCGCTCAAGTAATTCATAAGCGTCGATGGGATCCATGCGAAAGTCGTTGTTCAGATCAGTGTCCAGCTCAAGCTTGTAACGTTTTAATGTAAACAAGCTTCTGCCGTTATAATCTTCAACCAGCGCAAATACTGCCTTCTCTATATCCTCACTTACCATATTCTGTCGTCCTTATGGGCAATAAGGTTGTATTTTACCGTAGTTTTCCAGCCTATCTCCGCCACATCAGCGGCCATAATTACCCATCCTAAAACCGGTATTGTGCGACCGACGAAAGTACCCAATTTATGGGTCATCAACATTTTAATTTGGAATGGTTTTTTAGGGTTTTGTATCCACGTAGGCAACCTGAACGGGAGACGGGAATCGCGCAACAGCTTGCGAGAATACACCGAGGCATAAGAGGTACCTTTTTAGGCACCCTTTAACTTTCCTGACACGTCAATCGTATTCTGTCCCGAGTAAATTGCAGCTATGGCTATGATATCCTTTGCACCGCTAAAATGCTCAGCGGTCACATCAATCATAATCCAGAAATAAAGCTCTGCCGGGGAAAGGTTGGTAAGCCCGCCATAGAAGTAAGTCCCGTTTAACTGCTCAGTTGTATCCATATTATTCCCTTACATGGTTAACCGTATTGGTCAAAACTTTATCATATTAATTCCGATCAGTGCCATACCTCATCTGCCGCTCTCAGGCCCGATTTGCGAGGCTCAAATCCTCTTCACCAGTTCAACCTCATCAAACCATTGCGTGCGCCTCCGTGCCCCTGGCGCAGCCTCCGCATGCATGTTTGTACCCCTCGCGCGCAATGCTATCCCCGCCACGCCTGCCCGCTTTATGTATCGCTTTTCATGCATTTGCATGTACAACCTCTGAGCGCGCCAGCTCTGGTCTTACAGACGCTCAGCGATCCACTTTGGATCATGCGGATTAATGCAAGCATATGCACTTTGATGCAGAAGCAAAAAGCCACCTTAAAGGTGGCTAGTGAACGGTAGGGAAGGGGCAATTAATCATTCTGCCTGGCAGTAAATAGCGGCTTCGAAAATAGCTGTGTCGATTGTCCCTGCCATGTCGCTAATCATCGACAGTGCCATTTTTAATTCATCTTCTTTGCAATGTGCGATCAGCGATACGTCAGCAATGAACTGAATGCGTGCAACCGTTTCACTTAGATTATCTATTTTCATCAAATGATTAACTCCTTTTAGTCAAAATGCACTGTATGTATAAACAGTATCATGATGAACTAAAATCATAAACAATCGTGCGGCTCAGATTAGTCCGACTGCCGTTTTATTAATCAGGCAACTGTATGCCTCTTTTTCTCGCTAGTGCATTGAAGCGCTTTAATGGGGCGGCATTTATGCGACGTCTATGGAACAGATAGCCGCTTGTTCCGCTCCAGTAAGAAAGCTCTCCAATCTTGATTGTGTGGCCTTTCATCATGCGCACAGCTTCACCGTCGGACAGTGTTAACCTGGAGATCTCAAAGAAACTCTTTTTCAACGCCTCACGTTCTGCGCAATGACTCCGTTCAGAGTGATATTTGTCCGGCTCAGGTTGCTCCTGCGCTGGCTTTTCTCTTAATCGCTTAAGAATCCTTCTACGCTCGGCGCGAGTAGTAGGTTTTGTGAAATCGATAGCGGCTTCAGAGCCTGTCGGCTCCGTACAGTTATTGACAGAACTCCGAGAGGACGCAGGCGCGTCCTTAAATTCAAAATCCAAATCAACGGCACGTTTCGGGACAATCCTCCATTGCATCAGACGGGTTAAAATTGGCGTATCGTTGCCAACTTCAGTTGCGTAAACACCCTTGATACGCACAGTTTCCTCTCCGTACTCATTCATGTCTTCGCTTGCCTGATACCAGGTGCGCACAGCCAGCTCGTCGCGGCGCACAAATGGGCCACCCTGCACGTTAACGTATCCGGCCCAGTCTCCTGCGTCGGCGGCGTCATGCGCGGCCGCAAACTCAACGCTCAGGCCGTGCGCGGTTTCGCTGTCTGCCGTGCGGCGCAGTTCGCGGTAAACCGTGACCGGCGCACCGCCCACAAACTGAAATTGCCGGATGTGCCAGCGTGCCGCCCAGGCAGAAACGGCCGAGGCAGTTTCCTTAAGGTCTTTGCCGCTTTCGGCGTCCGTCTCGCCGTCTAGCGCGTAGCCGTCGATATTCTTGGAAATGTATTTAGCAACGTAACCCGTCGCGCTGCCTTTCTCCGGGTCGATAGCCTCGGTGTGAAAGCGGGCCTTACGGGCTTTGTCGGTTGTCAGCTCGCTGCCGTCTTGCTGCCAGGCGTAGTCGCGCATAATCTCGCGCACGCGTTCAGCCTGCTCCGGACGCATAAACATGAGCATGTGCCAGTGCGGAGTCGCATCATGATGAGGCTCAGCAACGCGGATCCCGAAGATGCGGATTTCTTCGCGGTGCAGCTTGGCGCGGATTTTCTGCCAGACGCTGCAGAGATAACGTTGCGTGTCTGCCGGGCTGGCACCGTTCCATTTGCGGTTACGATGCCCGGTTTTGATTGTGGCGTGATAGCGCGCCGGGGCGGTGAGGGTGTAAAACTCGCCGATAAAGCCCATCTCGTTGCAGATGTTTTCGAAGCCGCGAATGCGGGTCATCAGCTCGCAGCGGCGAATCGCCGGATTGGCCACACTGCCGTCGTATTTCTCGATCAGGCTGATACGGTTGCCTTCTTCGTCTTCCAGCTCCATTCCCTTCAGAAACTCACGGGTGCGGCGCTTCTGCTCGCGCCACTCTGAAACGGTCATGCTGCTGGCGTAGGGGGTATGCTTTTTGCTGACGTTAGCCAGGGCGATCTGAAGGTGTTCACGCCATGATGCAGCCACGCGGCGCAGTCGGCCTTTCCACCATTTTTCCGTCTGCATACGCATGATTGCCGGGGTAACTTCCTCCGGGTCAAACAGCCGGGACGTGACTTTATCCCATAATGGCGGCGTCTGGCTCAGCTCGCGGGTGATGGCGGCGGCGGTCATGTAAACGCGGTGCGTGTATTTATAATCTGACTCGTCGCTGGCCTGCGCGTGTGCCTGTACCAGCTCGGCGAGAATGAAATTAGCTACATCCCCAGCAAGCAAATCGACGTCGGCGCGAGCCATATCCGGCAGGCGGTTAAAGCGGCGCATTAGATTGAAAAGCTGACCACCTGCTATAGCCGCATTGTCGCGCTCAGTTGCGTTACCGCCGAGTAAACTTAATGTGCTCCCCTTCATCATGCCGAGACGATATTGAGCATTAACGGTTTCAACGCGTGGCAATGTGCGCTCAACAAATGTCTTTGTTAAGTACGCATTGGCGCGGGCTGTTCCCTGTGTCTTTTCAAGATCACTAACGCGGCGTTTAACGTCGAGCTGTATCACAGTCGGCTGCTTTTCAAGTAGCTCCTGCGCACGCACTAAAGCCGCAATCATCTGAGTGCGGCTGTGCATTTCCTCATAGGTGGGATAAGGGCTGGCGATGGCTTCCCGTGGAGCATTCCACGGGTAAGCAAATTCCTCATGCATCAGACATTGCCCTGCCGGTGTTTATTGCGATGTTCCTCAATTTCCTGGCAGGAAACGCAGCGAATTACACTCAGATATGCGCGGCGGCGCGTTTCAGGAATTGGGGTATCACAGTCTTCACAAAATGAGGCGCTTATAGCAGGCGCGCGCGCGGCTGTTACAGCCAGAATCAGTCAAGGGACCATATCTCTTTTGCGAGGGCGGCTTAAAATCGGGCTGCATGCGCGCAATTTGAAAATGACCGAAACAGCAGCAAAACATATGCTTGAACCCAGTCGGTATGTACCTTTGCAGATTCAGGAAAGAGCTATTCGTTTTGGTAAGCGAATGCCAGACCCTCGTGAAGGAAAAGGAATGTTCCGATACGAAACGGATATTTATAAACTGCGCTACGATAAGCAGCGAAGGGAATATGTTCATCAGAAATACAAATTTGAAGTAATAGTCAGGGAATCAGACTGGACAATATCTCATTTTAAATATTTTTATTAGCTGACAAGGAAATTTCAATGTTTGATATCAGGAATGAAGAGTTTACATTCGCAATCGCTCCCTTTGAACGCGTAGTGGATAACGAAGCCGATCCTGTTAACCATCACTGGGACTGGATACAGTCCTGGGTGGAGTTTTCGGTAAGCGGCCTGAAAGTGGCATTTAAAACGGAGTTCACCGTTGGAGAATTGAAAATGCTGAAAAAAGAATTCTCAGCTTTTCATCAGGCGCTTATTAATCAGCAAAAGATCAGGTCGTTTAACTATCAGAGCGATATTCATCAACTGGACATGATACTGACCAATGAAAAAAGTATTGATGGCGTAACTGTTGATTTCATTCTTCGCCCGGAACCACATGCCGACAGCGTCCAGGTTAAAGGCAGCTTTGGCCTTGATGAAAGCTATTTCCCCGACATTCTGAATCGACTTGATGAAATGATTCAATGGCAGAATTAAACATTCTGCCATTGAAAATTTTAATAGAAAGCTACGGGCGTAAAACGAATTTTCTATTCAGGCGTTTTCGGCCAGCTGATAGCTGGCGCATTTGTGATATCTGCAGCCTGTACCGCCTGCACGTACTTCATCCAGGTGGTCAGCGTGGCTTTATCCGCATCAGTAATGATGCCGGGCAGCAGCTGCGTCTGCCATGCCTGAGTAATTCCGTTGACCTCACTCACGCCCGCTGACTTTTCGCTGGCCGCTGCGTCAAGCAGTGACTGCTGCTGCGCATCGCCGTCGGTTACCCACTTTTCGCCGTCCCACTTATCAAACGCGGTTGCCGGAGAATGCGTTATGGTGTCCGCCGGATTGTCGCCCAGTACCGTGATTTTCACCGGCGCGCCGCCTGAAATCGGGTAAGCCGTTTCACCGCGATGGTCCGGCACGCTAATGTTGGCTTTCATCGTGCCGCCCTTTTTGACTTCCAGCTGCGCAGTTTTGAGCAGCGTTGCGCATTCCACTTCTGGCGAGTCGAACAGGATTTTACCGTCGCTTTGATGGTTGCCGTCTGTATGCCGGTTGCGGTCAGTGCGCCGGTTTACGGCTCGTATTCGATCACCGCATCGTCAGGAAATGACCAGCGCATCGGCCCAGGCAGACGGAGCCGGATTGTCATAAGAGAAAATTCCCGGCAGCACAAAGCCGGTATCAAGTTCACCACCGAGGCACAGTTCAAGCACCTGCTCACCCACTGACGGCGCATTCCAGGAGCGGGTTTTACCCGCGCGGGCGCTGACTGTCTTCGGGTTGTTCATTCATGATTTAGATTTTATTTTCCCCACAAGCTAAAGCTAACATCAGTTACGCATAGCCAGCCCGTTGCGGCAGGAAAATGGCTACGCCATGCGCGTTATAACATCTCGTCCAGTCTGATTGGATGTTTCTTCTGACATTCTATATGCTTATTGGATATTAAAATGATCATGACACTATTTCACGTAGATGCAGTGTTTACAACGAATAAAAATCAGATGCTATAAATGAGAGGTTGAATAAGTGAAGCGTGTATTTTTATGGCTCATGCAATCATTTATCTATTTAATTTCTGCTGTTTTGATTGTTGCAGGAGTTTATATTTTCATTCGATTTATTTCTGAACATGCGGCGATTATTAGCATAATATGGGTGATGGTTGTTTCTTATGTGTATATTAAATACAATCGATGGTATTAGGTTTGTTAAGAGATCTTCGTGATCCTGATTTAATCGATAGCGTTAAAGTGTGAAGTGTGACGAAAAAAATGATCTCCTTAGTGAGGTTGGCTGCCATTTAGCGATTATACAATCTGGTTTCTCTGGTTAAGTCCTGTCTGAGATATGATTGAATCAGGCTCGCGCTATTTCTTATTTTCTGATATGTAAATCATCTTAATAACTGCTCTGTTATTCTTACTTTGGGTCCCCTTAATACTCATGATACCCCCCATTTTACTGCCAGCAGAACAGAGGCTTTCCGGACGCTTCTCCTCAAAATTGATCTCAATCAATATATCTAAACATCTTCCCCGAACGGTCCTCCACGTTTATTTAACGTATAAAAACCACGTCGTAACCTGCCCCGGTGATTTTTAACCAGAGTTTATTATGTTCTTAAAAAAAGTTATTCCTTGTGCGCTCGTAGCGTTAGCGAGTGCATCCATGTCTGGTTGTGTGATGGCAGAGGGAGGATACCATCGCGGCCCATCATCTGAATGGCATCATCACCATGCGTCTTATCAGGACCAGCAAAATGATAATGGCTGGAGCCATCATGCCGGACCAGCCGCATCAGAAAATAACGCTTCTCAGCATCTGGGGCCACCGCCAGCGACGTATAGTGCAGCCCAGCATCTGGGGCCACCGCCAGCCTCGGATGATTCTACTGAACACAGGGGACCGGCAACTGACAGTGGCATTCACCGCTGGCAACCGAGCGACTCCGCTGAGTAATTGATACGAAGCATTTAGATGAACAGGGGCGCTATCGCCCCTTTTAACCGGTAATCGCCGTCTGAAAAGGTTCTTCACGATAAACGTGCTTCACGCATCCAGTAAGTCACTCATGATTTCCAAAGCTTTAACACGCAAAATCCCTTTAGTAACGCACCTCAAAACTGACTTCACTCACAAAGGCAGCAACAACTCTTTCTGTCCCGCACCCAAAGCTAATCTGTAATCTTGCCATCATTCCCGTATGGCATATTCTTGAGATTCAATCAAAAGGAGTAACGTTTATGAAAGCGGCAATTGCTAATAGTGAACACAAGGTTGAAGTTGTTGAGAAGACGCTGCGTCCTCTCAAAACCGGTGAAGCCCGGCTCAGGATGGAATGCTGTGGTGTATGCCATACCGATTTGCATGTGAAGAACGGTGATTTCGGCGATAAAACGGGTGTGACCCTGGGTCATGAAGGGATCGGTATCGTTGAGGAAGTCGCACCGGATGTGACGTCACTCAAGCCTGGCGATCGGGCCAGCGTCGCCTGGTTTTTCAAGGGCTGCGGTCACTGCGAATACTGTAACTCCGGTAACGAAACCCTCTGCAGATCGGTCATCAATGCCGGTTTCACAGCCGATGGCGGCATGGCTGAAGAGTGCATTGTCGTTGCAGATTACTCGGTCAAAGTCCCTGATGGACTTGATCCTTATGCTGCCAGTAGCGTCACCTGTGCCGGTGTCACCACCTATAAAGCGGTTAAGGTGTCAGAAGTTAAACCGGGACAATGGCTGGCCATTTATGGTCTTGGCGGGCTGGGAAATCTCGCGCTGCAATATGCAAAAAATGTCTTCAACGCTAAAGTGATTGCGGTTGATGTCAGTGATGGTCAGCTGGCACTGGCGAAGGAGATGGGAGCCGATCTGGTGGTCAATTCGGCCAGCGAAGATGCAGCGCGCATTATTCAGGAGAAAACCGGCGGAGCACATGCTGCTGTGGTCACGGCGGTAGCTAAAGCGGCCTTTAACTCGGCGGTGGATGCGGTGAGAGCAGGAGGGCGCGTCGTGGCTGTCGGACTGCCGCCGGAAGCGATGAGTCTTAATATTCCCCGTCTGGTACTTGATGGCATTCAGGTGGTGGGATCACTGGTCGGAACGCGAAACGATTTGGCAGAAGCCTTCCAGTTTGCGGCAGAAGGGAAAGTCGTGCCTAAAGTGACCAAAAGGAAGATTGGTGAGGTCAATGACATCTTTGATGAGATGGTGCAGGGCAAAATCCGTGGCAGGATGGTAATCGACTTCACCGGTCACTCTGCTGATTAAAGTTCATCTGACTCCTGCAAAGGCCCGCATCCTGCGGGCTTTTTAATATCGTTAAGATCTCTCTGAGCCCTTCAGAGCACAATCCTTCTAACCATTAATAAGCCAGTCTTTATGTTTCATGATGTGATTTTGACTTGAACTTTACCGGTAACATTATAGTTTATGGGGTGAAAGGTTATTACACACACGTGAAGGAGGGTTATTTATGGCGAAGCATCACTTACTTAAATCGATTGAAATAACAGCGATTGTGCTCTTTGTTCTGATACTGGCATATCTGATTTTGACAGGGTTACTGTCATCAACAGGCGTGGATCATGCCTGGCCTTATCCCAATCAGTAACTGAGTGCCACACCAGGGAAAGCATTAATAAAATGACCCTCTCACAGGGCAAACAACCCCGCGATGGCGAGGTTGAATTGACGTTATACCAGACTCACTGACAGCAGTATCAGCTCTTCGGTTTCCAGCGACAGACTTTTTTTGGTTTCGAACATAAAGGTTTCCAGCGCCTCCTCGACATCGTCACCCTCAATAAAGGCGTGAGTCGTGACATGATTTTCACCTTCTGGTTTGATCACGTAAGAAACAAACCACTTCTTCTTTTCCATAATGCTTATCCTCGTTTTAAATCCTGATACCGCGTTTTGGCAATGGTATGTTTTTCTGCCAGACATTTAGCGGGTGGTGTGGAGTTCGACCAGCAAAGTCTAGTTCACCTCAGCAGGCGTGCTGGCGACGGCATGTGATAAACACCTGTTCAGAGCAGATAGATTGTGTAAGCGGCAATAAAAAAGCCCCATCCGGGGCTTTTAAAAAAAGAACGGCCGGTGTTAAAAACTCAACTGGTCTGATCGGCCAGCTTCGGCTTCAGCACGCGTTTACCCATCTGAATGCCGGGCTTCTCAACATACTTATAGAGTAAAGAGGCCAGGGCATAGGTTAGCGGGATGGTTGAGACACAGACGATCAGGAAGCGCATCATGTCGCTCTTAAACTCAATGTCGGTGTGCGTGAGCAGCAGCGCAATCATCGGGATCACAATCAGCAGGTGCAGCAGGTAGACCGAGAACGAGACGTCACCCAGCCAGGTGCTGAGACGGTTGTTCAGCAGCTTACGTGGCAGAGCAATCAGCGTTGCCATCAGGCTGCCCTGAGGGTATTGCCACAGAATTGCTGCCATCCCGACAATCATCAGCGCTTCCATTATCACCTGCAGCTTGATCGCGCCCATTCCCATTGCCACGCTGACGACCGGGCCGAGCAGCGCGAAGGCGACATAGAGCAGGGATTTACGGCGAATTGCTTCCGCCAGCAGCATGCCCGCCAGGAACATATTTAGCTTTATCAGAATCATGGAAGGCATTTCAAACGCCTCATAATAATCTGCCAGCACATACCGTCCGGCGCAGCAGAGCGCCATAATGCCTATCAGTGAGGCCGCATAACCAAAGCGCAGCGTCACCAGCATAATGAACGGAAACAGCACATAGAACTGCATCTCCAGCCCGATGCTCCAGTCAGGCAGCACGGTATTGAAACCATATTCGGGCAGCAGGCCGAACAGGAAGCTGAAGTGAGTGAGGATGTTTGCCAGCGACTGATCGGTGTAACGCGACGATTCAGTGGCGGTGCCGGAATAAAAATGGGCGATAGTGTCACGCATCTCGCCAAACCACGGGCCATAAATCAGCGCGATGATTAAAAGCAGATAGTAGAGCGGGGCGATACGGAAGAAGCGACGGATCCAGAACTTTTTAATGGTCTCCATGCTCTGCCACGGCTCTTTCTGCTGACGTTCAACATAGTTTTTCGCCATCAGATAACCCGATAACAGAATAAACAGATCGACCCCGATGCCAGGCGATGAAATCAGTGTGATGTGGCAATGTATCAGTAAGCTGATATGGCCAACCAGTACCCAGAGAGAGGCGATGCCGCGTAACCCCTCCAGCTCCGTGGACCAACCTCGTGTTGCAGACATAACTCTTCCTCGTTTTTATCCGACTTTTGGCGCTCACTAAGCCTTAAGACAACAGATATGTAAACGGGTCTTTACAAAAGTGAGAAGATTCCGACGCGGTCGGGAAGGGGAAATCAACTGAAACTGGAGAAGAGAGCACGGAAAGTTAAGGGTGTACGAAGGCACACCCATAACAAAAATAACTGAATCAAAATGCCTGTTATGCCAGCTTTGACAGGATCATGCCGGCCAGCAGCAGGGTCAGGCCAGCCCAGCCTTTACGATTCAGCCGTTGATCGAACAATACCCAGCCGGTCGTGACAGTCGCGATAATTCCAAAACCACCCCAGACCGCATAGGCAATCGACAGATCGATACCTTTTACCGCCTGAGCCAGTGCGCTGAACGCAAGCAGGACACAGCAGAGTGAAAGCAGACCGTGCAGCGGTCTTTTAAACCCATCAGAATATTTAAGGAATATATTGGCGGCAATCTCCAGCACGATAGCCAGCGCCAGCCAGGCTGCGTGGACGAAATCAGCGATGACCATGATTAACCTCCGCTGATGAGTGCATGCCGGTTTTGATCAACACAATTCCAGCGACCAGCGTCATCAGTCCGCAGACTTTCATCGCAGACAACACTTCATCAAACAGCTATACGCTGAATAATGTAATCAGCAGGATGCCAGCGCCTTCCCACAGGGCGTAAGCCACGCCCAGAGCAATACGTTTTATGGCGAAGCTCAGCAGGATATAAGAACAGGCAATCATGCCCAGCATCATCAGGTAGCCTGAGTGGCTGCCGTTTAGGCTGGACCATTTCATAAAAAGGGTGCCAATAATTTCAGTGATAATCGCGAGTGACAATAAAACCCAGGCGCGCATGGGAACTCTCCAGCAACGAAAAATGACGACCTGCCATAACGCACAGTGTGCAGGCAGACTCAAAACAGTATCGATGTGGTGAGGAAACTACAGGGCGTTACGCCAGTGCTGATCGGCGGCATTCCAGCAAGAGGGGAAAGCGGGGAAGAGGCAGGACATGAACATTCTGCTCATAAAATTTACAACGCATCCACATTGTTGCTTCTCATCAGTGGACGAATAGTGTCTCCGGTAAAACAGATGCTGGGTTTACAGCATTCTGCAAATCATTAAATCAACAGCAGATACTGCCTGGTTTGATTGCGGTTAAGGTTCAGGGGTTTACCGGGGCGAGTTTAGAAAATGATGGCGTGTAATAATAAGTGCGATAAATCGGGCAAAAAAAGTGCCGGACAACAGTCTGCCCGGCACCTTATAAGTGACACTGTAACTAACTATTCAGCACGCTGGGGGACTGTACGAACCGGGGCGTCACCAGCAACATAGTATGAAGCGGTGCTGCGTGGCAGTGGGTCGCGTCCACGGATCTTATCGGCAATCTTCTCGCCAATCATGATGGTGGTCGCATTCAGGTTACCGGTGATGATCAACGGCATAATCGACGCATCCACCACGCGTAATCCTTCCAGCCCATGCACGCGACCTTCGCCATCAACGACAGACATTGGATCGTTACCCATCTTACAGGTACCGCACGGGTGATAAGCGGTTTCGCCGTGATTACGGACGAATTCGTCCAGCTGTTCATCCGTCTGGCAATCCAGGCCCGGACTGATTTCACGTCCACGATACTTATCCAGCGCTGGCTGATTGATGATCTGGCGCGTGATGCGGATAGCATCGCGGAACTCATGCCAGTCCTGCTCATGCGACATGTAGTTAAACAGAATGGCCGGATGACGACGCGGATCGCGTGACTTCAGGCGCACATGACCGCGGCTTGGCGAACGCATCGAGCCGACGTGACACTGGAAGCCATGCGCATCAACGGCGTTAGAACCGTTGTAATTAATCGCTACCGGCAGGAAGTGATACTGAATGTTCGGCCAGCTGAACTCTTCGCGGCTACGGATAAAACCACCCGCTTCAAACTGGTTACTGGCGCCGATACCGGTGCCATTAAACATCCACTCTGCACCGATTTTCGGCTGGTTCCACCACTTAAGGGCCGGATAGATTGAAACCGGCTCTTTACACTCATACTGAAGATACATCTCCAGATGGTCCTGCAGGTTTTCACCCACGCCCGGCAGATCGTGAACCAGTGGAATATCGAACTGCTTCAGCAGCTCCGGTGAGCCCACGCCAGAACGCTGCAGGATCTGCGGCGAGGCAATAGCACCGGCACATAGCAGCACTTCACGGCGAGCGGTCACTTTATTAATGGTGTTGCTGTCGCCCTGCAGATATTCCACGCCGACTGCGCGTTTGCCATCGAACACAATGCGATCGGTGGTGGCATGAGTAATGATCTTCAGGTTTGCACGGCCTTTGGCCATGTCGAGATAGCCACGTGCGGTGCTGGAACGGCGACCGTTTGGTGTTACGGTACGATCCATCGGACCAAAACCTTCCTGCTGATAGCCGTTGAGGTCATCAGTGCGCGGATAACCCGCCTGCACGCCTGCCTCAATCATGGCTTCAAACAGCACGTTATTGCCGGCTTTAGGCGTGGCGACGCATACCGGGCCATCTCCACCGTGGAAATCGTTCGGGCCGATATCACGGGTTTCCGCTTTACGGTAATAAGGCAGGCAGTCCAGATAGCTCCAGTTCTCCAGCCCTGGTTCACTGGCCCAGTTATCGAGGTCCATTGCGTTACCACGGATGTAACACATACCGTTAATCAGTGATGAACCGCCCAGGCCTTTTCCGCGACCACATTCCATGCGGCGATTGTTCATGTACGGCTCTGGCTCAGTCTCATACGCCCAGTTATAGCGTTTTCCCTGCAGCGGGAAGGCGAGGGCAGCAGGCATCTGAGTGCGAAAATCAAAACGGTAATCCGGGCCGCCCGCTTCGAGCAACAGAACGCTGACGTTGCTCTCTTCGGTCAGGCGGGTAGCCAGAACGTTTCCTGCGGATCCGGCGCCAATAACAATGTAATCATATTCCATTCGTCGTTCCTCAGGTTAAGTGATTAAAAGACTGACTGAAAACGCGTCAGCTCAACCTGCACGGACTTCACCTGGGTGTAGCTCTGCAGTGTCATCAGGCCATTCTCACGGCCAATGCCGGAGTGCTTATAGCCACCCACTGGCATCTCTGCGGCTGATTCGCCCCAGGTATTAATCCAGCAGATTCCTGCTTCGATCTGATGAATCACGCGGTGCGCTTTATTAAGATCCTGCGTCACCAGTCCGGCGGCCAGACCAAATTCGGTGTCGTTGGCACGGCGAATCACTTCTTCTTCGGTTTCATAGCTCAGGATCGACATGACCGGTCCGAAGATCTCTTCACGGACGATCTTCATCTCATCACGGCAGTCGGTAAACACAGTAGGTGCAACCCAGGCACCCTGGTCGAAATCACCACCGGTCAGACGTTTACCGCCGCACAGCAGGCGTGCGCCTTCAGCAATGCCCGATTCGATGTAGCGCATCACGTTATCGCGATGGCTGAAGCTGACCAGCGGGCCAAAGTTGGTGGCGGGATCACGCAGATCGCCGGCCTGAATACGGGCAACGCGTTCGCTGATTTTGGCTTCGAATGCCGCTTTCAGTTTTGCAGGAATAAAGACGCGGGTGCCGTTGGTGCAGACCTGTCCGGAGCTGTAGAAGTTCGCCATCATGGCGATGTCGGCGGCCAGATCGAGATCGGCATCATCAAAGATAATCAGCGGGGATTTACCGCCCAGTTCCATGGTGACTTCTTTCAGCGTTGAACCCGCTGCATTCGCCATTACTTTTTTGCCGCTGACAACGCCGCCGGTGAAGGAGACTTTGTCGATGCCAGGATGCTCAGTGAGCAACTGGCCGGTGACCGAACCGATGCCCGGCAGTACGTTAAACACGCCATCCGGCACACCTGCTTCGGTGTAGATTTCAGCCAGCTTCAGGGCAGTAAGCGGCGTCACTTCGCTGGGTTTGAAAATCATTGCGTTACCCGCAGCCAGCGCTGGGGCTGATTTCCACAGGGCGATCTGAATCGGGTAGTTCCAGGCACCGATACCGGCGACTACGCCCAGCGGTTCGCGGCGTGTATAGACGAAAGAGGTTTCACGCAGGGGGATCTGCTGACCTTCCAGCGCCGGAACGAGCCCTGCGTAATACTCCAGCACGTCTGCACCGGTGACGATATCGACCGCTGAGGTTTCGCTGTAAGGCTTACCGGTGTCGAGCATTTCCAGCTCAGCCAGCGCATCATTCCGCTCACGCAGAATATCAACAGCGCGACGCAGGATGCGCGAACGCTCCATGGCGGTCATCGCGGCCCAGACTTTCTGGCCTTTTCTGGCGGCAGCAACGGCGCGATTGACATCTTCCTGGCCGGCGGCATGAACCTCTGCCAGCACTTCGCCGTTGACCGGGTTAATCGTCTGGAACGTTTCGCCAGACGCTGCGGCAACATAAGCGCCATCAATGTAGAGTTTCTGCTCGGTAAATCGGGACATGTTTTCTCCTTCCGTTATTCGTGCTCGCCAGCCAGTTGCTGACGGATGAATTGGGTGGTCAGTGTACGGGCGATGACCGGGCTGAAAGGCTTTCCACTCAGCGCGGCGCGGAGCCAGAGACCATCTATCAGGGCGGCCAGACCATGTGCGGCCAGTCGTGCCTTTTCCAGTGGCAGTTCACGCCGGAACTCGACCACCAGCGTAGAGTAGAGTCGCCTGCTGCTGACCCGCTCCAGGCGGTTGAGCTGGGGTTGATGCATGCTGCTCGACCAGAAGTCGAGCCAGGCTTTCATCACTGCCGTATGCACCTGAGTTTCATCAAAATTCCCGTCAACGATGGCACGCAGGCGCTCTTCTGCCGGTGCATCGCGAAGCGGTTGTAACCGCGACAGTACTGCCTCACGGAGCTGGCGCGTGACATCACGCATTGTTGCTTCCAGCAAACCGTTCTTATCTTTGAAATAGTGACTGATGATGCCGGTGGACACACCCGCCCGACGGGCGATCTGGGCGATAGTGGCATCATTAATCCCTACTTCATTAATCGTGCTCAGGGTCGCATCAATCAGTTGCCGACGTCGTATCGGCTGCATCCCTACCTTTGGCATTGCTCCAGCTCCACCCTCAAATCGAGCCCCTATTTAAACTTTTTTTGATTGCACGTTCAATATAAAAAGAAACTTTGTTAGGATGCTGTTCTCAAAATGTAGCAAAAGCGAAACGGCAATGAGTGCTAAAATAGGCTGGCTTGCCTGAGCGATTAACAGGAAATGACAGAAAGAAACAGGGCCGCACGGCCGAAAACCGTGGACGGCAAGACTTATCCATTGCGTATTTTCAGGACATTAACCAGAGGTAATCGATGAATAATCCACCTGCCGGTGAAAAAGACAGACTCAATCCCGTTGTATTTTATACCTCTGCCGGATTGATTCTGACGTTTTCACTCGTGACGATTCTCTACAGTGAACTGGCCGCGAGCTGGATCCTCAAGACGGTAAACTGGGTTTCCGCCACCTTTGGCTGGTACTACATGTTGGCTGCCACCCTTTATATCGTCTTTGTGCTTTACATGGCATGCTCACGCTTTGGTTCAATCAAGCTGGGACCCGAGCACTCCAAACCCGAGTTCAGCGTGCTCAGCTGGTCTGCCATGCTGTTTGCTGCCGGGATCGGAATCGACCTGATGTTCTTCTCGGTCGCTGAACCGGTGACGCAGTACATGCAGCCACCGGAGGGCGCAGGGCAGACCCTTGAAGCGGCCCGTCAGGCGATGGTCTGGACGCTGTTCCACTACGGACTGACCGGCTGGTCGATGTATGCACTGATGGGCATCGCACTGGGCTACTTCAGCTATCGTTATAATCTGCCACTGACTATCCGTTCGGCGCTCTATCCTATTTTTGGTAAACGCATCTATGGCCCGATTGGTCACACGGTGGATATCGCAGCCGTGGTCGGCACCATTTTTGGTATCGCCACCACATTAGGGATAGGGGTCGTACAGCTGAACTACGGCCTGAAAGTGCTGTTTGATATTCCGGAAGGCCTGACCGCACAGGCTGCGCTGATAGTCCTTTCCGTCGTGATCGCTACAATCTCTGTCACATCAGGCGTCGATAAAGGAATTCGTTTTCTCTCTGAGCTCAACGTGATCATGGCTCTGGGGCTGATTCTGTTTGTGTTGTTCTTTGGCAACACCGAGTTCCTGCTGAATGCGCTGGTACTGAACGTCGGCGATTACATCAACCGCTTTATGGGCATGACGCTTAATACCTTTGCCTTTGATCGCCCGACCCAATGGATGAACAGCTGGACGCTCTTCTTCTGGGCGTGGTGGGTGGCCTGGTCGCCATTTGTCGGCCTGTTCCTGGCACGTATCTCACGCGGTCGTACCATCCGTGAATTCGTACTGGGCACGCTGATTATTCCGTTCACCTTTACGCTGCTGTGGCTCTCTGTGTTCGGTAATGCCGCGCTGTATCAGATCATTCATGGCAATACCGAGTTTGCGCAGGAAGTGATGAATCATGCAGAACGCGGCTTCTATAGCCTGCTGGCGCAATATCCGGCGTTTAAACTCAGCGCATCGATCGCCACCATCACCGGTATGCTGTTCTATGTGACCTCGGCGGATTCCGGTTCGCTGGTACTGGGTAACTTCACCTCACGCCTGAAAGACATCAATAGCGATGCACCGAACTGGCTGCGCATCTTCTGGTCTGTGGCGATTGGGGTACTGACCCTGAGCATGCTGATGACCAACGGTATCACTGCCTTGCAGAACACCACGGTGATCATGGGGCTGCCGTTCAGCTTTGTTATCTTCTTTGTGATGGCCGGGCTGTTTAAATCTCTGAAGATTGAAGACCACCGTCGGGCCAGCGCCACGCGCGACACTGCGCCTTATCTGGCGCATGCCACCGATCGTCTGACCTGGAAGAAACGCCTGTCGCGTCTGATGAACTATCCTGGCTCGCGCTACACCCAGCAGATGATGGAAAAGACCATTTATCCGGCGATGCAGGAGGTGGCGAAGGAGCTGGAGTTGCGTGATGGCCGCGTCACGCTGGAAAGCGTTGAGGCTGATGAGGCTAACCCGATTGGCTATCTGGATCTGCGCGTTCATCTGGGCGAAGAGCAGGACTTTGTCTATCAGGTCTGGCCGCAGCAATATTCGATCCCGGGCTTTACCTATCGCGCCCGGAGCGGTAAGTCGACCTACTACCGCCTGGAAACCTTCCTGATGGAGGGCAGTCAGGGCAACGACTTGATGGATTACAGCAAAGAGCAGGTGATCATCGACATACTGGATCAGTATGAGCGACACCTGAACTTCATCCATCTCAACCGTGAAGCACCGGGCAGCAACATCAGCTTCCCGAGCGTCTGAATCAGGGCCCGTCAGTGAGCAATTGCTGGCGGGCTTTTTTTTCGCTACCGTCGTCCTGAACTAACCGTGTTCACCTGACGAAATCGACTATCTTTAGGGCTTTCTGGCCTGATGCCAGAAAAGCACAGACAGGGAGTCATGATGGGAAAAATATTCAGTACGTTTCTGCCGCTTTACACGACCACGTTGCTGATGCTGCTCGGTTCCGGTTTGCTGACCACCTATGTCTCATTACGGCTGGCCAGCGAGCATGTCAACGGCGCGCTGATTGGCTCAATCATTGCGGCCAACTACATCGGACTGGTGATCGGCGGCAAAGTGGGGCACAACCTGATAGCCCGCGTCGGCCATATACGCGCCTACGTGGCCTGTGCCGGGATCATTACCGCGTCTGTGGTTGGTCACGGGCTCACCGACTTTATTCCGCTGTGGGTCTTTCTGCGTCTGATTATCGGGCTCTGCATGATGTGTCAGTACATGGTGCTGGAGAGCTGGCTTAACGATCAGGCGGAATCATCCCAGCGCGGCATGATTTTCGGCTTATACATGGTCGCCACCTATCTTGGACTCAGTGGCGGACAGGTGATACTGAGCCTGCAAACGGGCTTTGGCGTCAGCACCCTGCTGATTGTGGCACTCTGTTTCGCACTCTGTCTGGTACCAATTGCCCTGACGACCCGCACTCACGTCAGGCCGATGACACCTGCGCCAATGGAACTGGGCTACTTTATACGTGCGATCCCCAAACTTCTCGGCACCACACTGGTGACCGGTATGGCCATTGGCGCGTTCTACGGTCTGGCTCCGGTTTATGGCAGCAGTAAAGGCTTCACTACCAGCCAGACTGGCTATTTTATGAGTCTCACGATTTTTGCCGGGCTGGTGTCGCAGTTTCCGCTAAGCTGGCTTTCTGACCGCTACGATCGCCAGCGGCTGTTATTCATCATCGCCATGCTGTTTGCCGTAGCCTGCGTGCCACTGGTGGTGCTGCCGCATCTGACTTTCCACTGGATGATCGGCATCGCCTTTGCTGCCAGCATGATGCAGTTTGCGCTCTATCCGTTGCAGGTGGCGCTGGCCAACGATCAGGTTGCCCCCGAGCGTCGTGTCTCGTTAACCGCCTGTCTGCTGATGGCATTTGGTATTGGCGCCAGTATCGGGCCGCTGGTGGTGGGCGCGCTGATGGAGCCGCTCGGCAGCAATATGCTCTATCTCTTCTTTATGCTCTGCGCGCTGGTGATCGGCGGACTGAGCTTTGTCCGAGCGCCTGGCCCGCTTCCGACGACCGAAGTGCCGCTGCCGCACGTGGTGATGCCTGACAGTCTGGCGACCTCGCCATTGGGTGCTGCGCTGATCCCAACGCTGGAAGAGGAGGTGATTCATGCGTCAATGGGCGGTCAGGAGCCGGAAGATGAACGCGAAAGTGACGAAGACACGAGGGTCGAAGAAAATTTGACGGATGATATCCCTGAGAATCAGCAACATAAATAGCGCCCGCATGGCATTGCGACGCTCGCCGCTGTCTGTACGGTTTAAGCAGGATGTCCGGATCTGGCGCACACCTGTCCGTTTACTGGCTCGACATCCGGGCCAGTAAACGCGATGCTGACGGATACACTTCTTCAGGAGTCACTCTATGCTGGAACTTCGCCCCAACTGTGAACGCTGCGATGTTGATCTTCCGCCATCCTCTCTGGCGGCTCGCATCTGCTCGTTTGAATGCACATTCTGCGCTGACTGCGATGAGCATCTCGCGCATATTTGTCCCAACTGCAGCGGCGAACTGGTGCGCCGTCCGGTGCGTCCGGCAGAGAAGTTGCAAAAATACCCGGCTAAACTGCGCAGTTGATCTCAAATGACAACGAAAATGTTTCGGACAGAATAGCCTGTCGTCTCTGATGTCGTTATCATAAATTACGTCCCTTACAGAGCTACCACCTTAACTGAGTGCCGGAGATAAGCGCCGGAAGGGACGCACTTCTTGACCACCATTATTTCTCTTCCCCCGACAGCCTTGCACGCTCTGCCTGCTTCCTTTGCACTCAGCTTTCCTTTTCCCCATGCCGGTTCAGGTTGAGCTCTGACTATACTTTGGGGATATTTTCAGCAGAGAGGCGGGGGCAGCGATGTGTTACCACGTCCTGAATGGCGCGAAGTGGCGGCGGATCTGGGTCGTTGGCGATCTGCATGGTTGCCGTCGCGAACTGGATCTATTGCTGGAGCAGCATAAGTTTGATCCGCAGCAGGACTTACTGATTTCGGTTGGCGACATTATCGATCGCGGGCCGGACAGTCTGGGTTGTCTGGCGCTGCTGCAGGAACCCTGGTTTCGCTGCGTACGGGGAAATCATGAGGAAATGGCGCTGTCGGCGTTGCAGGGCCAGGAGATGGCGCTCTGGCAGATGAATGGGGGAGACTGGTTTTTTCGTCTGCGTGGCGCGGCGCTGATCGCGGCACGTCACGCGCTGCGCCGCTGCCGCGAGCTGCCGCTGATCCTTCATCTGCAACTCGGCGAGCGCATTATTGTCATTGCTCATGCGGATTATCCTGCTCAGGAATACGCGCTCAATAAGCCACTCGACTGGCAACAGGTGGTCTGGAGCCGTCAGCGGCTGGAGGGTATTGAGTCAGGTGAACAGGCAGGCATCCGTGGCGCGGACGCCTTTTACTTTGGTCACACGCCACTAAAACAATCGCTGACGATTGCCAATCTGCACTATATCGATACCGGTGCAGTGTTTGGCAATCATCTGACCCTGCTGCGACTAAAATGAGTTACCGGAACAGGCGTCCGTCGCGAACCAGTTCACGTGGGTAGCTGTTCTTGATGCGGGTACCGACTTTCTTTGCCAGCCCCAGCGGCTGGTGCTGATACGTCACAATCATCTCGTTGTTTGCGGGTGCGGTTTCCGGATAGATATCCCGGCCGCGATACCACTCTTCCGCCTCTGCCGCCGTTAGCTCAAAGGTCTGCGTCGTATCGGGCTGCGCCAGTGCAATCACCGCTTCATGTTGCCAGCGATAGCCTTTGGCAAACGTTTCTGCCAGCTTCAGGCCAATGCGTGAAAACCGCACTTTGCCAAGCAGCGGGGTGACGGCTTTAGGGAATAGCCAGATCTCTTTATCACGCTGCCACAGCTCCAGTGAGTCATCCCATCTTATAGAGACGGCCGCGGCGGCCTGCGCGATCTCACTTTCCAGTTTGCGGCTAAGGTGAGAGAAGGGCAGCTTACCGACTTTATAACCTGGCACTGGAAGGGGCTCGACCGATGCGGTTTTACGCAGACGGGCCACGAAGAAACCTTCGCTGTCGAACATCTGCGGGAAGACATGCAGATAACCTTCTGGCGTCGCGGCCTTTTCGGCACCGCTAAACAGCCCCTCCAGCGGCACGACCTCAACTGCATCCGGGTAGCGCTGCAACAGCCAGTCAATCACCTGCTGATTCTCAATCTGGTTCAGGGTACAGGTCGAGTAAACCAGCGTGCCGCCCGCTTTGAGTGCGTGAAAGGCGCTGTCGAGCAGATCGCGCTGAGTATCGGCGATCGCTTCTGTGCTGGCCAGCGACCAGTTTTTCAGCGCGTCAGCATCTTTGCGAATCACCCCTTCGCCGGAGCAGGGCGCGTCGAGCAGGATGGCGTCGAACTGTTCCGGCAATGCTGGGCCAAATACCCGCGCGTCAAAGTGCGTTAAGGCACTGTTGCTGACGCCGCAGCGGCTGATGTTGGCGTGCAGCACTTTTACCCGGCTGGAGGAGAATTCGTTTGCCAGGATAACGCCCTGATTGCCCATCCGCGCAGCGATCTGGGTGGTTTTAGAACCCGGCGCCGCCGCCATATCCATCACCGCGCTGACCTCTGGCTGAGTGTCAAACAGGGCGGTTACCGGCAGCATGGAGCTGGCTTCCTGAATGTAGAACAGGCCGCTGAGGTGCTCAGCGACGCTGCCCAGCGGCAGGCTCTCATCTTCCCGGCTGATCCAGAATCCCTCTTCGCACCACGGCACGGGCGTCAGCTGCCAGCCATAACCTGCAGTCTGGCTCAGGAAATCGGCCACGCTTATCTTCAGGGTATTGACGCGAATACTGCGGCGCAGGGGTTGCTGACTGTACGCAATAAATTGCGCGAAGCTCCCCTCATCGGGCAGGCTCTGACGCATTAACGAGAGAAAATCGGCGGGGAAAAACGAAGAAGCTTCGGACACGGGCACATTCCAGTTAAGGCAAAGGCGGCAGTGTATCATGCGGAAAGGAAACGGGTAGCCTTGCTGCCCGTTTGAGGCTGCTGACAAACCCAAATCAGGGTGAATCTGGCCGCAACGGATAAACTCAACGCGCAGGGAACACGGGCAGAAGAGGAAAGCGTCCCGCGCCAGGGACGGCGAGGGCCGGGCATCCCTGGCATGCTCAGCGCGGCCCATCCCTGGGCCGCGATGCTTTGCTACAGGCGTATACTCCCATCGCTTTACGTTTCGAGCCGTCTGAAAGAAGCGGCCCGTTCAGACTCAATTAGCGCGGAGACGGAATCGCCGTTCCCCAGTTACGCCACTCTTTCGGCGCTTCATCCTGCAGCAGGAAGTGTTTATCCGGATTCGCCTGCGGTGCCAGCGGCACCGTCGGCGGCGTCGCAAACTGAATGCCACCCCGAATAAACTGCTGGAAGGTACCGGTTTTCACCACGCCGCCCACCAGGCCGAAGTCGAGGTTGTAACCGGACGCCTGCCAGAACACCGAGTTATTACGCACCAGATGCTGGTACTTCTTACTGATGCGCAGGGCGATCTGCACGCGATCTGCCATCGTACCCAGCGAGGTGCCGGTCACCGTACCCACTTCGACACCGCGGAACAGCACCGGCGTGCCCAGCGACAGCGAGCCTGCCTCCGTGGCATCAACATAAATGTTCAGGCCATTCAGGTAACGTGAATCGGTTATCGTGCTCTCCTGCAGCTCGAAGGTGCGCACCGCACCGCCTTTGCCTGGATCCACGTTAACGTAAGGCTGCAACAGGGTTTCCAGATGATTCACTCCGGTGGCGGAAATCTCTGGTGAAACCACGGAGAAACGGCTGCCGAGACGGGCGAAATCATTCACATACTCCGGATAGAGCACCGCTTTCGCTACGACCTGGTTGTTATCTTTGCTCAGCGACAGTGACTCCACCTGGCCGACATTAATTCCCAGATAACGAATCGGCATACCGGCCGAGAGCTTACTGGCGTCGTAGGTGTGCAGCGTAATCTGACTGCCCACCGCGCGTGCCGCCGTCTCAGACGGATAGAGCACGCGTTTTGCCCCTTTGGCCGACTGCGCACCACTCATATTGTCGAAGCTGATTGCGCCTTTCAGCGCACGGTTAAGCGGCGATGCCTGCACCGTCAGGCCGCTGCCGTTAAGGCTCACACGTGCGCCGCCCTCAGCCCAGAACACGCTCTCGCTGGTCAGTAGCTTGCGATATTCCGGCTGGATATGGACCGCAATATCAAAGGCATCCGCGCGCGGTGTGACTTTGACAATTTCACCCACCTGATACTTGCGATAAAGCACGACAGAACCGGCCTGCACGTCGGGCAGACTGTTGGCGGTCAGCGTCAGCGTTGTAGAAGGGCCATCACCCGTGATGCCTTCTTCCGCTTTTTCAGCATCAGCGAACAGCGGATAGGCACTTTTCGGCTCACCTTTTTTGCCCGGATCCAGCCGGATACCGCCATCCACCCACTCACGGGCGCTGGCGCCTAACACCTGCATGCCATCAAGGCCAAACTTCACATCAAGCCGGCTGTTAACGATAAATTTGCTGTCGCCATGCACCAGATCGCGATTTTCAGGATTAACCGCCACCACGAAATTAACGCCATTTTCATCCAGCGAACGTGATATCACCTGGCCAATCTGCATACCGTGCAGCATCAGCGGCTGGCCCTGGTCGATACCATAACTCTCCGGTGCACTGAGTTTGACCGTCAGCACGTTAGGTTTCTGCAGCAGGGTCTCGCTGGATGGCAGCACGGTGAAGTGCTGTTGCGGCTCGCCTTCGCCAGGCACCAGTTCCAGCGTGTTGCCGGTCAGCAGGGAGCTGAGGCTGGTATCCGTCAGGCTGATTTTCGGGCTGTGCATCTCAATGCGGGTGCCGCTGCGCATCAGACCCACCACGGAAGGATCGATGGTCAGCTCGCCGGTGACTTTGCCGCCATCCAGCAGGTTCAGTTTGGTCAGTGTGCCGACCTCCAGGCCCTGATACATCAGCGGAGTGCTGTCTGCCTTAAGATTTTTTCCGTCAGGCAGGTCCAGTGTGATCTGAACGCCACGCTGACTGTGTGCCAGATCGGGATAGAGCCGGTAATTCTGCTCCGCTTTGGCGGTTTCCGAACCCTGAGGGGAGTCAAACGCAATTGCACCATTCACCAGCGCTGCCAGGCTCTCCAGCTGGACTTTAGCGCCGCTCAGGCTGACGTCAGCATTGACGCCCGACACGTTCCAGAAGCGGCTGTTGGTCTTCACCAGATTGATAAAGCGACGGTCAATCAGTACATCAATTGCCACACCATCAGCCTTATTATCAATGCTGTAGTCATAAACACGGCCAACCGGAATTTTGCGGTAATAGACCAGCGAGCCGGTATTGAGCGAGCCAAGATCCGGCGCATGCAGATGAATCATCAGTTCGCCGGTATTCACGCGATATTTAGGCTGAGTATCCAGCGCGGTAAACGCCTCGCTGGGTTTACCTTTGCCTGGCATCATCCCGATATAGTTACCGCCGACCAGCGCATCCAGCCCCGACACACCTGCCAGTGAGGCTTTAGGCGTCACCAGCCAGAACTGCGTGTCTTCACGCAGCGCGTCGCGCATATCGCTTTTGATGCTGGCTTTAATCTGAATGCGGCGATAATCGTCGCTGAGATTAATGCCCTGCACGGTGCCCACTTCCACACCCTGATACCGGATCGGTGTGCGGCCCGGCACGATACCATCCGCCGTCTGGAAATTGATGGTGATGGTGGTGCCGCGCTCCTGATAGTTAGCCCAGAGCAGCCAGCCTGCGATGAGCATCGCAATGATAGGCAGCAGCCAGAAAGGCGAAATTTTACGCTTATTGCGCAGCGTGGCGTTAGTCGGTGTAGTCGGCGTTTCCTGTTGCATGTGCATCCCAGAGCAGGCGGCTGTCCAGCCACTCAACAGACATAATGGTCAGGATGACGGCCGCGCCAAAAAACAGCGCCGCCGGTCCCATGGTAAAAGCCAGCAGCTGATCACGGTTGACCAGCGACATGGTTAACGAAATGACAAACAGATCGAGCATTGACCAGCGGCCAACCCAGGTGACAAAGCGTAGCAACCGGATGCGGGTTCTCAGCCCCTGTTCACAGCGAAAATGAATACTGAGCAACAGCGTCAGCATCACCAGCACCTTGATAAAGGGCACTAAAATACTGGCGATAAAAACAATTGCTGCCACCGGAATGTTGCCTTCAGCCAGCCCCAGGATGCCGGAAAAGATCGTGTCTTCACGCCGTGAACCATTCAGATAAACCACGGAAATGGGCATCAGGTTCGCAGGAATCAGCAGCACAATCGAGGCGATCAGTGCGGCCCAGGATTTCTGAAGGCTGTGACGGCGCCGGAAGTCGAGCGGCGTATGGCAGCGCGGGCAGCGGCCCCGTTCATCGGCTACGCCCGTGTTGTGACAGTTCAGACAGACCTGCATCTCGTTGCGGGCCATATTGCCGGGACTTTGCGGGTAGAAATGCTCCCACAGCTGCTCAATATTCAGGTGGATCATCGTGAGCACGCTCAGTACCGTCAGGGCAATGTAAGCTGCCAGCCCGTAACCGATCTCCAGCGACGCATAGTCCTGCACTTTAATCGACGCCACGGCGATGCCGATCAGATAGATATCGAGCATGACCCACTCTTTCAGCTTCTCCAGCATCAGCAGCACCGGTCGCAGGTTCATACCAAGCTGATGACCAATGCCGAGATAACAGATGCCAGCCACCAGCGTCACCGGTGCGCCGATGGTGCAGAACGCCACCATTGAGGCGGTCAGTACATCACCCTGCTGGGTCATCTGGATCACGCCTTCCAGCACGCTGGCATTGATGCGCATGCCAAGCAGCCGGATATCCACCAGCGGCAATGAGAATGCAAAGGGCATCAATACCATCATGGTGGCGGCCATCGCCATAAGGCGAGTCATTGACCAGTCCCGACCACTGAGAATCTCGGCGTTACAGCGCGGGCAATAAGCCGACTGATGCGATTTCACATCCGGTAAGGAAAAAAGGGTATCGCATTGCGGGCAACGCTGATAACGTGCGTGAGGCAATGTCTGGCTGATAGCGTGAATTTTCATAGGGTGATGCAATCTTCGCTCTTCAGAAGTAACAGATATCGGTCATTAAGACATTGTCTGTGTGCCTGTCTCGGGCATCACGCTTCGATCCACAGAATGCTAAGGGTATAGCAACTAACGCTATGATTCACCTTGTGGCTCTGGATATTTAAAACTTATTTTTAACGAACGGTCTTTAATGCCCCGTTCAGATGTCATTGGTAACGGTTAAATAATGAACAAAACTGCCTTTTACGCCGATTTGAATCGCGATATGCGCGCCTTACTGGCGGGAGAAACGGCGTTCCTCGCCGCGATGGGAAACTTTAGCGCGCTGCTGTACGAACGTCTCGATGGCGTGAACTGGGCTGGTTTCTACCTGCTGACGGAAGCGGATACGCTGGTGCTGGGCCCGTTCCAGGGCAAAATCGCCTGTGTGCGCATTCCGGTCGGTAAAGGTGTGTGTGGCACGGCGCTGGCAGAAGAAAAAGTGCAACGCGTAGATGATGTGCATGCCTTCCCGGGCCACATCGCCTGTGACGCTGCCAGCAATGCTGAGATTGTGATTCCTCTGAAAGTGAATGGCACTGTGGTTGGGGTGCTGGACATCGACAGCGTGGCGTACAATCGCTTTGACAGCGACGACGAATCGGGGCTGGTCACACTGACTGATGGGCTTTGTGAAGTGCTTGCGAACAGCGACTTAGAAAAATATCTGCAGCTGACGCGCAGCTAATCGACTGGATCACATGGCATTTAGCGATGTTGTCATTATAATGTCGCCTGTTCATGCCTGCGCTGGTCGGCAAACCCGTTGTAATCAGGAAATTTCATGGAAAATCAACCTAAGTTGAATAGCAGTAAAGAAGTCATCACTTTTCTGGCGGAGCGCTTTCCGCACTGCTTTAGCGCTGAAGGTGAAGCGCGTCCGCTCAAAATCGGTATCTTTCAGGATCTGGTCGAGCGTGTTCAGGGCGAAATGGGTCTGAGCAAAACACAGCTGCGTTCCGCGCTGCGTCTTTATACGTCAAGCTGGCGTTATCTGTACGGCATTAAAGCCGGTGCTATCCGTGTCGATCTCGACGGCAACGCCTGTGGCGTGCTGGATGAGCAACACGTAGAGCATGCACGCAAGCAGCTGGAAGAAGCGAAAGCCCGCGTCCAGGCGCAGCGTGACCAGCAGCGCGCTGCACGTCGTGAAGCCGGTGAAAGCGAAGAGGGCGCAGCACCGCGTCGTCCACGCAAGCCCGCGGCTCGTAAGCCTGCAGAAGGTGACGCTGCGCGTAAACCGCGTCCGCAGACCACTGCAGCACCGCGTGCGACTGCTTCACAGCATCGCAAGCCAGCCCCACGTCCGGAGCAGGAAGCCCGACCCATCACTGATACCTCAACTTTGCAACCCGGCCAGAGTATTAAAGTTAAAGCAGGCAAAAGTGCGATGGACGCTACCGTTCTTGAAGTATCAAAAGACGGCGTTCGGGTCCAGCTCGCTTCCGGCATGGCAATGATTGTGCGCGCAGAACACTTGCAGTTCTGAAACGGAGGCTAACCCCGGCATGAACACCCTTTTTAAAGTTGGACTTATTGCGGGCCTGCTATTAGCAGGCCCATCCTTCGGCGCAGAGAACATTACGCGCGCCGACCAGATTCCCCAGCTTCACGAAGACCCGCAGGATCCCACTGTCAGTGAGCGCGTCACGTCGCGCTTTACCCGTTCCCACTATCGCCAGTTCGATCTGGATCAGAACTTTTCAGCGAAAATTTTTGATCGCTATCTGAACATGCTCGACTACAGCCACAATGTGCTGCTGGCATCGGATGTGGCGCAGTTTGCCAGCAAAAAAACCACCGTGGGCGATGAGCTCCGCAGTGGCAAGCTGGATCTTTTTTACGATATTTATAATCTGGCGCAGAAGCGCCGTTTTGAGCGCTATCAGTATGCGCTGACGGTGCTGGCGCGTCCGATGAATTTCAGCGGCAATGACACTATCGACATTGACCGCGCCAAAGCGCCATGGCCGAAAAATGAGGCTGAACTAAACGCGCTCTGGGATGCCAAGGTTAAATATGACCAGCTGAGCCTGAAGCTGGCCGGTAAAGACGACAATGAGATTCGCGACGTTCTGACTAAGCGTTACAACTTCGCGATCCGCCGTCTGGCCCAGAGCAACGGTGAAGATGTTTTCCAGCTGGTGATGAACGCTTTCGCCCGCGAAATCGATCCCCACACCAGCTATCTGTCGCCGCGTAACACCGAGCAGTTCAACACGGAGATGAGCCTCTCTCTGGAAGGCATCGGTGCGGTTCTGCAGATGGATGACGACTACACCGTGATCAACTCAATGGTGGCAGGCGGTCCGGCAGCGAAAAGCAAAGCCATAACCGTTGGCGATCGCATTGTGGGTGTCGGGCAGCCAGGCAAGCCAATGGAAGATGTTATCGGCTGGCGTCTTGATGATGTTGTTGCAAAAATCAAAGGGCCTAAAGGCAGCAAAGTGCGCCTGGAAGTTCTGCCAGCCGGTAAGGGCACGAAAACCCGTACTGTCACGCTGACGCGTGAGAAAATCCGTCTGGAAGACCGTGCGGTGAAGTTGACCATTAAAAATGTCGGCAAGCAGAAAGTCGGCGTGCTCGATATTCCTGGCTTCTATGTCGGTCTGACCGACGACGTGAAGGTCCAGCTGCAGAAATTGCAGAAACAGAACGTCGACAGCGTGGTCATCGACCTGCGTACCAACGGCGGCGGCGCGCTGACCGAAGCGGTATCCCTTTCCGGCCTGTTTATTCCGAGTGGTCCGGTGGTGCAGGTTCGCGACAACAATGGTCGGGTGCGCGAAGACAGCGATAACGACGGCGTTGTTTACTATAAAGGTCCGCTGGTGGTGCTGGTCGATCGCTTCAGCGCCTCAGCCTCTGAGATCTTCGCTGCCGCGATGCAGGATTATGGTCGTGCAGTGATTGTTGGCGAGCCAACCTTTGGTAAAGGCACCGTTCAGCAGTATCGCTCTCTGAACCGCATCTATGATCAGATGCTGCGTCCGGAGTGGCCAGCGTTAGGCTCCGTTTCTTATACCATCCAGAAGTTCTATCGCATTAACGGCGGCAGTACACAGCGCAAAGGCGTCACGCCGGATCTGCTGATGCCAACCGGCGTAGAAGCGGCTGAAACCGGTGAGAAATTTGAGGATAACGCACTGCCGTGGGACAGCATCAAAGCGGCAACCTACACCAAAACCGGTGATGTTAAACCGCTGGTTGCGCAGCTGACGAAGCAGCATGCTGATCGCATCGCACAGGATCGCGAGTTCCAGTACATCATGAAGGACATTGCCCGTTACAATGCCCTGAAAGATAAGCGCAATATCGTGTCACTTAATCTTGCTCAGCGCGAGAAAGAGAACCACGAAGATGATGCCTCACGACTGGAGCGCATCAACGCGCGCTATCAGGCAGAAGGCAAAAAACCGCTGAAAAACCTGGATGAGCTGCCGAAAGATTATAAAGAGCCGGATCCGTATCTCGACGAGACGGTGAAGATCGCAAATGATCTTGCCCAGCTTGAGAAATCCCAGCCAGACGCACCCGCGGCGAAATAAGCCGCTGTTGCCAGAAAAAGCACCGCTAAGCGGTGCTTTTTTTTTGCGTCCGTAAAAGTTTCCATTAACCAATGATTAGCGCGCGAGAAGCCGCCTGCAGGCTGGGTTGCTCATCAGGCGTGTCAGAATGTAAAGTTATGTCTTTTTAGGCACTTAAACGTTAAGGTTGCTTGAAAAGCAGCCCAATGCCCATAGGATATGGATCCGCGTATAGGCGCGTGAACTACTGAGGAAGATTAACAAAAATGATGCGTATTGCTCTTTTCCTGATGACCAACCTGGCTGTGATGTTGGTATTCGGGCTGATTCTCAGCCTGACAGGGATCCAGTCAAGCAGTGTTCAGGGCCTGATGATCATGGCAGGCCTGTTTGGCTTCGGCGGTGCGTTTGTTTCACTGCTGATGTCGAAGTGGATGGCGCTGCGATCGGTTGGCGGTGAAGTGATTGAACAGCCACGCAACGAAACCGAGCACTGGCTGGTGGATACTATTGGCCGTCAGGCCCAGCAGGCGGGCATTGCGATGCCACAGGTCGCAATCTATCACGCACCTGACATCAACGCCTTTGCGACCGGCGCACGACGTAACGCCTCACTGGTTGCTGTCTCAACCGGTCTGCTGCAAAACATGAGCCGTGATGAAGCGGAAGCGGTACTGGCACACGAAGTGTCGCACATCGCTAATGGCGACATGATCACCATGACGCTAATCCAGGGCGTGGTGAACACCTTTGTGATTTTCGTTTCACGCATTCTGGCGCAGATCGCGGCAGGCTTTATGTCCGGCAACCGTGATGGTGAGGAGAGCAGCAACGGCAATCCGCTGGTCTACTTTGCGGTGTCGATGGTGCTGGAACTGGTGTTTGGTATTCTCGCCAGCATCATTACCATGTGGTTCTCCCGTCACCGTGAGTTCCATGCCGATGCCGGTTCAGCGAAGCTGGTTGGTCGTGAGAAGATGATTGCGGCGTTACAGCGTCTGAAAACCAGCTATGAACCGCAGGAGCCGAGCAGCATGATGGCGTTCTGCATCAACGGCAAAGGCAAATCATTCAGTGAGCTGTTTATGTCGCATCCGCCGTTAGATAAGCGTATTGAAGCACTGCGCAGCGGTCAGTATCTGAAGTAGCACTAAGCAGAGCAAATAAGGCGACCCGCGGGTCGCCTTTTCTGTTTTAGAAATCAGCATCAGATTGAATCTGACAGCAATATCTTAGCTCCAGTATCTTAGCTCAAAGAGCAGGGAACCCAGAGAGAGGAGGATAACGTCCCGACGCCTGTACAAAAACGCCGGGAGCGTTTTTAAACAACGCAAAGCGTTGGCCCGTTTATGGGCGCACATCAGGGATGAGGTGCGTAATCGTGCAGGACGACCGTCTTGGATGACAGTCGTCTTTTTGATTTGTCAGGGTTCCCTGTGCAGACCCGGCCTTGCAGCGAATCGGTTCACATGCTGTAAGGCGTTCGCTTTTTCGCTGCCATCAGGCGCGGGTCTGCGTCATGCGCGACACGCTCACCAGCGCCGCCACGGCGGCAAAGCTGCCCGCCAGCAGCAGCGAAACGTGCGTGCCACGCTCATCAAACAGATTAAACATCAGCGCAACCAGCGCAGCACCCATACTCTGACCCAGCAGGCGCGCGGTACCCAGCATGCCGCTGGCAGCGCCGCTGCGGTTACGTGGAGCAGAGGTGACAATTGTGTGGTTGTTAGGTGACTGGAACAGCCCAAAACCGGCACCGCACAGCATCATGCGCCAGATAATATCACCATCGCCAGGGTTTGCTGGCAGCCAGGCGAGCAGGAACAGCCCCAGGGCGAACATCGCCAGCCCGATTCCTCCCAGCAGCCCGGCATGCACCCGCTCAATCAGCCGGCCGGCTATTGGCGCAAACACCATGGTCGCCAGCGGCCAGGGCGTCAGAAGTAAACCGGTTGCCACCTCATCACGCTGCAGGACGTTTTGCAGGAAGAAGGGCAGTGAGACCATCGCCAGCATCTGCGCGCAGAAGGAGCAGACCGACGTGCCCATCGACAGGCTGAAAATGGGGATACGCAACAGATCAACCGGCAGCAGCGGCACCGCCATGTTTAACTGACGACGAATAAAGAACCAGCCTGTCACCAACAGAACAACGACCTCCGACAGCACCAGCAGATGACTCTGACCCTGCGCAAAACCGCTCAATGCGGAGATGATCAGACCAAAGAACAGGGCATTCATGATCGCGCTGGGCACATCAAATTTCTGTGCGGTGGCTTTTTGCGGATTATCGGGCAGTGTGCGCAGCGCCAGCCACAGTGCAATAGCACCCAGCGGGACGTTAATCAGAAACAGCCATTTCCAGCTCGCCACTGACAGAATCGCAGCCGCTACTGTCGGGCCTGCCGCGGTCGACACCGCCACCACCAGCGAGTTAATTGCCATGCCGCGTCCCAGATAGCGCTGGGGATAAATAATGCGTATCAACGCAGTGTTCACACTCATCAGCGCGGCGCCACCTAACCCCTGCAGCACGCGGGCAAAGGTCAGCATGGTTAGCGTGGTCGAGAAGGCGCAGAACAGCGAGGTGGCAATAAACAGCGCCAGGCCGGCCTGGTAGACGCGCCGATAGCCCAGCATATCGCCCAGAAACGAGAGCGACAGCAGCGAGACGATAATCGCAATCTGATAGGCATTCACTATCCAGATTGACTGCGCCGGGCTTGCATTGAGTTCACGCGAAATGGTCGGCAGGGCGACGTTGGCAATCGCGCCATCCAGCACCGCCATGGTCAGCCCGATAGCGATTGTGGCAATAGCCATATAGCGCTGACGGCCTGGTAATCCATCCTGCGGAGGAGAAAGAGTCATAAGTTAATTACTAAAGAGGGTGAATATCATCATGCTAATGAAATTAACGCTGAAATGCAGCGATCGAACGGATAAAAAACTGTCTTAAAATATGACGCATGGGTTAAAGCATTGCTGCCATGCTGCGCCTCACTCTATACTGACTATCCGTTCCATTTTTTTTGAAACAGGTTTAATAAGGTGCGCGATGTCCATTGGTGAAAATGATAAACAGCCTGATTCGGTCTCTTCTGTTCTTAAAGTGTTTGGCATTTTGCAGGCGCTGGGCGAAGAGCGCGATCATGGTATTACTGAGCTCGCGCAGCGCGTCATGATGTCAAAAAGCACCGTCTACCGTTTTCTGCAGACCATGAAGTCGCTGGGCTATGTCACGCAGGAAGGCGAGAGCGAGAAGTACTCACTGACGCTGAAGCTGTTTGAGCTGGGTGCAAAAGCATTACAGAACGTTGATTTAATCCGCAGCGCGGATGTGCAGATGCGTGAGTTGTCGCGTCTGACCAAAGAGACGATTCATCTGGGCGCGCTGGAAGAGGACAGTATTGTCTACATCCACAAAATCGACTCGCTCTATAACCTGCGTATGTATTCACGCATTGGTCGTCGTAATCCGCTGCATACCACTGCGATCGGTAAAGTGCTGCTGGCCTGGCGCGACCGAAGCGAAGTGGAGGAGATTCTACGGGATGTGGAGTTTAAACGTAGCACGGCCAATACGCTGTTAAGCGCGGAGGCGTTGATTACGACGCTGGATCAGGTCAGAGCGCAGGGTTATGGTGAGGATAATGAAGAACAGGAAGAGGGATTGCGCTGCCTCGCCGTGCCGGTATTCGACCGATTTGGCGTGGTGATTGCGGGACTCAGTATCTCTTTTCCCACCATTCGTTTTTCAGAAGATGCCCGTCAGGATTACGTGGCCATGCTGCATCGTGCGGCGCGCACGCTTTCATCAGAGATGGGCTATCACGACTACCCGTTCTGAAAACAGCGGGCCATCCGGCCCGCCATACTACTAGTTATCGATCACTTCTCCGCTTTTCTTCAGCAACGGGCAATCCGTTACGCCCACTACACCACTGTCAGTGTGCAGATACTGCGCGCTGATCACGCCGCGAGCGGTCAGATAACTGCATTGCAGGCCAAGTCCGGCTGCATTTTTAGTGCTGCCGGTTAATACGCCATAGCCGGTAAACAGCATCGCCAGCCAGATCACCGCTAGCAAGCCTATCGTGCGAATCAACAGTTTCATTATGTCTCCTTGTGAAAGATAACTCAGCGCACAACCTGGTGCTGCCGGTTATGATGATATCAGCATGCCTCGGTTTTCAGGCAGGATCGATCAGAGATAACTGAAACGGCAAAATCTGCATTGACGTGATCCCCATTATCTTTTGTGATGGCTAAAGGTAGAATAGGGGGTTGGCGTTTTCACTTTGTTTTATGAGGCAGTTATGAATGAGTTAGCCGCAAATCCGGGACCGCTGGTCAGTTATGGCCTGATGGTCATTATTTTAATTGTGGCGTTTATTGCCTGGTTCTTTGTTAACCGGGCCAGCGTTCGCGCCGGAGAGCAAATTCACTTACTGGCGTCGTTGCTGGAAGAGCAGAAGAAACAGAACCAGTTGCTGCGCCGTCTGATTGAGATGCAGCCCGTCTCCGAGGTCAAAAAAACCGATGAAGATGCGGAGAAACGGGACTTTATCCGGTTAATTCCGGAACGTTAATCACAGCAGAGAGGCAGGATGGCCTGGAAAAATCCGTGGTATGACAGCAGTAAAGCGCACCATACGCCCGAGGGGTTCTGTAGTCCAGAACCGGAGCAGCGCCAGCCAGGCGATCTGCAGCGCTGGCGCAGAGAGCGTAAGGCTCAGGGGCTGCCGCATCCTCCACAGCAGGGCTATGCGGCGTTCACCGATCAATGGTGGCAGCCAGCCGACATCCGCGGCAGTGACGATCGCATCTGGTGGCTGGGGCATGCTGCCGTGCTGTTGCGGCTGAACGAGCAATATATCCTGATCGATCCTGCACTCGGCTCACGCGCTTCGCCGTTCTCATTTGCCGGACCACAGCGAAAAACACCTGCGCCGCTCAGTATCGCTGATCTGCCGCGTCTGGATGTGGTGCTGATTTCTCATAACCATTACGATCATCTTGATCGGACGACCGTTAAAGCTATTGTCCGGCGTTTCCCTCAGGCAACCTTTATTGTGCCGCTGGGTCTGGCTAAGTGGTGCAGGGCGCGGGGCGTGAAACAGGTGCATCAGCTCGACTGGTGGCAGCAGACTGCGGTCAATGGCCTCTGTTTTGATGCCGTTCCGGCACGTCACTGGAGCATGAGAACGCTACGCGATCGAAACCGTTCGCTCTGGTGCGGCTGGGTTGTGCGGTCTGCCTCCGTACGTTTCTGGTTTTCGGGCGACAGCGGTTATAGCGACAGCCTGCTGGACATTCCGGGCAGACTGGGGCCGTTCAACCTGGCCGCTTTGCCGATTGGCGCCTATGCACCTGAATGGTTCATGGCAAGCCAGCATATGAATCCCGATCAGGCGGTGGCGCTGTGGCAGGCAGCCGGCAGGCCGTTAACGCTGCCGATCCACTGGGGTGTGTACGAACTGGCCGATGAGTCACTGGATGCGCCACCAAAAGAACTGGCAGATGCGCTGCTGCGGGCAAACGAGCGAAACGACGGCTTCACGCCCTGGCGAATAGGTGAAAGCCGAAGGCTGAATAATGACGCCCAGGAATTATCCTAAACCCTGATGGATAAATAAAAGCCAGTACTTTTTTATCTGATATCAATTTTTCAAATCGAAAGTTAAATTATTAATAAGAAAAATTGTCTTCGATGCTTTTATTTGACGCAAGGCTAATGTGTTACTCATGGTTTTGGTGCAAAAAAATGTTGTTTGTACAAAAATAAACAGCGGTGTACAGGATTGACGTCAGATTTCTGATATCTTCAACCGTTACCGCTTCGCTTTATCATTCTGCAATTGCCATATTTGTGAAATATTAATTTCTTATGGTATCCATCGAATTCATACTGGCAGCCGCAACGTGGCACCGCGCTGGCCGGGCAGGGGCCTTATTCGTGCAGACATGCGTAAACCCACCTGACAGGCAATGTGAGCCTTTTGGCAATTATGTGCACAGGCTCTCTGAGCCCCTAAAAATGGCTTGCCATTATTTTTAGGATATGTGATAACAATTCCTGAGTTAAACGAGGTACAGTTCTGTTTATGCATGGCATCTTCAGTAAAGAAGTACGAGTAAAGACGTTGACGTTGAATACCGCTTCCTTGCCGAACCTTAATTAGTGCCTCATGCAGTAATGTCTCTGGTTTTTCTGTATGACAGCCTTCGGGCTAAATAAACATCTAAAGGAATTTGCAAAATGGCAAAGATTAAAGGTCAGGTTAAGTGGTTCAACGAGTCTAAAGGTTTTGGTTTTATCACCCCTGCTGACGGCAGCAAAGATGTGTTCGTACACTTCTCTGCTATCCAGGGCAATGGTTTCAAAACCCTGGCTGAAGGCCAGAGCGTTGAGTTCGAAATTCAGGACGGCCAGAAAGGCCCGGCAGCAGTTAACGTAACTGCTATCTGATTCGACTCCGCCTCGGTGCGTCGCACCCTGACACGGAATCTCAAAGCCCTGGCTTCTCAGCCGGGGCTTTCTTTATGCTTCCGATGCGTAAACGATAAGGTTACACTGCGCCGCGTTATCTGATGCCGGAGCACCTTATGTCCCTGATTTGCCCTCTTTGCCACTCACCTCTGACCTTCACAAACCGCAGCTGGTGCTGTGAAAATCGCCATCAGTTTGATCAGGCGAAAGAAGGCTACGTCAATTTGCTGCCCGTTCAGCACAAACGCTCACGGGAGCCAGGTGACAGTGCAGAGATGATGCAGGCACGGCGGACGTTTCTTGAGGCAGGCTACTACCAACCGCTTCGTGATCAGGTGGTCAGCCTGCTCAGCCCGGCACTGACCCAGCCGGCGTGCAAAATTCTTGATATAGGCTGTGGCGAAGGCTACTACACCGCCGCACTGGCTGAGGCGGCAGGCGGAGAGGCACAGATTTATGGGCTGGATGTTGCCCGAATGGCAATCCGTCTGGCGGCAAAGCGCTATCCTGCGGTGCGCTTCTGCGTCGCCTCCAGCCAGCGCTTACCCTTTGCCGATCAGGCCCTGGATGCGGTGGTACGCATCTACGCCCCCTGCAATGAAGCAGAACTGGCACGCGTGCTGAAGCCGGGTGGCCTGGTATTGACGGTCACACCTGGCCCGCATCATCTGCAACAGTTTAAAGCGCTGATTTACCGCGAAGTGCAGTTGCATGTGCCGGAGCAGAAAGCGTACCCCGGATTCACGCAGGTGACACAGCAGGCGCTGCGTTACCCGATGGCATTAACCAGTGCAGCCGCGACAACCCTGTTGCAGATGACGCCATTCGCCTGGCGGGCGCGGGAGGAGGTCTGGCAAACGCTGAAGCAGAGCGAGCAGTTCAGCTGCGATGCCGACTTTAGCCTGACGATGTGGCAGCGCGACTAACGCGCTTCTACCAGGGTGTTATAGATGCGCTCCAGATCGTCGAGTTGCTGCACCGCTATCAGCAGTCGACGCTGTTCAAGCTGAATCACCAGAATGCCATCCTCAGAGAGATTCATCACCTGAATCCGCCGGTAATCGATCCAGACACCGGCGTAAAACAATCCATCATTCTTCATCAGTAGCGTAGGTTTTCGCAGCCAGAAGAGCCAGAACGCCAGAAAACTCAGCATCATCAGCAGAGAGGTGGTGAGCTGCGGGCCGTGATGACTGACGTTGTTCCACAGCAAAATCAGCAGCAGACCGATAAAAATCAGGCTGTCGAGTTTATGCTGCCTGCGCAGCGTGACCCTTAAGCGGGTGGGGCCATGCCGACGCGGCAGAATCGCCTCATGGTAAACGGCAAACCCCATCAGGGCGGCGATACAACACGCAATCAACGCGTCAGTTAAAGACATCACATCTACCTCAAACAGGGTGAGCTCAGCCGGTTGTGGCTCAGCTCACCACGCTTAAAAGCCGGGAGCGCAGGCTCCCGGCCGGGTGAAATTACAGACCGAGCAGGCCGATCCAGTAACCAAAGATACCGATGGCGAAGAAGCCGACGATAATCCACAGCGCGTTCACTTTACGACGCAACAGCCACATACAGCCAAAGGTCAGCAGCAGCGGCACCACGCCCGGCATCAGTTGATCAAGGATCGACTGAACCGTGGTGACGGTGGTTTTACCGGTGGAGTCGGTGATGCGCGAGACGACCAGCGGGATGTTAACGTGCGTCCACTTGTTGACCAGCGCCCCCATGACAAACAGGCCCAGAATCGAGGCGCCCTCCGTGAGCTTCTGCAGAAAACCGCCGCCCATGTCGCTGACAATGTCGATTCCTTTACGATAGCCATACGCCACGCCGTAGTAGCGGGTTAGCAGACGCGCCAGGTTAAACAGCACAAAGAACAGCAACGGCCCCAGCAGACTGCCGCTCATTGCGATACCGGCACCCAGCGCGGCAAACACCGGACGTACCGTGCCCCAGAAGATCGGGTCGCCGACACCGGCCAGCGGTCCCATCAGGCCGACTTTCAGGCCGTTAATCGCCGCATCGTCGATGGGTGCGCCGTTGGCACGCTGCTCTTCCATCGCCATGGTGACGCCCAGTACCGGCGCGGCCACATAAGGATGGGTGTTAAAGAACTCCAGATGACGCTTTATTGCCTGCTTACGCTCATCGTTGTTCTCCGGATAGAGACGGCGGATCACCGGCACCATAGAGAAGCAGAAGCCCAGCGCCTGCATACGTTCAAAGTTCCATGAGCCCTGGAACAGGTTCGAGCGCATAAAGACGGCGCGAACATCTCCGGCTGTCAGTTTCTTTTCGACTTTCGTAATATCAACCATGTGCTCACCTGTTCCTTAATCGAGTTCGTTATCAAGATCGTTTGCGGTTGCTGCACCATTGGGTGCGCCTGCTACACGGTTGTATTTCGGGCTGAGCTGGATGTAGAGCACGGCCATGACCACGCCAATTACGCCCAGCGCCACCAGGTTAAAGTTGGTAAACGCCGCGGTGACGAAGCCGAGATAGAAGAACGGCATCAGGTAGCCTGCGCGCATCATGTTGATGACCATCGCGTAACCGACGACCACAATCATGCCACCCGCGATATTCAGACCGTTGGTGACGACTTCAGGGATAGAACTGAGCAGGGCGTGAACCGCACTGGTGCCGACCGAAATCGCCACAATCAGCGCCGGAATAGCGATACGCATCGCCTGCAACAACAGGGCAGAGACATGGATCCAGGAGATGGCCGTGAGGTTACCTTTTTCGGCGGCTTTATCAGCTGCGTGCTGGAAGGCCACAGTCAGGGTACGCACGATAATGGTCAGCACCTGTCCGGCCGCCGCCAGCGGAATGGCCAGCGCGATACCGGCACCCACACTCTGACCGCCGGCGATCACCAGGATGGTCGAGATAATGGAGGCGAGGGCGGCATCAGGGGCCACGGCGGCACCGATGTTCATCCAGCCCAGTGCAATCATCTCCAGCGTACCCCCGATGATAATGCCGGTTTTCATATCACCCAGCACGATACCAATCAGAGTACAGGCCACCAGCGGTCGGTGAAACTGAAACTCATCCAGAATCGACCCCATACCGGCAATGCAGGCGACAATAAAAATTAAAATAATTTGTAGCGAGGTTATTTCCATCATACTTCTTGTCCTCAGCAGGATAACGACGAGCCCGGAAACGCAGGCGCAGAAGTGCTTCTGTTACGCGTTAACTTTCGCAATCAGATCCATCATTTTCAGTTTCTGGTCACTGGAAACTTTACGCACTTCCAGTTCAATATTGCGTTCGTTGAGTTTTCGGAAGGCGGCAATATCTTTTTCATCAACCGAGATTGCATTATTCACCTGGGTTTTTCCCTGGCGGAATGCCATCCCGCCGATGTTCACCGTTTTAATATCCACACCCTGTTCCACGACGCGCAGAACATCGGTGGGATTGGTAAACAGCAGCATCACGCGATCCTGACCATACTTCGGGTTATTCCACACCCGCACCATTTTATCGACATCCACCACATGGGCTGTCACGCCGGGCGGGGCGACCTGCGTCAGCAGGGTTTTACGCACGTGGTCGTTGGCCACTTCATCACTGACCACGATAATGCGCTGAACGTTGGTCTCTTTCGTCCAGCGTGTCGCGACCTGTCCATGAATCAGACGGTCATCTATGCGCGTCAGTCCGATTTTCATGTGATCGCCAGGTGCCATCGGTTTAGCCGGTTGCGCTGCAGCGGCCGGTTTTACCGCAGCCGGTGCCGGTGCTTCTTCTTTGGCTTTCAGGGCTTTAACCCCTTCACGGCCAGTTTCGACCGCGACGGCGACCAGTTCGTCAAATCCGGGATCGTCATCGCGCGCCATCAGGGTTTCGACCAGCATCGGGATATTGACCCCGGCGATGACCTCATACTGGGGCTTATCGACGACGATACGGCTGGCCGCATTAAACGGGCTGCCACCCCAGGTATCGACTAAAAACAGGACCCCTTTGCTGGTATCCAGTTCTGCCAGTCGTGCATTATATTTTTCAATCAGCGTTTCTGCATTTTCACCAGGGACAAAATCTATCCAGCCGACATTGTCCTGCTCGCCCAACAGCATTTCTGCTGTTTTCAGCAGTTGTTCCGCTGCCCAGCCGTGTGTACCAATTACAATCGCAATGGTCACGTGCTACCTCCGTTCGCTAGAGATGCTCATCTGAGTCAATGAACTGTATTGAGTCATGCTTTGGTTATTGTTTTAACCGGGTGATTCGATTAATCGGTTTAGCGTCGAAAAAACATGGGTTAATGACGTTAAGGCGATAAAGTCGCGATTTATTTTAGTGATCGAAAAAATAAATTATGTGATGTCTGTCAGCTATTCACCCTGTGAAGAGGCGAGTCACCCTTTTTATGCGCCCGATCATCCGCTCTGCAGATTGTAAAAATAAGAAAATTTTTTGACGCAAATCACCGACCTGATACATTAACGTTCTGTTTAATACTCAGGAGTAACGGGCTTCAGCCCACCTTTATGGATCGTCACCGACGTCGCTTAACCTGTTCTTTGCGCCTGCTGGCGCGTCACCCTTCGCCTCGCGGCGTTTTCACCGCTTTACCGACCATCCGGATGTCACGTTTCACTGCGCTGATACGCACCGGCTCAATCTGTTCCCTGTTCTGGAGTCATAAATAATGGAATTTTTATTCGACCCCTCAATCTGGGCGGGTTTACTGACGCTCATCGTGCTGGAAATCGTACTCGGCATCGATAACCTGGTGTTTATTGCCATTCTGGCCGACAAACTGCCGCCAAAGCAGCGTGACAAGGCCCGTTTGATTGGCCTGTCGCTGGCACTGATTATGCGTCTGGGCCTGCTGTCACTGATTTCCTGGATGGTGACGCTGACAACACCTCTTTTCAGCGTAGGCGGTTTCAGCTTTGCGGGTCGTGATTTAATTCTGCTGGCGGGTGGTCTGTTCCTGTTATTTAAGGCGACGATGGAGTTGCACGAGAGGCTGGAGAACCGGCAGCTCGACGGATCAGGTAATCGGGGATATGCCAGTTTCTGGGCAGTCGTGACGCAGATTGTGGTGCTGGATGCGGTCTTCTCGCTGGATGCTGTGATTACGGCTGTAGGTATGGTCAACCACCTGCCGGTGATGATGACGGCTGTGGTGATTGCGATGGGTGTGATGCTGCTGGCGTCTAAGCCGTTAACTAACTTCGTTAACGCGCATCCGACCGTGGTGGTGCTCTGTCTGAGCTTCCTGTTAATGATCGGTCTGTCACTGGTAGCAGAAGGCTTCGGCTTCCATATTCCTAAAGGTTATCTCTATGCGGCAATCGGCTTCTCAATTCTGATTGAGATGTTTAACCAGATTGCGCGTCGAAACTTTATCCGCCATCAGTCCAACCGTCCGATGCGTGAACGTACCGCAGAGGCGATTCTGCGCCTGATGGGAGGCCGCAATCGTGCCCAGATGGCCAGTAACAGCAACACCAGCAGCAGCGAAGAGGCTGCGCTGGCGGAAGCGATGCCGCAGGAAGCGTTTAAAGATGAAGAACGTTACATGATTAATGGCGTACTGACCCTGGCGTCACGTTCAATTCGCAGCATCATGACGCCGCGCGGTGAAATCTCCTGGGTTGATGCGAATCGTCCGGTGGATGAGATTCGCGGTCAGCTGCTTGATACCCCCCACAGTCTGTTTCCGGTCTGCCGGGGTGAGCTGGACGAAATTGTCGGCGTAGTGCGCGCTAAAGAGCTGCTGGTGGCGCTGGAGCATGGCGTGGATGTGGCAACCTTTGCGGCCAATAGCCCGACCATTGTGGTGCCGGAGACGCTGGATCCGATTAACCTGCTTGGCGTGCTGCGCCGTGCCAAAGGTAGCTTCGTTATCGTCACCAACGAGTTTGGTGTGGTCCAGGGTTTGATCACGCCACTGGACGTGCTGGAAGCGATCGCGGGTGAATTCCCGGATGAAGATGAAACGCCTGATATTGTGGCGGACGGTGATGGCTGGTTAGTTAAGGGCGGGACCGATCTGCATTCGCTGCAGCAACTGCTCGATTTCCATGAGCTGGTCGATCCGACAGAGGACCACGCCTCGCTGGCCGGTCTGCTGATTGAGCAGAAAGGGCAGTTACCGCTGCCTGGCGATGTAATTGATATCACTCCGCTGCATTTCCAGATCATCGAAGCGACCGACTACCGCATCGATCTGGTGCGTGTCACCAAAGATAAACCGCATGACGAAGATGAAGAGGGTTAATTCTTCACGTTGTTGCTAAGGCGCGGCTGGCATAACCGGCCGCGGTAAATCTTCCCGACAGCCGCTGCTTCAACGTCGCGGCTGTTTTTTTATCTGTGGGTATCGGCCTGGTGCAGTAACAGCCACGCCGGAAAATCCTGCAGCGGCATCGGACGGGCAAAATAGTAACCCTGCAGATGATCCACGCCGCGTTCGCGCAGATAAGCCGCCTGCACAGCCGTTTCCACGCCCTCAGCAACCAGACTGATGTTCAGGCGCTGGGCCAGCGAAATCACCATATCCGTTACCGTCGCGTTGATGGCGTCAGTGCCGATAGCTGCTGTGAAAATTTTGTCTATTTTCAGCACGTCGGGCTGCAGGTCTTTCAGATAGGAGAGTGAACTATGACCGGTGCCGAAGTCATCAATCGCCAGCTGAACGCCGATATCGTGCAGCTGCGTAATGACCGATTGATCCACCACCGGGAGTGCATCCCGCTCGGTGAGCTCCACCATCAGTGTCGGCACTGGCGAGGCGGGCCACCACAGCTTTTGCAGATCTTCAATAATTGCGCCGTCCCGGAAATGACTGGCAGCCACGTTGATAGCGATATGGAAGCCGGGATCCGTGGGCAAGAGCGGTAGCTGACTCACCACTTCATTCAGCACAAAGCGCGTCAGCGGCTTGATCAGATTCTGGCGCTCAGCCAGCGGAATAAAAACATCCGGCGCAATCCAGCCCTGACGGGCATTATGCCAGCGCATCAGTATCTCAATACCGTCGCACTGACCACTTTTGCTATTGATCAGTGGCTGGCAATAAACCATAAACTCGCGGGCGGTAATGCCATAACTGATTTGCCAGCTCAGGCTCATGCGATTTGCGGTTGCCAGCCAGACGATATAGCCCATAAGCAGGCTCAGCAGCACTGCCAGCGGCAGCTGTGAGGGAAGCGTTGCCAGCGCCGATCGGGTAGGAGAGGGGCCATAGAGTGTAAGCGTGAATGGATAGCGCAGCGAGCCTTGTTCATAGCTCACCTCATCGTCTGCAGCGACTGTCGACTCGATCAACGGATTACCATACTCCAGGCTCTGTCCGTTAACGTTAAACACGGCGCGTTCAACCCAGGGTAACTGCGGCTCCAGCAGATAATTGCTCATCATTTCGATGTTAATTACCTGCAAAATGCCTGAGCGGTTATCCGGGCTTTTTGGCGTCCACAACATTAAAATCGGTGAGCCTTTGAGAAGATAATCATCGGTTGAGAGGGTCATACGCTCGCCATTATAGGCAAGGTCGGGCCAGGTCTGGCTAAAAGGAATCGCGCGGGGTCCATAAACACTGGAGCAGTAAAGTACATCGTTATCCACCAGCAGAATCGCCCGGAGCGTCTGCAGAGAAGAGATTTTTTCGATGAGTGGAAAACGAACATTGTTGCAGGGTACACCCACGAGGCCCAGCGTATTATTCGCGGAAACTTCCAGCGGCGAAAACATCCGGTCAAACCGCATAATCGCTTTATTGGCGAAATCCATTGCCTGACGTTCAATACGTGACTTTTCTTCAAAATAGCGAAAGGCCAGCGTCAATATCATGACCACGATGGCGATTGAGAATGCTATGAGCAAACGCTTGCGTCTGAATTGTCCAACAAATTGCTGGGCCATAAACATCAGTATCCACCTTCCCAAAAAGCCAGAATAAAGCAAAAAATTACGGGGTTAGTATCGGCACGGCCAGATCAATATTGAGGCCGAAATGCAGAAAAGCGGGTCTGGAAAGCGACGAAAGCCGGACGGTTGCGCGGAAAACACTCTACCGTTAAAACCTGCGCTGAGATAGCGCAGGATGCGGATTTTATTACAGTTGAACGTTATTTAAACATTTAAACGTTTCGTTCAATCACACTGCACTTTAATTGCCAGACCGCCGCGTGAGGTTTCGCGGTATTTAGCGTTCATATCTTTGCCCGTTTCATACATCGTCTCAATAACCTTATCCAGCGAGACGCGAGGTTCGCTGGTACGACGCAGTGCCATTCGCGCCGCGTTAATGGCTTTAACTGAGGCGATAGCATTGCGCTCAATGCAGGGCACCTGAACCTGACCGGCAACCGGGTCACAGGTTAGTCCCAGGTTGTGCTCCATGCCAATTTCAGCGGCCACGCAGACTTGCTCAGGACTGCCGCCCAGCAACTCGGCCAGACCGGCCGCCGCCATGGAGCAGGCCACACCCACTTCACCCTGGCAACCCACTTCAGCACCGGAAATAGATGCGTTCATTTTGTACAGTACGCCAATGGCGCCGGAGGCAAGGAAATAGCGCAGAAAAATATCGGGGGTTACCGGCTCGATAAAGTGATCGTAATAAGCCAGCACCGCCGGCACGATGCCACAGGCACCGTTTGTTGGTGCGGTGACGACACGACCTCCTGCGGCGTTCTCTTCGTTGACGGCCAGTGCATACATATTAATCCAGTCGATAACAATCATCGGGTCACTGGAGTGCTTAGTGGAGGAGGTCAGGAGGCGACGCAGTGAGGCAGCACGACGTGGCACGCGCAGCGGTCCGGGCAACACACCTTCGGTATTCAGACCGCGATCGATACAGGCCTGCATCGTCTGCCAGATATCGGTGAAATAGGCATAGATCTCATCGCGGCTGTGCAGCGCCAGCTCATTTTTCATCACCAGGCCAGAGAGGGAGAGGCCGGTCTCATGGCAGTGCGCCAGCAGATCTTTAGCGGAATGAAACGGCCATGGCACTGACACTTCATCCAGTGCCGACTGCCCAAAGTGCTCTTCATCAACGATGAAACCGCCGCCAACGGAGTAATAGGTCTTCGACAGAATCAGCAGGTCACCTGCAAACGCCAGCAGACGCAGACCATTTTCATGCAGCGAGAGGTTCTCGCTGCGGAACACCATGCCGCCTTCGCGCGGAAAATCGACTTCATGCGCGCCTTTCGCCAGCAGCAGCCGCTCACGCTGTTCGACATCTTTAATAAACGCGGGTATCGCATCAATATCCACGGTATCGGGCGATTCACCCGCCAGACCCATGATGATCGCGATATCCGTATGATGGCCTTTGCCGGTCAGAGACAGAGAACCATAGACATCTACGGCGATTCGGGTCACCTCCTGAAGCTTTTCCTGTTCGCACAGCAAATCCACAAACTGCTTACCCGCTTTCATCGGGCCGACAGTATGCGAACTCGATGGGCCGATGCCCACTTTGAACATGTCGAAAACACTAATCACAGGTGACACTCCTCACAATTATTCTCAGTCTGCCGGGGCAGTTTATGGCGCCCATAGTAATAGTCATGCACCGGAAAAGAGCGCTTTTTCGCATGAAATAAACTTATCTAAAACGATAGAAAAAATTATAGCGCAGCCCGGCAGGTCGCTGGCGAGCATCTGTGAAAAAACAGGCAAAAAGGTTTCAGAAGGCGATCTGGGTGCTCAATGAACGGATGATTCCGGCGGTCATGCCCCACACCAGATAATCCTGGTAGCGCGAGAGCCAGACCGGATGGCGTACACCGGCCTGATGCACCTCCAGCGCGCTGTAGCGGCTTAGCTGCAGAGCTTCGGCCAGCGGCATCTCAAAAGCACTGCTGACCTCATCCGGGTTAAGAGTAAGTCGTAAATCGGCCGGAATAATGCCCAGCACGGGCGTGACCTGGAAGCCGGTGCTGCTGGTGACGGCAGGCAGCGCACCCAGTATCTCGACCTGCTGCGGATCGATGCCGACCTCTTCCTGCGCTTCACGGAGTGCTGTGTTGATCAGTGAGGCGTCGGTGTCATCCTGCATCCCGCCGGGAAAGGCGACCTGTCCGGCGTGCTTGCGCAGGGCCTGCGAACGCTGCGTCAGCAACAAACCCGGCTCAGGACGGGCCACAATAGGCACCAGCACCGCAGCATGACGTCCTGAGAGACGCTGGGTGCTGCGGGCGGGTTGCTGCAATAAAAAACGGCTGCGAAAAACATCAATCGTCAGTGCCAACTGAACCTCCTGCCTGCTCAAGTGTCGGTAAGATCCGGCTGACTTTATCGAGCGTTTCCTGATACTCCGCTTCCGGATCGCTGTCAGCCACCAATCCGCCACCGGCAGAGCAGTAGAGTTGCTGGCCTTCGGCGATTAGCGTGCGAATCGTGATGCTGGTATCCATCCGGCCACACAGGCTGATATAGCCGATGCTGCCGCACCAGGCATTGCGGCGCTGCGGTTCCAGCTCATCAATAATATCCATTGCCCGAATCTTAGGTGCACCGGTTATCGAGCCGCCAGGAAAACAGGCGCGCAGTAAATCAGTGGCCTGCAGGCTGTCAGGTAGCTGCGCCCGCACCGTGCTCACCAGGTGATGCACGGCGGGGAAGGGTTCAACCACAAACAGCTCTGGCACCGTAACCGAACCGGGTCGCGCCACACGGCCAATATCGTTGCGCAGCAAATCAACAATCATCAGATTTTCAGCCCGATCTTTCTCCGCATGGCGCAACGACTCCGCCTGTTGTGCGTCGGCAATCGGGTCGTCACAGCGTGGTCGGGTCCCTTTAATGGGGCGAGTTTCAATCTGCTTGTTATTCAGCGACAGGAAGCGTTCCGGCGACAGGCTGAGAATTGCACTGTCAGGCAGCCGCAGAAACGCGCTGAAGGGTGCGCGGTTAGCCGCATTGAGGAGAGTGAATGCCTGCCACTCATCACCCTGATAACCCGCCTGAAAACGCTGTGCCAGGTTTACCTGATAACAGTCACCGGCCTGAATATAAGCCTGAACGGCGGCAAAGCGCGCGGCGTATTCGGCATAGCTCATATTAGAGCGCCAGCGGCTTGTCAGCGAAAAGGGTACAGTTTCGCGTACAGGCCACTGTGCCAGCCAGGCGGCACGTTCTTCAACATTGCTCAACGCCACGAGCGTCAGGGTTTGCTGATGATGGTCGGCAATCAATGCCCAGTCATAGATTCCTGCGGCCATGTCAGGCGTAGTGAGATCGGCTGCAGCCCGCTGCGGCAGGGACTCAAACCGGCGGCCCAGGTCATAACCAAACAGCCCCAGCGCACCGCCCTGAAACGGCAGCGTCTCGCTGGATGCAGGTGTGACGCCCAGCGCATCACACTGTTGCTGCACCAGCAACAGGGGATCGGCGGTTGATTCGGTTGTACCGGTTGGGTCGCTGAGCGTCGTGATTGCGCCGCGGGTCACCAGGGTGGCGCGGGGATCGGCGGTCAGAAGATCAAAACGGTTGTCACTGTGGCTGGCCTGCGCGGAGGAGAGCAGCATCGCCCAGGGCAGATGGGCAAGGGTGGCGAAACGCTGAGTCAGCGCATCGGGGGTATAATCAAGCGTGAGGGTTTCAACAATCATCGGGCAGACAAATCAGAAAGCTAAGAGGCGGTCAGACTGACATATTTTTTCCTCACTGGCACCTGTTAGTTCCACGTGGGATACTGTCTGACCCAACGCAGGAGTAAAAAATGTTTATTGGATTACCGGCTCTCTCTCATGAGCAACAACAACAGGCCGTCGAACGTATTCAGGCGCTGATGGCAGGCGGACTATCGAGCGGTGAAGCAATCGCCCAGGTGGCGCAGGAAATCCGCGAAAATCACAAGGGCGAACGTATTCGGGCGTTATTCGAAGACGAAGATGACGAAAACGAAGAGGAATAACGCCCGGCAGGTTTAACGTGCAGCGATGATTTTAATTTCGATCTTGTATTTTGGATTTAGCAGACCGGCCTGAACCGTACAGCGCACCGGCGCATTGCCCGGCGAAACCCAGGCATCCCAGGCGCGGTTCATGGCGGGGAAGTCGGCTTTATCTACCAGGAACAGCGTCGCATCCAGAATTTTGCTTTTATCGCTACCGAGCCGGGTCAGAATGGCGTCAATCACCGCCAGCGCATTGGCGGTCTGTGCTTCTGCGTCGGCATCCAGATTTTCGGGCACACTGGTGTAATAGATTGTGTCGTTATGAATGACGGCTTCGGACATACGATGTTCCGGGTCAATGCGGGTAATACTCATCGGTTTCTCCCTGGTTAATTGCGCATTAGCCTGGCACACTCCTGATATCGCTGTCACCTCTTACGCTTTACAGGCAGCGCTCAACAATCGCCTGTCTGTCTGCCATCACTTCCGGGGACATCCGGAAGGTGGTGAAATATTTCACATCAGCACCTTTTCGGCGGGGCGAAACATCCGCAAAAATAGAATCTTCCCAGGTAAAGACGCTGATCTCACTGCCGTTCGGCTGGGTGTGGGTGGTGTTATCCCGTGCAATGACGCTGGTGGTGGACCAGCCGCGATAAATACAGTCGCTGAGCTGAGGGACGGTGCGGGCGCTTTGGCCCTGGAAAACGGGTTGCTGCAGACGAGCCTGATCAGGGGTAGGTGCCTGGCAGCCGCAGAGCAGCAGTACGCCAGCCAGAGATCCGATGCGGACATAATTCATGATGTACCTCCGCCTGAAACAGGCAGTCGGGTTTAGCCATCTGCGAAACATCACCTGAAGGGCAATGTTAAGCCAGTCTCAGCACATCAGCCTACGGGTGCCACATCCCAACAGTAAGCTGATTTAATCATTATAATCCTGCCTTTTGATTACCTGATGTGTTCATTTGCATTTGATAACTGCATCACACTGTGGCGCTAACTGCGCTGACAATGAAGTGTCCTTAATCGCGCCTGCTGTTAGCGCTGACAGGGGATAAGAAACACGGAATTAGGGGAACTGGCGGCTTAAAAATGTTATAAATCAGTCATGAGATTGCGCCACAGGTTGAGGATTAAAGCATGGCGAATACGCAGTATCTTTTTTGGGTAATGGCTGGCGCTCTGACGCTGCTGTTTATTGTTATCGCGGCATTTGTGGGGTTATCCAAAGGCAGTAAGCAGGGATTTGTTACCTTTGCCGTGCTGTTCATCATCATGCTGGCGGGTGCACTGTACCTGCATCATTAGCAAGGTGCGGTTGGGCTGTTTTCAGTCCATTACAGTGAATTCACGTTTGGTTCACATTTCAGGTGGAAAGTGTGCGGCCTCCAGTGAGTGTTAACTATGATCAGTTGAAATAGCAGCCTTGCTATTTATCACCGGAGGTAATTATGTCTGAACGTCCTGATTACGATGAACCGCTGCCAGATGATGCTGAGATCTATCCGGAAGATGAAGAAGAGGATGAGGAAAACGATCCCTTAGAAAAGGATGTTTAGGCGTTTGAAACGGTTGTCTGACGACCTCTATTTCTTCTGAATTCTGACTCACGCCGCAAAACCGTCAGTCGCGCAGTTTTGCGGTTTCTACACCGGTCTCATTGACTCACTTCTCTCCGCGCCTTTTCAGCTTTACCCGGGTTGCTGGAATCTGGCTAAACAACACCCTGGTGATGACCTCTGACCGCTCGGGTTGTTCAGATAAACTGCCCGGATAAAATCCTTCAGTCATTAGTCTCACTGACATTCGCATCGATGAAAACCTTTAGCGATTCCTGCGCGGATGCACGGCGGTTTATCGCCTTACAGATTAAAAAGCGAATGGAATAATGTCCCTGTTATTAATTAGCTTATTCAGCAGGGTATTTAATGAAGCGGTAAAATTTCAGGTTTTCTTATCGTACTTTCGGGTCACGTACCGCCGCACCTGAAACGGCTAAAACCTCAACCTGTTGATATTTATCGATTTTGATTTGTTTATCCAATACTGACATAATTACAGTGTTTTTGCCGTTCTTAGAGAGGGTATGTGGCAGACGATTTTGCAGTGGATGGCGCACTGGCGTTGGCGATCGCAGGTTTTAAACCGCGTGAAGCACAACGTGAGATGGCGCAGGCGGTATCTGAAGCCGTAAAACAGCAGGGTGAACTGGTGGTTGAAGCCGGCACCGGCACCGGCAAAACCTATGCTTACCTGGCACCCGCCTTGCGGGCCGGAAAAAAAGTCATTGTCTCCACCGGCTCAAAAGCGCTGCAGGATCAGCTTTATGGCCGCGATCTGCCCACCATGATTAAGGCACTGAAGTTCAAAGGGAAAACGGCCTTGCTGAAAGGGCGATCTAACTATCTCTGCCTGGAACGCATGGAACAGCAGTCGATGGCCGGTGGTGAGCTCACCGTGCAGGCGCTAACCGATCTGGTGACGCTGCGCAGTTGGTCATCACAGACAAAAGATGGCGACATCAGCAGCTGTGCGGGTGTGACCGAAGATAGCCCGATCTGGCCGCTGGTGACCAGCACCAACGACAACTGCCTGGGCACGGATTGTCCGCGCTATAAAGAGTGTTTTGTGGTCATGGCACGTAAGCGCGCCATGGACGCTGATGTGGTGGTCGTTAACCACCATTTGTTTCTTGCCGACCTGGTGGTAAAAGAGGGGGGCTTTGGCGAATTGATTCCCGAGGCTGATGTGATGATCTTCGATGAAGCCCATCAGTTGCCCGATATCGCCAGCCAGTATTTTGGTCAGCAACTCTCCAGCCGCCAGTTACTCGATCTGGCTAAAGATATTATTACCGCCTACCGCACGGAAGTGCGTGATGCCCAGCAACTGCAGAAATCAGCTGATCGACTGGCGCAATGCGCACAGGATTTCCGCCTGTCATTAGGCGATCCGGGTTATCGCGGTAATTTGCGCGAACTGCTGAGCGATAACCAGATACTGCGCATGTTCACCCTGCTGGACGATGCGCTGGAGCTCTGTTACGACGTTATCAAACTCTCGCTGGGTCGTTCAGCTCTGCTGGATGCCGCCTTTGAGCGCGCCGCGCTTTACCGTACCCGCTTAAAACGGTTACGGGCGATTAACGAGCCGGGCTACAGCTACTGGTATGAATGTACGTCGCGTCATTTTATTCTGGCGCTGACGCCGCTCTCGGTCGCTGAACGCTTCCGGGAGGTGATGGACAACCGTAAAGCGGCGTGGATCTTCACCTCGGCCACCCTGGCGGTGGATGAAAAAATGGCCCATTTCGCCGAACGACTGGGTGTGAATGCGGCAAAGAGCCTGATTCTGAATAGCCCGTTTGACTTTGCGAAGCAGGCACTGCTCTGCGTGCCGCGCAATCTGCCTGAGCCTAACCGTCCCGGCGGCGCCCGCCAGCTGGCCGCGATGATGAAACCGCTGATCGATGCCAACAAAGGCCGCTGTTTCTTCCTCTGCACATCGCACCTGATGATGCGTGAACTGGCGGCAGAATTTCGCGCCTCAATGACCCTGCCTGTGCTGGTACAGGGTGAAACCAGCAAAGGTCAGTTACTGAAACAGTTCATCGACAAAGGCAACGCCCTGCTGGTGGCGACCAGCAGTTTCTGGGAAGGGGTTGATGTGAGGGGTGATGCGCTGTCGCTGGTCATTATTGATAAACTGCCGTTCACCTCGCCGGAAGATCCCCTGTTAAAAGCCAGAATGGAAGATTGCCGGATTCGTGGCGGCGATCCCTTCACGGATGTGCAGCTACCGGATGCCGTGATCACGCTGAAGCAGGGGGTGGGGCGGTTGATCCGTGATACGGATGATCGGGGTGTGCTGGTGATTTGCGATCAGCGGCTGGTATCGCGTCCTTATGGCGCGTTATTTCTCAACAGCCTGCCACCTACGCCGCGCACCCGGGACATTGACCGCGCCATCGCCTTTATCCGTCAGCAACCCGAACCAGACGCATAATTTTATGCTAATATGCGCGCCGTTTTCTTTCTTCTGAGGTGGTCATGTCAGCCCGAATTTTAGCGCTGGATACGGCGACAGAAGCCTGTTCAGCTGCCTTGCTGAATCAGCAACAGATTGATGCCCGATTCGAGATCGCCCCGCGTGATCATACCCAGCGTATTTTACCGCTGGTCGAAGAGCTCCTGCTGGCACAGCAGCTGGAACTGACCGAACTGGACGCGCTCGCCTTTGGTCGCGGCCCGGGCAGTTTTACTGGCGTACGCATTGGCATTGGCATTGCGCAGGGCCTTGCACTGGGCGCAGCACTGCCGATGATCGCGGTTTCTACCCTCGCGACGCTGGCGGAAGGCGCATGGCGCCTTCACGGGGCAACCCGGGTATTAACGGCGATTGACGCGCGGATGGGCGAAGTCTATTGGGCCGAATATCAGCGTGATGAGCACGGTGCCTGGCAGGGCGAAGCCAGCGAAAGTGTGTTGTCGCCGGAAGCGGCACTGGCACGCATGCAGTCGCTCTCTGGTGAATGGATGACCGCTGGCACCGGCTGGCAGGCTTATCCTGGCCTGCAGCAGGGACATGAACTGACGCTGATTGCCAGTGAGGTCACGCTGCCTGCCGCTCAGGATATGCTGCCGCTGGCGATACTTGCTCTGGCGCAGGGGAATACGCTGCTGCCGGAGACGGCGGAGCCCACTTATCTGCGTAATGAAGTCGCCTGGAAAAAATTACCTGGCCGGTAAAATGCACGCAACTTATTGTTATGCGTCCAGTCTAAGTCTTTACCTAACGGGAGAACGTCTATGTCGTCAATGTGTGGTAAAGGGCTTTCAGGTCTGCTGCTGACCTGTGTGCTGGCGTTAACCGGTTGTGTCTCGATTCCCGACACACTGCAGGGCAGCTCGCCTCAGCCGCAGCAGGATTTGTTGCGGGTCATGAGCGATCCTTCGATCTTCGTCGGGCAGGAATCTCGCTTTGGCGGCAAGGTCGTGAATGTCACTAATCTGAACGGCAAAACCCGGCTTGAGATTGCTGCACAGCCGCTGGACGATAGCGCCAGACCGCGTCTGGGGGCGGCGTCGGTGGGGCGGATTTATGCCGATATCCACGGCTTCGTTGATCCAGTGGATGTCAGAAACCAGTATGTCACTGTGCTGGGTACCCTGAAGGGAACGGAGCAGGGCAAAATTGGTGAGGCAGATTATAAATTTGCCGTTATCGATGTACGAGGTTACCAGCGCTGGCGTCTCGCGCAACAGGTAACAGCACCGCCTCAGCCAATGGATCCCTGGATCTGGTATGGTCCGACTCGTCATCGCGGCGGCTACTGGGGCCCAAATCCTTACTGGGGTATGGTTAACAGTGGGCCGACTGAGGTGCAAACCATACTGACCGAGTAACGGTGAAAAAGGTGATATCCAGCCCGGTTGCGGTGCTCGCTGCCGGGCTTTTTATTTGCCTGTTTTCGCTGCACGAAATTTAGTGATGCACTTCGCAACCTCAACATGCCAAACCAGGCAAACTGGTACAATCAGTTAAAATATTGTTAAAAAAACAGATTGGCTGAGGCAGCGATGGAAATACAACATAATTATCGGGGTGAATCCTTGAATAAGGTTTGGCTGAAACGCTACCCGGCAGATGTGCCTGCCGAAATAAGTGCAGATCGTTACACCTCGCTGGTGGATCTGTTTGAGCAGGCCGTAAAACGCTACGCTGATCAACCCGCGTTTATAAACATGGGTCAGAAGATGAGTTACCGTCAGCTGGAGGAGAAGAGCCGCGCGTTTGCCGCCTATCTCCAGCAGCAACTGGGCCTGAAAGCGGGTGACCGCGTGGCCCTGATGATGCCTAACTTATTGCAGTATCCGGTGGCCCTGATTGGTGTGCTGCGCGCTGGCATGGTGGTGGTCAACGTTAACCCGCTCTATACGCCACGTGAACTCAGGCATCAGCTCAATGACAGCGGTGCCAGCGCCATCGTCATCGTCTCGAATTTTGCCCACACGCTGGAAAAAGTGGTGGCGGAAACCGCGGTGCGTCATGTCATTCTGACGCGGATGGGCGATCAGCTGGCACCCATAAAAGCGACGCTGGTTAACTTTATCGTCAAGTATGTGAAGAAGCTGGTGCCTAAATATCATCTGCCTGGCGCCATCTCCTTTCGTCATGTTCTGGACGTGGGTGCCACACTCAATTATCAGCGTCCGACCGTCTCAAATGACGATCTCGCTTTCCTGCAGTACACCGGCGGCACGACCGGCGTAGCCAAAGGGGCAATGCTGACCCATCGCAACATGCAGGCGAACCTGGAGCAGACCCGCGCGACTTACGGTAAAGTGCTGCGCGACGGTAAAGAGTTTGTCGTCACTGCGCTGCCGCTTTATCACATTTTCGCTTTAACAGTGAATGGCCTGCTTTTCCTGGAGCTGGGCGGTCAGAATCTGCTGATCACGAATCCGCGTGATATTTCTGGCTTCGTTAAGGAGCTGGGTAAATTTCCGTTTACCGCGATCACTGGCGTGAACACGCTGTTCAATGCGCTGCTCAACGATGAGCAGTTCAATAAGCTCGATTTCTCAACGCTGCGTCTTTCGGCCGGTGGCGGGATGGCTGTGCAGAAAGTGGTGGCGGAACGCTGGGAAAAGCTAACCGGACACTATCTGCTGGAAGGCTATGGCCTGACCGAATGTTCGCCGCTGGTGTCAGTCAATCCGTATGACATCAGCTGTCATACCGGCAGTATCGGCCTGCCGGTGCCCTCGACAGACGTGCGGATTCTGGATGACGATGGCAACGAAGTGCCGCCAGGTGAGCCGGGTGAGCTCTGCATCAAAGGTCCCCAGGTGATGCTGGGCTACTGGCAGCATCCGGAAGCGACAGCGGAAGTGCTGAAAAATGGCTGGCTCCACAGCGGTGATATTGTTACCGTTGATCAGGAAGGCTTTATCCGCATCGTTGACCGCAAAAAAGATATGATTCTGGTCTCCGGTTTTAATGTCTATCCGAATGAAATCGAAGATGTGCTGATGCAGCATCCTAAAGTGCGTGAAGCGGCGGCAATTGGTGTGCCGAGCGATCTTTCTGGCGAAGCCGTAAAAGTCTGTATCGTGAAAAAAGACGCGTCACTGACTAAAGAAGACGTGCTCGATCACTGCCGCCGTCAGTTGACCGGCTACAAGGTGCCGAAGATCATTGAGTTTCGTGATGATTTGCCCAAAACCAACGTCGGCAAGATTCTGCGGCGCGAGTTGCGTGACGAGGTAAAACCCGGCGCGAGCTGAATCCGGGCAAAATTGAGGTTGAACGCCGGCATGTCCGGAGTTTTTATTGTTTTTAACATGGAGCGCCGCGCGTTGTTAGCTGCGGTGGAAATCAGACGTGAACTATTCCCTTATCGACCAGGATGATCAACTGGCAGACGTGTGTCAGAAAGCGCGCCAGCAGGCGGCGGTGGCACTGGATACCGAATTTGTCCGTACCCGTACTTACTATCCTCAGCTTGGCCTGATCCAGCTGTTCGACGATCACCAATTGGTGCTGATTGACCCACTGAATATCCGTGACTGGTCACCCTTTATTGCGTTGCTTACCGACACCCGTGTCACCAAATTCCTCCATGCCGGAGGTGAAGATCTGGAAGTCTTCCTGCACCGTTTCGGCGTGCTGCCGACACCGATGATCGATACACAGATTCTGGCGGCCTTCTCCGGCCAGCCGCTCTCCTGGGGCTTTGCCTCAATGGTGGCGCATTTCACGCAGGTCGAACTCGATAAAAGTGAATCACGCACCGACTGGCTGGCACGCCCTCTGACCCAGCGTCAGTGCGAATATGCGGCGGCAGACGTTCACTATCTGCTGCCGATTGCGCGCCAGCTGATGATCAACACTGAAGAGGCCGGCAACATGGCGGCGGCGCTCAGTGAGTGCGACAATCTTTGTCAGCGTCGTCTGGATAGCCTTTCGCCGGATGAAGCCTGGCGGGATATCACCAATGCCTGGCAATTGCGTCCGCGTCAACTGGCCGCGTTGCAGCGACTGGCGGCCTGGCGTCTGAAACTGGCGCGTGAAAAGGATATGGCGGTTAACTTTGTTGTGCGCGAAGAGCACCTGTGGAAAGTCGCGCGCTTTATGCCAGGTTCACTGGGTGAGCTGGATCATCTGGGGCTGTCAGGTCATGAAATCCGTTTCCACGGTAAAACGCTGGTGGCGCTGGTGGCCGAAGCAGAGGCGCTGGATGAAAGTGAACTGCCGGCTCCGCTGGGCAATCTGATCGACCATCCTGATTACAAGCAGGTGTTTAAGGCGATGAAAGCCCTGGTGCAGCAGGTCAGCGAGCAGAGTGGGTTCAGTCAGGAATTACTGGCGTCACGACGTCAGATTAATCAGGTATTAAGCCAGCACTGGGGTCTTAAGCCACAGGGGCGTAAACCGGAGTTACTGACCGGATGGCGGGGCGAACTGCTGAAACCCGGCATTGAGGAGATTCTGGCGGGTTGTTAACGGTAAAAATTTCCCCTGCCAGAGCGCAGGGGAAATTCAGGAAACCGTCAGCGTCATTTAGTCACTTCATCCGTTTCCGGCAACGTTACGTTCAGCTCCAGAATCGAGATATCGTCACCTTTCTGATCGAGCTGCACAGTCACCATTTCTGGATCGATCTTCACATATCTGCAAATCACTTCCAGAATGTCGCGCTTAAGTTGCGGAAGATAATGGGGCTCACTGTCGCCCCTTCTCCGTTCTGCCACGATAATCTGCAGCCTTTCCTTGGCTATGTTGGCAGTGTTCTTCTTCCGGGATAAAAAGAAATCAAGTAATGCCATGGTTTATCCCCCGAACAGGCGTTTCAGGAAACCCTTCTTCTCTTCTTCGATAAAGCGGAAGGGGCGTACTTCACCGAGCAACCGTTCAACGGTATCGGCATAGGCTTTGCCAGCATCAGATTCGCCGTCAAGAATCACCGGTTCACCCTGGTTAGAGGCACGTAACACCGATTGATCTTCAGGAATCACGCCAACCAGAGGAATGCGCAGAATCTCCAGCACATCTTCCATGCTCAGCATATCGCCACGGTTAACCCGGCCAGGGTTATAGCGGGTCAGCAGCAGATGCTCCTTCACCGGATCCTGACTGTTTTCCGCACGACGCGATTTAGACGAAATAATACCGAGGATACGGTCGGAGTCACGCACAGATGAGACTTCCGGGTTCGTAGTGATAATGGCTTCATCAGCAAAATAGAGCGCCATCAGTGCACCGGTTTCAATCCCTGCCGGTGAATCGCAGACGATGAAATCGAATTCCATAGCGGCTAAGTCGTTCAGAACTTTTTCAACACCTTCGCGAGTCAGCGCATCTTTATCACGGGTCTGCGAGGCGGGCAGAATGTAGAGTTGCTCAGTGCGTTTGTCGCGAATCAGCGCCTGGTTCAGCGTGGCATCGCCCTGGATAACGTTGACGAAGTCATAAACCACGCGGCGTTCACAACCCATGATCAAATCCAGATTACGCAGACCGATATCAAAGTCGATAACGACCGTCTTTTTGCCTTTCTGCGCTAAACCGGTGGCGATGGCCGCGCTTGACGTGGTCTTACCAACGCCCCCTTTACCGGATGTAACTACAATAATGCGTGCCATAAATGTTGATTTCCTTAACAAAAGAAAAGGGGCCTAATTAAGTGTCTGGATAGTCAGCGCGCCATCCTGCAGGCACAGACGCGCGGCTTTACCAAAAAATTCTTGCGGGATCTGATCCATGATCCAGTACTCTCCGGCAATCGAGACCAGCTCGGCGGCCAGGTTGGTACAAAAAATCTGGCAATTGCGATCACCACTGGCACCCGCCAGTGCGCGACCGCGCATCATGCCGTAAATATGAATGTTGCCATCGGCGACCAGTTCGGCGCCGGCGCTGACGCTGCTGGTGATAATCAAATCAGCGTCACGCGCATAAATCTGCTGGCCTGAACGCACCGGCGTGTTCACGATGCGTGTTTTCGTTGCCACCGTTTCGGTGACCACCGGCAGCGGTTCAGGAACTGGCACGGGTGGTGGCGCTTCTGCACGCGGTCTGGACTCTTTGCCTTCTGCCAGAACTGGCAGGCCTGCCCGGGATATCATGCGTTTCAGTGCGTCATTTTTGCAGCCGCTTACGCCGACAATACGTAAACCGGTGGCGAGAATCGCCTGCTGCAACTGTTTCCAGTTAACCTCGGCACTCAATGTGGCGACGTTAAGTACAACCGGTGCGTTTTTCAGGAAATCCGGAGCCTGATCAATCTTGTCCTGAAGTGCCTTACGAATCACCGCAGGGTCATGGTGGTGCAAATGGACGACAGATAGGGTGAAACTGCTACCTTTGAATTCGATTGGCGTTTGCGACATCTGTCCCGACTCAGTCCTGTTTTCACTACCGTTAGCAAGCCGATGATAAAATCATCACTGAAGCGCTAACGGTGAATATTCGAAGTTCTGCAAGCATGTTATAGTTACAGCTATATTCAGACAAGCCTCAACGCCGGTTAATTCGAGTAAAAAATATGTTTTGTGTGATCTACAGAAGCCCGTTACGTGACCAGACTTATCTCTATGTAGAAAAAAAGGACGATTTCTCGCGCGTTCCTGAAGAATTGCTGAAAGGGTTTGGCAAGCCGCAGTTGGCGATGGTGCTAAAGCTGGCGGGCCGCGACAGGCTGGCAAATGCAGATATCAATAAAGTTAAGCAGGGGTTGAGTGAGCAGGGCTATTATTTGCAACTTCCTCCGCCGATTGAAAGTCTGCTAAAAATTCATTTAGAGGCTGATAAAAAAGTTTAACTCAGATTCTTCTGTAAATATAAATCCTGTCGGCGTCATCCTGGCAGGATAATATTGCCCGACGCTGCGTAAAATTAACGGCGCAGCTTATCTGTTTCACCCGTTTCTGAATTTCCTGCCCATTTTTTTCGCCTGATTTGTACGATTATTCAGCACCTCAGCGCCGCCATTTACGCTTTTTGACAAATTCCATCCCCCGGACCGTTAAAAGGATCTTATTATCACGCCATGAGGTTGGCATTTCGATCAACACAAAAGCAAACATCAACCCGCCAGCAGCGCTGGCATCACACCTAACCTGAACAGGGGATGAGCATGTATCAGCATCGTAACTGGCAAGGCGCTCTGTTAGATTTTCCGGTCAGTAAAGTGGTTTGCGTGGGCAGTAATTACGCAAAACACATTAAAGAAATGGGCAGCGCAACCCCGACTGAGCCGGTGATCTTTATCAAGCCGGAAACAGCGCTGTGTGATTTACGCCAGCCGCTCTCTATTCCCGACGCATTTGGCGAAGTTCATCACGAGGTCGAACTGGCCGTGCTGATTGGCGGGACGCTGAAGCAGGCGACGGAGGCACATGTGGCTAAAGCGATTGCAGGTTATGGCGTGGCGCTGGACCTGACATTGCGTGATCTGCAGTCCGGGCTGAAAAAAGCAGGCCAGCCCTGGGAAAAATCCAAAGGTTTCGATAACGCCTGTCCGGTTTCCGGTTTTATCCCGGTGTCAGACTTCAGTGGCGATCCGCAGAATGTTGAACTGAAACTGGTGGTGAATGGTGAAGTGCGGCAGCACGGTAACACCGAAGATATGATTCATAAAATCCTGCCGCTGATTGCCCACATGAGCCACTACTTTACCCTGCGCGCCGGCGACGTGATTCTGACCGGTACGCCAGAAGGGGTGGGCCCGATGCGCTCGGGTGATCAGCTGGAAGTCTCCCTGGCGGGTCACGGCATCAGCACGCGCGTACTCTAAAAACTTGCATCACCGCAGCATAGGCTTTATAAGGTGCGGTTTAGGCACAACCCGGACAAATCATCATGACAGACACCCCTTTCTGGCAACAAAAACGCCTGGCACAAATGAGCGATGAGGAATGGGAATCCTTGTGTGATGGTTGTGGACAGTGTTGCCTGAACAAGTTACAGGACGCAGACACCGATGAGATCTACTTCACCAATGTCGCCTGTAATCAGCTCAATATTAAAACCTGCCAGTGCCGCAACTATGAGCGCCGCTTCGAACTTGAAGAGGATTGCATCAAGTTAACGCGCGAAAATCTGACCACGTTTAACTGGTTACCGCGTACCTGTGCATACCGGTTGCTGGGTGAAGGTAAAGATCTCCCCGCCTGGCATCCGCTGCGAGCCGGTTCTAAAACCGCCATGCACGCGAAGCGTATTTCTGTAAGGTATATTGCCGTGCGCGAGAGTGAAGTGCGGGATTGGGAAGATCACATTATCGATCGCCCCGATCGCAACGGCTAAACGCGTCGCGTGAGTCGGGATATGAAAAAAAGGCTGCCATTGGCAGCCTTTCCTGATCTCAGCGACTAAAGAGATCGCGACGTTTTGGTTTTAGTGGCTGGGTAATCAGTACCAGCGCCGCAACCAGCAGATAACCGGCGAATACCACAATCATCCACTGTGGCATGCTGAGCGTCAGGAACGTCCAGCTGCGATCAGCGCAATCACCGGTAGCCTGAAACACGGATGGCATCCACTTATCCAGCGGTAATCCGCTGGGGAAGCGTGCGGCGAAATCACAGGTGGTGAAGGGGTTAGGGTGCAACTGAATCATCGTATGTTCATAGGAGAGACGCAGTCCTTCCCAGGCACTGTAGATCCACAAGGCCAGCGCGCCCAGACGCAACGGCGATTTAGGCGCAATTGCGCCCACCAGACCCGCACCCAGCACACCAAACAGGGCATTACGCTCATAGATACACATTACGCAGGGCTTCAGGCCCATCACATGCTGAAAAAAGAGTGCCGTCAATTCCAGTGCAAGCGCCGTCAGTGCCAGTAATAACCAGGCTCCACGCCCCCGTGAACATTGATTCAGATATCGCAACATATTGCATTCCCTGTAAACGTTAATGCCACGCAGTGTAAACCAAAAGCGTTTGCAAACCAGCCAGTCGCAAGGAAAAATCGTGTGCAAACATGACCTGATTCTGATCCAGAACAGGTTAAATGAGGATCTGCAGAGGCTATCGCCGCGGAGGTCGCATCAGCACGGCGATTGAAATCAGTCAGGCGGAGAGAGTGGGTCGCATAAGGCAGTCAGTGAAACGGCTGGCAGCAACTATCCTGCGCGAACAGTCCACGCATTCAGAACGCCATTATGCTGTTCGGGGACACAGGTTGTTTCAGCCCATAAAACTGTTCTGATGACGGTTGTCTCTGCGCAGCAGATTAGATTGTCAGCCATTCTGAAATATGCGACTACGCCCGGTTTAATGAGTACGCAGGCTATATCCGCTATAGGGCGTCTGGTATGATGAGTCCCCATCATGATGAGAAAAGCAACGAGAACACATTGCTATGGTTATAAAGGCTCAGAGTCCAGCGGGATTTGCTGAAGAGTATATTATTGAAAGCATCTGGAACAGTCGCTTTCCGCCCGGATCGATTCTTCCTGCTGAGCGTGAGCTTTCTGAATTGATTGGGGTAACGCGCACTACCTTGCGTGAGGTGCTGCAGCGACTGGCACGCGATGGCTGGCTGACGATTCAGCATGGCAAACCGACACGGGTAAACGATTTCTGGGAGACCTCCGGCCTCAATATTCTGGAAACCCTGGCCCGTCTCGATCACGACAGCGTTCCCGTGTTAATCGACAACCTGCTGTCTGTCCGCAGCAACATTTCATCGATTTTTATCAGCCGTGCGCTGCGCCATCATCCTGATAAAGCCCGTGAAGTGCTGGAGACAGTCAGTGCCGCAGCCGATCAGGCTGATGCCTATACCGAACTTGATTATCGGGTGTTCCGTGGCCTGGCATTTGCGTCAGGTAACCCGATTTATGGTTTGATTCTGAATGGCCTGAAAGGCCTCTATACTCGCGTTGGTCGTCACTACTTCTCTAACCCGGAAGCTCGCCAGGTCGCGCGCGATTTCTATCTTAAGCTTCTGGCGCTGTGCGATAAAGAACCAGGACAGGATGAGATTGTGGATGTGGTGCGCAACTATGGTCGCCGCAGCGGTGAAATCTGGCACAGCATGCAGAAAAACTTGCCTGACGATCTCGGCAACAAACGTTAAAAAAACCGGACATCGCGTCCGGTTTTTTGTTTCTAAGCCGTCACCTTCAACTGAACCCTCAAAGTGAAGAACCGCGTGGCGGATTGCGGTCCAGCAGCTCCACACTGCCATCCTCGTTCTGCTGTTCCAGAATCACATCGAACCCCCACAGGCGATGCACATGCTTCAGCACCTCGCGACGGCTCTTATCCAGCGGCGTGCGGCTCTGCGGCACATAGCGCAGTGTCAGCGAACGGTCACCGCGCACATCAACGTTGTAAACCTGAATGTTAGGCTCAAGATTACTCAGGTTGTACTGTGCGGAAAGTTGCTGACGAATCGCCCGGTAACCCGCTTCATCGTGGATCGCGGCGATTTCGAGATAGTTATTGCGGTCATCATCCAGCACAGTGAACAGCCGGAAATCGCGCATCACTTTCGGCGACAGGAACTGGCTGATAAAACTCTCATCCTTGAACTCACGCATCGCAAAATGCAGTGTTTCCAGCCAGTCGGAACCGGCGATATCCGGGAACCAGTAGCGGTCCTCTTCCGTTGGCGACTGACAGATGCGCTTGATGTCCTGCATCATCGCAAACCCTAAGGCGTAAGGGTTGATACCGTTGTACCACTGACTGTTATAGGGCGGCTGAAACACCACATTGGTGTGACTGTGCAGGAACTCCATCATAAAGCGTTCCGACACTTTGCCTTCGTCATACAGGTGATTCAGGATGGTGTAGTGCCAGAAGGTTGCCCAGCCCTCATTCATCACCTGGGTCTGTTTCTGTGGATAGAAATACTGGCTTACCTTGCGCACGATGCGCAGGATCTCACGCTGCCAGGACTCCAGCAGCGGGGCGTTTTTTTCCATAAAATAGAGCAGGTTTTCCTGCGGCTCAGAAGGGTAGCGTGCGGCTTCAAAAGCCACCGCCTCGGTCTCACGTCGTGGCAGCGTGCGCCACAAGGTGTTTACCTGACTTTGCAGATACTCTTCACGACTTTTCTGGCGCGCCTTCTCCTCCTGCAGGGAGATCTTCTGCGGGCGTTTATAGCGATCGACGCCATAATTCATTAAGGCATGGCAGGAATCGAGTAGTCGCTCGACCTCTTCGACGCCATAGCGCTCTTCGCAGTCACTGATATAGTTTTTGGCAAACAGCAGATAATCGACAATTGAGCCGGCATCGGTCCAGCTGCGGAACAGATAATTATTTTTGAAGAATGAGTTGTGACCATAGCAGGCATGCGCCATCACCAGCGCCTGCATGGTCATGGTGTTCTCTTCCATCAGGTAGGCGATGCAGGGGTTCGAGTTGATGACAATCTCATAGGCCAGCCCCTGCTGACCGTGCTTATAACGCTGCTCGGTCTCGATAAACTTTTTACCGAATGACCAGTGTGAATAGTTGATGGGCATGCCGACGCTGGAATAGGCATCCATCATTTGTTCAGAGGTGATCACTTCGATTTGGTGCGGGTAGGTATCAAGCCGGTAGAGTTTAGCCACCCGGTCGATCTCTGCTAAATAGACATCAAGCAGTTCGAATGTCCAGTCTGGTCCGTCATTGAGTCGTTTGCTGTCTCTGATGGCTTCGTCAAAGATTGTCGTCATAGCGCACCTCTTTTTTGCAAACCGGCTGACCCGAAAGACAACCCGTTCTGGTTATTTAAGGCTTCGTCCTGAAAAAGGGAACCCGAAAAAAACTGAGCGAACACAACAATGATAGCCCACTGTCGCTTATCCGAAATGCGAACTCAAATGAATTCTTTGGCACAAAATCATTAAGAGTGTTGCAGCAGAGAATTTAACAGCCTTTGATGCGACTATTAATTTAAAATGCGGAATATCATCCTGTTTATAAGCGGAATGTATGGGGTTGAAGGATTCTCCTGCAATGCGCAGATTTAACTGCCACTGTTGTCATTTATTTCTGTCTTTCGTGATTAAGGCGCATAAAGCGCTGAAATTAGCCGGGCAGCAAGATTTTAGTTACCTGAAAAGTGAAAAAGATGTGAAATGGATGCTGAATTTATGGGGTGATGTCCGCTGTGTAAATCCGCTGACTATCATCTTCTTAACAGTGAATTATGCTTTTACATGCCGGGTGGGGGAGCTATGCACGTTGTAATTCTTGGAAGTGGTGTGGTGGGAGTGGCAAGCGCCTGGTATCTGGCGCGCGCCGGACATCAGGTGACCGTCATCGATCGTCAACCCGCGGCGGCGATGGAGACCAGCGCGGGTAATGCCGGTCAGATCTCACCCGGTTATGCCGCACCCTGGGCCGCGCCAGGCGTGCCATTGAAAGCCGTGAAGTGGATGTTTCAGCGCCACGCGCCGCTGGCTATCCGGCTGGATGGCAGCAGTTTTCAGCTGGAGTGGATGTGGCGCATGCTGCGTAACTGCGACATCACCCACTATCAGCAGAACAAAAGCCGCATGGTACGGATTGCCGAGTACAGTCGCGACTGCATGAAAGCGCTGCGTTCTGAGACCGGCATCGCCTATGAAGGTCGTCAGGGTGGAACATTACAATTGTTCCGCACTCAACAGCAGTTTGACAGCGCCAGCAAAGATATTGCCGTGCTGCGCGACGCGGGCGTGCCCTATGAGCTGTTAGAGGCGCATGAACTGTCACGCGTTGAGCCAGCTCTGGCGGCAACGCAGCATAAACTCACTGGCGGATTACGGCTGCCCAACGATGAAACCGGTGACTGTCAGCTTTTCACTCAGCGTCTGGCAAAAATGGCCGAAGAGGCGGGCGTCGTTTTCCGCTTTAACACCCCGGTTGACCACCTGCTGCGCGATGGCAATCGTATTTATGGTGTGAAGTGTGGTGAGGAGATCATCAAGGCGGATAGTTATGTGGTGGCCTTTGGTTCTTACTCCACCGCGCTGTTAAAAAATGTCATTGATATCCCGGTCTATCCGCTAAAAGGCTACTCTCTGACCATTCCGATTAAAAACCCTGACGCTGCGCCGGTTTCGACCATTCTGGATGAGACTTACAAAGTGGCGGTGACCCGTTTTGACGATCGTATTCGTGTGGGTGGCATGGCAGAGATTGTTGGTTTTAACACCAGACTCACTGAAGCACGTCGGGAAACGCTGGAGATGGTCGTCAGTGATCTCTATCCTGAAGGCGGTCATGTCGCGCAGGCGAGTTTCTGGACCGGGCTGCGTCCGATGACGCCAGACGGTACGCCGATTGTGGGTGCCACGCCAATTTCTAATCTCTGGCTCAATACCGGTCACGGTACGCTGGGCTGGACGATGGCGTGTGGTTCTGGTCAGCTGCTGGCCGATCTCATCTCCGGTAAAAAGCCTGCCATTGCGGCGGATGACTTAGCGGTGTTCCGCTACTTACCCGGTTTCGCGGCGACGTCATCGCCGCTGCGTAACGCCAACGCAACTCGTTAAGTCTTCAGGGAGAGAGAGGATGTCACGTCCGATTATCGCTACCATCAATCAGCAGGCGTTACGTCAGAACCTGGCGGTCGTTCGCCAGGCGGCACCTGCATCCCGCGTCTGGTCAGTGGTGAAAGCGAATGCTTACGGCCATGGTATTGAACGCGTCCGCGAGGCGTTATCTGCCACTGACGGCTTCGCACTGCTTAATATGGAGGAGGCGATTCAGCTGCGTGAGCAGGGCTGGAAAAAACCGATTCTGTTACTGGAGGGATTTTTCCAGCCAGAAGATTTGCAGTTAATCGATCGCTATCGTCTGACTACCAGTGTGCACAGCAACTGGCAAATCAAAGCACTGGCCAGTGCCCAACTCTCTGCCCCGGTTGATATTTATCTCAAAATGAACAGCGGGATGAACCGTCTGGGCTTTCGCCCGGAGCAGGTCAACGGCGCGTGGCAGAAACTGCGGGCGCTGAGCAATGTCGGTGAGATGACGCTGATGGCGCATTTCGCCGATGCTGAAAATTCGCAGGGTTTAGTTGCACCGCTGCAGCGCATTGAGCAGGCGGCAGAAGGGTTGAGCTGCCCGCGATCGCTCTCTAACTCCGCCTGCACCTTATGGCATCCTGAAGCGCATTTTGACTGGGTTCGTCCTGGCATCATTCTGTATGGCGCATCGCCCAGCGGTAACTGGCAGGACATTGCAGGCAGTGGCCTGCAGCCGGTGATGACCTTAAGCAGTGAGATTATCGCGGTTCAGCAATTACAGGCTGGCGATGGCGTGGGTTACGGCTATCGCTATCATGCCAGCACGGCGCAGCGGATTGGCGTGGTGGCCTGCGGTTACGCTGATGGCTATCCGCGTCATGCCCCAACCGGCACGCCGGTCTGCGTCGATGGTGTAATGACGCAGGTGGTGGGAGCCGTCTCCATGGATATGATTACCGTGGACTTAACGCCTTGCCCTCAGGCTGGCATTGGCTCAGCCGTTGAGCTGTGGGGTGAGCAGGTGAAAATCGATCAGGTCGCAAAAGCAGCCGGAACGGTAGGGTATGAGCTGATGTGCGCCCTGGCACCCCGCGTTCCGGTCACCGTTATTTAAGCGCGGTCAGGCTGCCGCGCATCTTTCTGCTGCAGCGCCAGGCGATAAACGCCAGCGCTGCACCCAGCAGCATCATCAGGCTCAGCGAGAGCTTCTCCGCCACCGGCAGCGCAACGATTACCAGGCTGCCTGCTGCACCACCAGCCATCTGAATAAATCCCTGCAGGGCGGACGCCACGCCTGCCTGTTGCTGATACGGCTCCAGCGCATAGCTGGTGGCGGGTCCTACCGTAAAGGCCAGTCCGGCAACCGATACCGCCACCGGGAACATGTAGAGCGCCCAGTGTGTTTGCATTTCCGCCGGAAATATCTGCGTTCCCGCCATCAGTAGCACCGCGCCCAGCAGCATCGTTAAAAAACCCATTGCCAGACAGAAAGGGCGACCCGCTTTGCGAATCGCTTTATTCACAAACATGCTGACAAACATAATCCAGAAACCGTTGGCCCCGAAAGCAAACGAGAACTGGATCGGCGTCAGGCCGCCTTCGGTCATTAATACCTGTGGTGCCAGTGACACGTAGGTCAGCACCATGCCCAGCGCACCGGCATTGGCAAAAGCGAACGCCAGAAAACGCGGCTGACGCAGGATTTCAGCGTACTGCTTAACCGGTAATCCTTTCACCCGCAGGGTATCTGCCGGGCGCGTCTCGGGCAGCCAGATAATCACCAGCAGCGTAATCAGCAGACCATAGGCGCAGAGGAACCAGAAGGGCGCGCGCCAGTCAAAGGCGCTGGCCAGCAGGCCACCCAGTAACGGAGCGAGTGCCGGAACGATATTCAGTGCGCCGTTCAGGAATCCATAGGCGCGTGCGGCATCATCGCCACTCAGGCGGTCGCGCACGCCGCTAAAGGCGACAACGGCGCTACAACAGACGCCACAGCCCTGCACCAGACGAGCAACGACGAACAGCGGGAATGACGTCGCCGTGGCAGCGATAGCACTGCCGGCGATGTAAAGCGCAAGTCCCAGCAGGGCAATCGGCTTGCGGCCATAGTTGTCCACCAGCGGACCCGTGACCAGTTGTCCCAGCCCCATGACCAGCAGAAACAGCGGAATCGTGGTCTGAACCAGATTAACCGGCGTATCCAGCCCTTCTGCGATTTGTGGCAGCGTGGGCAAATAGAGATCAATGCCTAAGGGTGCCAGCAGCACCAGGCTTAATAACAGCAGCGTAAATTTTTGCATAACAACCAGAGGGTAACGTTCTGTTGAAAAACGATCGAAGAGGGTAATGATTCAGAGGCAAAAAAGATAGAGGAAGTCGTGCGGAAAGTGCGATGCCTGCTGTAAACAGGCATCGCATTAAAGGCCTAGTAGGCGCCGTCGCGGCGTAATACCACCCCTGCGGTTTTAAACAGGATCGCGATATCGGTCCAGAGCGCCCAGTTTTTGACATACCAGGAGTCAAAGTAGACGCGAGTGTCATAGTCGATATCGTTACGTCCGCTGACCTGCCAAAGACCTGTCATGCCGGGTTTGGCCATCAGGTAATAGTCCACATCACCCGCATAACGCTCCAGCTCCGCTTCGATAACCGGACGCGGACCCACCAGGCTCATCTCGCCGCGGATCACGTTCCATAACTGCGGTAACTCATCCAGACTGGTTTTTCGCAGGAAGCTACCAATACGGGTCACGCGCGGGTCGTTTTTCAGTTTGAAATCTTTGTCCCACTCAATCCGCGCCTCTTCACTGGTTGCCAGTAATTTCTCCAGCACCTCTTTTGAATTGGTCACCATGGAACGGAATTTCAGGCATTTGAATTTTTTGCCATTCTGGCCCACACGTTCGTGACCATAAATTGCATTGCCGCCATCGCGTTTCACCATGTAGCAGAGCAGGGCGAAGATCGGGCCAAGGAACAGCAGCAGCATTGACGCCACCACGATATCAAAGGCACGCTTCATGAAACGGGAGGAGTGTTTCGCCAGGTTGTTGCTGACGCGCAGGATCATCACTTCATGGCTAAAGATAAAGGACATGTCCGTACCATAAAGCGGTACACCGCGCAGCGTAGGGATCACCGAGACTGAACGGCAGTTCATCTTTGACAGGAATTTCAGCCAGCGATCGCGCATTGGCTGCTGCTCATACTCCATGGCAACAATAAACTGCACGTTATCGCGGTCAATGGTCTGCCAGTTAATGTCTTTCCAGGTGATAACGGGCACGCCATTCACGCTCTGCTGGGCAGGAACATCATCAACCGAGATAAAGGCCTGCACGTTGTAGCCCAGGATCTCTTCACTCTGCAGCGCCGCATAAGCTTCGGTGGCATTGCGGCCGGAACCGATAATGATGGTCTCTTTCTGCCACTGGCCCGCCTTGTTGATGGCGCGTTTCACCAGAGCACGCATCAGTGGGAGCAGCAGCAGGGCATATGTCCAGCTGAAGACCCACACCATGCGGGAGAAGTCCCATTTAGAAAAAGCGATCAGTGCGAGGTCGAGCAGTGAAAAAACAAATAATGTTTTAACGATCTCTTTAAGCTCAAACCAGAACGGTTTGCGATAAGTATAGTGACGCAGACGTACCCAGAACCAGCCGGTACACATTACTGACATAATAAACTGTGCCACGAAACGATATTCGATCTGGTGCGGTGGAATAAAGGTATCCAGCTCGCCCCAAATACCTTGTATCGTCGCGGCAGATAAAAACAGTGCCAGGTTAAGTGCAATCAGATCGGAAAAGCTCAGGGCGAATTTCACGATGATATTTTTACGCGTGCCGCTCCATGAGCGGCTCGGGCTATTCATTATCAATGTACTTGCCATAAAACCTGCTCTCTTTCTCAAGTAAAAGATGGCCTGACCAGAATCAGGTGCGCGCTCAGGAGTGGGCCTCTGAAAAATTAAAAAATAATTTTCAGTCTGTTGCAGTCAGTAAAGCCAGTTCAGCTGCAAAAAAGATAACGATTAAAGCGTGATGATAATCACGGAATGTTGCAGCATCGAGAATGAGTATGCAGGAGTTATTTGACAGAGTTAATACGGAAAAAATCTGAAAACATCAAAACTGATTAAAGTTTTAAATAGCTAACTTGTGGATTTAATTAGATAAAATAAGGAAGGGGTCAGTTATAACTAAACTGTTTAAGACGCTTTTTAGGAATTACCGCCGAATCTGACGACTGGCGGTAATGATCGCGCATCAGGCAGGTTTCTTTAAAATCCAGCGGTCCTGCTGTTTATCGTAATGGCCGATTTGCAGATTCACCGGTTCACCGTCAATCCAGGCCGGGACGCTGGTATCACGATCCCAGCCATCAAGTTGCGTAATTAAACCGGGATTAGTGTGACAGGGGATACTGACAGTGTCCGGATTCTCACCGCCAAGATCGGCATCAACAATCTCATAACGACCAATTTTAACCACGTGTCCCATTCATTTCTCCCGTTTTTACTGGCGTAGAACGTTAAGCTTAGCGTATTGAGAGAAAATAACGTGGCTGAATCATTAGGATTATTCCTTCTCTTCCGCTGGCCGGACACCAATTTTCACAATACGGTTATCCTCTTTCTCAGCAACAGTCCATGTCAGTTGATTCCACTCCACCTGATCGCCGACCACCGGTGAACCGCCGAGCATAGCCAGAACCAGCTGTCCCAGTGACTGCTGATCATTCGTGCTCTCATCCAGTTCCAGTCCGTAAATCTGCGCAACATCGCGCAGGCGAGCTTCTGCATCCAGAATAAAGTCGCCGAAGAAGCGCTGGTCGAGCGAAACCGGCGGTGACTGACTGAACATCTTGCCCAGCGCGGGAAGATCGCGCTCGCGGCCAATGACGCAGATAACGTCGTTCTCTTTCAGACGCGTCCCGCCATTGGGATGCATCAGCACATTGTCACGGAAAAGGGCGGCGATACGCGTCTCTCGTGGCATCTGCAGGTCACGCAGTGCGGCACCGACACACCACTTGTCGGCGCTGAGCTGGTAGACGAACTGCTCCCAGGGATTTTCCGGATGAATATCCAGACCCACACGGCTGATAGGTGAAGCGGTTGGCGGCACCACCACTTTGGCTTTTTTGGCAGCAAAGCCCAGTGATGTACCCTGCAGCATCAGGGAGACCAGCACCACGAAGAAAGCGATATTAAAATAGAGCGAAGCGTTCTCTAAGCCTGCCATCATCGGGAAGACCGCAAGAATAATCGGTACCGCACCACGTAAGCCGACCCAGCTGATAAAGACCCGTTCACGGGTCGTGAAGTTGCGAAATGGCAGCAGGCCAATAAAGACCGACAGCGGACGTGCCACCAGAATGAGCCACAGCGAAAGAAGCATGGCTGGCACCGCGATGTGCCACAAATCAGAGGGTGTGACCAGCAGGCCCAGCACAATGAACATGCCAATCTGACTGAGCCAGGCCATACCGTCAAAGGTCTGCAGAATGCCGTGGCGGTTACGAATCGGGCGGTTGCCCAGTAAGAAGCCACAGAGATAGACCGCCAGAATACCGCTGCCCTCTAATACCGTGGTCAGCGCGAACACCAGAATGCCGCCACTCAACGCCAGCAACGGGTAAAGGCCAGGAGCCAGACTGATACGGTTTATCAGTTGCTGCAGCGCCCAGCCGCCGCCCAGGCCTAATACGATACCCAGACCGAACTGCTGTACCAGATGCACCAGGAACATCCAGTCAAGGCCGCTGCGGCCCTGTTCAATCATTTCAATCAGGGTAATGGTGAGAAACACGGCCATCGGGTCGTTGCTGCCCGATTCAATCTCCAGCGTGGAGCTGACGCGCTCATTCAGGCCTTTGTCACCCAGCAGTGAGAAGACCGCAGCAGCATCCGTAGAGCCAATAATGGCGCCAATCAGGAAGCCCTGCATCATGTCGAGGTTAAAGAGCCATGCGGCCACGACGCCCGTTAAACCTGCGGTGATCATCACGCCGACGGTGGCCAGCGACAGCGCAGGCCCGAGCGCGACTTTAAACGAGCTGGCTTTGGTTCGCATACCGCCATCCAGCAGGATGATCGCCAGCGCCAGGTTAGAAATTAAGTAAGCCGCGGGATAGTTATCGAAAGCGATGCCGCCGATACCATCAACACCGGTGAGCATACCCAGTGCGAGGAAGATAACCAGAATAGGAATGCCCAGTCGGGATGAGAAAGAGCTGAGCAGAATGCTCGATGCTACCAGCACGGAACCGATGATAAAAAGACTGTAGACAATAGTGTGGTTCAAACCCGGTCTCCTGAGATATGACAGTGCGCTGCAGCAACTGCTGACAAATATCCATGCTATCTCTGAAAGATAATGTTTTATCAAGGAGTTGTCATTGTGAAAATGATCATTATACCAATTGCTGAAGAGGGTATGGAATCAGATTAATGTGAAGAATGAGGGGGTTGGCAGGCAAGCGGGAGAAAACAGACTGTTTTAGCAGGTTATTCGGCAGATAAAAAAAGCCGGTGATTAACCGGCCTGGTGGGTCAGGCTTCCGTTGCCTGTTTATGAAACAGCGATCGGAACACCGGATAGATATCTTCCGGTTCGCGAATATGTTCAATGGCAAAGTTATCGAATGTTGCCTGCAGATGCTCATATTCACGCCACAGCGTCTGATGCGCACGGCGGGTGATTTCGATATAACTGTAATAACGCACGACCGGCAGAATATGCTTCGCCAGAATCTCATGACAGAGCGGTGAATCGTCAGCCCAGTTGTCACCGTCCGATGCCTGCGCCGCGTAGATATTCCACTGCGCCGGGTCATAGCGTTCTTTTACGACTTCATCCATCAGTTTCAGTGCACTGGACACGATGGTGCCGCCCGTCTCCTGAGAGTAGAAGAACTCCTGTTCGTCCACCTCTTTGGCCTGCGTGTGATGACGGATATAAACCACATCAACGTTCTTGTAGGTGCGGCTCAGGAACAGGTAAAGCAGGATATAGAAGCGTTTCGCCATATCCTTGGTGGCCTGATCCATCGAACCTGAGACATCCATCAGACAGAACATGACCGCCTGGCTGGAAGGCTCCGGGCGTTTCTCAAAGTTTTTGTAGCGCAGATCGAAGGTGTCGATAAAGGGCACCCGTTCGATGCGCGCCCGCAATTCAGCGATCTCTTTGCGTAGCCGCTCCTCCTCCAGCAACTGAGCAGGTTCAGTTTTCTCAATCTCCTGCAGCGTCTCTTCCAGTTCATGCAGCATACGGCGTTTCCCTGCCGTCATTGCGGTACGACGCGCCAGTGAGTTCTGTAGCGAACGCACGACGCTGATATTGGCTGGTACGCCGTTAGAGGTGAAACCGGCACGGTGAGTCTTATATTCATTAAGCTGACGATGCTGGTTGCGGCGCAGATTAGGCAGGGCAAGATCTTCAAACAGCAGGTCAAGGTACTCATCCTTCGAGATCTGAAAGACAAACTCATCCTGTCCTTCACCATCCTGACTGGCATTACCCTGTCCGCTGCCACCGCCGCCGCCGCCCTGTGGACGCTCAACACGGTCATTCTGCACAAAATGGTCGTTACCCGGATGGACCCGATGACGATTTCCGCCGCGTCCCTGATGGAAAATCGGCTCATTGATGTCGTCAATAGGTATAGAGACGGACTCGCCGCTGCTGACGTCGGTCACCGAGCGTTTATTGATGGCCTCGGAGATCGACTGCTTAATTTGCGACTTATAACGGCGAAGAAAGCGCTGGCGGTTAACCGCGCTCTTGTTCTTACCGTTAAGCCGGCGATCGATGAAATAGGCCATGGTATTCCCCCAAACTACATTGTAAGCAGGTCGGGCGCACCCGACCCTGTCAGACCGGTATCACTTACCGGCAAGCTTACCTCTATCAGGACGATTTACGCACACGCAGATACCATTCACACAGCAGGCGAACCTGTTTGCGGGTATAGCCTTTTTCCATCATGCGATCGACAAAATCATCATGTTTTTTCTGCTCATCGGTAGAGGTCTTGGTATTGAACGAAATCACCGGCAGTAACTCCTCGGTATTCGAGAACATTTTCTTCTCAATTACCGTGCGTAACTTCTCGTAACTGGTCCAGTTTGGATTGCGACCATTATTATGTGCTCTGGCGCGCAGCACAAAATTGACGATCTCATTACGGAAGTCTTTCGGGTTACTGATGCCAGCGGGTTTCTCAATTTTCTCCAGTTCCGCATTGAGCGATTCACGATCAAACAGCTGTCCGGTATCGGGATCGCGATACTCCTGATCCTGAATCCAGAAGTCAGCATAAGTGACATAGCGGTCAAAGATGTTCTGACCATACTCAGAGTAGGACTCCAGATAAGCAGTCTGAATCTCTTTGCCGATAAACTCAGCGTATTTAGGAATCAGATAGCCTTTAAGATGTTCAAGGTATTTCTCTGCCTGATCCTGTGGAAACTGCTCACGTTCAATCTGCTGCTCCAGCACATAGAACAGATGAACCGGGTTGGCGGCCACTTCAGCGTGGTCGAAGTTAAACACCCGTGACAGGATTTTAAAGGCAAAGCGGGTCGAGAGACCGTTCATCCCCTCATCCACACCGGCGTAGTCGTGATACTCCTGCCAGGACTTCGCTTTAGGGTCGGTATCTTTGAGGCTTTCACCATCGTACACCCGCATTTTGGAATAGATACTGGAGTTCTCAGGATCTTTCAGGCGCGACAGGATAGAGAAGCGTGCCAGCGTTTCCAGCGTGCCAGGTGCGCAGGGCGAGGTCGCCAGCTCACTGTGGTTTAGCAACTTGTCGTAGATTTTGATCTCTTCAGAGACCCGCAGGCAATAGGGCACCTTGACGATATAGACACGGTCAAGGAACGCCTCATTATTCTTGTTGTTACGGAACGTCACCCATTCAGATTCGTTGGAGTGCGCCAGAATAATGCCGTTGAACGGCAGGGCCGAAATGCCTTCGGTACCGTTATAGTTTCCTTCCTGCGTCGCCGTCAGTAACGGATGCAGCACTTTAATCGGCGCTTTAAACATCTCGACGAACTCCATGATGCCCTGGTTCGCGCGGCAGAGGGCACCGGAGTAGCCGTAGGCATCGGGATCGTTTTGCGCATGGTTTTCCAGTTTACGGATATCCACTTTACCCACCAGCGCAGAGATATCCTGGTTGTTCTCATCGCCGGGTTCAGTTTTAGCAATCGCCAGCTGTTCCAGAATCGACGGCCAGACTTTAACGACTTTGAAGCGTGAAATATCACCACCAAAATCGTGCAGACGTTTAGCGGCCCATGGCGACATAATCGTGCCGAGGTAGCGGCGCGGTACGCCATACTCTTTTTCAAGAATGTGCGCATCTTCCTGCGGATTGAACAGGCAAAGAGGGTGGTCATTTACCGGGCTGCGTTCGCCGTCAGCACTGAGCACATAAATAGGCACCCGCTGCATCAGCGACTTAAGCCGTTCCGCCAGTGAGGATTTACCGCCACCGACCGGCCCCAGCAAATAGAGGATCTGTTTTTTCTCTTCCAGTCCCTGAGCGGCATGTTTCAGGTAGGAGACGATCTGTTCAATCGCTTCCTCCATGCCGTAAAACTCCTCGAACGCTGGATAGCGTCCCATCACACGGTTGGAGAATATTCTGGAAAGGCGTGGCTCCTGAGCAGTGTCGACCATTACCGGCTCTCCGATAGCCATTAACAGTCGCTCTGCAGCGTTGGCGTATGCACTGCGATCCTGCTTACAGATAGCAAGAAATTCCTGCAGTGTGAACTCTTCGTCCTTGGCAGCTTCATAACGCTGACGATAGTGATCGAATATATTCATAGCGATGCCCGTCCTTTCGTTTTTAGCACAGGTAAGGAGCACAATTAATGACTTGTAGCAGCTCCCGGAAGATATTCTCTGTTGAGTACAGCAACCCTTATGCCAACCTGATCTTTTTTATCGGGATACACAACGTTTGTGGTTACTCTGCTCGGTCAAATTCTATGCTGTTACTTCTAACTGTAGATGGCTTCTAGGAAATTTCCTCCACGGGTTTAGGTGAATGAGGGGGAGATCAAGAGTAATTCAGGTTTGTCGTGAGATGAGTTCATATGGGTGATGCTTTAACTTAACGTGTTTTTAACCTTAAATGCCACTTTGATTGGTGAGTAACTTAAAGGAATTCGATATAAGTTAATGCAGCCGTAAAAAAACGTTAGACTTCCTGTTTGATTGTTATATTTATGGAATGAATAAATTGTGAACCAATTCAAATTTAAGACGCTTGTTGCACTTCTGCCATGTTATTTACTGAGCTCGCAGGCCTTTGCCGCACCGCTTTCTCTTGGTGCGTCGGTACTCTATGCCCAGTCACCTTATCGCGGCGGTCAGGATCGCTATCTCCCCCTTCCGGTGATCAACTATGAGGGTGAAGACTTCTGGTTCCGCAGCCTGCAGGGTGGCTACTATCTGTGGAAAGATCCCCAGAACCAGCTGTCGCTGACGCTGCTGGGTTCACCGCAGGAGTACAAACCCAGTGAGAATGACTTGGGCGACATGAAAGGGCTGGATAAACGCCGTATGACGCTGATGGGTGGCGCAACGTATCGTCACGTTGCTGACTGGGGTATCGTCCGTACTTCATTACTGGGCGATGTGCTGAACAACAGCAACGGGATGATGTGGGATTTAACCTACCTATATCGCTTTGAGATGGGCGACTTCAGTCTTACTCCGGGCATTGGTGCTATCTGGAACAGCGCCAATCAAAACCGTTACTACTACGGTGTATCCGGCCATGAAAGCGCCCGGACCGGTATCAGTCGCTATACCCCTGATGACAGCTGGTCCCCTTACGTTGAGCTGAATGCCAGCTATCAGATTTCTCCGCAGTGGAATGCCAGCCTCACAGGACGCTACACGCGCTTTGACAGCGAAATCAAAGACAGCCCAATGATTGATAAAAGCGGGCAGGCGTTAATCTGGACGGGTATCAGCTACACCTTCTGATAACGCTTCATTCGCACCAAAAGAGGGCATCTATTGCCCTCTGTTCTTTTACAGGGCCCCGAAAGGGGGCGGGAGAGCAGAATGCGCAACACGATTAACTTTGCTGACTTCAACAATCTGCCGGTCATTGGCCAGGGCACCTGGTACATGGGCGAGAATCCGGCGCAGCGTTCCGCTGAAATCGCTGCACTGCAGGCAGGTCTTGAATGTGGTTTGCAATTGATTGATACCGCCGAAATGTACGCCGACGGCGGAGCCGAAGAGGTGGTCGGGCAGGCCATGCTGGGGCGTCGCGACAAGGCGCTGCTGGTATCAAAAGTCTATCCGTGGAATGCAGGCGAAGTGGATGCTATTGAAGCCTGTGAGCGCAGCCTGCGCCGTCTGCAGACCGATTATCTTGACCTTTACCTGTTGCACTGGCGCGGTAATGTTCCACTGGAAGAGACCCTGCGGGCCATGGAACGCCTGCAGCAGCAGGGCAAGATCCGTCACTGGGGCGTCTCGAATTTTGACACAGACGATATGGCAGAACTGTGGGATGAACCGGAAGGAAGTCAGTGTACGACCAATCAGGTGCTCTATCATCTGGCGTCACGCGGTATTGAATTTGATCTTTTGCCGGCATGTCAGCAGCGTGAGATGCCGATAATGGCCTACTGTCCGCTGGCACAGGCAGGAAGGCTGCGTGACTCACTCTTTACCGACCCGGTACTGACGCAGATTGCACAGCAGAAGGGCATCAGCGTCGCGCAGCTTCTGCTGGCCTGGGTCATTCGTCAGCCTGGGGTGATTGCCATTCCCAAAGCCAGCTCAGTCGTTCACGTTCAGGAAAATGCTGCGGCACTGGAGGTCGTCCTGACCGATGAAGAGTTGCAGCTCATCGATCGTGCCTGGCCAGCACCACAGCATAAGTTACCGCTGGATATCGTTTAGCCGCTGACCTTGTCGCCCGCTGCGGCTTTCTTCTTCAGGCGGAAAGTCGTGGCCAGGCGTGCTGGCTTCTCACCTGCGCTGCGTAACGGTTTACTGATGCGCGCCGTCTCCACGCAGACCATGGTTTTATAACCCTCATTCGCCATGTCCGACATGCTGCAGGAGAGTTCCACACCTGGATTCCACGTGACAACGTCACTGTGGTGATGGTGATAAACCTCAATCTGCCGTTGATCCGCCGTATCATTGATCACCGAGCAATCTTCTGCGGCGGTAAAGATACGGTCAATGCGTCCCGGATAACGTTGCTTGCCGTCGCTGCTGCCAGCCTCGCCGTTATTCACCTTGTCGATAAAACTATTGCCCAGACCGGAAACCTCAACGCCGTTGATGTCGCTGACGGTGAAGTAGCTGTGCAGCGCTGCTGTCGCTTCGAAGTCACCGTAGGCTTCAAGTTCGATCTCACAATGCTGGCCCAGGCGGAAGCGGGCAATCAGGGTAAACTCATGCGGCCAGAGCTTCAGCGTCTGTGCATTGCTCTCCAGCACCAGCGTCAGCATCACGCCATCTTCATTCTCATCATGCGCAGTCAGCTTCCACGGCTGAATCCGGGCAAAACCGTGTGCCGGTTCGCCTGCCGGACCAAACCACGGCCAGCAGATGGGGACACCGCCACGAATTGCTTTGCCCGGTGAGAAGAGACTCTTATCGCTCAGCCAGAGCACCGGCTTCTCACCGCTTGGCTGCCAGGCGATCAGGTGCGCGCCCTGCAGGGTGATCGCAGCCCGAACCTTAGGGTGACTGATGACAATCGCCGGGAGTTCACCTACCTGACGCTGGGTGAGGTAAGGGGAAATCTGATTAACCACCGGCAGAGTAAACAGCTTATCTTGCATGTTCGCTTCCTTCCTGTACGGATAAAAAAAGGGCGACCGAAGTCGCCCTTATTCTCAATGCTGTCTGGCTGCCTTATTTAGCAGAAACCAGTGCAATCAGGTCGAGAACTTTGTTTGAGTAGCCAGTTTCGTTGTCATACCAGGAAACCAGTTTCACAAAGTTGTCGTTCAGCGCGATACCGGCTTTAGCGTCAAACACTGAAGTCAGGATTTCGCCGTTGAAGTCGGTAGAAACCACGTCATCTTCAACATAGCCCAGAACGTCTTTCATTTCGCCTTCTGCAGCTGCTTTGATTGCAGCACAGATTTCTTTGTAAGACGCCGCTTTTTCCAGACGCACGGTCAGGTCAACAACGGAAACGTTAGGGGTAGGTACGCGGAATGCCATACCGGTCAGTTTGCCGTTCAGCTCTGGCAGAACTTTACCAACGGCTTTCGCTGCGCCAGTTGATGAAGGGATGATGTTCTGCGATGCGCCGCGGCCGCCGCGCCAGTCTTTGTGAGATGGACCATCAACGGTTTTCTGGGTTGCAGTGGTCGCGTGAACAGTGGTCATCAGACCTTCAACGATGCCGAACTTGTCGTTGATCACTTTGGCCAGTGGTGCCAGGCAGTTGGTGGTACAGGAAGCGTTAGAAACGATATCCTGGCCATCATATTTGTCGAAGTTTGCACCGCGAACAAACATTGGGGTGTCATCTTTAGATGGACCGGTCAGAACGACTTTCTTAGCACCCGCGGTGATGTGTTTACGTGCGGTTTCGTCGGTCAGGAAGATACCGGTTGCTTCAGCAACAACGTCAACGCCCACTTCATCCCACTTCAGGTTCGCTGGATCACGTTCAGCAGTAACACGGATTTTTTTACCGTTAACCACCAGTGCGCCATCCTGAACTTCTACGGTGCCGTCGAAACGACCGTGAGTAGAGTCATACTTCAGCATGTACGCCATGTAATCCGCGTCCAGCAGGTCGTTGATAGCAACGATTTCGATGTCAGAACGCTTTTGAGCAGCACGGAAAACGATGCGACCGATACGGCCGAAACCATTGATACCTACTTTGATAGTCATATATTCCACCAGCTATTGGTTAGTGAATAAAAGTTGCCTGTAAAATTACAAAAACCTTACCAGGCGTCAAGCGGAATCGTGTCAATTGTTGCGACAGGTCAATTCGCCTGAAAGGAATTATTCGATGCGCAACCGCTTGCGCGCCGCTCATCATATAGCGCTTCGTCGATTCAATCGCCGAATATATAGGGATGCCCGAAACAAAAGGTGATCGAAGTCACAAATCCGCTTAGCAGCAGACGGGCTGAAAGGGTGAGCACAAAAAAAGACCCGGGTTATGTTGATCATTTGTTAGAATAATAGTCGAATTTTTCAGAATGGCACTTCCCCGGAATCCTAAAATGGCTAAAGACACCGCAACCGACGCAAAAATCGCCGAGCTGACAGAGATGCAGCGTTATGTGACACAGCAGCGCGGAACGGAACCGCCTTACAGCGGCGCACTGCTCCACAACAAGCAGGAAGGGATCTACCACTGCCTGGTCTGTGAGGCGCCACTCTTTCTCTCTGAGACCAAGTATGATTCTGGCTGTGGCTGGCCCAGTTTTTATCAGCCAGTAAGTGATGATGCGATTCGTTACATCGAAGATAATTCACATGGCATGCAGCGTGTTGAGATCCGCTGTGGCAGTTGTGATGCGCATCTGGGGCACGTCTTCCCCGATGGCCCGCAACCGACTGGCGAACGCTACTGTGTTAACTCCGCCTCATTGAATTTTACCGACGAGCAGGGCGAACAGACCAAAGGGTAACGGCAATGAAGGAACAACTTGAAGCAATGCTTGCGTCAATGACACCTGAAGTTTATCAGCGGCTGGCGACGGCGGTTGAGATTGGTAAGTGGCCGGATGGTGTGGCGCTGACTCAGGAGCAGCGTGACAACTGCCTGCAACTGGTAATGATGTGGCAGGCAAGGCACAACGACGCGCCACAGCATATGACCATCGGTAAAGGTGGCGAGATGGTGATGAAGTCGAAAAAAGAACTGAAAGAAGAGTTCGGCATCGACCCGGATGTAACACGGATTCATCTGCACTAATCTGCACGAAATAGAGCTGGCGTCGAGCCAGCTCTATCTTTAAATCAAAATAGCGCCCTGAGCGGTCATCTGTGCAAAGGCGATCTCGCTGTCCTCTGGATTCAGATTGACTCCGCGGCAACCCTCTTTAACCACCTCAACGTGATACCCCAGCTCCAGCGCATCCAGTACGCTATATTTCACGCAGTAGTCCGTCGCCAGCCCCAGCATCACCAGATGGGTAATGCCACGCTCACGCAGCCAGCTGTCCAGTTCGGTTTTACGGCGATGACCGTTGTCAAAAAAGGCGCTGTAGCTGTCGACATCATGATCTTCGCCTTTGTGGAATGTCGCATCAAACAGCGAGCGATCCAGACCGGGATGAAAATCGGCGCCCGCTGAGCCCTGAATACCGTGATCGGGCCACCAGATCTGCGCCAGACCATTTAATTCGCCCAGGGTGTAAACCGGTTCGCCTGAGATCGAGGCAAAACTGCCGTGATCGGCCGGGTGCCAGTCCTGCAGGGCCAGAACGCACTCACCGTTTTCACGGAACATGCGCGCGTAACGATTTGCCACCTCGACAGTGTGGTCACCCTCATGAACGGCCATTGGGCCGCCTGGGCAAAAATCGTTCTGGATATCAATAATGATGAGTGCCCGCTTCATTATTTGTCGCTCCGTTTCAGTCTTCAGTCAGTTCGCCGCGCAGATTCTGCTGCATTCTTGCACGGATTTGATCGGCCGACAGATCCTGGCTGAGTAAAAAGTGTAATTTGGTCAATGCTGCTTCCACAGTAAGATCGAATCCGCTGATTACGCCAGCATGTTCCAGTGCATTGCCGGTAGCGTATCCGCCCATATTCACTTTGCCAGAAATACACTGAGTGAGGTTCACCACCACGATGCCGCGCTCGCTGGCCTGCTGCAGTTCGGCAAGGAATTCTTTGTTCTGCGGTGCGTTACCCACGCCGTAAGAACGCAGGATCAACGCTTTCACCGGCTGACGCAGGAAGTTACGCACGACGTCTGCTGAAATCCCAGGATAGATTGTGACCACACCAATAGGCTGAGGCGTAATCGTGTGGACCCTGAGCTCGCCCTGACCGGACGGGGCGGGTGGTGTATTCAGTCGGCGAATATGAATGCCCGCTTCCAGCAGCGCAGAAAGGTTTGGCGAAGCAAAGGCATTAAAGCCGTCAGCGTGGGCCTTGGTCGTACGGTTGCCGCGATAAAGAGTGTTATTAAAAAACAGTGATACTTCGCTGATCGGATAGTTAGCCGCGACATAAAGCGAATTTAACAGATTTTGCTGGCCATCTGAGCGCAGCTCAGCCAGTGGAATCTGTGACCCGGTGACAATCACCGGCTTAGCCAGATTCTCCAGCATAAAAGAGAGGGCTGACGCGGTAAACGCCATGGTGTCCGTGCCATGCAAAATCACAAAACCATCGTATCGATCGTAGTTTTGGCGAATATCTTCGGCAATAGACTGCCAGTCTTCCGGTGTCATGTCGGAAGAGTCGATAAGCGGCTGATATTCGTGAATAGTGAAATCAGGCATCTCAGGGCGGTGGAACTCAGGCATGTTTGCCAGCTGCTGCTGCAGGTGTCCGGAGACCGGAATATAGCCCTGCGCCGAGCGTTGCATACCGATTGTCCCGCCAGTGTAGGCTACATAGATATTTTTCTTTTGCATCAGAGAACTCAGACTCGCCATAAAACGCGCAGTATAAGGGGAATAGCGGGGAAAAGCAGCCCGACCAGCGGCCGGGCTGAGAGGTTTATCGCACTTCGCCGCAGTTCAGGCAGAAGGCGTAACGGTTCTGAGGATCGTTTTGTTTGTCAAACAGACCCGGCTGGGCTTTCATGGCACTCATCACATCCAGCATCGGCGCTGGCAGCCAGGCTTTCAGCGTATCCGGCAATACTGCCTGCACAGACGCGTTCATCTGGCTCAGCATCATATCCAGGAAGCTCGGGTCATCCTGATACCAGCTCAGCATAGGTTTATCGACTTTCGCCAGCTCGCCTGCTTTCTTCACGGCATCATCAAAGTCACCCAGCGCATCAACCAGACCATTGGCTTTTGCATCGCTGCCGGTCCAGACGTGGCCCTGGGCAATGGCATCAATCTGCTCTGGTGTTTTGTGACGCGACTTCGCCACCAGACCCACAAAGTTGCGGTAGCCATTTTCGATGGTCAGCTGCATCATCTGCTGAACTTCGGCTGGCAACGCTTTGGTGGTAGAGATATCCGCCAGCGGGGAGGTCGCGACACCATCTGTGTGCACGCCAATGCTGTCCAGACTGTTCTCCAGCGTATTGATCACGCCAAAGATACCAATCGAGCCGGTTAGCGTGCTCGGGTTCGCCACGATGTAGCTGGCGGGTGTTGAGATCCAGTAACCACCGGATGCCGCCATACCGCCCATTGAAACCACAATCGGCTTGCCCGCGGCCTGAGCCGCTGCCAGCTCTTCACGAATGGCTTCAGAAGCCGTGACGCTGCCGCCCGGGCTGTTTACCCGCAGAATGATCGCTTTGATTTTCGGATCAAGACGCGCATCGCGAATCTGAGCTGCCGTAGTGTCGCCACCGACGTTGCCCGGCGTCTCTTCGCCATCCATGATGGCTCCGCTGGCCATGACGACGGCGATGTTGCCATCCTGCTGAGAGCCAGCCGGTTTCACGCTGTAGTCATAAATGCTGACGCTGCGATAATCATTGCTCTGCTTATCCAGACCAAAGGTCTTTATCAGTTCTTCATCCGCTGCTGCACGGGAACCCAGCGTATCAACCAGCTTATTGTCCAGTGCATATTGCGCGGTATCGCCTTTCACCGCGTTCAATCCGGCAATGATTGCCGCTGCGCCCGGGAAGAGTTGCTCAGACGTAATCTGACGATTGGCCGCCACGGTATTCAGGTAATTCTGCCACAGCTGACCGACCCAGCGGCTGTCAGCATCCCGTGCAGCAGGGGACATATCGTCACGCAGGAACGGTTCTACCGCGGATTTATAAGTCCCGACACGGAAAACGTGTGAGGTGACTTTCAGCTTATCCAGCAGCGTTTTGTAGTAAAGCCCGTTGGTGGCGAAACCATGCAGATCCACGCCGCCCTGCGGCGACAGATAGATTTTAGTGGCGTAGCTGGCAAGGTAGTACTGCGCCTGGCTGTAGCTGTCGCCCAGTGCATAAATCGGCTTACCGCTGTCACGGAATTCCCGTAATGCTTTTCCGACATATTGCAGCGAAGGCTGATCACCGCCGGCAAATTCGCGTAAATCCAGCACGATGCCTTTAATGTTGCTGTCGCCTTTTGCCTGGCGAATCGCGTCGACCACATCAAACAGCGAATTTTCCTGTAAACGGTCACTGCTGGCACCCAGCAGCTGGCGGCCGATTTTACTCAGACGATTGCTCACTGAGGGTTTATCCACCAGTACGCCGCTGAGATCGACTTTCAGTGCGCCTTGCTGAACCGGCGCTGAACTGCCGCCTGATCCGCTGACCTGCAGCCAGATCCCTGCACACACCACAATCAACAAAATCAGGAAAATATTCAGAATAAATTCCCTGATAAAATTCAATACCCGCCAGCTCCAGCGGAACAGACCTGCAATTATTCGCCACAATGTGCGCATCAGACTCTCCATAAATATGTAGCAGGAAGTGGCCGCCGCGCGGACCAGACTTCCACGACGAGCTCATCCTAAAGAGCGGCGTGTTAAAAGTCAGCAGGAAATCACTGTGCACTGTTACAAAAAATCTGCCTGTGCCAGGATAACGGCCACATTACAGAGATCGGGAGAGAAACATGGACGCACTTGAATTACTGGTCAACCGACGTTCGGCCTCACGCCTGACCGAGCCGGCACCGGCAGGTGACGCGCTGGAAAACATTCTGCGGGCTGGCATGCGCGCACCGGATCATGGGACGCTGCAGCCCTGGCGTTTTATCATTGTAGAAAATGAGGGCCGCGACCGGATGAGCCAGCTGCTGGAGAAAGCAGCACGCGATAATCAGCTGGATGAAAAGGCGATTAACAAAGCGAGCCAGGCACCGTTTCGCGCGCCGATGATCATCACGGTAGTGGCGCATTGCGAAGAGCACCATAAAGTGCCGCGCTGGGAACAGATCGCCTCAGCAAGCTGTGCCGTGATGGCGATGCAGATGGCGGCCGTGGCCCAGGGCTTCAACGGTATCTGGCGCAGTGGTGCCTGGACCGATGACGAGCAGGTACGCCAGGCCTTTGGCTGCCGCGAGCAGGATGCTATCGTCGGCTTCCTCTATCTGGGCACGCCGCAACTGAAATCCAGCACTACTGTGCTCCCGCCAGACACTGCGCCTTTCGTCCGTTACTTCTGATTGTCTGCGGGTTCGGGCAGGGTGCTCTTCAGCCCTGCCTTTTGCACGGTTCCTGTGCGAACGATCGCTAACACCGCGTATCATGCTTACGCCAGAAGAGCAGCCAGGCTAACATAGCCCGCGAGATGCAAACCGACAGCGAATAACCGGTTATCAACGTGTTCCCCTGATGTTAAGGATTACCTGATTCAATGCGTTTGTTTATTGCGGAAAAACCGAGCCTTGGGCGTGCTATCGCGGATGTGCTACCGAAACCGCATCGACGCGGTGATGGATTCATTGCCTGCGGCAACGATCAGATCGTCACCTGGTGCGTAGGCCATCTTCTGGAGCAGGCACAACCTGACAGTTATGACAGCCGTTATGCGCGCTGGTCGCTGGCCGATCTGCCGATCATTCCGGAAAAGTGGCAGCTTAAACCTCGTCCCTCGGTCGCGAAGCAGCTGAAAGTGGTTGAGGGATTGCTGGCGCAGGCGAGCGAAGTGGTGCATGCCGGTGACCCGGATCGGGAAGGGCAGTTGCTGGTGGATGAGGTACTCGATTACCTGAATCTGTCACCAGAAAAACGTAAAAACGTGCAGCGCTGCCTGATCAACGATCTCAATCCTCAGGCGGTGGACCGGGCGGTAAACCGCCTGCGTGAGAATCGCGAGTTTATCCCGTTATGCGTTTCCGCGCTGGCCCGCGCGCGTGCTGACTGGCTCTACGGCATTAACATGACCCGTGCCTGGACACTTCTCGGGCGTAATGCGGGCTATGACGGTGTGCTGTCGGTTGGCCGCGTACAGACGCCGGTGCTGGGGCTGGTCGTCCGGCGCGATGAAGAGATCGAAAACTTCGTGCCGAAAGATTACTTCGAAGTGAAGGCCCATATTATAACGCCTGATGGCACTCAGTTTATCGCCAGCTGGATCCCCAGCGAAGCCTGTGAGCCGTGGCAGGATGAAGAGGGCCGTCTGCTCAAGCGTGCGCTGGCCGATCATGTGGTGGCGCGCATTACCGGCCAGCCTGCAACGGTCACCGCTTACAGTGATAAGCGTGAAAATGAAGTGGCTCCGCTGCCATTCTCCCTCTCCAGCCTGCAAATCGAGGCGGCTAAACGCTACGGGCTGAGTGCGCAGACGGTGCTGGATACCTGCCAGCGGCTCTATGAAACGCATAAACTGATTACCTATCCCCGTTCAGACAGCCGCTACCTGCCGGAAGAGCATTTTGCCGGTCGACATGCGGTATTAAAGGCGATACAAGCCCATCAGTCGCAGCTGATCCCGCCCGGAGACTTCGATGCCGATCGCAGAAACCGCTGCTGGGACGATAAAAAAGTGGATGCCCACCACGCCATTATCCCCACGGCGCGTTCCAGCGCGGTTAAGCTCAGTGAAAACGAGCAGAATATTTATGAGCTGGTGGCGCGCCAGTATCTGATGCAGTTCTGCCCCGATTCCGTGTTCCGCAAATGCGTCATCGACCTTGATATTGCGGGCGGAAAATTCGTGGCGAAAGCGCGTTTTCTTGCAGAAGCAGGCTGGCGCGCGATGCTGGGCAGTAAGGAGCGGGATGAAGAGAATGATGGTATGCCGCTGCCGGTGGTGGCAAAAGGGGATGAGCTTCTGTGCGAGCGGGGCGAGGTGCTGGCGAAGCAGACACAACCGCCGCGCCCGTTTACCGATGCCACCATTCTTTCCGCCATGACCGGTATTGCCCGTTTTGTCCAGGATAAAGAATTAAAGAAAGTGCTGCGTGCGACCGATGGTTTAGGAACGGAAGCCACACGCGCCGGCATTATCGAATTACTGTTTCGTCGTGGCTTCCTGGTGAAGAAGGGCCGTTACATCAATTCGACTGATGCCGGACGTGCCCTGATTCACTCGTTGCCCGATCTGGCTGCCCGCCCGGATATGACCGCGCAGTGGGAATCGACACTGACGCGTATCAGTGAAAAGGCCTGCCGCTATGATGAGTTCATGCAGCCGCTGGTGCAGACCTTAACGACGCTTATCCAGCAGGCGCGACAGCAGCCTGCGGCGCATGCATTTCGGGGATTACCGTCCACCGGACAGAAACGTCCGGTGCGCAAAACCAGGCGTAAAGTGAAGGAGACGGAATGAGGCGTTATTCAGTATTACTGGTCATCGCCCTGACGCTGGCGACCAGCGCAGCGCAGGCGAACAGTCGTTATCAGTCGATGCCACCACAGGGTAACAGCGGTGGGAATACTGACGTGGTAGTAGATATCCCCCCCGAAGCCTGGACGCAGGCTGAGCGACGTCAGCCAGACTGTCTTCGCTGCTGTATCTTTGAGAACCGTAATTATACGGAAGGTGCGGTGGTGAAATCAGAGGGTGTGTTACTGCAATGCACCCGTGATGAACACTCCATTGGCACCAACAACCTGCTCTGGAAGATTGTGAAATAGCCGTCGCGTGGCGCTCTGCCACGCGACCGTCAGTTAAAAGCGGAAGGTTGACCAGATGGGTGCATGGTCAGAAGGTTTCTCCATGCTCCGGATAGCATAATCAATGCCGGTCTCGACGCAGTGTGACGCCAGGTTTTTACTTACCAGCACCAGATCAATACGTAACCCGCGATTATCATCAAACCCTTTCGAACGGTAATCGAACCATGAGAAACGGTCCGCCACTTCCGGATTGTGCACACGCCAGGTATCAACCAGTCCCCAGCTCAGCAGGCGATCCATCCATTCGCGCTCTTCCGGCAGGAATGAGCATTTGCCGGTGCGCAGCCAGCGCTTACGGTTATCCTCACCAATACCAATATCCAAATCGGTGCTGCTGATATTCATGTCGCCCATAATCAGAACCGGCTTATCAGCAGGCAGATCGTCGGTCAGCAGACGTTGCAGATCGCGGTAGAATTTCTCTTTAGCCGGAAATTTTGTGGGATGGTCACGACTTTCTCCCTGTGGGAAATAGCCGTTAATTACGGTGATATCGCCAATCGGGCTGGGGATTTCCGCGACGATCAGACGGCGCTGGGATTCATCATCATCATCCGGAAATCCCCGACTGACCGACACGGGCTGAGCTTTGGTGAGCAATGCCACGCCATAATGGCCTTTCTGTCCATGATAGAAGACGTGATAACCGAGCTTTGACACCTCTTCCAGCGGGAACATGTCATCATGAACTTTGGTTTCCTGCAGACCGATCACATCCGGCTGATGCTGTTCGACAAGCGCCTGAAGCTGGTGCGGGCGGGCGCGCAACCCATTGATGTTAAATGAAACAAATTTCATGAGATCGACCATTGTTCAGCAAGTGATAGCCGGAGATGGTAACGATTTTTATGCAAAAAGTCATGGCAGAACAGGGGAAGATTGGTCGAAAGCGGGTAAGGAATTATCGGGTAGCGCAGAAGCGCGATGCTGCACACGAACCTTAATCGAAGGTTCTCATCCCTCTCCCCGCAGAACAGGAAGCTTGGGTAGTTTTTTGGGATTCATGTGCGATATGCAGAATGGTGGTGGGAGAAGGATTATTCGGCGCGTTGCGCCTCACCCTGCGGGCCGCGCTGAAGCGCGTTGTCTCGCAATGCTCGACACGAACCTTGATCGAAGGTTCTCATCCCTCTCCCCGCAGAACAGGAAGCTTGGGTAGTTTTTTGGGATTCGTGTGCGATATGCAGGATGGTGGTGGGAGAAGGATTCGAACCTTCGAAGTCTGTGACGGCAGATTTACAGTCTGCTCCCTTTGGCCGCTCGGGAATCCCACCAGGGATATATTGACGTGGCTTAAGATGTTTCAGATTCAGATGGTGGTGGGAGAAGGATTCGAACCTTCGAAGTCTGTGACGGCAGATTTACAGTCTGCTCCCTTTGGCCGCTCGGGAATCCCACCATGGCCTGAATCTTTCTCTCTTAAAGCGGGGCGCATCATACCAAATGCGATAAAGGTGTAAAGCGCCCACTGGCAAAACAACATCTGTTTGCCCACTTTTTACGCGTAGCGCTGAATCTGCAGACAATTCAGCACGCTGGCTGATTAAAGAATAATCGTGCGATTGCCATAAACGAAGACGCGCTGCCCCAGAACTTTGTAGAGTGCGTTGCTCAGAACATTCTTTTCTACGTCGCGACCGGCGCGCATCATCTCATCAGCGGTGTAGCTGTGATCGACGTTGATCACATCCTGCATGATGATGGGGCCTTCATCGAGATTGTCATTCACATAGTGCGCGGTGGCACCGATGATCTTCACGCCACGCTCATAAGCCTGGTGATAAGGGCGGGCACCGATAAAGGCGGGCAGGAACGAGTGGTGAATATTGATGATCTGGTTCGGATAACGCTGCACAAAAGCAGGCGTCAGGACACGCATATATTTTGCCAGCACCACGTAGTCGGGCTGATAGCGATCAATCTCTTCCACCATGCGGTTATCGTGCTCTTCCCGCGTCAGACCCTCATGACTCACCAGCACAAAGGGAATATCGAAACGCTCAACCAGCGAACGCAGCGTATCGTGATTACCGACGACTGCCGCGATCTCCATATCCAGGCCGCCAAAGGCGCTCTTCATTAACAGGTCGCCCAGGCAGTGCGCTTCTTTGGTGACCAGAATCACTACGCGACGACGACCGGCGCTGTGCAGTTCACGCACTGAACCCTGTGGCAGAGCGCTGTCGAGATCGGCGAGCAGGGTGTTGTCGTTGAAAATCCCTTCCAGCTCGGTGCGCATGAAAAAACGCCCGGTGCGATGATCAACAAACTCATTGTTCTGCACGATATTGAGTTCGTGCTTGTAACAAATATTGGTGATTTTGGCGATCAGACCTTTTGCATCGGGACAAATGGTTCGTAAAACTTTTCTTTGCATGGTTTGCGCTTGCATCTCAATCAGAGTCCTGTCAAAGCATTAGGGGTAAACCGCTGGGGCAGCCATCAGCTTAACCACAACATTTTTTGTATTTTTTGCCACTGCCACATGGGCAGGGATCGTTACGCCCCATGGGCGGTGCTGTACCGTCAACATAGTACCAGCGTTGATCCTCGCGAAGAAAGCGTGAACACTCATGAATGGCATGAATGTTGTCGTTCTCGCGGTATCGCGCAAAAAAGGTGACGAAAGCTTCGTTCTCATGGCTTCCATGATTACAACGGGTTACATTCAGGCTAAGCCAAACGGTACCCGGGAAACTTTCAGATAAAAGCCCTGACAGGCCGGGATGGCGTTTATCAGGATGCCAGGTCGCAACCAGATACTCCGCATTATGCTGAACATAAGCGCAATAACGGGATCGCATAAGTTGTTCAGCTGTAAAAGGAATTTGGTTGCCCTGCAGAAAGGGCTCGCAACATACGCTATACTGCTCTCCGCTACAACATGGGCAGGTTTCTGACACATTATCTCCAGAGAATGATGAGTCGATTTCACAGGCGCGCTATGTTAGCTGACCCCACGTTGTGACGCTACGTATTGACGGCAGGACCAGATACAAATGAGAAAAGTAAAAATTGGATTGGCTCTGGGGTCTGGAGCGGCCAAAGGATGGGCACACATTGGTGTGATCAACGCCCTGGAGCGCGCTGGCATTGAGATTGACGTTGTTGCAGGTTGCTCAGTCGGCGCACTGGTTGGGTCTGCCTATGTGAATAATCGTTTGCCGTTGATGCAGAAATGGGTCAGTGCATTCCGCTACTGGGATGTTATTCGTCTGATGGATGTCTCGTGGCAGCGTGGCGGACTTTTACGCGGCGAGCGGGTTTTCAACCATGTTCGTCAGCTTATCCCTAACGATGCGATTGAGCAGTGCCATAAACCTTTTGGCGTGGTGGCGACCAACCTCAGTACCGGTCGTGAACTCTGGCTCACTGAGGGCGATTTACATCAGGCCGTGCGTGCATCCTGTAGTATGCCAGGTTTATTACCACCAGTGGGCTACAATGGGTATTGGCTGGTAGATGGTGCCGTGGTCAATCCGGTGCCAGTCTCACTGACGCGTGCCCTGGGCGCAGACATTGTTATTGCCGTTGATTTACAGCATGACGCGCATTTAATGCAACAGGATCTCTTTTCCGTTACGCCTCAGAACAGCGAAGAAGAAGCCGCAGCAGCGGCATTGAGTTGGGGTGGGAAACTGCGACAGCGCCTGGTGAATTTCACCCAGCGCCGTGCATCTCAGTCGCCTGGCGCGATGGAGATTATGTCCACCTCAATCCAGGTGCTGGAGAATCGCCTGAAGATGAACCGTATGGCAGGCGATCCACCCGACGTTTTAATACAGCCGGTCTGTCCGCAAATTTCGACGCTGGACTTTCATCGTGCTGAAGAGGCTATCGAGGCAGGCAGGGCGGCCGTAGAGAAGAAAATGGATGAACTATTACCACTGGTCCGTGGCAGATAATGAAGTTGTTCATTCAAAGCGGTGACTTCGGGCAATTCTGAAAGGCGCAACTGCGTTTTATGAACCACTATTGAAATATCTGGTACGCAGGGGGAAAGAATGGAAAAACCACTACTCGGCAAAAAGATACTCATTGTCGAAGATGAGGCTGTTTTCCGTTCGTTGCTGGACCAATTTTTGTTATCGATGGGTGCTGTGACGTTACAAGCGGAAGACGGTCTGGAAGCAATTACACAACTACAACAGCATACTGTCGACCTGATTATCTGCGATCTGGAAATGCCTCGCATGAGCGGCATCCAGTTTGTTGAGCATATTCGCACCCGTGGCAATGTGGTGCCGATTTTAATCATTTCGGCCACTGAAAACATGTCTGATATCGCTCACGTACTGCGTCTTGGGGTGCAGGATGTGCTGCTGAAACCGCTGAAAAACTTTGAACGCTTCCGTGAAGCGGTCTATGAGTGTCTCTATCCCTCTATGTTCACCTCGAAAGTGGAAGAGGATGAGCAACTGTTCCAGGACTGGGATGCGCTGGTTCGCGATCCCAAAGCGGCTGCCAAGCTGCTTAAGCAACTCCAGCCTCCGGTACAACAGACGATTGCCAACTGTCGGGTTAACTACCGCCAGCTGACAATGGCTGAGCAGCCCGGACTGGTGCTTGATATCGCGGCGCTCTCCGATAAAGATCTGGCATTTTACTGTCTGGACGTCACGCGCGCCGGTGACAATGGCGTGCTGGCGGCGTTGCTGTTGCGGGCTCTGTTCAATGGTCTGTTACAGGAGCAGCTGACCGGACAAAAACAGCGCCTGCCAGAGCTTAATGGATTGCTCAGACAGGTTAATCTGTTACTCCGTCAGGCAAATCTCAGCGGTCAGTTCCCGTTGCTGGTTGGTTACTATCACCGCGGTTTAAAAAACTTGATCCTGGTTTCCGCCGGATTAAACGCCACACTTCATGTTCATACCCATCAGATTCAGCTCAGCAATGGCGTCCCTCTTGGCACTATGGGCAGCACCCATCTGAACCAAATCAGTCAGCGTGCTGATAACTGGCAATGCCATGTGTGGGGCGCGGGCGGGCGCATCCGGCTGATGCTGTCGACCGAAGAATAAGGGCTAAAAAACGAAAGATTCTGGTGCTGAGGACAGGGCCAGAGTTTAGCTTTACAGTTGGGTAATAGTCTTAATTTCGACGGTTTCATGCCTTCCAGGATAAATCCGTTCGATACTAGCTGATATACTCATTTCCGAATTTAAACCGACATATCAAGTATTAACTTGAACGGCCTATGAGAGAGGTATCTTAATGTCTGCCAATAATACCAAAGTAAAAAAAGCGGTAATCCCGGTAGCGGGTTTGGGCACGCGTATGCTCCCGGCTACCAAAGCGATTCCAAAAGAGATGTTACCGCTGGTTGATAAGCCGTTAATCCAGTATGTCGTTAACGAGTGTATCGCTGCTGGCATCAATGAAATTGTGCTGGTAACGCATTCATCAAAAAATGCCATCGAAAACCACTTTGATACCAGCTTCGAACTGGAATCCATGCTGGAAAAACGTGTTAAGCGTCAGCTGCTGGACGAAATCCAGTCAATCTGCCCGCCACACGTTACCATCATGCAGGTTCGTCAGGGCATTGCCAAAGGTCTGGGTCACGCAGTGATGTGTGCACACCCACTGATCGGTGATGAGCCATTTGCCGTTATCCTGCCAGACGTCATCATCGACGAATACGAATCCAACCCAACCAAAGATAACCTGGCAGAAATGCTGAGCCGTTATGAAGAGTCTGGCCGCAGCCAGATCATGGTTGAGCCGGTTGCCGATGTGACCGCTTATGGTGTTGTTGATTGCCAGGGCGCAGAACTGAACCCAGGCGACAGCGCGCCGATGGTCGGTGTGGTTGAGAAGCCTAAAGCGTCAGAATCACCTTCTAACCTGGCTGTAGTCGGTCGTTATGTTCTCTCTTCAGAGATCTGGCCACTGCTGGCGAAAACCCCTCCAGGTGCAGGCGGTGAAGTTCAGCTCACTGACTCCATTGCCATGCTGATGGAAAAAGAGACTGTCGAAGCTTACCACCTGAAAGGCGTGAGCCATGACTGCGGTAACAAGCTGGGCTACATGCAGGCTTTCGTTGAGTACGGTGTTCGTCATCCGGTATTGGGCAAAGATTTTTCTGAATGGCTCGATGGCGCAGTTGGCAACAAAAAGTAATTCATAAACACAGGATAACTCGATGAAAGTCACTGTATTTGGTATCGGCTATGTCGGTCTGGTTCAGGCTGCGGTGTTAGCCGAAGTCGGACATGACGTTCTCTGCATTGATGTCGACGAAAACAAAGTCGAAAATCTGAAAAAAGGCATCATTCCTATTTTCGAACCAGGTTTAACGCCGCTGGTAATGTCCAATTACGAAGCGGGTCGTCTGAAGTTCAGCACTGATGCTGAGCTGGGCGTAAACCATGGTGTTATGCAGTTTATTGCAGTCGGTACTCCACCGGATGAAGACGGCTCTGCCGATCTGAAATATGTGACCGCCGTAGCGCGCACCATTGCGCAGCATATGAACGATCACAAAGTGGTTATCGACAAATCAACCGTTCCGGTTGGCACAGCAGACAAAGTTCGTGCGGTAATGACGGAAGCGCTGAAAGCGCGTGATGCCAACATCACATTTGATGTGGTTTCAAACCCTGAATTCCTGAAAGAGGGTGCTGCAGTTAATGACTGCATGCGTCCGGAGCGTATCGTTGTCGGTACTGACAACGACGACGTGGTAGAGCTGTTACGTGAGCTTTATGAGCCGTTTAACCGTAACCACGATCGCATGATCATGATGGATATCCGCAGCGCAGAGCTGACTAAGTATGCCGCTAACTGCATGCTGGCAACCAAAATCAGCTTTATGAACGAGATGTCTAACCTGGCTGAACGTTTAGGTGCGGATATTGAAAAAGTACGCCAGGGCATCGGTTCAGATCCCCGCATTGGCTACCACTTTATCTACCCTGGCTGTGGCTACGGCGGCTCCTGCTTCCCGAAAGATGTGCAGGCGTTGATCCGTACCGCGGAGTCTATTGGCTATCAGCCACGTCTGTTACAGGCCGTGGAAGATGTGAATGACAACCAGAAAAATAAACTGCCTACCTTCATTAAGCGTCATTTTGGCGACGATCTGAAAGGTAAAACGTTTGCACTCTGGGGTCTGTCATTCAAGCCTAATACGGACGACATGCGTGAAGCCTCAAGCCGTGTGCTGATGGAAACGCTGTGGGAAGCGGGCGCTTCTGTTCAGGCGTTTGACCCTGAAGCAATGGACGAAGCGCAGCGTATCTATGGTCACCGCAGCGATCTGAAGCTGATGGGGACCAAAGAAGCAGCCCTGCAGGGTGCAGACGGTCTGGTCATCTGTACGGAGTGGCAAAACTTCCGTGCGCCTGACTTCGACATTATCAAAAATGCGCTGAAAGAAGCCGTGATTTTTGATGGTCGTAACCTGTATGATCCAGAGCGTATCAGCAAACGCGGTTTCGTTTATTATGCAATCGGCCGCGGAGCGTCTATTCAAACTGCATAATTAACGAGGGATTTATGAACTTTCTGGTCACCGGCGCCGCAGGCTTTATTGGTTTTCATGTTAGTCAGCGTCTGCTGGCCGCCGGTCACCAGGTTGTCGGTATCGACAACCTGAATGATTATTATGACGTAAATCTCAAGCATGCCCGTCTCAATTTAATTAAAGCCAACCCAGGTTTTACCTTTATTGAGATGGATCTGGCGGACCGTGATGCAATGGCATCACTGTTCGGCCAGAACAGGTTCCAGCGCGTTATTCACCTTGGCGCTCAGGCTGGTGTCAGGTATTCCATCGAAAACCCTCATGCCTACGCAGACGCTAATCTGATCGGTCACCTCAATATCCTTGAAGGCTGCCGTCATCATAAAATTGAACATCTGCTCTATGCTTCATCCAGTTCAGTTTATGGTCTGAACCGCAAGATGCCGTTCTCAACGGAAGACAGCGTTGATCATCCGGTATCATTATATGCGGCGACCAAAAAAGCCAATGAGCTCATGTCGCATACTTACTCGCATCTTTATCAGTTGCCGACAACCGGATTGCGCTTCTTTACCGTCTATGGGCCGTGGGGCCGCCCGGATATGGCATTATTCAAATTCACGCGCGCAATGATTGCCGGTGAAGCGATAGATGTTTATAACCAGGGCCAGATGAAACGCGACTTTACCTATATTGACGATATTGCTGAAGCGATTGTTCGTCTGCAGGATGTTATACCTCAGAAGGATGATCACTGGACCGTTGAAACCGGTTCACCCGCAACCAGTTCAGCCCCATATCGTGTTTATAACATTGGTAATAGTCAGCCTGTTACGTTGATTAGCTATATCGAAGCGATTGAGAAAGCACTGGGTATTACTGCGAATAAAAATCTGATGCCGATGCAACCCGGTGATGTACTGGAAACCAGTGCGGATACAAGCGCGTTGTTTGAGGCCATTGGTTTTAAACCGCAGACCGGTGTTGAAGAGGGCGTTAAAAAATTCGTTGACTGGTATCGGGATTTTTACAGCGTCTGATTTAAAGAAAAAAGGAAGCGTCTGCTTCCTTTTTTTTGCGCATCAGGCTGATACTAATGTCGCGGCACTGTTTACTGTTTCAGTAAAAAATCGTCCAGCGTTTTACCCTGTTCTTCCAGTGCTATTTTGATCACCGCAGGTGTACGTCCCTGACCGGTCCATGTTCTGGACTCACCTTTTTCATCGGTATAAGCATATTTAGCCGGGCGCACTGAGCGTTTAGCTTTTGCCGCAGTTCGGGGAGTCGCGGCCTGGGCGTTAATCAGTTCATTCGGGTCGATTCCATCGGCCAGCAACATTTCACGATACTGATTAAGTTTACGCGTGCGTTCTTCATTTTCTGCCTGAAAATGCGACTCTTCTTCGCGGCGTTCTTTTACCACCACGTCCAGTTTTTCCAGCATCTCTTCCAGTGTTTCTACGGAATACTCTCTGGCCTGGGCGCGCAGCGTACGGATATTATTAAGAACTTTTAGTGCTTCGCTCATTGTCCTGGTCTCTGAATAAGGGGAAAGTTGTGTTGCCCGCTAATAGTAGTGGTGACGTTAAATAACTTCAATCATAAAAAAAATGATCACGGCTAATAACGCTGGAAATTAAAATAACCTGAGGGGGAATAATTCATAATTATGCCGAATGAAAAATATTTTCGCTTAGTGTGATATGAAATAAATTTAATGTATTTAAGGCAGTAACAAAAATGTCATTGCTTGCATTGCAGTTAAAATAAGCAAAACTTATTCTCTTTCCTGACGCACCTGACGGTCGTCATAAACTGCCTGTTTAACGGTAAGCCGGCGGGCATTACGCTCTATTCCTCCATCGGCGTCAACGTATTCCCTGCGCTTTGTGTTAATATGCGCGCCATTCTGTTCAGTCCCGATGAAGATACGTTCCTATGGCCCAACTCTATTTCTATTACTCTGCCATGAATGCAGGGAAATCAACTGCACTGCTGCAATCTTCCTATAACTATCAGGAGCGCGGCATGCGTTCACTGGTCTACACCGCTGAGATCGATAATCGCTTTGGTGCCGGGCAGGTGAGTTCCCGCATCGGACTTTCGTCTCCCGCTATGCTCTACAATGCAGAGACTGCACTTTACAGTGAAATTGCTGCTGAACATGCTGTGCAGCCTATTCACTGCGTGTTAGTTGATGAGAGTCAGTTCCTGACCCGGGAACAGGTCAAAGCGCTCTCTGATGTCGTGGACGATCTGGACATCCCTGTGCTCTGTTATGGCTTGCGAACTGATTTCCGGGGTGAACTGTTTGTGGGCAGTCAGTATCTGCTGGCATGGGCTGATAAGCTGGTTGAGCTTAAAACTATCTGTCACTGCGGCCGCAAGGCCAGCATGGTGCTGCGACTGGATAGTGAAGGTAAACCGTTCAGTGAAGGTGAGCAGGTCGTGATTGGCGGTAACGAAAGTTATATCTCCGTCTGTCGTAAGCACTATAAACAGGCGATAGAGCAGGGCTCGTTACAGGCGATTCATGGTGCACAGACTCCGCTGCCGTAACCCTCTTTTCAGGTAATAAAAAACCCGCCGTGGCGGGTTTTCTTATCACAGTGTCAGCGGGTCATTATCAGACCTTTTTCGCCTTCTTATCAGCCTTGATTCCTTTAACCGGCTGCTCAGCAACCGCCTGAGCGACGCTTGAGAACGGTTCAACAAATTCACGACCGTAGAAAGTGTCGAGCATAATCTGTTTCAGCTCAGCAATCAGCGGATAACGTGGGTTAGCACCGGTACACTGGTCATCAAAGGCATCATCGGCCAGTTTGTCGACTTTTGCCAGGAAGTCCGCTTCCTGCACACCCGCTTCACGGATGGAGGTCGGGATACCCAGTTCAGTTTTAATCTCATCCAGCCATGCCAGTAACTTCTCGATTTTTTGCGCAGTGCGGTCGCCCGGCGCGCTCAAACCTAAATGGTCCGCAATTTCAGCGTAGCGACGACGGGCCTGCGGACGATCATACTGGCTGAAAGCGGTCTGTTTAGTCGGGTTGTCATTGGCGTTGTAGCGAATAACGTTCGAGATTAACAGCGCATTAGCCAGGCCGTGAGGGATATGGAATTCTGAACCCAGTTTGTGCGCCATTGAGTGACAGACCCCAAGGAAGGCGTTGGCGAACGCAATGCCGGCGATAGTAGCAGCGTTGTGGACACGTTCACGCGCAACCGGATTTTTCGCGCCTTCAGCATAACTGGCTGGCAGATTCTCTTTTAACAGTTTCAGTGCCTGCAGTGCCTGCCCATCAGAGTACTCATTTGCCAGCACAGAAACGTAGGCTTCCAGCGCGTGGGTCACTGCATCCAGACCACCAAAGGCGCAGAGTGAACGCGGCATATCCATCACCAGGTTAGCATCGACAATCGCCATATCCGGGGTCAATGCATAGTCAGCGAGTGGATATTTCTGACCTGTCGCGTCATCGGTCACCACGGCGAACGGTGTGACTTCTGAACCGGTCCCGGAGGTCGTGGTGATGGCCACCATCCGTGCTTTTACGCCCATTTTCGGGAATTTGTAGATACGTTTACGGATATCCATGAAACGTAACGCCAGCTCTTCGAAGTGGGTTTCCGGATGTTCGTACATCACCCACATGATTTTCGCGGCATCCATCGGGGAACCACCACCCAGTGCGATGATGACATCAGGCTTGAAGCTGTTCATCTGCTCGGCACCTTTACGCACGATGCTCAGCGTCGGGTCAGCTTCAACTTCGAAGAAGACTTCGGTTTCGATGCCGTGTGATTTCAGCACGCGGGTGACCTGGTCGGCATAGCCGTTGTTGAACAGGAAACGGTCAGTGACAATAAAGGCACGTTTCGCGCCATCCGTTGCCACTTCTTCCAGCGCAATAGGCAGTGAACCCCGACGGAAGTAGATGGATTTAGGAAGTTTATGCCACAACATATTCTCAGCTCGCTTGGCGACAGTTTTGGTATTAATCAGGTGTTTTGGACCGACGTTTTCTGAAATAGAGTTACCGCCCCATGAACCACAACCCAGCGTCAGAGAGGGGGCCAGTTTAAAGTTGTAGAGGTCACCGATACCGCCCTGTGAAGCCGGCGTGTTGATCAGAATACGCGCAGTTTTCATTTTGTCGCCGAAGTAGTGCACGCGCTCAGTCTGGTTGTCCTGGTCGGTATAAAGGCAGGAGGTGTGACCGATACCGCCCATCGCGACCAGTTTCTCCGCTTTATTAACCGCATCCTGGAAATCTTTCGCCCGATACATCGCCAGCGTTGGGGAGAGTTTTTCATGGGCAAAAGGTTCAGATTCATCCACGAGTTTCACTTCACCAATCAAAATTTTCGTGTCTGCTGGTACGGTTAGCCCGGCCATCTCCGCAATTTTAAATGCCGGTTGACCCACGATGGCCGCATTGAGGCCGCCGTTTTTAAGGATGATATTCTGAACTGCACTCAGCTCGGCGCCCTGCAGCATGTAACCACCATGGCTGGCAAAACGTTCACGCACTGCGTCATAGACCGAATCAACCACGATTACCGATTGTTCTGAGGCGCAGATCACGCCGTTATCAAACGTTTTCGACATCAGAATTGACGCAACGGCACGTTTCACATCGGCGGTTTCATCAATCACCACCGGCGTATTACCGGCACCCACACCAATTGCCGGTTTGCCGGAGCTGTAAGCCGCTTTCACCATTCCCGGTCCACCAGTGGCGAGAATCAGGTTGATATCGGGGTGATGCATCAGCTGGTTTGACAGCTCAACAGATGGGGCGTCGATCCAGCCGATAATGTCTTTAGGCGCACCGGCGGCAATCGCGGCCTGCAGGACGATATCTGCCGCTTTATTCGTCGCGTCTTTGGCACGTGGATGTGGCGAGAAAATGATACCGTTACGGGTTTTGAGGCTGATTAAGGCTTTGAAAATGGCGGTTGAAGTTGGATTAGTAGTCGGGACGATACCGCAAATCAGGCCAATCGGCTCGGCGATGGTGATGGTGCCGAAAGTATCGTCGGTGGCTAACACACCGCAGGTCTTTTCATCTTTATAGGCGTTGTAGATATATTCTGAAGCAAAATGGTTTTTAATGACTTTGTCTTCGACGATGCCCATACCGGATTCGGCAACAGCCATCTTAGCAAGGGGGATGCGGGCATCTGCGGCAGCGAGGGCGGCGGCACGAAATATGGCGTCGACCTGTTCCTGAGAAAAATTGGCATATTCACGCTGGGCTTTTTTTACACGTTCAACCAGTGCATTGAGTTCAGCGACATTGGTTACGGCCATGGTGTTCTCCTGAAGGAAGTTAAACTTTTTTAGTAAACAATCCTGCGCCCTGAGTATAGCTATGCTCAAAAAATGCGCTATATCAGGATGTAATGACAGGATTTTCAACTGCTTACTGAATAAGTCTTGCGTTGTCTGTGAAGACGTTTTCATTGATGCCGCTAATACTTCCGTTGTGAAAATATTACCTGGTTTGGGGTAGGTCAATTTTGATGCAGATCAATTTAACCGCAGGCTGACACCTTTCAGCACGGCGCTGATCCTTTATCAGCTCAAATGGACTTTCACATGCTGGCAGTCAGCCTGGTAGCGTCTAAATCCAGTCACTTTTTAATCTCTGGTGTAAAGCGCTAAAGGAGCGTTCATTCATCTATATAAATAGCTGGCTCAGCATCTGGTGTACGGGTCTGTTTTCACATACATTAGGCGCGTTTCCCCCCTGTGGTACGGAGTTAAAGTCGTGAACCCTGCGCTGTTAGATTTATCAGGCTATATAAAATTTTTTGTCGGGCTCTTTGCGCTGGTCAATCCAGTGGGCATTATTCCGGTGTTCATCAGCATGACCCGATATCAGGGCGTGGCTGAGCGTAATAAAACTAACCTTACCGCTAATCTTGCGGTGGCCATCATTCTCTGGACGTCACTTTTTCTGGGCGATGCGATTCTGCATGTGTTCGGTATTTCGATTGACTCTTTCCGCATTGCGGGTGGGATTCTGGTCGTCACCATTGCGATGTCGATGATCAGCGGCAAGCTGGGTGAGGATAAGCAGAACAAGCAGGAAAAGTCAGAAACGGCGATCCGTGAAAGCGTGGGCGTTGTGCCTCTGGCGCTGCCACTGATGGCGGGGCCAGGTGCTATCAGCTCGACAATCGTCTGGAGTACCCGTTATCACAGCTGGCTGAACCTGATGGGGTTTACCCTGGCAATTGCTATCTTTGCCTTCTGTTGCTGGTTACTGTTCAGGGCTGCACCATTAATGGTGCGTATTCTCGGCCAGACCGGCATCAACGTCATTACCCGTATCATGGGTTTGTTACTGATGGCACTGGGCATTGAATTTGTTGTAACCGGTATGAAGTCTATTTTTCCCGGTCTGCTGAATTAAACCCTCACTTATTTCAGGCAATGAAATGAAGTAATGATCCGTAATGGTGCAAAATGGCCTTTCATTGCACTATTACGATGCAATTATTCGCGATACTTAAAATAGAGGCACGATTATAAATTTCATTACTGCGTGTTTGCTCACAGACTTTTTCGTGGGAAATAATGTCACTATTTTCACACGATATTCTCCTCTGCACTTTTAACTCTGCCTCATAATCCGCCACAATATTACGGTAAGCCTGAATTTCATCATGCTGAAGCCAGATTTATCAGTATGAATGCCAAAACAGGCACAATTTGTCACCTGATCCTGCTTCGCAAAGAGCTTTCCGGCTAAAACGCCTATTTTTCATATTGATATGAAATTTTCAGAACGAAAATTAACACTTCCGCTTCGTGACATCTCATGATAAAAGAGAATTAGTTAACATTTTCGTTATTTTGCTTTGGCGCCCCTTAACGCCTTCTGATAATTTTTGGCTTAACGTGAATTTTTTCTCTGAAAGCCCAAAGTGAGAACGCTTTTTGCTTAAGCCTATCGGGATACTTAAATAAGGTTGGCGTTTCGGATGATTGGGATAAAGAACTTGCAGCAAAAGCGGTCCTCACTCGCAGGTGTTCTGTTACTGGCGTTTTCACCGGCCTATGCCGCCACCGTTCCGCCGGAAACGGCACTGGCTGCGCAACAGCAGATGGTGATTAATAACGGAAGCGAAGTCTCTTCACTGGATCCGCATAAAACTGAAGGCGTGCCGGAGTCCAATATTATTCAAAATCTGCTGGACGGACTGGTCAATACTGACAACAGCGGTCAGGTCGTGCCAGGCGTCGCCAAAAGCTGGGAGAATCCGCAACCTACCGTCTGGATTTTTAATCTGCGGGATGATGCAAAGTGGAGCAATGGTGAGCCGGTGACCGCGAATGATTTCGTCTACAGCTGGCGTCGCCTGGTGGACCCGAAAACGGCGTCGCCTTATTCAAGCTATCCGCAGGCAGCCCATTTTGCCAATATCGATGCCATCCTTGCCGGTAAAGCGTCACCTGATCAACTGGGTGTGAAAGCGCTGGATGCCCATCGTCTGCAGATTACCCTGAGTGAACCAGTGCCTTACCTGGTCGCGATGCTGGCGCATACCGCGATGAAGCCGGTTTATGAACCGGCCATTAAGCAGTGGGGTGAAGCCTGGACGCGTCCGGGTCATTACATTGGTAACGGCGCTTATACGCTGGACGACTGGATCGTCAATGAAAAAATCGTCCTGAAACGCAATCCACAATACTGGGACAATGCCCATACGGTCATTGAGCAGGGGACATTTCTGCCTATCGCCTCTGAAAACAGTGATATCAATCGCTACCGCAGCGGCGGCACGGATATGACCAACAGTGCGGTGCCGCCGGAGATGTTTGGCAAACTACGCAAAGAGCTGGGCGACGAAGTGAAAGTCAGTCCATTGCTCTGTACGTTCTACTACGAAATTAACAATAAAAAGGCGCCGTTCACCGATGCACGGGTTCGTGCCGCGCTGAAAATGACCCTCGATCGCGAAGTGATTGCCAATAAGATCATGGCCCAGGGACAAATTCCCGCCTATAGCCTGACACCGCCTTTCACCGCCGGTATCAAACTCACGCCGCCTGCCTGGTTCACCTGGACGCAGGCGCAGCGTAATGACGCCGCGAAGAAGCTGCTGGCCGAGGCAGGCTTCGATGCTGCCCATCCGCTGACCTTTACGCTGCTCTATAACACCTCAGATCAGAACAAACGGCAGGCGATTGCAGCTGCCTCGATGTGGCAGAAAAACCTTGGCGCGAAAGTGACACTGCAGAATCAGGAATGGAAAACCATGCTGGAGACCCGCCATCAGGCGCAATATGACGTGGTCCGTGCTACCTGGTGTGCCGATTACAACGAACCCTCAACCTTCCTGAATATGCTAATCAGCAACGCCTCGATCAACACCGCGTTTTACAGCAGCGCGACCTTCGATCGTCTGATGAAGGAAACGCTGACGGCGGGCAGTGAGGCGCAGCGTGCCGACCTGTATCAGCAGGCTGAAACACAACTCGACAAAGACTCACCAATTGTGCCAGTTTACTACCGCGTAAGTGTGCGCCTGGTAAAGCCCTGGGTTGGCGGCTTTACGGGCAAAGACCCGCAGGACATGACAGACCTGAAGTACTATTTCATCAAACAACACTGATCTGATCGCCCGTACGGCGAGACAGTCGGGAACGCATCAACGTACAGACCATTTTGGGGTCAATCTCCCTGGTAACAGGCCAGGGAGCCCGGAGACGGGGGACGCCGGGGCAGCGCATCGCCACGGTGACGATAATAAAACTGGAGTGTAATAATGAACAACATCACGAAAAAAAGCCTGATAGCAGCGGGTGTTTTCGCCGCAGTGAGTGCTTTGGCAGGGAATGCGGCTTTCGCAGCAAATGTGCCCGCAGGCGTTGAGCTGGCCGCTAAACAGGAGCTGATTCGCGGCAATGGCGATGAAGTGCAGTCGCTCGATCCGCACAAAATCGAAGGCGTGCCGGAAGACAACGTGGCGCGCGATCTTTACGAAGGTCTGCTGGTCAATGACAGCAACGGTAAACCGATTCCGGCTGTAGCGGAAAGTTACGAAAATAAAGACTTCAAAGTGTGGACGTTCCACCTGCGTAAAAATGCTAAATGGTCCAACGGCGAGCCGGTGACCGCGCAGGACTTCGTTTACAGCTGGGAGCGTCTGGTCGATCCTAAAACCGCTTCACCGTACGCCAGTTATCCGCAATATGGTCATATCCTGAACGTCGATGACATCATTGCCGGTAAAAAACCGATTACCGATCTGGGCGTGAAAGCCCTGGACGATCACACGCTGGAAGTCACGCTGAGTGAGCCGGTTCCCTATTTTGATAAACTGCTGATCAACTCCGTAATGTCACCGGTTTATAAACCGGCGATTGAGAAGTTTGGCGATCAGTGGACTCAGCCACAGAACTGGGTCGGCAACGGTGCCTTTAAACTCGACGCGCACGTGATCAACGAGCGTATCACCCTGGTGCGTAACCCGAATTACTGGGACAACGAACACACCGTGCTGAACAAAGTCACCTTCCTGCCAATCAGTTCCGAAGTCAGCGACGTTAACCGTTACTTCTCCGAGAACGGCAGCGACATGACTTACAACAATCTGCCGATTGAGCTGTTTAAGAAACTGCAGCGTGACAACGGCAAAGAGCTGCACGTCGATCCTTATCTCTGCACCTATTACTACGAAATCAACAACCAGAAAGCGCCATTCACCGATCCACGCGTTCGCGCCGCCCTGAAGCTGGGTCTGGATCGTGACATCATGGTTAACAAAGTGCTGGCGCAGGGCCAGAAGCCGGCCTACAGCTACACGCCGCCATCAACCGACGGCATGGATATCCTGCCGCCAGACTGGTTCAAATGGTCACAGGACAAACGTAATGCCGAAGCGAAAAAGCTGCTGGCTGAAGCCGGCTATACCGCCGACAAACCGCTGACCTTTAACCTGCTGTATAACACCTCCGATCTGCATAAGAAGCTGGCGATTGCCGCCTCGTCGATCTGGAAGAAAAACATCGGTGTGAACATCAAGCTGGAAAACCAGGAGTGGAAAACCTTCCTGGATACCCGTCATCAGGGTAACTTCGATGTATCGCGTGCGGCCTGGTGTGCGGACTATAACGAACCCACTTCATTCCTGAACACCATGCTGTCTAACAGCAGCAGTAACACCTCGCACTATAAGAGCGAGGCGTTTGACAAAGTGATCCGTGACGCGATTAAGGCACCGGATGCGAAAGCCCGCGCAGTGGATTATCAGAAAGCGGAGCAGATCCTGGATAAAGACAGCACCATCGTACCGGTTTACTACTACGTAAATACGCGTCTGGTGAAGCCTTATGTCGGCGGTTATACCGGTAAAGATCCACTGGATAAAACCCTGGATAAAGACTTCTACATTATCAAACACTAATAGCATTCAGGCTATCAGCAGTGGCGGCGCGTCTGGCGCCGCCTTTTTTACTTATTTATATGTTGTGATGCAACAGCCTGGTAGGTACGGCAATGTTAAAATTCATCCTGCGTCGCTTGCTTGAAGCGCTTCCGACGCTGTTCGTCCTGATCACCATCTCCTTCTTTATGATGCGACTGGCACCCGGCAGCCCGTTTACCGGCGAGCGCACCCTGGCCCCGGAAGTGATGGCCAATATTGAGGCGAAATATCACCTCAACGATCCCATCGGTAAGCAGTATGTTGATTACCTGCTGCAGCTGGCGCACGGCGATTTCGGCCCTTCGTTTAAATACAAAGATTATTCGGTCAACTATCTGGTCGCGCACGCGTTCCCGGTCTCAGCCAAACTCGGCCTGGCCGCGTTCCTGCTGGCGGTGATACTGGGCGTCACGGCGGGTGTGATCGCCGCGCTTAAACAGAACAGTATATGGGACTTCGTGGTGATGGGGGTGGCAATGACCGGCGTGGTGATACCGAGTTTCGTGGTCGCGCCGCTGCTGGTTCTGCTCTTCGCCATCACCCTGAAATGGCTGCCCGGCGGTGGCTGGAACGGTGGTCAGTGGAACTACATGCTGTTGCCGATGGTGGCGCTGTCGCTGGCGTATATCGCCAGTATTGCGCGTATCACTCGTGGTTCAATGATTGAAGTGATGCACTCCAATTTTATCCGCACCGCGCGCGCCAAAGGCTTGCCGCTGCGCCGCATTGTGCTGCGTCATGCGCTCAAGCCCGCATTGCTGCCCGTGATTTCCTACATGGGACCGGCGTTTGTCGGCATCATCACCGGTTCGATGGTGATTGAGTCGATCTACGGTCTGCCGGGTATCGGTCAGCTGTTTGTGAACGGCGCGCTGAACCGTGACTACTCTCTGGTGATGAGCCTGACCATCCTGGTCGGTTTGCTGACCATTCTGTTTAACGCGATTGTTGACGTGCTCTATGCCGTTATCGATCCCAAAATTCGTTACTGATTGCGGAGTTCGCCATGATGTTAAGTAAGAAAAACAGCGAAGCTCTTGATGCGTTCAGTGAAAAGCTGGAAGTAGAAGGGCGCAGTCTCTGGCAGGACGCGCGTCGTCGTTTTATCCATAACCGGGCAGCCTTAATCAGTCTGCTGGTGTTGTTAGTAATCACGCTGTTCGTGATTTTTGCGCCGATGCTGGCGCATTTCACCTACGACGATACCGACTGGTCCATGATGTCCTCACCGCCCGATACGACATCTGGTCACTGGTTTGGCACCGATTCATCGGGACGTGACATACTGGTCCGTGTGGCCATCGGTGGTCGTATCTCACTGATGGTGGGCGTAGCGTCTGCGCTGATTGCGGTGATCGTCGGCACGCTGTATGGCTCAATAGCCGGTTACCTGGGCGGCAAAACCGACTCGGTGATGATGCGTATTCTGGAAATTCTCAACTCCTTCCCGTTTATGTTCTTCGTGATCCTGCTGGTGACCTTCTTTGGTCGTAATATCCTGCTGATTTTTGCCGCTATCGGCATGGTTTCATGGCTGGATATGGCGCGTATTGTGCGCGGCCAGACGCTGAGCCTGAAGCGCAAAGAGTTCATCGAAGCGGCGCATGTCGGTGGGGTATCAACCTGGAAAATCGTGGTACGTCACATCGTGCCAAACGTACTGGGCGTGGTGGTGGTTTACGCCTCGCTGCTGGTACCGAGCATGATCCTGTTTGAATCCTTCCTGAGCTTCCTGGGTCTGGGGACACAGGAGCCGCTGAGTAGCTGGGGCGCGCTGCTCAGCGACGGGGCTAACTCAATGGAGGTGTCGCCGTGGCTGTTGCTCTATCCGGCGGGCTTCCTGGTGGTCACGCTGTTCTGTTTCAACTTTATTGGCGATGGCCTGCGTGATGCCCTCGACCCGAAAGATCGTTAAGGAGTTTCCCGATGACTATTCATGAATTCCAGCCAGCGATGGCGGCCCGCGCGGGAAGCGAACAGCTACTTACGGTCAAAGATTTACGCGTGACCTTTGGCACGCACGATGGGGATGTTACCGCCGTCAACGACCTGAACTTCTCGCTGCGCGCCGGTGAAACGCTGGGCATTGTTGGCGAGTCTGGTTCTGGCAAGTCACAAACCGCCTTTGCCCTGATGGGGCTACTGGCAAAAAATGGCCGCATTGGCGGCTCAGCAATGTTCAACGGTAAAGAGATCCTGAATCTGCCTGAGAACCAGCTCAATAAACTCCGCGCCGAACAGATTGCGATGATCTTCCAGGATCCGATGACCTCACTGAACCCCTATATGCGGGTAGGCGAGCAGCTGATGGAAGTGCTTAAGCTGCACAAAGGGATGAACAGCGCCCAGGCATTCGAAGAGTCCGTAAGGATGCTGGATGCGGTGAAAATGCCAGAAGCACGCAAACGCATGAAAATGTACCCGCATGAATTCTCCGGCGGAATGCGTCAGCGTGTGATGATCGCCATGGCGCTGCTGTGCCGCCCAAAATTGCTGATTGCCGATGAGCCAACTACCGCGCTGGATGTGACGGTGCAGGCGCAGATTATGACGCTGCTCAACGACCTGAAACGCGAGTTCAACACCGCCATTATCATGATCACCCATGATCTCGGCGTGGTGGCAGGCATCTGCGACAAAGTGCTGGTGATGTATGCCGGACGCACTATGGAGTATGGCAGCGCCCGTGATGTCTTCTACCAGCCAGCCCATCCTTACTCAATTGGCCTGCTTAATGCGGTGCCACGTCTGGATGCGATTGAAGGCGAAACCCTGGCCACCATTCCGGGCAATCCACCGAACCTGCTGCGTCTGCCGCAGGGCTGCCCGTTCCAGCCGCGTTGTCCGCACGCGATGGATATCTGCACCCAGGCACCGCCGCTGGAACCGTTTGGCAATGGCCGTCTGCGTGCCTGCTTTAAGCCGGTGGAGGAGTTAGTATGAGCACCGTAGCTGAAAAAAGAGTGTTACTGGAAATCGCCGATCTCAAGGTGCATTTCGACATTAAAGATGGCAAACAGTGGTTCTGGCAGCCATCAAAAACCCTGAAAGCGGTGGATGGTGTCAGCCTGCGTCTGTATGAAGGTGAAACCCTGGGCGTGGTGGGCGAGTCGGGTTGCGGTAAATCGACGCTGGCGCGCGCCATTATCGGCCTGGTTAAGGCCACCGAAGGTCGTGTCGCCTGGTTAGGCCGCGATCTGCTGGGTCAGAGCGAAGAGGAGTGGCGCAAAGCCCGCAGCGATATCCAGATGATATTCCAGGATCCCCTGGCGTCCCTGAACCCGCGCATGACCATCGGCGATATCATCGCAGAGCCGCTTCGTACTTATCATCCAAAAATGGCGCGTCAGGAAGTCAAAGACCGTGTCAAAAATATGATGATGAAAGTCGGGCTTCTGCCAAACCTGATTAACCGCTACCCGCATGAGTTCTCGGGTGGGCAGTGTCAGCGTATCGGTATCGCACGTGCGCTGATTCTGGAGCCGAAGCTGATTATCTGTGACGAGCCGGTGTCTGCACTGGATGTCTCGATTCAGGCGCAGGTGGTGAACCTGCTGCAGCAGTTGCAGCGGGAAATGGGCTTGTCGCTGATTTTCATTGCGCACGATCTGGCGGTGGTGAAACACATCTCTGACCGGGTGCTGGTGATGTATCTGGGGCATGCGGTGGAGCTGGGGACTTACAAAGAGGTCTACACCAATCCGCAGCATCCATACACCCGTGCGCTGATGTCTGCTGTACCGATTCCCGATCCGGATAAAGAGAAGAACAAGGAGATTCAGCTGCTGGAAGGGGAGCTGCCGTCGCCGATTAATCCGCCATCCGGCTGCGTATTCCGCACCCGTTGTCCGATTGCCGGTCCGGAATGTGCGAAAACCCGTCCGCTTCTGGAAGGCAGTTTCCACCATGCGGTATCCTGTCTGAAAGTCGACCCGCTATAATGCAAAACGCCGGGCACTTGCCCGGCGTTTTCTTATCTGCTTTGACGCTTATTCACGCCACAGGATATGACAGAGCTTGTGATCTTTTTCGCGACACAACAACACGCGAGCAAAGACGTCGGTAATCGGTTCACCGTCCGCTTCACCCAACCCAATCACCACCTCGGCGAAAAAGTCAGGGTTCAGATCGAAATCGACATGATCTTTCCAGTCTTCAGACGGATCAAACAGCTCTGCGCCACCGCGCTCTTCGAACTGCAGATTGAAGAGAATGACGTCTGCCGGGTCAAGATTGTCGACAGCCAGCTCAAGAAAGATATCGTAGGCTTGTTCCAGCGTTTCATCTTCGGTAAGGCGATTATTTAAATCCATAGTCTGTCCTGTCGGCCTGCGGCCATTTACACAATCTGGCTCGTTTTACAGTAAAGGGCTGAAGAAGTAAAACAGTCGTTCGACGATGCGCTGCCACCACGCACGTTTTGCCCAGCGCTTGCCATCCAGTAGGCGGGAACGGGCGATATAATCATCCTGCACACAGGCGAGATCGCTGCCAAAACCGGCGTCATCGACCACCAGCGTCACTTCAAAATTGAGCCATAAACTGCGCATATCCAGGTTCACGGTGCCCACCAGGCTCAGCTGTCCATCGACCAGCACGCTTTTAGTGTGCAGCAGACCATCTTCAAACTGATAGATTTTCACGCCCGCTTCCAGCATCTCGCTGAAGAAGGAGCGGCTGGCCCAGCCGACCAGCAGCGAGTCGTTGTGACGCGGCACAATCACGCTGACATTAACGCCACGCTGTGCGGCCGTACAGATAGCATGCAGCAGGTCGTCGCTCGGCACTAAGTAAGGAGTCGTCATGATCAGCTGCTCACGCGCTGAATAGACCGCGGTCAGCAGCGCCTGATGAATCATATCTTCCGGGAAGCCAGGACCGGAGGCGATGACCTGCACCGTGTGGCCGCTCTCCTGTTCAAACGGCATGATGTTGCGATCGGGCGGCGGCGGCAGAATGCGCTTACCGGTCTCAATCTCCCAGTCGCAGCTGAAAACAATGCCCATCGCGGTCGCTACCGGACCTTCCATACGCGCCATCAGGTCAATCCACTGGCCTACGCCCGCGCTTTGTTTAAAGAAGCGCGGATCGACCAGGTTCATGCTGCCGGTATAGGCGATGTAATTATCAATCAGAACGATTTTACGATGCTGGCGGAGATCCATTCGTCGCAGGAAGACGCGCAGCAGGCTAACCTGCAACGCCTCTACGACATCGATCCCGGCATTGCGCATCATGCCCACCCAGGGACTGCGGAAAAAGTCGACGCTGCCCGCTGAGTCGAGCAGCAGTCGGCAGTGAACGCCACGGCGCGAGGCCGCCATCAGCGATTCTGCGACTTCATCTGCCAGCCCACCGGGATGCCAGATATAAAAAACCATCTCTATGTTGTGGCGTGCCAGTTGAATATCACGAATCAGCGCCTGCATAACATCGTCAGAGCTGGTAAGCAGCTGAAGCTGGTTTCCCTTGACCCCGGCAATGCCCTGGCGATGGTAACAAAGCTCGAAGAGCGAGCGAGCAACGTCACTGTGTTCAGTGGCAAAAATTTCACGGCACTGTTTCAGGTCACTGAGCCAGCGGGCGGTAGACGGCCACATGGTGCGCGCACGCTCCGCACGACGTTTACCCAGATGCAGTTCGCCAAACGAAAGATAAGCGATTATGCCTACCAGTGGCAGAATATAGATAACCAGAAGCCATGCCATGGCGGATGTTACCGCACGTCTTTTCATTAATACGCGCAGCGTCACCCCGGCGATGAGCAGCCAGTAACCAAATACCAGTAACCAGCTGATCAGGGTGTAAAAAGTGGTCATAAAGTGGACGTCCCGTTCGCGCTTTCGTCCGGCAAGTTTACGTGCAGAAGCCGGTTAACGAAACCCTTAATCCAGGACATCATCGATGAAGGATCCGATTTGGCATTGCCGCAAAGATCTCTATAATGCCCCGGCATAGATGACGTCAGTGAGGAAGTGATGAAACGAAGCAGAAATGAAGTGGCGCGCTGGAGAATGTTACGTCAGGTGCATCGCCGTCGTTCACGCTGGCTGGAAGGGCAGTCGCGACGCTATAAACGCATCCACTGCATCCGCCATCAACTGGCCCAGCAGCAGCGTCGCTCGATTCTGTTTATTACGCAGATAATATAATCAGGCTTCCAGAAACCCTAATTCATCCATCACTCGTCGCGCCATGGAATGTTCCTGTCGTGACGCTCCCCGATCGGTGACTTCACGCATCAGACAATCCACTACGCTGCCCAGCGATGTGGGTCTGCGATAACCCACACGGTCATACCATTCAAAAGACCATTTATCAGACTTACGCTGATAATAAACGGTCAGCCACGCTGAGCAGTTGGCCGGATAACCACTCAGAACTTCAATTTTTGGATCGGCAATAGCCTGAATCCGTGATAACAGCGGATCAAACAGCGTAATAGTCTGGCGAGTGTAGGTTTTATTCATAATGAGCCCGCGACGATACTGCGCATCCCTTCGAGGTCAGAGGTGTAATCAATCAGTAATAAATGTAGACAGCCCTTCTGAATAATTCCTCTTTAAAGCTAAAAAAATGATGTTCAGATCATAATTAGCCGAACAACAGCGCGTAGCGGTCAGGATACCAGAACAGGAGGTGATGAATGACAGGAAACCTGTACAACTTTACATTTAGTCAAGCTACTGAAATTTATGATTTTATTTTTTTAAATGTACAAATCAGCGATTTTTTAACCTAAATACCTGTACAACTAAGGCCTGGTTGTATAGCTTTACCGCATCGGTTAGTAACTTTTAATGAATCCTATGAGGGCCAACCATGCAGACTAACGTTCGTATTCCCGCTTCAGTATCTGATATCTCAGCTTATTTGCACAGTGCTGCGCAGCCTTCCCAGCAGGCCATTCTTGGATCTGTTGTGACAGAAATTATCAGTTCTGGCCGTAGCCTGAATCGTAAAGCTATCTGCTCAAAACTTATCAGCCGTTTACAACATGTCGACAACCCGGAAGAAGAGCAGCACTACCATGCATTAATTGGCCTGATCCTGGACCGGAGTTAATCGCGCGCCGATATTGTGTCAGCAAGAGATGTGTAAAGCAGAGTGCAGGCGAATCTCACTACGCGATCGAATTCAGTCAGTCAGGGGCAACGCCTTTATTAATTGTGGTCCTGCATAAACGCCACGGTATTAAATTGGGTTGCCTTATGATTATCTCGCAACACAGTTACGGTTAAAGCGTTAATCAATTATTCTGTGAACCAGATGCATTGCTAAGTGAACATTATCCCGGAAGACGCTGCGCCGTCATCATCAGCGTAACGTTGACCAGTTGCAGGGCGGCCGCCAGCACAATCAGCATGACAATCCACTGTTTTTTATTACGCCACCCCTGGGTGCGCCAGAGATAAACTGCACCGCCAATCAGCAGCGTGATAATTGCCAGCAGTCCCATAATGATTATCTGCATCTTTCCTCCTTCAATGATAAAAACAAAAATGGCTTCTGTGCCAGGCACAGAAGCCATTTTGACTGCATGTTCTCTATCAGAAGACGCGTTTGAATGGTTTAACCGAGACCTGTTTGTAGACGCCTGCGGCAAAATAAGGGTCATCCTGCGCCCAGGATTGTGCGGCTTCTAATGATGGAAACTCAGCAATCACCGTTGAGCCGGTAAAGCCCGCCACGCCCGGATCGTTACTGTCAACTGCAGGCATCGGCCCTGCAATGATCAGGCGTCCCTCTTCCTGCAGCAGTTTAAGCCGCGCCAGATGGGCGGGGCGAACGGCGTTACGTTTTTCCAGTGACTCTGCAGTATCTTCTGCATAAATGACGTAAAGCACTAAGGAACTCCTGATTATCCGAATTTTGCAACACGTTAAGGGATTGACGATTAGAGTGCAAACGAAACCTGTAGAGGGTGAATCGCTCAGCATAAAGGGCTAAAAAGCGCTTTTCTTCAGAGAGGATGGCGGGAGTTATTGAAACTGATTGCTATTTGCATTTAAAATCGCTGCTTCATTCAATCGCCGCGACTGTTATGACCACGCTGACTATGCCATTACCTAAACGCACGCCTGTCTCCATGTTGTTGTCTGTAGCTTTGCATGGCGCTGTGATTGCCGGAATTCTGTATATGTCATTCCAGCAGGTGAGTGAGGTGCCTAAGGCGTCGCAGCCTATCAGCGTGACGATGGTCGCGCCGGAGGTCCAGCCCGAGCCTGCACCGGCCATCGTGCAGCCGCCTGCGCCGCAGCCAGAACCCCAGCCAGAACCCGAACCGCAGCCTGTACCGGAGCCGCCGAAAGCAGAGCCGGTGCCGATCCCTAAACCTGAACCAAAGCCCAAACCTAAACCCAAACCGGAGCACAAGCGGGAGCAGCCCAAACGCGAGGTGAAGCCGCGTCGGGAGACCAAACCGCAGGCTGACCCCTTTAAGCAGGATGTTCCGGCGACCCAGAACAAACCTGCTGCAGCGCCAAAAGCAACGCCGTCACCCACGGCATCGGCCTCAACCGGTCCCAAAGCCCTGGCCGTTACCAAGCCAGGTTATCCGCCGCGTGCTCTGGCACTGCGGATAGAAGGGCGCGTTCGGGTAAAATTCGATGTGGACAGCGACGGACGGGTGGATAATATCCAGATCCTCTCTGCACAGCCGAGCAATATGTTTGAGCGGACCGTCAAACAGGCGATGAAAAACTGGCGCTACGAGAAAGAGAAGCCAGGACAGGGGCTGACGATGAATATCGTTTTCAAAATCAATGGCGGTGCCAGTATTGAGTAAGGCGCCGGGTCAGGCTCAGATTGCCTGACCCGTCAGTTATCCTGCAGGCTGCTGATTGGCGCGGCCGGCTGGCAGAGGACGTGAATTCCCCTCATTGTCGACTGCCACATAGATAAATACCGCTTCCGTTGCACAGTAGGTTTGACCAATCGGCTCAGATGACACTTTTTTGATCCACACTTCCACGTTAATCGTCATGGAACTGTTACCGGTACGGAGACAGCTCGCATGGCAACTCACAACATCGCCCACCGCGACAGGCTTCATGAATGACATACCGTCAACGCGCACGGTAACCACACGTCCTTCAGCGATCTCTTTTGCCAGGATAGCGCCGCCCATATCCATCTGTGACATCAGCCAGCCACCAAAAATATCGCCGTTGGCGTTGGTGTCTGCCGGCATGGCGAGCGTTCGCAGCACCATTTCGCCTTGCGGTAATTTATGTTTTTCGCCCATTGCTTCCACTTTTTATGCAGGTAAATGCTAAAAAAATGCCCGGCGAGCCGGGCAGATGATTATTTTTGTTCCTGCTGCGGCATCTGTCGCCAGATGTAAAGCCCGCTAAGCAGGGTAAACAGTAAGGTCAGACCCGAGAGACCGAACACTTTAAAGTTAACCCAAAACGCCTGAGATAACCAAAAGGCAACATAGATGTTGACCAGGCCGCAGATCAGGAAGAACAGCGCCCAGGCGACATTGAGCCTGCGCCAGACCGCATCAGGCAGTTGCAGCTCTTTACCCAGCATGCGCTGAATCAGCGTCTGCTCCATAAACCACTGACTGTAGAGCAGGGCGGCGGCAAACAGGCTGTAGATCACCGTGACTTTCCACTTAATGAACTCATCGTTGTGGAACACCAGCGTCAGGGTGCCAAAAACGGCCACCAGCACAAAGGTGAAAATCGTCATCTTTTCCAGCTTGCGATAAAGCACCCAGCTGACCACCAGGGCCAGACCGGTTGCCACAATCAGGGCGCCCGAGGCGACAAAAATGTCATAAAGCTTATAAAAGATGAAAAAGACCACCAGGGGGAGAAAGTCGAGTAGCTGCTTCATAGTTTTTCCATTCAGAGTTGGCTTCAAATGCGCCCGAAGGCACACCGTCAATCAACGTAACAGCATATAGAGCCGATAGAGGTAGATAATCAACATTGCTGAAACCACATTGCCTGCCGCAGTGAAAATTACCGAGGAAACATTCAGCGGGAGTACCGTCAGCGAAGAGAAAAACAGCATCACTATTACTTTGGCCAGCAGCCAGAGCAGTATTGCGGGGGCAATCAGCTTCACATTCTTCCAGGCCATCCGCATACTGGCGCGCATCGCGGCAAAGACACCCATCTTCTCACTGGCGACCATCACGGGCGCCAGCGACAGCAGAATCGTCAGCAGAATGCCTGGCACCACCAGCACCATAAAGCCCAGTTGCGCCACCAGCGTCATCAGGAAGGTCAGGAGCAGCAGCTTTGGCAACAGCGGCGCTGACGCACCAATCGCCCGCAGCGCACTGACACGCTGGCCTGAGGAGACCATCGGGATCAGATAGAGCATGCCGCCAAGCAGCAGCGTATTCCCCATCAGCGCCGCAAAGGTGCTGGCCGCCGAGGCACGCAGCAGCACCTGCTGCTGTTCCGGTGACATATTCTGCACCATCTCAAACAACGAACTGGCACTGTCATCGCCCTGTTGCAGGATGGCCATCTGATCGGCACCTGGTGTCAGCACATGCACCAGCATGACAGTGACAAAAGCGGCCAGCAGCGACATCAACAACACTGTAGAGAGTTGATGCCGCGCAAAATTTCCTGTGTCACGGTATAACGAGCTTGCCGTGATAGACATGTACACTCCTTGAAGGAACCGGGTTAATTAACCCGGCGATTGTACATGTTCTGGCAGCTCCGGGGCACCCGGCAGGGCATAACTTTCTGTCATAACAGGTAAAGATGGCGAAAAAAGGGGAGAAAGACCATAACGGGCGCGGGCACGATCGCAGGCTTCATTATGAATACCTCCTTCACCGGACAAAGTGAATTCCCGACAGGGCGCAGGACGCTGTTCATAGATGCCGCAAGAGACACAGCCGCCAATTTCGCCCTGTAAAGCAACGCAGCGGGGTGCTGCACGGTTAGTGCCACGCATATTACGCATGAACAGGTTAAGCGGTTCGGTTAATTCGGTCGGCACCAGGCCGCCCGCATCATCGGCTTCAGCCCAGTAAAATGAGACACGGAAATGGGCGCAGCAGGCGCCACAGCTGACACAAGGGTTGGAAAGCTCACTCATTTGATCATCCGCCCCTCCCAGGGCATCGAACCAAAATCAACAATGAAGATAAGCAACATAGAGCGGGCAAAATTATTCAGCAAGGGGAATTTGGCTGTGGCCGCCGCAGTTGAAATTGATCTAAATCAACCCATTGTTTTTTAAACACTTTATCTGAATGTTACAGAGTGCAATTTTCTCTGAATCACGTTAAATAATTGCCAGCTAAAAAGCGATGACAGTCGCTACATTCACATTAAGCAAAGGAGTGATGATGAAACTGGCAAAATGCGCGATGCTGCTGGCGCTGGCTCTTCCCCAGCTGGCAATGGCACACGAAGCGGGCGACTTCTTTATGCGGGCCGGCAGTGCCACCGTCCGTCCTACCGAAGGTTCCGATAATGTGTTGGGGATGGGGTCTTTCAGCGCTTCCAACGACACGCAACTGGGTCTGACCTTTACCTATATGGCAACGGATAACATTGGCGTCGAGCTACTGGCGGCCACGCCATTCCGCCATAAAGTGGGTCTTGGTCCGACCGGCACGCTGGCTACCGTGCGCCAGTTACCCCCCACGCTGATGGCGCAGTACTACTTTTTTGACAGCAAAAGTAAAGTGCGTCCTTATATCGGCGTAGGTATCAACTACACCACCTTCTACGATGCCGATTTCAATCAGACGGGCCGCGATGCGGGACTGACCGATCTCAGCGTAAAAGATTCCTGGGGTATGGCAGGTCAGGTTGGTCTGGATTATCAGATTAACCGTGACTGGATGCTGAACGCGTCGTTGTGGTACATGGATATTGACACGGAAGTGAAGTTTAAAGCCGGTGGCGAACAGCAGAACATCAATATGCGCATCGATCCCTGGGTCTTCTTCTTCGGAGCGGGTTACCGTTTCTGATGAGAAAAAGGCCGCTGAATCAGCGGCCTTTTTGTGTCTGTTAAGACGTTATTTTATCTGCATGTTGTTGACGACTGACTTCACGCCCGGCACGCTGCGCGTGACCTGTACGGCACGATTAGCCATCTGTGGTGATGAAACAAAGCCGCTCAGCTGAACTTTACCTTTAAAGGTTTCTACGTTGATTTCAGTTGATTTCAGCGACTCATCTTTCAGCAGCTCACCTTTAACTTTCGTGGTCACTACGGTGTCATCAATATAGCCACCGGTTCCCTCTTTGGTTGCGGTTGGCGCACAGGCGCTCAGTGTCAGCGCAACCACGCCCGCCAGTACAGCACCTGTCAGCAGTTTAACGAATTTCATTGCCTTCTCTCCCTGTCACAAAATGGATGCGACGTTACCGTAACGGCGCATTGTCATTGTGGTGCAGATTTTGCAAAAAGGGCAAATAGCGAAATGAAAAAAAAGGAAACAAATCATGCCTTATCGTGGGATAAGGCATGCTGGCAGGATTAACGGCTGGCGGCTTTGAGGCGGCTGACGAAATTTTTCAGTTCGCTCAGCATCACTTCAGGTTCTGCATGATGCTTTTCAATGATTTTGACAATCGCAGAACCGGAGATCGCACCTGCGGCGCCGGAAGCAATCGCTTCTTTCACCTGTTCAGGCTCTGAAATCCCAAAGCCCTGCAGCGGTGGTGCCGCGTGGTATCCGCGCAGCTTGTCGATCAGATGCTTCAGCGGCAGGCTGGCGCGATTTTCGGCCCCCGTGACACCGGCGCGTGACAGCAGGTAGGTATAACCCCGGCCGTGCGACGCAATCTCGCGCAGCAGGTCATCGCTGGCGTTAGGCGGACAAATAAAGATAGGGGCAACGCCGTGACGCAGAGCCGCCTGGCGGAAAGGCGCTGACTCTTCAACCGGGACATCCGCCACCAGAACCGAATCGACACCCGCTTCGGCACAACGGGCATAAAACGCATCCACGCCGTTAGTGAAGACCAGATTGGCGTACATGAGTAATCCAATCGGCAAATCCGGGTATTTCCGGCGGATAGTCGCCAGCATTTCAAAACACTGGCTGGTGTTGGTGCCCGCCGCAAAGGCGCGCAATGTTGCGTTCTGAATGGTCGGCCCATCCGCCAGCGGATCGGAGAAGGGAATGCCCAGCTCCAGCGCATCCGCGCCACCTTCAACGAGGGCGTCAATCACGCGCAGTGAAAGCTCGGGAGAAGGGTCGCCCAGCGTCACAAAAGGAACGAAAGCCCCTTCGTTGTTCGCTGACAGACGGGTAAAAAGTTGATTGTAACGTTCCATCAGATTTCTCCCTGCGCTGTCAAAATATCATGAACGGTGAAAATATCTTTGTCGCCACGGCCAGAGAGGTTAACGACAATCAACTGCTCTTTTTCCGGTTCGGCGTGAATCATCTTCATAGCGTGCGCCAGGGCGTGAGAGGATTCCAGCGCCGGAATGATACCTTCCGCACGACACAGCTGTTTAAACGCGTCCATTGCTTCGTTATCGGTAATGGAGACATATTCTGCACGACCGATGCTGTTCAGGTGCGCATGCTGCGGACCAACTGAAGGGAAGTCGAGACCGGCAGAAATCGAGTAAGACTCTTCAATCTGGCCATCATGCGTTTGCATCATCGGTGATTTCATTCCGAAGTAGATACCGACGCGGCCGTGCTTAAGCGGTGCGCCATGCTCGCCGGTCTCAATGCCGTGGCCGGCAGGCTCAACGCCAATCAGCTTCACGCCGGGTTCGTCGATAAAGTCGGCAAACATCCCGATAGCGTTGGAGCCGCCACCCACACAGGCGAGGATGGCGTCTGGCAGACGGCCCTCTCTTTCCCGAATCTGCTTTTTAGTCTCTTCGCCGATCATGCGCTGGAACTCACGCACAATGGTCGGGAAGGGATGCGGACCCGCCGCGGTGCCGAGCATGTAGTGAGAGGTCTCGTAGCTGCCAGACCAGTCGCGCAGCGCTTCGTTACAGGCATCTTTGAGCGTGGCGGAGCCGCTGTGAACCGGGATTACTTCTGCGCCCATCAGACGCATACGGAACACGTTAGGTGACTGACGCTCGACATCTTTCGCACCCATATAGATGCGGCATTTCATGCCCAGCAGCGCACAGGCTAGCGCGGAAGCCACACCGTGCTGACCGGCCCCGGTTTCGGCAATGATTTCGTTTTTGCCCATGCGTTTGGCTAACAGCGCCTGACCCAGCACCTGGTTGGTTTTGTGCGCGCCACCATGCAGCAGATCTTCACGCTTCAGGTAGAGGCGGGTTTTCGTGCCTTTTGTCAGGTTTTTGCACAGCGTCAGGGCAGTAGGACGACCCGCATAGTTCTTTAGCAGGTCGGTAAATTCGGCCTGAAACTCAGGATCTTTCTGGGCGTCGACAAACGCCTGTTCCAGCTGCTGAAGAGCGGGCATCAGGATCTGCGGAACATACATTCCGCCAAACTCGCCAAAATAGGGATTCAGTAACGTCATTTTTATCTTCCTTTCTCGGGCCCGCTGTGGAGCAGGCCAGGCAAATCAGTAGGCACGCAGTGTCTGAAACACAGCGGCAATTTTACGGGCATCTTTGATGCCAGGCGCACTTTCCACGCCAGAGTTGAAGTCCAGTCCGGCACAGCCCAGCTGCGCGGCTTCAACACAGTTATCTGCGCTCAGGCCACCGGCCAGCAGCACATCGTTCAGCGTCTGACCCTGCAACAGCGACCAGTCGAAACGCTGTCCGGTGCCGCCATCGCCATTATCAAAGACATAGCGGTCAACATGGGGCCAGTCGCGCGCCGGTAACGTGCCTTCAATGCGCAGCGCCTTCCAGATCTGAATCTCTGCGGGCAGCACCGCACGCAGTTCGGCCACAAATTCCGGTGTCTCATTGCCATGTAACTGCACTGCGGACAGTGAAAGTTCGGTGGCATGCGTGACAATGTCACTAACTGAGTTGTTGCGGAATACGCCGACATAGCGCAGCGGCGCGGCAGCAATCACGGTATGTGCAGTGGCGGTGTCGATCTGGCGCGGTGAACCTTCAGCGAAAATCAGACCACCGTAGATCGCGCCAGCTTCATACGCAGCACGTGCATCTTCGTCACGGGTTAAGCCGCACACTTTATTGCTGCCCAGCGTGACGCGACGCACCGCGCCCGTCAGGTCAGCTTCTTCCATCAGGGCTGAGCCAATCAGGAAGCCATTCGCAAAGTGGCTCAGCTCGCGAATATCAGCGTAGCTGTTAATACCCGATTCACTGATGACCGTCACGCCGTGCGACAGGCGTGGCGCCAGTTGGCGGGTACGGTTGAGATCAATAGAGAGGTCACGCAGATCGCGGTTATTAATTCCCACGACTTTAGCCTGCAGCGCGATAGCCCGCTCAAGCTCCTCTTCATTACTCACTTCCGTCAGAATGCCCATCTTCAGGCTGTGCGCCACGGCGGCCAGTTGACGATACTGCTCATCGTCAAGTACCGACAGCATCAGCAGGATCGCATCCGCCTGGTAGTAGCGGGCAAGATAGATCTGATAAGGGTCGATGATAAAATCTTTGCACAGCACAGGCTGGGTGATGGCAGCGCTGACAATCGGCAGAAAGGCGAAGTCGCCCTGAAAATATTTCTCATCAGTCAGCACGGACACCGCGGAAGCGTAATGGCGGTAAACCCCGGCAATGGCGGCCGGATCGAAATCCTCGCGAATCACGCCTTTTGAGGGTGACGCTTTTTTACACTCCAGGATAAACGCGGTTCTTGCGCCCTGCAGCGCGTCGTAGAAATGACGGCTGGCAGGTTCAATGCTGTTCTGAAAGGTGGAAAGAGGCTGCTGCTGCTGGCGGGCTTCAACCCAAATCGCTTTGTCCTGAACAATTTTTTCTAACACGGTGCCTTTCATGATTATCCTCTTGCTGCCAGTGCGACTACACGCTCATAAGCCTGTCCGCTGCGGATGGCGTTAAGCGCCTGCTGTGCGTTTTCACGCAGATCTTCCTGACCAAATACTTTAAGCAACATCGCCACGTTGACGGCGACCGCCTCCTCATGGGCCTGCTGGCCATTACCCTGGAGTAAAGCCGTCAGAATGTCACGATTTTCTTCCGGCGTGCCGCCCGCCAGCGCTTCTTTGGGATGGAAGCCAAAACCAAAGTCTTCTGGCGAAAGCTGATAGCGGGTGATTTCCCCTTCACGGAGTTCAGCCACGTGTGTCACATCGTGCAGCGCCACTTCATCCATGCCGCCACCGTGAACCACTGCGGCGCGCTGATAACCCAGCACTTTCAGCGTCTGGGCAATCGGCATCACCAGGTCCGGGCTATAAACACCGATTACTGCCAGTGGAGGGCGCGCCGGGTTGATCAGCGGACCTAACACATTAAATAGCGTACGGGTCTTCAGCTGCTGACGGACCGGCATCGCGTGGCGAAAGCCGGTGTGGTACTGGGGCGCAAACAGGAAGCAGACGTTCAGATCGTCCAGCGCCTGGCGCGCACGGTCAGCGGGCATATCAAGATTAATACCAAAAGCGGCCAGCAGATCCGACGAACCCGATTTACTGGAGACGCTGCGGTTGCCGTGCTTAGCGACTTTCAGACCGCAGGTCGCGGCCGCAAAGGCGCTGGCCGTCGAGATATTAATGCTGTTACTGCCATCTCCACCGGTGCCCACGATATCGGCAAACGCGTAATCCGGGCGGGGAAACGGTTTGGCATCTTCCAGCAGCGCCGTGGCGGCTCCGGCAATCTCTTCCGGCGTTTCACCGCGTACTTTCATGGCAACCAGCGCGGCAGCAAGCTGCGTGGGCTCCAGCTGTCCGGTAATAATGGCGCTGAACAGCGCATGACTTTCAGCCTGATTCAGCGTCTGCGCCTGGTAAAGTTTTTCCAGTGTCTGTTGCATCGTTATTCTCCCTGTTACTTCGCCAGCGCCCAGGCCAGCGTCTGTTCAAGCAGACGCGCGCCCTGAGAAGTCAAAATCGATTCTGGATGGAACTGGAAACCGCAGACGCGATCGGCTTCATGGCGAACAGCCATGACCATCCCGTTGTAACTGGCGTTGACCGTCAGCTCATCTGGCGTGTTGCTGCCCACCAGCGAGTGATAGCGCGCCACCGGCAGTGGATTACTCAGGCCGTTAAACATGGCTTCGCCGTCATGAACGATGGAAGAGGCTTTGCCGTGCAGGATCTCGCCTGCCTGACCCACATGGCCGCCATAGGCTTCGACAATTGCCTGATGCCCCAGACAGATACCGATAATTGGCAGACGACCGCGCAGCACCCGCAGCAGCGCCGGCATACAGCCAGCATCTTTTGGTGCACCGGGGCCGGGGGAGAGCATCAGCACCGGATTTTCCATCCGCTGCAGCTGTTCAATTAACAGTTCAGCGGGAAGATTGTTGCGATAAATCACCACGTTGTGACCAAAGGTCCGCAGCTGATCAACCAGGTTATAGGTAAATGAGTCGATGTTATCGAGCAGCAGAATATCGGCCATCAGAAGATCTCCTTGCAGTGATGGGCAGTTGCAATAGCGCGCAGTACGGCGCGGGCTTTATTGCGGCTTTCATCCGCTTCAGCCTGCGGATTAGAGTCCAGCACCACACCGGCGCCCGCCTGCACGGTGGCAACGCCGTCTTCGACATAGGCCGAACGAATAACGATACAGGTATCGAGATCGCCCTGGGCAGTGAAGTAACCCACCGCGCCGCCATAGCTGCCGCGACGCGTGCGTTCAGCACCGGCAATCAGCTGCATGGCACGAACCTTCGGTGCACCACTTAGCGTGCCCATGTTCATACAGGCGCGATAGGCGTGCAGGACGTCGAGGTCGGCGCGCAGCGTGCCCACGACGCGGGAAACCAGATGCATCACAAAAGAATAGCGGTCGACTTTGGTCAGATCAGCGACATAACGGCTGCCGGGCACGCAGATACGCGCCAGATCGTTACGCGCCAGATCCACCAGCATCAGATGTTCAGCCAGCTCTTTATGGTCGGTGCGCATCTCCAGTTCAATGCGGCTGTCGAGATCGCGGTCCAGTGAACCATCTGCATGGCGGCCACGTGGACGGGTACCGGCAATCGGGTAGATCTCAATCTGACGCGAGGTGGCGTCATACTTCAGCGAGCTTTCAGGCGACGCGCCAAACAGGGAGAAATCCTGATCCTGCATGAAAAACATGTACGGGCTTGGGTTGCTGTTTTTCAGCGTGTCGTAGGCGGCCAGCGGTGACGGGCACGGCAGCGAGAAGCGGCGCGACGGCACGACCTGGAAAATCTCGCCGATGCGAATCGCCTGCTGCATGGTGCGAACCACGTCGCAGTACTCTTCATCACTCTGGCTGGTCGTCAGCGACATCTGCTCTACCGTCTGAACCGGCAGGGCCGGAGCAGGCTGCAGCATCTGACCATGGAGCTGCTCAATGCGACGTTGCAGGCGCTGGAATTCGCTGGTGGACGGGCAGAACAGGCTGGCCTGCAGACGCGCGCTGCGGGTCTGGTGATCAATCACCAGTAAGGTCTCTGCCAGGTAAAAACAGTAGTCGGGACAGCGTTGCTGATTATCCAGCTCCGGCAGGGTTTCAAACCCTGCGACCAGGTCGTAAGCAAACAAGCCTCCCAGCAGAACGGCTTCACGTTCGTCGGCAGAGGAGTTAACCAGCTGTGGAATAAGACGCAGTGCATCAAACACCGACAGGGCCTTAAGGCGGGAATCTTCATCCTGCTGATGATCGGTGCTCTGCGGGAAAGTCAGCTCGCGTCCATCGGGACGGACCTGATTGCTGACGGAGGCGGGCAGCGCCTCATCCAGCAGTGGCAGCACGGCGCGGCCATTTTCTGACAGCGCCTGAACGGTAACCGTATTACCCATGGCGCTGATACGCAGCGCGCTGTCGACAATCAGCAGGCTTTTCAAATTGCGCTTGCTGTCGATGTCAGCAGATTCGAGCAGCAGGGTTGCCGGACGTGCGCCGCACAGCTGATGAAACACTGCGGCCGGATCTTCGCGGTAGGGCGCGTTGCCGGTAATCAACTTCACTGTAGGTTTCGCATTTGGCATGATGATTTCTCTGAATTTCGCTCAAAAAAAAGCCCGCTCGGTGGCGGGCTCAGGTATTAGCACAGCGTTTACGCAAAGTGTGCACGACCCAGTCGCCCGTATTCGGGAACATCGCGCCAACCGTTTAAATGCGTGATTACAACAGCCATGATTCAATACCCGTTACGTGTGAACTTGTGTACTAGTTAACGGGTTCAGCGCGGAAAAGTCAATAGCCTTTTTCACTGAGCATTAAAATCGTTATCATGCTGGCCGGTTTAGTATTAGCAGGAGTTCTCTTGAGCGATATCGCCCGTTTCCCGGTTTACGATTTACACAGTCACACGCGTGCCTCCGATGGCTTTCTGACGCCAGCTGCGCTGGTGCAGCGAGCTGTAGAGATGCGCGTCGGCGTACTGGCGATCACCGACCACGACAGCGTTGCAGGTGTAGAAGAAGCGCAGCAAACGGCACTCGACCAGGATTTACCGATAAAGGTGCTGGCAGGTGCAGAGATCTCCACACTCTGGGAGAACCATGAGATTCACATCGTGGGCCTGAACATTGATATCCACCATCCGGCGATGGTGACCTTTCTGGCCGGACAACATGCGTGCCGTCGGATACGGGCCGAAGAGATCGGTGAACGACTGGCCAGGGCGCGTATTCCGGATGCGCTGGCGGGAGCGATGCGACTGGCAGATGGCGGCATCATTACCCGTGGTCACTTTGCCCGCTTCCTGATTGAGCAGGGTAAAGCTGAGAACATGGTGCAGGTGTTCAAAAATTATCTGGCGCGTGGCAAAACCGGCTACGTGCCGCCACAATGGTGTACAATTAAACAAGCTATTGATGCGATTCATCATTCTGGTGGTTGTGCCGTGCTGGCGCATCCTGGCCGTTACGGTTTATCGGCAAAGTGGCTTAAACGACTGGTCGCCCATTTCCGCGAAGCGGGGGGCGATGCGATGGAAGTCGCACAGTGCCAGCAGCCACCTAATGAGCGCACGACACTGGCGCAATACGCCAGAGATAATGAACTGGCCGCATCACAAGGTTCTGATTTTCATCAACCCTGCCCGTGGATTGAGTTGGGCCGCAAACTCTGGCTGCCCGCGGCGGTTGAGCCGGTCTGGGAACGCTTCCCGGATCTCGCTCCCAGCCTGGCAATCACGGAAAGGTGACACGAGGTTTTTATGAGTCAATTGTTTCACATTCATCCGGATAACCCACAGCCGCGCCTGATTAATCAGGCGGTCGACTATCTGAACAAAGGCAGCGTCATCGTCTATCCGACCGATTCCGGCTATGCGCTGGGCTGTCGGCTGGAAGAGAAGGGCGCGATGGAGCGCATTTGCCGTATCCGTCAGCTCGATGGGCACCACAACTTCACCCTGATGTGCCGTGACCTCTCAGAACTGTCGGTTTATTCGCAGGTGGGCAACTCCGCCTTTCGTCTGCTGAAAAACAACACGCCGGGTAACTACACCTTTATTCTTAAGGCGACCAAAGAAGTGCCGCGTCGCCTGATGAATGAGAAGCGTAAGACCATTGGTCTGCGCGTGCCTTCCAATCCAGTCGCACTGGCGCTGCTGGAAGCCCTGAATCAGCCGATGATGTCGACCTCATTAATCCTGCCGGGCAACGATTTCACCGAGTCCGATCCGGAAGAGATTCAGCACAGCATTGGTAAGCTGGTCGATCTGATCATTGACGGCGGCACGCTGGGACAGCAGCCGACCACGGTGGTCGATCTGACCACCGATGCACCGGAAATTGTGCGTGAAGGGGTGGGCGATACCCGCCCGTTCCTGTAATTAAGTCGGGCTTCAGACACCGCGGGTCGGTGTCTGAGCCAGATTCGACTCTAGCCAGCTCTTAAACTGGCCGTAAGGAATATAAAGTGACACATCTTTCAGGATCACTTTGTTATTACGACCATTCTTAATCGAATCAGAATAGCCAACAATAACGCCGCTTAGCGTATCATCACGGTTGTAAACGCCGCCGCCCGACATTCCCTGAACCACGCCTGCGTTAGACGCCATGGCGATACAGGGGCTTTTATTCCAGTTATTCCTGATAGCCGTGCGGGCTAAATTAACCCCTGTCGATTCAACGGGCATCGCGGAAATAAAGCTGTAGCCATACATTTTAACGGGATCGCCGATGTCACCGCTGCGGAATTTAGCCAGCGTGTTAGCATCATTCTTGTGATAAATAATCGCAAGGTCGCAATAAGGGTGATATGACTTCACGCGCTGTACGGCAGTTTTAGCAACGTGCGCAGCGGTGAGGCTATATTCAGGCGTCAGAGGTATGCTGGTGCCCAGTGTGCCGAGACCGAGGATCGTCGGAATGCCCGTCACGCTCATATCTACGTGCTGCATCGCCGTGCGACTGTACTCAGTATGGCCCACAGAGCAACCGCTCAGGACCAGTGCAGCAAGCACCGGGCACAGAAACAGGTTTCTCATAATGGTTTTCTTTATTCAGGCATGTCGGAAAATCCCTGGTGAAGATTTGTGACATGCAAGCAAGGTTCATCACTGAACCGTATTAACGCAACAACTCCGGATGCGCCGGTTTATTGGATTAATTAAAAAACGCTATTTTTATTAACGTATGGCATAACCACACGCTGATGTTGCAAAAACGCTTTATCGCGTTTTTATGTTTTTTTATTGTACTGCTGAGATTAAGTGTACCATCTTAATAGTATCGTACAATTTATTAAAGTTAATAAAAAACAAATATCACGGAAAATAAGGTTTTAAATAAATCTCCCTTAGGAATCAACTGCCTTTTTTATATCGACCGATCGCTTGTCATGGATAAAATCAAACAGGCAGTTTTTTACACTAGCACTGGCGCTTTTTGCAGAGCATCAAAAGCACGAGCCCAGCAAAAGAAGCTTAAGGTAGTGTTAAGGTTTTTATCATCAGAACATGGTTTTGCCTGGAAATGAATGCTTAAGAAATTTAATTACGCTCAGCTATAAAGTTTTTGATGTCTGCGTTTTATTAAACATATTTTCTTATGATAAAGGGTGATGTTATTTAAATGTAAATTAAAGATTATCAGATATAAAACAATCAGAAACCAAACTATTATTAAGCCATTGCTCTGCTCATAAAGCACGTTACATCAGCGTTAAATGCCTGTATAATGGGGCAAACTTACTAAGTTAACCTGTTGATTTAGAAAGGATTATCACCCAATCATGACGCCTGGGAAGGCGACAAAGAGGAAGCTCAATGAGCGAAAAGTTACAGAAAGTCTTAGCGCGTGCCGGTCATGGCTCGCGTCGTGAAATCGAATCAATGATAGCTGCTGGCCGTGTCAGCGTTGACGGCAAGATCGCCACACTGGGCGACCGCGTCGAAAGCAGCAAATCCCTGAAAATCCGTATTGATGGCCATCTGGTATCGATTGCTGAATCCGCAACCGAAGTATGCCGTGTGCTGGCTTACTACAAACCGGAAGGCGAACTCTGTACCCGCAGCGATCCTGAAGGCCGCCCAACGGTGTTTGACCGCCTGCCTCGTCTGCGTGGTTCACGCTGGATTGCCGTTGGCCGTCTGGATGTGAACACCTGTGGTCTGATGCTCTTCACCACCGACGGTGAACTGGCGAACCGCCTGATGCATCCGAGCCGTGAAGTGGAACGTGAATATGCAGTGCGCGTCTTTGGCCAGGTCGACGATGATAAAATTCGTCAGTTGAGTAAAGGTGTTCAGCTGGAAGATGGCCCGGCTGCGTTTAAAACGCTTAAGTTTGGCGGCGGGGAAGGGATCAACCAGTGGTATAACGTCACCCTCACCGAAGGACGTAATCGTGAAGTACGTCGTTTGTGGGAAGCGGTCGGCGTGCAGGTCAGTCGTCTGATGCGTGTCCGCTACGGCGATATCACCTTACCAAAAGGCCTGCCACGTGGTGGCTGGACTGAACTGGATCTGCCAGCGGTAAACTACCTGCGTAACCTGGTTGAGCTGGATGATGAAACCGTCACTAAGCTGGTGGTCGAAAAAGATCGTCGTCGTACCAAGGCGAACCAGATTCGTCGTGCCGTGAAACGGCACACTAAAGTGAGCAGCACACCTCGTGCGCCACGCCGCAATCCGGGCAGCAAACGTAACTCCGGTTAATAGCGTTGCCTGAATGCTAAAAACGCAGCCCCGTGGCTGCGTTTTCTTTTTCTGTTACCAGTCAATTCCCTGCTGAGCCTGTATACCGGCATCAAATGCGTGTTTCACTGGCCGCATCTCCGTTACCGTATCTGCCATCTCCGTCAGGCTGCGATGACAGCCTCGTCCGGTAATAATCACGCTCTGATGTGCCGGGCGCTGTTGCAGGGTGGCGATCAGATCGTCCAGCGGCAGATAATCCATGCTGACCATATAGGTGATTTCATCGAGCACCACCAGATCGATCTGCTCATCGGCCAGCATCCGCTTTGCATGCTGCCACACAGCCAGACAGGCGGCGGTATCCGTTTCGCGGTTCTGCGTGTCCCACGTAAACCCGGTTGCCATCACCTGAAACTCCACACCGTGCTGTTCCAGCAGGTTTCGCTCGCCATTCGGCCAGTCACCTTTAATAAACTGGATCGCTGCTGCTCGCTTGCCATGTCCGGTGGCGCGAAGTGCTGTGCCAAAGGCTGCCGTGGTTTTGCCTTTGCCATTGCCGGTGAACACCATCAGGATGCCACGAACCTCGGTGGCCGCTGCAATGCGCGCATCGACCTGCTCTTTTAAACGTTGCTGACGTTGTTGATGACGATCGTCAGCCATTATTCCGCGGCTCCCGGTTTTCTGCCCGGCTGTGCATCAAAGCTGATACCGGTTTTGCGTCGGCTGTCATCACCCATCAGATAAAGGTAGAGCGGCATCAGATCGGCAGGGGTTTTCAGCTTATTAGCATCTTCCTGCGGGAAAGCACTGGCGCGCATTTTGGTGCGCGTGCCGCCCGGGTTGATACAGTTTACCCGCAGCGAGTGCGTCTTATATTCATCAGCCAGTACCTGCATCATCCCTTCGGTAGCAAATTTAGAGACGGCATAAGCGCCCCAGCCCGCGCGACCCGTACGGCCAACGCTGGAGGTGGTAAAGACCAGTGAACCGGCATCCGATTTTAACAGCAGCGGTAACAGTGCCTGGGTCAGGAAGAAGGTCGCATCCAGATTGATATTCATCACCTCCTGCCAGATCTGTGGGTCCAGTTCCGCCAGCGGCACAATCTCACCCAGGATACCGGCGTTGTGCAGCACGCCGTCAAGACGCGGAAACTGCTGAGCCAGTTGCTCTCCAATCTGATGGCAACGTTCCGGCGTCGCATCGGCCAGATCGAACACCACAGTGTGAGCAGGGCATTGATTAAGTTGATTGATAGCCTGTGCGACCTGCTGAAGCTTATCAGCGTTACGGCCCATCAGGATCACTTCAGCGCCATAACGGGCGTAAGTCAGCGCCGCCTCCCGGCCAATACCATCGGAAGCACCCGTGACCAGGATAATACGGTGATTGAGCAGGTCGCTTTTCGGTTGATAGTGCACAGCGGGATCCTCCAGCGAAAACAGCATGATTCCGCTTTATGCCTGAATTTACGAATGGGCGCAATCGCCAACCTGCGCATTCTGTGCCGGCTGCTGGCATTTCAGGCGACGGAGCAGGGCAAAACGGCTAAACTGGCGAACTGTTTTTGATTCTCTGTAACTAAGGCGACCTGATGGATTTTATTTCAACGTATGGACTGTTTTTAGCGAAAGCGGTGACACTGGTGGTTGCCGTCGCCGCGATCGTCATGATTATTATGAATGCTGCGCTGCGCAAGCGGGCACAAAATGGTCAGCTTCGCCTGACGCATCTGGGTGATGACTATCAGCAGATGAAAGAGGATTTGCAGCTGGCAAAAATGAAACCCCAGGCGCAAAAAGTCTGGCTGAAAAACCATAAAAAAAGCGAAAAGCTGAAAGCGAAAGCGGAAAAACAGGCGGCGAAGCAGGGGCAGACTGACAGCGTCAAACCCACCCTTTATGTGCTCGATTTTAAAGGCAGCATGGATGCCGGTGAGGTGACCTCACTGCGTGAAGAGATATCAGCAGTACTGGCCGTAAAACAGCCCGGCGATGAAGTGCTGTTGCGTCTTGAAAGTCCGGGCGGCGTGGTACATGGCTATGGCCTGGCGGCCTCGCAGCTGCAGCGTCTGCGCGATCAGGGACTGCGTATTACGGCAGCCGTGGATAAAGTGGCGGCCTCCGGCGGATACATGATGGCCTGCGTAGCTGACCGCATCGTGGCAGCACCGTTCTCAATCATTGGCTCAATTGGTGTGGTTGCGCAAATTCCTAACTTCAACCGCCTGCTGAAACGTAACGATATCGATGTTGAGCTGCATACCGCCGGACAATATAAGCGTACGCTGACGCTCTTCGGTGAAAACACCGAAGAAGGGCGTGAGAAGTTCCAGGAAGATCTTGACGAAACACACCTGTTATTTAAACAGTTCGTTCACCAGATGCGCCCGTCACTCGATATCAATAAGGTTGCAACCGGTGAACACTGGTATGGCCGTCAGGCGCTGAATCTGGGGCTGATTGACGAAATTGGCACCAGCGATGATTTGATCATTCGTCAGATGGATCAGTTCAACGTTCTTGGCGTGCATTATGCCCGTCGCCGTAAAATGATGGACCGCTTTACCCAGAGTGCCGGTTCGGTGGCCGAGCGGCTGTTGCTGAAACTCTGGCAGCGTGGTGAAAAGCCATTGCTCTGATGCGAAACCCGGCCTGTGCCGGGTTTTTTATTTCAGGTGCGGGTGTTTTATTCCAGGTGATAGCGCGGCGACAGCACCACTGCAAGGTGTTTAAAGACGTTAAACACGGCGGTGGTTTTCGCGGTCGGCAGTCCGTCCGCGTCAAGAAAAAACGGTCCGCGAAAGACCAGTACATCGGCCTGCTGAGTCACCTCGTCCGCCTGCATGCCTGCTAAATAATCGTCATGCTCTTTGATCAGCGTATTGGCCTTTTCCAGCAACGCCTGGCGGGAAATAGCCTGTGTCGTTCTCTCCATTTATTCGTTCCTTTTTGACAGCACCCAAATCCTTTCTATATTACTGGCGTGCCAGACGGTATGACAAATCGGTCTGAACGATGAAATCTGGCGTAAGTTCAGGCTGAGTGCTAATTAGGTTGCGTAACAGATTTTATCAGGTAGAGTGTGGGCGATTCCGATTTCAGGGATTTTGCACCGGGATGTGTGAAGAGTTCAGATGGAAAAAGTATTCCTTATCATGCAGTTGCATTACACCGCATCATCTGTTCTGAGATTGACCCCTCCGCCTTGAAATGTTAAACAGGCGCAGCAATATTGAACCCGATGGGTTTTTGGGCATCCAATACTCTCCCGTTAAGCAGGATGTTTTCATTAGGTAAAGGTAAATATGGGTAAAGCACTCGTTATTGTTGAGTCCCCGGCAAAGGCTAAAACAATCAATAAATATCTGGGCAATGACTACGTGGTTAAATCCAGCGTCGGTCATATCCGGGATCTGCCGACCAGTGGTTCAACCGCAAAGAAGAGTGCTGACGCCTCGACTGAAAAGAAAGCCAAAGACGCTGCGACTGACAAGAAAGTCAAAAAAGTAAAAAAAGATGAGAAAGCCGCACTCGTCAGCCGCATGGGTGTTGACCCCTATCACGGCTGGGAAGCGGATTATCAGATTCTGCCCGGCAAAGAGAAAGTGGTTGCGGAACTGAAGGCATTAGCCGCCAATGCTGACCACATCTATCTCGCAACCGACCTTGACCGCGAAGGGGAAGCTATTGCCTGGCACCTGCGGGAAGTGATCGGGGGTGATGACTCACGCTTTAGCCGCGTGGTATTTAACGAAATTACGAAGAATGCGATTCGTCAGGCGTTTGAAAAGCCGGGCGAACTGAATATTGACAGGGTTAATGCTCAACAGGCGCGTCGTTTCATGGACCGCGTGGTGGGTTATATGGTCTCACCACTGCTGTGGAAAAAGATCGCCCGTGGTCTTTCTGCCGGACGTGTTCAATCCGTTGCCGTGCGTCTGGTCGTGGAGCGTGAGCGAGAAATTAAAGCCTTTGTGCCTGAAGAGTACTGGGAAGTTAATGCCGCGCTAAGCACGCCGAAAGGTGATGAGCTGTCGATGGATGTGACGCACAAAGGCGATAAAGCCTTCCGTCCGGTCAATCGCGATGAAACCTACGCCGCCGTCGCGCTGCTCGAAAAAGCGCGTTATGAGATCGTCGATCGTGAAGATAAGCCGACCAGCAGTAAGCCGGGCGCGCCCTATATCACCTCAACGCTGCAGCAGGCTGCCAGTACCCGTCTTGGCTTTGGTGTTAAGAAAACCATGATGATGGCCCAGCGCCTGTACGAAGCGGGTCACATTACTTACATGCGTACCGATTCAACCAACCTGAGTCAGGATGCGGTCGCCATGGCACGGGGTTATATCGAAAGCAATTTCGGTAAAAAATATCTGCCTGACAATCCTGTGACTTACGCCAGCAAAGAAAACTCCCAGGAAGCGCATGAAGCGATTCGTCCTTCTGATGTGGACGTGGTGGCGGAACAGCTGAAAGATATGGAAGCGGATGCACAGAAACTCTATCAGCTTATCTGGCGTCAGTTTGTTGCCTGTCAGATGACACCGGCAAAATATGATTCCAGCACCATCACCGCCGCCGCGGGTGAGTTCAGACTCAAAGCAAAAGGGCGTATTCTGCGTTTCGACGGCTGGACCAAAGTGATGCCAGCGCTGCGCAAGAATGATGAAGATCGTACGTTGCCTGCGGTCAGTGTGGGGGATGTTCTGGACCTTAAAGCACTGCAGCCGGGTCAACACTTCACCAAGCCACCGGCGCGCTTCAGCGAAGCATCCCTGGTGCGCGAGCTTGAGAAACGCGGAATTGGCCGTCCATCAACCTACGCAGCCATTACCTCGACCATTCAGGATCGTGGCTATGTGAGGGTGGAAAATCGCCGTTTCTATGCGGAAAAAATGGGTGAAATCGTTACCGATCGTCTGGAAGAGAACTTCCGCGAACTGATGAATTACGATTTCACCGCCCGCATGGAGAGCAACCTTGACCAGGTTGCCAATAACGAGGCGCAATGGAAAGCGGTGCTCGACCACTTCTTCAGCGACTTTACTCAGCAGCTTGAACTGGCTGAGAAAGATCCTGAAGAGGGTGGCATGCAGCCAAACCAGATGGTGCTGACCTCAATCGAGTGTCCGACCTGTAGCCGTCAGATGGGAATTCGCACCGCCAGTACCGGCGTCTTCCTGGGCTGTTCTGGCTACGCGCTGCCGCCTAAAGAACGCTGCAAACAGACCATCAACCTGATTCCGGAAAATGAAGTTCTCAATATTCTGGAAGGGGATGATGCTGAAACCAACGCACTGCGTGCCCGTCGCCGCTGCCAGAAGTGTGGCACAGCCATGGACAGCTATCTGATCGATAACGAACGTAAACTGCATGTCTGTGGTAATAACCCGGAGTGTGATGGTTACGAAATCGAGAAGGGTGAGTTCCGCATCAAAGGCTATGACGGCCCGATAGTGGAGTGTGAGAAGTGTGGTTCTGAGATGCACCTGAAGATGGGACGCTTTGGGAAGTACATGGCGTGTACCAATGAAGAGTGCAAAAACACCCGTAAGATTTTGCGTAGTGGTGAGGTTGCTCCACCGAAAGAAGATCCGGTTCCACTGCCAGAGCTGGCGTGTGAGAAGTCCGATGCTTACTTCGTGTTGCGAGACGGCGCAGCGGGCGTTTTCCTTGCAGCCAACACCTTCCCGAAATCACGCGAAACGCGTGCGCCGCTGGTGGAAGAGCTTCAGCGCTTTAAAGATCGTCTGCCTGAAAAGCTGAAATATCTGGCCGACGCGCCAGCAGCCGATCCGGAAGGTAACAAAGCGATGGTGCGCTTTAGCCGTAAAACCAAACAGCAGTATGTTTCCTCTGAAAAAGAGGGCAAAGCAACAGGCTGGTCCGCCTTCTATATAGACGGTAAATGGCAGGTCGCGAAGAAGTAATCCACTCAGGCCAGCGCTCGCTGGCCTTTTTCTGAGCCTTATATCAATCCGTTCTACTCTTTAACGTAAACTGATATAGTTGTTATAGCATTTCCGACCTTTCCTGATGCATAGCATTTTCTACCCTAGCGACTATACGTCAACCGGGGATGCGACTCTGTAACTTACCGGATGGAACAGATATGAAATTACAGCAGTTGCGCTATATCGTCGAAGTGGTAAACCATAATCTCAATGTCTCTTCGACAGCGGAAGGCCTCTACACCTCTCAGCCTGGCATCAGCAAACAGGTTCGCATGCTGGAAGATGAACTGGGCGTGCAAATCTTTGCCCGCAGCGGGAAACATCTCACCCAGGTCACGCCGGCAGGTGAAGAGATCATTCGTATAGCGCGTGAAGTGCTCTCAAAAGTGGATGCGATCAAATCGGTGGCGGGTGAGCATACCTGGCCGGATAAAGGCTCGCTCTATGTGGCGACCACGCACACTCAGGCTCGCTATGCGCTGCCTGGCGTGATCAAAGGCTTTATTGAGCGTTATCCGCGTGTCTCACTCCACATGCATCAGGGTTCCCCGACTCAGATTGCCGAAGCGGTCTCCAAGGGCAATGCGGATTTTGCGATTGCCACCGAGGCACTGCATCTCTATGACGACTTAATCATGCTGCCTTGCTACCACTGGAACCGGGCGATTGTCGTCACCGCTGACCATCCGCTGGCGGGGAAAGGCCAGGTGACCATTGAGGAGCTGGCTGAGTATCCTCTGGTCACTTACACCTTCGGCTTTACCGGGCGTTCTGAACTGGATACGGCCTTTAATCGCGCAGGATTAACGCCACGCATTGTTTTCACCGCCACTGACGCAGACGTCATCAAAACTTATGTTCGCCTGGGCCTGGGCGTAGGGGTTATTGCCAGTATGGCGGTGGACCCGGTGGCGGATCCTGACCTTATTCGTATTGAAGCCGCTGACATCTTTACCAACAGCACCACAAAAATTGGCTTCCGCCGAAGTACCTTCCTGCGTAGTTATATGTATGATTTTATACAACGTTTTGCGCCACATTTGACGCGCGACGTGGTGGACACAGCGGTAGCCTTACGCTCAAACGAGGATATTGAGGCGATGTTTAAAGATATCAAACTGCCGTTTAAATAGAGTTTACGCGCTTCACTTAAACTTAAGGCTGCCTGGTGCAGCCTTTTTTGTTTCCAGGCTTTAGCGCCAAATGAGAATCAAAATTTTTATGATTTTTTTGTAAATGAAACATTGATCACATGTTTTCCCATTGGGCTTTCTTAAATGCGAATTACCACACATTTTTAACTATGTTACTTTGCGACTTGCCAGGATTATTCCCATACTCCAGTTAAGAGTTAATGCAGAAAGCCAGTAAACATAAGGGTCTTTAGCGATCTCTTTAGTTTTAAATGGACCTGTTTTTAAATTAACTCAAATTTATTAGCTCTCTGTTTAATTAAATATTTGTTCCGAAGTTAATGGTTTCTTACGTTACTGGCACCTATTGATTAATACTGTTAATCGTTTTACTCAATAAAAATAACTGGATTTTTGGCCTTAACGCGTTTAGGATTCCTCCTAAATCTTAATCGATGTTATCAATCATTTTGTTGAGAGTGATTATCAAAAACTATGAATACACGACTGACTGTACAACCGGGTTTCCCGGCAAAAAGCACCAAGGTTGAGCGTACCGGCAACACCCGTCGCAATGCCTGGTTAACCGTATTCGCTGCCTCTGCGCTGTTCTGGGTGGTAGTAGCGTTAATGATTTGGCGTATCTGGGGCTAAAGCCATGTGGGCAAACACACTCAGCCATAAACGTTCCCTGACTTCACGTCAGCACAAGCCGGTTGCCTGCAAAGGAAAAGAACCACTTGCAAAGGACGAGAAAGTGTCTATCCCCGAATCGTGGGATTTGAGTGATAACCAGAGACTTTTTATTGAGTCATTCCTGGACCCTAAGAGTAAATAACCTTTTCAGACCATTTATTAGTCGCAGTTTTTATTACCGGAGTTTCCGGCGGGCTTGTTAATTGCCCTTTACCACATTGCGTACGACCAAAGGGTGTCGCCTTGATGAGGTGACCGCAAAAACTTTTACGCCAGATTCCGGCGAAGGAGTGAACCAAATGAATATGATTAAAATGTCCTGGCTCAGCGCGTATGCCTTCTCCTTTGCGTTCTGGTCTGCGGCGGTGTGGATAACGCTGTAATTTGAATTAAATCACCTTTTTTATGATGCCTCGTGATCTCACGGGGCATTTTCGTTTGTGAGCGATTGTGGCAATTTGTGTTGTAATCAAATCGTTAACGAATTTTGGTCTATCTTTAACATAAACCTTTGTCTCTCTAAGGTTTAAGACCATGAATGAAAAAGGAGGAGCTATGTCGTCTACCCTACGCGAGCAGAGTCAGGAAATACTGCAGGTCGACACCAAAAAATATCACATCTTCAGTCTTCCCCGCGCTGCTCAACATCTCGGCAATATAGACAGTCTGCCCAAATCTCTGAAGGTCCTGCTGGAAAATTTACTGCGCTGGCAGGATGGTGATTCTGTTACGGCAGAAGATATTCAGGCGCTGGTTGACTGGCAAAAAGATGCCCACGCCGATCGTGAAATCGCCTATCGTCCCGCCCGTGTATTAATGCAGGACTTTACCGGCGTACCTGCCGTAGTTGACCTGGCGGCGATGCGCGAAGCGGTAAATCGCCTGGGTGGCGATGTGGCGAAAGTGAATCCGTTATCGCCAGTGGATCTGGTCATTGACCACTCAGTTACCGTTGATCACTTTGGCGATGATGACGCTTTCGAGGAGAACGTCCGGCTGGAGATGGAGCGCAACCATGAGCGTTATGTCTTCCTGCGCTGGGGACAGAAAGCTTTTGATAAGTTCCGGGTTGTACCGCCGGGCACCGGTATCTGCCATCAGGTGAACCTGGAGTATCTGGGTAAGGCGATCTGGCATGAAACGCTCAACGGCGAAGAGTATGCCTGGCCCGATACACTGGTCGGCACTGACTCCCACACCACCATGATCAACGCGCTGGGCGTGCTGGGATGGGGAGTAGGGGGAATCGAGGCAGAAGCTGCCATGCTTGGCCAGCCCGTCTCCATGCTGATTCCGGATGTAGTGGGTTTCAAACTCACCGGCAAACTCAAGCCTGGCATCACCGCGACTGACCTGGTGCTTACCGTTACCCAGATGCTTCGTAAGCATGGCGTCGTGGGCAAATTTGTCGAGTTTTACGGTGATGGTCTGGCCGATCTGCCGCTGGCTGATCGCGCCACTATTGCCAACATGGCCCCGGAATATGGCGCGACCTGCGGTTTCTTCCCGGTCGATGATGTCACGCTCAGTTACATGACGCTCACCGGACGCGATGCCGACCAGGTCGCCCTGGTGGAAGCTTATGCCAAAGCGCAGGGCCTGTGGCGTAACGCCGGCGATGAGCCGCGCTTTACCAGCACCCTGTCACTGGACATGAACGAAGTGGAATCGAGCCTTGCCGGACCAAAACGTCCGCAGGATCGGGTTTCGCTGGGTGATGTGCCTGCCGCGTTTGACGCCAGCAACGAGCTGGAAGTGAATCAGGCGCAGAAACCGCATAAAAATGTCGAATACACCGACAGTGACACCGGCCTGACGCATACACTGACCGACGGTGCCGTTGTAATCAGTGCGATTACCTCCTGTACTAACACCTCTAATCCCAGCGTGCTGATGGCGGCTGGCTTACTGGCGAAGAAAGCGGTCGAGCGTGGCCTGAAACGTCAGCCCTGGGTTAAAGCTTCACTGGCGCCCGGTTCTAAAGTGGTTTCAGACTATCTCGCCGTCGCGCAACTCACCCCTTATCTTGATGAGCTGGGCTTTAATCTGGTCGGTTATGGCTGCACCACCTGTATCGGTAACTCTGGTCCGCTAAAAGATGAGATTGAGTCTGCCATCAAAACGGGCGATCTGACTGTCGGTGCAGTGCTGTCCGGCAACCGCAATTTTGAAGGTCGTATTCATCCGCTGATTAAAACCAACTGGCTCGCGTCGCCACCGCTGGTGGTAGCCTATGCGCTGGCGGGTAATATGAAAATCAACCTGCAGACTGAGCCACTGGGCCACGATCGTCAGGGCCAGCCGGTCTATCTGAAAGATATCTGGCCAACGCCGAAAGAGATCGCCACAGCCGTGCAGCAGGTTACCAGCGACATGTTCCATAAAGAGTACGCTGAAGTCTTCGACGGCACGCCCGAGTGGCAGGAGATCAAGGTCAGTGAAGCGGCGACGTATGACTGGGATGAAGGCTCGACCTATATTCGTCTGTCGCCGTTCTTTGATGATATGGAGAAAGAGCCTAAGCCGGTGCAGGATATTCGCGGTGCGCGGGTCCTTGCTATGCTGGGCGATTCCGTCACCACGGACCATATCTCACCGGCGGGCAGCATCAAAGCTGAAAGTCCCGCTGGACGTTATCTGCTGTCACACGGCGTTGAGCGAACCGACTTTAACTCCTACGGTTCCCGTCGCGGTAACCATGAAGTGATGATGCGCGGCACGTTCGCCAACATCCGAATCCGCAATGAGATGGTGCCAGGCGTGGAGGGCGGTTATACCCGTCATTATCCGAGTGGCGAGCAGCTGGCTATCTATGACGCGGCGATGAAATATCAGGCGGAAGGTATACCGCTGGCCGTGATTGCCGGCCTTGAGTATGGCTCCGGTTCAAGCCGCGACTGGGCGGCGAAAGGCCCACGTTTGCAGGGTGTGAGAGTTGTCATTGCTGAATCTTTTGAGCGTATTCACCGCTCAAACCTGATCGGCATGGGCATTCTGCCGCTGGAATTCCCGCAGGGCGTGACCCGCAAAACCCTGGGCCTGACCGGTGAAGAGCGTATTGACGTGGAGAATCTTCAGGCACTGACGCCAGGCTGCAGCGTGAAAGTGACGTTGACCCGTGCTGACGGCAGTAAAGAGGCGCTGGACACCCGCTGTCGCATTGATACCGGTAATGAGCTGACCTATTACCGTAACGACGGCATCCTGCACTACGTTATCCGCAATATGCTGGACTGACAAAAAAAGCCGGGGCGACCCGGCTTTTTCATTCAGGATTTCGGCAGCAGATGCCCCATCTTCGCCGCTTTGGTATCCAGATAGTGCGCATTCTTCGGGTTACGTCCCACGACCAGCGGCACACGCTCAACGATGTTGATCCCGGCTTCGCTGAGGATCTCAACTTTACGCGGGTTATTGGTCAGCAGGCGCACTTCATTTACGCCCAGCAGTTTGAACATATCGGCGCACAGGGTGAAGTCGCGTTCATCAGCGGCAAAGCCTAGCTGATGGTTTGCTTCCACGGTGTCATAGCCTTTGTCCTGCAACGCATAGGCGCGGATCTTATTCAGCAGACCGATATTACGGCCTTCCTGGCGGTGATACAGCAGCACACCGCGACCTTCTTCTGCGATGGCATTAAGGGCGGCTTCAAGCTGAAAGCCGCAGTCGCAACGCAGGCTGAAGAGCGCATCGCCGGTCAGGCATTCGGAGTGAACGCGCGCCAGTACCGGCTCGTTATCATTAATATCGCCAAAGACCAGTGCAACGTGGTCATGTCCGGTTGCCAGTTCTTCAAAACCAACCATCAGGAAATCTCCCCATGGCGTGGGCAGTTTGGCTTCTGCCACCCGTTTAAGCTGCATGTGACTCTCCAGAACCTTCAGAGGATGCACTATCATCATGATAGTGCACAGGCCAGTGTGGCCCGACAAACGTGCAATATTGTGCCACAACCCGCAAGCGGGCTGGTAATCTCTGATACCAATTGCAGTGATAAAGCACAATTATCCAATCGGCAACGGTTATGTTATTCTTTTTTAAGCTAAAGTTATGCAATTGTTGTCTTTTAACACCGGGATAAGGGAAGAGGATGTTTAAGATTTCGCGTCGAACCACCTTCGGTATGCTGCTGCTGTTGATCATGCCGGTTGCCGTCTGGCTTACCGGCTGGCGCTGGCAGCCAGGCGAAAGCAATGCGGTGCTGAAAGGTCTGTTCTGGATGACCGAAACCGTTACCAATCCGTGGGGCATTGTCACCAGCGTGCTGCTGAGTGCATGGATGCTTTGGTGCCTGCGCTTTCGCCTGAAGCCCGCCATTCTGCTTCTGCTGATCATGAACGCGACGATTCTGGCCGGGCAATACACCAAATCCTTTATTAAAGAGCAGATACAGGAGCCGCGCCCCTATGTGATCTGGCTGGAACAGCATCATGGACTGGATGAAAAGACCTTTTACGAACTCAAACGTAAACAGCGTGGGGAGATGGTGACCTCGCTGATAGCCGATGAAACGCAGATCCCTGGCTGGCTGAAACGTCACTGGGCGTTTGAAACCGGTTTCGCTTTTCCCTCTGGTCACACCATGTTTGCCGCCAGCTGGGCGCTACTGGCATTGGGCCTGCTCTGGCCGCGTCGTCACTATAAAACCGTGGTGGTGATCTTCCTGTGGGCCACGGGCGTGATGGCGAGCCGTCTGTTGCTGGGCATGCACTGGCCGCGCGATCTGGCAATGGCAACGGTACTTTCCTGGATACTGGTCACCGTCGCTACCTGGCTGGCACAGCGATTCTGTGGACCACTGACGCTGCCGCCGGAAGAGCAAAAAGAGGTGGCGCAGCGGGAGCCCTGATTGTAATTCACCCTTAAGACCCCATATTATTAGTCAGGCCTGCGCAAAAGTGACCTGGCCGATGCTGCTGGGAGCAGCATTTTTGCTGGAGTTTTGGCATAATTCTACCCGACAACCTCACAACAGGATGCACTGTGAAATATTTGCTGATTTTTTTAGTGGTACTGGTCATTTTTATTATTTCCGTCACTTTGGGTGCGCATAACGATCAGGTCATTACTTTTAACTATCTGCTGGCGCAGGGTGAGTTCAGCATCTCGACCTTACTGGCATCGCTGTTTGGCGCAGGTTTCGTGCTTGGCTGGATTATCTGTGGGCTGTTCTGGTTACGGACCCGCGTCGCACTGGCAAATGCCAACCGGAAAATCAAGCGTATGCAGACGCAAATCGAGCAGAGTACTGCTCTGGCGACCACGCCAGCTTCGCCGGCTGGCCGGGAATAATCCCCGATGCATGAATTGCTGTTTCTGTTACTGCCGGTGGCGGCTGCGTATGGCTGGTATATGGGCCGCCGCAGTGCACATCAGGACAAGCAACAGGAAGCCAACCGACTGTCGCGTGAATATGTCGCTGGCGTAAACTTCCTGCTCTCAAATCAGCAGGACAAAGCGGTCGATCTGTTCCTTGATATGCTCAAAGAGGACAGCGGCACGGTAGAAGCCCACCTGACGCTGGGTAATCTCTTCCGATCGCGTGGCGAAGTTGATCGCGCTATCCGTATTCATCAGGCTCTCATGGAAAGTGCTTCCCTGAGCTACGAGCAGCGTCTGCTCGCCGTTCAGCAACTGGGGCGTGATTATATGGCGGCGGGCTTTTATGACCGCGCTGAAGATATGTTTAAGCAGCTCACCGATGAAACGGACTTCCGGGTGGGCGCGCTGCAGCAGCTGCTGCTGATCCATCAGGCAACCAGCGACTGGCAGCAGGCGATTGAGGTGGCAGAACGTCTGGTTAAGCTCGGTAAAGATAAGCAGAAGGGCGAAATTGCCCACTTCTACTGTGAACTGGCGTTACAGGCCATGAGCAGCGACGACCTGGATCGCGCAATGAGCCTGCTGAAGAAAGGGGAGGCGGCCGATCGCAACAGCGCGCGCATCTCTATCATGATGGGCCGTATTTTCATGGAGAAAGAGGATTTCACCAAAGCGGTGGGCCATCTGCAGCGGGTGCTGGATCAGGATAAAGAGCTGGTCAGTGAAACGCTGGGGATGCTGGAGACCTGTTTCCAGCGGCTTAATCAGCCCGAAGCCTGGGCTGATTTCCTGCAGCGTTGTGTGGAAGAGAATACGGGAGCCGCAGCGGAACTCTATCTCTCGGATATCCTGGAGCAGCAGCAGGGTGCTGAAGCGGCGCAAAACTACATCAGTCGACAGCTGCAACGCCATCCAACGATGCGTGTGTTCCATCGCCTGATGGATTTGAACCTGCATGAGGCGGAAGATGGCCGTGCCAAAGAAAGCCTGATGGTGCTGCGTGACATGGTGGGCGAACAGATTCGCACCAAGCCGCGCTATCGCTGCCAGAAGTGTGGTTTCACCGCGCATGCACTTTACTGGCACTGCCCATCCTGCCGTACCTGGTCTTCCGTTAAACCTATTCGTGGGCTAGACGGCCAGTAAAACTGGCCGCCGTGAACAGAACACGCCTTATTATAGTTACAACATACTATTGAGTTGTCACCTCCCTGACCTCCGCCATCGTGCATAAAACGCCGGGCAGAGGGGCAAAGGCGATTGTGATGGTCAGATACCGCAGGTAGAATGCTTGCCGTTTGTCTAATGCGCCTGCGGGCGCCTGTTGCAGAGGAAATGCCATGCCTTCACCCCACAATGTGACCGCTTCGCCGATTCTGGTCGCGCTGGATTACCATGACCTCGACAGCGCGCTGCGTTTCGTAGACCAGATTGATCCCCGCAGTTGCCGACTGAAAGTGGGCAAAGAGATGTTTACGCTGTTCGGACCCTCGCTGGTTAACACCCTGCAGCAGCGCGGTTTTGAGCTCTTTCTCGATCTGAAATTCCACGATATTCCTAACACCACTGCCCATGCCGTGGCTGCTGCTGCCGATCTCGGCGTCTGGATGGTCAACGTCCATGCCAGCGGTGGCGCGCGGATGATGAACGCAGCGCGCGAGGCGCTGCTTCCTTTTGGCAAAGATGCGCCTCTGCTAATTGCGGTGACCGTACTGACCAGTATGGATGCAGACGATCTCAAAGAGCTGGGCATTACACTTTCGCCTGCCGAACAGGCAGAACGACTGGCGAAGCTGACGCAATCATGCGGGCTGGATGGCGTGGTCTGTTCTGCACATGAAGCGGTTCGCTTCAAACAGGTTCTGGGTCAGGATTTTGCGCTGATCACGCCGGGAATTCGCCCGGCAGGCAGCGATGCAGGCGATCAGCGTCGCATCATGACACCCCAGCAGGCGAAGCAGGCGGGCGTAGACTACATGGTGATAGGGCGTCCGATCACCCAATCCGCCGATCCCGCCGCCACCCTGCAGGCGATCCTGCACAGTCTGGAGACACCATAATGGCAGAGGATAATCGACTGGTTTACTCCACCGACAGCGGGCGCATTACCCAGCCTGAGACTAAAGCAGAGCGGCCAAAAGGGGATGGCATTGTACGCATCCAGCGCCAGACCAGCGGACGCAAAGGCAAAGGCGTCTGTCTGATCACCGGCATTGATCTGGATGATGCAGCACTGACGCTGCTGGCCGCTGAACTGAAAAAGAAGTGTGGCTGTGGTGGATCGGTAAAAGAGGGTGTTATCGAGATTCAGGGTGACAAACGCGATTTACTGAAAAGCCTGCTGGAAGCTAAAGGGATGAAAGTCAAACTGGCGGGCGGCTGAATTAAAAAAATCGGGCTACCGAAGTAGCCCGATGGTCATGTAGATGCTTAGCGTAGCCGTTTATTCTTTTAATAAGGTCCTTAGTGGACCTGATGACCGATAATACCACCAACTGCGGCGCCACCGACTGTGCCGAGCGCGCTACCATTGGTCAATACTGAACCCCCAATCGCACCCGCGCCCGCGCCAATGGCGGTGTTGCGGTCACGCTTAGACCAGTTAGAACAGCCGCTCAGGGCAACAGCTAACGTGGTAGCCAGTACAACGGCAGTGATTCGTTTCATTGTTGTAGTCATACACTTCTCCTTTGATGTGCTCACAGAGGCAACACTCTTAGTATAGCTCCGATATTTCCTCAGCCCGCTTGTGCCGCATTATTGCCTCATCCCTGACGGCATAGAAATGTGATCACCATGGACAAACCGTTTGTAGCGGGTGAGTCACAATGCGCCAGGCCAACAGGTCCACGCATTGTCTGAGAGGATTCTAAGCGTTCTGCAATAATTCCGAAGATGGAAAATTCTGAAATCACGGCACATTTTTTCATTCACAGCCATTCCTTCTGCGTTTATAGCCATTTGCTCCATAACCCTTTCGCGTCCGACTCCGCAAAATTCAGGGACGATTGTCAGCAGGAGAAAAGAGATGCTGGAACACCTTAAACAACAGGTTCTGGAAGCGAATCTGGATTTACCCAAATACAACCTGGTGACCTTTACCTGGGGGAATGTCAGCGCGATTGATCGCGAGCAGGGTTTGCTGGTGATTAAACCTTCCGGCGTGCGCTATGAAGTGATGAAGCGCGACGACATGGTTGTGGTCGATCTGGTGAGTGGCAATGTAGTAGAAGGGGATAAACGCCCTTCATCGGACACGGCGACGCATCGTGCGCTCTATCTCGCCTGGCCGGAAGTCGGTGGCATTGTCCATACGCATTCGCGTCATGCGACCATCTGGGCGCAGGCAGGACGACCCATTCCGGCCTGGGGAACGACGCACGCCGACGATTTCTATGGCGAGATCCCCTGCACCCGCGCGATGCGTAACGAAGAGATTCAGCACGAGTACGAGTGGAACACGGGCGAAGTGATTATTGAGACGTTCGCGCAGCGCGGATTATCGCCTTCGGCGATCCCGGGGGTACTGGTCAACTCCCACGGCCCGTTTGCCTGGGGTAAAGACGCCCATGCCGCTGTACACAGCGCGGTTGTCCTGGAGGAGGTGGCCTATATGGGGCTCTTTAGCCAGCAGCTTACCGCTAACCTGCCGCCCATTAATCAGACGCTGCTCGATTTACACTACCTGCGAAAGCACGGTGAGAATGCCTGGTACGGGCAAAAATAACGAACGGGACGCGATGGCGTCCCTTTTTTTGTCGCCATTGCCGCTGGTATGGCGATCCCCGTCATAGTTATCAAAACATCAATCCTGAAAAAATAAAACAGTGTTTCATTTATATCGAGGCGATCACTGTTTTAATAACCTCAAATCACTACTTTGCTTTCATCGCCTTCGGGCACTTCCTGCTCCAACACTGGCAAAGCAAAGGTGAAACCTGTATGCACATCAAACGGGCAATAGACAAAATTCCGGGCGGCATGATGCTTATTCCGTTGTTTATCGGCGCACTCTGCCATACATTCTCTCCCGGCGCCGGGAAATACTTCGGCTCTTTCACCAACGGTCTGATGACGGGGACGGTGCCGATTCTGGCCGTCTGGTTCTTCTGTATGGGAGCATCGATAAAGCTCAGCGCTACCGGCACGGTACTGCGTAAATCAGGCACGCTGGTGTTAACGAAAATTGCCGTTGCCTGGGTTGTGGCGGCTATCGCCTCACGCGTGATGCCGGAGAATGGGGTAGAAGTGGGGATGTTCGCGGGCTTATCCACGCTGGCGCTGGTAGCTGCAATGGACATGACGAATGGCGGCTTGTATGCCTCGATCATGCAGCAATACGGTTCCAAAGAGGAGGCTGGCGCGTTTGTGCTGATGTCACTGGAGTCCGGGCCATTAATGACCATGGTTATTCTGGGTACTGCGGGTATCGCCTCATTCGAGCCACACGTGTTTGTGGGCGCTGTCCTGCCGTTTGTGGTCGGATTTGCATTAGGGAATCTTGATCCGGAATTGCGTGACTTCTTCGGAAAAGCGGTACATACGCTGATTCCTTTTTTCGCTTTTGCGCTGGGTAACACCATTAACCTGGGCGTGATTGCGGAAACCGGACTGCTGGGCATCATGCTGGGCATCGCCGTGATCATCATTACAGGTATCCCGCTTATTCTGGCCGACCGGCTGATTGGCGGCGGGGATGGCACGGCCGGTATAGCCGCATCCAGTACGGCAGGCGCCGCAGTGGCGACACCCGTACTGATTGCCGAGATGTTGCCGCAGTTTAAACCGGTTGCGCCTGCCGCAACGGCGCTGGTTGCCACATCTGTCATTGTGACCTCAGTGCTGGTGCCCATTATCACCGCTATCTATTCAAAACGCCTTAAGCGTCTCCATGTTGCCGTCGGGCAGCGTGCCGCTATTAAGTAACCTGCCTAATCAATCCCCGGCGCGCCAGTCGGGGATCACTCTGGATTTTGTGTTGTAAATCAATCTCTCATTTGGTCTGGCCTCACTCTGCATTACGCTGATGTGGCGTATTTAACGCATCAAAATATAAACAGAGGATGAGACAATGACAGTTATTAACCAAGCAACGTGCAGATTATTTACCGAAGTCGGCAATACCACGCAGTTAGTCGCCTATTACGAAGAAGGGCGTCGTACCATGTGGATGATGTTGCGTGCACAGCCCCGTCCGAGTTTCAACCATGAACTGATTGAGGAGATCATGAACCTGAGCTATGCCGCTCAGCGTTCGGGCCTGCCAATCGACTTCTGGGTCACCGGGTCACTGGTTCCGCAAATGTTCAACGCCGGTGGCGATCTGCGCTTCTTTGTTGAGTGCATTCGCAACAACCGCCGCGAGGCGCTCCGGGCTTATGCGCGTGCCTGCGTGGACTGCATCCATTCTGCAGCACGCGGTTTTGATACAGGCGCGGTGACGCTGGCGATGATCGAGGGCAGTGCGTTAGGCGGCGGATTCGAAGCGGCGCTGGCGCATCACTTCATTCTGGCGCAAAACAATGCACGGATGGGCTTCCCGGAAATTGCTTTTAACCTGTTCCCTGGTATGGGCGGCTACTCACTGGTGGCACGTCGTTCCGGCATGAAACTGGCCGAAGAGCTGATTTGTGAAGGGGAGTCTCACAGCGCTGAGTGGTATGAGACGCGTGGACTGGTCGATAAGGTCTTCCAGCCAGGCGACAGCTATCGTGCCACCCGAACCTTTATCGACACGTTACGGCCTAAACTCAATGGCGTGCGGGCGATGCTGAAAGCGCGCCAGCGCGTGCTGCAATTGTCACGCGCTGAGCTCATGGATATCACAGAAGATTGGGTCGATTACGCGTTTACTATCGAACCTAAAGATATTGCTTACATGGAACGCCTGGTACAGTTACAAAACCGCCACAGCGCATCACTGCGTAAAGCGGGTTAATCCGGACCAGCATTAAACGCGGGCAGGATGCTTAGCCAGCCAATGCCCAAATTGTTCCGCGGGCATTGGTTTTGCGTAATAGTAACCCTGACGCCCATCAACACCACTTTTAAGCACGAACTTCTCTTCATCCGGCGTCTCAATACCTTCTGCAATCACCTGCAAATCAAGCGCCTTCGCGACGGCGACGATTGCACGCACCAGCGATTGTGATACCGGCTGTTTATTGATGTCGCGGATAAAGCTTTGATCGAGCTTAATCGCATTGATCGGCACACGTGCGAGCTGAGAAAGCGAAGAGTAACCGGTGCCAAAATCATCCAGATGAACCTGTGCGCCCAGCTCCTGAAACTGTTTCATCAGCTTCAGCGCTTCAGTTTCATTCTCAATCAGACAACTTTCTGTGAGCTCAATATCAATCGGACAATCAGTGATATTCGCCTCATGCAGTGCCTGTTTCAGATCGGTGTAGATACTTTGGTCGAGCAGCTGACGGGCAGACACATTGACAGCGATGCGCAGGAAAATACCCTGCTGACGCCAGACGATAATCTGCTGAAGCACGTTGAGCATTACCCAGCGTCCCAGCGGCACAATCAGCCCTGACTCTTCGGCATAGGGAATAAAATCTGCGGGCGAAACCATACCACGCTCTGGTGAGTTCCAGCGTACTAATGCCTCGGCGCTGCGAACCTGTCCATCGCTATCAATCTTAGGCTGGTAATGTACCAGCAGATGATCGAGTTCAAGCGCCTTGCGCAGGTTGGTGTCCAGCCACAGATACTCAAAGACCCGCTGGTTCATCTCGGCGGCAAAGACACAGAACTTGCCGCGACCATTCTCTTTAGCGTGATACATCGCGGTGTCCGCGTTACGAATCAGGCTCTCTCTATCTTCGCCATGCAGCGGTGCGAAAGCGATACCGATGGAACAGCCACTGTAAACTTCAATCAGTCCGATACGGAAAGGCTGTCGCAGGCGCTCAAGAATGCGGGAGGACATCGCCTCCAGCGCAGCCTGGCTGGTGTGTTCAGCCAGCACCACAAACTCATCGCCACCCAGACGACCCAGCGTCTGGTCCTTACCCAGACAGCTAAGAATCGCGAGAGAGACTGCCTGCAGTAATTGATCGCCGAACATATGACCGTAGGCGTCGTTCACTTTTTTGAAATTATCGAGATCGAGATAGACGACACCGGTCTCATCATGCCCGGCGCGCTCCAGCGCCAGGCTAATCTGCTGATGAATGGCGTTGCGATTAGGTAAACCGGTGACCGTATCGGTGTTTGCCAGCACCCGGAGGCGTTCCTGGGCACGTCGCTCCTCGGTAATGTCTGTACCAGAACAGATGAGGAAAATTTCATTTTTGCCGCTGCCGCTGTGAACAAACTTATTACGAAACAGAAACAGTCGCTGGCCCTTTTTGGTTTTGACCCAGCGCTCCACCTCGTACGAGTTACCGTCACGGAAGAAGCCTGCAATGTTGCGCCGCGACTGTGAGGCTTCCTGCCGGGTCATAAACAACTGAAAGACATTTCGACCTATAACTTCATGTTCATTCAGACCGGTATATTCTTCACTCAGGCGGTTAAAACGCTGAATATTGCCCCGCTGATCGAGGATAACAATCACTGAATTAGCTTCAGAAACCACTTGTTCGGCGAATGAAAGGCCCAGGGTCAGGTCACGGGCGACCGCAGACGTATCTCCCCAGGCAGAAGCGGTTCCGGCCCAGGAGGCCTGGTTCACTTTACGTCCGACAAAATGCATTGGCACATCAATGCCTTGCAGGGACATGGTCAGATTGATACTTGAAGTAATGACGGGCATTGCGCGGATCATTGCAGCCTGGCCGGGTGTCAGCGGCAGGGCGATATTAGTTTGTGACGACTCATCTTCGGCAAAATGCAATGCATCGCTGTCCGCGGTCAGACGCCAATGAGGGCTGGTTGTACCAAAAAGGGTGTACAACAACGTTTGCCCTTGTTCATCGGTCATGGAAACTTCCTCCGGGAAGTGCTCTGCAGGCGTTATCTCATTATTTTAGCAACAGTATTCATCATCTGAGGCAAGCACAAGGTGCAAACCAAATATATTTTCCCATCCAGATAAGAATGGCACAAAAAAGCCCCGACGGTGCGGGGCTATTCAGTGCATTCAGCAGGGACATTTGCCCAGTTTACCGGCCTGGCTGGGGAAGCGGGCATCCAGGCAATAACGGTGAAAATCGCGCTCGCTCATCGGCGCCTGTCCGGGGTGATGCCGTCGCATATGCTGCAGATATTTTTGATAATCCTGCACCCCGACCATTAAGCGAAAACATTGTTGCAGGCCGCGCCAGAATCCCCGCCAGCTAAACCTCTGCGGCGGAGAAGCAGCAATCACATTACAGTGCAGAATCTGCCAGTCACCGTGTGGACGGTGGACCTGATGAATAGCATCAGACATGGCGCACCTCCTTGTTGCGCATTGCTACCGGCGTCTCGCGGGTGGTCGGCACCGAGCTGTTCAGTGCACGACGAATGACAAAGAATGCCGAGATCAGCATGGTGACCGCCACCAGCATAAAGAAAGCACATAGCGCGGCGTTAATCTGATTGCTGAACACGATGGTCTGCATATCCGCCACGCTTTTTGCTGGCGCGATGATCACGCCTTCATCCAGCCCTTTGCGGAATTTATTCGCCTGCGCCAGGAAACCGATAGAAGGTTTCTCATGGAAGATTTTCTGCCAGCCCGCGGTCATTGAGGTGATAAACAACCAGACGGTCGGCAGAATCGTCACCCAGGCGTAACGCTGCTTTTTCATTTTGAAGAGCACCACAGTACCGAGAATCAGCGCCATCGAGGCCAGCATCTGATTGCCGATACCAAAAAGTGGCCACAGGGTATTAATGCCGCCCAGCGGGTCGACCACGCCCTGATAAACAAAGAAACCCCAGCCTGCAACGGCGACTGTCGTGCCCGCCATATTACCCAGCCAGGAACGGTTGTTCGCCATAGAAGGCACCACTGTTCCCACCAGATCCTGCACCATAAAGCGGCAGGCGCGGGTACCGGCATCGACCGCGGTCAGGATAAATAGCGCTTCAAACAGAATGGCGAAGTGATACCAGAATGCCATCATCGCCCGACTGTTGAAGATCTCGGTAATAATATGGGCCATTCCCACTGCGAAGGTAGGTGCGCCGCCTGCGCGAGAGAGAATGGAACCTTCACCGACATCGCGGGCGATGCCACTCAGCATTTCTGGCGTGACCACAAAGCCCCAGCCATTAATGACCTGAGAGGCGCTCTCAACGGTGGTACCAATCAGCGCGGCAGGGGAGTTCATGGCAAAATAGACGCCGGGATCCAGCACCGAGGCACAAATCAGCGCCATGATCGCCACAAAAGACTCCATCAGCATCGCGCCATAGCCAATAAAGCGGATATGACTCTCCCTCTCCACCAGTTTTGGTGTAGTGCCGCTGGAGACCAGCGCATGGAAGCCTGAGATTGCTCCGCAGGCAATGGTAATGAACAGGAACGGGAACATCGCGCCGGAGAATACCGGACCGGTACCGTCGATAAATTTGGTCACTGCTGGCATTTTCATCTCTGGCATGGCAAAGACAATGCCCACCGCCAGGCCGACAATCACGCCAATTTTAAGAAAAGTGGAGAGGTAGTCGCGCGGTGCCAGCAGTAGCCAGACCGGCAGCACAGAAGCAATAAAGCCATAGATGACGAGAACCCAGGTCAGCGAGGTGCCTTTCAGGGTAAAGAAGGGGCCCCAGTACGGATGTTGTGCCACGTCGCCGCCATAAATAATCGCCGCCATCATCAGCACAAAGCCAATCAATGACACTTCGGCGATTTTACCGGGGCGGATAAAGCGCATGTAGACGCCCATAAACAGCGCAATCGGAATGGTGGCCGCGATAGTGAACAACCCCCACGGGCTGTTCGACAGTGCCTTCACGACGACCAGCGCCAGCGCCGACAGGATGATGATCATCACGCCCAGCGCGCCGAGCATTGTCACGACACCGGCGAATGCGCCCAGCTCCTGCCGCGCCATTTCACCCAGCGAACGGCCATCACGGCGGGTCGAGATAAACAGGATCAGGAAATCCTGAACCGCGCCTGCCAGCATCACCCCGACCAGAATCCAGATAGTGCCCGGCAGAAACCCCATCTGCGCGGCCAGAATCGGACCGACCAGAGGACCGGCGCCCGCAATGGCCGCGAAATGGTGGCCAAACAGCACCCATTTATTGGTGGGAACATAATCAAGCCCGTCGCTCAGCCGCTCGGCAGGCGTCATCCGGCGGTCGTCCAGTTCAAAAATATTGCGGGCGATAAACAGGCTGTAGAAGCGGTAAGCGATGCTGTAACAGGCGACAGCGGCGATCACCAGCCAGACTGCATTGACGTGTTCGCCGCGGCTGAGGGCCAGCATGGCGAAAGCGCCCGCGCCGATTAACGCCACCACTAACCAGATCACACTGGTTTTGACGTTCTTCATGACTAACTCCTTGTGAGGACCGAGAGGAAAGCGATCGAAAACAACGAGTTAAACTTAATGTAATGGAATGTAAGTGAAAGTTAATCAGTGGAGAAGTGTGAAGCGGGGTACAAATTTAACTTTTTTGCAATCAGAACGGGGCGGGAAAGGGCGGGATAACCAGCGTTATCCCGCTTGTGTCAGCGCTTAAATACGCGACATTCAGACGGCGGGCCGGGCCACGACGCTGCGAGTTTCCATGCGGACTTCGGCGATGGTGACATCAATCACGTCGGTCACACGGTAAACCACGTCACCTTTGATCTGTACGCTGCCATTCTCCTGACTTAAGACCAGCTCATCACGCACCGCGTGAATGAACGGTGCCGGGATAAAGGCAACCGCACCAAACTCGACCAGGCGAACACGCATGCCGCCACGCGACACGTCGATAATCTCGGCGCTGAAACGACGATCGGTAGCCGCAAAGGGTGCCAGATAACGGGCGTAGAGCCAGTCACCAACGTCACGTTCCGCCATCCGGTTCAGGCGACGGCGTTCACTCATCGTTACCGTCACCGCATCATCCGGACGTGCGATCGACTCACCGCGAATAATTGCTTTAAGCAGACGATGGTTGATCATGTCGCCGAACTTACGAATCGGTGAGGTCCAGGTGGCGTAAGCCTCCAGACCCAGACCGAAGTGCGGGCCGGGCTCGGTGCTGATCTCAGCGAAAGTCTGGAAACGACGGATACGGCTATCAAGAAACTGGGTCGGCAGGGCGTCCAGCTCACGACGCAGCACACGGAAACCTTCCAGTGTGGTGATCGCCTGTGCATCCACGTTAATACCATGATTCGCCAGTACCGCCGCAGCCTGTTCAGCATTGGTGGCATCGAAACCGGCATGCACGTTGTAAATACCAAAGCCCAGACGATCACGCAGCACTTTTGCCGCGCAGACGTTGGCCAGAATCATGGACTCTTCAACGATACGGTTAGCGATGCGGCGAGGTTCAGCCACAATTTCCAGCACTTCGCCTTTATCACCGAGAAGGAAGCGGTAATCCGGGCGGTCCTTAAACACCAGCGCGTGGGTCTGACGCCACTCGCTGCGCGCCAGGCAAAGGCGATGCAACAAACGAATCTGTTCAGCAATCGCCTCGCTTTCTGGCTGCCAGGTGCCGCTGTTTTCCAGCCAGTCAGAGACATCGTCATAAGCCAGCTTGGCTTTAGACTCGATCCAGGCCGCAAAGAACTCGACGTCATCACCCAGGGTGCCATCGGCAGCTACCGTGACGCGGCAGGCCAGCGCCGGACGACGCACATTCGGACGCAGCGAACAGACATCATCAGAGAGTTCGCGCGGCAGCATCGGGATATTAAAGCCCGGCAGGTAGTTGGTAAACGCACGCTGTGCCGCCAGCTTATCAAGCTGACTGCCCTCCGCCACATAGGCGGTCGGATCGGCGATAGCGATAGTCAGACGCAGGGTGCCGTCGTCCTGTGCTTTTGCATAGAGCGCATCATCCATATCCTGGGTGCTGGCGCTGTCGATGGTGACGAAATCCAGCGCGGTCAGATCTTCACGCGTCAGGTTTTCATCCATCATCTCGCCAAAGCTGACATCAGGTGCTTCACGCTCAAGGTTGTGACGCGACAGCGTCACCCACCACGGAGCAAGATGATCATCAGCTTTGACAATAAAATCGGTAAGTTCGGCATAGAAGCCGCGATCGCCTTTTAACGGATGGCGACGCATTTCTGCTACTGCCCAGTCGCCATTCTCAAACTCATGGCTGACATCGCGTGCGGGGCGACACGGGATCGCATCTTTCAGCAGGGGATGGTCCGGCACAATCGACAGGCGATCGTCTTTCTTCTGCACCCGACCAACAAAGCGGGTCAGGAACGGCTCAACCAGCGTTTCCGGCTCAGCGCTTTCGCGATCTTTCTCGCTATGGATCACAGCGGTAATACGGTCGCCATGCATCACTTTCTTCATCTGCGGAGGCGGAATGAAGTAACTTTTCTGCGCATCGACTTCCAGAAAGCCGAAGCCTTTTTCGGTGCCTTTAACGACGCCTTCAGCTCGAGGCGTTTGCGAATGGAGCTTCTGTTTCAGCTGCGCGAGCAGCGGGTTATCCTGGAACATAATTTTTACGTTTCGTGGCCTGATTGCGGCTGACAGTTTTACGCGATTCGGCGGCGCGCGGCAAGGCAAAAAGCCGGACGAACCGGCTTTTCAGAGAGGAGTGAAAGGGAGGTCAGGCAATGCGCTGTTCAGGCAGTGCCGCTGACAGTTCCAGCTTCACCGGCACCGACTTAGAGGTCGGTGTGCCACTGCCATCACCAAAGCTGTTCAGCGGCACCAGCGGGTTGGTTTCCGGGTAATAAGCCGCCAGATTACCGCGCGGAATATTATAGGGAACCAGTTTGAAGCCGCTGACGCGACGGGTAATGCCATCATTCCAGAGTGTCTCGATATCGACATTCTGACCTTCGGTGAAACCAAGGTCTGTCATATCATCCGGGTTGATGAACACCACTTCGCGCTGACCAAACACGCCACGGTAACGGTCATCGAGGCCGTAAATCGTGGTGTTGTACTGGTCATGTGAACGCAGCGTCTGAAGAGTGAAAGGGACCTCTTGATCCAGATTCGGGAACAGCGAGGTCGGCAGCGCCGCGGCATTGAACTCTGCTTTCTGGCTCGGCGTATTGAAGCGCAACTCGGCAGCGGCATTACCCAGGTAGAAACCGCCGGGGATATCACATTTCGCATTGAAGTCGGCAAAGCCCGGAATCGTTGCCGCGATATGCTCACGAATCAGGTTGTAATCACCGGCCAGCTCGCGCCATTTCACTTTCTCATCACCCAGCACCGCCTGCGCGATACCGGCAACAATCCAGGTCTCAGAACGCTGTGTTTCCGCCAGCGGAATACCAATCCCTTCAGAGGCGTGCACCATGCTAAAGGAGTCTTCCACGGTAATAAACTGATTGCCGGTCGCCTGCAGATCGCGTTCGGTGCGGCCCAGCGTCGGCAGAATCAGCCCTTCATGACCCGGCACCAGATGGCTGCGATTCAGTTTGGTACTGATATGCACAGTCAGACCACAGCGTGACATCGCTTCTTCGGTGCGCGGTGAATCTGGTGCAGCCGCAGCCAGGTTGCCACCCAGCGCGATCAGCACTTTGACTTCATCACGCAGCATCGCGTTCAGCGCTTCAACGGTGTTATGGCCCGCGGCACGTGGTGGCTCGAAATTGAAATGATTACCCAGCGCGTCCAGGAACGCTTTAGCCGGTTTCTCATCAATCCCCATGGTGCGGTTACCCTGCACGTTGCTGTGACCGCGAACCGGGCAGAGGCCTGCGCCTTTTTTGCCCAGTTGACCAAACAGCAACTGCAGGTTGGTGATTTCGCGAACCGTGTCTACCGAGTGTTTGTGCTGGGTGATGCCCATTGCCCAGGTACAAATCACCCGGTCAGCGCTCTGGTAAATCGCCGCCGCTTCACGGATCTGCGCCTGCGTCAGGCCAGACTGCGCCACAATCTGCATCCAGCTGGTGTTATCCACCGCATCCAGATAGGTCTCAATGCCATTGGTTTTAGCATTGATAAAGGTCTGGTCAAACAGGCCACTTTCACCGGCTGCCAGACGCGCGCGATGGGTCTCCAGCAGGGATTTCACCATGCCGCGCACCGCCGCCATATCACCACCCAGATTGGGCTGATAATAAGACGAGCTGATGTTACCCGCTTTTGAAGTGACGACTTCCAGCGGCTTCTGCGGATCGGCAAAACGCTCCAGGCCGCGCTCACGCAGGGTATTAAAGGTGACGATCTTCGCACCATGATCGGCAGCATGACGCAGGCTGTGCAGCATACGCGGATGGTTGGTGCCGGGATTCTGACCGAAGACGAAAATCGCATCGGCGTGATCGAAATCATCCAGACGAATCGTGCCTTTACCGACGCCAATACTGCGCTTCAGGCCGGTGCCGCTGGCTTCGTGGCACATATTCGAGCAGTCAGGGAAGTTATTGGTGCCCATCAGGCGACCAAACAGCTGATAGAGCCAGGAGGCTTCGTTGCTGGCGCGACCGGAGGTGTAAAGCTCCATCTGGTTCGGATGATCCATCGCCTTGATGTGCTGCGCGATCAGCGCAAACGCATCTTCCCAGCTGATCGGCTCATAGTGGTCAGTTTCCGCGTTGTAGCGCAGCGGATGGGTCAGACGCCCCTGATACTCCAGGAAGTAATCACTCTGGGTATAGAGCGTGGTTACGCTGTGTTTAGCAAAAAAGTCGGTGTCGACCATGCGGCGCGTCGCTTCCCAGGTGACCGCTTTGGCCCCGTTTTCGCAGAAGCTGAAGGTACTTTTGTTGTCATCACCCCAGGCGCAGCCCGGACAGTCAAAACCGCGTGCTTTATTCATGCGCATCAGGTTGCGCATGTTTTTCAGGGCCGCTTTGCTGTCAAGCACGAAACGCGTGGTGGCTTCCAGAGAACCCCAGCCGCCCGCAGCCGCGCGATAGGGTTTGATTTGGCGTTTAAATTTCATAGTGAGTGCAGGCTTTTATAGTAGGCATTATTGTTTGGTGTTTGTTATCAGGTTATAGCCTGATGGTGAAAGGAAGTCTGCAGCTATCGTTATACCTTGTCTAATTGATTGACATAATGGTGCGATAGCTGGCGTTTATCGTGCACAGGCCTGAAATGTGATGGTGGTCAGATTTTACCCGCCTTAAACCGGCTGATAACGGGAGTTCTCCTCACAACAGGCTAATACTTGCTGTTCACTATCAGAGAGAGCGTGACGCCATGAAACAGCTGACCAGCCAGATCCATGCGTTTGGCAAAGCGTTGATGATGCCAATCTCGGTCATCGCGGCCGCCGGTATTTTTCTCGGTCTGGCGGCAGCGATGCAGAATCCGGCGGTAACCGGCGATGCTTTTGCGCAGATGCAGGTGCCCCAGATAATCATTGGCTTTATTCGCAAAGTGGCAGGCGCGCTCTTTGCTAATCTGCCCGTCTTCTTTGCGGTAGCAAGTGCCATCGGTCTGGCAAAAGCAGAAAAACCCACGGCCGCCTTTGCCGCAGTGATCGGCTACATCGTGATGAACGTCGGCATCAGCGCCACGCTGGCGGCGAAAGGGATTACGGCGGCGACGACCACTCCGGCAGCCCTGCAGCAGGCGGGAATGGATCAGACCACCGCCATGATGACTTCGGCGGAGTACATCAACATGCTGGGTGTCTTCACTTACAACATGAGCGTGCTGGGTGGGGTCATTGCCGGACTGATCACGGTGGCGCTGCACAATCGTTTTTACACGCAGCAACTGCCCACGGCGATCAGCTTTTTTGGCGGACGGCGTTTTGTGCCGATCATTACCGTGGTCTGTCTGCCGCTGATTGGCGTGTTACTGGCGCTGATCTGGCCGACCATTGGCAATGGCATCGCCTGGATTGGACAGATGATTGGTAAAAGCGGCCAGTATGGTGCTTTTCTGTTGGGGGCTTTTGAGCGCATCCTGATCCCCACCGGCCTGCATCATATTCTCAATGAAACCGTGCGCTTTACACCCATTGGCGGCATGGCCGTGGTCGATGGCCAGACGGTTGTCGGCGCGCTGAACATCTTCAACGCCTCACTGACCCATCCGGGGTCGATCCCCGATGAGACGTTGCGCACCGCCACGCAGTTTCTGGCGCAGGGCAAGATTCCGGTCATGATGTTTGGCCTGCCCGCGGCGGCACTGGCGATCTATCACACCGCGCGGCCTGAACATAAACAGCGGGTCAAAGCGCTGGTGATGGCGGGCGCACTGACCTCATTCACCACCGGCATCACGGAACCGCTGGAGTTCTGCTTTATCTTTGTCTCGCCAGTGCTCTACCTGCTGCATGCTTTCCTGACCGGCCTGTCGTTTATGCTGATGTCGATGCTGCATCTGATGATCGGCAACGTGCAGGGCGGCGTCATCGACCTGGTGGTGTTCGGCATGCTGGGCGGGGCGAAAACCCACTGGTGGTGGACGCTGGTGCTGGGCGTAATTTATGCGCCGATCTACTACTACGCTTTCCGGCTGGTGATTACCCGAATGAATGTGGAAACACCGGGCCGGGAGTCGGAGGATGAAAAACCGCAACAGGTGACCGCGGATGAACGCACGCAGGTGATTATTAGCGGACTGGGTGGGCAGGCCAACATTGAGGATGTCGATTGCTGCTTTACCCGTCTGCGGGTTCGGGTTAAAGAGATGAATCAGGTGGTTGATCAGACGCTGATGAGCACCGGTGCGAACGGTGTTAATCGTGTCAGCGAGCACGATATTCAGGTGATCTATGGCCCGCAGGTTGAGAAGATCGCAAATGAGGTAAAAATGGCATTGGGTGTTGCGTAACCCAGCCCATTTCAGGCGTGATCATCACGTTATCCGCCCGGTGCAGCGGGCGGTTTGCACCGTTCCTGGTGGAGACACTGACCACTGCCCACCCGCCTATTGTAACTAAAAAAATCCTTACCCTAATGGGGCACCTCTTTCTGCCGATATAGCGATTAATCCCCTCATTACTGGAACACCGCAATGTCGTTAAAAAAATCTTCCCTGATGATATTTTCCTTCCTGCTGGCCTTGTTTCTGACCAGCGTGGCAATCAGTACCTGGCTCCTGATTCAGAGCAATCACTCCCTGAATGCGGTTAACAAAGAGATCCGTGTGGTGCTCTCAGTGATTGACCCGATCAACCACAGCCGAACGCTGCGTGTCCGTCTGATGGAATATATGAAGGAGATTGAGGGCAGCGACGCAAACAATCCCGCCACGCTGGACAGTGTGCGGACCGTAGCCGGTAAAGCGGATGCCGCATTTCAGGCCTACATGAATGCGCCGCGTCTGCCAGGCGAAGAAGCCGAAGCTGACGCCTATAGTCAGGCTTATCTGGCCTATCGTCAGCAGGGACTACAACCCTTAATTGATGCCGCTGAGGCGCATGATCAGGTGCGCTTTAAAAGTCAGATCCCTAACGTGGTTCGCCTTGATCGCCAGTACGAAATCATTCTGGATCGGGTGCTGGCCCAGCATGAAACGTATGCTAAAAAGCTGAACAGCGATGCCCAGAGTCACTTCACCGCCGGCATTACGCTGCTTGGGCTGTTTGGCGTCCTGTTTTTTGCCATTATTATTGCCATTTACATCTTCATGAAGCGCTACGTACTTTCACCGCTTAATGACGCGCAGGAACACTGCAAACTGATTGCGGCGGGTGTGCTGGATACCACGGTACCGGCCAGGTCAGGTTCACGCAGCGAAATTCAGCTGCTGATGGGCTCACTGGAGCAGATGCGCAGTGCGCTGACCACCATTATTCTGCAGGTGCGTGATTCAACCCGCTCCGTTTCCACCGCCTCGCAGGAGATTGCAGCGGGTAACATCGATCTTGCCTCGCGTACCGAACAGCAGGCCGCCGCACTGACTGAAACGGCGGCCAGCATGGAGCAACTGGGCGCCACGGTGAAACAGAATACCGAGAACGTCTTTGAAGCCTGCCGTCTGACCAGTGAAGCGGTGAAGAATGCGGAGAGCGGTGAAAAAGTCTCGCAGGAAGTGGTGACATCAATGGCGTTGATTAATGCCAGCTCGAAGAAGATTGAAGAGATCACGACCGTTATCGACAGCATCGCTTTCCAGACCAATATTCTGGCGCTGAACGCAGCCGTTGAAGCCGCCCGTGCAGGTGAGCAGGGACGTGGCTTTGCGGTAGTGGCAGGGGAAGTGCGTAATCTTGCCCAGCGCAGCGCCACCGCTGCCAAAGAGATTGAAGGGCTGATTGCCGAATCGGTTTCGATCATTCATGCCGGTTCTGATCAGGTCAGCCGGACCGGTGATGCCATGAGCGCGATTATCTCCTCGGTCAGCCGCGTCAATCTGCTGATGGAGCATATCTCCACGGCCTCTGATGAACAGAGTCGCGGCATCGGTCAGATTGAGCAGGCCGTCACCGAGATGGATAGCGTTACTCAGCAGAACTCGGCGCTGGTGCAGGAGTCTGCGGCGGCCTCTGCCTCGCTGGAAGAGCAGGTGCAGTACCTGACGCAGTCGGTCTCCACCTTCCGGCTGGCAACGCATTAATCAGCCCACTCTGCGCTGAGTGTATGCAGCGCAGCGTGCTGAGCAGCGGGCTGCTAAGTAAAGCATGGCAGAGAGGGGCGAGTTTGACGCAGCGCCTTGTCGCGGGCAGAGATTCGGCGGATTATAAGGCTTTCCATTGAACACAGGGTCGTCATGCTAACCAGCACCCATGGCCGCAGCAATAGCGCCGATACCCGACTCGCCTGCACGCTTGCCGCTGCTGCAGGCGCGCTGAATACCGCAGCCTTTGAGATCGTCGGTTTTTTTTCAGCCAACATGACAGGGAATGTCTCGCTGTTGTCCGATCATCTGGCAAAAGCGAATCTGGGGCCCGGCCTGTTTTTTCTGTCGATCGTCCTGTTATTTATTGTGGGTTCCCTGTTTTCGACCCTCGTCATTAATGCCGGGCACCGCAGAAACATCCGCACTATCTATGCGTTTGTCATCCTGCTGGAGGGCACCGCGCTGATTGCGCTGGGCGTGATCGAGAATCACTTTCCGCCGCTGTCACCTGGCGTGGTGTTAATCACGAGCCTGAGCTTCCTGATGGGGTTGCAAAATGCGGTTGTTACGCGGATCTCTAATGCACGTGTTCGTACAACCCATATTTCTGGCACAGCGACCGACATCGGCATTGAAATGGCGATGCTGTTTGAGGTGCTACGGCGTAAAACCTCGCCGAAAGATGCACCGCTATATCTGGACCGGCTGCGACTACACACGCTGACATTGCTGGCTTTCCTCGCAGGAGGAATAGCCGGAATCGGGCTTTACCGGCTGTTAGGCTACGATTTTTTGCTACCGGTGGGGTTCGGCTTAATCTGTCTGGCGCTGAATGCCATATTCACTAAACCCGCGAAAACAGCGGTCGTGAAGATGTAGAGGGGCATACGCTCTGCCGCTTTTTCAGGGCACATCGGTTGCTGATTCATCGTTCCCCTTGCGCCAATGAACCGTGCGGTTAAAACCGCCATGGTTAAGCAGGGTAACATCTCACTCTTAACTCGGGTTGACTCTGACAGCGAGACAGTGACGAAAACACGCTTTAACCTGCAGATGGATAAATAACATCGACATTAAACAACTGATCTACCTATGTAATCTGGAGCGTGAACGCCATTTCGGGCGGGCCGCAGAAGCCAGTTTTGTTACACAGCCAACGCTCTCGATGCGCCTGAAAAACCTGGAGCGCGAGCTGGGCCTGCCGCTGATTAACCGCAGCAATAACTTTGCCGGATTTACGCCAGAGGGCGATCGCGTGCTGGCCTGGGCGCGTGAAATTGTTTCGGTGTATCAGGGGCTGAAGCTGGAAGTTGAATCACTGAAACATGGGGTGAACGGCACGCTGCGGGTTGGCGTGGTGCCGCAGTGCAGCATGGCGCTGCCGTTGCTGCTGAAAGCGGTGCAGGCGCGTTATCCCCAGCTCGACTACCGCATTGCGGTACTGAGTGCTGATCAGCTGCTGGAAGCGCTCAATAGCCACACCGTGGATGTCGGTATCGGTTTTTTCGAGATGGCGACGCTACGGGAACTCCATTTTCAGACCGAGATGCTGGCAGACCGGGGCGCTGAAGCTGTATTCCATCCCGACCATTTCCCCGAGCTGGTGGGGGGAACCCCGCTGACGCTGGATGAACTGGCTCAACAGCCACTTTGTCTGGCGGAGCCCACGCGCTATTTCCGCCGCTACATTGATATGGCGTTTCGCGAGGCGGCACTGGTGCCGCGAGTGATCGTTGAGAGTGCCTCTATTATGCAACTGATGCAGTGTGCACAGGTCGGGCTGGGGTTGCTGGTGTCGCCGGTTGGTCACCTGCTGCCCGCTTCACTGCAGGGACTGCAGCAGCGCGCCATTACGCTGCCGCCGATGGCACGTCAGGCGGCACTGGTGATAGCCGAACCTGGCCGTGCCACACCGCTGGCACAGCACTTTTTCGACGAAGCGCGTGGTCTGCTGCCGGTATAACGCAGTTACTTCGCCTCGCCCAGCGCGTAAAACAGGCGGCTGTTCCAGTTGCCTAGCGCAACACGCTGTATTAGCGCGAACAACGCTTCAGCCTCCCAGCCTGCCTCCATCAGCGGTTGCAGGTGGGCGGCGCTGAATCGCTCAGGTGACCGGGTCAGCTGTACCGACAGCGCAATAATCAGCTGTTCTTCACCTTTTGACGCCGTCTCCTCCACACCCTCAATCAGGATGTCGTTCCCGTCCAGCAGCCGGAACGCCCAGCGACTGCCCAGAATACGCGCAGCGGTTGCCTCGGCCAGCGTATCCTCCTGAGAAAGATGCTGACACAGCTGCGCCCAGCCATAGAGCGCCGAGGGATCATGGGCCAGCAGCCATACCGCCTCCTGCATGCCGGGCAGAGACTGACAGCGGGTAACGGCAGCGAGCTGCTCAGCACTGGCATAGCGCAACTCCAGCGGTTTCAGCACGGGCTGCCAGCGGGCAGGCTGGTCAAAACCGGTGGAATCAGCATCAGGGGGCAGGGAGCTGCCCGGCAGCCAGCGTACCGGCTGACCCTGCAGCGCCTGCAATCCGGCAACCACGCGTGCCTGGTAACTGACAAACCCGATCACCTGATTCAGCGTGACAATATCGGGTTCAGTCAGGCCGACCGCATCGAGGGCGGTGATCGCGCTCGCGTTGATAAGCTCAGGCTGCATCGCCAGCTGGCGGGCATACTGTGTGATCTGGGTCAGGCGATTATTACTCTCGCGTGAGGAGTCGGGCCCGGGCAATGGATTTAATCGGGCAGAGTAGTGATTACACAACCGCTGCACGCCCGCGACCTGCGCGACGGTTAGCGCAGTGCTGAGGCGATCGTAGAGCGTTAGTGTATGGGTGAGTGAGTTGTTGACGCGATCAGGAAAAAGCAGTTGTGCCAGATCGCGCGCGGCCAGCAGTGCCGGCTGATGCGTGCGCAGCAGTGACTGCACTACGGTGTTATCGGCGTAGCATCCCAGCAGGAAACGGTCATCAATATGGGCAGCCTCTGGCACCAGCGGTGCGGCCTGAGCAATACGTGGACTGGTCTGGCTTTCATAAAACCAGTGGTTATGGCCCGGATAGCGGCGTTGTTCCATGATCAATCCTTTTGCAAAATCGGGTTCGGCATGCAGGCGGCAAAATCTGAAAATGTGCATAAACCGAAGGTCAGGCTTATCGTCGCTGATGGGCAGGCCGGGGCAAAAGAATGATCGGTGATAATTAATAGCGTTACGGTATAACGGGAGCGAAATCAGGCAGGAAGAGCGAGGCGGGGATAAAGAGAAGGGCGAGCCAGGCTCGCCCTTGCGGAACTTATTTCAGTTCCAGCTCGTTCATTGCAGCGATGCTAAAGCCGCCATCAACGTGTACCACTTCACCGGTGATGCCGCCAGCCAGATCAGAGCAGAGGAATGCTGCTGAGTTGCCGACATCTTCAATGGTGACAGTACGGCGAATCGGGGTGACCGCTTCGCAATGCGCCAGCATCTTACGGAAATCTTTGATGCCTGAAGCTGCCAGGGTGCGGATTGGACCCGCAGAAACGGCGTTAACACGCACGCCTTCCGGCCCCATGGCGTTCGCCATATAACGCACGTTAGCTTCCAGCGACGCTTTCGCCAGACCCATCACGTTGTAGTTCGGGATTGCGCGCTCAGCACCCAGGTATGAGAGGGTCAGCAGCGCAGACTGTGGATTCAGCATCTCGCGGCACTCTTTGGCCATCGCGACGAAGCTGTAAGCACTGATATCATGCGCGATTTTAAAGCCTTCACGAGTCACGGCGTTCACGTAGTCGCCTACCAGCTGGTCGCCAGGCGCGAAACCGATAGAGTGAACGAAACCGTCAAATTTTGGCCAGGTTTTTGCCAGTTCAGTGAACAGAGATTTGATGCTCTCATCTTCAGCTACGTCACATGGCAGCACGATGTCTGAACCCAACTCTTTGGCAAACTCTTCCACACGACCTTTTAACTTGTCGTTCTGGTAGGTGAAAGCCAGTTCTGCGCCCTGTTTGTGCATCGCCTGTGCAATACCGTAGGCGATGGAAAGTTTACTGGCAACGCCAGTAATCAGAATGCGCTTACCGGAAAGAAAACCCATAGCTGTAATCCTTATGGTCATTGTAGTTGGCGGCCGCATGATTAAAAAGTAAGCGACCGACGTTAATCGACGTGCGGATTCTAGCACGTCTCTCATAAATCAGGTAAATCGCCCCGCAATTTCCGCGATATGCAGCAAAAATCAGCGCTCACGCCGCCAGGCTTCGGCACTCAGTGCTTCGCCAAAGTGGCTGCTGATCAGCCGTCGTGTCAGATCATGCAGCGGGGAGGCCAGCACGTCCGCCGTGCCGCCGCGCTCGACCACTTCGCCCTGATGCATCACCAGCACTTTATCGCTGATGTGCTTCATCATGCCCAGATGCTGCGTGACATAAATGTAGGCGATCCCGTGCTTCTCCTGCAGTTCCAGCATCAGATTCACCAGCTGAGATCGCATAGTCATATCCAGCGAGGCCAGCGCTTCGTCGGCCACAATGACTTTAGGCTGGAGGATCAATGCACGCGCCAGACCCAGACGCTGTTTCTGACCGGGCGCCAGCATGTGAGGATAGTACCCGGCATGATCGCGCAGTAAGCCAACCTGACGTAGCGTAGCAATGATGCGTTTCTCGCGCTCCTCCGCATTCAGCTCGGTATTGAGCCGCAATGGAAACTCCAGGATCTGACTGATGCGCTGTCGCGGATTCAGTGAGGTTGAGGGATCCTGAAAAATCATGCGTATGCGCTGACTGCGATAGCCATAATCGCCGAAGGTCAGCGGATGATCGTCAATCAGAATCTCACCTTCAGTGGGGGCGACCATGCCGCTGAGCATCTTCGCCAGGGTGGATTTACCCGAGCCGTTTTCGCCGATAATCGCCAGCGTCTGTTTCTCACGCAGGGTAAAGCTTACCGATTTCACTGCTTCAACGTGCTGACGGCGAAACAGGCCCGTACGGTAGCGAAAGGTTTTGCTCAGGTTGCGCACTTCCAGCAGGGTCTCCATGCTACTGGCCCTCCATATTCAGCGGGAAATGACAGGCGTAGAGATGGGTTTTGCTGCCGGTGAGCCGAGGCGTTTCAATACATTTACGCTGGGCATAGGGACAGCGAGGCCCCAGACGACAGCCAATCGGTAAACTCTCCAGCGACGGAATCGCGCCCGACAGGGTATTAAGACGGCTTTTGTGCGGCAGGGCGCGCCCAAAATCGGGCATGGCCCGAATCAGCGCCTGGGTATAAGGGTGATGCGGCGTACTCATCAAATCTTCGCTCTGGGCGGTTTCCACCGTCTGACCGCAGTACATCACGTTGATTCGATCTGCCCACTGACTCATTGTGCGCAGGTCATGGCTGATCAGCAGAATAGTGGTGTTGTTATTCTGGTTGAGGCGGCTCAGCAGGCGGAAAATCTGCGCCTGGGTGGTCGGTTCCATGGCATTTGTTGGTTCATCCGCAATCAGCAGGCGCGGCTGGTTAGCCAGCGCAATGGCGATCATCACTTTCTGGCACTCACCTTCAGTCAGCTCATAAGGGAAGCTGCGCATAATATCTTTGTGATCTTTAATGCCGACACGATGCAGCAGTTCGATAGCGCGGGTTTTGCGCCAGAACCAGAAGCGTTTCAGCCATGGCCCTTTGTACGTCCAGCGCGGGATCACCTGCATCAGCTGGCGACCAATGCTCTCTGAGGGATCCAGACAGGATTGCGGCTCCTGAAAAATCATTGAGACGTTGTGTCCGATAATGCGACGACGCTCGCGCGGCGATAAGCGCAGCAGGTCCACATCATCAAACACCATGCGGTCAGCGGTAACACGCCAGTTATCGTTGGTGACGCCGCAGATAGCTTTGGCGACCAGACTCTTGCCGGAGCCGGATTCTCCGACCAGTCCCCGGACTTCGCCTTCGCCCAGCGTCAGATTAACGCGGTCAACGGCTTTGACCGGCCCGTCAGCGGTCATAAATTCAATGGTGAGATTACGGATATCGAGTAACGGCATTTATTCCACTCCCGCTTCGACGGCGCGACGGATGCCGTCACCGAGCAGGTTAACAATTAATACGCTCACCATCAGCGCCACGCCGGGCAGCATAACGGTCCAGGGTGCGACGTAGATCAGCTCCAGTGAATCGCCGAGCATCGCGCCCCATTCCGGCGAAGGCAACTGCGCGCCAAGGTCGAGAAAGCCAAGTGCGGCAATGTCCAGAATGGCCATCGACAGCGCGCGGGTTATTTCGGTAATCAGCAGCGGCAGAATATTGGGCAATATGGCATAGCGCAGAATGTTGCGACCGCGAGCGCCATCAAGGCGAGCAGCCACCACATACTCCTTTTCCAGCTCATCATGCACGGCGCTGTATATTTCGCGGACCAGACGTGGCATCAATGCCAGCCAGACGGCCAGCAGCGCATGTTCGAGTCGTGGCCCGAGAAACGCCACCACGATAATCGCCAGCAACAGCGACGGAATCGAGAGCAGGGTGTCCAGGACATGGTTCATGACGGCCGAGCGGATACCGTGCGTCATGCCCGCCAGCACGCCCAATACCAGCGCACCGAGGGTGGCGGAGATCGTCACAAGAATCGCTGAACCCACTGTGGGGCCTGCGCCACTCAGCAGGCGGCTCAGTACATCGCGACCCAGATCGTCAGTCCCGAGAAAGAACGAGACATCACCGTAGCGTGACCAGGAGGGCGGCAGCAGCTGATAGCCCAGGAACTGCTGGTCAATACCGTAGGGTGCTATCAGCCCGCCAAACAGGCAGAGCAATAAGATTGCGCCAAAGCCATACAGTCCGACCATTGAAATCGGGTTGCCGTAGAAATGATGCCAGCTCTGACGAAATGCGCTGGGCAGGCGTTTTTCGGCGTAGATATTATCGGACGGCATACCATTCCTTATGTTTCAGCGGATTCATGGCCGCGCCAATGACGTCAGAAATCACATTCACCAGGATCACCAGTCCGCCAATAACCATGACACCGGCTGAGATCGCCGCATAATCCTGCTGGCGAATCGCGTTAATCAGCCAGCGTCCAAGACCAGGCCAGTTAAAGACCATCTCCGTAATCATCGCCAGCGTCAGCATGGTGGAAAATTGCAAGCCAAGACGTGGAATCACCGGCGGCAGCGCGTTATGCAGCACGTGGCGGCGGATGACGGTAAAGCGTGAAAGACCGCGCGTGGCGGCCGCTTTAACATAATTTTTGTCCATCACGTCGCTGGTGCTGTTGCGCAGCAGACGTATCACCTCTGTTGTCGGTGCCATCGCCAGCACCAGCACCGGCAAAATAAGGTGCGAGAGGACACTGATAATCATCTCATGTCGCCACGGCGAACGACTCAGCCAGGCGTCAATCAGCGCAAAACCAGAGACGTTCTGAACCGGATAAAGCAGATCGTGGCGACCTGACACTGGCAGCCAGCCCAGCGTCAGCGAGAAAAAGAGCGTCAGAATCAGCGCCAGCCAGAAGATCGGCGCAGAAAAGCCAATCAGCGCCAGCGCACTGATGGTTTTATCCTGCCATTTGTTGCGCATCACACCGGCACAGATTCCCAGCGGAATGCCCACCAGCAGCGCAAACAGAAACGCCAGGATACAGAGCTCCATGGTGGCCGGGAACACCTCGCGCAGCTGTAAACCAATCTCCTGACCGTTAGTGCTGGAGACGCCGAAATCAAACTGCAGCATCCCTTTAAACCAGAACCACCAGGCGTCCGAGAGTGCAGCGCCTTCCAGCGGCGCATTAGGGGTAAAATAGCTCAGGCTGAAGCTGACCAGCGACAGCAGAAACAGGGTGATGAGCAGCAGTAGCAGGCGCCGCAAAATATAGATAATCATTTACTCCCCTCATCAGCTTCACGATAAACCCCGGCAAACGAGGCGTTGCCAAACGGACTCAGCACCAGCCCCTTGATATCATGACGAAACGCCTGGAGCCGCAGAGAGGATGCCAGCGGCAGTACCGGTAACTCCTGTGCCAGAATCTGTTGCGCTTTGTCATAGCTGTCGATGCGGCCCGAAAGTTGTTGTGATAACAGGGCGTTCTGCAGTGTTTCGTCAAAGGCCGGCGAGCACCAGTGCGCGTAATTGGTCTGTGAGCGAATCGCCGCACAGCTGAGCAGAGGACGGAAGAAGCTGTCAGGATCGTTACTGTCAGTGGCCCAGCCTGACAGCGTCAGATCATGATTCATCGCCATTAGCTGCGCCTCCTGGAAACGGCCTTCTACCGGTACAATCGTCAGCCGCACACCAACCTGTGCCAGATCTGCCTGTAACAATTCGGCGGTTTTAAGCGGGCTGGGATTCCAGGACTGCGATGCCACTGGCACCACCAGTCGCAGATGCAAATCGCTGATGCCCAATGCCGCCAGCGCGGCCCGGGATTTATCCGGATCATAGCTGGTAATACGCGCATCATTGTCATAGGCCCAGGAAGCGCGCGGTAATATGGAGGCAGCCGTTTCGGCGGTGCCGTAATAAATCGACTCCATCAGCCGCTCATTGTTGATTGCCAGCGCCAGCGCGTGACGCACTTCAGGACGGTCGAGCGGCGGCTTGCGGGTATTAAAAGCCAGATAGGCGATGTTCATGCCAGGACGCAGGGTCATCCGCAGGCGCGGATCATCGCGCAGAATGCTGAGCTGGCTGGCCGCGGGATAGGCCAGTACATCGCATTCGCCGGTTAACAGTTTGGAGAGCCGCCCGGTACCGCCAGACCCCAGATCGATTACCGCCTGTTGCAGACGCGGAACACCCTTCCAGTAATGAGGATTGCGCGCCAGACGGATGTACTGGCCGGTGCGATATTCGCTGAGCTGATAAGGGCCGGTGCCAACGGGTTGCCTGTCCATCTCTTCCTGGTGTCCCTGCGCCGTCAGCTGGTCGGCATACTCCTTCGACAGCACCGGCGCATAGTGGGTCGCCATGTGCCACAGGAACGACGCATCCGGGCTGTTGAGTCTGAACTCAACCGTCCTGCTGTCGATTTTCTTCACGCTCTGCACTGAGTCGGAAAATTGCAGGCTATCAAAATAGGGATAATTACCGCCGTTGACGTTATGCCAGGGGTGATTACGGTCAAACATCCGCTCGAAGCTGAAAACAACGTCGTCTGCGTTCAGCGGCCGGGTAGGGTGGAACTGATTGGTCTGCTGAAACTGCACGCCGCCACGCAGATGAAAGCGATACGTTGCGCCGTTGTCGCGCACTTCCCAGCTGGACGCAAGATCGGGTTTGAGACGATAGGTGTAGGGATCAACATCCAGCAGGCGGTCATAAAGTTGTGCCGCCAGGGTATCGACAGTCAGCCCGCTGCTGGCCATCTGCGGGTTAAAGGTATTCAGCGTGCCGCTGACGCAATAGACAAAGCCGGTCTGGCGGATATCACCCGCAGGCGCTGACCACGCAGGGGCACTCAACACGCTGAGGCTGAGCAACAGCGAACATAGTAGTTTTGACATAGAACTCAACGATTTTGAGGCATTAGGCAGAGTGTATCTCAAAGCGGGCATTGTCCCAAAACCTGCAGCGGCTACCAGGCTGTTTTTCATCCTGCATCAGGAAAAAGAGCGCAAAGAAGGTGTGGTAATGAGAAAAATTCTCAACGGGTGCTTTACAAATGATAATAGGAATGATTATTATTCATATGCACTTCGACGGTGGCTCTGCCGAAGAAGAGCACGACATTGCTCACATTGCTTCCAGTATTGTTGCCCGCCTCATGGCGGGCTTTTTTTTGTCGGGTGCATAGCTCTGAAGAGCAGGATCACCGCTGACTGAACAGGTGCACTGATTGCGGTTTTGCATGAAAGCATGGGGATGGAAAAAGAGTAAAACAGAATGATATCTGTAATGGCCTGGCATTTACCTGAGCAAGACCGGCTTAAAACCGGACTTAACTATTACAGAAACGCCGTTACTATAAGCACAACCTCTGCCCAACCAACGCCGGACAATGACTGAATTCCAGAAAAGCGCTCAGGCTTTCCACTATCCCTCCTTTCGTTATCTGTTTTTCGGACGTTTGTTTACCGTGCTGGGCAATGGAATCGCGCCCATCGCGCTGGCCTTTGCAGTTCTGGATATGGATGGATCTGCCTCTGATTTAGGCGTCGTGGTGGCATCCCGCTCCCTGTTCAACGTGCTGTTTCTGCTGGTGGGCGGTGTGGTTGCCGACCGCTACTCACGTAGTCGGGTATTAGTTGTATCGGCGCTGATAGCTGCTGTTTCTCAGGCTTTCGTTGCGTGGACTGTGCTTGAGGGTTCAGCCACAGTAATCAGCCTCACCTTGCTGGGCGCGCTGAATGGCGCGGCATCGGGGATTGCTCTGCCAGCTTCCTCTGCGCTGGTTCCGCAGGTCGTGCCTGCACAGCACCTGCGTCAGGCCAATGCTTTCATTCAGCTCAGTGTTTATGGCGGCACGGTACTGGGAGCGTCGCTGGGAGGCGTGATGACCAGTGCTGTCGGGCCGGGCTGGGGGCTGGCGATAGATGCGTTGGGATTTGCGGTCTCCGCGCCGCTTTATTTCCTTATGCGTGTGAGCCCGAATAAGGGCGGGACGATGCAAGGCAATATCCTGCGCGATATTAAAGAAGGCTGGGCAGAATTTGCCGGGCGAAGCTGGATTTGGTCGATAGTCCTTCAGTTCGCCATTATCAACGTCGCGTTTAATGGCATTGTAGAAGTCTATGGCCCGATAATTGCTGACGCCTCTTTCGGGCGGGCGCAGTGGGGGATGATTGTGGCCGCCCAGAGTGCAGGTTTAATTGCTGGATCATTTCTGGCTATGAAATGGCATCCACGTCGTGATCTTCTGATTGGCGCTATGCTGGCAGGTCTCTGTGCACTCCCGATAATGATGCTAGGCCTGAATGCATCAGCAGCATGGCTGATTGCAGGGTTCTTTATCGCTGGCGTTTCATTAGGCCTGTTTGGCGTAACCTGGGCGCATTCATTACAGACTCATATCCCAGCCGATAAACTGGCTCGCGTGTACGCGTATGATGCGATGGGTTCCTTTATCTCCATTCCTATTGGTCAACTGGTTGCGGGGCCGCTGGCGGCACAATATGGGACAGACAATGTTTTGCTGATGTCAGCACTTGCCGTGGTCATGGTGACAGCTGCTGTCCTGCTGGTTCCGACCCTCAGGCAACCTGACAAAATGGGCACCAGGCCGCATAACACGTAATTGCTGTTTTTGTTCCTGCTAAAGCAGCCTGGACGTTACCAGACAGTTTTGACAGCGATTAACCAGAAAACATAACGCATAGACAAAGATGTCATCGTCGACCTGTCTAGTTTTCGGCTTTTATGTCGTGCTTTTTCATCATCGCGCGCAGCTGATGATAGGTAACACCTAACAACCCGGCGGCGCGGCGCTGGTTATAGCGTGCCTGTTGCAGGCTGGCTTCCACCAGATCCCGCTCCTGTCGATTCTGCCACTGGCGCAGATCCAGCGGCAGGGCAGGCAGGTCGTTACTCTCCGCGTTCTGACCGGCACGGAGGAGCACAACCGGTTCAGAACGTGAAGCAAACGGGTTAATAATGACGTTATCCAGCAACTGCTCGCTGCTGTTATGACGATAGACTGAGCGTTCCACGACGTTCTTAAGCTCACGGACGTTGCCGGGCCAGTGATAATCAAGCAGAGTCTGCTGCGCCTGAGCGGTAAAACCAGGAAAAAGTAACAGGCCGAGTTCGCGGCACATCTGGATGGCAAAATGATCGGCCATCACCAGAATATCGCTGCGGCGTTCGCGCAGGGGCGGTAACTGCACCACATCAAAGGCCAGACGATCCAGCAGGTCGGCACGGAATTTCCCCTCTGCCGCCAGCGCAGGGAGATCCTCGTTAGTGGCGCAGACCAGCCGCACATTCACCTGCAGGGAGTGATTGCCGCCGACACGCTCCAGCTGCCCATATTCAATTACCCTGAGCAGCTTTTCCTGCACCAGCATCGGCGCGGTTGCCAGCTCATCCAGAAACAGCGTGCCACCATCAGCCCGCTCAAAACGTCCGAGATGGCGCTTCTGCGCACCGGTAAAGGCACCGGCCTCATGACCAAAGAGTTCAGAATCGAGCAGGTTCTCATTCAGCGCGGCGCAGTTCAGCGAGATAAACGGTCCCTGCCAGCGGTCAGAGAGATAGTGCAGACGGCTGGCGATCAGCTCTTTACCCGTTCCGCGCTCGCCAATCACCAGAACCGGCTTTTCCAGCGGAGCCAGTCTGGAGACCTGCTCAAGAACCTCCAGAAAATTGTTCGACTCACCTAAAAGATTATCGTTAGTGCCTGTCATGATGAATTTCGCCATCCCTTAATCATTTTGACTATCTTAAAATATGCGGACGAGGCTGTAAAATATCAAATTCCTTAAAAAACAATGCGATAAAGATTGGCACGCATCTTGTATTAACTAAGCAGGGCAACACGTTTTAAAACATTAAAAGAGGAACATCATTATGGGTATTTTTTCTCGTTTCGCTGACATCGTAAATGCCAACATTAATTCCCTGCTGGAGCGTGCTGAAGATCCGCAGAAACTGGTCCGTCTGATGATTCAGGAAATGGAAGACACCTTAGTCGAAGTGCGTTCCACCTCTGCGCGGGCGCTGGCTGAGAAGAAACAGCTGTCACGCCGTATTGAGCAGGCAGAGATCCAGCAGGCCGAATGGCAGGAAAAAGCGGAACTGGCGCTACGCAAGGATAAAGATGATCTGGCGCGGTCAGCACTGATCGAAAAACAGAAACTCACTGACCTTATCGCTTCTCTGAAACAGGAAGTGGGCCAGGTGGAAGAGACGCTGGAACGTATGAAAGGCGAAATCAGTGAGCTGGAGAAAAAGCTGACTGAAACACGTGCCCGCCAGCAGGCGTTAACGCTGCGTCACCAGGCGGCCTCTTCATCACGCGATGTTCGTCGTCAGCTGGACAGCGGTAAAATCGACGAGGCGATGGCCCGGTTTGAATCTTTTGAACGACGCATTGACCACATGGAAGCGGAAGCAGAAAGCCACGGTTTCGGTAAGCCAAAAACCCTGGACCAGCAGTTTACTGACCTGAAAGCGGATGATGAAATCAGCCAGCAGCTTAATGCGCTGAAAGCCAAAATGAACCGCAGTGAGTAATCATCGACGTTGCAATAAGTGATTAAGGAGAGTCAATGAGCGCACTTTTTCTTGCCATACCCTTAACGATCTTCGTGCTGTTTGTCGCACCGATCTGGTTATGGTTGCATTACAACAACAAACGCAACGGCGGTTCGGAACTGTCGCAAAGCGAAATCCAGCGCCTGCAGCGTGTTACGCAGGATGCACAGCGGATGCGTGAACGTATTGACGCGCTGGAAGCGATTCTGGATGCCGAACACCCTAACTGGAGGCAGCCATGATGAAAGGCCGTAAGTTGTGGCGCAAGCCTGACGAAGGAAAGTTGATGGGCGTCTGTGCGGGTCTGGCGGAGTATCTCGATATTCCGGTGCGTCTGCTTCGGGTCATTGTGGTGTTATCACTATTCTTTGGTCTGTTTATGTTTACGGTGGTCGCCTATTTCGTGCTGGGTTTTGTGCTGGATGTGAAACCCGCCAATGTCACGGAGGACGAACGTCAGCCCAGCGCCAGCGAGCTGCTGGACCAGCTGGAGAGTGCGCTGCAGCGTGATGAGCGCAGCGTGCGCGACGTGGAGCGTTATGTGACGTCTGAAACTTTCAGCGTACGCAGCCGCTTCCGCCAGATTTGATTATATTATTGCCGGGCCGTTACGGGCCCGTCCGCTCTCTCAATGGAGGTGTTGATGTCTTTTTCGCGATCCACTGCTTTTCGCCACCGCGCGGCACCTGCATTGAAGTCGGCGGCTAAATTTATCATTATCAATGCTGTTACCTACGGTCCCGCCGGTGTCACTGGCTGGGCGGTGAAATCGGTAGCGCGACGCCCGTTACGTCTTCTGCTGGCTGTGGCACTTGAGCCATTGCTGAAACGCGTGATGAATCGGGTGGCATCGCGCTTCATCAGGGAGAACGATGAAAAGACTGCAAACTGAATTAATGGCATTAATGAACCGTGGCGTTGATCGCCACCTTCGGCTGGCGGTCACCGGATTAAGCCGCAGCGGTAAAACCGCCTTTATTACCTCACTGGTCAATCAGCTTTTAACGGTTCACAGCGGCGCACGTTTGCCGCTGTTTTCCGTTGTGAGGGACGAGCGACTGTTGGGCGTCAAACGGGTGCCGCAGCGGGACATGGGAACCGCGCGCTTTACCTACGACGAAGGCCTGGCACAACTCTACAGCACGCCGCCCGCCTGGCCGACGCCCACCCGTGGCGTCAGCGAAATGCGTCTGGCGCTGCGTTACCGTCCCAATGATTCGCTGCTGCGTCATTTGAAAGAGACGGCAACACTCTATCTGGAAATTGTCGACTATCCCGGAGAATGGCTACTGGATCTGCCGATGCTGGCGCAGGATTACCTCGCCTGGTCACGGCAGATGAACGGTCTGCTGCAGGGCGATCGTGCGGAGTGGGCAAAACCCTGGCGCACGCTCTGCGAAAAACTCGATCCGCTTGCTCCCGCCGATGAAACCCAGCTGGCAGAGATTGCTGCGGCCTGGACTGACTACCTTCATCGCTGTAAATCTGAAGGCCTGCATTTTATTCAGCCTGGCCGGTTCGTGCTGCCTGGCGATATGGCAGGCGCGCCTGCGCTGCAGTTTTTCCCCTGGCCAACCGCTGATGAAGCGCAACTCACTAAGCTGGCGCAGGCGGATAAGGGGAGTAACTTCAGCATGCTGCAGCAGCGCTTTAACTACTACTGCCAGCATGTGGTGAAGGGCTTTTACAAAAATCACTTCCTGCGTTTTGACCGCCAGATCGTGCTGGTTGACTGCCTCCAGCCCCTGAATAGTGGTCCTCAGGCGTTTAATGATATGCGGCTGGCGCTGACTCAGCTGATGCAGAGCTTTCATTACGGCCAGCGCACCCTGTTTCGCCGGCTTTTCTCACCGGTGATCGACAAATTACTGTTTGCGGCGACTAAAGCGGATCACATCACCAGCGATCAGCACGGCAACATGGTCTCGCTGTTGCAGCAACTGGTGCAGGATGCCTGGCAGAACGCCGCGTTTGAGGGGATTAGCATGGACTGCATCGGACTGGCATCAGTGCAGGCGACACAGAGCGGCCTGGTCGACCACCGTGGCGAGAAGATCCCGGCCCTGCGCGGTCACCGGCTGGATGATGGAGAACCGCTTACCGTCTATCCGGGTGAAGTCCCGCCGCGCCTGCCTGGCAATGCCTTCTGGCAGCAGCAGGGTTTTCAGTTTGAACAGTTCCGGCCGCAGCAGCTCGACGTCGACCGTCCACTGCCGCATATCCGCATGGATGCCGCGCTGGAATTTTTATTGGGAGATAAATTGCGATGAGTGATCCGCTGAAGCCGCGTATCGATTTTGCTCGTCCGCTGGATGAGAGCACCACCACGCCGCTGCGTCCGGCGCAGACCTTTGAAGCGGACGCGCAGGCTGCGTTTCTGGCAGTGCAGGATGAAGATGTTGCCGTAGAAGAAGAAGGTGCAGGGGAGCGCGCAGTGGAAGCGGCTCTGAAACCTAAACGCAGTCTGTGGCGCAAAATGGTGACCGCAGGCGCACTGCTGTTTGGCGTTAGCGTGATTGCGCAGGGGGTGCAGTGGACGCATGACGCCTGGCTGGCACGCGACTGGTTTTCACTGGGGAGCGGCGTAGCAGGCGGACTTATTGTGCTGGCGGGTGTCGGCGCGCTGACCACTGAGTGGCGTCGGCTCTACCAGCTGCGTCAGCGTGCCGAAGAGCGGGATGTGGGCCGGGAGCTATTGCACAGTCATGGTATCGGTAAAGGTCGGGCATTCTGCGAAAAGCTGGCCCAGCAGGCTGAACTGGATCAGGCGCATCCGGCCCTGCAGCGCTGGCATGCCTCGCTGCACGAAACCCACAATGACAGCGAAATCGTGCGCTTGTATGCGCAGCTGGTGCAGCCCGTTCTGGACAGGCAGGCGCGGCGTGAAATCAGTCGTCATGCTGCGGAAGCAACACTGATGATTGCGGTCAGTCCGCTGGCACTGGTGGATATGGCGTTTATCGCCTGGCGTAATCTGCGGCTGGTCAATCGCATCGCGGCGATATACGGCATCGAACTGGGCTACTTCAGCCGTATCCGGCTGTTCCGCCTGGTGCTGCTCAATATGGCTTTTGCCGGCGCGTCCGAACTGGTGCGGGAAGTGGGAATGGACTGGATGTCGCAGGATATCGCTGCCCGGCTTTCCACGCGCGCTGCCCAGGGCATTGGTGCAGGCCTGCTGACTGCAAGGCTGGGCATCAAAGCGATGGAGCTTTGTCGTCCACTGCCGTGGCTGGAGCAGGATAAGCCACGGCTTGGCGATTTTCGGCGCGAACTGCTGGGCCAGCTGAAAGAGGCACTGCAGAAGGGCGGTAACAAATCAGCCTGAATCTCGCGTGACACATTAAAGGCGGCATAGCCGCCTTTAATGATCAGTGAGGCTGGCGCAGCACCTGCCGTGAATCGATAATCAGACACTCACCCGGACAGGCGGATTCATCTGTAATCACCGGATTTGCAGGCAGCGTAAAGGCCATGCCATTTTTCTCCCTGATAAAATGCGCCATCCCGGCAAATGTCCAGGACATACTCAGGCCCAGCCCCCCGAAATCATCATACTTCCGCAACGTCGCAACCTTCGGCAGGTATTCACCGGTCAGGCGATAATAGAGCGCCCCTTTAAATTCCTTTGGCACCTGCCGGGTAATCGCCTGATCGAGCAGGGCAAACTCTTTACGAGCCGGCACGGAATAGCCGTTGATTAAATGACTTATCGACAGTGAGGCGGCAGCGATCACGAGCAGCGCATAAAATGCATTTTTCCATTTTAATTTTTTGCTGATTTCAAACAGGCCGAGAATAAACGCACTGGTGGTAATCAGCGCACCGGCAATCAGGGTGCGGTAAGCCGCCATGCTTTCACTGACGATCAGATTAGGCAGTGCGGCGATCAGCAATAAAACAAACATCAGATAGAATTTGTCGTTACCTGCTGCTTTAATTTTTTTCAGTCCAGACCCAATAATGATCGATGAGATGATCACCGACACCGTTTTTGCGCCGAGGTCAAAATTACATATAACGTTCTTAAGGTATTCGGTGAAAAACCATTTCAGCTTAACCGGGATGTCGTAGCTGAATGCTGAACGTGGCAACGTATGACCATAAAGCTGAACGGGCAGTACCTTTGACGCGATCAGCGCAGCGAACATACCCGCACCCAGAACCATCAGTGAGATCACTGCACGTTTCGTATCGACTTTTCTTTCTGAAAAGCAGAGGTCAAGCGCGGCAAAGAAGGTAAAGGTCATCGCTGCCGGTTGATAAAGACAGAAGGCAAGGGTCAGCAGACAGAACGCGATAAGGCGACTGGTCATGCCCGTTTTAATGGAAAAACGGTAACTTGTTCCCGCCAGCAAAATTGCAGCGATATAGGGGAAACAGGATGCCCAGGCGATATAAACCTGGAAGGAAGGCAGCAGACAAAGCAATAGCGAAAATGTGATTCGCTGAGCCTGACTCTCAAGAAGTGCCATTTTCTGACACAGGGTATAAATGTAATACCCGGTAAAAATGAGCAGAACAATCGAGACTGAACGCAGCAGTGCCAGACGTTCTACACTCCCGACCAGAAAGGAAGCGCTGTACTGGATAATGCCATAAACCGGCCTGCCGGATAATGTGTCCCAGTTTAAAATACTGAGCCTGTCAAAATTAGCCCAATAGAGATTCGTCCAGTCATCGGTATAGGCGTAATGCGTTAAATAAGCGGGGCTGTATGCAAGCAGAAATACTGTCGCAAAAAGCAAAAACACCTTATTGCGGCTTATGCCGTTATCAGTGGCGAACATCTGTCATCCTTTTTAATCTGACCATTTCTCTGAGTCTGAACGGGCCGTTTAGTCGGTGTCCTGAGAGGGGGTTATTTTTGTCGGTGCCACTTTTCGCAAAATATAGCGAGGCCGGTTTTTAGTTTCCATGTAGATGCGGCCAATATATTCGCCTAACACGCCAATGCCAATAAGCTGAACGCCACCCAGAAAGAGCACGGAGACCAGAATTGAGGGATAGCCTGGCACCGGGTTACCGAACAGCAGTTTATCCGCGATCATCCAGAGACCATATAAAAAGGCCAGTGAGGCCACCAGAAAGCCCAGGTATGACCAAATCCGCAGCGGAACGGTAGAGAATGAGGTCAGACCCTCCAGCGCAAGATTCCACAGCTTCCAGCCGCCAAATTTACTGCGGCCTGCGATCCGCTCCGTTCGCGTATATTCCACAATATCCGTCTGTCCGCCGACCCAGCTAAGAATGCCTTTCATAAAGAGATTCTTCTCAGGCAGCAATTTAATATTCTCAACGACTTCACGCGACATCAGCCGGAAATCACCGACATTCTCTTCAATCTGCGGATGGCTGATGCTGTTATGCAATTTGTAAAACCAGCGGGCTGTTTTGCGTTTGAGGTGGCCATCGGCACTGCGGTCAATCCGTTTAGCTAACACAATATCAGCCCCAGCCTGCCACTTCCGGATCATCTCGGGAATAATCGCGATCGGATCCTGCAAATCCACATCTATTGGGATAACCGCATCGCCGGTTGCGGCTTCCAGTCCGGCAAACAGCGCCGGTTCTTTGCCGAAATTTCGAATAAACGACAAGCTGTGCACCAGCGGATCGCACTGGCTGAGTTGGGTAATCAGCGCATGCGTTGCGTCTGTACTGCCATCATCAATAAATACGATCTCAATCTGCCAGGCGGCCAGTGCGTCATCTTTTCTGACCGCGTCATAAAAAAGAGGGATGACATCCTCTTCATTGAATACCGGTACCACCAGAGAGATTTTCATTATTCTCCTTTGAAAACGATAAAGCGGGAAAAAAGAAAGCCACACGCCAGACTGATAGCCGAGGAGGCGATCAGCGTAATAAGGGGATAGAAGCCAAAATGGTCAGCCAGATAACCTACGCTGAAAGCCATCGCACCCATAAAAACGACGTAAATAAGATAACGCCAGGCCGTTGCCTGCTGCTCAAAGGTCCAGCGCGCATTAACGAAAAAAGAGAAGGTAACGGCCAGGCTAAAAGCAATCAGGTTAGCGGTCGACTGGAATAATCCAAGGCTGAGGCAGATAAAAAAAGTCACCCAATGGATCAGGGTATTCACCAGGCCCACAGTCAGATATTTTGCGAAGAAAGTCAGCATATTATAATCAATTCTAATCAGTTGAGAAAAATATACAGCAATCAGTCTCTAATCAACAGTCTGGTACTGACAAAAGCTGACAACCAGCGATCGATACCGGAATTCAGCCGGTCAGTACAAAACTCCGCCATACACGCTTAAGCTGTCAACTTTTCCTGACAGATCCCTTTCTACCGGCGCATCACTTAGCGTAATATTCATTTATCTGAACCTGATTAAGGCGAACGCAATGCGTCTGGAAGTGTTCTGTCAGGACCGCATCGGTCTGACGCGTGAACTGCTCGATCTGCTGGTGGCACGCAACATTGATTTACGCGGTATTGAAATTACGGCGCTGGGCCGCATCTATCTGAATTTTTCGGCACTGGAATTTGACGCTTTCAGTAATCTGATGGCAGAAATCCGGCGTACACCGGGCGTAACAGATGTGCGCACGGTAACGTACATGCCTTCGGAGCGTGAACATCGCGCGCTGAGTGCCTTACTGGTGGCCATGCCAGATCCGGTTTTCTCCATCGATCTGAAAAGCAAGGTGGAACTGGCTAATCCGGCGGCACAAAACCTGTTTAATCTTGATGAAGAGAAAATGCGCAATTTCAGCGCCGGCAACCTGATTAATGGCTTTAACTTCATGCGCTGGCTGGAAAGCGATCGGGTTGAGGCGCAGGCGCAGCATGTCGTCATTGAAGGGCGCGATTTTCTGATGGAAGCGCGTCCTATTTATCTGCCGGGTGAAGAGGGCCAGAACGACAGGCCGGTCGGGGCGATGGTGATGCTGAAGTCAACCGCTCGCATGGGCCGTCAGTTACAGAATCTGGTGGTCACCGACGAATCCGAGTTTGACCATATCATTGCCGTCACGCCGAAGATGCGTCAGGTGGTCGATCAGGCGCGCAAACTGGCGATGCTGGATGCGCCGTTACTGATTGTCGGCGATACCGGCACCGGGAAAGATATGCTGGCACGCGCCTGCCATCTGCGCAGCGCCCGTGGGAAAAATCCTTTCCTGGCGCTGAACTGTGCCTCATTACCCGACGACGTTGCGGAAAGCGAGCTGTTTGGTCATGCCGCCGGTGCCTATCCGAATGCGCTGGAAGGCAAGAAGGGCTTTTTTGAGCAGGCCAATAGTGGCTCGGTATTGCTGGATGAGATTGGCGAGATGTCGCCGAGAATGCAGACCAAGCTGCTGCGTTTTCTCAATGATGGCACCTTCCGCCGCGTCGGTGAAGAGCATGAAGTCCATGTTAATGTGCGCGTAATCTGCGCTACGCAGAAGAACCTGATTGAACTGGTGCAACGCGGTGAGTTTCGCGAAGATCTTTTTTACCGGCTCAATGTGCTGACGCTGCAACTGCCCCCGCTGCGCGATCGACCGCAGGATATCCTGCCACTGACCGAGATGTTTGTGGCCCGCTTTGCGGATGAGCAGGGGATGGCCCGGCCGCGACTCTCGCCACAGCTCATTGCATTTCTGACGCGCTACGCCTGGCCTGGCAATGTGCGCCAGTTAAAAAATGCGTTGTATCGCGCGTTAACCCAGCTGGAAGGATATGAACTGCGACCGCAGGATATTGTGTTGCCTGAACAGACACTGGATGTATCGCTGGGCGATGAAGCACTGGAAGGAACGCTGGATCAGATTACCAGCCGTTTTGAGCGGTCAATACTGACGCGGCTTTATCTCTCCTATCCCAGCACCCGAAAACTGGCAAAACGTCTGGGTGTTTCCCATACCGCGATTGCCAACAAGCTGCGTGAATATGGTCTGGGACAGAAGCGCACCGAAAGCGAATGATCGGTAAGCAGAGAGCAGGAAGCGGATAACCAGGTTATCCGCTTTTTTTATTACTTCAGCGCGGCCAGGGCAGCGTCGTAATCAGGCTCAGTGGTGATTTCATCAACCAGCTGGCTGTAAATCACTTTATCGTTCTCATCCAGAACGATCACCGCACGTGCGGTCAGGCCTTCCAGCGCACCATCAGCAATTTCTACACCATACTCATACTTGAATTCTGAGCCGCGCAGCGTCGACAGCGTCACCACATTGCTCAGGTTTTCCGCGCCACAGAAACGCGACTGGGCAAAAGGCAGATCGGCAGAGATGCATAACACCACGGCGTTATTCAGCTCGCTTGCCGCCTGGTTGAATTTGCGCACTGATGAGGCACAGACACCGGTATCAACGCTTGGGAAAATGTTCAGAATTTTGCGTTTTCCTGCATACTCAGAGAGCGCAACGTTAACCAGGTTCTTTGCTACCAGCGTGAAAGGCTTAGCTTTATCGCCAGCCTGTGGAAACTGACCTGCAACCGGAACGGCATTACCCTGAAAATGAACAGTCTGAGACATAGTGATTCCTTTTGATGATAAAAAAGATCTGACACAAAACGGCTAAAGATAGCCGTTGTTTATGACATAAATGTTAAGGGTTTACGAGTTCAATTGTGGAATTTAACGTGGCGGTCTGCCACTGCGTCACACTTTGTGGAGTGTAAATGAGAACGGTAAAAAGTTATCCCGAAGCCTGGCCGTTGCATACGCCGTTTGTCATTGCCCGTGGAACCCGGACCGAAGTCAAAGTGGTGGTGGTTGAAATTGAGGAAGATGGCGTAAAAGGCGTCGGTGAAGCGACGCCCTATGCGCGCTATGGTGAAAGCGAAGCATCGGTGCTGGCGCAGATCGCCACGTTGCTGCCCGCGCTGCAAGAGGGCATGACGCGCGAGGCATTACAACAGGCGCTGCCTGCCGGGGCGGCGCGCAACGCCATCGACAGTGCACTGTGGGATCTCGCCGCACATCAGCAGCAGCGCAGCCTCTGGGCGCTTAGCGGTGTGACTGCGCCTGCTGATGTCGTGACCGCGCAGACCGTCAGCATTGATACCCCTGAGGCGATGGCCAGCAGTGCACTCGCACTGTGGCAGCATGGTGCAACACTGCTGAAAATTAAGCTGGATAACAATTTCATTACTGAACGGCTGATGGCCATCCGCGCCGCCGTGCCGGAGGCAACCCTGATTGTGGATGCAAATGAGTCCTGGCACGCTGAAGGCCTGGCTGCACGCTGTCAGCTGCTGGCAGACATTGATGTGGCGATGCTGGAACAGCCTTTACCTGCAGGTGAAGATGCGGCACTGGAGAACTTTATCCATCCCTTGCCAATCTGCGCCGATGAGAGCTGTCATACACGTGAAAGCCTGGCCGCGCTGCGAGGCCGTTATGAGATGGTCAACATCAAGCTGGATAAAGCGGGCGGTCTGACAGAGGCGCTGGCGCTTGCCGATGACGCGCAGCAGCAGGGCTTTGCGGTGATGCTGGGCTGCATGCTCTGCACCTCGCGGGCGATACGTGCTGCGCTGCCGCTGGTGCCGCAGACCCGTTTCGCCGATCTTGATGGGCCGACCTGGCTGGCGGTGGATGCAGAACCGGCGATCACCGTGCGCAGCGGTCGGCTGATTATTGCTGCAAGCGCAGCAAACTAACCATCATCTCAAGATAGGTTTCCGTGGCTTCATCCACGGAAATCACCGGCATCTCAGCGGTCACGCAGGGCAGACTGAGATCGTAACACCAGCTGCCGAATGAGCCAGGCGTGTCATATCCCACGCTGCTGACGCGAGGAAGGCCGGTTTGGCTGGCCAGCCAGCCACCAATCTCCACCTGATGCGGGTCGTCAATACAGCCCAGCGGCTCATGCCAGGAAACGATCCAGGCTGGCTTAAGTTGATGTATCAGGGCACAGAGCGCCAGTGTTTCCGGTTCAGAACCCGGATGCGTGCCGGTTGAGAGCGTGACATCCCGCGCATCGGCAGCGCTGTTCCAGCGATAAACGGTCTCTCCGGGCTGCCAGTTCGCTGCCGGGAAGTTGCGGTTGAGATCGACGCCATTTGCGTTAGCGCGCAGGCCAAGCTGACAGCCATCAGGATTGACTGCCAGCACCACGTGGTGCCGACGCATGCCATCGGGCAGTGTCCGTAACGCAGCAGAAAGGGTGGCGATGGCCGCATTTTCATCACCGTGTGTGCCAGCCAGAATCAGACCGCTGTCGGGGTCACCCAGTGGCGCTGGAAACCACAGCAGCGGCGCGCCGAGCACGGAGCGGCCATACTGCTGATACGAAACGTCAAGTTTGCCGCGAAGGGGACGCGGATGAAGTGGCGACATACAGATTTCCTCAAAGGGTTTTACTCAAAGTAGCGGAAAAGCCGTGTGCGGAAAATAGCTATTTATCTGTCAGCCATTTGCGATAAAGTGCCCTGCACAAGCTACATCGGCAATAGACTGATGCAGCACTTCTTTGGGGTAAAGGAGTGATAATGGTTAAGACCTTTCGTATCACGCTGGCAGCAATCAGTCTGAGCAGCATCCTCACACCCGCCATTGCGGCGAATCTACCCGCTGGCGCGCAGCTGGCCGAACAGCAGCAGATCGTTCGCCATATTAAAGATGAACCCGCTTCACTTGATCCGCTTAAAGCGGTAGGGCTGCCTGAAATTCAGGTGATTCGCGATCTGTTTGAAGGTCTGACAAATCAGGATGCTCAGGGCAAAATCGTGCCGGGCGTGGCACAGAGCTGGAGCAGCAGCGACAACAAAACCTGGGTCTTCACCCTGCGCAATAACGCGCGCTGGTCAAACGGCGAACCGGTCACGGCGCAGGATTTTGTCTACAGCTGGCAGCGGCTGGTCGATCCCAAAAACAGCTCAGGCTCTGCCGGGTTTGCGGGGTTAAGCGGTATTGAAAATGCGGCAGCGATTACCAAAGGCGAAATGACCCCCGATAAACTGGGAGTGACTGCCCAGAGCAAAACCCAGCTGAAAGTGACGCTGGATCGTCCTGTGCCGTGGTTCCCGGCGCTGGTGGCTAACGTGGCGCTCTTTCCGGTGCCGCAAAAAGTCATTGCCCAGCAACGTGACAGCTGGACGGCACCCGGCAAACTGGTCGGTAACGGTGCCTATCAGCTCAGCGAGCGGGTAGTGAACGAGAAAATCGTCCTGACCCGTAATCCTCATTACTGGGATGATGCACATTCGGTGCTGACGAAAGTGACCTTTGTGCCAATCAATGAAGAGTCGAGCGCGACTAAACGTTATCGTGCCAACGACATTGATATCACCGAATCTTTCCCTAAGAACATGTATGCGCTATTAAAGAAAACGTTGCCGGGAGAGGTCTACACACCTGACCAGTTAGGCACCTATTACTATGCGTTTAACACGCAGAAAGGACCAACTGCCGATGTGCGGGTTCGCAAAGCACTGTCCTGGTCTATCGACCGAAACGTCATTGCTGACAAAGTGCTGGGCACCGGTGAGAAACCGGCGTGGCACTTTACGCCAGATGTGACAGCAGGCTTTAAGCCACTGCCCACGTTCATGCAACAGCACGATCAGAACGCCCTGAATGCGCAGGCCAAATCGCTGCTTGCCGCCGCCGGTTACGGTCCGGGTAAACCGCTGAAGCTCAAACTGCTCTACAACACCTCTGAGAGCCATCAGAAGATTGCGATTGCCGTGGCCTCTATGTGGAAAAAGAACCTCGGTGTGGATGTCACACTGGAGAATCAGGAGTGGAAAACCTACATCGACAGTCGTAACAGCGGGAACTTCGATGTGATTCGCGCCTCGTGGGTGGGAGACTACAATGAGCCCTCCACCTTCCTGAATCTGCTGACCTCGGGCAACAGCAGCAATATCGCGCGCTTTAACAACGCGGATTATGATGCAGTTGTCGCTAAAGCCAGCCGTGAAACCAGCGAGCAGGCACGTAACAGCGATTACAACCGTGCCGAGCAGATCCTCGCTGAACAGGCCCCGATTGCGCCCATCTATCAGTACACGAATGGCCGACTGATTAAACCCTGGGTTAAAGGCTATCCCATCACCAACCCTGAAGATGTCGCCTACAGCCGTGAACTGTGGATTGAAAAGCACTAAGCCTGTGGTGGCCGGTTTCCCGGCCACCTGCTGACATCTTTCTTCACAGCCCGGAGATTGCAACTCAACGCCGTCACGTTAGACTGTATCGTATTGATATTAATGGTGAGGGAATGTTGTGGACGTCATTGAAGGAAAAGCATTACAGGTTTCAGATGCCATCATTTCATGCCAGCTGGATGGCAAGGGTGGGATGATCCCGATAGCTGAAGATGAAGTTATCGAGTGTGAGCAGCCCTGCTGGCTGCATCTGAACTATACCCACAGCAAAAGCGCAGAATGGCTGCAGTCAACGCCGCAGATTCCCGATGCCGTGCGTGACGCCTTAGCGGGTGACAGCATGCGTCCCCGCGTCAGCCGGCTGGGCGACGGATTTATGATCGTGCTGCGCAGCGTTAACCACAACACCGATGCGCGTCGCGACCAGCTGGTGGTGATGCGCGTGTTCATCAACGATAAGCTCATCGTCTCGACCCGGCGGCGTAAAGTCTCTGCCGTCGATGAAGTGCTCACCGATTTGCAAAACGGTAACGGCCCGATTGACTGCGGCAGCTGGCTGGTCGATGTCTGTGATGCCCTGACCGATCACACCAGCGAATTTATCGAAGAGTTACATGACAAAATCATTGAGCTGGAAGATGCGCTGCTTGACCAGCGGATGCCCGCGCGCGGCGAGCTGGGCCTGCTGCGCAAACAGCTGATTGTGATGCGGCGTTACATGGCACCGCAGCGCGATGTTTATGCCCGGCTGGCCAGTGAAAAACTGGGCTGGATGGATGACAGTGAACGACGCCGGATGCAGGAAATCGCCGATCGGCTGGGACGCGGACTGGATGATCTGGATGCGGGCGTAGCGCGCACTGCGATTCTGGCTGACGAGGTGGCCTCTGCGATGGCGGAGTCGATGAACCGCCGCACCTATACTATGTCACTGATGGCGATGATCTTCCTGCCCGCTACGTTCCTGACCGGTCTGTTTGGGGTTAATCTGGGTGGCATTCCGGGCGGTGGATGGGAGTACGGCTTCTCTATCTTCTGTCTGCTGCTCGTGGCACTGGCGGTGGGCGTCGCGGGTTATCTGCGTAAACGGCGCTGGCTGTAACGCGGAAAGGTCACATCGGCGGGGGCGTCTGATTTGAGGACGAAAATCCCGCCGGGTGGGATAAAAATCATAATAAGAAAGCAAAAGCTGATCGACATCAAGAACCCAATGCCGCTGCTGACGCAAACTCTCTCCCGCAGGTGAATGCAACGTCAAGCGATGGGCGTTGCGCTCCATATTGTCTTACTTCCATATTTAGAATTATTGCATAGCACAATTAATTCAAAACATGCCGGCCAGTGTGCCGGCTTTTTTTTGCCCGCCTGGCTGGAACGCCAATCCTTTTCTAAACTTAAAGTCCATTCGCAAGAAAAGGAGTACGGCATGAGCGCGATTTACAACAGCGAGCCGATCCCTACGGATCCAGTCCCGATTCCTGAACCGATTCCTCATCCGCAACCCCAGCCTGATCAGCCGACCGATCCGGAATATCCGCCGATAATGGATCCACCGCCGCACCGCAACATATAAAAAAAGGGCGTGCTGCCAGCAGCACGCCCTTAACTTATCAGGTACTTACTTAATCTGAAGCACATCCAGACGTGCGCTGAGGTCCGGTGCATCCTCTTCATCAGCTCGCCAGCCCACAGGCTGCAACGGCAGGGTTTCGCGGTCAAAAGCGAGATCGCCGCCATCAACGACCGCATCGCCATGCTTAATCCCTTTAAAATCGAACAGATTGATATCTGCCAGGTGCGACGGAACGACGTTTTGCATTGCGCTGAACATAGTTTCAATGCGGCCAGGATAGCGCTTATCCCAGTCACGCAGCATATCGGCTACCACCTGCCGCTGCAGGTTTGGCTGAGAACCGCAGAGATTGCACGGGATAATCGGGAACTGACGCGCGTCTGAGAAACGAATGATATCTTTCTCGCGGCAGTAGGCCAGCGGACGAATCACAATCTGCTTGCCATCATCACTCATCAGTTTTGGCGGCATACCTTTCAGTTTTCCGCCGTAAAACATGTTCAGGAACAGCGTCTGCAGGATGTCATCGCGATGGTGGCCGAGCGCGATTTTAGTACAACCCAGTTCAGTCGCGACGCGATAGAGAATGCCACGGCGCAGGCGCGAGCAGAGTGAGCAGGTGGTTTTACCTTCCGGCACTTTCTCTTTGACGATGGAGTAGGTGTCTTCTTCGATAATCCGGTACTCAACGCCCTGTGCCTCAAGATATTGCGGCAGGATGTGCTCCGGGAAGCCAGGCTGTTTCTGGTCGAGGTTAACGGCAATCAGGCTGAAGTTGACCGGCGCACTTTTTTGCAGGCTGCGCAAAATTTCCAGCATGGTGTAGCTGTCTTTACCGCCCGACAGACAGACCATGATGCGGTCGCCTTCTTCAATCATATTAAAATCTGCAATGGCTTCGCCGACGTTACGACGCAGACGTTTCTGCAGCTTATTGAGGTTGTACTGTTCTTTCTTGTCAACCGTTTGATTATCTTGCATTTTTACCTATCTCAAAAACCAGAGAGCGTAGCCGAAGGGCAAATTGCTGTGCGCGTCCAGCCAGACACTTCACTGCGGTGTCACGAATATGCAGCGTATGGTACGGATTGTTGTCGCGAATGCCAGCACTGGAGTGAAGTAATCAGCGGAAAATCGCTGCCGGAGGCATCCGGCAGCGTCTCTCTTTCAAAGCAGATATTGCCGAAAAGGAATGCCGCGAGGAAGATGCTGGTGAGAGCGCGCTTTTACATCCCCAGGAAGAAAGTCTGCTGGATGAGACGATGCCACGCGGGAGAATAGTGCGAGGTCAGCTGGCAGGAACATTTTTCCACTGACAATCAATTTCATCACTGTGTGTTGAGCAGGAAGGGGGGGAGGCCTGGTAAGCATCAGCACGCACATGATCTTTTTTTGCTGTACAACCGGCGATCATAAAAATGACAGAGAGAATGAATAGCGTTTTCATCGGGTCGATTTAATGAGTAAAAAAAGCAGCTTACGCAGTTATTAATCAATACTGATTAAACGGCGTGTTGTCTGTACTTGCCAGATTTGATACGCATCAAATTAAGTCGGATACGAAACCTCACCGGGTTTATTTTGTGACCCGGAATGACTTTTACAATGTCAAAATCTGAAAATCATACTTTGTTGAATATACGTTTGACCAATCAGATAGAGACTGATCCTTATATTGCCGCTGAAGCCTGTGAAACGTTAAATTCAGATTGTTTTGCTTACACACCGCGCCGTTGCTTAAGCCATTGCTGCTCAAGGTGAATATGTATCCATCAGGTTACAATGATCAGTAAATTGTCAGGATGCGGGAAAGGTATTTTGCGTTTGATTTTTTTATTGCAACGTCCTGCGTGGATGCCGTTCGTTTCGCACATTTCGGCAATACAGCATTCCGATGAAGCCGTTTAATGACCGGGTATAAAATAAAAAAATGAATCAGCATTTAACGTCTATGAAATATTCGGATAAAACAGACAAAATAAAGAAATACGGAATCAGATTTATTATGACGCTGCTACTCTTTTTACTTTGCTATGTTGCCGTCATGTATTGCGGGGTTTTGTTGCTGGTTAACCGACACGGTTTGCTGCATTTTCTGCTGCACTAAACGCATTACCGTCAGCCACAGGCTTTAAAAATCCAGCGGTAGGCATGATGCAGAAAATGCCTGAGCACTTCCATTAAATCCTCAGCCCCTTCTTCTGCCAGACATTGTCCGGTCTCCAGCGCATTATTCACTGAATCCCGATGTTCCAGGAGCATCATGATGGCTGCGGCGCCCGCTATCAGCGTAAAAATCAGCATGCTGACTGCGAACCGATATTTAGGCGAAGTACTGGAAAGGGCGTCTTCTGGATGGTCAGAGTTCTGAGGCATTAGTTTCCGGGTAAAATGATTACGTAAATTAACAATAACGGATTATGCCATTACTTCCCGGCAGGCACTACTTTTAAGGTCAGACTCTGCGCATTTTTGATTTTTCAGAAATGGCAGGAGAAGGAGGGCGGTGACTGCCGCTCACCGCCTTCTGCAAGGTTCTTATGTGTTTGTCGCCATGTGTAGTGACGGGGTTGTTCAGCAAACGTTTACATCATCTCCAGTGACTGAACGCCTTTTATCTCAATGACCTTATCGTAGAGGTGCGCATCATTTGACTTGCGGGACAACGTTACCTGTATGCTGAGTTCGCACAGGCCGCTCTCCTCATCTCGATTAATCACCGTCACATTGCCATAACGAATACCTTCCCGCTGCATAACCAGTAGCACCAGCGGCACGCTTTTAGGCTTAAGGAAAACCAGTAACGTATGGTGCTTGCCGATTAAAACATGGCTCAGGCGGCGGAACACTTCCAGCACCACCAGCGCCAGCACTGTGCCATAAATGCCGATCTCATACATGCCGCTGCCGATCACCAGACCAATCGCTGCCGTTACCCATAATCCCGCTGCCGTGGTCAGGCCTTTCACCACCTGCTTCTGAATCATGATGGTGCCTGCGCCCAGGAAGCCCATACCGCTGACGACCTGGGCTGCAATACGACTGGGGTCCAGTGCCACATGGTCGCTGGTGAGCATATCGGCGAAACCATACTTCGACACCAGCATGAACATCGCACTGCCGATACCGACCAGAATATGGGTACGCAGTCCCGCTTCTTTGGCCCGCATCTGACGCTCCAGACCAATCAGGCCGCCAAGAATACCGGCCAGGGCGATGCGAATTAACATATCCATTAACATGGCTTTACTCCGAAATAATAGGAACCGAAAAAGGGTGACAGTTCAGCGATAGCAGGTAAACAAGATAATTCTGCTTGCAAATCACGGTGGAGAATTTTGTAAAAAGCTGTTTCACCTCTCGACCCCTTGTGCTGCCTGACATATGCTGAGCCAGCCTATTATCCCCATTCCCGGAGTCCGATTGATGAAAGCAGCCACCTTTTTGCTGGCCGGTGCCGCATTATTACTCTCTGCCTGCAGTAGCAACAGTGATGATAACGAGCCACCGCAACAAGCCACCGCCGCGCACATCCAGCCTCGTGTGGTGATGTCTTCCCTGGCAGAAAGCACCTGTTCGAACGCAGGCGGAACGCTGGCGTTTTCACATCAGCTGGATGGATCACGTGTGGGCATGTGTCAGTTAGTGAATGGCCGTCGCTGCGATGAGCAGGCGTTAATTGGCGGGAACTGCGCGCGCTGATGAACAGGCCGGATAGCACCGGCCCGCATCATTAGCAGAGAATCGTCAGGCTGAGAGTCGGTTCGGGCACTCTTCACCCCGATCGAGCTGGCTAAGATTATTCAGTGTCGTCTCGGAAATGGCCGTCAGCGCTTCAGCCGTTAAATATGCCTGATGACCGGTAAACAGTACGTTATGGCACGCTGAAAGACGACGGAACACATCGTCCTGAATCACATCATTCGACTTATCTTCAAAGAACAGGCCACGTTCATTCTCATACACATCCATGCCGAGCGCGCCGATTTTCTGCTGTTTCAGCGCGTCAATCGCTGCCTGTGAATCAATCAGCCCGCCACGACTGGTGTTGATGATCATCACCCCATCGCGCATCTGACGAAACGCGTCGGCATTCAGCAGATGATGGTTCTCCGGGGTCAGCGGACAGTGCAGCGTAATGACGTGGGATTCTGTTAACAACGTCTTTAAATCAACATATTCTGCGCCCAGCTCACGCGCCTGCTCACTTGGGTAGGGATCAAACGCCAGCAGCCGCATACCAAACCCTTTCAGAATCCGCATGGTCGCAATGCCGATCTTACCCGTGCCGATAACGCCCGCCGTTTTGTTGTACATGTTAAAGCCGGTCAGTCCGTCGAGCGAAAAGTTCGCATCACGGGTACGCTGATACGCGCGATGAATACGGCGGTTAAGGGTCATCATCAGGCCGATCGTATGTTCCGCCACCGCTTCCGGTGAGTAGGCCGGCACCCGTACGACTTCCAGACCCAGCTCTTTCGCTGCAGCCAGATCGACATTATTGAAGCCAGCGCAACGCAGCGCGATATATTTCACACCCAGCCCGGCCAGCTCTTCCAGCACCGGGCGACTGCCGTCATCGTTTACAAAAATGCAGACAGCATCGCAATCCACTGCGGTTTTGGCCGTGCTCTCTGAGAGTAAAAAGTCAAAAAATACCAGTTCGAAACCAAACTGCTGGTTAACCTGCTCAAGGTATTTCTGATCGTAATGTTTAGTGCTGTAAACCGCGATTTTCATCGTTGTGCTCCTGCAGAGGTGATAAACCAAGGATAACGTTTTCTGACCGACTTTGCTGAAACTGCGTATTTGCGTCCCGTGCACACCTTCACCTCTGGCAGATTACATGCCATCATCGTTGTCAGGATACTGTAAGGAAAAGGATTATGGCTTTTATGCCACGGATGTTCCGGCGACGGCTGGCGGCCGTACTTGCGCTGATTCTCCTGCTGCTCGGCCTGATGTTGACTGTGACGCAATGGCTGCCAAGGCTGGTCGGCATCTGGCTGCCTGAGGATACCCGCATTGAACTGACGGGTGCACCGCGCTGGCGGCAGGGCGGCCTGTGGCTGCCTCAGATTCGTTACCTCGCCGGCGATTGCTCACTGGCAACCGTAAAGGCAGTGTCACTGGGCTGGCATCAGTCGCGCTGGAAGCTGGATGCGGACGAACTGGTGGTGGAGAGCACCTGCCTGCAAAAATTACCCGCCAGTGACGAGAGATCGACAGCCCCCAAAACGCTGGCCGAATGGCAGGCAATGCTACCTGATGCCGATGTTCATCTGAACAAACTTGTCGTGGCACCCTGGCAGGCCTATGCGGGCGCGCTGGACCTGACGCTGGAAAAAGATCGCCAGCAACTTAATTATCAGGGCGACAACCTGCAACTGGCGGCGACGCTGACCGGTCAGCAGCTCGCGATCAGTCGCCTGACGCTTACCCATCCTGCGCTGCCTGAACCCATTACGCTAAGTGGTCATCTTGAGTTACCTGCTTTCGCCACCGATCTGCCGGTGAATGGTGAGGTGGACGGACAACTGGCGCTGGATGCATTACCGCATCCGCTGCAGTTAACGCTCAGCTGGCAGCAGCAGCAGGGCGAGCTGCGCGTGGGGATGATGGATGAGAAAAGGCCGCTTCTCAGACTGCCGTGGCAAATCAGCCGCGATCAGATTCGGATCGAAAAGGGCGAGTATTTCTGGCCTCTGGCGGCTCAGCCCCTGTCTGGATTTATTAACCTGACGCTGGATAACTGGCAGTCAGGCCTTGAAAACAGCCAGATCACGGGGCGCGTTAACCTGCTGACTCAGGGACGTGGCGGTAAAGGTAACGTGGTACTGGGCGTCGGTCCCGGCAACCTGAGTCTGACCAGTAGCCACCTGCCGTTTCAGCTGACCGGTGAAAGCAAGCTGGCCGATCTGCAACTTTTCGGCTCCATTCCGGGCGTGCTCAACGGCTCGCTGCTCGATCCTCACTTAGTTTTGCAACCTAAATCGCTGCTGCGCCTGCGGGGGCGACTGCTCTCTACGCTGGAAGTGGACGAAGCGAGGTGGCCGCTGGCCGGCGTGCGACTCTCCTCGCAGGGTATTGATGGCCGCCTGCAGGCCATTCTCAACGCGCACGATGCCAGCTTTGGCCGCTTCCGGCTGCATCTTGATGGACGCGCCACAAATTTCTGGCCCGATAAGGGCGAGTGGGACTGGCGCTACTGGGGCGGGGGCGAGATGCTGCCGCTGCAGGCACGCTGGGATGTCAAAGGCACCGGCGGCTGGCACGACACGCTGATCCACCTGGATACGCTCTCCACCGGATTTAATCAGCTGGCTTATGGCAGCGTTAACGTCGCAAAACCGCGCCTGACACTGACCGAACCCGTTAAGTGGCAGCGCGATGTGGCGCAACCTTCCTTCAATGGCCATTTCAGACTGCAGGCGGGCCCGACCCACTTCACCTATGGCGGCCGTCTGGCTGATTCCACGCTGGACTTTGAGGCGAAAGGCCGTGATCCCGGCTATTTCGTCTGGCGGGGCGAGTTAAAAGCGGGGAAGGTTGGCCCGCTGCGGGTGAATGGCCGCTGGGACGGTAAACGGTTACGCGGTCAGGCCTGGTGGCCGGCACAGTCGCTGACTGTGTTTCAGCCGCTGCTCAGCCCCGACATGAAAATGCAGATTCAGGGCGGCAGTTTGCAGGCACAGGTCGCATTCTCCGCTGCCAGTAAACAGGGCTTCCAGGCGGGAGGCCACTGGACGGTCAAACAGGGCAGTGTCTGGACGCCGGACAGTCAGGTGAACGGTATCGACTTCTCGCTGCCGTTCAGGTTTCATGAGCAGCAATGGCAGTTTGGTCAGCATGGCCCTGTTTCACTCCGCATTGCCGAGGTGAAGAACCAGTTTGCCATGCAGAATATTCGGGCCGATCTGCAGGGTAACTGGCCGTGGTCTGAACAATCCCCCCTGACTTTACAGGATGTCAGTCTTGACCTGCTTGGCGGACAGATTACGCTGCCAGCCCTGCGTATGCCGCAACATGATCCCGCCCGGGTGTCGCTGCGTAATATCAGCCTCAGCGAGCTGGTGACGGCGCTGAAGCCTAAACAGTTTGCCATGTCGGGTAAGGTTAACGGTGAGTTGCCGCTGTGGTTGAATAATCCACGCTGGCTGGTGGAAAAAGGGTGGATTGCCAACAGCGGTCCGCTGACTTTCCGGCTGGATAAAGATATGGCGGATGCAATTACCCGCAACAACGTAGCGACCGGCGCAGCGCTTGACTGGTTACGCTATATGGAAGTCTCCCGCAGCTGGGCGACAATCAATCTGAATAACCTCGGCGACCTCACTATGGAAGCGCAGGTACAGGGCGTCAGCCAGTTCAGTAACCGTCGTCAGACGGTCAATCTTAACTATCGTCATCAGGAAAACCTCTTTCAGCTCTGGCGCAGCCTGCGCTTTGGCGATAATTTGCAATCCTGGTTAGAGCAACATGCGACTTTGCCATCGAACAAGGACACTTCACCATGAGCCTGAGGCCATTACTGGTTCTGGCAGCCGGACTGCTGAGCATCGGATGCGTGCCACGCATTGAAGTCACGGCACCCAAAGACCCCATCACCATCAATATGAATGTAAAAATCGAGCATGAGATCCACATCAAAGTTGATAAAGACGTGGAAGCGTTACTGAAAAACCAGAGCGGACTGTTCTGAGGAGAGCCATGATGAAACGCATAAGCGCGGCGCTGTTACTTGCCCTGACGATGGCGCTCCCTGCCTGGGCACTGACGCTCGACGAGGCAAGGCAATCAGGCCGTGCAGGTGAAACGCTCTCCGGCTATCTGGCGGCACGTTCGCAGGACAGTGAAACGCTGGCGCTGGTGCAGCGGATTAATGCCGGGCGTCAGCAGGAGTATCAGCGGCTGGCCGGCCAGAACAATCTCTCCACGGCCGATGTGGCCAGCATTGCCGGACAGAAACTGGTGAGCCGTGCCGCAGCGGGAGAGTATGTGCGTGGCATTAATGGTCAATGGCTGAGAAAAGAGGCAGACAGCAGCAACTAACCGGCGAAAAAAAACCGGGCACAGGCCCGGTCTTTGACAGCGTCATCCTGAGATGGCTGAGCGTTATGCGGTCACGATCTGCGTGATAGCGTCTTTCGCTTCGGCGGTCGCTTTGCTGGCCACTTCCGGACCGTAGGCGATGCCTTCAGCAAACACGAACTCAACGTCAGTGATGCCGATGAAGCCAAGGAACAGCTTGACGTAAGGGGTCAGCAGGTCAGTTGGGGTATCTTTGTGAATGCCACCACGGCTTGAGATAACCACTGCGGTTTTGCCTTTAACCAGACCTTCCGGGCCTGCTTCGGTGTAGCGGAACGTCACGCCAGCACGGGCAATCAGGTCGAAATAGTTTTTCAGCTGCGTAGGGATGTTGAAGTTGTACATTGGCGCAGCGATGACGATTTCATCATGAGCCTGCAGTTCTGCAATCAGTTCATCGGACAGATCCAGTGCTTCCTGCTGACGCGGTGAGAGTGGCGTATCAGAAGGACGCATTGCACCCACTAACTCACCATCCAGAACCGGAATCGGGTTAGCCGCCAGGTCACGTACAGTGACTTCTTTACCCTGTGCCTTTGCCTGTTCAACGTAGAAGTCAGCGAGCTGGCTTGACTGTGAGTAGCCTGCAAGGATGCTTGATTTCAGAACTAAAACTTTGCTCATGGTGGTTTCCTGTCTGTTACGCGGAAGACTTTCCGCTCAATGGTTTACACTCTACGGTTATCGATGGCGCGGTGAAAGCGCAATATTTCGAGACCCATGTTCGAATTTATTGAATAAGCGTAACCGGGAGCGGCCGCCTGAACAGTTCAGAATGTGCTATGATACGCGCAATTATTTTATTGAATCAGCTGGTTACCCCGGCTTCTGGGCGCTGCTTTATGTAGCGACACCGTCTGAGTAAGGTACGTCACAATTATGTCATCACCCGATACTTCCCCACTGGCAGCGCTCTGGTCACGGCTCGACGGTTTAATGCTGCGCGATCGCCAGCGGCTGCAGCGCCGCCTGCAGGGAGCCAGAAAAATCAAAAATCCTGAGGCGCAGCAGGGCATTGCCAGCGAGCTGGCGCTGGAGTTCGTCGCCGCCGAACAGCGCGTGGCCCAGCGCCGCGCGGCTACCCCAGCGATTACGTTCCCGGACAATCTGCCGGTGAGTCAGAAGCAGCAGGATATTGCTGAGGCGATTCGCGATCATCAGGTGGTGATTGTCGCTGGTGAAACCGGTTCAGGTAAAACCACCCAGTTGCCGAAAATTTGTCTGGCACTGGGACGCGGTGTTACCGGGCTGATTGGCCATACTCAGCCGCGCCGTCTGGCCGCGCGGACCGTGGCGAACCGCATTGCCGATGAGCTCAGCACCTCACTGGGCGGCTGTGTCGGCTACAAAGTGCGGTTCAACGACCAGGTCAGCGATCTGACGCAGATTAAACTGATGACTGACGGGATTCTGCTGGCGGAAATCCAGCAGGATCGCCTGCTGATGCAATATGACACCATCATCATTGATGAAGCCCATGAACGCAGCCTGAATATCGACTTCCTGCTCGGTTATCTGCGTGAGCTGTTGCCACGCCGCCCCGATCTGAAAGTCATCATCACTTCCGCTACCATCGATCCTCAGCGCTTCTCCCGTCATTTCAATAATGCGCCGGTGATTGAAGTTTCTGGCCGCACGTATCCCGTTGAAGTGCGCTATCGTCCGGTGGTCGAAGAGGCGGATGATGGTGATCGTGATCAGCTGCAGGCGATTTTTGATGCGGTGGATGAACTGGGACGGGAAAGCCGTGGCGATATCCTGATCTTTATGAGCGGCGAGCGCGAAATACGCGACACCGCCGACGCGCTCAACAAACGCGATCTGCCGCACACCGAAGTGTTGCCACTCTATGCCCGGCTGTCCAATGCTGAGCAGAATCGGGTGTTTCAGTCGCACAGCGGTCGTCGCATCGTGCTGGCGACCAACGTTGCGGAAACCTCGCTGACGGTGCCTGGAATTAAATATGTGATCGATCCCGGCACGGCGCGTATCAGCCGTTACAGCTTCCGCACCAAAGTGCAGCGTCTGCCGATTGAGCCCATATCCCAGGCGTCTGCCAATCAGCGTAAAGGGCGCTGCGGGCGTGTGTCAGACGGTATCTGTATTCGCCTCTACGCAGAAGATGACTTCCTGAGTCGTCCGGCCTTTACCGATCCTGAAATCCTGCGCACCAACCTGGCGTCGGTGATCCTGCAGATGACCTCGCTGGGTCTGGGCGATATTGCCGCCTTCCCGTTTGTGGAAGCACCCGATAAACGCAATATTCAGGATGGTGTCCGTCTGCTGGAAGAGCTGGGGGCGCTGACGCTGAATGAAGAGAACGGCCACTACAAGCTGACCGGATCCGGGCGTCAGCTGGCGCAGCTGCCCGTGGATCCTCGCCTGGCGCGGATGGTGCTGGAAGCGCAGAAATTTGGCTGCGTGCGCGAAGTGATGATTATCACCGCAGGCCTGTCGATTCAGGATCCCCGTGAGCGTCCGGCAGATAAAAAGCAGGCTTCGGATGAGAAGCATCGACGCTTTGCTGATAAAGACTCCGACTTTCTTGCCTACGTGAATCTCTGGAACTATCTGGCGGAGCAGCAGAAAGCGCTGTCCGGCAATGTTTTCCGTCGTCAGTGCAAAACCGACTTCCTTAACTATCTGCGCGTGCGGGAATGGCAGGATATCTATACCCAGCTGCGGCAGGTGGTGCGGGAACTGGGGATTCCGGTGAACAGCGAACCGGCTGAGCTGCAGCCCGTTCACTGCGCGCTGTTAAGCGGTCTGCTGTCGCATATCGGTCAGAAAGATGCCGATAAGCAGGAGTATACCGGGGCACGCAACACCCGCTTCGCCATCTTCCCTGGCTCCGGGCTGTTTAAGAAGCCGCCGAAGTGGGCCATGGTCGCGGAGCTGGTTGAGACCAGCCGCCTGTGGGGCCGCACGGCGGGGCGCATTGAGCCAGAGTGGATTGAGCCGCTGGCGCAGCATCTGATTAAGCGCAGCTACAGCGAACCGCACTGGGAGAAATCGCAGGGCGCGGTGATGGCCGCTGAAAAAGTCACGCTCTATGGTCTGCCGATTGTGGCCGCTCGCAAAGTGAACTATGGCAGCATCGATCCTACACTGAGCCGTGAGCTGTTTATCCGCCACGCGCTGGTGGAAGGCGACTGGCAGACGCGTCATGCTTTCTTCCGGGCTAACCAGAAGCTGCGTAGTGAAGTCGAGGATCTGGAACACAAATCCCGTCGCCGCGACATCCTGGTGGATGACGAAACGCTGTTTGCTTTTTATGACCAGCGCATTGGCAAAGAGGTGGTGTCGGCGAAGCATTTTGACAGCTGGTGGAAGCAGGCCAGCCGTGAAAACGCCGAGCTGCTGAACTTCGACAAGCATATGCTTATCAAAGAGGGCGCGGATAAAGTCAGCCAGCTCGACTACCCCAATTTCTGGCATCAGGGCAACCTCAAACTCAGGCTGAGTTATCAGTTCGAGCCAGGTGCCGATGCGGATGGCGTCACGGTGCATATTCCGCTGCCGCTGCTGAATCAGGTTGAGGATAGCGGCTTTGAATGGCAGATCCCAGGCGTGCGTCGTGAGCTGATCATCGCGCTGATTAAGTCGCTGCCCAAACCGCTGCGCCGTAACCTGGTGCCAGCTCCCAACTACGCTGAAGCGTTTCTGGGACGCGTGAAGGCGATGGAGATGCCACTGCTTGATGCGCTGTCGCGTGAGTTTCGCCGCATGACCGGTGTCACGCTGGAACGTGAAAACTGGCAGTGGGAACAGGTGCCCGATCATCTGAAAATGACGTTCCGCGTGGTAGACGAGCACAACCGTAAACTGCTGGAAGGTAAAGATCTCACCGCGCTCAAGGCGCAGCTGAAAGATAAAGTTCAGGAAACGCTATCGAAAGTGGCGGATGACGGGCTGGAGCAGAGCGGACTGCACATCTGGAGCTTCGGCGATCTGCCGCGCAGCTATGAACAGAAGCGCGGCAGCTATCAGGTCAAAGCCTGGCCTGCGCTGGTCGATGAGAAAGAGAGCGTCGCCATTCGCCTGTTTGACAGCGAGCAGGAGCAGCAAAAAATGATGTGGCGCGGTCAGCGTCGCTTGCTGCTGCTGAATGTGCCGTCTCCGGTTAAATATCTGCACGAGAAATTGCCGAACAAAGCCAAGCTCGGACTCTACTTTAACCCTTATGGCAAAGTGCTGGAGCTCATCGACGACTGTATCGCCTGTGGTATTGATAAGCTGATAGGTGAAGCGGGCGGTCCGGCCTGGGACCAGGGCGCGTTTGAGCAGTTGCGTGACAAAGTGCGCGGTGAACTCAATGAGACCGTTGTGACGATCGCACAACAGGTTGAGCAGATCCTCACGGCCGTCTTCAACATCAATAAGCGTCTGAAAGGCCGGGTTGATATGACCATGGCGCTGGCATTATCGGATATCAAGGCGCAGGTAAATGGTCTGGTCTATCGCGGCTTTGTCACCGGCAATGGCTGGCAGCGACTGGCCGATACGCTGCGTTATCTGAATGGTATTGAACGGCGGCTCGAAAAGCTGCCTGCTGACCCGCACAGCGATCGGGCGCGCATGTTAAAAGTGCAGGCAGTGGAACAGGCGTATCAGGCGTGGCGTAATAAGTTGCCGCCGCAGCGTCAGGATGATGAAGAGGTTCAGAACATCCGCTGGATGATTGAAGAGCTACGTATCAGTTACTTTGCTCAGCAGTTAGGCACACCTTATCCCATTTCAGATAAGCGCATCCTGCAGACGATGGAACAGATAGCGGCTTAAAAAGCCAGGGTGCGCGTCTTAACAGGCGCGCACCCAATGGTAAAGCGTCAGTGCGGTTACTGCGCGAGGGATTCCAGCTTGTCTTTAAACGAGGTGACCGAAATTGCGCGGTTGTCAGCCAGATAGCGATCTTTCGCTGCGGGCGCAGAGCTTTGTACCGCGATTAACTGCCAGCCCTTATCGCTTTTAAGCAGCAGCGGTGAACCGCTGTCACCCGGCAGCGTGTCACACTGATGCGACAGCACCGCACGTTGCGCCCAGCCGGTAATCAGGCAATCGCTATGGGAGTAGAGCGTATCCAGATGATCGGCCGGATAGCCTGCCTGCGTCACTTTACGTCCGGTCAGCTTCAGCGCCGCCGTGAGATCGCTGCGTGAGCCATCAAACAAGGGAATGGGCGTAATCGCTGAAGGCGGATTGCGTAATATCACAATGCCGTAATCATAGGGTGCTGCACTGCTCGGCACGATCCAGCCTTCGCCATCCGCTTTTAATTTTGACGCCAGCGAAGGTTCCACCCGCGCATCAATATCATGAAGCTCGTAGCGCCAGCCTTTATCGCTGGCCATAAATCGCAGCGCAACCGGCTTATCGAAATTCCCGGGCGGGGAAAGCAGACAGTGTCCGGCGGTCAGGGCCAGATGGGGAGAGATGAGCGTGGCAGTACAGAGGTTACCACTTTCGGTTTCCAGCTGGCCAATGGCATCCCAGGGGGCAGCAGTAATATCGGTGATTGCCTGGCGATGATCCTTGCCGAAGAACAGCATCTTAATCTCAGCAGGAGTAGGCGAGTCATCGTCATCATCGGCATGAACCGTGGTGGCAAAGCTGAAGAGTCCAACCATTAACAAGGTAGCCAGGCGCATAGAAATCTCAATGGCGAGAAAAAATTAACGTTATTGTTATTACGTAAGTACGGTAACTATAGTCGGTGAGCGTTGAAAAAGGGAGTTTTATTGGTTAATCAGTACGCTACAGCATCTAAATAAAAAAGCTGGCTGCAACAATGCCACACAGGATCATAACAAGCAGAATAATTTCGAAGCGATAGCGACGCACTATTTCATCCACTCTCGTCATTTCATCCACTCCAGTAAAGAAACACCCGGCAGAACCGGGTGTTTTTATTCATCATCTCGTGGCCGTGCGCTGAAGGCGACCTTAGTTTTTAGCTGCTGGTTTCACAACTTTTTTGTGGTGCATTTTCTTAGCAGCCTGCGCTTTCTGGGCAGCTGGTTTAGTTACTTTTTTGTGGTGCATTTTTTTAGCAGCCTGAGCTTTCTGGGCAGCTGGTTTAGTTACTTTTTTGTGATGAACTTTTTTAGCAGCCTGCGCTTTCTGAGCGGCTGGTTTAGTTACTTTTTTGTGGTGAACTTTTTTAGCGGCCTGAGCTTTCTGTGCAGCAGGTTTTACCGCTTTTTTGTGGTGAACTTTTTTAGCAGCCTGCGCTTTCTGCGCTGCATCTTTTTTCACCGCTTTTTTGTGGTGTTTCTGAGCAGCCTGGGCTTTCTGAGCAGCTTTATGGTGTTTCTTGTGCGCAGTCTTGTGAACAGTTTTAGCCGGTGCTGCAGCGGCAGGAGTAGTAGTTGTTGCGGCTGGCGCAGCAGCTGGAGCAGCTGTGGTGTCAGCAGCGAAAGCAACAGAAGACATACCCATAGCAGCGGCGACAACCAGTGCAAATAATTTTTTCATCGCAAATCCCTCGGAGACTATTTTTTCATGTGTAGCCCACTGCGGGGCCGGTGAAGAGACTATAGGGAAATCAATGAACGGTGTCCGTGGGTGTTTGGTATCGGCGTGTAACCGATTGTACAAAGGCGGGAAAGGGCGGTCAGATGACCGCCCGAAAGCTTAGCTATTAAGGTAACGTTGTTCAAGGTGCTGGCGGAAGAAAGCCGGGTTCAGCGCTTCGCCAGTGGCGTTGATCAGCAACTGGTCGGTCTGGAAACGGCTGCCGTGCTGCCAGATATTCTGTTGCAGCCAGTCGAACACCGGCTGCAGCTCACCATGCTGAATCAGCTCACTGAGCTGAGGAATAGCCTTCTGTAACGACTGGAACAGCTGCGCGGCGTACATTGCGCCCAGCGTATAGGTGGGGAAGTAGCCGAAGGCGCCGTCGGTCCAGTGAATATCCTGCATACAGCCATCGCGGTAGTTACCCCGCGTATCCAGCCCCAGCGACTGCATCATCTTCTCATCCCACAGCGCCGGGATATCTTCAACCTCAATGTCCCCTTCGATCAACGCCTGCTCAATTTCGTAGCGTAAAATGACATGCGCCGGATAGCTGAGCTCGTCAGCGTCAACCCGGATCAGGCCAGGCAAAACCCGCTGGGTCAGGCGCACGAAATTATCCGCCAGCAGGGCGGGTTGATCGCCAAAGGTGGCGATCACCTGCGGCAGAATGCGCTGCAGGAATTCACGGCTGCGACCAAGCTGCATCTCCATAAACAGGCTTTGTGATTCGTGGATAGCCGTTGATCGCGCCAGTGCTACCGGCTGACCGCGCCACTGCTTCGGCAGATTCTGTTCATAGCGAGCATGGCCGGTTTCGTGAATCACGCCCATCATGGCACTGAGAAACTCATTCTCATTGTAACGGGTGGTAATGCGCACATCTTCCGGCACACCGCCACAGAAGGGATGTGCACTGATGTCCAGACGACCGTGGTTAAAGTCGAAACCCAGCGTCTCCATAATGCTCAGACCGAGCTGCCGCTGCGCAGGCACGGCGAATGGCCCCTGCGGCGTTATGACCTTCTGCTGTGCCTGTTTTTCCACGACCTGCTGTAAGAGTTCAGGTAGCCAGGTTTTCAGTTCGCCAAAGGTTTGATCCAGTCGGGCCCGGGTCATACCTGGTTCATAGAGATCCAGCAGCGCATCGTAACGGGAACAGCCACTGGCGTCGGCGCGGCGCTGGGCCTCTTCACGGCTCAGGCGGACCACCTCTTTGAGGTTGGCGGCAAAACCCTGCCAGTCATTGGCGGGACGCTGAGTGCGCCATGCATGTTCGCAGACCGAACCGGCGATCGATTTGGCTTCAACAAAATCATCAGGCAGCAGCGTTGCCTGCTGATATGCGCGCTGCATCTCGTTGAGATTGGCCCGCTCGACATCGTTCAGCGACTGCTGCTCAGCAGCTTTAAGCCACTCACCGACCTGAGGGGCAGTCAGAATCTGGTGTTGCAGCACGCTCATTTCAGCCAGTGCTTCACCGCGTGCCTGACTGCCGCCCGGCGGCATGGTGGTCTGCATGTCGCATCCGGCAATTGCCGTGACGTGACTGAAACGGGACAGGCGCTGGAAAGTTTTGGTCAGTTGTTGATACGCTGAGGTCACGTAAGACTCCTTGTGGTTTTAACGCTGCGCAATTTCGCGCAAGGTTAGATCAACCGGCCAGCAAAAGCGAACGCTGGCGCCGCCCAGCGGGCTGGACTCAATCGTCACCTTGCCGCTGAGCGCCTGAGCAATAGAGTAGACAATTGCCAGGCCTAATCCGCAGCCGCCTGTGGCGCGGTCGCGGCTCGGGTCAAGTCGGACAAAGGGTTCGAAAACCCGTTCACGCTCTTCCGGCGGAATGCCGGGACCATCATCTTCCACCTGCAGACACCCGATCGCGCCATCAAACCATAAACTGACACGCAGCCGCTGCTGAGCATAACGCAGCGCATTGTTCACCAGGTTATCCAGCACTCGTTCCATCAGGCGGGTATCAGAAACGCCGATGTTTTCACGCTGTGGCAGATCAAGGTCGAGCCGTATGTCCGGGTTGATGGTGCGAAAATCGTCAAGCCGCTCGCTCAGCCAACTGGCGAGATCCAGTGTTTTAAGATTGAGATCGACGCGTGGCCGATCAAGTCGTGCATAGGTCAGCAGTTCCTCTATCAGGCTTTCAAGCTGGCCGATATCGCGGTTCAGCGCCACCCGTTCACCATCCGTCAGGTTGTCGCTCATCTCTAACCGGTAACGCAGGCGCACCAGCGGCGTTCGAAGCTCATGGGCGATGCCATCAATCAGCTGCTTTTTGCTGGCTACCAGCGTATTGATATTCTCGGCCATCTGGTTAAAGGCGATACCAAGCCGAAAGAGGCTGGAGGTACTGTCAAAATGGGTACGTACATCCAGCTCACCCCGGCCAAAACGCTGCGCTGCTTTTTCCAGTCGCTGCATCTCCTGCCAGTGGGGACGAAGCCAGATGAACACCGGCAGTGCCAGAGACATGCCAATAAACACCAGCAGGGCAATATCCAGCAGCCGCATCTGATGCAGGTAGAAAAGATAGGGAATCGGTCCGACTGACAGCACATAGTGGCTGCGCGGAATATGCTGCAAAAAGGTGTACTGGTCATCGAGCGCAACAATCTCTCCGGCACGCAACCGACGCATGTTGCCTTCATCAAGCTGATATTTGTTCATCGGCTCGATGTGCAGGTCGAATGAGAGACCAAGATCGAGACTCTTGATGGTCTTATTCCAGTCGCGCGGCGGGATCTCGCGCAGTTCGCTGCGGATCAGGTAGAGCGAGCTGGCCATCAGGTCATTCATCGACTGGCGGCCTGCACGCTCAGCGGTGAACTTATAAACCAGCCCCACCAGTAAGGCCATCACCAGGAAGCAGACAAACAGCAGCAGATAGAACTGAATAAAAAGCTTTCTCATAGTCCGCGGGTATCCCAGGCCTGAGGTGCAAACAGATAGCCTTTGTTGCGGATAGTTTTGATGCGGAAGGGCTCGGTGGCGCTGTCGTGCAGCTTTTTACGCAGCCGCGAGATCGCCACGTCGATGCTGCGGTCTAAACCATCATAGCTGACGCCACGCAATGTTTTCAGCAGCGCATCCCGGTTCAGTGTCTGGCCCGCATGACTGGCGAGCACCCAGAGCAGATCGAAATCTGCGGTAGAAAGGGCGATCTGCTCCTCAAACAGCGTGACCTGCCGGTTCAGGGCATCAATGGTCAGCGAGCCAAAACGCAGCATACGGTTGGCAGCAGGTGCGCTCGGTGTATCTTCCGGCTGTCCCTGATGGGACTGACGCAGGTGCAGGCGCAGGCGAGCCAGCAGCACAGCAGGCGGGGTGGTTTTCAGAATGTAATCCTGCGCACCCATCTCCAGGGCCAGAATATGATTCATGTCGCTGTCCAGTGACGTCAGTAACACAATCGGTCCCTGCCAGTTGGCCCGGAGGTCGCGGCAGATGGTCATGCCATCCTTGCCGGGTAACATGATATCCAGCATCACCAGATCCGGCTGCTGTTCCGCTATCACCGCTTCAGCACGATCACCGCGCGTCTCGACAATCACCTCAATATCATGACGACCCAGGTAAGCTGCAATCAGCGAACCCACTTCAGGTTCATCTTCAACATAAACAATTTTGTTCATAGTTCACAAAGCAGAAACAGACGTGAGAGAAATCATATCTTGTCCTGGTCCTGAGCTCTACGTTATCGCACGAAATATCCGTGGCTTGCTGGTATATAACCGTCAATATGTGCAATCATTAGCGCGGCATTTTTGCGCCAGGTTTGGGATATCGATGATTATCATGAGGAGCGTTAGTGTGTCTGATAAAGAGCTGGCATCAGCCATATACCCCGACCGCATCTGCTTCAATTACAGTGACTTTCTTTCCGCTTCCTGCAAAAAGCGCTGGAGCTTCGTTGATGCTATTTATGGTGTGATGCCGATCTTTGGCATGGTGACACGTAAATCAGCACACCGTTTACAGGGCAGTGACGACCCGTTAAAAGAATTAGCATTACAAATCATTTCTACTCAGGTCAGCGACGAAATTAACATCGCACGCCTGATTACGCTCGCAGAACAGCAGCAGATAAGCCGTTTTGATATTCAGCTCCCTTATCCGCTCTCTGCGGAGCAGCTGGACGCGATCCATCATGAATATTCAAAACCGCTGAATCTTACCCAGCAGGATGACCTGCTGTGTGTGTCGATCCCGGTGCAGTCACACTAAGCACCTCTCTCACCAGGCTAGTAAATCAGTCAGTCTGACACCGGGCAGCGCTCATTATCCTCATGTACGCCTGCGTGTCCTGCGCTACCCGTGTCCAGACTCTCTGCAACAATGACGCCCGATGGATCCGGCTCTATGTGGTCAGCTGCCACACAGCGGGCAGCGTCGCAGCAATCAGTAATCCCATTGCAATCCGCTCCAGCGAGGTCAGCGCAACATCAGCGCGGCCGCCGCGTCGGGCAAACAGAAACAACAGCAGGCCTGGGGAGTAGAGCACGACTGACGCCATCAGGTGCATTGGCCCCGACGCGTAGAGCAGCCAGATGCCATACAGACTGGCGCCGACACCCACCGCCATCGCCATGGGTTTATTCTGTCCGCGCACCACTTTGATCAGGTATAACCCCACCAGTAAATAGGGCACCAGAATCATCTCTGAGGCGATGGTCAGCAGGTTATTGTAGTTAGCACCGGTCAGGGCAATCAGGATCAGGCAGAGCTGAATGCTGCCGTTGGTCAGCCACAGCGAGGCGGCCGGCGCGTTGTGTCGGTTCTGTCGGGCGATAATGCGAGGAAACGCCCCCTGCTGCGCAGCAATCAGCGGCACTTCAGCAGCCATGATCGTCCAGCTCAGGTAGGCACCACAGACAGAGACGATCAGGCCAATCGCAATCACCGCATCGCCCCAGTTGCCCATCAGTCTTGTCATCAATCCCGCCATGGACGGATTGCGCATTTCAGCCAGTTCAGCGCGCGGAACCACGCCCAGCGACAGCAGGGTTACCAGCAAATAGACCAGTAAGGCAGCCAGAACGGCAAAAAGTGTTGCACGGCCCACATCCTTTTTCTGACGTGCACGCGCAGAAACCACCACCGCACCCTCAACCCCGATAAAGACCCAAAGAGTGATCAGCATGGTTTGCTTGATCTGCTCCCAGAGCGGTTGCCCCAGCGTGACGCCGGAAAAATCGAAGCGAAAGCGATCATAATTGAACGCCATCACCGCCAGCACAATGAACAGCAGTAAGGGCACCAGCTTGCCCAGCGTGGCCATCAGATTGATGCTGGCTGCTGTCTGCACACCGCGCAGCACCAGCCAGTGAACCAGCCACAGCAGCACGGATGCGCCCAGCATCGCCTGCCAGGTGTTGCCATCACCAAAAATAATCCGGTCCGGCGTATCGGTGAAGAAGCTCAGGGCCGAGAAGACAATTACCAGATAGGAGACATTGGCGATAACAGCACACAGCCAGTAGCCCCATGCAGAGCAGAACCCCATTAGTTCGCCGAATCCGGCGCGGGCGTAAGTAAAGATGCCGCCGTCAAGTTCGGGTTTAAGGCGGGTTAACAGCAACATCGCCAGCGAAAGAAAGATAATGCCGACACCGGTGATCAGCCAACCCAGCAGCAGAGCAGCCGGACCGGCCACTGCAGCCATGTTTTGCGGCAGACTGAACACACCTGCACCCAGCATTGAGCTGAGCACCAGTGCTGTCAGCGCACCGAGACCTAATTTTTTCTCCAAAACAACCTTCCCGCTAGCATATATGGCTGGGTAAATCGGATTATATCGCTGGGTTATGTCAGACCAATGGCACAATCCAGGGACAATATCCGGTAAAACAGGCGGGGGATTTTACGGAGTGTGGCAGGGGATGGCAATGCATAACTATGCAAAACAAAGCAGGTTTGCAAACAGCAGGGCGGCGGGTGCCGCCCTGTGAGGGATTACTTAAACAGGTCAGCCGTCACGGTCAGGTTACCGCCACTCTGGTTCTGCCACTGACGAGTCACGTGATAGAACTTGGCACCTTTATCTGAAGCACGCTTCGCCACTTCTTCTGAAACCTCAGTAGGTGAACCGAAGTGGCCCGTGAAAGTCACGGTATCAAACGGCTGCATCTGCGCGGCGGTAATCGCGTTAACTTCCTGCACCGATTTACCGTTAGGCAGATTCACCGTGTAGCGCTTACCGGTAGAGCTTTGTGTTTCGAAGAAACGGCCCACTTTGTTGCTTGGCGTTTCAGATGAGGCCACGCCAGGAATCTCTACGTTAGCGGCTGCCGCGCCACCGGTTGCCAGCGCAGCTTTACCTGCTTCTGAATCGGCTGGGATGGCGTTTGGTGTCTGCACTGTACGTTCTTTAGCATCCGCTTTGTAGACATAGGCGGTGACGTACTGGTTGCCACCGCTGTTAGCATCAATCTGGCGCACGATAAAGAATGATGCGGCACCTTTCTCTTTCGCGGCTTTTGAAATCGCGTCGTTAACATCCGGCTGGCTGGCAAAGAAGCCGCTGACCGAAACGGTATCAAACGGTTCAAGTCTGTAGGCTTCTGCTTTTGGCAGTTCATTAACGCCGTTAAAGCGACGATACGTTGTTGACGCTGAAGCTGCCGGCGCATCGGCTTTATAGAGGTCAGCCGTGACGCGCCAGTTACCGCTGTTGCCGTTACTGTCGTTGATTGCCTGGATGTAATAAGAGGCAGCGCCCATCTGATCTGCACGCTTAGAGACGGCATCGGCAGCGTCGCCGATCGCGTTGAAACGGCCGGTGATATTAATACGTTCGAATGGCTTCAACGCTGCCGCTTTTTCTGGCGTTAACTCCTGCGCAGCGAATGCGTTGGCTGCCAGCAGGGACAACAAAGTGGACGCCAGAATAGTGTTCTTCAGCTTCATAAAAATAATCCTTCGCCTTACGCAAAAATGAGTACGAAAACGTGCTGGACTCTTGATGTATAACAGATTAGCCGCTGATTATTGCATGTTATAAACAGACTGTCGCAGCGATTTTTTGTGTCAGATCGCGTTATTAAACCATCATTTTTTCATTTAATTGTCATCAAACGCAGTTATGGCCCGTTTTAGCCACGGTTATCACTAAAAGCGATAACTAATATCGGTTAAACAGTTAATGCATTGTTAATTATAGGTTTTTATTGATGCTTAATTCGCCCGCTCATAATTATCTCTGGCAGAATATTTGCCTGTCAGGCTGTTTTGCAGTGGGTTAACACCGATTTTTAAGCAGAACGCTGAATAATTGAGTGAATGTCATCACTCTGTACAGACGCTATAGATCGCTGGTCACATTTTCAGTAGGTTATAAACACTTTGAAATACATGCATTTCGTCTATAAGTAACCGAAACGGCGTTTCAGTTGCGCAGTCGTGGTGCAGATACGGGCCATCATCCTTAACCGATGAAAGGAAACACTATGTTAATTGGAATACCCAAGGAAAGGTTGCCAAACGAGTCGCGCGTGGCCGCCACGCCAAAGACCGTGGAACAACTTATCAGGCTGGGTTTTAGTGTCACCGTGGAGCGTGACGCAGGTAAACGCGCCAGCTTCGATAATGAAAGCTATATCGCCGCTGGCGCCACGCTCAGCGATAGAGATCAGGTCTGGCAGTCCGACATCGTGCTGAAAGTAAATGCACCCGATGACGAAGAGATTGCACTGACCCGCGCGGGTAGCACGCTGGTTAGCTTTATCTGGCCCGCGCAACATCCCGATCTGCTGTCAAAACTGGCCGCACGTCAGGTCACTGTCATGGCAATGGACTCGGTGCCGCGCATTTCACGGGCGCAGTCGCTGGATGCGCTGAGCTCCATGGCAAACATTGCCGGTTATCGTGCGATTGTGGAAGCTGCGCATGAATTTGGTCGCTTCTTTACCGGGCAGATCACGGCGGCGGGCAAAGTGCCACCGGCAAAAGTGATGGTGATTGGGGCAGGTGTGGCCGGGCTGGCAGCAATTGGTGCAGCGGGCAGTCTGGGCGCGATTGTCCGGGCGTTTGATACCCGTCCCGAAGTCAAAGAGCAGGTGCAGAGTATGGGCGCCGAATTCCTTGAACTCGACTTCAAAGAGGAAGCTGGCAGCGGTGATGGCTATGCCAAAGTGATGTCCGAGGCGTTCATTAAAGCGGAGATGGCCCTGTTTGCCAGTCAGGCCAGAGAAGTCGATATCATTGTCACCACGGCGCTGATCCCTGGCAAACCGGCACCGAAACTGATCACCGAAGAGATGGTTGCCAGCATGAAGCCCGGCAGTGTGATTGTGGATTTGGCCGCGCAGACTGGCGGCAACTGTGCGCTGACCGTCGCGGATCAGGTTACTGTGACACCTGACGGCGTCAAAATCATTGGCTACACCGACCTGCCGAGCCGTCTGGCAACGCAATCCTCCCAGCTTTATGGCACCAACCTGGTCAACCTGATGACGCTGCTGTGCAAAGAGAAGAATGGCGAAATCCAGGTCGACTTCGACGATGTAGTCGTACGGGGCGTGACTGTGGTGCGCGAGGGGGAAGTCACCTGGCCGGCACCGCCGATTCAGGTGTCCGCTGCACCTCAGGCTGCACCGGCAACCGCGAAACCGGCAGTGAAGATTGAGGTGAAACCTGTTTCACCGTGGCGAAAATATCTGCTTATTGCTCTGGCCATCGTGCTGTTTGGCAGCCTGGCCAACGTGGCGCCTGCCGATTTCCTCTCCCATTTTACCGTGTTCGCGCTCGCCTGTGTGGTGGGTTATTACGTGGTCTGGAACGTCAGTCATGCGCTGCATACGCCGCTGATGTCCGTGACCAATGCCATATCCGGCATCATCGTGATCGGGGCAGTCTTGCAGATGGGGCACGGTGGCTGGGTCACCTTTATCTCCTTTATTGCCGTGCTGATTGCCAGCATCAATATCTTTGGTGGCTTTACCGTCACCCAGCGCATGCTGAAAATGTTTCGTAAGGGGTAAGACATGTCTGGCGGATTAGTCACTGCAGCCTATATTGTTGCTGCAATTCTCTTCATCTGTAGCCTTGCCGGTCTCTCGCGTCACGAGACGTCTAAGCGGGGTAATAGTTTCGGTATCAGCGGCATGGCGATTGCGCTGGTCGCCACCATTTTTGGTCCGGACAGCGGTAACGTGGTCTGGATCCTGCTGGCGATGGTGATTGGCGGCGCTATTGGTATCCGCATGGCAAAGAAAGTCGAAATGACCGAAATGCCGGAACTGGTCGCGATTCTGCACAGCTTTGTCGGCCTGGCCGCGGTACTGGTCGGCATAAACAGCTATATCGACCATGCGCCTGGCCTGCCAGCAGTGATGGAAAATATCCATCTCAGTGAAGTGTTTATCGGTATTTTTATCGGTGCCGTCACCTTCACCGGCTCGCTGGTGGCGTTTGGCAAGCTGTGCGGCAAAATCTCCTCAAAACCGCTGGCGTTACCGCATCGTCACAAGCTCAATCTGCTGGCGCTGCTGGTCTCGTTCCTGCTGCTGCTGTGGTTTGTTAACACCAGCAGCAGCGCTGCGCAGGTCTTTGCGTTGCTGCTGATGACGGTGATTGCACTGGCGTTTGGCTGGCATCTGGTCGCGTCGATTGGCGGTGCCGATATGCCGGTCGTGGTGTCGATGCTGAACTCCTATTCAGGCTGGGCCGCCGCCGCCGCCGGTTTCATGCTCAGCAACGATCTGCTGATTGTGACCGGTGCACTGGTGGGTTCGTCCGGTGCGATTCTCTCCTATATCATGTGTAAAGCGATGAACCGTTCGTTCATCAGCGTGATCGCGGGTGGATTCGGTACTGAAGTCAGCAGTGGTGACGAAACGCAGGAAGCGGGCGAGCATCGTGAAATTACCGCTGAAGAGACCGCAGAGATGCTTAAAGCCTCCCGCTCGGTGATTATTACCCCAGGCTACGGCATGGCCGTGGCGCAGGCGCAGTATCCGGTAGCGGAAATCACGGCACGTCTGCGCGCGCTTGGCATCAAAGTGCGCTTCGGCATTCATCCGGTCGCGGGGCGTTTGCCGGGGCACATGAACGTGCTGCTGGCCGAGGCCAAAGTGCCTTATGACGTGGTGCTGGAGATGGATGAAATCAACGATGACTTCAGCGACACCGACACGGTGCTGGTGATTGGTGCTAACGATACCGTCAACCCGGCAGCGCAGGATGATCACCGCAGCCCGATTGCGGGAATGCCGGTGCTGGAAGTGTGGAAGGCGCACAACGTGGTGGTGTTCAAACGCTCAATGAACACAGGCTATGCCGGCGTTCAGAATCCGCTGTTCTTTAAGGAGAACAGCCAGATGCTGTTTGGCGATGCCAAAGCCAGCGTGGAAGCGATTCTCAAAGCGCTGTAATAAAAAAATGGGCAGCTAATCAGCCGCCCATTTTCTTTACGAGGAGACGTTAATCCTCCTCGTCCTCTTCATCATCCAGATCAATCGGCGACTTGAAATCGTCAGGCTTAAGCGCCAGCAGATCGCAACGCAGATGATCGATCACCTGTTCCGCCGTATTGCCCAGGAACGCCGCTGATAGTCCGGTCCTTCCGATGGTGCCCAGCACGACTACGCCGGCACCGAGATGCGCGGCCAGATCGGGGATAACCTCTTCCGGCAAGCCTTTAGCCACGTGGGTGAACTCTTCACCAATTGAGAATTTCTGGCGCAGTGCTTTCATGGCCACCAGATGCTGACCCCGGATAGCATCGTTGTAGACGCTGGGATCAAAATCGGGCAGTTCGATAGCAATATTGATTGGGGTAATCGGGTAGGCACCGACAAGGTGGACTTCGGTCTGATTCACCTTTTCCGCCAGCTTCATCGTTTCACGAATCAGCTTCTGATTCAGGCCATCGTGATGCGGCTCTTCGCTGGCAAGATTGACGGCGACAATGGCTTTACCGCCTTCCGGCCACGGCTGATCTTTGACCATCCAGACCGGGCAAGGGCATTTACGCAGCAGATGCCAGTCGGTTGGGGTGAAAATCACGGACTCCAGGCGGTCATGCTGATGCGCCATTTTCAGCACCAGATCATGCTGATGAGCGAGCACTTCCTGAATGATGGCCTCAAAGGGGCGGTTATGCCAGATCACTTTGATATCAATGTCGACACCGGCATCAAGATAAGCGCGGGCCTGCTCGCGGATCCATTCGGTACGCTGGCTGATGACACCCTGGCGCATAGACGCGCGCTCATCCGGCGAAAGCAGGGTGGTCATTTCATATGAAAAATCATAGATAGGCAGGAAGGCTTTAATTCTTCCGCCGATACGTTGATTCAGATAGACCGCACGTCGCAGCGCGGGCTGATCGTCTTGCTGGGCATCAATGGCGACCAGAATATTTTGGTACTGGGACATGAGGCGTTCTCCTTAAACCAGAGCGACTGGAGTAAAGATAGCCTATGTTGTACAGCGGAAGAAGTGAAAAAGTTATTGCCGGATCAATAAAATAAGATTTATTGATCCGGCTTTGAATCAGGCGGCCTGGTGACTCTGGCCCGCTAACTCTTCCAGCAGGGCGTGGTTTTCAATTGTGATGTATTTGCCTTTCACCGCCAGCATACCGGACTTCTGAAAACGGCCCAGCAGGCGACTGATGGTTTCAACCGTCAGGCCCAGGTAATTACCAATGTCACCGCGCGTCATGGTGAGGCGAAATTCACGCTGTGAAAAGCCGCGCTGGCCGAAACGGCGTGAGAGGTTCCAGATAAACGCCGCCAGTCGCTCCTCAGCATTTTTCTTCGACAACAGCAGAATCATATCCTGGTCGCCTTTAATCTCACCGCTCATTAAACGCATCATCTGCTGACGCAGTGCCGGCATTTTACCTGACAGGTCATCCAGCGTTTCAAAAGGAATTTCACACACCATGGCCGTTTCCAGCGCCTGCGCAAAGCTGGGATGGCTGGCATTTAAAATGGCATCAAAGCCAACTAAATCACCCGCCAGATGGAAACCGGTAATTTGCTCATCACCCTGTTCGGTAATGGTATAGCTTTTAATACTGCCGGAACGAATGGCATACAGAGACCTGAGTTCGTCTCCCGCTTTAAAAAGGGTTTGCCCTTTCTGAATCGGTTTTTTACGCTCAATGATATTGTCGAGCTGATCCAGCTCATGTTCATTTAACGTGAAGGGGATGCAGAGCTGACTGATGCTGCAATCCTGGCAGTGAATGGCACAACCGCCCGACTGAATACGACGTATGCTGCGTTTTTCAGGGATCATAATGGTTTGCTCGACGATAAGTAACTGGGGTCAATTTTAACATTTTTTGTGCTGAAGGGAACTCATCCGAGCAGTTTTACACCCACAAACATTATGGATGAGTTACACGGCGTCAAAGGCCGCTGTGACGGGCTTTTCAGTACCCGGGTAGAGACCGCTGTCACGATAACTTTCCGCTTATGTGATCTGTTGCACGATTCTCTACGGCCCGTTAGGGTGGGAAAAGGCGGGTGGTCCGGTAATTCCAGGTTTTGCTACGCTAACTGTTAAAGCCTGTCTGACACATTCGATCAATTTAACCCGGTGTGAGAAAACCATGAACCTTGATGATAACGATCTTTTTCGGGATGCCATGGGCGATGTCACGCCATTGAAAGACACCACCACGACCCTGTGGCTGAAAGCCCCTTCAACCAAAGCACCACGCAAACCGCCGGGCGAATCTGAACTAGAGAATTTCCTGACCCGGGGTGACCTGGAGATTATCCCACTTAATACGCAGCTGGAATATAAAGCCGACGGCATCCAGCAGGGTATTCTGGATAAACTCCGTCGGGGTGAATACAAGCTGGATGCCAGTCTCAACCTGTTACGGCAACCGGTGGAAACCTGCCGTCAGGCGCTGTTCAATTTTATGATGCAGGCACACAAACAGGGATTACGAAATTTGCTGATCATTCACGGCAAAGGACGTGATAACGAGTCACATGCCAATATCGTACGAAGCTATCTCGCGCGCTGGTTACAGCAGTTTGACGACGTACAGACTTTTTGCGTGGCACAGACCCGCCATGGCGGAGGCGGTGCGCTCTACGTGGGTTTACGTAAAACCGATAAAGCGCGCCTTGAAAACCGCGAGCGACATGCGAAACGCAGCCGCTAGCTGTGAAATTTACGAATGGTAGACATCAGCACTTCGGCACTCAGGCTGAGCTCTGCGCCGGTACGCGTAATGATGCCCACTGGCTCGCCCGGGCCGGATGAGTTGATCGGCAGCGCACAGACCGCGTTGTGGCTGAGATCCTCTTTAATCGCGCCGGAAGGAACGAACCAGATATAGTCGTAGCGGAGAGCCAGCTGGCGTGCCAGTGAGGTCGATGAGGTCTCGATGCAGTGAGGTGGCAACGTACATCCCTGTTCATCCAGCATCTGTTGTGCAATCCGGCGCGGTGCAGTGCCTTCGGGCGAAATCACCACCGGCCACTGCATTGCCCGTGACAGCGTGACGTTGTCACTTAAAAGCGGGTGTTCCGGCCTTACCACCAGCTTAAGCGACTCCAGAAAAAGCAGCTCATAGGTCAGACCGGTCATCATGTCGCTGTCCGCCATCCGTCCAATGCCGATATCAAACTCACCGCCGCGTAATCCCGCCAGCAGCACATTGTTGTGCAGCGTTGCCACCTGGATAGTGGTATTGGGTTGTAACTGATGAAAACGATCAAGAATGCGTGGCAGCATCCCCATTGCGGCGGTGGTCAGCGCACCCAGCCGGATAATCACCGGCGCATCGCCTGGCTGCTCATTAAAACTTTGACCGGCATGATTGAGCGCGTCGAGCACACGCACGGCATGCGTCAGAAATTGTTCCCCCATGGTGGTCAGTTGCGCGCCCAGCCGGCCACGTTCAAACAGACGAACGCCGGTCAGTTCCTCCAGCTCATTCAGGGTTTTAGACAGGGCAGGCTGACTCAGGCTAAGCGTCTCAGCCGCCCGGCCCAGCGTACCTTGCTGCGCAACCGCAACAAAGGTGTGTAAGTGGCGCAAGCGAATGCGCTGATTGAAAAGGATATTTTTTTCCATATCCTAAACTTAATGAGAATGAAGGGCGTGAGGCAACTGTTAATAATGAATTCTGTTAACTTTGCTGCAAATTTTTTTTAACAAAAGCACGGGGATGACCGCTTCGCTGTTTAAGACCATGATTTTCAAGCATTCATCTTAAAACGGTTGTAATGTGTTCATTCTCTGGTTAAAGAGAAATCAACGACTTAATTGCATGAATATGAATGATTCTCACTATCAAACAAAAATCTGACCGCTTAAGGTTAACGATCGGCTATCATAAACGCCGTTTTTTTTACTTAAACTGATGCCAGATTTCTTTACTCAGGGAGTGTTCATTGACCAGCATCGAGGCGGTAGATGTCCGCCAGCTTATCAACCAGCAGCAACTGAGCCCCTGGCAAAAGCGGCTCATTGCTCTCTGCTTTATCGTGGTAGCACTCGATGGCATGGACATTGCGATTATGGGTTTTATTGCGCCGACGCTTAAAGCCGCGTGGGGCGTAACAAATCATCAGCTCGGCGTTGTCATCAGCGCCGCCTTAATCGGTCTGGCGCTGGGTGCGATGGTAGCGGGGCCGCTGGCTGACCGTTATGGCCGTCGCATGATGATTATCTTAAGCGTTTTCTTTTTTGGTCTCTGGACGCTGGCAACCGCGCTGTCACAAAACATTGAACAGATGATGCTGTTCCGCTTCCTGACCGGGCTGGGGCTGGGTGCCGCAATGCCCAACGTCGGTACGCTGGTGGCGGAGTATGCGCCTGAACGGCGGCGGGCATTTCTTATCACCGTTGTGTTCTGCGGCTTCACCTTTGGCGCGGCCAGCGGGGGATTTGCCGCTTCATGGCTGCTCCCGCGCTATAACTGGCACTCCGTGCTGCTACTGGGCGGCATACTGCCGCTGCTGGTGCTGCCATTACTGATTCGTGGCCTGCCGGAATCCGTGCGATTCCTCATCAGTCGTGGTGCACCGGCTGCCCGCATTCACGCCATCCTTGATCGGATGATGCCGGGCAAAACCCGACCAGACTGTGCGTTTCACGCGCCGGAAGTCAGCGTGCCGGCGGGTGGCGCGATCGGCACCGTCCTGTCACGCCGCTATCTGTTTGGCAGCACGATGCTGTGGGGTGGCTATTTTATGGGACTGTTCATGGTCTACCTGATTGGCAGCTGGCTGCCATCACTGGTCAACACGCTGGGCATGTCTGTCACCGAAGCGGCGATTATCACCGCGATGTATCAGGCTGGCGGGACGCTGGGATCGTTGTTTGCAGGCTGGATGATGGATCGCTTTAATGCCAATCTGGCGCTGGCAGCGATTTACGGCTGTGGCGGGCTGTTTATCGTGGCCCTTGGCTTTTCGCCAGCCGAAGTGGGCATGATGAGCGCAATCGCTTTTTGCAGTGGCTTCTGTTTCAACGGCGCTAACACCGGCATGAATGCCTTATCCGCCAGCTACTATCCCACGCACGCACGCGCCACTGGCTCCAGCTGGATGCATGGTGTGGGCCGCATTGGTGCGATTTTAAGCGCTTTCGTCGGTGCAGAGATGATGTCACTCGGCTGGTCTTTCAGCGTTATCTTTCTGCTGCTGGCGATACCGGCTGTGATCACTACCCTGATGCTGCTGTTAAAAAACCGCTATGGCTTTAAGCCGATCACAGATTCGTGATTTTTTCCACTGGCGCCAGCGCGTTGCATTACATTAGCAGCAACGATCATGGTGTCAGGTGGATAAGATGGACAACTTTATCAGTGCGGACCTCATCCGCACCCGTTTCTCTCAGGCAATGTCAGCCATGTATCAGCAGGAAGTGCCGCAATATGGCACGCTGATGCAGTTGGTCGCTACCGTTAATGAACGCGTACTGGAAGCGGATAGTGCGCTGAAAGATCGCCTTACGGCTGCTGATGAAATCGGCCGACTTAATGTTGAACGCCATGGCGCGATCCGTGTCGGCACCGCAGACGAACTCGCCACACTGCGACAGGTGTTTGCGGTGATGGGAATGCATCCGGTTGGCTATTACGATCTCTCTCAGGCAGGGGTGCCGGTGCACTCCACCGCGTTCCGGCCAGTAACTGATGCGGCACTGCGGCGCAATCCCTTCCGGGTCTTTACCTCGCTGTTACGCCCTGAACTGATCGACGATGCGGCGCTGCGTGAAAAAGCGGCGGAGATTCTCTCTGCGCGCGACATTTTCACTCCCCGTTGCCGGGCGTTACTGCAACTGCATCAGCAGCAGGGCGGATTAACGGAGGAGCAGGCCGGTGAATTTGTGACTGAAGCGCTGGAAACCTTCCGCTGGCATGCTCACAGCAGTGTAGACAGCCAGACCTATCAGGCGCTGAACCAGCAGCACCGGCTGATTGCGGATGTAGTCTGCTTTCCCGGTTGTCACATCAACCATCTTACGCCGCGCACACTGGATATCGACCGTGTCCAGCAACTGATGCCGTCGCGCGGTATCGATCCGAAAACCCTGATCGAGGGACCGCCTCGTCGTCAGGTCCCCATCCTGTTACGTCAAACCAGCTTTAAAGCGCTGGAAGAGCCGATCATCTTTAAAGAAGGTCATCAGGGAACGCATACGGCGCGCTTCGGAGAAATTGAGCAGCGCGGGGCAGCGCTGACGCCCGCAGGACGCGCACTCTACGATCGATTACTGAGCGAGGCGGGCAGCGGTCAGGATAATCAGCAACACCAGCAACATCTGTCGACGATTTTCCGCGATTTTCCGGACGACGAAACCACGCTGCGCCAGCAGGGACTGGCGTGGTTTCATTATCGCCTGAGCGAAAAGGGTATTGCTACGCCGCCTGCCCAGGGGGAATCGCTGGAGACCCTTATCAAAGAAGGGCGTGTACTGGCTGACCCCATCACCTATGAGGATTTTCTTCCCGTGAGCGCGGCAGGCATTTTTCAGTCTAACCTTGGCGATCGGGCGCAGGTTCGTTCGGCGGGACAGGCGAGCCGGCAGGCGTTTGAAGCCGCATTGGGTACCCCTGTGCTGGATGAGATGGCGTTATATGAAGAGCGCCAGCAGCGCTCACTGGCGCAGTGCGGCCTGCGCGAGGCCTGACAGTGTCTACGGGCAACGTCTACGTTGCCCGCGTTGCTCTCTTCACCACAGCCCTGTTAAGCGGATGGTCCTGATGGAAGGTAATCGATCAGGCCTGTTCAGTTCACCTGGAAAAAAAGACGCTTCACCATCCAGCGAAAATTTAGCGGCGTGAGTATCCTGATGTGTTAGAAAACTGACTAATTATTTGCAGTAAAAACGCGTGGGATGCGTGAGAAATGTGGATATCGTCGGCGCTGACAACGCATTCACGTGCTGGCGAAACGTAAACAACGTTAATCCCTGGTCATCACTGACGCTCTGAACCTGTTGATGGGCATGCTAGCCCCTGCATCTCTCGCTTCGGCATATTCTGCAAATCCCCTCCGTACCTGGACAATACTGGCGTGCCTGCAAATAATGGAGGAACGTTTAGACAGGGAAACAGGAATGAAAAACGAAACGGGTCTGAGGATCATGACTGCTGAGGGAGAGTTACGTGGAGGCATGGATGATGACCTTTTCGTATTTAAAGGCATACCTTATGCGGCGGCACCGCAGGGCGCACTACGCTGGCGCCCGCCTCAGCCAGTGATACCGTGGCAGCATGTGCGCGATGCCACGGCGTTCGGGTCATCTGCCTGGCAAAATCGCACGTATTGCCAGGCTGTGGGCGGCGGCGATCCCGGTGAGTTTAGTGAAGATTGTCTCTACCTGAATGTCTGGACACCCGATGTCGAACCGTCAACGCCGCTGCCGGTGATGGTGTGGTTGCACGGAGGAGGCTACACCATTGGTGCGGGCGGCCTGGCACCGTACAGCGGCAAACCGCTGGCGTCCCGGGGCGCAGTGGTGGTCACCCTTAACTACCGGCTGGGTCATCTCGGCTTCTTCTCACACCCGGCCCTGGACGCTGAGTATCCTGCCGCGGGCACGGTAAACAACTTTGGTCTGCTTGACCAGATTGCCGCACTGCAGTGGGTGCAGCGCAACATTCCTGCATTCGGCGGCGACCGCCGCAATGTGACGCTTTTCGGTGAATCCTCTGGTGCGCGCAGTGTGCTGTCACTCTGCTGTTCACCACTGGCCGAAGGGCTGTTTCACAAAGGCATCGTACAGAGCGCCTATAGCCTGCCGGACACGCCGCTGAAAAAAGCGCGTCAGCAGGGCGTCGCTGTAGCCCGCCATTTTGGACTGCCAGCCGATGTCAGCGCAGAGGCGTTGCGCGCACTGCCCGCTGACGCCTTCTGGTCGCTGGACGGCCCACTGGCGATTCCGCCGGTACCCATTGCCGGTGACGCCGTATTGCCTGAGCCCATGTTGAAAACCTTTATGGCGGCAAAACAGCACCGTCTGCCGCTGATGGCCGGCAGTAACAGCGATGAAGCCAGCGTTCTGGAATATTTTGGTGTTGATGCTACTGCAGTGCTGCAGCAGTTACGCGACAAAAATCGACTCACTTACCGTACGCTTAAATGGATGTATGACATCCATGACGATCATCTACTGGGACGCGCCGTGGCACGCGATATGGCTTTCACGCTGGTGCCATGGCTGGTGATGCGGGCGCAGCACAATGCTGGCATGCCGGGCTGGCGCTACTGGTTTGATTATGTTTCAGAGCATGCGCACGATCTCTATCCACACGGCACCTGGCACGGCAATGAAGTGCCCTATGTGCTGAATACGCTGAGCCAGATGCCCGATCCCAATGAAAATCGTCCGTTCAGTGATAGCGATCGGGCCTTTGCTGAGCAGGTCAGTGACTACTGGTTTACCTTCGCCCGTGATGCCACAGAATATAAGCACCAGCTGGAAGGCGAGGTCGTCTGGCCCGCCTGGCATCCGGGGCAGGATGTGACAATGTCACTTGGTCAGGAGCATAAAAGCGGATTGGTTCTGAAGCGAAATTTTATGCGCGCCCGCATGCGTCTCTTCAGATTATTAATGACGCATCTGGTCAGGCTGTAGGTGTACCAGAAAGATTAGCCTGCTAATCATTAAATTTTGCAAATGAAATTAATCTGCTTAATTAACTGTAAGGTATTAAAATTAAAGAAGTTTACAGCGTTAAATCCTATTTGACGCTGTAAAATAATAGGTAACAAAACAGTTACATTTTCACCTTCCTGTGCCGATAAACCTCCTATGCCCGACGCTTGCGGGTCAACGTGTATAGGATTTTGGTATGGGAATGCTCAAAAATTTTACCATTCGCGCAGTGATGCTCACGATTCTGGGGCTGTTTTGCTTACTGTGGACCGGCGTCGGGCTGTATAGCATCCACTCTCTTGGCGCGCTCAGCGAAGGCAACGAGGTTGACCGTCATCTGGTTGAGCAAATGACGGTGCTGAGCAAAGGAAACGATCAATATTTTCGTGTTGTCACGCGCTTGTCCCGTGTGATGGAAAGCAAAGCGGCAGGTAAAACCCTGACCGACGAATCGTACGCGCCGGTGCAACAGGCGCTGGATGGTATGACCCAGCAACTGGCACGCTTCAAACAGCTCGCCCCCGGTCCGATGAACCCGGAAGTCGTGGATGGTGTGATTCAGAGCTGGCAGAAGCTGCTGGATGAAGGCGTAACGCCACAATTTCAGCTGGCGCGTCAGCCAACACCTGATGCTTATCGCCAGCAGGCGAACAACGTCACTCCGGCATTAAGCCGCGCGTTTGGCGTCAGCGCAGAGAAATTCAGTCAGGGTGCAGCTCAAAAGCTGGATACCACCCGCGTTGAAGTTGATCACCTCACCGCGACGACGAAAACAATAATTACCATCACGGTCATCATTGGTCTGTTTATTCTGCTGTTTACCGACCGCTATCTGGTAACGATGCTGGTTCGTCCGCTGGAAAGCATTCGCACCCATTTCGCCGTGATTGCCACGGGTGACCTCAGCCAGCCGGTCAATGAATTCGGTCGCAACTGTGTGGGTAAACTGGTTCCGCTGCTGAGCGCCATGCAGGATAGCCTGCGTGAAGCGGTTAGCGCCATTCGCAGCGGTACTGAGAATATCTCGCGTGGGGCGGCAGAAATTTCTGCAGGTAACAATGATCTCTCATCACGCACTGAAGAGCAGGCCGCTGCGCTGGAGCAGACTGCAGCCAGCATGGAGCAGTTGACTGCTACGGTGAAATTCAACGCTGATAACGCCCGTCAGGCCAGCCTGCTGGCTGAAACCGCCACCACGACGGCACAGCGAGGCGGCCAGCTGGTCAGCGAAGTGGTCAGCACCATGGATGGCATTTCAGGCAGTTCGAAGAAAATTGCTGAGATCACCAACGTGATTAACGGTATCGCTTTCCAGACCAATATTCTGGCGCTGAACGCCGCCGTTGAAGCGGCTCGTGCCGGTGAACAGGGTCGGGGTTTTGCTGTAGTGGCGTCTGAAGTACGTAACCTTGCCCAGCGCAGTGCCAATGCGGCCAAAGAGATCGCGACTCTGATTGAAGAGTCCGTTCAGCGTGTGGGTAAAGGCGCCGAGCTGGTGAGCACCACCGGCGGCACCATGAATAATATTCTGAAATCGGTACAGGATGTGGATGCGATTATGAAACAGATCGCCTCCGCCTCAGAAGAGCAGAGCAAAGGCATTTCTCAGGTGGGAACAGCAGTCACAGAAATGGACAGTGTCACGCAGCAAAACGCCTCACTGGTTGAAGAGGTTTCCGCCGCCGCAAGCGCGCTGGCGCTGCAGACAGAAGCGCTGCAGGCCTCTGTGTCGAAGTTCCGTCTTTCCAGTGAACGCCAGAGCGCACCTGTCACCGGCAATAAACCGGCTGCGCCAAAAGCCCCGGTGCTAAGTGCGCCTCAGGCCAAACCTGCTGATAATGGCGACTGGGTCACCTTCTGATCCCGGCTAAGCCACGCCACCAGTTCCGCCAGGAACGGTGGCGCATCCTGCGCAGGCCGTTGCAGTAGACTGTAAACGGCGCCCGTTTTAACCTCGCCAGCGAACGGCTTAATCAGCCTGCCGCTGGCGATATCACTCTCCACCAGATTGCTGTCGGCAATCGCCACGCCAAATCCCTGAATCGCTGCACTGATCGCTAAATCCATCGTGGCAAAATGCTGGTTTCGCTTCATGCTGAGTGTGACCTGCTGCACTTTCAGCCAGCACTGCCAGTCACGGGTGTCTGCGGTGGGATGCAAAAAGGTCATTGCAGTCAGCGCCGCCGGAGAGTCCGGGCAGGGCTGATTCGCTGCCATTACCGGTGTCAGTGACTCACAGAACAGGCAGACGCCTTCGGGATGCGGCTTGCCATAGACAATCGCGGCATCAAAATTTTCAAGCTGCGTAGCATGATCCAGCGTTGTCGTCAGGGCCACATGCAGTTCAGGGCGCTGTTGTTCCAGCGCCATCAGCCTGGGGACCAGCCAGCGCATCGCACAGGTCGGCGCTTTCAGGCGAATGCTGACCTGACTGCGGCGGACCTTTTCGCTGGCCTTAAGCATCAGTTCAAAACCCTGCTGCAATTCGGGTAGCAGCGCGGCGCCCTGTGGCGTGAGCCGCAGGCCGCGCGCGTGGCGATCAAACAGTGTGACACCCAGCCACTGCTCCAGTGCGGCGATCTTGCGACTGACGGCACCCTGAGTCAGACACAGCTCACGGGCTGCATGGGTCAGATTGAGATGACGGGCGGTCACCAGAAAGGCGTGAATGGCATTAAGCGGCAGCGATAAGCGTGACACAGTGAACCTCAGCTATGCATTTTTGTCATGGCTATTATGACGACATTTCGCTTGCCGACTCAAGTGGCAGCCCGTTGAATAGCGTTTTACCGCATCTGATCGGTTATCCCCCTGACGGAGAGACTATGTCCCTGAAAACGCCTGTCGCTATCCACTCAAAATTGCCGGACGTCGGCACCACTATTTTCAGCGTGATTGGCCAGCTCTCGGCGCAGCATCAGGCGATCAACCTGTCGCAGGGTGCGCCCAACTTCCCCTGCGATCCGGCGCTGGTCGACTCTGTCAGTCGCGCGATGCTGGAGGGACATAATCAGTATGCCGCCATGATGGGCCTGCCGGCCTTACGCGAGGCGCTCGCCAGTAAAGTGGAGGCGCTTTATGGCCAGAAATATGATCCTGCCCGTGAAGTGCTGATCACCGGCAGCGCCAGCCAGGGGCTTTATATGGCGATTACCGCGCTGGTGCATCAGGGCGATGAGGTGATCTTCTTTGAACCGGCATTTGACAGCTATGCTCCGGTGGTACGGTTGCAGGGCGGTACGCCGATAGGCCTGAAGTTGCAGGTGCCGTCATTTGCCATCGACTGGGATGCGCTGCGGGCGGCGATCACACCGCGCACCCGCATGATCATCATTAATACGCCACATAACCCCAGCGCGCAGGTACTGACGCCTGATGACCTTAATCAGCTGGCGGCATTGATTCGCAATACCGATATCGTGGTGCTCTCCGATGAAGTCTATGAGCATATTGTGTTTGATGGTCACTCTCACTGTGGCATGGCAACGTACCCGGAACTGGCGGCGCGCAGCGTCATCGTCTCCTCGTTTGGTAAAACCTTCCACGTCACCGGCTGGCGGGTGGGCTACTGCCTGGCGCCAGCAGCGCTGATGACCGAACTGGTGAAAGTGCATCAGTTCATGATGTACGCCGCCGACACGCCGATGCAGGTGGGATTCGCACACTACCTGCAGCGGCCGGAGAACTACCTGTCGCTCAGTGCCTTCTATGAGCAGAAGCGCGATCGCCTGATCACCCTGATGCAAAATTCGCCGTTCCAGCTGCTGCCGAGTGCCGGTTCGTTCTTTATGCTCGCCAGCTATGGACATTTCAGTGACGAGCCGGACAGTGAAATGGTAAAACGTCTCATCGTCGATCACGGTGTGGCCACCATACCGCTGTCGGCGTTTTATATGGATGGCACAGACAACAAACTGATTCGTCTCTCATTTGCGAAAGACGAGGCGACACTAGAGGCTGGCGCAGCGGCGCTATCTGCTTTTTCTCACTGAATCACGCCACCGCGTGAGGCAGCACCGGGAACAGGTAACCAGGACTTTTCGGGGTAAATAATGAAGAAACTGAACGCGCTTTTTCTTGCTCTGGGCATGATGACATCAGTACAGGCACTGGCACAGGATTTACGTTACGGCGTAGAATCACAATATCCGCCATTTGAAAGCCGCAATGCCAAAGGGGAGCTGGAAGGCTTTGATATTGAGCTGGGCAACGCTATCTGTAAGGCCGGCAATTTCAGCTGCCACTGGGTCGAGAGCAGCTTTGATGCGCTGATCCCGGCGCTGCAGGCGAAAAAATTTGATGCCATCAACTCGGCGATGAATATCACCGAAGCGCGCGCCAAAAGCATCGCGTTTACGCAGCCGATCTACCGTATTCCGACCATGCTTGTGGCGAAAAACGGTGAAAATCTGGCACCGACCGCCGACAGTCTCAAAGGTAAAAACATCGGCGTGTTGCAGGGCTCTATTCAGGAAACCTATGCGAAGAAGCACTGGGAGACGCAGGGCGTAACGGTCACGTCGTATCAGGATCAGAACCAGGTTTACAACGATATGGTCGCGGGCCGCCTTGATGGCACGCTGGTGATGTCTGCTGCCGGTCAGTCCGGTTTCCTTGATAAGCCCCAGGGTAAAGGCTTTGGCTTTGTCGGCAAGCCGGTCGAAGATGACGCGATTCTTGGCTCGGGCATCGGCTACGGCCTGCGCAAAGATGACGCCCAGCTGAAGCAGTCTCTTGATGCGGCGATCGCCAAAGTGCAGGGCGATGGCACCATCAAAAAGCTGGCTGAAAAATACTTCCCGGGCATTGATGTGAGCGCGAAGCCATAAACAGAATCGGGCGCACTCTGCGCCCGATTCTCTCCGATTGATTATGTCAGCCTTCATTTTTATCAAACAGTTCTTAGATTTAAGCCTTTGCAAAGTTATTCCATTCATCCCCATAGATAATGTTTCCGTCCGTATATTTCCAGGTAATAGCCTGATATCGCAATTCCAGTGTTTCCAGGTGCGTGCTGCTTAGTCCGTTAGGGGCAAGATAGGGAGAAACGGTAGTGAGCTTTATCCCTTCCAGCATAATATTGAAATATTCAACCTCGCTGCCTGACTCCACAATTCTGTACATTTTTGTTGTGCCATTTTTAAGTATTCGTCCTTCACAGATTGCGCGATAAAGAACGGACGTTGTCTGGTCGAACTCTTTGACGATAGTAATCGGGCTGTGAAAACGCGTACAGGTTAGTTTTCCCCAGGCGGGATCAACAGGAATGGTGATGTGGTGCGCGAACGACTTTAACTCTATTGAACCGAGTCGGAGTGGCATCTGGCAGCTCCCCACGATGGGTGAACCGTTTTCATCGTCAAGCCATAGATGAGCGGGTACAGACATAGTTTTATTTCCTTATTGAGGTTTCTGACATTATCTGATGTTTAGCATTGCTATTTGAATGTTCGTGGAAAAACTATTATTACAATTAAGACAAAGACTGCAATGGGCCATAAAGGACCTTCTGGAAAAATCTGCACGAAGATGACTGCGAAAGTAAGAATAAGAAATGGGGGGGCATAAACCTCAATCATTGATTTGAATATTATTTTAAAAATCCGGTATATAATATTTTTAATCATTTGGCTATCGAATCATAGTCGTGATTATTTTTGAAATTTCATTATCGGATGGGGACGTGTTTTTGAGGGCTCCCGAGTTAACAAATAACGGGTCAATCAGGAAATACATCATTTCAAGTTCTTTTTCATAGAGTGCTGCATAATATGCCGGTAAAGTGTAATTTAACCGGTTGGCGCAATCTGCTGCTTTCTGAATGACTCCATAAATTCCAGCAATTGTATGTGCACTGCCAGCCCTTCGCCAATTAGCGCGCTCATATCAAGGTTCACTTTCATGCCGACTGCAACTGCTGACGTAACGGCGGAAGAAAAACCGTGTTGGGTGAGATGACTGGCGCAATATGTACATTTACCGCCATGAGAGACTTCTTTATTTGCTCCAGTTGATTATTTGTTTTATATCTGAATAGTTCATTGAAATATATCTTGAGCATGTCATTTATAACATTGCCATGCCTTCTAAGTTGAATCACTCCCTTTGCAAATCTTACGTCCTCGACTTTTTGCTTCTGACAAATCTCCTGATATTTTTCTGTGAAGCACGAGGTGTAATAAAGCGCACGTTGCACGCCTGAACCTATGTGTTCAATCTGATGTGATAATGCATCACTAACCCCATTAAAGGCCCGATCTAACTTTTTTGCTGAAATTTCGTTCGCCTGTAAATAATTAATTATTTCATCAGTGTGTTGCATAACTGAACCCCTTAAATTATCCCCGCATTTAAATGTTCATTGAAGATAAAGAGCATTAAGATGTATGTAAATCCGCTTAAGTGCTCATTAATGCGCGCGATCAAAATAAACCGGATAAAAGGAGGGTGCTTTTGGGAGGTGAAGTTATAATAGTGACGGAATAACGCAGGTTCTGGCCTTAATAAAACGCGCGTTTAATGTGGAAAATTCGCTGATTAGGTTTCACTGGCTGTATCAAAATCAGGGCTGAACTTCCCATTTCAGCCCTGTACATATAAGCATTAATAAAACTGTTAACCCGCCGCCAGATAACAGAGTTTTTCCGCCACCTGATAGGATTTCACAAAGGACGTAATCGGCAGAAACTCGAAGCGTGAGTGGAAGTTGTGTGCGCCGGTAAAGAAGTTCGGCGTCAGCAACCCTTTGGCTGACAGCGCAGCCCCATCCGTGCCGCCACGCATCGGAATGACTTTTGGCTCAATTTCCAGCGCGGCAAACGCACTGAAGATCAAATCAATCGCCCGACGATCCTCACCCAGTGCATTGCTGATATTGCTGTAAATATCGCTGATCGTGATGCTCACGTCGCCGGTGGGATAACGTGCTGCGAGTTTTTCCGCTGCCTGCTGCAACTGCTGCTTGCGTGCGGCGAAGCTGGTGAGGTCAAAATCACGAATGGAGGCCTTTAGCGTGGCTTTGCTGGCGTTGGCCTGAATCTCATTAAACCAGATATAGCCTTCGCGACCTTCGGTGTGCTCCGGCGTCTGCTGACGATCAAACAGGCTGATATAGTCATGTGCCATCAGCAGCGGATTGACCAGCACGCCTTTGCCCGACATCGGGTGTGCGGGCACACCGGTAAACACAATCTCTGCAGCAGCACCATTGAAGTTTTCATATACCACTTCACCCAGTTCGCAGCAGTCGATGGTCCAGGCAAAATCGACATTAAACCGCGATTCCAGATCGAGTGCTTTCGCCCCGCGCAGGCCAATCTCTTCGTCCGGCACAAAGGCCACCACGATATCGCCGTGGTCGCCTTTAAGATTGGCCATCAGCGTCATCACTACAGTAACCGCCGCTTTGTTGTCAGCGCCCAGCACGCTGGTCCCGTCGCTGAAAATCACCTGCTGACCCACATAGGGCGCGATCTCAGGATGTTCATCGCGGCGCAGCCAGATATCCTGCTCTGCATTCAGACAAAGATCTTCGCCCTGCCAGGTGAGGATTTGCGGATGAATATCAGGCGACAAACCGACATCAACGGTATCGATGTGTGTAATAAACCCGATGCGCGGTGCATCAGGACGGTTACCGCGTTTTACTGCCGTCACTGTGGCATGTTCATCAATCACCACCTCATCCAGACCCAAATCGCGCAGCTCATCCGCCAGCAGTTTTGCCATGGCGTGCTGACTCGGGGTGCTGGGCAAGGAGGTTGATTTGGCATCGCTCTGACTGCTGACGGCGAGGTAACGGAAAAAACGTTCGGTGAGTTGCGACTCAAGTTTGTCTGTCATCACTATTCCTTATTAGTCAGCCACTGGTGGGGTTCGCTATGGTGCCGAATCGTGCTATCAATGAAGCATCTGAATGATTCATTTAGATATTGTGATCACCGGAAGTCAATACAAAGCGAGGATGATAATGAAAATCAAGATAGCCACCTTAGCGCTTGTTACTGCTGGGATAGCGCTGGCTGGCAGCGTAAACGCCAAAACGCTGGTCTACTGTTCTGAGGGATCGCCAGAGAATTTTAACCCTCAGCTCTATACCTCCGGAACCAGTGTTGACGCCAGTGCCGTACCGGTCTTTAACCGGCTGGTGGATTTCACGCCCGGCACCACCAATCTGGTCCCGAGCCTGGCGGAAAGTTGGGAGATCAGCCCGGATGGCACCGTATACACCTTCCATCTTCGCAAAAATGTGAAGTTCCAGAGCAATAAACAGTTCAAATCCAGCCGCGACTTCAACGCCGATGATGTGATCTTCTCGTTTATGCGTCAGATGGACCCGAAAAATCCCTTCCACAATGTTTCTGGCGGCACATATTCCAACTTCGAAAGCCTGGAACTCTCCACGCTGATTAAACATATCGACCGGGTTGATGACCACACCGTGCGCTTCACGCTTGCTCATCCGGAAGCGCCATTCCTTGCCGATCTCGCCTGGTACTTCGCCTCAATCCACTCGGCGGAATATGCAGACGCGATGCTGAAAGCAGGGACGCCGGAGAAGGTCGATATGAACCCGATTGGCACCGGCCCCTTTGAACTGGTGCAGTATCAGAAAGATTCCCGCATCCTCTATAAAGCGTTTCCGGACTACTGGCAGGGCAAGGCGAAGCTCGATCGGCTGGTATTCAGCATTACGCCTGACGCCTCCGTGCGTTATGCCAAGCTGGAGAAGAACGAGTGTCAGGTAATGCCATTCCCGAACCCCGCCGATCTGGACAAAATGCGCGCCAATCCGGACATCATTCTGGAACAGAAGGCGGGTCTGAACACCGGCTTCCTGGCGTTTAATACCACTAAAGCGCCAACCGACAACGTCAAAGTGCGCCAGGCGCTGGCGATGGCGATCAACAAACCGGCGATCATTGAGGCGATATTCAAAGGCACCGGCACGGTCGCGAAGAATATCCTGCCGCCGGGCGTCTGGAGCGCGGACAAAGATCTGAAGGATTACGACTACGATCCGGAGAAGGCCAAAGCGTTGCTGCAACAGGCTGGCGTCAAACCGGGTACCGAAATTGCGCTCTGGGCGATGCCGGTTCAGCGGCCTTACAACCCGAATGCGCGCCGCATGGCGGAGATGATTCAGTCTGACTGGGCCAAAGTCGGCATCAAAGCCAATATCGTCAGCTATGAGTGGGGCGAATACCTGAAGCGCGTCCGCAGTGGCGAGCATCAGGCGGCGCTGATGGGCTGGACGACAGCGACCGGCGATCCGGATAACTTCTTCGGCCCGCTGTACAGTTGTACCTCTGCGCAGGGCGGTTCTAACTCCTCAAAATGGTGCTACCAGCCGTTCGAGAAGTTAATCACCGAAGCCCGCGCCGAGCCGGATCAGGGCAAACGCACCGCGCTCTATCTGCAGGCGCAGCAGATAATGCATGACCAGATGCCTGCCGTGATGATTGCGCACTCCACCATCTTTGAGCCGGTACGCAAATCGGTCAGCGGTTATCAGGTCGATCCGTTTGGCAAGCATATCTTCTATCAGGTGGATATTAAGCAGTAACCCGTGGCAGTTAACGTCAATGGCCCACGCATCAGTGGACCCCTTATCCCATCCTCACCTGCTGATCCATCTCCGTCAGCCGCTGCTGCAAAAACGCCAGAAATAGCGTCAAAGCCGCGTTGCGCTGACGGCCCGACACCGTCTGAAGCTGCAACGTGCGCTGACTCAACTGATCCACCCCCATCGACCGCAACACCAGATTTTGCGCATCGCGCTCAAACAACAGCGTAAAGGCGCTACAGATGGTTACCGCCTGCGGCGTATGCAGCAAAAAGTGATAAAGCGTAGCGAAATAGTCGCAGGTCAGCACCGGCTCCACCACGCAGTCGTTCATCTGACAGGAGAGATCAAACAGCTGCCGCACCGTGGTGTGATGACCGGGCAGTGCCAGCGGCCAGCGAGGCAGATCGCCCAGCGTCACCTCACGTGACGCCAGCGGATGTGAAGCATGCATCGCCAGCAACACCGGTGCAGGCCACGAACCCAGCACCTCAACGCTGCGCTCCGGCTGCAGACTAAACTGCAGCGCCACATCGCATTCTCCCGCCCGGACGCATGCGGCCACGCCCTGCGAGTGCGTCACGTTAATCGCAAACAGCGCGCCCGGGTTTGTCAGGCGAAACGCCGCCAGCAGGCCAGGCAGCAGACTAAACGCCATACCATCTGTGCAGGCGATGCGGATCAAACTGCGGCGTATCGCTTTCAATCCCTTAATCTCTGCCAGCGCATACGCCATATCAAGCTGACTCTTACGCACGTGATGCGCAAAAATCTCACCTGCTTCATTCAGCACCATGCCGCGCGCATGACGCTCAAACAGCGGCACCCCGACCTGTGCCTCCAGCCGCTGAATCTGACGACTGATCGCCGACACCGCAACAAAAAGTTGTTCACTGGCGGCGCTCAACGAGCCGCTCTCAACAACCGCGAGGAAATAGCGGATCTCGCTGCTTATCATCTCCACTCCGTCAAAACGCATCATAAAAGGGCAGTCAGGCATTGCTTTAAAAGCAACGCTCACTCGATAAATTGATAATTGTGGCAAGGAGAGAAGTTTGTCAAAGATAAAGCACGATAAAAAAAACAGGCAGGGCAAACATGACAGAGCAACAGGCCGTTGATCAGGCGATGAACTATTTCGATAGCGGTGAGTTTCAGCAACTGCTGGCACGGCGTGTCGCCTGTGTGACCGAAAGCCAGCAGGCCAGCAGAGGGGCGGAGCTGGACCACTATTTACAACAGGAAATTGGCCCGCAACTGACGAAGATGGGATTTACGTTACATCCATTTGAAAATCCCCAGCCAGGCAGCCCGCCGTTTCTGATTGCCACCCGCATTGAAGATCCGCTGAAACCGACGCTGCTTTGCTATGGCCATGGTGATGTGGTATTCGGCGACGATGAAAACTGGCGCGAAGGCTTATCGCCGTGGCAACTCACAGCTGAAGGCGATCGCCTGTATGGACGTGGCAGTGCGGACAACAAAGGTCAGCACTGCATCAACCTCGCGGCGCTGGAACAGGTGTGGCAGACGCGCGGTGGAAAGCTGGGCTTTAACTGCAAAATCCTGTTTGAAATGGGCGAAGAGATCAGTTCGCCGGGACTGGCGGCGATCTGCCAGCAGCAGCAGGCGCTGTTAAAAGCCGATCTCTTTATCGCCTCTGATGGCCCACGGCTCAACGCAGTGCGACCAACGCTGTTTTTGGGTTCGCGTGGTGCGGCGAACTTTCGTCTGACCATTCGGGCGCGTGACAACGCCTATCACTCCGGCAACTGGGGCGGACTGCTCAGTAATCCCGGTACGCAACTGGCCAATGCGATCGCCTGCCTGGTGAGTGCGCAGGGCGTATTGCAGGTCGCTGCGCTAAAACCGGACTCGTTGACCAGGGCCGTGCGTGCAATCCTGAGTGATATTGACGTCGGCGGTATGCCGGGCGATCCGGCGCTTGCAGAAGGCTGGGGTGAGCCAGGTCTGACGTCTGCAGAGCGCCTTTATGGCTGGAACACGCTGGAAGTGCTGGCCTTTGAAACCGGCAATCCGGCGCGCCCCATGAACGCGATTCCGGGCAGCGCCACGGCGGTGTGTCAGCTGCGATTTGTGGTCGGCACTGACTGGGAAAACCTGGTGCAGCATGTCGAAAGTCACCTGCGTCAGCACGGCTTCGATAACGTCAGCGTGGAGTTTCTGCGCGGCTCACCGGCGACGCGGCTCGATCCTCAGGATCCGCTGGTGGCCTGGGCACTGGACACGCTGGCGCGTAGCAGCGGTAAAAAACCTGCGCTGTTACCCAATCTTGGCGGTTCACTGCCCAATGAAGTCTTCGCCGATATCCTGGGTCTGCCAACGTTGTGGGTGCCGCACTCCTATCCCGCCTGCGGCCAGCATGGCGTTAACGAACACATGCTCAATTCCATTGCACGTGAAGGCCTGGCGATTATGACGAGACTCTTCTGGCAACTGGGCGAAGAGGGCGAACAGTTGATGACGCGCCACCATCAGTGGCGGAGAGGTGAACAATGAGCAGCATCGCGCAGACGACCTCGCAGGTGAAACCGAGCCTGCACAAAACACTGTTCGCCACCTGCATTGGTAACGCGCTGGAGTGGTTCGACATCGCGGTGTATGGCTTTTTCGCCAGCTACATCGCGCACGTTTTCTTTCCGGTCAGCGATCCGTCAGTGTCGCTGTTGCTGACCTTTGGCAGCTTCGGTATCTCCTTTCTGATCCGTCCGCTGGGCGCCATTGTGCTGGGCAACTATGCCGACCGCCATGGGCGCAAAAAGGCGCTGCTGTTGTCGATTAACCTGATGATGCTGGGCGGGGCGATCATTACGTTTATGCCGGGCTACGCCACTATCGGTCTGGCCGCACCGCTATTGATCATTCTGGCGCGTCTGATTCAGGGTTTCTCTGCCGGGGGCGAATTTGGCAGTTCCACTGCCTTTCTGGTGGAGCACTTTCCCGAACGTAAAGCCTTTATCGCCAGCTGGCAGTTTGCCACTCAGGGGGCCAGCACACTGATGGCATCCGCATTCGGGCTGGGGCTGACGCACTGGCTAAGCGAAAGTGATATTCAGGCGTGGGGCTGGCGCATTCCGTTTGCCTTCGGCCTGCTGATTGGCCCGCTGGGTATCTACATTCGCCGTCATGTGCAGGAACCTGCCAGCTTTACCTCGCAGGAGAAGGAATCCGCGCCGCTGAAGACGCTGTTCGGGCGACAGAAAGCGCTGATCACCCTGGCGATAGGCGTGATGGTGATTTCCACTGCAGTAAACTACATGCTCAACTACATACCGACTTACGCCACCAAAACCCTGCATCTGCCGGGATCGGTTGCCTTCACCGCCACACTGATTGCGGGCATTATCCTGACGGTCGTGACGCCCATCATGGGATTGTGGGCAGAGCGGATTGGCCGGTTGCCGCTGATGTGGGGATCGCTGCTGCTATTGATGGCTACCATCTATCCTGCGTTTAAATGGATGGTCGATCACACCACGCCCACTACGTTAATCCTGCTGGTGGCCTGGATGGCGCTGCTGAAGTCGGTCTATTTCTCGACGGTGCCGTCGGTGATGGCCGATCTCTTTCCGGCGACCACCCGCGCCAGCGGTATGGCGATCAGTTACAACGTGGCGGTGACAGTATTTGGCGGGTTTGCGCCGCTGATTTGCAGCATGCTGATTGCTGCCACGGGCAGCAGTCTGGCGCCAGGTTATTATCTGATGGCGGTGGCAGTGCTAAGTGGCATCGCGCTGCTGCGCTGCAGTAAGCGGGTGGCATAGCAAAATGGGCCGGTTAGCTGGCCCATTTTGTGACTGACAACGTCAGGAACGGGAGGCGGTAAGATCGAGCCTGCGTTTAACTGAACTGCAGGTAAGCAACATGGGTCTGCAGATACTCCTCCAGGCCATGTTTCCCATCGGCACCGCCGATACCCGACCTGCGCCATCCGGCATGAAAGCCCTGCATCGCCTCAAAGTTCTCACGATTAACATAGGTCTCGCCGAACTTCAGCTTTCGCAACGCGGTCATGGTGGTATTGATATTCCGGGTATAAATCGAAGAAGTCAGCCCATACTCGCAGTCGTTAGCCAAAGCGATCGCCTCATCCAGCGTTTTGAACTTCATCACCGGCAGCACCGGGCCAAAAATTTCCTCCTGCATAATCGCCATCTCCTGACGCACATCGGTAAGCAGCGTCGGTTCAAAGAAGAAGCCCTTATCGCCGGCGCGCTTGCCGCCCAGCACCACTCTGGCGCCGGCGGCGACGGCGTCTGCTACTTTCTGCTCAACCCGATCCCTTGCCGCGCCCGTAATCAGTGGCCCCATGTCGATATCACTGCGTTCGGCGGGATCGCCAAACGTAACCTGTTGAAACGCCGTGGTCAGCGCGCTGATAAAGCGCGCGTAGATGCCTTCCTGCACATAGACCCGCTCTGCGCAGTTACAGACCTGACCGCTGTTGATCATCCGCGAACTGACAATTGCCTGAACCGCCAGATCGAGATCGGCGTCATCCATCACGATAGCCGGGGCTTTGCCGCCCAGTTCCAGCGACACTTTGGTAACATTTTTAGCAGCGGCTTCCATGGTAGCGATACCTGCGCCGACGCTACCGGTCAGGCTCACCAGCCCGACTTTGGGGTTTGCCGCCAGCTCCTGTCCCACTTCCGGACCCAGACCGTAGACAATGTTAATCACGCCCGCTGGCAGACCCAGCGTGTGAATAATGTCGGCAAAAATGGCCGCATTGTCTGGCGTCAGCTCACTGGGTTTAATCACGATGGTGTTGCCAGTAATCAGGGCAGGCGCCGCTTTGCGGGCAATCAGGAAGAAGGGGAAGTTCCACGGTAAAATCCCGGTGGTAACGCCAATCGCTTTTTTGAACAAAAAGATGTTTTCATTGGGTCGGTCGCTGTTGATGATCTCTCCTTCGTAACGTCGCGCCCACTCCGCCATGTAATCAAGGTAGTCGGCGGTGAACAGCACTTCGGTCTTCGCCAGTCCCTGGGTTTTTCCACCCTCGGCCACAATCGTTGCCGTCAGTTCAGGCTCCCGATCGCGGATGGCGCTCGCGATTTTGTGCAGCCAGGTGCCACGCTCCACTGCAGGCAGAGCCTCCCACGCTGGCTGAGCGGCTTCTGCGGCGTTGATGGCACGGCTGGCATCCTGACGAGTGCCTTCGGGAATACGTGACAGCAGCGCCTCAGTGGCCGGGTTGTTCACCTCAATCCATGCGTCACCGTGATGGGCGACGAACTCGCCATTAATGTAATGTTGATGATGTGTTGTCATTCGCTTTGCTCTCCGCTATCGATATGTTGCAGTGATGTAATCGCAGAGTGAAACAGATCGTTAAGCGTGACCTTTAGCTGAGTGCCAGGTGCCGTAATCGGCTGGCAGCCAATCACAGGTATCGGTGAGTTCTGAGGCAAAAACGTCAATCTGTTGTAGATTTAAAGAAGTGAAGTCGTGAAAAGGGGTTAAATAATGGCAAGCGGATGGGCTGCAGAAGGCGCAGTACAGGAACAGATTGATAGCACCGTGAACGACGGTATTGAGCGGGTAAGGCAGTCAATCGGGCAGGGCGAAAGCGCCACAGAATGCGAGCTCTGCGGCGAGCCGATTCCTGAAGCACGTCGTCAGGCACTTAAAGGCGTGCACTATTGCGTGGCGTGTCAGGAAAAAATCGACAAACAGCAGCAGAGCACCAGCCTGTATAATCGTCGGGGCAGTAAGGATAGTCAGCTGCGCTAACCCTCAGGAGCCTGGCATCGCCAGGCCGCTGCCAATAAACCATGCCAGAAACCCTACACCCGCCACAATGATGGCGATCGGAAACAAAATTCCAATTCTCATATTCAACCTGCTGCAAACAGCGTTTTCAGGGGCCACGATCTTATCATGAGATCTGGAGAACGGCGCGATGGGTTTTCAGCAGGGTAAAGAGCTGAAACTGCGTTGCATCACTCTCTTCGCGCAACACTTCCCCTTTTTTATAGACAATATGATGCACATGGCCGAGCTGACGCCAGACTACAATCGCTGAGGCGATGAGAGCGCAATGCTGTTCTGACTGCAGACACTCGATGGTGGCATAGTGCGTTTCATCCAGGCCATTCACAAACACCTTTATCGCATCTGCGGGTAATATTGCCCTGATGTCATCCAGCATCACCCGGCTGACTGACTGCGAAAGAAACAGTGTTAACCATTTTGATGTCATCCCAATCCCTGATCCGATCAATTTTCCCCAGTTTATACAATCCTGGCTGGGTTTATAAAAGGCTTCTTTGCAGACTTGCCACTCCATCAGCCTTTATGGCAGCCATAACAGAATTGTGCTGCGCTACACAGCAGAACAGTAAAAAACAGTGAATAATAAGTAAGTTACCTTTGCGCTGGTCCAGTTTTATAACAACTGTGAAATTGTGATCCCTGACAGGAATAACGGTCAGAAATTGCCACGCTGCTGCGGTTTCCGGCATTTATCCAAAGGCTGAGGAATTCCTGCAAAACGTAGACTGCCTGCTGAGCGGAAGCAGACAGGTTTCCGACAGGCCTCAACCAAACCGGGGAATAACAATGAACAGTGCCATTATTGCGGGTATCTTCTGGCATTTTGTCGGCGCAGCCAGCGCGGCGTGTTTCTATGCGCCGTTTAAACAGGTGAAAAGATGGTCATGGGAAACCATGTGGTCAATTGGCGGCCTGATGTCGTGGCTAATCCTGCCCTGGACGGTGAGTGCCATTTTGCTGCCGGACGTTATGGCCTATTACAGCAGTTTTACGCTGTCGCAACTCACGCCGGTATTTCTGTTTGGCGCGATGTGGGGAATAGGCAATATCAACTATGGTCTGACCATGCGCTATCTCGGGATGTCGATGGGTATTGGTATCGCGATTGGCATCACCCTGGTGGTTGGTACGCTGATGACGCCGCTGTTGCAAGGGCGCTTTGGTGAGCTGTTCGCCTCGTCGGGTGGCCGGTTAACGCTACTGGGTGTCATGGTGGCGCTGATTGGTGTGGGGATTGTGACACGCGCCGGGTTGTTAAAGGAGCGCGCGCTGGGGATCAACGCGGAGGAATTCAATCTCAAAAAGGGACTGGTGCTGGCGGTGATGTGCGGCATTTTCTCGGCAGGCATGTCGTTTGCGATGGATGCGGCGAAACCGATGCATCAGGCTGCCGCTAATCTCGGCATCGATCCGCTTTATGTGGCCTTACCCAGTTACGTGGTCATCATGGGCGGCGGGGCGTTGATCAATCTGGGCTTCTGTTTCTGGCGGCTGGCCACCCGGCCGGAGCTGTCAGTGCGTAAAGACTTTTCCGTCGGGAAGTCACTGCTGATTGCGAATACCGCGTTTGCCGTGCTTGGCGGCACCATGTGGTATCTGCAGTTCTTCTTCTACGCCTGGGGACATGCGCGAATCCCGGCACAGTATGACTATGTCAGCTGGATGCTGCACATGAGTCTTTATGTCTTATGTGGGGGGCTGGTTGGGCTGCTGCTGAAAGAGTGGAAGTCAGCGGGACGTCGCCCGGTGAGCGTATTGTCGCTCGGCTGTGTGGTGATTATCATTGCCGCCAATATAGTCGGTCTGGGCATGGCGGCCTGATTGCTCACTCCGTCGGAGTTAAGTTACAGCAACCTATTAGCAGAACGTGCAGGAGACGGGGTCAGAAGAGGAAAGCGTCCCGCCGCCCTGGACAAAAACGCCGGGAGCTTTTTTGAACAACGCAACGCGTTGGCCCGGCCACGGGCGCACCTCATCCATGAGGTGCGTAATCGCGCGGACCGGGCATGTCACGGATCACGGCTCTAGCGTCTTTCCAGTCTGATCCTGTTCCCTGTAAAAACACTGTTTCACAACAATGCAGGGCTGCTTTTGTCTGTAACCTGAAAGGGCCTGCTATGCAGGCCCTTTTTAGTCAGACTCGGCACTCTTCAGTGCCTGCCGGGGCGCGATAAATCGCTGGCGCCAGGCGCTGGGCGCTAACCCGGTATCACGGGTGAAGACGACAGAAAAATAGTTACTGTCATCAAAACCGCAGCGGGCGGCGACCTCACTAATCAGACAATCCTGGGTGCGCAGCAGATATTTTGCCTGACAGAGCTGAAGCTGACGCAGGTAATGACCGATGGTCATGCCGGTCTGCTGACGGAAAAGCTGCCTCAGCGCCCGTTCGCTGAGTCGATTCTGCTGGCAAAACGCCGCCAGATCGAAGGGGCGGGCAATCGCACCCTGTAAAGCCGACATCAGCAGATCCAGCTGTTCACCCTCCGGTAACGCCCATGGACGGTCAGCGGCGTAGCCGTGGCGACGCAGAATCAGCGCCAGCTGTAAAAACAGCGCCTCTGAGAGCTGCACGGACAGCGGATCGCTTTTGCGGCTTTCTCGTTCCAGCTGGCTGATCACGCCCCGTGCCAGCGCCATCCCTCGCGTGGTCAGCCGCCAGCCGCCCGGTTCATCCGCGCCCTGTTGCGGCAGCAACTGGTTCCAGTCAAGGGCAAGACCAAAGCGATCGCGGCAATAGAGGATGTTATCCAGCACCAAATCATTGACGCTGTCGTAGCTGTGGCAATCACTGTCGCGGATGTAAAAAACGTCGCCGCAGGTTATAAGCCAGGGACGATCGTTGAGGATATGCAGGCCGTTGCCGCGCCAGACAATCACGATTTCGCTGAACGTGTGTCGGTGCGGCGGGAAAGAGGGTTGTGGCATCCTTTCAGCCACCGCCACCGGCAAAGTAGTGGCGGGAAAATAGTCATCCCGACTGAGTATCAACGCCATGTTCGCCTCCATTACAGCATTTGCTGACGCTCCGTTCGCGGTGCGCAGCCAAATTCGCGCCTGAACAGCGTTGAGAAATGGTTGCTGTCACCAAATCCACACTGGAAGGCAATATCAGTAATGCGCATATCACTGTGACGCAGCAGATGACGGGCCTGTAATAGCCGCAGACGGTTAAGATAGCGCTGCGGCGTGCTGCCGGTCTGCTGCTTCATTTGCCGATGCAGCGTACGCAGCGACAGTGAGAAGCGATCGGCCAGCTCATCCCAGACAATCTCGTCACTGTAGTGATCACCCAGCCAGTCAAGCAGGCGATGCAACCGTGCCTCCAGATCCTGACTCTGTCCGTCAATGCATGCTTCTCGCAACAGCACCAGCAGCTGTAAAAAAAGCTGCTCCTGTCGTGCCTGCTTCTCCAGCGACCAGCTCTCATCGGGCTGCATTTGCGATGCCACACACAGCGCCTGCGTCATCACTTTGTGATTGATGCGCCAGTGAGAGCGATATTGCCCATCCTGATCGCGGGGCAGTAAGGCCTGTAGCCCGGAGAGAAAGCGAAACGCGCCGGGACTGCGATAGAGCACGTTGGTCAGGCAAAGATTATCTGTCTGCTCATAGAGATGACGATCGTGATCCCGAACAAAGCAGACGCACCCCGCGCAAAGCGTTTGTGGCTGACCATTGAATACATGAATGCCGGCGCCTTGTTCAACCAGCACAATCTCATGGAAGTCATGATGATGTTCCGGAAAGGCTGCCTGCGGGTGTCGGGGTTCTATTGCTATGGCGTAATCACCTTCGGGGAAGAAATCCGCACTGTGTAAAATGGTCATGATCTTCTCTCGCTACTTTACAAAACCGTAACGCAGTCTAATCAGCCCGCCAACACCTTACCTTGAATTTTCATCCTGACTCAGCAGGAATCACGCTGATTTTTCAAGATATCCTCAGCAGTTAATCATTTTGCGGCAGGGGTCACATCCTCCTCACTGCCGCCTCTGTGATCTCTCTCACGAAGTTCTTTGCCAGTCTGCCAGGGCCTGTCCGCCGCTGGCACTCCGGGGAAGGTGTGAAACCCCTAAGATTTTTACGCTGTGACGACGCAATCACAGGAAACCGCCGCTATGACCAGGAGAAGTTTTGTTGCTATCGATCTCGGCGCCTCCAGTGGACGGGTTATGCTCGCCAGCTGGGAGGCAGCGCAGCGCAAGCTGATGCTGCGTGAGGTCCGGCGCTTTAACAATACGCGTCAACATCGTGCCGGTTATGACTGCTGGGATCTGATGCTGCTGGAGCAGGAGATCCGCGCCGGGCTGGCTCAGTTAGATGAAGAAGGCATTGTGCCGGACAGTCTCGGCATCGACACCTGGGGCGTTGATATGGTGCTGCTGGACGCACAGGGCCAGCCGGTGGGTGAGGCGGTCAGCTACCGCGATGCGCGCACTCACGGTGTGATGGAGCAGGCGCATCAGGAACTGGGCCGCAGTGCTATCTATGCCCGCACCGGCATTCAGTTTCTGCCATTTAACACGCTCTATCAGATGCGCGCCCTGCATCTGCAACAGCCCGACTGGCAGGCCCGCGTAGTACATGCACTGATGATTCCCGATTACCTGCATTTTCGTCTGACCGGCAACCTTAACTGGGAATACACCAACGCCACTACCACGCAGATGCTCAATATTCACAGCGGCGAGTGGGATCGTGATTTGCTCGCCTGGGCGGGGGTGGATGCGCAGTGGTTCGGACAGCCGCAGGCACCGGGCAATACCGTCGGCCACTGGATTAACCGCGCAGGCATACCGGTTCCGGTCATCGCGGTCGCCACGCACGACACGGCCAGCGCAGTGCTGGCAACGCCGCTGATGCAGGATGACGCCGCCTATCTGAGCTCCGGGACCTGGTCGCTGATGGGCTTTGAAAGTCTGCAGCCCTATGCCAGCGACGCCGCGCTGCGCGCCAATATCACCAATGAGGGGGGCGCAGAGGGTTATCGCGTACTTAAAAACATTATGGGCTTGTGGCTGTTGCAGCGCATCTGTGCCGAACTGCAGATTGACGATCTTAACGCGCTGATTGAAGAAACAGCCCGCCAGCCCGCCTGTGTCTCACTGATCAATCCCAACGATGCCCGCTTTATTAATCCCGACAGCATGGTAAGCGAAATTCAGAATGCCTGTGCAGAGCAGGACATGCCGGTGCCGCAATTTGCCGCTGCGCTGGCGCGCTGCATTTTTGACAGCCTGGCACTCCTCTATCGCGACGTGATTCACGAACTTGCACAACTACGTGGCAAATCTTTCAGCCAGCTGCACGTAGTGGGTGGTGGCAGTCAGAATCGTTTTCTGAACCAGCTTTGCGCCGATGCCTGCCAGATTCCGGTGCTGGCCGGTCCGGTTGAGGCCTCCACGCTGGGCAATATTGGGTGCCAGCTGATTGCGCTGGGCGAGCTGAGGGATGTGGCGGATTTTCGCTGCAGCGTTATTAACAACTTTCCGCTCGAAAAATTCGAACCGCAAACTCACAGCGTCTTGAGTGCCAGTCAGGCACGCTTCGCGACGCTGACTCAACCCGCTAAGGAAACCATTTATGACTAAGCAGATTGAACAGGCTTTTGAACTGGCTAAACACCGCTACGCCGACATGGGGGTTGATGTTGAACAGGCTATTCGTCAGCTGGACCGCATCCCGGTTTCGATGCACTGCTGGCAGGGGGATGACGTCCGGGGATTTGAAAACCCACAGGGCCCATTGACCGGCGGTATTCAGGCGACGGGTAACTATCCAGGGCGAGCACGTAACGCCGATGAACTCCGCAGAGATATCGACAAAGCGATGTCCCTGATTCCCGGTGCAAAACGCCTGAATCTGCACGCCATCTATCTGGAAAGCGACAAACCCGTGACGCGCGATGCGATTGAACCTGCCCATTTTGCCCATTGGGTTGACTGGGCGAAAGAGCACAATTTAGGGCTGGATTTTAATCCCAGCTGCTTCTCTCATCCGATGAGCGCAGACGGTTTTACGCTGTCGCACAGTGATAAAACCGTGCGTCAGTTCTGGATCGATCACTGCAAAGCGAGTCGCCGTATTTCCGCCTATTTTGGTGAGCAACTGGGCTCGCCATCAGTGATGAATATCTGGGTGCCAGACGGCATGAAAGATATCACCGTGGATCGACTGGCTCCGCGTCAGCGTCTGATGAGCGCACTGGATGAGGTCATCTCAGAAAAACTCAACCCGCAGCACCATATCGATGCGGTAGAGAGCAAATTGTTTGGCATTGGCGCAGAGAGCTATACGGTAGGTTCCAGTGAGTTTTGTCTCGGCTACGCTGCCAGCCGCCAGACGGCGTTGTGCCTGGATGCAGGCCATTTCCATCCCACCGAAGTGATCTCCGACAAAATTTCTGCCGCGATGCTCTATGTGCCGCGTCTGCTGCTGCATGTCAGCCGTCCGGTGCGCTGGGACAGCGACCATGTGGTGCTGCTGGACGATGAAACTCAGGCGATCGCGAATGAGATCGTTCGTCACCAGTTGTTCGATAAAGTCCATATCGGGCTCGATTTCTTTGACGCCTCTATCAACCGCATTGCCGCCTGGGTTATCGGCACACGCAACACGAAAAAAGCGCTGCTGCGTGCCTTGCTGGAGCCCACCGACCGTTTGCGGCAGGCCGAAAACAGCGGTGATTACACCGCACGGTTGACCCTGCTGGAAGAGCAAAAATCGCTGCCGTGGCAGGCAGTATGGGAAGCGTGGTGCCTGCGCCATGATGTCCCGGCTGATGCCAGCTGGTTAGGTGATGTCCGTCACTATGAACAACAGATCTTGAGCCAACGTTAAGGATTTCATGATGCAAAACATTCTTTCTTCCGGGTTTGTTAAGGGAATGGTCAAAGCGACCAGTGATATGTGGCTGAAGGGCTGGGACGAACGCAACGGCGGCAACGTCAGCCTGCGTCTGCTGGAGGAGGAGGTCAAACCCTTCGTCCACGACTTCTGTAAAGCACCTCGCTGCATTGAGCTGACTCAACCGGCACCTTCGCTGGCAAACGACTGGTTTCTGGTGACCGGGTCTGGAAAATTCATGCGCAACGTTCAGCTTGATCCGGCGGATTGCCTGGCGCTGCTGCAGGTCGATGACAAAGGGCTCTCCTATACCATTCACTGGGGCCTGTCGAATGGCGGATTGCCGACCTCCGAGCTGGCGTCACACTTCCAGTCTCACGCGGTGCGTAAAGCGGTCAGCAAGGGCGCAGATCGGGTGATCATGCACTGTCACGCCACCAACTTTATGGCGTTGAGCTATGTGGTGGAGATGGATTCTGCCCGCTTTACCCGCCTGTTATGGGAAGGCAGCACTGAATGTCTGGTGGTCTTCCCGGATGGCGTGGGTGTGCTGCCATGGATGGTGCCCGGCACCGATGAAATCGGCGCGGCGACGGCCGGGCAGATGCAGTCGCACACGTTGGTAATGTGGCCGTTCCACGGCGTCTTTGGTACAGGCCCGACGCTCGATGAGACTTTTGGTCTGATAGACACAGCGGAGAAATCGTCCGAAGTGATCGTCAAAGTGCTGTCTATGGGCGGGATTCGCCAGAGCATTACCACAGAACAGCTGGTCGCATTGGGTGAGCGCTTCGGGGTGAAGCCGTGGCAACCCGCGCTGGATGTGGGGCCTGCTAATGCTGCGTAAAGCTTTTGTGATGCAGGTGAATGCCGACGCTCATGCAGAGTATGAGCGCCGCCACTCCCCGATCTGGCCGGAACTGGCTGAGACGCTGAAAGCGCATGGCGCACACAACTATGCTATCTGGCTGGACGCCGAACGGCATCTGCTCTTCGCCAGCGTTGAGATTGAATCTGAGGAGCGCTGGCACGCGGTGGCAAAGACGGAGGTGTGCCAGCGCTGGTGGGCATCAATGAAAGATTTAATGCCGTCGAATGCCGATAACAGCCCAATCAGTCAGCCGTTGAAACCGGTGTTCTTTCTGGAGTAGTGGAGGGAAAGGGCGGCATCGCCGCCCTGATGATCTACCGTTTAGTCTGACACAGGCCGGTCAGCGTTGGCCACATCGCCATCAACGTATCAATAATACTATCAAGATCGTCGCGCTCAGCGCCTTCACGCGCCCGCACCGACATGCCCTGCAGCATACAACCCAGATAACGGGACAGCGCCGGAACATTGACTGACGCGCTCAGTTCGTTACGCTGCTGACGCGCCAGCAGAAAATCGCTTAATACATGCTCCTGCGACTGATGCTGCTGTTGCAGCATAGTGGCAATCTCCTTCGACGCCGCCGACAGGGCGGTTGAGGTGCAGATAAAGAAGCAGCCGCCGGGAGAGTCACGCTCAGTAAAGCAGGCGGCGGTGGCACGGAAATAGGCTTCAATTGCGCGATCTACGGGTAACGTATCGTCGCCTAACACCGCTTCTCGCCAGGCACTGAACTTCTCTATATAGCGATCCATCGCCGCACGGAACAACCCTTCTTTATTCACAAACTCTGCGTAAAGGGTCGGTGCTTTTGCACCGGTTGCGGCGACAAGATCGGACAGGGACGTTCCCTCATAACCGTGTGTCCAGAACAGAGTGAGTGCTTTATCAAGCGCAGCGTCACGATCAAACACTTTAGGTCGGCCACGGCATTTCTTTACATCACAATCCTGAACCTGGCTCATACATCCTCACTGACAGTAAAACATCCTATTAAATTACCGATCATTATAAAAATGTGCAAGGTCCGCTATGCATGCCCTCGGCCAGGGTTGCCATTTTGTGCGCCAGCGCAGTGTTATCGCCCCTATGGTTAAGTCAGAAAAGGGGCTGAAGCCCATAATCACGCCACTTCGCGATTAAAATAACGCTCATTAAATAAATATTGACGGCGAGCCCCGGCGGGGTCTATTATTTGTTTAACGGTCGTTAATTAAATAGCGACAACCTAATTCAGACCAACCAAATTCAACTACCGAATAGAGAGAAGATGATGAAAACCATTAAAACCACCCTGGCAGCACTGGCACTTACCACTCTGACTTTTGGCGCATATGCCGCTGACCTCGTCACCAGCGAACCGTCTAATCAGCAGCCAGTCGGCACCATCTCTGTACAGGGCGGCACTAACCTGACCTCCCTTGAATCACAGTTGAGTGCTAAAGCGGATGAAGCGGGTGCGAAATCGTTCCGTATCACCTCAACCAGCGGCCAGAACAAACTGCACGGCACGGCAGTGATTTATCAGTAAATCGGGTGTCGACAGAATCAGTGAGAGGGGATTTGTTATGAAACGTATTAGCTTGATGGTGACAGCGGCTTTGCTAAGCAGCATCTCATTTGCCAGTGTCGCGGCTCAGCAGGTCAGCAGTACACCGCCTGATGCGCAAAAAATCGGTGTCATCAGCGCGACGGGCAGTACTAATCTGACCTCGCTGGAGCAGCAACTGTCAGAAAAGGCCAGCGATGTCGGGGCAAAGTCTTTCCGCATCACTTCGACCTCTGGCAACAACAACCTGCATGGCACAGCCATTCTTTATAAGTAAAAGCACGATAAATATTCATAAACAGGCTTCAGATAAACCCACTTATCTGAAGCCTTTTTTATGCGCCCGTCACAGCCTTATCCGTTGCTCCGCAACTGGGGATAACGACGGAAGATGTAAATACACCAGAGTAACGCCACCAGCCCGATCATCCCGCCGACGTTCCCGACTTCCGCCATGCTCAGATGCAGACTGACCTGATTCCCCAGCAGCGCACCTGCGCCAATCCCGATATTATAAATCCCTGACATGAGCGACATTGCCACATCCGTGGCATCGGGTGCCAGTGACAGCACCCGCACCTGCATACCCAGTCCAATCATCATCATTGCCATGCCCCAGACAACGCACAGTGTTGAAATAGCGGCAGGTCGGACGGCAGCAAAAATCAGCAGCCCCATACAAAGGGTTATCAGTGCGATGGCGGCAATAAGCAGTCCTGAAGGGAATTTATTGCCGAGGGTACTGAACAGCACGCTGCCCACAATACCCGCTGAACCAAACAGCAACAGCAGCAGGGTCGTAAAATTGCCGCTGGAGTGCGCCACATTCTGCATAAACGGCTCGATATAGCTGTAAGCGGTGTAATGCGCGGTCACCACCAGCGTCACCAGCAGATACATGCTGACCAGCGCGGGACGGCGAAACAGCATCGGCACACTGCTCAGCGAGCCGGTATGCTCACTCGGCAGGCGCGGCAGGATCCGCACCAGCATAATCATCAGCACCAGCGCCGAGAGGCCAATCGCGCCGAAGGTGGTACGCCAGCCAAGATACTGACCGACCACACGCCCAATCGGCACGCCCAGGACCATTGCCAGCGCAGTACCGGTCGCCAGCATACTCAGAGCCTGTGTTTTCTTGCCGGCGGGTGCAACGCGAATCGCCAGTGAGGCTGTAATCGACCAGAACACCGCGTGAGACAGGGCGATGCCCACACGTGACACCATCAGCGAGCGGAAATCCCAGGCGACGGTTGAAAGTATATGGCTGACGATGAAAATCAGGAATAGCACGCCCAGCAGCAGGCGTCGCTCGATATTACGGGTTAGCAGCATCAGCGGCAGTGAGAGCAGCGCGACGACCCAGGCATAGATAGTCAGCATGATCCCGACATCAGCCGTCGGCATTGAAAAGTCAGCGGCAATATCGGACAGCAGGCCAACCGGGACAAATTCGGTGGTATTGAAGACAAACGCAGCAATAGCCAGCAATACCACGCGTAGCCAGGCAGTCTTACGTGAAACAGTTGTTGATTGCATGAGGAGTCAAGCCAGTCAGAATAGCGAATGTGGATGTGGCAGACACACCCAGTGAAAGTGACCTGCGTCACAAAATTAACCGCTATTGTAGTCAATAAACCGGGAAGAGAAACCTGATAACGCGCTTTTAATACTGAATTTTTTTTATCGCCCTGGCACCGGGCGATAGCCAGAGGTTATTACCCGCGACAACGCAAGGAGATCCTGTGCAGCAGCATAATCTATAAGCAAAATGTGACGGAGCAGCACGCCGGAGAGAACACCATCACGGTTAAAAGCCCTGCGCTTAACGCGACGTTGGCGTGTGCTTCAGGGCCACACTGAGCTGAGCTGCCGGATGGGTCGAATGATTGAGCGGACAGCAATTTTCACAGCCTATTGCACCCACATAATATTTTTTCGCCTGAAGAATAGCGGCGTTCACGTGGTAAAAACTGCCCAGAAACAGTCTGTTATCCATGTCGGGAAGATGAGGGCAACCCGCAGCGTGGACAACATGATTATCGTTATATCCTGATTGTTTATTAACGTAATAGTAGAGAGCCACAGGCGTTCCTTGTTGCCGTGCTGAAAGGCAAAACTGATGAATTATGACAATAAAATGATTATAGCGGGAAACGCGCACTTTGTTTGTTGTGGATCTGAATCAAACGTTCTGGAGGCGGTTTGCCAGACCCGGCGGGGCCTGGCAAACGTGCAGGCTGTCAGAGTTTTCTACTGTGCAGACGCCAGGCAACCGCTAACGCCAGTATCAGCAGGACGCTGATAAATAGCGTAATACCGCCCCAGCCGAAGTTATGCCAGAACAGACCGCCCAGCGTACCCGCCACGCTGGAACCCACGTAATAGCTGAAAAGATAAAGCGAGGAAGCCTGTCCCCGCGCCCGACGCGCCCGGGGACCGATCCAGCCGCTGGCAACGGCATGAGCAGCAAAAAAACCGGCAGTGAACAGCATCATCCCAGGCAGGATCAGCCAGAGGGAGTTAAAGGCCGTTACCAGCAGGCCCAGTAACATGATGGCTGTCGCGCCCAGCATTACCGGCCCGCGCCCAATGCGGCTGGTCAGCGCACCCGCTTTAGGCGAACTCCATGAGCCGGTCAGGTAGACCACGGATAACAACCCGACCACGGCCTGACTGAGATGCCAGGGCGCGTCCAGTAAACGATAGCCAATGTAGTTGAACAGGGTGACGAAGGCGCCCATCAGCAGGAAGCCTTCGGCAAACAACCACGGCAGGCCTGGATCGCGCCAGTGCAGCCGGAAGTTAATTAACAGATTACGCGGGCGCAGCGTGATGGGTCTGAAATGACGCGATGCGGGCAGGATCTTCCAGAACATCAGCGCGGAGGCCAGTGAAAAACAGCCGATTAGCGCCACGGCGATCCGCCATGAGAAGAGGTCGGTCAGGACACCGCTGAGCAGACGCCCGCTCATTCCGCCTATGGAATTACCGCTGATATACAACCCCATGGAAAAGGCAACGACCTGTGCATCTATCTCTTCACTGAGATAGGTCATGCCCACCGCCGCAACGCCGCTAAGCGACAGGCCCATCAGCCCACGCATGATCAGAATGCCGTGCCAGCTGGTCATCGTGGCCGAGATCAGCGTACAGATGGCGGCGAGCATCAGGGCGGTCACCATCACCGATTTACGCCCGATGGCATCAGAGAGTGGGCCGGTCACGAGCAGGCCCAGCGCCATCAGACCGGTAGAGATGGAGAGCGACAGGCTGCTGGTCGCCGGAGAAACCCCAAACTGCTGTGACATGACTGGCAGAATGGGCTGCACACAGTAGAGCAGGGCAAAGGTGGCCAGTCCGGCCGAGAAGAGTGCCAGCGTCACGCGCATAAACGCGGGCGTTCCGCGGCGAATGTATCCTGAAGCTGCCGCAGATTCTGGCGGTGCAGACACCGCACTCTCATCCACGGCGGCCTGTATTGAGCGACTCACACATCATCCTTTCAGTCAGAAAACCAGTGGTCAGCATAGGAAAGTGGAATTATGATGTCTAATATATTAATAATCTCAAATAAGACGTTTAAAATATGAATATCGAGCTGCGTCACCTGCGTTACTTTATTGCGGTCGCCGAAGAGTTACATTTCGGGCGGGCAGCCCTGCGTCTGAATATCTCTCAGCCGCCGCTCAGCCAGCAAATAATGCAGCTCGAAACGGAAACGGGTGCCAGGCTATTTAATCGCACCAACCGCAGCGTGCAACTTACCGCAGCCGGAGAGCAATTACTGAGTGATGCCCGTGCGATTCTTTTACAGGTTGAGCAGGCGTCTGACCGCGCAGCCCGGCTGCATCGTGGCGAAGAGGGAGAGTTAAGAATTGGTTTTACCTCTTCGGCGCCGTTTACCGCGGTGGTCTCAGATGCACTGTTCCGGTTTCGTCAGCGCTGGCCACAGGTGCATATAAAGATGCAGGAGATCAACACCCGTCAGCAACTGGTCCCGTTGCACGAAGGACTGCTTGATCTTGGTGTGATGCGCAATACGCCGCTGCCGGCCGATTTGCGGCATCAGTTGCTGCTGAGTGAGCCGCTCTATGCCGTGGTGCATAAGGCCCATCCGCTGGCGGGCGCCGAAAAAATTTCGGTGACTGCGCTGGCGGCTGAACCCTTTGTCTTCTTCGATCCTCAGGGCGGCACCGCGCTTTACAGCGATATTCTGGCGCTGCTGCACCGCTATCACATCAAGCCCTATATCACGCAGGAAGTGGGTGAAGCGATGACCATCCTGGGGCTGGTCGCAACCGGTCTGGGCGTATCCATTCTGCCCGCCTCATTCCGGCGGGCGCGGCTGGCCGATCTGGTCTGGCTGCCGTTAACGGAAGAGGATGCCATTTCAGAGCTGTGGCTGGTCTGGTCTGCAGGACGTGAATTAAATGCCCAGATGCAGCACATGATGGCGTTGCTGCAGGAGAAGCAGCGCTGAACCCTGCCTGTCACCGCATCAATTTGTGCGATAAATCACATTTCTAATCAAATATTTGACGCTGTTGCCTGATCTGCCTCACCATGGCGCATGTTTATTTAGAAGCGCGAAAATAACCGGGAGCAGGGTTGTGAATCCGGACAGTCAACCTGGCCACATTGACCAGATTAAGCAGACCAATGCAGGTGTCGTATATCGATTAATTGATCGCTACGGTCCCATTTCGCGTATCGAACTTTCCCGCCGTGCCCAGCTCGCGCCGGCCAGCATCACCAAAATTGTGCGTGAAATGCTGGATGCGCATCTGGTGCAGGAGACCGAGTACCAGGACCCCGGCAGTCGTGGCCGTCCGGCGATTGGCCTGATACTGGACACCGATGCCTGGCACTATCTGGCGATTCGGTTGCATCGCGGCGCAATGACCTTCACGCTGCGCGATCTCAGCAGTCGGGCGCTGGCAGAAGACAGCCTGCCGCTGCCTGATGAATCTGCTCAGCCATTACTCTCCGCGCTAATAGAACAGGTCGATGCTTTTTTCATTCGTCATCAAAAGAAGCTGGAACGCCTGACGGCTATCGCTATCACCCTGCCAGGACTGATTAACGCCGCCTCCGGCGTGGTGCATCGTTTGCCAGGTTATGCGGTACGCGATATGCCGCTGGGCGATGCGCTGGCAGCGCGAACCGGCTTAGCGGTGTTTGTGCAGCACGACATTTCAGCCTGGACGCTGGCGGAATCGCTGTTTGGCGCCTCACGCGGTGCGCAGGACGTTATTCAGATTGTGATTGATGAAACCGTCGGTGCTGGCGTGATCAGTGGCGGTCAGCTGCTGCACAAAAGTGGCAGGGCACTGGTCGAAATCGGCCATACCCAGATAGACCCTTATGGTCAGCAGTGCTACTGCGGTAATCATGGCTGTCTGGAGACAGTAGCCAGTACCGGCAGTCTGCTCGCGCTGGCAGCGCAGCGTCTGCCAGCCCAGCCTGACAGCCTGCTCAACAACCAGCCGTTGACGCTTCAGTCACTGTGCGCGGCCGCGCAATCGGGCGACCGTCTGGCGCGCGACACCATTGCCAGCGTCGGGCACCACGTTGGCCGGATCCTGGCGATGATGGTCAACATCTTCAATCCACAACATATTCTTATAGGTTCTCCGCTCAATGCCGCCGCTGATGTGCTGTTTCCGGCGGTCAGCAATACGATTCTGCAGCAGTCACTGCCCGCTTACAGCGCGAGTATTGAGCTGGCACCCACTGAATTTAGCGAGCCAGGGACACTGGGCGGTGCCGCGCTAATCAAAGACGCCCTCTATAACGGACATCTGTTAGTGAAGTTGTTGCAAGGTTAAGCAGACCTGAACTTGCGCTAACGCAATCTGTTCCCCTCCTTCATTCCTTAAAATGCCGTTTCGCAGCAAGGTTAATCCCTGATTAATCGCAACGGTTTTAGAGGAGAAGTTGAGTGAACAGATTATTTGTTACCGGCACCGATACCGCAGTGGGCAAAACGGTGGTGTCACGCGCCCTGTTGCAAAGTTTTATACAGACCGGACACAGTGCAGTCGGCTATAAGCCTATCGCGCGATGTGCGGTTAAAACCCCGGATGGCCTGCGTAACAAAGATGCACAGGTTCTGCAAAGCGCGTCCTCCATCGACTTGCCTTATCAGGCAATCAATCCGCTGGTTTTCCAGGAAGAGGAGATCTGCACCCATCCCGCGCAGATCATCGACTATGGGTTGCTGACTCAGGGCTTAACCCGCCTGATGCAGCAGGCCAGTCGCGTGGTCGTTGAGGGCACAGGCGGCTGGCGCAGCCTGATGAACGATGGCCGTCCGCTCTCCTGCTGGGTCGTTGAGCAGCAACTGCCGGTGGTGCTGGTGGTCGGAATCCAGTCGGGCTGCATCAGTCACGCCTTGTTGACGGCAGAAGCAATTGCGCAGGATGGTCTCCCGCTGCTGGGCTGGGTAGGCAATCGTATTAACCCAGGACTGGCGCATTACAGCGACATTATCGGGATTCTGCGCGAAAAAATCGGCGCACCGCTGCTGGGCGAACTGCCTTATTTACCGCGTGCCGAACAACGCGACCTCACACCTTATATCGATATTTCCCTGCTGGAGCCGGACAGTTTGCACGCTGTGAGTGCAAAGATCGCCTGATTATGAAACAAGACGAGTCATCTGAGTCGGGAGTGAGCCTAAAGTTTCAGGCTCGTTTTCGACTCTCTGCAAAAATTTCTGTTTATATTTGAATGGCCTGACGCAGTTAACGCGAAACAACAACGTCATGGCGCAAAAAATGCATTAACTCCGCTTATCACAGTGAGCCGGAGTATCATCATGTCGCATTCGCACGAGAAAGGTTTGTTATATGGGCTTGAGGCCCGCATTGGTCCCGCCCCGGCGTTTCTGGCCGCATTGCAACATCTGCTCGCCAGCGTAGTGGGGATTATCACGCCACCGCTGATTATTGGTTCAGTTCTGGGATTAAATGCCTACATTCCTTATCTGATAAGCATGTCGCTGTTTGTTTCAGGGTTAGGCACTTTTATGCAGGCCAGACGCTTTTATGGCATTGGCGCGGGCATGATCTGCCTGCAGGGCACCAGTTTCGCGTTTCTCGGTGTGATTCTCTCCGGTGGGCTGATGGTGAAAGGGCGCGGCGGATCGCCAGAAGAGATTATGGCGATGTTGTTTGGCTGCAACCTGGTGGCAGCGCTGATTCCGATTCTGATTAGCCGCTGTGTGGGCTCACTGCGCAAAGTCCTGACGCCGGTTGTGACCGGCACAGTGATTACTCTCATCGGCATCAGCCTGATCAAGGTGAGCATCACCGACTGGGCTGGCGGTCACAACGCCACAGATTTTGGTTCGCCGGGGAATCTGGCGCTGGGAGCGCTGACGCTGCTGGTGATTGTGGCGCTTAACCGTTCGCGCAACCGCTGGGCAAGGCTGGTGGCAGTGGTGGCCGGCATCGCGGTGGGATGCGTGGCGGCAGTCTTAACCGGACATTTACAACTGCACGTCGCGCCGGAGAGCAGCTGGATGGTACTGCCAGCCTTCTTCCGGTTTGGTTTCGCCTTTGACTGGACTATCTTTCTGCCGATTGCACTCGTGTCGGTCATCGCCGTAATTGAAGCCGTTGGGGATCTCACGGCCAACTGCCTGATTTCACAGCAGCCCATCGCTGGCAAGCCTTTTCAGCAGCGGCTGCAGGGCGGTATTGTCGCTGATGGCCTGAGCTGTGTGCTGGCGGCGGTTTTCTCCGCCTTTCCTAACACCACGTTTGCGCAAAATAATGGGGTTATCCAGATGACGGGCGTTGCCAGTCGTTACGTAGGCATGCTCTTAGGCATTATGCTGGCGCTACTGGGGCTTTTTCCTTTTGTTGGCTCGCTGCTGCAGCAGATCCCGCCGCCAGTCCTTGGCGGAGCCACTATTGTGATGTTTGGCAGCGTCGTCGCTGCGGGTATCCGGGTGATGACACAGACGCCGCTGGGCCGCCGTGAGATGCTGATTGTCGCAATTTCATTCGGGATTGGTCTTGGCGTGGAAGCGGTGCCGGAGGTACTGAAGCAGTTCCCACCGCTGATTAACAGTCTGTTTGGTCATGCGGTAACGACCGGCGGTATTCTGGCGATTATGCTCAATCTGGTACTGCCAGACGAGGCATCTGCCGTGGAAGAGGTTGAGGCGGAAACACTGACTGAAAGTTAAAAGCTGAATAACGCACAACCGCTGAATAACGCACAACCGCTGAAGTTGCTCTGACAGACGGCTCAGAAATTCAAAGCGATGGGAGCATACGCCAGTAGCAAAGCATCGCGGACCAGGGATGGGCCGCGCTGAGCCCGCCAGGGATGGCGTGGTTTGCGTCTTTGTCGAGGGCGTAAGCTCCCTGAGCTGGTAATAAATTAACAGTCATAATACGTCGTGACTTAACTGGCTTTAAGATGGAGTCGGCGAGGGGAATAGGGCCAGAGCGGCCCTTTTTCTGACTTATATCACTATTACGACATTATGGATTCAGACGACGACGGGTTCGACCCGAGCTGAGGTAATCCGCGATGTAATCCTGCGAAATCTCCCCGCTGTAGCGACCCTCTTCATCGACTATTGGCATCCAGACTGTATTGTGCTCATAGAGTTTGGACAACACCACGCGCAGGTTCTCTTCCGCTTTACCGGTGACCTTAAAGGTGTGCAGCTTCTCTTCACAACGGCCACTCACGTTACGCGCCTCGCGACGCTTCACGAAGCCCAGCGGCTTACCATCCTCATCGACCACGGTAATCGACCGCATATCGTTCTCATCCATGGTGCCAAAGGCTTCATCCAGTGGCGTTGAGCGGCGCACGGTGATGGTCGGCTGCTGATCGGTCACGTCTCCCGCCTGCACCAGTAACAGACGCTTAAGCGTGCGGTCCTGACCCACAAACGAGCCAACGAAATCATTGGCCGGAGTCGCCAGCAACTCATCCGGGCTGGCGCACTGCACGATTTTACCCTGACCAAAGACGGCGATGCGGTCGCCGAGCTTGAGCGCCTCATCGATGTCGTGGCTCACCAGCATCACGGTTTTCTTCAACTGGCACTGCATGTCGAGGAACTCGTTCTGGATCACTTCGCGGTTAATCGGGTCAACGGCACCAAAAGGCTCATCCATCAGCAGCACCGGTGGATCCGCGGCCAGGGCGCGAATCACGCCGATACGTTGCTGCTGACCGCCGGACATCTCACGCGGATAGCGATGCAGGAATTTAGTCGGGTCCAGCGCGACCATGCTCATCAGCTCAGTGGCACGTTCACGACACTGCTTTTTGTCCCAGCCCAGCATGCGTGGCACTACAGTAATGTTCTCCTCAATGGTCATGTTGGGGAACAGGCCTATCTGCTGGATGACATAGCCAATGTTGCGACGCAAAGTGGTGGTGTCCTGGGTACTGGTATCTTCACCGTTGATCAGGATGCGGCCACTGGTGGCGGGGATCAGACGGTTAATCATCTTCAGCGTGGTGGTCTTACCGCAGCCCGATGGCCCCAGCAGCACACACATCTCACCGGCAGGTACGTGAAGGCTGACGTTATCGACGGCTTTGTTAGTGGTGCCGTTTTTCTGGGTAAAGGTTTTCGTCAGGTTTTCCAGCGTAATCATTATCGAATCCCCTTTGGAGTCAGCGCCTGCTGCAAACGGTGCAGCAGCCAGTCAAGAAAAATAGCCAGCAGACAAATCATCAGTGCCCCGGCAATCAACATACGAATATCACTGCCGCTGATCCCATCGAGCAGCAACTGGCCCAGACCGCCCGCGCCAATGACGGCAGCAATCGCCATCACGCCAACGTTCATCACCACGGCGGTACGGATGCCGCCAAAAATCACCGGCAGCGCCATCGGGATTTCAACCCAGCGCAGACGCTGCCAGAAGGTCATGCCGATGCCACGGCCCGCTTCACGCAGTCCATCCGGCAGATTCTCCAGTGCGGTGTGAGTGTTGCGCACAATCGGCAGCAGTGAGTAGAGGAACACCGCGGTGATCGCTGGCAGCGCGCCGATGCCCTGACCGATCAGCGAAAAGACCGGAATCATCAGACCAAACAGCGCAATGGTAGGAATGGTCAGCACCACGGTAGCGATACCGAGTATCGGCGTTGCCAGCCATCTGACACGCACGATCAGAATGCCCAGCGGCACGCCAATCACAATGGCCAGGCCGACCGCCACCAGCACCAGCCAGCTGTGCTGCCAGCTCAGGGTGAGCAGGGTGCTCCAGTTATCCATGATGTAGTGAAGGGTATCCACAGTGCCTCCTTACAGCATGTTTTTGGATTGAAGGAAATCACGCGCCACGTTTTCCGGTGACTCATGATCGATATCGACCCGCTTGTTCAGCTCTGTGATCGCCTCATCAGTGATCTGAGCAGAAAGCTGATTAAGCGCGGTATCCAGCCCCGGATGGCTCGCCAGCACATCCTGACGCACGACCGGCGTCACGTTGTAGCTCGGGAAGAAGTGTTTATCATCCTCCAGCACTTTCAGGTTGAAGCCCTTAACCCGTCCATCGGTGGTGTAGATCAGACCGGCATCGACGAATCCATCGCGAATGGCGTTGTAAACCAGACCCGGGTCCATCTGGCGGATCTGCGGCCGATCGAGCGCCAGGTTATAGGTTTTCTGCAGGGGTTTCAGGCCGTCAGAACGACCGGCGAACTCCAGATCCAGCCCCAGACGCCAGTTATGATCCGGGTCAGATTTCCGCACCTGCTCAATTTTCGCAACCAGCTGCGAGAGGGTGGTGATGCCCTCTTTTTCGGCCCGTTCACGGGTCATGGCAAAGGCATAGGTATTGTTCATCGGTGCCGGATTAAGCCACACCAGTCCCAGCTTTGCATCCAGCTTTTTGACCGTTTCATAGGCCTGCTGCGAAGACATCGGCTTGTTGATATGGTTGAAGATAATCAGTGAGGTGCCGGTATATTCCCAGGTCATATCAATCTGCTTGTTCAGCAGTGCATTACGACCAATGGTAGTGGCGATATTACGTTTAGGGACCACCTCAAAACCTTTCTTCTGCAGCCACAGCACCGTCATCGCGGACAGGATATGCTGCTCGGTAAAACTTTTGGTTGCCATCACCAGCGGGGTGGCAGCCTGCGCCGTCTGGCTCAGCAGCAGCGTCGCAGTCAGCGCGACAACGCTTTTCTTAATCCACTTCGTTAGCATTACAAAGCTCCTTGTGGTCAGGCCGCAGCATGCGGACTCAGAAAGCGGCCCAGTGCGGCCAGCAGCATATCCAGAACCAGTGCCACCAGTGCGGTGGCAACGGCGCCCAGAATCAGCGTCGGAAAGTCATTCAGATAGATGCCCGGGAAGATCAGCTCACCAAAGCTGCTGGCACCAATCAGGAAGGCCAGTGGAGCGGTACCGACGTTGATGGCGGTGGCGATGCGCACGCCTGCGAGAATGACCGGCAGGGCGTTGGGCAGCTCAACCTGACGCAGACGTTGCCATTTGGTCATGCCGATGCCGTTGGCGGCCTCAATCAGCGACGGAGGAACCGCGCTCAGGCCAGAGAAGGTGTTTCGAACGATGGGCAGCAATGACGCCAGAAACAGCGCAATCAGCGCCGGACGATCGCCAATGCCGATGATTACCATCGCCAGCGCCAGCACCGCGAGCGGTGGCAGTGTGTTTCCCACATTGAAAATCTGCATCACATATTCGGCCCAGCGACGCGCAAACGGGCGACTGAGCAGGATGCCGCTGGGAATACCGACCAGCAGAGCGAACAACATTGACCAGAAAACTAAGAAGAGGTGCTGCTGCCCGAGATAGAGCAGATCGACTTTACGTGCGACCAGTTGATCCCAGCCTAAGCCCCAGATCAGTGCTGCGATCACCGCGACCACTGCAAGCACTGCCAGACCGGCGCGTTGGGCCAGTGAAGCATTTTGCATAGGAGAATCTCCCTGATGACGATCTCATTTGTTATAACAACCATAAACAGTCCGACAGGCGCGACAAAAACTGCCACCGCACCCAAAACCGAAACTGCGATAAAATGTAGATAAAATGACTGTTTACCCACTCTTTTTCAGCGAATACCGAATAAGATGGGGTAATGCTATAGCAGGCCTTTTTTGCACAAGCCAGCTTTTAAGCCATATATCAGGCAGATAGAAACAGGTTAAAATGGTGTTAAAGCCGCATAGCCGCTGGGTTAATGCGACAATAAAAAAAATTCATCGACATTTGGTGACAACGTCACAGATGACGCAAAAGATGCGCACGCGCGGGAAACTGCACTGGCTGTTTTTGAGCTAGCCTTGCAGATAAAAAAAGGAACCCTATGACTGAAAGCGCACAACTCCAGACCGGACATCGCCACTGGATCTTAATTGCCTGCATGCTGGCGATGTTTATGGCGGCCATTGAAGTGACGATTGTGGCTACCGCAATGCCCACTATCATTGCTGACCTTGGCGGTTTTTCGCAGTTTGGCTGGGTCTTCTCCATCTATCTGCTGACTCAGGCGGTCAGCGTACCGCTCTATGGGCGGCTGGCGGATATGGTGGGGCGCAAAACGATGTTTTTTGTCGGGACCGCCATCTTCCTGGTGGGATCGGTGCTGTGTGGGTTTGCCCATACGATGACCTGGCTGATCCTGTTCCGGGCATTTCAGGGCCTGGGCGCGGGCGCGATTATGCCGCTCAGCTCGACCATCGTGGCGGATATCTATTCACCGCGCGAACGGGCCAGCGTGCAGGGCTGGCTCTCCAGCGTCTGGGGTGTGGCGGCCATCGTCGGGCCACTGACCGGGGCCTGGCTGGTGCAGCACTTTAGCTGGTCGGTGATTTTCTGGGTTAACTTGCCGATTGGCCTGATGAGCATGCTGATGCTGGCGCGCTGGCTACCGTCGCACCAGAAGGAGGAGAAATCACAGCCGCTGAATCTGGCAGGAAGCGGCTGGCTGATGCTCTGCGTGACGGCCCTGCTGGTGGCGCTATTGCAGGCAGAACAGCTGGGCATCTGGCTGGTGCCGTTTCTGATGTTCTCGCTGTTTGCGGGCTGGCAGCTTAAACGCCATGAGCAACGTTCAGCAGCACCGCTGTTTCCGCTGATCATCTGGCGCAGCCGGCTTATCGTGGCGGGTAATGCGGGCAATCTGATTATCGGGGCGGCCATGATGGGCATCAGCGCGTTTTTACCCACCTGGATTCAGGGGATCCGCGGTGGCTCACCGTTGCAGGCGGGCAGTGTGCTGGCGATGATGTCGATTGGCTGGCCGCTGGCCAGTACCCTCAGCGGCAGACTGATGCTGCACACCTCCTACCGCTTTACCGCCCAGCTTGGCGCGCTCTTGCTGGTGACGGGCAGCGCCTTGCTACTGTTCTTACAGCCCGCAAGCTCTCTCTATCAGGCGGGCTTTACGGCGTTTCTGATCGGGACTGGCATGGGGATGACCAGCACCACGTTCCTGGTTTCTGTGCAGAATCAGGCGGACTATCAGATTCGTGGCATCTGCACCGCTTCAATCATGTTCAGCCGGATGATCGGCTCGGCGGTGGGAACGGCGATTATGGGCGCAGTACTGAATCTGAATCTGCAATGGCGACTGCCACAGGTACAGGATCCGGTGCAGCAGATTATGTCAGAATCCAGTCGTCAGCATTTGCAGCCGGAAACGCTGCAACAGATGGTTGCGTCCATCGCGACGTCATTGCACTGGGTATTTGTGGTGGCACTGGTGATTGCGCTGTTTGCGGTGGGTGTGGCCTGGATGATGCCACGTCAGCGGCCGGAACAGGCGGACTAGCAGGCAGGGCGACAGGATGTCGCCCTGATTTGACGCTGACTACTGAGCAGGCGAGTCCTGTGAACTGCCGGCACTGGCGGGGACACTGGCTTCGTCGTCACGGCCTGAACGCTTATAAACAATCTTTTGTGTGTCGTTTTCACAATGTCCGACGACCTGACCGCCCGCCTGATCAACCTGATCGTTGGCGACCACGTCGAGACTAAAACCTGACTCAGGCACACCGTTCTGAATAATTTTCTGGCTGATGTCGGCTTTCACCGACTCACAGGATGCCTGTGCCATCAGCGGCAGAGCTAAAAACGCCGCGCTTAATAAAACCCTCTGTAGCTTCATCACGTCTTCCTTATGTTAGTCGTCCGTCATTACTATAGCTCAAAATTACGGCGCAACCGGGCGACCTGAACGGCGGTCCAGGCAACGCAGGGTGTTGGGTTCCCAGTAAGCGTTGAGATTAAGGCTCTGCTCGCATTTGTCGCGGGTGTCATAGGCGCGATCGGCCTTATCAAACTCTTTTTCGACGCGGGTGTTCACTTTGTTACGCAGCATGCGCGTGTCATTCCATTGCTCTTTATCCTGGCGCGCCGCTTCATTGCCCAGCGCGGTGCTGCCATCTTCAATGATCAGACGATTCGTATTCGCACTGGCAGTGAATGCCGCAGAGGAGATCAGAACCAACAGCACGGCAGGGATCATTTTTTTCATCACAATATCCTTTAGTTAACGCAAACATCGCCTTCCGGGACGTCTGTTGCAGCGGGTATGCTTTAAGCCTGGCCCACCAGCCGTCATTGTTGCTGTAAGTCCGGACAGGGAAAGCGCGAAGCAATCCGGCGTACATGCGTGGTGATGGTGAGCGCTGCCCGGGTTCAGGCTAAAAATAAAATAGCCCGATGACAGAGATTCTTATTATATCATCGCCGTTTCTTCGCTCACCAGTGGTGAGTCATTTGTTTACGTTCAGGAGAGGTTAGGGTGCTGATTAAAACCGCCTTGCTGTTTTTTATTACCGCGCTGGCGGAGATCATCGGCTGTTTTTTGCCCTGGTTATGGCTAAAAAAAGGGGGCTCAGCCTGGCTGTTACTGCCTGCAGCGGCGAGTCTTGCGCTGTTTGTCTGGCTGCTGACCCTGCATCCTGCCGCCAGTGGACGGGTCTATGCCGCTTACGGTGGCGTCTATGTGCTGACTGCGCTGCTTTGGTTGCGGGTAGTGGATGGCGTGAAGTTAAGCGCGTGGGACTGGAGCGGGGCAGTGATCGCCTTCAGCGGCATGCTGATCATCGTGATGGGCTGGGGGCGCGGGTAGCGCCAGCCGGACGGACTGGCGCTGCAGAGGCTTAAGGCTTATGGACTTTCAGGCCTGCCAGCGTCTGGCTGACCGGCATCATTTCAAGACTGTTGATGTTGACATGCTTAGGCAGCGTGGCAACCCACCAGACCGCTTCTGTGACATCTTCGGGTGTTAAAGCCTTTGCGCCTTCATAAACCTGGCCCGCTTTGTCATCATCGCCCTTAAAGCGCACATTGGAAAACTCCGTGCCGCCGACAAGGCCGGGTTCTATATCGGTGACGCGCAGTGCCGTACCGTGCAGATCGGTTCGCAGGTTAAGGCTGAACTGACGGACAAACGCTTTGGTTGCACCATACACGTTGCCGCCGGCATAAGGCCAGCGACCGGCAATCGAGCCAATGTTGATGATGTGGCCGATATCGCGCTCTACCATGTGGGGCAGCAGGGCGCGGGTCATGTAAACCAGGCCTTTGGTGTTGGTGTCGATCATGTTTTCCCAGTCTTCAACATTCGCTTTGTGCGCAGGTTCAATCCCCAGCGCCAGACCGGCGTTGTTAACCAGTACATCAATATTGCGCCACTCTGCCGGTAAGTGCGTGACCATCTCTTCAATGGCGGCACGGTTACGCACATCCAGCTGCACCGTATAAAGATTCTCGCCCAGCTCCTCCTTCAGCGCTTTTAAACGCTCGGCGCGGCGTCCGCTGGCAATGACTTTGTGACCATTCTCAATAAAGCGGCGGGTGATGCTTTCACCAAAACCGGCGGTCGCGCCGGTGACAAAAATAATCATCTCACTGTTCCTTATGCCATTTTCAGAGTCGATGACTTCACCATAGCATTTCATTTCCGCTTCTGCGCGTTGAAAAATCGCCAGGCCTGTAAATGGATTTTACCGGTTAACTGACTGCGCCTTTTCAGGGCAGGCTGCACCTAAAAAGGGCACGTTTCCCTCCGGCAGGCCATACTCAGAATGATCAGTTTACATAAAATTGAGTCGCAACCGTTTGCCTCCGTTCCGCAAACGGTTGCTAAGCCATCTGTGGTGATTTATGTTGCGCAACAGGCGGTAAATGATTTATTTGATTGATTTATAAGGATTTTACGGCTCACCAGTTCTGGCACGCAGGTTGCAAGGCTATAACAGGAGATTTCCCTGCAACTATTCTATCGCGCTTTCAGAAAGGACAACCCATGCTATCAGCAACCGACACGGCGATTCGCGCCAGCTTCTTTGACTTTACTGGTGTCGTGGATCAGCCCGACGACCTGGCCGGTAAGGCGCGCTATCTGGACGATGCGGTGCTGTTGCTGCGTGACGGACGCGTAGCAGGGCTGGATAGCTGGGAGAACAGCGAGGCGATGCTGGCAGGCCATCCGATTACCGATCTGCGCGGCAAACTGATCGTACCTGGCTTTGTCGATACGCATATTCACTATCCACAGACAGAGATGATTGGTGCGTTTGGTGAACAGCTGCTGGAGTGGCTGAATCACTACACTTTTCCGGTTGAAGCGCAGTATCACTGTCCTGACCATGCGGCCAAAATGTCCGCCTTTTTCCTGCATCAGCTGCTCTCAAATGGCACTACCAGCGCACTGGTGTTTGGTACTGTCCATCCGCAATCGGTGGAGGCGCTGTTCAGTGCCGCAGAAGCCCTGAACATGCGACTGATTGCCGGGAAGGTGATGATGGATCGCAATGCGCCCGACAATCTTACCGAAACCCCGGAGCAGAGCTACCAGCAGACACGGGCGCTGATTGAGCGCTGGCATAATCGTGGACGGCTGAGCTACGCCCTGACGCCGCGTTTTGCGCCGACCTCCTCCCCGCAACTGCTGGAAAAAGTGCAGCAGCTGCGCCAGGCATTTCCGGATACCTGGCTGCATACCCATCTCAGTGAAAATCCACAGGAGGTGGCCTGGGTAAAAGCGCTGTTCCCGGAGCGTGAGGGCTATCTGGATGTTTATCATCATCACCAGCTAACCGGGCGTCGCAGCGTCTTCGCGCATTGTCTGCATCTGGACGATAAAGAGTGGCAGTGTCTGCACGATACCGATTCTTCTATTGCTTTCTGTCCCACCTCAAACCTCTTCCTCGGCAGCGGCCTGTTTAACATTAAACGCAGCTGGCAGCAGGGCGTGAAGGTGGGAATCGGCACGGATGTCGGCGCGGGCACCACCTTTAATATCCTGCAGACGCTGGGCGAGGCTTACAAAGTAGGCCAGTTGCAGCATTACCGGCTCAGCGCCGCTGAAGCCTTTTATCACGCCACGCTGGGCGGAGCGCGTGCGCTGGATCTCGACCACGCCATCGGAAATTTTAACATCGGCAAAGAAGCCGATTTTGTCGTGCTCGATCCGGCAGTCTCTGCGCTGCAGCAGCTGCGTATTGGCAATAGCAAAGATATCTGGGAAAAGCTGTTTGTATTAATGACGCTAGGCGACGATCGCAATATTGCCCAGACCTGGGTAAATGGTCGTCCGGTCTGGCAGCGCGACGCACAGGAGCAAGCCGCATGATTGAGTTTTTGTTAAACAACCAGCAGGTCAGGGAAGAGGCTCTCGACCCCAATCTTACGGTGCTCAACTATCTGCGCACCCGTCAGCATCGTCCTGGTACCAAAGAGGGCTGCGCCTCTGGTGACTGTGGCGCCTGCAGTGTCACCCTGGGAAAAGCCGTCAGGGGTGAGATGCAGTATGAAACGGTCAATAGCTGTCTGACGCTGGTCTCGTCATTACAGGGTAAACAGCTGATCACCGTAGAGGATCTGCGTCACGGTCGTGCACTGCACCCGGCGCAGCAGGCGATGGTCGACTGCCACGGCTCACAATGCGGATTCTGCACGCCGGGTTTTGTCATGTCGCTGTTCAGCCTGCAAAAAAACGCAGCGGGCTGGGATCGCCATCAGGCGGAAACGGCGCTGGCCGGTAATCTTTGCCGCTGCACCGGCTACCGGCCCATTATGGCTGCCGCAGAACAGCTCTGCTCCCAGCCGGTTACTGACCAGTTCGATCACAGTGCCGCCGCCACCGTGCAGCGGCTGGAGGCGCTGGCTACCCCGGAAATGCAGGAGATAGACGGTGAAGGCCGCCGTTGTTTCCTGCCCAAAACGCCGGCTCAGCTGGCAGAGATCTACCTGGCGCATCCCGATGCGAAACTGATTGCCGGTGGTACCGACCTCAGCCTGCAGATTACCCAGCAGCATAAGAGAATACCGCTGCTGATTGCGCTGGAGCAGGTGGCCGCGCTTAAGGTCTGCAGTGAATTTGACGATCATTACCTGCTGGGTGCAGGTGCCTCACTGCAGCAGGTCAGTGAGTTTCTTGCTACCCGCATTCCTGGTGTCAGCGAGATGCTGCAGCGGTTTGCCTCACTGCAAATTCGTCTGCAGGGCACACTGGGCGGTAATATCGCTAATGCGTCCCCGATAGGCGATGCGTCGCCGGTGCTGCTGGCCCTCAATGCAAGTTTGCTGCTGCAGCGCGGTGAAGAACAACGCAGCCTCCCGCTGGACCAGTTCTTTACCGGCTATCGGCAGACACAGCTGGAAAAAGGGGAGTTTATCCGCGCAATTCGCATTGATAAGGTGACGGTGTCACCTGATTTTGTCGCCTGGAAAGTCTCCAAACGGCTGGATGATGATATCTCCGCCGTCTTCGCTGCCTTTAACCTGCAAATCGAACAGGGCGTGGTGAGTGGTGCCCGCATCGCCTTTGGCGGTATGGCGGCGACGCCAAAACGCGCCCACCACTGTGAACAGGCGCTTATGGGTCAGCCACTGAATGCCGTGACGGTGTCACGTGCCGCTACCGCGCTTGCGTCTGATTTCCAGCCGCTTTCCGATTTTCGCGCCAGCAGTGACTACCGTCTGCAGGTCGCCCGTAACCTGCTTCGTCGCTACTGGCATCGCCATAACGGCGAAATCACCTGCCTTGAGGTCTCTCGCTATGTCTCATAACCGCCCGGAACTCAACGAAGAGGTCATCAAGGCCCAGTATGCCGCCGATTTACAGAGCGGCGTAGGCCGGAGTAACCGCCATGAAAGCGCGGAGAAACATGTCTCTGGCGAGGCGCATTTTATCGACGATAAACCGGAGTTGCCGGGTTTACTGCATCTCTGCCCGCGTCTGAGTGAACACGCGCATGCGCGCATCGTGAATATTGATGTGCAGCCCTGTTATGCCGTGCCGGGTGTCGTCAGCGTATTAACCTGGCAGGATGTGCCGGGCATCAATGATGTCGGGCCGCTGGAGCCGGGCGATCCGCTGCTGGCGCATGACAAAGTCGAGTACCTGGGGCAGATCGTGATTGCCGTCGCGGCGGACTCCCCTGACGCTGCACGTCTTGGCGCGGCCGCAGCGGTGATCGAATATGAGGTGCTGGAACCGCTGCTGGATGTGGAGCAGGCCCTGGCGCAGGGCAGCTTTGTACAGGAACCGCACATCCACCAGCGCGGTGATGTGGACGCGGCGCTGGCGCGTGCGCCGCATCGGGTCAGCGGGTCGTTTCATATTGGCGGCCAGGAGCATTTCTATCTGGAAACCCAGACGGCAATGGTCATCCCTGGTGAAGATCAGCAGCTGCAGGTCTTTTCTTCCACTCAAAACCCCACGGAAGTGCAGAAGCTGGTGGCGGAAGTCATGGGCATCAGCCTGAATAAGGTGACGATAGATATGCGCCGTATGGGCGGCGGCTTTGGTGGCAAAGAGACGCAGGCCGCCGGTGTCGCCTGTCTCTGCGCCATCGTAGCCCGTCAGACGGGGCGGGCGGCAAAGATGCGACTCTCACGCCGCGACGACATGCGCGTGACCGGCAAGCGCCATCCTTTCTTTGTGCGTTACGAGGCAGGCGTTGAGGAGGATGGCCGGCTGTGTGGCATCAAAATCGATCTGGCCGGTAACTGCGGTTACTCGCTGGATCTGAGCGGATCTATTGTCGATCGCGCCATGTTCCACGCCGATAATGCGTATTACCTCGGCGATGCGTTGGTCACGGGCTATCGCTGCCGCACGAATACCGCCTCCAACACCGCCTATCGCGGCTTTGGCGGACCGCAGGGTATGGTGGCGATTGAACAGATCATGGATCACATCGCCCGCCACCGTGGGCTGGATCCGCTGGCGCTGCGCAAGCGTAACTATTATGGCAAGCAGGATCGCAACATCACCCATTACCACCAGCAGGTCGAGGACAATCTGCTGGATGAGATTACCGAACAGCTGGAGCAGAGCAGCGACTATCAGGCGCGTCGCGCGGAAATCACGGCGTTTAACGCCCGCAGTTCGCTGCTGAAACGCGGTCTGGCGCTGACGCCGGTAAAATTTGGCATCTCATTTACCTCCAGCTTCCTTAATCAGGCGGGCGCGCTGATCCTGATTTACACCGATGGCACGGTGCAGCTGAATCATGGCGGCACCGAGATGGGCCAGGGCCTGAACACCAAGGTGATCCAGATTGTCGCCGAAGTACTGCAGATAGAGACCGATAAAATCCAGATTACCCCCACCGACACCGGTAAAGTGCCCAATACCTCGCCAACAGCGGCCTCCAGCGGTGCTGACCTCAACGGTAAGGCGGCGCAGAATGCGGCTGAAATCCTGCGCGATCGCATGACCGCCATGCTCTGCGAACTGCATCAGTGCGACGCTGCGGCGGTGAGCTTCCGCAATGGCGTGGTACGTGCCGGAGAAAAACATTACACCTTCGCTGAGGTGGCGAAACTGGCGTGGCTGAATCAGGTGCCGCTCTCTGCCACCGGCTACTATCGCGTACCAGGCATTCATTACGACCGCGTTGCCGGGCGCGGCACGCCATTCTATTACTACGCCTATGGCGCGGCCTGCTGCGAGGTCGTCATCGACACCTTAACCGGCGAATCCCGCCTGCTGCGCGCCGACATCCTGCATGACGTTGGTGCCTCGCTGAACCCGGCCATCGACATCGGTCAGGTCGAAGGAGGCTTTGTCCAGGGTGTCGGCTGGCTCACCTGCGAAGAGCTGGTGTGGAATGACAAAGGTCAGCTGCTGACCGACGGTCCCGCGAGCTATAAAATTCCCGCCATCAGTGACGTGCCGGCGGATCTGCGGGTCACACTGGTGGAGAACCGCAAAAACCCGAAAGACACAGTCTTCCACTCCAAGGCCGTTGGCGAACCGCCGTTTATGTTAGGGATAGCTGCCTGGTGTGCGCTGCAGGATGCGGTCGCCAGCGTGGCGGATTACCGCCAGCATCCGTTGCTGGATGCGCCCGCTACACCGGAGCGCATCTTCTGGGGCGTGCAGCGTCTGTCGGGAGCCATTGATGATCTATCATGACTGGATAGGCGTGCTTCACCAGTTGCGTGAAAAACGGCAAAGCTGCGTGCTGATTACCGTGCTTAGCGAGCACGGTTCGGTGCCCCGTGACAGCGGCAGCAAAATGGTCGTCACACAGCAGGAGAGCTTTCTCACCATCGGTGGCGGTCATCTGGAATTTGCGTGTATCGCCCAGGCCAGGGCGATGCTGCAGGATGGGGCGACCGCGCCCCATACCGATGATTTCAGCCTCGGCGCGCGGCTTGGACAATGCTGTGGTGGCAAAACGAAGATTTTGTTTGAGCCGCTGCTGCAGGCGCAGCCGGAGATATTTCTGTTTGGTGCAGGTCATGTCGGACAGGCACTGGTTAACCTGCTGGCGACGTTACCCTGTCACATAAACTGGATTGACAGCCGTCCGGCGCAATTTTCCAGCGTCCCTGCGGGCGTAGTGACCTGGCAGCCCGATGATCCGCTCGATTGCGTGGCGCAGGCGCCTGCGGGCAGCTACTTTATTATCATGACCCACCATCATCCGCTGGACTTTGAACTGTGTGAAGCGGTGCTGAAACGCGGGGATTTCCGCTATGCCGGATTAATCGGTTCGTCGACGAAAAACCAGCGTTTTCGCTACCGGCTGGCAGGCAGGGGCGTTCAGAGCGAATCACTGGCGCGCCTGCGCTGCCCGATTGGTCTGCCGGATGTTAAAGGCAAGCTACCCGCCGAGATTGCGGTGGCGATTGCCGGTGAAATTATCTGCGTTTATCAGCAACATATCACCTGAGTTGTGGCCTGCGCGGCAACCTGTCAGGATAAGACTTTGCGATGCCCCATCAGGAGCGAACCATGAACGCCCGTCAGAATCCCTTCTTTAGCGTCAGCACACTGCCTTATCATGCTCCGCCTTTTGACCAGATAGAGGAGCAGGATTTCCTGCCTGCGCTGCAGGCGGGCATCGAAGAGAAGCGTCAGGAGATCGAGGCGATCGCCCTGAATAGCGAAGCGCCCACCTTTCTTAACACCTTTGAAGCACTGGAGAAGAGCGGACAGCTGCTTAACCGGGTCAATCTGGTCTTTGGTGCCATGACCTCGGCCCATACCAGCCCGTATCTGCAGCAGGTGGATGAGGAGATAGCGCCCCAGCTTACCGCGCTCAACGATGACATCATGCTGAACCGGCCGCTGTTTTCACGGCTCGACGCGGTCTATCTGCAGCGCGCTAAACTGGATGCTGAATCAAAACGTCTGGTTGAAGTGATCTGGCAGCGCTTCCAGCTGGCGGGGGCCAATCTGCCTGAGGCGCAAAAACAGCAGCTTAAAGCGCTGAATCAGGAGGCCGCACGCCTCGGTACGCGCTTCACCAACAGACTGCTGGCTGCCACCAAAGCGGGTGGACTTGTCGTCAATGATTTGCAGCAGCTGGCGGGTCTGTCGCCGGCCGATCTGGCCGTAGCACAGGCGGAAGCGCAGGCGCGCGGGCTGGAAAAAAGCGGGTTGCTGGTGCTGCAGAACACCACGCAGCAACCGGCGCTGCAGAGTCTCGCCGATCGCGCAACCCGTGAAGCGCTGTTTAAGGCGGGCGTGACGCGCACGGAAAAAGGGGATGAAAACGACACCCGCGAGCTGGTGTTAAGGCTGGCGCAGGTCAGGGCGGAGCAGGCCCGGCTGCTGGGATTTGCCAGCTATGCGGAGTGGAAACTGCAGGATCAGATGGCCAAAACCCCCAAAGCAGCGCTGGCCTTTATGCACAACATCGTGCCCGCTGCGCGCGCCCGTGCCGAACGCGAAGCCGCGGCTATCCAGCAGACTATCGATAAGCAGCAGGGCGGCTTTACCCTGCAGGCCTGGGACTGGCGTTTTTATGCTGAACAGGTGCGGCGCGCACGCTATGACCTCGATGAGAGCCAGATTAAGCCCTACTTTGAGCTTAACTCGGTGCTGCAGAACGGGGTGTTCTGGGCGGCGACACAGCTCTATGGCATCCGTTTTACCCCGCGACAGGATCTGCCGGTTTATCATCCTGACGTGCAGGTCTATGAAATTTTCGATGCGGACGAGACGCCGCTGGCGTTGTTCTATACCGACTTCTTTAAGCGTGACAGCAAAGGCGGCGGTGCCTGGATGAGCAACTTCGTCAACCAGTCGACGCTGCTCGACACCAAACCAGTGATCTATAACGTCTGTAACTACACCAAACCGCCCGCCGGTGAACCGGCGCTGCTGAGCTGGGACGACGTCATTACGATGTTTCATGAATTCGGCCACACGCTGCACGGCCTGTTTGCCAGCCAGCGCTATCCGAGCCTGTCAGGCACGGAGACCCCGCGCGATTTTGTCGAGTTTCCTTCGCAGATCAATGAGCACTGGGCCAGCGAGCCGACGGTGTTCCGCAACTACGCTCGCCACTATCAGACGCATGAGCTGATGCCCGCTGAGCTGCATGAAAAGATTGTCCGGGCCGCAACGTTCAACAAAGGTTATGAGATGAGCGAGTTGCTGGCTGCCGCGCTGCTGGATCTGCACTGGCATAGCCTTAACCGTGATGCCGCGCCGCAAAGCGTGGAGGGATTCGAGCAGCAGGCGTTGCAGAGCGACAATATGGCGCTGACAGCGGTGCCGCCGCGCTATCGTTCCAGCTATTTCCAGCACATCTGGGGCGGCGGTTATGCCGCAGGGTATTACGCCTATATCTGGACGCAGATGCTCGCCGACGATGGCTATCAGTGGTTTGCGGAGCATGGCGGATTGACGCGTGAGAACGGCGATATCTTCCGACAGAAAATTCTGTCACGTGGGAACAGCAGCGATCTTAAAACGCTGTATGAAAGCTGGCGGGGCGCGGCCCCACAGCTTGAGCCGATGCTGAAAAATCGCGGTCTGGCGGATTCATAATGAAAAGGGCTGTCACCATGACAGCCCTTTTGTTATTGGGGCTAGCCCAGCGGGCCACCTTCAATGGTTTCGCACATTCCGGCCAGCACCCGCTCACCGGTTTCGTTTTTCAGTGACTGATACCACTCCGCCGTGACCGCCGGGTCGCGAGCATGGGTGACATCACAGCGTTTGCGCGCTTTCAGCACCAGATCTTTGACCCGCTCAACGCGGCGCGCCTGATAGCGTAGCAGCGCATCTTCGATGCCCAGCGAATGTGAGGCCAGCGTCGACGCCAGCACCACAGCATCTTCCATCGCCGCGCAGCCGCCCTGACCAATATCGGGGGTGGTGCTGTGGGCTGCATCACCCAGCAGAGCAACGCGTCCTTTCACAAAGCGACTAAAGGGTTCAATGTCGTGGATCTCAACCCGGTTGGTGGTGTCGGGATTAATCGCCGCGATCAGCTGCTGTACCGACTCCGCCCAGCCCTGGAAGTAGCCGGTTAAATCGGCTTTCACGGTGCTGCGATCCTGCGGCAGACCTTTCGGCAGCGGCACATCAAAGAAGAAGTAGAAGCGATTACCGCTGACCGGCATCAGCGAAACGCGTTTGCCGTCACCGACAAAGGTAGTCCACTGATCGGCGGGTGCAATCCGCTCGTCAATGGTGACCAGCCCATTCCAGTTAACATAACCGGCGTAACGGCGCTCCAGCTTCTCTTCCAGCACATATTCACGAATCACCGAATGGGTGCCATCGGCAGCAATCAGAAAATCGCCGGTGGCCTGACTGTTATCAGAAAAGGTGGCGATCACCCCGTCTGCGGTCTGTTCAACCTGGATCACCCGCTTACCAAACTGCACCCGTTCACGGCCAAAGGTATCAATCAGCATCGCCTGCAGCTCTGCACGCGCCACCGGATAAGGGTATTCGCCAACCTGTTGAACCAGCGGCGCCATGCTGAAGCGGGTCAGGGGGACGCCGGTCGCGCCGTCGTGATAAGCCATAAAGGCCATGTTACCGCCCAGCTCACGAAGCGCGGCTTTCATTCCCAGCGCATTCAGGCATTTAACGCCGTTGGGCCAGATGGAAATCGCCGCGCCGACAGGCTTCATTTCCTGCACCGCTTCGTAAACTTCCACGTCAATTCCGGCTTTCTCCAGCGCAATGGCGCTGCTCATTCCGCCAATACCGCCACCAATCACGATTGCTTTCATAATGCTCTCCTGTCTGCATAGACTTTTCCTGCAACTTTTGTACCAGAGGGAGGCCTACAGGGAGAGTGAGTAGAAAAAACAGGTTAATCAGTACGTTGACATATAATCTCTGAGGTGGCTGCGTCGTCTGATTGCTGACCTCATGCACTTAAATGTGGCAAAGGGTCGAATCAAAAGGGTGCAGTGATCATTTTTTCTGCATCGATTGTTTCATCATTCATCAGATGCAGTCGGTCAGTTTCAGAGCCATTTATCCTTCAGCGTGCATTGTCGGCGGCTTAGCCTTATACCCGTTTTAATTTGTTTAAAAATTATAAACTAAATCACCCGCTTCCCTGAAATCAGCCCGCCCGGGCAGCGTCATATTCTCATGACACACAGCACACCCTTTTCCGTGGCTTTGCCTCTTTATCGGACAATAATGCGCTGTGACGTTATCAGAAAGCCTTGTTCAGTACAGGCGCGCAGGCACGACGAAGGCCTTCCGGTTATGGCTTTTAATGATTAGTAAAGTTAATTATTTCGAGGCGAAACGGTCTTTTAGGATATTGCTCAAACGCATCTGGCACGATCGCGTGATATAGATCACTCTGGACATAAAGGACTCTGGAAAACGACCATGAAAGTTGGAATCACGAATAACCAGTATCCGGAGCAACGTAATATTTTAGTTAATCCGGAAAACCAGTACATCAATCTGAAAAAGAGCAATCTTTTCTATTTTATCAACCCGTTACGAACCCGATTGCTCAAGAAAAACAAAACCTTTGTCTTTCAGCCTGTGCCTTTTTCAGGGGCAGCGCGGGCTGACATCCTGCATCTGTTTAATGAGGTTGCGATTACCCGACAGAAGTGGGTCGCCTCATTTGAGACTGAGCTGCCGCGCGTGCTGCCGGTGGCTGGCGTAGCCAAGCAGGATAACCCTGAGCTGCAACGCCTGATCCCCTATCTGTTAAAAGACAATTGCCTGGGGCTGATTGCCATTTCCGACGCCACGCTGAACATTCAGATGAAGCTGTTCAAAGCGGATGTCGCCCGGCAGATTCAGCGTAAAACCGTGGTGCTGCATCCGCCACAGACGCTGTTTGTTCAGCAAAAAGCGCCACGCCAGTCAGGTACGCTCAGGCTGATTTTTGCCGGTAACGAGTTCTACCGCAAAGGCGGAGCCGAAGTGGTGCTGGCTATCAGTGAGCTGATTGAAGAGAAGCGGCTGGATGCGTCGCAGCTGGATGTGCAGCTGATTGGTGATCTCGCTAAGCGCCGCAACGTTGCTCACCGCCAGTTCCAGGATGACGAGGCTTTTTACCGCGACATTGAGAATCGCATCAAACGCCATCGCTGCTTTACGCATCATACTCAGATGGAAAACAGTGCGCTAATGCAGCTGTTCCGCCAGAGCGATGCCGGCCTGTTACCGACCTGGCAGGAAACCTACGGGTTTTCTGTACTGGAAATGCAGGCTAATGGCTGCCCGGTGATCACCAGCAACGTGCGTGCATTGCCAGAAATTAACCCGGATAGCGCGGGCTGGGTGCTGGCGAGTCCGCTGAACGCGGACCGTGAATACAGCATTACGTCAACAGAGCAGAAAACGCAGCTGCGACAGTCCCTGGTGGAAGGGCTTAAATCCACGCTGCTCGCCATCATCGAACGGCCTGAGATGCTGCAGGAGAAAGGCGAGGCGGCGATTCTGCGCATCAAAGAGCAGCATGATACCGGGCGCTACATTGCCCGGCTCAACGATATTTACCGTCGTGGCGTAGTGAATGCCACTTAACATCCTCCTGGTGTCTCAATTTGATTAGATTTCTCTGACGGCGCGCGCCAGACTAGCCATACTTAGCGCAGCGTCCCACTGGAGAACTCTTATGAAAATTATCCTCACTCTGCTGCTGTCCGGATTACTGGGCAGCAGCGCCTTCGCTCAGCCCGCACCGGTTTTTCCGGCCCGCGCGCCTCTGGTTCAGCTGACCCCTGCGGCAGCCCGCTGTGATGTCTCCGCCTGTCAGACCAACTGCTACGTCGAACAGTCACACTGCAACACCCGTGAAAACGGTGCCTGCAGTTCAGAGGCGCAGATGTGCGTACAGGCGTGTGCCAGCCAGTGTAAATAATTCATTTCAGTGAAGAAGCCTTTAATTGCCAATGAAAAAGTCTGTGTTTTATTTTGCTTTACTGTCTCTTTCTGCCAGCTGTGTTGCCGCCGATCTCTCTTCACAGCAGGTCACTTCTCTGGTTAAAGCCGCGATCGAACCGCTGATGGAGCAGCAGGCGATCCCGGGCATGTCGGTGGCGGTGCTTTACAAGGGCCGGGCGCAGTTTGTGAACCTCGGCGTGGCCGATCTCGCATCAGGCCGCCAGGTGACGGAAAATACGCTGTTTGAGCTGGGTTCGGTGAGCAAAACGTTTACCGGTACGCTGGCAGGTATCCTGATCCGCAACGGTGACATTCGCCTCAATGATCCCGTACAGAAATACTGGCCGCAGCTGACCGGTGAACAATGGCGTCCGGTGAGGATGCTGCACCTGGCGACCTATACCGCCGGTGGCTTACCTTTACAGCTGCCGGATGAGGTTACCGATCAGGCCTCACTGCTGCGCTTTTATCAGGAATGGCAGCCAAAAGCATCACCAGGCACGCTTCGTCAGTACTCTAACGCCAGTATCGGTCTGTTTGGCTCGCTGATTGTGAAGGGGGATTATGAGCAGGCGATGGCGCGCAATGTGTTTCAGCCGCTGCGGCTGACGCGCACTTATATCACCGTGCCGCCCTCAATGATGCTGGACTACGCGTGGGGCTATAAAAAGGGTCAGCCGGTTCGGGTTTCCCCCGGCATGCTGGATGCCGAAGCGTACGGCGTTAAATCCACCGCGCGTGACATGCTGACCTTTATGCAGGCCAACGTCGATCCTAATCGCCTCTCCTCGGGCAACACTGTGTTGCGTAATGCTATCCGCACCGCACAGTCGCGCTATTTCAAAATCGGCAGTTTCTGGCAGGGACTGGGCTGGGAGATCTATGATTTGCCTGCCACTGCCGACACCATCATCAGCGACAGTGACAATGGTGTTGCGTTACAACCGCGGCCAGCGACCCTGCTAAATCCGGTCGGGCCTTCACTGAACGCCAGTTGGGTGCATAAGACCGGTGCCACCAATGGATTCGGTGCTTATATCGCGTTTATCCCTGAGCAGAACAGCGGCATCGTGATGCTCGCCAACAAAAATTACCCCAATCCGCTGCGCATAAAGGCCGCCTGGCAGATTCTGCAGGCGTTACATCAGGGCACGCCTTAATACCTATCTGCTTACTCTGCGACGGGGTAAGGCTGGCACCTCCTGTTCATTTGAGCTAAAATAAAAATCAAATGAACAGGAGGGCTGCTATGTCCATCGCCATCTATACACCCGCTCAGCATCGTCGCGATACGTCGTTGCTGCATGCACTGAACCTGCCGGATACGCTGCCCGATGCGCACCAGCGAATTGCAGTGGGGTTCAGCAGCGGCGTGCTGAAACGCACGGCGTCATTGTCCACCTTTGACGAAGGCTGGCTATGCCGTCTGGCGGGCATTGACCGCACCACCTATAACCGCAAAGTGAAAGATCCCGATCAGACCTTTTCGCCCGACCAGAGCGGACGCATCTACATGCTGATTCGTGTTCTCTCTGCCGCCAGTAAACTGTTCCGCGACGACAGGCAGCGCCTGGTGCAGTGGCTGGAAACGCCGGCTAAAGCGCTGGGAGGTAAAAAACCGGCGGAAATGACCACCACGGTAGCGGGTGCAGAAGCGGTCATTAACCTGATTGGTCAGCTTGAGCATGGCGTGATTACCTGATGGCGGTGCCTTTTTACCGTCTGGTGAAGCGTGAATATGCAATGACCGCTTTTGATGGGTTTGGTGCCCGTACTTATGGCGGGCGCTGGAACTCTGTGGGCACGGTTTGTGTTTATATGGGATCGAGCCGGTCGCTGTGTGTGCTGGAGGCCTTAGTGCATCTCACCATTCAGGATCTGGCGCATGACTACGCTATGCTGGCGATTAGTGTGCCAGAGGCTCTGATCACCGAGCTCTCGCTGTCGGCATTGCCCGACGACTGGCAGACCGATCCTGCACCCGCCTCTACACGGCAGATTGGAGACGACTGGCTCGCCAGCCCGGACAACGGCCTGGTGCTCAAGGTGCCCAGCACGCTGACCGGTGAGTGGAATGCGTTGTTCAATCCCCGTCATCCGGCGGCGGCCGGCATCGTCAGCAAGGTGGTGGTGGAGCCGTTTTTCTTCGATCCGCGCTTCCGGCTGCAGTAGGGCGCTAACAGGCTTTCCCGGTCACCTCGCGCAATCTGAACAGGCACACCAATGCCATTCGGTTGCCTCCGTGGCGGCTGGGTAACGAAACGAAAGAAAGCGGGACAAAAAAATGGCCGCATAACGCGGCCATCGGGATATTGTTACAGCGTGCCGGTACCGCCATCAGAGCACCAGACCTGACCGGAAGAGTAGCTGCTTTCGGTTGAGGCCAGCGTGACATAGAGCGGGGCGATTTCAACCGGCTGGCCCGGGCGACCCATCGGTGAATCGGCGCCAAACTGTTTCACTTTCTCCATTGGCTGTCCACCGCTGGACTGCAGCGGCGTCCAGTAAGGACCTGGGGCAACAGCATTGACCCGGATACCCTCGCCACCCAGCTGTTTAGCCAGTGATTTCGTAAAGGCGACAATGCAGGCTTTGGTCTGCGCATAATCCAGCAGAATATCGCTGGGTTTAAACGCCTGAACCGAAGAAGTATTAATAATGGATGCACCGCGTGGCAGATATTCCAGCGCCGCTTTGGTGATCCAGAACATGGCATACACGTTAGTTTTAAACGTCGCATCAAAATCTTCCGTACTCAGGGTACGGATGGACTCATTAAATTGCTGACGACCGGCGTTATTCACCAGAATATCCAGACCGCCTAATTTATCGGCTGCGTCTTTAACCAATTGCTGACAAAATTCTTCAGAACGAATATCGCCCGGAATAGCGAAAACTTTACGGCCTTCCGCTTCGATTAATTTAACCACTTCATCAGCGTCGGGCTGTTCTTCAGGCAGGTAATTGATCACTACGTCTGCGCCTTCGCGGGCATAAGCGATAGCTACCGCGCGGCCAATGCCGGAGTCACCACCGGTGATAAGCGCCTTACGGCCAGTCAGTCTGCCTGTGCCGCGATAGCTGGTTTCACCGTGATCGGGAACCGGGATCATTTTGCTGGCCAGGCCTGGTGCCTGTTGTGGCTGATCCTCAAAAGGAGGTTTAGGGAATTGATCCAGATCGAGCGTCTTGTTAGTGGGTGTCGCCATTGTATGCTCCTTGAACAACGTTATCTGAGACATTAAGCCTGGCACAAATGTGATATTTGTCACATCTGACTGCTGATTCATTGAGCAGGTAAAACCAGAAGAAATTAATAATGCTGATAAAGCGTAGTCATGAAATCAGAAAACTGTGCCGGAGCCTCCGATTATTTTTCTGCGCGGGAAGGGGATATTTAAAACGAAGCGTGGCGGGTTTTGGTCATTATTACAGCGAATAAAGCGCATCGGCAGAAAATAAAAAAAGGCGGTTATCCGCCGCGTACTGAACCCCGCCAGACGACATCCACCGGGTATATTCTGCGCTCCTGCTGCTGTTCATTCTTCGGCATCAGTGTCTCCGGTTGCGCTTCCGTCTCCACCAGCCAGGCAATCGCATCGCGGGCGAACTGCTCCACCGGCTGCGCGAAGGTGGTGAGGTTGTAAGAGGACCAGCCTGATTGCGGAATATTGTCGTGCCCCATGATGCAGAGATCCTCCGGAATACGCAGCGCAAAGCGGTGACGCGCTTCATCCATAAAGCCACAGGCGAGCAGGTCGGTGGCGCAGTAAACCGCGTCAGGGCGAACTTTTCGGGTCAGCAGACGCTGAGCCAGAATCTGTCCGCTTTCATAGGAGGTGGAGCCGAACCGCTCGACCTGAACCGCGACGCCCGCTTTCTGCGCCGCGGCCAGAAAATCGGCTTCGCGCTTCAGCAGGCTGGGTGTTCCCGCCAGCGAATTCACGAAAGCGATGCGGTTGCAGCCCGCCCGCACAAATGCGTTGACCGCCATTTCCGCTGCCGGGCCGGAGTCGAGATTAATATTGAGCGTACCGGGCAAAGACTCATCGCGATTAATCAGCACCAGGTGCTGTCCATGTTTGTAGCAGAGGCGGGTAATGCCGCTGTCAGGCATACCTGAAAGAATAATGGAGGCGTCGGCGCGAAAATTAATCGCCTGTTGCAGCGCGGCGGAAACGCGCGCATCCGAGCGGTCGGTGTTAATCAGCATCGCCACTTTTCCCGCTTCCTGCAGGTACTGGGTCATCCAGCGCACCAGGCTGGCACGGTAGGGCGTATCCACTTCGGAGGCAATTAAACAGACAATGCCGCTGCGGTTGCGAACCAGACCCCGTGCCAGATGGTTGACGTGATAGCCCAGCTCTTCTGCCGCTTTCATCACCCGCTGACGGGTGGCCTCCGACACGCTGGCACCTGGCGTAAAGGTGCGGGAGACCGCTGAACGGGAAACGCCCGCCCGGTCTGCGACATCCTGTGCGCTTACCACCGCTTTAAGCTGCTGCATCTTATTTCCCCGTCCCACCGTTGTCTGCATTGAGTCTGCCTGAAATTGCAAGGCTGTGCAAAACATGGCTGCACGTAAAGTGTTTCAAATTTGTGACAGCGCCTGACAATTGCGTAACAACCGAATTGACAGTGTCAACAGCTCGCCGTACTACTTTGCGCATACGTTTGCACACATGTGCAATAGCTGGCGCACCTGCGTCATCCAGCCCCAGGAGAACATCATGCGTTATTCCTCTCTGCTCGCTGCTGTCATTGTCTGCCCTATGATGCCGTTTGCTGCCTCGGCGGCCGGCCTTAACATGATCTGCTCAGCGGATGTGGTGGTGTGTGAACAGATGACCACGCTGTTCAGCCAGAGCCATCCTGATATCAAACTCAGCATGGTGCGGCTCTCTGCCGGTGAAGCCTATGCCCGTATCCGCAGTGAAGCACGCAATCCCCGTACCGATATCTGGTGGGCCGGCACCGGGGATCCGCACATGCAGGCTGCCGAAGAGGGCTTAACCCAGGCCTATAAATCCCCTTTGCTCGATCAGCAACAACCCTGGTCACAAAAAGTGGCGGAAATCTCCGGTTATCGCACCGTGGGCGTCTACGCCGGTGCGCTGGGCTGGGGCTATAACACGAAGCTGCTGGCGGAGAAAAAGCTGAAGGTCCCGGCCTGCTGGGCTGACCTGCTCGACCCGGGTTTTAAAGGTGAGATTCAGATCGCCAATCCCAACTCCTCCGGCACGGCCTATAACACCCTGGCGACGCTGGTGCAGATTATGGGTGAAGACAAAGCCTTCGATTATCTGAAGAAGCTTAACGCCAACATCTCGCAATACACCAAGTCCGGCTCTGCGCCGGTCAAAGCCGCTGCGCGCGGTGAAACCACCCTCGGGATTGTCTTTATGCACGATGCCGTAGCGATGGAAGTGGATGGCTTCCCGATTAAGCCCGTCGCGCCCTGTGAAGGCACTGGCTATGAGATTGGTTCAATGTCGATCATCAAAGGAGCACGAAATCTGGCAAATGCCAAAGTCTGGTATGACTGGGCGCTGAGCGCTGAGGCGCAATCACACATGAAAGAGGCGAAATCGTTCCAGCTCCCTTCCAACCGTCAGGCGGAGATCTCTGAATATGCGCCGCGTTTCGAGAACATCAAACTGATCGATTATGACTTCAAAACCTATGGCGATTCGGCAAAACGTAAAGCGCTGCTGGGCCGCTGGGATAAAGAGATTGGTGCCAGCGCGCAATAACAGTGGGGTTGTCCCGGCCGCCTGAGCCGGGCCGTTGCCAGACCGCGGTGGCGTAAGCCTGATGCCCGCTTCCTGATCGAGGTAATTTATGAATGCGCACAATCGTCGCTTAACCGCGGCGCTGCTGGCGGGCGCCGTCGCGCTGACGCTGCTGCCCTGGTACAGCCTGGAGCAGGGCTTCTTCAGCGGGGAGTGGCTGTTCAGCTTATGGACCGATGAGAACAGTGCACCGGCGCTGGGGCAGCTCGCGTTACGCAGCTGGCTGAGTATTGCTGTCGCGCTGTGGCTGCTCTCTGCGGCCAGCGTCTTTCTGCCGCCGGGCCGCACGCGTAGCACGCTCCTGCTGCTGTTCAGCGTCACGGGCATCCTGTTTCTGGTGCTGGAAGGGCATGCCATTGGTTTCAGTGGCTGGAACTGGCTGTGGCTGGAACATATCGCGGGTCCGCAGGCATTGGGCCAGCCAGCAATGGGCGCGGGCGCGTTGCTGCTGCTGACCGTGTTTTTGCTGATCTTCGCATTTGCCCTGGCGGAGCGGGGTGTGCTGAAAGGTGATGCCTTTGTCGTGGCGTCGATTGTACTGCTGGTGGCGCTGGTGACCACCTTTGTGCTCTATCCGGTGCTGAGCCTGTTTGTCGCCTCGGTGCAGGATATTGATGGCAGCTTCAAACCGGATGGGCTGATTGCCAATATGCAGGACCCTGCGATCTGGAGTCTCTCCTGTTTCACCGGTGGCACCTGCGGCACGGCCTGGCGCACGCTGGGACTGGCGCTGATGACCGCCAGCGGTTCGACGCTGCTGGGGCTGGCGTTTGCGCTGGCGGCTACGCGCACGTCGCTGCCGTGCAAGAAAGCGCTGCGGATGCTGACCATTCTGCCGATTATCACGCCACCGTTTGTTATCGGACTGGCGCTTATCCTGCTGTTTGGCCGCTCCGGTGTCGTAACAGAATCACTGGCAACGCTGTTCGGCATCGAACCGGGCCGCTGGCTCTATGGCCTGACCGGCATCTGGATTGCGCAGGTGCTGTCGTTTACCCCTATCGCTTTCCTGGTGCTGATTGGCGTGGTCGAGGGTGTCAGTCCGTCACTGGAAGAGGCCTCTCAGACGCTGCGCGCCAGTCGCTGGCGCACCTTCTCCCGCATCTCGCTGCCGCTGATGGCGCCCGGTCTGGCCAACGCCTTCCTGATCAGCTTTATCGAAAGCATGGCCGATTTCGGTAACCCGATGGTGCTGGGTGGCAGTCATGGCGTGCTCTCCACCGAAATCTTCTTCTCTGTGGTCGGCGCACAGAACGACCCGAGCCGCGCGGCGGTGCTGGCGATGATCCTGCTGGGCTTTACGCTGACTGCATTTCTGGTGCAGCGCGTCTGGCTCGCCGGAAAAAGCTTTGCCACCGTCACCGGCAAAGGCGACGGTGGCCGTCACGTGATGCTGCCGCGTCCGGTGCGCTACAGCGTCTATGGCATGGTCATCCCGTGGGGACTCTTCACGCTGGTGATCTACGGCATGATCATGATTGGCGGCTTTGTACAGTCGTGGGGGCTGAATAACAACCTGACGCTGGATCACTACATTCGCGCCTTCAGCGTCAGCGTCAATCAGGGGCAGCTGGTCTGGCGCGGCGTCGCCTGGAACTCCTTCTGGACCACGCTGGAGATTGCCCTGATCGCTGCGCCGCTCACGGCCATTGTGGGGCTGCTGACGGCCTGGCTGATTGTGCGGCAGAAGTTTGCCGGCCGTCAGACCTTTGAATTCATGCTGATGCTGAGCTTTGCCATTCCCGGTACGGTCATCGGCGTGAGTTATGTCATGGCCTATAACCTGCCGCCGCTGGAGATGACCGGTACCGCGATGATCCTGATCGCCTGCTTTGTCTTCCGTAATATGCCGGTCGGCGTGCGTGGCGGGATTGCGGCGATGAGCCAGCTGGATAAAAGCCTGGATGAAGCCTCACTGACGCTGGGCGCTAACAGTTTTCGGACGCTGCGCAAAGTCGTGCTGCCGTTGCTGAAACCGGCGATCAGCGCCGCGCTGGTCTATGCCTTTGTGCGGGCGATAACCTCGATCAGCGCGGTGATTTTCCTGGTCAGCGCCCAGTACAACATGGCGACCTCTTACATCGTCGGGCTGGTGGAGAACGGTGAGTATGGCGTCGCCATTGCCTACTCGTCGGTATTGATTGTCGTGATGCTGCTAATCATAGGCCTGTTCCAGCTGCTGGTGGGCGAACGTCGCCTGCGCCGTACAACCCAACCGGCGGTGATGGTTACCGCACCTTCTGCCTCCACACTGACTCAGGAGAGAGCCCTATGACGACCATTAACGCCGGATCGGTGGTGTTTGAACATGTCGCGAAGCGTTTTGCTGGTTTTACCGCCGTGCCGGATCTGTCGCTCACCGTAGAGCCAGGCACGCTGGTGACGCTGCTCGGGCCGTCCGGCTGCGGCAAGACTACCACGCTGCGGCTACTGGCCGGGCTGGAGCATCCCACCTCGGGAAGGATTCTGATTGGCGGCAAAGAGGTAACGCATCTGCCCGCTAACGAACGGGATGTGGCGATGGTGTTTCAGTCATACGCGCTGTTTCCCCACATGAACGCTATCGACAACATTCTTTACGGGCTGCTCTCCTCGGGCATGAACAAACGCGAAGCGCAGGACAGGGCGCGTGAGGGGCTGAAGCTGGTGGGGTTAGAGAGTCAGGGAGAGCGGTTGCCGTCTGAACTTTCTGGCGGACAGCAGCAGCGTATTGCCGTAGCGCGTGCGCTGGTGCTGGAACCGCAGGTGCTGCTGCTCGATGAACCGTTGTCGAACCTTGATGAGCGTCTGCGCCGTCGGGTGCGCACCGATATCCGTGATTTGCAGCAGCGGCTCGGGTTTACGGCGGTCTATGTCACCCATGATCAGGAAGAGGCGCTGGCAGTCTCCGATAAGATTATTGTCATGAAAGAGGGGGATATTGCCCAGCAGGGCGCGCCGGAGACGCTTTATCATTCGCCCAACTCGGTCTTTATTGCGGACTTTATGGGGGAAGCCAATATTCTGCCCTGTGAAGTGGAGCAGGCGGATGCAGATGACGCACTGGTTCGTCTGGGTAACCAGCGCTTTCGGGTGCGGGGTGCGGGCGCTAAAACCGGCAGTGCCCAGCTGGCGGTGAGACCCCAGTTTATTACGTTGTCTGGCGATGGCCAGGGCGCGTTGCAGGGTGAAGTGATCCACAGCACCTGGCTGGGTGACCATATTGAATATGAAGTCGCGACCGAGCTGGGCGCGTTGTTCATTATCGATCCGCAGATGGAACAGCGTCTGCCTCTCGCCACCCTGGTAGGCGTCAACTTTAAGCCGCAGGGCCTTGCCCTGATTGCCCGTTAATCTGATTAACCCGAGGAGTTTGCATGGCATCGCATGATGAAATAATGGCGCGACTGGCTTTAGCGGAGGCTGTGGCCCGCGAAGGTGGCGCGACCGCGCTAGGCTGGTTTAACCGTCGCGACACGCTGGTGGTAGAGACCAAGTACGATTTGCAGGATGTGGTGTCAATTGCCGACCGTGAAGTAGAGCAGTTGATCGCCAGCCGCATAAAGGATGCGTTTCCCGATGATGGCTTTCTGGGTGAGGAGTCGGGGCTGCAGGCGGGACACTCTGACTACACCTGGGTGGTTGATCCGATCGATGGCACCAGCCCGTTTCTCAATGGGATGCCGAGCTGGTGCGTTTCGGTGGCAGTGCTGCGTGGCGATGTGCCGGTTATCGGTGTGATTTTCGCACCCACTTATGAGGAGTGCTATGTGGCGGCACTGGGGCAGGGCGCGACGCTGAACGGTCGTCGTCTGCAGGTTGATCCCACCCGCACACTGCAAAACCATGTTACCGGCTTTGGCGCTAACAGTTATGTCAGTCCGCAGCAGGTTGGCGAGATTGTGGCGGCGCTGCTGTCGGCGGGCGGTAACTTTATCCGCATTGGTTCGGGCGCGCTGATGCTGGCGTGGGTCGCCGCCGGTCGGGTTGTGGGATATTACGAACCCTATATGCACGCCTGGGATTGCCTGGCGGGTTACTGTCTGGTGAAAGAGGCGGGCGGCTGGTACCACCCGTTCAATACCGAAGGCGACCGCATCATCAAAGGGGCGCAGGTTCTGGCCGTTGCTCCCGGCGCCGAAGCAGACCTTCGGCGTATTGCGGGTTTGTGACCCTGTCACGCTGACTGCTTTAATGGCGGTCAGCGTGAGTCTGTTACCCTGAGCGTTTTCGTCAGATAGTGACGCTGCATACCGTTCTCTGGAAAGTCGGGCAGGGACATCTGCTGCTGATACCCCTGCTTCTGATTAAACGGCAGAGCCTGAAAGCTGAAGGTATCCACCAGCGCAAAGAGACATCCCCTCTTAGCCGCCTCCTGTTCCGCGGCTTCCATCAGCGCGCGACCCAGACCACTGCCACGCACAGTTTCGTCCACCCAGAGAAAATCAATGCAGAGCCAGTTGCCTTTGCGCGATGCGATGACTCCACCGCGCAACACGTCTTCTGCATCTTTATGATAAACCGACAGCGGGCCCCAGTTCTCGCGGCTGATAAACTGCCGGTTGTAAGCGCCTAATCCTGCCAGCAACGCGTCCCGATCATTATCGTTTTCCTGATGGGTAAGGGTAAATGTGCGCATTCTGTTCCTCTTCTATTTGCGTGTTTTTATCCCCTGCAGGGGATATACGGGCGATTATCCTCTATGGGGTATAAATGACTGATTATCCCTTTGCGGGTATAATCTCTTTTTATCCCCTGTAAAGGATAATGCATCTGCGTTATGCTGACAGCCTGTGATCCTTAAGGAGTCACCCCATGATATACAGCCCGATACAGCTGGCAAACCAGCTCAAGTTTATCCGCCAGCGCAATGGCTGGACGCAGAGTGAGCTGGCAAAAAAGGTCGGCCTGAAACAGGCTACCATTTCTCATTTTGAAAATGCGCCTGACAGCACCTCACTGGCCACGCTGTTTAAGCTGTTACAGGCGCTGGAAGTGAGTCTGGCCGTTCAGGAAAAAGAGGGGGTCACGGCGACTCATTTGCATGATGAGGATGAGTGGTAATGCAAAGGCTGATTGCGTGGATGAACGGCGAACGGGTGGGCGTACTGACACGACAGCGAAACGGCACCCATGCGTTTCAGTATGATACCGGCTGGCTGAGTAATCCGCTCTCCCGGCCGCTGTCACTCTCAATGCCATTGCAGGTTAAGGCGATCACATCACACGCTGTGATTAACTTCTTCGATAACCTGCTGCCGGACAGCCCACTGATTCGTGAGAGAATCGCAGCGCGTTACCAGACTCAATCCTGTGAGCCCTTTGATTTACTGCAGGAGGTGGGACGTGACACCGTCGGAGCAATCATGCTGTTGCCGCCCGACAGGCCATTGCCTGCCGTGCAGGCTCGTTATGAGGTGCTGGATGAAGCCCGGCTCGAAAGCGTACTGTCGGCCAGGTACGATATTCCGCTGGGAATGTTGCATGAGGAGCCCGATTTCCGCCTCTCAGTTGCGGGTGCACAGGAGAAAACCGCGCTGCTGCTGTCGCAGGAAGGCTGGAGCATTCCTGCCGGTGGCACGTCTGCCTCACACATCATTAAGCTGCCAGTCGGTGAGATTAAACAGCCGACCGCTACGCTGGATATGCGTGAAAGCGTAGAGAATGAGTATCTTTGTCTGACGCTGGCCCGCGCACTCGGTATCAATGTGCCGCAGGCGACCATTATCCGGGCCGGAAAGATGCGCGCCCTCGCCGTTGAACGCTTTGATCGCCGCTGGTCACGTGACAAAACCCGGCTGATTCGCCTGCCACAGGAGGATTTCTGTCAGGCGCTGGGACTGACCTCGTCAACCCAATATGAATCGGATGGCGGGCCGGGCATCGCAGAGATCATGCAGATACTGATGGGATCACGTCACGCCATTGAAGATCGCTATCGCTTTATGATGTTCCAGGTATTTCAGTGGCTGATTGGTGCCACCGACGGTCACGCCAGGAATTTCTCACTGTTTATTGAGCGCGGCGGCAGTTACCGTCTGACCCCTTTTTATGATGTGATCTCCGCGTACCCGGTGCAGTCGGGTTCCGGCATGAACACGCAAACGCTGACACTGGCGATGGGGCTGGGTGCCACTCAGGAGAAGAGGACGGAGATCGACAAAATTTACCCGCGCCATTTTATCGCCACGGCGAAGCAGGTGAGTTTTGATCGTGACAGCCTGCAGCAGATCTTTGACTTCTTCATTAAAGCGCTTCCCCAGGCAATCGTTTTGGTGCGTGATGCGTTGCCGCCCGACTTTCCTCAGCATATCGCCGACGCCATTTTCAGCCATGCATTGATTATGCTGGAGCGGTTACGGCATGGAGAGTGAGGGCACGGAGCTGGCACTATGCTGAAAAGCCAGTCTGCCCATGTCTCGTTAAAAGCGGGTCAGCTATGCTTATCTGACAGGCATAACAAAGGAGTATGGGTATGAAGTGTCCGGGATGTGAAGGAGAGGCGTTTGTTTACGCCACGCGTGATGTCAGTCTCAATACCGGTAATCCGGATGATGTTGTGCACGATGTGAAGGGCGATCACTGCATCCGTTGCGGGGCTGTGATCATGAATGCCGGCACGGCAGAGCAGTATCCCGAAAAGGCTGAAGCGCTGGAGAATGCCGGCGTTCCCATCAAATAATATCAGGAGCCCGCGTAAAGCGGGCTCTGCTTATCGCTTTATGTACTCTTCTGATCGGCTCACTCTTATTGGGTCCTGCGTCGCTGACCATTTTGTCGCCGGTCCCGGCGAACAATGTTTCCTGCGACGAATCACCCATAAAAAAGCCTGCACAAGGCAGGCAAATCGTTATAAGGGAATGTCCATCTTTTGATAACTCGCAACGAGTAAGTTGTGTGATGGTGGCACCCTACAGGAGAAACATTAGGTTTACCCTGGGAACGGGAACCTGACTCTGTCAATGCGGACACTGGAGTGCGTTATGGATGCCAATCGCTATGCCCTGGAAGTCATTGCTTCACCGCCGGTGTTTCCCGGTGTCGCCAGTCCTGTGTTGTCTGATGAAACGCTGCATCGTCGTCTGGCCGCTATTATTCAGCGCATGCAGGAGCAGAAGATTGCACAGCTGATTATCTATGCCGACAAAGAGCACGGCAGCAATTTTGAGTATCTGGCGGGATTCATTCCTCGCTTCGAGGAGGCGCTGCTGGTGGTGAATCAGCAGGGCGCTCTCACTTATATCATGGGTAATGAGAATCTAAAGCTGGTGCCTTTTGCCCGCAATCCGGGGCGCTGTCTGCATGCGCCGCTCTTTTCGTTGCCTAATCAGCCGATGCGCGGTGAGCAGCCACTGGATCAGCTGTTAAATGAGGCCGGGATTGTCGCGGGAGAACGCACCGGGCTGGTGGGCTGGAAGTTGTTTACCGGCAGGCAACAAGGAATGTGTGATTTGCCGCAGTTCGTTTACGCTGCAGCGGCGCAGGCGACGGGCAGTGATGCGCTGCTGGTTAACGCGACCGGGCTGTTTATTTCGCCGGATAACGGTGCGCGCTGCGTAAATTGCGCCGATGAAGTGGCGTTTTATGAGGCTGGGGCAAATCTTGCGTCAACCGCCATGCTGGCTGCGCTGGATAGCGTAGAGCCAGGCAACACGGAGAAGGCGTTAGGCGCACAGCTTAACGCAGAAGGTCAGCCTAATACGGTGATGACGATTGCGGCAACCGGCGATCGTTTTGCGCATGCCCGGCTTTATCCATCGGATAAACAGCTCGTCACTGGCGATAAGCTTTCTCTTACTACCGGCTATAAAGGCGGGCTGACAAGTCGTTCCGCTTATGTGGTCAGCGGGTCTTCTGAGTTACAGTGTAACGTTTCGGACTGGTTAACCCGTCTGGCGATCCCCTATTATCATGCGGTGGTCAGCTGGCTGGAACATCTGCACATCGGTATGACCGGCGGCGAACTCTATTCACTTATTGAGAGCGTGTTGCCCAAAGCAGAGTATGGCTGGCATCTGAATCCGGGGCATCTGGTGGCTGACGAGGAGTGGTTAAGCTCACCTGTCTATCCCGACTCTGCCGTGACACTAAAGAGCGGTATGCTGCTGCAGATTGATATCATCCCGTCGGTGCCGGGTTACGGAGGCTGCAGTATTGAGGATACGGTCGGGCTGGCAGATGCGGCATTGCGTGATGAGCTGGCGCGCGCTTATCCGGATGTCTGGCAGCGTATGACGCAGCGCAAAACCTACCTGGCGGAGGTGCTGAGGATCCGGTTGCCGGAGGAGGTGATGTTGCTCTCAAATACGGTAGGGTATTTACGCCCTTTTTTACTGGATAAGCGCCGCGCGCTGGTGCGTCAGTAGACGATTACCCGGCCTGAGGAGGCCGGTAATAATTTGTAAAATTTAACTGAGAGTAAAACAGAGGCGCATCTGTCAGGATACGCGCCTCAGAAAGTTCCTGGTTGCTCTCATTCGATGAAATGGTTTACCAAAAACGCGGTTTTGTTTGCCTGCAAAACCTCTCTGGCCGCGTTTATCGCACTCTCTGTCGCGCTCTTTCTTAACTTCGAAAAACCCGCCTGGGCGCTGACCACCGTTTTTGTCACGTCACAGCTTTATGCGGCATCGACCGTCTCGAAATCACTGTTTCGTCTGATGGGCACGCTGCTTGGCGGCATCTTCATTCTGCTGATCTATCCTGAAACCGTGCAGTCACCCGTATTGTTCAGTCTTTGTGTGTCGCTGTGGGTAACGGTTTGCCTTTATCTTTCTCTGCATGACCGCACGCCGAAGAGTTATGTCTTTATGCTGGCGGGTTACAGTGCGGCGATAATGGGCTTTCCTGATGTGGATACGCCGTCGGCGATTATTAATACCGTCATTTCACGTATTGAGGAGATTACGCTGGGTATCCTCTGCAGTACGCTGGTTCACCGGCTGGTATTTCCGGTTTCGATGCACCATCTGCTGGGGCAGAGCGTTAATCACTGGTTTCTCAACGCGCGCAAACTCTGTGATGAACTGATCAGCGGGATGGCGAAGAACAAATCGCTGGAGCGGGAAGATATCCTGATTCAGATGGCGGGCTATCCGCTGAATGTTGAAACATTGCTGACACACTGTGTTTATGAGGGCGAAGCGGCGCGTAATGTCATCCGTCTGGTCAGCGTGCAGTATCAGCATCTGAGCTATCTGCTGCCGACGCTGACCGCGATTGAGTCACGGCTGGGCGTACTGGCCGAACTGAACATTCGTTTTCCGCCGTGCGTCACCGACGTGTTTCAGGAATTTCTGTTGTGGCTGCATCATGACCGTATTAACGATATTGCCGGACTGCGTGAGGCGATTGCCTCCAGTCAGGCGACGCTGGAAGAGGAATGGCGGGCAGGGCGTCTGCTAACTGAAGAGAGTCTGCTGCTGATTGGTCTGCTGGAGCGGCTGGCTAACTTTGTACGTATTGCCGATGCCTATGAAAATGTCAGCGCGCGAGCCGGGGATCTCTACAGCCACGGGGATGGGGCGGCGATCCGCAATATCCGGGAACATCGTCATATTGATAAAGGCCTGCTGCGGTTGTCCGCGCTGACCGCTTTTCTGGCCACCTTTCTCTCCAGCCTGTTCTGGATTGGCAGCGGCTGGGCTGATGGGGCGAATGCGCCTTTGATGGCGGCGATTATCAGTTCTTTTTTCGCGGGTGTTGATTCCCCGGTGACGCCGATGAAGCTCTTCGTGAAAGGGGTGGTGATTGCACTGGTGGTCAGCCTGTTTTATATCGCGTTCCTGATTCCACAGGCCAATACCTTACAGGCGTTGATGATCTGTCTGCTGCCTGGCCTGATGCTGCTAAGTCTGGTGATCGCTAATCCGGCAACCAATATGGTGGGGCTGAGTGTCGCTATTCAGATCCCCGGCTTTATCGGCTTAAGCCATCACTATGTGCCAAACCTGATCGTCACGCTGAACGCGGCCATCTCCTCAATGGTGGGGATTATGTTTGCTGTGGTGCTGACGGCGTTGATCCGCAATAAGCGGCCCTCCTGGATTGCCAGAAGAGCGGTGCAACGGGGACTGCGCGACCTGTTAGGATTTATCAAAATGGTGGAACGTAATTCCGCCACGCTGCTGTCACGGCAACAATTTATTGCCCGAATGCTCGACAGGGTGAACATTATTTTGCCGCGTAAGCGTCTCGATCCTGTGCCGGATATCGTGGTGGGTGGGTATCTGATTACCGAAACCTGGCTGGGTGCTAACTGTTATGACTTTTACGCACGATACAGGGAAGTACTGGAGAGCCATCGGATTGATAGCGGTCAGATGTTTCACGAGCTGGCGCTTTATCTGAAACGCAAAATGAAGTCACTGCAATTATCACCGCATCAGGATCTGCTGGATGAACTGGATCTGTTACTGTTGCGGATAGAGAAAATTGCCCGCGAGGAGAGTGCAGCTGTCGCGCCATTAATCCATCTTTTTAATATTCGGGTATCACTTTTTCCCCATCAGCGCTGGCCGGAGTAACAGGGGCTGGCTGGTGGTGTTTCGAACCGGGATTGAAGTGTAGTAAAGAGAATACCTTTTAGTTACATCATACATTAGATCTTAATTTAAAAAAGATGTCAGACAGGGTGCCTGTTTGTCATGTCTTACAGTAAAACGAGCCGGGATGATGGGAAAACGCTGGGGTGTATTGCTGAGTAAAGCGGACATTATACCCATTTAAAATCAGCGTGTTGCATACTTTTTCATGCCCGCCTGACACTGTTGCCGTCATTTGAGGATTCGTCAAATTCGCATCACGCAGCGGCTGAAACTCGCAATAAGAGCAGGGTGCGCCTGGCGCATTACAGGCTGAGAGAATTAGCTGTTTACCTGTGGCTGTAACTGATAAATCCACGCAGTGTAATACTGGTTATCCCCGGCAGTTACGCGAACTTCGACGCGATCATAGCCATCTTCAAACGCATCCAGCATTGGCCAGTGCGCATCCAGCTGCTCAGAGATAAACAAGTATCCTGGTACAGCGGGGCCATGTTCATCCAGAACAATGCCAGGAAAATCAGCCGCTGCACCCCAGCCACGCTCATAGAAGGTGCCGTTTACCGAGCCGGCCAGCCATTCGCCGCCAATGTTTTCAAGAATATGGGCATTCTCCCGGCCCGGACAGAGCGTGCCATAGACAAATAAGCGTTCCATTTTTCCTCGTTTTCCAGACTCAAAGCCGGTTACTTTAACGCGTTGTGATAAATTCTGCAGCCCTGACGTCACGCCAGTTATTCAGAATTGACGTAGCAGCGCCTGCGGAGCACAAAAATTCTACAGTTAGCGCACGCATCCCGGCCCTGGAGCACACATTTAAAACAGGAAAGCCGACGTTAACAGCCTGAAGGCTGTATTAGCAAATTACAGCTTTTAAGCTGTTATATTGCTTTAACAGCTTTTAGAGTGTATTTTGATTAAACAGCGTACAGGCTGTATCACCTGTTAAAGCGGTCAGCGCACGATGAAAAATGTCTATCCGATAAAAACACTCAGCCAGTTGCGTCCTTTGCTTATTGGTTTTCGCAAAGCAAATGGACTGACGCAAAAAGATCTGTCTGAACGATTAGGCGTCACTCAGCAGACTTATGCGCGTCTGGAAGCCAACCCGGCCAGAGCCAGCATTGAACGCCTCTTCAAAATCTTCACACTGCTGGGCGTGGAGATGACTCTCTCTTCGGGAATAAGCTCATCCGCAGGAAAGCAGACAGAAGAAAAGGGGACATTAGAAAATTCACCTGCGAGACGGGAGAAATGGTGACGCTATGAGCCGGAGACAGCAGCGTTTAGTGATATGGATGAACGGTATTCAGGTTGGATTCTGGAACAAAAGCAAAGGAGAAGACACGCTGCAATATCTTCCTGAATGGAGTGCCGACGCGCAAGGAAGACCGTTATCGCTCTCTTTGCCTTTTACCCCCGGCGATCAAATCTGGCGCGGAAATGTGGTACGTGACTACTTTGATAATTTATTACCGGATAGTGAAGGGATTCGCAGGCGTCTGGCAATGCGGTATCAGGCAGAAAGTCTCGACCCTTTTGACCTGTTGACCGAGTTGGGAAAAGATTGCGTAGGCGCGATACAGTTACTGAAAGAGGGCGATGAACCCACGGATTTATATTGCGTAAAATATCGGCCGCTCTCTGAATCAGAGATCGCAATGACATTGCGAAATACCACGGCGGCATCATTACCCGGCAGACAGAGTGATACAGGCGACTTACGGCTATCCATTGCCGGTGCGCAGGAAAAAACAGCGTTATTATGGCATGACGATCGGTGGTGCAGGCCTGAAGGGAATACGCCAACGACGCATATTTTCAAGTTGCCGCTTGGCCTGGTCGGCAATATGAAAGCTGATATGAGTACATCCGTGGAAAACGAATGGCTCTGTTCGCTGCTACTTGAACAATTCGGCATCCCGGTCGCAAGAACAGAAATCGCTCAATTCGAAGATCAGAAAGTCCTGGTGGTTGAACGTTTTGACCGCAAATGGTCAGGTGATCAGCGTTGGATCATTCGTTTACCTCAGGAAGATATGTGTCAGGCTGCGGGGATGTCACCATTACGCAAATATCAGGCCGACGGCGGGCCAGGTATCTCTGAAATTATGGAGATTCTGAGTCATTCAGATCACGCAGAACAGGACAGATTGCATTTCTTTAAAGCACAGATAATTTTCTGGGTACTGGCGGCCACAGATGGCCATGCTAAAAATTTCAGTATTGCGATAGGGCCTCAGGGGCATTATTGCCTTACGCCACTTTATGATGTTTTATCGGCATGGTCGGTCATCGGAAATGGCAATAATCAGATAGCCTGGCAAAAATGCAAACTGGCGATGGCCGCTCGCGGCAGCAGCAACTATTACAAACTCTACAGAATACAAAGACGGCACTGGATTAACCACGGTGAGCAGACCGGCCTGAGTAAAAAGCAGGTTGAGATGATGATGGATGAAATAATTTCTGACGCACCGGACGTCATCGAGCGTGTTCGCGCTCAACTGCCAGATCAGTTCCCGTCAGAACTGGCAGAACGCGTGTTTGATGGCATAACGCAGCAATGCAGGCGTCTGGCCGGAAATTAGCGCCGATTAAAATTTCCCACTGAACACAGTGTCAGAAGAGAACAGGCTGAGAGGTGCAACACGGCAACGCAGATGTTTATCGATTACAGCCTGAATGATGAAAAGACGGAGAGATTCATTGTCAGACAGAATCATCAGGCATCCGCAGAGATTCCCTGGGAAAGGTGGAAAACAGGATAAGACAGACACCTGACCAAAGAGCGTATAATGTATATTATGTTAAATGAGAGATTAACAGTGCACTTATCGCTGTGATACTGCGTCATTCATTCCTGTACTTCCGACCTGCAGTTACGTTACTGCCACTGCCCTGCACCTTCATAGTGATGCCTTCAAACAGATCGCCTGAAAACCCCGAACAAGGATGCAGTCCGGGGTTTGTCATCAGATTATTTCAGATGCGAACGCAGTGCTTCACCCGCCTGGTCAATGGCTGTTCTGACTGTCGGTTCCTGGCTCAAGGCGTTCAGCAAACCGAAGTCATGAATCATGCCATTGTACCGTGTAACGGTCACCGGCACGCCTGCTGCATCCAGCTTACGACCGAATGCTTCACCTTCATCCCGTAATACATCCAGCTCTGCAGTCTGAATCAGCGTTGGCGGTAACCCCTTCAGCTGTTCAGTGCTGGCGCGCAACGGCGATGCCAGAATGTTATTACGATCTTTTTCCGACGTCGTGTAATTATCCCAGAACCACTTCATCATGTTCTTCGTCAGGAAATGTCCGTCAGCAAACTGCTCATATGACGGCGTGTCGAAACGCGCATCGGTAACCGGCCATAGCATCACATCATAACGGATAGCTGGCGTTTTAAACTGTTTCGCCTGTAACGCAACTGCCGCCACCATGTTACCGCCAACGCTGTTACCAACCAGCGCCAGACGTTTTCCGTCAACGCCAATTTCAGCACCATGGTCGGCGACCCATTTAGTGGCTTCATAGGCCTGAGTGATTGCCACCGGGAAATGGGCTTCTGGCGAAGGTTGATAGTTAACGAATACCGCTGCAGCACCGGATGCATTCACCATGTCACGAACCAGACGTTCATGGGTTGGAAAATCGCCCAGCACCCATCCGCCGCCGTGGAAGAACATAAACACCGGCAATGTGCTGCTGGCGTGCTCAGGTTTAACGATGGTCAGCGTCAGAGGCTTGCCCAGTACAGTAATGATCTTCTGTGAAATCTGTGCCGGCGGCAGTTCTGCGCCCTTCTGTGCTCCGGTCAATACTGCCCGGGCATCGTTGACAGAGAGTTGCTCAATTGGTTTACCCGTTCCGCTGTTGAGCGCTTTCAGAAAGGCGGCAACACCTACGGTCGGTTGCGGGCTGTTTTCAGTTGGCGCAGCAAACGCGCTACTTATCTGGCTGCTTAACAGTAATGCACTGGCGATCAGTTTCATTTTCATTACAGGACTCCGATTAACTTGCTATTTAATAGTGTGCTATCTGGTTGATCGGACAATGACACGGCACCTCTTCATTGTAAACAACTAAATAGCGCGCCATTTAAATGGCAGAACCAGCCTTCCTGGAAATCATCGGGGTTAACGTGGCAAATTGCAGCTATCTGTATCGAATTGCAGTCATTGAGCGCTAAATTTCAGAAGCGGAAAAATCCTGAATTGATCCAGCTCTCTGCTCAGCACTGAACACCTGGTGCCCTGCTTTGGCTGCCAATCGCGGTTAATTCAACCTGGCGGCACTTTTCTCTGATCAACTTTTATCGCATAAATGCCGGACTATTAATTAAAAAAACAACTCTTGTATGATGTAACTAAATAGATTAATTCCCTCAGAAATTTCACATTTACCGCGGCTGATTTTCGCTTTGGTCTCAGGCCCTTTACTCTCTCTGCACTGCTACACGACTTCAACCAATCAATAAAGGAAACATTGATGAAAACATCATACGCTTTGATCGCAACATTACTGATGGCCTCTGGCGCGTCCGCTATCGCAGCTCAGCCCGCTGCCGCTAAAAATCCGCTGAGCGTACACGTTCTTAATCTGCAAACCGGTCAGCCTACCGCGGGCATCGAAGTCGAGCTGGATCAAAAGCAGCAGGATAACTGGGTAAAACTGGCCTCCGGCGTTACCGACAACAACGGTCGTATCAGCGCCCTGTTCCCGCAGGACAAGATGGCCAGTGCGGGCAGCTACCGTGTGGTGTTTAAAACCGGTGACTTCTACAAAAAAACCAATCAGAAAACCTTCTTCCCGGAGATTCCGGTTGAATTCAACATGGAAGCCAGTGGCGAGCACTACCATATCCCGTTACTGCTGAGCCCGTTTGGTTACTCAACCTATCGCGGCAACTAATCTGCTAATCCGGCACTCAGGTGCCGGATTCCCCCGCGACGCGCGCCGGAAAACACGCCACCAGCCAGTCGATAAACACCCGCAGCCGTTGCGTTACGTGCCGGTTTTGCGGATAAACCAGATGAAACGGATAACCCGCAGGCCGCCAGTCGCGCAGTATCTCCACCATATCGCCCTGCCGCAGAATCGACGACAGTGAATAACTGAACGTCTGAATGATCCCCAGCCCGGCCAGACCCGCCGCCAGGTGTGCATTACTTTCATTAACGCCAATGCGATGCGCGCTGGTGATCTCTGTTTTCTCACCCTGACGTTCAAACTTTAGCGGAAACGGTTTGCCGGTTTGCGGCGAAAGATAACTCACCAGCCGGTGCCCGTTGCGCAATTCATCAGGGTAAGCAGGAATCCCAAATGCTTTGAGATAGGCGGGTGTCGCGCAGGTGATCAGCGTGGCGTGCCCTATCAGACGCGCCACCAGTGAGGAATCGGCCAAAGGACCGCCACGAATGACACAGTCAATGTTGTCGCTAATCAGATTAGCCGGGCGGTCCGAGACGCCAAGATCCAGCGTAATGTCCGGATAGCGGGCAAAGAAATCGGGCAGCAGCGGAATAAGAATATCCCGTGCGGTAGACCCGCCGATATCAACGCGTAACTGCCCGCGCGGTTTACTGCGCCGCGCATTAAAACAGGCATCAATATCCTCGAGATTGTGCAGGATACGCAGTGCTTTCTCATAGTATTCCTGCCCTTCTGCGGTGACGGTCACGCGCCGGGTGGTGCGTTGCAGTAGCCGCACGGAGAGATGTTGCCCGTTCGTGGGCGCTGGATCTGAAAGATCGCGGCATCCGGGTCAATGTCGTGAGTCCCGGCCCGGTTCGTACGCCTGGGTTGGGTGATCTGGTGAGTGAAGAGCAGCGTCAGGGTCTGTTTGATGCGCTGGCGGCACAGATACCGCTTGGCCGTCTGGGTGAACCACAGGAGATTGCCCGTACCGTTGCGTTTCTGGCGTCTGATGCCGCCAGCTTTATTAACGCGACAGAGCTGTTTGTCGATGGCGGCATGGCACAGGTCTGAGGTTTAAGCCAGCCTGAACGCTGCCACAACAGTGATAACCCGAAATCCCGGTTCAGCCAGACCAGCACAGCCTGGCTGGCTGACCGCTAGCCAGTCACTCCCTGTTTCATAACCCGAAGGAAAAGCTGCGATCTCTCCGTCGTCCGGCACGCAGTCATAAAATGTCACGTTGCAGTCATCCCGTCCGGTAAATCCCCGCTATAGTTATTGCCTGTCACGTCCGTCATAACACCATGGAGATAACATGAGCCAACTTTTTTCCACTGTCTCGCTAGGCGAACTTACGCTGGATAACCGCATTGTGATTGCCCCGATGTGCCAGTACTCCGCTGAAGCAGGCAATGCGACCGCCTGGCATCGGATCCATCTTGGCCAGCTCTCCTTTTCCGGCGCCGGTCTGATGATTATTGAAGCCACTGCCGTTGAGGACATTGGCCGTATCTCTCCCGGCGATCTCGGTTTGTGGAATGATGATAATGAAGCCGCACTAAAAACAGTTCTGGATGATGTGCGCCGCTACTCCTCTATCCCGATTGGTATGCAGCTGGGCCATGCGGGACGTAAAGCGTCGTGCGCGGTTCCCTGGGAAGGCGGTAAGCAGATTGCACCCGATGCAGGCGGCTGGCAAACCGTAGCCCCGTCGGCACTGAGCTACAGCGCGGATGAAGTTAAACCGGTTGCCATGAGCATTGACGATCTGCAGCGGGTAAAAAAGGCTTTTGTTGAGAGTGCCCGCCGTGCAGTGCGCCTGGGTATTCAACTGATTGAAGTGCATGCCGCGCACGGCTATCTGCTGCATCAGTTTCTGTCACCGCTCTCGAATCAGCGCAGCGATGAATATGGCGGTTCGCTGGAAAATCGACTGCGCTTCCCGCTGGAAGTCTTCAAAGCCGTTCGTGAAGCCGTCCCGGCTGCCGTGCCGGTCGGGGTGCGCATTTCCGCGACTGACTGGGTTGAAGGCGGCTGGGAAATCGAGCAGTCGATCGCCTTCTCCCGTGAGCTGGAAGCGCTGAACTGCGCCTATATTCACGTCTCAAGTGGCGGCCTGTCGGAAAAACAGAAAATCAGCGTCGGCCCGAATTATCAGGTGCCGTTCGCCCGCGATATTCGTGAGCAGGTGTCGATTCCGGTCATTGCGGTTGGCTTAATCACTGAGCCGCAGCAGGCAGAAGATCTGCTGCAACAGGGCGAAGCTGACCTGGTGGCGCTGGCGCGAGGAATTCTCTATGACCCACGCTGGCCGTGGCACGCAGCGGCCGCGCTGGATGGCAAAGTCCAGGTTCCGCCGCAGTATCTGCGTTCTGAACCGCACGATGTAAAAGGCATCCTGACGCAGGATCAGTAAGCGTTAACGGGCAGGCCGCGTTACCGTGGTCTGCCCGCGATTTTAAAGAATGCCTTTCAGCCGCAGATGCTGGAGCAGCATAATGGTCTTGGCATCCACGATCTCACCCTGATCAATCGCCTGTAAGGCCTTGTCGAAACCGATCTCCAGTACCTCGATATCTTCGCCCTCTTCCACTATTCCGCCGCCTTCACCGCTGCGCTGTTGATCGTCATACTCAGCAATAAAGAAGTAGAGTTTTTCCGTCACTGAACCGGGGCTCATAAAAGCCTCAAAAACCTTTTCTACGCGACTGACGCGAAAGCCCGTCTCCTCTTCCGCTTCGGCAACAATACGCGTCTCAGGCGAGGCGTTATCCAGCAGACCAGCGGCCGCTTCAATCAGAAAGCCATCATGCCCGTTCAGAAAAACCGGAAAGCGAAACTGCCGGGTCAACACGACTGTGCGTTTATCACGGTTATAGAGAAGGATCACCGCGCCGTTACCCCGGTCATAGGCTTCGCGGCTCTGCTCCTGCCAGCGACCATCACGGCGCAGCAGCGAGAAGGTATATTTCTTCAGGGTATACCAGTTATCTGACAGCAACTGCTCGTTGATGATGCGCACGCGGGGATGGTTCTGCTGCATGATGTTCTCCATGATGAGTAGACAGTCTTCACGCTATCATGCAGAATCGTGCAAATTCAAGAAAAAACATGCAGAGAAAAATGATGCTATCCAGCCAGAGAAAACAGACGATCCTCGCCCTTCTCGCCCAGGAAAAGCAGGTACAGTCGCGCGACCTCAGTCAGCGCTTTGGACTCTCAGAAGATTCTGTCCGGCGTGACCTGCGTGAACTGGCGGCCGAAGGATTACTGCAGAGAGTGCATGGTGGCGCGTTGCCGGTTTCGGCTGCATTGGGCACCTTTGAAACACGCAAAAGCGTGCAGACAGCGTCTAAACAGGTTATTGCGCAGAAGGCGGTCTCGCTGATCCAGCCGGGACAGATTGTGCTAATCGACGGCGGGACCACCAGCGCAGAACTGGTACGACAGTTACCGACAACGCTGAGCTTTACCGCCGTGACACACAGTCCCAGCGTGGCGCTGGCGTTAGCCGATCACCCACGCGTGGAGGTCATACTGATTGGCGGGCAACTTTATAAGCATTCGGTGGTGGCGTTAGGCGCAGCTATGCTGGAGTCGATAAACCGCATTAACGCCGATCTCTTTTTTATGGGTGTTACCGGTGTGCATCCGGCGGCGGGTCTGACAACCGGGAATTTTGAAGAAGCGACGGTGAAGCGGGCGCTGGCAGGACGCGCAGCAGAAACCGTGGTACTGGCGTCCGCCGAAAAGCTCAATTCAGCGTCGGCATTTGCCATTGGCGATCTGTCGCTGGCGAGTACGCTGGTAGTGGAAACAGAGCCGGACGAGGCGCTGAAAAAGGCGCTCGGCCAGCACGGTGTGACGATCATCTGAGATCGCAGCAAGCCTGCAGCGCAAGATACGGGCCGGTCAGCGGTCTCTGCGCAGGGGGAAACTGCTGTGCGACAGGCGTCATTGAACTTTGTGCCAGGGCAACGGCAACCGCGCCCTGCTGATAAGCCTGCTCTGCTGCTGCCCCAATCAGGGCAAAGTAGCGTGCTGTGTCTCCCGCTTTAAACGCTGCCCACGCATCTTCCACCAGCATGACCTCGATCTGACTGTCTGGATGACAGAAGAGTGTCCGTGTCGCAGCCAGCGTCGATTCTGCGGCACACAGCGCCACCGTCGGCCCCGTAAGACGCCGCAGTGTCTCCGCTAACATCCGGTCAGTGCGCATTACCCCAGCATGCGTACTGAAATCATCAGCAACCGGCCCCAGCGTCGAACAGGTGATCAGAACCGCATCAAACTGCGGCAGCAGCGATTCAATCAGCTGTGCAATACGGCGGCGTAATTCCACTGTCATCCCGCCGCTTCGCTCCGCCTCAGTCAGCAGCGCAGGCATCACCAGATGATTCAGGGACGGAATGTCGAGAGCCAGTACGCGGGCGGCATCATCAAAGATCGCGATATTACTGGCGGCGGTATGGAAGCAAAGAATGTTCAGGGTGAGCTCCGGTTCTTCATAAAGTTAGCGTGCGGGCGACCATGCGGCCTGCTGGATAACGACACGATAACCATCCCCATCAATAAATGTCACGCCCCGTTGATCCCAGTAGGGATTAAATGATGGCATCCGCTGAAATCCTGCCTCATCCATGCTGTTACAGCGAGCCAGCCAGTCAGGCTGTTGTGGGATGTAGAGCACCAGCAGATCGTCATCCGTTGGCGATGGCCGGACGGGATGCGTGTGACAGAGCGTGAATTCGAGATGCCAGGCCAGCCCGTCAGCGCCCAGCATCACACCACTGAACCCCTGATGGTCAGTAAACTCACCGATTTTTTGCAACCCCAGCCCAAGGCAATAGATTTGGCAGCTTTGCGTCAGGTCAGTCACTGGACGGGCAATACGCAGATGCGGGATAGTCATGCTTCTCTCCTTGTTGAGTTCACTGATATTTATCACAATCCTCTGAGCTTCCCGTGACGCTGGATGCGTAACCACTTCCCCGGCACTTCCATCAAACCACCGTTTTTTGCAAAAAGATGTGAATACCCTTCCGCGCAGTCCTGACCCTGAAATCGCTCTGCAGTCGGCGTGCCGCTGCGGTCGGCACCCTGTTCCGGTTATCCGGAAAATCACCTTACCGCTCACAGCGCTAAACGCATTCCCGCTGCGGTCATCTACACTTTCCCGGTATTCATACGGCAATGTCCTGTGCATTGCCTGGCTATAAAAGGAAGACAATATGACTGAACACGCTACCCAGAACCACGCCTGGTTACTGGCATCACGCCCTCACGGTGAGCCGACCAAAGAGAATTTCCGCCATGTGGCTCAGCCCGTTCCGGAAATCAAAGAGGGTGAAGTGCTGCTGAAAACCATCTACCTCTCGCTTGACCCCTACATGCGTGGCCGGATGGATGAGGGTAAATCCTACGCTGCGCCCGCAGAGCTGGATGAGCCAATGGTGGGCGGCACCGTCTGTCAGGTTGCAGAATCGAAAAACAGCAACTTTAAAACCGGTGACTGGGTGCTGGCGCAGAGCGGCTGGCAGGAATATGCCGTTTCCGATGGCAAAGAGATTGCGAAGCTGGACAACGATATGCCATATCCTTCATGGGCGCTGGGCATTCTCGGTATGCCTGGCTTTACCGCCTATATGGGTCTGATGGATATCGGTCAGCCGAAAGCGGGCGAAACCCTGGTGGTTGCCGCCGCAACCGGTCCAGTGGGCGCAACGGTCGGTCAGTTGGGCAAACAGAAAGGGTGCCGCGTAGTCGGTGTCGCCGGTGGCGAAGAAAAATGCCGTTATGCGGTCGATACGCTGGGTTTTGATGCCTGCCTCGATCACCACAGCGCAGACTTTGAAGAGCAACTGAAAAACGCCTGCCCGGATGGCATCGATATTTACTTCGAAAACGTCGGTGGCAAAGTGTTTGATGCCGTATTCCCGCTGCTGAACACCGCGGCACGCGTGCCGGTCTGTGGTCTGGTCTCCGCGTACAGCCAGCGTGAGCTGCCGGACGGTCCGGACAGAACCTCGCTGATCATGGCAGGTATCCTTAAGCGTCGTATCCGTATGCAGGGCTTTATCATCTTCCAGGATTACGGTGACCGTTATCCTGAGTTCCTCAAAGCAATGAGCCCGCTGGTGGAGAGCAAAAAAATCCACTATCGCGAGCATATGATTGAGGGATTAGAGAATGCACCACAGGCGTTTATCGACATGCTGAATGGCAAAAACTTCGGTAAAACCGTGGTGAAGGTCAGCGAGTAATCGCGTTAGCGTGCCACGTCACTGACGTGGCACGCATTTATCAATGCGGCTGCCGGGAAACGTGTTCGGCAGCCGCACGATTAGCGTCACTGACTGCCTCTCCCAGAGTTGCGCCAAGACTCAGGCGCTGACACAACACCCCGACAAAGCAATCCCCGGCACCGTGTGTACTGACCAGCGTCACCTTTTGCGCCGCCAGCGTGTGCGTCTCTCCTGCCTCGCTGTAAGCCACTCCGTGTTCACCTGCTGTCACCACCACGCGGGCAAAGCGTCCCGCCAGCGATGCCGCCGCCGCACGCGCTGAAGTCAGATCCTGCACGTTAATCCCGCACATATCGCGCGCTTCGATGGCGTTCACCACCAGCAGATCGATACAGCCCTCAAACGCCGCCGACAATGTCCGGGCAGGTGCAGCATTCACACAGACCGTAATCCCCCGCTGCCGTGCCGCCTGTGCCGCGCAGAGATTTACCGCCTCCGGGACTTCGTTTTGCAGCACCAGCAGCGAAACATCCTGCCAGAAGCCTGGCTGTGCAAAGGTCTCAAGCGGGATTTGCTGATTGGCATTAGAAACCACTACCGCGCCGTAATCCCCTTCAGCATCGGTAATCGCCACGCTCATGCCGGAGGGAAGCGCATCGGTCACACTCACCTGCGTACAATCGACACCGGCCTGCTGCAGATGATCCAGCAGGAATTTCCCCTGCTGATCGCGCCCCACCGAACCGGCAAAACGCACTGCTGCGCCCGCACGGGCCGCCGCGACCGCCTGATTCCCGCCCTTGCCGCCGAACTTATAGTGACAGGCGCTGCCCATCACCGTTTCGCCTTTCTCCGGGCGATGGTGTGCGTCCAGCATAATGTCGTAATGAAGACTGCCGGTGACTGCAATTTTGCTCATAGCTAGAATTCCCGCAGATCCTGAACCGCATGCTGGGTTTTCATCAGGTTCTTCTCCGCCCGCTTCAGATCTTTCTTGGCGATAGCGACAAACAGCGCATCCAGAATATTGAGCTGGGCGATGCGTGACGCGGCGTTTTCACCCAACAGATGCGATCCCTGAGAGGTTGAATTGAGGACCACATGCGCACTCTGCGCGATCGGGGATTCGGCGTAGTTAGTAATGGCGATCACTTTCGCGCCATTCTTTCCCGCCAGTTTAACCGGATCGTTCACTGCACGTGTCGCACCCGAATGGCTGATGGCGATAACCACATCGTCATCAGATAACACGGCGGCTGACATCAGCATGATGTGGGCGTCGTCATAGGCGGTCGACTTGATGCCAATCTTCAGCATCTTGTGCGACAGGTCCCGCGCCACGGCGGCAGAGCCGCCGACAGCATAGAGATCGATATGACGCGCTTTAAAGATGATATCCGCCGCACGATTGAATTCAGAGACATCCAGAATCGATAATGTTTCTTCGATGGCCTGGATAGAGGTTCTGAAGACTTTGGCCAGCAACTGCTCCGACGAATCATCCGGCTCAATTTCCGCATGCAGTCCCGCCACTTCAGACTGGTTGTAATAGATCAGACCACTTCTGAAATGCCTGAAGCCGGTGAAGTTAAGTTTTTTTGTAATCTTAACGATCATCGCTTCAGAGACATTATTCTCCTGCGCAATCTCCTTTAAAGACGACTGCTCAGTCATGTCGGTTCGGGCAATTATCGCCTCCGCCACACGGCGTTCTAACGGCGTCAGTTGGGGCAAACGCATACGAATCTGAGCGCCAATGGCTCGCGGATCTTGCTTCATTACTTGCCTCGGGTCGCCCGGTCAATCAACATCGCTATGATAATAATAAGGCCGGTAGCGAGCAATTGGTAAAAGGCCTGAATGTTCAGTAAGGTCAGGCCATTACGTAACACCCCGAGGATCACCACGCCAATCAGCGTGCCGAAAATACTGCCCTTGCCGCCCATCAATGATGCACCGCCAATGGCCGCCGCCGCGATAGCGTCCAGCTCCCACAGGTTGCCGATAGTCGGCTCGGCAGCGCCCAGACGACCAATCAGAATCAGCGAAGCGAGTGACGCCAGCAGACCGGAGAAGATGTAAACCGTCACCTTGGTGCGCTTCACCGGCACACCCGCGACCCGCGCCGCCTCTTCATTACCACCGATCGCCAGAATATATTCCCCCAGCGGGGTCTTATTCATCACCGTCCAGAGCAGCAGCGCAATCACCGCCACAATCACAATCGGCGTCGGAATACCCAGCACCGTGCTATTGATCAGGCTGCGGAACGCCAGCGGAATGCCAAAGACCGGATTGCCGCCGGTATAAATCAGCGCGATAGCCCGGAACAGCGACAGGCCGCCCAGCGTAACGATAAACGGCTGCAGCCCGGCATAGGCAATCAGCGAACCGCTGAACAGCCCGCACATCGCGCCGACGCCCAGCGTCGCGAGAATCGCCAGCGGCACCGGCACACCCAGGGTCATCAGCGTGGCACCCAGCACCGCTGAGAGCGCCGCGGTGGGGCCAACCGAAAGGTCAATCCCGCCGGAGATAATCACCAGCGTCATGCCCAGAGCAATCAGGGCGTTGATCGAAGACTGCTGCAATATATTCAGCAGATTTGGCAGCGTGAAAAAGACCGGCGACAGAAACGAAAATGTCACCACGATAATCAACAGGCCAATTAAAGTACCGGCATCACGCACGTTAAATTTAAGCCGCAGCGCGGGTCGGGTACCTGGCGCGGTGGAGGTCTGAGTCGTCATAATATTAACCTTAAATAGTGTCAGGTAAGCGGTCAGGCGGTCTGGTCGATATCTTTAATGGCATAGCGGGCAATGTTCTCTTCGGTGATCGCGCTGCCAGTGAGCTCTTTGGTGATACGCCCCTCGCGCATCACCAGCACCCGGTCAGAGATGCGCATAATCTCGGTCATCTCTGACGACACCACGACAATGGCTTTGCCCGCCTGCGCCAGTTTCTCAATCAGGTGATAGATCTCAGACTTAGCGCCAATGTCGATGCCACGCGTCGGCTCATCAAACAGAAACACGTTGGCATCCGCCGCCACCCAGCGGCCAATAATCACTTTTTGCTGATTGCCGCCGCTCAGCGTGCCGATGGTTTTCTCAATGTCGAGCGGACGCAGTTTGAGGTCGCCCATCACCCTCAGCGCCTCACGGTCGAGCCGGGCATGGTTCATCAGCCCCGCCAGCGTGAAGCGGTGCATCGACGGCAGCGCCATGTTCATCTTCACCGCCCGCTCTTTAATGATGCCCTCTTTCTTGCGATCCTCCGGCACCAGGCCAATACCTGCTTTGATCGCCGCACGCACGTTGTGGTTCTGCACTGCGGTGCCGTTGACGCTCACCGTGCCACCGGTACGCCTGTCGATGCCGGCAATCAGCTTGAGCAGTTCGGTCCGCCCCGCACCCACCAGCCCGGCAATGCCCAGCACTTCACCAGCTCGCACGCTGAAACTGGCGGCTACCACGTCATTGCCCCGCGTCAGATCCTCTACCCGCAGCACCTCGCGTTCGCTGACAAACGCCTGATGGTCGAGTTTGTCGATCTTCCGTCCGACCATTTTGGCGACAATGCTCTCTTCATCCTCATCACTGATGTTGACCACACCCACCTGCTTTCCGTCACGCATAATGGTGGCGCGGTCGCAGACCCGGAAAATCTCATTCATCTTGTGCGACACATAGATCAGCGAGACGCCGGTCGACTTCAGATCGCCTATCAGCTCCGCCAGCCGGTCGAACTCGCGGGGCGTCAGACTGGAAGTCGGCTCATCCATGGCGATGATTTTTGCGTCATCCAGCAGCGCACGGGCGATCTCAACAATCTGCTGCTGCGACACCTTGAGATTTCTGATCGGCGTATCGGGATCGATAGTGGGATCCAGCGTCTTCAGAATCAGCGTCGCCCGCGCCAGCTGCGCTTTTTTATCCACCCACCAGCCACCGGCACGGGTCAGCGGGCGACCCAGGAACATGTTCTGCGCCACGGAAAGCTCAGGAACATGCTGCAACTCCTGGTGAATCATGGCGATACCGGCCTGACGTGCACTGAGCGGGCTGCGAATCTGCACTCTGTTGCCATTAACGCTGATCTCTCCGCTGTCAGCGCCGCGCACGCCTGAGAGGATATTCAGTAGTGTCGATTTACCCGCGCCGTTTTCCCCAATCAGCGCATGCACCTCGCCGGGTCGCACTGAAAAATCGACCTCCTGCAGTGCGGCGGCGTTACCGTAACTTTTGTTGATGCCGCGCATCATTAAGCGAAACTGTTCCATACCCGCCTCCGCCGACTATTGCTGAGCCAGCAGCTCACGCAACCGGTTGTTGTCTTTGGTCGAGAACGCGTCGACGTTCTCTTTAGTGATCAACGCCTGTGGCGTGGAGATAACGCGCGACAGTTTCTGTCCATTGATCAGACGGATCATGACGTCCATCGCCACTTCACCGGTCAGCACCGGGAAGCTGTCCACCGTGCCGGTCAGCTCGCCGCGCTTGATTGAGGCGTACGCATCCGAAATGCCGTCAGTGCCAAAGATCGCCACCTGTGACGCTTTGTTCTGCGCCCTCACTGCTTCCACCACGCCCAGCGCCATGGTGTCGTTGTTCGCATAGAAGCCAATCAGGTCAGGATGCTGCTGAAGGATGGTTGACGCCGCATTAAAGGCCTGCTCGCGACTCCAGTTCGCCGGCACGCTGGCAACAATGGTGAACTTGCCATTTGCGTCCAGTGTCTCTTTGAAGCCACGGGTACGCTGTCCGGCGGCATACACGCCCGGCTGCCCTTCAATCACCGCGACTTTCCCGCCCTGCGGATGATGCTGAATAAACCACTTCGCGACCCGCACACCGTTATCTTTCTGCACGTTGCCAACGTAGTAACGCGCATTCGGCATCACCGCATCGTTGACGTTCACCACCGGGATATTCTTGCTGTTCGCACTCTCCAGCGCAGGCTGCAGGTTGATGTCGGTCTGCGGCGAAACCAGCAGGCCGTTAAAGCCCTGGGAGATCAGGGTCTCTGCAATCGACAGCTGACCAAGCTGATCGTCCTCATTGGCTGCCGCCTGGTACTCGACGGTAATGCCATACTTTTTCGTCGCGTCCTGGTAGCCCTGGCCGAGCAGGCGCCAGTACTCATTCGTGAGGGTTTTTGATACCCCGCCAATTTTCAGCGACTTGTCGACTTTCGGCAGCGCGCCATATTTAGTATCAAGCTGGGTCCAGTCGGTGCGATCCGGTTCAGTGTCGGATTGCAGCGGTGCCAGATCTGCCGCATAAACTGTGCTGCAGAGCAGTGAAGAAGCGATAAAGGCAAGCAGGCGTTTTTTCATTTTTATAGTCTCAGCATGTGGGTAGAGGTGTGATGTTCTTATGATTAATCGACTGTCAGCGAGCCAGCATGATGTCGTTGACAATCTGCTGGGAAGCCACCGCATCCTGACGCGAAATAGCCGCCAGTAATGCCGCGTTACCGTGCAGCTGGTCACAGAGTCTGAGCAGGCGCTTAACGGTGGCGATGTTGCTCTCTGCTTCACGAATCGGGTCCAGACCGCTGGCATCCGGGAAGGTATCGAAGTAGTAAGCGCCACTGTAGCCGTCACGCTGCATCTGCCAGAGAAACTCCAGCGTGGCGCGCGGATTCACGGAGGCAACCATCAGTCCGTCGTCACGTTTGCCCCAGCCGTCATTCAGGTCCAGTCCCAGCAGCCGTGAGCGGCGTGCCACCATCGCAGCAGCGTAAGCCGGGATCTCATTGGCAAACAGGACGTGCGCGAAATCCAGCGTGATACCCAGATTGGCGCAGCCGGCCTCTTCCACTGCCAGCAGACAGGTGGTCGCGTTGGGGAAGATGCTGTAGGCGCGAGGCTCATTCGGTTTATATTCGATGCTGACGTCGACATCCGGCGCGTACTCTGCCACTTCACGTACAGCGCTGACCGCATCCTCCCAGATCTTTTTGTAGTCGGCCTGGAAGCAGTAATCAAATCCATCCTGCCCCATCCACAGGGTCATCAGTCGGGAACCAAACTCCCGCCCCGCATCGATACCGCGCTTGGTCAGCTCGATCGCTTCACGACGCACTTTCGCATCCGGATGGGTAAATGCACCGATTTTGAACTGAGGTGCATCCCAGCGCATCTGCATGCCGTTTACCGCCAGACCTGCATCCTCAATCGCCTGGCGCAGAGTGGCGATGTCAGTGGTGAGATGCTGCGGAAAGTTAAGATCGAGATGTGTTAAGCCATTTACCTTTCCCGCACGGGCAACCATCTGGAGAACCGACGGCTTGCCCTGCAGGTCAGGCCAGTAGAGGTGTGCGCCCGAGGCGAACGAGTTGAGACGGGTAGCAAATTTCAGTTCCGACATGAGGCTCAATCCTTCAGAGTGCGTATTGTGAAGTACTTTTCATATTCACGATTAATTGTGAAGTTATATATTAATCTACGCCTCGCGGCTTAATGCGCAAGTCTGTCAGGATGGGGAAATCTCTAAACCGGGAGCACTGTCACGAAATAGTTTCGGTGTGTTATCAGATGAATAACAGGCAGTGGAGGGAGAATTTAATTGAAAGACAACGGGTTGTCGTGAGAAGCCGGGCGTGGAATCTGGCAGAGAAAGAAATGAAAAAAGCTGAGCGCCAGGGCGGCGCTCAGCGGGACGAGATGACTTACTTCAGACGGAAAGCGACAACACTGTCGCCCTGCGTGGTGCCGAGCGAGCCGTGGCCGCCTGCGGCAATCACCACGTACTGCTTGCCATCTTTACCCATAAAGGTGGATGGCGTGGCCTGCGCTCCGGCGCTGAGTTCAGTCTGCCACAGCAGTTCGCCAGTGGTGCTGTCGTAAGCACGGAAGAAGTTATCTGCCGTTGCGCCGTGGAACACCAGATCACCCGCCGTCAGCAGCGGTCCGCCGTGCGCCACCATCCCCATCGGGAAACCGATCGGGAAGCGGCCAGGCAGGAAGCTGGTCTTGAGGTTTTTGGTGGTGCCGACGCGGCGCAGCCATTCGGTTTTGCCGGTGGTCAGATCCACACCCACCATCCGTCCCCACGGTGGCGCGATGCAGGGAATACCCAGTCCCGACGCCATCTGCTGGATGTGAATCGCGTAGTCACCGTGGAAGTTCTCATTCCAGTACGGCGTGCCATCTTTGGTGAAAGTACGCTGCGTTTCGGTTTCCGGCGTGCGCTTAATCAGGTTGTATTTGTAAGCCAGGCGTACCGGTGCCGCAATCAGCATCTGACGCTGTGGGTCAACAGCCACGGAACCCCAGTTAAACACCCCGATATTGCCCGGGAAGATCAGCGAGCCTTTCTCGGTGGGCGGCGTCCACGGGTTACCGTCATAGCGCAACTCACGGAAGGTGGTGCGGCAGGCCATCTGATCAAACGGCGTGATGCCCCACATCGACTTCTCAGTCAGTGGTTGCGGGATGAAGTTCAGGCTGGAGACCGGCTGGGTCGCCGCATACTGCTCGCCCTTAATGCCATCGGTAGAGACCTTAACCTGCTCTACCGGGTAAACCGGTTCGCCAGTCAGGCGATTCAGCACAAACAGGTTGCCGGTTTTGGTCGGCAGGATCACCGCAGGCTGCGGCTTGCCCTGATAGTTAATATCCACCAGCGAGGGCTGTGATGGGTTATCACGATCCCACAGGTCGTGGTTCGAACTCTGATAGCGCCATTTGAACGCACCGGTTTTCAGATCAAGCGCCACCAGCGCATCACGGAATTTCTCGGTGTTGCTGGCTGGATCGCGTTCAATCCCTACTTCATCCGGCGAGGCATTACCAAACGGCACATAGACCAGGCCGTTTTTCAGGTCCGCGCTAAGGGTAGCCCAGGCGATCGGGGTATCCTGCGGATAGGTGGCTCCTGCAGCGACGGGCGCGGTGTTATCCGGGTTAGCCGGATCGAAGTTCCACACCAGACGACCACTGACGGCGTCATAGGCACGGATCACACCCGATGGGTTGCCGCTGTTGAAGCCGTTATCCATCACTGAGCCGCCGACAATCACCAGATTGCCTGCCACCAGCGGTGCTGAGGTCTGCATCAGCGCATGCGGACGCACCTCGCCCATGTTGGCGCGCAGGTTCACCACACCGTTGTCACCAAAGTCAGCGCACGGCTTGCCGGTGTCGGCATCCAGCGCCAGCAGGCGGGCATCGGTGGTCGCGTTAAAGATACGCTTGCGGCAGATGGCCGGTGCTGCGCCCGTCTGCTGTTGCACCTGCTGACCGGCATCGAAATAGCTCACGCCGCGACAGGTCTGATGCTGCTGCAGATAAGAGCGGTTTTTATCCGGCGCGGTTTTCCACTTCACCGCACCCGTTTCCGGGTCAAGCGCATGGACTTCGTTGTGCGGCGTACAGAAGTAAAGCATGCCGTTGGCTTTCAGCGGCGTCGCTTCAAAGGTGTATTCGGTCGCATCATCACCCTGACGCAGATCGCCGGTGTGATAGGTCCAGGCCACTTCCAGATCGTTGACGTTATCTTTGGTGATCTGCTTCAGCGCCGAGAAGCGCTGGCCATCCGCGGTTCCGCCATAGGCGCTCCACTCGTCAGCGGCACCACCGGTCGCAGAGGCGTTACGCGGTGTATTGATAGCGCCCTGCTGCGGCAACGGATCGTAGAAGCAGAGGCCAGCCACCAGCAATACCATCAGCACCACTGAACCGCCGAGGAACGGATGGAAGCGACGCTGTCCCTGATAAAGCGGACGCACCACCCACGGCAGAGCCAGCCAGACGCCCAGCACACCAAAGAGGTCACCGCGCGGGATCCACTGCCATTTGTCGAAGCCCACTTCCCAGATAGTCCAGATGAGTGTGACCCACATCAGCAGCGCATAGAGGGTCAGCGCACTGCGCTTGTTCATTAATAGCAGAATAGCGCTGAGCAAAACGCCTGCACCCATCAGCGCATAGAACGCGCTGCCTCCTGCCAGCAGGAGTTGTCCTCCCATGTAAATCAGGGCAATAGCAAATATCACCATGATTATACTGGTTAATTTATTGATCATGATCCTTCCTCGGGTCATTAGCGACGATAGGTAAGTTAAGCTGGAAACATAAATTCAACGAGATTTTAACTTACGCGTGAAATATGTAAAAACGTGTACAGGCGTAAATCATTAGCAATATTTATTGTAAATGTTACCTTCAGAGGTATTCAGACCGCTTTTTTTACTTTCTGAAGGGAGAATAACGAGATATACATCACAAAATATTAACCATAGGCCGCTAACTATCGCACCTTTTGTTCAAAGGCGAACAAATATCAGACAAGCATCGCTTCTATAAAGCTGGCTTAAGTGTAATTGATGGACAATTTTTAACGTCAAATAATCATAATGGTTTGTTTGCACCGCCCTGCAATAACTCTTATTGCTTAAAGCGGGAATGTTACTGTGTTCCTTTTTTAAACAGAAAGAGTATTAGCACTCATGCGGTGTCAACGATTTTCACATTATTAAATCTGGCAGTTGACTTTACGCTGTCATGATTTCTGTCACTTTAACCTCAAAAATATATAGATTAATAAAAGAAGTCGTTCCGGGACTGAAGAGTAATTCAGACATTCCGTAGCATGACGCGAAATCTAATTGTGATATATTTCATTCTTCTCACTTCTCTTTATCCAGCCAGCAGGCAGGATTTTCTCTGGCAGCAATAACCCAGGCAGGTTGACTATGTCCGCACTCAACGCTATTTATCGCAAGTTTCGTTTTCCGTTTAAGTTTTTAAATGCAGCTATTCGCTACCCTGCTGCTCAGGCACGAGTAAAGCGTTATTCCGTAATGTCGATAGAAGAAACAATTGATCTGTTATTACGTAATCCACAATTATCTCTGGCCCGTTACGGCGACGGCGAACTTGAAATGACCTGGTATAAAAATATCGGTTTTCAGCCCTTTGATCCAAAACTGTCAGGGCGGCTCAAAGCCTTGCTGCAACAGGACGCTGCGGCTAATCCGAACTGCCTGATTTGTCTGCCGGATGCCTTTCGCACTACCCGTAATATGAAAAATGGATCGGCCCTGTTTTGGTTCTTCCATAAATCATTTTACTTTAAACATTATGAGACTCTGCTGAATCAACAGGTCCGGTATGGAAATACGTCTGTCACCCGCCCTTATCACGATTATAAAGTTAAACAACTGTCCCGGACGATATTTGATAAATTCAAACAGCTTTATCAGGGCCGTCGGGTATTAATTGTTGAGGGCAGTGGCACACGTCTCGGTTTAGGCAATGATTTACTGGATGGCGCAAGCGACGTTAAACGTATTACCACGCTGAACCGTAATGCCTTTTCCGTTTATGACCGTCTTTTTGATACCGTATTAGAGAATGCCGTCAACTTTGATCTGGTCTTGATTTCTTTAGGGCCGACGGCAACGGTACTGGCGTATGATTTAAGTCAGCGCGGTATCCGCTGTATCGATAGCGGTCACGTTGACATTGAATATGAGTGGATGCTGGCCAGTGCCACCAAAAAAATAAAAGTAGAAGGTAAAAACGTCAATGAGGCGGGCGTGCTGCTGAGTGAACAGACTACCGTGGCCGATGCAACTTACCAGCGGCAGATTTTGCAACACGTCGGCGAATCACTGAACAAAATGCCGGACACAGAAGCCGAAGCCGAAGCAGAAGCCGTGGTTATCCCACTGCCCCACGTCAGCCCGAGCCATCATAACGCCGCGTAAGACTCACCATTGTCAGGCAGCAACTGCACCGCATTGATGCGCAGGCAAATAATTAGCGAGATCAGCGAATACCGTTTCGGGCAGAGTAAACTGCCCGGGCACGCTACCTGCCAGTGTTAGCCGGGCAAATTTTCTTTCCGGCATCAATCTTGCTTGAGTCCTCCTGAAACACTTAATCAGGAGAAGTAAGATGAATACCCGTCGTTACCGTTACACCATATTTTCACTGCTGTTCCTGATCGCCCTGATCAATTACATCGATCGTGGCGCCCTGTCATTTGCAGCCAACGCCATTGCGACCGAGTACCACTTCAGCAAAGTCCAGCTTGGCGCAGTGCTGGGATATTTTGGCTTTGGGTATCTGTTTGGTTCGCTATGTGGCGGCTTCCTTGCCGATCGTATCGGCACGAAAAAGGTCTGGCTGCTGGCAGGTGTGCTCTGGTCACTGCTGGAAATCGCGACCGCCTGGGCTGGAGAGTTGGGCATGGCGCTGTTTGGCGGCTCGGCCATTATGGGCTTTGCTGCCCTGCGCATCCTGTTTGGTTTTTCCGAAGGCCCGGCCTATGCGCTGATGAACAAGGCGATCGCCCACTGGGCACCCGATAACGAGCGCGGCTTTGCGCTGGGCATCGGCCTGCTCTCGACGCAGGTTGGCGCACTGCTGACCGCGCCGATTGCGGTAGGCCTGCTGCTTCTGACCCATGACTGGCGCATGATGTTTATCCTGCTTGGGGTGTTCTCTCTGCTGGCAATGCTGCTGTTTGCCCGCACGTTCAGCGACAGCCCGGATAAAAGTCCCCACACCAGCGCAGCAGAACGCACGCTGATCCTGAGCGGTCAGCGCCGCAGCGCCGGCGATGGCGTTCCACTGCCCTGGTGGCGCTTCTTCACCAGCCGCACGCTGGTCTGCAACGCACTCGGCTACTTCTCCTTCCTTTACATCACCTTTACCCTGGTGACCTGGATGCCGAAGTATCTGCAGGATAATTTTCATTATGACCTGCACTCGCTCTGGTACGTGGCGATGATTCCGTGGAGCGGTGCCTGTATTACAGTGCTGCTGGGCGGTCGCATTGCTGATGCCCTGCTGGCCCGCTTTCGTAATTTGCGTCTGGCGCGCAATCTCTTTGCCGCAGTCACGCTGTGCGGCACCGCCTGCTGCTTTATGGCCATTCCCTATGTCCAGTCGGCAGCCGGAATTATTGCACTGATGACCCTGGGCAATGCGCTGAATGCACTGGTGAATAATGTCTACTGGTCGGTGGTGATTGATGTCACCCCGAAGGCGTCGGTGGGTACCTACAGCGGTATGACACTGGCGATAGCCAATCTGGCGGCAATTATCTCCCCGATGCTTTGTGGCTGGCTGGCGGAATATTACGGCTATAACGCCATGTTTACCGTCACCGCAGTCATCGCCTTCGGCAGCATGCTGGCGATGACGCTGCTACAGCCTGAGAAGCCGCTGGTGGCTGAGGCGCAGACCGGCACGGCGGATGTTTCAGCAGCCTGATTTAAAACGCGCAGATTCCCTGACACGCGGGTGATCACTCACCCGCGCTGACTCTCCCTGAATGCCAGCCGCCCGGCGGCTTAATCTGTCACCCCGCAGGATAAACTGACTGTTCAGGTGTGCCACGGCGATCCCAGCGGCTGGCGACAAGCCACAACAGTGCCGTCGCAAACCAGCCGACGATCCACGAGACATCATTACCGGCAAAAATCCAGGTCAGCGATCCGTGGTGCAGCGGATTATCAATAAACGGCAGTTGCACCAGCACCCCCAGAAAATAGACGGTAATACCGGCAAGGTTCCAGCGTCCATAGCGTCCGTCCGGCTGAGACAGCGCCGGGACATCAACGCTGCCTTTGGTGATCAGATAAAAATCGGTCAGGCTGATCGCGCTCCAGGGCACAAAGAAAGCCAGCAAAAAGAGCAGGAAGTGCGTGAAGGATTTCAGGAAGGCAGGTTCACTGAGGAGAGCAATAACGCAGGCCAGCGCCACCATCAGCACCACAAACAGTATGCGCCCGCCGCGACTCAGTGTGGTCTGCTGACGGAAGCCAGAGACAATAGTGGTCAGTGACATAAAACTGCCGTACGCATTCAGCGTGGAAAAGGTGATTTTCCCAAAGCAAATGGCGAAATAAATCACCATAGCCATGGTTGTTGTGCTGCCCATACTCACGATGTAACCGACCTCATTGCCTGCAAACGCACTTCCGGCAATGGCCGCGACGATCACGCCCAGCGTCATTGACGCATGGGTGCCCAGTACGGTGCCCAAAAATACCGCGCTGAAGAGTTTCTTCGCAGAGACATCTGCTGGCAGGTAGCGCGAATAGTCCGAGACATAAGGACAGAAGGCAATCTGCCAGGAGGAAGAAAGAGAGACCGCCAGCAGAAAATTTGCCGGGGTAAAGTGCTGATTCTGCCACACGGCGGATAAATCATGCGTAGTGAACAGCGTGATAAACAGATAAGCAAAGGCTAACACGCCAATGACGCTCGCCACCTTCCCCAGTTGATGAATCACGCGATAGCCCAGCACCGCAATGATCACGATGAGGGTGCTGAACAGGATCATCCCGGTTGCATTGCTGACACCGACAAGTTTAGCCAGGGCCTGCCCCGCCAGGACCGTCCCGCTGGCTGAAAACCCCACATACATCATGCAGACCAGCACCAGAGGAATCACGGCACCGAAGACGCCAAACTGCATACGGCTGGTGATCATCTGCGGCAACCCAAGACGCGGACCCTGGATCGCATGCAACGACATGATCGCTGCACCCAGAATCTGTCCCACCAGTAAGCCGATTAGGGACCATATGACATCGCCGCCCAGTACCACGGCCAGCGCACCCGTAACAATCGCGGTAATTTGCAGGTTGCCACCAAACCAGAGCGTGAACTGGCTAAAAGGATGACCATGCCGTTCACGCAATGGGATGTAATCAATAGAACGGGTTTCTGACAGGCGCGGTTTCTCTGCGCCTGAATAATCTGATACGGATGATTTGACCGACATAGATTCCTCGCTGAAACGGTAAGAGACGCGTTAACGGAAAGCGTGATTTGCCCTATCCCTGGTTGCAATTACATGTCTATACAACTAGCGAGAATGTCATGCACATCTGAAAGTTACAAGGCAACCTGTCATTGGAAAATGTGATGATATCGACAGGCTGATAACGCCGATCGGGATCGCGTGCGATGCCAGGTAGGTCAGGCTCAGCGTGCAGGGAGGAGGCGATACTCCGACGGTTAACCCTCAGCAACGACCCGCTGACGATGGCAGTCGGCGGGATCCAGTTTCTGCCCCTGAGACGAGTAAACTTCAAGACGCGGCAGCGGTTTGCCTTCCGCATTATCCAGCAACACCGAGTGGGTCTCGCCCTTTTCAAACAGATAGCGTTCGCCCCACTGGCGCATAGCCACCACAACCGGAAACAGTGAACGGCCTCTTTCGGTCAGGACATATTCGCTGTAGGCGCTGCCATCCGAGGCCGGCGCAATCTCAAACACCCCAATCTCCACCAGCTGCTTCAGGCGCGACGCCAGGATATTTTTCGCCAGCCCTAAGTTGCGCTGGAAGTCACTGAATCTGCGGACGTCATCAAAGGCTTCACGCACGATCATCATGCACCAGCGCTCACCTATAGACTCCAGGGTTCTTGCAACCGGACACTCGCTGGTTCTCAGGGATTCCTGCTTAGCCATTTTTATTCTCTCACTCTGCCTGTCTGATGAATCCAGCTTAGCCACCTTGAAAAGAAGTTGCAAAAAAAAACCAGCTCGATTAATGATAATGTCAATCCAGTTTCAAATAAAAACCAGAAGGCATAATTATGACCACGACGACATGCAAGGCTCAGGAAGCCGATCCATCGCCCGCCGCGATGCCGGTGCTCTCACCCCGGATGATCTTTTTGTTCTCACTCACCTCTGCACTGGCGGTCGCCAATGTTTATTCGGCGCAGCCGTTGCTGGAATTGATAGCCACCAGCCTGCAGGTTTCTCCCGGCACCATTGGCACGGTGGTCACGGTCACTCAGACCGGCTACGCCCTCGGATTACTCTTTCTGGTGCCGTTAGGCGACTGCATCAACCGCAAAAAACTGGTGCTCACCCAGCTGGTGCTTTCCGTGCTGGCGTTAACCGCCGCGGCTTTCGCGCCCGACCTGATGACGCTGCTCTGTGCGATGCTGCTGGTGGGGTTAATGGCGGTAGTCACGCAGCTGATGGTGGCCTGGGCCGCCATGCTGGCGTCACCCACGCAGCGTGGACAGGTGGTGGGTAGCGTGACCAGTGGCATCGTGATCGGCATTCTGCTGGCGCGCTTTATTTCCGGGATGATTGCCGATCTGGCGGGCTGGCGGGCGGTCTTTCTGACGGCCGCCTGCCTGTTACTGCTGATCTCGCTGGTACTGGTGCAAGTGCTGCCCGCCACAACCGGCCAGCCGCAGCGCACCCCCTACACTCAGCTGTTACTGTCGGTTTTTCGGCTGTTCCGGACGGAACCGCTGTTGCGCAGGCGAGGCATCCTCGCGCTGCTGATTTTTGCGGCCTTTAGTATGCTCTGGTCTTCGATGGTACTGCCGCTGACGGACCTGTCGCTGACTCACACCGCGATTGGGATGTTCGGACTGGCGGGTCTGGCCGGGGCGCTGGCGGCCTCCAGAGCAGGCTCATGGGCTGACCAGGGACGGGGGCAGCAAGCCACCGGCTTCGCCCTGGTGCTGCTGACCTTCTCCTGGCTGCCGATAGCCGCGCTGCAAAGCTCGCTACTGCTGCTGATAGTCGGGGTGGTCCTGCTCGACTTCGCTATTCAGACGGTACATGTGATTAATCAGAGCCTGCTGGTGGCTGCCCGGCCCGAGGCAGCCAGTCGTCTGGTCGGTGCCTATATGTGCTTTTACTCGCTGGGCAGTGCACTGGGCGCGATTGCAGCTACCCAGCTTTACGCCCACTGGGGATGGCAGGCGGTCTGCTATGCCGGGGCAACTGCCAGCGCCTCTGCCTTTCTCTGCTGGTACGGTATGCGTCACTAATGACATTACCTCTGCAGGGCATTATTCCACTGATGGCTCGGTAAGACTCTCTGGTGTGGTGCGAGGGACAGACCGGCACAGCAGACCATTCAACAGCCTGGAAGTTATCATCCGTGACAGATATGCTTTGCGGTAAGCGACGCCAGTATTCAGAGTCTCAAGACTTCGCTATACAACGCGCGGCCGGTTCATATAGGTTATTTCTCACAGCCACCCTGTTCCAGGAGGAGCACATGCCGGAATATTGTTTTTTTAAGAAGGGACGCCAGATTACCGTGCTGGAGAGAAGCGACAGCGCAGGCGCGGCTGAACTGTCTCAGCGCGGCTACGAGAAACAATTCGAAGAAGTGACCGCCCCTGATGAAAATCGTGCGCTGGCACGTTTTCATGACATTCATAATGACGATCAGCAGCGTGCGAATGCATTTGCTCGCGGGGAAGTGTTTGCCATTTTGACCGTGGGACTGCTTAGCGTGGCGGGCTGGCTCATTTTTAAATAGGCAGACGCGCCCTCAGTCAGCGGGATAATGAGCAAATTAACTATCGTGCCGCTGGCAGAACGCGTCGATGTCGCCGTGCTGAAAGTCGGGCAGATTCGCCATCAATTTCTCCAGCGGCCAGTTCCACCAGGCAATGCGCTGAAGGCGGGCCGCAATCGCTGGGGTAAACCGCACCCGCAGTGGCCGGGCCGGCACACCGCCAACCACGCTGTAAGGCGCAACGTTTTTCGTCACGACGGCGCCCGCAGCCAGCACCGCACCATCTCCAATCGTAACGCCAGGCAGCACAATGACACCGTGACCGATCCAGACATCATTTCCGATCACTACACGGTCGGCGCGACGGGCGGCAAAGAAGCCCTGGTCCCGTCGGGCATCGTGATGATAATACTCCGGGCAGTAGGTAAAGCGATGCTGAGAGGCGCGGTCCATGGGATGATTTGGCGCACCGATACGCACCTGATTGGCAATGGCGCAGAATCGCCCTACCTGGGTGTCGGCCAGGCAGCAGTGCTCGCCGACATAGGAGAAGTCACCCAGTTCGCTATATTCCAGTGAACTGTGCGCCAGGATCTCACACTGCTGACCCACGGTGGTTTCCCGCATCTTCACAGTGTCATCAATCCAGGTGTGCGCTAAACGGGCAGGTACAACGGCGGCAATGGACATATTACTCCCGGTCTGGATAAGCAGCGCCCCGGCGGCCTGCTTTTTGCCTTACCACCTTACACAACGCCGATGACAGAGAATTGACAAAGAAAAAAGGCGGAGTGGTTAGCTCCGCCTTGTTTCAAGTTCCGGTTAACCTGCGTGACCGGTCAGTTGCATAAGGGCAACGATGATCTGCAAGATGACCCGGATAAGATCCAGAATCAGCTTAGTCAGTTCCATCACTTTCCTTCTCCTTTTACAGGAGCGCGCTGTTCGGCAACCAGGGCTTTGACTCTACCCGCCGGGCGCCTAAGCACATCTTTGTGGAGAGGGCTGAGCGGCACTCATGGTTAAAGCCACAGGCCAGCACCACCTGATGCCTGCCGGGATTTTAAAACCGTGCCCCTGGGAGCGGCCAGTCGACAATGAGGCGATGCTCAACACTCAACACCTGTATAAACATACAGCATTTTGGCGAAACTTGAAATCCTTAGCCGCACATTTTACAATCTTGTCTGTGGAGAGTGCTGAGCACCTCGTTCGCAGCGCGGTTACCAGCCGGGTAGCGAACAAAAAAATAAAGGATTTGGCGACATGCCAAATCCTTTTTTTATGCCTGCTTCCTGCTTAAAAAAGCAGCACGGAACTTACTTCGCGGCGCTGATTCGCCAGACGGTATTACCTGCATCGTCAGCAATCAGGACACCGCCCTGTTTGTCGCTGGCCAGACCCACCGGCAAACCGCGCACCTGCTTTTCGTCATCCGTCAGGAAGCCCGAGACCACCGTCTGCGGCTGCCCTACTGGCTTGCCATTCTCGAATTTCACCCACACCACTTTATAGCCATTCAGCGGTGTCCGGTTCCAGCTGCCATGCTCACTGATAAACGCGCCACCACGGTATTGCGGCATGTTATCGGCGCCATAAAACAGCAGACCCAGCGGCGCGACATGTGAACTCAGGGCATAATCGGGCTTGATCGCTTTCTCTACCAGATCGGGGCGCTGCGGTTCGGCACGGGTATCCACATGCTGGCCATAGTAGCTGTAGGGCCAGCCGTAGAAGCCTTTATCCTGCACTGAGGTCATGTAATCAGGCACCAGATCGGAGCCGATTTCATCACGCTCATTGACTACAGCCCACAGCTTGCCGCTCTGCGGCTCCCACTGTAAGCCGGTTGGATTGCGCAGTCCGCTGGCGAAGATACGGCTGGCACCACTGGCTGCGTCCACCTCCAGCACCGCCGCACGACGATACTCGGCGCCAATGCCGTTCTCGGTGACGTTACTGTTGGAGCCGACACCGACATAGAGCTTGCTGCCATCGGGGCTGGCTAACAGCGCCTTGGTCCAGTGGTGGTTAATCGGTCCACCCGGCAATTCTGTCACCTCTTCTGGTGCGGTGCGAATCTCCGTATCCCCTTCGCGATAGGGGAATTTCACCAGGCTGTCAGCGTTCGCGACATAGAGCGTATTACCAATCAGCTGCATACCAAACGGCGAATGCAGATTTTCAATAAAGCGATGCTGCTCCCATTTACCGTTAACATTGCGCAACAGCGTAATGCGGTTGCCGCCTTCTCCCCCTTTGCCTGACGCTTTTTGCACAATGCCCATGATCAGCTGTTTAGGCCGTGTCGTCGGCTTCGGTGGTCCGTTCGATTCCGCCACCAGCACATCGTTATTTGGCAGCACATAGACCTGACGCGGATGCTGCAGATTCTCAGCAATTTTTTCAATCTTTAACCCGTCAGCCACTTTTGGCATTTCGCCCGCTTTCCAGGGCGTGCCTTCCGGCACCTGCATTGGCGGCATAAAGAAATTCTTCGCCTGCGGCAGTTCAGGGTTCGGTCCCGTCTGCTTTTGCGGATCGACCAGCGCACCCTCATCACAGCCTGCCAGCAAAGCGGTCAGGGTCAGCGCGAGCAGCGTTTTATGCGGTATGTTCATGGTGGCTCCTCCTTAAGCGCTACGCTGACGTAACGCAAGTTGCACATTCGCCAGCAGCAGCAGTGCTACCACAAGCGTCGAAAGCGTCACACCCAGCGGGATCACAGCGGCGGCATCACGGCTGTGAATAAACGCATTAACGATAGCGATCGCAATCGCCACCAGCCAGAGCCAGAAATGGCCCTTTTCCGCACTGTCACTGCCGCGAAACAGATAAACCAGCGCGATGAGTCGCGGCACAATCGCCAGTATCAGTCCCAGCGCAATCAGCCAGCTGGCGGCATCCGTCCAGAACTGTACAAAGGTCTGCATGTAGAGAATGTCGAACAGCCAGGCGGCGACAAAAAAGCCCAGCGGCACTGGCTCCAGCAAAGCGTAAAGCGTCACGGCAAACGCCGATCTTCCCAGGGTATTACGCATGTTTCTCTCCATTTTTAACGTGAATGCGGATCGGGTCAGACGTCGCGCTGCTCAGAGCAACCGACGCCGCGCCTGTAAAAGATTAGTAAATCTGAAGAGAAACAGAGGGTTTATTCGAAGGGAATTGCAAATCAGGCGGATGACGTCCCTGTCATCGCCGGTCTGTCAGGACTTATCCGCGGGTAACGTGACCCAGTATCCTGGCTGGTAAGGCAGCGGCAGAAACTTCTCGTGGAAGGTGCGGAACGTGGCGTCCGGATCCAAATCAGCAAACAGATCGGGGTGCAGCCATTTCGCCAGCGCCTGAATCGCCACAAACTGATACGGGCTATCATAGAACTGATGCCAGATGGCGTGGACGTTGCCGTTGTGCGCCACCGGCAGAGTTTTGAAAGCATCGCGCATCATCAGCGCTTTCAGACGCGCCGTGGCTTCAGTGACGTTGGCACCCGGACCCACGCCGACCCATTTGCCCACGGTATTGTAGTTCTTCCAGTTCGCGCCGGTCACCACCACCGCATCCGGCTGGCTGGCGATGATCTGCTCCGGGTTAACGGTGCCGAAGGTACCAGGAATCAGATCTTTAGCGATATTGCGACCGCCTGCTATCTCTACCATCTGACCAAAGTTCTCATTACCAAACGACATGCAGCACTCGTCGCTGTAGCCGCCTGCACGGTCAATCATCACTTTCGGCCGGTAGCCGGTAAAGTTTTTCAGACGCGAGGTGACAAGGTCAATCTGCTGCTGGCGGAAGGTAATAATTTCCTGCGCCCGCTCTGGTTTATTCACCAGTTCGCCCATGATGCGGATACTTTTCTCCGCGTTCACCATCGGGGCTTCGCGGAAATCGATAAACACAACAGGCACACCCACCGCCTGCAGTTTTTCAATCAGCTTGCCTTCATCGGTGGCAGCTTTGGATTCCAGATTCATCAGCACCAGATCGGGCTTCAGGGTTAACGCCTGTTCCACGTTGAAGGTGCCATCTTTTGCGCCACCAAAGGTCGGTAATTTTTTAATTTCCGGATAGCGTTTTTCATAAGCCTGATAACCGTCCCAGTCCGCTTTATGCAGGTCATCACGCCAGCCAATCACCCGCTTAAACGGCGCACCCGTATCAAACGCCGCCAGCAGATAGATCTGACGCCCTTCGCCCAGAATGATGCGTTTTGCCTCCTGCGGCACCTCGACCTGACGGCCTGCAACATCGGTAATCATTTTGGCCGAAGCCGTCCCGGCTAACGTCAACAGCCCCAGCGCTAAAAACCATTTTTTCATTGTAAAAACCCGCACAAATGATAATGAGAATTATTAATGTAAAACGGCGTTACTATTACCTAAAACCGGGGTCAGGGGAAGTCATCCAAATAAATGTTTTTGCTGCGCGGCGTTAACAGGCTGAGAAGAGGGTAAACAATGCTCCCTCCGGGCACAAAAAAGCGCAGCGTGTCGCGGCTCACAAAACGCGCATCTTTCGTGAATATGCTCACAACGGCCTGGGCGGCTGCACATATTTTAGCCGTTAATCGTATCGTTTTGGCTAATGCGTTAATGAATTGTGATCGCTAAATTTAAAATGAAACAGCGTTTTAATAATTCATCAGGACAGCCTGCCACAGGAGCTTAACCGTGAAGATCAGCGCCATTGATGTCACCCTTTTTACTTATCCCACCCAGCGTTGCGCCGACAGCGCAGGACACTCTCATCCGGGTCCGGAGAATGATGCCCAGATGGCGTTACTGACCCTGACCAGCGAGGATGGCGACTGCGGTTACGCCTTTGCGCCGCCGGAAGTGGTGCGTTCTCACGTGGTTAATGCCTTCTTCCGCAAGGTGCTGATCGGTCAGAACGCCTTTGACCGCGAGCGTCTGTGGCAGGACCTGGTGCACTGGCAGCGCGGCAGTGCCCACCAGCTCACCGAACGGGCGCTCTCCGCTGTGGAGCAGGCACTGTGGGATCTGATTGGGCGCAAACTGAAACAGCCGGTCCACAAGCTGCTGGGCGGCTATCGCGAGAAGATCCCGGCTTACGGCAGCACCATGTGTGGCGATGAGCTGAAAGGTGGTTTATCGACGCCCGATGAGTATGCACAGTTTGCTGAAAAGCTGGTGGCGCGCGGGTATCAGGCGATCAAGCTGCACACCTGGATGCCGCCGGTCTCCTTTGCGCCCAGCCCGGCGATGGATATCAAAGCCTGCGCGGCAGTGCGCGAAGCGGTCGGCCCTGATATCGCACTGATGCTGGATGGCTACCACTGGTATAGCCGAAGTGACGCGCTGACCATCGGCAAGGCACTGGAAAAACTTAATTTCGCCTGGTTTGAGGAGCCAATGGAAGAAGAGAGCATGGCCTCTTACGCCTGGCTGGCGGACAACCTCTCTATTGACGTGCTTGGCCCGGAAAGTCTGGGCGGTAAACATCACAGCCGTGCCGACTGGGTTCGCGCCGGCGCGTGCGACATTCTGCGTGCGGGTGCCAATGGCGTAGGCGGCATCTCTGCCACGCTGAAAGTGGCCAGTCTGGCTGAAGCCTTTGGTATGGATTGTGAAGTCCACGGCAATGGTGCAGCAAGCCTGGCGGTGGTCGGCGCGATTCGTAACTGCCGCTGGTATGAGCGCGGCCTGCTGCATCCCTTCCTGGATTATGAGACGCCGCCTGCCTACCTCAATAGCCTGATTGATCCGATGGACGATCAGGGCTTTGTCACCCTGTCCACGGGAAACGGACTGGGTGAAGATATTAATTTCAGCTGGATTGAGACTCATACGCTGAATCGCTGGTAAATCGCACTTCCGAAAGTACGGCACACAATAAGAACCCCGTTACCGCGCACCTCTGTCGATGCGGTAAACGGGGAAAAAACCTCTGACCTGCTGGACTTCACTTATGACCCTGACACAACGATGTGGCGCGTGGCTGATCACGCTGGTGGTGCTGACGGGCAGCGCGTCTATCCAGGCAAAAACGCCGGATGACCAGCTAATCGTCGGCATGAACATGAATAACCTGCTCACCCTGGATCCGGCCGCCATGACCGGCAACGAGGTGGTCGGCATAGTGGTGAATCTTTATGACGGCCTGGTTGAGCTGAACCCGCAGCAGCTCACCGAGGTGCGCCCGGCGCTGGCCGAACGCTGGTCAGTGAGCCCCGATAACCGCACCCTGACCTTTCACCTGCGTGACAACGTCAGGTTTCATTCCGGTAATCCGCTCACCAGCGCCGATGCGGTCTGGTCGATGCGGCGGGTGCTGCATCTGAATCTGGCGCAGGCGTCGGTGTGGAAATCGTACGGTTTCAGCCGCGACAACGTTGACCAGATGATCACCGCCCCCGACGACCGCACGCTGGTGATCACACTTCCTAAGCCAAACGATCCGCAACTGGTGATTTACTCGCTGGCGGCGCTGGGCAGCATGGTGGTCCTAGACCGCAAAACGGTGCAGCAGCATGAGGTTGATGGCGACTGGGGCAACCGCTGGCTGACCACGCATGAAGCGGGTTCCGGCCCGTTCCGGCTGGATGTCTGGCAGGCAAAAGATGTGCTGCGGATGAGTCGCGCGGCAGACTACTGGCGCGGAGAGGCAAAAATATCGCGGGTGGTGTTCCGCCACCTTCAGGAGTCGCAGACCCTGCGGCTGATGATGGAGAAAGGCGACCTGGATATTGCCAGTAACATGGCGATCCCCGACGTGCGCGCCCTGCGCCACGATCCCGACCTCACCATCGACGCGGTCAGAAAAGGGACGATTTATTACCTGGCGATGAGCATGAAAGATCCGCACTTCGGGAATAGCAAAGTGCGTGAGGCGGTCCGCTATCTGGTCGATTATCAGGGCATCAATAAGAGCCTGATGACCGGCTACGGCGAACTCCATCAGCGCCCGATTCAGGCCGGGATGCCCGCCACGCTCCCCGACCCCGGTTACCGGCTTGATGTGCCGCGTGCCCGGGCATTGCTGACTGAGGCGGGTTATCCGGACGGCTTCGACACCACGCTGCGGGTGCTGGCCGATCAGCCGTTCCTGAATATCGCCATCGCGGTGCAGTCAACGCTGCTGCAAGGCGGGATTCGCGCAAAAATCATTACCGGCACCGGCAACCAGATTTATGGCGCGATGCGCGATCGTCAGTTTAATCTGCTGGTCGGACGCGGCGGCAGCGGTGTAGAGCCGCATCCCCACTCCAGCCTGCGTTCGCTGGTCTACAACCCGAACAATGCGGACAGCGCCCGGCTGACTAACTTTCAGGGCTGGCGCACCGGTTTCTACGACGCGCAGCTTAACCGCATGATCGATCAGGCATTGGTTGAACGCGACAAATCCCGTCAGCAGCAGGACTATTTCGCCATCCAGCAACGCTATGACCAGCTGGTGCCTGCGCTGATGCCGATTTCACAAATGCTCGACTCCGTGGTGGTCAGTAACCGGGTGCAGGCGTATCAGCCCCATCCCTCCGCGACCACCTTTCTGCGCGACGTCTGGAAAACCCCTGAAGCCCTGGCGGGAGGCACCCCATGATTCTGACCCTGACCCGACATCAGTGCCGTCGCATCACCCATCGCGCGGTGCAGGTGCTGATTACCCTGTTCGGCCTGCTGCTGCTGACCTTTTTTATTGGCCGGGTAATGCCGCTGGATCCGGTGCTGGCGATTGTCGGCCCCGACGCCGATCAGGCCACTTACCAGCAGGTCTACCACCAGCTCGGCTTTGATAAACCGCTGTGGGTACAGTTTGGCATCTACCTTAACGCGCTGCTGCATGGCGATCTCGGCCATGCGCTGCTCACCGGTCAGCCGGTGGTATACGACATTCTGCGCGTCTTTCCCGCCACAGTAGAGCTGGCCACGCTGGCAATTGTGATTGGTGCGGGCCTCGGCGTACCGCTGGGTGTGCTGGCGGCGGCACGCCGTAACAGCGTCATCGACTATGTGGTGCGGATGCTCAGTCTGGCCGGTTACTCCACGCCGATCTTCTGGGTCGGCATGATGGGCCTGCTGCTGTTCTATGCCCATCTCGGCTGGGTCGGCGGCGCAGGACGGGTGGATTTCAGCCTGGATGGCATTGTGCCCCATCGCACCGGCTTCATGCTGATCGACGCCCTGCTGGCCGGCAACAGCCAGGTATTCTGGAACGCACTCAACCATCTGGTACTGCCCGCCTCGCTGCTGGGTTTTCACTCTATGGCCTACATCAGCCGCATGACGCGCAGCTTTATGCTGGCGCAGCTCTCGCAGGAGTTCATCCTGACCGCACGGGTCAAAGGCCTGACCGAATGGCAGGTGATCTGGCAGCACGCCTTCCGCAACATCCTGGTGCAGCTACTGACCGTCGTGGCGCTGGCCTATGGCTCGCTGCTGGAGGGCGCGGTACTGATCGAAACGGTCTTCTCCTGGCCCGGCTTTGGTTCTTACCTCACCGGCAGCCTGATGCTGGGCGATATGAATGCGGTGATGGGCTGTGTGCTGGTGGTGGGCCTGATTTTTGTACTGCTTAACCTGATCTCCGACCTGCTCTATCAGGTGTTTGATCCGAGGACCAAAGTATGACGATCTCCTTTGACACTGCCTCTGTAAGTCACTCCCGCGAGCGTCTGGCACGCTGCCAGCGGTTTGCAGCCCGCTGCGGCTATTTCCTCTGGCGCATGGCCTGTAATCCCCTCACCGCCATTGGCGGCGGCATTGTGCTGCTGCTCTGCATCGTCGCACTGTTTGCGCCCTGGATCGCGCCATATCATCCGCTGATTCAGGATCTGAACAACGCCCTGACACCGCCCGGTGCAGCCCACTGGTTTGGCACCGACGAGTTTGGCCGCGATATTTTCAGCCGTCTGGTCTGGGGCGCGCGCATCACGCTTTACATTGTACTGCTGGTGTCGGTCACCGTCGGGCCACTGGGCCTGCTGCTGGGCGTCACCGCCGGTTACTTCGGCGGCAAAGTCGATAGCGTGCTGATGCGCGTCACCGATATCTTTATCTCCTTCCCGAGCCTGGTACTGGCGCTGGCGTTTGTTGCCGCCCTGGGCCCGGGTCTGGAGCATGTGGTGATTGCCATTACGCTCACCGCGTGGCCGCCTATCGCCCGTCTGGCGCGCGCCGAAACGCTGTCGCTGCGTCAGGCGGACTTTATCTCAGCGGTCCGTTTACAGGGCGCATCGCCGCTGCGGGTGCTGTGGAAACATATTATTCCGCTCTGCCTGCCGTCGGTGATTATCCGCATCACCATGAATATGGCGGGCATTATCCTCACTGCCGCCGGGCTGGGATTTCTCGGGCTGGGCGCACAGCCGCCCGATCCGGAATGGGGCGCGATGATCGCCAGCGGCCGCACCTACATGCTTGAGTGCTGGTGGGTGGTCACCGTGCCCGGTCTGGCGATCCTGATTAACAGCCTGGCATTTAATTTCTTAGGAGATGGCCTACGTGACCTGCTTGATCCCCGCAGTGAGTAACGCCACGCCGTTGCTCGACGTGCGCGATTTGCACGTGAACTTTATTAACGGACGCCAGGCAACCCCGGCGGTGCGCGGCGTCTCTTTTCAGCTCGGTCAGGAGAAGCTGGCGATAGTCGGCGAGTCTGGCTCCGGTAAATCGACCGTGGGTCGCGCCCTGCTGCAGCTGCATCCGGCGAAGGCGCGCATTGAGGCGAGCCGGATGCAGTTTGGCGATATCGACCTGCTGCACGCCAGCCCGGCGCAGATGCGCGCCATTCGTGGCAAACGCATCTCAATGATTATGCAGGACCCGAAATATTCGCTGAATCCGGTGATTCGGGTTGGTGAGCAGATCGCCGAGGCCTGGCGTAGTCATCATCGCGATCAGAAATCGGCAGCACGTCAGCGGGCGCTGGCAATGCTGGAGGAAGTGCAGATCCGCGATCCAGAACGGGTTTATCAGCTCTATCCTCATGAGATTTCCGGCGGTCAGGGTCAGCGCGTGATGATTGCCATGATGTTGATCACCGAACCGGAACTGGTGATTGCCGATGAGCCGACCTCTGCGCTGGATGTCTCAGTACGACTGCAGGTGCTGGCACTGCTCGATGATCTGGTGAAAGCGCGCGGACTGGGGCTGATTTTTATCAGTCACGATATCAATCTGGTGCGCAGCTTTTGCGATCGGGTGCTGGTGATGTATGCCGGGCGCGTCGTGGAGTCACTGGCCGCCTGTGACCTCGATCGCGCACAGCATCCTTACACGCAGGGACTGCTGGCGGCGCTGCCCGACCTTGATCACCGCCGCACACGCCTGCCAGTGTTACAACGTCACGCAAGCTGGTTAACCGATTAAGGAGTGGTGATGATTAATGTGAAAAATCTCAACCTCAGCTTTGGCGATGAGGGCGCGCGGAATCAGGTGCTGTTCGACGTAAATCTGCAGGTTAATCAGGGTGAAATCTTCGGGCTGGTCGGTGAATCTGGCTCGGGCAAAACCACGGTGCTGAAGTGTCTGGCGGGGCTGTTCACTCACTGGCGGGGAGAGCTGATGATTGATGGTCAGCCACTGGCGCATCACATCGTTCGGGCGCGCTGTCGGCAGGTGCAGATGGTGTTTCAGGACCCTTACGGTTCGCTGCATCCGCGTCACACGCTGGGCGACATTCTGGAAGAGCCGTTGCAGATTCAGGGTATCGGGCAGCGTCAGCAGCGGGTCGTGGCGATGCTGGATAAAGTCGGATTGAACCGTGCCTGGCAGACGCGTTATCCCCACCAGCTATCCGGTGGTCAGCGTCAGCGCGTGGCAATTGCCAGGGCGCTGATTCTGGAGCCACGCGTGCTGCTGCTGGATGAGCCGACCTCCGCACTGGATGTTTCGGTGCAGGCAGAGATCCTGAATCTGCTCAGCGATCTGCAGCAGCAGGAGAACCTGACTTATCTGATGGTGACGCACGATCTTGGCGTGGTGGCGCATCTCTGCCATCGCGTAGCCGTCATGCAACAGGGCAAAGTGCTGGAGACGCTGGATGTGCCGACGCTGGTGGCCGATCGCGCCGCAATGCCCTATACGCGGATGCTGGTGGAAGCGAGTCGCCACAATCATGCGGCGCTGGCGCAGCCGGGCTGAATATCAGCGGGTATCTGAAAAGAATCAAAAAAGGCCGGCTGGACCGGCCCTGTGATATCGAATGCGTTAGTGGGTCAGCTGACGCACAAAGGCAACGATCTCCTGGTTTTTGCCATGCTCAAACAGGCACTGCTGGAAACGCGGGCCGCTGACGGCGGTGCGAACCAGTTCAGGATCGATGGCACGCAGGGTATCAAGGTAGTTCTCTTTGATCACCGCAGCCTTGACCTGATTCAGCAGACCGGCGTTTCGCACCTGCGGCTCTTTGCGCTCTGGCGGATAGCCATTGCCCTTCTCGCCCGTGAACGCTTTTTCAAAGATAAAGCGCTGGTTCAGCTCAGCGCCCCAGCCAAAACCTTTAGCAAATGGCAGAGATAAGGCATTGCCGTTGTTGATTTGCGCGAACAGGTAAGCATCCGCCGGATCGATACAGTAGCCACAGACCACGCCCGGATGGATGTTAAGCGACATCAGCGCGCCCTGGCCGGTGCCACAGCCCGCAACGACAAAATCCACTGCCTGGCTGTTAAGCAGCACGCTGGCCTGGATGCCGAGGTGAATGTAGGTCAGATGATGATCCTGCTCATCGCTCATCCCGACGTTGAAGACCTGATGGCCCAGCGGCTGCGCGACGCCTTCCAGTTCTTTCAGCACGGTAACGTTTTTAGCGGCCTGACTGTTTTCCATCATTAACGCGATTTTCATGATCTACCCTCGTAAAATAAATGAAACACCGTTTCATTTTAGAGAAAAACCATTAAAGTGCATGGATTAATTCACCCTGGTGCTGTGAGGCCCATCACAAAACGGCCATTGCAGCGCCCACGACTGCTTGAGGACAATGATGTTTATCTACCACAAAGAGCGACCACTGGAAGATCTGGGTAACGGCGTGACCCGCCGCGTACTGGCACATGGCGGCACAATGATGGCAGTTGAAGTGCGTTTTGAAAAAGACGCCATCGGTCCGCTACATCATCATCCCCATGAGCAGCTGACCTATGTGCTGAGCGGACGCTTTGCCTTCACCATCAACAGTGAAACCCGGGAAGTTGGCGCTGGGGACACACTCTATAAAGCACCCAATGTGGTTCATGGCTGTGTCTGTCTTGAGGCTGGCGTGCTGCTGGATACCTTTACGCCACAGCGCGAAGATTTCCTGACCACGAAATAGTGCAGGCGGCCCGGCGGGCCGCCTCATGAACTGCCGCATGAATGCCCATTTTGCCTGCACGAAAAATTTGACTTAAAACGCGTACAATTTTTCCACCATTCCCTTCCCAGCTAACTGAATGATTCACCACAGTTTCCCCTCAGGCCGCGCTGCGCTTAGCTTCCTGTAAAAAATCATTCGGGCTCACTTCTGTACAAAATGAAGATCGTTGTATAAGTTTAATGACAACGCCAGTTCGTTTTTTAACCCGTAAAAGGATAATAATATGCCGATGCAAAACACCCTTACCTTGCCGCTGAATCACAACGCGCCGGTTAATAGTGAGTTCCGTTCATCCTTTGCTGCATCTGAGCAGGATAAACTTAATTTTCTAATCGAAGAGTTACTGGAAGCGGGCAAGGAAAAAAGCTGTATGGAGTTACTGCGTCATCTGGCCTCTGCGGACAGTGCTGAAGAAGAAGCCTGTTGCCGTGAACTGCTGACGTTGCTGATGGCCCAAAAATGAAGTCTGTGGCTGGCTGTTCAGCACAGATTCAACACCGGGCATTACCACGAAAACCCGCCTGACCGTATTTCCCCGTTCAGGCGCGTCACCTCTGCTGAAAAGCTGCCGCTTTTTTGCACCGTAATTTACACCGACGCGAATATTGATAGCTGATAGCTGATATACGTGTACGACCTTGTTAAACCGACCCGACGACTCTCATTGCTTCTCTTTCAACTCTTTTGTTAGCCTGAATCTTCCCGATTTATTATCAGGTTCCACAGGCGTGCTATGACCATGACCTCTTTCTCCGCCACGCTGCATCTGCTGTGTGGAAAAATAGCGTCCGGGAAATCGACGCTGGCAGCACAGCTGGGTGCTGCGCCCGGTTACGTAGTGATCAGCGAAGATCAGTGGCTGGCCGCACTCTATAAGGATGAGATGCAATCGGTGGCTGATTACGTGCGTGTTGCGGCAAAGCTCAGGAAGGCGATGACGCCGCATCTGGTCGCATTGCTTAACGCAGGCGTATCGGTTGTGCTCGATTTTCCGGCCAACACCCGGGGGAATCGTGACTGGATGCGCTCGGTGATTGAGGCATCCTCTGCCGACCATCGCATGCATTACCTGGATGTGCCGGACGCGCTGTGTAAAGCGCGTCTGCACGCCCGTAATCAGAGCGGCGAACACGCCTTTGCCGCCACGGACGAGCAGTTCACGCTGATTACCCGCTATTTTGAACCGCCGCAGGAGGAGGAAGGCTTTAACCTGGTGCGGCACAGTTAACATCTTCTGCAAATTTACGAGAGATCGAGTGCCGCAAGCACCTCAGCAATCTGCTGGTTATCCGCATCAGAGAGTGGCAACAGCGGACGCGGCAGGCAGTCGCGTGCCGTCAGTCCCAGCAGACCTGCTGCGGCATTCATCACCCTGAAGCTGCCGCCGTGCTGGCGGAACAGCGACCACAAAGGCTGCAGGCGCTCCGACTGCGCCCTGACGCTCTCATGATCACCTGCTGCTGCTGCGTCGGTCATTGCTTTCGCGACACGTGGGAACAGCCCGCCGCACACGGAATACCAGCCATCACAGCCTGCAATCAACGCATTGGCAGCAGACGCGTCGCCGCTGATGCCAACCGACACGGAAGCAGGCAGTATGTCGCGCAGTTGGGCCAGGCGATCATTTGCTGCCGATTGCGCCGCCGGAACACCGGGAATTTTTACCGACCCGATACCGGGAAGTGAGGCAATCCGGCTCAGTAACGCATCGGAGAACGTAAAATGGGTGGTGCGCGGATTGTCATAAATGCAGACTGGCACCGAGGCGTGTCGCGTCACGGTTTCAAACAGCGTAAACACCTCATCTTCTTTCAACGTCTGATACCCCAGCGGTGGCAGCAGTAAAGCGGCTGCGCCCGCCTGCTGCGCATCCTCTGCCAGCGCCAGCACCTCATCAGTATTTATCGCGCCAATGCAGATCATCACTGGAATCGCCTCCGCATTTTCAACGGCCCGCTCAGCAATGCGCCTGCGCTGTGCCCGTGTCAGCCAGGCGTAGCTGCCGGTGGACCCCAGCACGCCCAGAGAATCGACTTTTGCCTCCGTCAGCCTGCGCAGGATCCGAAGAAAGGCCGCTTCATCGGGTTTGCCATCGGCAAAAGGAGTAAGGGGAAAGGCACTGAGTCCGCTGAACATACGCTTTGCTCCATCATGAGACTGTTCGGGCTGGTTATCACCTGTACAGTCATATTTCGTCACTGGCCGAAGCATGGCTTTGCCCCGCCCGCTATTTTTGCGCTACAGCCCTTTTTGATCTTACCCAAAGGAAATAGCGATGATTGCCGTACTGTTTGAAGCCGAGGCACGACCCGAACATCAGATGCGCTACCTGCAACTCTACGTACGTTTTTCGACATCACCGTTGCCTGATGCCTCCACGCCACCTCGGTCCTGAACCTCTTTGCCCCCAGCATCGCTGACCTCTGGTCACGCCAGAATCTCCGTTTTAGACGGTAACACGCATATGAAATCTGTCACAATTCCGCAAACTTATCTCACGCACGTTAACACGAGCAGAAAAACAGCCATCCGCTTCAACTTGCTGAATAAAATAGGTTTTATATGATAACCCCCAGAAATCATGTTCCCCACACATCAATCAATGCCCTTTTTGCACTTATTTAGCGACGGGCGCTGATCCACTCTTCAGTAACAGGCGCGGCAAAAAGCGTCAAACCTTACTGGAGTTACTGATGCAAACGACCTCACCCATGACTCATCGCGCCAGGATTGGCGCCATATTTCGTGTTACCTCCGGCAATTTCCTCGAACAGTTCGATTTCTTCCTGTTCGGTTTTTATGCCACTTACATCGCCCATACCTTTTTCCCGGCCAGCAGTGAGTTCGCCTCACTGATGATGACCTTTGCCGTGTTCGGCGCAGGATTTCTGATGCGCCCGATTGGCGCAGTGGTGCTGGGGGCGTACATCGACAAGGTCGGTCGCCGTAAGGGCCTGATTGTCACGCTCTCCATCATGGCGGCAGGCACCTTTATGATCGTGCTGATCCCCTCCTACCAGAGCATTGGCCTGTGGGCGCCGATGCTGGTGCTGATCGGTCGGTTGTTACAGGGCTTCTCCGCCGGCGCGGAGCTGGGCGGCGTGTCGGTCTATCTGGCGGAGATCGCCACGCCGGGCCGCAAGGGCTTCTACACCAGCTGGCAGTCGGGTAGCCAGCAGGTCGCCATTATGGTGGCGGCGGCGATGGGCTTTATCCTCAACGCCGTGCTGGAAGAGAGCGCCATCCGTGAATGGGGCTGGCGTATTCCGTTCCTGTTTGGCTGTCTGATTGTGCCGTTTATCTTCATATTGCGTCGCAAACTTGAAGAGACACAGGCGTTCAACAACCGTCGCAGCCATCCCGATGTGAAGCAGGTGTTCCGCATCCTGCTGGCTAACTGGCAGGTGGTGATTGCCGGGATGCTGATGGTGGCGATGACCACCACGGCGTTTTACCTGATTACGGTTTATGCGCCGACCTTTGGCAAAAAAGTGCTGCTGCTCAGCGCCTCTGACAGCCTGCTGGTGACCTTGCTGGTAGCAGTGTCGAACTTTATCTGGCTGCCGATTGGCGGCGCGATCTCCGACCGCTTTGGCCGTAAGCCTGTACTGGTCGGCATGACACTGCTGGCGATCGTCACCACCTATCCGGCCCTGAGCATGCTGGCGGCGGCACCAGGCTTTTCGATGATGCTGGGTGTGCTGCTGTGGCTGTCGATGATCTACGGGCTCTACAACGGCGCGATGATCCCGGCGCTGACCGAAATTATGCCAGCGGAAGTCCGTGTGGCGGGCTTCTCACTGGCCTATAGCCTGGCAACAGCGCTGTTCGGTGGTTTTACCCCCGTGATGTCAACCGGCCTGATTGAGATGACTGGCGATAAAGCCTCGCCAGGTTACTGGATGAGTTTTGCGGCAGTTTGCGCCCTGGGCGCGACACTCTACCTCTATCGTCGTACCCGCAGTGCCGTCACGCCTGCCCATGAAACTGTTAGCTGAGGAACGGAAGATGAAACTGAAAACGATGTCACTTTATGCTGCCCTGCTGTTTAGCGTGGCAGGCAGCGCCACAGCGCAGGCAAAAGAACTGACGGTAATGATCTCCGGCGGGTTTAAAGCGGCGTGGGATACCCTGTCGCCACAATTCGCAAAACAGGAAGGGATCACCATCAACACCGTTGCTGGTCCGTCAATGGGTAAAACACCGCAAGCCATTCCAGCCCGGCTGGCACGCGGTGAACCGGCTGATGTGGTCATCATGGTTGGCGATGCGCTAAGCAATCTGCAAAAAGAGGGCGCGACGCTGCCAGGCTCACGGGTTGAACTGGCGGACTCCCGCATTGGCGCCGTCATTAAAAAGGGTGCCACACCCATTAAAATCGGCAGCGAAAGTGAGTTGCGTACTGCCCTGCTGAATGCCTCTTCCATCGCCTATTCTGACAGCGCCAGCGGCAAATATGTCAGCAGTCAGCTGTTCAAACGGCTGGGCATTGAGGATCAGGTTAAAGGCAAGGCGGTAGAAGTTGAACGCATCCCGGTCGCTTCCCAGGTTGCTGAAGGTAAATACGCCATCGGGTTTCAGCAGGTCAGTGAGCTGTTGCCTGTTTCAGGCGTAACCTTCATTGGTGAACTGCCGGACAAGCTGCAATACACCACCCGTTTTGCCGGTGCCGTGGTGCGCAGGTCAGCACAGCCAGATGAGGCAGCGAAGCTGCTGCACTGGCTCGCCTCGCCCGAGGCTCAGCAGGCTGTCCACGCCAGCGGCCTGCACACCGTGAAAGCGTCAAAACCGGTTAAAGTCGCTGATACTGTTCAATGATCAGGTTCTCCAGTTCGCTGGCGATATGTGACAGTATCCGGCCATTTTTGCGCAGCAGGCCCACAGTGCGTTTCACCGGTGGATCGGTTAACGGCACCGCCGTCAGCAGCGCGTGCTCGTAGCCAGGTAGCGACATGGCGGGGACGGCAGCAATGCCGAGCCCCGCCTCAACCATCCCCAGCATAGTTGTCACGTGCCGGGTTTCACAGACACAGGGCTTCTCCGGCATAACAGCCTGTAACGCCTGATCGAGCAGGTTACGGTTGCCGGAGGTTTTATCCAGCCCAATCCATTCATGCTGATAAAACGCCTGCCAGCTCAGGCTCTTTTTGCCTGCTATCGGATGGTCTCGCCTGCAGGCCGCCACGTACGGGTCATCCATCAGCGGCTGAAAATGCACATCCGGCTGCGAGCGGCTGGAAAAACTGATGCCGAAGTCAGCCTGCCCGCCAATCACCGCGTCATAGACGTTAGCCGCACTGCTGTCGATCAGTTTCACGCGTACGCGGGGATAGCGCACCTGAAACAGCCGGATGATGTTGGGCATGAAATAGTAGGCCGCTGACGGCACGCAGGCCACAGTAATCAGTCCGGTGCGGGCTAAGCTCACCTCACTCAGATCGGCCATGACCTCTTCAAAATCGGCCAGCAGCTTTTCCGAACGCTGAGCAAACGCATGCCCTTTCAGCGTCAGCGTGACGCGGCGTGTGGTCCGCTCAAACAGCTTAATACCCAGCGTGGTTTCCAGCTTATCGATGCGGCGGCTTAGCGCCGACTGTGAAAGGCAGATCGATTCCGCCGCCAGGCGAAAATTGCCAAACTCCACCAGCGCGCGAAAGGCGTAGAGATCGTTGAGATCGAAATTAACCGGCATGGTTTTCTCTTCCCTTAACCTGCATCAGACTTTTGTTCATCATTTTCATCGCCTTCCGTTTGACCAAAGTCGGACACGAATCTGCTGAGCAGCTGTTCCAGCGTTTCACGATCGCTTTCCGGCCAGTGCCGGAAGACGCGCTGATAAACCTGCACACGTTGCGCATCGATTTTATCCGTCATCGCTCTGCCATCCAGGGTGATTGCTGCCTCGTTAATTCTTTTGTCCTGCCGGTTTTTCTGCCGCTTAACCAGTCCGGTTTCTTCCAGTTTCGCGACCTGACGACTGACCGTGCTGTAGTCACGCCCTACCCGATCGGCCAGTTCACCCACGCCGATCGGCCCGAACCGGCTGACCTGCACCAGAAGCGGAAACAGCGCCCGATCGAGGTCGATACCCGCCGCTTTAATCATCGCTACATCGCGCTGGGGCCGGTTAAGCGCGCCAGCAATCGTCAGCAGACAATTGTGCAGCGCATCGTATTTATGTGTATTTTGCACACTTTTCATTGACGCCATCCAGAGGCAGGAATAATGTGTGTACTTTACACTTAATTGCTTATTATTAGAAGGACAGCAACCTATGAAAGCAGCCATCATTCGTCAGGCCGGTCAGAAACCACACTATGGGGATTTCCCCACTCCTCAGCCCGCTGAAAACCAACTGCTGGTTCGCGTGAAAGCCGCCGCCATGAGCCAGCTGGTCAAAGCACGGGCGGCAGGCACGCATTACAGCGCCACTGCGCCCTATCCTCTGGTGCCAGGCATTGACGGCACCGGTTACCTCGAAAACGGCGATGCCGTTTACTTTCTGACCTTTGGTACCGCGTCGGGTAGCATGGCGGAAAGTGTGGTGGTCAATGCCCGCTGCGTCATTCCGCTTCCTCCAGCGCTGGACCCCGTGGTCGCCGCCGCGCTTGCCAATCCAGGCATGTCTTCATGGGCCGCACTCACCCGCCGGGCTGAACTGCGCAAAGGGGAAACCGTGTTGATTAACGGCGCAACCGGCACATCCGGCCGCCTGGCGATTCGCATCGCCCGCAGTCTTGGCGCGGGCAAAATTATTGCGACCGGCCGGAACCCGGAGATACTGCAGCAACTGCTTAATGAGGGCGCAGACAGCGTCGTGACACTGGATGCTATGGCCGCTGAACTTCCTGCCCTGATGGCAGACGGCATTGATGTGGTGCTGGATTATCTCTGGGGTGAGAGCGCGCTGGCGATCATGGAAGCGGCGGTGCGAGGCGGTGATCATGTCGTTCGCTTCGTTCAGATTGGCTCACTCAGCGCACAGGAGATTCCTTTGCACAGTCATTTGCTGCGTGCATCCGGGCTGACACTGATGGGGAGTGGTCTGGGCAGCGTATCCAACGCAGACCTGATTGACTCACTGGCAGAACTACTACAGGCTGCCGGGCAGCACGGCTTTTCGGTGCCTTTTAAACCACGGCCTCTTTCTGAGGTGGATACAGCATGGGATGAAGATGACAGCCGCTGTCGAACAGTGTTTACGCTGTAGTCACCCGCGGCATCAACAGCGCGGGCCTGCCTGTCGGGTAGACTTGCCACTAACCTTCGGACGGCATCGGATGCAGAAAACGGTCAGGATAATCGGGCGTGAGAGCATGCTGCTCGCTATAGCGGCCAAACAGCTTATAGCGGTTTAACGCGATGCGGTCGTAAGCCGCGTTATTGATCACGTCCGGAAAGTGACGCAGCACCGCCAGCCCGCGCCAGGGTGCTGGCAGGTGCTGCATAACACGGAAAATCGCCTGCGCCCGCAGCCAGTGCTGATTACCGTCAATGTAGACAAGGGTGCTGATATTCTCTTCCGGCAGTCCGGCCCAGCGCAACAGCGCTTTGCCCTGCTCGCTCTGCACCGAGGCAAAACGGACCTGCCGCGCCAGATGGTGGCGCAGCAGAAACTGAACCCAACCATTACACAGCTTACAGACGCCGTCATAAAGCACGGCGCTTTCACCGGTTTGCAGATACGGGGGCGACGACATCCTGCAACTCCTCACTCCTCTGATGATGAGCTGAAGTGTAGCGGGTTCTGGTCAGTTGCTGTTGCAGCCAGTGGATAACGGTAGCGTGATCCTGGGCGCAGGCATCCACCTCAAACAACGGCCCCAGCGTCATTGGCCTGGCCTGTTGTGCCAGCTGATGAAGTTCAGGCAGGTACTCAGCGCCTGGATGCCCCGGCAGTCGCTGGGTCAGTCGCGCCTGATAGCGCGCCACCGCCACCTCCGGTTCAATCTTCAGCCACAGCTCAAGCACCTCTTCGACGCCCGCCTGTTGCAGTCCCTGCTCCAGCAGCGCGCGCGGCTGAAAACCAAACCAGGCATCGATCAGCCAGACCTGACTGGCGGGTGCCTGTTCGACGATGTTCCAGATCGCCTGATAGGCCGCGCAGCCCAGTTGCCGGTTACGCTGCCGATCGACCGGCGCAAAAGCGTGCATAAAAGGCTCTTTCAGGCTGTCCAGCGTCAGCACCGGCCAGCCAAAGTGTTGTGATAGCGCGTGCGTCAGGGTGCTCTTACCCGACGCCGGAATGCCGTTAACCAGCACCACGCGTTTAGGGGGGATATTTTGTGTCATAGGATATCGATAACCTCCGCGACACTGCTGGCCCGACGTAACCGGACCAGCGTCTCCTCATCCTCCAGCAGCGACACAATCGCGCGGATCCCCTCTTCAATGTGGGCGTTGCTGTCGCGCGCGCCAAACATAATCACAATGTCCGCTTTATCACTGCCCTCAAACGAGATCGGTTCATTCAGCAGGATCATACTGAAACAGTCGCGGATCACCCCCGCTTCCGGCCGGGCATGAGGAATGGCAATTCCCTCCTCAAACACATAATACGCCCCATGGGCCAGGGTGTTCGCGATCACCGCATCCGGATAGGTGGCGTCGAGATAGCCGCCGCTAACCAGCGGTTCGGCGGCCAGCGCGATAACCTGACGCCAGTCCGTGGCGTCGATGCCAATCTGAATGGCGTTGGCCTCTTGCAATAACTGCTTAATCGTCATCAGCTCTCCTTAAATCGACTGGCGAACCACATTGCGTAATTCATCGATTTTGACAAACAGCGCATCAATTTCATTACGATAGCGACGGCTTTTCGCAAATAAACTTAATGCCCGGTTATATTCCAGCATTAATTGTTTTTGCGTTTCGCCATCACGCGGGTTAATTGCGAGCTGCTGCTCCAGTTGCGTTATTTTCTCGCGACTGACTTCCGCCAGATGATCCTGCTGCTGCTCGCTGGGTTGTTCCGCAGCCGGAGACTTTTTTAAGAATCCAAACATAGGCTCTCCTGCCCCCTATATGCCGGGGTGTCTCAGATTAATAGTGATGATAAAAACGTTTAACGCAATAATTCGGTGATGGCGACGCGGGTAATTAACGGAATAACTGCATCTTCTCTACCAGCACATTGGTCACTGCATCATTGGCGGGCACCAGGAAATTACGCACGCTGTCATTGACCTTGCCTTTCTCAAAGGTCGATTTGCACTGCGCCACCCACTGCACATTCATTTCGGTGCCGACATTGACCTTCTCAATCCCGCTGCTTACCGCCAGTCGCATATCTTCATCGCTGACGCCGGTGCCACCGTGCAGCACCAGTGGCGTGTGGGTTGCCGCCGTAATATCCGCCAGGCGCTGATGCTGAATATGCGCCTTCCCGGTGTAAAGGCCATGTACGGTGCCGATTGAGATTGCCAGCATATCAACGCCGGTCTCTTCAACGAAACGGCGTGCATCTTCCACCGGCGTAAACGCGATCGCCTCCATCTCCACACATTTACCATCTTCCGAACCGCCAATCGCACCCAGTTCCGCTTCAACTGAAACATTATGCGGACGCGCCATATCAATCACCCGGCGGGTATTGGCAATATTCTCTTCAATCGGCAGATGTGACCCGTCATACATCACGGAACTGAATCCGGCATCTATCGCCGTCTGAATCGCCGCTAAATCGGAACAGTGATCGAGATGCAAACAGGTCGGCACATTCATACTCTCCGACAGCGATTTAATGGCATCGACCAGCAACTTATGACCGAGATATTTCGCCGTGCCGGTGGAGATCTGAATCATTAGGGGACTGTTGGTCTTCTCTGCCGCTTTAAAATAAGCGGGCAACATTTCCAGGCAGTGAAGATTAAAAGAACCCACCGCTTTAAAGTCACGCTGTTTAGCCAGCTTTAACAGGTCGGCGAAATTATAAAGTTTCATGGATTTTTTCCTCTTGAGGTTTGGTGGATTTGCCGTTAACAAACCAGGCAAGCGCGGTAACAAAAGCAATAAACAGGGCAACAAACAGCCAGTTATTCTGGAAGGCGTGGCCGAGTACCAGGCCGGTACTGATGACGTCCGAGTCACTGAAGGTCACGCCGGTGAAGCCGTAGCTCTCCAGCATTGGCACCAGGATGGCGGGCAGAATGGTGATAAAGAGTCCGTGGACGAAGCCGCCGATCATCGCGCCGCGTCGTCCGCCCATGGCATTACCAAAGACCCCGGCGGTGCCCCCGGCAAAGAAGTTGGTCAGCAGTCCCGGCAGGATCATCGCCAGTCCAAACATCGGGAAGACGAGCATGCCAACGATGGAGCCGAGCGTGGTGGCGAGGAAGCCGACAATCACCGCGTTCGGGGCGTAAGGAAACATCACCGGGCAGTCCAGCGCCGGTTTGGCATCGGGTACCACGCGCATGGCGATGCCCCGGAAGGCAGGCACCAGCTCGTTGAGCAGCAGGCGGACACCGCTGTAGAGCACAAAGACCCCGGCCACGAACTGAATCGACTGCATAAAGGCGTACATCAGGTAGTTCATGCCGTTGCTGTACTGGGCAATGAATGCCGGACCGGCCGCCACGGCGGGGATCAGGTACATCGGCACCATCACCAGCGCCATCGACAGATAGGTATCCTGCAGAAACTTAAAGTTATCGGGCAGCTTCAGGTCTTCGGTGGAGCGCGATCCTTTGCCCACCACTTTGGCGACCGCCGCCGTGACCAGATAGCCAATGGTGCAGAAGTGACCCAGCGCCACATCGTCGGAGTCGGTGATACGCCGCACCACCGGCTGTGCCAGTGCGGGCATCACGACCGCCATAATCCCGCCGAAGATGCCGCCGGTCAGGATCAGCGGCAGGCCAGTCAGCCCCGCTTTGTAGCCGATGACAGCGCCAATCGTCGCCATCCATAACAGAGCCTGGCCGGTCAGGAAGATGTACTTAAACGGTGTCAGCCGCGCGATGATGATATTGACGATAAAGATCACCAGCAGCGTCAGCGCCACTTCAGATCCCAGCTCACGGTTAGCCAGTCCGGCGATAGCGGCTACATCGGTGATATAGCCGCGCATACCAAAGCCGTGGGTAAAAATGGTATTGAGGAACGTCAGCGTCCCCACAATAATATTGATACCCGCCATCATAATTAAAAAGCCGAGCAGGGTTTTAAAGGTGCCTTCCACCACCTTGCCTGCTGATTTCTTCTGCAGCAGCAGACCAATCAGCGCAATAAACGCGATCAGAATTGAGGCCTGCCCCAGCAGATCTTTTACCAGGAAGTCGATCACACTATTCATGGGCAGCGACCTTCTCGTTACGTTCTTTTAAAAAGGCCAGGATCTTCTGCTCTATTTCCACTTTATCGGTGAGCCGGTTAAGAATAATGACCCGTTTAATCTGCTCCGGACTGGCGTCGGCATTTAATACATCGGCAAAGGCTTTTTGCGTCAGGATCATATCTGACTTAAATGCATTCGCTTCTGAAATGGTGGTGTGATCGATATCGGCCTCAATTTCCAGTTTTTTTAATACTGCTTTTGCGCTCATCTCAATCGCAAAACTGGATCCTAATCCACAACCACAGACACATAATATTTTCAGCATGGTTTTTCCTCACACTATATTGAGTTGTTTAGCGAGTTTGTAATGGTGCCCGTCAATATCGACCAGGCGTTTTTGCATGCTTATTAAATCAATCGGGATCGGTTTATTGCTGCCATTAATAATGACCGCTTTATTCCGCATGCCTGACTGAATACAACGCACCACTTCACTGGCCATAATGGTGCCCTGATAAATTTCTTCGCAGGTGGGATCACCATTGCGCAGTCCGTAACCGAGAATAGTTTTACGGATGCGTACGCCAATAAGCGGCTCAAGCTGTTTGATCAAGGTGTCGATCGCCCCCTGAAAACCGGGCGAATATTCACGGGTGTAGCCTTCTGAACAGAGGATGACCACGCTGTTCTGTTCGGCCAGCCGTCCGGTGATGCGCTGCGCCAGTTGTGGCAAAGGAATCTGGCACTCCGGAATCAGGGCGATATCCGCATTGGATTTAATCGCCGATTGCAGCGTTAATTCGCCGCAATAGCCGCCGAGTAACTCCAGCATAAAAACCCGGCCCGGTAAGGCGCGGCCGGTATTACGCAGCTTTGCGACCTCTTTTAATACCTGCTCGCAGGCGGTAGAAAATCCCAGCGTGTAATCACTGCCGAAGACATCATTATCGATGGTCATACCGACGCCGAAACAATTAACGCCAGACTCCGACAGGATGTGGAGAAACTGCAGCGATCCGTCACCACCCGCCATGATTAATACGTCAATACGTGCGCTTTTCAGCTGGCGCGCAATTAAATCATATTCGCTGCGCACCAGTTTCTTTTCCGTCCTTCCGGACTGCATCACCGGAATCGGGGCGATGGCAAAGTCGAGCAGATCGCGCTGGCTGATATCACGATGGTTATTTGCCAGAAGGCCGGGAATGCCGCCGTCAAATATCACCATCTCAGCCTGCGCGAGACGCCCTATCTGGAAGACAAAGTTATTTATTCCGGTGACATCCCCGCCACTGATCACCATTCCAATGCGCATTTCCCTCACCCCGCTGGCTTACTCTGCTGAGGGCCATTCTTCCGGTTCACGGGGTTGCTATTTGCAGAGGAGATCACAGTTACGCGCGGTATTTTTCGGGCAGGCGTGTTGACAGCAGTAGCTTAAGGCCTTTATTTGTGAGCTGAGTCACTCTATTCCAACTTATTACTTCACGGACGAATCAATACAAATCATCAGCTTAGGTTGCCGAACAGGTTTTTGATTTGGCCAACAGAATAACGAATGATCGGGCATAAAAATGGCATTGCGAATTTGTGACTTTCACCTCATTTTTCCCGGTTCTGGCCCGGTTCAGGCGATTAAAATAGTTTTTATCGGGAGGGCTGGATTATTCAGTGCACGTAAAAAAGGGAATATTTCAGGAGAGGCAGGAAAGGAAGAAAAATGAATCAGGGGCGCAGCGAGCTGCTGCGCCCCACACACTTATTTCGCGTAAGCTTCGGTAGACAGCGTCAGGGTGACGTCGTCGCTTACCGCCGGGACATATTTGTCCAGCCTGAAGTCAGAACGCTTGATGGTGCCGGTGGCATCAAAACCAATCGCCTGCTTCTTCACCATCGGATGCTCGCCCTGCTTGTTCAGCGTGGCGTGCAGCGTAACAGGCTTAGTGATCCCTTTAAGGGTCAGGTTACCTTCAACGTCAAATTTGTTGTCGCCCTTTGCAACCACTTTGGTGCTGTGGAAGGTCGCAGTTGGGTATTTGGCCGTGTCGAAATACTCAGCGCCTTTGAACTCTTTGGTCAGCGCCGCAACATGGCTGTCGATTTTGCTGACTGGCAGGGTTACGTCAACGCGTGATGCTTCCGGATGATCTTTATCAAACACCAGCGTACCGGTTGCATCCGGAATATCCGCGGTAGGATTTGAGAAGCCAAAATGGTTCCAGGCCACAATGACAGACGTATGCTCAGGATTCAGCTGGTAGTGCATCGCCTCAGCCTGAGATAACGGGGCGTAAAGGGTAGCAGCGGCTAACAGGGGCAGTGCGATACGTTTGAAGTTCTTCACAGTCAATTCCTTATCCGGACAAAAGTGAACTGAGTGTGGTTCAGTTAGCCCGGAATAGACAGTGAAGAGATTTGTCCGTAATTTTCAAATAAATTCAGCAACTTTATATCGGGCGCTATACATTTTCTCCCCCGGTAAACAGCACGCGCCAGCGGCGGCGATCCTGAATCAGTGTGCGGTGCAGCTGTTGCAGATCGGTAAGGGTCAGCGCCTCTATCTGCGCCGCATCCGGTTCTGCCAGACCATTTTCACGGCGTAACTGCGCCAGTGGCTGCGCCACTTCCCGGCTCAGCAGACGCGTTTTCAGTGCCACCAGGTCACACTCTGCCAGCGTCTCGTTAAGGGAACGCAGGAAGTTGCGGCAGTAGCGCAACAGTGACAGCGCGCTGTAATCGGGCGACTGCAGCGCAAACACTACGCCGTCTTCATCGGCACAGCGCATATAGCGGCTGTTAACGACATACCCTATAGGTTGTTCAACCCGATAGCGCTGGAAGAAACGCGGCTCGTAGATCAGCGCCAGCGCACGTAATGCCGCAAGCTGTTCAGGACGGTGCAGTGGAATAAACAGCAACAGCGCGTTATCCGTACTGGCGTGCAGCAGACGCGTCATGCCCGTTTGTGTGGTCATACGTTTTGGTGGCGTGTCAGGGTTAACCGGCAGCGACAGCGCGCTCAGCCGCCGGGCAATCAGCGAATGCAGCGCCGCGTTGCCGCCTTTAAGCGCCGCCCGCCAGCAATCCGGCGCAAAGGTCGCTGCCAGCTGATAAGGCAGCTGCTGCTGCAGCGCACGGATTGCGATGCTTTCGACAGGTGACGGCAGGTTTGCCTCAACCGGCAGCGACAGTGCACAGACAATCTGGCTCAGCGCCTGATCAGTGACCGCCTCATCTGTCGTCAGCTGAAGCGTGAGCTGCCATACGCCCTCTACTTCCTGCCAGCAGCCGTTACCGCCCTGGTGACGCAGCGCAGCAAACAGCGGACGCAACCGCCGCCCCAGCGCTTCGCCCACCTCGGCGGTAAACGTTGAGTAAAACTCGGGTCGCAGAATCAGCACGGGGTTCAGGTTATCTGACTGATAATGCGGTAACGCCACCGACTCTTCGGGCAGCGGATCAGGCGTAATGGCGGCATCAAGCGGATAGAAAGTGAAATTCACCGCGGGCAGCGCGTCAGGTGGTGCTGGCTGCCAGTGGGTCAGTGCCAGACTGTAACCCTGCGTGATGAGGTTTTCTGATGGCGGTTGCGGCGTACAGCAGAGCAGCGTGCCCGGCGCGGCATTAAGCCTCTCCAGCAACAGCAGCAGTGCTGGCAGCGCTTCATCAGGCGCAAAGCCAACGGCGCGCTGACGGAGTTGTTCCATAGGTGACAACGTCACAAATCGTTGCTGAGTAAGCTGATGATAGTGCTGATGCTGTGCCTCACCGGTGTGGCGTAGCGCCTCCAGATAGCGATCGATTAAGATATTTACGGTTTCTGGCATCTCAGTTTCGACGCCCAGCGCCAGCCAGAGCGCACCGCCCGCCTGATAGATCCACTTCAGCTCCAGCGTCTCCGCCAGCCCCTGCTCACGCAGCGTTGCCAGCAGCGATCCGGGCGCCTCATCCAGTAAAAATTCACGCCACAAAGTGACACCGTCACTGCGTTCAATCAGCCAGGTGCGCCATAATGCTGGCGAGGCGCTACCCGCCAGTTGCCAGCAGGTCTGGCTGTTCAGCTGCGGCGGTGGCAGATCCTGTTGCCACTGACCAGCAGGCAGCGCGCTGGCAAACTGACGTGCCAGCTGCTCCAGCTCATCCAGTGACTGCGGTCCCTGAAGCCAGAGCCGCATATTACTGGCGAAATAGTAACGCTGATGGAACTGACGCAGCGCCCGTTGCAGCGCAGACATCTCGTCGCCAAAGCTCGCCCGGCTGCCGATATGGAAGCGCTGAAATTCCGCAGGTGATAGCGCGGCATGCAGCAGTGCCGCTTCGATGCGGGATGGCTCATGGCGCTGCAACAGCTGATATTCGGCGTCAATCACCGCCACTTCCTGCGCGATGGCCTGATTATCCAGCAGCGGAGAGACGAGCATATCCTGAAGTCGGGCCAGCCCCTCAGCCAGCAGCGATGGCGTCACCTCAAAGAAAAACGCGCTGCGCCGGGCCAGCGTGGTGGCGTTGACCTTCCCGCCCTGGGTCTGAATCCAGCTCATCAGCCGGCCCTCATCAGGCCAGCCGCTGCTGCCGGTGAACAGCAGATGCTCCAGCAGATGCGCCAGTCCGGGCCAGCGTTCTGGCTCATCGTGGCTCCCTGCACCCACCTGAATCAGGGCAGCGGCCTGGCTGGCATCTGCCTGATGCACCAGTTCAATCATCAGACCGTTTATCACCAGGCCGCGCGTTTTCATCAGAGGTTCCGTGTTTTGTAGATCAGTTGCGAGTTGCTGCGGTTGCGGAACTGCAGCTGACCAATTTTAATGTCGCTGCAATCAGCCTCACGCCGGGCTTCAAGGATTTTGCCGTGATGCGGCGATTTGCTGCAGACCGGATCGGTGTTGTCGGCATTGCCGGTCAGCATGAAAGCCTGACAGCGACAGCCGCCAAAATCTTTCTCTTTCTCATCACAGGAGCGGCACGGCTCCGGCATCCAGTCGAAACCGCGATAACGGTTAAAGCCAAACGAGTTATACCAGATATCGTCCAGGCTTTGCGTCAGTACAGAGGGAAATTCCACCGGCAGCTGGCGCGCACTGTGACACGGCAGCGCCGTGCCCTCTGGCGTCACGCTGAGGAAGATAGCGCCCCAGCCACCCATGCAGGGCTTGGGTCGCTCTTCGTAGTAGTCTGGCGTCACAAACAGCAGGTTGGTCAGATTGCCGGTGGTGCTCATCCGCTCACGGTAGGTTTTCACCACGGCTTCCGCACGGGCGATCTGCTCACGTGTCGGCAGCAGACCTTCACGGTTAAGCTGCGCCCAGCCGTAGAACTGACAGGTCGCCAGTTCAACGTCATCTGCCTCCAGCTCAATACAGAGGTCAATGATTTTATCGATCTGATCGATGTTATGACGATGCAGCACGAAGTTCAGCACCATCGGATAGCCGTGGGCTTTCACCGCTTTCGCCATCTCCAGCTTCTGCTGAAACGCTTTTTTCGATCCCGCCAGCGCCGCATTCAGGGTTTCGTCACTCGCCTGGAAGCTGATCTGGATATGATCCAGACCCGCTTCGCTGAACGCATCCAGCTTCTTCTCGGTCAGGCCAATGCCGGAGGTGATCAGGTTGGTATAGAAGCCAAGGTCGCGCGCCGCCTTGATCAGCTCAGGCAGATCTTTTCGCACCAGCGGCTCGCCGCCGGAAAATCCGAGCTGAACGCTGCCCATCGCGCGCGCCTGACGAAAGACTTCGATCCACTGCTCAGTCGTCAGCTCCTTCTCCTGCTGGGCGAAATCCAACGGGTTAGAGCAGTAGGGACACTGCAGCGGACAGCGATAGGTCAGCTCGGCCAGCAGCCAGAGCGGCGGATTCACACCAGGTTTATGCGGGGTCACGGAACTGTATCCACTTCTGTTCATAGGCTGACTGCAGGAATTCTAAGACGTCCGGACCCACGCCGCCCGCTTCCGGAAAACGGTTATCCAGGGTCGCGATAATCGCGGCGATATTCTGTTTGCCATCCACCAGCTCAAGAATGGCGGCGGCGGTTTCGTTCAGCTTTGCCATGCCTTCAGGATAAAGCACCACGTGCGTATCCTGAGCAGCTTCCCACTGCATACGGTAGCCGCGACGAAACGCGGCAATCGAGTTTTCATTCATCTGTTATACCAGTCGGGTGGTGTGCCACGCCGCCTTGTCTGTGACGGTGTGATAAGGCGGACGTTTCAGCTCGTAAGCCATGGTCATGGCGTCCAGCATGCTCCATAAAATATCGAGCTTAAACTGCAAAATTTCCAGCATCCGGTTCTGCGTTTCAGCGGTAGTGAAGTACTCCAGCGCCAGCGCCAGACCATGCTCCACATCGCGGTTCGCCTGACCCAGGCGGCTGCGGAAGTAGAAATAGCCCTCTTCTTTGATCCACGGATAGTGCTGCGGCCAGCTCTCAAGCCGTGACTGGTGGATCTGCGGAGCGAACAGTTCGGTGAGCGAGCTGCAGGCCGCCTCCTGCCAGTTGGCGCGGCGGGCGAAGTTAATGTAAGCATCCACCGCAAAACGCACGCCCGGCAGCACATGCTGCTCTGACAAGAGTTCTTCGCGCGTCAGACCGACCGCCTCGCCCAGCCGCAGCCAGGCCTCAATGCCGCCCTCTTCGCCATTGCTGCCGTCGTGGTCAAGGATGCGCTGAACCCATTTGCGGCGGGTCGCCGGATCGGGACAGTTAGCCATGATCGCCGCATCTTTTAGCGGAATGGTGGTCTGGTAATAGAAGCGGTTTGCCACCCAGCCCTGAATCTGCTCGCGCGTGGCCTGACCGTTATGCATCGTAATGTGATACGGGTGATGGATATGGTAGTAAGCGCCTTTGTCGCGCAGGGCCTGTTCAAAAGCCTGTGGTGACAGCGTGTCAGTGATCTGCATGATTTAGCCCTGAAGGTGGATCGCCATCCCGTCCCAGCTCACCTCTATTCCCTGCTCCGTCAGAAACTGACGCTGCGGTGACTGCTCGTTAAGGATCGGATTGGTGTTGTTAATGTGGATCAGAATTTTGCGTCTGGCCGGCAGAGACGCCAGCAGCGCCATCAGTCCCTGCTCTTCCGCCAGCGCCAGATGGCCCATCGCCTTGCCGGTGTTGTGACCCACGCCGGTAGCCAGCAGCTCATCATCCTGCCAGACGGTGCCATCAATCAGCAGGCAATCCGCTTTTTGCAGCCACGGCAATATCACCGCATCGGGCTCGCCCAGACCGGGTGCGTAGAGCAGCGTCTGGCCATTCGCCCGGTTTTCAATAAACAGCGCCACGTTGTGGCCGGCAAGCGGCCTGTCGCGGAAGGGCGAGTAAGGCGGTGCATTGCTGATAATGGGAATCGCCTTGAACTGCAGATCTGTGCAGACATCGACGCTGAACGGCGTCAGTGGCGCAATCGGCCGGTGCTGTAAGCCGCCATTCCAGTGGGTGAGCATCGGAAAGATCGGGAAGCCGGTGCTGAGGTCAGCATGCACTTCCGGCGTACACCACACCTGATGCGGGCAGCCTTCACGCAGGCTCAGTAGCCCGGTGGTGTGATCGATCTGGCTGTCGGTGAGGATAATCCCCCCAATCGCCGTGCCGCGCAGCACGCCCTGGCGGGTCAGTTCTGGCGTATGCAGGATCTGCTGGCTGATATCGGGTGAAGCGTTGCATAGCACCCAGTCTTCGCCGTTATCGCTCAGGATAATTGACGATTGCGTGCGTGCCTGGGCCTGAATCGTGCCATTACGCACGCCGTGGCAGTTGGCGCAGTTACAGTTCCACTGCGGAAATCCGCCACCCGCGGCTGAACCGAGGATTTTGATAAACATAGAGGAAAACCAGAAGTTGAAAAAAAATGCCCGCTCAGAGGGCGGGCAGAACGATTAACGGTTGGAGATGTACAGAGTGACTTCCAGACCGAGACGCATATCAACGAAAGTTGGTTTTTTCCACATGAGTTACTTCCTCTTGGTTAACAGTAAAAAAGCTGTCTGAAATCAGCGTGACCGGCAATGAATGAGACGGCCGTCACAATTTCCAGGCAGATGTTGCGCCAATGGCGCGTCGGGATCAAGTCCGGAACGTAAGGAAATTGTTATCACAGCCCGGTCAGTTGTAAAACCCGCTGCCAGTTTCCCCATGCCAGTTTCTCAGTCAGTGTCTGATCATAGCCTGCTTCCTGAAAAGCAGCGAGCAATCGCGGCATTCCGCTGACATCGCCCAGCGCTGCTGGCGGGGTAATTCCGTCGAAATCGGAGCCAAACGCCACATGGTCGCTGCCCATTATCTTCAGGAGGTGATCACAATGCTTAACAATTTCTGTTAATGGCGTGTCAGCGTCGCGTTTACCGTCGGCGCGCAAAAACGCATTGCCAAAATTAATGCCGACCAGACCGCCGCTGTCGCGGATCGCCAGCAGCTGGTCATCGGTCAGATTGCGCGGTTGCGGACAGAGGGCGTGCGCGTTGGAGTGGCTGGCGACCAGCGGCGCAGTGGAAAGCCGGGCGGTTTCCTGGAACGTCTTCATGTTCATGTGCGACACGTCGATCATCATCTTCAGCTCACCCGCCTGCTGAATCAGCCTTTCGCCGGCAGCGGTCAGGCCCGGTCCCGTGTCGGGCGAGCCGGGAAAACTGCCGCTGACGCCTTCACCAAAGCGACTGCGCAGATTCCAGAATGGCCCGATGCTGCGCACCCCCGCCTGCCAGAAGGCGTGCAGCTGTTCGCCCTCCTCGTCCAGCGCATCAGCACCTTCAATGTGAGCCACCATCGCCAGTACGCCTGCGGCGCGACAGGCAATAATATCTTCACTGCTGCGGCAGAGTCGCGCCCGCCCGCCTGACGCATCGGCCAGTTGCTGCAGGATCTCAAGCTGTTGCCACATGATCTCCAGCGGGCGATACGGCTCATCGGCCCGAACCGGAACGGTGCGGGCGATATATTCCTGCGGCGGCACAAAGATCGCAAACAGCCCGCCACCCATTCCGCCCTGCTGAATGCGCGGAAAGTCGAGATGCCCCCGCTCAATACCCTGATAAAACGCCTGCGCGGGCGCATCACGATGATGCAGCCAGAGGTTAAGCAACAGATCGTTGTGACCGTCAAAAATCAGCATAAGCGTCCACCCAGTTAAACAGGCGACCATGCTAACCCCACCAGGCGGATTCATCAAACCAGAGCGCACGGAGGGTGTTGTCACTTTTGCACATCAGGTTGTCAGCGTTGCGCGCGCGGTTTGCAGGGCTTGTCGTCAGACTGGTAAAAAAACACAAGGAGAATACTATGCTGACCCAACCTGCTGATAAATATCGTGCCTCTCCGGTCGTGTCTCTGCCCGATCGCCAGTGGCCTTCACGCCAGCTCACCCAGGCCCCACGCTGGCTCTCCACCGATTTGCGTGACGGCAATCAGGCGCTGGCAGAACCGATGGATCGGGAGCGGAAGATGGCATTCTGGGATCTGCTGCTGCGCTGCGGGTTCCGCGAAATTGAGGTCGCCTTTCCCTCGGCGTCAGAAACGGATTTCGATTTTGTGCGCGACCTGATTGAGCAGCAACGCATCCCGGCGGATGTGACGTTACAGGTGCTGACTCAGGCACGCGAGGATCTGATTACCCGCACATTTGTGTCATTACAGGGTGTTCCGCGTGCCATCGTTCATCTCTACAACGCCACCGCGCCGCTGTTCCGCGAGCGGGTATTTAAACAGAGCAAAGCGGAAATCGTAGAGCTGGCCATCGCGGGCGCATGCCAGATCCGCGCGGAATGCGAGGCGCAACCCGGGACTGACTGGACCTTTGAATATTCGCCTGAGACCTTCTGCTTTACCGAGCCGGAGTTTGTGCTGGAGATTTGCGAGGCGGTAGCCGATGTCTGGCAGCCTGACGCGCAGCGGCCGATGATTATTAATCTGCCCGCCACGGTGGAGGTGAACACACCCAATGTCTATGCCGATCAGATTGAATTTTTCTGCCGTCACTTCAGCCGTCGTGACGCCGTCTGTATCAGCGTGCATCCGCACAACGATCGCGGCACCGGGGTAGCCTGTGCCGAACTGGCCCTGCTGGCGGGCGCTGACCGGGTCGAGGGCTGCCTGTTTGGTAACGGTGAGCGTACTGGCAATGTGGACCTGGTGACGCTGGCGCTGAATCTCTATACCCAGGGCATTTCGCCGCAGCTCAATTTCAGCCAGATGCATGAGGTGATTGAGGTGGTGACACGCTGCAACCAGTTGCCGGTTCATCCCCGTCATCCCTATGCGGGTGAACTGGTCTTTACTGCCTTCTCGGGTTCTCATCAGGATGCAATAAAAAAAGGCTTCGCCATCCGCGCCGAACGGCAGGAGAAAGCGTGGCAGATGCCCTACCTGCCGCTGGATCCAGCCGACATTGGCTGCAGCTATGAGGCGGTGATCCGTGTGAACAGCCAGTCGGGAAAAAGCGGTGCGGCCTGGCTGCTGGAGCAGAATCATGGATTACAAATGCCACGTTCGCTGCAGCAGGATTTCAGCCGCTGTGTTCAGCATGAGACAGACCGGCACGGTGGCGAGATGACGCACTACGCGCTGTGGCAGCTCTTCTGCCATCAGTATGGTGTCACACAGCCCATGGTGGCGTTACAGCGGGCGGACAGCCAGAGTGACAGCGGCGGGCAGACGCAGATCAGCGCCAGCGTAGTGGTTCAGGACCGCTCACTGACACTGACCGGCAGCGGCAATGGCTGGCTTTCTGCGGCGGTGAATGCCCTGCGCAGCGCGTTTGATTTGCATCTGACCATTGAGGACTATCACGAGCACACGCTGGGACGGCGCAGTGACAGCCGCTCGGTGGCCTATATCAGCTGCGTGGATGTCCGTGGTGTGCGGGCCTGGGGAGTGAGTATTGATAACGACACGGCCCGTGCCGCATTGCAGGCGCTGCTCAGCGCGGCAGGCCAGTTTCTAGAGGGGGAAAATAGTCCGTGGGCGCAACGCCCAGCAGACGACGAAACATCGCACTAAACGCACTGGGGCTTTCATAGCCCAGCTCCAGTGCCACCCGCAGCACGGAGTCGCCCTGCGCCAGTCGCGTCAGGGCGATGGCCAGACGGGCGCGCCGCACCCAGTCACTGAACTGCAGGCCAGTTTCGCGCATGAAATGACGGGCCAGGGTGCGGCCCGAAACGTTAAGGTGGGCGCTGGCGCGCAGCAGCGTCCAGTTTTCACCGGGTGTCTGCTTGATCTGCTCGCACAGCGCCTGTAAACGGGGGCTGTTGGGTGTCGGCAGTGCAAAAGGCAGCACATCCATGCCGCGAATCTCATCCAGAATTAACTCCATCACCCGCTCAGCCCGGCTCCCGGCGCTGTAGTGCTCCGGCAGGCTGAGGGCCGTGACGATTAACTCACGCAGCAGCGACGAGATCTGTACCACCTGACAACTGGCGGGCAGATCGGCGCGCGCCAGTGGGTCGATAAACAGGGTACGTGCCGCCACGCTGCCGGTAATCTGCAGCGCATGGCGGGTAAAAGCCGGGAGCCAGACGCCGCGACTCGGCGGCACAACCCAGCTGCCAAACTCTGTCTCGACCCGCACCACGCCGCTCAGAGTATGGATCAGCTGGGCGCAGGCGTGATGATGCCAGGGTTCGCTGGCCCCGTGCAGGTAGTCGTGCGCCAGCGGCACCAGCGGGCGCGTACTGAAGTCAAAATGCTGCTGACTCATTGCGCCTTCAGGTAGCGGTAGATGACCGCCAGATCCTCTTCGCCGTGTCCGGCATCTACCGCCTGCTGCCAGAACTGCGCGATGTTCTCCAGCGCCGGTAATGGCGTTTCTGCCGCATCCAGCGCCAGGCGGGCATCTTTGAGCGCCCAGATCAGATGCATCTGCGGTGTATAGTCGTCGCTGGCGATCATCCCAAGCTTCATTTTCGCATAAGGCGCAGCCAGTGGACCGCCCTCCAGCACCTGCCAGAGATCGTCGGTGGAAAAGCCGAACTGCCCGGCCAGTTGGGTACTCTCCGCCAGGCTCTGCATCATGCCGATCAGCCAGCTGTTGATGACCAGTTTCATGCGGCTGCTCTTGCCCGCCTCACCCAGCCACTTTGTCCCTTTACTGATGGCGGCAAACACCGCTTCTGCCGCCTGCGCCCGGCTCTGATCGCCGCTGGCCAGCACCAGAATCTGTGCGTTCTCTGCGGGCGCTTTTGTGCCGGAGACCGGTGCGTCGATCAGTAAAAGATCGGGCCGTTTTTCTGCGAAAAAGGCGATTAGCGCGTCGGTTTTCTCGATGCCAATGGTACCCATCTGGCACAGCGTCGCACCCTGCTTAAACGCCTCTTTCGCCTGATGCAGCACCTGCTCGGTGGTGTCGCCATCGGAGAGCATGGCAATCACCACATCCGCCTGGCGCACCGCCTCTTCCGGCGAGTCAGCCAGCTGTAAACCGGCCTCCAGCAGATCCTCACCGCGTGCGCGGGTACGGTTCCAGCCGTGTACGCGAAAGCCTTTTTTCAGCAGGTTGGCGGCAAATGCGTGCCCCATTGCGCCTAATCCCAGAACCGCCACTTCAGGTTGTTGCATGTTGACTCCCCTGGTTTATCTGTCTGTATCCGACCCTGTCGGATGATTTATCACGGAAAAGCTGAATTCCAGCCTGGCGGTAAACCGAAAAAAAATCCAGCCCGAAACGGTGTACCCCATCGCATCAAACCCTTACCATACGCGGCGATTGTTCCACCTGATTCATTTACGCTTCTTTTTTAGGCCTCTGATAATGAAAATAATCTCTCTGCGTCAGGCGACGCTGCTGATGTTGCCTGCCATTTTGCCGCTGCCGCTGCTGGCGGCAGATAATCAAAATACGCTGGTCGTAACGGCCGCGCCGCCGGAAACGGGCCTTAACGAACTCGACACGCCTGCCGCCCTGAGTGTGGTCAGCGGCGACGATATGCGTCAGGCAGCACCGCGCGTTAATCTGTCGGAAAACCTCAGCAGCGTGCCGGGTCTGCAGATCCAGAACAGGCAGAATTACGCACAGGACCTGCAGCTGTCGATGCGTGGCTTCGGCTCCCGTTCAACCTACGGCGTGCGCGGTCTGCGCATCTACGTGGATGGCATCCCGGCCACCATGCCGGATGGGCAGGCACAAACCTCCAATATTGATATCGGCTCAATTGATCATGTCGAAGTGCTGCGCGGCCCCTTTTCTGCGCTGTATGGCAATGCCTCGGGCGGCGTGATCAACGTGACGACCCAGCAGGGACAGCAGCCAACCACGCTTGAAGCCAGCAGCTGGTACGGCAGTTATGGCAGCTGGCGCAACAGCGTCAAAGCCAGTGGTGCGACCGGTGACGGCAGCCACGCCGGGGATGTGAACTACACGGTCTCCGCCTCCCGCTTCACCACTCACGGCTATCGCGATCACAGTGCTGCGCAAAAGAACCTCGGCAATGCCCGGCTGGGCGTGCGGATCGATGATGTCAGTACCCTGACGCTGCTGTTTAACAGCGTTCACATTGATGCACAGGATCCTGGCGGTTTAACCGAAGCGCAATGGCGTGACAATCCGCGTCAGGTAGTGAGTAACGTTTCGCTCTATAACACCCGTAAAACGGTGGATCAGACTCAGGGTGGCCTGCGTTATCAGCGCCAGATGAGTGAAAACGACGACCTCAGCGTGATGCTCTACGCCGGGATGCGCGAAACCACACAGTTCCAGTCAATTCCTGCCGCTGTTCAGCGCACTCCGTCTCATCCGGGTGGCGTCATCGCCCTGACCCGCCACTATCAGGGCGTCGATACCCGCTGGACCCATCGCGACACGCTGCTGTCGATTCCGGTGGCCGTGACCGGTGGCCTCGACTACGAAACCATGACCGAGCGCCGCAAGGGTTATGAGAATTTCACGGTCAGCAACGGCGTGACGCAGTTGGGTGAACAGGGCAATCTGCGCCGCAATGAACGCAATCTGATGTGGACGCTTGATCCTTATCTGCAGACCGCCTGGCAGCTGACCGATAAGCTGTCGCTGGATGCCGGCGTGCGCTTCAGCACCGTGAACTTTGACTCCAATGACTTCTATATCCGGCCTGGTAACGGTGACGACAGCGGTGAGGCGCGCTATCACAAATGGCTGCCCGCTGCGGCGCTGAAATATGCCTTTGACCCAGGCTGGAATGCCTATGTTTCTGCCGGTCGCGGCTTTGAAACTCCGACCATTAATGAGCTGTCTTACCGTTCAGATGACGCGACGGGCCTGAATCTGGGCCTGAAACCGGCCACCAGCGACACGCTGGAGATCGGCAGCAAAAAACGCATCGGCAATGGCCTGGTCAGCGCGGCGCTGTTCCAGACCGACACCCGTGATGAGATTGTGGCGGATGCCAGCAGCGGCGGACGCACGACCTATAAGAATGCCGGTCAGACCCGTCGTCGCGGTCTGGAGTTAAGCCTGGATCAACAGTTCGCCTGGGACTGGCGGCTGAAGATGGCCTATACGCTGCTGGATGCGCGCTACCGCAGTAACGCCTGTGGCAGCGACAGCTGTGACGGCAATCGCATCCCTGGCATCGCCCGCAACATGGCCTATGCCGGACTCGGCTATCTGCCGGAACAGGGATTTTACGCAGGCAGTGAGGTTCGCTATCTGAGCCAGATCGCCGCTGAAGATCAGAACAACGTCAATACCCCGTCCTACACCGTGGCGGCGGTGAACAGTGGCTATAAGTGGCTGGCTGAGAACTGGACGCTGGATCTGTTTGGCCGGGTCGATAACCTGTTTGACCGGCACTATGTGGGTTCAGTGATTGTGAATGAGAGTAATGGTCGCTACTTCGAGTCAGCACCTGGCCGTAACTACAGTGTCGGTTTAACGCTGGGTTACGCCTTCCGCTAAAAGCATCCGGGCCACCCTGGCGGTGGCCCGGATCTACTCGCTAATCAGCCGCGTGTTTTCAACTGCGCCTTAATATCCTCACAGCTGCCGGTTTCACCCAGACGCGGGAAGATCAATTTTACGCTGTTGTTGTGGGTATCCATGTTCAGATCGGTCATCGCATCCGTGGCTAACGTGACGTTGTAACCCAGCTCATACGCCTGACGCGCGGTCGATTCCACGCCGATGCTGGTCGCAATACCGCAAATCACCACCTGAGTGATGCCGCGCTGTTGCAGCTCATCGTGCAGTGACGTGGCATGAAAAGCGCCCCAGGTTTTTTTGGTGACGGTGAGGTCATTCTGCTGCGGGGTCATCGCCGGAACCAGCGTCGCCCAGTCGGCAGGGAATTCGCCGCTGTGACGCCCCTGCTCGTTGCGGCCTGGCGCTCCACCGGCCACGTTAACCAGCACGACCGACAGATCGTGTGCGCGAAACGCTTCGGCCAGATCGGCACAACGTTCGATCACTGGCTGCGGTTCGTGAACCAGCGGCAGCGCCACAATGCCATGTTGCAGGTCGATAATAATCAGCGCAGTTTTTGCATCAAGTGTGGTGACAGCCATGTTGAATCCTCGGGGTTAATCGTCAGTAAGTCGTTGCAATAGAGGAAGAATGTCGGTCAGCTGCTGCTGTTCTGCCGGGCTAAGCCGCGCATCCAGCGTCCGGACCAGCCAGTCATCGCGCATCGCGCGACTTGAGCTAATCACCGCGAGGCTTGATTCGGTGGGCCGATAGCGGGTTTTACGACCATCGTGGGGATCCGGCTCGCCGGTCACCAGTTCTGCCGCCACCAGCCCAGCGACGGTTGTGCCCATTGACTGAGTACGTACGCCCTCGGCAGCCGCCAGTTGCGTTACCGTCATTGCCCCGTCGCGCACCAGATGGCCTAACACCGCCACCTGCGACCAGGTGAGTTCGCCAGGCGGTGCCGACTCGCGTAACCGGCGGCCCAGTTTGCCCACCAGCATCCGCAGCATGGCAGCAGATTCAGTCAGATCGCTCATTACTCGTCTCCATCGATAAGCGAAAGTATAAAGATAGGAAGGTAAACTGTGTAGTTTGCTGCGGTATCAATTTGTAACGTCCGGGCGTTGCAGGTAGTGAATCAGACTGTGGAAGCGCAGCGGTGTGCTGAGCGGGTTCCGGTAGCTGTGCGGCACGTCGGCCCTGAACTGAAAGGCTTCACCGGTAAGCAGACGCCGCCAGACATCACCGACACCCAGCAGCAGTTCACCTTCAATCACCACTACCTGCTCCACGCAGCCTGCTTCATGGGGCGAAGAATGACTCTGCGCGCCCGCGGCCAGCTCCACTGCCAGCAGATCAAATCGGAGGTGTGGATCGTAAGGCAGCAGCGAGCGCACGGACATTTCGGCATTAGGCTGACTGAATCCTGTCGCTGTGCCGGGAGGTAGCGCGCTGCCGTCGATAAAAAAGGAAAAAGGCACGTTAAAACCGGTGGCGATCTTCCATAGCGTCGCCACAGTGGGACTCGATTCACCTCGCTCAATCTGCCCCAGCATCGCTTTACTGACGCCGGTTCGCTCCGCCGTGAGTGTCAGGCTCCAGCCATTGGCCTGGCGCAACTGTCTGAGCGCGCCGCTCAGGTGTTGCTGAAAATCTGCCATTTTCTCTCCTGAATTCCGGTCACGGGTCTATGACACCAGGGTAATAGTGTAACACTTGTGCGTTATAGCGCATCATGCGACCATGTGCGCTATAACGCACAACCTTACTGAGAGTCTGATCATGACGAGAGCGGAATCGTCCCGTTTTACCCTGCCGATGCTGGTCTCGGGTTTTGTTGCTGTGCTGGTGGGCTACAGCAGCAGCGGCGCAATCATCTATCAGATGTTTCAGGCGGCAGGTGCCTCGCCCGCACAGATTGGGGGCTGGCTGTCAGTGCTGGGCCTCGCGCAGGGAATTGTCTCAATCGGGCTGTCATTGCGTTATCGCATGCCGGTGCTGGCCGCCTGGTCCACGCCGGGCGCCGCACTGCTGGCGACCAGTTTCCACGGCATTTCGCTGAATGAGGCGGTTGGCGTCTTTGTTTTCGCCAACCTGCTGATTGTCGTGTCGGGTGTGACGGGTCTGTTTGCCCGGCTGATGAACCACATTCCCGCTTCACTGGCAGCGGCGATGCTGGCGGGTATTCTGCTGCGCTTCGGACTTCAGACCTTTGCCGATTTACAGAGCAATTTTGTGCTGTGCGGCAGCATGTGCCTGGCCTGGCTGCTGGCGCGTCGCTGGCTTACCCGCTATGCCATTCTGGTGACGCTGCTGGTGGGCGTTGTGATTGCGCTGGCGCAGCACGCCATCCACTTTCCGCAGCAGTCGATTATGCTGGCTCTGCCGGAGCCGGTGATGCCGCACTTTACCCTGGCCACGCAGCTGGGGATGGGCGTGCCCTACTTCCTGGTGACAATGGCCTCGCAGAATGCCCCCGGCATCGCCACATTACAGGCGCACGGCTACCGACCGCCGGTCTCGTCACTGATGAGCTGGACAGGATTGACTGGCCTGCTGCTGTCGCCGTTTGGAGGCTTTTCGGTCTGCGTGGCGGCGATTACGGCGGCGATCTGCATGAGCGATGAGGTCGACGAAAATCCTCAGCAGCGCTGGCGGGCGGCGGTGCTGGCCGGCATATTTTATTTGCTGGCGGGCGTGTCCGGTGCGCTCATTGCCGTGCTGTTCAGTGCGCTGCCTGCGGTGCTGATCGAGGCGCTAGCGGGTCTGGCACTCCTGGCAACGCTGGGCGGCAGCCTGCATCGCGCACTCGATGTGCCTGCCGAACGAGACAGCGCGTTAGTGACTTTTTTGATCACGGCGTCGGGTGTTTCGCTGCTGGGTATTGGTCCGGCATTTTGGGGACTGGCAGGCGGTATCATTGCTCACCTGGTGCTGGTGCGCAGAACCGTCTGATGACGTGATACCCGCTGAAATATCGGTTATTTTTCCACCCGCCGATGAAAAAAACACTGGATTTACCTCCTTTTCTGCCGTTTGATTTGTCATTGCCCCGCGTAAAATCAACCTAATCGTCGATAACACGCGATTTTCTGCCTCAGACAACGACCGATAAGGGCCCAACAGGTGGCAAAAACTATTCTGCGCAGCGGTAATCTGGATGCGGTTCTGGCGTTAGGTGAAAATGGCCAGCCGGTCTACGCCTCCGCACTGCAAATTCGTGAAACCCTGCGTCTGCGCCGTCAGGGCGCACTGGCAGATTGCCTGGCTATTCCTCAGGCCAATGAGCGGGGCGATCGCCTCGACTGGTATTCCCCTATTAACGGCCGGGTGAAATCCTGGCTGGGCGCCAGCGATCATGAACGTCGCGCCGCACTGCAGCAGCTCACCGCCTGTCAGCAGGATATGCAGGCACTCAGTACGCGCGCGCGCGCGGCAGAGAATCCGTCGATGCGCCTGTTTGGTGCCCTGCTGAGCAAAACCCTGCAATTCCCCGACCAGCAGTATGTCTATCTGGTTGATGGTAAACCGGTTATCACCTTCTGGGGCTTTGTCGATGCCCAGGCACGCAGTCGTGATGATGCACTGGCCTGCCTGCGCGAGACACTGGATGAAAACCTGCCGGCTACACTGGTTGAACCGCTGCCTGAGCTGCCTGCCACGCCCGTGGTCGCTGAGCCGATCATTATCGCTGAGCCCGAACCTGAACCTGAAGCGGCGGCTGAACCGCTGCCGGTTGTGGTGCCTGCAGAACCTCAGCCAGCCGCGCCTGTAGCGGCTCGCCGCCCTTTCCGCATCTGGTATCTGTTACCGCCCGTGGCGATTGCCGCTGCCGTGACGGTGACCGTGCTGCTGCATAAGCCTGAGCCTGTGGTTACACCGGTTGCGACAACGAAGCCAGCCACAGCGACGATTACAACGCCAGCACCGGTATCTACTCCAACACCGGTTGCGAGTCAGGCACCAGTTGCGGCAACACCGTCAGCTGCGACGCCTCCTGCGGAGACAGTAACGGCCGAGAAACCACCCGAGTCGCTGCCTCAGGTCCCGGCAAACGCGGGCACCACCGACGCCGCGCCAGCTGCCTCATCTGCTACCCTTGCCAGTGTGGTAACGCCGCCGGTGCCAGCTAAAGCTGATGATCTGATTGTAACGCCGGACGCCGTGCGTGAAGGCCAGGTACAGGTGATTGATGGCCGCTGGCGGGTCACTATCGACCAGATGCAAACGCCAACCGGTAAGCCGCCTGTGATGCGCTTCCAGTTTAAAAATGGCAAAGGCAGCGTGCAGGTCGCTCAGGGTAATACCACCTGTAAAGCCGATGTCAGCGCCGCCATGACCAGCGCGGGTAACCTGGTTATTGAGAGCCGCTATACGGCTAAGTGCCAGAACAATTCGCGCTACCGTATGCCGCTGCTGGTCTGCCATGCGAGTATAGGCGCCGCTGTGTGTGAAGCGCAGTATGCTGAAGACCGGGTTTTCCCGATGACGATTAAGCGTGAGAGTAAATAACGATGCTGGCTCCCCTGATCGATGACAAACAAAAAATTACGCTGATTGAAAATAGCGGTGTGCAGTTTCTGGATTTTGGCCTGCAACTCTCCGATACCCCGGCGCGCCGCCAGTTTGTGCGCCAGACCGCCAATGGCCCGCTGCTGCGCCTGAAGGTCGATGGCAACAGCGGTAAGTTTCTGCTCTATCCGGAAGATGGGGGTGCCGCTGAAGTGGTGCGCCCGGAGTCCGATATCGCCCTGGCAGACTCCCTGACCCTGCTGTCAGCCTGCTGGCTGCCCTTGCCGATGCTGCGCTGTGCCAGCGGACGTCGCTTTATTGGTGGCCCTGAAAACTGGGCGCGGATGCGCCTGGTTGCCCTGCCCACTCCTGATGCGGCGGGTAATACCCATCGCGTCAGCCTGGCTTTCGACACCCGCTGCGTGGCGGAACCGGACGGTGGCGAGCAGCTCGGCCTGAGCCCTGCTGATGCACAAAATGGCGTGACCTTTGCGCTCGCCTGGCACAACTACGAGCTGGGCGAATTTCTTGATCTGACCTGGGTTGACGGCTGGCTGCGCGAATCCTTTACCGACCGCGTGTCCGATCGCCGCGAACAGGCGATTAATCAGGCACTGCGCGAGTTTGAGTATCAGGCGCACTACCTCAATCTGCTGGAGCTGCTGGGCGAACAGCTCGACCTCAGCGAAATTCACATTCAGGCCGCTACATTGCAGACCCCCGCGGTCAACGTCGATATCATTCTGGATGTCGGCAACTCCCATACCTGCGGCGTTCTGGTGGAAGATCACCCGGAAGAGAGCAACGGCCTGAAGCAGACCTATGAGCTGCAGCTGCGCGATCTCTCCGAGCCGCATCAGGTTTATAACGAGCTGTTTGACAGCCGTCTGGAGTTTGCCGAAACCCGTTTTGGTAAAGCGAATTTCTCGCTGGAAAGCGGTCGTGAACAGGCCTTTATGTGGCCGTCTCTGACGCGCGTTGGACGTGAAGCAAGCCGTCTGGCCCTGCAGCGTGTGGGACTGGAAGGCAGCACCGGCCTCTCCAGCCCGCGCCGCTATCTGTGGGATGAAGCGCGCTATCAGCCAGGCTGGCGCTTTAACACCCCTGGCGATCAGGCTGAACCGCTGGCCTACGCCGCACCCTTTACCACATTGCTGAACGACGAAGGCCAGCCGCTCTCTACGCTGGCTCCGGACGATCGTCTGCCGGTCTTTTCGCCGCACTACAGCCGCAGTTCGCTAATGACCTTTATGCTGTGTGAGCTGCTGGCTCAGGCGCTGATGCAGATGAACAGCGCGGCACAGCGTCAGCGCATGCCACAGAGCCACGCGCCGCGTCAGCTGCGCCATGTGATCCTGACGCTGCCATCGGCGATGCCAAAGCCGGAGCGTGAAATTTTCCGCCGCCGGATGCAGGAAGCGCTGGCGCTGGTCTGGAAAGCGGAAGGCTGGCTGGCGGACGAAGATGAATTCACCCCCTCGCTGTCGCGTCAGACCCCGAAACCGCTGCCGGATGTGCAGATGGAGTGGGATGAAGCGACCTGTGGTCAGATGGTCTGGCTGTTCAATGAAACCCAGGTCAACTTTGCCGGTCGTGCCGAAGACTTCTTCAGCAGCATGGCGCGTCCGGACCGTCCGCGTGAGGCCGACGAACTGCCAGGAAAAAGCCTGCGTATCGCCTCGATTGATATCGGCGGCGGCACCACTGACCTCGCCATCACCCAGTATCGTCTGGACGATGGTCAGGGCAACAATGTCAAAATCACCCCGCGCCTGCTGTTCCGCGAAGGCTTTAAAGTGGCAGGCGACGATATCCTGCTGGATGTGATTCAGCTGTGGATTTTACCGGCGCTGCAGCAGCATCTGCAGAAAGCAGGTCTGACGCTGGCAGAACCGCTGATGAACAAGCTGTTTGGTCATGACAGCCGCATGGACGGTCAGGCGACACTGCGTCAGCAGGTCACCTTACAGCTGTTTATTCCGCTGGCGCAGGCAGTGCTGGAGCGTTACGAAAACTGGGATCCGCTGGAAAGTCACGCCGAGATCAACGCGCTGTTTGGCGAGCTGGTCGATCAGCCTCCGGGCGACGCGGTGCTGGCGTTTGTTAACGGTGAGATCCAACGTGAACTGGGTGGCAATAGCCGTTTTGACCTGCTGCAGGTGCCGCTGGTGGTCAGTCTGGCCCAGTTGCATGGCGAATTTATGCAGCACCGGATGGCAATTATTCCGGCGCTGCGCTCAATGTGTGAAGTGGTGTCGCTCTATCAGTGCGACGTGCTGCTGCTGACCGGTCGCCCGTCGCGCTTCCCGGGTATTCAGGCGCTGGTCCGTCATCTGCAGCCGCTGCCGGGCAGCCGTATTCTGTCGCTGGAAGGCTATCACACCAGCGACTGGTATCCGTTTAACAAACATGGCCGCATCGACAACCCGAAATCTACAGCGGCAGTCGGCGCGATGCTCTGTCTGCTGGCGCTGGATCTCCGCCTCAGCAGCTTCTGGTTCCGCGCAGGCGATTTTGAACCCTATTCGACCATTCGCTATCTTGGCATGCTTGACGAAAACCAGGCGCTAACGGATGAGAACCTGTGCTACAGCGAAATTGACCTCGACAATCCTGGCTATGCGCTGGATAAAAAAAGCAGTTTCCGTATTCGTGGTAACGTCTGTCTCGGCTTCCGTCAGCTTGATAACGAGCGCTGGCCCGCCTCGCCGCTCTATAGCCTGACGCTGAACGACACCACGCTGGCGCGTAAAGTGGCCGGTGAGAGCGTGCTGCGCATCAAACTGGCCGTAAAAGCAGGCCCCGATGCCTCCGGCCCGGAAACCCTGGTGCTGAGCGATGCGCGCCTGGATGATGGCACCCGCGTGCCGCTGGAGCAGTTAAGTCTGAAGTTGAATACCCTGTCGGCGACCGGCAATGCCAATGCGCAATACTGGATTGACAGCGGGAGCGTGTGTAAACGATGAAAGCTTTGAAACCTCGTCAGCCGCAAACGCTGGCAAAACGCCTTAGCCTGCTGCAGGACGCCCTGAATAACAGCCTGACGTGGATTGAAACTACCCGCGAGCAGTCACCACGTCTGGCGCTGGAAGCCGAAACCCTGACGCTGCAGCTGCGTCAGGCGCGCGTGCAGGCGCAGGCACTGGCGCAGCAGGTCGCACGTCCGGTGACGCTGGCACTGTTTGGTCAGTCACAGGCGGGCAAAGCCTGGCTGCTGAACGAAATGGTGGCTGATGCGCAGGGCCAGCTCGTGACCCGCATGGGCGATAAACAGCTGAGCTGGTTTCAGCACATCAATCCCGGCAATCTCGACTTTGCTACCGCGACCCGCTTCAGCCATCAGCGCGAGCCGCTCTCAAATGAGTGGCCGGTTGAACTGACGCTGCTGAGCGAAGCGGAGATTGTGCGGCTGATGGTCGCGTGTGCCGGAGAGACGTCGCCCGACACCGCGCAGATTGACAGCGCACTGCAGCGCCTGCAGCGTCATCGCCTCGCTACGCCGCTGGCCGGTCTTGACGGTGATGCACTGGTCACGCTCTGGTCCTGGTGCCGTCGTCGTTCACACCACGATGTGCGGCTGGACCGTCATTTCTGGCCGCAGGCGGTTGAGCTGGCACCGTGGCTCAGCGTTGACGACCGGGTGCAGCTCTTTTCTCTGCTGTGGCCTGCTCAGCCGGAACTGAATGAGATGCTGCGCAGCCTGCTGCATCTGCGTCATCAGCTGCGTAACAGCACCCGCGTAATCGCGCCACTGAGCCTGCTGACCGACACCTCGCTGCTGCCGGCTGAGCAGCTGATTGTGCCAGCCAGCGAGCAGGATCAGCAGCAGCTGGTCGAAGTCTGCCCGCTGAACGGTAACCGCATCGGCAAGGCGCAGAACGTGCCGCTGGGATTACTGGCGCTGCTGACGCTGGAAGTGCTGGCGCCACTTAGTTCGACGCCGCGTACCGCCCTCTATGATGATGCCGACATGCTGGAGCTGCCCGCGCCGGGTCAGTCCGGTGATGCGGCCACCCAGGAAGATCGTCAGCGTCTGCAACAGCAGGATCCCCTGCGTGCGCAGCTGCTGGCGCAGAAACGCGCCCTGCTGCCTGGTCTTTATGCCGCGCGTCAGGCGATTGACCTGCTGCTGGTTTGTACCGCAGCCAGTCACCGTCAGGATGTGGATCTCGCCAGCGAAACGCTGCGCGAATGGCAGCGTCAGCAGCCCGCTCAGGAATCGGCAGAGAAACCGCGCCTGATCTGGGCGATTACCCCGTTCGATGCCCGTCATCAGCTGGTCAATGTGGATGAAGCGGTGCAGCGTCAGATGGGACAACCGGGTCAGCACTGGGGATCGATGCTGGCACTGGATCGTGCGGGCGTCGACCGCATGGCGAGCTGGTTACAGGATGAGATGCAGCCGGAAGCCCGCCGCGACCTGCTGCTGGCTCAGCTGGCGCAGATTCAGCACACCGTGGTGGAACGGCGTTTACTGCCCTGGACCGAAGCGGGTGCCAGTCCGGAACAGGCGGCACGCAAACAGAACATCGCCGACACGCTGCTGAAGTGTTTGCAGCATCGTACTGGCCTGCATGGCGAACTGCTGGAACGCCTGCAGCCGCCGCGTGAGGCGCTGCGCCAGCTCTGGCTTAATCAGTCAGCATTACAGGGCAGCAAACCCGCGAACAGCCAGGCACCGGAAAATCAGTTCGGCATCGGGTTCGAATTTGACCTGTTCAGTGAAAGCCCGGCCGAAGCACCGGTTCAGCCGCGTCAGAGCCTGCAAAGCGCTCAGCAGTTCCCGCGTCAGGTGCTGCTGCTGTGGCTGGATCATCTGCGTCAGCTGCCGGAAAACCGCAGCCTGCTGGCGTTGCTCAACGTGGACAAGGCGACGATGGAGTGGCTGGTTGAAGAGTTAATTACGGCCGGTTTCCGTACCGATATCGCGCAGAAACTGCAGCAGGCGCTGCATGAACCCGATTCGCAGAGCGTCAGCCATGAATCACGCGCCGATCGTCAGGTGACGCGGGCGATGACGGTGCTGGGGGATTTTGTTGCCTGGCTCGGCTTTTTACAGCGCCCTGAAAGCGAACGCCCCGACAGCCGCGTTAACCGGGGTCAGGTGATATTCTCACGTCCTCCGGCGCCCAGCGTTAGCTTCAGTGCCGGTCAGCGTCTGACTAAACTCTCAGCGGCCCCGGCTAACCATACTGCCTATTATATCTACGACTGGCTGGTGGGGCTGAATCAGGTCATCATTGAGAACAATGGTTATACCGGCGGCGGCGATCTGCCACTGGCAGCCCGTGAAGCGCTGGTTGCCCTGCTCAGGCCACTGCGCGCTTAATCAATGATCAGGCGCAGTTCGCCCTCCAGCGACTGCGCCGCCTCTTCCAGCAGCGCCAGCACTGGCGCTAAATCGGCCTGATGCGCAGCATAGTGTTGCAGCCATACCGTAGCAGGCAGCGCCATCCCACCCGTCAGCCAGTCCCATAACGCATCCAGATTATGTCCGAACGTCTGCGGACAGCCGCTCTGATCAGCAAGCGCCTGATAAAAGGCCGCGCGCGTGGTGAGCTGACGCAGGTCAAAGGTCAGATTAAGCATGATCAGGGTACCTGTCTGAAGCTGCGGTAGTGATCGGTGGAGAGAAACACCAGCCCGTCAGAGGAGTAGACCAGACGATCGGCGTCGCGATGACCACAGCGATAATTCACATCCGCTTCATACCACTGACGACCTGCACGCGATGGCAGACGTTTTTCACGGTTGGTAAATCGATCGCCGCCGATAGCTTTTCCTGGCAGAACTTCGCAAAGATTGCCTTTGGCTGGATTCCAGCCACGCTTACGCGCATCGCTTTTAGTGAGGTAGTAGTCCGGCAATTGCTGATGCTGCAGCACCCAGCGGGCCACGGTATGGGCATCGGTCAGGGTGGCGATATCCGCCTGGGCAGGTGTAGAACCCGTGTTCAGATAAGGTTTCAGGCCGTAGAAACAGGCCGCGAGGACAAGGAAAAGTCCAATCCAGAGTTTTTTTGACATGATGGCATCCGAGACAACAGGACGCAGATGATACCAGTTTTATGCACAGAGAAAAGCGCGGGCCAGACAAGCTGGCCCTGGCGAGGTTAAGCTGCGTGCGATTCCCCGCTGTGACGACGCCATGCACCCGGCGCGACACCATACTGACGTTTGAAACTGCGGTTAAAGGATTGCTGCGAGTCGAAACCTAACGAGATCGCCACATTGAGAATCGGCTCATCGGTGGTGGTCAGGCGATCGGCTGATTTTTTCAGCTTCTTAACGCGGATATATTCACCCAATGGATAACCGGTGTGCTCTTTGAACATACGCTGCAGGTGCCATTTGGAGTAACCCGCGCGCTCTGAAACAGTATCCAGATCCAGACGTGCTTCGATGTTGTTATCAATCCAGTCGATTAAATCGTGAATAAAGGCATCACTCATCATTCCAGTCTCTCCTGTCGCCGTGGCGAAAAGTATTAGTATCAGTTGCAGTTACACTTAAGGGTGGCTGACTATGCCATTTAATGCAAGTTTTATTAGTACATTAAATGCCGCACTCTTTGTAGGGTTTATGCTGATCTGTTCAGGTCTTCATCGCCCTGCCCTAAACCGCACATAAAGTGTATCTGTTATTCTTGCAGTTGCCAGCCCCGCAAGCCTACACTCACCGCGATTAATTGCAATCTTAAAAGTTGCAAATATTGGCCTGCAGGCCGCCTGTTTATATCTATCGCGGAATAACAACAATGATTACGAACCGGGTTCGTCAGGGTTTAACCCTCTTAGGGATGGTACTGCTCATCACTCAACTGAGCGGCTGCGACAAGGGTGTGGCGCAAAACGCCCCGCCGCCACCGCCTGAAGTGAGCGCCGCACCCGTGCTGATCAAGCCAGTCAGTCAGTGGGACAACTTCAATGGACGGGTGGAAGCAGTGCAAAGCGTGCAGTTGCGTCCGCGCGTCTCGGGCTACATCGACTCGGTTAACTATCGGGAAGGCGATGAAGTCAAAAAAGGTCAGGTGTTGTTTACCATTGATGACCGGAGTTACCGCGCGGCGCTGGAGCAGGCCAAAGCGGAACTGGCTCGTGCACGCAGCCAGGCGAGTCTGGCCCGCAGTGAGTCCGGTCGCAGCGAGAAGCTGATCGGCACACAGGCGATTTCCCGCGAGGCGTGGGAACAGCGTCGTTCTGCTGCCAGTCAGGCGCAGGCCGATGTGCTGGCCGCAGAAGCCGCGGTCGATATGGCGCAGCTTAACCTGGACTTTACCCGCGTCACCGCACCGATTGATGGTCGCGCCAGCCGCGCGCAGATCACCGCTGGTAACCTGGTCACCGCTGGCGACAGCGCCAGCGTGCTGACCACGCTGGTGTCGCAGCAGCAGATGTATGTCTACTTCGATGTCGATGAGAACACGTTCCTCAACTATCAGGCGATGGCGCGTCAGGGCCAGCAGCGTCATGCGTTGCCGGTCGAGATTGCGCTGGTTGGCGAACAGGGTTTTCCGCATCAGGGCAAAATCGATTTCACGGATAACCAGCTGACCGCCAGCACGGGCACTATTCGGATGCGCGCCCTGCTCGACAATCAACAGCGTCAGTTTACGCCGGGTCTGTTTGCCCGCGTGCGTCTGCCAGGTAGCGCGCAGTTCGAGGCGGTGCTGATCGATGATAAAGCGGTGTTAACCGACCAGGATCGGAAATATGTCTACGTGGTGGATGGAGAAGGCAAAGCGCAGCGGCGCGATATCCAGCCCGGCGCGATGATAGATGGCCTGCGTATTGTTAAGTCGGGTCTGCACGCCGGTGACAAGGTAATCATCGCCGGTCTGCAAAAAGTGTTTATGCCCGGCATGCCGGTCACTGCTCAGCAGGTCGCCATGCGTGCGGCAGCCGCTCAATAATTCGAGGCCGCTATGGACTTTTCCCGCTTTTTTATCGACCGGCCAATTTTTGCTGCGGTGCTGTCGATCCTGATTTTTGTCACCGGCGTCATTTCCATCCCGTTACTGCCGATCAGTGAATATCCCGACGTCGTGCCACCCAGTGTGCAGGTGCGTGCTGAGTATCCTGGCGCTAACCCGAAGGTGATTGCAGACTCCGTGGCGACGCCACTGGAAGAGGCGATTAACGGCGTCGAGAACATGATGTACATGAAGTCTGTGGCCGGTTCGGACGGCGTGCTGGTGACTACCGTCACCTTCCGTCCTGGCACCGATCCCGATCAGGCACAGGTGCAGGTGCAGAACCGCGTGGCACAGGCGGAAGCCCGTCTGCCGGAAGATGTGCGTCGTCTGGGGGTAACAACCCAGAAGATGTCGCCGACCCTGACGCTGGTCGTTCACATGTTCTCACCCAACAATACCTATGATTCGCTCTACCTGCGTAACTACGCCACGCTGAAGGTGAAAGATGAGCTTGCGCGTCTGCCGGGCGTCGGTCAGATCCAGATTTTCGGCGCAGGCGAATATGCGATGCGCGTCTGGCTTGATCCCAATAAAGTCGCGGCGCGTGGTCTGACCGCCTCTGATGTGGTGACGGCGATGCAGGAGCAGAACGTGCAGGTTTCTGCCGGTCAGCTGGGTGCCGAGCCGCTGAAAAAGCAGAGCGATTTCCTGCTGTCGATCAACACGCAGGGACGACTGGAGAGCGAGCAGGAATTCGGCGACATCATCCTGAAAACCTCAGAAGATGGTTCGCTGGTGCGCCTGCGTGATGTGGCGCGGATTGAGATGGGTTCAGGCAGCTATGCCCTGCGTTCGCAGCTGAATAACAAAGACGCAGTGGGTATTGGTATCTTCCAGGCGCCTGGTGCTAACGCCATTGACCTCTCCAATGCGGTTCGCGCCAAAATGGATGAGCTGGCGACCCGCTTCCCCAACGATGTGAAATGGGCCGCGCCTTATGACCCGACGGTGTTTGTCCGGGACTCTATTAAAGCGGTGGTTCAGACTCTGCTTGAAGCGGTGATCCTGGTCGTGCTGGTAGTGATTCTGTTCCTGCAGACCTGGCGCGCCTCGATCATTCCCTTGCTGGCGGTGCCGGTTTCCATTGTCGGTACGTTTAGCGTGCTCTATCTGCTCGGCTTCTCGCTGAACACCCTGAGCCTGTTTGGGCTGGTGCTGGCGATTGGTATCGTGGTGGATGACGCCATTGTGGTGGTGGAGAACGTCGAACGTAATATTGAGATGGGACTTTCGCCACGTGCTGCGGCGCATCAGGCAATGCGAGAGGTCTCCGGGCCGATCATTGCGATTGCGCTGGTGCTGTGCGCAGTGTTTGTGCCGATGGCGTTTCTGTCGGGCGTTACCGGGCAGTTCTACAAGCAGTTTGCCACCACCATTGCGATCTCCACGGTGATCTCCGCCATTAACTCGCTGACGCTCTCGCCTGCGCTGGCAGCGATGCTGCTGAAAGGTCATGATGCGCCGAAAGATCGGTTAACGCGGATCATTGACGCGCTGTTTGGCTGGCTGTTCCGTCCGTTTAACCGCTTCTTCCAGCGCAGTGCGCATGGCTATGAATCACTGGTCGGTCGCACGCTGCGTCGCCGTGGTGCGGTGTTTGGTGTGTATGTGCTGCTGCTGGCCGGTGCCGGTTTTATGTTCCACACCGTGCCAGGTGGATTTATCCCAACACAGGATAAGCTCTACCTGATTGGTGGCGTGAAGATGCCGGAAGGCTCGTCACTGGCGCGCACCGATGAAGTGATTCGTAAGATGAGTGAAATCGGTATGCAGACCGAAGGCGTCGCCTATGCGGTGGCGTTCCCCGGCCTGAATGCGTTGCAGTTCACTAATACGCCAAACAGCGGAACGGTCTTCTTCGGCCTGAAACCGTTTAATGAGCGCAAACATACGGCAGCGGAGATCAACGCGGAGATCAATGCGAAGATTTCGCAAATCCAGCAGGGGTTTGGCTTCTCAATTATGCCACCGCCGATTCTGGGGCTGGGTCAGGGTTCCGGTTATTCGCTCTATGTGCAGGACCGTGCCGGTCTGGGCTATGGCGCATTGCAGACGGCAATCAATACGCTGTCGGGCAGCATCATGCAGACTCCAGGGATGCACTTCCCTATCTCCTCCTATCAGGCCAACGTTCCGCAGCTTGATGTGAAGGTTGATCGGGATAAAGCCAAGGCACAGGGCGTGTCGCTGACTGCCCTGTTCAGCACATTGCAGACCTATCTTGGCTCGTCCTATGTGAATGACTTCAACCGCTTTGGCCGCACCTGGCGGGTAATGGCGCAGGCGGATGGCGATTTCCGCGACAGCGTGGAAGATATTGCTAACCTGCGCACCCGAAACGACCGCGGTGAGATGGTGCCGATTGGCAGCATGGTTAACATCACCACCACCTATGGCCCCGACCCGGTGATCCGCTATAACGGCTATCCGGCGGCGGATTTGATTGGTGATGCCGACCCGCGCGTGCTCTCTTCAGCGCAGGCAATGAGCCAGCTTGAGGCGATGTCCGGTCAGCTGTTGCCGAACGGCATGAACATCGAGTGGACTGACCTGAGTTATCAGCAGTCAACTCAGGGCAATACCGCGCTGATTGTCTTCCCGATGGCTGTCCTGCTGGCGTTCCTGGTGCTGGCGGCGCTTTATGAGAGCTGGACGCTGCCGCTGGCGGTGATCCTGATTGTCCCTATGACGATGCTCTCTGCGCTGTTTGGCGTCTGGCTGACCGGCGGTGACAACAACGTCTTCGTGCAGGTCGGACTGGTGGTGCTGATGGGGCTGGCCTGTAAGAACGCGATTCTTATCGTGGAGTTTGCACGGGAGCTGGAGATTCAGGGCAAAGGCATTGTGGAAGCGGCGCTGGAAGCGTGTCGCCTGCGTCTGCGTCCGATTGTGATGACCTCCATCGCCTTTATCGCCGGCACCATCCCGCTGATTCTGGGTGAAGGCGCAGGTGCAGAAGTGCGCGGCGTGACCGGCATCACCGTCTTCTCCGGTATGCTCGGCGTGACCTTGTTCGGCCTGTTCCTGACGCCGGTGTTCTATGTCGCCCTGCGCAAACTGGTGACGCGCCGGTCTGGCAATGCAGAGTCAGTGACGGTGTAAACCACAGAAGTTAATCAGGGCGATCAACTGATCGCCCTTTTTTTATTTGTGATTCACTGATTGCCTGTCAATCCGGCTTCGCGGGTTAACGCTGACTTAATTTTTCATTCAGCGTTTCAATGATAAACGCATTGAGTGAGGTTTCATTTTCAGCTGCCGCCTGAGTCAGGCGCTCTCCCAGCGATTCAGGGTATCGCAGCGTGAAGGTTTTGATTTTTTCCTGCTCAGCGTAAGGATTGATGCCGGAGGCTGCACAATCTTCCAGGTATTCGCGCAGCGAAATGTCGCCCTCTTTGTAGAGGCCCTGTACGCTGTCAGAGACAAAATCACAGTAACCTGACAGGCCAGTAAAGCGTCCACGGAACATATTGAGTTCGGGGACATAGGTGATCACCGCGGGTTGCCCGGCGACGGTGATTGATGAATTTGAACGATTATTCATAGGGATCAACTCCAATACTTTCCAGCCATTCGCGCAGATTAACAACAGCACCTCTGTCGGTGTCTGGCGAAGGATGCGGCCGGTGAAAACGCGCTATTTTTCCTCTGAGAAGAAAGCGGGCCCTTGAACCCCTGCCTTCTTTAATCTCACCACCCAGCGCCCTGATTATTGACTCAACTGCCAGCCATTTCAGTCCGCACGGTGGGGGCATTTGAAAAATCTGCGCCAGTATTTCACGCTGTTTTTCCGTAATTCCCTGACAACGGCGTTCACCCTGACCTCCGTGACTTCATCCTGTGAAGTCATTCTATTGCTACGCGGTAAGAGTTCAAGATGGAATTTTCGGAAAGAAGGCCTGCATTGCAGGTTTGGCAAAGAAGTGGCTCAGAAATGGACGTTCAGCAGGCATAAAAAAAGCCGCTATCAGCGGCTCTTTTTGCAGAGGTCATCAATCTCTTCGGGTTCAGGCTCTGGCACGGCAGTGCAGTTGCTGGTATCGCGTACCTTCAGCTCATTCAGCGCGTCTGCCACGGTGCGTTTTGCCAGCACATCCAGCGACGCCTGCTCGGCTTCATCAGCTATCGACTTAAAGTACCAGCAGAGGTTGGCACTGACCAGACAGCGCGGTGCGACATCAGGACGCGCGGCCCAGATTTTTTTGTCTTCGATGACGGAGACATAGATATCCCGCAGGGTAATTTCCGCAGCAGGACGGCCCAGGTGAATGGAGCCTGTACGGCCCAGCGTCGAGACGATAATGCCGTCACGGGTCAGCGGAACCATTAATTTTCGTATGAAACTGGGATTCGCTTCAAGCCCGTAGGCCAGAATCGCGCTGGTAGAGCGTTTACCCATTTGCTCCGCCATCGCTACGCTCAGAACCATTTGCAAAGCTGTCGGGAAGCGATAATCAAGCATTTCTTTATCCTGAGTTGCGGTGGATCTTATTGTTTTATTGCCGCATAAGTGAACAATCAATGAGCAATAAATATAACAAACACTGTTGCTTTTTTGAAGCAAGCCAGCGGTGACAAGGCACGTATTCACCAAAGGCGGAGGCCCGATAGCACAAGGTGCTTAGCCTGCTAACGGCCCGCTTCTCTCAAAACTTGATAGCCCCTGCTATCGGGCGGTGGTGACCGATACCGCCGGTAATCGCTGCTTCAGCGCCATAACCAGTACCACGTTAAAGATTGCTAAGGTGCAAAGCAACCACAGCGTCGCCGGCGCGCCCATTCTTTCAAACACATATCCGCCAATCAGCGGTGTCAGCGCCTGTCCCATTAATGCCGGGCGGGCCATTTTGCCCACCACGATTGCGTAAGACTCTGGTTTGACCATCACCAGCGGCAAAGTTCCGCGCACGATGGCACGTAAGCCATTTCCTGCGCCATACAACACCATGCTCAGTAGCGCCATCTGCGGAAAGATCGCCAGCAGCAGCAAGCCTGCGGCGACCAGTCCGACGGAGAAAAAGGTGGTTCGAATGGGATGACTGCGCTTAAAGGCGATGTCGACGAGTCGGGATCCCACCTGACACGGACCCATCACAGCACTGATCGCCAGCGCCGAGGTCAGCGTATGGCCCGTCGCCTGCAACAAAGCGATGAGCTGGACCGAAATCGCTGTCATGATCACGGACGCCAGCGTAAAAATGGCGCACAGTAGCCAGAACAGCGCAGGTTCGATCTCCGCTGAGGCAGGCTCCCTGCTCCGTCTTTTCACAGGCTGCTTCGCGTGGTTTGCCGGTATGGCAAACAGATAAGCAGGCAAAACGCAGACCACCATCATGGCTGCAATAATCAACGTGGCATCCCGCCAGCCAAAGCCGTGAATTAACAACGCCGTGCCTGGCCAGACCAGCGTGGTGCAGAAGCCCGAAATCAGTGTAATGCTGGTAATCGCGGAACGCGCCTTACCGCCATAGCAGGTGCCGAGGGTGGCAAACAGCGCATCATAGAGGCCCATCGCCATTCCGATGCCAATAATTACCCATGCGAACAGAAACAGCGGCAGCGTGACGCTGTAAGCCATTATCACCAGCCCCACCGCCATCACGACGCCACTCAGTGCCAGCAGCAGGCGGCCACCGGTTCGGGCGATAATTCTGCCCGCCAGCGGTGACAGCAGGCCCGACACCAGAATGCCGGTTGATAGCGCGCCGTAAATCCATTGCTGTGACCAGCCGGTCTCTGCGGCAATCGGATTCGCCATTACCGCCATCAGGTAGAACGACCCGCCCCAGGAAAGTATCTGTACCCAGCCAAGGGTAAAAATGGCGGCGATGCCGGGTTTGATGTTCTGATTCACAAGGGGTCTCTCCATTAGCAGGCGAACCGTTTTATAACATGTTCTGCGATAAGCCAAAATGCGTGATCTCCTTTTCGCTGGCAGGCCAGTCAGACCGCACGGTTTTTTGATTAAACCTTATAGTATGTTGTAACTATATGGCGCTTGCATCCTTCCGACGCTTCTGCCACATTGTGGACGTTGTAACTATGGAGGCACAACATGACGCGCTATGACTTAGTGGCTGATATGCATCAGTGTGTTAACGATCTGGAACTGGCACTGGGTGAATTGCGTCAGCTGATTGAAGCTACACCCTTGCTGATCGCCCGTGTCTTCAGCCTGCCGCCCGTGGTTAAAGGCCGCGAACATGAGGCGATTACCCGGATTGCCGTTGAGCAGCATCTTGGTGAGCGCGCGTTAAAGATGGCGCTTGACCACTACTGCCGCCTTTTTATGCAGCACCAGTCTGAACAGCTGAGCACGAAAGCAGCCGTACGCTTACCCGGCGCACTTTGTATTGAATGTGATGCGCAACAGGAAGCGGAAATCGTCTCGCTGGTCGAACTTATCAACCAGCTGAAAGCAAGGCTGGAGCAGCTGATTACCGTGGATTCAGGGCTGCCGAGTGAAGCGCGTTTTGAGTTTGTCCACCAGCACTTGCGCGGGCTGATTACCCTGAATGCCTATCGCACCATTACCCTGCTGAGCGCGCCAGACAGCCTGCGTTTCGGCTGGGCCAACAAGCACATTATCAAGAATCTCAGGCGCGAAGAGGTGATCGCCCAGCTGGAAAAAAGCCTGAAGTCGGGACGGGCGAAGGCACCGTGGTCACGGGAACAGTGGGCGGAAAAAGTGCAGGAAGAGCTGGCAAGCGTACGCGCCCTGCCCGCTTCGGCACGGCTGAAAATCAAGCGTCCCGTAAAAGTTCAGCCGGTGGCTCGTGTCTGGCGCGCGGATGAACAGAAGCAAACGCAACTCGCCTGCCCGTCGCCAATACTGGTGATCTGTCGCGATCGCACTCAGGTTCCGGCGCTGGGCGAGTTACTCAATTACGACGCCGATAACATAACGCATCGTCATAAACCGGCCGCTGAGCCACTGAATTTGCTGATACCCCGCCTGCATCTGTGGGTTGATTGCCCCCTCTGAATAAAAAAGGCCAGCATCTGCTGGCCTCTGACTCATCCTGAATATCAGGACTTCATGCTGCCGACCATCTCTTCCGGCCGGACCCAGGCATCAAACTCTTCTTCGGTAAGATAACCCAGCTTCAGCGCGGAGCCTTTTAACGTCAGCCCCTCTTTGTGCGCCTTCTTGGCAATTTCTGCCGCTTTGTCATAGCCAATATGAGTATTGAGCGCCGTCACCAGCATCAGTGACTCGTTCAGCAGCTGGTCGATACGCTCGCGCACCGGCTCAATGCCGACAGCGCAATGATGATTAAAGCTGTCCATGCCATCTGCCAGCAGACGAATCGATTGCAGGAAGTTATGGATCACCATCGGACGGAACACATTGAGCTCAAAGTTACCGGACGCGCCGCCCATATTAATGGCGACATCGTTGCCCATCACCTGGCAGCAGAGCATGGTCATCGCTTCACACTGCGTTGGATTCACTTTGCCTGGCATGATGGAGCTACCCGGTTCATTTTCAGGAATAGCAATTTCGCCGATGCCGCAGCGCGGACCGGATGAGAGCCAGCGCACATCGTTGGCGATCTTCATCAGTGAAGCAGCCAGCCCTTTCAACGCGCCATGCGCATGCACCAGCGCATCACAGGTGGCCAGCGCTTCAAACTTGTTAGGCGCAGTGACAAACGGTTGCTGCGTGAGGTCGGCCAGCGCCTTCGCCACGCGCACTGCATATTCCGGGTGGGTATTCAGGCCGGTGCCAACTGCGGTTCCGCCCAGCGCCAGTTCCGCCACGTGCGGAATGCTCTGTTCGATATGCTTCAGATTATGCTCCAGCATCGCCACCCAGCCGGAAATCTCCTGGCCCAGCGTCAGCGGCGTCGCATCCTGCAGGTGAGTACGGCCAATTTTGACGATATCTTTAAAGGCGTCAGACTTCTGGCTCAACGTCTTTTTCAGTACCTGAATTTGTGGGATCAGCTGTTCGCGCAGGGCAATCACGGCGGCGACATGCATCGCCGTCGGGAAGACATCGTTGGAGCTCTGGCTCTTGTTCACATCGTCGTTGGGATGGACCAGGCGCGACATACCGCGCTCGCCGCCGAGGATTTCACTTGCGCGATTCGCCAGCACTTCGTTCATGTTCATATTGGTCTGCGTGCCGGAACCGGTTTGCCAGATTGCCAGCGGGAATTCATCCGCATGCTTGTCCGCCAGCACTTCATCCGCCGCGCTGATAATCGCATCGGCGCGATCTGCGGGCAGCAGGCCCAGATCGCGGTTCACGCTGGCGGCGGCGCGCTTGGTCAGTGCCAGTGCATGCACCAGCGCGGTCGGCATTTTTTCAGTTGAGATGCGGAAGTGTTCCAGTGAGCGCTGCGTCTGCGCGCCCCACAGTTTGTCTACCGGTACGTCGATGGGGCCCATTGAATCTTTCTCAATGCGGTTGGCTGCCATGAATACGTCTCCTTCACCTTGTTTTAAAGAATGACCGCCTGGTCCGTGATCACGATCGGCTGCCAGGCAGTCAGAATAGTAATATACAATAATTTAACATTATCAGAGCTTAGCGTCCTTTTGCGCTGGATATGTATTTTTACCGGTAGTTTCTGCTTTAATAGCCGCAATAATTTCCCGTGATAAAGGATTATGCGATGCAAAAAATGAACAATTCGCTGCAAAACTACGCGTGGGGCAGCAAAACTGCGTTGACTGAACTTTATGGGGTTGAGAACCCCAAAGGGCTGCCGATGGCGGAACTCTGGATGGGCGCACATCCGAAAAGCCCTTCAACCGTTATTGATCAGGGCAGCGAGCGTTCTTTGCGTGACGTGATTGATGCTTCGCCTGCGGCGATGCTGGGCGATGCGGTGGCGCAGCGTTTTGGTGAATTGCCTTTCCTGTTCAAAGTGTTATGTGCCGATCAACCGCTGTCGATTCAGGTTCATCCCAGCAAGCATGCCGCCGAAGTGGGTTTTGCGCGTGAGAATGCAGCGGGTATTCCACTGGCTGCGGCTGAGCGCAATTATAAAGATGCCAACCACAAGCCAGAGCTGGTCTACGCGCTGACTGCGTTTCAGGCGATGAATGGCTTTCGCACACTGACGCAGATGGTTTCACTGCTGGAACCGGTGGCGGGCGCACATCCACAGATTGCGCATTTTTTGCAGCACCCTGAAAAGGATACGCTGGCCGCGCTGTTCTCTACCCTGCTGTCACTGGAGGGCGAGGCGAAATCGCTGGCGCTGGGCGTGCTGAAATCTGCGCTTGACGTGCAACAGGGCGAGCCATGGGAAACCATCCGTATGATTGCGGCAGAGTATCCTGACGACAGTGGCCTGTTTTCACCGCTGCTGCTGAATGTCATTACCCTGCAACCTGGCGAGGCGATGTTCCTCTACGCGGAAACCCCGCACGCCTATCTGAAAGGCGTGGCACTGGAGGTGATGGCAAACTCCGATAACGTCCTGCGGGCCGGTTTAACCCCGAAATATATCGATATTGCCGAGTTGATGGCTAATCTGAAGTTCGATGAGAAGCCCGCTAATGCGTTGCTGACAGCGCCGGAGCACCAGGGCAACACACTGCGCTTCCCGATTCCGGTCGACGATTTTGCCTTTGCTATTCACAGTCTCAATGCACAACCCCAGTCGCTGGCGCAGCAGAGCGCCGCGATAATGTTCTGCATCGAAGGCCAGGCCGTGATCGCCAAAGGCGAGCAGCAGGTGACGCTGAAGCCTGGCGAGTCCTGCTTCATTGCCGCCAGCGAATCACCGGTTACGGCGGCTGGCACGGGCCGACTGGCGCGGGTGTTTAACGACTTAGGGTGAAGCGGCTGACGGCATGCCTGTTAACTGCTATTATTTCAACCTATTAGCTTTTAAACGCCTGCGGGCGTTTTTCTTCGGTCGCCAGGCTAAACCTGCGGCATAAGCGGACTCAAGGATAAGGACGAATCAGCAATGAAAAAGACCAATGTTGCCGTAGGTGTGATCATCGCACTGGGCGTAGTCTGGACTGGCGCGGCATGGTTCACCGGCAAGCAGATTGAAAGCCACAGGGACCAGCTGGTGCAAAATGCCAACGCTCAGCTGAATGCTTATGCTCCAAACAGCCGACTGAAGATCAGCTATCAGGACTATCAGCGCGGCATGTTCAGCAGCAAAGTAAATCTGGTGGTTCAGGCCAGCTCACAGACGGAAGATAATCCGCTGCTGAAACCGGGTCAGAGCATCATCCTGAATGAGACCATCGATCATGGTCCTTTCCCGTTCGCGCAGCTGAAGCATTTCAATCTGATTCCAAGCATGGCATCGGTTCATACCGAACTGGCTAACACCGATGCGGTGAAAAAACTGTTTGAACTGACCGGGAACAAGTCTCTGATTAACGCAGACACCCGCATTGGTTACAGCGGCGCCACGGATACCGCGCTGCGCGTACTGCCGGTTGACTATCAGAATGCGCAAACCGGCGAACGCCTGGCCACCAATGGCGGCACCTTCAACGTCAGTGCAGATAACAAAGGCGATAAAGTGTCGGTGGACGGTGACGTTGATAGCCTCGCGCTGACCAGCAAAAATGAGATGGGCCAGCCTGTCCTCTTCACCATTAATGGTCTGAAGCTAAGCGGTAACACGCATCTCAGCCCGGAAGGCGTGCGTATCGGCGACCAGTCGGTCGACATTGAGAAGGTGAATGCCAGCATCAATGGTCAGGATGCCCTGGCGCTGAATAAAATGAAAGGCACCTCCTCGTTCGATAATAGTGCCGGTAAGATTGGCGGCAATATCGATTACAAGGTTGAAGGCGTTCAGCTGCAGAAACAGGATTTTGGTCAGGCAGCCCTGAAAATGAAGCTGTCCCAGTTTGATGCCCAGGCAGTCAAAGCCTTCTCCGATCGTTACAACGCGCAGATGCAGGAACTGCTGAGCCAGCCTGGCGTCGCAGAAGACCCTATCCGCTATCAGGCGGGCGTTCATCAGATTCTGATGAACAACCTGTCGATGCTGCTGAAAGGCTCGCCATCCATCAGCATTGCCCCGCTGAGCTGGAAAAACGATAAAGGTGAAAGTACCTTCAATCTGACCGCCAGCTTCAACGATCCGTCCACCGTCACCGGCGAAGCGCAGACCCTCAGCGCCATGGTTGATCGGGTGCTGAAAAGCCTGGATAGCAAACTGGTCATCAACATGCCGATGGCCACCGAAACCATGCGTAAGGTAGGTCTGGCTGAAGGTTATCAGGCCGACGACGCGCAAAAGCTGGCGGATCAGCAGGTGAAGGGTCTGGCGGCGATGGGTCAGATGTTCCGCCTGACTCAGCAGCAGGATAACAACATCGTGACCAGCCTGCAGTATGCCAACGGTCAGGTGAACATGAACGGCGACAAGATGACGCTGGAGCAGTTCATGTCCCGCTATATGCTGGGCATGCCCACCAGCGAAGGCATGCCACAGTAATTGCGCTGTCTTCCATCAAAGGCGACCTCCGGGTCGCCTTTTTTATGCCGACCCGCGAATAACCAGCTGTGGCGGCATAATCACGTTTTGCCGGGCGGCGTCAGGATGCGCCATCCGCTGCAGGATACGATCTGCGGCCACGCGGCCAATCTCCCGTGCGGAACTGGTGACAAACGTCAGAGGGGGATCGGTGAGTTCCGCCTGCGGTTCATCGCCAAACCCCATTAAAGCCAGTTGTTGATCGTAATAGCTGTCGACTGCACCACGGGAAAATGTGCGCCCGGTGCGCATCAGCCCAAAATAACACCCCAGCGCGGTAGTGGCATTGTAAGCCAGCACGGCGGTCAATCGGGGATGGTGCTGAAACAACTGGACCGCCGCTTCGGCCGCCTCTTTCTGGGTACTGCCGCATTCAATAATCCATTCAGGCCTGAACGGCAGACCATATTGCAGCAGTGTGGCGCAATAGCCGCCAAGCCGTTCCGCCCGCGTCAGTGAAGCGCTATGGCCACCCAGCCAGGCAATCCGCTGATGTCCCTGACGAATCAGGTATTCAGTGGCAAGACGCGCAGCCTGAGCATTATCGGGACGGATAGCGTCCACCTCTTCCAGGCTACTGGCGCGCGCGGCGCAGACTAACGCCATATTCAGTTCGCTGGCTCTCGTCACAATCTGGCTGGCCTTGTCGGCACCGCCTCCCAGCACTATACCATCCACCCCATGAGCGACCAGTGACTCAAAGCAGCGATGCAGATGCTGCCCCTGAGCACCGCTTTGCGTCAGGAACAGCAATTTGCCCTGCTTCTCCAGCGCTTCGCTCAGACCTGCCGTCATCTCGGCATAAAACGGCTGACTGAGATCGCGGACAATCAATCCAATCACACCACTCTCACCGCCACGCAGCATGGTCGCTGAACGGTTACGGACGAAGCCGAGTTGCTCAATGGCCTCATTCACGCGTGCCATGGTGGCCACAGAGATCCGTCCTTTACCGGATAACACCAGCGATACCGTGGTCACCGAGACGCCCGCCGCCGCCGCAACATCATTGATGGTGATTTTACTCATCAGATTACTCAACTGAACTACAGCATTAGAAAACAAGGTAAAACGTTACACCTTATGACGTCAGAATAATATCACCCATGACCTGAGGATTGTGATTCAGCGCGCATAAGATCCAGGTAAAACGTTTTATCATCCCGCCACTTTACTCAATGGTCCTTTTATCCAGGAGCGTTCATGTCACCCTCTCACCAAAAAATGTCCGTCTGGGAATTTTTCCAGAGTCTGGGGAAAACCTTTATGCTGCCGGTTGCCCTGCTCTCATTCTGCGGCATCATGCTCGGGATTGGCAGTTCACTGAGCAGCCATGACGTTCTGACTCTGTTACCTGTGCTTGATCACTCCTGGCTCCAATATCTCTTTCTGTGGATGGCCAAGCTGGGATCGTTTGCCTTCAGCTATCTGCCGCTGATGTTCGCTATTGCGATTCCGCTGGGTATGGCGCGCGAGAACAAAGGTGTTGCAGCGTTTGCCGGTTTCGTGGGTTATGCTGTATTAAACCTCAGCATCAACTTCTGGCTAAATATCAATGGCATTCTGCCGACCACTGATGCCGCCCTGCTGAAAGCGAATAACGTTCAGCCGATCATGGGGATTCCGTCGATCGATACAGGCATACTGGGTGCGGTGATTGTGGGTATCGTCGTGTTCTGGCTACACGAGCGCTTCCATAACATCCGACTACCCGATGCGCTGGCCTTTTTTGGCGGCACCCGGTTTGTCCCGATTATCACCACGCTGGTGATTGGGTTAATGGGGCTGGTCGTGCCGCTGATCTGGCCATTTTTCGCACGGGGCATTACCGGATTAGGCTGGATGATTAATAGCGCGGGTGACTTTGGCCCGATGATTTTTGGTACCGGCGAACGCCTGCTACTGCCGTTTGGCCTGCAGCATATTCTGGTGGCGATCATGCGCTTTACCGATGCAGGCGGCACACTGGATGTGTGTGGCAGGAGCGTCAGCGGTGCGTTAACCATTTTCCAGGCGCAGCTCGCCTGCCCGGAAACCCACGGTTTTGCTGAAAGCGCGACCCGCTTCCTGTCTCAGGGCAAAATGCCGGCCTTCCTCGGTGGTCTGCCTGGTGCCGCCCTGGCCATCTATCACTGCGCCCGGCCGGAGAATCGCCATAAGATTAAAGGTCTGTTAATCTCTGGCGTAGTGGCCTGCGTGGTCGGCGGCACCACTGAACCGATCGAATTTCTGTTTCTGTTTGTCGCCCCCTTCCTCTATCTTATCCACGCTCTGCTGACCGGTGTTGGCTTCACCATCATGGCGATACTCGGGGTTACTATCGGCAATACAGATGGCAATATCATCGACTTTGTCGTGTTTGGTGTACTACACGGCCTGTCGACAAAGTGGTACTGGGTACCGGTTGTTGCAGCGATATGGTTTGCCGGTTACTACCTGATTTTCCGTTTCGCCATTCTGCACTTCAACATCAAAACGCCGGGCCGGGAAGTAGAAAATACCAGTGCGGTTGCGCAGCAGGTCAGCAATGCCGGTAAAGGTAAATCGGGCTATAACTCACCGGCTATCCTGGCGGCGCTGGGCGGCGTTGAGAATATTACCTCGCTGGACAACTGCCTGACACGTCTGCGTTTAACCATGGCGGATATGAGTAAGGTGGACGATGCGGCGCTGAAAGCCAACGGCGCGATTGGGGTTGTGCATCTCAATCAGACCAGCCTGCAGGTGGTCATTGGCCCGCAGGTGCAGTCGGTGAAAGATGAACTGTCACACCTGATGAATGTGACTGCATGATGCGCTGGAGCCGATAATGTTTAACTTTGACGAAGTCATCGATCGCCGTGGCAGCTGGTCTACGCAGTGGGATTTTGTGGCTGACCGCTTTGGCGTATCCGATCTGTTGCCATTTACCATTTCCGATATGGACTTCAGAACAGCACCAGCGGTTCAGCAGGCGCTGGCGCAGCGCGTGGCACACGGCGTGTTGGGTTATAGTCGCTGGCAGCATGACGATTTTCTTTCCGCCTGCTGCCACTGGATGTCCAGTCGTTTCGGCTACCAGCCCGATGCTGACACGCTGGTTTATGGCCCGTCAGTGATCTATATGGTGGCGCAGATGCTGCGTCGCTGGAGTCACCTGGATGATGAAGTGGTACTTCATACTCCCGCCTACGATGCCTTTTATAAAACTGTACGCGGCAATCAGCGACAGGTGCTGGAGATGCCATTGCAGCGGGATCGCGGGCGCTGGCGATGTGATATGGCCGCGCTGGAGACGCGACTGGCGCGCCCGCGCTGCAAAATCCTGTTGCTCTGCAGCCCCCACAATCCCACCGGCAAAGTCTGGACGACAACGGAGCTGCAACAGATGGCGGCGCTCTGCGATCGTCACGGCGTGCGGGTGATCAGCGATGAAATCCATATGGATATGATCATGGGTAATCAACCCCATACTCCGTGGGCCAGCGTGGCACGCAGTGACTGGGCGCTGTTTACCTCGGCGTCTAAAAGCTTCAATGTGCCGGGCCTGACGGGTGCGTGGGGCATCATCCCGGATGCGGCGGACAGAGCAGCCTGGTTTCAGGCGCTGAAAAATGCTGACGGCCTTTCGTCTCCGGCGGTGCTGGCCGTCACGGCACACGTTGCCGCCTACCGACATGGCGAGCCGTGGCTGGATGCGCTACGCAGCTATCTTTACGGCAATTTCACGCGGGTTGCCGATCGCCTCAACACTGAGTTTCCCGGACTTAACTGGCACATCCCTGAAGCGACCTATCTCGCCTGGATCGATATGAATGCGCTGGGTATTCCTGAAGAGGCACTGCAACAGGCGCTGATCCAGCAACGGGTGGCGATTATGCCCGGCTCAACCTACGGCGACGCAGGCAGCGGGTTTCTGCGTCTTAACGTTGGCTGTCCGCGTAGTAAGATTGAAGATGGCATTTCGCGCCTTATTGCGGCGATACATCAGTTGCAGGGCTGACATCCATCGGCGAAGTGGCTCTCACTCGCTGGTTATGGGTAATTAAGCAGCATCCGGCGAGGCTGTTGCGCAAATAGCTGGCGCTGTTGCGCAAGATATTTTTATAATGCTCTGCACTTCACCGACAACTGAGCGAGTGCGCCATGATCGATTCAAAAATCCCACTGACTGATATTCACCGCCACCTTGATGGCAACATTCGTGCACAAACCATTCTCGATTTAGGTCGCCAGTTTAACCTTACCCTGCCCGCCACCACGCTTGAGACTCTGCTTCCGCACGTGCAGGTCGGCGAGAATGAACCTGACCTGGTGAGCTTCCTGCAGAAGCTCGACTGGGGCGTGAAAGTGTTGGGCGATCTGGATGCCTGCCGCCGGATCGCGCAGGAGAATGTCGAAGATGCCGCGCGCGCCGGCATTCACTACACTGAACTGCGTTTTTCCCCTGGTTATATGGCGATGACCCACAACCTGCCGATTGCCGGTGTGGTCGAAGCGGTGATCGAGGGCGTACGCGCAGGTCGGCAGCAACACGATATCGACGTGCGTCTGATTGGTATTATGAGCCGTACCTTTGGCGAAGATGCCTGCCTCGGCGAGCTGGAAGGTTTGCTTGCCCATCGCGATCACATCACTGGGGTCGATCTGGCGGGAGATGAGCTGGGCTTCCCGGGCAGCGAGTTCCTGAGCCACTTTACCCAGGCGCGCGATGCCGGCTTCCGCGTTACCGTACATGCGGGCGAAGCGGCCGGACCAGAGAGCATCTGGCAGGCGATTCGGGAGCTGGGCGCTGAACGTATTGGTCACGGTGTGAAAGCGATCGAAGATCGCGCGCTGATGGATTTCCTGGCGGAGCACCGGATTGGTATTGAATCCTGCCTGACCTCCAATATTCAGACCAGCACTGTGCCCTCACTGGCGCAGCATCCGCTGAAAACCTTCCTGGAGCATGGCATTCTGGCGACCATCAACACGGATGATCCGGCGGTTCAGGGCATTGAACTGGCGCATGAGTATCAGCACGCCGCACCGGCTGCCGGTCTGAGCGCAGCGCAGATGCGTCAGGCGCAGGAGAATGGTTTGACGATTGCCTTCCTCAGCGAGGCTGAGAAAGCGGCTATCCGCGCACGCGTGCAGTAATCCTGAAGCGTAGCGACAAAAAACGGGCCGGATAACCGGCCCGTCACTCTGCTGCCCCAACACGCTCCGGGCAATTCTGACAGCCACGCATATGCTTGACGCGCAGGGAACACGGTCAGAAGAGGAAAGCGTCCCGCGCCAGGGCGGCGAGGGCCGAGCATGCCATGGATGGCGGCTTTTGCGTCTTTCCGATCTGGCCGTGCTCCCTTCGCTGGCTCGGTCTTGCAGTTGGCGCTGCTAATAAAACGGGCCGGATAACCGGCCCGTTCTGCTTTCTGCATTAAGCACCTACAGATCAGACGCGCTTCAGCGACATCGTCTGGCGTTTCTCAGCGGATTGCAGACCCAGTTCAATCAGCTCCATCACCTGAATCGCCTCTTCCGCCGTCACCGGATTGTTACCGCGTCCGGCAATCGCATCGCGGATGCCCGCATAGTAAGCGGGATAGTTGCCCGGCTGAGTCAGTTGAGTAGTTTCCGTCAGTGAATCACCGTCAACTAACGTCAGCGTGCCGTCGCGCATGTCATAACCCCAGTCCTCCTGCGGCGGGAAATCCCCCGACTTCAGGCGATCTTCCTGTGGGTCCAGACCATATTTGACGTAACTGCCGCGCGTGCCGTGGACGGTATAACGGGCAGATTCTGCTGCCACCAGCATGCTGGCGTGCAGCACCACGCGGCGCTGCGGGTAGGTCAGCGTGGCGTGGAAGTAGTCGGTGGTCTGCGCGCCCGGACGCATCTCGGCCAGGTCGACATTAATAGCGACCGGCGGGCCAAACAGCTGCAGCGCCTGGTCCAGCAGATGTGGCCCCAGGTCATACCAGATTCCGCTGCCTGCGCCCTTCATTTCGCGCCAGCGATTACGCACTTCCAGACGGAAGCGGTCAAAGTGCGATTCGAAATAGCGCACTTCACCCAGTGAGCCTGTCTCAAGGAGGGATTTCAGCGTCAGAAAGTCACTGTCCCAGCGGCGGTTATGGAACACCGATAGCAGCAAACCTTTGGCTTTCGCCAGCGCATCCAGTTCGCGCGCCTGTGACAACGTCACGGTAAACGGCTTGTCGACCACCACATGTTTACCGGCGTTCAGCGCCGCTTTTGCCAGCGGGAAGTGGGTGTCGTTGGGGGTAGGAATAACAATCAGTTGCAGCGTAGGGTCGTCCAGCAGCGCCTGAGGATCGGCCACCACTTTAACAGCAGGCCAGTCGGCGTGGACTTTGCTGGCGTCGCTACTGGAAATGGCTGCCAGCTCGACGTCCGGTGTCCCTGCAATCAGCGGGGCGTGAAACGTTTTACTGGCAAAACCGTAGCCGATCAGACCAACACGTAATTTATCGCTCATTTTGATTCCTCTTTGTCGCTAACCTGATTGATTTAAGACTATTAACCAGGTGAGGACAAGGCGGAATCTCCCGAAAAAACTAAGAGATAGCACTCCGCGCCAGGGGCCAGGCCGTCTGCGCCGCCAGGCTGTCATGTGCGTCCTGATTGCGGCGGCGGAAATCGCTGGGACTGACACCAACACGCTTGCGAAACACGCGCGAGAAGTAGAGCTGGTCGTCGTAACCCACTTCACGCCCTACCGAGGCGATCGGTTCCTGGGTGGTCTGCAGCAACAGTTTGGCGCGAATAACGCGCTGATCTTCACGCCAGCGCAGCAGATTTACACCCATCTGCTCGCGGAACAGGTGTGCCAGCCGCGACGGTGACAGGCAGACGTGACGCGCCACCTCTTCAATCTTCACTTCGCTGGCAAGATGGTTGGTCACATACTGGCAGGCTTCAATTACGCGTGGATCGCGGATGAGCTGATGACTACGCGGATCTTCTTCAACGGCACGTAGCAGTAGTCGCTCCAGCAGGTTCATCGCCAGCTCTTCCGCAAAGCGCCGACCCGAATTATGGGTCTGTTCGATACTGGCAAACAGTCGGTCAAACTCGCCACGCAGTGACTCAGGCAGCAGCAGTCGTCCCACACCCTCCTGCTCATCCTGCCAGCGCAGCCAGTCGTGCCAGTAGGCGCGCGGACGGAAATAGACCCAGCGGTGGAACCACTGCGGACTGTCCGGCGCGCGACCATAGTAGTGGGCGGTTTTTGGCTGAAACAGCAGCATTTCGCCGGGCTCGCAGTCAAATGCCCGCTCGCCGTCGAATACCCGCCCTTTACCTTTAATGGTGAGATTCAGAATGTAACCTTTCATGCCGTGCGGGCGGTCGATAAAAAAATCGAGTGGACCATCGGCAGTGATGGGCGTCAGCCCTGCCACCAGCCAGGCATTGAATGAATAGCCCGGCAACAAGGGGTTTTGCTGCTCAGCCGGTAATTCGCGGTGATACATAGCGTCCTCACTCAGTCTGTTATTGTTCGGATAGCCTGCAGACACCTCTGCGTCCGCAGGCCAACGGCTCGCTCAATCAGGCTTTTTTCTGTTTGTAACGGTCAAAAATCACCGCAGCTAACAGTATCAGACCGCGCACCACATACTGTGAGAATGGCGAGATATTCAATAAATTCATCGCATTCTCTACCGTGCCGAGGATCAATACCCCCGCCACCACGTAAGAGATCTTGCCGATGCCGCCCTTCAGTGAAACACCACCCAGTACGCAGGCAGAAATCACCACCAGTTCATAGCCGATGGAGGTCATCGGCTGGCCGCTGGTCATACGTGACGCCAGAATAATGCCCGCCGCCGCAGAGACCAGGCCGGAGAGGATAAAGATGATGATACGGGTGCGCACTACCGGTACACCCGCCAGGCGCGCCGCCTCTTCATTGCCACCAATCGCGAGCGTATTACGACCAAAGGTGGTTTTGTTGAGCAGGAAGCCGAAGATCACCATGGTGGCCAGGGTCAGCCAGATCGGCGCGGGCACACCCAGCCAGTTGGCAAAGCCCAGTTCAAAGAAGCGCTCATCTTCAATACCAACCGCTTTACCGTCAGAGAAGATATAAGCCAGGCCGCGCACGATCTGCATCGTCGCCAGCGTGGTGATCAGCGCATTGATCTTGAGCCGGGCGATCACAAAGCCGTTGATAAAGCCGGTGATCATGCCGAGCACCAGTCCGGCACCCACACCAATCCACAGGCTTTCCGTCATATTGATGACCACGGCGGTGACGACACCCGCACAGGCGATAACGGAAGCGACCGACAGGTCAAAATCACCGGAGGCCAGACAGAACAGCATGCCGCAGGCGACCATGCCGGACATCGACATCGCCAGCCCTAAGCCTTTCATATTGATAAACGAGCCGAAGTTCGGCACAAAAATCGCACAGACAATAAACAGCAGTGCAAATACCACCAGCATGCCGAAGTTGTCCCAGATGCGACCTAACTGCAGGCCGCCGCGTGAAGCGGGCTGCGGTGTATTTGAGGTCGTAGATGAAGCCATGATGATCTCCTGTCAGGCCACGGCGGCCGCTTGAGTGGTTTTGGGCATCGCCAGGCTCAGCGTCTGCTGCTCCGTGGCGTCGTCGTGCAGCAGTTCACCGGCAATGGCACCTTCACGCATCACAACGATGCGATCGGCCAGGCCCATCACTTCCGGTAAATCGCTCGAGGCGAACAGCACCGCAATGCCCCGGTTCGCCAGCTGATAAATCAGGTTATAAATTTCATGTTTGGCACCGACATCGATGCCGCGCGTTGGCTCATCCAGCAGGATCACTTTCATATCCTCAGAGAGCCAGCGTCCCAGGATCGCCTTCTGCTGATTACCGCCAGAAAGGTTCATGATCAGCTGATCGGCGCTGGGCGTTTTAATATTCAGCGAGCGGATATGGCTGTCGGCGTTCTTGTTTTCCCAGCCGTTTTTTATCAGGCAACCGGCAGTCAGGTTGTGACGGCGGGCGCTGATGTTGATGTTGTCGCGCACCGAGTGCACCGGAATAATGCCCTCAGCTTTACGATCTTCCGGGCAGAGCATGATGCCGGCACGAATGGCGTCAATCGGCTCACGCAGCGGCAGTGGCTTGCCGTCCAGGATGACCTGACCGCCACGCAAACGCGTGCCGCCGAACAGGCCCTTCAGCAGTTCACTGCGTCCGGCACCAACCAGTCCAAACAGTCCAACGATTTCACCGGCATGGACTTTCAGTGAAATTGGCGTACGTACGCCCTTCGCTTCAACCTTGTCCAGCTCCAGCCGCACTTCCCCTTTGGGACGCGGTGTGTAGCCATAGATATCGCCCAGGTTGCGCCCAACCATCGCCTGCACCAGATCGTCGTGATGGGTGTTCGCCATGTCAGTAAATGTCCGCACGTAGCGGCCATCTTTAAACACGGTGATGGCATCGCTAAGGGCGAAAATCTCTTCCATACGGTGTGAAACGTAGAGCACCACCCGGCCCTCCTCGCGGAGCTGGCGAATGACGCGGAACAGGTTGTCGATTTCACGCGCCGACAGGGAGCTGGTTGGCTCATCAAAGGCGATAATACGTGCGTTGCGCGCCAGCGCTTTGGCAATCTCCACCATCTGCCACTGGCCCAGCGACAGGTATTTCAGCGGCATATCGGGATCGATATCCATGCCGAGATTTTTCAGCTGTACGCCCGCCTCAAAACGCATCAGCTTACGGTTGACCAGTCCATGTTTGTGCGGAATCTGACCGAGATAGATGTTCTCCGCCACGCTCATTTCCGGCACCAGATGCAGTTCCTGGTAAATAATGGCGACGCCCGCGTCCAGTGCATCCGTCGTGCGCTGAAAACTCATCGGCTTGCCTTTAATACGAATCTCACCGCCGCTCGGCTGATAACTGCCGCTGAGTATTTTTAACAGCGTCGATTTGCCTGCGCCGTTCTCGCCCATCAGAGCGTGAACTTCACCGCCACGGCAGTCGAAGGAGATATCCTGCAACGCTTTCACGCCAGGGAAAGTTTTACTGATGCCATGAAACGACAGAAATGCTGAATCAGTGTTCATGTTAATCCTCACTCTTTCGCGCCACCGGCCGGTTATGGCGGGCGACGCGAAATGGGCTATTAAGGATGCCGGGCAACGAACAGCCCGGCAGGCTCACAGTTACATCAGTCCTTTTTTCGCCAGTTCAGTTTTGAAGTTGTCACGGGTGATCAGCACCACATCAGTAACTTCGGTGAATTTAGGTGGCTCTTCACCTTTGCTGACCCAGTTGTAGAGCATCTGGCTGCTTTTGTAGCCGTGGATATCCGGGCTTGGCAGCAGCGAACCGTAGAAGCCGGTCGCCTTGTCTTTCGACAGTTCGCTGATGGCATCGACGCCGTTGATGCCGATACCGATGACGTCAGCCGCTTTAAAGCCCTGACCTTCAGTCGCACGTACGCCGCCCAGCACGGTGTTGTCGTTCATGCCGACAATCAGCCAGTGTTTGACTTCAGGATGCTGCACCAGCAGGGAGTTACCGGCATCAAACGCGCCAGGGATGTCGTTAGATTTGGTTGGGACCTGGTAGATCTGGGCTGCCGGGAAGCCAGCGGCTTTGATCGCGTCCATTGAGCCGCCAGTACGACGACGAGCGGTGTCGAGTTCGTTGGCGGTAATGGCCATCACGCCGGTGGTTTTCACATCCCAGCCGCGTTTCTGCATCTCTTTATAAAGCTCCTGACCCTGACGCTCACCAATTTTAGTGGCCGCCATCATCACCAGTGGCACGGTATCCATTGGCTTGCCTTTGGCGGTGACGAACTGATCATCCACTGCGATGACTTTCAGGCCGTAGCCGCGCGCTTTTGCCATGATGGCGGAACCGAGTTTTGGATCGGGCGTACAGATGACAAAACCTTTTGCGCCGTTCGCCGCCAGGCTGTCGATGGCATTCAGGGTTTTTTCACCATCCGGCACGGCAATTTTAATGACATCAAAGCCAAGATCTTTGCCCGCTTTATCGGCGAATTTCCATTCAGTCTGGAACCAGGGTTCTTCTGGTTGCTTGACTAAAAAACCCAGCTTCATGGTCTCGGCGATAGCGGATTGTGACATAACCGCTGCCAGGCCGATGGCCGCGAATGCTTTAGTGAATTTATGCATGATGCTCTCCGGTACCAGGTTATTTTTCGCTGCTAATAACGAATCGGTGTAAACGCTACCAGTAAGTTTTGTTTTGTGGGTACAGCCATAAATCAGTGCGTTAGGCTGGCATGTGCTGACAGAGTGTCCAGACGCTGGGCTAGTTTTAGCGGTATTAGCGAAGAAAAATGTAGAGCGGTATCACATCTTAAAATCACGGCAAAATCATCCATATATTCAGCAAATTTAACCGGCCCTTAACTTATGCAATGGATCACAAAATCACTGCCGATGACAGAAAAGTGCATATTGTCAGCCAGCCATGACTAACTGATTTGGTGCACCGAACCCAGGATAAAGGCGTTAACTAACTACAGGAGATTCCGATGCGTGCTGGAGCCATCACCCTTGGGCTGGACTTTGGTAGTGATTCGGTGCGTGCGCTGGCCGTGGATTGTCATAGCGGCAAAGAGCTGCAGAGTGCGGTGTTCAGCTATCCGCGCTGGCAACAGGGCTTATACAGCGATCCGCACACCAACCGTTTTCGCCACCATCCACAGGATTATATTGACGCTATGGAGCAGGCGCTGCTCGGCGTTCTGAATGCACTGAGTGAAGATCAGCGCAACGCCGTGGTCGGCATTGGCGTTGACAGCACCGGTTCTACCCCGGCGCCTATTGACCGCGACGGCAACGTGCTGGCGCTGCGTCCGGAGTTCGCTGAGAACCCCAACGCGATGTTCGTGTTGTGGAAAGATCACACGGCTATAGAAGAAGCGGAAGAGATTAATCAGCTTTGCCACAGTGGCCGCTTCCAGGATTACAGCCGCTATATCGGCGGCATTTATTCTTCGGAGTGGTTCTGGGCGAAGATTCTGCACGTGTCGCGTGAAGATTCGGCTGTGCGCGAAGCCGCCGTCTCCTGGGTGGAGCTGTGCGACTGGGTGCCCGCCCTGTTAAGCGGCACCACCGCACCAGATAAGCTGCGTCGCGGCCGTTGTGCCGCCGGACATAAAGCGTTGTGGCACGGCGACTGGAACGGCCTGCCCGATGTCGATTTCCTGAATGCGCTCGACCCGCTGTTAACGCAGCAGCTCGACTCCCCGCTGTTTACTGACACCTGGACCGCTGATATGCCGGTGGGCACCCTCAGCCCGGAATGGGCGCAGCGTCTTGGTCTGACGCAGACCGTGACACTTTCCGGTGGCGCGTTTGACTGTCACATGGGCGCGGTCGGCGGCGGAGCTAAACCTTATACGCTGGTGAAAGTGATCGGCACCTCAACCTGCGACATTCTGATTGCTGACGCAGAAAAGGTCGGCGATCGCGATATCAAAGGCATCTGCGGTCAGGTCGATGGCAGCGTCATGCCCGGCGCTATCGGACTGGAGGCGGGTCAGTCTGCCTTTGGTGATATCTACGCCTGGTTCAGCCGTTTGCTGGGCTGGCCATTACAGCTGGCGGCGCAGCAGCATCCGGAACTGAAGCCTCAGCTGGCTGAGATGCAAAAAACGCTGATTAAGGATTTAACCGAGGCCTGGGCTGCCAATCCGCAGCTCGATCACCTGCCGGTGGTACTGGACTGGTTTAACGGGCGCCGCACACCGAATGCAAATCAGCGTCTGAAAGGGGTGATTACCGACCTGAATCTGGGCACTGATGCCCCTGCATTGTTTGGTGGTCTGGTCGCAGCAACCGCGTTTGGCGCGCGCGCCATTATGGAGTGCTTTGAGCAGCAGCAGATCCCGGTCGGGAGCATTCTGACTCTCGGCGGCATCGCGCGAAAATCTCCGGCGATTATGCAGGCCTGCTGCGATGTGATGAACCGGCCACTGGATATCGTCGCCTCTGACGAGTGCTGTGCATTGGGTGCGGCCATTTTCGCCGCCGTTGCTGCAGGTGTTCACGCCAGCGTCCCGGATGCTCAGCAGGTCATGGCCAGTCCGATTGCCGTGACGCTGCAGCCCGATCCGGCGCGCGTTGCCCGCTATCAACAACTGTATCAACGCTATCAACAATGGTGCGTGACGGCTGAACCGCAATACGCCGCCCGCCCCGCTTCCGCGACGAGCCTCTCCCAACAGGCGTAATTGTTGCAGGCAGTCTGGACACGGACAGTGCGGAGCTACCGGAGCGTAGAGGGCGTACGTGAGGATTACTCGCTGCGCTCGCCCCTTCAGGGCCGCCCTGACGGGCGTTCAGGTTGCTAAAGCAGCCTGTGTGAGCGCTGCCCAGGTTCGGAATGACAAATAAAATAGCCTATCAGGTAGGCGCTAAGTGAAGGAGTGGTTTTATGGAACAGTCAAACAATTACAGCGTGTGGTTTGTTATCGGCACGCAGCATCTCTATGGGGCGGAAACGTTACGCCAGGTTGAACAGAATGCACGTCAGGTCGTCGAGGGTTTAAATCAGGCCGGTTTACCACTGCGTCTGGAGCTGAAACCGCTGGTGAAGTCACCGGATGAAGCGCTGGCCCTGTGTCGCGATGCTAATTATGACAAGCAGTGCGTTGGGATCATTACCTGGCTGCACACTTTCTCCCCGGCCAAAATGTGGATCGGCGGCCTGAGCGTGCTGAATAAGCCGCTGCTGCAATTCCATACCCAGTTCAATGCCGAGATCCCATGGGACAGCATGGACATGGACTTTATGAACCTGAACCAGACCGCACATGGCGGCCGTGAGTTCGGTTTCATCGGCGCGCGCATGGGTCTGCAGCACAGCGTGGTGACCGGTCACTGGAAAGACAGCGCCAGCCAGCTGCGCCTGGGCAACTGGATGCGTGCAGCACTGGCTAAACAGGCCAGCCAGCAGCTGAAAGTCGCTCGCTTTGGCGACAACATGCGTGAAGTGGCCGTAACCGAAGGCGATAAAGTCGCCGCGCAGATTCAGTTCGGCTATTCAGTGAATGGCTGGGGCGTTGGCGATCTGGTTGAGGTGATCAATGGCGTCAGCGATGGCGACGTGAATGCGCTGATCGACGAATATGAAAGTCTTTATCGCTTTACCGATGTCGCCGCATCTGGCGGTGAGAAACGTCAGAACGTGCTGGATGCTGCACGCATCGAACTCGGTCTGAAGCGTTTCCTTGAAGCAGAAGGCTGCCACGCCTTTACCACTAACTTCCAGACGCTGCACGGCATGACGCAGTTGCCCGGTCTGGCAGTTCAGCGTCTGATGGGTCAGGGTTATGGCTTCGCCGGCGAAGGCGACTGGAAAACCGCTGCCCTGCTGCGCATCTTCAAAGTGCTGGCCGGTGACCGTAAAGGTGGCACCTCCTTTATGGAGGATTACACCTATCACTTCTCACCAGGCAACGATTTAGTGCTTGGCTCGCACATGCTGGAAGTCTGCCCGTCAATTGCCATTGAAGAGAAACCCTTAATCGATGTGCAGTTCCTGGGCATTGGTGATAAAGCCGATCCAGCGCGTATGATTTTCTCCACCCCAGCGGGCAGTGCGGTTAACGCCAGCGTGATTGATATGGGCGACCGTTTCCGTCTGCTGGTTAACGTGGTGGATGCTATCGAACAGCCGAAACCGCTGCCGAAGTTGCCGGTTGCGCGCGCTCTGTGGAAAGCGCAGCCATCACTGGCGACCGCCTCTGAAGCATGGATTCTGGGCGGCGGTGCACACCATACGGTGTTCAGCCAGGCGCTGACGCTGGAGGATATGTATCTGTACGGTGAGATGAACGATATCGAAGTGCTGGTGATTGATGAGCACACCACCTTGCCTGCGTTTAAAGATGCGCTGCGCTGGAACGAAGCTTATTACCGTCTTAAACGTTAATAAGTGATTAAACGGCGCTTTAGGGGTTCTGAAAAGAAATCGGTTCAGGATCGATAAAGCGCCGTTTGTTTGCAGGTTCGTGCTATTCAGTCGGGAATGGCGGGCGTTCCGTAAAGTCGCCGTAAATACATCCCTGTAGGCTCGGCCGCCGCGTCCCTGCGGCGGACGCTTTACTCCACTGCCCGCCATCCCCTCCTTAATTTTGCATTTTTGCGAATATTCAAAAGCTCAGCATGTAATAAAAGCCCTTACTGCGAAAGTCCCATTTCGCTGCAACTGTGCACTCCATTCTTTCAATCTCGCACTGTCCATTACAGCAATGATCAAGCCCAACCGGGAAGGAATGGTATGCCTGAAGAGCAAAGCGTCCGCGCCAGGGATGGCGCGGCCGATCCGCATGGATGCGGGAATCCTTTGCGATCAGGCCTACCTTTCCTGACCTTACACCTGAATCCCATAGCGATTGTTTTCCCGGTAATACATAAGAGCACCGGTCTCTTTGCTAAAACTCAACTCTTTCATCATCTTGCACTTTTCCCCACCAGCCTGTATTGCTTGTAGACTGACAAAACGAAGGTAACCAGCGCCATGCAAGTTGTCGATCTGAACCAACATCCCGACTACGCCAGACAAACAGCAAAACTGCTGCACACTGAATGGTCACATCATCCAGCCTGGTCACATCAACCCACCATCCTTGCGCATTTACACCAAAGGAACCAGACAGGCTCGGCGGAATTTACCCTTGTTGCCACGCCGGATGGCGAAACGGTCATCGCGACCTGTAGCGTCATCCGCTATGAACTGGACGACATCCCGGCAAGAGAATACTGGATGGGTGAAGTGGTGACGGACAAAAAATTTCGCGGTCAGGGCGTAGCAAACGCGTTGATCCAGCAGGTAATTGCGCGTGCCAGACAAAAGCGAATTAGTGAACTCTGGCTCTATACTCCCGATCAGCAGGCGTACTATCAGCGTTCAGGATGGCAGGCGGTGGAACAGCGGCACATAGCGGGAGAAGAAGTCACGGTGATGGTGCTGCATCTGGCGCCGTAAAAGGCGGCTCCTGAGAGCCGCCATTAACCGGGATACGCAATACTCAGGTTGGGATGCGTTTAACCGGTGCGTTCTGCTGACGATCCCAGATCACCGTCAGTAACCGCTGCAGCGCGATAAACGCAAACAGCAGAATCCCGATGGCGATCTTGGTCCACCACGAACTCAGCGTGCCGTCAAAGTTAATCCAGGTCTGAATCAGCCCCTGAATCAACACACCAAACAGCGTACCCAGCACCGTACCGACACCACCCGACAACAACGTGCCGCCAATCACCACCGATGCAATCGCATCCAGCTCCACACCCAACCCGGCCAGCGCATAACCTGCCGAGGTATAGATCGAGAACACGATGCCAGCCAGCGTCGCCAGCGTGGTGGAAAGCATATAAATCTTAATGGTGGTCGCACGGGTTGAAACACCCATCAGCTGAGCGGAGGTCAGATTCCCGCCAATAGCATAAACCCGATTACCAAAGCGCGTGCGGTGCGCCAGAATAATCCCGCCAATCACCACCACCAGCATAATCACGGCCAGCAGGCTCAGACGCCCACCACCCGGCACTTTCCACGCCAGACTGGAAAGCATGGTATAAAGCGGATGATCAATAGGAATCGAGTTCTCAGACACCAGATAAGAACAGCCGCGCAGGAAAAACATTCCTGCCAGTGTAATAATAAACGCCGGGATCTTAAGCGCATCGATCAACCAGCCCATCATGGCACCAAACAGCGCGCCCATTGACAGAATCAACGCAAAGGCCAGCAGCGGATCGACATGGAAATCACCAATTGCCCGCGCCAGAAACACACCGGTAAAAGCAATCACTGCGCCGACCGACAGATCGATACCGCCAGATAAAATCACAAAAGTCATGCCGACGGCGATAATGCCAAGGAACGCGTTATCGGTCAGGATATTGCAAATTACCCGGGTAGAAGCAAAACCCGGAAACTGACTCAGACAAAACAGATAACCCGCCACAAACACCAGCAAGGTAATCATCAGCGGAAGATGACGTTTAATCATGTCGGACGCCTCCGTTTTAACATCGCAATAAATCGCGGTGACTGCAGTAACAACACGCACATCACCACCACCGCTTTCACCACCTGATTCAGCTCAGGCGGGAAGCCGGAGAGCAGAATCCCGGTATTCATCGACTGAATAATCAGCGCACCAATCAGCGACAGCACCAGATTAAAACGGCCACCCATCAGGGATGCACCGCCTATCACCACGGCGAGAATCGCGTCCAGCTCCAGCCACAAACCGGCGTTATTGGCATCTGCACCGCGAATATCCGCCGCGACGATGAGCCCGGCCACTGCCGCACAGACGCCACTGATCGCGTAGGTGGACATCACCACCAGCCAGCCCGTCACACCCGCATTGCGGGCAGCGCGCAGGTTAATCCCCACCGCTTCGATAAACAGACCCAGCGCGGTTTTGCGCGTCAGCAGCCAGACGGCCAGCGCGACCACCAGCGTGATCCAGACCGGCACCGGCAACATCCACAGCGAGCCGTTACCAAACCAGCCAAGACTGTCACTGTCGAACGTCACAATCTGCCCCTGGGTAATCAGCTGAGCAATACCGCGCCCGGCAACCATCAGAATCAGCGTCGCAACAAATGGCTGAATACGCAGCAGCGCCACCAGCACCCCGTTCCACAAACCACAGGCTAAACCGGTTGCCAGCGTGCAGAGAATAATAAACGGCACACCGTGCCCGGCGACGGTCAGTGTGGCGGCCGTTGCGCCCGCTATCGCCATCACCGCCCCTACGGAAAGATCGATGCCGCCAGTCGCGATCACCAGCGTCATCCCTATCGCCAGCAGGGCAACCGGTGCCGCACGGTTAAGAATATCGATCGGACTGCCGAACAGACGGCCATCCTGCAGATGCACTGCAAAAAAGTTATTGGCCACCAGACTGTCGATTAACAGCACCAACAGCAGCGCGGCGATTTGCGGCATCCCCGGCGGGAGTTTCAGCTTACGACGTGGCGTTTTTTCAGATGTCATAGGTGACTCAAGCATGTTTTGCCCCTCCGTCCGCGATAGCATTCACGATCGACGCCACCGAAAGCTGCTCCAGCGGAATTTCTGCCACCTGCTTCAGATCGCGCATGATCAGCACCCGATCGGCATAACCGACCAGCTCTTCGAGTTCAGAGGAGATCACCAGCAGCGCCAGACCATCGGCGCAAAGGGATTCGATTAAACGGATAATCTCGGCGTGCGCACCCACATCAATACCGCGCGTCGGCTCGTCGAGGATCAAAAACTGCGGTTTGGTCACCAGCCAGCGCGACAGCAACACCTTCTGCTGATTGCCACCCGATAACAGCTCTACCGGCTGCTCAGCGTGCGGCGTGCGAATGCCCAGACTTTTGATGAAACGATCGGCAATCGCCTGCTGCTCGCGTTTTTTAATGGGCCGTAACCAGCCGCGCTGCGCCTGCAATGCCAGAATAATATTTTCGCGCACGGAGGCCGCGCCAATAATCCCGTCTGTCTTACGATCTTCCGGGCAAAACCCCATGCCAAGCTGTGAGGCTTTCGCCGGGTTGGTAATACGCTGCACTTTACCTTTGATCTTCGCGGTTCCGCGATCGGCGCGACGAATACCAAACAACACTTCTGCGGTTTCGGTGCGGCCTGAGCCCAGCAGCCCCGCCAGTCCCACCACCTCACCGGGACGCACAGCCAGGTTAAAAGGCTCAATGGTGCCCTTTCTGCCGTAATCTTCAAATGACACCACCGGCTGATTGCTGCGCAGCGTGCTGCCCTGACGCTGTAACGCCGTCTCAAGCAGTTCACGTCCTAACATCAGCTTAATCAGTTCAATCTGTGGCAGCGTGGCGGTCTCACGAGTCGCGATAAATTGCCCGTTACGCAGCACGGTAATCCGGTCAGTAATTCGGTAAACCTGGTCAAGAAAATGGGTCACAAAAATCAGGCTCATCCCTTTGGCTTTTAACTGCGCCATCAGGGTAAACAGCATCTCGACTTCACTGGCATCCAGACTGGCTGTTGGCTCGTCGAGGATCAACACCTGAGCAGAAAGGTCGACCGCGCGACAGATGGCAATAATCTGCTGCATTGCCACCGAGTAGTGGCCCAGCGGACGCGTGACATCAAGGGAAAAACCGTAATTCCGCATCAGCGCATCGGCATCACGCACCATCTTCCGACGGTCAATCATGCCAAAACGACGCGGCTCACGCCCTATATAGAGGTTATCTGCCACCGACATGTTCGGCAGCATATTCACTTCCTGATAAACGGTGCCGATACCCATCTCCTGCGCCTGCGCCGTATTGTGCGGTGTAATCGGCTCGCCGTTCAGTGTAATGGTGCCGGCGTCGCGGCTGTAAACACCGGTCAGCACTTTAATCAGCGTGGATTTACCGGCACCGTTCTCGCCCAGCAGCGCCATGATCTCCCCTTTGCGTATATCAAAGGAAACATTATTCAGCGCTTTGACGCCGGGAAAACCTTTGCTAATGCCGCTGATGGATAGCAGCGGTGTTTCATTTTGCGTGGTCATTCTGCTCACTCCGCCTTACGTCATGAAAAACCGCCCCGGAGGGCGGTCTGCGGCTGGTCTTTGACGGGTCGGTGAATCAGTAACCCATACCGTTTTTCTTATCCAGCTCCGCCTGTGCATCAGCAGGCAGGAACAGCTTCGATTCGGTCTTGATCACTTTTGGCGGCAGCGTGCCATCTTTTTTGAATTTTTCCAGCGCATCAAACGCCGGACCCGCCATATTTGGCGTCAGTTCCACGTTGGCGTTAGCCTCACCCGCCAGCATCGCTTTGTAGATATCCGGTACGCCATCAATTGAGCCAGTCAGAATATCTTTGCCCGGTTTCAGGCCGGCTTCCTTAATGGCCTGAATGGCACCGATCGCCATGTCATCGTTATGCGCGTAAACCATGCAGATGTTTTTGCCGTTGTTTTCCGCCTTGATAAAGCTCTCCATCACCTCTTTACCTTTACTGCGGGTAAAGTCACCGGACTGAGAACGGATCACTTTAATGTTAGGGTGGTTGCTGATTGCCTCGGCAAAGCCTTTCTTGCGGTCGATTGCCACGCTGGCACCGACCGTGCCCTGCAGTTCGACCACGTTACATTTTTTGTCGCCTACGGTTTTTACCAGCCAGTCGCCAATCAGCTTGCCTTCCAGCACGTTGTCAGCTGTCACCACCGCCTGATAGAGCGATTTGTCTTTCACCACGATGGCGCGATCCAGCAGGTAAACCGGTATTTTGGCATCTTTGGCTTCTTCCAGTACCGGCTCCCAGCCGGTCTGTACCACAGGCGCGATAAAGATGGCATCAACGCCCTGAGCAATGAACGAACGCACGGCTTTGATCTGATTCTCTTGTTTCTGCTGTCCGTCGGCGATTTTCAGGGTGATTCCGCGTTTTTTGGCTTCGCTTTTCGCTACGTTAGTTTCCGCTGAGCGCCAGCCAGATTCTGAACCGACCTGCGAGAAGCCGACCGTCATATCAGCAGCGAGTACCGGGCCGGTTAACGCGGCGCTGACCAGCGTGGTCAGAAGTAAACGTTTCCACATAGTTTTTAATCCTCTGAAAGGCGTTTGCTGTTTAGGGTAGAGAGCCTGCTTAGACTGGACTAAAAAAGCGTGCATAATGGCGACACACTTCACAAAACAGAGCAATTTAAAGGAGTTACGTGCAGAGCGAGCAGTTTTCCAACAGGGTTGTTATGGATAAAATCGCTGAGTAAAATTACAATGCCGGTTAAATAAATGTAATAAACAGAATCGCTTATGTTTAACGCCACTGGAAACGATTACAGGCAGGCGTACAAAACGGGTTATCCGGTTTGCGGTGAACAAAAAATGGGATTTGTGATTGTCCGCACAATCGATGGTGAAGACGAATCAGGCGCGAAACGTTTCTATGGCATTCGTTATTTAACGGTTAAATTTCCTGCGGTTAAAGTGTAGTAAATAAGGTATTCATGTGCTGTCAGGGTCAAATGGAATAAAAAATAATATTGTGCTGCTTATTTTTAACGTTTACTTGCCGCAGTAACCCGAACCAGTCAGGCTGACGTAGTAAACTAAGGCGCTGAGTTACCAACATCGTGCATAGTCAGAACGAGGAATATGGACTTTTAGTGACTAATAAGGTGATTTTGTCTGATTTTCGGCTTTTTCCACCTGCATGATCTGGACAGACCAAGCCCGCCCCCTATACTGAGCACTCCTTTGTTACTTCTATCTATTATGGCAATGATGACTGCGCACGATTACCTGCTTAAATTCCGCAAAGTAAATAATTCAGACAGTCTGGAAAAGCTTTTCGATCATCTTAATTACTCCCTGACCAATGATTTGGAAATTATCAATATGTACCGGGCTGCCGACCATCGACGCGCTGAACTGGCCTCTGGCGGACGGTTATATGATCTGGGCTGCGTACCAAAAACGGTGTGGCGCTACGTGGTCTGATTTCTCACTGATTTATCGCTTCGTTTACTGCTGACGTTGTCCGGATGGGCGTGCCTCTCTGGACATGTTATTCTGCTGCGCTTTGACTCTCCGAGACAGGAATAACTACGATGAATGAACAGGTTGCTGCGCCGCGCATTGGTGGCTGGCTTTTGCTGCCTCTGGCCTGGCTGATAATGACCCTGTTAACCACCGTTCTGGTGCTGGCGATGTATCTGACTCCCCTGTTTAATCCGGCGTGGCGTGTGGCGCTGTTTTCTCACGGCAGCACCCTCTTCTCATACTGGGCCATTTCCCTGCTTACCGCCGTGGCGGTCTGGGCCTATAGTCTTTGGATCAGCTGGCTGTTCCTGAAGCGCTCCCGACGCCTGCCGCGCCATTATCTGCTCTGGCTGCTGATTACCGTGCTACTGGCGCTGAAAACCTTTGCTTTCACACCCGTCGCTGATAGCCGAGCCCTTCAGACATTACTGCTGTCGCTGCTGGCCGCGGCGGTGTTTGTGCCCTATTTCAAACGCTCAGAACGGGTAAAAAAGACCTTTATCGCGCCGTAACGCGGTGAGTTGTGTCAGGAATTTAATTCTGAGTGCGGTCTGCCGCCTTGCGGGTGGCGCGGGTGTTGAGATACGTCGCGCTATCAATGATAATAAGCCGCTTTCTGGCTCCCAGGCGAAAAAATGACCGATTATCTGCTTCTCTTTGTTGGCACCGTGCTGGTGAATAACTTCGTATTAGTGAAGTTTCTCGGCCTTTGTCCTTTTATGGGCGTTTCCAAAAAACTGGAAACGGCAATTGGCATGGGCCTCGCCACGACATTCGTCATCACGCTGGCGTCGATCTGCGCCTGGCTGGTCAATCATCTGATCCTGCTGCCGCTGGATCTGGTCTATCTGCGCACCATGGCGTATATCCTGGTGATCGCTGTTGTCGTGCAGTTCACCGAGATGGTAGTACGTAAGACCAGCCCGTCGCTCTATCGCCTGCTGGGTATTTTTCTGCCGCTAATTACCACCAACTGTGCGGTGCTGGGCGTGCCGCTGCTGAGTGTTAACCTCAACCACACCTTTATGCAGGCTGCGCTGTATGGTTTCAGTGCTTCCATCGGCTTTTCGCTGGTGATGGTCCTGTTCGCCGGTATGCGTGAGCGCCTGGTGCTGGCGAATGTTCCGGCCCCGTTCAAAGGCAACTCCATCGCCCTGATCACTGCGGGCCTGATGGCGCTGGCATTTATGGGCTTCAGCGGTCTGGTGAAATTCTGATGACCGCGATCTGGATTGCTGTTGCCGTATTAAGTGCGCTGAGCCTGGTGTTCGGCGCGCTGCTGGGTTACGCCTCGCGCCGCTTTGAAGTCGAAGAAGATCCTATCGTTGAGCAGATTGATGCCATTCTGCCGCAGAGCCAGTGTGGTCAGTGTGGCTATCCAGGCTGCCGTCCCTATGCGGATGCGGTCGGCAACAACGGCGAAGCGATCAATAAATGCGCGCCAGGCGGCGAGCAGACCATGCTCAAACTGGCTGCGCTGCTTAACGTTGATCCGCAGCCGATTGATGGCGATGAATCGGCGAAAGAGCCGGTGCGCACGGTGGCGTTCATTGACGAAGCCAACTGTATTGGCTGCACCAAATGTATTCAGGCCTGTCCGGTGGATGCGATTGTCGGGGCAACCCGCGCCATGCACACCGTGCTGAGCGATGTCTGTACCGGCTGCGATCTCTGCGTCGCACCCTGCCCGACAGACTGTATTGAAATGCGTCCGGTTGCCACCACACCAGCTAACTGGAAGTGGGATTTGAATACCATTCCTGTACGGGTGATTCCGGTAGATACTCATGCTTAATCTGTTTAACTTCCTGAAAAAAGAGAAGGTCTGGGATTTTCAGGGCGGTATTCATCCGCCGGAAATGAAAACCCAGTCTAACGGTACGCCACTCAGCGAACTGCCGTTGCCACACCGTTTTATTATCCCGCTGAAACAGCATATCGGACATGAAGGTGAGATCTGCGTTGCACCTGGCGACAAGGTGTTGCGCGGTCAGCCCCTGACGTTTGGCACGGGCCGTATGCTGCCGGTCCATGCACCCACTTCTGGTGTCATTGATGATATTGGTCAGCATATGACCGCGCATCCTTCGGGTTTGTCAGAACTGTGTATTTTTCTGACGCCCGACGGCGACGACCGCTGGATACCGCTTGATCCTCTGCCTGACTACCGTCAGCATCCGCGCGCCGACATTGTGCAACGTATTCACGACGCCGGCGTTGCGGGCCTGGGTGGCGCGGGCTTCCCTACCGCCACCAAACTCAAAGGCGGCCTGCGCGGGGTGAAAACCCTGATTATTAATGCGGCCGAGTGCGAGCCCTACATCACCGCGGACGATCGTCTGATGCAGGATTACGCCGCCGAAGTGCTGGAAGGCAGTCGCATTCTCGCATGGGTGTTGCAGGCTGAGCGGGTTTTGATTGGTATTGAGGATAATAAACCAGAGGCGATTGCCGCGCTGAAACAGGCATTGGGTAACGAACGCGATCTGCACATTCGCGTCATCCCGACTAAATACCCTTCTGGCGGCGCAAAGCAGCTGACCCGTATTCTGACCGGCATGGAAGTGCCACACGGCGGACGTTCCACCGATATCGGTGTGCTGATGCAAAACGTTGGCACCGCCTGGGCGGTTAAACGCGCCATTATTAATGGTGAGCCGATTACCGAACGTGTCGTGACGCTGACTGGCGAGTCAATTGCCCAGCCGCGTAACGTCTGGAGTCGTCTCGGCACCCCAATCAGCCATCTCTTGCACCATGTCGGTTTTACACCAGCACCGCGTCAGATGGTGATCATGGGCGGCCCGCTGATGGGCTTTACCCTGCCGTCGCTGGATGTGCCGGTGGTGAAGATCACCAACTGTATTCTCGCCCCCTCTCCCAGTGAGATGGGTAACAACGATGAAGAGCAGTCCTGCATTCGCTGTTCCGCCTGCGCCGATGCCTGTCCGGCTAAGCTGCTGCCTCAGCAGCTTTACTGGTTCAGCCAGGGCGGCGATCACGATAAAGCGCGCTCACACCACATTGATGACTGTATTGAATGTGGCGCCTGCGCCTATGTCTGCCCGAGCAATATTCCGCTGGTGCAATATTATCGCCAGGAAAAAGCGGAGCTGCGCGCCATCGATCTGGAAGCGAAACGCACGCTGGAAGCCAAAGCTCGCTTCGAAGCCCGTCAGGCAAGGCTGGAGCGCGAGAAACAGGCCCGTGAAGCGCGTCATGAGGAGGCAAAACAGCGTGTAGCCCGTACCGATACCAGTGAGCTGGCGGCTGCGAAAGCGCGGGTGAAAGCCCGCCAGGCCGCTGAACCGGATGAAGCGACGCTTGAAGCGCAACGTGAAGCCCGTCATGCGCAGGCGCGTCTGCGTCAGGCCGAGGCTCAGGCGGAAACCCAACCAGTAACGCGTCAGACTGTCGATCCGCGCAAAGCCGCGGTTGAAGCGGCCATTGCCCGAGCTAAGGTGAAGAAAGTGTCACCGGTTGATGCGGTGGAGACCGTGGCTGAAGCCAGCGTCGATCCGCGCAAAGCCGCTGTCGAAGCGGCGGTAGCCCGCGCTAAGGCGAAGAAAGCTGCACAGGCTGAAGCCGCGGCTCCGGCTGACACGGCGAACGTTTCTGACGCCGCGCCAGACGCCGCTGCTGAAACTGACCCGCGCAAAGCTGCGGTGCAGGCCGCCATTGCCCGCGCCAAAGCGAAGAAAGCCGCGCAGGCTGAAGCCGCGACTCCGGCTGACACGGCGAACGTTAGTGAAGTCGCGCCAGACGCCGCTGCCGAAACCGACCCGCGCAAAGCTGCGGTGCAGGCCGCGATTGCCCGCGCCAAAGCGAAGAAAGCCGCGCAGGCTGAAGCCGCGGCTCCGGCTGACACGGCGAGCGTTTCTGAAGCCGCGCCAGACGCCGCTGCCGAAACCGACCCGCGTAAAGCTGCGGTACAGGCCGCGATTGCCCGCGCCAAAGCGAAGAAAGCCGCACAGGCTGAAGGCGCGGATGCGGCGACGCCGGCTGACACGGCGAGCGAGTCTGAAGCCGCGCCAGGCGCCGCTGCCGAAACTGACCCGCGCAAAGCTGCGGTGCAGGCCGCCATTGCCCGCGCCAAAGCGAAGAAAGCCGCACAGGCTGAAGGCGTGGATGCGACGACTCCGGCTGACGCGGCGAGCGTTACTGAAGCCGCGCCAGACGCCGCTGCTGAAACCGATCCGCGTAAAGCTGCGGTGCAGGCCGCCATTGCCCGTGTCAAAGCGAAGAAAGCCGCGCAGGCTGAAGATACGGATGCGGCGACTCCGGCTGACACCCCGAGCGTTTCGGAAGCCGCGCCAGACGCCGCTGCCGAAACTGACCCGCGCAAAGCTGCCATTCAGGCGGCGATTGCCCGTGCCAAAGCGAAGAAAGCCGCGCAGGCTGAACATGACGCGGAGATGGCTTCACGCGATGCCGCAGCAGTCGCTACTGCCGCGCATTTTGCGGTGGAGAAAGCTGAAGAGGCGCAGGAGCAGGCAAACAATGCGAATGCTGAACCTGAACAGGCACCTGAACTGAATCAACCCGATGATGCGCGCAAGGCCGCTATTGCTGCCGCCATCGCCCGTGCCAAAGCGCGTAAAGCGCAGTCGTCTAAGACGCTTGAGGATTAAATGGCTTTTCGTATCGCAATTTCTCCTTACACCCATAACCGCCGCAGCACAGGCAACATCATGCTGCTGGTGGTGCTGGCTGCAGTGCCGGGTTTTGCTGCACAATGTTATTTCTTTGGTTACGGCACCTTTTTGCAGGTCCTGCTTGCGACGCTCACCGCCTGGCTGACCGAGGCGGCCATTCTGCGGCTGCGTAAAGCGCCCGTTGGCAGCACCCTGGCGGATAACTCTGCGTTACTGACTGCTGTGCTGATTGGTATCAGCCTGCCCCCGCTGGCGCCCTGGTGGCTGGTGGTGATCGGTACGCTGTTTGCTGTGGTCATTGCTAAACAGCTTTATGGCGGTCTGGGACAGAACCCGTTTAACCCGGCGATGGTCGGCTATGTGGTGCTGCTGATCTCCTTCCCGGTGCAAATGACCAGCTGGCTGCCGCCTGACACCCTTCAGGCGATCAAACCGGGGCTGATGGACAGTCTTAGCATGGTGTTCAGTGGCCATACGCTGGCGGGCGAAACCATGCAGCAGTTGCAGATAGGAGTGGATGGCATCAGCCAGGCGACGCCGCTTGATACCTTTAAAACCGGTTTACGCGCCGGTCACAGCGCAGAGCATTTGCTGGCCCAGCCGATCTACAGCGGCGTGCTGGCGGGCCTGGGCTGGCAGTGGGTCAATGTCGGATATCTGGTGGGCGGCCTGTTCCTGCTGTGGAAAAGTGCGATTCGCTGGCATATCCCTGCAGCCATGCTGCTGTCACTGGCGTTCTGCGCCACGCTGGGCTGGTTCTTCTCACCGGAATCACTCAACAGTCCGCTGATTCACCTGTTCTCCGGTGCCACCATGCTGGGGGCGTTCTTTATTGCCACCGATCCGGTGACCGCCTCCACCACCAATCGGGGTCGCCTGATCTATGGTGCGCTGATTGGATTGCTGGTCTGGCTGATTCGCAGCTTTGGCGGCTATCCTGATGGCGTGGCATTTGCTGTGCTGTTGGCAAACATCTGCGTGCCGCTCATCGATTACTACACCCAGCCGCGCGTTTACGGCCATCAGAAGGATTAAGCGATGCTGGAGACGATTCGCAAAAATGGTGTGACGCTGGCGATTTTCGCCGCAATTACCACGGCTGCTACTGCAGTAGTTAATACGGTCACTAAACCGACCGTAGAGCATCAGACCCTGCTTCAGCAGAAAAATTTGCTGGATCAGGTGGTGCCTGAAGACCTTTATGACAACAATATTCAGCAGGATTGTTACGTTGTCACAGATGCTGCACTGGGGAATAGCGCCCCGCACCATCTCTTCCTGGCGCGTAAAGGCGGCCAGCCGGTCGCTGCCGCACTGGAGACAACTGCGCCTGACGGCTACTCTGGTGCGATACAGATGCTGGTCGGTGCTGATTTCCAGGGTAAAGTACTGGGCGTGCGGGTGATCGAACACCATGAGACGCCTGGTCTGGGCGATAAGATTGAATTACGCATTTCTGACTGGATCAACAGCTTTAATGGCAAAGTGGTTCATGGTCCGGCGGATAAAGCGTTTGCGGTTAAGAAAGATGGCGGCGACTTCGATCAGTTCACCGGCGCCACCATTACCCCACGCGCGGTGGTCAATGCGACCAAACGCACCGCGCTGTTGATGAAAACGCTTCCGGAGAAACTCTCTTCGTTACCGGCATGTGGAGACGCAAATGAGTGAAGCTAAAAGTCTGCTGGTGGGTGGACTGTGGAAAAACAACTCGGCACTGGTGCAGCTGCTGGGCCTGTGCCCACTGCTGGCGGTTACGGCGACGGCAACGAATGCGCTGGGTTTAGGGCTGGCCACCACGCTGGTGCTGACCCTGACCAACAGTTTTATTTCGGCCTCGCGCCGTTGGGTGCCGTCTGAAATTCGTATCCCGATTTATGTGATGATCATCGCCTCCGTGGTGAGCTGCGTGCAGATGCTGATCAACGCCTACGCCTATGGTCTCTATCAGTCGCTGGGGATTTTTATCCCGCTCATTGTCACCAACTGTATTGTGGTCGGTCGTGCTGAAGCGGTCGCCTCTAAAAGCAGCATCCCGCTTGCCGCGCTGGACGGCTTTGCCATCGGCATGGGCGCGACCTGCGCCATGGTGGTGCTGGGTTCGCTGCGTGAAATTATCGGCAGTGGCACACTGTTTAACGGTGCCGATCAGCTGCTCGGCCCATGGGCGAAATCGCTGCGTATCGAAGTGGTGCATTTCGACTCGCCGATGCTGCTGGCGATGCTGCCGCCTGGTGCGTTTATCGGCCTGGGCATGATGCTGGCGGGTAAATACCTGATCGATCAGAAGATGAAACAGCGGGCTGCCCTGCGTGCTCAGGCTGCTGAAAACGCGGCACCTCAGAACGCCGTCGGGAAGCCGGTGTGAACCAGACTAAACGCACCGAGATTCTTCATCGCCTGCAGCAGAACAATCCGCATCCCACCACCGAGCTGAACTTCAGCTCGCCGTTTGAGCTGCTGATTGCGGTACTGCTGTCGGCGCAGGCGACCGATGTCAGCGTCAACAAAGCCACCGCAAAGCTCTATCCGGTGGCGAATACGCCTGCCGCGATGCTGGCGCTGGGTGTGGATGGCGTAAAGGAATACATCAAGACTATCGGCCTGTTTAACAGCAAAGCGGAAAATGTGATTAAGACCTGCCGCATTCTGCTTGAGCAGCACAACGGAGAAGTGCCGGAAGATCGTGCGGCGCTGGAAGCCCTGCCTGGTGTTGGCCGTAAAACGGCCAATGTGGTGCTGAATACCGCCTTTGGCTGGCCGACAATTGCCGTTGATACTCACATCTTCCGCGTCAGCAACCGGACAAAATTTGCGCCGGGTAAGAATGTGGAAGAGGTGGAGCAGAAGCTGCTGAAGGTGGTTCCGGCTGCCTATAAAGTTGACTGCCACCACTGGCTGATTCTGCATGGCCGTTACACCTGCGTGGCGCGCAAGCCCCGTTGCGGCTCATGCCTGATTGAAGACCTCTGCGAGTATCCCGACAAAGTCGAGTGATTCGCCTGACTAACCCGCTGCGGCGGGTTTTTTATTGTCTGGTTGAACCCTCTGTAACCTTCTTTTCAGTCCGATTCCCCTTTTCGCCGCACGCTCTGGCTCGTCTGAATACCTCCACAGTTTGTCGGGTTGTTACATTGAGGTTGATGATAGAAAATCGCCGCCCCTGACGATAAGAAAATGTTATGACACGGTGAGTAAAGTAATGATCAAAGGTTCTTCTGCAGAGAGACATCCGCTGCGCCTGTTTCTGGCACGATTCTGGCCACATCCGTTGACAGTAAGTAAAAAGCATGTGGTGATTGCCGGACTGGGTGCGGGCATTGGCCTGGTACTCACCAGTCTGCTGAGTCACTGGATGCTGGGGGAGCTGAATCTGTGGTTTGTTGCCCCGGTGGGTGCTTCGGCCGTTTTACTCTTTGGTCTGCCCGCCAGTCCGCTGGCGCAGCCGTGGGCCATCGTCGGCGGCAACACCCTGTCCGCGCTGGCGGGCGTCACCGTCAGCCAGCTCATCCCCGATCCGGCGATTGCCTGCGGCGTCGCGGCCTGCGTGGCGATCCTGTTGATGTTTCAACTGCGCTGTCTGCATCCACCCGGCGGCGCAGTCGCGCTAACCGCTATTCTGGGCGGACCTTCCGTGGATCAATTGGGTTATCAGTTTGTCCTGACGCCGATCATGCTTAACTCACTGACACTGGCGCTGCTTGCATTGCTGTTTAATAATCTGGCCGGTCGCCGCTATCCCCACCCACTGGCGCCGCAGGAGGTTAAACCGGAGCCGATCGCGATGCCGGTCTCGCTGACGCGCGCCGATCTGCATCAGGCTTTACAGGGCGGTGAACTGCTGGATATTGATGAAGACGATCTGCAGGAATTGCTGCTACGAGCCGAAGAGATTGCCGGACGCCGTCAGGTTAACGGCTGAAACCTGCCTGTTGTGGCTGTCGGTCCTCCGCTTTTCTCCTTGCGGAGGCGGGGATGCCGACATTGATCGCTGCCACACTTTTGCTTAGCCGCTGCGCCAGCCATATCCAATAACATATTGATAACACAGCCACCCAGGCCGGACGCCCATCGGGTCCTGGGCGAATGCCCATAGAGCTGCCCTTTTGCGCGCCCTACACTTTGCTCTTCTTTACGTTTCTTACGAGGAAGACCGATGGATAGCGCCTTGTCCCCCCAGCAAGATGAGCTGATCGCCTCCGCCATCAAAAAATTCTTCACCCATATCATCCCCATGCTGGTGGTGATGCTGATCATTAACCAGATCGATCGCGCCAATATTGGCTTTATCAAGGCGGAACTGCGTACCGATGCCGGGATCAGCGCGGCGGCTTTTGGTCTGGGTGCGGGCCTGTTTTTTATCGGCTATGCGCTGTTTGAAGTTCCCAGTAATCTGATGATGAAGCGCTTTGGCGCCCGCGTCTGGCTGACACGCATTATGATTACCTGGGGACTGGTGGTGGTCATGACGGGTTTCGTCACCTCACCCATCCAGTTTTACCTGCTGCGTTTTTTACTCGGCGTGGCTGAAGCAGGTTTCTTTCCCGGCGTACTGTTCTATTTCCGTCAGTGGGTCCCGAATGCCTGGCGCGGCCGGGCCACTGCGATGGTGCTGAGTGCAACTGCGGGCGCCTTCCTCTTCTCCGGGCCAATCACTGGCGCCATTCTGATGATGCACGATTTTTCAGGCATTGCCGGCTGGAAATGGGTGATGTTTCTTGAAGGCGGTGCTTCCGTGCTGGTCGGTATTCTCGCCGCATGGGTACTGGTGTCACGCCCCGGCGACGCACGCTGGCTGAGCGATGCGGAGAAACAGGCCCTGATACAGCAGCTGAATAGTGAAGAGGCACAGCGTGACGAGCTTAACCGCGCGCCCGGTAAAATGTCGCTGTTACGTAATCGCAGCCTGCTGTTCTTCTGCGCGATCTTCTTCACCATGACCATGACAGGCTATACCCTGGTGTTCTGGCTGCCGCAGATTATTCAGCGTATTCAGGGCTTCAGCAGTTTTGGCATCGGCATTCTCACCGCCGTACCCTGGCTTTGCGCCATTATTGCCATCAACCTGCTGAGTCGCTTTTCAGACCGCCACCGCGACAAACTCGATAAAGCGCTGGGCGTCGCCATGCTGGTCGCGGCCTGCGGCACCTTTATGGCTACGCTGGGTTCTCCATGGTTTGGCTTCCTGGCGATGATCGTGGCCTGTATCGGCTCGAAAGTCAGCGCCACCTTTTTCTGGCCGATGCCGCAGGGAGAACTGCCTGCCTCAATTGTTGCGCCTGGGATTGCGCTGGTGAACTCTGTTGGCAACCTTGGCGGCTTCTTCGCACCGACGGTGTTTGGCTATCTGGAGATGAAGACAGGCTCCACCACCGGCGGTCTCTATGCCCTGACCAGCGTCTCGCTGCTGACCGGGCTGTGGCTGCTGCTGCGCCGCAAGCCCTCCCCGCCTTCCCTTGATCCTATGGAGAATCACAATGTCAGACAGTCCAGTCATTAAAACAATGCGGGTGGTGCCTGTCGCCGGATATGACAGCATGCTGCTGAACATTGGCGGCGCGCACAACTGCTATTTTACCCGCATTCTGGTGATCCTGACCGATTCCGCTGGCCGTACCGGCGTCGGCGAAAGTCCCTGCCACGCCTCAACACTGGCGCTGCTGGCGCGCTTTCGTCCGCAGATTGAGGGCAGCGATCTGCTGCGGCTGAATGCCACCGTCGCGACGCTGTTTGCCAGCGACGCACGACACCAGCAGACCGCGCACACCGACGACATTCATATTCCGCAGATGAATCCCGAGAAGTTTTACAACGCCACCGCAGCCATTGAAGCTGCGCTACTTGACCTGCTGGGCCAGCACCTGAATCTGCCGGTTGCCGAGTTACTTGCCAGCGGCAAGCAGCGCGATCGCGTGCCGGTACTTGGCTATCTGTTCTATATCGCCGACCGTAACCTGACCAGCATGGACTATCAGGCGGGCCACGCTGGTGGTGATGCCTGGCTGCAACTGCGTCATGAGAAAGCGATGGATGCGGATAGCGTGGTGCGGCTGGCGGAGGCGGCAGCCGATCGCTATGGCTTCCGGGATTTTAAACTGAAGGGCGGCGTTCATCATGCCGAAGTGGAAGTGGAAACGGTTAACGCCCTGCTGACACGTTTTCCTCAGGCACGGGTAACGGTTGATCCCAATGCCAGCTGGTCGCTGGATGAGGCCATTTATTATGGTAAACAGCTGGCGGGCCGGATTCCCTATCTGGAAGATCCCTGCGGCGCGGAGCAGGGCTATTCCGGCAGGGAAACGCTGGCGGAGTTTAAGCGAGCCACGGGTATTCCGGTCGCCACCAATATGATCGCCAATGACTGGCGACAGTTGCAGCATGCCTTACAGCTTAATGCCATCGACATCCCCCTGGCCGATCCGCATTTCTGGACGATGCGTAATGCACATACCGTGGCGCAGTTGTGCCATGAATGGGGCCTGACAACCGGCTGCCACTCAAACAACCATTTTGATGTATCACTGGCAATGGTGGCGCATCTGGGAGCCGCGGCACCGGGCGACAGACTGACTGCGTTTGATACCCACTGGATCTGGCAGGATGGTCAGCAGCTGACGCAGCATGCGCCGCAGATTCGGGATGGCTTTCTGGAACTGCCTGAGGGGCCAGGATTGGGTATTACCCTGGACATGGCGCGGGTCGAAGCTGCCCATGAACTCTACCATTCGCTACCTGATAAAAACCGAAACGACGCGTTGGGCATGCAGTTTCTGATTGATAACTGGACGTTCAACGCGAAACGACCGGCCCTGTTGCGCTGATGACCGCCATCCTGTGACAGTGTCACAGGATGGCTTTGTTTAGCGTTGCGCCAGTGCCGCCTGCATCCAGGCAATCACCAGCGGAGAGTCTTTTTCCTGCAGTGCCGCGCGCTCAGATTGGAACAGCGTAGCCACATAGAAAGGATGATCCGGTAACTCCACGCCGCGAACGTCACCGGCATCATCCCAGGCGGTAATGCGCAGCGTATTATCGCCCAGCGCGTCACTGAATTCCGGGTTAACGCCAAAGTTACAGTGGTAGCCCTCGTCGCTCTCCAGCGTCCCGTAAGCCAGAGCAATACGGGAACCCGCTTCAAACCTCACCTTGCCACGCTGCTCCACCAAAGAGCAACTCAGCGGGGCAATGACCATCCGTCCGCCGGTATCCGTTTCAGCATGACGGGCATCGTGCCAGCCCAGGACGTTGCGCGCATACTCGATCACTGCATACTGGAATCCCCCACAGGAACCCAGGAAAGGTTTACCGCTCTCCCGCGCCCAGCGCAGGGTTTCAAATACGCCATTATCGTTGCGGTAAGGACTGCCAGGAACAACCCAGACCGCATCACTGCGCGTCAGGTCTGTCTGTTCGAGGTGGTCAGTAGCGATCCAGTTTGTTTCAACGATAAGATTTAGCCGACGTGAAGCACGTTCAATAGCAAGGGGGATAGCCTGATGGGCAACCGCATCGGCGCGGTAGTCACCGACGAGAGATAAATGCAGTGGAGACGACATGAACTGATCCTTCCTGGAGAAATTGAGAGGTTACAGTAATGTTAATTTTCTGTCGAGGGTGACATTGCGCTTCCGCGTATTGATAAGATTTTAATATGACTGCGCGGTTTTTCACCGGCGCTCTGAGGTCATTTTAACTTCCTGCTGGCCGCCCCATGACCTCCACTTCCCCTCCCGATCTCACGACGCAATCGGTTTCTTTTTTTGCTTTCTGAAATAAATCATCTGATTGTGCGCCGGATCGCCCTTTGACTCTTTTTTCGCCAATGCCGGGCAGGTAATGTCTGATAATTCGTCAGATTGACTGCGATTCAGCCAGTAACCTGTCATTAGCACTGTCTGATTATTATTCAACAACCGATTTATCTGGTTAGCTTCGATTTAGCAGTTAATATCATTACTCGCTAGTGCAAGGTGCTCATTCAGAGTATCTGTACTAATATTTTTTGCTGCTTCAACATTTAAAACCAATTAACGATTTGTTATAAGTTTTTTAACCCAACATCCCTGGATTCAACGGGTTGCCAGAAAATTCTTGCCCTGACGCCCGTAATCAGCCAAATTAGTCGCCGCTTTTCCCTTCTAATAACAATCTTGCGCATGGAAAACTCACATGACGCGGACTTAATTCCTGTCCCGAAACAGGGTATGAAAAAACTGAGGTACATGTGTCAACTGCAAACAAACACACTGATGAGGCTGTCAGTCTCAATGCGTTTAAACAGCCGAAGGCGTTCTATTTAATCTTCTCGATCGAATTATGGGAACGTTTTGGATTCTATGGCCTGCAGGCCATTATGGCGGTTTACCTGGTGAAGCAACTGGGATTGTCTGAATCAGACTCCATTACCCTGTTCTCTTCATTCAGTGCGCTGGTTTATGGGCTGGTCGCGATTGGCGGCTGGCTCGGTGATAAAGTGCTGGGCACCAAACGCGTCATCGTGTTGGGCGTGCTGGTGCTGGCATTGGGTTATGCGCTGGTCGCGTTCTCCGGTCATAACGTCAGCATTGTCTATATTGGCATGGCGACCATCGCGGTTGGTAGCGGCCTGTTCAAGGCAAACCCCTCTTCGCTGCTCTCGACCTGTTACGACAAAGATGATCCGCGTCTCGACGGTGCGTTCACCATGTTCTATATGTCGATCAACATCGGTTCCCTGTTTTCGATGATGCTGACACCGTGGTTAGCCGCGAAATATGGCTACAGCGTCGCCTTCTCACTGTGCGTCATTGGCCTGGTTATTACCCTGTTTAACTTCCTGTTCTGTAAACATATGGTTAAGGATTACGGCTCTAAGCCAGACTTTGCGCCGTTGCAGATCGGTAAACTGCTGATGACTCTTATGGGCGTCGTTGTGCTGATCGCGCTGGCCAACTGGATGCTGCATCATCAGGTTATTGCACGACTGGTGCTGGCGGTGATTGCGCTGGGTATTTTGCTGGTGTTTGCCAAAGAAGCCTTTGCGCTGCACGGCGCGGCGCGTCGTAAGATGATTGTGGCCTTCCTGCTGATGGTCGAAGCGATTCTGTTCTTCGTCCTCTATATGCAGATGCCAACATCGCTCAACTTCTTCGCTATCCGTAACGTTGAACACACCATTCTTGGTATTACGTTTGCGCCAGAGCAGTTCCAGGCACTGAACCCGTTCTGGATCATGCTGGCCAGTCCGCTGCTGGCGGCGCTCTATAACAAGCTGGGCGATAAACTGCCCATGCCGCACAAGTTTGCCTTTGGTATGGTGCTCTGCTCCGCTGCGTTCCTGGTGCTGCCGGTGGGTGCAAAGTTCGCCAGTGATGCAGGCATCGTTTCTGTAAACTGGCTGATCCTGAGCTATGCGCTGCAGAGTATTGGTGAGCTGATGATCTCCGGCCTCGGCCTGGCGATGGTCGCGCAGCTCGTGCCACAGCGCCTGATGGGCTTCATTATGGGTTCCTGGTTCCTGACCACGGCAGGTGCAGCTGTGATTGCAGGTAAAGTAGCAAACCTGATGGCCGTGCCTGAAAACGTAACCGATCCGCTGATTTCGCTGGCAACCTACAGTCGCGTATTCCAGCAGATTGGTATCGTGACGGCGGTGATTGCTCTGCTGATGCTGATTACGGCGCCGTTGCTGAACCGCATGACACAGGCGCAGGATAGCGACGCCAGATCAAACGATGTGAAAGCGTAATCGCTGCCACGTGACAAATCAGCCGGGCTCTGCCCGGCTTTTTTATGCCTCACACTCCCCCTTAACAGATCCCTGATCCTTATCACTGGTAATTCCATCCTGAGTCTTTACTATGCTGTGATCCCACTGCAACAAGGAGTACATGGTCATGAAACTGTTTTGCAAAGCAGGAGCCTGCTCTCTCTCTCCCCACATTGTTATGCGCGAATGCGGGCTGGACTTCACGCAGGTGAATGTTGATCTGGCAACCAAACTCACCGAACGGGGCGACGATTTTCGCCAAATCAACCCTAAAGGTCAGGTGCCCGCGCTGCAGCTCAGCGATGGTACCGTGCTGACGGAAGGCGCCGCGATTGTACAGTATCTGGCAGACCTCAAACCCGATCGCCATCTTCTGGCGCCGGTTGGCAGCCTGACGCGTTATCACACTCTGGAGTGGCTGAGCTACATCGGCAGCGAGCTGCACAAAAGCTTTGGGCCGCTGTTTCGCCCCGGATACTCCGATGAGGTGAAAGCGCAGACCCGCAACCAGCTGGAAGCGAAATTCCGCTATGTCGATGAGTCATTACGTGACAGGCAGTGGCTGATGGGGATGCATTTCAGCGTCGCGGATGCTTATCTGTTTGTGGTGACGCGCTGGGCAAAAGCGCTGGGGCTGGATTTGTCCGGCTTTACGGCACTTGGGGCATGGTTTGATCGTGTCGCGGAACGTCCTGCGGTGCAGGCGGCGCTGAAAGCGGAAGGCTTAGCCTGAGAGAACAGGGCCGGTTAACCGGCCCTGATGCGTTACAGCTTTTCTGCCGTGAAGTGCTGCGTCGGACGGGCAATGGCATCCTGTGCCGCCACCAGCTGCAGCTCATACTCGCCCATCTCATGAGTTTTCAGCATCACCTCATACACCGCGGCAGTGACGTGCTCCAGCGCATCCTGCAGTGATTTGCCGTGCAGCAGATTAACCAGCAGCAAACCACTGGTAAGATCGCCCACGCCGACGGGCTGACGGACACCGAAATCGACCAGCGGACGGCTGATGTGCCACGCGTCTTCTGCTGTTACCAGCAGCATCTCAAAACGGTCGCTGCGACGCCCTGCGCGTGCCAGATGCTTCACCAGCACCACACGTGGTCCCTGGGCAATCAGTGCCCGCGCAGCGTCTACCGCCGCGTCGACGTCAGTGATTGTACGTTCACTTAGCATCTCCAGCTCAAGCAGGTTCGGGGCGATAATGTCGCTGGCTGGCATCGCCATCTTGCAGTGGAACTCCGCCACACCCGGTGCCACGATGCAGCCTTTTTCCGGATGACCCATCACCGGGTCGCAGAAATACCAGGCCTGTGGGTTAGCCGCTTTGACTTGACGAACAATCTGCAGAATCTGCTCGCCCTGCTCCGCCGAGCCCAGATAACCGCTCAGCACCGCGTCACAGGTCTTCAGGCGGTCGATATCCGCAATGCCTTTAACGATGTCGGTTAAATGCGTTGCAGGCATGACCGTGCCGGTCCAGTGCCCATACTGCGTATGGTTGGAAAACTGCACGGTGTTCAGCGGCCAGACGTTTGCACCCAGGCGACGCATCGGAAATTCAGCTGCCGCGTTACCTGCATGACCAAATACAACGTGCGACTGAATCGCTAAGATATTTTTCACTAGTTTGCCCTGTCCTGCCTTGCCATAAAAAAGGGCCGTAAACCGGCCCTAAATCTTACTGCCAGTTAATCAGGCAGTAATGTTTCTTACCACGACGCAGCAGCGTGTAGCGGTTAAACAGTTTGTCGCTGTCGCTGAAGCGGTATTCCGCATCGGACTGTTTTTCACCGTTCAGTGAGACGGCATTCGAACCGATCATGGTGCGAGCCTGGCCGCGAGACGGCACGAGCTCCGCTTTCACCAGCGCCTGCTGCAGGTCATCATCTGCGCCCAGCGCGATAGTTGGCATACCATCCTGCGCCAGTTGCTCAAAGTCAGCTTCCGTCATTTCGCTTACCGAACCGGAGAAGAGGCTGGCGGTGATGCGTTTCGCCGCCGTCAGGCCCGCTTCGCCATGCACCAGACGCGTGACCTGCTCAGCCAGCACATACTGCGCGCGTGGCGCGGTACCGCTGTTTTTGTCCTCTTCTTCCAGCGCGTTGATCTCTTCTATGCTCAGGAAGGTGAAGAACTTCAGGAAACGATAGACGTCAGCATCCGCGGTGTTGATCCAGAACTGATAGAACTTGTATGGACTGGTTTTCTTCGCATCCAGCCAGACTGCGCCGCCTTCCGTTTTACCGAATTTGGTGCCGTCAGACTTGGTGATCAGCGGAACGGTCAGGCCAAAGACCTGGTTCTGATGCAGACGACGGGTCAGATCGATACCAGAGGTGATGTTACCCCACTGATCGGAGCCGCCGATCTGCAGCGATACGCCGTGCAGTTCATTCAGGCAGGCAAAGTCATAACCCTGCAGCAGATTGTAGGAGAACTCGGTAAAGGAGATGCCCTGATCGTCACGGTTCAGACGCTGCTTCACTGCTTCTTTGTTAATCATCTGGTTAACAGAGAAGTGCTTGCCGATATCACGCAGGAAGGTCAGCACGTTCATGCTGCCGAACCAGTCGTAGTTGTTGGCGGCGATGGCGCTGTTGCTGCCGCAATCGAAGTCGAGGAATGGCGCCACCTGCTGGCGGATCTTTTCAACCCATTCGTTGACGGTGTCACTGGTATTAAGTTTACGCTCTGCGGCTTTAAAGCTTGGATCGCCAATCAGGCCGGTTGCACCCCCGACCAGGGCTACCGGCTTGTGGCCGGCATCCTGAAAACGCTTCAGGCAGAGCAGCGGTACCAGATGACCCAAATGCAAGCTGTCAGCAGTGGGGTCGAAGCCGCAATAGAGCGAAATTGGCCCCTGTGCCAGTTTCTCTGTTAACGCGGCTTCATCCGTCACCTGGGCGATAAGGCCCCTCTCCTGCAATTGTTGTATCAGGTTACTGCTGGTCATTACTGACTCCAAATTGATCAGACTGCACCTATGCTGGTACACAGCTTTCCGCTGACTTGCGGAATCGAAAAAAATCAGGGCTATAGCATAAAGCGCTGGCGCTTTCTGTGCCAGCGCTGATAGGGAGAAATCGTGCAGATTCAGGGAGCCAGACGGTCGATTTTCCAGCCGTCATTGTCGCGCTGGTAGATGAAACGATCGTGCAGACGATGTTCGCCCCCCTGCCAGAACTCCATTGTGTGAAATTTCACCCGGTAACCGCCCCAGAAGCTGGGCAGCGGCACCTCGCCCTGCTGAAACTTCTGTTTAAGCTCAAGGAACTTCCCTTCCAGAATCCCGCGCGCCGAAATCCGGCTCGACTGCTTCGATACCCAGGCACCAATCTGACTGTCACGCGGGCGGCTGTGGAAATATTTCAGCACCTCCAGCGGCGACAGTTTTTCCACTTCGCCCAGCACCATCACCTGACGTTCCAGAAAGTGCCACGGGAAGTGCAGGCAAATGCGCGGATTGTGCGCCAGCTGTAACGCCTTACGGCTGCCGAGGTTGGTGTAAAACACCATGCCCTGCGCATCAAAGTGTTTCAGCAGCACAATACGCTGCCACGGCTGACCCTGCTCATCCACGGTGGCCACGGTCATGGCAGTAGGATCGGGCAGTTTTGCCTCACAGGCCTGGCTCAGCCACTGTTCAAACAGCGCGATCGGATTGTCCGGCAGATCCTTGCGACGCAATCCGCCGCGGGTATATTCACGCCGCAGATGGGCAATGGTGTGTAGCGTTTCGCTGTCGCTCATTAATGCTCGCCTATTCAGAGATAAAGTCAGCTGGCAGGTTGCAGCTCACAATCATTCACGACAATTTTATCGTTACGTTCGATAAATGCGCCGTTTCCTTTGGACCAGAAAACATAGGTGTCATCGCTGTAGCGCGCGCCGGAGGCGGAGACGGTCTGCTTCAACGTTAAAGGCTTGCCATCCATAATGAAACTTACCTGCTCCTGCGCCTCGTCCAGCGTCACGGTCAGGGGCATTGTTCCGCAGCGATAATGCAGGGTCTGTGGCGATGCCGGCTGTTTATGCATCAGGCTACAGCCTGACAATAGCAGCACCGCGACAACGGTTAATCCTTTCAACATAAGCGGGTCTCCTTCACGAGTGAAGCTGGCATTATAAGAAGGATTTGTCGCGAAGTAAGTGGGAATCCGCGCCAATCTGGAGGATGCTGTCAGCCAGGCTGAATTATTGCGCCTTTTCAGACGGTTGTCTGAATGCACAGGCCGTGTTATCAGGCTACGCTCTATAGATCTTAAGCGAGGAAGACAAACATGAAATTTGATAACGAAGATGCATTTAAGCTGGCCGTGGCGTTTATGAACCATAAAGAGAATGCCACCATCGCCAGCAGCTACTTTAAAACCTTTATCGACACCTACCAGAAGTTTGACCGCTGGCTGAGCGCATCTGACCCGGTCAGCGCCATGAAAGCGGAAAAAGCGGCCGCCAAAGCGGGCGAAGACTCTATTCTCTGATCCTTTTTCACGGGTCCGATAGCCCTTCAGGCGTCGGACCCGCGAATAGCGCCAGGTGCCGCCATCGATGTGGCATCCTGCATGCGATTCTTCCGCGTTAACGGAATTATCTGCGCTCTCTATTTCCCGCTTTTGCTCCGTTTTTTATTTCGATGCGGTCAGGGCTCAGCTGAAACGCATAAACAGCCGCATGCATTTGCAATAAATGCTATTCGCCGGCGCCATGCCTGCTAATTAACGCAATACACTCTGTTTTTGTATAAAAAACAGGCATCGACGCGCGACAGAGCCAGCAAAATTTATAAAGCCGTCTATGCTGTAAACGTCTGGATATACTTCATGGAGCAGAAAAATGAAAATGAAAACCCTGTCAGCCATTGCGCTGCTGGCACTCTCTTTAGGTACACTTGCAGGTTGCGCCTCGAATCAGTCTATTAAGACGACCGATGGCCGCACGATTGTGACTGACGGCAAACCGCAGATTGATTCAGATACCGGTCTTGTTTCTTACCGTGATGCTCAGACAGGAAAAACTGAGCAGATCAATCGTAATGAAATCAGTAATATGAGCGAACTCGACAACTAATATAAGGTGAAGACGATGAAAAAAGCGCTGATTTTACCTCTCGCCGCATTGATTGGTATGACCGTATTAACTGGCTGCACCCGTACCAGTTATGCGATTCAGACTAACGATGGACGCACCATTATTAGTGATGGCAAGCCTTCTGAATCGGACGCTGGCCTGCTGGCCTATACCGATGCCAATGGTGTGAAGCAGCAGATTAATAAAGCAGACGTTAAAGCCGTCTCTGAAGTTCCGCACAAATAATCGCAATGCTGTTCTCGCGTTAATAAAGTCGCTTAAGAGCGGCTTTATTTTTGCCTTTTTTTCGCCTTTTACCTGATATAGCCCCACTCTCAGAGCGGGCTTTTTTAAAGCAGAAATATCCGATGCGATATGGCAATAATATTGCAAAGCATTATAAGGAACTGTGCAATTTATCGTTTATACAGGCGTAAAAAACCGACTGGAAAATGCTGTTGCGCACAGGCCACATCACTTATCTGAATTTCAGGCAAACGTCTGCTTCTTTAACCAGAACAATAGTTCAACCTGTTCACTTCAAAAATAATCTATTGTTTTTTATTATTTACTATCATGAAGTTATATCATGACACAAAGGTTCCCTTTATTTTTAACAAAATTATCTGATGCCGTCTGTAAATTGTAACCTTTTACTCCACTGCCTCTTTAACTAGACTATCTATATCGCTATCAATCAGGAGGCTATAAATGATTTATCACGATACAACGACTGGTCATATGATTCTTGGTGAAGCAGCAATTAATCTGGCATTTGAAGAACAGGATATTACACTGGTATCGCTGATTCGTCAGTTGGGCGAAATGGCCGAAAAGGAGTGCAGCGATGAACGTGTAGAGCAGATTGCTGATGCACGACACTGGCTCAAAGGTTTCATTGAAGATTCGCCTCGTGACCGCGCCGAATTAAACTGGCTGGTCGAGACCGGGCAGGCACCGGTTTCCCTGAAAGATTATCGGTAGTCATAAGGCTTCGACGTTCATTTCTCATGAGAGCCGGACGCCCTTCTGGCTCTCATGCGCTTCATACTGCTGTCCCTTTGCTTCTCTTTACGGCCGCTCTCTCGCTGCCCGGCATCCTGACCAAAAAACGTCATTCATCATTACGCTGAAATAACTGTACAGATTCACTTTTTGCGTATAACTTCGCGGCTATTCGATCGTTTTTACATCAACAGCCAGGAAACGCACCATGTACCCGAACCCGAGACTGCCGCGGACGGCAGACGATATCGCCCGTTATTTCAATGCGGCAAGCCTGCCCTCACAGCAGGAGACACTGGGACAGGTAGTCGTGGAAATTTTGCATGCCGGCGGGAATGTGAACCGTAAGTCGATCTGTACCAAACTCCTGCGTCGCCTCGAAACAGCGTCCACTGAGGAAGAAGAGCGCCACTATCGCGCGCTCATCAGCCTGCTGTTTGGTCGTTAATCATCGCCACGCTTCGCCCCGGTCAGCGCGTCAGTGGCTCCCCACTCTCCGTCACCCGCTGTGCCTGAGGATGTTTCGCTGTCTGGGTTTCAAACCCACCACGGGCGGCAAAAACAGAACAGCCAATGGCTGCCACGAGTGTCAGTAAGATTGAAGTTTTCACGAAACGGGCCTTAATTTTCCACGCAATAGAATAAAGCGTAAAAGCCTGGCACATAATCAGACCCGGGGAAAGGAAGCGGAAGAATTTCTCTGTCCGGAAAGCGTATATCAGAGAAGCGCCTGTTTACGGATGCTGCTGTCCCCACTCAGAACACTTATCCCAGTATTTTCAATGCCAGCGCCAGCGTCTGCTCTTCATGGATCACATCACTGACTTTGCCCGACACGCGCATACCGTATGCGATGCAGAGAATTAAACCGGCTGCCGCTTCACTGTCCAGCGTGCGATTGATAGAGCCATCCTGTTGTCCCAACTCCAGCAATGAAACCAGGAAGCGCTGACTACGCTTGATGACATCATCAATGCGCTGCGCAAGATCTTCATCCATCGTCTGCAGCGCAATGGCGCTGGACACCACCAGACAGCCGCATCGCCCCTCAATGGCACGCGCCGAATCCAGGTAGAACTGTAACAACTCCGTGATTTTATCCCGTCCGCTGACACAGGGTGCCAGACGGCGGCGCAGTTCGGTATTTCTCAGCAACAGATAACGTTCGAACACCAGCAGAAAGAGGGAGCGTTTGTCTTTAAACGCTTTATAGATGCTGCCTGCGGAGAGGTTCATCGCCTCCCCCAGATCGCCTATTGATGCCGCGTGATAGCCTTTTTGCCGGAAAACGATCATGGCACGATCCAGAGCCTGTTCAATGTCGAACTCCCTGGGCCGTCCCCGCTCTTTGTTTTTATGCGCTGTCGCTGTCGTGCTCATTAATTACCGGCCTGAAGAAGTGCGTTCCTGTCAGAATCAACAGGGATTCTATCCCAGGCTCGGGTAACAAGTATAGCTGGCGGCGATCAGCCCGCAGCATACATTCGGACAGATCTCTGTTCCTGTCGCTGAATGGCAGAGGGGGTGTAACCGGTTGTGACCTGCAATCCGGCTCAGGTTACAGGACAAACCGCTCATGATTCACTCAGGTAGTAACGCGTTTTTTTTGCGGCAATCAGCCCGTTGCTGTGTGTTTATTATGGTCAGCCATAATCTGAGCGGCTTAATTAACAGCCTGGCGTGGTTCTCATTGTCAGCAACATATAAAAAGAGTCGGTTTTTTATATCGCTGTTATCGTCGACCGCGTAAAGCTCATATTCATGATGATGGCGGACCAGCATCTACTTCAGCACAACCACCGGCAAATCCGTTACCCGCGTGGTATAGGCAGGTGACAGCATCTCGCGCTTCATCGCCCAGGCCTTGTTGATCCCCTGCCCGGCAAACCAGAGTTTTCTGCTGCCAGGTTTGTTAATTTTATTAATCAGCGGCATCAGACGACGAGTGGTGTATTCCTCAATAGCAAAATGATGCGAAGCACGGCTTTGCTGACCGAGACAGTCAGTCAGTTGATGTGATTTTAAGCGTCCATTCGCTGGTCCTCAGACCGGCCTGGGAGGAATCAGGCACGGTCTGATTCTGAATTAGTCGCGTTTTTCCATCTTTATCCAAAATACCGCGATGCTCAGCAGTAGACAGATAACAGCACCGACGCTGAACAGCAAATCAACAGCCAGATTCAGGCTGGCATGATCCACCACCGCACCTAACAGCACGGGCACCCAGTTAGCGATATAGGCAATGACGTAGAACAATGAAATCAGTTTTGCGTGACTGGCTGCAGGAGAGATCATATTTAGCAGGGTCGCACTTCCCACAAAGATGGCGCCATAGGAATATCCAGCCACAAGCAGTCCTGTGCATGCCCATACTAAAGAGTGGGTGCTAATAGCCCAGGTAAAAAACACAATCGAAATGGCCTGAGTAAGACAGCCGGCAGCAAGAGATGTGCGAGCGCTAATCCGGCGGCTCAAAATCTGACTGATACCGGCCACCATTAAGTATACCGCAATCACATAGCCATAAACGCCCTGACTATGAATGCCGAGCAGATGCTCCGATACTGCCGGTCCAATCGACAAAATACTGGCGGCAAACGCCCAGCTCATAAACAGAGCGCCAGCGCACAGGAAAAAACGTATGCCAGTCGCTTTCAGTCCGGCTTTAAGTGTCGTACCCGCTGAAATGGCAGACGAGGATGGCGCAGCCTTGGGTTGGTCGTGATGACGCGCTGGCCAGCTAAAACGTAATCCGATCAGGGCAATCGCAGCCGTGATCATAATCAGCAGAAACGGCAACGTCTGGCTGTGGAAATTTGTCTGAATCGCCACGCCGCTAAAAACTGGCCCCAGTGCCAGACCGGTGGTGAAAGAAAGCGTTGCGAGCAGAGCTGCAGCTTTACCGCCATCTTTAGGGCCAAAACGCAAAAGGGCAATATTAGCTGCGCCGGTTAATGCCCCGGTTCCTACGCCCGCCAGCAGGCGTGCCATAAACAGACAGGCAAACGAATCGGCGAGTGAAAACAGCAATGCACCTGCGAAGACGGCCAGTAGTGCAGGCATCATCAGGCTGCGCAGGTCAGCAACTTTCCCTGCAAGATTTCCTACACTGAACAACGCAATCAAAACACCTGCCGCATACGCGCCATAAATGATTGTCAGGCTGACGGCGGTTAAGCCCAACTGCTGTTGATAGAGGGGATAAAGCGGCGTTGGTGCACTGCTGTTCAATAAGGCAGCGACTAGCGCCAGTGCAAGAAAGAATAAAACGCTCTTTTTGGAAGCAGAATTCTTTTTGTCTGTCGGACGACTATCAATAGTTAACACTTCTGACATTTTTATTTCCTGAGCTGTAGATAAATCAACTCTGTGCAGCGAATGCGAATACCACAGAGCAGCAAACAAAGTGATGATAAAACCTGCTTATTCCCTATGGTAGAGACAAGATTGCATCACAAGCATTCATTTATGCAGCTTGATAATCCGCACTGAATGTGTCGTGTTACGCTGGATACGGGTTATAGCAATGCAAATCGCTAATAAGGCCTGCCCATGAAAAATGATTAATTAGCGCTGCTATTAATCATTTATAACTACCGCTTTTCGATCCCCATAAGCTCAAACATATGGAAGGATAGATAACCACTCGTATAAATGTGACTGATTTGCTTATTCTGTAATTGAGCAATAAGGGCCTCGGCATAATTCAAAGCAACATCTGCTTTGATAGTTTCTCTTCCAACAACTTTATCTGAGGTAAACGCCGGGCAGGTAGTGTTAAAAAAATCATCTTCAAAAAATTTCATTTTCTAAATCCATTAGAATAAAAATAAAGATAATCAGAAGTAATGAGGAAAAAATGTGCGTTATATGAAAGGCTTCACATAACAAAACACATCGCGCCTATATCCAAAAAACGGCCCATCATAGTCACAATTCGAAATTTTTAAAGTTGCATTAATGCTTCACAACAATGCAGAAATACTTATAATTTTATGGTGCTGTTTATGATATGGCTTATGAGTTTTGATAATTTTTTAGCCACGTTGAAGATATCCGTTTAGTTAAAAATAACATGGAGCAGTGGATGAACTGGGATGATGTTCGCTTTTTCCTCGCATTAGCGAGACAAAAAACGTTGCGGGGTGCCTCAAAATCGTTGAACGTCGATCAGGCGACAGTCGGGCGCCGTATCGCCGCGTTCGAAAGCGCGCTCAGTTCCCGGTTATTTATACGTACGCCCCGCGCTTTTATGCTGAGCGAGTTTGGCGAACAGGTGATGGCAGAAGCCAGTGCTATGGAAAGCGCTATGCAGGCGATGAGTCGTAAAGCCGCCTGCGGCGATAGCATCCCTGCAGGTAACGTTCGCATCGCCAGCACAGACACACTCGCCACTGTGTTTGTCATACCTGCCATTCAGCGCCTGCGCGAACAATACCCGGATATCACCGTAACCTTATTGACCGGAATAGGCTTCTCCGATATCTCTTACCGTAGTGTGGATATAGCCATTCGTGGTGCCCGACCCGATTCTGAAGAGTTAATAGTTAAACGACTAGCGACCATTGATATGGGGCTTTACGCCAGCCAGCGTTATTTTGATCGGCTCGGAGAACCGCAGCAAGAAAGCGGATTGACTGATCATCAACTGGTCATGTTTCCGGCAGACATGGTGCCTCGTCATCGACAAAACCTGTGTGGCTTTGCAGTAAACAGCCAGCAAGTCGTGCTGGAATGTAATACACAACTGCTGATGCAATCCGCTATTAAACGCGGGATTGGCATCGGCCTGCTTTCGACATTTTTAGCTAACTGCGATCCGCAATTAATCCCGGTATTTCCTGAAAAGCGCGACCCGGTTGATATCTGGCTGGTGCTCCATCCGGATCTGCAAAAAGTCGCACGTATCAGGGCAGTGATTACGGCGCTGGAGCAGTGCTTTGCGGAAGAAACCAGGTTAAAAGAAATTTAGCAGACCTTGCGGTTTCAGTAGCTGAGGAAAACCACCCAACCTACTTAACCGCCGCCACCGGCAAATCCGTTACCCGCGTAGTATAGGCAGGTGACAGCATCTCGCGCTTCATCGCCCAGGCCTTGTTGATCCCCTGCCCGGCAAACCAGAGTTTGCCGCTGCCGCTTTTGTTAATCTTATCGATCAGCGTCATCAGCTCTTCGCTATTGCGGCGTGGCTGATGTTCGTCAAACAGATCAAGCTGGGCCACGCCATGGCTGAAAAAATCTCCCAGTACGATGCCCGCTTTCATGTAGCGATGCCCCTCAATCCAGATGTTATCCAGACACGCCATCGCAACGCCGACAATGTCGCGCGTGTCCTGCGTCGGGATCAGCAACTGACCGGTAGACTGATTACCATAAAAGGGTTCATCCGTAGCATGGGGGCTGGTACGCACAAAGACCCCTACCTGACGGCAATATTGATTGTCACGACGTAGTTTCTCTGCCGCACGTTCAGCATAGGCGCAGACGGCTTCGCGCATCTGGTCGTAGCTGGAAATACGGCTGCCGAACGAACGCGAACACATGATCTGCTGTTTATCCGGTATCACCGACTCCAGCTCCAGGCAGGATTCACCACGCAGCTCTCTGACGGTACGTTCCAGCACTACGCTGAACTGTTTGCGAATAGACTCGGTGCTTTGGCAGGCCAGATCTTTCGCCGTCGTAATGCCCATGGCGTTGAGCCGCTTGCCGATACGGTGACCGACACCCCAGACCTCAGCCACATCGACGAGGGCCAGTAGCTTTTTCTGCCGTTCGGGATCCGACAGATCGACAATGCCGCCGGTTTTGCTCCACTTTTTGGCCGCAAAATTCGCCAGTTTGGCCAGCGTTTTGGTCTGTGCAATGCCAACGCCCACCGTCAGATGGGTCTCTTTGCGTATCCGCTCTCTGACCTGGTGACCAAAGCTCTCCAGCGCCATACAGTTCTGCACGCCGGTGAGATCCATAAAGGCCTCATCGATCGAGTAGATCTCCACCGACGGCGCCATCTCTTCCAGAATCGTCATCACCCGAAGGCTCATGTCGGCGTAAAGCGCGTAATTTGAGCTGAAAACCTGTACATTGTGATGGGTCAGCGCTTCGCGCATTTTGAAATAGGGCGCGCCCATTTTGATGCCGGCTTTCTTCGCCTCGGCGCTGCGCGCAATCACACAGCCGTCGTTGTTCGATAGCACGACGACGGGCTTGCCTTTAAGGTCAGGCCGGAAAACGGTTTCGCACGACGCATAAAAGCAGTTCACATCCACCAGCGCGAACATGCTCAATGTGTCGCTTTAATCACAAACGTCACTACGCCAAACACCTCCAGCGCATCTTCGGTCTGGATAGCGATCGGTTTAAATTTGGTGTTCATCGGCATCAGTTGCAGGCAGGGATGAAGCTGAAGACGTTTAACGGTGAATTCACCGTCGACGGCAGCGACCACGATATCGCCGTGTGAGGCGGTGAGCGAGCTGTCGACGACCAGCATGTCACCATCATTGATGCCCGCCTCAATCATTGATTCACCGCTGACCCGCACAAAATAGGTGGCGCTGGGATGCTGAACCATGAGCGCATTGAGATCGATACGTTGTTCGACATAATCCTGCGCCGGTGAGGGAAATCCACACGGCACACGTTCGATATAAAGCGGTAAAGACATGACGGCGCGGACGTCCGCAGGTTTAATGAATTCCACAATTTCACTCCTTTTTCAGATTACTGTATATAAATACAGTAATAGCTAATCCCCCTTTTAATCAAGTGACGTGGACCCCTTTTACGCGAAGAGATTGATGGTAATGCACTTTTTTTTAACCGTTTTTCTCTTACTGGTGTGAGAATAAACGGAAACAGGTTACTTTCGCCGCACTGCGGTAATAGTCTCGCTTTTTACTTACAGTCACGCCTCTTATAAATTAATCCGCCGATTATTTTGACTTAAGGAAAATCCGACAACGACTCTCTGGCATGGGGTGAGGTTTGAATATTTAGCGCGGGCTGGTTATTCTGCCTTTTTAAAGCATGGAGGGGTTATGGCAGACGACGATCGCATCAAACATCTGGAAGAGGCAGTCGCACAGTTAACCGTTGAGACGACGGTATTAAAAGCGATACTCGGTCAGCAAATTGCACTGAATAATCTCAATTACAAAGGGAAGTTTGACGATGTACTGGCGGCGCTGGCGAAAGAATATGCCGAACGCGGTCTGGAGGAAGGTAATAATCAGGCCATCCATGATGCCCTGCGTGAATATATTAAATATGAACCGCCCGCAATGGAATAAGCAAACGCTGGGCAACGTTCGCTTGCCGACGACGTTATCGGCTCCTGAACGCTGCCCTTCCCTGATCGGCCTGCTTCAGCAGCCGTTTCAGGCGAAGCGGTCAGAGATTAAGGCTGGCTGTCACTCTCCAGCGCATCCTGAATCGCATCGGCCAGATTACCAATTTCATTCGCCACAGCCTGCAGGTCCCAGGAGGTTTTTGAGCCGGTTGCCGACGTAGAAGCGCTGACGGACTCCTTTGCCACTGACAGCGCGGCCGCCACAGCAACTGAACGTTTATGTTGTTCCTGAGTCACGCCCGCAGGCGGAATCGCGAAATAGTCGTGAACCATGATCATTTCCTTGTGATGAATAAGAGGCCACCTTAGCTTTCTGCATCAGGCGTGGGAAGTGAATTATGCAGCCTGTGCCGTCAGAAGCACAAGATTGCAGCAGCCTGCCACCGCACTCTGACACTGCTCTCCATTTGTGGTGTAAAAAGCTGTACAGCTTTTGCTAAAATTCTCCTGAAAAACCGTTTTCACCCCGTCAGACAATCCGGGTAAAAAACGCAGAAACGGCCGCCTCAAAAAAACCCGCCTGACAAAAAAACTCATAACTTATTGTATTAGTTTAATTAAATAAAAAAATCGCATTCAGCGCACTTTACCACGGCTTATACCAGGCTAAAAAAATGAAATATTCTGTCAAAGTTTCTTGTACAACTTTTAAATTGCTGTATAACTTTATCTCGTGATGTTAAATCACTTGTAACGAGGTGCTTTGCACCGCATCTGAAGGTGTTGTGGATTTCCACCTTCAGATGCAATTTTTTTGCGTCAGCCGGCAACCGGCTATCAACCGACGCACACTCCCCAATTCTTTATGAGGCCTGACATGCAAACAACAATGAATACAGAGTCTCAGATTTCTGATTACTTTATGAACTCTGGCGCCGCGATGACGACAGAAAAACAGGTTATCGCTGCGGTTCACGCTGAACTCGCCCATTCAAAAGCCCATGTCTCAGATAAAGACATTGTGCTGGGCCTGATTCATCGCCTGGAGAGCGAGCGTGACGTAGTTAAGCAGGATATTTACCGTCAGGCTCTGGAACACGTTTTGCAACGTGCAACGGCCACCAGTGAAAGCTGAATTGTTAAACAGCTATAGCGGAAGTGAGGATGCTTTCCCGTACTGAATCAGCCCCTTTTAATGGGGGCTTTTTTATCTCTTCTGCACTGAGTCATATGTCACTTTCTCATCGTTGATATTGCCTGTCCTGTCGTACCAGATATAGCTCCGAAAATGACCTATTTCCCCGCTTTTTTTACCGTAAATTCCGATTAATTGCTCTCGTTTCGCTTTATTTATCCGATATCTGTGTCCAGGCTTTTCCTGCATCTACTGCAAACACAGGCGAGGAAAATAGCTATGTTTCATCATTCATCAAAACTTCAATTCCCGGTTCGTGTAGAGAAGCCCGACCCAGAGTTTGCCATGCTGTTACAGCAAGCCATCGGCGGCGTCGAAGGTGAGATTCGTGTAGCGATGCAATACTTTTTCCAGGCGATGGGCGCGCGAGGTGATGCGCGGATTCGGGATCTGCTGATCTCCACCGCCACCGAAGAGCTGAGTCATATCGAAATGCTGGGCTACGCTGTGGCGCTGAACCTTGAAGGCGCACCGCTCTCTTACCAGGAAGCATCAGCCAAAGACCCGGTGGTTAATGCCATTCTGGGCGGCATGAACCCACGCCATATTCTCTCTTCCGGTCTGGCCGCGATGCCGGTAAACGCCAACGGCATGCCGTTCGACATGAGCCACATCTACGCGTCCGGCAACGTGGCCGCCGATATGCTGGCTAATGTCACCGCAGAAGCCACCGGTCGTGTTCTGGCGACCCGCCTCTACAACATGACCGAAGACAAAGGCATGAAGGATTTCCTCTCCTTCCTGATTGCCCGTGACACCATGCACCAGCAGCAGTGGCTGGCGGTGATCGAAGAGATGGGCGGATTGAACGCGTCGCTGCCGATCCCCAACAGCTTCCCGCAGGAACATGAAGCGCAGGAGCACGCTTACTACTGCCTGAATACCTCGCTGGATAAACCGCTGCCGAAAGGTCGCTGGAGCAGTGGTCCAGCTTACGATGGTCATGGTCAGTTCAGCGCGAAACAGCAGCCCGATATTCTGGGTGATGAACCGATACTCGGCAATGCCCGTCCCGGTTCCGGTGCACAGTCAGAACAGATCGATGGCGTCACACCACCAAAACCTTAATCCCTCGCCTGTCAGGGTCCAATGCCCTGACAGGGTTGATCCCTTTTTACGGAGGAAAAGTCATGTCATCCACTCAGCGTCCACTCCCCCCTTTTGCCGCGCAGCAGCAGACGTGGCCAGGCAGTACTGCCGCGATGCAGCCACAGCCCGATCACGGCGAAGAGAGCTATCAGGGTTCCGGCCGTCTGGCGGGTAAAAAAGCGATTATTACCGGCGGGGATTCTGGCATTGGCCGGGCCGTGGCCATTGCCTTTGCCCGGGAAGGTGCCGATGTGCTGATCTCTTATCTTGATGAGCATGAGGATGCGCAGGACACCGCCCGGCTTGTCGAGGCCGCCGGTCAGAAAGCGCTGCTGGTGCCAGGCGACATCACCGATGCCTCACACTGTAATGCGCTGGTTGATAAAGCCGTTGAAGCCTTTGGTGAGATTAACATTGTGGTCAATAATGCGGCATATCAGATGACACGCGAGTCGCTGGAGGAGATCAGCGACGACGAGTTTGATCGCACCATGAAAACGAATCTTTACGCGATGTTCTACATCACTAAAGCGGCCACAAAGCACATGCCAGCGGGCGGATCGATCATCAACACCGCCTCGATCAATGCCGACCAGCCGAAACCGAAGCTGCTCGCCTACTCCGCGACTAAAGCCGCCATTATTAACTTCTCCGGAGGCGTGGCTGCCCTGCTGGCAGAGAAAGGTATCCGAGCTAATGTGGTCGCGCCCGGTCCTATCTGGACACCGCTAATCCCCTCGACCATGCCGGTTGAACAGGTGAAAAACTTTGGCAGTGAAGTGCCGCTGCAGCGTGCCGGTCAACCTGCTGAGCTGGCACCCACCTACGTGATACTGGCCAGTGACGAAGCCAGCTACATTTCCGGCGCGACTATCGCCGTTACGGGCGGCGTGGCTATTATTTAACGTTCGCCGCTTCCCTGGTCTCTTCGGCCAGGGAATTTCCTATCAGTTTCTGCGCGATCCCCCACTGATAAAGCGGTTCCCGCGCCAGATTCTTCATTTTCACTTCGCACATGATATCGAAATCCTGGAACGACAGTGCCCACGCATTCAGCGTCGGATTAAAGAAGTAGTCGGAGTGCGCCCGCAGTTTGCTTTTGCTCACACCCAGCTGCTGCTGATCGGGCCAGCCCTCCTCCGGAATAATTCCCTCCTGAGAAATCGAATAGTGCAGCACCGGCCGCACACCCCGCCATGAGTCAATGACGCTGGCAACACGCGCGTCATCCGGCTGAATAAACTCACTCTCTTTTACCCAGTGATGGTGAATATCCAGCACCACCGGACCGAGGGGTGCCGCCTGCAGCACATCATCCAGCGAGCAGGAAATCTCATCATTTTCAACCGTCAGCATCCGCCGCGCTTCCGGGCTGAGCTGAGTAAACGCGCGTTTAAAACCGTCGAATCCCGCCCTGCCATTCATATGAATGTTGATTTTAAAATCCTGGAAGGTCTTACCGTAGCCCATGAGACAGGCGCAAAGCGCGTGATACTCCACATCTTCCAGTGCGCGCGTCACCACATCCGGATTATCGGAAGCCAGCACCGTATATTGTCCCGGATGGAATGAGAGCCGGATTTGATGCGTCCGCGCCAGCTCGCCACTGCGGGCAAAGAGTGGATAAAGCTCAGGCAGAAATTCCGCAAAGAGCGGCGTGGCTTCGGGAACCGTATAGAGCGGCAGCAGGTCGCTGCCGATGCGCATCATTCTGAGTGGCGCCGGTAACGTAGCCAGATGCTCCAGTGTCAGGTAGAGATTATTAAGGTTAGTAACGGTAATCTCATGAATCAGCTGATGACGTTCAGCCTGAGGTAAACTCAGAAATCGTTTACGGGTGGTGGCGCGAAACGGGAAAAACTGTTTACCGTCGCTATTGAGATACTTACATGCAAAACCTAATTTCATGTCTGCTCCTGATTTATGCTTATCAGAAGTGTAACAGGCCTCTGGCGACCAGCCAGTCGCGGGCCACAGAGATCGGGGTTAACCATGACAGGGAGAATCACTATGCAGGGTCACGAGATCCAGCGCACCGCTATCGACGCGGCTGAACGGCTGCCCGCCGCCGAATCAGGCTATCCCTTCGGGCCGGAACATCAGGTTTATAAAGTGTGTGGAAAAGTGTTTTTACTGCTGACGGAACTGCGGGGCGTGCCGATTATCACCCTGAAGTGTGAACCGCAGCAGGCAGAGCTGCACAGGGTGATCTATCCCTCGATCACCGCCGGTTATCATATGAATAAACGTCACTGGATCACGGTGTATCCGGGTGACGGCCTCTCACCCGGCCTGATTCAGCAACTGGTTGAAGAGTCGTATCAGCGAGTGGTGCGCGGCATCCCCGCCTCACGCCGTCCGGCCTGGGTGGGATAAAGGCAGTGACAGCGCGTCACAGAAACCCCGCTGTCATCAGCGGGCCATCCGATCCCGGCCCTTCACTTAATGGTGCAGCATCTCTTCCACGACCTGTGGATTTGTCATCTGGTAAGGGTAATAAGTTGGCCAGTTGTCCATTTCAGCCAGCAACGTCTGCTGAGACTGATTACCCATAAAGATGTGGAAGTGAGCAGACTTGCGTGGGCCGATGGTATGATCGCTGAACTGCACATATTTCGGGGCGTTGCTGCTGGCGTCCTGACACTCAAACAGGTAACGCACCCCTTTTTTACCTGAGGTATAGGTCAGGATTTTGTGGCCTGCATAGCGATAGTGGCAGGCGCTGACCCGATCACCGACATGGAACTCCATTACCCCGTTTTCAATACCGATAGTATCGACGTCGGTGGCGTAGCCTTTGCGATAATAAGCTTTAATCTCCTCTGCCGTTTTGCTCTTGTCCTGCTGCGCTTTCTTCTGCCAGACCGGATCCAGCTCGCCGCTTTGCAGCAGCGGATAAACTGACTGCCACAGCCCGTCCCAGTCAGAGAGTGGGCGATCTTTCACGTCGCTGTCAGCAAAAACCCCTTCGGCTGCTTTCTGCTCCATTACTGATAGCGGTTTGCCATGTGTATGCGTGCTATGTGCCAGCGCCTGCTGGCTGATGAGCAGCGCGCCCATGATTCCCATCCATTTACCTGCATGATTCGTCAAAGCCTGATCCTCAGTCAACATTACAAAATGAAATGTTATGATATAACATTTCTAAACTCAATCAGGAATGACACCTCTCCCTATTAATTTTATTTATAGATTTTCACCCTCTCGCGGAATATCACGCAGTCCGGCGAGAGGCGAATCTGACAGGGTTACAAAGCAGGTAGCCAGCATAGCGGGTGCGGGCTGACACGCCGCTAAGCCAGACGGCACAAGGCGTGGATAAGCGAAGCGATAACAGACATTCAGACGTAAGCGTGGTTTTTCTGCCGGACAAAAAAGGGACAGTGACAGCGGTTAAATGGCCGGTTTACCCTCAGTATTGTTCAGGTTGTTCTATATTTAGTGTCGTCGAAAGTAAAATAACAGCTGGAGCATAGATTCATGTCGAAAGAAACAGAGAAGAAACCCCTGAGCGAACACGCCCCCACCACCGGTCCGGAATCATCAGAACCGGGTCTGGGATCGCTGGCACCGAAAGATGGTTCGCATCAGCCCCCAGCCGAACCGACCCCGCCAGGCAAACAGCCCACCGCCCCGGGCAGTCTGAAAGCGCCGCAGACACACAGCGCCAAACTTGACCAGCTTGAAGCCAGCCGTAAAAACGGCACCCATCAGGCCCTCACCACGAACCAGGGCACGCGCATCGCCAATGACCAAAGCTCATTGCTCGCGGGTTCGCGAGGTCCGACGCTGCTGGAAGACTTTATACTGCGTGAGAAAATCACGCATTTTGACCATGAGCGTATCCCGGAGCGTATCGTTCACGCCCGTGGTTCTGCCGCACACGGCTATTTTCAGCCTTACCGCTCACTGAAAGATCTGACCAAAGCGCAGTTCCTGAGCGACCCCGAGCAGACCACGCCGGTGTTCGTGCGTTTCTCCACGGTTCAGGGTGGCGCTGGCTCCGCGGATACCGTACGTGATATCCGCGGTTTCGCCGCCAAGTTCTACACCGAAGAAGGTGTCTTTGACCTGGTCGGTAACAACACGCCGGTATTCTTTATTCAGGATGCCCATAAATTCCCTGACTTTGTGCACGCCGTTAAGCCGGAGCCGCACAATGAAATCCCGCAGGGTCAGAGTGCCCATGACACCTTCTGGGATTACGTCTCTCTTCAGCCGGAAACCATGCACAACGTCATCTGGGCGATGTCTGACCGGGGTATTCCGCGCAGCTATCGCACCATGGAAGGTTTTGGCATTCACACCTTCCGCCTGATCAACGCCGAAGGCAAAGCGACCTTTGTCCGCTTCCACTGGAAGCCGGTGGCCGGTAAAGCTTCGCTGCTGTGGGATGAGTCGCAGAAACTGACCGGTCGCGATCCCGACTTCCATCGCCGCGATCTGTGGGAAGCGATTGAAGCCGGTGATTTCCCGGAATATGAACTGGGTCTGCAGCTAATCCCGGAAGAGGATGAATTCAAATTCGACTTCGATATTCTGGATGCCACCAAGCTGATCCCGGAAGCGCTGGTGCCGGTGGAGATTGTCGGCAAGATGGTGCTGAACCGTAACCCGGATAACTTCTTTGCGGAAACCGAGCAGGTGGCGTTCCACCCGGGCCATATCGTGCCGGGCCTGGATTTCTCCAACGATCCACTGCTGCAGGGCCGTCTGTTCTCCTATACCGACACGCAGATCAGTCGTCTGGGCGGACCGAACTTCCATGAGATCCCGATTAACCGTCCAACCTGCCCGTACCATAACTTCCAGCGTCAGGGCATGCATCGCCAGGACATCGACACCAACCCGGCGAACTACGAGCCAAACTCGATCAACGACAACTGGCCGCGCGAAACGCCACCGGCTGCGAAAGGCGGCGGTTTCGAGAGCTATCAGGAGCGGGTTGAGGGCCACAAAGTGCGCGAGCGCAGCCCGTCATTTGGTGAATATTATTCCCAGCCGCGCCTGTTCTGGAACAGCCAGACAGAAGTCGAACAGCAGCACATCATTGGTGCCTACTCGTTTGAACTGAGTAAAGTGGGCCGTGCCTACATCCGTGAGCGCGTGGTGGATCTTCTGGCGCGTATCGATACTAAACTGGCACAGGGCGTAGCGGATAATCTGGGACTCGCCCTGACCGATGAGCAGCGCAATATCCAGCCTCCTGCGGCGGTGAATGGCCTGACGAAAGATGACAGCCTGAGCCTCTACGCTATCCCGGATGGTGAGATTAAAGGCCGTCAGGTGGCGCTGCTGTTGAGCGATGGTGTGAAGGCGGCGGATGTGCTGGCGATTCTGCAGGCGCTGAAAGCGGAAGGTGTGCACACAAAACTGCTGGCGCCGCATATGGGCCAGGTGCGCGCGGATGACGGTTCTGTGCTGCCGATCGATGCCACCTTCGCCGGCCTGCCGTCTCTGACTTTTGATGCGGTGATGGTGCCGAATGGTAATATTGATGCCCTGCTGTTAAGCGGCGATGCCCGCTACTTCCTGCTGGAAGCCTACAAACACCTCAAGGTGATTGGTCTGGTGGGCGACGCGCGTCGCTTTAAAGCGCAGTTCGGTCTGGAAGATGCCGATCAGGAAGAAGGCATTGTGCAGGGCGACGCGGCGGAGGACGCACTGATGTCTGATTTTACGCAGGCGATGAAAGCGCACCGCGTCTGGTCACGCAGCCAGAAGGCACAGTCCGTTCCTGCCTGATGCGTTAAGTGAATAAAAAACCGCCCCTGGGGGCGGTTTTTTTATGCTGAAACTGTAGCACGGCCGCGTGCGCAGTGATCCGTCAGATATTCCGTTATCAGAAAGTCTGCCAGTTCTCATTGTCTGTCACGGCGACAGGCTGACGTTTGGGCACGGCAATCGCCTTCGCAACCGGTGCGGCGGAGAACGCGGCGTGCATGCTGCCGGTTTTAAAGACCGATACCGTTTTACGCAGGTAGCTCGCCTGCTCTTCCAGTGAGGCAGCAGCAGTCGCAGACTCCTCCACCAGCGCGGCGTTCTGCTGCGTTACACCATCCATCTCAGAAACCGCAATGCAGACCTGCTCAATGCCGCGGGTCTGTTCAGTGGAGGAGGCAGCGATCTCTTCGATCAGCTGCGTCACCCGGCTCACCGACTTCACGATGCTCTCCATGGCGATGCCCGCCTGGGAAGCGTGACCGGCACCGGTTTTAATGCGCTCGGCTGAGCGGTCAATCAATCCACGAATCTCCTGCGCGGCACTGGCGCTGCGTCCGGCCAGCGAGCGTACTTCACCTGCGACAACGGCGAATCCACGCCCCTGCTCACCGGCACGCGCGGCTTCAACCGCAGCGTTCAGCGCCAGAATATTGGTCTGGAAGGCGATGCTGTCGATAATGGCGATAATACCGGCGATCTGATTCGAGCTTTCGCTGATCTGATCCATGTTGGCGATAACGCGGGCAACGGTTTCGCCGCCCTGCAGGGCGGTGGCTGACGCCTCTTTCGACACCGTTGTCGCCTGCTGCGCATTGTCTGCGTTGAGCTTCACCGTTGAGGTGAGCTGCTCCATGCTGGCGGCGGTCTGTTCCAGTGCGGCAGCCTGCTGTTCAGTACGGGAAGAGAGATCGGTGCTGCCAGCGGAAATTTCCGCTGCACCGGTAAAAATAGAGCGGGTCGCGTCATCGACCGAAGTAATGGTCACCACCAGCGCATCGCGCATTTGTTGCAGCTCCTGAATCAGCAGGCCCATCTCATTGCGGCCTTCGTGCTGAATATCAGAGGTTAAATCACCTGCCGAAATGGTGCGCATATGCCCTGTCAGCCTGGCCAGCGGACTAATCAGCAATTTTTGCAGTCCCAACCAGACCGCCACGCCAATCACGCCAGTGATCAGGCTAATCGTCAGCAGCGCCCAGAGCGCATCTGTCAGACTACGCTGGTTATGTTCTGAAGTATCTTTCATCAGCTGGATGTTCACCGCACGCCAGGCCTCATAGGCACTGTCGAGCTGGTCCTGCGCCGCCTGTGCTTCGAGGTTGCCATAGGCCGCGTAATTACCCTGCTTTAAAAAGGTAATTGAGGCCAGCATGGTCTCATGCATCTGCTGATAGGCGGTCTGAACCTGCGCCGACTGCGCTTCGCTCTGCCCCTCTTTGCGTGGCATCGCCTGCCAGGCTTTAAAGTCGGCATCGGCTCTGTCCGCAGACTGGCCCGCCTGCTCCAGCAGCGTGGCGATGGCGGCCAGTGATTTAGGATCCTGCTGGTTTTTCAGGAAACGGATAGCGACGCGGTTGATGGTAACGCGGGTTTTAATCAGGGTTTTCACCGCATCGCTCAGGTGCTGCTGCTGCAGGGTCAGCTGTTCTGCTGCCACGAAGTTTTTGTCGGCGTTTGAGACGCCGTTGTAAAACAGAAATCCGGTCAGGGTCAGTAACGTAATAAAGACGGCAAGCACCGCCAGAATACCGTGGGTTATTTTAAGATTTTTAAGCATGTCTGCAGGCTCATATCAGAGAAGTTAGAGTGGTTATCGGCTGGCTTGAGATTTATCTGAGTCTGCGAACAAAGAAGTTAACAAGACGCCACCTGCCGGGCGCAGCCAGCGCGCCGCTCAGGACAGAATAAAGTTGCGGCTCTGCCTGAACGCATTTGACGCTTAACAACCGACCCTGTGCTGTGGTTGAATTCGCCCCTTACTTTTTCGCACGTGGTTAACATGCATTACATTCAGAGTCTGATGAGTTTTATAGAGGGAAACAGAGTGCTGTCGATCAGCTTTAGCCTGTTGCTGCTGATCGTGGCCGGGCTGGTCACTCACCTGATCTGCAAATTCTTCATCGTCAAAGTGATCAGGAAGGTCTTTTTCAGCAGCCATAAAAAGGGTGTGCCACTGGATAAGGACATTCGCCTCTCTCAGAAGCTGTCAAATTTTGTGCCGGTAATTGTGGTCTACAACTTTCTGCAATTTATGCCAGGCCTGCCTGAAAACCTGAAAGTGGCGATTCAGACCATCTGCGGCATCCTGTTTTTTGTCTATCTGTCGATCTTCTTCAACGAAGTGCTGGAGATTGTTAACAACTCCTATACGCGCAAATCCAAGCGCAAGAATCACTCGATCAAGGGCTATATCCAGATTGGCAAAATCCTGGTGCATATCATCGCCGCAATCATGATTCTGGCGATTATGTCCAATAAGTCACCTGCCATTATTATCTCCTCGCTGGGTGCGGTTGCTGCGGTGTTGATGCTGATCTTCCAGCATACGCTCCTGTCGCTGGTGGCGAACATTCAGCTCTCTTCCAACGATGTCCTGCAACTGGGCGACTGGATTGAGATGCCGGACAGAAATATCAGCGGTGAGGTGATCGACATTGCGCTGCATACCATCACCATCCGCAACTGGGATAACACTATTTCACGTATTCCGACCAAGAACTTCCTTACCGAAACCTACACCAACTGGCAGGCGATGTTCTCGTCGGGTGCGCGCCGCATCATGCGCAGCTTTCATCTGGATCAGAAGTCGATCACCTTTGTGAATCAGGAGATGCTGCAATCGATGAGCCAGATCCGCCTTGCAGGTGAAACGATCACTGAGCTGCTGGATGGACGTGATATCAATGCCGTCGGCGAACGCTGGTTTATGGAGAACGGCATCACTAACCTGATGGTGTTCCGTAAATACCTGTCTGCCTGGCTGGCCCAACGCGATGACATTATGAAAGAGATGTATATCGTGGTACGACCGCTGAAGCCGTCGCCGGATGGGCTGCCGGTGGAGATCTACTGCTTCACCTCATCAATTTTCTGGGCGGATTATGAAAATACCCAGGCGGCGATTTTTGAGTATATCTATGCAATAGCCCGCGTGTTTGAACTGCAAATCTACCAGCATCCGGCAGGTTCCGATTTCGCCCGACTGGCTCAGCCACGGCCCGAGAGCCGGGATGCGCAGCAGAGCGGCATACAGTAACCGATGATGCGCGGTGGCAATCTCCTGCCACCGCCGTAGTAAACTTAGCTAAGCCTTAGCTCTTGCTGAGCGCATAGTTCAGCACTTTGTCATTTTTCATCTGCACGGTCAGCGTCTGCCCCTCGGTGGTGTTCAGGGTGCGCGCCTCGCTGTAGGTCCATTTCAGCAGCCGCTGCCCGGACGGGTAAGGCGTTTCACTGTCAGGCTGACCAAACAGCGCAATCAACTGAGCTTTGGTGGTCTGACCGGCATGAATCTGCTGCAGATTACTGTTGTCCAGCCGATGTCCGACCCGATTAGAACAGGCGGCGAGCAGTAAGAGCGTGGCTAACAGAACGCGTTTCCTCACGTAACATCCTTTTGAAGTGTTCAGCGCCGCAGGTCATCCAGTACGACCTGCGCGATCGCGCTTAAGCTTATAGCGAATCCTCGCTATCCGGCAGGGTTTTCTGCGCCTGCACCGTCTCCTTTCCCCAGGCAGAGGCCGATTCAGGGTAATTAACGCAAATTCATGCCACCAGACACCTCGCCGCCCTGCGATTGCAACATCTTAGTCTATGATTACTTTCTGTATGCCGCGTGGAAGCGGTCTCACTCCCCCCTTCCCGCCGCATAACGCTGAACATCAGTCCTGCGTTCTGGCTGAAGAGACGCGCCAGCCCACCTGGCATCCTGGTCTCGCTGCACGGTTTATGATTTCTGACGCTTACGTCATCGACATCCTTTTCACGCGGTGGCCGCCATCGCGTATTTCCAGGCTAAATGAGGCAACTGAATGGAATCCAAATCTTTTTTTAAAAGTTGGGGCGCTGAACGGGTTGCCAGTGATGAGGTGCGTTTCCGCCTCTGGGCAACCGGTCAGCAACGCGTGACGCTGCGGCTCTCCGGTAAAGACATTGAAATGACACCGCAGGCGGATGGCTGGTTTGAAACCCAGGTCGCGGGTGTGGCAGCAAATGCCGAATATGATTTTGTGCTGGCGGATGGCACGACCATGCCCGATCCCGCCGCCCGCGCTCAGAAAGCGGAGGTTAACGGCCCGTCGCTGGTGATCGATCCTGATGCGTATCAGTGGCAAAACACAGGCTGGAAGGGCCGTCCGTGGCAGGAGTCGGTAGTGTATGAACTGCACATCGGCACCTTTACGCCTGAAGGCACCTTCCGGGCGGCAATTGAAAAACTGCCGATGCTGGCTGAAACCGGCATCACCATGATTGAAGTGCTGCCGGTGTCGCAGTTTGGCGGTAATCGCGGCTGGGGCTACGATGGCGTGCTGCTCTATGCACCCCATGCTGCCTACGGTTCGCCCGATGATTTCAAAGCCTTTATCGATGCGGCGCACGGCCATGGTCTGTCTGTTGTGCTGGATATCGTGCTGAACCACTTCGGCCCGGAGGGCAACTATCTGCCGCTGCTGGCGCCAGACTTCTTCCACAAAGAGCGCCAGACGCCGTGGGGCGCGGGTATCGCCTATGACGTGGATGCGGTACGCCGCTATATCGTGGAAGCGCCGCTCTACTGGCTGCAGGAGTTTAATCTGGATGGCCTGCGCTTCGACGCCATCGATCAGATTGATGACCCGAGCGAAAAACATGTGCTGATTGAGATTGCTGAGCGCATCCGCGCCACCATTACCGACCGCCCTGTTCATCTCACTACCGAAGACTGCCGTAACGTCACCTTCCTGCATCCGCGTGATGAAAACGGAGAAGCGCCGCTGTTCACCGGCGAATGGAACGATGACTTCCATAACGCCGTGCATGTGCTGGCAACCGGTGAAACGCACGCTTATTACCAGGATTTCGCCGACCAGCCGGAACAGCGGGTCGCGCGGGCGCTGGCCGAAGGCTTTGTCTATCAGGGCGAGGTTTCACCGCAGTCGGGTGAGCCACGCGGCGTGAAAAGCAGCCGTCAGCCGCCTGTCGCCTTTGTCGACTTTATCCAGAACCATGATCAGACGGGTAACCGTGCACAGGGCGAAAGGCTGGTCTCGCTGGCAGGTGCAGAGCGGACGCAGGTGCTGCTGGCCATGTTACTGGCCTCGCCGCACATCCCGCTGCTGTTTATGGGTGAAGAGTATGGTGAAACCCGGCCGTTCCTGTTCTTTACCGATTTCCACGGCGATCTGGCGAAAGCTGTGCGTGAAGGTCGCGCCCGCGAGTTTGAAGGCCATGCCGGTCACGGCGAAACGGTGCCGGATCCCAATGATGTCACCACCTTTGAACAGTCGAAGCTTAACTGGCCGCGCACAGAAACGCCGGAAGGTCAGCAGTGGCTGGCGCTGACGCGTCATCTGCTGGCGCTGCGTCAGGAACATATTGTGCCGCTGCTGCAGACGGCCGGGGGTGATGCCGGTCAGATAGTGAAAACGTCAGAAGGTTTCCTGGCCGTTCGCTGGGACTTCCCGCTGGGTACACTGTCACTGGCGCTGAACGTCGGCGACAGCACGCAGCCGATCCCGGATTTACCGGGCGAAACCCTGTTTGCCTGGCCGCAGACCGCCACCGAACTGATTCCCAACGCGATTGTCGTGCGTCTGGAAAAGAGAGAAGCAGAATGAATATTCCAACCGCAACGTACCGCATTCAGTTCCGCAACGGCATGACCTTTGACCGTGCGGCGGCGCTGGTGCCCTACCTGAAACAGCTGGGTATCAGCCACCTCTATGCGTCGCCGATCTTCAGCGCGACCGCAGAGTCGACTCACGGCTATGACGTGACCGACGTTAACCAGATCGAGCCGTCGATTGGCGGCCGTGAAGGCTTTGATCGCATGGCTGCCGCGCTGAAAGCCGCCGGTCTGGGGCTGATTCTCGATATCGTCCCTAACCATATGGCCGCCTCGCTGGAGAACACCTGGTGGCGCGACGTTATTGAGCATGGCGAACAGAGTCGCTATGCCCGTTATTTCGATATCGACTGGTCGCGCCGCCTGACGCTGCCGTTCCTCGGTGACACTTTTGAGGCGGTGCTGGAAAAAGGTGAGATCAGCGTGCAGCGCGATCCGCAAACCGGCAAACCGGCGCTGGCCTACTTCGATAATTTCTATCCGCTGAAGCCGGAGACCTGGCAGGATCGGGAAGAGGCCGTACTGGCCCTGCGTGATGCCGCACAGATTGCTGAACTGCATGACCAGCAGCCGTGGCAACTGATCTCCTGGCGCGATGCGCCCAACAATCTCTCCTACCGTCGCTTCTTCGAAGTGACCGGTCTGGTGGGCGTGCGTGTGGAAGATAAAACGGTCTTTGATGCCGCACATCAGCTGATCCTCGAACTGGTCCACAGCGGCGCGGTGCAGGGATTGCGCGTTGACCACGTGGATGGTCTGGCCGACCCGCGCGGCTATCTGGAGCAGTTACGCCAGGCTGCCGGTCCCGACTGCTATCTTACCGTGGAGAAAATCCTCGGCGACAATGAACAGCTGCCTGACGAGTGGCCGGTTTCCGGCACCACCGGGTATGAGTTTATGGCTGCTCTCGCCAATCTGCTGGTCGACAGCGACCGCCTGAGCGGCCTGCGCAAGGCGTATCAGGCCGTTATCGGCAAAACCGTTGACATGAAAGCAGAGCTGCGTGCCGCCAAACTACTGATGGCGAACCGCAATTTCGCCGGTGAATTTAACCGGTTACAACAACTGGCACTGAAGATTGCCGATGCAGACGGCAAACCACAGCCGGAGGCGGAACTGAAAAATGCGCTGCGGGAACTGCTGGTTGCCTTTCCGGTTTATCGCACCTATGGCACGCCAGAAGGCCTGACACCCGCCGACACCGCGCTGCTGCAACAGGTGGTCAGCGAGGTCAAAGCCAGCGACCACGCGCCAGACACCCAGGCGCTCGACTTCCTGACGCGTATTCTGCGCGCTGACGTTGCCGACGCTGCTCGCGACGATGCCACGCAGTTCCGCACCCGCTTCCAGCAGCTGACCGGGCCGTTGATGGCGAAATCAGTCGAGGACACCCTCTTCTTCCGTCAGCATATGGCGCTGGCGCTGAATGAAGTCGGCGCTGAACCGCTGGCACGTCACTTCTCGCTGGATCAGTTTCATGCCGAGATGCAGGCGCGGCGCGAACATCAGCCCGATGCGCTGTCAGGCACCTCAACGCACGATACCAAGCGCGGTGAAGATGCCCGTGCGCGTCTCTATACGCTGACCGAAGCGCCGCAGCGCTGGGCCGAGTGCGTCAGCCGCTGGCGGGAGATCAATCAGGACCATGTCGTTCGGCTGAAAGATGGTCCGGCACCGGAGCCGGCCGTCGAGTGGATGCTGTATGAAGCACTGGCCGGGGTCTGGCCCACGACGCTTCAGCCGCAGGATGCCGACGGCCTAGCGGCGCTGGGAGCCCGCTTTGTGGTCTATGTGGAGAAAGCGCTGCGTGAAGCCAAACTCCGCACCGACTGGGCCGATAACAACGACGCCTATGAAGAGGCGGTGCTGGGTTATGCCCGTCACCTGCTCGCGCCCGCTAACAGCGCATTCCTCAATGACTTCTGCCAGTCGCTGCAACCCTTTATGCGTGCCGGACTGGTTAACAGTCTGACCCAGACCGTGGTGAAACTTACCGCACCTGGCGTACCCGATATTTACCAGGGCAGCGAGGCGCTGGACTTCAGCCTGGTCGATCCCGATAACCGCCGCGAGCCTGATTTCGATGCCCTGGCGGCGATGCTTACGGCGCCACAGCACGACGGCAGCGAAGCGCACTGGCTGCATGGTCAGGTCAATCAGCAGGCAATTGTGAAGCTGCTGGCGTTGCGTCAGCAGCAGCCTGAGCTGTTCCGTCGCGGCGACTATCTGGCGCTGTCGGCGGAGGGCGAGCAGCAGGATAAGGTGCTGGCTTTTGCCCGCACGCTTCAGGATCAGGCGGTGATTGTAATTGTGTCACGCCGGGTGTTTAACGCGCTGCCAGAGAATCTCGATCAGCCACCTGCCGCGCGCTGGGCTGATACGGTCATCGCCCTGCCTGCGGCACTGAGCCAGCGTAAGTATCAGGATGTCCTGAGCGGTAAAACGCTTGATGCAGGCGACCAGTTGCCGCTTACAGCGCTGGCGGCACAGTGGTGCGCTGTGCTGGTCGCAAAATGACAACCGGCATTAATGTTTTATACGCGTCAATCTGTTCATTGAATAACGAGGCATAAATGTCAAACAGTCAGCGTTTTGAAATTACGGCGGGTTACAGCCATTTACTGGGGGCCAACTTTGATGGTCAGGGCGTGAACTTCGCCCTGTTCAGCGCCCACGCCGAGCGGGTTGAACTCTGTCTGTACGATCCCAGCGGCAAAACGGAAATTGCCCGGCTGGAACTGCCGGAATATACCCATGAAGTATGGCACGGCTACATTCCGGGGCTGAAACCCGGCGCGCTCTATGGCTATCGCGTCTATGGCCCTTATGATCCGGAAAATGGTCATCGCTTTAACCCGAACAAGTTACTGCTCGACCCGTACGCGCGTGAACTGGCGGGTGATATCGCCTGGAACGAGGCACACTTCGCGTACGATCTCTACCACGACGATAAAGATCTGACGTTCGACACCCGCGACAGCGCACCGTTTACACCAAAGTGCCGGGTTATCGATCCTAATGAATTCGACTGGCACGATCAAAACCGCCCGAACGTGCCGTGGCCGAAAACCGTCATCTATGAAACCCACGTCAAAGGCTTCACGCAGCTCAACACGGCACTGCCACCGGAGATGCGCGGCACCTTTGACGGCATGAGCCATAAATCGACCGTCAACTACATTAAAAGCCTGGGCATTACCTCGGTTGAACTGCTGCCAGTGCACTGGTTCCCGGATGATCAGCATCTGCTGGATAAAGGGCTGAAAAACTTCTGGGGTTACAACACGCTGGGCTTCTTTGCGCCCGCGACACGCTATTTCGGGCCGCGCGGCATTCAGGGCTTCCGTGACATGGTGCGTGCCTTCCATGATGCCGGTATCGAAGTGATCCTCGACGTGGTCTACAACCACACCGCCGAAGGCAATGAGCTGGGCCCGACGCTGTCGTTTAAGGGCATCGATAACTTCTCCTATTACCGTACGATGCCAGACCAGCATCGTTACTACATCAACGACACCGGCACCGGCAATACCGTCAACACCTCACATCCGCGCGTGCTGCAGATGGTGCTCGACTCCCTGCGTTACTGGTCAGAGTCGATGCATATCGACGGTTTCCGTTTTGACCTCGGCACCATTCTCGGTCGTGAGCCCGATGGATTCGACCCGCGCGGCGGCTTCTTCGATGCCATCATGCAGGACCCTATCCTGTCGCAGAAAAAGCTGATTGGCGAACCCTGGGATATCGGTCCGGGCGGCTACCAGGTGGGCAGCTTCCCGCCTGGCTGGGCAGAATGGAACGATCAGTACCGCGATACCGTGCGTGATTACTGGAAAGGCAATAACGTCTCTACCGACTTTGCCGCCCGCCTGCTGGGGTCTGGCGACCTTTACGATCAGCACGGCCGTCGTCCGTGGGCCAGCGTCAATTTCATTACCGCACACGATGGTTTCACCCTCAACGATCTGGTGTCGTACAACGACAAACATAACGATGAGAATGGCGAAGATAATAACGACGGTCACAACGACAACCGCTCATACAACTACGGCGTTGAAGGCCCGACCGATGACGAAGGCATTAACGCGGTGCGTGAGCGTCAGAAACGTAACTTCCTTGCAACGCTGATCTTCTCTCACGGCACGCCGATGCTGCTGGCAGGCGACGAATTTGGCCGCAGCCAGATGGGCAACAACAACGGCTACTGTCAGGACAGCGAAATCTCCTGGGTACACTGGGATAACCTGCCCGAGTCTGCTGAGGCACTGCGCGAGTTCACTCGTCAGATCCTGACGCTGCGTGCTCAACAGCCGTTGCTGCGCCGCGAAAACTGGCGCGACGGTATGGATATCAAATGGTTTAACGCCGGTGGCGGCTTCCAGCAGTCTGAGCAGTGGGATGAAGGCTCAACGCTGGGGGTTTATATCGGCCGGCCGGATCTGCAGACCGAGGAAGGCATCTGGCATGACGTACTGATGCTGCTTAACCCGTTTGAAGGCAATGTGCCGTTCCGCATTCCGCAGTTCGGTGAAGGTGGCTGGGTGCTGGAGCTGACCACCAGCGACACCGCGAAGCGCGGTCTGGTGATCACCAAAGAGAAGGATTTCGAACTGGAAGGACGCAGTTTCGCCCTTTTCAGACGTCCCTAGCCGTTAACTCCGGTTAAAAAGCCGTCATCTGGCGCAGCGCATTTCGCGCTGCGCTTGTGTTTCTGCCAATGGGTGCCAGGCTTAACCGGTTGTTAATAGTAAGAATTGATGCTGATAAGGAGGCATGATGTCCAGATTTACGCAGAAAGTTGTGGTTGTGACAGGTGCCGGGTCCGGCATTGGCGAAGCCAGCGCGAAGCGCTTCGCTGAAGAAGGGGCATCAGTGGTGCTGGTGGGACGTACCGCACAGAAACTGGAAGAGACGCTGGCTGGGATGACACCGGGCGACCACCTGGTGGCAGCATGCGACGTCTCAGAAGCCGAACAGGTTAAGCAGTTGTCAGAAACCGTGCTGAAGAAATATGGCCGTGTTGACGTGCTGGTGAATAATGCAGGTGTTATCGTGCAGGGCCGCGTTCATGAAGTTGGACTCGACGCATGGAAAACCCTGATGAAAACCGACCTTGATGGCGTTTTCCATGGTGTGCACTATTTCATGCCTGCCCTGCTAAAAAGCAAAGGCAACGTGGTCAACATCTCTTCCGTTTCCGGCTTAGGCGGCGACTGGGGCATGAGCATTTATAATGCAGCCAAAGGGGCGATTACCAACTTCACCCGTGCGCTGGCTATGGACTACGGCGCAGATGGCGTAAGGGTCAATGCAATCTGTCCTGGCTTTACCTTAACCGATCTGACTGAAGATGCCAGTCAGGACCAGGAGTTGATGGAGCGCTTTTACGATCGTATTCCGCTGCAGCGCGCCGGGAAAGCCGATGATATCGCCCATGCCATTCTGTTTATTGCCAGCGAAGAAGCCAGTTATATTACAGGTGTTAATTTGCCGGTCGATGGCGGAATTACCGCATCAAATGGTCAGCCTAAGCAGGCATAAATATCAGGGCAGCGTTATTACGCTGCCTGTATATTCTGAGCACCTGTCCTGATTAATTCGCTTTATTCTCTTTTTTATACAGCAAATTAATGTGAAAACATTAATGTCTTGGCGTATGACGGGTTGGCGTTGCCGCACGCGCCGTTTTAATTGCCGTACTGCTACTGGTCGGGCAAATAAACGTGCTAAGGCAGGCATTACAGAGCATAGCATTTGCGTGATGAACTTTTGCCACGGCCAGCGCCTGCTGGCGGGTATAAAGTGAACCAATAAAAATGCGTTTGTCGTTCTTTGACAGATTAACGCAACCTTCTTTGTGTAAAATCCATCCACCCATGGGGCGCGGGCACAGATAATAATAGCTGGCTTTAAGCATGGTAGTCATCCTGATAGTTGCTGTATGTATCTTAAAAAACGAACCAAAATTCGTAAGAGGTTTTTGTTGTAATCTGAAGTGTTACTAAACTAACTGAGAATTATCCCTAAAACCACTTTATTGCGTAACTCAAACTGACTTTGAGAATATACCCTTTTTTACCGTTTACATCGCTTCAGGCATTCGACGCACTGAAACATTCCCACCCGTTTTACACCCCCGATTGTATTTGTAATGCTAATGCATCAATAAATCAGCAAAACTTAAAATAATGCATTAAAAACAACAGTCTAATGATTAAACCGGCAAGCATTCCCTGTAAGTACCCTCCGTTATGATTAGAGTCACAACTAACAAAATTAACCCCCGCCGGGGTAAGTATGAGTATTGATAAACAGAGACTGAAAAAGAATAAAAAGCAGCCTCCAGCGCCCCTTTAAGCGAAGCGCCAGTGTGCCCGCCGTCGGGGATTTATCAATACCGCCGTGTGCAAAGAATAGGAATGGGCTTGAAAAAGTAAAACGATCGGTTTACTTTTGAGTCATGAAAAAGAGAAACGATATCATTCAGGCTGCCGAGCGGCTCTTCTACACACATGGCTTTCACGCCACCAGCACCGATCAACTCTGTCGGGAAGCCGGCGTCTCTACGCGTACGTTTTATCATCATTTCGCTTCACGCGAAGCACTGACCTCTGCCGTGCTGAGTGCGCGCGAGCAGCGTTTTATGGCTGAACTGCTGCCACCGCAACAGCCAGAGGCGATAGAGCAGCTGTTTGTGGTGCTGGGCGACTGGACCAGGGCGAACGGTGCCCACGGCTGCTTCTTCCTGAAAGCCTGGGGGGAATACGCTGAGCGTGACAGTGAGCTGGCCGCTCAGGCACTGGCCTTCCGTGCCACAATGCGCCACTACATAACACAGTGTGTGACGCATCTGTACGGTGCTGAAGATCGGCAACTGAGTGATGCCATCTGGATACTCTTCGAAGGCGCGATTACTACGGCGCTGCTCACCGGTCCCGCCGCAGCCCGACAGGCGGCTCAGGTCGCCCGTCAGCTATTGCGTCAAAACGGCGTGGCCGGATGAGATCGTCTACCGCCCTGGCACTCACCGGCTTCAGTCTGATCGCCGCGACTTATGGCATGGCCCGCTTCTCATGGGGATTGATGCTGCCCGCTATCTCGTCAGATATCCCGTTTACCCCACAGCAGGCGGGGTTGCTGTCGGCATGCAGCTTTGCGGCTTACTGCTTCACTATTCTCACTTCAGCCGCGCTGACAGATCGCTATGGCACACGCGTGACCGCGCTGCTGGCCTCACTCAGTGCAACGGCAGGTCTGCTTCTGCTCGCCAGTGCCTCGTCAGTACTGATGCTGGCGGCCGGACTGTTTATCGCCGGATTGAGTTCTGGTCTGGCTTCACCCGCACTGGCCGCGGCAGTCAGTCACAGAATTCCTGCAGCACGTCAGCCGCGCATAAATACGCTGATTAATGCAGGTACCAGCGCGGGCATTATCCTGACGGTAGTGATCCTGAGCATGCTGCCAGGCGGCTGGCGCGCGGCCTGCCTGCTGTTTGCCCTGCTATCACTGTTCTGTGTGCTGCCGGTAATACGCGTGTTAAAGGATCAAGCGGCGGAACGTACCTCCAGAGTGCGTCACTGGCAGCAGCGATTGTATCGCCGCGCTATGCGTCAGCTGATGGGTATCGCGCTGACGTCGGGCCTGGTCAGTGCAGCCTGGTGGAGCTTTGGGTCGGCGCTTCTGCGTCAGCATGTCGGTGTTGATGCAGATACCGCCCGCTTACTCTGGCTGATTGCGGGAAGTGCAGGCATTGTGGGTGCGGCAACCGGCCTGGTCGCTGCCCGTATAGGGCTAAATGGCGTTTACCGGCTGTCATTGTGTGGTATGGCACTGCCGCTGCTGGTGCTGGCCCTGAGTCATGGTGAATCTATCGGCTTAGGTATCGCGGTTGCCTGTTGCAGCGCAGGTTACGTTACCCTGTCGGGCGTGCTGTTGGTCTGGGGCGCTCGCGCCACCGCCGAAGACCCGGCGACTGGCGTCGGCATCCTGTTTTTTATGCTGGCGGTAGGTCAGGTTGTGGGATCGCTGCTGTTTGGCCAGCTCTACGCCTGCTGGGGTGCCACTACGGCCTTAACGCTCTTTGCGATCGTTGCTCTGCTGTTGCTGTTTGTTTTACCGGCAGAGAACAGCGGTGAGGCGGTTAAATAAACAGGCGGAGATGAAAGAAATAAAATCGCCGGCAAACGTAATTAATAGTCGCTAACGTGCCATGCCAGACAGCCCGAAAATAGGTATCCGGAGAATGAGGCGTAATAATTTTACGTGGCGGACTCTATCGCGTGATAACAATCACCCGCGCGAATCAGATAGCGCGGATATTTTTAATGCGAGGATTAATTTGCTGCTGGAGTAAATCGTCTTCAGGACCCAGGTAATAAGGCACAGCGCACTGCTTACCGTCTTTAGTGAAAATAATCTGATTGTCGTGCAGAAATAGCGCCGTGAAATGGCCCAGCACCACGCCATTTAATTCAAAGCAGTGATTTCTGGCTGCATGCAGCCCCTGCTTACTATTCAGAAAATCCACAAATCGCATCACGCCACGCCTCCAGATAAATAATCGCCCCTGCCCTGATTGTAAAGATAATAACGTTAACTCTGGCCCGGATCATCTGACGAACACCGTTTTCAGAATAGGCTTAACCGCCATTGAGTCGTGGCACTAAATCCACCTGTTTTATTTAACTATACCTGCCAGGACTTTTCCTGGAGAACGGCGCTATAAAAAATCATTGAAAGGCGAAATATTTATATTGCGACCTCTTACCTCTCGCTATACCGTTGTTTTTTCACCAGGTGCAGACTTTTGGGGTAAAACCAGATAATGGAAATTTTTGAGGCTGATGAGCGCCACATCACAGCGATTCAGCAAATCTACGCCTGGCATGTCATTAACGGAACCGGCTCCTTTGAGACCGTGCCGCCCGACGCTGACGCGATTGGCGAGCGGATAGGTAAAGTTCAGCAGGCGGGCCTGCCGTGGTTCGTCGCTGTCAGTGAGGGTGACGTCCGTGGGTTTTGCTATCTGGCCCCCTATCGTCCACGGCACGCCTACAGGCATACGCTGGAAGACTCTATTTATATCGATCCCGGATTTCAAAAGCGTGGAGCCGGTTCACATCTGTTAGCACATGCCATCAGGTGGGCTGAGCAGGCAGGATATCGCCAGTTGATCGCTAACATTGGTGACAGCGAGAATCAGGGTTCGATTGCCCTGCATCGCGCCGCGGGCTTTGAAATGACCGGCATTCTGCGATCGGTGGGTTTTAAACAGGGCCGCTGGCTGGATACCGTTTTTATGCAGCGTACTCTGGGACTGGGCGATTCAGCGTTACCGAGTAAAGACTAAATATTGCGCTGGCGAGAAAGGCACACGGCCCCACGTTCTCCCGTAGAGAACCTTCTGGTAAAGTGTGTTAACAAAAATTAAAAATTCCGGAAAACTTTATGTTGTCGACAATCATTTATCGCAGCCACATTACAGAGAATGTGCCGCTGAAAACCCTGAATGATCTGGCGTTAAAAGCGAATAAAATCAATAAATCATCCAATGTCACCGGAATTTTGCTGTTCAATGGCACGCACTTTTTCCAACTGCTCGAAGGTCCAGAGGCGGCGGTTAAGGCGGTCTACAGCCGGATTTGCCAGGACCCGCGCCATCATAATCTGGTCGAACTGCTGCGTGACTACGCCCCAGCGCGTCGTTTTGGTCACGTCGGAATGGAGCTGTTCGATCTGCGGCTGCATGATAAAGAGACGGTGCTGGAAGCGGTGCTGGCAAAATGCACCACGAAATATCAGCTGACCTACGCTGATCGTGCCCTGCAGTTCCTGCGAACTTTTGTCGAAGCGCGGGAAAAAGAGAACTATTTTGAAATTCCAGCCGCCAGCGGCTGGACGTTTATCCGTAACGAATCAGAACAGCGCGAAGGCGACGCGGCACTGTTGGCTGAGAATGCCGTCAGCTTTGCTTTTCAGCCTATCGTCGATCCTTTTGCCTGCGAAATTGTCTCGCTGGAGGCCCTGCTGCGTGGCCCACAGGGTGAATCCCCGCTGGCCTATTTTTCCCGATTGTCTCGGGAGCAGCTCTATCAGGTTGATCTGACCTCTAAAAAGGTCGCGTTTGCCCAGGCAAAGCAGTTGGGGATCGAGGGGATGACCTTGTCGATCAATCTGCTGCCGATGACTCTGGTGGAAATGCCCGACGCGGTGCCGTTTTTGCTGGCTGAGATTGCTGCCCAGGGGCTGGTACCGGAGCAGATTATGGTGGAATTCACCGAGAATGAAATCATCTCGCAACCTGAGGCATTTGAAGCCGCTATCAGGCAGCTGAAAGCCGCCGGCATCAGCCTGGCGCTGGATGATTTTGGTGCCGGCTTTGCCGGGCTTTCGCTGCTGACCCGCATTCAGCCCGACAAGATTAAGATTGATCGTGCCATCATTTCGGATGTGCATAAAAGCGGGCCCAAGCAGGCGATCATTCATGCCATTCTGAAATGCTGCTCCTCGCTGGAGATCGGCGTTATCGCCGAGGGCATTGAAAAGCCAGAAGAGTGGATGTGGCTTGAAGCGGCAGGCGTGACTCAGTTCCAGGGTTTCCTGTTCTCACAACCGCAACTTAATGGCCTTGCAGCCGTCGCCTGGCCCGAGCTGGTTTAATTCCACTGCGATTTGGATGAATTTTCAATCCCCTGCCTTGCTGGATTTCCCGGCGGCTGCTAAATAATTAACAGCGCCGGGGGATCATCTTTCTGTCATCTTCCCGCGTCACAGTCAGACCTTACCCAGTCAGTGATTAAATGTTTAGCAGTCAGATGTTCAGTGTTTAGGCCAGCGCTACGCGCCATGCGTGCGACGTGACTCCAGGGACAGCATTTGAGGAACTGAATGAAGCAAATCATCCGCGGTGATAAAGAGCCCTCCCATATCCTGGCAGCGACCCGTGCGCTTGAAGCGCACTACTCACGCTACGGAGAAGGTAATAAGTACCATCCCATTATCTATTCTATCGCCTACCGCAGCCGGTTTTACCAGGTTGAGGTGATTACCCGACGCGAAACCATGGTTGCTACGGTCATTACCGGAGTCCGCAATCTGACACACCTCTCCGGCGCCGCCTGACGGCCGCTTGTCATAGCGCGGGGGCAAAGTGCCCCCGCCATCCCCGCTTAACGGCGATAGAGAGAATTGGCCGGATAGATTGCGCCAATCACACTCTTTTCCCGTGCGCCCGTTACCGCAGGCAGATTGCCCGGCAGGCCGGAGAGTGTGCGAAACGCCAGCCACGCAAATGCCAGCGCTTCCATGTCATCGCCACTGATTCCCGCCGCATCAGTAGGGGTGACTTCCGTTCCAGGAAGATGCGCCGCCAGGCGCGCCATCAGCTGGGGATTACGACTCCCGCCGCCACACACCAGCAGACGGTCGCAGCCATCATTGAGTAACACCTGCTGCGTGATAGTGATGGCGCTCAGCTCAACCAGTGTGGCCTGCACATCCTGTGGGGCCAGCCCCGGGAAATAGCGCAGATGCTGTTCAAGCCAGCCAAGATTGAAGTGTTCGCGCCCGGTACTTTTCGGCGGCGGCAACGCAAACCATGGCTCACGCAACAGCGCCTCCAGCAGTGGCTGAATCACGGTTCCGCTGCGCGCCCACTGTGCATCTTTGTCATACGGCTGCCCCTGATTGCGCCAGATCCAGGCATCCAGCAGCATATTCCCAGGGCCGGTATCAAAGCCGCGCACTGGCTGACCCGGGATGAGCAGCGAGAGATTGGCAATGCCACCAATATTCAGCACCATGCGGCGTTCAGTGGCATCCATCAGCAGCGCCTGATGAAAGGCAGGCACCAGCGGCGCACCCTGCCCACCCAGCGCCATGTCACGGCGGCGGAAGTCACCCACCACCGTCACGCCGGTCGCCGCGACAATCTGATTATTGTCACCTATCTGCAGCGTATTAGGTGCGTCACTCTGGGGCTCATGCCAGACGGTCTGACCATGACAGCCAATCGCCGTGATGTCACTGGCCTCCAGCGCTTCACGCTTCATCAATGTCACCACGGCTTCAGCAAAGAGCTGGCCGAGGCGGGTATCAAGCTGGCCAAGCTGCGACAGCGTCAGAGTTTGCCCCTGACACACTCCCAGAATCGCCTGACGCAGCGCGGCTGGCATCGGATGGCAGTAGCTTGCCTGCTGTGCCACCATATTTTCATCAATGGCAGCCAGCACCACATCCACCCCATCCAGGCTGGTGCCTGACATCACACCGATATAGCGTCCTGATTTCATAGCTATTCCTTACTTCCGGCAGGAAGTGCAATTCGTCTGCGGCTAGCCTGACAAATAATGATCGCTAATTCTATGATTAAATTGTTTTTATCCAATCGTGCTCACTGATAACGTTATGGGACTATTTTTAGACCACGATTGAATTATTGTTAATCCTGCATAGTCTATGCTTCGTTCAACCGTGTTTTATTCGGACAGGGATTAATTTGCCAGGTTTGTGTCTTATACTGTGTGCAGGATACAGCGGTAAACGTGGCGCCTTCTCGACTAAAGGAGTTTCAAATGATTAAGCGTGTAATTGTGGTCGCTCTGACCGGTGCTATGCTCGCAGGTTGTAGCAATACCAGTACGCTGTCGGGTGATACCTACAGTGCCAGTGAAGCAAAGCAAATCCAGAGCGTTTCGTACGGTACCTTAGTCTCCGTTCGTCCTGTGAAGATCCAGGGTGGCGATGAGAGCAACGTCATCGGTGCCATTGGTGGTGCGGTGTTAGGTGGCTTCCTGGGTAATACCATTGGTGGCGGCACCGGACGTAGCCTGGCGACAGCCGGTGGTGCCGTTCTGGGTGGCGTTGCGGGTCAGGGCGTTCAGGGCGCAGTGAATAAAACGGATGGCGTAGAGCTGGAAATCCGTAAGGATGATGGCAACACCATCATGGTGGTTCAGAAGCAGGCCGCCTCGCGCTATTCTGTTGGCCAGCGTGTTGCAATGGCATCCAACGGCAGCCAGGTGACGGTTTCACCTCGCTGATGTTGTGAAACAAAAAACCGACGCCTGTGCGTCGGTTTTTTTATTTCTCTTTGTTCTGAAGTTCGAGAATATTTTTCTCAAGCCGGGCGATCAGCGTCACCATCTGACGGATCTCTTCCTGGCTGATGCCGGAAAGAATGTCATCCCGCGTCTCATCAATTACCGTCTCAACCTGTTCGATAATTGGCTCAGCCTGCTGCGTCAGCTTAATTCGCTTGGCACGACGATCGTTAGCGCAGGTCGAACGGGTTATAAGTCCTTTCTCTTCCAGCTGATCCAGCGTGCGCACCAGCGAAGGTTGTTCAATCCCAATTGCTTTGGCTAACTGAATCTGCGACTGTTCTGGCGGCAGTTGATGAATATTGTGCAACGTCACCCAGTGTGTCTGAGTCAGCTCAAGCGGTTTCAGCCGCTGATCAATCAACGCGCGCCAGATGCGCACCAGGCGAGATAAATCCGTTCCGAGGGGCGTATCCATTTCATCTCCTTATAATTAGCTTGCTAGCTATCAAGCCAGATTTTACACTATTCTGCGAGTTTACAGGACAAATTACAAATCCCGGGCCAGGCCACGATAACGCGGCAGCGCATCCCGTCTGCTGTTTGGGTTAACGAAGGATGTTATCACGTGCTCACTCCTGCTTTTTCAGGTGAGAACCCGCTGACCGATCTGGTGGTTGGCGCCTCACTCTTTTTCCCGCCGATGTTCAAGGCGGTGATCCTCGGTTTCTTTTTCTGGCTGCTGATTCACCCGCTGGTGCGCGGCTGGATCTACTCCGGTGATATCTGGCATCCCACCCTGTTTGATCTCTCGCTGTTTGTGCTGTGCGTCACCGCCGCTCTCTGGCTCATCGGTCATGGATAATCGATATGAAATTTAACGCGGTAAAATATTTTTCAACGCTCATTGTCTTTGCACTGGCGTTACTGGCCGGCGGCTGGCTGTGGAACTACTACATGCAGTCGCCCTGGACCCGTGACGGGAAAGTGCGGGCAGAGCTGGTGGATATCACGCCTCAGGTCTCGGGCCGGGTTACGGAACTGAAGGTCAAAGACAATCAATTTGTGCACAAGGGCGAGCTGCTGGTCACGCTGGACACGGTGCCGTGGCAGATTGCGCTCGACAACGCCGCCGCTCAGCTCAGCAAAGCGCAAGCGGACCTGGCGAAAGCGCAGCACGAGTTTAACCGGCGCAGCAGCCTGCCGCGCAACATCATCTCTGCCGAGGATCTCGATGCGGCACGCTTAAGCGCCGGAGCTGCGGCTGCCAGCACTAAAGCCGCGCAGGCGGAGTGGGAACGGGCGCGCTGGAATCTGCAACAGACAACGCTGACCGCACCGGCGGATGGCTGGATCACTAATCTCACGCTTCGGCCCGGCAGCTATGCCACTGCGGGTTCTCCTCTGTTTGCCCTGGTCGACAGCCACTCTTACTACGTCATGGGCTATTTCGAAGAGACCAAGCTGCGCCATATTCATCCAGGCGCAACGGCACAGGTGGTGCTCTACAGCAGTAGCATGCGGCTGCAGGGCAAGGTAGACAGCATTGGCCGCGCCATCTATGACCAGAGCATTGAGACTGACAGCGGCCTGGTGCCCGATATCAAGCCAAACGTGCCCTGGGTGCGGCTGGCGCAGCGGGTACCGGTACGCATTCGTCTCGATTCGCTTCCGGCCAATGCTGATCTGGTGGCCGGCACCAGCTGCACCATCACCATCCAGCCATGAATGTTCAGTGGCTGGCCTGGGATCAACTGCCCTGGATTAAAGCGAACAGAGGCCAGTGGCGCTATGCGTTACGTAACGCGATCGCCATGTGTCTGGCACTGAGCATCGCCTATGGACTGGATCTCGATGAACCCTACTGGGCGATGACCTCTGCCGCCGTGATCAGCTTTCCCACCGTTGGCGGCGCGATCAGCAAAAGTCTTGGCCGCATTGTCGGCAGCCTGCTGGGGGCCACCGCCGCACTGCTGATCGCCGGCCACACCCTGAACGAGCCCTGGCTGTTTACCTTTGCCATTGCCGGCTGGCTGGCGCTCTGCACCGGCATTTCGAACCACTACCAGAACAACGTCGCTTACGCGTTTTCACTGGCGGGTTACACCGCTGCCATCATCGCTTTCAGCAGCGTGAATATCACCGATATCACCACGCTGTGGACGATTGCGCAGGCACGCGTCTGCGAGGTGATCTCCGGCATTCTCTGCGCCGGATTGATGATGATGGTGCTGCCGAGTACCTCGGATGGCGAGGCGCTGATTACCTCACTGAAGCAGATGCATGCCCGTTTGCTGGAGCATGCGGTGTTACTGCTGCAGCCCTCGGCCAGTGATACCATTCGTGTCGCGCATGAAAACGTCATCAGCCAGATCCTGACCATGAATCTGCTGCGGATTCAGGCGTTCTGGAGCCACTACCGCTTTCGCCGACAGAACAACGTCCTGAACTATGTGCTGCATCAGCAGCTGCGACTCACCAGCGTGCTTTCGAGCCTGCGGCGCATGTTGCTGAACTGGCCCGATGCGCCAGAGCCGCTGTTTGAAGCCTTGCAGCGCCTGCTGGCTGAGCTGGCGAAACCGGCGTGTGATAAATATCGTCTTGCGCAAATCCTGCGCAGCGTGACGCCTGGCGCAGACGGCGACTACCGGCAGCGCGCGTTTTGTCAGCGGCTGCGCTACTTCTGCTGGATGTACCTCAACGTACTGCGCTGGATTCGTCTGCTGGATCGTGCCGATGCCGATACCCGCTTTCAACCCCCGCCCGTTCCGGCGCTGGCGCGCGACAGTGACAGTGCCGAAGCGGGCTGGAGCGCCCTGCGCACCTTCTGTGTGATCGTGCTGGGCTGCGCCTTCTGGATCAATACGCAATGGTCTTCCGGCGCTTCCGCGCTCACCCTGACCGCTATTGCCTGCGTGCTTTACGCCTCCGTGCCCTCACCCGGCGGCAGCGTCACGTTGCTGCTGAAAACCCTGCTGTGGCTGTTTGCGTTTAGCTTTGTGATGAAGTTTGGCCTGATGGTGCAGATCAGTCAGCTGTGGCCGTTTTTACTGTTTCTCTTTCCGCTGCTGGTGACGTTACAACTCTTCAAGCTGCAGCAGAAACAGCGCGCCGGGATGTGGGGACAGTTCATCGTCTTTATGGGCTCGTTTATCGCGGTGACGAACCCACCGACCTGGGATTACCAGGACTTTTTCAACGATAACATTGCCAAAGTCTGCGGGGTGCTGCTCGCCTGGCTGGCGTTCCAGATTCTGCGGCCCAGCTCTGATGCGCGGCGCAGCCGACGCCATATCCGCGCGCTGCGGCTGGCATTTCTCGATCAGCTGCGGCAGCGGCCACGACTCAGTGAGAGTCGCTTCGAATCGCAGATTTACCACCGCATCAGCCAGCTCAGCCATAGCCGGGATGAGCAGGCGCGCACCTGGCTACTTCGCTGGGGCGTAGTGCTACTCAACTGCTCACATATTGTCTGGCAACTGCGTGAATGGCGCGCCGGTTCGGCGGCCCTGACAGGGTTTCGTGATAGCAGTCTGCACAATCTGCAGCAGATCATCAGCAGCCGTGGCGTGCGCCACAGCTCGCTGGATCAGATGCTAAGGGAACTGGAGGAGAGTATCACCGCATTACTGGCGCTGGAAAACAACGAAGCCAGCGAACTGGCTGGCATTATCTGGCGTCTGCGCTGTTCGCTTGCACAACTGAAACAGGCGGTACCGGCGTGATTACTGGCAATATTGCTGTTGCTGCCGGTTAAAATCTTCCTGCAACTGCTGCAGCGTTTTATGACCTTCAAAGCGGGTTTTATCCATCTCGGTCATCGGTTCAATGACCAGCGCTTTCTCGTCGGGTGAAAAGATGAAACGGCGTGTCAGTTCAGTGCCGGTAAAACTTTGACCGTGGATGCCACCACACACCATCGTCATGGTGCGACGATAGATGGTGGTATCCGTGAAATTGGTTTCGGTTGCGCTACGAAAAACCTGATCACAACCCTGTGCCTCCAGCTTACGCACCCTGCTGCGACTCAGCCATTCACGACCCTGAGCAATCTTTTCACAGGTGGCACGCATCGGGCTGGTATCAATGGTGCGCTGAAGTTCCCGACCGGTTTCGGTCACCAGCTGCGTATCATTGGGTTTATCGCATCCCACCAGCAGCAGACATAGCAGTAATGCGCCCTTGAATTTCATTATCCTGCTCCTTTCCCCATCACGCTTTCTTACCTGAATCAACATCATAGGGGGGAAATGTCAGGGATGGTACAACATTTCATAAACAGTCAGGAGAAAATCGGGCGGCCATTATCTGCCGCCCTGACACTCAGATTACACCGCAGGCATAACGCGCCCCGCCGCCGCCCAGCGGTTTAGGATGATCGGCGTGGTTATCCCCGCCAGCATGCACCATCAGCGCTTTTCCTTTGATCTCGTTTAAGGATTTCAGACGAGGTGCCAGCACCGGATAGGTTGCATTGCCTTTGTCATCGACATAAATCGCAGGCAAATCCCCGAGATGTCCCTCAGCGTAAGGCCCCAGATGTTTGCCACTGTTGGCAGGATCAAGGTGACCGCCCGCAGCACCGGCGGCGACCACTTTGCCTTCAGACTCGCCCGGCTCACAGCTGCCTTTAGCATGGACATGGAAACCATGAATGCCTGGCTGAAGGCCTTTCAGATCGGGCGTGAACTGCAGACCATACTGTGTCTCGTCAATTTTTACCGTGCCAACCGATTTTCCGATGCCTTCAGCGGTAACCTGATGGACCGTAACCTGCTCGCTGGCAGCCTGTGCTGCACCGCAGGCGATCAGGGCGAATAGCGCAACAGCTTTCATTTTCATGATGACTCCTTTTTCATCCCAGGGATTGAGGTAAGTCTGGTCGCTGTTGCGCTATTTTGCTGAAGATTGACGCACTTTTACGCTTCAGGGCACATCAAAACCCAGCGCCGCCTTACGAATGCGGAACCACTGCTGACGTGTCAGCATGACATTCAGTGCACCAGCGGCTTCGCTGACCCGGGATGTTTTACCTGAACCGATAATGGGCAGTGGGCGCGACGGCAGCATCAGTATCCAGGCATAAACGACCTGATCCAGGCTGGTGGCGCCGGTTTCCTGCCGCACAGCTTCCAGTTCGTTACGCAGTGGCTGATAGTGCGGATCGTTAAACAGGCGGCCTCCTCCCAGACAGGACCAGGCCATCGGACGAATGCGCAGTTGCTGGCATTGATCCAGCGATCCATCCAGCAGCACGCTTTGCTGAACCGGTGAAATCTCCAGCTGATTGGTGACCAGCGAGAACGGCAAGCGGGATTGCAGCAGGGAGAACTGAGAGGGTGTGAAGTTTGAGACGCCAAAATGCAGAACCTTGCCGCTCTGATGCAATGCCATAAAGGCTTCAGCCACGTCGTCAGCCGCCATCAGCGGATCGGGGCGATGGATCAGGAGCAAATCAAGGCGATCGGTGTGGAGATGGCGCAGCGAGTTTTCAGCGCTCTGCAGGATATGGTTTTTATCGGTGATGTAGTGGCCAATCTGATGCTCAGGCCGGGCGCGGGTAGCAATACCGCATTTGGTCACAATCTGCAGCTGGTCGCGCAGTCCGGGTGCCAGTTTCAGCGCCTCGCCAAATGCCGCTTCACACTGGTAGTCACCGTAGATGTCGGCATGGTCAACGGTGGTAATGCCAAGCCGCAGATGGTGCTCAATAAACGCGACGCGCTCCTGAGGTGACATGCCCCACTCCATCAGGCGCCAGTACCCCATAACCAGCGGTGAAAATTCTGGCCCCTGTGAAGCGATGGCTTGCGGTTCTAACATGACGTTCTCCCTGTTGCGCGTGGGCTGTAATTAATGTGTCAGAGAGTATAACGGAAAGCGCAAAGTCGTCAGAATAACTCTGGCTGTTGTGGCTCGGGTGGCTCGTCGCCTTTCTGTTGACGCTGCAGACGCTGTCGACGCTGCTGACAAAGGCGTATCACCTCACGCTTTTGCGCATCACTAAAGCGCAGCCAGTTGAACCGCTCATCGCGGCTGCGTAAACATCCCAGGCAGTAACCGCGTGCATCCGTCTGGCAGATGCCGCGACAGGGGCTGGGAACCGGAAAAAACTCAAGCTGCTCGGCCACCACGACTCCAGATTCATTAAATAAAAAGCAAAATCAGTCCACTCAAAAGCGTAGCCTGGTTGCGCAGGAAGAAAATCCTGACCGGTCAGAATTATCCTTTTCTTTCTCTCTGGGGTGAACACTCTGTGCCAAATGCAACAGACTGAGTTGCGTTAGACCGACTGGTCTACTAATCTCAGAGCCATGAATAAGACGCTGCAACGTAATGAAACCCGTGAACACCTGCTCCAGACAGGGGAGACACTCTGTCTTCAGCGCGGCTTTGCCGGAATGGGCCTCAGTGAGCTGCTGACGCAGGCGGCGGTGCCGAAAGGCTCCTTCTACTACTATTTCCGCTCTAAAGAAGCGTTTGGCGTGGCGTTACTGGAACGTTACTTTGCGCGTTTCCTGCAGGATGTCGAGCTGCAGCTCAACCAGACCAGCGGCACCCCGCGTGAGCGTCTGCTGAACCACTTTCGTGCGGCCGTTGAGCTGTTTGTGCAGCAGGGTCACATTATGGGTTGTCTGGGCGTTAAGATCTCCGCTGAGGTATGCGATCTTTCTGAGCCAATGCGTGACGCACTGCAGCAGGGCGCAGCGAAAATCACGGCCCTCTACGCCCGGACGCTGATCGCTGCAGAACAGCAGGAGTCGATGAACCTGCCACAGCCTCCCGCGCAGATGGCGGAATTACTGTCGTTGCTGTGGCTTGGCGCCAGCCTGCAGAGCAAAATTTCCCGCGAGGCGCAGCCACTGCGCCTGGCATTGAGTACCATCGAACAGTGGCTTAAGAGCCACTGATTTTTAAAAAACGCATTTGTAGACGACTGGTCTACTAATCAGGAGCTATTATGGCGAGTACCCAGCTGTTTAATCCGCTGAAAGTCGGCGCAATTACCGTCCCAAACCGCGTATTCATGGCACCGCTGACCCGTCTGCGCAGCATCGAGCCTGGCGACATCCCTACCCCGATGATGGCGGAATATTACCGTCAGCGCGCCAGCGCCGGTCTGATCATCACTGAAGCAACCCAGATCTCTTTCCAGGCGAAAGGCTATGCTGGTGCACCAGGCTTACATACGCAGCCACAGATTGCAGCGTGGAAAGCGATTAACGAAGGCGTGCATCAGGCTGGCGGCCACACCGCCGTGCAGCTTTGGCATACCGGTCGTATCTCTCATAACAGCGTGCAGCCGGAAGGTAAAGCACCGGTGGCTCCCTCGGCGATTGCTGCAGGCACCCGTACTTCACTGCGTGCGGAAGATGGCAGCGTTTATCGCGAAGATACCTCAACACCGCGTGAACTGACCGTGCCGGAGATCAAGCAGATCGTGGCCGATTTCGGTCAGGCTGCGGCCAACGCACGTGAAGCGGACTTTGATCTGCTTGAGCTGCACTCGGCGCACGGTTATCTGATTCACCAGTTCCTGGCACCAGACTCCAACCAGCGTACCGATGAATACGGTGGCAGCATTGAAAAACGCGGTCGCTTTGCGCTTGAAGTAGTTGATGCGGTAATTGCTAACTGGTCTGCCGATCGCATTGGTATTCGCGTATCACCTATCGGCAGCTTCCAGAATCTGGATAACGGTCCGGACGAAGAAGAAGCGGCGTTGTGGTACATCGGCGAGCTGGCAAAACGCAATATCGCCTATCTGCACCTCTCTGAGCCAGACTGGGCCGGTGGTCAGCCTTACACCGACGCTTTCCGCCAGAAAGTGCGTGATCTCTTCCCGGGTGCCATCATCGGTGCAGGTGCCTACACCGTTGAGAAAGCCGATGACCTGATTGGTCGTGGTCTGATCGATGCCGTTGCCTTTGGTCGCGATTACATAGCTAACCCGGACCTGGTTGAGCGTCTGCAGCAGGATGCGCCGCTCAATCCACAGCGCCCGGAAAGCTTCTACGGCGGCGGCGCTGAAGGGTATATCGACTACCCGACGCTGTAATCGTTTTGGGCTGCCGTCCGGGACGATGACGGCAGCCATTATTCAATGGCGATTTTCATCGCTATACTTATCGCCTGGGTCATCCGGCGATGGCGTTTTATTTAAAAGAGGATGTTATGCGTTTACTTCATACCATGCTGCGCGTTGGCGATCTGCAACGTTCAATCGATTTCTACACTCGTGTGCTCGGCATGCGCGTGCTGCGTCAGAGCGAAAACACCGAATATAAATATACCCTGGCCTTTGTGGGCTACACCGACGAGAGCGAAGGTGCGGTAATCGAACTGACCTATAACTGGGGCGTCGATAAGTATGACCTCGGTAATGCGTATGGTCACATTGCACTGGGCGTCGATGACGCGGCAGCTGCCTGCGAACGCATCCGTAAAGATGGCGGCAACGTGACGCGTGAGGCTGGCCCGGTCAAAGGCGGCTCTACCATTATTGCCTTTGTTGAAGATCCCGATGGTTACAAAATCGAGCTGATCGAAAACAAAGATGCCGGCAACGGCCTGGGCAACTAAACCTGCCCCTCAGCCTGCCCGTTCGGGTGGGCTGAATCCCCTTCTCTGCGCTTCATCTGCTGCACCCGGCCCCGTTTTTTGCCATAATACGCGCTGCCCTTTTTCTGCAACGAGATCCTGATGTCTGAATCGAATTCCCCTAATGCACTCAATCAACGTTTCCGTGGCTTCTATCCGGTGGTGATCGACGTTGAAACCGCAGGTTTCAACGCGCAAACCGATGCGTTACTGGAGATTGCTGCCATCACGCTGAAAATGGATGAAGAGGGCTGGATTCAGATTGACCAGACGCTGCATTTCAACGTCGAACCTTTTGTCGGTTCGCTGCTGCATCCTGAAGCGCTGGCGTTTACCGGTATCGATCCCAGCAATCCGCTGCGCGGAGCAGTCAGTGAATATGAAGCGCTGCATGCCATTTTCAAAATGGTGCGCAAGGGGATTAAGGACAGTGGCTGCAATCGCGCCATTATGGTGGCGCACAATGCCACTTTTGACCTGAACTTTATGTCAGCAGCGGCAGAGCGTGCCAGCCTGAAGCGCAATCCGTTTCACCCCTTTGCCACCTTTGACACCGCGGCACTCAGCGGACTGGTGCTGGGTCAGACTGTTCTGGCGAAAGCCTGTATTGCGGCGGGAATGGAGTTTGACAGTACCCAGGCGCATTCGGCGCTTTATGACACGCAGCAGACAGCAACACTGTTCTGCGAGCTGGTGAACCGCTGGAAACGCTTAGGTGGCTGGCCACTGCCCTTCGCGGAAGGCGATGCAGAAGCCAGTGCATCCGCATAAGGGAGGCTGCAATGGAAAAGGCCGACGTGATGTCGGCCTTTTTTTATTCTGCTTCTTTAAATTTTTCTGCAGTCTCTTTGATCAGCGTCTGCAGTTCACCACGCTGTAACATCTCAACGATGATGTCGCAGCCACCGACCAGCTCGCCATCAACCCACAGCTGCGGGAAGGTTGGCCAGTTAGCGAATTTCGGCATCTCGGCACGAATGTCCGGGTTCTGCAGAATATCCACGTAAGCAAAACGCTCACCACAGGCTGACAGCGCCTGTACCGCCTGTGCAGAGAAACCGCAGCTAGGCAGTTTCGGGGAACCTTTCATGTACAGCAGGATCGGATTTTCTGCGATCTGGCGCTGAATTTTTTCTACAGTACTCATAATTGCCTTCCTTAAATCGTGACTTCGTGTTTGTTTATTGTAGCGACTTCGCAGCGTGACTGAAAACGAGATTTTGTCCGCTACCGATTATACCGCCATCATTGTTAAGTCCTGCAGCGGGATGCACGACCCTCTGATTATTAACAGCGGGTAACAGTTTAATAATTCGTAATAATTTCGCTGATATAAGACGCTGAAAATGTTCATTTTCAGCGCGATTACGTGGGTTGCACAGATTAATATTAAAAGGCATTACAGTTTTTAAACGAACTGGACTAGAATGGCCTGGGCCCTGATCCTGGATCAGATTAATCTCAACTTTGTCGCGGTGCGTAGTGGCCCTGACAACTTAACTAATCAACGGACTATGCGTTTAATCATTACGCTTTTCATGCTGGCCATTGCGCAACTGTTTTTCAACGTCGCTGCTGCTTCACCGCACACGCCGGTGAACGTCAGTACGCATAAAGCAGAAAAAAAGAGTGCGCGCGACGATGAACGCCGCAAACGTCGCCAGGTAAAAACGGTGACGAAAAAGACTCGCCTCAGCCCTGTTCAAAAACTTAAAACGAAAAAACAGAAAAAAGTCGAACTCACTGCCAAACAGACGCCTGCTAAGAAGACCTCGCTTAAAACCGCCCGTATAAGCAAAAGCCTGCAAAAGAACAAAGAGAAGAAACGCTATGGCCATCAGCGCCTGCTAAAAACCGCTGAGGTCACCACCAGCGAGCCGGGCACGATTAAAATGAGCAAATCCCACCGTCAGCGTTATCAGAAGGCTCGCGAAACCGCGATGACCAAACTGATGGGCCAGCTGGGTAAACCCTACCAGTGGGGCGGCACTTCGCCGCATACCGGCTTCGATTGCAGCGGCCTGGTCTGGTACGCCTATAAAGATCTGGTGAAGTTTAAGATTCCGCGTACCGCTAATGAGATGTATCACCTGCGTGACGCCGCACCCATCAAGCGTGAGTCGCTGGAGAAAGGCGATCTGGTCTTCTTCCGTATTAATGGTCGCGGTACAGCGGATCACGTTGGCGTGTACCTGGGAGATGGCAAGTTTATCCAGTCACCGCGTACCGGAAAAGACATTCAGATTAGCGCATTAGGGGAAGATTACTGGCAGCGTCATTACATTGGTGCCCGTCGTGTGATGACGCCGAAAACCATACGCTAACCAGAAAACAGTCGTAAAAAGCCGGGAGATTCCCGGCTTTTTTTTAGTGCAGAATGGCGGTAAAACTAAAGGCTACAATCATCAGCAGACAGCCCGCAGTCGTCATTAAAGCCAGTTTAAGATCGGTACTCATTGTTTGCTCCTTAGTCACACAATTTGTGGGGATATCGCATTTTCCCACAGGGCCCGGTAAAAATCTCGTTTTATCCGTTCAGCCTTGTTAGAATCCCGCCTTTGTTGCGCAACGCGCGCAATCCTGATTCCGTTTGCGCCGGTTTTCAGGCGTTTTATTTTCGCCAGCGGCCTGTAAACCGGCCAGAAACGCGGCATTTTTGCGGAAAAAACCCTGAGCAGACGCAAACGTTTAACACTACGCTTATCATAGAGTTAGATAAGCACTGGAGTCCGATTTTCATGGCAACAATTAAAGATGTGGCGAAACGCGCTGGCGTCTCAACGACGACAGTTTCGCACGTCATCAATAAAACCCGCTTTGTCGCAGAAGAGACGCGCAACGCGGTCTGGCAGGCGATAAAAGAACTGCACTATTCGCCAAGCGCCGTGGCGCGCAGCCTGAAAGTGAATCACACCAGAACGCTGGGCCTGCTGGCGACCTCCAGCGAAGCCCCCTATTTCGCAGAGATTATTGAAGCGATTGAGAATCACTGTTTTGACAAAGGCTATACGCTGATTCTGGGGAATTCGCATAACGATCTGCAAAAACAGCGCGCCTATCTCAGCATGATGGCGCAGAAGCGTGTCGATGGTCTGCTGGTGATGTGCTCAGAATATCCAGACGACCTGCTGCAGATGCTGGAAGAGAACCGTAATATTCCAATGGTGGTGATGGACTGGGGCGAATCGCGCGCCGACTTCACCGACACGGTGCTCGATAATGCTTTCCAGGGCGGCTATCTGGCAGGACGCTATCTGATTGAACGCGGTCACCGCGACATTGGTGCTATTCCCGGTCAGATGGAGCGCAATACCGGTGGCGGACGTCATGCCGGTTTCCTGAAGGCGCTGGAAGAAGCAGGTATTCAGCCGCGCGCCGAGTGGATTGTCCAGGGTGACTTTGAGCCGGAGTCGGGCTATCAGGCGATGCAGCAGATCCTGTCACAGAAACAGCGCCCGACGGCGGTGTTCTGCGGTGGTGATATCATGGCAATGGGTGCAATTTGCGCCGCCGACGAAATGGGTTTGCGCGTACCGCAGGATATTTCGGTGATCGGTTATGATAATGTGCGCAACGCCCGCTATTTCGCACCGGCCCTGACCACCGTGCATCAGCCTAAAGCTCAGTTAGGTGAAAAAGCGCTGGATATGCTGCTGGACCGCATCACCAGTAAGCGTGAAGTGTCACAGACGATTGAAGTACACCCTACGCTGATTGAGCGCCGCTCGGTGGCCGACGGTCCATTCCGCGACTATCGCCGTTAATCCTCGCTTAACCACTCCTGATTAAGCGTTTGCGCATCACCCAGGTAGCTGAGCAACCAGCCAGTCGCCGGTGATGCGCGATCCTCAGCCCAGCTGACACAGCAGGGACTGTCCGGAAACGCCACCGGCAGAGTCAGTTCAACCAGATCGCCGCTGTCGAGCAGTGGCCTGGCAAGATGACCGGGCACCATCGCCACACACAATCCCGCCTGCACGCACTCCAGCCCGGTTTGCCATTCCGGCACCACCAGCCTGCGCTGGTTATCCAGCGTCCATGTCATTCGGCGCGGCAGTGCGCGTGAAGTATCTTCCAGCACCAGTGACGGCCAGCTACGCAGCGTGTCGTCATCGATCTGGCTCGCCTGCGTCAGGGGATGATCGGGCGCGACCACGCAGCGCCAGTTGAGTGTGCCCATATCGCGAAACGCAAAACGTCCGCCCACCGGAATCGCCTGGGTGGCCCCAATGGCCACTTCTACCCGGCCATCGGCCAGCGCATCCCAGACGCCGTTAAAAACTTCATAACTGATGATCAGCTCCATGTCGGGGAAATGGCGATAGAAATCTTTAACCAGTTGCCGGGTGCGCTGAGGTTTAGCGATACGGTCAACCGCGATGCTGAGCTGACCGCGCCAGCCGTTGGCCAGCTGCTGACACTGTCGTCGTGTGGCTAGCATTTTTTTGATGACGCTGCGCCCTTCACGGACAAAATGCTCGCCTGCCGGAGTCAGTACCACTTCACGGTGCTGACGCTCAAACAGCGGCACCGCCAGCCAGCTCTCCAGCTGCCGCACCGTGTAACTGATGGCAGAGGGCACCCGATGTAACTCCTGCGCAGCAGCGCTAAAGCTGCCGCCACGGGCGACTGCGTCAACCACTTCTAATGCATATTCTGACCACATAATCTGCCTTCAAAATTTTTAACAGCAAGCGGCAAATATTACCGTTTCACAGCAGCAAACGCACCTTTTACACTCTGCCGCGTTTATCCTGCAAAAATGAGAATGAGATGTTGTCGAATAAAGGATTTATGCCTTACCTTGCCCTGCTGAGCATGCTCGGCTTTTTAGCCACCGATATGTACCTGCCCGCCTTCGGCGCGATGCAGCAAACGTTTAACACCTCACCCGGCCTGATCAGCGCCAGTATGAGTCTCTTTCTGGGAGGCTTCGCTGTGGGTCAGCTCTTCTGGGGACCCCTCTCCGATCGCATCGGCCGTAAACCTGTGCTGCTGACCGGGCTGGTCATGTTTGGGGTCGGTTGTGCAGGCATGCTGTGGGTCAATGATATCTATCTGATGCTGGCGCTGCGTTTTGTTCAGGCGATTGGCGTCTGTGCTGCTGCTGTTAGCTGGCAGGCACTGGTCGTGGATCGCTACCCTGCCGCACGTGCCAACAAAGTCTTTGCCACCATTATGCCGCTGGTTGCACTCTCTCCGGCACTGGCCCCGTTGCTGGGCGCCTGGCTGATTGGTCATTTCCACTGGCGTTCAATCTTCCTGGTGCTGACCCTGATTGCGGTAGCGCTGATTCTGACCACGTTGCGTCTGCCCACTGTTCGCAAAGTCGCAGGTGAAAAAAAGGCACAGCCGGGTTTCTTTACTCTGCTCAAATCGCGGGTTTATAGCGGCAACGTGCTGATTTACTCTGCCTGTTCTGCCAGCTTCTTTGCCTGGCTGACGGGTTCGCCGTTTATTCTGGCAGATTTGGGTCTCTCGCCTGCCGACATCGGCCTGAGTTATGTGCCACAGACCCTCGCCTTTTTAATAGGTGGCTTCGGCTGTCGCGCCCTGCTCAACCGCTTTAACGGTTCACAGTTGCTGCCCTGGTTACTGGGTATCTACAGCCTGAGCATTCTGGCGCTGTTTGCTGTTGCGCTTGCCGGCAACAGCACGCTGGTTAACCTGATGGTTCCATTCTGCGGCATGGCGCTGGCGAACGGCGCGATCTATCCGATTGTGGTCTCCAGTGCATTAATGCCCTTCCCGAATGCTACCGGCAAAGCGGCCGCATTGCAGAACACACTGCAGTTAGGTCTGTGCTTCGCCGCAAGCCTGGCAGTATCAGCCGGATTAACTCAGGCGCTGTTTACCACCACACTCACGATGACGGCGACCATTGTGCTCGCGCTGTTCGGCTTCGCCATGCAGCGTGCCGCCAGCGCACAAAGTGTTGTTGCCTCAGCGCAACCTGCCTGCCAGGATAATCACTGACACACTGACTTCTTAGTTAGCATCCTAACAATAAGTCATTGAATATTGACCCGCGTGAGAATATACTCATTCGGGTCAACAAATCTGTAATAAATCAACAATATAATAACGTAATAATCTGATTGGCACCCTGTTGCCGGGACGGTATTCGCGCGCGTTATTCTCATCTTGCCCGTCCAGCTGCAGGCTATTCCAGTCCTCTGTATCACACAATAACCGGTGTGCGGAGTCATCCGTAACGTTTCTCAATGCCTGACGAAATTGGCTACTCTTTGTTCAGGTTCAGATTGGACAGGTGGTGGAAAAGCTATGAGTTCATCTTATGCTGAAGTAGTGAGCCCGGAAGAGAACCATTGGTATCGCATCGTTCATGAACTGCTGGAATCAGCGGATGTCGAAATCAATGGTTCACGTCCATGGGATATTCATGTTACGCATCCAGGTTTTTTTAAACGTGTTCTGCAGGAGGGTTCACTTGGGCTCGGTGAGAGCTATATGGATGGATGGTGGGAGTGTGACCGGCTGGATATGTTCTTTCACCACGTACTTAAACATAAACTCGATCAGCAATTGCCTCACCACTTTAAAGATACGTTGCGCATTGCCGCCGCTCGCTTAACGAATCTGCAATCAAAAAAACGGGCCTGGATTGTCGGTAAAGAGCATTACGATCTCGGCAACGATCTTTTTTCACTGATGCTTGATCCTTATATGCAATATTCCTGTGGCTACTGGAAAGAGGCCACGACGCTGGCGACAGCACAGGAAGCCAAGCTGGATATGATCTGCCGGAAATTAGCGCTGGAACCCGGGATGTCGCTGCTGGATATTGGCTGTGGCTGGGGCGGACTCGCGGAATTTGCTGCACGTCATTACGGCGTCAAAGTGCATGGCGTGACGATTTCCGCCGAACAGCAAAAACTGGCGCAGCAGCGCTGTAACGGATTAGACGTCACAATTCTGTTGCAGGATTATCGCGATCTGAATGAGCAGTTTGATCGTATTGTTTCAGTGGGAATGTTCGAACATGTCGGGCCAAAAAATTACGCCACCTATTTTGATGTGGTCGATCGTAATTTAAAACCTGACGGTATTTTCCTGCTTCACACTATTGGTGCAATTAAGACCGATATGAGCGTCGATCCCTGGATCGATAAATATATCTTCCCCAATGGTTGTCTGCCGTCAGTGCGTCATGTGGCGGATGCCAGCGAGCCCCACTTTATTCTGGAAGACTGGCATAACTTTGGTGCTGATTACGACAAAACATTGATGGCCTGGCATGAACGCTTTGTGCAGGCCTGGCCAGAACTGGCGGATAAATATGGTGAACGCTTTAAGCGGATGTTCTCTTATTATCTCAATGCCTGTGCCGGTGCCTTCCGGGCGCGTGATATTCAGCTGTGGCAGATTGTGTTCAGTCGCGGTGTTGAGGGCGGATTACGGGTGGCGCGGTAGGGTCATGTTAAGAAGATGCTGCCGCGCCAGGGGCTTTAAAAAGGGGCCTGTTCAGTTTTGAGCGTGTAACAGCACAGGAACACAGAAAGATTTGAAAGAGACAAACCCGTTATCCGTGGCGGGGGACGCTTTCCTCTTCTGACTGTGTTCCCTGTGCTTCAGGCTATTATATCGCTGCCAGATTCACCCGGATGGGCTCCCCAGCAATCTTTGCCGCTTATTAGCTCTCGGCGTCAGTCTGGCCGGTCAGCATGCTCATCGCTGCTGCGGCATCGCGTTGTGCTAATACCCGCTCAACGGTCTCTACGATTGCCTGCGTGTGTGGATCGATCTCAATATTAACCCGATCGCCAAACGTCTTCGCGCCCAGCGTGGTGCGCTCCAGCGTTTCCGGGATCAGATAGACGCAGAATTTGGTTTTCGTCACATCGCCGACTGTCAGGCTGATACCGTCGATGCCGACAAAACCTTTATGCAGAATATATTTCATCTGCGTCGGGTCCTGGATTTTAAACCAGACTTCGCGGTTATGTTCTGACTGGATAATCCTGCAGATCTCAGCGGTGGTCATAATATGACCTGACATCAGATGACCGCCTATTTCATCGCTGAATCGGGCTGCACGCTCAATATTGACCACATCACCCTGACGTAAATCACCCAGGTTAGTTACCCGCAAGGTCTCTTTAATTAAATCAAAACTGACGCAGTCGCCGTCAATTGCCGTCACGGTTAAACAGCAACCGTTGTGCGCGACAGATGCGCCCAGCGCCAGACCCGGTAAAAGCGCGTCCGGCAGTCGGACAGTGTGGGTACGAAACAGTTCTTTCTCTTCAATGGACACGATTTCTGCGGTGCCCTGCACAATACCGGTAAACATAGTCTTTGCCTCTGCGAAGTTTGCGCTAGTTTATCACAGCTCAGGTCAGGTGTTAGATTTCAGCCGACGCCCTCTATTTAATGACGGCGTAAAACGCATTGTGTGACAAAGATTGGCGAATGCTATTGCGCCAGTTACACTAGCCCGCGCAATTTCCTGGGCTTTTCTGCCCTTTTAATTCTTTCAACAAGTCAGGTGTTAACGTGCAGAAGTATTTAACAGAAGCGCGTCAATTGCTGGCCCTTGCGATTCCAGTCATCCTTGCTCAGGTGGCGCAAACCGCAATGGGATTTGTGGATACCATTATGGCCGGTGCAGTCAGCGCCACGGATATGGCCGCCGTTGCTGTCGGCACCTCTGTCTGGCTTCCGGCCATCCTGTTTGGCCATGGTCTTCTGCTTGCATTGACGCCCACCGTTGCGCAACTCAACGGTTCAGGTCGCCGCGAACGCATCGGCGAACAGATTCGCCAGGGATACTGGCTCGCTTTCTTCGTCTCGCTGCTGATTATGGTGCTGTTATGGCATGCAGGCTATCTCATCCGGGCGATGCATGACATCGATCCTGCGCTGGCGCTGAAAGCAGAAGGCTATCTGCATGCCCTGCTGTTTGGCGCGCCTGGCTACCTCTTCTTCCAGGTGCTGCGCAACCAGTGCGAGGGGCTGTCGAAAACCAAACCCGGCATGGTGCTGGGCTTTCTGGGCTTGATGTTCAACATCCCGCTCAACTATGTCTTTATTTATGGGCACTTCGGCATGCCTGCCCTGGGGGGTGTCGGCTGTGGTGTAGCGACCGCCTCTGTTTACTGGGTGATGTTTATCTGTATGCGCTTCTGGGTGCGCCGGATGGGCAGCATGCGTGATATCCGGCTTGAGAGCCGCTGGTCGCCTCCTTCGCGTCCAATTCTGAGCCGCCTGATGACGCTGGGATTGCCAGTGGCATTGGCACTCTTTTTTGAGGTCACCTTGTTTGCCGTTGTTGCTCTGCTGGTCTCGCCACTGGGTATCGTCAATGTGGCGGGTCACCAGATTGCGCTGAACTTCAGTTCACTGATGTTTGTGTTGCCGCTGTCGCTGGGTGTCGCGACCACCATTCGCGTCGGTTATCGTCTGGGTCAGGGTTCCACCGAGCAGGCACGGGTCGCGGCCTGGACCGCCCAGGGCGTGGGCATCAGCATGGCCGCGCTGACCGCGATTTTTACCGTCACGTTTCGTCATCAGATCGCCCTGCTCTATAACGATAATTCCGAGGTGGTGACACTGGCGGCACAGCTGATGCTGCTGGCGGCCATTTATCAGTTTTCGGACTCGATACAGGTGATTGGCAGCGGGATCCTGCGCGGCTATAAAGATACGCGGTCGATTTTCTTCATTACCTTTATCGCTTACTGGCTGCTGGGACTGCCCGCGGGCTACCTGCTGGCACTGACCGACTGGATTGTGCCGCGGATGGGTCCGGCGGGTTTCTGGTGCGGTTTTATTATCGGTCTGACCTCAGCGGCTTTGATGATGCTCTGGCGTATCAGGCGGTTACAGCAGTTACCGGCGGACATCATCCTGACACGTGCAGCACGATAGCTTTAAACGCGGGTCATTCGTGGCCCGCAATGTCGAAAAAAACGACGGTTAGCACAGTTGCTGCTCAGTCATGGCGAAAAAACTATTTTCCCCTTGCCAGGCTTACACACTGCCGTTAATATTCGTCCCCGCTGTCGCCCTGACAGCATGTTGCGCTCTTAGCTCAGTTGGTTAGAGCACCACCTTGACATGGTGGGGGTCGATGGTTCGAGTCCATTAGAGCGCACCAAGTGCGTCCGTAGCTCAGTTGGTTAGAGCACCACCTTGACATGGTGGGGGTCGGTGGTTCGAGTCCACTCGGACGCACCAATATTTAGTATGCGCTCTTAGCTCAGTTGGTTAGAGCACCACCTTGACATGGTGGGGGTCGATGGTTCGAGTCCATTAGAGCGCACCACTTTCAGAATTCCTTCAGTTTGCGCAACGCCTCCTTTTATTGATCTGCATCGCTTCTCCCCTCTGCTTTTTGATTGGTTTTCGCATACTTAGCGTCTATACTGTCCCGCGTTGCTTACTTGAAAGGTTTCAGCGATCACGTGCTTACTGCGATAACTCAAATGATTTGCGCAACAACAGCGTGGTGGTTACCAACCGTAACCGCACAACTTCCCTGCACGCCTGGCCTTCGTCACCTATTCTTACTCAGTACTGCCCTTTTCAGTCTCAATCAGAAATTTCACTTCGATGCGCTGCCATCGAATTCCGCCCTTATTCATCCATCACAACTTACAGAAAATCCGTCATGAAAAAGACTAAAATCGTTTGTACAATCGGCCCGAAAACCGAATCCGAAGAGATGCTGACTCAGCTCCTCGAAGCTGGCATGAATGTCATGCGTCTTAACTTCTCTCACGGCGACTATGCCGAGCATGGTCAGCGCATCACCAATATGCGTGCCGTTATGCAAAAAACCGGTCGTCAGGCCGCGATTCTGCTGGATACCAAAGGCCCTGAAATCCGCACGATGAAGCTGGAAGGCGGTAACGATGCGGCGTTGAAAGCCGGCCAGACATTTACCTTTACGACTGATCAGAGCGTGATCGGTAACAGCGAACGCGTTGCAGTTACCTATCCAGGCTTCACGGCTGACCTGAAAATCGGCAACACAGTGCTGGTCGATGATGGCCTGATCGGCATGGAAGTGACCGAAGTCACTGAAAATACCGTGGTGTGTAAAGTCCTGAACAATGGCGATCTGGGTGAGAACAAAGGCGTTAACCTGCCAGGTGTTTCTATCCAGCTGCCCGCTCTGGCTGAAAAAGATAAGCGCGATCTGATTTTTGGTTGTGAGCAGGGCGTTGACTTTGTCGCTGCCTCTTTCATCCGTAAACGTTCAGACGTGCTGGAAATTCGTGAGCACCTGAAACAGAACGGTGGCGAACACATCCAGATCATCTCCAAAATTGAAAACCAGGAAGGCCTGAATAACTTCGACGAAATCCTCGAAGCGTCAGACGGCATCATGGTTGCACGTGGCGACCTGGGCGTTGAGATCCCGGTTGAAGAAGTGATCTTCGCGCAGAAGATGATGATCAAAAAATGTAATAAAGCACGCAAAGTGGTTATCACAGCCACCCAGATGCTTGATTCCATGATCAAGAACCCGCGCCCTACCCGCGCAGAAGCCGGTGACGTCGCCAACGCCATCCTTGATGGGACTGATGCTGTCATGCTGTCAGGTGAGAGCGCCAAAGGCCGTTATCCGCTGGAGTCAGTCACCATTATGGCGACCATCTGCGAACGTACCGACCGTGTGATGAAGTCACGCATCGACAGCCAGAGTGATAACCGCAAAATGCGTATCACAGAAGCCGTCTGCCGTGGTGCTGTTGAGACCGCTGAGAAGCTGGAAGCGCCACTGATTGTGGTGGCTACCGAAGGCGGTAAGTCGGCGAAATCTGTACGTAAATATTTCCCGAACGCAACTATCCTGGCGCTGACTACCAATCCGACCACTGCACGTCAGCTGATCCTGAGTAAAGGCATTGAGACGCGTCTGGTGACTGAGATCGCATCAACCGACGATTTCTATCGTCTGGGTAAAGAAGCGGCGCTGGAAAGTGGCTTTGGCCAGAAAGGTGATGTCGTGGTTCTGGTGTCCGGTGCATTAGTACCAAGCGGAACTACCAACACCGCTTCCGTTCACGTCCTGTAAAACTTTCTTAAGCCATTATTTTGAAGCGCCTGAGTCAGGCGCTTTTTTTATTTCTACCTAAACCAAATACCAGAAAATTCCAATCGAAAATAACTATTCAAATACTCTTAATATTAAGGTTAATCCGATTAAATCTCTCTGTTTTCCCTTAATTTTTTTATCATATTCTGTGATCCGCTGCTTCTTTGAGCGAACGATCAAATTTAAGCATCTTCTCATCAAAAATTTATTCTCAACTTAAAAAGCTTTGTGTAATACTTGTAACGCTACATGGAGATTAACTCAATCTAGAGGGTATAAATAATGAATCGTACTAAACTGGTACTGGGCGCGGTAGTTCTGGCTTCAACTATGCTGGCTGGTTGCTCAAGCAACGCTAAAATCGACCAGCTGTCTTCAGACGTTCAGACTCTGAACGCTAAAGTTGACCAGCTGAGCAACGACGTGAACGCAGTGCGTTCAGACGTTCAGGCTGCTAAAGATGACGCAGCTCGCGCTAACCAGCGTCTGGACAACCAGGCTCACTCTTACCGTAAGTAAGAGTTCTGGTTTAAAAATGGCGCCTTTATGGCGCCATTTTTTTTGCCTGAATTCAGTGCCCTTTCGGGTACGTGTTGCTTCAGGGTTGAACCGCTTTACCTTCAGTCTGTGAAACCGGGTTCTCCGCGCTCGCAGAAGCACTCTCCAGCCCCGGAGGCGGCACGGTATCACTCTGTACCGGCTCTCCACTGCTCACCAGCACTGGCATGCCTGAGCGGCGCGTTAAGCTGGCTTTAATCAGCGCGCTATCACTCTTCTCACTTTTCATAAACTTCTTCAGGTCACCGCTGATCGCAATCGGCATGGTCTGCGGATCGTCTTTGTCGCTATGCGATAGCGGCTGGTGTACTTCCACGTAGCGTTTCCCATCCGGCTCCACGGCGTACTTCACCGGCTGATTGATGATCTGAACACGCGTGCCTTTTGGCGCCGCGTTAAACAGCGCTTCAATATCCTCTGAACGCAGGCGGATGCAGCCTGAACTGACGCGCATGCCGATGCCAAACTTCGCATTGGTGCCGTGGATCAGGTACTGGCCAGTGCCGCGCGCCAGACGCATGGCAAACTGCCCCATCGGGTTATCCGGTCCGGCCGGGACCACGCCGGGTAGTGTAATGCCCTCTTTGGCGTAACGCTTGCGGATGTTCGGAGTGGGCGTCCAGGTAGGATTAGGGATTTTCTGGCTGATTTGCGTCACCATGACGGGTGTTGCCGCCCCCAGCTGGCCAATGCCGATGGGATAGACGATGACTTTATCTTCCCCTTTGGGATAGTAGTAGAGGCGAAGCTCGGCGAGATTCACCACAATCCCTTCGCGCGGCGTATCTGGCAGGATCATCTGCAGCGGCACCGTCAGCTGGGTGCCCGCTTTGGGCAGCCAGGGATCGGTTCCGGGATTTGCCTCCAGCAGACCCAGCAGGCCGACCTGGTAACGGGACGCGATCGATTCCAGGGGTTGTTTATCATCGGGAACCTGTGTCAGGACGTTCTCGCCAATCAGGCGACTGTCAGGCGGTGGCAGCGGATATTCGGTGGCGAACGCGGGTGCAGAGAGCCCAAAACAGGTCAGCAGCAATGCACCGGCTAAACGTAAAGCAGGTTTCATGCAATTTTCTCGTCAGATAAAAAAACAGACGCCGGATGGCGTCTGTGGAGTGTAACTTAGCTGAGGTTCTGAGCGGTATGGCGAATAGACCGAATCATCGCCTCCAGCCCCTGCGACCGGGTAGGAGTCAGGTGCTGCATCAGGGCCAGTTCGCCAAACCAGTGGCGCACATCCAGCGCCAGAATATCGGCGGGCTGAAGGTTCTGATAGAGACTAAATACGATAGCAATCAGTCCTTTAACGATAGCGGCATCGCTGTCGCCTTCAAACGCAATCGAACCATCTTCCTGCGGGGTCATTCTGATCCACACCTGACTCTGACAACCCGAAATCACGTTTTCCGGCTGGTGTAAGGTTTCAGAAGATTCCGGGAGCTTTGAACCCAGTTCGATGATGTAGAGGTACTTCTCTTCCCAGTTGGCGCAACGATTAAAGTTGCGAACCAGTTTCTCTTTTTCAGGCAAAGTCGCCATCACTCACTCCGTTAAAACTGTTCAGCCGCCCAGCAGACGATGAATGCGCGTCAGACCGGCAGCCAGACGATCCACTTCCTCTTCACTGTTATAGAAGGTGAAGGAGGCACGGCACATCGCCGGAACATTGTAGTGCTGCATCAGCGGCATCGCACAGTGATGCCCGGTGCGAATCGCAATACCATATTGATCCAGGAAGCTGCCGACGTCGTAGGCGTGGTGTTTGCCCAGATTAAAGGCAATCACACCGGCACGTGACTGCGGGCCGTAAATCTGAATATCGGGTACGGTGCCCAGCTTATCGAGCGCGTAGTTCATCAGTGCAGTTTCACGCTGATGAATGGTGTCCAGCCCCAGCGCCTGTACATAGTCCAGTGCCGCACCAAAGCCGATGATACCGCCGGTATTCGGCGTACCCGCTTCAAAACGCCACGGCGCACTGTTCCAGGTGGTGCCGGTGGGCAGCATGACCTGACCGATCATCGAACCGCCGCCTTCCCACGGTGGCATCTCATCCAGCAGCGCTTTGCGGCCGTAAAGAATCCCGACGCCGTTCGGGCCATAGAGTTTATGGCTGGAGAAGACATAGAAGTCGCAGCCGATATCCTGCATGTCGACCTTGTCATGCATCACCGCCTGCGCGCCATCCACCAGCGTGAGGACGCCGGCAGCTTTGGCCTGGGCTACGATCGCCTTAACCGGGTTAACGGTGCCGAGTACGTTTGAAACGTGCGTGACGGCCAGTAACCGGGTGCGGCTGTCAATCAGACCCGCCAGATGCTCCAGGGCCAGCTCACCATTGTCATTTAATGGCAGCACGCGCACTTCTGCGCCCGTACGCTGTGCCAGCATTTGCCAGGGAACGATATTGGCGTGATGCTCCATCTCGGTGATGATTAGGTTGTCGCCCGCCTGGAGGTTACTGCTGCCCCAGGTGTTCGCCACCAGATTGATACCTTCGGTGGTGCCTTTGACAAAGACGATCTCTTCCTGCGACTGCGCATTGATGAAACGGGCAGCCTGTTCGCGCACATTCTCCATATCGCTGGTTGCCTGCTGGCTCAGCGTATGGATGCCGCGATGCACGGCCGCATAGCCATGCTGGTAGAAATGACTCTCGGCGTTAATCACCGAGAGTGGACGCTGTGCGCTGGCTGCACTGTCAAGATAGGCCAGCGGATGACCGTTGACCTCACGCTTCAGGATGGGAAAGTCAGCCCTGATGCGTTGGAGATCGAAGTTCATCATACGTCGCCTCCGGGAAAGCGTTCAGCAATACGCTGCAGCACGGCCTGACGCATCACAGTGTTTTCCAGCGTTTCTGTCAGTTCTGCAGCAAATGCATGAATGATCATGGTCTGCGCCGCATCCTGTTCAATACCGCGCGAACGCAGGTAGAACATCTGCTCATCATCGATGCGACCAATAGTGGCACCGTGGCTGCATTTCACGTCATCCGCATAAATTTCCAGCTGCGGTTTGGTATCGACTTCAGAAAGCTTGCCCAGCAACAGGTTGTTGTTGGTCATCTGCCCGTCAGTTTTCAGCGCATGCTGAGCCACTTTGATGTGACCATTAAACACCGCGCGGCCTTTATCACGCACGATGGTTTTATGCATCTGGCGGCTCATACAGTGGCCTTTATTGTGCTCCAGGTAGGTGCGGGTGTCCGCCACTTCCTGTTTCACCGGCAGCACCAGACTGTTAATCGCCAGCGTGGTATTTTCGCCGTTCAGCTGCGTACTGGTGTTGTGACGCGACAGGCCGGCACCCAGCAGGAAGCTGGTGCTGCTGACCTGGCCATCGTTACCAATCACCAGATCGTTGTGCGCGAAGTGGTAGCTGGCACTGCTTTCAAAGGCCAGCTTAGTGTGGGTCAGCTTTGCATTGTCGCCGACCGCAAAGGTAAAGCGCGTGCCAGTGAAATGGGCGCGCTCATCCAGGGAAACGTAGTGCTCAATGACTTCCGCTTCTGCACTCTCTTCAAGCTGCAGGTGATGACGATAGTGAACCGTATTCATGCCCGTCTGCTGGCCGCTGGTGATATGCAGCAGGTAGATCGGACGCGCAGCGGATTTACCGCGTGCCAGACGCAGGGTCGTGACCTCTTCCGCCAGACTTTCTGTCAGATGCAGGAAAATTTCCGGCTGAACCGCAGCGGGCAGCGGACGATGCTCTGCGGCCACGCAGTGCTGAACCTCAAACAGTTCGACATCACGGCTGCTGAATTCAGGCTGAAACTGACCGTCAACATACACCAGACGGATCGCATCCAGCGGCAGTGCCAGCGCATCAACCTGTTCAGCGCTCAGGGTCTGAGGCGCATCGGGCAGCACAAACTGCTGGGACAACAGCGTGTCCAGCGGCGTGTACTTCCAGTTTTCATGCTTGCGGGTTGGCAGGCCAACGCGCATCAGTTGCTGCCAGTGCTGCTGAGCCTGCAGAGAACGCACGTCGCCACGCGATTCAAACAGGTGATGCCACTGTTGCAGCGCAGAATCACTCTTCGTCGGTAAGCCAGCCATAACCTTGCTCCTCCAGCTGTTTCACCAGCGAGAAGTCGCCAGATTTCACGATTTTGCCCTGATACAGCACATGAACGAAGTCTGGCTTGATGTAGTCCAGAATACGCTGGTAGTGCGTCACGATGATAAAGGCGCGCTTCTCGTCGCGCAGGCTGTTCACGCCATTCGCAACTATTTTCAGGGCATCAATATCCAGACCGGAGTCGGTCTCATCCAGGATGCAGAGCTCAGGTTCCAGCGCTGCCATCTGCAGAATATCGTTACGCTTCTTCTCACCACCGGAGAAGCCGACGTTAACTGAACGGGTCAGCAAATCTTCCGGCATCTTCAGCAGCTGAATTTTCTCTTCAATGAAGTCCTGGAAATCGAAGCGATCCAGCTCTTCCTGCTGACGATATTTGCGCACCGCGTTGACCGAGGTTTGCAGGAAAAACTGGTTGCTGACGCCCGGAATCTCTACCGGATACTGGAAGGCCATAAAGATACCTTCACCGGCACGCTCTTCAGGCGCCAGTTCCAGCAAATCTTTGCCTTTGAAGGTCACCGAACCGCCCGTGACTTCATAATCTTCGCGGCCTGCCAGCGTAGCCGACAGCGTACTTTTACCTGAGCCGTTCGGGCCCATGATGGCATGCACTTCGCCTGGTTTAATTTCGAGATTCAGGCCACGCAGAATGGCTTTATCTTCAACACTGACCTGCAAATCTTTAATGCTTAACATTCTTATTCCTTCACATTGCTTCCGGCAAGGCGTGTGACGGCATCAGCCCACACTGTGCTCAAGGCTGATGGCTAACAATTTCTGGGCTTCCACGGCAAATTCCAGTGGCAACTCCGAGAATACGTCTTTACAGAAGCCGTTCACGATCATCGAGATCGCATCTTCTTCACTGATACCGCGTTGCAGACAGTAGAACATCTGATCTTCGCCGATACGTGAGGTAGTAGCTTCATGCTCCAGCTGGGCGGTATTGTTGCGGGTTTCGACATACGGGAAAGTATGCGCACCGCAATCCGGACCGATCAGCATCGAGTCACACTGCGTAAAGTTACGGGCATTGGTGGCGGTTGGCATGATCTTCACCAGCCCGCGATAGGTGTTCTGACTTTTACCGGCCGAGATCCCCTTAGAGATAATGGTCGATTTGGTGTTTTTACCAATGTGGATCATCTTGGTGCCGGTGTCGGCCTGCTGACGACCGCTGGTCAATGCCACTGAATAGAATTCGCCTACCGAGTAGTCCCCGCGCAGAATGCAGCTCGGATACTTCCAGGTGATAGCAGAACCGGTTTCAGACTGCGTCCAGGACATTTTGCTGTGGTCACCTTCACACAGCGCACGCTTGGTCACGAAGTTAAGGATACCGCCCTCACCTTCGCCGCCAGGGAACCAGTTCTGAACGGTCGAATATTTCACTTCAGCATTTTTATGGATAATCACTTCCACCACGGCCGCGTGCAGCTGGTAAGTATCACGTACTGGCGCGGAACAGCCTTCAATGTAGCTGACGTAGCTGTCTTCATCGGCAATGAGGATGGTGCGCTCGAACTGACCGGTTTTCGCCGCGTTAATACGGAAATAGGTCGACAGCTCCATCGGGCAACGCACCCCTTTCGGGATGTAGACGAAGGTGCCGTCTGAGGCGACCGCTGAGTTCAGCGCAGCAAAGAAGTTATCATTCGCCGGAACCACCGTGCCGAGGTACTGCTTCACCAGCTCAGGATGTTCCTGAATGGCTTCGCCGAATGAACAGAAGATAATCCCCTGCTCCGCCAGCTTGCCACGATAGGTGGTCGCGACCGACACGGAGTCGAAAATGGCGTCAACCGCCACTTCACGGCCTTCACGTACCGGTACACCCAGCTGATTAAACGCATTTTCCACTTCCTGCGTCAGATAGTCGCTGGCTGGCGCGCTGCCTGAAGCCTGCATGGCACCCGGCTCGGAAGCACAGCTGTCATCGCAGTTGCCGCAGGAGGGCGCGGAGTAGTAGCTGTAATCCTGGTAGTCGAGTTTTTCGTAGTGGGCTTTCAGCCAGTGTGGCTCTTCCATTTCAAGCCAGGCACGAAAAGCCTTAAGACGAAACTCCAGCATCCACTCTGGCTCGTTACGCTTGGCCGAGATCGCCCTCACCACATCTTCATTGATGCCGTTGGCAAATTCTTCGGTCTGCAGTTGGGTAAAGAAGCCCTCTTTATAGTTGAGCTTGCCTTCCCAGATTTGTACATCGTCAGATGTTTCGCTGTGTCGTGACATATTTCACTTACTCGACGCCAAAGCTTTCACCGCACCCGCAGGCGTGCTGAGCTTTAGGGTTATTGAATTTAAAAATCTGATTCAGGCCTTCGCGAACGTAATCCAGCTCGGTGCCATCAACGAATGGCATCGCCTGAAGCGGCACAAACAGCGTTGCGCCGTGGAATGAGAACTGCAAATCGTCTTCGACAGGCTCTTTAACCAGATCCATGACGTAGCCAAACCCGGCGCAACCGGATTGTTTCACGCCAAGCCGCAGACCCTTGACTTCAGGATCCTGAGCCGCCAGATTGAGAATTTGTTGTGCTGCGGTTTCAGTCAGCGTCAACCCTTTCCAGACAAAATCGTCGGGTGAGAAAGAGTCTGTATTAACGGATGCCATGTTGATACCTCTTGAGTCCGGACCTTTTCAGGCTATCCCCCTATGGTAGTGATCTGTACAATCACTTCAACCTCTTGTTTTGCAGGGATAATCATCTAGTGCTGTTTTATCTGCTTATTTATTAAGCATAGCTGCTCCCGCTCACCCTGCGGTAAGAGAATCAGCGTCAATAAGCGGGTGATAACCTATTAATAAATCACTCTTTTTAAAAAAACCATTTTTGATCAAAGTGCTTATTGATAGGTTACGCCTTTCTTTGATGTAAACAGATTGTTATTTCCGATTATACCGACAGGCAGGATAAATCGATAAATTTTTCTGCCCACCCGTTGCAATCACGGCCGGGATGAATATGATAATTATTATCATTAACATTCAGGGCGACGCGATGACCCTTTCTGTCTCAGCCTGGCTGCAGCATAAAATCGACGAATACCAGTTTTCGATGCGGGATATCACCGTCGACTTTTATATGGCACAGGCAAAACTTGACCGGGCCGACTGCACGATCCATCAGCTACGTCAGTTCAATGATGCCTGTCAGGATATGGCAGAAATCTGCCAGATGAACGGTGACGATCAGAGTTACCTGCACGCCATGGGTAAACTGCATCACCGACTGCTGCAGGAGATGGGAAACAACGATCGCGATCGCCTGTTTCGCCTTCAGGCTTATCAACTGGCGCGATTGTCCCTGACCCGACTCTGCCATCAACTGGCCATGGTCGGAGAATGGAACAAAGCCACCGTGCTGCAAAGTGACTTTATGCGTCACGCAGGCTGGATATTCTAATCCAGCCACGGCGTGACGTCGCGCACAATTTTTTTACATTATCTCTAACAATGCCTGAAGCGGATGGCGCATGCCATTGCCTTCTACACGCTTGACCTGACTACGGCATGAATAACCCGTGGCCAGGCAGCGCTGACGAGGCAGTCGCTGAAGCTGTGGATGCCAGGAGAGTGCATAGATTCCCAGCGAATTTTCGAGGTTTTTACTTTCGTGGCCGTAGGTGCCCGCCATGCCGCAGCAGCCGACATTGATGTTTTCCAGCTTTGCACCAAACCGGGCAAAGATCCCCTGCCACTCATTCGGTGTGGAGGGCTGCGCGGTCACCTCAGTGCAGTGCGCGAAGAGATACCAGGATTCCCCGCCTGTTGCCTGCACGTCACGTTCTGACAGCGCACGCGCTAACCACTCATGCACCAGCAATACGCTGAAGTCGCCGCGCGACTCACCCAGCGTCTGACGATACTCATCGCGATAGCAGAGCACGGTAGCGGGATCCACACCCACCATAGGCAGTTCCAGTTTTGCTACCCGATTAAGAAAATCGGCGGTGCGAGCTGCCGTGCGTGCAAAACGCTGCAGGAAACCTTTCACATGCTGCGCTTTGCCGTTAGGCAAGAATGGCAGCAGTACCGGACGGTAGCCCAGCTTCTCAATCAGCCTGACAAAATCATTTACCAACTGGGCTTCATAAAAGCTGGTAAACGGATCCTGCACCACCAGCACACAGTTAGCGCGATCGGCAGCTGGCAACGCTTCCAGCTGTTCCAGCGTCATGTTCATGGCGGGATGACCGCTGAGCTGCTGTTTCAGATTTGGCGCCGAGAGCAGAGGCAGATCGACCATGCCGATATGCGTTTTACTTAACTCTTTCACCCAGGGCTGACGCAGGAAGAAATTGAACACCTTCGGCGCTTTCGCCATCAGTGGTGCATAGCTTTCAACCGCCGCCACCAGATGATCGCTGACCGGACGCAAATAGCGGGTGTGGTAAAGCTGGAGGAAGCGCGAACGGAACGCGGGTACGTCAATTTTGATCGGACACTGGGTCGAGCAGGCCTTACAGGCCAGGCAGCCCGACATCGCCTCCTTTACCTCGTGAGAGAAGTCATACTCCCCTTTGCTGGCGTGCCAGCTGTTGCGTGTGCGGGTAATCAAGCCGCGCAGCGACAGCGTGTTTTCCGGCAGCTGCTTTTCCAGTACAAGGGGATCGACACCCTGTTCAGCCAGCAGCCGCAGCCATTCCCGCGTCAGCGTCGCCCGTCCCTTAGGAGAGTGAATGCGGTTGCGGGTAATCTTCATGGAGGGACACATCGGGCTGCGAACATCAAAGTTAAAACACAAGCCGTTGCCGTTACACTCCATCGCCCCACGCCATTCATCGCGCACCGTGACCGGAATCTGCCGATCAAAGGTGCCGCGCTTCACTGCATCCACCTGCATCATCTCGTCGTTACGGTTAAAGGGCGTGCAGATTTTGCCTGGGTTAAGACGGTTTAACGGGTCAAAGGCGGCTTTGATGCGGCGCAGTTCGTTAAACAGCGTCTCGCCAAAGAATGCCGGACTATACTGGGCGCGGAAACCTTTGCCATGTTCGCCCCACAGCAGGCCGCCGTAGCGCGCAGTCAGTGCCACCACATCGTCGGAGATCTGTTTCATCATCATCTCCTGCTGCGGATCGCACATATCCAGCGCCGGACGCACGTGCAGGACGCCTGCATCGACGTGACCAAACATGCCGTAACTCAAACCGTGGCTATCAAGCAGGGCGCGAAATTCGACAATATAGTCCGCCAGTTTTTCCGGCGGAACGGCAGTGTCTTCCACAAACGGAATCGGCTTAGCGCGGCCTTTGGCATTCCCCAGCAGACCCACCGCTTTTTTACGCATGTTATAAATGCGCTCAATGCCATCCAGATCGTTACAGAACTGATAGCCAATGACGCCTCCCTGCTGCTGCGCCATCAGCGCGTCAAGGCGGGCGCAAAGTTGTTCAATCTGCTGATCGATCAGCGCTGCGTTGTCACCGGCAAATTCAACAATATTGAGACCCAGCATCGCTTTGTCGGGTACGTCAGTAATTAATTCACTCACCGAGTGCCAGACGATATCTTCACGTGCCAGATTCAGTACTTTAGAGTCAACAGTCTCGACTGAGAGCGCCTGCGCTTCCACCATCAATGGCGCGTTGCGCAGGGCCGAGTCAAAAGAGTCATATTTAATGTTCACCAGCCGCCGCACTTTTGGCAGCGGGGTGATATCGAGTCGCGCTTCGGTGATAAAGGCCAGCGTTCCTTCAGCGCCGCACAACAGGCGTGTCAGGTCAAAGGTCTGCATATCGTCACTGAAAACGTGGCGCAGATCATAGCCGGTCAGGAACCGATTCAGCTTTGGAAACTTTTCCAGAATCAGCGCACGATGCTCGCGGCAACGCGTCAGCACCTGCTGATAGATCCGCCCTTCCGGGGTGGCCGTCTGTGCCAGTGTTTCTGCCAGCGCCGTCGCCATGGGCCGCGTATCAAGCATATCGCCGCCCAGCAACACAGCCCGCAAGCCCAGAACGTGATCCGACGTTTTGCCGTAAACCAGCGAGCCCTGACCAGACGCATCGGTATTGATCATTCCGCCCAGTGTCGCACGGTTACTGGTCGATAATTCTGGCGAGAAGAAAAAGCCAAATGGTTTCAGCCAGGCATTCAGCTGATCTTTAATCACCCCGGCTTCAACCCGCACCCAGCCCTCATCCGTATTAATCTCCAGGATGCGGTTCATGTAGCGCGACATATCCACCACAATCCCATGATTCAGCGACTGCCCGTTGGTGCCAGTGCCGCCGCCACGTGGGGTAAAAACCAGACTGGCAAAGCGCGCTTCGCCGGCCACGCGGGCGAGCAGTGCAACATCGGCGGTTGAACGTGGAAAGAGCGCCGCGTCGGGCAGCAACTGATAGATGCTGTTATCGGTAGAGAGTGAAAGACGATCGGCATAGCTGGTTGCCATGTCACCGGTAAAACCCTGCTCTTTCAGTGACTCAAGGAACGTCAGCACCAGTTGAACGAGGCCCGGCGCCTGCGAAATCTGTGGGATCATGATTGTCTGACCGAAGGTGTTGTAAACGTTTGCGTTTATACGTTAGCGATTTCTCGTTTTATCATATTTTTCCTGCGTCTGCCCTTTTTTCAGAAAAGGCAAAAACCTTTCACCACGACGCTGTTTAATCCCTGGCAAATAGATCATGATAAAAACGGGCATCCGAATGCCCGAAAATGAAGGATTAAGACGAGGTTATGAGTCAATGATGAAAAGCCAGTACCGGGATATGGATTTACCGCAAATACTCTTCACCCTGATGTTCATTCTGCTGCTGATCGTCGCCTGTTTATGGGTGGTGCAGCCGTTTATTCTGGGCTTTGCCTGGGCCAGCATGGTAGTGATTGCCACCTGGCCATTGATGCTGAAATTCCAGCGACTGTTATGGGGACGCCGTTCACTCGCGGTGATCGTCATGACACTGCTGCTGCTCTTACTGTTTATTATTCCCATCGCCCTGCTGGTCAGCAGCCTGATCGATAACAGTGCGCCTGTGATTGCCTGGGTGACCCAGGGCCACACGATGCCGAAACTGACGTGGCTCAGGGAAATCCCGATGGTGGGTAAAAAGCTGTATGTCAGTTATGACACGCTGGTGGCGAGTGGCGGTGCCGGCGTGATGGCGAAAATACAGCCTTACATCGGCCGCACCACAGGCTTTTTTGTGGCTCAGGCCGGTCATTTCGGGCGCTTTATGATCCATCTGGGCGTGATGTTACTGTTCAGCGTGCTGCTTTACTGGCGTGGCGAACAGGCTGCCCAGGGCATCCGTCACTTCGCGTTTCGCATGGCGGGACGACGCGGTGATGCTGCGGTGCTGCTGGCGGCACAGTCCATTCGTGCCGTAGCGCTGGGTGTGGTGGTGACGGCGCTGGTGCAGGGTGTGCTGGGCGGCATCGGTCTGGCGATTTCCGGTATTCCTTATGCCACGCTGTTAACGGTACTGATGATCCTCTGCTGCCTGGTACAGCTCGGTCCACTGCTGGTGCTGGTTCCTGCCATCATCTATCTCTACTGGAGCGGCGATACCACCTGGGGCACCGTGCTGCTGGTCTGGAGCTGTGTGGTCGGCACGATGGATAACGTTCTGCGCCCGATGTTAATCCGTATGGGTGCAGACCTGCCGATGATTCTGATCCTCTCAGGCGTGATTGGTGGCCTGTTCGCGTTCGGCATGATTGGTCTGTTTATCGGCCCGGTGGTTCTGGCGGTTTCCTACCGTCTGGTTTCGGTCTGGGTACATGAAGCGCCCGCCCCGGATAAAGACCCGATGGCCTCGGCTGATGCACTGGCCGATCACGAGGGTACCCCACCAGCTGTATAATGCGGTGCAATGGCACTTTGCGCCAATCCCCCTGATGTACATTGATTAGTGCGGTTAATGATGATTAACCGCACCTCTCTTCATCATTCAGATAAATTCTGTTTTTCATTAGCGATTTTTAATAAAAAAGCCATCTTTGACCTAAAAACGACCATTCAGGGCTAAAAAAGATTACTTTCTGCACTGTTTCTTAAGCCAAATGACCAGGTAAAGATGACAAAAGATTATCGGCTTTAAACTAATAAGAGGATTCTTAAAGACGACAGCCAGCCGTATGAATAACATGTTTCCTATGTTCGAAATCAACCTGATGATTTTCAGACAAACTTATTCCCCTGAGTAGAGTAAAGAATTGCTGTGTGTAGTCTTTGCCCATCCCCTGTGATGGGCTTTTTTTTGCCTGAAATAAGCCAGCTATAAATAGAAAAGGCCCGCAATGCGGGCCTTTATGCTTGCTACAACCGGGGATCAGGCGGTTTTATTTAACTGCGCCAGACTCACCCAGGTTTCCACTACGGTATCCGGGTTCAGCGACAGGCTGTCGATGCCCTCTTCCATCAGCCATGCGGCAAAATCCTGATGGTCGGACGGTCCCTGCCCACAGATTCCGACATATTTACCCTGTTTTTTGGCCGCTTTGATCGCCATGGAAAGCAGCGCTTTCACGGCTTCATTACGCTCGTCAAACAGTGCAGAGACAACGCCGGAGTCGCGGTCCAGCCCCAGCGTCAGCTGGGTCATGTCGTTAGATCCAATTGAGAAGCCATCAAAGTGCTGCAGGAACTGATCCGCCAGTAGCGCATTGGACGGAATCTCGCACATCATAATGATTTTCAGTCCGTTTTCGCCGCGCTTCAGTCCCTGACGTGCCAGCTCTTCCACCACCGCCTGCGCCTGATCCACGGTACGGACAAACGGAACCATGATCTCAACGTTCGTAAGGCCCATCTCATTGCGAACACGCTTCACCGCTTCACACTCAAGCGCGAAACAATCCCGGAAGCTGTCCGCTACGTAGCGACCTGCACCACGAAACCCCAGCATCGGGTTTTCTTCTTCAGGCTCGTAGCGCTCACCGCCCACGAGATTGGCATATTCGTTCGTTTTGAAGTCGGAAAGTCGGACAATTACACGTTTCGGTGCAAATGCCGCGCCAAGTGTGGCAATTCCTTCAGTCAGGCGGCCAATGTAAAACTCGACCGGATTATCAAATCCTTTCATCATTTTACGGATCTGCTGCTGCAGTTCCGGTGTCTGTTGATCGAATTCCAGTAGCGCTTTAGGGTGGACGCCAATCATACGGTTAATGATAAATTCCAGACGCGCCAGACCGACACCTTCGTTAGGCAGACAGGCGAAATCAAAGGCACGATCGGGGTTGCCCACATTCATCATAATTTTCAGCGGCAGTTCAGGCAGCGAATCGACCTGAGAACTGGTGACATCAAAATCAAGCAGCTGATCGTAGACGTAGCCGGTGTCGCCCTCAGCACAGGAAACCGTGACCTGATGACCCTCCTTCAAACGATCGGTTGCATCGCCACAGCCAACGACAGCAGGGATACCCAGTTCACGCGCGATGATTGCCGCATGACAGGTTCGTCCGCCACGGTTAGTGACAATCGCTGACGCCTTTTTCATGATCGGTTCCCAGTCCGGATCGGTCATATCCGTCACCAGCACATCACCTTTTTCAATGCGGTGCATTTCGCTGATATCGTGGATGACCTTCACCACGCCTGCGCCAATACGATGACCGATAGCACGGCCTTCCACCACCACGCTGCCCTGACCCTGCAGCGTATAACGTTCCATGACCTGACCATTTGAGCGCACAGTTTCAGGACGCGCCTGAACGATGAACAACTTACCGGTGTGCCCATCTTTGGCCCACTCAATATCCATCGGACGCTGATAATGCTGTTCAATTAAGACAGCCTGTTTAGCCAGGGCCTGCACTTCCTCATCACTTAAGCAAAAACGATCGCGTTCGGCTTCAGGCACATCTTCGATCTGAACCTGCTCGCCATGCGCCTGAGAATCGGCATAGACCATGCGAACCTTTTTCGACCCCATATTGCGGCGCACGATAGCGGGACGATCCGCTGCCAGCGTGGGCTTGTGGACGTAGAATTCGTCCGGGTTAACGGCACCCTGCACCACCATTTCACCCAGTCCCAGCGCAGCAGTAATAAAGACCACCTGATCAAAGCCAGACTCCGTATCAATGGTGAACATCACACCTGAAGAGGCCAGGTCAGAGCGCACCATGCGCTGAATACCCGCAGAGAGCGCCACGCCACGGTGATCATAGCCCTGGTGCACGCGGTAAGAGATAGCGCGGTCATTAAACAGCGAAGCAAAGACATGCTTCACCGCCACCATCACGGCGTCGATACCCTGCACATTCAGGAAGGTTTCCTGCTGACCAGCAAAGGAGGCATCGGGCATATCTTCCGCGGTGGCCGAGGAGCGGACAGCAAACGACGCGGCCTCATCATCGGCAGAAAGTTGCTGATAGGCATCCAGAATGGCGGACTCCAGTTCCGGCAGAAAAGGGGTCTCCACCACCCACTGACGAATCTGCTTACCCGCTGATGCCAGCGCATTCACATCATCAATATCGGTCTCGTCCAGCAGCGCGTAAATTCGCTGATTGAGCCCGCTTTGATCAAGAAACAGGTTAAAGGCATAGGATGTCGTCGCGAATCCATTGGGTACAGAAACACCCAGCGAAGAGAGATTAGTAATCATTTCACCCAGAGAGGCATTCTTACCGCCTACCCGATCAACATCATGCATACCAAGCTGGTTATACCAGAGCACGAGTGGCTGTTCGCCATTAATGGACATTGCGCTTATCCTTTATCAATTAACAATGAATGGACACAGGGAGTTATCTCTTTTCAGCCTGGCATATCACCCCCTCAATAACGATGTGTTGAATCGTTAAAGCAGAATTTCAGCAACAGTTTCAGAATTGTGAGCGAAATTTTTTGCTGTTGCGCAATGACGCTATTTTTCGCTAAATGATTGATGCAGCAGGAAATGACAGATTTTCAGCCATTTAATCCCTCTGTTTTGTTGCGCAACAGTTGCGTGACTATTTGCAGCGTAATAAGGGTTTAAAGCATCCCGGTGAAGCGAAACCGCGGTTAGTTTTTAATTATCCTGATGAAACAGCAGACAAAAAATCCGGACAGGCATTACAGAAACTAAAATCAGAGATGAATTATTTAAGCGCATGGCTCATGCTAACGGCTCACTCTTGTCTGAGGCTGATTACGTTATGACAACTGACAGAAGCGTTTTTTATATCTCCGATGGTACGGCCATTACGGCTGAAGTACTGGGTCATGCGGTGCTGTCACAATTTCCGGTTAATATCACCAGTCTGACGCTGCCCTTCGTAGAAAATGTCCAGCGTGCGCTGGCGGTTAAAGCCCAGATTAACGCCCTTTATCAGCAGAGCGGTGTGCGGCCACTGGTGTTTTTCTCGATCGTCACCCCGGAAGTGCGCGACATCATCGTGCAGAGCGACGGCTTTTGTCAGGATATCGTGCAGGCGCTGGTGGCACCGCTGCAGCAGGAGCTGGGTTTGTCCCCCGCACCGGTTGCTCACCGTACTCACGGACTGGATGCCAGTAATCTGGGTAAATATGATGCGCGTATTGCGGCGATCGATTACGCACTGGCGCATGATGACGGTATCTCGCTGCGCGGACTCGAGGATGCGCAGGTTATTCTGTTGGGTGTCTCGCGCTGTGGTAAAACTCCCACCAGCCTCTATCTGGCGATGCAATTTGGTGTGCGCGCCGCCAACTACCCGTTCATCGCAGATGACATGGATAACCTCAAACTGCCGCCCGCGCTGCGCGCGCATCAGAATAAACTGTTCGGGCTGACTATCGATCCGGAACGCCTGGCGGCGATACGTCAGGAGCGGGCGGAAAATACCCGTTACGCCTCAATGCGTCAGTGCCGACTGGAAGTGGGCGAAGTAGAAGCGCTGTTTCGCACCCATCAGATCCGCTATCTCAACAGCACCAACTACTCGGTGGAAGAGATTGCCACCAAAATTCTCGACATCATGGGTCTGACGCGCCGCATGTACTGAGAGTGTTATCGATGCTGAGTTGTAAAGCGATGCTGCCGTCGCTTTTGATTTCATTATCAAATCCCGGGTTGAATTCGCAGGCTAATGGTTTATTGTGACCACCATCACTTCCCGGTATTTCACCGCTGCGAAGAACCGTTTTCGAGAAACTCATGAACAAAACCGACGAACTGCGTACCGCACGCATTGGTAGTCTGATTACCCCCGCCAGCCTGGCGGCTGACCATCCCGTTTCCCCGGCCATTGCCGACAATGTCACGGCTGCCCGTAAACGTATAGCCCGTATTCTGACCGGTGAAGATCCCCGCCTGCTGGTGGTGATTGGCCCCTGCTCACTGCACGACCCGAAAGCAGCCCTGGAGTATGCAGAGCGTCTGAACGCATTGCGCAGCCGCTATGACGATCGGCTGGAGATTGTGATGCGCGCCTACTTCGAGAAGCCGCGCACCGTGGTGGGCTGGAAAGGCTTAATCTCTGATCCGAACCTGGATGGCAGCTACGATGTAAACCGGGGCATTGGTATCGCCCGCAAACTGCTGATTGATATCAACACGCTGGGATTGCCTACCGCCACAGAGTTTCTGGATATGGTGATCGGCCAGTTTATTGCCGACCTGATCAGCTGGGGAGCGATTGGCGCACGCACCACCGAAAGCCAGATCCACCGTGAAATGGCGTCGGCCCTCTCCTGCCCGGTCGGCTTTAAAAACGGCACCGACGGTAACGTTCAGATTGCCGTGGATGCGATTCGCGCCGCACGCGCCAGCCATATGTTCCTGTCGCCGGACAAGCTGGGGCAGATGACGATCTATCAGACCAGCGGCAACCCGCATGGACATGTGATCCTGCGTGGTGGCAAGCAGCCTAACTATCATGCCAGTGATGTCGCTGCAGCGGCGGAGAGTCTGTCTGCCTTTAATCTGCCAGAGCAGCTGGTAATCGACTTCAGTCACGGCAACTGCCTGAAGCAGCATCGTCGTCAGATGGATGTGGCGGCAGAGGTAGCGGAGCAGATTAAAGCAGGATCGCGGGCTGTTGCCGGTGTGATGATTGAGAGCTTCCTGGAAGAGGGCAATCAGAAAGTGGTGAGCGGCGAACCGCTGGTTTACGGCAAGTCGATTACCGATCCCTGCCTCGGCTGGCAGGAGAGCGAAAAAGTGCTCGCCCTGCTGGCCGAGGCGGTTTCTCATCGCCTCTGATTTTCAGTTAGCTGGAGCAGCTCACCTCTAACGTTTTGCCCCAGTCTGGCGGCCGCTGACGATATTCAGCGGCCGTCTCATCGCTAAAGGGCTGCTGTAACGCCTGATGCAGGCGTGCCAGCGCACCCTGCTCGCCCCGCTCCGCCTCTTCAATCGCCTGCTGTGCCAGATAGTTGCGCAGAATCACCGCCGGATTAGCGGCCTTCATCACTGCCTGACGTTCCGTATCACTGACCTGCTCGTCCATCAGACGGCTGCGATAGCGCTGATACCAGCCATCAAACGCCTCACGATCGATAAACTCATCGCGCAACGGTGAGCGGCTTTCAGCCTGTTGAGTCTCACTTAGCAGCAGGAACGTCAGCGTGTAATCGCTGTGCTCCTGGGTCATCAGGGCCAGCAGATCGGTCAGAATCTCATTATCGTTGCTCTGCTGTGTCAACAGACCGAGCTTCGCCCGCATCCGCTCGCCCCAGACCCGCATAAGTTCAGGTTCATAGGCGCTCAGTGCCGTCCGCAACTGCTCCGTGGTCAGCAGACCCGAAAGCGCGTGCGCCAGCCGGTTAAGATTCCACAGGCCAATCATCGGCTGATTTTCAAAGCTGTAGCGACCCTGATAGTCGCTGTGATTGCAGATGAAGTCAGGCTGATAATCATCCAGAAAACCAAAGGGGCCATAGTCGATGGTCAGGCCAAGAATCGACATGTTGTCGGTGTTCATCACCCCATGCGCAAAGCCCACGCTCTGCCACAGGGCAATCAGCCGCGCGGTACGTAACACAATGTCGGTAAACCATTGCTGATAGCGGTCCGCTTCCGCTTCCAGATGCGGCCAGTGATGACGAATCGCGTAGTCGGCCAGCTGCTGCACTTTCTCCTGCTGCTGACTATAAAAGAAATGCTCGAAATGCCCGAACCGCAGATGGCTCGGTGAGATACGCATCAGCATTGCGCCACGTTCGGTGGTTTCGCGGTAGACCGGCTCATCGCCTATCGACAGGGTCAATGCTCGCGTGGTGGGAATGCCAAGATGGTGCAGCGCCTCTGAGGCGAGGAACTCTCGCACGCTGGAACGGATTACAGCGCGACCATCCCCCATCCTTGAGTATGGCGTCAGGCCTGCGCCCTTGAGATGCCAGTCAAGTTTACTGCCATCCTCAAGGCGCTGCTCACCCAGCAGAATGCCGCGCCCGTCGCCAAGCTGGCCCGCCCAGACGCCAAACTGATGGCCACTGTAGACCTGCGCCAGCGGCTGCATGCCGGGTAACAGGGCTGCGCCGTGCCAGACGTCATGACCGTTACCGGCAAAGAGTTCGGGATCCAGACCCATTGAGGTTGCAAGCGGTGCGTTGTGATACAGCAGGCGTCCGCCTGTCAGCGGTGTGGGGTTTAGCGCGGTGTAACACCCTGTCAGTTCCCGAAACCAGGTGTTGTCAAAAGTGGCCTTACCAGAAGACATTATTTCTCCCATGCGCTGCTCAGCGGTACGTAGATGAGTCCTCTAGTGTAACGCTGATAGCGGGGATTAAAAGAGGGTATCAACCAGGATGCTGAGAAGATGGCATACGATCATCGGCGCAGAGCAGTGAACGCAGTGCATCCGATTTTACTACCGGGAAGAGCGCACCCTGGAAGTCGACACCGTTCAGCTGGCTGACTTTATCGAACAACACTTCATCGTCAATGCCACAAATAATGAGTCGGTCACAATGGGCGCGAAAATTATCGATAATGCTCTGAATAAACGGCACGAATGACGCGCGTTTTGCCAGCGAATGAATAAACTCTTTATCCAGACAGATACAACTGAATAAATTATCGTAGACTGCATTAGAGGGTGTCTTACCCGCGCCGAAATGTGAAAGTGCTAAATTAAATTCAGCGTGCAGGTCAGCCAGTAAGGGATTATTTTTGCCCAGTTTCAGTTGCGGAAACGTTTCAGTGATATTCAACAGAATGAACGGCAGCTGCTTTATTTTCCGCATAACTAATTCACTGGCCAGCAGTGTCCGGGCCATCCCTTCATCAATACGGATAAGTGCTGACACAGAATGCGCTTCAAATAACGCGCGATTCTGCTCCAGCAATCCAATCTGACTTTGCAGAAGGCGCAGCTGCTGCGACTCATCAAGCTGCGGCAGCAACAGATCCTGCGGCAGAGTGATGGGAGCACTTTCATGCACCAACTGCGTTACCAGCTCGACAGCGGTCAACCGTCCGTGAACATCACAGACAGGATAGAACCAGATTTCCGACTGATAGTCGGCCGAGAGATGAATTTTCATTTTGATGCCAGAATAAGCGGCGATGGAGATATCGTATAGTAATGGTTGGGTACAGGCAATAGTGCCAAATCATTGAAGAGACGAACTTCTTTGCCCTTCCATCGCCGTTTGACAACAGGCAGTCACGCTTAAGCCAAATAATAGCGATAAAATACCGCTTATTAGTGGAATTAAAAAAGCATTTATTCTGGTTATTAAAACCCACAGTCAATAACTGTCATTTAAAATAAAGCTTTTACTCTCTGTTTCGGCTCTATTTAAAATTGGACTTAAGTCAGATTTGGCGAACGGCGTTTAAATACGGCGCGCCTGCCAGAACACTTTCCGCCAGTAGACATTGTCGAGCGAAGAGCGGACTACGCCCTGGCTGGTTGACGCGTGGATGAAGGCATTATCGGTGTCATAAATACCCACATGCAGGCCATTTTCGCCACGTCCGGTTTTGAAAAAGACCAGATCGCCTGGCAACAGTTCATCTTTACTGATTCGGGTGCCAATATCGCTTTGGGCTGAGGTGGTGCGCGGCAGCTGTAGCGAAAATTTGTCGCGGAAGGTCAGATAGACAAAGCCAGAGCAGTCAACGCCGTTACGACTCATGCCGCCATAGCGATAAGGCGTGCCACGCCAGTGACCGAGCTGATCGTTCAGTTCCGCTATCACAGTGATCGAATCGGAAAGACGGCCATTAATCGGCGGAGCGTGATGACTGCATCCCGTCAGCAGCAGAACTAAAATCAGCAAACCCAGGCGCATCGCCAAATGTCCTTATCAGAAGTTACAACCGGCTTAATGTAGCGGTAAAGCCCGCCATGTAGCAAGTGTCAGGGCAGGACGGTCAGTAGCGTGCGTCCTTCGAGTTGAATCTGCCGGAAAGTTATCTGGTAAAGCGGAGTCAGGCGCTGCGGCGTCAGGACCTTTGCCGGTTCGCCCTGCGCAACCACCTGTCCCCTGTTCATCAGCCAGACCCGATCGGCGTGTTGCAGGCTGTGATTGAGGTCGTGACTACTGGCGATAACGCTGATACCTGCCGCGCACAGCGCCGCAATCAGATCGTCTGCCGCTTTCTGCTGGCCGATATCCAGCGCCGTCATTGGCTCATCAAGAATTAACAATCGCCCGTGGGGATTGATGAGAGGATCAATCTGCGCACAGACTGCCGCCAGCCTGACGCGCTGCCATTCACCGCCGGAGAGTCTGGTCAGGGAACGGGTTAATTTATCCTGCAGCTGCAGCTGTTGCAGCAGCGTACTGAGCCGGACATCGGACTGCGACCCCGCCTGCTTCAGATGCAGACGTAAATAGTGCCAGACCGGCATCTGGCTCAGCGGCGCCTGCTGCTGGGGCAGCCAGCCCCGAACCCTGGAGAGCGCCGCGCCGCGCCAGTCAATCAGCGGCTTTTCATCCAGCAGCACCCTCCCTGAGGCGGGTTGCAGACCCGCAATCACACTCAGTAAGGTGCTTTTACCTGCGCCATTCGGGCCTGCCACGTGCAGCAGCTGACCGGCGGCAAGTTCACCGTTCATTGGCAGCAGCCGCCCGGGAACAGCAGCCTGATGCAGGCGTAACAGCATCTATTTTGCCAGCGCCTGCTTAATGGTTTCCAGAATGATTGGATCTTCCGGCGTCATATCAGGTGCAAAACGCTGGATCACGCTGCCGTCACGGCCAATCAGGAATTTTTCGAAATTCCACAGAATGTCGCCCTGCGCTTTCGGCGCGCGGCCTTTACTCTCCATACGCTCGTAAAAGCCGCTGCCTTCCGGACGCACCGCGTCAGGACGGGCCGCGATCATCTGCGCATAGAGTGGATGACGACCTTCGCCGTTGACCTCGGTTTTGGCAAACATCGGGAACGTGACGCCATAGGTCGTGCTGCAGAAGGTTTTGATCTCCTCACTGCTGCCCGGCTCCTGCTCCAGAAACTGATTGCAGGGGAAACCGAGTACGCTGAAGCCCTGATCCTGCCAGGCTTTCTGCAGGTTTTCCAGCTCTTCATATTGCGGCGTCAGACCACATTTAGAGGCCACATTGACCACCAGCAGAACCTTGCCCTGCCACTGTGACAGCGTGGTTTTTTCTCCATCGAGCGTAACCAGTTCAGTCTCATAAATGTTCATGCTATTTCCTTTGTGGATGCTGTTGTGGATCCAGAATAACCAGCCGAAGCTAGCGCGAAGATTTCACCAGTAAAATAATAAACAGCGGCGCGCCCAGTGTCGCGGTCACGACACCTATCGGCAATTCCGCCGAGGTCAGCGCCAGACGTGCCACGATATCGGCGGCCAGAAGCACCGCCGCGCCCGCCAGCGCCGAGGCCGGCAGCAGATAACGGTGATCGCTGATACCGCTCAGGCGCAGGAGATGCGGGATGACCAGCCCGACAAAACCAATGGCACCAGCCATCGCGACGCTGATACCCACCAGCCATCCCATCGCCAGCACCAGCAGGTTACGCCAGTAAAAGAGGGACAGTCCGAGCTGACGGGCGGATGTCTCGCCCAGCGCCAGCAGATTGAGGATTGGCCCGGTCGCTCCCAGGGCCAGCATCACCGGCAGCAGCGCCAGCATCATCCAGCCATAGCGCCAGTCAATCCCGCTGAATCCCCCCATCATCCAGTACATCAACTGACGCAGATCGAGACTGGTGCTGAAGTAGACCGCCCAGGTCATGATGGCGCTGCAAATAATCCCCAGCGCCACACCGGTCAGCAACAGCCGGGTGACCGAAAGCTGACGATGCGCAAAATGCAGCAGAATCAGCGTAATAATCAACGCACCGGCCATCGCCGCCAGCCCGAGGCTCCACAGCGAGCCGCTGCCCAGCAGCACGCCGAGCACCAGGCCAATACCGGCGCCGTTCGAGACGCCAAGGAGGCCAGGCTCTGCCAGCGGATTGGTAAACAGCGCCTGCATCACCACACCGCATATCGCCAGAGACGCCCCCACCAGCACCACCGCCAGGCTGCGGGGCAACCGCAACTGCCAGACAAAGAGTCTGCCGCTCTCGGTGAACCACGCTGCGGGCGCGATCCAGCTGTCTCCGGCACAGAGGCTGAGACAGAGCAGTGCACAGAGCGTAAGAGCCAGCGCACTCAGCCATTTCTGGCCGCGCTGGTCGGACTGGCGCGCGAACGTGTCGAGCAGAGACATAAGCAGGATTAGCTGAGAAAACAGTGATTTGATTGTAGAGAGATTGCAGAAAAAAGAAAGGCTGATGAGGCGGTTTGCGCAGGCCTGCCGTGGCGATTAACGGCGCGGGGAGCGGTGATGTTGTGTGCCGGAACCATGAAAAAAGGCCGCTTTCGCGGCCTTTTTGAAACGCTGAAATTCAGTCAGTCTCTTTGGGTGTAGCGTTCTCTACGCGGCTTTTCAGCTTCTGTCCTGGGCGGAACGTTACTACGCGACGCGCAGTAATCGGAATATCTTCACCCGTTTTCGGGTTTCTGCCAGGACGCTGGTTTTTGTCACGCAGGTCGAAATTACCAAACCCAGACAGTTTAACCTGTTCTCCATTTTCCAAAGCGCGGCGAACCTCTTCGAAAAACAGCTCCACTAACTCTTTGGCATCGCGTTTGCTTAACCCGAGTTTCTCAAACAGGTACTCTGACATCTCAGCTTTTGTAAGCGCCATAGGTTCAATCCCTCAAGGTTGCCTGGAATCGCTCTTTTAATGCCGCAACGCATTTGCCAACGGTCGCGGCAATCTCCTCTTCTTCGAGTGTCCGGCTGGTATCCTGCAAAATCAGGCTGATTGCGAGGCTCTTGTAGCCCTCAGAAACGCCCTTACCGCGGTACACGTCAAACAAGTTTACGCCAACTACCTGATTTACGCCAACTTTCTTACACTCTGCGATGATATCTGCTGCAGGGACGTTTTCAGCCACCACAACAGCAATATCACGACGGTTCGCCGGGAAGCGAGAAATCTCGCGCGCGTCAGGCAGGACGCGGTCTGCGACCTTATTCCAAAGCAGTTCAAAGACTAAGGTGCGGCCATTAAGATCAAGCTTACGTTCCAGCTCAGGATGAACCACGCCGATAAAACCGATATGTTCATCATGCAAATAAATCGCCGCGCTCTGTCCTGGATGCAACGCCGGATTCACTTCAGCACGGAAGCTGATGTTATCCAGTTTGCCGGTTAAATCGAGCAGCGACTCTAAATCGCCTTTCAAATCATAGAAGTCAACGGTCTGACGCGCCAGATCCCAGTGCTCTTCAACGCGGTTGCCACTGATCACGCCAGCCAGCATAAGATCCTGACGGATACCTAAATCCGCCTGGCTATCGGGCACAAAACGTAAGCCGCTCTCGAACAGGCGTACGCGGCTCTGCTGACGGTTCTGGTTGTAAACCACTGCACTGAGCAGGCCAGTCCAGAGTGACAGACGCATCGTCGACATGTCGCTGGAGATCGGGCTTGGCAGTAGCAGCGCCTCTTCACCCGGATGAAGCAGCTGCTGGATTTTTGGATCAACGAAGCTGTAGGTAATCGCTTCCTGATAACCTTTATCCACCAGCATGTTTTTAGCGCGCTTCAGCGACAGGTTCGCTTCGCGGTGCTGGGTCATTACCAGCCCGGCCTGTACTGGCACATCCGGAATGTTGTTATAGCCGTAAATACGCGCCACTTCTTCGACCAGGTCTTCTTCGATCGCCATATCGAAACGCCAGCTCGGGGCCACAGCCTGCCACTGCCCTTCACCCACAGTGACTTCACAGCCCAGGCGGGTCAGGATGTCAGTAACCTGATCATCCGCAATGACGTGGCCAATCAGACGGTCCAGTTTTTCACGGCGCAGGGTGATCGTCGCCGGTACAGGGAGTGCTGTCTGATGGGTCTGATCGATGACTGGGCCCGCTTCACCGCCGCAGATTGACAGCAGCAGCTCGGTCGCACGCTCCAGCGCGGTGTGTTGCAGCGCCGGGTCAACGCCACGCTCGTAGCGATGTGACGCGTCGGTATGCAGACCGTGACGACGTGCGCGACCGGTGATAGAAAGCGGGTCAAAGTATGCGCACTCGAACAGGATGTTTTGCGTTTCGCCGTTCACACCTGAATGTTCGCCACCAAAAATACCGGCCATGGCCAGCGCTTTCTGGTGATCGGCGATCACTAAGGTATCACTTTGCAGACTGGCTTCAGTGCCATCCAGCAGTGTCAGCTTTTCGCCCTCTTTCGCCATGCGCACCACGATACCGCCGTCAATGCGGTCGAGGTCGAAGGCGTGCATCGGCTGACCCAGTTCCAGCAGAACGTAGTTAGTGATGTCTACAACCGGATCGATTGAACGAATGCCGCAGCGACGCAGCTTCTCTTTCATCCACAGTGGCGTCGCCGCCGCAACGTTAATCCCTTTCACTACGCGGCCCAGATAGCGCGGACAGGCTTCTGTTGCGTCAACCTGGATCGGGAATGTCTCGTTGAGCGTAGCCGTGACCGGCTGCATCTGCGGCTTGTTCAGCGGTAAACCGTTCAGCACAGCGACATCACGGGCGATACCGATCAGACCCAGGCAGTCGGCGCGGTTAGGCGTGACGCTGATTTCAATGGTGTTGTCATCCAGCTGCAGGTATGTGCGGATGTCGGTGCCAATGGGCGCATCGGCAGGCAGTTCGATAATGCCGTTGTGGTCGTCGGAAATGCCCAGCTCGGAGAACGAGCAGAGCATACCTTCAGACGGCTCGCCACGCAGTTTGGCCGCTTTGATTTTGAAATCACCTGGCAGCACGGCACCCACGGTCGCGACGGCGACTTTCAGTCCCTGACGGCAGTTCGGCGCGCCACAGACGATATCCAGCAGACGCTCGCCGCCCACATTGATTTTGGTCACACGCAGCTTGTCGGCATTGGGGTGCTGACCGCACTCCACCACTTCACCGACCACGACGCCATGAAACGCACCCGCAACCGGCTCAACGCCGTCTACTTCCAGGCCAGCCATGGTGATTTGTTCAGACAGCGCAGCGCTGTCCAGGGCTGGATTTACCCATTCGCGTAACCAGAGTTCACTGAATTTCATTGGATATCCTGCCCTTACTTAAATTGTTTGAGGAAACGTAAATCATTTTCGAAGAAAGCACGCAGATCGGTCACGCCGTAGCGCAACATGGTCAGACGCTCCATGCCCATACCAAAGGCGAAGCCGGAATAGACTTCCGGATCGATGCCGACATTACGCAGCACGTTTGGATGTACCATGCCGCAACCCAGCACTTCGAGCCATTTACCGTTTTTACCCATCACGTCCACTTCTGCGGACGGCTCAGTAAACGGGAAGTAAGAAGGACGGAAACGGATCTGCAAATCTTCTTCGAAGAAGTTGTTAAGGAAATCGTGCAGCGTCCCTTTCAGATTGGTAAAGCTGATGTTTTTATCAACAATCAGCCCTTCCATCTGATGGAACATCGGCGTATGCGTCTGGTCGTAATCGTTACGGTAGACGCGGCCTGGTGCAATAATGCGGATTGGCGGCTGCTGAGCCTGCATAGTACGGATCTGTACGCCAGAGGTCTGGGTGCGCAGCAGGCGGGTAGCGTCGAACCAGAAGGTATCATGATCGGCACGCGCCGGATGATGGGCAGGAATATTCAGCGCATCGAAGTTATGATAATCATCTTCAATTTCTGGTCCGGTCACGACAGCAAAGCCTAACTCACCGAAGAAAGTCTCAATGCGATCCATGGTGCGGGTCACAGGATGCAGACCGCCATTCTCAATACGACGGCCCGGCAGAGAAACATCAATGGTCTCTTCCGCAAGACGGGCGTTCAGCACTGCGGATTCCAGCGCATCTTTGCGTGCATTGAGACGCTCGGTGACCTGCTGTTTCGCTTCGTTGATAACAGCACCCGCTGCAGGACGCTCTTCGGCTGGCAGCTCGCGTAATGTGGTCATCTGCAGTGTCAGATGTCCTTTCTTACCGAGGTATTCGACGCGCACCGCGTCAAGGGCGGCGATATCCGTCGCCCCGTCGATGGCCGCCGTGGCGCTGGCCACCAGTTCTGCGAGTTGGGACATAATTTCCTCTTTTTCCAGTCAGGCTGGTCAGTTCTCGTTGGGACCTGCCGGTCCAATATGCTAGCGCCAGAAACAAAAAAGCCTCCACGAGGGAGGCTTTCAGCGCGATTTTTCGTTTCTTCTCTTATGCGCAAAAGCCCCCGAATGTCAGGCGCTAAAGTAAAAAAAGAAACGGAAAATAGCAGCATTCATGCTTGCGGTTACCTTGTGATGCTATACAGGGGTACTATTGAAATGCTCAGCGACTAAAATGTCAATCATTTGCGTAAGTTACAGGCAATAAAAAAGGGAGCAAGCTCCCTTTTCCATCTGACTTACGCCAGGGCTGATTTCGCTTTTTCGACCAGTGCAGAGAATGCCACTTTGTCGAATACAGCGATGTCGGCCAGGATCTTACGGTCAATCTCAATGGCTGCTTTCTTCAGACCATTGATGAAACGGCTGTATGACATGCCGTTCTGACGTGCCGCTGCGTTAATACGCGCGATCCACAGCTGACGGAACTGACGCTTACGCTGACGACGGTCACGGTAAGCATACTGACCAGCTTTGATAACAGCCTGGAAAGCAACACGGTAAACACGTGAACGTGCACCGTAATAGCCTTTAGCTTGTTTTAAGATTTTTTTGTGACGTGCGCGAGCAACTACACCACGTTTTACACGAGCCATTTAGCTCTCCTGTTTAATATTCTGAATTAAAGAAAAAAATTTACTTATGCGTACGGCAGGCAGGCAATAACCAGACCCAGATCGCCTTTAGACACCATGCCTTTCGGACGCAGGTGACGTTTACGCTTAGTAGATTTTTTAGTCAGAATATGACGCAGGTTTGCGTGTTTACGCTTGAAGCCGCCAGAAGCGGTCTTCTTGAAGCGCTTAGCCGCGCCACGTACAGTTTTAATCTTTGGCATTTTAAAAATATCCACTTCGCATTGTTAATAACATGACCCAGACAGGCGAACAGACAATCGCACAACGCAAGCGTTGCGCGATTACTGCTACTTGAAAGCCTACTGTTTCTTCTTAGGAGCGAGCACCATGATCATCTGGCGGCCTTCGATCTTCGAAGGGAAGGATTCGACAATGGCCAAATCCAGATCTTCACACAGGTCTTTACGGACGCGGTTAAGCACTTCCATACCGATCTGCTGGTGCGCCATCTCACGACCGCGGAAACGCAGCGTGATTTTGGCTTTATCGCCATCTTCCAGAAAGCGAATCAGGTTGCGTAGTTTGACCTGATAGTCGCCATCATCGGTTCCAGGACGGAATTTGATTTCCTTGACCTGAATAACTTTCTGCTTCTTCTTCTGTTCCTTAGAAGATTTGCTTTTTTCATAGAGGAACTTGCCGTAATCCATAATACGGCAGACCGGCGGTTCGGCATTCGGGCTGATTTCGACTAAGTCGCCGCCCGCTTCCTCAGCTTTTTCCAAAGCTTCGCGTAATGTGACAATGCCAATCGGCTCGCCATCCATGCCTGTTAAGCGCACTTCAGTTGCGCGAATTTCACTGTTAATCTTGTTCGGACGCGTAGGTAGTACTCGTTTTCCGCCTTTAATACTTTATTCCTCCAATTGTTGAAGATTTCGGCTGCGAACCTCTTGTTGCAATTTCGCAACAAACACATCGACATCCATCGACCCAAGGTCTTTACCACGGCGGGTGCGAACGGCAACTTTGCCAGCTTCCACCTCTTTATCACCGCAGACCAACATATAAGGGACGCGACGTAATGTGTGCTCGCGGATTTTAAAGCCTATCTTCTCATTTCTCAAGTCTGCTTTCACACGAATGCCAGCATTCTGCAGCTTACGCGTCAAAGACTCAACATATTCCGCTTGTCCATCGGTAATATTCATTACCACGACTTGCAGCGGTGCCAGCCAGGTTGGGAAGAAACCGGCAAATTCTTCGGTAAGAATACCGATGAAACGCTCCATTGATCCCAGAATCGCACGGTGAATCATCACTGGCGTCTGACGATCATTGTTTTCACCCACATACGTTGCTTCAAGGCGTTTTGGCAGGGAGAAGTCTAGCTGAACTGTGCCGCACTGCCAGGCGCGATCAAGGCAATCATACAACGTGAACTCAATTTTAGGACCGTAGAACGCACCTTCGCCAGGCTGGAACTCAAACTCAATATTGTTTTCGTTCAGCGCGGCAGCCAGGTCTTCCTCGGCACGATCCCACATTTCATCAGTACCGATGCGCTTCTCAGGACGGGTGGATAACTTCACCACGATCTTTTCAAAGCCGAAGGTGCTGTACATGTCATAAACCATGCGGATACAGCTGTTTACTTCGTCACGTACCTGCTCTTCAGTACAGAAGACGTGCGCGTCATCCTGGGTAAAGCCACGTACACGCATCAGACCGTGCAGCGCACCTGATGGTTCATTACGGTGACAGCTACCGAACTCCGCCATACGCAATGGCAGGTCACGGTAAGATTTCAGACCCTGATTGAAGATCTGAACATGCCCAGGACAGTTCATCGGTTTGATGCAATATTCACGGTTCTCAGACGAGGTCGTGAACATCGCTTCTTTGTAGTTTTCCCAGTGCCCGGTTTTTTCCCACAGGACGCGATCCATCATGAAGGGACCTTTAACTTCCTGGTACTGGTACTCTTTTAATTTGCTGCGGACAAACACTTCCAGTTCGCGGAAGATGGTCCAGCCGTCATTATGCCAGAAGACCATGCCTGGTGCTTCTTCCTGCATATGGTAGAGATCCAGCTGCTTACCAATCTTACGATGGTCACGCTTCGCCGCCTCTTCCAGACGCTGCAGATAGGCTGCCAGCTGCTTTTTGTCTGCCCATGCGGTGCCATAAATACGCTGCAGCATTTTGTTGCTGCTGTCGCCGCGCCAGTAGGCACCGGAGATCTTCTGCAGTTTAAAATGATGGCAGAACCGCATGTTCGGCACGTGCGGACCGCGGCACATGTCGACATATTCTTCGTGATGATACAGGCCAGGTTTATCGTCATGGCTGATGTTTTCATCAAGTATGGTGGTCTTGTAAATTTCGCCGCGCGCCGCAAAGACGTCACGTGCTTCCTGCCAGCTGACCTTTTTCTTCACCACATCGTAGTTGGTTTCAGCCAACTGATGCATGCGTTTTTCCAGCAGGTCGATATCTTCCTGAGTCAGGGTACGATCGATGTCGACATCATAATAGAAGCCGTTATCAATGACCGGACCGATCGCCATTTTGGTATCCGGCCACAGCTGTTTAATCGCATGCCCTAACAGGTGCGCACAGGAGTGACGGATGATTTCCAGGCCCGCTTCATCTTTAGCGGTAATAATCGCAACAGCAGCATCTTCGGTAATGGGATCGACAGCATCAACCAGTTCACCGTTAACACGGCCAGCGATGCAGGCTTTTGCCAGACCCGGACCGATGTCCATCGCAATATCCATCACACTGACGGGGCGGTCAAAGACACGCTGGCTGCCATCAGGAAGCGTAATTACAGGCATTTCATATCCTTATTTGCAGTGGTAAGCCACACGAAAGCCTACATGCAATGTAATGTAGAATGAGTGACCTGGCGTGATATCAGACCCACATTGTCGGAATGTCGCCAGGATTTTAGTGCGGGGCAGATAATAGCAGTTTTCCCCGTTGAGAAAAACCCATCCCCTTTTCCCTAAGCCATGGAGAGGACAAAAAAAAGCGGCCTGACACACTGTCAGGCCGCCGGATACACCCCAGGCAAAAATGCGCTTACATGGCGTAAGAGAGCATGATTGAGGTTTTGGTATCCGTACGATCCGGCGCAGATTCAGCCGGATGGTTGTTCCAGCTCACGTTGTAAGCCAGTTTCAGCGCGAAATGGCTGTTAATCGCTACCTGCAGACCGGTTTCGGAGTTCACCGTGGTGTCTTCTCCGAAGGTACTCAGCACGGAGACACCCTGAATGAATTTAGTGGTATCGGTCAGCTGCCACTGATAGCTGACTGCGCCATATCCCAGCGCCTTGGTCTCATGGCCACCGGCGTGGTAATCATCATAACGTACGCCCGGACCGAATTCCGCACGCAGCGAATGTACCGGGCCATTCAGAATCTGACGACCGTAACCGGCAGTCAGGACGTCGCGTGAATCGTAACCGTTGAAACGATCGCTTAACCAGCTCGCCTGTCCAAACAGGTAGTCATACGAGTTAAGGTTGTAACGTGAACGACCACCAATGTTGTAGGTCTCAGAAGAGCGCTCATCATTTGAAGAGGTATTAGCTGCGTTACCCCACAAGCTGTATGCCATAGATGACTGATACCAGGTCATATTGGTCTGGGCCGTTGTGGATGAGCTGGTCGTGTTACCGGTTTGCGCCAGGTATCCCGCAGCAGCAGAACCTTCAAATGGCTTTTTAGCGGTAGAAGGGTCATCCATTGATGTAAATACGGCGTTATCGGCCAGTGCCTGGTGACAAAAAGCTCCGGCGGAGAGCAAAAGAACAGCAGACAGCTTGTTATAGGCTTTCATTAAATGTGATCCGTGCGACTGTTTAAAAAACGGAGAGTCTGAAGCGTTTTGCCAGGCATTCAATGCAATTTACGGTAAGTTTTGTAAAAAATTATTAACTTACACAAAATGCCTGGAATTGCCCTGACAACCCCTGTTAATTGGGACTCATCTTATTAACGTCGCGCATTATAGTGCTGCACAAATGAAAAGCCAGACGTAACGGCAGAAGAATTTTTCATCATCCTCCTGGCTCCTTACACAGATTTACGCTGTGCGTCACGTCCGATACCCGGCATCTCCTTCATAATTCGCCTGATTTTTCGCCATGGTCTACGCTCAGTTCAGTTTCTTTTCCCCTGGAGGTACCGCATGAGCAGCAATGATTTAACCCGCTACATTGTGACCTTTCATTATCAGGAGTCGGGATTGAGTGACATCCTGGAACTGACCAGCGCAATGACCGCCGCCGGTTTTACCACCACGCTGACTGACAACGACGGTCACCCCCATGAGCTGGGAACGAACAGCTATGGCATTGTCAGTTCACTGGAGGCTGAAGATCTGCGACAACAGGTTACGGCGGCCGGTGAAAGCGCGTTGGGTCAGAAACCTGAAGTGACTGTCATGACCGTTGAAGAGTATCTGCGCAACACGGCGGATTCTCGCCCCGCCACCTCCGCGCCAGAATAAGAGGTGCAATCGTGCGCGTTTTGGTGAATATTTAGGCAATACAATCGTTCTTACGCAGCGAATAACGAGGATAGCCCAATGTGGTCAGCCATTAGTCGTCTGTTAAGCGAGCAGTTAGGCAACGCCGAAATCACTCAACGTCACGCCCTTGCGGGTGGTGATATCCATCCTGCCTGGCATATCCGCTACGGTGAACATGACGTCTTTGTCAAAAGTAACAGCCGCGATATGCTTTCGCTTTTTACCTGGGAAGCCGATCAGCTGGCCTTGCTGGCGCGCACCGGCACAGTTCGGGTGCCTAAAGTCTATGGTGTGGGTCATCACCGTGAGGAGAGCTTTCTGCTGCTGGAATATATCCGGCCACAGCCGCTGGATGAACAGAGCGCGTTTCAGTTGGGACAGCAACTGGCTCGCCTGCACCAGTGGAGCGAGCAGACCCAGTTCGGACTGGATTTCGACAATAATATTACCACCACGCCACAACCTAACAGCTGGCTGCGGCGCTGGTCGGTGTTTTTTGCCGAACAGCGCATTGGCTGGCAATTGCAGCTGGCGGCGGAAAAAGGCATTCAGTACGGCGATACGGAGTTGATTATCGCCTCCGTGCAGCGGGTGCTCGCGTCCCATCATCCGCAACCGTCGCTGCTGCATGGCGATCTCTGGCCCGCTAACTGCGCCAGCAGCGACCAGGGCCCCTGGCTGTTCGATCCCGCCTGCTACTGGGGTGACCGTGAATGTGATTTAGCGATGCTAAGCTGGTACCCCGACCTGCCCCGCCAGATTTACGACGGTTATCAGTCGGTGTGGCCGTTACCCGATGGGTTTTCACAGCGCCTGCCCGTTTATCAGCTTTACTATCTGCTGAACCGGGCTAACGTGTTTGGCGGGCACTGGCCTGGCGATGCACAGTTCGCTATTGGCGAGTTGCTGGATGAAGATGCACTCGGCAACAGTCAGGCCAGGCCGGCCTGACGAGGTTTACCGTCAGATAAAACCCAGCAGCGACAGTGCAAAATAACCGGCTATCGCAATCACCACTGGCAGCACATAAAGCGGGAAAATCTGCAGGAAGATGGTGTGGCGGGGGACGCGCACCTTCTCTTCCAGTTGCTGACGGGTGCGCCCTTCCGGGCCCTTTGCCTGTTCCAGAATCATCTGGTCCTCAATGCCCTCTTTAACGTGACGCGCCTGACGTCCCATCCGCGCGCCTGACGACTCCAGCGCCAGCCCGACAAAAATCAGAATGTAGATCAGCCAGAAGCCCAGGTTCATCTGACCGTTAAATTCGGGTACCGGCGAGTTATGCCAGAAAACGTTCAGGAACGGCGTATTGAAGCGCAGCATATCGACAATGACATGAACGAAATCAAGCATAACGGCATCAATGCCGGGCTGCTTTTCGCTGTGCTTAAACATAAAGCTCAGCACAGAAATAATGGTCGACATCAGCGCCACTAAAAAGAGCACCCAGCCCGCCACGCGCTTAAGGATGGCGATACGGCCAGCCTGTTGATAGGTCATGATATCTCCTGAACCTGGAATCCAATTTGCCGTCAGTCTACCTGCCAACGGTGAAATTTCCCAAATAAAGCGTGGTCGATCGGGCAGAGAGTGCGCCCGCAGAGAATGATGTTAAGGTAAAGTCGACTTTATAAGGAGAACTCTGATGCCGTATCACCGCCCTGTCCTCGCCGCCCTGTTTGATATGGATGGTTTACTGATCGATTCTGAGCCGCTGTGGGATCAGGCTGAGCTGGATATCTTTTCAACGCTGGATGTTGACCTGTCACGTCGCAGTGAAATGCCCGACACTCTGGGTCTGCGCATCGATCAGACTGTACGGATGTGGTACGAAACACTGCCCTGGCAGGGTCCTTCGCAGCAGGAGGTTACTGATCGTATTATTGCCCGTGCGATGACGCTGGTGGATCAGACGCGGCCCCTGCTGCCAGGCGTGGAAACGGCGCTGCAACTGTGCCGCGAACAGGGACTGAAAATCGGCCTTGCCTCAGCCTCACCGCTCAGGATGCTTGAGCAGGTGCTGGAGATGTTCAATCTGCGCCACTATTTCGATGTGCTCTCTTCCGCAGAAGCCCTGCCCTACAGTAAGCCTCATCCGCAGGTCTATCTCAACGCAGCCGACAGCCTGGCAATCGATCCGCTTAACTGTGTCACGCTGGAAGATTCCTTTAACGGCATGATCGCCACCAAAGCGGCGCGTATGCGGTCAATTGTGGTACCCGCCGCTGAACACCGTGACGACCCTCGCTGGGCGCTGGCGGATGTCCGGCTGGATGCTCTGACACAGCTCAGCCTGCAGCATCTGCAGGGATGAAGAACCGCCCGCCTGATGCGGGCTTTTTTTTGCCTGGCAATCTTCTCACTTGATCTCACTCGCAATAAAATAAAACAACGTTTCATTTTTATTGAATTCCAGTACCACTCTGCCTAAGATGCCCGAAGCGTCCCCATTCGGGGCATAAAAACCTGACCTGCAGAGAGGCCTGAGATGGACATTCGTCAAAGCATTCACAGCGATCACGCTAAACAACTCGACACCGATGCGTTGCGCCGTGAGTTCCTGATTGAAACGATTTTCACTGCCGATGACTACGCCCTGACTTACAGCCACATCGACCGCATCATCATTGGCGGCGTCATGCCGGTAAACGCGCCCGTGACGATGGGTGATGAAATGGGAAAACAGCTGGGCGTCAGCTATTTCCTCGAGCGCCGCGAGCTGGGCATGATCAATATTGGCGGACCGGGGCGTGTGGAAGTGGACGGTAAAGCGTGGGAAATCGGTCACGAAGAGGCGCTTTACATCGGCAAAGGTGCCCGCAACCTGCTGTTCCGCAGTCTGAATCCGTCTCAGCCCGCCAAATTCTATTTCAACAGTGCACCCGCACACAGCACCTTCCCGGACAGGAAAATCACGCTGCAGGAGGCGGCTACCGCCACGCTGGGCGATGCCGCGACCTCGAACCGCCGAACCATTCATAAATTCATCGTGCCGGATGTGCTGCCCACCTGTCAGCTCACCATGGGCTTGACCAAACTGGATGAAGGCAGCCTGTGGAACACCATGCCCTGCCACACCCACGAACGTCGCATGGAAGTCTATTTCTACTTCGATATGAGCGAAGAGAGCGCCGTCTTCCACATGATGGGGCAACCGCAGCAGACCCGTCATCTGCTGGTACATAACGAGCAGGCGGTGATCTCACCCAGCTGGTCAATTCACGCCGGTGTCGGTACCCAGCGTTACACCTTTATCTGGGGCATGGTGGGTGAGAATCAGGTCTTTGATGACATGGATCACGTCAAAATCAGTGAACTGCGCTAAGCAGAGGAGAAATACTATGGTACTGAATACGTTTAGCCTGGAAAGTAAAGTGGCAATGGTAACCGGCTGCAACACCGGTTTAGGTCAGGGCATGGCGCTGGGTCTGGCACAGGCGGGCTGCGATATTGTCGGCGTTAACCGTAACGGCCCGGATGACACCCAAAGCAAGGTGGAGGCGCTGGGTCGCCGCTTCTGGCCGGTGCAGGCCGATCTGTTGCAGACCAGCGTAGTAGCCTCTGTGGTTGAGCAGGCGCTGGCCGCTGCAGGTAAAATTGACATTCTGGTCAATAATGCCGGTATTATTCGCCGGGAAGACGCCCTGGACTTCAGCGAGCAGGACTGGGATGACGTGATGAATATCAATAGCAAGAGCCTGTTTTTCCTGTCTCAGCAGGTTGCCCGTCAATTTATCGCACAGGGACACGGCGGCAAGATTATCAATATCGCGTCCATGCTCTCCTTCCAGGGCGGAATTCGGGTGCCCTCTTATACCGCCTCGAAAAGTGCCGTGATGGGCCTGACCCGTCTCATGGCAAACGAGTGGGCAAAGCATGGCATTAACGTCAATGCCATCGCACCTGGCTACATGGCGACCAACAATACCGAGCAGTTGAGAAATGACGCGTCCCGCAGCGAAGAGATCCTGGGCCGGATACCGGCCGGACGCTGGGGCGTGCCTGATGACATGATGGGCCCGATAGTCTTCATGGCTTCTGCTGCGTCTGATTATGTCAACGGCTACACCCTGGCCGTCGATGGCGGCTGGCTGGCGCGTTAATTTCCCCAACGGGCAGTGTCCTGGCACTGTCCATTTTATTAATAAAATTCACGCTTCGTTACAGCGTCACATGTTCTCATTTACTGGATAAATCCCTATACTGGATGCATCGACAGTTTTCTTTGTAACCAGGTTCTATCATGACGGGCGAAGGCCACATCATTTTTGCCATTGCCAGCGCTATTTTTGCCAAGCGTGCTGAGCTGACACCCGTGCTGGCACAGGCCGACTGGTGGCATCTTGTTCCCTCAGCCCTGCTGACCTGTCTGCTGCCCGACATCGATCATCCTAAATCTCTGCTGGGACAGCGACTCAGCTGGCTCTCTCATCCTATTGCACGGGCGTTCGGCCATCGGGGATTTACCCACAGTCTGCTGGCGATTGCCGCCGGTTTATGGCTTTTTCAGATTAACCTGCCTCAGTCGTCACCGATTCCACCGGATGTGCTGCAGGGTCTGACGCTCGGCTACCTGAGCCATATAGTGGCCGATATGCTGACGCCCGCCGGGGTTCCGCTGCTGTGGCCCTGCCGCTGGCGCTTCCGCCTGCCGATTCTGCGCAGCCAGAAGGGCAATCAGCTGGAGCGGGCATTGTGTCTGGGACTGGTAGGCTATGCGCTGTGGTTCCCGGTAGGGATGCCATCTTTTGGTGCAAACGGCTGGCCATCTCAGCTGTTCGATACGCTACAAAATGGCGTCGGGCGATTAATTTCCAGTCATACTGCGCAATAAAAACGCGCAAAACGCCATTTAGTTATAAACCATGCCATTTGGATATAAGGCACCCTCTGCACCTGCTGTTACCATTCCTGCTGTCTTAATTCGTGATTAACATTATGCGGCCTTCCCATGACGGAAGGCCGCATTACTCTGGAGTTTCAGCATGGACCTTCCTCTTACGCTTAATATCGTGGCCTTTGTGGTGCTGCTGGTATTGCTCTCCCGCTTCAGCCGTCATAACTGGAGCCTGTCGAAAAAAGTGCTGACCGGTCTGGTGATCGGCGTACTGTTCGGCCTGGTGTTGCAGTTGATCTACGGCGAAAACAGCGCAGTGGTTAAAGAGTCGATTAGCTGGTTTAACATCGTCGGTAATGGCTATGTCCAGTTGCTGCAGATGGTCGTCATGCCGCTGGTGTTCGTTTCCATTCTGAGTGCGGTCGCTCGTCTGCATAACGCCTCTTCGCTGGGAAAAATCAGCGTGCTGACCATCGGCGTTCTGCTGTTTACCACCGCCATCTCAGCACTGGTCGGCGTCTTCGTCACCGGCCTGTTTGGTCTGAGCGCAGAAGGTCTGGTACAGGGCGTGCAGGAGACCGCGCGTCTCAGTGCGATCCAGAGCAACTATGTCGGCAAAGTGGCTGACCTGACCGTGCCACAGCTGGTGCTCTCCTTTATCCCGAAAAACCCGTTTGCCGATCTGACGGGCGCCAGTCCGACCTCAATCATCAGCGTCGTGATCTTTGCCGCGTTCCTGGGTGTGGCTGCACTGCAGTTGCTTAAAGATGATGAAGTGAAAGGTCAGCGCGTGCTGGTGGCGATCGATACGCTGCAGTCGTGGGTGATGAAGCTGGTGCGTTTAGTGATGAAGCTGACGCCGTATGGTGTGCTGGCGCTGATGACTAAAGTGGTTGCCGGTTCAAACCTGCAGGACATCATCAAACTGGGCAGCTTTGTGGTCGCCTCATACCTCGGTCTGGCCATCATGTTTGGTGTCCACGCCCTGCTGCTGTCGGTTAATGGTATCAACCCAATGCGCTTCTTCCGTAAAGTGTGGCCGGTTATCACCTTCGCCTTCACCAGCCGTTCCAGCGCAGCCAGCATTCCGTTGAGCGTTGAAACCCAGACCCGTCGTCTTGGCGTGCCGGAGTCGATTGCCAGCTTCGCGGCATCCTTTGGCGCCACAATCGGCCAGAATGGCTGTGCCGGTCTTTATCCGACCATGCTGGCCGTGATGGTTGCGCCAACCGTCGGGATTAACCCGTTTGATCCACTGTGGATTGCCACGCTGGTTGGGATAGTCACGCTGAGCTCAGCCGGTGTGGCCGGTGTTGGTGGAGGTGCAACGTTTGCTGCACTGATTGTCCTGCCTGCGATGGGCCTGCCGGTGACCCTGGTGGCGCTGCTGATCTCCATTGAGCCGCTGATTGATATGGGCCGTACAGCACTGAACGTCAACGGTTCGATGACCGCAGGTTCCCTGACCAGCCGCTGGTTAGGCATGACCGATAAGCGCGTACTGGAAAGTGACGACAACGCCGAGCTGGCGCACCGTTAATCTGCCTTAAACCTGGCGCGCCCGCGCCAGGTTTTTTCCGTCTCTCTTCTCCATAATCTCCCCCATTGATGGCGACGCCGTTAAGAAAGCGTTAAGCATGGTAAACAGGCGAAAAATCCGCGCTTTAGTGCTTGTCTTTGCCCGGTAAAAGGCGAATTCTGCATCCAGTATTATGAGGAGAACACCTGATGAAAAAGATAATCGCCTCGCTTCTGACGCTGACGCTTCTGACACCCGCTCTGGCTTTCGCCCATCCTGGCGACTGGGGCCCGGGATGGGGTCGACATGGCGGACCCGATCCACACTGGATCGGTCCCGGACATCACTGGGGCGGACCTGGACCGATTCGCTTTCTGCCTGAAGCCGCAACGGCGGTGCTGATCGGCGGACTGACCTACTACCTGCTCAATGGCAGTTACTATCAGCGCCACGGCGATGAATATGTGGTGGTAGAGCCGCCAGCAGAGTCGCGGGTCAGCAGTGAGATGCGGGTACTCGACTTTAACGGCAAACGCTTCTATGTGCAGGCAGGTCATTTCTACCAGCGGCAGATAGACGGTGATTATGTTGAGGTGCCGCGCCCGGCAGGATTGTAGTCAGCGCCACAACGAAAAACGGCCCGTCAAATTACGGGCCGTTTACTATTCAGAGAGACGAAAACTTACTGCTGAACCTGCGGATCGGTATCATATTCCGCACAGCTCTGGAAGCCGTAGTTCATCACACGGCCCGTGTCGTTGTAGCTCACGAAATAAGTCTGCGCTTTACCGTCGCGCTGACCCAGAACATAAGTCTGGCAGGTGCCGCGCGCGTGGACCATGGTGATTTCAGTAGAAGGTGCACCCGCGATCTGACGAACCTGATCACGTGTCATACCCTTTTTAACATCCTTTACCACTGGCTTAGTCACGTAGCTTTCCGCACGATCGTAAGTCGTACAACCAGACAGTGCAGCCAGTGTCAGCGCCGCAGCGATACATCCCATCACTTTATTCATCTTGTTGTTCCTCATTTATTGTCCATGTGGAAACAAGCCTGGAACATAAATGCTGATTTATCAAGTTTATGAGGAACAATTAGTGGTGCATCAAATGTCAGGATTTCGTAAAGAAGGCTGTTTTGTTGTCAATGCGGCCGTATACTTTCCGCCAAAACAGGTTTTGGATAGCCCCGCCGATTCAGACACCCTCTGCCTCATGGGTATCCGCGCAGAGCGGTGAGATTATCGCCCTTCGGACGCTGTTCGCTTGTCATGCCCGCTTCTGTTCACCCATCGCTGACTATCCCGAGGAACAATGACCCCTGCTCACTCTGACCGCCTGGTTTATGCGATTACACTGGGCCTGCTGGCCGCACTGGGCCCGCTCTGTATCGACCTTTATCTGCCAGCCCTGCCACAAATGGCGCAGGATCTGCACACCGAAACTGCGACCGCGCAGTTGAGTCTGACCGCCGGTCTGTTGGGCCTGGGCTTTGGGCAGCTGCTGTTTGGCCCGATGAGTGACAAATTCGGTCGCCTGCGTCCGCTAACCCTGTCACTGATACTGCTGTTTATCGCCTCAATCGGCTGTGCGCTGGCGCAGGACATCCACCAACTGCTGGTGGCGCGGCTGTTTGAAGGATTAGCGGGGGCGGGCGGCGCGGTATTGTCGCGGGCGATTGCACGCGATATGTACAGTGGTCATGAGCTGACGCGCTTCTTCGCGCTGCTGATGCTGGTTAACGGTCTGGCTCCAGTCGGCGCGCCGGTACTGGGTGGTGTGCTGATGACGATAGTCGACTGGCGCGGCATCTTCATGGTACTGGGCGGCATTGCCATTCTGCTGATCCTGCTGGCGCGCTGGAAGCTGCATGAAACCCTGCCTGAAGCCCGCCGCAACCAGGGCTCGATTTTCTCCGCCTACGCGGCACTCGGTCAGGTGGTCACCCATCGACCCTTTATGGGCTTCTGTCTGACCCAGGGCTTTATGATGTCCGGCATGTTCGCCTATATCGGTGCCTCGCCGTTTGTGCTGCAACAACTCTATGGCCTGTCGCCCCAGGCCTTTAGCTTCTGCTTTGCGGCCAACGGGTTTGGCCTGATCATTGCTTCGCAGACCAGCGCTCGCCTCTGTCCGTTGTGGGGCGAATATCGGGTGCTGAAAGGCGGTCTGACACTGGCTTTTGTCGCCTCTAGCCTGCTGCTGCTGGCCGCGCTACTACACGCACCGTTAGCGCTGCTGCTGCTGGCGCTGTTCTTTACCATCGCCAGCAACGGCGTGATCGCTACCACTGCCTCGTCACTGGCGATGCAGAGTCAGGGCCACCGTGCTGGCAGCGCCTCTGCAGTCATTGGCGTCACCATGTTCACGCTGGGTGCGATTACCGTGCCGCTCACCGGCATTGGCGGCACGTCGGTACTGAGCATGTGCGCCACCATTTTTGGCTGCTTTATGATGGCGATTCTGATGTTTAACGTGCTGGCGAAAAAACCGCTGTCGTAATTAAAAACTCACTGATTTCGCAACGTTTAGCCGCAATCAGTTGCCGCTTAAGCTTGTTGTTTTCGCTTCGGCACGTTAGCTTTACTAAAACGTTCGCATCGAGCCGACTGGCCACTGACCTGAGGAGAAGTTCATGTCACTGCAGCAGGAAATTATTGAAGCACTGGGTGTCAAGCCCGTTATCGACGCCGACCAGGAAGTGCGTGTCAGCGTCGATTTTCTTAAAGCCTATCTGAAACGTCACAGCGGACTGAAAACGCTGGTGCTGGGGATTAGCGGCGGTCAGGATTCAACCCTTGCGGGCAAGCTGGCGCAAACGGCGATCAGCGAGCTGCGTCAGGAGAGCGGCGATAACGACTACACCTTTATTGCGGTGCGTCTGCCGTATGGCGTGCAGGCGGATGAGCAGGATTGTCAGGACGCGCTGGCCTTTATTCAGCCCGACCGTTCGCTGGCGGTGAACATCAAAGAGTCCGTGCTGGCCAGTGAGCGCGCGTTGAAAGATGCCGGTATCACGTTGTCTGATTTCGTGCGCGGCAATGAAAAAGCGCGCGAGCGAATGAAGGCGCAATACAGCATCGCCGGCATGACCAAAGGGGTGGTGGTCGGCACCGACCATGCCGCTGAAGCGGTCACCGGGTTCTTCACCAAATATGGCGATGGCGGTACTGACATCAATCCCCTTTTCCGCCTGAATAAGCGTCAGGGCAAACAGCTGCTGAAGCATCTTGGCTGCCCGGAACATCTTTATCTGAAGAAACCGACTGCCGATCTGGAAGATGATCGTCCAGGCCTGCAGGATGAAGTGGCGCTGGGTGTCACCTACGAGATGATTGATGACTATCTGGAAGGCAAAAGCATCGATCCTGACAACGCCCGTATTATCGAAGGCTGGTATCTGAAAACTGAGCACAAACGTCGTCCGCCGATCACTGTGTTCGACGACTTCTGGAAGTAATCCTGCGCCTCCTTTGCTCCGGCAAAGGAGGCTTCACTCATTTAATTTGTTGAACGCTGCATGCCTCCCACCGTCTCGCGCGCTACCCTCATCGGGCTTATCGCCATTTTGCTCTGGAGCACCACCGTGGGTCTGCTGCGCAGCGTCAGTGAAGCCTTCGGTGCCACTGGCGGCGCGGCGCTGATCTACACCACCACGGCGATCCTGCTTTGCCTGACCCGCGGTTTGCCCAGACCTGGCGCACTGCCCGCGCTCTACCTGTGGCTGGGCGGTGCCCTCTTTGTCGGTTACGAGATCTGCCTGGCGCTGGCTATCGGGCTGGCCAGCGATCGCACCCAGTCGCTGGAGCTGGGAATGATCAATTATCTCTGGCCCTGCCTGACCATCGTGCTGGCGATTCCGTTTAATCAGCAGCGCTTCCGTGTCTGGCTCTGGCCAGGGCTGCTGCTGTCGCTGCTGGGGATCGTCTGGGTGATGAAAGGCAGTGGCAGCAGTTCGCCCGCGCTACTGTGGCAGAATATACTGCGCAACCCTGTCGCCTATGCACTCGCCTTTATCGCCGCCCTGACATGGGCGGTCTACAACAACCTTACCCGCCGTTTTGCCCGCGGCTCGAACGGCGTCACGCTGTTTTTTATACTGACCGCACTGGCGCTGTGGCTGAAATATGCCTTCAGCGATCGTCCTGTGCCGTTAACGTTCGATCTGATACCGATAATGGAGGTGCTGTTTGTCGGCCTCTCCACTGCTATCGCCTATTCCGCCTGGAATCATGGGATTCAGCAGGGCAATCTGACGCTGCTGGCCACCGCGTCCTACTTCACGCCAGTGCTGTCGGCTCTGCTGGGATCGCTGTGGCTGGGTCTGACGCCGCCGCTGGCTTTCTGGCAGGGCGTTGCGATGATTACACTGGGCTCGCTGATTTGCTGGCTGGCGACACGGCGTCTTTAACAGACAGCTGGCGATCATTTCACCTGCCTGTTATGCTGTATGGACAACCAGTAAATGGAGTCCATTTTGGTCAGACGTGCTGCCATTCTTCGCCCCGAACCCGACGCGAATACAATTTATCAATATCCCGAACACCTGCGTGAATGGCTGGAAGGCCTGCCGAATCATCCTGGCGTCTACACCTTTCATGGCGAAAGTGAGTCACTGCCGCTTTATATCGGTAAAAGTGTCAATCTGCGTTCGCGAGTGATGTCCCATTTCCGCACGCCGGACGAGGCGAAAATGCTGCGCCAGTCACGGCGCGTAAGCTGGATCCCCACAGCAGGCGATCTCGGTGCGCTGCTGCTGGAAGCGCAGATGATCAAAACCCAGCAGCCGCTGTTCAATAAGCGACTGCGCAAAAATCGCCAGCTCTGTTCGCTGCAGATTACCGACGGCAAACCGAATGTGGTTTACGCAAAAGATCTCGATTTCAGTCAGTCACCCAACCTGTTTGGACTTTATCGCAGCCGCTTTGCGGCGCTGGAACGGCTCAAGCAACTGGCGGATGAGTATCAGCTCTGTCATGGGCTGCTGGGTCTGGAAGCGCTGAGTGCGGGACGCGGCTGCTTCCGCTCGGCTCTGCGTCGTTGCGCCGGAGCCTGTTGCGGTAAAGAGCCGGTCAGCGACCATCAGGATCGGCTGCTGGAGGCACTGGAAAATGTGCGGGTTTTCTGCTGGCCGTGGCAGGGTGCCGTAGGTCTGGTGGAGGAAGGCAAAGAGATGACGCAGATCCATGTTATCGATCACTGGTTCTATCTCGGTTCGGTGAGCAGCATGGATGAGGCCAGAAAACTCCAGCGGCCCAAAGGCGGTTTTGATCACGACGGCTATAAAATCCTCTGCCGCCCGATTCTGTCGGGTGTCTACCCTATTCTTCCGCTATAAAAAAAACCGCCGACGCTGCCCACTCACGTTCAGTGGACAGCGTCGGCGGTCTCAGACCGTTCGCTTAACGAATATTATTCAGCCGGTTCTGCTGGGGGCGCCATTTTGCCGTCGTGCGGGGCTTTCTCAGTCAGACGCTTTTCAAAGTTCGCGTTGTACTGTTTCTTCTGCTCCGGCGTCAGCACGTTATAGAGCTTGTTCTGAGTTTCCAGCATCTTCAGCGCATGCTCTTTCGCGTTGGCGGACATCTTCTCTGCCTGCGCTTCGGCTTTGCTCTGGTCAAAGCTGTCAGACGCAATAATGCTGTGAGCCGCGCGACGCTCGTCCAGTGACGGACGTTTCATCTCTTTGTGGCTCTCTTTCATGATGTCGCGCATCTGGGTTTTCTGCGCGTCGGTCAGGTTCAGACCTTTAAACATCATCTCCATGCCGTGGCGCATTGGCGGTTTGTGCATCGCCTTTTCGCTGCCCGCTGGCGGTGGAGTCAGGTTATCTGCTGCTGCATGGACGGCGCTGGCTGCACCAAACGCCAGCGAAGAAGCCAGTAAAAGGGAAGTCAGTTTGCGCATAATAGTGTCCTTATAATTCATGATAATGACGACAGCACTCTGTCGCGTCTTCGGAAACAAGCATACGACGCTGAACGTCAACTACTCAGAGCCTGAGTAAAGCCGTGAAAGCATAAAAGATAAAAAACGGGCAATCATGAAGAGAATAAGAAGAAAGGCGTGAGGAATTGAAAAAGTTTATGAATTTAAAGCGAATTTGGCAGAAATCATGGAGGAGTGTAATGGTTACGACTGGAAAGCGGAAGGCGATCTCCCGCTTTCCTGTCGATTTTTTTAGCGCCGATGAACTGCAACAGTAAGAACGGTTATCACACCGGCAGCGCCTGAGTCTGTTCACCCTCTTCAATCAGCATCAGTCCGGCACGCAGCCCGGCGGCCACGTTGGGATTGGGGAACAGCACATATTCCCGCGCCTGCTGCACGTAATAGCGCGTATTACCATCTTCCGCCAGCAACGTCCCTTGAGGAAACGCGGTAAAGTTCAGCGTTTCCGGCGACATATGCAGCGTAAAGTGCTCACTCAGTCGGGTGATCTGCTGCGCAACCCGATAGTGACGCGGTTTCACCCTCGCGACAGGCATCGCTTCGCCATAGAGCAGAGAAGCCAGCGCCTGCTGCGCCGCGCTGAACTGGCTGAGATCGTTCTCGCCAAACGGCAGCGCCTTGCCCAGTTCAAGCGTGCAGCTGGCCGCACCGAAGTGCTCGCAGCTGAAATGCGTGAAGGTACCGCCTGGCGAGCGATGAAACACCAGCGCTTCCAGCCCGGCAGCGGCCAGCCAGTCCAAAAATGCAGGCGGCCAGGGACGCTCGTTATGCGGCATCACCCCGAACTGAGGGTGATAAGAGCCGCGAATGGCGGTGTGCATGTCGAGGTGCCAGCGCGTCTCATCGCACTCACCCAACTGCCAGAAGGTTTCCAGCGCCTGCTCCAGCCGCAACACGCGGCGGGCCTCATCACCATCATCAATCTGCTGCCAGCGTCCGCCAAATAGCCGGTTGATGTCATAACGCACATAGCGCTTACCGGCGCGTAGCGCTGAGGGATTACCCAGAATGACCAGCATGCGCTGCTGTAACGGCTTTTCGCCTCGCAGCAGCGGGTTAACCAGCTGGTTTACGATTTCTACCGGGGCCGTTTCATTGCCGTGGATCCCGGCAGAGAGCACCAGCGCCTGTTTAACCGGCACCGTCGGCTCCATCAACAGTATGCCGTGATACAACCACTGCCAGCGAAGATGCGCCGTTTCACCACTACGCTTACGCGGCACCTCGCCGGAAAGCGTTTGCTGTAAAAAGTCCTGCATCATTCCTCCTTTGCGCCCTGAGCAGACGGCAGACTGTGCTGCCTCCTGCTTCACTGCTGAAATGCGTAAACATTTCCTAAGTCTAGCAGCTTCGTCAGTTCATCCAGCGCGTCATGTCCCTCACGCAGCAACTGTGGGTCGACCAGATCGGCCTGGGTCAGGCGATCGCGGTAATGACGGTCAACCCAGCTATTCAGTGTGCTGAAGAGGTTATCGTTCATCAGCACCGCCGGATTCACTGCCTGCTGCTCCTCTGGCGTCAGCACGACCCGCAAACGCAGGCAGGCAGGCCCCCCTCCGTTATACATGCTTTCGCGCAGATCAAACACCTTCAGAGCTTTCAGTGGTGTATCCGCCTCGACCTGTTCACACAGGTAGCGCCACACACCCGGATGCTGGCGTGACTCTTCCGGCAATACCAGCATCATCGTGCCGTCGGGACGGCTCAGCAGCTGGCTGTTAAACAGATAAGTCTCTACCGCATCTTTCACCGAGACACGGTCTGCCGGCACTTCCAGAGCGACAAAGCCGGGGATGCGCGCCCGAAGTTGCGCGAGCAGTTCAGGCTGATCAACAAAGGCGTGCTGATGACAGAACAGCATCTGCTGGTTACTGACCGCAATCACATCATTATGAAATACGCCCTGATCGATCACCGCAGGATTCTGTTGGGCGAACAGTACGCTTTCGGGTGAGAGCTGATGAAGGCGGGCAATCGCCTCGCTGGCCTCACGGGTTTGCCGCGCCGGATAGCGCTGCGGCGCTTTGCCTTCGTGGCTGCTGTCGCGGCCATACACAAACAGCTGCACGCCGCGCTCGCCATAGGCACCGCCGAGACGGTTGTGGTTAGCCGCCCCTTCATCACCAAACATCGCCACCTGCGGCAGCGCATCGTGCACGGCAAAATGGCGATCGTCGCGGAAGATGGAACGCAGCAGCCAGGCGGTTTCTGGCGCTTCTATCGCCCGATGAAACTTGTTGTTCAGGTTCGCCACCGTCAGGTGAACCCGGTCATCCAGACTGTCTGCGGACGGCGAAACCGTAGCGGCATTGGCGACCCACATCGCCGACGCGGAGCTGGCGGCGGAGAGTAATCCCGGCGCGGTTTTACCGGCTGACGTCAGCACCTGCTCATCACTGCCGCTAAAGCCGAGCTGACGCAGCACCGCAATGTTGGGTCGCTCGTGCGGCGGGATCACGCCCTGCACGTAGCCCATATCAGCCAGCGCTTTCATCTTCAGCAACCCCTGCTTTGCCGCCAGACGGGGATTCGACGGCTGCAGCTGGTTGCGGGTCGAGGCTTCGTTCCCAAAAGAGAGCCCGGCATAGTGGTGCGTTAATCCTACCAGCCCATCAAAGTTGGCTTCGGTTGCCTTCATGAGCGCTTCTCCGGCGCGGAGAAATCGAGTCCCGGCGACAATGTGGCGGGCAGCGTCAGGTCCGGCGTCTCCAGTGAGGCCATTGGCCAGGCACAGTAATCCGCCGCATACCAGGCACTGGCGCGATGGTTGCCCGAAGCGCCGATGCCACCAAATGGCGCGGTGCTGGCTGCGCCGGTCAGCGGTTTGTTCCAGTTGACGATACCGGCACGGGCTTCCAGCAGCAGCTGATCGAACTGCTGACGTGAAGGCGATATCAATCCGCACGACAGGCCGTAACGGGTCTGGTTCGCCAGCGCTATCGCCTCGTCAAAGGTGTCATAGCGGATTACGCCGAGCAGCGGACCAAAGACCTCTTCATCCGGGATGCCCTGCACACCAGTTAAATCGATAATGCCCGGTGTAAGAATGGCACTGTGACGATCCGGCCAGCGCATCGCCAGCAGCACCTCGCCACCCGCATCAACCCGCCGTTGCCACTCACCTATAATCTTCTCTGCCGCGCCGGTAGAGATCACGCTTCCCATAAAGGGTTGCGGTTCAGCATTCCAGGCGGCCGGCTGCAGTCGCCCCGCCACCTCTGTCAGCCGCTGCAGAAAGGCATCGCCCGCATCACCACGTTTAACCAGCAGACGCCGGGCGCAGGTGCAGCGCTGACCCGCAGTAATAAAGGCTGACTGCACGGTAATATTGACGGCGGCATCCAGGTCAGCCGGATCTTCCACTATCAGGGCGTTGTTCCCGCCCATTTCCAGCGCCAGCATCTTCTCAGGCTGACCGGCAAACTGGCGATGCAGCTGATAGCCGGTATGGGCGCTGCCGGTAAACAGCAGGCCATCGATCTGGCTGCAGGTTGCCAGCGCCTGACCGGTCTCCCGACCACCCTGCAACAGCGCCAGTACACCTGCAGGCAAACCCGCAGCCAGCCAGATCTCAACCGTTTTTTCGGCGGTCAGCGGCGTCAGTTCACTGGGTTTAAAGACCACGCAGTTGCCCGCCAGCAGCGCCGGAACAATATGACCGTTTGGCAGATGGCCGGGGAAGTTGTAAGGGCCAAATACCGCCAGCACGCCGTGCGGACGATGGCGCAGCGAGCTTTCGCCCTCATGCTGCTCACCGGTGCGGCTATGGTACGCCTTCACCGAAAAGCCGATTTTGTTGATCATCGCACCGACTTCGGTCAGTGCTTCCCAGCGTGGCTTGCCGGTTTCACGGGCAATGGTTTCTGCCAGGTCTGTTTTGTGAACCTCAAGCCCGGCCGCAAATTTCTCAATAATCGCCTGCCGTTCCGCCAGCGGGCGTCTGGCCCAGCCCGGAAAGGCAGCGCGCGCCGCGTCACAGGCTGCCGTGACCTGTGCGACTGATGCCGCCTTGCCCTGCCATAACGTCTCGCCGCTGACCGGATCCGCTTTCGTCAGGACCTCCGCGTCACCGTCTACCCATTCTCCCTTTATCAGGTGCGTCATGCTGTTTTCTCCTCTTTGCAGAGCGTCACTACGCGCAGGCTGTCGCCCGGCTGACAGTGGAGCGCCCGCATCTGTTCATCCGTCAGTTGCACGCTGTCGCTGTCGGCATGGGCCGGGATCAGCACCACACGGAACTGGCGGTAATTGTTATTAGCAACCAGACAGAGTGGCGCATCCGCCGGATTTTCACCCCGTTCAGCGCTGCGCAGACGACTTTTACGCACGGCGCGGATGTGGTCGATATCGCACTCCAGCGTCGGGCCGCCATCAAAAATGTCGACATAGTTAAGGTAGCGGAAGCCCTCCGCCTCCAGCACGGCACGGGCAGGTGCCGTTTGTGGATGCACCTGTCCGATGACCGCCTGCGCCTCTGGCGTCAGGTAATCAATATAGAGCGGATGCTTCGGCATCAGCTCAGCAATAAAGGATTTCTGGCCGGTGCCGCTGAGGAAATCGGCTTTGCTGAATTCCATTGAGAAGAAGCGGCTGCCCACGCTCTCCCAGAATGGCGAATGCCCCTGCTCATCGCTGACGCCACGCATCTCAGCTACAACCCGATTCGTGAAGTGCTCACGGAAATTAGCCATAAAGAGGAAGCGGGATTTCGACAACAGGTAGCCATTTTTGCCGTCACGGTAATCGGGATCGAGAAATAGCGTGCAGAGTTCACTGCTGCCAGTGTGATCGTTACTCAGTGACAGGGTTGGCAGCGCGGCATAGACATTCAGTTCTTTTGAGGCATGCACCTGCGTGCCGACACGAAAGTTATACCAGGGCTCCTGCAGGCCGACAGCCACTTCAATGGCACAGATGCCGACGGCGCGGTTATCTTCGCTGTCCGCCAGCACAAAGACATAGCCCTGTTCAGCGCGGGGCAGCGTACCCTCCCAGGTCTGCAGCGATCGATCAATACGCGCCTGTAACGTTGCGCTATCGACGGGCAGCGAGGTCAGCCCGCCACCGGTTTTGCCGGCCAGTGCCATCAGCTGACTTAAGTCATCGCGTTCAACGGGACGGATTACCATCATGATGCGGACCCTCGGACCAGACGCTCACACACCTCGGCAAAGCGAGCCATGCCCAGCTTCACTTCCTGCTCACTGATATTCAGTGCCGGGGCAAAACGCACCACGTTGGCACCGGCAATCAGCACCATCACGCCCATCTCAGCGGCGGCCAGGTTGATCTCTTTGGCTTTACCGGCAAAGTTGTCGCTCAGTACGGCACCAATCAGCAGCCCCAGACCGCGCACTTCTTTAAACAGATGCAGACGCTGGTTGATCTCATCCAGTGCCGCAACAATCCACGCGTGACGTTGTGTGACACCGGTCATCATCTCAGGCTGATTGATCAGCTCCATCACTTTACCGGCCACCGCACCCGCCAGCGGATTGCCGCCATAAGTGGTGCCGTGGGTGCCAACGCCCATCACCATTGCGAGATCTTCGCGGGTCAGCATCGCACCAATCGGGAAGCCGCCGCCCAGCGCTTTAGCGCTGGTGAGTACATCCGGCGTGACACCATAATGCATGTAGGCGTAAAGCGAGCCGGTGCGGCCAACGCCGCTCTGCACCTCATCAAAAATCAGCACGGCCTGATGCTTATCACAAAGTTCACGCAGTCCGCGCAGAAACGCCGGATCGGCAGGCAACACGCCGCCCTCACCCTGAATCGGTTCAACAATCACCGCGCAGGTGTGGTCATTAATCAGTTCAGCCGCAGCGGCCAGATCGTTAAATGGCGCATGCTGAATCTCTGGCGGCAGCGGTGCAAAATCTTTTGAGTAAGCGGGCTGCCCTCCGGCTGACACAGTAAACAGGGTGCGTCCGTGAAACGCATTTTTGAACGCCACGATACCACTTTTATGCGGCCCGACCCGGTCATGCGCCACTTTACGCGCCAGTTTCAGGGCTGCTTCGTTCGCTTCCGCGCCGGAGTTACAGAAGAACACACGGTCAGCAAAAGTGGCGTCAATTAACTGTTTCGCCAGCCGCAGGATCGGTTCGTTGGTGTAGCCATTCCCGGTGTGCCATAACCGTGCGGCCTGGTCCTGCAACGCCTGTTGTAAAGCCGGATGCGCATGTCCTAACGCATTGACGGCAATGCCACCAGCAAAGTCGATATAATCCTTGCCGTTTTGATCCCAGACGGTGGAGCCTTCCGCGCGAACCGGTATAAAGGTCGCAGGTGCATAAACCGGCATCATCCATTGATCGAAATCGTGACGTGAAACGTGCAGTGCCATAACCCATTCTCCTGCGTGACTTTACCGGCTGGGTAAAGCTTATGTTTTAAAATTGTTAAAAGATGTTGTAATGCTGCCCTACTGTAGAGTGCAGTTAACGTGCCAGCCAGAGAATTAATGCATAAAATGGTCTTCACAACGTAATATCAATAACTTACAACCAATCAATATTCACTTAATTTGCATATATAGTGAATAATTGTCTGATTGCAGCGGCATAGCCGGGTTTTAAACAGCGGAATTATGCATTCACGGGATGAAATATCGCTTTTGTGATCGCTGATAAATTATCTCTCCAGAAAACCCCCGCCGGCGCCCTGTTTTAGCGCGGTTTGCCTCACACTGGTGCAGCGCGGGATCGATGAGTCATCCTTCCAAAAGACGCTGATCGTTTAGATTTAACAAAATAATTTCATTTATCGCGACTGACGCAGAGATCCGTGCATCTGAACCTGATTAATTAATCAGCAACCAGACGATAATTTGATCAGTGACTGGAAAGATTATTTCTGGCGTGATTATATGGAATAAAAATATTATTCATTAAAATATGTTCAGATATTAATATGCACGCTAATGGTTAGAATGAAAACATTACAATTTTATTCTTCTACACCTGTTACTCATAATTAATGCATTGAACGCGTTGATTTAAAAATGAACAGACGGGATTTGTTAATGTCACCCTGGAACAAATCAAACCCATGATTATAAAGGATTAAGTTAAAATTACCCATAATTTTATATAAGAAGAAAATCTTATTATCTTTTCAGTTAATCTCCTTCTCTATCGCTTTCCTGCCTGCGGAATATCTAAATCACATTTTGTTACTTATATTCCACTTTGTAAATTTATCTTTTTGTGTCATTTTCTTTTCGCCCCGCATCAGGGGAATAATAATTAATGAAGACAGGATAATAATTAAATGATGAAGCGCACTTCACTGGCGGTTGTTATGCCGTTACTGATCGGTCTCTCCTCCGCACAGGCCGCAGAAGTTTATAACAAGGATGGCAATAAGCTGGATCTGGTCGGCAAGATTAACGTATCTCACCTTTTTTCAGATGATAATAATAACAACGGTGATACCTCCTCTTATGCCCGCTTTGGTTTTAAAGGTGAGACAAAGATTACTGATCAACTCACTGGCTATGGTTTCTGGCAGTATCAGTACAGCCTTCACAACTCCGAAGGCAGTGATGCGCAGGCGACCAACCGTACCCGTCTGGGTTATGCAGGCCTGAAGTTTGGCCAGGCGGGATCGCTGGATTATGGCCGCAACTATGGCCTGGTGTATGACGTGTTGAGCTATACGGATATGCTGCCATTCTTCGGCGGCGACTCCGGTTATACCGATGCCTTCCTCTCTGGCCGCTCAACCGGCGTGCTCACCTGGCGTAATAGTGATTTCTTTGGTCTGGTAGACGGATTAAACCTTGCAGCGCAGTATCAGGGCAAAAACGACCGCAGCAATAATATCGATGGCGTACGTCGCTCCAACGGTGATGGTTTCGCCCTGTCCGCGTCTTATGACTTTGATTTCGGTCTGAGCTTCGCTGGCGCGTTTGCCAGTCTTGATCGCACGACCGCGCAAAACAGAGCCGCACGTGGTGAAGGCGAGAAAGCCCAGCACTGGGCGACGTCGGTCAAATATGATGCGAACCAGGTTTATCTGGCCGCCATGTACGGTGAGACCCTGAATGCCACCCCAATTAGCGGCGGCTTCGCTAACAAAGCGCAGAATTTTGAAGCTGTGGCGCAGTACCAGTTCCTGAACGGTTTCCGTCCATCCCTGGGTTACGTCTCATCAAAGGGCAAGGACATTGAGAATATCGGCGATGCCGACATCATTAAATACACCGCAGTGGGTGCGACTTACTACTTCAACAAGAACATGTCGGTTTATGGTGAATACCGCATTAACCTGCTGAAAGATAACAATCCGCTGGGTCTGGCAACCGACGACATTACCGCGCTGGGTCTGATTTACCAGTTCTGATGTCATTATGGGCCTGGCACTTCACGCCAGGCCCGTTTATTGTCTCACGCCACACTTCAGACACCGTCACGCGGCGTTAACCCAGTGCCCTGACTAAGCTGACGGCTACCGTCGCTTCCTGCATCAGTTCTTCCACATTGGCAGACGCCAGCAGCGTGGTTGCCTGTCCGGCAGGCACCGGACGACTGAAAAGATAGCCCTGACCGTAATCACAGCCGCGTTTTCTCAGCCATCTCAGCGTGGCGACATCTTCTATCCCCTCTGCCGTGATCAACACATTCAACCCCTGACAGAGCGCCAGTAGCGTTTCAACGACTTTCCGCTGCTCCGATCCGGTCACGATGCCGGCGATAAATGACTGATCAATTTTGATTTTGGTAATACCCAGCCCCAGCAATACCGACAGGTTGGAATAGCCGGTGCCAAAATCATCCAGTACCACGCCGATACCTGTCTCTTTCAGCTGACGAATCGCCTCGCGGGCATCATCGGAAATGGCCATAACATTTTGTTCGGTGATTTCGAGTTCCAGCATTACCGGTCCGGCATGCTGCATAATGCGAGACAGACAGCTGGTGAGTGACGGTCTCAGCAGCTGTTCCGGAGTGATGTTCAGCGACAGGCAGAGCCCGGCGGGCCATGCACGGGTGGCACTGACCGCATCCTGCAGAAGCGCCACGGTCATACTGTCCATAAGCCCCAGTCGCTCCACCACCGGCAGAAACTCTGTGGGTGAAACCGTCTGGCCTGACGCAGTGATCCAGCGTGCCAGTATCTCAAAACCGGTAATGTTTCCGGTGCGCAAAGAGACCAGCGGCTGGAGAAAGGGAACGATGGCGTGACCGCTGACGGCGGCCACCACCTCCTGCTCCAGCCATTCACGCTGGCGAAAGCGCAGCTCCATGTCCGGGGAGAATCGTGCCAGATGAGAGCACTTATCCTGCTTCGCTTCATATAACGCCAGGTCGGCCGCCCGCATGACATCAGCCTGCCCCGTACAGGCGGAACTTGCAATGCCTGCTGAGAGGCTCAGAAAGGTGTGCGGCCCTGTCCGTATCGATGCTGCCTGTTCGCATAAACTTTCGGCGAAAGTCTGCGCCTGCTCAGCCTGTGAATCTTCGGCAACAATGGCGAATTCATCCCCGCCCACACGAAACACCTTGCTCGTGCTGCCTGCCGAAGCGGTCAGCAGATCAGCCAGTGCGATCAGGGTCGCGTCACCCTGACGATGGCCATTCAGATCATTGATACTCTTGAAGTGATTAACGTTCAGCAGAGTCAGAGTGTAGGCCGCCCCGCATGCTTTAAGCGAAGCAATGTGTGCATTGAAGGATCGGCGGTTCATAACACCGGTCAGCTCATCGGTTCCGGCTAGCCTGAGTGCGTTTTTTTCCGCCCTTCGGGTTTTGCGAATCAGCCCCGCGATAAGCAGCGCAGGAACAACCATCGCCAGCACGGCAAACGAGGAGGAGGTGAGAATAAACCGCAATCGCTCGCTGATTTCAAAACTTGTATCGTAGCCCAGGCCAAGCAGGCGGCAAATCCGCGCTTCAAGCCCAAACTCCCACAGTGTGGAGAGTAAAATAATGGTCGCAATATTCAGCATTGCGAGCCAGAAAAGTTTCAGGCGCATGCGTTAGTTCCCGGTGATGGCAAGTATCAGAGTTTTGTTTTAATGATCAGTAAAAAAACCGGGGCGTACTTCTCATACCCTGTCAGTTAAGCCGTCTGCAATAAGCCCGCCTCCGCTATGTCTGGACATAGCATTCGCCCGTTCTCAGCCTTACGGCAGCAAGACAAACGATCGGCGGAGCCCCGAACATGTCGGTTCCGTCATCAATCCTGCTGAGTGTTCTATCGGCAGCGCGGGCAAAATTAACAGGCCAGTCCAGTTATATTTGTGAACACGGACGGCTTTAACCGCTTAAGCAGTATGAACAGCCTGCGGGTTCTCTGAGGAAAGCAAGCCCTGGCATCAGACGATAAAAACAGGTTTATCAATCTATTGGCCTCTTATTTCTATCCACGCTATTACAACAGGGTGAACGCATGAGACAGAGGGACGGAAAACCTCTCATTTCTCTGGACACTCGTGCGCAGTGGTCCTTAACGGAAATAATAAAATCGCCAGCAGCTGGACGCCGCGCCCTGACGCGTTAAAAGCACACCCGATTCCCGGAAAGGCTGACACCGAAGGTCGATTACACGGGCAATGTGCTCCTGTCAGCCCGCCAAAGTGCTTAAATTTTGCAGTCGATTTACTCTGTATTACATCAATAAGCGCGAGGTAAGCCGGAAGGTACATCCGGTTATATTGACTTCAATTTAGTTTGACTCAATACTGTGCTTTCTTTCAGTCAGACGTGCACTGTAGCCTGCTCCCTCCGTCGCGATAGCGCCTGAACATCTGATGTCTGACACCAGCAAAGAGAGGCTGCAACAAGCCATTTCTCCTGAGACACTTAGCGAGAATTCAAGGCTGGCAAACTGCCCGTCATCGGGCTTTATCTCCCCCGACTCAGAATGAGTAAAAGTATGAATGACGAAATCGCGGGGAACTCTGAAACGCCTCCCGCCAGCGCAGCGCCTGAAACCATTGATCAGTTTCTCTGCTTTGCGCTCTATTCCGCCTCACTTGCCATGACAAAGCTCTATCAATCCCGGCTAAAACCGCTGGGACTCACTTATCCGCAATATCTTGTGCTGCTGGTGTTGTGGGAAAAAGATGGCCTGACCGTCTCTGAGATTGGTGCCCGCGTTCGGCTCGATTCCGGCACGCTTAGCCAGCTTCTGAAGCGGCTGGAAGGTGCGGGCATCCTCTGCCGCCAGCGTGACACCGGTAACGATGAGCGCCGGGTGTTCATCTCTCTGACAGAACAGGGCCACCAGCTTAAAATCGACGCGGCTGGCGTCCCGGCGGATATGGTGTCGGTAATGGATACTGACTGTAGTGAGCTCGGCCTGCTGACAACCCAGGTCGCCATGCTGCGCGAAAAATTGCTCAGGGCTCTGCCATGAAAGGGGCTTTTGATAAACGAATGAACATGTTAAATAATCAGCGTATTTCGTTATGCGCAATTCAGCCAACCAGTTACCGCTGGAGTTTCTTTTGAGTAGCGATAAACCGGGGGATATGGATGATGTCCATGCCGTTGTCGGCCATGCTGTATCAAGCCTGCTGAAGTCAGGCCAGACTGCGGGTGTACTGGAAATCATCGCATTTCTGCAATCTCAACAGGCGCGATCGTTCAACGGCCAGAGAGAAATTTACGCTAAAGCCGTTCGCGTTGTGACAAAACTGGTTAACTGATCATCAGATCACTCTGCCTGACGGCGTTCCAGACCGCCCTCCTTCCTCTCTTTTAGCAGAACTTACCCGCTAAAGTGCTGCACCAGCAGGCGCCATCAAATCATAGCGATCGTTCTGCGGAGCCGTGTCCAGGCCCATGGGCGGCTCAACTTTTAAGGTAATCCAGTTAGAGGTCACACGCTGCTGCTTGCTGTCCTCAAGGGTTACCGACAGGCGGTATTCATTGCTGGCCTCTGGTGAGGGATCCCATTGCGGTAAGATGACACTCCAGCCCTGCGGATCGGCATTATTGGCCGGTGGCGTCAGGCTCAGCGCCTGCGTATCACCCTGCCAGCTTACCGCCCTGATGTCATTGCTGGCCCGCACCTGCAGCTTCAGCGGCAGACTCTCGCCACTGCTCAGTTGCCATGGCGGCGTTGCCAGAAATACGGAGAGCGTTTTGCGCTGACGGAATGAGAGCACCGGCGTATCACTGCGGGTCACGGTATCATAACGGCTGCCGCGCAGGGAGCGCGCCTCTGCGACATTACCGGCATCAAGCTGACGGCTCAGCGCCACGCCGAAGCGATAATTGAGTTTAAGCCCCAGCTGATCCTGGCTTTCACCAGCGCTACTGGCTTTGTGAGTGGCTGAAAAGGTGACCAGCGGCACCGGCGTGTAGGAGAGGCCAAACGACATGGCGGAGGGGTTGTGATAACGGTTGCCGCTATTAAACAGATCGACATTCTCACCCAGATATTGCTGATAGCTCACCGAGACACCCAGTTGGCGATAAAAAGGCAGATAGCTCTGGCTGGTGATGTCATAGCCGCGCGCCATGCGCTGCTGCTGTGAATCATTCAGGTTTTTCCAGCCGGAAAGCGGCTGATAGTAGTTGGCAGAAAAGCGCATCGAATCGCTCCACGCCTCTGTGCCCACCGATGCACGTTGCAGGCCGCTGCTGAAGGTGCGATCAATAAAACCGTTATAGCCCAGCAGCCAGTCACCCGCGTCCCAGCGTTGTCCCAGCCCCGCGTTGCCAACCAGACCATCATCGGTATCGTGCAGGCCAAGCTGGCTGAAGGTGAGCAGGCTGTTCTCATCGGACAGGGCGCTAAAGAGATCGCCACCGGTGCCCGCGAAGTTCCCGTTCATATCGACTTTCAGGTCCAGCTGCGCGTTGCCGTATGGGGAAAGCAGTGACTGCCCTTCGCTCTCAACCCGGCCCGCCACTTCATCCCGCAGATGATTGAACGCCCAGACACCCGCCTGTTGACCAAACGTGACATTGCTGTCGCTGTTGTTACTGGCTTCACCGATACTTTTGGCCACGGCCGCCAGCTTTTTGCTCCACTCTTCATCCTGATCGCTGGCACCGCCCAGCGTCGGCAGCGATTCACTGTAGCGCGCCGGATCATCGAAGGGCGTTTCGGACACCGCTGTTTCAGTCTGGAAAGCGCGAGCACTCTGCGTCGCAGTCAGCGACAGCGCAATCAAAGAGAGAACTCCTGTTTTCCGTATCATGTCACCCGGCACATTGATCAGTTCGTTGCTGTAATTAAAGACAAATCATTAGCACTTACCTTAACATATTGTGACGGTGATGCAGGACAGCAGCGGCAAATTGTGCATATAACAGAAAAATCCGCACTCAATAAGGCCTGCATTTAACGCAGGCCCAACGCAGAAAAGCCTCTGTCAGGAGAAGATTAACCCGCCATCCACGTTAATGGTCTGCCCGGTGATATAGCGCGCATCGTCCGAGGCAAGAAAGGCCACCAGTCCCGCCACGTCTTCCGGCTGACCGGCGCGCTTCAGCGGAATGTTTTTAACCCACTCCGCCATCAGCTCACCTTTGCCGTAGGTTTTCTCCTCGCTGCTGAGGATCTCACCCCAGACACGATCGTTGTAATCCCACATCTCACTTTCGATGATGCCGGGACAGAAAGCGTTGACGGTGATATTCCACGGCGCCAGCTCCAGCGCCAGACTCTGGGTAATGCCAATCACGCCCATTTTGCTGGCGGCATAGTGCGGCGTGTAGATAAAGCCCTGCCGTCCCTGCCCGGATGACGTGTTGATCAGGCTGCCGCTGCGTTGCTGCACCATATATTTTGCCGCTTCACGACAACAGAGCCAGACGCCGGTCGTATTAACCGCCAGAATCCGTTCAAAGTCGCTCTTCGGCATGGTGTCAAAGCGGTCGATGGTGATCACACCCGCATTCTGTATTGAGACGTCAATCTGACCAAAGCGCTCAGATGCCTGCTGATAGAGCTGCTGCACCGCCGCTTCATCCGTGACATCGACCTGCAGCGCCAGAATCTCACTGCCGTATTGCTGCTGAATCTGGTCGGCGGTCGTGAAGACCCGGTCAGCATTTGACACCATCACCAGCCTGGCCCCGTCGCGGGCGAAACGCGCCGCAATCCCGGCACCAATGCCGCGACAGGCACCGGTAATCACCACTGTTTTTCCACGTTGTTCGCGGCTCATAATTGCTCCTGTTATGTGTGACGGACATCAGTGAGAGGCGCTGCCTGCTGCTTTTTATCATGGCGACGCAGCAGCACCACTTTGCTTTGCAGACGTTGCTGGAACTGGTCGATCACCACCGCAGTCACAATCACCAGGCCTTTAATGACCATCTGCCAGAAATCGCTGACGCCCATCATCACCATGCCATCCGCCAGAAAGACGATAACAAACGCGCCAATAATCGAGCCGGAAACCCGCCCACGGCCGCCTGCCAGCGCCGTACCGCCGAGTACCGTGGCACCAATGGCGTCCATCTCAAACATATTGCCGGTCATCGGATGTGCGGTCTGTAATTGCGAGGCCACTACCAGCCCGACCAGACCGGCGCAAAGGCCAGAAAAGGCGTAGACGAAGACTTTTACTTTGATAATCGGTACGCCCGCCAGACGTGCGGCGGACTCATTGCCGCCGATGGCATAGATATAACGACCCAGCGGGGTTTTGCGTGTCAGGTAGAGGCCGAGCAGTAAAAAGCCGAGCATCAGCCAGATAGGCAGATAAACACCCAGTACAGTGCCGGAGCCAAGCAGCGCAAAACCGGTGTTGCCCAGTGCGGGCAGCCCTATCAGGTTGGCGTAGGTGCCGCCGTCGTTGAACAGCAACGCTGCACCGCGCGCCACATACATCATTCCCAGGGTGCAGATAAAGGGCGCCACGCCCAGACGGGTGATCACCGTGCCGTTAATCAGCCCCACCAGCACGCCAAAGATGGCCACCACCAGAATGACTTCAGGCACGTTGAGAAATAGCGTATTGCCGCCCCACAACGGAATGCCATTGGTCAGCAGCGCACCCGCCACCATGCCGCAAATCCCCGCGACCGCGCCCACCGAAAGGTCGATACCGCCGGTGAGGATCACCAGCGTCATACCAATCGCCAGCAGTCCGGTAATCGCCACGTGCTGCGTCATGATCAACAGGTTGGAGGGCGTCAGAAAGTTTGGCACCATCACGCTGAAAAAGCCGACCACTATCAGCAATGCAATAAAAGTGCGCGCTTTAAGCAAATACATATAAAGCAGATATTTTTGGTTCATGACATTCTCCGGCCAGCTTAGAGCCTGTTCCAGTACGCGTAATCGTTGCAGGCAGTCGGGACAGGGACAGCGCATAACAACCGAAACGTACACGCAGTACGTGAGGATGGTGAGCACTGCCCCGCTTCAGACTGACAAATAAAATAAGGCGCTTAATCCTGCGGGGTTGATGCCGCGATCAGATGTTCCCGCGTCGCCGCTGCGCGCGGCAGATCGGCCGTGATCCTGCCATCGGCCATCACTAAAATGCGGTCTGCCAGCGCCATGACCTCATCCAGTTCGGACGATGAGAACATCACGGCCAGCCCCTGTTGCGCCAGGTTGCCAATCAGGTGATAGACGTCGGTTTTAGCGCCCACATCAATGCCGCGCGTTGGCTCATCGAGTAACACCACCTGCGGTCCGGTCATCAGCGCTTTCCCCAGCACCACCTTCTGCTGATTCCCGCCGCTCAGCGCCGTCACCGGCAGATCAGGATCGCTGACTTTGATCGCCAGATGGCCGATCATCTCATTCACCCGCTGATGCTCCCGGCCCGGATTCAGCAGCCCCAGCGCCCGGCGAAAACCGCGCAGGCTGAAGTCAGAAAGCGTCATGTTGGCCGTCACCGACATCAGTTCAATGACCCCTTCGCCCTTGCGATCTTCAGGCACCAGCGCGATGCCACTTTTCAGCCGCTGCTGAAAACTGCGTTTCGCCAGATCTTTACCGGCCAGCCGAACCCGGCCCGACTGACAGGACATCAGGCCAATCAGCCCCTTGAACAACTCAGTACGTCCGGCCCCCAGCAGTCCATAAATGCCAATCACCTCGCCTTTGCGCAGGGTAAAACTGACCTCATTCAGCTTGTAGCCGCCGTTCTGATGCAGCGCGGTCAGACCCTCGACCTCCAGCACCGTTTCCCCTTGTGGCGCAGGCTGATAGTCGAACTGTTTTTTCTTATCACCCACCATCTGCGCGATGATCCAGGGCACGCTGGCGTCGCGCACCTCACGCTCACTGATGAAGCGGCCATCGCGGAAAATGGTGATGTGGTCGCCAATCTCCATCAGCTCTTCCAGCCGGTGAGAGATGTAGATGATGGTGACGCCGCGCCGCTTCAGCTGGTCGATGACGCTGAACAGCACTTTGACTTCCGACTGGCTCAGGGCGCTGGTCGGCTCATCCATGATCAGCACCCGGGTATCCTTCGACAGCGCGCGGGCGATCTCTACCAGCTGCTGATGACCAATGCCCAGCTCGCCCAGCGGCGCGTAGGGATCGACATCCAGTTGCAGCCGGTCAAGCAGCGACTTCGCCAGCGCGTATTGATACTTTTCATTGATTACACCGCGCTGGAAAAACTCATTGGCGATAAAAATGTTGTCCATTACGTTCATGTTCGGAAACAGGTTTAGCTCCTGAAAAATGATGCTGATACCCTGTTTTTCCGCCTGATGTGTGGAATTGAGTGAAACCACTTTGCCATCCAGCAAAATCTCACCCGACGACGGTGTTTCCACTCCCGCCAGCATCTTCATCATGGTGGACTTACCGGCCCCGTTCTCACCAATCAGGACATTCACTTTGTTGCGGTAAACCCGATAGCTGACCTGATCGAGCGCAGTCACACCGGGATAGAGGCGCGACACATTGCGCGTTTCGATAATCACGTCGCCGGACGGTTGCGGTTGAGGGTTTTGCATCTGCCGCTCCTTATTGCCGGGTAATCGCAGCCGGGGTGATATCCGGCAACTGCTGCGGAATATCCCAGCTACTGAACACACCGGAAACACTCACTTTATCGCCCACTTTCGGCGCGAACTGCTGCATCAGGGTGGAAGCGTGCTGGTTGATCGCCTTACCGTAGTCACCAAACAGCACCTGGTCATTAAAGTCCTGATAGCTCGCACCTTTATAGGCATCGCGCAACGCGGTCCCGCGAATAATCGGCCCGGTCTGAATAGTGACACTGTCACCTGATTCGTCTTTCACCGTCATTTTTCCGCTGCGCGACGTTGTGTTTACCGCGGTCACCTCACCGCGAACCGAGACGCTAAAGACACAGGGATTCTCAGCCTGACTGCGATAGCCATAAGTCTGACAGGCGCTGTCAAAGTCTTTGGCAGACTGCAGCGACTTCATCAGTGTCGCCAGCGGTTTCGCCTCTGCCTGGACCTGCGGCACCAGTTTTTGCTGCCACAGCTGGTCGATGTTAGCCATTTTTGGATTGGGTGGATTTTTCAGGTCAGCCAGCTCCTGCTGCGACACAATTTTGCAGCCGCTTAACAGTAAGACCACCAGCGTCAGCCAGACTCTTCGGGACATCTTCTTCTCCCTGGCGCCCGCTTACGCAGGCGCGGCAGCGTTTAGTTACGACTTGTAGTTGAAGTCCTGGACGTTTTTGGCATTTTCCGGGGTAATCAGAATGCCGCGGAACATCACACGCTGTTTTTCCGGCTTCACGCCCTTCTGAATGAAATTATCGAGATCGGTGACACCTTCGGCGGCAATCGCCTGGGCCTGCAACATCACGGTGGCTTTCAGCGTGCCCGCTTTCACTGCATCGCGTTCATCGTTACTGCCATCAATGCCCACCACAATCACATCGTTGCGACCGGCCGCCTTGAGCGCAGCGATCGCGCCCAGCGCAACCGGCCCGTTGCCGCAGATCACCCCTTTTACATCCGGATGCGCCTGCAGAATACTGTCCATAATGCGCTTACCGTCGATCAGCGTGCCCTTCGCATCCTGACGCGCCACGCTCTGCATATCAGGATATTGATCCAGTACCTGATGGAATGACTTTGAACGGGTGACGCAGTTATTGTCGGCCAGGTTGCAGGCCAGCTCGGCGTATTTGCCCTTTTCGCCCATCTTCTCAACAAAGACGTTGGCCACATCGGAACCTGCCTGGAAGTTATTGTGGGTAATCTGCGCCAGTGCCACGTCATCGACCGGGATTTCACGGTTGATTAAAACCACCGGAATGCCGGCATCTTTGGCCTTTTTAATTGCCGCCACGCTGGCGGTGGAGTCGGCGTTATCCAGTACGATACCCTGCACTTTCTTACCGATAGCGGCATCAATCAGTTCGCTCTGCTTCTTCACATCTTCGCCATGCGACAGCACCGTGGTCTTGTAACCCAGTTCCTGCGCTTTGAGATTGGCGCCTTTGGCTTCGGAGGCGTAGTAGGGATTATCGAGTGAGTTAACCAGAATCATAATGGTGCCTTTTTCGGCGGCAAACGCCGCCTGCGAAACCAGACAGGCAGCCACGGCAGTGCAAAGCAGGGTACGTTTTTTCATGATGTTCTCTCTTATCGTTATGGCAGGGTATGAAGTCCCGGATGTTGGGCTGGCATTACCAGATAGTGAATCCACCATCGATCATTAAATCGGCACCGGTAATCATGTCGCTGCCGTTACTGGCGAAGAACAGAACGGCGGCGGCAATTTCATCGGTATAGGCAAAGCGGCCCAGCGGAATCAGTTTTTTCATCTGCTCGCCCTTTTCGCCGCGCCAGGCTTTCTCGCCCATAGGCGTCAGCACCACGGTGGGCGACAGGGTGTTCACGTTGATGCGATGCGGCGCAAACTCTTTGGCCATCACTTTGGTCATGCCCAGCAGACCTGCTTTGGCGGAGGTGTAGGCGACATGGTTATCGATAGCGATGGACGCCGCCTGAGAGGCGATATTAATAATTTTGCCGCCCGCACCGGCACGGATCATCAGCTTTGCAGCTGCCTGCGAGCAGAGAAAAGGCCCGGTAAGATTCACCGCGATCTGCTTCTGCCACTCGGCAAAATCGGTTTCAATCACGGGTTGCAGCATCACGTAGCCCGCGCAGTTCACCAGGATATCGATGCGGCCATAATGTGAAACGACCGCGTCAAACGCCTCTTCCACCGATGCGGGATCGGTGACATCACAGCAGACAAACTGCACCCGATCGGCCGCAAACTCCGCCTGCAGACTGGCAACCTTCTCCGCTTCAAACGGCGGATAGAGCAGAGCCAGACGCGCACCCTTCTCCAGCAACATGCCATTCGTCGCCATGGCGATACCGCCCAGACCACCGGTCACTACCGCCACTTTGTCAGCCAGATTCATTGCGGTATCTACGCCGTAGCGCAGGTTTACGTCATATTCGCCACTCATCCCACTCTTCCCCTCAGATTTTTGCTGATGCGGTTGATTCATTCATTTTCGAACAAAAATATATGCTATCGAAAAGAAATGATGTGTGGAGCAGATCAAATTTCGACCATCTGCCTCTCAAAGCCGCTTATCTGATTGAAAAGACGTGATCTGGCTTCCAGTCACGAAATAAAGCCGCACTGCTGCAATCGGGAAAGCCTGAGAGATTCAATAACATGCGGATTGCTAATTTTCGTTCGAAAACCAATGACCTATCTGGCTATCTCGCATTCATAAAAATGGCGCGTTAAACTCAGCCACAGAGACTTTGTTTGCCCGACCTCTCAGGTTATTGGAAAAGGGAGCATTTCGATTGAAAAGCAAAAGTGAGCAGTTCGCTGACATGCAGCAACGCCGCGAGAAAATTCTGGAGATGATCCGTGAGGATGGCACGGTCACGGTCAAAGCACTGACGGAGACCTTTGGCCTGACCGAAGCCACATTACGCAGCGACCTGCGCATGCTGCAGAAACAGGGCTTTGTGCAGCGCTACCACGGTGGCGCAACGCTGATGACGGGCAAGCAGAATACCGGGGCGATGCTGCTGGAGCGGCAGACCCATCTGGAAGAGAAAGAGGCAATTGGCCGGCTGGCGGCGCAGCATATCGAAAATGGCGACACGGTGATTTTCGATTCCGGTACCACGACCACCGCGATTACTGACGCCATCAGCCACATCCGCCGTCTGTCAGTGGTGACCACGGCAGTCAATATCGCCCTGAAACTGGGTGGCGAGCCGGGGATCAATATCCTGCTGACCGGCGGCACCTTTAAATTTCCGACGCTCTCCACCTCAGGCGAGAAAGCGGCCAGCTTTTTTGAAAACGTGCTGGCTGAAAAACTCTTCCTGGCGACCGCCTGCATCTCGCCGCGTCTGGGCCTGAGTTTCCCCAGTGAAACGGATATCAAAGTAAAACTGGCGATGATCAAATCCGCCAGCACAGTGTATGTGGTGGCGGACTCCAGCAAAATCGACAAGGTATCCATGTTCGCGCTCCCCTGTGACTGGAGCAACATCCACTACCTGATCACCGACAGCGGCATCAGCTCCGCGCAGGTCAAAGCGTTTGAAGCTCTGGGCGTAAAAGTGCTGGTGGCCCCACTGCCGCTGAAGCGGGCGATGTAATTTAAAATTCGTACCCCGCTAAAGTGAGTGATTCCAGAGCGGTGAGACCCGAAAATGTGAGGCACAGGTAAGCGCGGACATTTCAGTTAGCCACTAAAAACCCCGCACCATCACCAACAGTGCAGGTAAGGCCTGCCTGAAGAGCAACGTGTGCGAGCCAGGGAAGGCGAGCCCAATCCGCAGGGATGCGGGATCCCTTTGCGATCAGGCAGGCCTTTCCTGCACGCCGCACCGGCTCACCCAAACAATCCCGCATACTCGCAGACCTGCATCAGCAAAACCCCGCACCATCGCCAGCAGTGCAGGTAAGGCCTGCCTGAAGAGCAACGTGTGCGAGCCAGGGAGGGCGAGCCCAATCCGCAGGGATGCGGGATCCCTTTGCGATCAGGCAGGCCTTTCCTGCACGACGCACCGGCTCACCAAACCCTCCCAGCCTGCTCACCCGAACAATCCAGCATACTCGCAGACCTGCTCCAGCAAAACGCCGCACCATCGCCAACAGTGCAGGTAAGGCCTGCCTGAAGAGCAAAGTGTGCGAGCCAGGAAGGGCGAGCCCAATCCGCATGGATGCGGGATCCCTTTGCGATCAGGCAGGCTTTTCCTGCACGACGCACCGGCTCACCCGCTCACCCGCTCATCAAACCCTCCCAGCCTGCTCACCCGAACAATCCGCAGGGATGCAGGATCCCTTTGCGATCAGGCAGGCCTTTCCTCCGCAACGCATCTCTCCCCAACTCCCCCACCCCGAACCTGCAAATCCGCCCGATAAAACCGCACCACCTCACCCACCACCAGCAGCGACGGCGACACCGGCTGATCCCGCGCGACCGTCTCCGCCAGCCCACCCAATGTGGTAATCAGCACCCGCTGATCCGGCCGGGTTCCCTTCTCAATAATCGCCACCGGCGTCTCCGCATCCCGTCCCTGCGCCTGCAACTGCGCACTGATCGACGCACTCCAGCTCAACCCCATATAAAACACCAGTGTCTGATTCTCTGCCGACAACGCAGCCGCATCCAGCTGCGGCTCGCCACTCCGCCCATGCCCGGTAATCAACCGCAACGACTGCGCACAATCCCGGTGCGTCAACGGAATGCCGCTGGCCGCCGCACAGCCCACCGCCGCGGTAATCCCTGGCACCACCTCACAGCGAATCCCGGCCTCCTGCAGGCTCACCATCTCCTCGCCACCCCGCCCAAAAATAAACGGGTCGCCTCCCTTCAGGCGGATCACATTGCGCCCGCTACGCGCCAGATCCACCAGCAACTGATTAATCTGCGCCTGCTTCAGCCCATGCTGCCCCGGCTGCTTACCCACATCAATGCATAACGCACTCTCCGGCACCTCTGCCATCACCGCTTCACTCACCAGCCGGTCATACACCACCACCTCAGCCCGCTGCAGTAAACGCAATGCTTTCACCGTCAGCAACTCCACATCGCCAGGGCCTGCACCCACCAGCCATACTGCACCCTGCGGCTTTGTCACACCGGCCGGAGCCAGTAACTTATCCAGAGAATCAATTGCTCGCGTCATCATTCCTCCACAACCACATCGGACAGCAATAACTGCTTCAGCTCCGGAATACAGGAGCCGCACTGTGTGCCGCACTTTAGCTTCTCGCCTAACGCCTGAGTAGTGCGACACCCCTGCGCCATCGCCTGCAAAATCGTCTGCTCACCCACCGACATACAGCTACAGATAATCCGTCCCGCTGCACGCCGCTGCATCGCCTGCCCCGCCAGCACGCTGTGCCGCCCGGCTGCATCCTGCGGCGCATCCGCAAACGCCGCCGCAACAAACGCACTATCCAGCGACGGCAAGGCGCTACCGGCATAAAACGCCAGCTGCAATGCACCGTCGCGCCATGCCAGCAACCGGTAATCAGCGCCGCTGCCAGTGGCGACCTGCACGTCACAGCCTGACAGATCAATCTGCTCTGCCAGCCACGCCTGCGGCGATCCCGCACCCGCCACGGCATAGCGCTGCACTGCCGGATAAGGCGCGCGCGACCAGTAACGTAATCCCGCGAGCGGCGCAATCTCACGCTGCCAGAACCAGCCCTGCCAGGTCACCGCCAGAGGACGAATCCGTACCGGCGTCTGCTTCAGCGCAGGCTGCCCTGAAAACGAACAGGCCTGGCCGGCGATCAGCATATCGACGTGACTCTGCTGACTGAACTGCCGGTTCCAGTGCATCGGCACAAACAACTCGCCGCGCCGCATCCCCGCATCAATACGCACCCGGGCGCTGATCCAGCCCTGCGCAGACTGCACCCGCGCCAGAACGCCCACCGTCACGCCATACTGCGCGGCGTCAGCAGGATGCAGCGCCACAAAGGGCTCATCGCAATGCTGCATCAGACGCGGCACCAGCCCGGTACGCGTCATGGTATGCCACTGATCGCGCACCCGACCGCTATTCATCAGCAGCGGGTAAGCAGAATCTCGCCGCGGCAGGAGAGGCGTGGCCGGGACAAGCAGACGGGCTTTACCGTCCGGATGGAAAAAGCGGCGATCGCCAAACAGTCGGGCGCAACCCTGTGGAAAATTACAGTTCACCGGCCACTGCACCGGACGCAGTGCATCCCATTCAGCCTGACTCAACTGCGCCAGCCCGCTGATATCAAACGCGCGCTGGCCATGATTTTCAAAGCCCGACAGCGCGGCATGCTCGCGGAAAATCTCCGACGGATGCTGCCAGTTGAAGCCCTCACCAAAGCCCAGCCGCTGCGCCACCTGCGCCAGCAGCCACCAGTCAGGCCGTGCATCACCTGGCGCGGCGGCAAAAGCGCGCTGACGCGAAATACACCGTTCTGAATTTGTCACCGTGCCGTTCTTCTCACCCCATCCCTGGGCCGGCAGCAGAATATCGGCAAAGGCGCTGGTATCGGTCTGCGCCATCACATCCGACACAATCACCAGCGGGCAGGCCGCCAGCGCCTGCTCTACGCGATTCCCCTCCGGCATCGACACCGCCGGATTAGTGCCCATAATCCACACCGCTTTCACCTCGCCTGCCGCAATTGCCCTGAAAAGGTCCAGTGCGGTCAGCCCCGGCTCGCGGGCAATCGTCGGGCTGCGCCAGAAGCGCTGCACCCGATCGCATTCTGCTGCCGTAAAACTCATGTGCGCCGCCAGCTGATTTGCCAGGCCACCCACTTCACGTCCGCCCATCGCATTCGGCTGTCCGGTCAGCGAAAAAGGTCCGCAGCCCACGCGCCCTATTTTACCCGTCAGCAGATGCAGATTAAGAATCGCCTGGTTATTGTCGCTGCCGGTGACGGACTGATTAATCCCCATACACCACAGCGTAAGTACACGCTCATGCTGGCTGAACAGCTGGAAAAAATGCGCGACCTGCTGCTCCGTTAAATCACAGGTATCAGCCACCCGCGCCACATCCCACTGCGCAGCAGCGGCCAGCGTTTCATTCACGCCATTAAGGTGAGGCAACATGCTGCTATCAAGGCCATCGTGCTGAGCCAGCCAGTGCAGCAGACCGGAGAACAACGCCGAATCACTGCCGGGCCGGAGCGGCAGGTGGAGATCGGCCTGGTCACAACTTGCCGTGCGGCGCGGGTCAATCACCACAATTTGCATTGCAGGTCGTTGCTGCTTTGCCTGCATCAGCCGCTGCCAGACCACAGGATGCGCCCAGGCAGCATTGGAGCCAACCAGTAACACCAGATCGGTCTGCTCCAGATCCTCATAGCAGCAGGGCACCGCATCGGCTCCCAGCGCCCGCTTATAGCCGACCACCGCCGACGCCATACAGAGCCGTGAATTGGTATCGATGTTGGCGGCACCGATGTAGCCTTTCATCAGCTTATTGGCGACGTAGTAATCCTCTGTCAGCAGCTGGCCGGAGCCATAAAATGCCACTGCCTGCGGACCATATTGATCGATCACCGCACGCAATCCCGCCGCCGCCGCATCCAGCGCCGCATCAAGGCTGACCGGCTGGCCGTTAACTTCGGCGGTCAGCAGACGCCCCTGCGACGTCAGCGTCTCACCCAGCGCCGCCCCCTTAACGCACAACCGGCCCGCATTGGCCGGATGCTGCGGGTCGCCAGTCACGGTTGCCTGATGAGGTCCCTGCGGCGTGACGCAGACGCCACAGCCGACGCCGCAATAGGGACAGGTGCTGTTCATGATGCCTGCGCCAGCTGATTGAGCGGACGATTTGCCAGCCAGATCTGCCCCGCTTCGAGCTTCACCGGCCAGCAGCGCAGCTGGTGCTGCGGATTATCCAGACTCTGGCCGTCACGCAACCGTATCCGCTGCTTGTAAAGCGGAGAGATCACCACCGGCTCACCGCCGACATCGCCCAGGATCCCGCGCGACAGCACGCTGGCGTCGCTGCCAGGTTCGCGATCTTCCAGCGCAAACAGCGCGTCACCCAGACGGAACAGCGCGACACGCTCACTGCCAAGTCGTGCGCCAATCCCTGCCTCCGGCGGAATCGCCTCCAGTGCGCAGATTGCACTCCAGGGCTCAGCGGGCAGTTGCAGCAGCGGACGCGCAGGTACGGATTCAGGCTGACGCTGACCGCGTACCCGGCTGTAGTACAGCGATTCATCAGGCTGGTCGCTGTTGATCGTCGGCGTAAACAGCGCAAGTCTCGACGGGTCCGCCAGCGTGGTCTGCCACTCACACTGGTACGCGTCAACCACCCGCTGCATCTCCTGCTCCAGCGTCGCGCCCAGCCCGAGGCTATCCTCAATCACGACCTGCCGCAGATAATCCAGACCACCTTCCAGATTGTCCATCCAGACACTGGTACGCTGCAGCCGATCGGCGGTACGGATGTAAAACATCAGCAGGCGATCGACATAGCGCAGCAGCGTCGCGTCGTCGAGATCGCTGGCGAACAGATCAGCATGGCGCGGCTTCATCCCGCCATTCCCGCAGACGTAGAGGTTCCATCCCTTTTCAGTGGCGATCACTCCGATATCTTTGCTCTGCGCTTCTGCACACTCTCGGGTACAGCCCGAAACCGCCATCTTGATCTTGTGCGGTGCGCGCAGCCCCTTGTAGCGGTTCTCCAGCGCAATGGCGAAGGCGGTCGAATCCTGCACGCCGTAGCGGCACCAGGTTGATCCCACACAGGACTTCACCGTTCGCAGCGATTTGCCGTAGGCGTGACCGGTTTCAAAACCCGCTTCCAGCAGCGTCTGCCAGATATCCGGCAACTGGTCGAGCCGCGCACCTAACAGGTCGATACGCTGACCGCCGGTGATTTTTGTGTAGAGGTCGTAACGCGCCGCCACCTCGCCAATGGCGATCAGCCCCTGCGGCGTGATCTCACCCGCCGGAACGCGCGGCACCACGGAATAGGTGCCATCTTTCTGGATGTTGGCGAAGTAGCGGTCGTTGGTGTCCTGCAGCGGCAGATGCGCCGGTTTCAGCAGATAATCATTCCAGCAGGAGGCGAGCAATGACGCCACCAGCGGCTTGCACACTTCACAGCCGTTCCCCCGACCGTGCGATGCCAGCAGCGCATCGAAGGTTTTAAACTCGCCAGCCCGCACCAGGTGATACAGCTCCTGGCGTGAATAGCCGAAGTGGTCGCAGACATCTTTTTTCACCTCAACGCCGAGATTTTCCAGCTGAAACTCCATCACCTGCTTCACCAGCGCCGCACAGCCGCCACAGCCGGTGGCCGCTTTGGTGCAGCTCCTGATGCTGCTCATCTCACCGCAGCCCCCTTTCACCGCCGCGCAGATATCGCCCTTGCTGACGTTGTGGCAGGAGCAGACCTGGGCGCTGTCCGGCAACGCCGCGACGCCTGGCGCTTTTGGCGCACCGGCAAGTGCAGGCAGAATCAGGCTTTCCGGTGCGGCAGGCAGCGGTAAGTCATTAAGCATCATCTGCAACAGCGTGGCGTAATCGCTACTGTCACCCACCAGCACGCCGCCCAGCAGCCGGGTGCCCTCCGCAGAGACCACGATTTTCTTGTAGATGCCTTTTGGCCCGTCGGTCCAGTGATAGTGCTGGCTGCCCGGCGTGCGGCCGTGAGCGTCACCAAACGAGGCGACCTCCACGCCCAGTAGTTTCAGCTTAGTGCTCATGTCTGCACCGCTGAATGCGGTGGGTTCAGCCGCCAGATGTCCGGCCAGCACCCGCGCCATCTGATAACCCGGCGCGACCAGGCCAAAGATCTGACCGTTCCACAGCGCGCATTCGCCGATGGCAAACACGTCGTCATCGCTGGTCTGGCAGCGATCGTTAATCTCAATGCCGCCGCGCGGTCCCAGCGTCAGACCCGCCTCACGCGCCAGCTCATCGCGCGGCCGGATACCGGCGGAAAACAGCACCAGATCGCCGGGTAAACTGCTGCCGTCGGCAAAGCGCAGCACCACGCTGCCGTCAGGCTGTCGCTCAATCAGTTCGGTCTGTTTCGAGGTGTGAACCGTCACGCCCAGCGCATCGATCTTCTGACGCAGCATCAGCGCACCGCCCTCATCAAGCTGCACCGCCATCAGGCGCGGCGCAAACTCCACCACGTGCGTTTCGACCCCGAGCTGCCGCAGCGCATTCGCCGCCTCCAGACCCAGCAGGCCGCCGCCAATCACGATGCCGCGCTGGCTATGGCGGGCGCAGGTGGCAATGGCATCAAGGTCGTCCAGCGTGCGATAGACAAAGCAGCGATCGCCGTCGTGGCCCGGCACCGGGGGGACAAACGCGCGTGAGCCAGTCGCCAGCACCAGCTTATCCCAGGCCAGTTCACTGCCCGTGCTGTCACGCAGGCTGCGCTGCTGGCGGTCGATCGCGACAACCGAATAGCCACTCCGCAGTTCGATACCGTGCCGGGCAAAGAAGTCCCCGTCGACCAGCGACAGGTCGTCGGCCGTTTTGCCGTTGAAATAGTCCGACAGATGCACCCGATCGTAAGCCTGCTGGCGCTCCTCGCCATAAACCACGATGTGATAGTGCTGATGCATTTCGCGGGCAACCAGCTGCTCAAGAAAATGGTGACTGACCATGCCGTGACCCACCACGGCTAAAACCGGTTTACTCATTTCAGGACTCTCTGCAGCCTGTGGCTGCGGTTCAGGTTGATCGTGATCGAACAGGGCAGCGAACGTGACAGGTTCGGCGTGCTGAAGACGCTCCATCAGCGCAGGCCCTTGCCGGGTGTCGCCAGAAAGCAGCACGCCACAGAGGCGGCCATGACGAAGAAAAAGACGGCGATAGTCGCCAGAGATCGGGTCAAAACTGCTGATAGAGGGCGCCTCACTGACGTCGCCCGCGCTGAACAGTGAAATGCCACTCACTTTGAGGCGTGTCGCCAGCGGCTGGCTGACAAAATCCGCCAGCGGCGATCCGGCCAGTTGCGCCGCCAGAATCTGTGCCTGCGCCAGGCAGGGTGCGACCAGACCAAAGGTTTCGCCCGCGATTTCACAGCACTCACCCACCGCGTAAACTCCAGGAATGGCACTGCGCAGCTGACCATCCACCAGAATGCCGCGCTGACACGGCAGACCCGCCGCCTGCGCCAGCGTTATCCCGGGCTGAACGCCGATGGCGATGACCACCTGTGTGGCGGCAACGTGGTGGCCGCTGGTCAGCGTCACGCCCGTCTCGTCAATCGCCACAAGTCCGCTGTTGAGTTCACAGCGGATGCCGCGCTGCGCTAATGCCGTCAGCAAGAGCTCGCCCGCTTTTGCATCCAGCTGGCGATCCAGCAGCCAGGGTTTGTGGTGGACCAGCGTGACATCACGGCCACGGGCGCGGAGTGCTGCTGCCGCTTCAATACCCAGAAAGCCGCCGCCCAACACCACCACCGGTCCCTGACCTGCCAGCAGTTGCCGGACGTCAGCAATGCTGCGAAAAACCCGGACGCAATCCGCATCGATGCCAGGAATCGCGGGCAGACGAGGCTGCGAACCGGTGGCAAACACCAGTTGATCCCAGCTGAGCTGGCGCCGATCGGTCTGCACAGTACGCGCGGCAAGATCGACCTGCAGGACGGTTTCACCGTTCAGGAGCGTGACGCCGTGCCGCTGATACCACGCCTGATCGTGGATCAGGGTGTCACTGAAGGATTTTTCACCGGCCAGCACCGGCGACAACAGCACGCGGTTGTAGTTGCCGTGCGGCTCGCGGCCAATGACCGTGATGGCGTAACGCTGCGGCGCACGTTGCAGCAGGCTCTCCACCATCTGCATCCCCGCCATGCCATTACCTATCACCAGCAACCGTTGCCTCATGGTCTGCTCCTTATGCCGCCGTGGTCTGTTTTTCATAAAGAAAATGCAGCACTTTCTGGCGCAGCTGGTGGTAGCGCGGCTCATCCGCCAGCGCCACCCGCGAGCGCGGACGCGGCAGATCAACAGTCAGGATTTCGCCGACCTGTGCTGCCGGGCCGTTAGTCATCATCAGTACCCGGTCGGAGAGCAGCACCGCTTCATCCACGTCATGGGTGATTAGCACGATAGTGGTATTCAGCTCCTGCTGGATACGCATCACGCTGTCCTGCAGGTGGGCGCGGGTTAACGCATCCAGCGCGCCAAACGGCTCATCCAGCAGCAGCACGCGCGGCTTCATCGCCAGGGCACGCGCAATGCCAACGCGCTGCTTCATGCCACCCGAGATTTCGCCAGGCCGCTTGTGCATGGCGTGGCTCATCTGTACCCGATTGAGGTTGTGTTCGATCCAGTCGCGCATCTCCGCTTTGCTGAAACGCCCTTTAAACACCTGCTGCACCGCCAGTTCAACGTTCTGAAATGCCGTCAGCCACGGCAGCAGCGAATGGTTCTGAAACACCACCGCACGCTCCGGACCCGGTCCGGTGATTTCGCGGTTATCACACAGCAGTACGCCGCTGCTGGGACGGGTTAATCCGGCAATCAGGTTCAGCAGGGTCGATTTGCCGCAGCCCGAATGGCCAATAAGGCTCAGGGTTTCGCCTTCGCGGATATCAAAACTGACGTTGTCCAGGGCCAGGAACTCGCCGCTGGCGGTATTGAAACGCTGGCTCACCTGCTGAACGCGAATAATGTGTTGCTGCATGATGTTCTCCTTATTTTTCCCAGCTGAAACGACGCACCAGCAGCATCAGACCCTGCTCCAGCAGCAGCCCGACCACGCCGATAATCAGAATGGCGATCAGAATGTTTGCCACGTTGAGGTTGTTCCACTCGTTCCAGATCCAGAAACCGATGCCCAGACCACCGGTCAGCATTTCGGCGGCGACGATCACCAGCCATGCGATGCCGATAGAGAGACGTACGCCGGTGAGCACCGCAGGCAGCACGGCGGGCAGCAGAATCCGGCGCATCACCGTCCATTCAGAGAGCTGTAACACCCGCGCGACGTTGAGGTAATCCTGCGGAATGCGCTGCACCCCTTCGGCGGTGTTGATGATCATTGGCCAGATTGAACAGATGAAAATGGTCCAGCTGGCGGCCGGCTCGGCGCGCTGAAACAGCAGCAGTCCAATCGGCAGCCAGGCCAGCGGGCTGACCGGGCGCAGCAGAGCGATAATCGGATTGAACATCCGCGCCATAAAGGTAAAGCGTCCCAGCAGAAAACCGGCCGGAATGCCCACCAGCGCGGCGAGGCCGAAGCCGATGGCGACGCGCTGCAGCGAGGCCATTACATTCCAGCCGATGCCCTGATCGTTGGGGCCATTGCTGTAGAACGGGTCAGCGAACAGAACCTGTGCAGCCTGCCAGGTCGCGTAAGGCGAAGGAAACGAGGGTTCAAACAAGGCGGCGATCTGCCACACCAGCAACATCAGCAGCAGGCCGCCCGCAGCCGGAATGCAGCGCTGCAAAAACGGACGCAGACGTGCCGGACGAACGGCGGCTTTCGGGGTGACCTGTAACGGAATTACGGTGGCACTGTCGGGGGTTTGCTCCGGCTGAGCCACCGCGCGCGCGTCAGTTCTCATAACAACCTCTCTTAACGTTTGATAGCGAAACTGGCGGCGTAGGCGGCAGGATTGCTGCCATCCCAGACTTTGCCGTCGATCAGGGTGCTGCTGCGCATCTCGCTGGCGGGCAGTGCAATCTGCCCGACTGCGCTGGCGGCCTGTTTGTAGATGTCGATACGGTTGATCTGGCGGGCCACGGTAAGGTAGTCGGGATCGCTGGCGAGCAGGCCCCAGCGTTTCATCTGCGTCAGGAACCACATGCCGTCGGAGAGCCAAGGAAAACTGACGTTGCCGTTGTCGAAGAAGCGCATCGGGTGCGCGTCCTGCCAGGACTGCCCCAACCCGTTCTGATACTGGCCGAGCATTCGCCCCTGTAGCGTCTCCACTTTGGTGTTGATCCAGGCCCGCCCGGCTAACACCTGCGCGGTTTCACGGCGGTTATCGTCTGAGGCATCAATCCAGCGCGCCGCCTCCAGCACCGCGGCGGTCAGCGCGCGGGCCGTATTAGGATTCTCTTTCACCCACTGCGCGCGGGTGCCGAGCACTTTTTCCGGATGCTCCGGCCAGATCTGCTGGCTGGTGGCGGCGGTGAAACCGATGTTGTCGCTGATGGCACGCTGGTTCCACGGCTCACCGACGCAGAAGCCGCTCATGTTGCCAATCTTCATGTTCATCACCATCTGCGGCGGCGGCACGACCACGGTGCGCACATCGTTAAACGGATGAATGCCGGCATTAGCCAGCCAGTAGTAGAGCCACATAGCGTGCGTGCTGGTGGGAAAGGTATGTGCGAAAGTCAGGCTGCCTTTGGGACTGCCATCCACGGCTTTTTTCAGGCTGACCGCATCGGTGACGCCACTGGCTTTCAGCTGGTTCGAGAGGGTGATCGCCTGGCCGTTGTGATTGAGCGTCATCAGGTTCGCCATGTCGTGCTGCGGTCCCGCCACACCCAGCTGCAGTGCGTAGATCATGCCGTAGAGCACATGCGCCGCATCCAGTTCACCGGAGGTCAGCTTGTCGCGCACCGCCGCCCAGCTCGCCTCTTTGCTGACCGCCAGCGTCAGGCCATACTTCTTGTCGAAGCCTTTGACCGACGCCATGACCACGGGCGCACAGTCAGTAAGCGGAATAAAGCCCACCCGCACCTGCGGCTTTTCTGGCGCATCAGAACCTGCCGCCCAGACTGCATTTCGTAATCCCGGAACGATCCAGGCCGCACCCAGTGCAGCACCGGAGATCAGCGCCTGACGTCGTGTCAGTGAAAATGGCGTTTTGCTCATCATGTTGCCCCTGAACAGAAATAAAAAAAGGCGTCCTCCGACAAGCCGAAGCCTGCGGATGGACGCCTTTATCCAAAGCACTGACCCCACCGCCATTGGCGGGAGCAATGCGTACTCTCTGTAAGGTTAAAGCAAAGGGTGTGCCAGATCGCCGAAGCTGCGTGAATGCCGATCTGCGGGAAGAGACTGGTGATAAATTAACCGTTTTTGCACGTTTCTGACGCAGATCACGCACAAACGCTGTGCAGCTACCTCATCCGGGTTAGGTGCTCAGAGTCTTCGCCACCGCCAGCACCGCCTGCGCGATCTCCAGTACCCGCTTATTCTGATTCATCGCACTTTTGCGCAGCGCCTGCCAGGCCGCCTCTTCGGTGAAACCCTGCTGCTGCATCAGCCAGTGCTTGGCCTGATCGATCACCCGACGTTCGTCGAGTGAGGCACGCATTGACGCCAGCTCATTCGTCTGCTGCTGCAAACGCTGCGACTGTTCACCAATCAGCGACAGCACCGAGCGCCCGAGCTGCGGGGCAAGGCCGTCACTGTTGAGCGCAGCTGCACCATGCAGCCAGTCAGCGCCGGAGACATAAAGCGAAAAGTTGCTGTCGCCCTGTGCCATCGTGAACATCGGCTGTTGGTGCGCCTGATCAATCGCTTCACGACAGCGCTGCATCAGCGTAGCCGTCAGGGCATCCTCAAGGGTTTTCATCTGATCGAGCCGCCTGGAGAGCAGGGAAAACCAGTGGAGTGCGCCGGTCTCATCACAGGGCCCTCCGGTACAGGCGATGCGCCGCAGACGTTCAATGTCCCGGCTGGCCTGAGACAGCGGCTGCCAGCGTTTGCAGGTCGCGCTGTCAGCAAATTCCTGGAAAGTGGCAAAACTCTGCTCCTGGGCCGCAATCAGGGCCACCAGCTGGCTACGCTGATCGGGTGTGAAATGACGCGCCGCAAAGCCCGCAGCTCCGATTGCCCGTTCCTGCCCGGCCAGCTCTTTGCCCTGCATAAAACTGAACAGCGCGATAAGCGCACGGGAAATCGCGGGATAGCTTGCCGTGTCGGCGGCTTCAAAGACCAGATTAAGTAAGGTGCGAATAACCTGATTAAACGCGGACATCGCTGCAGCCTGATCATGCTCTCGCTGGCTGATCTGCTCACGCAGCGCGGGTAATCCGTCCAGCGCCTGCAGGGCCGAAGCAATCAGATTGCAAAAGCGGCTAAAGCCAGGCTGCGCAACGGCGGGCGGTAGCGCCCGGTAAAAATGCTGCAGGCTGGCACTGACCTCCTGCTGACGGGCGTGACGTTCGGCGCTGAAGAGCGCGCCATTTGAGCAGATCCAGAGGTTGTTTGCGCCACGTTCCCGCTGCAGTCGATGAACCAGTTCACTGATAGCGGTTATCAACTCACCTGTCTCAAGCAACCGTTGCAGACTGGCAATATCGCTATCACGCGATGCCTGCAGCCATGTCATGGCATTACCCATTGCTCACCTCTGTGCGGTTAAAAGCTTTGAGAAGCAAAAGGCGTGCCGCTTTCGGTAAAAAACGCGGACCAGAACAGGGCGTAAATTCTGATTTTGATAATATTCTTAACGCAAATCGATAAAATTTTTCGACAACAAGTTATTAGTAAAACTTAATAGTTTCCAATCGGATTAATTGCATGTCAGAATGCGCGGCACTGTTCTCAGGCAGTTTGTTGCCGCGATAATTCAGTTAGCTTTAACTATCATATCTGCTGGCGCTTTTCTGGCTTCAAAACCCGCACGTAAAGTGCCCACTATCACGCATCGGCAGTGGGTGCAATGGTTTGAATTCTCAAAAGTCTTAGGTAGACTAAAAGCGTTACTATCCCGATGTAAACTGACCTTTTTTTGGAACACAGAATTTTGGCACGATGCGGCGCGACAAACAGCGCCTCATGACATCGGGTCCGGCAACATGCAGTTACTTTGATGAGATCACGAGGAACATGGTGAAAAAGAGTCTTGCGTTAACACTGCTGGCGGTCCTTACCCTGGCAGGCTGTAAGGCCCCGCCGCCGCCCGTCACTGACGATACGCTGGTCACCAGCGAAATTAACGGCGTCAAACTGGTCCATCGACACGCTGTCGCGGCACCGACTGAATTTGAACCCGTTAACCAGACCTGGCGCGCGCTCTATGGTGCATCAGTGATGACCTCGCCTGACTACGGCGGCAAAGTCGTTCGTTATCTCGAAACGGGTAAACCCTTTGAAGTATTGGGTAATGTGGAACACAGCTGGCTGGCCATTGCCGACCAGGCTGACGGTCCACTGATCGGCTATGTGCCGCTAAAAGCAGGCGTCGCGAGCGATCGTTATGATGCGACCGTGCAGAGCGACCGTCCCCGTCCCCGCAAAACCAAGCAGGTCTGCGTAGCCGTTGGCGGTGACAGCAAAGCCTGTCGGACTAACGATACCGCGACCTGGATCTTAGACTGAATATGAAATCCGGCGCATATTGCCTGCAGCACCGTCCCGGGCTGTGGGTACAGGGATTAGCCATTGGCTGGAAGATCACTAATTAATGACTGTGGAATCCCCTGCGCGTGAGGCGCCCCCCTCAGGCAATGAGAATCTATTACTTCAGGCTGCGGCGCCACTACTGAACGCGGTAGTACAAATTCGTCAGGCAGCCACACATGACGACCCTGCGGGTCTGCGCCAGTCTCTGATCGATGAAATCCGCCAGTTTGAACAACGCTGTAAACAGGCAGGGCTGCCTTTTGAGATGATTATCGGCGCGCGTTACTGCATCTGCACTGCGCTGGATGAAGCCGCGGCGCAGACCCCATGGGGCACGCGCGGGGTCTGGTCTGGCAACGGCATGCTGGTCACCTTCCACAATGAAAGCTGGGGCGGTGAAAAATTCTTTCAGCTACTGTCACGCATTTCACAGAGCCCGCAGCAGCATCTCTGGCTGCTGGAAGTCGTGCAGTACTGCCTGCTACTGGGCTATGAGGGCCGCTATCGCGGCAGCGAAAATGGTCGCAACCAGTGCGACGGCATCCGTAATCGCCTGAAAAGCCTGATTGATGAAACGCGCGCTCAGCGCCAGACGCCGCAACCGCCACTGGTAGAAGTTCATCCGCTGGTGAGCACTCTTGCCCGTCCCATGGTACCGCTCTGGGCCTGTGCCATGCTGGTCGCGCTGATTGGCTGCCTGATCTACAGTGGACTAAACTGGCGGCTTGGCAATGCCGCCGAACCCCTGCTGCGCGCCATCTATCAGACCCCCCTGCCGCAAATTACCGCGGGCCGCCGACCCTCTTCGCCACAGGCATTGCTGGACCTCCGTCAGCGCCTGAATGATGTGATTGCGGCCGGACAGCTTGAAGTCAGTGACGGCGCCTTTGGCAGCAAAGTGATTATTCCGGCGGACAAACTGTTTGCTGAGCAAGGTACGGTGATCAATCCGGTGGGCCGGGCGCTGCTGGCCCGCGTCTCAAACGCGATGAAAGATGTCAAAGGGACCATCCTGGTCTCGGTGTTTACCGACGATCATCCGGTGGATAACAGCCGCTTTGCCTCCAGCTATGAGTTTTCCTTTGCCCGCGCCCGCACGATCACTCAGCTGTTACAGGTTCAGCTGAACGACGGTCATACCGTTCGCTCTGAAGGCCGTGGCGATAGCGATCCGCTGCTGCCTAATGACAGCAGCGAAAACCGGACCCGCAACCGTCGCGTTGAAATTACCCTGTTTGCCGCGCCTGAAACGCTCAGTAATCATCAAGGAGCACAATAATGCGCGCCTCACTTCGCCTGCTGTTAACACATCGCCTGCTGTGGAGTTTTATTGGCGTTACGGCGCTGAGCTGCCTGGTCTGGATGCTCGGCCCGTTCTGGTCATGGGGCCAGTCACGCCCCCTGGAACCGGTTCTGCCCCGCCAGCTCACCGTAGGTGCGCTCTATTTTCTCTGGATCCTGTTTCAACTCATTCCGTCGCTTTATCGTGCCTGGTTTAACAGTCGCTTACTGACCCAACTTCAGCTGTCGGATAACGACGATCCTGCCGAGCGTCAGATGACAGATGAGCGGCTCAACCAGCGCTTCAGCGAAGCCGCGTTGCAGCTGAAACGCACGCAGTTTGGACGCCGTCACAGCGGCAGTTTACTGTCTCGCTTTAACGCCAATTATCTCTACCAGCTCCCCTGGTATCTGGTGATGGGCGCGCCCGGTGCCGGTAAAACCACCGCGCTGTTTAATGCCGGTCTTGAGTTTCCACTCACTGACACCCTGGGCCAGCAGGCGATTCGTGGCGTTGGCGGCACCCGCAACTGCGACTGGTGGTTTACTGACAGTGCAGTGCTGATCGATACCGCCGGACGGTATGCGTTGCAGGAAAGCCAGCGCGTGCGCGATGCTGCGGAGTGGCACAGCTTTATCAATCTGCTGAAACGCTATCGCACCCGTCAGCCGATCAACGGTGTCATCATGACCATCAGCGTTGCCGATCTGCTGAGTGATTCCGCCGAGGCGCGTTTCGCCCAGGCCAGCGCGCTGCGCGAGCGGATGGCGGAACTGCATCAGCAGACCGGCATTCACTTCCCGGTCTATGTGATGGTCACTAAAACCGACCTGCTGAAAGGTTTTATGAGCTACTTTGGCTCTATGGATAAAGCGCGGCGTGACGCTATCTGGGGCTTCACCTTTAACTGGGATTCGGGTAAGCCGCACAAAGATGACTGGCACCGCAATTTTGGCGAGCAGTTCCAGCGGCTGGAAGAGAATCTCCAGCAGCATCTGTCAGGACAGATGACCCAGGAGCGCGATCTGAACGCGCGTGCAGAGTGCTTCCTTTTCCCGCAGGAGTTTGCCTCACTGCGTCCACTCCTGAACGAATATCTGGATATCGTTTTTTCTGAGCATCAGGATGCGGTCGCCTGGAGCCCGCGTGGCCTGTTTTTCACCAGTGGCACGCAGGAAGGCCTGCCGTTTGACCGGGTGATGGGAGAACTGAGCCGCAAACTGCAGTTACGTCAGGCGGGCGACCACTCCATTGCGGCCTGGGACAGTGTTAACCGCAACAGTCCGATTCCGGGCAACAAAGGCCAGAGCTTCTTTATTCGTGACCTGCTCAGCGATCTGATTTTCAAAGAAAGCGGTCTGGCGGGCAGTAATCGTCGCTGGGAGTACCGTAATCAGCTGTTCCACTGGATTGGCTATGGCGTACTGGCCGGTGCACTTCTGATCGCCTCCAGCCTTTGGAGCCTCAGCTACTATCAGAATCAACATTATCTGCAACAGGTTGCCGCGCGGGTACCGGCGATACGCGAGCAGAGTCAGCAGGTGATTCATCAGCCTGCTGATAATATTTTTGATCTGCTACCCTTTCTGAACAACCTGGTAAAGCTACCGCTCTCAGAACGTTTTTCTCTCGATAATCCACCGCTTACCATGCGGGCGGGTTTATATCGCGGTAGTCAGGTTAGCGATGCCGCCTGGGTGCTTTATCAAAATGCGCTTAAGTCTTTATTGCTGCCGCGGGTAGCACAGCAGATCACTAACATTCTGCGTAACGATCCCGGTGATGATAACGCTTACAGCCGCAATGCGCTGCGCGCCTATCAGATGCTTTATCAGCCGCGAAACTACGATGGCGAATTTTTGCGGGCCTGGCTGCTGCAAAATTTACAGCGTTCACTGCCCGACACAGTAAGCGCCCGCGATCTGCAGCAGCTCGACTGGCACCTGAGCCAGTTGCTGGACCAACAGATTCAGTCATCGCCTTATGCACGGGATAATGCATTAATGATGCGTAAGCTGGCGGAGAATCTGAACATTGCGGGCCAGAAAGGTGACATGCTGGCGGTTACGCCGCTGCACCAGGCCCCGCCATCACACTCGCAAAGCGAGTAACGGTGAGGTGAATATGGCTGCTTACATCGCCCCCGGCTGGTATGGCAAACTGCCATCGACTGGTGACTTTTTGCACCGTCGGCTGAGCGAGCAACAGATTAGCCCCTGGAATCACTGGTTCCAGCAGGGATTGATGCACTGGCATCAGCAGGCGTGGTCCAGTAGCGCGAACTTCCTTCATGCGCCAGTGTGGAATTTTGTCCTGCCGGTGACCGCGACCCGACCCCAGATACAGATGGGCTGTTTACTGCCCTCCTGTGACCGTGTTGGACGCGCCTGGCCGCTTCTGGCACTGCACAGCTTTTCACTGGCGCAGTGGCATCCGGCCCAACTGACCATCTCTGGTGACTGGTTTCAGGATCTGGGCGCGACGCTGCTACAGGCTGTTCAGACCCCGCTGGATGGTGAGCAGTTAGAGCAGCAGATTCAGGCATTGCCGCCGCTGCTGGTTCCCGCCAGAAAGCCTTCTGAAATTATGGATGTGCTCGGCTTTCAGGATCTGCCCTGCACGCTGAGCTGGCGTGAAGTGGCTGAACGCTTTGACCCTCAGCAGCACATGAGCTACTGGTGGAGTAATCGTAGTGATGGGTTTGTCCATGCGACCCACAAGCACAGCGGCAATCTCACTGCGCAACTGTTTTCGTTACTGTTCAACCCGGCGGCAGGTTCACTGCCGGGACGTAATGGCCTCTATCCTCCGATGTTCGAGTGAGGCCGGATGCGTTTGCTGTTTAATCTGGGATAACTCATGCAATTTACCATTGTGCAAAGCACCGCGGATTTTCCGGTCAAAAGCGTTGCGTTTCAACCGCCTGGGGGCACCATTGGCCGCAGTCAGGACAACGATCTGGTGCTGCCTGATGAGACGCGGGCTATTTCGCGTCTGCAGGCACTGGTTCACCTGTCACATGACGGAGAGTGTCGCCTGACCAATCAGGGCAGCGTGACGCCGGTAGAACATAACGGCATCGCCCTGGGGCGCGGCATGCAGGTGCTTCTGAAGCATGGCGATGCGTTGCGCATCGGTGACTATGCCCTGGAAGTGCGTGATCCCGCCTGCAATGACGCGCGAAACGATCCCCTGGCGCTGTTTGCTGGTGACAGCGCCGAGCCTGCAAACCCGCTGGGCATTCACGAACATCATGAGGTTGAGGATCGGCTGCTGGTCAACGATTCTCCTCCTTTACGCCACGAGCGCCACAACGATGCGCGTCTGGCCATCGATCCGCAGGCCAGTGAGCCGCAGAAAGCGTTCATGACACAGCCGGTGGATCAGGATCGGCTCATCGCCGCACTGCTGGACGGCATGGGGCTCAGCAATGTGCATGCCACACCGATTGACGAAGAGCAGATGCGGATTACTGGCCGGATGCTGAGCCTGTTTTCTCAGGGCACCGTGGCACTGCTCTCGTCGCGATCCATTCTCAAGCGTGGCGTAAAAGCAGACATGACGATGATCCTGAACGAAGCCAATAATCCGTTCAAGATCCTGCCCTCCGGTAAAACTGTATTGATGCAGATGTACCAGAGCCAGATGCCCGGTTTTATGCCGCCGGAACAGGCGGTACGTGATGCACTGGTCGATTTGCAGGCCCACCAGCTGGGCATGATTGCCGGTATCCGCGCCATTATTGCGGCAATGCTGCAATCCTTTAATCCACAGCGTCTGGAAGAGCAGGCGCGTGCCGATGGCGTGGTATCAAAGCTGCCATTTTCCACCGTCAAAAAGGCGGCGCTGTGGGACTACTTCATGCGTAATTACCAGCGAACTGCCGGGGAGATTGAAGATGATTTCCACACGCTGTTTGGCGAGGCCTTTCTTCATGCCTATGACATGGAGGTGAATCAGTACAAGGACTCGCAGACGCGGGTAGATGAAACATGAAAATTGTTTTTGCCAGCCGCTGCCAGCAGGGCTTACGCGATGAAAATCAGGATCGCACCGGCACAGCGCTGGATGAGCATAAGGCCTGTTTTGTGGTCTGCGATGGCGTAGCCGGTTTGCCTGGCGGGGAGATCGCGGCGCAGCTGGTGCGCGACACCCTGCTCAGCCAGATAGAGGCGCATGACGGTTTTACGCCGGAAATGACCCGTCAGGCGATTGAGCAGTGCCGCCTGGCGCTGCACGAGGCACAGGGTAAAAATCCGAAATATTCACGCATGAGTACGACGCTGGCGGCCCTGTTTATTGACCGCCATAAACAACGTGCATGGTGGGCGCATGCAGGTGACAGCCGGGTTTACCACTTCCGCCGCGGCGCGCTTCATGAGGTAACACGGGATCACAGTCTGGCCCAGCAACTGAAAGATGCAGGCTATGAAAATACCGGTATTAACAGTAATTTACTCTATAATGCGCTCGGCGCTGAGCCGTCTCGCTTAGTGAGCTTTTCAGAAGAGATTGCGCTGGAAGATGGCGATGCTTTTCTGGTTTGTACCGACGGCTTCTGGCTGAATCTGACCAGTGATGAAATGGAACAGGCGCTGCGCATGGTGAATGCGTGTGAAGAGTGGCTGGCTTTGATGGAACAGGCGGTGAGCCGCAACGTGAAGAAAGATAATCTCAGCGCACTGGCGGTCTGGATTGGTGAGCCAGAAGAAGCAACATTGCTTTATTCACTGGCTGATTCGGCGCGCTTTCTGCCGCCTCGTTTTTGATTCCAAGGATCCTTATGAAACTGTGGTTGCCCGGCATCATCACCCTGCTGATTGCCTTTAATGCCCAGGCTGAAAATTATCGGGTGGTCTACTCCCCCAGCCTGGCGCTGGAGGTCTACATCGATAATGTGGTGAGCAAAGCGCCCGACGACTGGTGTAAAGAGACGCTGCCGCTGCGCATCGTCTCCGGTAAAAGTAAGGATTCCGCCGTGCTGACCACCTTTTTACCGCGCGTCGGCACCCTGCTCGCCAATCAGTGCGGATTACTGGATGAACTGCCCTGGCAGATGACCAACAAAGAAGGTGGCGTCATGGCCAGCGGCAGCGCAAGCAAGTTGCAGAACTGGCGCCCTATTGTGATGGCGGATGCCACCGTTAGCGCCAGTGACAGCAACGCCGCACCACTTGACCTGTCACGGCCTGCCAATAGCACGCCGCTGCAACATTTTGATCTCCCCAGCGGCTGTCACTTCCGCACCGCCTGGAATGAAAATGCTCAGACGCTGTTTATACCGGACGTCAGCAAGCAGCACTGCTCGCCGGATGGCTGGGCTGAGGGCAAGAGTGAGCTGACGCTGGTGACCCCGGAACATCCCACGCCGGTCGCTGTCACCTTCTATCAGGGCTATCCCATCGCCAACCTGGCGATTCCGGACAGCAAGCTTGAGGTCATCGCCGCTAATAATCAGCGCATGATTGTGACCCGCCCGGACGCCTCAGATAGCTGGCTGGTCCTGCCCTTTGATGCACGACAACATGTCTGGCGCTTCAATGGCGCACTGTTGATTAAAATGGATAAGAATGCTGCGCAGCAGAATGCTGACGCGGTGAAATCGCGAGTCGATACCTTGCGCAGCCAGTGGGCGCCCTATTTCATGCCACAGCAAAAAGTGAATGTGTTACTTATCGACACCCTGCACGCGGATCTGGTTGATCCTGCCATTGGTGCCTGGCGTAACATCAATTAATTACCGCGCAGCCTGGCAATCAGGCCGTGTACAGAGAGTTCACTATGTCGGCAAATGATAATACGAAAACTGTTCCGAATGCCCTGCCTGACGGCTACCGTTTTAATGAGTTTGAGATCAAGGAAGTCATCGGAGGCGGTGGCTTCGGCATTGTCTATCGCGCCTGGGATCACCAGCTCGAACGCACAATTGCTATAAAAGAGTATATGCCGGTGTCGCTGGCGGTTCGTGCCGCCGATTTGTCACTGGAACTGCGCGGAGAGCGTTTTCAGAAACTGTTTAATGCCGGACTGAACAGCTTTATTCAGGAGGCGCGTCTGCTGGCCCGATTTAATCATCCGGGACTGCTGCACGTGCTGCGCTTCTGGGAGCAGAACGGCACGGCCTATATGGGCACGCTCTACTACAGTGGCATGACGCTCAAAGAGTGGCAGGTTACCAGCCCGGCGTCGATTTCTGAAGCCTGGATCCGCCGTCTGCTGCCGCCGCTGCTGGGTGCTATCAGCACGATTCATCAGGCTGGCTATCTGCATCGCGATATCTCACTCGACAACATTCAGCTTCAGGAGAATCAGCTGCCCGTACTGCTGGACTTCGGCTCGGCGCGTAAGGAGATCGGCAACCTCTCTGACGAAACGGAGATCATGCTTAAGCCTGGCTTTGCGCCCATCGAACAGTACAGCGAAGAGGGTGAGGTTGAACAGGGACCCTGGACGGATATCTACGCCCTGGGCGCGGTGCTGCATAGCCTGATTACCGGTAATCCCCCGCCGGTGAGCGTGGTGCGCTGCATTGAAGATAATTATCAGCCGCTGGTGGAACGCCAGCCGGAAGGCTACTCGCTGCCGCTGCTGCACGCCATTGACTGCGCGCTGGCAATGAAACCTGGCGATCGCCCGCAAACCATCGACGCCTTTGCCGCGCTGATTGATCTGCCGGTCAGTGATGTTGAGGCCGTGGTCAACAGTTTCCCGGTGCCGGGCGAGCCGCCGGTTATGCCGATCGAAGAGGTCGTTGAGGCGACTCCGCCGGTTGTGATGGCGATGAATCATGCTGCAGCCGCAGCGGAGCCTGTTACCCCGCGTGCGGTGCGCAAATTGTCACCTGTCTTGCTGAGTCTGGCGGCCGTGGCTATCCTGGCAGTGGTCGTCGCCATCTGGCTGGCTAATCGCCACACGGCAATGCCAGATGTGGTCAGCAACAGCTCAGCCGTGACGCACCCGGCACCTGCATCGACGCCGCCAGCCGCAGCCGTTCCTGCCGCGCTGGCGACGGTCTATCTGAAGCTGGAAAGCGGTGAAAGCGTAGTGCTCAACGGACAGCAGGTCGAGGTGAAGCCTGGCAGCAGCGGATTTGCCGCGCTGAATCTGGCGGCCGGGCAGTACAAAATAGACGTTCAAAATGGCAGTGAGACGCATACCCAATCCCTGACCATTGATAAGCCTGGAACCTGGCTTATCAATCCGGGCAAGTAATCCCCGGATCGATCGTAAAAGGGCGCGACAGTGTCGCGCCCTTTTCTATGCGGCTTCTGCGCTGCTGATTCGCCTGTGGCCTGATTCAGGCCTGTTTGAGACAGGATTGCTGCAGCGTCCGCACCTGATGCGCCAGCCGGCTCAGGCTCTCTTCCTCCATGCCACGACGGGTGAGTTCCTCTTCCAGTGCAAACAGATACTGCGCATTCGAACCCAGCGGGCCGCTGGCCGCAGCAATGAGCGGCGCAATCGCCTCCGGGCAGGAGTCCGATTCATAAAGCGGATGACGTGGATCCATAATAAAGGTCAGCGCAGTCACGCTGCGGCCATCCTCCAGCTGTAATTCGCACCAGGTCGGTAAATAGCAGCCGGTGATCATCTCACGCTTCCACAGCAGCGCCAGCTCTTCATGTAAGCGCGCTTCCGGCAGACGAAATGCCAGTCCGGTTGTGCGGCCACCCTGTTTCAGCGCCAGCATGCGCCCCGGATGCGTGGCAGTGCCACGTCCCGCGATCAGCCGCAGGCAGAAAGCACGATGCCAGCCCTCCAGCGAACCGGATGCAACTTCATCCGCCTCAAAAATCGGGTTCCACATCAGTGAGCCGTAACCAAAGATCCAGACAGGGCTGTGATCGGGACGGCAGGCCAGCGTGGCGGCCAGCGAGGCGGCGCGCTGCTCGCAACTCCAGAGTAGCGTCTCATCGATATCCCCGAATGATGTTTTACAATCCGCTTTTAATAGAAATTCCCGGGTAAGCAATGCGACCTCCTCAACGTCATCGGCGTCCTGCGAAAGTGCTCCTGTAACATGATCTCCAAAACGGCGCTGCGTTTCGTTCATTAAATTGACATTAATCTATTTACGCGCGGGGTTTCAAGCGTGATTCCGGTCGCAGGTTAAAAAAAACCAGATAAACCTGATAGCGAAGTCGAAAAAAAGGGCTGGATAATCCTGGCCCTTTGACGTGAACAGACTAGCAAGGCGATTACGCTTTAGGATGCCACTTATCGTCATTCCCTTTTTCATACTCTTTTTTCACGGCTGACCAGGCGACCTTATGCGCCACTTCTTCCCGCGAATCATCGCCGCGTCGATCTTCCGCCTCTTTATATTGATCCCACGCACTGTTAAATGCCTGCTGATAGATATCCTGCGCATGCGCAGGAAGCACGTGCTTAACGTTGTCGGGTAAGTCGGTTCGTTTATCGTAAGGCATAATTTTTCCTCTGTTTATCGTCGCGGTTTAGTGTTTCTGGTTAAGCCTGGCGCAACAGTAAAAAAACGCAAACCTGTACTTATCGTCACTTCAGTTTAAAAATATGAGCCCATCCCTGAAATTTAGATTAAAATGCCATTTTTGTGACATATATCGTCAGGATAGGTGCATAGGTCAAACTTGTTGTATCCTGATTAATATTGCAATATTCCAGATAACATCAGGTTAATATCATTTCAAAAGGTTATTGCACTTAAGTAAAAACCAGTAAATTTCTCCTGTCAGGGCCGGTGAAAAGATAAACTGCGCACTGCCCTAAAACTGATTATATTTCTAACAGCAGCCCCCGCTGTGTCCGGATAATCATTAACCAGAGAGGATGGTGAATGCCTTCACATGAAAAAACTCGTCACAAGGAATTCTCGCTGATATTTCCCCTTATCACGCTGGGTATACTCTATTTTTTTGGTGCTAACACCGCATTTCCCGTTGTCGTCGGTATCAACTTAGTGGCATTGATTGCCATTCTGAGCAGCGCGTTTAGCGTGGTGAGACATGCAGATGTGCTGGCCCACCGGCTGGGCGAACCCTATGGCTCACTGATTCTGAGCCTCTCTGTCGTCATTCTGGAAGTGAGTCTGATCTCGGCGCTGATGGCGACAGGCGATGCCGCACCCGGCCTGATGCGCGATACGCTTTATTCGATTGTGATGATTGTGACCGGCGGGCTGGTCGGCTTTGCGCTGCTGCTGGGCGGTAATAAGTTTGCGACGCAGTACGTCAATCTGGCGGGCGTGAAACAATATCTGATCGCTATCTTTCCCCTCGCGATTCTGGTGCTGGTATTTCCCAACGCGCTGCCGGGCGGTAATTTCTCTGTCACCCAGGCCCTGCTCATCGCGGCAATTTCAGCCGCAATGTATGGCGTTTTCCTGCTGATTCAGACCAAAACCCACCAGAGCCTGTTTGTTTATGAGCATGAAGATGAGAGTGACGATGGGGATCCGCATCATGGTAAACCTTCGGCGCACAGCAGCGTCTGGCACACTATCTGGCTGATCGTGCATTTGATTGCGGTCATTGCCGTGACCAAGATGAACGCCAATACGCTGGAAAGCCTGCTGACAGACCTGAATGCACCGGCACAGTTTACCGGCTTCCTGGTGGCGTTGCTTATCCTCTCGCCGGAAGGGCTCGGCGCAATTAAGGCTGTGCTGATGAATCAGGTACAGCGCGCCATGAACCTGTTCTTTGGTTCGGTGCTGGCGACTATCTCCCTGACGGTACCGGCAGTAACCATTATCGCCACCCTGACCGGACAGGAGCTGATATTCGGTCTGGAGCCGCCACAGATGGTGATTATGATGGCGTCGCTGATTCTCTGTCAGCTCTCCTTCTCGACCGGACGCACCAATGTATTGAACGGTGCCGCCCATCTGGCGTTGTTTATCGGATATCTGATGACCATCATGCTGTAACGGCAGCGGGCTTCAGACGAAAAAAAAGAGCGAGTAATCGCTCTTTTTTTTTCAGCAAACTTATTTGCTGGTATCGAGTTCCGGGAAGCTTTTCACCAGATCGTCAATCGCTTTCATCTGCACCAGGAATGGCTCCAGCTTATCCAGCGGCAACGCGGATGGGCCATCACACAGGGCGTGTTCCGGATCCGGATGCGCTTCGATAAACAGACCGGCAATGCCGACCGCCATACCGGCACGCGCCAGCTCAGCCACCTGAGCACGACGACCGCCTGATGCTGCACCGAACGGATCGCGCGTCTGCAGCGCATGGGTCACATCGAAAATCACCGGGCTGTTTTTGGTGACTTTCTTCATCACGTTAAAGCCGAGCATATCGACAACCAGATTGTCATAGCCAAAGTTGCTGCCGCGATCGCACAGGATAACCTGCTCGTTGCCACCTTCAGCGAACTTATCAACGATGTTGCCCATCTGACCCGGGCTGACAAACTGTGGCTTCTTAACGTTGATAACTGCGCCGGTTTTTGCCATCGCTTCTACCAGATCAGTCTGACGCGCCAGGAAAGCTGGCAACTGAATCACATCCACCACTTCAGACACGGGCTGCGCCTGTGACGCTTCATGAACATCGGTGATGATCTTCACGCCGAAAGCCTGCTTCAGCTCCTGGAAAATCTTCATCCCTTCTTCCAGGCCCGGGCCACGATAAGAGTGAATTGAGGAGCGGTTCGCTTTATCAAACGACGCCTTAAAGACGTAAGGGATACCGAGTTTCGTGGTGACGTTGACGTAGTGTTCGCAGATGCGCATCGCCAGGTCGCGTGACTCCAGCACGTTCATCCCGCCAAACAGTACAAATGGCAGATCGTTTGCGACGTTGATATCGCCAATACTCACGACTTTCTGTGTCATGCCCTTTCCTTTTCAGTGGGTCCGCTTAGTGCAGCGTGACCTGTTTTTGTTCGATTGCGTGAATCTGAACTTTGATCATTTCGCTGACCGGGTCTTCAGGACACTGCTCAACGAAGTAAGTTAAATCATTCAGCGCGATATGTTCGCACTCCAGCTGCGCGTAGATCAAACCGCGGTCGCGAATTTCATAGGGATCATCCGGATCGATACGCAACAGCACCTGACTGACGTTCAGTGCCAGTTCCATCTTCTGCTCTTCCATCAATGCCGCTTTCAGCGTGTCGAGCATTTTGCGCATCACGGTGACGGTCTTCGCTTCGTCGAGGTCATCATCATACAGACGCGCGGTCGGGCTGATGTTGCCTTTGAGCCACACTTCCAGCGTGTGCCGGTCAAGGGTTTCGCCATTGAACGGATTGATCATCCACTTGTCGCCATCAATCCAGTCCGCACGCAGAATCAACTGCGTCGGGAAAATCACCGGCATCAGCGGCAGTTCCAGCTCGGCGGCAATATGTAGCAGGATAACGCCCAGTGACACTGCCGTGCCCTGACGCGTCTTCAGCACATTGTCGATCCAGAGCGCATCAGAAAGCTTGTAGACACCGCTGGCGCCGCGAAATCCCCACTGGCGATAAAACAGCTCAAGCAGCTTTTCCAGCTGCATATCCGCATCTTCAGCGTGGCTGACATAGTCACGCGCTTCGGCGACTAACGCCGCAAGCTGCGCTTCCACCGACAACGCCGGAAAATCGGCGCGGATGGCAAGCGTAGCGCCAATCACCGCTTCACACAGCGGTGTCTGGCTGAAATCTAATTGTTCGGTCGAGGTCATACTATCCCCATAACGGCATTTTAGTCAGCGCCAGCGTAATGATGGTCACCAGGGCGAGTAACGCCACCAGAAAAGCGATCCAGCGGGTGCGATCAGTGCGTGGACGGCGACTCAATGCCACAAATCCTAAGGCGATGTAGATGATAACCGCTAAAAGCTTCTCCGTCAGCCAGCTTCCTTGCGGCGTGAAGGGATAGAAGTGAGTAATCATCACCAGCGAGACGCCGGTCACCAGTAACAGCGTGTCATTAATGTGCGGCAGAATGCGGACCCAGCGTTTCGTCATCATTGCCGAACCACAGCGCAGCCAGTAAAACCGCAGCAGGAACAGCGTCACGGTCAGCACGACGGTTAAGATGTGCAGATTTTTAATCAGAGGATAAAAGGCGACCATTATAAATCCTTTTTAAAGCGCTTTTATTAGGGGAACTGACCTAAGGTGACTCGTGGATTGCCACCGTAATCGTTGACGGTTTCAACGGCGTGATAGCCATTCTGCCGCATCAGCGTAGCCACCGCTTCGCCCTGCTGCCAGCCATGCTCCAGCAGCAGCCAGCCGCCGGGTAGCAGCCACGCAGGTGCCTGCTCGATCAGCGTGCGCAGATCCGCCAGTCCCGCCTCATCGGCCACCAGCGCGCTGCGCGGTTCGAAACGCACGTCACCCTGCTCCAGATGACTATCGCTGGCATCAATATAGGGCGGATTGCTGACGATGAGACTAAAGCGCTGCGGCGTGAGAGCCTGGAACCAGTGACTGAGCAGAAAGCGAGTGTTGCTGAGGCTGAGCTGCTGCGCATTACTGCCTGCCAGCTCAACGGCGGCCTGAATGCGATCCACGCCGGTCACCTGACAGTCGGGCCGCTCGCTGGCCAGCGCCAGCGCAATCGCTCCGGTGCCGGTGCCCATATCCAGAATGGTCGAAGGTGTCGCGGGCAGATGCGCCAGCGCCTGTTCAACCAGCAGTTCGGTATCCGGACGCGGAATCAGCGTGGCGTCAGTGACGCGCAAGGGCAGCGACCAGAACTCGCGCTCTCCCACCAGATGCGCCACCGGTTCACCCCGGGCACGACGCGCCAGCAGGCTATTCAGCTGCGCCAGCTGTTCATCGCTGAGCACCGTTTCATCAAAGGCAATTAACCAGCTGCGTGACTTGCCGGTCACGTAACCCAACAGGATCTCAGCGTCACGCTTCGGACTGTCACCACCACATAGCGTGGCAACCGCCTGTTTCAGCCAGTGACGAAAATCCATTAATCCTGACCAGCCAGCGCCGCCAGCTGATCCGCCTGGTATTCCTGCACAATCGGCTCGATCAGGCTGTCAAGTTTGCCTTCCATCACTTCATCCAGACGGTAGATCGTCAGGTTGATACGGTGATCGGTCACGCGGCCCTGCGGGAAGTTATAGGTACGGTTGCGGTCAGAGCGATCGCCGCTGCCCAGCAGGTTGCGGCGGGTGCTGGCTTCAGCGGCGTGACGGCGGGCCATCTCTGCCGCGTGAATACGCGAACCCAGCACCGCCAGCGCTTTAGCTTTGTTTTTATGCTGTGAACGTTCGTCCTGGCACTCCACCACGATGCCGGTGGGCAGGTGGGTAATACGAATCGCGGAGTCGGTGGTGTTAACGTGCTGACCGCCTGCACCAGAAGAACGGAAAGTATCGATTTTCAGGTCACCGGCATTGATCTCCGGCAGTTCCGCTTCCGGGATTTCCGGCATCACGGCAACGGTACAGGCTGAGGTATGGATACGGCCCTGAGATTCGGTCTCCGGTACACGCTGCACACGGTGGCCGCCTGACTCAAACTTCAGGCGCCCATAGGCACCGTCGCCGGTCACGCGAGCAATGACTTCTTTGTAACCGCCATGCTCGCCTTCGTTGGCGCTGATGATCTCCACGCGCCAGCGACGCGCTTCGGCATAGCGGCTGTACATACGGAACAGATCGCCGGCGAAGATCGCGGCTTCGTCGCCGCCGGTGCCGGCGCGCACTTCAATAAAGCAGGCGCGCTCATCATCGGGATCTTTCGGCAGTAACAGAACCTGCAACTGCTGCTCCAGCACGTCATTTTTCTCACGCGCTTCCTGCAACTCTTCCTGCGCCATATCACGCATTTCAGGGTCGTCGAGCATCTGCTGCGCCGTTTCGATATCTTCCTGTACCTGCTGCCAGTCGCGGAAGCAACGGGTCACATCGGTCAGTTGGGCATATTCGCGTGACAGCGCACGGAAACGCTCCTGATCGGCGATCACGCCAGCATCGCCCAGCATCGCTTCCACTTCTTCGTGGCGCTCCTGCAGGGCTTCCAGTTTGGCAACTATAGAGGTCTTCATTTAAATGTGGGATTCCCGTAACAGGTGGCGACAGCGGTGTACCTAATCGAGACCCAGGCTGTCGCGTAAAATCTGCAGGCGTTCATTATCGCCATCGCGGGCGGCCTGCTGAAGTGATTTGGTTGGAGCATGTATTAAACGGTTGGTCAGCTTGTGCGCCAGTTCCTGCATGACTTTCTGCGGATCGGCACCCTGCTGCAGCGCCTGCAGCGCACGGCCTTCCAGCTCAGCGCGGATTTCATCCGCCTGAGAACGATATTCACGGATCGTATTCACCGCGCCCTGTGAGCGCAGCCACGCCATGAATTCGCTGCTTTCCTGAACCACGATGCTTTCGGCCTGAACCGCGGCCGCTTTGCGCTGCGCCAGGTTCTGTTCGATGATCGCCTGCAGGTCATCCACGCTGTAGAGATAAGCGTTAGGCAGATCGCCCACCTCCGGCTCTACGTCGCGCGGCACCGCAATATCGACCAGCAGCATCGGTTTGTTGCGGCGCGCTTTCAGGGCGCGCTCCATCATTCCCTTGCCGATAATCGGTAACGGACTGGAGGTTGACGAAATAATGATGTCGGCTTCAGCCAGACGGGCATCGATCTCCGCCAGCGTGATCACTTCCGCACCCACTTCCGCCGCCAGCGTTTCAGCGCGCTCGCGGGTACGGTTGGCGATGATGAGATTTTTGACCTGATGCTCACGCAGATGACGCGCCACCAGCTCAATGGTTTCGCCTGCGCCGACCAGCAGTACATTGACGGAAGAGAGAGATTCGAAGATCTGGCGGGCCAGCGTACAGGCGGCAAACGCCACCGAGACCGCGTTAGCACCGATATCGGTTTCTGTGCGCACGCGTTTGGCCACAGAGAAGGTTTTCTGGAACATGCGCTCCAGTTCACTGCTCAGTGCCTGACCGCGCGAGGAGTCAGCAAACGCTTTTTTTACCTGACCGAGGATCTGGGGTTCACCGAGTACCAGGGAGTCGAGTCCGCTGGCGACGCGCATCAGATGGCTGACCGCCTCGTTATCCTGATGCCAGTAGAGGCTGTTGCGTACATCCTCTTCATCCAGCTGATGATAATTACATAACCAGCTCACCAGACGCGCCTGTAAGTCGGCCTGTTGCTCTACACTCAGGTAAAGTTCAGTCCGGTTACAGGTGGACAACACCACGCCGCTCTGCACCATGGGCTGTGATAACAGGCTGTTTAACGCCTGCTCAAGCGTCTCCGGCCCGAACGAGACGCGTTCGCGCAGAGCAATGGGGGCTGTCTTGTGATTGATTCCGAGAGCGAGCAGCGTCATGGCGGTTTTAGTTGGGATGTCCCAATAATGTCAGGGTTTTGTGATGCGCATTCTACAAGATGCGGCAGATCAAGAAAAGCCATACAAAGGCTATGACTGTAATAAGATTAACCCGATCGTGCGCAATTTGCTGCATAACAGCATTGACGGTTAAAACCGGGACGGTTAGCGTTATCCGTTACGAAAAATACATGTGTCCGAGGAGATGACCACTTGATGCTTAATACACCACGCAATCTGTTGCGCCTTTTGCCCCTTGCCAGCGTCCTGCTGGCGGCCTGTAGCGTCAACAAACCGCAAGGCCCGGGCCCCAGCGTTACCGCGCCACAGTGGCAACAGCATCAGCAGGCGGTCTCAAAGGTTACGCACTATCAGACCCGCGGTGCCTTTGCCTACCTCTCTGACAAGCAGAAAGTCTATGCCCGCTTCAACTGGCAACAGACCGCGCCTGATCGCTATCGCCTGCTGCTGACCAATCCACTGGGCAGTACCGAACTGCAGCTTGATGCACAGGGCTCGGTGGTGCAGATCGTCGATAACAAAGGCAAGCGTTACGTCAGCAATGATGCACAGAAGATGATTTCGCAACTTACTGGCATGAACATTCCGCTGGCAAACCTGCGCCAGTGGATGATGGGTCTGCCTGGCGATGCCACCGATTATCAGCTTAACGAGAACTATCAGCTAAGCAGCCTGAACTACAGCCGCGACGGCCAGAACTGGCAGGTGTCTATTGCGGGTTACGATAGCAAAGTTACCCCACCGCTGCCGTCCAGCCTGGAGCTGAAAGAGGGTGATCAGCGAATTAAACTGCGTATGGACGGCTGGACCGTTCAATGATCACCCACTGGCCTGCCCCGGCAAAACTGAATCTTTTTCTCTACATCACTGGCCGTCGTCCCGACGGCTATCACAACCTGCAGACGCTGTTTCAGTTTCTGGATTACGGTGACCAGTTGCAGATTACCGTTGATGACAGCGATTCCATTAAGCTGTTAACGCCGGTGGCAGGCGTCGCGGATGCAGATAACCTGATTGTGCGCGCCGCAAATAGGCTGAAACAGGCAGCCCTGAATAAGCATTGCCTGCCTGCTCGTGCTGGCGCACAGATCGCCATTGAGAAGCATCTGCCCATGGGGGGCGGCCTCGGTGGAGGTTCATCGGATGCTGCTACCGTACTGGTGGCGCTGAATCATCTGTGGCAAACCGGCTTCACACCGGATGAGCTGGCAGCAATTGGCGTGAAACTGGGCGCGGATGTGCCGGTGTTTGTGCACGGCTTCGCGGCTTTTGCGCAGGGAGTGGGTGAACAACTTCAGCCCGCAGAGCCGGAAGAAAAGTGGTATCTTGTCGCTCATCCCGGCGTGAACATCAGCACACCAGTGGTATTCAACGACCCCGAACTGACGCGTGATACCCCATCGCGCAGTTTATCGACGCTTTTAGCTGCACCCTTCACCAATGATTGTGAAGCAGTGGTAAGAAAACGTTTTCGTAAGGTTGATGAGCTTGTTTCCTGGCTGCTAGAATACGCGCCGTCACGCCTGACTGGCACGGGCGCTTGTGTGTTTGCTGAATTCGACACTGAGTCTGCTGCCCGTCAGGTGCTGGAGCTTGCCCCGAATGGGGTGCGCGGATTTGTAGCCCGGGGCGTAAATGTTTCGCCGCTACAGCGTACCCTGCGAGGCGATTAGCGATTGCGTGACAGTGTCACCACGTTCCAGACACTGCACGTTTCGCATCAACACACCCGTGTGAACGCACATGACTGTACGCGCCGGTTACTGTCATGCCGTTCATTCTCTGGACGCAAAGCCTGAGGTTCTTCTCGTGCCTGATATGAAGCTATTTGCTGGTAACGCCACCCCGGAACTAGCACAACGTATTGCCAACCGCCTTTACACCAGCCTGGGAGACGCCGCTGTAGGACGTTTCAGTGATGGTGAAGTGAGCGTACAGATTAACGAAAATGTACGCGGTGGTGATATTTTCATCATCCAGTCCACCTGTGCCCCCACCAACGATAATCTGATGGAACTGGTTGTGATGGTCGACGCGCTGCGTCGTGCTTCTGCTGGTCGTATTACCGCAGTCATTCCCTACTTTGGTTATGCCCGTCAGGATCGCCGCGTGCGTTCCGCGCGTGTGCCAATCACCGCAAAAGTAGTGGCAGACTTCCTTTCCAGCGTCGGTGTTGACCGTGTTCTGACGGTTGACCTGCACGCCGAGCAGATCCAGGGCTTCTTCGACGTCCCGGTTGATAACGTATTTGGCAGTCCGATCCTGCTGGAAGATATGATGCAGATCGGTCTGGAAAACCCGATTGTTGTTTCTCCCGATATTGGTGGCGTAGTACGTGCCCGTGCTATCGCTAAACTGCTGAACGACACCGATATGGCTATCATTGATAAACGCCGCCCTCGCGCGAACGTTTCTCAGGTGATGCACATTATTGGTGACGTTGCTGGCCGCGACTGTGTGCTGGTCGACGACATGATCGACACCGGCGGCACGCTGTGCAAAGCGGCTGAAGCGCTGAAAGAGCGTGGTGCTAAACGCGTGTTTGCTTACGCGACGCACCCGATCTTCTCCGGCAATGCGGTTGAAAACCTGCGTAAATCCGTTCTGGACCAGGTGATCGTCTGCGATACCATCCCACTGTCTGACGAGATTAAGTCACTGCCGAATGTGCGCACGCTGACTTTATCTGGCATGCTGGCCGAAGCGATTCGCCGCATCAGTAACGAAGAATCGATCTCGGCGATGTTCGAGCATTAATTCTTCGCGGAACCGGGCCCTGTGCCCGGTTTTTTTAAGCCAGCCAGTCGCCCGACTAACGCACTTCTTTTTCTGATTTTTCCGCGATAAATTTCCCCACTATCCCCTATTTTCAACGCCACTCACTCTTTTAGTAAAACGCTGCGTTCCCCGCTTCTGCCCGATGCCGTTAAGTGGTAATTTGCAACGCAATTTTAATAAGAACCCGGCCCTCATGAACCTCGATATCTATACCTTATTTATTTGCGAGCTTTATGTACTGGGGTTTCTGAGCATCATCATGGTCTTTGCCTGGATTGGATCGCAGTATGACCGCGTTCTGGGCTTCACCTGCCTGTCGCTGATATTTACCCTGATTTCCGTGTTCTTAAGTAGCCTGCGCAGCAGTGGTCTGCATTTTCTGCCGATTGCGGTGGGCAATGTTTTAGTGATGCTGGCTTATGGCGGATTGTTAAATGCGTTGCGGCGCTTGAGTGGCAAACCCATCGGTACCCACTGGCTGCTGGGCGCGCTGCTCTGGGCACTCCTCTGCTGCTTTCCGGCCTTCTATTACAGCTTGCCCAGGCGAGTATTTGTGCTGTGTATCGCCTGTATGGCCTATACCGCAGCATTTATTCAACTGGTCTGGCTGGCTCGTGACTCGCTAAAATCGACTTTCTGGCCTGCACAGTTGCTGCTGTGGATTCACCTGCTGTTTCATCTGGCGCGCATTTTTCTGGATAGCGCCATTGCCAGTACCAGGCATGGTGCCATTGGCGGATCGGACTTCTCGGTTTACGTGATTCTGGAGTCCATTCTGTTTGTCATTGGCCTGACATTTACCATTCTGGCCATGGTGAATGAGCGGATGCAGAGCGTGTTGAAACACACTTCCCTGCACGATCCGCTGACCAGCGCCTGGAATCGCCGTGCTTTATTTAACGAAGCAGAAAAAATTGTGGCGCATTGCCGCCGTCAGAACCGGCCTTATAGTGCAATCCTGTTCGATCTTGATCACTTCAAGAGCATTAATGATCGGTATGGGCATCAGCAGGGTGACCAGATTTTGATCCACTTTTGCGGCATTGTCAGAGAGCTGATGCCTGCTGACGGGCGCTTTGCAAGGCTGGGTGGAGAGGAGTTTGCGGCGATAATCCCGGCCGGAGCAAAGGAGACGGAAGCCTGGTGTGAAGCGACACGACTGGCGGTTTGTAAGTCACAGCCCAATGAGATTACCTATTCAGTCAGCATTGGATTCGCAACGCTGACCCAACCGCATCAGGGCTTTGAGGATTTACTGGCACTGGCAGATGCGGCGCTTTATCACGCGAAAGCCAGTGGCCGGAACTGCACTGCGCAGCATCCGGTCCCGGCTGCACTCACTTAATGATGTGAGTTGTGCGATCTGCGGCAGCGTTTGTCATAGTGACGCAGCCAGTAATAACGATCTTCTACCTTTTCACGACCACTCAGACCGGCGCCCACCAGCCATAGCAGCGCACCAATAAAGATGCCTAAAATCGCCCCCTGAGCCAGAAGTTGTGGCAGATCAAGTGAGGGGAGCTGATTAATAATTGAGAAGCCGACGCCCAGCACCATTGTCACTAATCCCAGTACCATCAAGCTGTTACCTGCTACACGGCAGTGTTGGTATTTCATGCTGCACCCCCATCCTTATGAGAAAATGACCGCACACAATGTTAAGTGCCATAAGTTTAGGCAATGGGTAAAGATTACGTTGCGGACTGGATCACACATCAGTCATAAAGCATTCCCTGGCCCTGAGTCCAGCCTGTTGATTTAGATAGAAAATGATTAATCACTTCACTGAACCATTTCGGCGCTTGTGCTTTGTCATCCTGGCTGTGGCGAAGTAAACTAACGCCCTTTCGCAATAACAGCAGGATAATCATTGTGAGCAGCATTAAACTGATTGTGGGCCTTGCCAATCCGGGCGCTGAATATGCCGCCACGCGCCACAATGCGGGTGCCTGGTATCTGGATTTACTGGCTGAGCGCCACAATCAGTCACTGAAAGAGGAAGGCAAATTCTATGGCTACACCGCCCGCCTGATGATCGCCGGAGAGGATGTGCGCCTGCTGGTGCCGACCACCTTTATGAACCTGAGCGGTAAAGCGGTTGCGGCGATGGCGACCTTTTATCGCATCGCGCCGGAAGAGATTCTGGTGGCACACGATGAACTTGATCTGCCACCCGGCGTAGCCAAGTTTAAACAAGGCGGCGGGCATGGCGGTCACAACGGTCTGAAAGACATCATCAGCAAACTGGGCAACAACAACAATTTTCATCGGCTCCGCATCGGCATCGGGCATCCCGGCGATCGTAATAAGGTAACCGGATTTGTACTGGGCAAGCCGCCTGCCAGTGAGCAGAAGCTGATTGATGATGCCATTGATGAAGCGGTGCGCTGCACCGAACTGTGGCTGAAAGAGGATCGCATCAAGGCGATGAATCGGCTGCACGCCTTCAAGCCTGCTTAAACGCCCGAATCGTCGTGATTCCGTGTATAATGCGCGAAATTTTTCTATTCGTCTCCGACAGTCCGTCGCCTGACGCACTGTCCATCCAGTTATAAAGGGTATCAAACCATGGGATTCAAATGCGGTATCGTGGGCCTGCCGAACGTCGGTAAATCCACTCTGTTCAACGCGCTGACCAAAGCGGGCATCGAAGCGGCTAACTTCCCTTTCTGCACCATTGAGCCAAACACCGGTGTGGTGCCAATGCCTGACCTGCGTCTCGACCAGCTTTCTGAGATTGTTAAGCCACAGCGCGTGGTGCCGACTACCATGGAATTCGTCGATATCGCGGGCCTGGTGAAAGGCGCGTCAAAAGGTGAAGGCCTGGGCAACCAGTTCCTGACCAACATCCGCGAAACCGAAGCGATCGGCCACGTGGTGCGCTGCTTTGAAAACGACAACATCATCCACGTGGCGGGTAAAGTGAACCCGGCTGAAGATATTGATGTGATCAACACCGAACTGGCCCTGTCCGATCTTGAGACCTGTGAACGTGCGATTCAGCGTGTGCAGAAGAAAGCCAAAGGCGGCGACAAAGATGCCAAAGCCGAGCTGGCTGCACTGGAAAAATGCCTGCCGCATCTTTCTGAAGCAGGCATGCTGCGTTCACTGGATCTGGATGCAGACGACAAAGCGGCCATCCGCTATCTGAGCTTCCTGACCCTGAAACCCACCATGTACATTGCTAACGTCAATGAAGATGGTTTCGAGAACAACCCGTACCTGGATCAGGTGCGCGCTATCGCCGAAGCAGAAGGTTCTGTGGTGGTGCCTGTGTGTGCCGCTGTTGAGTCTGACATTGCTGAGCTGGAAGATGAAGACCGTGACGAGTTCATGGCCGAACTGGGACTGGAAGAGCCGGGCCTGAACCGCGTGATCCGCGCCGGTTACTCGCTGCTGAACCTGCAGACCTACTTCACCGCTGGCGTGAAAGAAGTGCGTGCATGGACCATCCCGGTTGGCGCAACAGCCCCACAGGCAGCCGGTAAAATCCATACCGACTTTGAGAAAGGTTTTATCCGCGCCCAGACCATCGCGTTTGAAGACTTTATCGCCTATAAAGGCGAGCAAGGTGCGAAAGAAGCCGGCAAGATGCGTTCAGAAGGTAAAGAGTACATCGTGAAAGATGGCGATGTGATGAACTTCCTGTTCAACGTCTGATTTTTTTCATGCGGTTTTAGCAACCCCATAAAACCTGACAGACTCGCTAAAACCTACGCAATAGCGTGGGTTTTTCTTTTTAACGCTCTCACAGTAGTGTCTGTCAGCAGATTCCCGCAACGCTGGAATCATGACCTAAAAGTTTACTGCTTTAGCGCCTCTCCTTCTTCTGCAAAACCCGCCAAAAGAATCTAAAGCTACCTGAGCGCACCCTCTTCCCCTTCTCTTCACCTGAAACGGCACCTGTTCAGCCACGGATAAACTGCGCCTCACACTGCCGGGCGATCTCCCACAGCCTGTTACGGATGACCTGCTTAAGTTGCAGAGTGGACTGCGACTGCGGCTGGTCACGGCGGCTGATCAGCATCACTTCAAACGGCAGAGGTTGTGCTATGGGCAGCAGCTTTAACTGTTCGGCATAGCGGCAGGCGGTGAAAAGATCCACGACGCCCGTGCCGCCGCCTGCCAGCACCATATCTGCAATGACCGAATAGGTTTTAATCGACAATGACACAGCGGGGTTCAGTTTCTTATCGCGCAGCGCACGGTGAAGTACGCGTCCAAGCGGATCCTGAGCCTGCATCATCAGTAAATTATTGTTGCACAACCACTCCAGCGTAACGGGTTCATGCCAGTGATGATTGAGCGGTAGCAGCGCCACCATGGAGGACTGAAACAGAGGCTCGGCCAGGAGATCCGCATCGACCTGCTGACCAAAAACCAGCGCAAAATCGAGCTGATTCTCCAGAATCATCTGGCATAAGGTACTGAAGTGCTCGGTGACCAGTTCCACACTGACCGAGGCCATCTGTTGCCGCCAGGTGACCAGCGCGGGAGCCATCACCATCTGACCAAACGCGTGAGCGGCGCCAACGCGAACGAGTTGCCCTTCGCCACGCCTTAGCTGTTCGGTGAGCTGGGTAATGGATTGCAGGCGCTGGCAGAGATCCTCTATTTCAGGCAGCAGACGTCGCCCTTCTGCCGTCACACTCATTCCCTGTAGCCGTCGCTCAAACAGCGCAAATCCCAGCTGCTGTTCAGCGTGATTCAGCACACGGCTGATATTCGGCTGCGACACATTCAGCAGGCGCGCCGCTGCGCTGATGCTGCCGGTCTGTACGATGGCCTGAAAGACTTCTATATGGCGGAGCCGCATGATGATTTACCCTGGATGGAATACCGGACACGGAGGCCTCTTCAACCAGCTGTACCGGCGGAGAGTGAGAGCAATCATTATCCTGCAGCAAAAACTGTACCGCAAAATCAGTGCAGCCCCGGCATAAAGTTGCTACGACTGCGTACTCGCCAGATAGGAGAATGCACTGAGTAAGCTGATCAACGTTTCCATTTTCTCCGCCTGATACGCCACGGTAACGGCATCAAGGCGCGTGACGCCGGGGATAAGACTGAACAGATCGGCCAGTACAGGTTTAGTGGCCTGAAGCCGCATCGTGTAAGGTGCCGTCAGGCGGGTTGTGCTCACCTGATGGAGATGTTGCAGTGCGGCACTTGCCGCGGCAGCGATCGCATGCTGTGCCGCCTGCGGACTGACCGATTCCGCGCAGGTATGCGAAATGGCGCGCTTTACACAGACGTAATCGACCGCTGGGTAATATTCCGCTATCCAGCTCTGTAACTGATCGTCACCCGTGACCAGCAGCAATGGCGTGCCCTGTTCAGCAGCGGCAGCCGCATAAATATCGGTTTCGCCCATCACCACATCATTAATATGGATACGCCAGAATGCCCGACCGTTAATGGTATGCGCCAGTACGCCAGATTCACCTGCTGCGCTGTGAAATCCCACCAGAAACAGCCCGTCGAACGTCTGCTGTTCTATCCCCTCCACCATCGACAGGCAGCGGGGTTTGCCCTGCACCAGTCGGGCGCGGGGATCGATATTTTCCGCACGCAAATTGGTCATCTGAGCATGGCTGTCTGCAACCACCACTTCGGTTGCCCCACCCGCAAACGCACCCGCAATCGCGGCATTCACTTCCTGCTCCATCAGACCACGGGCGATCTGATGCTCCGGGTGGCCGGGTGAACATTGCTCCGGGCGCATGACCCCCGCGATACCTTCAATGTCGGCCGAGATAAAAATTTTCATGAGGTTAATTTATCCAGAATCTGCGTCAGTGAGGGACGATGATGACCGCGAAAGCCAGTAACAGCCTCTGCGCTCAACAAGGCATCGAGTACAGCCTGTTCCGTTGCATCCGCTGCGGCAGCAAACAGCGGCTCCAGCGTGTCGTCCTGTGGCGGCAGTGGCAGCGGTTGCGTGGAAAACGCCACGGCAATATCGCCCGAGCCGTGTCCCCAGTAACTGCCCAGCCTTCCAAGACCGGCACCGGCTCGCTTCGCGATGCGCTTTAGCTGCCGTGTGTCCAGCGGGGCATCTGTTGCCATGATGATGATGACAGAGCCGGCATCACGCTGCGGCGCCTCTCCGGCGAGCAGCGGCGCAATCATCTCGCCCGCCCGGACGCCATCCAGTGTGAGTGCCTCCAGCGCGCCGAAATTGGCCAATACCAGCACGCCAAGCGTGGCGTTGAGTGAAGGAATTACCCGTGAGGCGGTTCCGATGCCCCCTTTCAGACTGAAACAGCTCATCCCGCGTCCCGCGCCGACGCTGCCACGCGCGAAGTCTGCGGAGGCCGTCTGCAGCGCCGCCTTAGCCATATCCTCACTGATTGCCAGCGCCTGGATATCATTCAGCCAGCCATCGTTGCACTCCAGCACCAGTGGGTTCACCGTGGGCAACGTCCTACCCAGTTCCGGGTTACAACGGATGGCATCGCGCACCAGCGCGGTAAACAGCGTGCCAACCGCCAGCGTGTTACTGAGCAGAATCGGCGTCTGAAGCACGCCAAGTTCCTCTATCTGAACCAGTCCGACGGGTTTCGCAAAGCCGTTCAGCACCTCAGCCCCACACGGCAGCGGTGTGAGAAACAGATTATCGCCCGGCGGCAGGATAGCGGTGACGCCAGTCTGCTTTTCGCCTTCATTCAGCGTGTAATGTCCGACACGCACGCCCGCAACATCGCTGATGCGATTAGTGGGTCCGCAGGCGCTTCGTGGCTGCCCAAGCTGACGCAGGTTACGCCAGCGATCAAGCAGCAGATCGCGCTGTAGTTGTTGGTAATCCATCGTCAGCCTTTGAGTTTGGGATCGAGTGTATCGCGCAACGCGTCGCCAAGCAGATTGAATGCCAGCACGGTGATAAAAATCGCCAGCCCTGGAAATACGCTCATGTGCCAGGATCCGGCCATCATCATGCTGCGGCTCATCGCCAGAATATTGCCCCATTCCGGCACGTCTGGCTCCGGACCCAGTCCGATAAAACTCAGGCCCGCCGCAGTCAGAATACTGGTACCAATGCGCATGGTAAAATAGACAATTACGCTGGAGAGCGTGCCGGGCAGAATATGCCGCAGAATAATCACGCGGTCTGGCGCACCGGCACAGCGTACGGCTTCAACATAGGCAGCCTGCTTCAGAGAGAGCGTCGATGCCCGCACGATGCGGGCAAATACCGGCACGCTGAATACCGCGACCGCGATAATGACATTGTTAAGGCCCGTCCCCAGCAGCGCCACCACCGCAATGGCCAGCAACATGCCGGGAAACGCGAATAAGACGTCGGCACCGCGCATGATCAACATATCAACCCAACCGCCGTAATAGCCCGCCAGTAACCCGAACATGACCCCGACCAGCATGCCGATCGTCACCGACAGCACGCCGATATAGAGCGAAATACGCGCGCCATAGATAATGCGACTAAGCAGGTCGCGCCCCAGTTCATCGGTCCCCATCCAGTGTGCCGCCGTTGGCGGTGACGATAACGCCATCCAGTCCGGGGCCATAGGATCCCAGGGCGCCAGCCAGGGCGCAAAGATCGCCACCACAATCAACAGCAGCACAAAGCCGCCTGAGACCAGTGCCAGAGGGTTACGCACGAAGGCATGCAGGAAATCACGCCACGGCGAACGAATGATCTGAGGCGGGTTGTCAGTCAGCAATTGACTACTCATTTCGGCTCCTGTCGCAGGCGAATGGCTGGGTTAACTACCGCGTAAAGCAGATCGACCAGCAGATTAATCACAATAAATTCAAACACGAACAACATCACGAGTGCCTGAATCACCGGCTGATCCTGCGCTTTGATCGACTCAATCAATAACCAGCCTAACCCTGGCCAGTTGAAAACACTCTCGACGACGATGGAGCCACCCAGCAGAAAACCGAACTGCAGACCCAGCATGGTAATCACCGGAATGAGCGCATTGCGCATCACATGCTTCCACGTTACCAGCCGGTTACGCAGTCCTTTGGCTTTGGCGGTGCGCACGTAATCTTCCTGCGCCACCTCAAGAAAGGCCGAACGGGTAAAGCGCGCCATGACCGCCGCAACCGACGAACCCAGCGTGATGGCGGGCAGGACAATATCGCTGGCCTGGTTAAAACCGCTGACCGAAAACAGCCCAAAAGGCATCGCGACGAACTGAATAAGCAACAGCCCCAGCCAGAAGGCGGGCATCGAAATAACGCCTACCGCCACGCTCATCAGCGTCCAGTCCTGCCATCTTCCCCGTTTCAGGGCCGCCATCACGCCGAATAACAACCCGAGAATAACGGACCAGGTAAAACCTGCTAAGGCCAGCCACAGCGTCGGCATAAAGCCCTGTCGAATCACCTCCCGCACCGGTTGCTGAGTGCGATAGGTGGTGCCCAGATCGCCCTGCAACAGGCTGCCGATCCAGTGGAGGTACTGCTGCGGCAGCGGATCGTTAAGCCCGAGATGCTGACGCGCCGCCTCGATGGCCTCGATGGGCGCATCCGGTCCGGCATAAGCGCGCGCCGGGTCGCCCGGCATGAGCTTGATAAAACCGAATACCAGCAACGAGACCACCAGCAAAACCGGGATCATCTCCAGTAATCGGCGAATGATGTATGCAAACATGCCATTCCCTGAAATGAGGTGTGACTGGCCTCCTCACGTCTCCGCCCCGATCCAGAGTGGTGACGAGAGAAGAACCGTCTTATTTAAAGGACGCCTGAGTGAACAGGAAATTGCCATCAGGCAGCATTGAAACGCCGCTCAGGGTGCTACGCTTGCCCACCAGGTTATCTGGCGTACCAAGGAACGCCACCGGCGCTTCTTTCCACAAGACCTTTTGCGCCTGTGCATAGGCAATGCCGCGCTTTGCCGGATCGGCCGTCGCCAGCCCGGCTGCAATCGCTTTGTCTGCGTCAGGATTACTGAAGTAGGAGACGTTATAGGAGGTCGGCACCCAGGATTCGGTGGCAAACAGCGGACGCAGCGCCCAGTCGGCATCGCCTGTTGAGGTCGACCAGCCACCATAATAGAGGTCAAACTCGGCCTTTTTCGGGTCCTGTACACCCCACAACTTAGCGTTGCGCGTGCCGGAATCCATCGGCGTCACCGTGGCCCGAATGCCTGCCGTGGTCAGTTGCGCTTTCAGCACCTGAGCGGCACGCACGCTGGCCGTGGCATTGGTCACCCAGAGCTTAAGATCAAGACCATTCGGATAGCCTGCCGCTTTCAGCAAAGCTTTGGCCTTGTCCGGCGCATAACTGTACTCAGGATCGGTTTGTTTCTGGTAGAACTGTACGCCTTCCGGTATAGCGGATGTGGCAGGTTTACCCAGACCGGCAAAGGCCACTTTCAGCCACAGATTACGGTCAATCGCATAGTTGATGGCCTGACGCACCCGAACATCCGCCAGCGGCTTGTGCTGCGTGTTGATCGCCATGTAATAGAGATAAATGCTCGGATCGCGCTGAATGGAGAGATGGCTGTCCTGTTTCACGGCGGCGATCAGGTCTGAAGGCAGTGGCCAGATGGCATCCACCTGCCCCGATTTTAATGCGGCGACGCGTGTCGCATCTTCCGGACTCGGCGAGAAGATGACATGGTCAACTTTAGGCCATCCCTTCTGCCAGTAACCGTCATACTTCGCCAGCGTGACCGCTTTGCCCGGTGTCCAGTTAACAAATTTAAACGGACCGGTGCCGACCGGATGCAGTCGCAACTGCGCTTCGTCCGGGTATTGCTTAAGAATGGATGGACTCCACATCACCGCCGAAGGATGCGCCAGCGTGTTGATAAAGGCCCCGAACGACTGATTCAGATCGATTTTTACCTGGTCGGGTGCCATTACCGTGACCTTATCGATCATTTTGTAGAGGCTATTACGCTTCAGCCCTTTTTTCTGATCTGCCAGACGATCAAGGTTCGCTTTGACGGCTTCGGCATCCAACGGGGTACCGTCCTGGAAAGTGACACCTTTGCGCAGCGTCAGCGTAAATTCGGTTGCACTGTCATTAGAGGTATAACCGGTCGCCAGCCAGGGCTGCAGCTTCATCGTGGGATCAAACTGAAACAACCGCTCAAAGATGCCGCTCTGCACCGAGTAGCTGACATTATCTGAGGTGTCATGTGGATCCAGCCCCGTGATATCGGCATACATTGAAATGCGCAGATCCTGTGCCTGCGCAGTCATGACCAGCGTCGTCGTCAATGCGAGGGCTAGCGAAGTACGGCGAAACAGCGTTTTCATAGATTCTCCTGGTCGTTGAGGATAATTACAATGCAATGCCGTCAGCGACCCAGTGCTGGGGCGCAACCTGGCGATAACGGGGTTTAGTGACCGTTTCACCCACCTTACGCAACGGCGAGGGAATTTCGCTGTCATCGAAAAGACGGGGCTGACGGTTCTCTGGATCGGCAACCGGCACGGAGGCCAGCAGACGTTGGGTATAGGGATGTTGCGGCTGATTAAAGACCGACTGACGTGGTCCCAGCTCCACAATCTGGCCGAGGTACATCACCGCGACGCGATTCGCAATACGCTCCACGACCGCCATATCGTGAGAGATGAAAATCCATGCCACGCCCGTTTGCTGCTGCAGGTCCATCATCAGATTGACCACCTGCGCCTGAATTGAGACATCCAGCGCCGATACCGCCTCATCCGCAATAATCACTTTCGGTTTCAGCGCCATAGCGCGGGCAATGGCAATACGCTGACGCTGACCACCCGAGAATTCGTGCGGATAACGACGTGCATGCTCTGGCAGGAGACCGACGCTCTTCAGCAACGCATCAATCTGTGGGGAAGCCTGTTCCAGTGAAGAGACCATGCCATGTAACAGTAACGGCTCGGCAATGGTAAAACCCACTGTCAGGCGGGGATTCAGTGAGGCATAAGGATCCTGAAACACCATCTGGATTTCACGGCGCAGCGGCTGGAACGCGGCCTCTTTCAGGTCAGAGATTTCCTTTCCTTCAAAATGAATGCTTTCAGCTTCACTGTTGATGAGGCGCATCAGCGCCCGTCCGGTGGTCGATTTGCCGCAGCCGCTTTCACCCACGATGGCCAGGGTTTCACCGGGCCACAGACTGAAATCAATCTGTTCCACTGCATGCACATGATGCGTAAGGCTTGAAAAGATGCCGCTGCGGATCGGGTAATAGACTTTCAGGCCGCGCACATCCAGCAGCGGCGCAACGTCATAGCGAGCGGTTTGCTGTTCGCTTTGCACAGCCTCGCGCGCACCCGGCAGAGGAAAGCGTTGCGGCCACACGTGTTCCCGCATATCGCCGAGTTTTGGCACTGCCGCCAGTAACGCCTGAGTATAAGCGTGCTTTGGGCCGGCAAAAATCTCAGATACGGTTCCCTGTTCAACCACTTCGCCACGCAGCATGACCACCACGCGATCGGCGATTTCCGCTACCACGCCCATATCATGGGTGATAAACAGCACCGCCATCTGTTTCTCGCGTTGCAGGTCACGCAGAATATGAAGAATGCGCGCCTGAACGGTGACATCCAGCGCAGTGGTCGGCTCATCAGCAATCAGGAGTTGCGGGTCACAGGCAAGGGCCTGCGCAATCATCACACGCTGCCGCATGCCGCCTGACAGCGAGTGCGGATAGCTTTTCATGACGCGATCCACATCGGCGATTCGCACCTGTCGCAGCAGTTCACGCACGCGCGCATGGGCCTGCTTTTTGTCACACAGATGGTGATCGCGTAATGCCTCTGTAAGCTGATCATCAACGCGCAGCACCGGATTCAGCGACGTCATGGGCTCCTGAAAGATCATCGCCATTTCACGGCCACGCAGTGTGCGGCGCTGAGCGTCATCCAGCGTTTCTAAGGCATGCACGTTTCCGCTCCGGTCGCAAAACTGCATACTGCCGCGATCGATACAGCCGTTATTTGCCAGCAGGCCCATCACAGCCAGCGACGTGACCGATTTACCGGAGCCGCTTTCGCCCACGACAGCGACAATTTCACCCGGATGAATGGCAAAACTGATGCCTTTGAGTGCCTGATTTTCACCACTGCGTCCATGAAACGAGACGCTGAGATCCTGAATCGCCAGCACGGGGGATGGCAAGGCAGCGCGGGTTGCAGGAGAAGTACGTTGTGTGTCCGTCATCGTCGCCTCGCAGAGTTATAGCCAGATGCGGCCTTCGGAGTAGCTCAAAAAAGGAGAACTGTCGGCGGCAAGCCAGATGGGGCCATCCAGATCGACGAACTCTGCGTTAACCGCGACGGGCAATGCCGCTTCCATGGCCAGTGACGAGCCCAGCATGCAACCGACCATGATGCGCATATTCAGCGTCCGGGCTTCATCCGCCATCGCCAGCGCTTCCGTCAGGCCACCGCACTTATCCAGCTTGATGTTGATCATTTCGTAACGATCGCGTAATCCGGCAATATCCGCCCGCGTATGGCAGTTTTCATCGGCACAGACCGGTATGGGATGCTTAAAGCGTTGCAGGTCATGATCCTGTCCAGCGGGAAGGGGTTGCTCGACCATCGCAATATTGAAGGCCTTCAATGCCACCAGCAGGCTTTCAAGGTCCAGCCCCGACCAGGCTTCATTGGCATCGATAATGAGCGTGGCATGCGGTGCCGCCGCACGAATCGCCGCCACTTTTTCCAGAATCTCACTGCGGTCGAGCTTAATTTTGAGCAGGATGGCGCCACGTAACACGGCATCCGCCGCCGCGAGAGCCATATTTTCCTGCGTATCCAGGCTAAGGGTTTCTGCCGTAATGACTGACTCAGGCTGAGAGCACGCACTCATTTTCCACAGCGTCTGATTCGCCCGGGCGGCATCCAGTCGCCACAGCGCACAGTCCAGCACGTTGCGCGCTGAACCGGCGGGTAAACGGTGTTGCAGATCATGACGGCTCAGGCCCGACTCTACCTCAGTACGAACGGCTTCGAGCATGGCCTGAACGCTCTCCGGCGACTCATCGTAACGCGCCGTCGGGGTACATTCGCCCTGCCCGATGAAACCCTCCTGCTCCAGTGTGACCCGGATGACCGTCACGGCGGTTCGGGTACCGCGTGCGATAGCAAAGGGTCGCGCCAGCGGCAGCTCCACCACCTCAATCTGCAACTGTCGCATTTCAGCCACGCTCCTGAAGCAGTGCGGCGATCTCATCAATACCAAAGCGCACCGGATCCGTGGCCGGTAAGCCGAACTCAGCGCTGATTTCGGCGCAATAAGCGAGCGCCTCTTCTTCACTGTAATTGGAGGTGTTGATTGCAAAGCCAGCGAGCTGAACCGACTCACTGGTCACCTGCGCGGCACGCAGATTGGCTTCCACGCACGCCTGCAGGCTGACCATGGGCTGGTGTGGCAAATGACGCATATGGGGACGTCCCATTTCATGACACATCACCAGCCAGTGTGGTTGCGCACCGTGCATCAGCCCCATACTCACGCCCGCATAGGAGGGATGGAACAATGAGCCCTGCCCTTCAACGATATCCCAGTGGTCCTCGTCATTCGCCGGTGACAGCGCTTCTGCGGCACCGGCAATAAAGTCAGCGATGACCGCATCCACAGCAATACCCTCCCCTGCGACCAGAATACCGGTCTGCCCCGTGGCACGGAAATCGGCTTTCATACCGCGCGCGCGCATCGCCGCTTCCAGCGCCAGAGAGGTGTACATCTTGCCCACTGAGCAGTCCGTACCCACCGTCAGTATCCGCTTACCTGAACGCTTCTTACCGCTGCCCACACTGAGCGCCGGACGCATATGACGCAGGTCAAACAGCGCAACACCAGCAACCTGCGCAAGCGCGACCAGTTCCGGTTCGTCCACCAGCCGATGGTGCAGACCACTGGCCACATTCATGCCTGCCTGAATGGCACTTTTAATCGTTTCCAGCCAGTGTGCAGGCAGATAGCCGCCGGCATTAGCTGTGCCTAGTACCAGCGTTTTCGCGCCACGTGCTTTGGCGCCGGGAATATCCAGTTCATCCAGACCCAGACTGACCGTGCAGCCCGGCAGTTTAATTTCGCCAACGCACTGCTCCGGCCGCCAGATATGAATACCGCGCGCCGTTTTTGCCGCGAGGGGATCGGTAACATCGCCAAGAAAGAGTAAATAGGGTTGTGGGATTAGCATGTTGTCTCTCGTTTCAGCCAAAAGATCAGGTTCTGAAACCACTATTTCATGCGTTCTGAAAGGTGACGAATGCTTGTTTAGCAGGAGGGTATAACAGCAGGTTATAGCCAGAGGGAATAGTGATGATGGGTGGGTTTTTCAGGGGGTTTGGCACAGGGAATGGGTTCAAGCAAGGGGTGGGTCATAGGAAAAAGATTGTATTCGGGGAGAAGGGATGGATATGGGCAAGGGGAGGAAATGGTTTATCCAGCACTTAATGCCACTGGTAGATTTGAAAAGTCGAACTACAGAAACATAGTTTTGCCGCCTTTGGAGTTAGTGAAATCACAAAATAATCAGCTCACTGCTGGCAGTTTATTTTATCTCTAACTTGAGTGCGAATGATTACTTCATAAGCGTCTTGTTCGCATAGCCTGGCTTTATTAAACTCTTCTTCGCTTATCTCAGACTTAACATCTTTATTAGAAATCCCACCAGCATCATAGTTGATAAAATACTTTCCATCCTCTTGGGTAATAAACATGCCGTAGCCACTAAATATAGTCTTTCCCATCATTTACTCCTTTCTTTAAACTATATTAATAAAAAATTCATTTACTGACTTTGTGATCTATAATTTCATCTGGAATTCACCCAAAAGTATATACGCCAGGCGGCCAAAAATTATTTGCACCCGTCTCATGCCATATAGAATACGCAGGTTCTGCTGAACTACTGATTTTCGCTGGGTGGACTCGCAATTCAGCGGGTTGCCTGCGCTATACCAGAGTCGTTGTTCCTTAACTGCCTGCGCACCTTCCTGCGACAATAACCAACTGCCGTTATCGTATTTCTATCATGTCTGGCTGAACGTATATCATCACGATTTTCAAGGCTCAGGACGTTACTGTAATCGAAGTCGCGCCGAAGAAACCTGAATTTTGCATGGCAATCCTCATTATCGAAATCTATCAACGACAGGTCTGATAGAAAAAAAGAAAAGATTCGCGGAAGGGGTATTCCGCGATAACAGCCCTACAGACCCGTATGGGTTATTTCATGCGACGCTGCCGGGCGACGCTGGCAAGGCGTTGTGTCCGGCAGTAAATGGCAAACAGGACGAAACCCTGCCCATTCAGTACCCAGCGAGCACCCACTAAAGCAGCGAGTGCCAGAATCAGCCACAGGCCCGAGTGGCTAGCAGTAACAACGCTGTAGCTCAGGAGTAAAACAGTCGATATAAGCAACATTGCACAGACATAAGCCAGTCCCGCCACACCCGCTGTATGGCCTCGCGCAAGCAGGTAACTGGACGTGAGTATCGCGCCAATAACAACAATTGAGGGAACAAAAAAACTCAACGCGTGTATCTGTGGACTCAGAGGAGGTAAAGCGTGCAGAAATGTCAGCAGATTAAATGCAAATGCAACCAGTAACAGCATCAGCACAATTGCAACGGGGAAGCCATTTTGCCGGGGCAGCGCCTCAGAAGGCTGTTTAAAATAGCGCTCAAGCTCTGAAGTAGATCGGGCAAGTATGGAATCATCCTGCCGTGCGATTGCCTGATCTATTTCGCGCCCCTGTTGCAGGAGTTCAGTGATATTACGTCCAATAAGCCATGATAAAAATTGCATTAAATTACCGCCAGTGACTGGATTGTTCCCACGATGTAGCGTCCGGTGCGCGGGACGTTACCTGGAGCAGCAATGATACCACTGACAGCACTGCCAGCCACAGCCGCTGCACTGGTGACGACCTGTGCGAGTTGCTTAACAAGTTCTTTTTGCACCGGCTCTACAGGGAAACGTTTTGGATAAAGTCCTGCACGGATGGCGGCTTTGAGCTCTTTATTAGTTATACCCGGGTTTTGTGCCTTGATGATTAATTCAGTAAGCCGCGCCCTGTCCTGCCTTGGATAGTTCCTGAGCCACTCCGTAGCTTTTAAAGAAGAGACCGATTTCATCGCTCGCCATGTTGCCAGGGCTTCTTTTAATGCACCGCCCACACTGGCAAGTGAAATAAGGTCAAGAGACGTTGAAGTGGCAACGTACCACTCCTGAGAGTCCAGCCACGCGACGTTTTCACCACCGTTTTCGACGAGATCATAAACCCGGTAGATACCATTAATACACTGCACACCTGTTGCCGCAGCACCGGCATAACCAATGGCGACAAGCACGCCGCTACTGCCAGCCGTTATCGGCGTTGCTGAAGCACCGATAACCGCCACGCCAGCGGTGATAATCATGGCACCACAGGAAAGAACGGTCGAGGCAATCTCCGTGCCCATTGAGGTCGCGCTGACTGCTTCACTCAGTGACTTGCCCGTATCAGACGCTGTGGCTTGCTTAGGCGTTTTGGTCACAATAAGATGTGTGACGATACCACTTTGGCCATTAGGATGACGCTGACCAGGCCGGACAAGATAACGCTGTGCGCCATCTGCATAGATGATGCCAGCCTGATAAAACTCCCGGGTACAATCCATTGCTGCACCCAGCGCTTTGAAATCAAAATCAGGTGCCCCATAACCGGTTAGTCTCGCGATGTCATAACCCGGTAAGTTATTTTCGGGATTCATTCCTGGCAGGTTCATTTTATCTCCTTATAGGCTCAACAGGGTAAAAAGAGAGTTTTTTAGATATTGAAATGCGAAATGGAAAAACCATTGTTACCGCACCAAAACTTCATATCATTATGCAGGTGATATAATAACAAGCTTACCTTTTTTGATTGCACAAAAAAACAGCCATTCCATTACTCAACTTTGACTCAAAAGCCCTAATAGAGGACTTGCATTCCATATGAAGAAAATATTTTAAAAATAATCATCATCTAAACATGGCAATTAAATACCCACTGTAAAGCGAAGCACAACTCGACATTCACTTGAATTAATTCAAGCATCACTGCCAAAAATTAAATAACTGCTTCCAGATTTCCATCTCCTCATCTGTAGGAAGACTAAAATCACCCATAACCTTACGATAATTCATAAAACAAACATCTATAGCCCGTATTGAAACTGTTTTATTTTTACGACTACCATCAATGATAGCGTTCATCTCCTCACGATACTCTTCATTTTTAATCCTTTTTTGGAAAAATGTTTCAAGAAAATCTAAAACCTCACTGTAGGAAAAAAAATCTATCATTCTCTCTCCGGTAAAATATCGATTTTATCGAACTCTATTGCCCTATGACCAGCATACATCTGTTGGATATTTACAGCACCATATCATGGAAGCTGATCATACTGTAGTAAACAATGGATGTAAGATTATTTATAATTATATTTAATTTAAGAATAACAATTTCCAATCTAATTAGAATAAAGTGACAACTATCACATTCTAGTCAGTAAAAAGAAACAAAGCCAATAAAACTTAGTTAAAGCACTCTCTTATTTTACTAAGTATACAACAATATAAAAAGGTATAAGCGCAACCACAGGATTCGCCCACCTCTTTTCATTAAGGCAAAGCCATTAATACTAAAGCAAGAATTAGTTGCTATCCAAATATGCATCGACAGACTTTTCAATTTTGCTCATTACATCCGTTATTGCATGGAGGTAATCGTTATACATCTCAGCATAGCGACGCGGAAAACCTCTTAAAGGATTATTCATAATACTGTTATTCATAACTTTAACTTTAAGCAACTTCAACTCATCAATAAATACTATTAACCTCCCTTTATTTTCGCCATTCATAACTCCTTCTATGTAAGAAGATGTCTTATCTATTTCAACCAATAGTTGTTGCTTGTTCATAGTTAATTTCTCAATTATAAAAATCTAACATCAGTTATCCAACTGACAGGATATCCGTGCGGAAGCAGTATCTGGTCCACCCCACCCTCAAGAACTGCACCAGATTTCATAATCTGCTTCTCAACTTTCCCAATCTGAAGAATCGTTCCTTTCGGGATTTTTAAAGTTGCCTCGAATTGTCTGGTATTTTTCCATTCCGGTAAAAGTGCAGCATCTATTTTCGCCTGAATTTTATTCAGCGCCGGAGATGTACCAACAAATGAGCCATCTATTTTCGCATTACCACCAAAAACGCGATACAAGGTCACATCCTCAGTTGTTAAAACTGTTTTATATTCTCCATCTTTGAAAGAATCCCTTATCCAATCAGGTAATTCTGCCTTATCAATTTCTTTATACTTTCCTTTAAGACTACACCTACTCAACCCCCACGGATCCACCCATCCCAGCGCATTCGGCGCATACTGGTAAAGGTTAATCCCGCCCGCCAGCCCTATCGGGTCCTGCTGGGTGAACCGGCCGCTGTCCGGGTCATAATAACGAAACAGATTGTAGTGCAGTCCGGTTTCCCGGTCCAGGTACTGGCCCTGCATACGCAGGTTCTGCTGAATGATAGGCATCCGCTGGCTGGACTCGCGTAGCAGTTTGCCCCACGGGCTGTTGATCCCTTCCCAGGCTTTTTGCCCTTCACTGTCGGTCAGCAGCTCCGGCATCCCGTTGGCCGCATTATGAAACCAGTAAATCTCCGGGCTTTCAACACCATCAATACGGGCCAGCGGTTCATAGCTCTGGCTGTCGCTGTAAACATAGGTCAGCGGAGTGCCGTCGTGGATTTCCTGCAGCAGGCGGTAGCCTTCCCACACAAAACGCGTCGTTACGACGTTGCCAGATGGTCTTCCCTGTAACAGCTGCTGGCTGGTTTTACTGATGCGGCGTCCCAGCGGATCGTAGCGGAAACTCACCTTAGTGCGCGGCTTATTACGGTCCCGTGGCTCGCTGATGACGTCCGTCAGGCGATGCTCACCATCGTAGCGATATCGCCAGCGGGTCTGACCATCATCCTTCTCAGTGGTACGGCCATGAATATCATATTGCCAGCGGATACCGTTCAGTTCTGTGACACGGTTATGCATGACATGAGCGGCACTATGGCGATCCAGCGGGTTGCCTGCGCCATCCCAGCGCCACTGCTCATTACCCGGCTGCGCGCCCTCCTGAGACAAGAGCCGGCCGGCGTTATCGTAGTTCCATAATGTCTGGCTGAACGGATTATCGTCGCGCTCTTCACGGACCAGGTTGTTGCCGTAATCGAAGTCACGGCGACGGGACCAGACGCGCGGTGCAGGACGCTGTGCGTCTCCCCTGAACACGTCACGGTGGCGCAGCCTGCCTAACCGATCATACTCACTGCGCATGGTCAGGCCGCCCTGCGTCCGGCTCAGTTCCCGGTGCAGCGTGTCACGGGTAAACTCGGTGACCGGCAGGTTGTCTAACGCGATGCTCAGTAAATGACCGCTGCCGTAGTAAAGCTGCCTGAGATTGCGACCATCCGGCAGGGTTAAGGCTGTGCAGTTACCCAGCGCGTCATACTCCCATGCCAGTTCGCCCTGCTCTCCCTGTTCAGCAACGATGCGGCCCAGCGCATCATATTTAAAGGTGATCTCCTGCTCGGCCTGCTGGCTCCACTCGGTGTCTGAAAGCGGCAGATGCTGCGACACTTTACCCAGCTGACCGCCACCGCTGTAGTGATAACGCGTCTGGCCTTCCGGCGTGGTCCGCGCCAGCAGTTGTCCCGCACGGCTCCAGTGATAGCGATGGGTGATGGACTGAGGATGCCAGGCGGCAAAGGTACGTGATACCGTGCGGCCCGCTGCGTCATAATCATATCGCGTTGCAACGCCATCCAGCCCGATCTGAGCCAGCAACAGAGAATCCGCGCCCCACTCGAACTGATACTGCTCGCCGTTCTCGTTTTGCAGCGCCGTCAATCGGCCACGGCTGTCCCAGCTTCGCTGAACCGTCTCACCCTCTGCATTGCGGCTGGCGATCAGTCGCCCGACGTTGTCGTAACGGAATTCACTGCGCTTGCCATCAGCCGATTCATAGGCCAGCGGCAGTCCACTTTCACTCCAGTGCAACCGCTCTTCCCATCCTTCTGCGCGTTCCAGCTGAAGAGGACGGCCTGCTGCGTCATAGTGATAACGGGTTTCTTCACCATCCGGCGCGATGACAGAGCTGAGCCATCCCAGGGGATGATAACGGTAGCGCGTGGTCAATCCTGAACAGTCGGTTTCACGGATAACCTGGCCGGCATCGTTAAACTCCCGGCGGTAGCTGTTACCCGCTGCGTCGATCTCCTCGACAACCAGTCCGAATTCATCCCGTTTATAGAGCGTGCTTTGCCCGAGCGCATCAACAACGCGCTCAAGGCCATGATGGGGATCGTAATAGTACTTCGTGGTGGAACCGTCTGCTCCGGCAACCACTGTCGGCAGCGAACGGTGGGACAGCCATTGCACAGCCTGCACACCGCCGTCAGCATCTTTCTCTTCAATGCGGTTGCCCAGATCGTCATAGGTGAAGCTCACCGCGTTGCCCAGCGGATCGATGCGGCGCGTCAGGAGTTCGTTTTCATCCCACTCGTAGCGCCACTTCTCGCCCCGCTCGTCGATAAAACAGGTGATGAGGCACGCGGCATTCCAGTGGTGTTCGCGCTGCTGGCCGTCATAGGTCGACACGCGCGTGATGCCCGCCTCGAGATCGTAATGCATGTGGCAGCCATCACCGGTATTGGTGCGGTTCTCTACCACGCGCCAGTGATCCAGCTTCTGCCAGCGATATTCGCTTTCCAGCCCGCCGGGCAGCTGATGCCAGACCATTAACCCGTCGTCGTTGTACCGGAAGCGCCGCGACACAACGCCAGCCGCATCAGTAACGCTGGCAAGTTGGCCCTGTTCAGTGTATGTCCAGCGCGTCAGAGGCCAGTGTTGATCGCCATCAAAATGGCTGGCTGATGTCGGGCGCCGCGCGTGATGTTTGTCGTCGTAGTGCAGCGTAACGTCGATCGCCAGCGGCGCGTCATGAATACGCACCAGACGAGCCTGTTCATCCCAGCCCATCTCCAGGGCGTTGCCGTACTCATCACTCAGTGAAGCCAGACGCAGCACCTGCGGATCAGCAGCCGTGCGTCGGTATAGACGCCAGACCGCACCGTCGTCATCGGCAATGGCGATATCGCCTGACTCGTTGCGCCGCACCATCAACCCTTCGCTGATGCTGTAGAGCACCTCTTTTTCACCAGGAACGTCAAAGCTCAGCTCGCGTCCGTTGTCATCAAACCAGGTCGCCCGATTCCCTTCCAGCGTCAGGTAACTGTCAAACACCGTGGCCCAGCCCTGACCGAACAGGCCGGCGCGCTGAGTCAGGCTGTTATAGCTGCGCTGAAAACTAAGCGGGAAACGTCCGGGAAGGGAAAAATCGCGCTCGGCATCATCATTCAGGACTTTGACGCCGGTCGCCGCATGAACCGGGAACAGCGACGAGAAAGCCGCGTTGATGGCCATGTCTGCTGCCATACCGCCCACGGCACCGGCCAGCGCGCAGGGCATGTTTTTGAGGATCTGACTGGGGCGACCACGGATCAGAGAAAGGCCGATCATCATCACAGCCAGGCCTGGCACCTTGCCGCTTTTGATCTCTCTGACCGTGACCGTTTCACCACCAATGATGACATTGGGGGACACATCGTCGCTTACAGTTGCATCGCAGGTGGTTTTATCCTTTGCGCGCACCGCAGGCTGGCCATTGATAAAGACGCTTTTGGATCCCTGCGCCAGATATTGCGGTCCACTGTGTTTTTCACAGGCCACTTTGTCCTGCTCCAGCGGAGAGGTGCCCGCATCGGCGGAGGCGACCGTAGGTTGCCACATTGCACTGCCAAACTGGCCCACCGCAGAGAGCAGCATGCCGCCGTAGTCGGCAAAGCTCTTCGGTGATTGCGGTTCCGGTGGCGGTGTCTCGCCGGGCGTGAGCATCCCGGCCGCGCGCACGGCTAAAAGACCATTTACGTAAACGTTGTCTGAACCGCTGGATATCACACCGGCGGGTGACGGCGGGAATATCATGTTTCCCAGGCCATCGGCCGCTTTGCTGATCTCCTGTGACAGACCCACGGCATTGGCCAGTATACCGCCAAGAATACCGCTGAGCAGGCAACTGTTACCCACGGCAGCGACACTCGCCGCTGCCGCCCCTGTACCCAGCAGGGGCGCTGCCGAGACGATAGCAGCACCCACTGCGGCACCAATGACGGCATACGCCGCACCTTCTGCCACAATGCTGGTGATATCAGCAAAAATGCTGGAGTGAATGATCTCATCGCCCACGCGGGCCGCAGGATTATCCATAAGTTATGCTTTCCGTGGCGTGTTCAGAGTCAGGCTTTGTTTAAAAGCACTCCAGCGCTGTCCGTCTTCTTCATTGAATGGACGCATCGCGGAGAGCGTAAAAATCATTAAGGTGTTCGAGTCCGGCACCTGCGTAGCCAGCTGTTTCTGCCACACGGCCTGCCCATTACGGTCAAACATATTTTCAACTTCAATTGCGTGTAAGGTGTTATCTACACCCGCCATCACGCGTACAAACTCACTCTGCTGGATGTGACCCATCTGACTCCGCAACGTGTCCCACTGACGCTGGAATTCTTTTTCCGCATCACTGCCCTCAGAAATAACACCACGGCTTACAACCCATGCCAGCCCACTGGCTTCGTCGCGGAGAATATTCATGGTGGTGTCCTGCCAGACAGCAGGAAAAAGCGCAAAGGCGCCCTCATTGAATTGGTAATTCATAATAGATTTCCATATGGGGAAAGTAAAAACGGGATGTTATTAACAGCAGAGGAATTAACTATTTATTTTCATCATAATTGGGTGCGATACCAGTATGTGTTTCAACTAATCTGAATTTCTCGACCCAGCCATTAACCTGGTTTCCGTCATTGGCCACATACATTACGCTGTAATACTTTCCATATTCGACGTAAGCATATAATTCATTGCCAGGCACCACAAAAACATCTTTTTCTGCACAACGGCTATCAGGCGCAGAATAAAACTGCAGCCGTCCTGACCCGCCAACCTTGTAGACATTATCTGTATTGTCGAAACGCACGCCTTTTGCGTTGGCAGAATCACTCAACATCGGGCATGCGTTATTGGCAAGCACGGTCAAAGGCAATGAAAAAACTATTAAAGGTAAAAATTTAACCATAACTACTCTGTCATTTTTAACAATAATGATCACATCAGAGATATAACATAATTCAATTCCGCGCAACATATCACGCAGAACCCCTTTCAATCATCCGTATTAATCGTCATCATAATATGACTGACTTTTTTATGCTCTAACTGAAATGACATGCGTTTGTGATCAGCGTCATAATATAACCAGTGCTGGTTATCACTGTCATCCACTGTGCCCTGACCATATTTACTGACCAGCACATCCTGACTGTCACCAATTTCTACACCTCTGGCTGTTTTGATCGCAGGCGTGTTGATGGTGATCTGTGCAATAAGATAGCTGTCGATATCACGCTGCTCTTTTTGCCAGAACAGGTTTGCAGTGTAGATTTCAAAACCATCATATTTGTGCTGGTAGTACTTATAGCTGATGTCACCGGCAGGCACATCGCCAACAAAGTTTTCACTAATCTGCGCGCCCACCTGCTTCTGAGTTTCATCGCTCCATTTATCACCTAATGTAAAAGGATGATTATTGATTTTCACGCTAAAGTCAGCGGCTGTTAAGGCTGCAGGGGCCGTAAGGCTTGCAGCCGCAGTAGCCAGATTTACCTGAACGGCAGGGAACAGCAGCGCAAACGACAACACTGCCTTTCTCATAGAAAAAATCATTTTTATCAGTCCCTTATTTAAACTCAGGTATGTCATAAGAAAGATTCGCATTCGGAAAACTGTCGAACATTTTCTTCATGCTGGTTGTCTGAGCAGTAGCCCAGTTAACATCTGTCGCATACTGATGTGTACCCGGCGAGGCCGGATTCCAGCGCATTTTATACAAAGTATTCTGACCAGAGCCAACAAACTTATCAGATATCCATTTAGCGCCGCCGTCAATCGCCTTTTCCGGCGTTGTCCAGCCCTGCTTATAGGCATAGTTAGCACCGGTTTTTACCGCATTGCCATCAAGCGCGCCGATACCATACATATTGTAAACTTTGGTTCCATTAACCATGACACCTTTAGCTAACTCACTGGTGCCATTTCCCGTCTCCAGCGCGGAATGCGCGGCCAGGTATGCCTCATTGACATTATATTTTTTAGCTGCATCCAGGTAAGTTTGTTCCTGACCGGACAGCGTGCCTTTATCTTTAAGGAAAGTGCTCATATCCTCTTTGCTAATTCCGGCTGAGGAGGAAAGATCCACAAACTGATATTTGTCTTTGCCTTCCATGTGGTTGGCAGGATCGACATATTTTTTAATATCATCCTCGGTTGCGTTTACAAAGCCTTTTTTGGTTTTATCCCATTTCACTGGCGTGGCTTTAAGTCCTTTTTGCTTTTTGACCATTTCATCTACCGAGTAGTCATATTTGCTCTTCTTATCGCCAGAAGCAGAATTGGCCAACGGTGCAGCCGCCCCTTTCGCCGGTGCCGCCGCAGCCTTTGGTGCAGCGGGCGCGGCCTGGCCTTTTTGCTTCGGCGGGAATAGGTTCTCCACCGCCTGGCTGATGTTCTGTTTATGACTGGAGCCCGGTGCGCTAGTGCCTGGCTTCGCACCATCTGTGTTCAGGTTAAGTTTGCCGCCAGAGGTGGTGATATGACCATCGCCCTGCACGAAAATATTGAAGCCTTTACCCACAATATTAATCTGGCCATTCGCATTGAGTTCGATAGCGCTCTCTCCGCATTCAAGGCGAAGTTTAGTGCCCGAGCCCACAACATAGGTATCGACTACCGCATCAAGTTTGCCTTTACCGGTCAGCCGCTCTTCGCCCCCTTTAACACCGTGAACACGATTGGTTTCGACCCGATACAACTCATTGCCGCCCGCATAATGGCTGTGATTGTTGGCGACGGAATGGCTGGCGTCATTTTTAACATGGGTATCCATGTTCTTCTGCGCCTGGATCCACAGGTGTTCCTCACCCGCCTTATCCTCAAACCTCAGCGCGTTCGCGGTGTCCGCCGTGCCATCCTTCGACCGGCTTAAAAAGCCCATCTGCGTCGCCGCCGCCGGCAGCGCCCACGGCGGCATGCTCGCCTCGTTATACACCCGGCCGATGATCAGCGGACGGTCCGGATCGCCGT